>Ga0209233_1000019_pt1 | contig 818520 bp, 696 predicted proteins | sample AraplaCL_Cvi_mCL_FD_184269 | JGI IMG/M metagenome (GOLD analysis project Ga0209233, IMG submission 184269) | Arabidopsis root microbial communities from the University of North Carolina, USA - plate scrape CL_Cvi_mCL (SPAdes) (version 2) | ecosystem: Host-associated > Plants > Roots >... | reverse complement strand
CTTTGCAACTTCAACCACTTGCGCTTCCGATCTCTCGTTAGCGGGAGGCGAATTCTACAGCGTTACTCGCTGCTGTCAACACCTCTTTTTCTCCGCTTTCGACCGAGACGATCGAACCGTTAAAAGAACCAAACAACACCGCTCTTTCAACTCCTTCAGACTTCGATGAACTGAAGCGTAACCGCTGCCGAAAACTGCGTAACTCTTTGTTTACCAAGGAGTTTTCCGTTTCGACTGCGCCGGAAGTGGGGCGAATTATAGACGTCCAGAATCTGCCGTCAAGGGTTAATTACGCTTTTGTTGCAGAAGGTGCATTTCTGGTCATCAAACGAGGGATTCGGCGCATTACAGAGGGTGCTCGCAGCATTAATAGCAGTGCGCCTATAGATGCATAGATCGCCCACTCCTTTAGATCCGCCCGAACTATCCAAAGCATATGCAGCAATCCAAGGCCAAGAATCACATAGACCAAGCGATGCAACTTTTTCCAACGACCACCCAATCGTCGCTGACTATAACGATTGGATGTAACCGCCAGCGCCAGAAGACCAAGAAATCCCAGACTGCCGACAATAATGTACGGCCGCTTGCTCAGCTCCACCCCCAACTGAGACCAATCTAGACCGAGAATGAAAACCAGATAGCCACTCAAATGCAGAACAACATAAGCGAAGCACCACAGCCCGAGCTGCCGCCGAATGGCAATCCACCCTGCCCATCCTGTCAGCTTTTGTACAGGCGTCATGCTCAAGGTGACCAATAGCAGAACCAGAGCCCCCAACCCCAGTCGATCCACCAGCACTTTTCCGGGATCCGGTCCCAAGGCAAAACTCCAGGCTTCATACAGCCAGAGCAATGGCCACACCGCCGCAACGATAAAGACGCTAATGCGCCACACTGGAAAACGCATCAGTAATTCTTCCGCAGATCGAGGCCTGTATAGAGAGAAGCGACTTCATCTGCATAGCCATTGAACATCTGCGTCTCACGCACATTAGGCTTGAACAACCCGCTCGGTAGGCGCCGCTCCCTGGCCTGAGTCCAACGCGGATGATCAACCGTCGGGTTCACGTTCGCGTAAAAGCCATACTCATCGGACGCGATGCTCTGCCAGGTGGTTTTCGGCTGCTCGCTGACCAGACTGATGCGCACGATGGATTTGACGCTCTTGAACCCGTATTTCCAAGGCACCACCAAGCGCAACGGAGCGCCGTTCTGGTTGGGCAGCTCACGGCCATACATGCCGACCGCAAGAATCGCCAACGGATTCATCGCCTCATCCAGACGCAGCCCTTCTACATAAGGCCAATCGATCAAGGCAAAACCAGAGCGCTGCCCCGGCATGGTCTTGGGGTCCTGCAAGGTTTCAAAACGAATGTACTTTGCCTTGGAGGTCGGCTCGACCTGACGGAGCAACGCCGAGACGGGAAAGCCGATCCAAGGAATCACCATTGACCAGGCTTCCACACAGCGCAGGCGATAGATGCGTTCCTCCAATTGATACGGCTTCATGAAGTCCTCCAGCGCATAACGCCCTGGCTTATTCACTTCGCCATCGATAACCACAGACCACGGCTCGGTTTTCAGCGCGCCAGCGTTCTGCGCGGGATCGCCCTTGTCAGTACCGAACTCATAGAAATTGTTGTAGTGAGTCGCGTCCTTGAATGGCGTGATCGCCTCTTCCTTGACGGTCACCGCCCCCCATTTGGTTGCAGGGAGTTTTTCGGAAAACCAGGAAGGCGCCTTGCCCGGCTCGACATCCGCGTACCGAGCCGCGCTGTCAGCGCTGGCCCATCGTGGCAGGCCGCTGACCGCCATACCGGCGATAGCCCCACCAAGCACACTGCGACGAGAGAGGTAGAGAGACTCAGGTGTGACGTCCGACTCATGACAGTCGGACGACTTGGGAAACTTGAATAACATGGCAACTCCGCAGAATTGGAGGACAGATGCACCAATAGACTGCGGAGTATGGGGGAAATTACATCACTCGGCGTTTTTGTGCCGACGAAGATGCAACAGGTACTGCACCGGGCCAGAAGCTGCATAGGCGAGAAAAACCAGCAGCAGAATGCGTGGCGGATCGCTGAAGACCACCGCAAACACCAGCACCACAGCCAGGATCGCCACGAAAGGTACACGCCCCTTCAGGTCCAGTTCCTTGAAGCTGTTGTATTTGATGTTGCTCACCATCAGCATCCCGGCGGCGGCAACCATCAGCGCAACCAGGAAGGACATCTTGGAGCCCTGAATCCCGTAATCACTGAATGCCCAGACAATGCCTGCGACTACGCCGGCAGCGGCCGGACTGGCCAGACCGATGAAGTAGCGCTTGTCTGCGGTGCCGACCTGAGTATTGAAACGCGCCAGACGCAACGCCGCGCCTGCGACATAGATGAAGGCAACCATCCATCCAACCTTGCCCATATCCCCAAGCGCCCAGCCGAATGCCAGCAACGCCGGCGCAACACCGAAGGCAACCATGTCCGACAGCGAGTCGTACTCGGCACCGAAGGCACTTTGGGTATTGGTCATGCGGGCAACGCGGCCATCGAGGCCGTCGAGGACCATGGCGACGAAAATCGCAATCGCCGCGAAAGCAAAATACTTGCTCGCGCTTGCAGCATCACCGGCACTCAAGGCGCTCTGGGCACTCATCGAGTTGATGATGGAATAAAACCCTGCGAACAGGTTCGCAGTGGTGAACAGATTCGGCAGAAGATAGATACCACGATGCCGGACTTTACGGCCTTCAGCGTCATGCCCTTCTTCGACATGCTCATCGATGGGTAGCAGGCTTTCGGCGTCAGAGGCCTGGTTTGGCTCTTCGGGACGTTCGCTCATGGACATTACCTTGCAACGGTGTGGAAAGTTTCGACAGGTGTCTGCGACAACGGTTCGGCCGCAAACGATGCAGCTTTATACCAGAACCGACCACTCAAACGAAAAAACGCGGCCTAAGCCGCGTTTTCTGTACAAACTCGTGACTTAGTTTTTGGCTTTGTCGACGATTTTGTTGGCACCGATCCACGGCATCATCGAGCGCAGCTGCTCGCCGATGATCTCGATGCCGTGTGCAGCGTTGTTACGACGCTTGGCGGTCATCGAAGGATAGCCGGTAGCACCTTCGCTGATGAACATCTTGGCGTATTCGCCGTCCTGAATACGTTTCAGGGCATTGCGCATGGCCTGACGGGATTCAGCGTTGATGACTTCAGGGCCGGTAACGTACTCGCCGTACTCGGCGTTGTTGGAGATCGAGTAGTTCATGTTGGCGATACCGCCTTCGTACATGAGGTCAACGATCAGCTTCAGTTCGTGCAGGCATTCGAAGTAGGCCATTTCTGGCGCATAGCCAGCTTCAACCAGTGTTTCGAAACCGGCTTTGACCAGCTCAACAGTACCGCCGCACAGAACGGCTTGCTCGCCGAACAGGTCGGTTTCGGTCTCGTCCTTGAAGGTGGTTTCGATGATGCCGGTACGGCCACCGCCAACGCCAGCAGCGTAGGACAGTGCAACGTTTTTGGCGTTGCCGGAAGCATCCTGATAGATAGCGATCAGGTCAGGGATACCGCCGCCTTTTACGAACTCGGAACGCACGGTGTGGCCCGGAGCTTTCGGCGCGATCATGATCACGTCGAGGTCAGCGCGCGGCACAACCTGGTTGTAGTGGATCGCGAAGCCGTGGGAGAAGGCCAGGGTGGCGCCTTTCTTGATGTTCGGCTCGATTTCATTCTTGTACAGGGCAGACTGGAACTCGTCCGGGGTCAGGATCATGACCAGGTCGGCTGCAGCAACAGCGGAAGCAACGTCAGTCACTTTCAGGCCGTGTGCTTCGGCTTTGGCAACAGTGGCCGAACCTTTACGCAGGCCGACAGTAACGTCAACGCCGGAGTCTTTCAGGTTGCACGCTTGAGCGTGGCCCTGGGAACCGTAACCGATGATGGCAACTTTCTTGCCCTGGATGATCGACAGGTCGCAGTCTTTATCGTAGAAAACTTTCATGAATTTCCCCTATATATCCAGGCCGTTCAGGCCATTCGCTAATTTGGTTTAGATGCTGAGTACTTTGTCGCCACGGGCAATCCCGGTGACGCCACTGCGTACGGTTTCCAGAATCGAGGCAGTGCCGATCGACTGAATGAAACTGTCGAGCTTATCGCTGGTACCGGTCAATTGAACGGTATACACGCTGGCACTGACATCGACGATCTGCCCACGATAAATATCGGTAGTGCGTTTGATCTCGGCGCGCTGGGCGCCGGTGGCCTTGACCTTGACCAGCATCAGTTCGCGCTCGATGTGAGCGCTTTCCGACAGGTCGACCAGCTTGACCACTTCGATCAGCTTGTTCAGGTTCTTGGTGATCTGCTCGATGATTTCATCGTGGCCAACAGTGGTCAGCGTCAGACGCGACAGGGTCGGGTCTTCGGTAGGTGCCACGGTCAGGCTCTCGATGTTGTAGTTGCGCTGCGAGAACAGGCCGACTACACGAGACAGAGCGCCCGGTTCGTTTTCCAGAAGCAAGGAAATAATATGCCGCATGATTACGTACGCTCCGTCTTGCTCAGCCACATATCGCGCATGGAGCCGTCTTTGATCTGCATCGGATAGACGTGCTCGCTGGTGTCGACCGAAATATCGAGCACCACCAAGCGATCTTTCATGGCGAACGCTTCCTCCATCTTCGACTTCAAATCCTTCGAGTCGGTGATGCGCACGCCGACGTGACCATAGGCCTCTGCCAGCTTGACGAAGTCAGGCAGCGATTCCATGTAGGAGTGCGAGTGACGGCTGCCGTAACTCATGTCCTGCCACTGGCGAACCATACCCAGAACACCGTTGTTCAGGATGACGATTTTTACCGGCAAACCGTATTGCAGACAGGTGGACAGTTCCTGAATGTTCATCTGGATACTGCCCTCGCCCGTCACGCAGACGACGTCGGCATCCGGGAAGCTCAACTTGATGCCCATAGCCGCCGGGAAACCGAAGCCCATGGTGCCCAGGCCACCGGAGTTGATCCAGCGGTTCGGCTTATTGAACTTGTAGTACTGCGCCGCGAACATTTGGTGCTGGCCCACGTCGGAGGTCACAAAGGCATCGCCCTTGGTCACTTCGCAGAGGGTTTCGATCACGGTTTGCGGCTTGATAACGCTACCGTCGCCCTTTTCATACGGGAACAGGCCACGATCACCACGCCACTCGTCAACTTGCTTCCACCAGCTGGCTACAGACTCCTTGTTCGGGGTCTCGCCGATTTCCTTGAGGATCGCGACCATTTCGGTCAGGACGCTCTCAACCGGGCCAACGATAGGCACGTCTGCCTTGATGGTCTTGGAAATCGAAGCCGGATCGATGTCGATGTGAATGATCTTGGCGTTCGGACAGAACTTGGCCGGGCCGTTGATCACGCGGTCATCGAAACGCGCGCCGACAGCAAGAATCACGTCAGCATGGTGCATGGCCAGGTTGGCGGTGTAGCTACCGTGCATGCCCAGCATGCCGATGAACTGACGGTCGGTGCCAGGGTAGGCCCCCAGGCCCATCAGGGTGTTGGTCACTGGCAGGTTGAGCATTTGCGCCAGCTCGGTCAGCGGCGCGGAGCCACCGCCGAGGATCACGCCACCGCCCGAATACAGCACGGGACGCTTGGCCGCCAGCAGCATTTCTGCTGCCTTGCGGATTTGCCCGGAGTGACCACGAACCGCCGGGCTGTAGGAGCGCAGCTTGGCTTTTTTCGGGAAGACGTATTCGAATTTTTCGGCCGGGTTGGTCATGTCTTTCGGGATATCGACAACGACAGGACCAGGACGACCGGATTGCGCCAGGTAGAACGCTTTCTTCATGACTTCCGGGATTTCCGACGCGTGCTTGATCATGAAGCTGTGCTTCACGATCGGCCGGGAGATACCGATCATGTCGGTTTCCTGGAACGCATCGGTGCCTACCATGGTGCTAGGCACCTGGCCGGAAATGATCACCATCGGAATGGAGTCCATGTAGGCCGTGGCAATACCGGTGATGGCGTTGGTTGCGCCCGGGCCGGAGGTCACCAGTACTACACCGGCTTTACCGGTAGCACGGGCATAGCCGTCAGCCATATGGGTCGCAGCCTGTTCGTGACGAACCAGGATGTGGGTCACTTCCGGTTCTTTGAACAAGGCATCGTATACATGAAGGAGAGCACCGCCCGGGTACCCGTAGATATATTTGACGCCTTCGTCACGCAAAAAGCGGACGAGCATCTCACCGCCAGATAAAAGCTCCACGTTGTTCACCTCTAAAACGCCAGAATACCGCCCACATAAGGGGACGGGTCTTAATAGGTTTACTTCTCGGCAGAGCATGAGCGACGGTGGTCGCCGACTACGTCAGCACTGACTGAGCAAGTATTGGGATCGTCCCAAGTGTTGCGGGGCTTTCCCACCCAGCGCGAGGTAACGCGTTGCGGGTGTAACAGGTCGGCGCGGATGTGCGCCTCATGATCTGCCGAGCGGGTCTGCTTCTGGCAGTCCCTCTACAGCGGACTTTGGATTCTTCTGTTTCGCCCTCTGCAAGTCAAGCCGTCAATGTGCTTTATTCGAACTAAGCGCATGAGAACGCAAGAAAAAACCTATAAATAGCAGGTGTGTTAGCTTCAATTGCGCACCCACGACAAGGAAACGGCATGCGAACGTTGATCTTCACGGCCAGTCTGCTGATTGGCCTGAGCCCTTTGTGCATGGCCAGTCCGATCTACAAATGGATCGATGGCCAGGGCGTTACCCATTTCGATGCACAGCCACCTCAAGGCCAGGAAGCCACCGTAGTGAAACCCGCCCTGCCCGCTGGTAAACCGATCACTCCACCGCACAACAGCGCGATAGGCGATCAGCAGGCCATCGACAACACAGTGAAAAAGCAGGTCGCCGAGCGGCAAGCCCAGCTCAAGACGTTCTGCGAACAGGCACGAACGAACCTGGCTCAACTGCAGAACAATCCGAGGCTACGCGAGGAAGTCGACGGTGAGATGCGTCGCCTGACAGACCAACAGCGTCAGGAACGCATCACCGAAACACAAAAACAGATCCAGGATAACTGCCAGTAGGCGCTGGCAGTTTCCGGCTTAGCGGGAGGCTGTGATGAGCTGATCGAACTCTTTGAGCAAGGCTTGCAACCGCTGATCCTTGCCCTGGACATTACGCGAAGCAAAGACCATCTCGGCCATTTCCTGAATGCCCGAGGCATTTGGCAGCGGCAGGTTATTCTCGAGGATGGTCTTCATGCGTGGCAGGAAGATCCATTGCAGCCACTGCTCGAAATCCAGCGTATCGACGGAAAATGGCTCGACGCTGGCCAGCGCCTCAGCGCTAGGCGGGAGCTCGTCCCACCAGCCCTGAAGACGCAATTCGCGCTCGATCAGCAGCAGCTGTTCAGCGATCTTCGGAAAACGGACATCCATCAGAGCGAAACCTTGGCCTTTTGACGAGCCTGCGCCGCGCCTGCAGAGTCGCCCTGTTTCTCACGCGCCTGGGCGATCAGTTCCCACAGGCTCGCCTGCAGATCCGGACGCCCATTGGCAAACGTCAAACCACGGCGAGCGAACTGCTCGGCTTGCGCTGCATCACCTTGGGCCAAGCGCACCTGGGCCAGACGATAAAGCACTTGCGGCTCACGCGGAGCAACCCGCTGGGCACGCTCGAGGCTGGAGGACGCACCATTAAGATCGCCGCCCGCCTGTTGCTGTTGCGCGGTAGTCAGCAAGGCCAGCACCGGACCGTCCAGCTGCTCGTCGGCAGACAAACCGCCGGCGCTGCTCGCGGGAGGAATCCCGCTCGGCGTCGATGGCATGCTGTAGTTACCCTGATTGATTGGTGCCGACTGCATCGGCCCGCTGTCATACGTCCCCGGAGTAATCGGACCGGAGCTGCTCGGGCCAGGACTGATCGGCTGCGTGCTGATTGGCGTCGACGTCGTCGCGCCACCGCCCGGGATCATTACCACCACGCCAGTGTCACCCTGCGGGATCGCCTGAGTCTGGGCTTGTGCCGGACGTTTCACGGTGCTTTTGCGGAAACCGCCAGTGGCAGAGATCCGCTCACTGTTGGACACGGCCGTACCGGAGTCGACCACTGGAATCGAGCCGTGCTGCACATTGGAGCAACCGCTGAGCAAAGCCAGGGCTGTCACCGTAACCGCTGGAATAAACCACTTGTTCACTTGAATCCCTCTTTGCTTAATTCATCCAGCCCTTGACCCAATCCATCACCGATTCGCCTGGCGAGGGGCCTGAACCACCGCACGCAGCGCCAGGAGGCGGTTCGCTGCCGCGAATATACGGCATCTGCACTGCCCCTGGGCAGTTGGCTTCAGAACCCTGCCCGGTGCGCGAATCGACCCAGGCCTGAACGATATTATCCGGCTGCGGCATATCCAGCGGCAACGGGTCGGCCTTGCGCATGAAACTGGTCCAGACCTGCAATGCGCCCGTGGCACCGGTGAACGGCGTCTTGCCGTTGTCATCGCGCCCCAGCCAGACCACTGCCAGCAGATCCTGGCTGAAACCAGCGAACCAGCTGTCTCGCGAGTCGTTACTGGTACCGGTTTTACCCGCCAGCGTCAGCGTCTTGGGCAGCACGTTGTAAACCGAGCTGCCGGTACCTTCACGCATCACGCGCTGCATGGCGCTCTGGATCAGGTAGATGGAAGCCGGATCGAAACGCTGCTGAATCTGGAACGGATAACGCTTGAGCGGTTGACCTTCGGCGGTCAGTACGCTGCGAATCCCGCGCATCGGCGTGTTGAAACCGCCGTTGGCCAAGGTCTGGTACATGGTTGCCACTTCTATCGGCGTCATGCCACCCGCCCCCAGCAACATCGACGGGAAGGCCGGAAACTCGCGAGTGATGCCCAGACGCCCAAGGGTTTTCAGGACGTTCGGTACACCGACTTCCAAGCCCAGACGCGCAGTCGACAGGTTGTAGGAGTGTGCCAGCCCCTGGTACAGGAAAACCGTACCGTGGGAGCGACGATCATAGTTCTGCGGTTTCCAGACCTGACCATCTGCACCTTTGACCGAGAAAGACTCATCGGACAGCCAACTGGTCAAGGTGTACTGGCTCGGCTTTTCAAGCGCGGTCAGGTACACCGCCGGCTTGATCAGGGAACCGATTGGCCGCACGGCATCCAGCGCGCGGTTGAATCCGGCGAAGCTGGCCTGACGACTACCGATCATCGCCTGGACTTCACCGGTTTCAGGGTTGGTCACGACCATCGCCGCTTCAACGTCATCCGAACCTTTGCGGCCGGCAAGGCGCTTGAAGGTATCGTTGACCGAGGCTTCGGCTTTCATCTGCAGGATCGGGTCGAAACTGGTGAATATCCGCAGACCTTCTTCGGTCAAGTCTTCGTCGCGGTAGTCTTCGCGCAACTGGCGCTTGACCAGATCGAGGAAGCCCGGGAACGAACTGTCGGCGAGGCTGCCGCGCTTGGTCACGCCCAGCGGCATCTTCTTCGCTGCGGCGACTTGCTCGGCAGTAGCGACACCTTGCTGTTCCAGCAGATCGAGCACCAGATTGCGTCGCTCAAGCGCGCGCTCCGGGTAGCGACGCGGGTTGTAATAGGACGGCCCTTTGACCATACCTACCAGCAGCGCGACTTGATGCAATTTGAGCTCGGACAACGGCTGGCTGAAGAAGAACTGGCTGGCCAGACCAAAACCGTGCACGGCGCGTTGACCGTCCTGACCGATGAACACTTCATTGAGGTAAGCCTCAAGAATGTCGGGCTTTTTGTAGTGCAACTCAAGCAGCATCGCCATCATCGCTTCGGTCAGCTTACGGCTCAGGCTGCGCTCGTTGGTCAGGTAGAAGTTCTTGACCAGTTGCTGCGTCAACGTACTACCGCCCTGACGCATTTGCCCAGCCGATGTGTTGACCCAAACGGCCCGCATGATCGACTTCGGCGACACACCGAAGTGGTGATAGAAGTCGCGGTCTTCCACCGCCACCAGCGTATCGAGCAGATACGGCGGCACCTGATCGATCTTGATCAGGATGCGGTCTTCGAGGTTTTTCGGGTAAAGGCCACCGATCAACAGCGGTTCAAGGCGCACCACCGAGAGTTTTGAACCGTTGGTCGACGACAGCTCGGCGACGTAATCGCCCGAGAAACGCACACGGACCGGTTGAGCCTGCTCCAGGCCCTCATAGAACTGGAAACCACGGGTGTTCAGATCGACGGTATTGCCGTTGACTGATGCCGCGCCAGGTCCATTGGCCACGCTTTCGCGGCGATAACCCAGGGCATCGAGCTCGACGAGAAAATCATCCTTGCTCAGCTTTTGTCCGACGAACAGCTCGAGCGGGCGCGCATAAACCTTGGCCGGAATGGTCCAGCGCTTGCCGTTGAATTTCTCCTGGACCACGGCATCGAGGTAAACCGCGAAGCCTGCCAGCACCACGAGGCCGACCAGACTGAGCTTCAGCGCCCAGCCTAACCAGGGGCGCAGGCCGCTAGAAGGAGGTTTTTTAGGGGAACGAGGGGATCGGGTACGAGTCATGGCGGCGGATTATACGCACTTTATTCCTGATCAACATGAGCCCGACGAGGTTTGCGTTAGTCCGGCTTGCCGCCATAATGTTGCCCTTGAATTTTTCCAGACTCTGAAGGATCACCTGTGAGCCAGTCCTTGATCGCTGCCCTGCAAAACCCGGCCCTCTACCCGCATCCTGTAGAGGGATTCCAGGTCATCGAAACGCACATCTCCTGGGTGCTGCTCACTGGCCCCTATGCTTATAAAGTGAAGAAGCCGGTCAATTTCGGCTTCCTCGACTTCACCAGTCTCGAGTCACGCGAACATTTCTGCGGCGAAGAACTGCGTCTGAACCAGCGTCTGACCAAGGATTTGTACCTTGAAGTCTTGCCGATCACCGGGAGTGTTGAAGCACCGCAATTTGGCGGCACCGGGCCAGTGCTCGATTACGCGCTGAAAATGCGCCAGTTCCCGCAAAGCCAGTTGCTCAGCAACTTGCAGGCCAATGGCGAACTGACGACTGCGCACATCGACGAGATGGCCAGGCAGATCGCCCGGTTTCACCTGAGCACCCCGAAGGTTCCGGCAGATCATGAAGCCGGCACGCCTGAAAGTGTCATGGCACCGGTGCGGCAGAACTTCGAACAAATCCGCCCGTTCCTCAGCGAAAAAGCCGACCTGCTGCAACTCGACGCCCTGCAAGCCTGGGCCGAAAGCAGTTTCGAACGTCTGAAACCACTGCTGCTACAACGCAAGGCCGAAGGTTTCATCCGCGAATGCCACGGTGATATCCATTTGGGCAACGTCACCGTGATCGACGGCAACGTGGTGATTTTCGACTGCATCGAATTCAACGAGCCGTTCCGCTTCACCGACGTCTATGCCGACACCGGTTTCCTGGCGATGGACCTTGAAGACCGTGGCCTGAAAAGCCTGGCTCGCCGCTTCATGAGCCAATACCTGGAGCTGACCGGCGACTATCAGGGCCTTGAGCTGCTGAACTTCTATAAAGCCTACCGCGCCCTGGTTCGCGCCAAGGTCGCCCTGTTCAGCATGCCCGCCGAGGCCGACCCGGTGCAGCGTGCCACCACCCTGCGCCAGTACCGCAACTACGCCAACCTGGCGGAAAGCTACAGCACCATTCCATCGCGCTTCATGGCGATCACCCATGGTGTTTCCGCCGTCGGCAAAAGCCACGTAGCCATGCGCCTGGTAGAAGCACTGGGCGCGATTCGCCTGCGCTCCGATGTCGAGCGCAAGCGTCTGTTCGGTGAACAGCACGTACCGAACGACCTGCAAGCCGGCATCTACAGCACCGACGCCAGTGCCGCCACCTATTCCCGCCTGCATGAAATTGCTGGCGTGATTCTGCGCGCCGGTTTCCCGGTGGTCATCGACGCGACTTACCTCAAGCGCGAACAACGCGATAGCGCGGCAAAAATCGCCGAAGCGACCGGTGCGCCATTCCTGATCCTTGATTGCAATGCGCCACAAGCCGTGATCGAGAGCTGGCTGGCGCAGCGTCAGGCAGACAAGAACGATCCGTCCGACGCCAATCTGGCTGTTATCGCCGCTCAACAAGCCAGTCGCGAGCCGCTGACCCCGGCAGAGATTCTCTGCAGCAAACGCGTTCAGACCAATGAAAGCGGAACCCTCGACACCGTGGTCGCGCAGATTCGTCAGCGTCTTCCGGGGCTGTAAGAAACTATTTCAGGCGTGAAGCCCTAACCGGCTTCACGCTTGCAAAATAGTGGCACTATACTGGCGTCATAAAACCAACAGGTGACACCTTATGAGCCAGCCGAAACTTCTCGACACCCCGCTGTATGCCCTGCTGCACAAAGACGACATCGAAGGCTTCAATCGCGAACGGCCCAAGTCCGGGCCTATCGATATGGTGGGTGGCGACTTTCGTGGCCTGGACCTGCGCGAGCTGAACGCCGAAGGTATTGATTTCAGCGATGCCTATTTCCGCTCTGCCGACCTGCGCGGCATTGATTTTCGTGATTCGTCCCTGGAAGGCGCGAGCCTGGCCCACGCACAAATCTCCGGTGCTTACTTTCCCTCCGAGCTGAGCGCTGACGAGATTCTCATGTCGATGAATTTCGGCACTCGCCTGCGCTACCGCACCCGCTAACACCTGCCGTCACCTGAAGTCCGGTGCCCCCGCCGCGCGCCGGACTGCATGCCTGTGATCTCCCAAGTCTTTTCCCGCCGCCGCTACCGCCCTTTCCAGAGCTATCCGGTAGAACGCCTTAGAAGCTTTTGCGTTCAAACTGACCAAACAACCACGCTTTTCCTACTGACCGCTACACTCCTGTGAGGCTTGCCCACGCACTCTTCGGCTGTCGCAAGGAGGCTTGATGAATGATGAACTGCAACACCTGAAAAACCTTGGCAAGACATCGGCGCAATGGCTGCATGCCGTGGGCATCCACAGCGCCTCGGACTTGCGCCGCCTGGGCGCGGTGGATGCTTATCGGGCGGTACGCACTCGCGGGTTTCGCGCCTCGAAGGTGTTGTTGTATGCGATTGAGGGGGCGCTGATGGATGTGCACTGGAACGATATTCCCGCTGATCGCAAGGAAGCACTTAATAAACAGCTTGAAGCCATTTCGTCACGTCACAAGGTCTAAAGCCCAGCATTTACAGGCAATCCAGACAAGTGCCTGGCAAAAGAGCAAAGAACTCGGAAAACAGCGATTGACTTACAAATGAGAATCGTTATGATTATCGCAACTGGTCGCGAGATCAGCTGATCTTCTGAAAGACCATTGGTTCGGACTCTCAGATTATCTCCTCATCAGGCTAATCACGGTTATTTGACCCGGCTCTTGCCGGGTCTTTTTTTGCCTGTCGAAAAGTACTTCGCGAAATGCACCGACTGTTTGTTACTGACGCATTTGCGCGCAATAGTCCTGCACGGGTCGGGCGGTCGTGTACCAGACGTAATCCGCCGATGCCGACGTGACCACAGCTCCCTTCTCCGCCAGCATCACCACCACGGGCGCCGAGTGCTCGCCAAGATCCTGCACATGCAACGGTACGCCAATGTCCAGCCGCGCGTGATAAGCGCCGGCAAACAACAACGCCGGCGCGGGCGCTGCCAGCAGCTGTGCGGCCATTTGCCGATCACGTTGTTGCTGAACTGCCAGCATCGCCGGCATCCGGCTTTCGGGTAACAACCCGCAATGAGACTCGCGGATTTGCGCCAGCAGCTCAATCCTGACCGCTGGCGCATTCGACCGGGCTCCGCTTACGGCCGGCGCTTGCTTGTACATACGCCGAATGTCAGTCGAGTCCAGATTCGCCGCCAGTAACGGATAGGGCTGAGCCAGGGCATAGCGCACAATCGGCCCATACAGACTCCAGTCCCAACCCGATTGCCAGGCCAACGCCGTCGGCAAATCGGCAGGCCAGCGAGCGGTGTCCAACGCATGGATTTCATCGACACGTGCCTGCTGATCCGGCGTCAGCATTTCCAGCAGCACACTGCCCTGAGTCCGGCGCTGGGCCAGTGCCTGCAATAACCACAGTTGCGCGTGATGGTGACCGGGATTGTCATGCTGCTCGCCAACGATCAGCCGTGGCGCCCCGGCCAACCGTTCGACCAGCGCTTGCGCGCTCAGGCGCTGACCACTATGCAGATCGCGAATCACACCCGCCGGTTGATCCACGGCACTGGGTGCCATGTTTTGGCATGACACCAGTAACAACAGCACCAGAATCAATATCCCACGCATGAGCTCACCTCAACGGGCGATGATCAACGGATGCCCGCGCTCCGGGTGCGGCTGCACCAACACATCCAGCCCGAACACGGCTTTGAGCGGTTCCGGCCGCAGCACCTGCTGCGGCGTGTCCAACGCATGCGGACGGCCACTCTCGAGCAACAGAATACGATCACAGTAACGCGCCGCCAGATTCAGGTCATGCAGAATCACCAGCACCGCCGCACCGCGATCAGCAAATTCCCGAATCGCCTGCAAGGTGGTGTGCTGATGCAGCGGATCGAGCATCGACGTCGGCTCGTCGAGCAGCAAGGTTTGCCCGGCCGCCCCCGGCCAAAGCTGCGCCAGCACCCGCGCCAGGTGCACACGCTGGCGTTCACCGCCGGACAGCGCGAGGTAGCTGCGGCCACTCAAATGCCCGACATCGGCGGCCTGCAAGGCAGCAGCGACAATTTCGTCATCGCGTACCCGGCCTGTTTGATGGGGCAAACGACCCATCCCGACCACTTCCTCGACGCGGAACGCAAAATCCAGGGTCGAGGTCTGGGGCAATACCGCCAGGCGTTGCGCCCGTTGTGCGCCATCCCACTGGCTCAGCTCACGCTGATCGAGCCAGACGCGACCATCATCAGGACGTAACTCGCCGCATAACGCGCCAAGCAAGGTACTTTTGCCCGCGCCGTTGGGACCCAGTACACCGAGGACTTCACCCGGTTTGAGCTGAAGATCGATATCCGCCAGGACGATTTTCTTGCCGCGGCGGATCTGCAGGTTTTCCACTCGCAGCATCAGGCGCGACCTCGTAGCAGCAAATATAGAAAGAACGGTGCGCCGATAAACGCCGTGACGATGCCAATCGGCAATTCAGCCGGGGCCAGCGCCAACCGCGCCACCAGATCGGCAAACAACAACAGGCTGGCGCCTGCCAGGACTGAGGCCGGCAATAACACGCGATGATCGGGCCCCGCCAACAGTCGCACCAGATGTGGCACCACCAGCCCGACAAAACCGATCATCCCCGCCGCCGCAACAGCAGCGCCGACGCCCAGTGCCGTGCAAAACACCAGTTCACGCTTGAGCCCTTCGACGTTGATCCCCAAATGACTGGCCTCGGACTCACCGAGCAACAACGCATTCAACGCCTTGGCCCGGCGCGGCAACCACAGCGCTACCGCGGCGCTCACCAGCAACAATGGCCAGAGTCGCGCATAGCTGGCGCCATTCAGGCTGCCCAGGTTCCAGAAAGTCAGCGTACGCAAGGTCGCGTCGTCCGCCAGATAGGTGAACAAACCCACCGCCGAACTGGCCAGCGCCGTCAGGGCGATGCCTGCCAGCAACATGGTTGCCACGTTGGTCTGGCCGTTACGTCGTCCGAGACGGTAAACCAGCGCCGTCACCCCGAGCCCACCCAGAAACGCACACAGCGATAACAGATAAGGGCCGATCGCCTCAGGCAAACCGCCAAACAGCGCGCCGCCAACAATCGCAATCGCCGCACCCAGCGCGGCACCACTGGAGACGCCAACCAACCCCGGATCGGCCAGCGGATTGCGGAACAAGCCCTGCATCGCCACACCCGACAATGCCAGCACCCCGCCCACCGCCAGACCGAGCAAGGTACGCGGCAAGCGAATCTGCCCGAGGATCAGTTCGGCCTGCTCCAATCCCTCGGCAGGAATCGGCAATCCAATCATCCGCATCGCGGCGCGCAACGTATCGAGCAGCGGCAAGCTGACCGGGCCCAGGGCCAATGACAACCAGATCGCCAGCAAACACAGCAGGCTCAGCCCAATGAACAACGAACGGGGTTTGACCAGAGTACTCATGGGGTGATGGTTGCCTTGGCCGATTCAGCGGGATAGAACCCGGCCGACAGCTTCACCAGGCTCAAAGGCAAGCGTGGCCCCAAGCCGCCAACCAACAGCGTCGGGTCCAGCTCGAACACCCGCCCGGCCTTGGCCGCCGGCGTCGACGCAAGAATCGGGTTTTCCCTGAACAATGCGGCGCGCGCGGCGTCACCGCTCAGCGCCCGGTCGGCAAACACCAGCACGTCTGGCGTCAGGCCCGCGAGGGACTCAACGGAAAAAGGCTTGTACCCGGTATGGGTCGCCAGGTTATGCCCACCCGCCTGTTGCAGCAGCCAATCGGCTGCGGTGTCCTTGCCGGCGATCAGCGGTTTGCCACCAGCGTGCCCCAGCAGTAGCAACACGCCCGGAGTTTTTTGTTTGGCTTGAGCTTGGCTGACCCAGGCTTTCTGCTGTTCAAGTTGTTGTTGATAACGGTTGAACAGTACGGTGGCCTGCGGCTCGCTACCGAGCAATTTACCCAAGTGCTGCAAGTTGCCTTGCAGGGTTGGCAGATCAGGCTGTGCAGAGAACAGCTCAACCTGCACTCCGGCACCGCGAATCTGCGACAGCACCGGCGGTGGGCCCATTTCTTCGGTGCCAATGAGAAGCTGCGGACGCAAACTCAGGATGCCCTCTGCCGACAATTGCCGCTGATAACCGACACTCGGCAAGGCCTTGAGCGATTCGGGATGCTGACTGGTGCTGTCGACACCGACCAGTTTCGACTCGCCGCCCAACGCACTTACCCACTCCGACAAAGCCCCGCCGGCACTGACCCAGCGTTGCGGCAATTCGGTCGCTTGAGCCCCATGGTTGAGCAAAAGTCCGACACAGAGCGCAATAGCGCTGGTACTCAGGCGCATAACAGGGTTTCCTTTGTGGAGTTTTCCCGCAGGATCAAGGCGTCGTCAGCTACGCAATCACCACGGGCGAAGCACCCATTTGATAATTGTTTGCATTTGCACGTCAAGCGCAGACACATTTGCTAACCAGTGAGCGCGCACGCATCACCGCCAGAGGCCAGAGCCTTTGGCACTTGAGGATAGTCATGAAGTTTCTTTGCTCCAGCGCCGAGCTGGTCGATGCCGGCAGCCGTGGTTTCGAGATCGACGGCCAGAAGTTGTTTGCCGTGCGCCGCGAAGGCCGGGTCTACGTCTACGAAAATCGCTGTCCGCATCGCGGCGTCGGCCTTGAATGGCAGCCGGACCAGTTTCTCGACCCCAGCGCCAGCCTGATCCAGTGCGCCACCCATGGCGCACTGTTTCTGATCGAAAGCGGCGAATGCGTGGCCGGGCCTTGTGCGGGGCAGTCCCTCAGTGCCCTGACGTGCCGCGAAGACAGCCAGGGCATCTGGGTTCAACTTTAGGCGTCGAGCAACACTTCCAGCCGACGGTCAACGCGCACCTCATTCGAGGTCAGGCTCACACCGTACGCCAACACTTCAACCCCGGCCGCTTTCGCCTCGCGCAACGCGGCCGCGTAACCCGGATCGATCTCCTCGGCCGGGCGCACCGAGTCAATGCCGGTCAGATTGACGCAATACAACTGCACCGCACGAATACCGTCCCGCGCCAGGCACGCCAGCTCGCGCAAGTGCTTGGCACCGCGCTGAGTCACCGCGTCCGGAAACGCCGCGACCGCTGAGCCGTCGAAGCCCAGCGTGACGCTTTTGACTTCGACGAAGGCCGGGCCACTCGGGTAATCGAGGCGAAAATCGATGCGGCTGTTTTCCTGACCATACGGCACTTCACGCTTGAGCCCGGTAAAGCCATTGAGCTCGCTGATCAAACCGCCACGTAGCGCTTCTTCAATCAAGGTATTGGCCCGCGCGGTGTTCACGCAGGCCAACCGCCCTTGCGGGGTCTCGCTGATTTCCCAGGTACCGGGCAACTTGCGTTTCGGATCGTTGGAACGGCTGAACCAGACCTGCCCGCCTTCGACCATGCAATTGAACATCGACCCGGTGTTGGGACAGTGAATGGTCAGCAACTCGCCGCCAACGGTTTCGATATCGGCGAGAAAACGTTTGTAGCGACGAATCAGCCGACCTTCTTCCAGAGGAGGATTGAAATGCATCAGCCTTGCCAGCTCCGCAGGCCACAGGCAATCCGCTGAACCGCCTCCTGCAAACGCGGCAGGCTCTGGGTGTAGGCGAACCGCACGTGATGACCGGCCTGATACCGGCCAAAATCCAGGCCCGGGGTGAAGGCAACGTGTTCGGTTTCCAGGAAGTGCCGGCAGAAGGCAAACGCATCACCGCCAAAGGCACTGATATCGGCATACAGATAGAAGGCGCCTTCCGGCTCCACGGCGATCCCGAAACCCAACTCGCGCAAGGCTGGCAACAGGAAGTCACGTCGGCGCCCGAACTCGGCCCGGCGCTCTTCGAGAATGCTGATGGTGTCCGGCTCGAAACAGGCCAGTGCTGCGTGCTGGGCCATGCTCGGCGCGCTGATGTAAAGGTTCTGCGCGAGTTTTTCCAGCTCGCCGACCGCAGCCTCCGGGGCGACCAGCCAACCAAGGCGCCAGCCGGTCATGCCGAAATACTTGGAGAAACTGTTCAGCACAAAAGCGCTGTCATCGACTTCCAGCACACTGGCAGCGTCGGTTCCGTAGGTCAGGCCGTGATAGATCTCGTCCACCACCAAATGACCGTGGCGCTCTTTGATTGCCGCAGACAGCCCGGCCAGTTCATCGCGGGTCAGGATGGTCCCGGTCGGGTTGGCCGGTGAAGCGACCAGTGCGCCCACGCTGTCGTGATCCCAGTAACGCTCGACCAGGCCTGGCGTCAGCTGATAGCGCACGTCCGGACCGACCGGCACCAATTGCGCCGCACCTTCCACCAGCCGCAGGAAATGCCGGTTGCACGGGTAACCCGGGTCGGCCAGCAGCCAGTGTTTACCGGGATCGACCAGCAAGGCGCTGGCCAATAGCAACGCGCCAGAACCGCCCGGCGTGATCAGGATGCGCTGCGGGTCGATGTTCAACCCGTAACGTTGCTCATAGAAGCCCGAGATGGCTTCACGCAGCTCTGGAATGCCGCGAGCCGCGGTGTAACGGGTTTTCCCCGCCGTCAGCGCCGCCTGGCCGGCCTTGATGATCGGCTCGGCGGTGGTGAAATCCGGTTCGCCGATTTCCAGGTGAATCACGTCGTGCCCGGCCGCTTGCAATTCATTGGCGCGCGCCAGCAATGCCATGACATGGAAAGGTTCGATAGCGCGGCTGCGCGCACTGTAGGGCTGAGCCATTAGCCTTCCTTCAACGGGGGAAAAGAATTGATTCTACCCAAGCCCGGGAACGAGCGAGAACCTAAAGCGGTCACAACCGGAAGTTCACCCGTAAAAGAGCTGATACATATGGCTCAGGATTGACTAAAATCAATATCTGATCAGGCCTCCAGACCCACCAGACAAGGCTTTGCAAACATTTGCAAGCCTTGCGGACCGCAGCCTCGACATCCGGGAGTAGCGCGCTCCGATTTGATCTGGTAAGTTCGCCCGCTTGCAGCCGCAGGGCCGGCAGGTGTCGGTGATGGAGCAATCCTGCGCAATGGATTACAAGAGTAGAGGCGGTCCATTTCATGCCCACCCAAGCAAAGCAACAACAGAACCAGTCGATCAGCGGCTTCGAACCCTACAAAGAAGTGAAGGGTGAGGAGTACATGGGCCAGTCCATGCGCGCGCACTTCACCAAGATCCTGAACAAGTGGAAGCAGGACTTGATGCAGGAAGTCGACCGCACTGTTGATCACATGAAGGACGAAGCGGCGAACTTCCCCGACCCGGCCGACCGTGCCAGTCAGGAAGAAGAATTCAGCCTCGAACTGCGTGCCCGCGACCGCGAGCGCAAGCTGATCAAGAAAATCGACAAGACCCTGCAACTGATCGAAGACGAAGAATACGGCTGGTGCGAGTCCTGCGGTGTCGAGATCGGCGTCAAACGCCTGGAAGCCCGCCCTACCGCCGACATGTGTGTCGACTGCAAGACCCTTGCAGAAATCAAGGAAAAGCAAGTCGGCAAGTAAGTGGCCGCTTGAACGAAGAACGGAGCGTGCGAACGCTCCGTTTTTGTTTCTGACTGTTTTGTTCTTTCAATTAACATCGCGCCCATGACTGCCATCAAATCCCCCGCCTACATCGGGCGCTTCGCTCCCACCCCCAGCGGGCACCTGCACTTCGGCTCGCTGGTCGCGGCACTGGCCTCGTACCTTGACGCCCGCTCAGTTGGCGGGCGCTGGCTGTTGCGCATGGAAGACCTCGACCCGCCTCGGGAGGAGCCCGGCGCCCAGGCGGCGATCCTCAAGGCACTGGAAAGCTACGGTTTCGAATGGGACGGCGAAATGGTCCGCCAGAGCGACCGTCACGACGCCTATGCGCAGGTGTTGAATCAACTGTTCAACCACGGCCTGGCCTACGCCTGCACCTGCTCGCGGAAAAAACTGGCGCCTTATCACGGGATTTATCCAGGCCTGTGCCGCAACGCCGGTCATGCCAGCGAAGACGCCGCAATCCGCTTGCGCGTCCCGGAACTGGAATATCACTTCACCGACCGCGTGCAAGGCGAGTACCGCCAGCACCTGGGCCGCGAGGTCGGCGACTTCGTGATCCGTCGGCGCGACGGGCTCTATGCCTATCAACTGGCAGTGGTGCTCGACGACGCCTGGCAAGGCATCACCGATATCGTCCGCGGTGCCGACTTGCTCGATTCCACCCCGCGCCAGTTGTACCTGCAAGAGCTGCTCGGCCTGCCGCAACCACGCTATTTGCACCTGCCGCTGATTACCCAGCCGGACGGCAACAAGCTCGGCAAGTCCTATCGCTCACCGCCATTGACCGAAGATCAGGCCACGCCCCTGTTGCTGCGTGCCCTGCGCGCACTGGGACAAAACCCTGGCCACGAACTCGATAACGCCAGCCCCAAGGAAGTACTGAATTGGGGTATCAAGCACTGGGATGCGACGTTAATCCCGCGCACACTGACACTGCCCGAAGCGCAATTACGCTGACTAAGCTTGCAGGTTGGCGCCCATCCGTTACCATCGCCGCACGTTTTCGGGCACGCACACAATAAAGAGAGGCCGGGATGTACATCTATCGCTTGGTCCTGCTCCTGGTAGTGGGGATCTATCTGTTCTCCCCAGCCATCATGGACTGGTGGATCGACGCCACTGGCGCCTGGTATCGCCCGTATCTGCTGTGGCTGATTCTGATCGTCGTGACCTTCATCCTGCAGAGCCAAAAAGATGCCGATGAGCTTTAGCCTGACCCAGATGATCCTGATCAGTGCCGCCTACCTGGCGGTGCTGTTTGGTGTTGCCTGGATCAGTGAACGCGGAATGATTCCGCGAGCGATCATTCGCCACCCGCTGACCTACACCTTGTCATTGGGTGTCTACGCCAGCGCCTGGGCGTTCTACGGCACGGTCGGCCTGGCCTATCAATACGGTTACGGCTTCCTGTCCAGTTACCTCGGGGTGTCCGGGGCGTTTCTGCTGGCGCCGGTGTTGCTCTACCCGATTCTGAAGATCACCCGCACCTATCAGCTTTCCTCCCTGGCCGACCTGTTTGCGTTTCGTTTCCGCAGCACCTGGGCCGGCGCACTGACCACGATTTTCATGCTGATCGGCGTGCTGCCGTTGCTGGCCCTGCAGATTCAAGCCGTGGCCGACTCGATCGGTATCCTCACCCATGAGCCGGTGCAGCATCGGGTCGCCCTGAGTTTTTGTGCGCTGATCACCCTGTTCACGATTTTCTTCGGTTCGCGGCATATTGCGACCCGGGAGAAACACGAAGGCCTGGTGTTCGCGATTGCCTTTGAATCGGTGATCAAGCTGATCGCCATTGGCGGCGTCGGCCTCTACGCCTTGTACGGCGTGTTCGACGGCCCGCAACAGCTGGAAGTCTGGTTGCTGCAAAACCAGACCGCCCTCGCCGCCCTGCACACGCCGCTGCAAGAAGGTCCATGGCGCACGCTGCTGCTGGTGTTCTTCGCCTCGGCGATCGTGATGCCGCACATGTACCACATGACGTTCACCGAAAACCTCAACCCGCGCTCGCTGGTGAGTGCGAGCTGGGGCTTGCCGCTGTTCCTCCTGCTGATGAGCCTGGCCGTACCGTTGATTCTCTGGGCCGGCCTCAAACTGGGTGCCACCACCAACCCGGAATACTTCACCCTCGGCGTCGGCATCGCCGCCAACAGCAAGGCCCTGGCGCTGCTGGCCTACGTTGGTGGTTTGTCAGCTGCCAGCGGACTGATCATCGTCACCACCCTGGCGCTGTCCGGGATGGCCCTGAACCACCTGGTGCTGCCGCTGTATCAGCCGCCTGCCGAAGGCAACATCTACCGCTGGCTGAAATGGACCCGCCGCGCCTTGATCGTCGCGATCATCATGGCCGGCTATGGTTTCTACCTGCTGCTGGGCGCCGAGCAAGACCTGGCCAACCTGGGCATCGTCGCATTCGTTGCCACCCTGCAGTTCTTGCCCGGCGTACTGTCCGTCCTGTATTGGCCAACCGCCAACCGTCGCGGCTTCATCGCCGGGTTGCTGGCGGGGATTCTGGTCTGGCTGGTGACCATGCTGTTGCCGCTGGTCGGCAACCTGCAAGGCTTCTATATCCCGTTGCTGAACATGATCTACGTGCTCGACGACACCAGCTGGCACATGGCGGCAATCGCGTCGCTGGCGGCCAACGTGCTGATGTTCACGCTGATCTCGCTGTTCACCAACGCCAGCTCCGAAGAAGCCAGCGCCGCCGAAGCCTGCGCCGTGGACAACGTGCGCCGACCGCAACGCCGCGAACTGCACGCCGCCTCACCCCAGGAATTCGCCACCCAACTGGCCAAACCGCTGGGCGCCAAAGCCGCTCAGAAAGAAGTCGAACAGGCGCTGCGCGACCTTTATCTGCCGTTCGACGAGCGTCGCCCGTACGCCTTGCGCCGACTGCGTGACCGAATCGAAGCCAACCTCTCCGGCCTGATGGGCCCGAGCGTAGCGCAAGACATGGTCGAAACTTTCCTGCCGTACAAGGCTGGCGGTGAAAACTACGTCACCGAAGACATTCACTTCATCGAAAGCCGTCTCGAGGACTATCACTCGCGCCTCACCGGCCTTGCCGCCGAACTCGATGCCCTGCGCCGCTATCACCGCCAGACCTTGCAAGAATTGCCGATGGGTGTTTGCTCGCTGGCCAAGGATCAGGAAATCCTCATGTGGAACAAGGCCATGGAGGAGTTGACCGGGATCGCCGCACAGCGCGTGGTCGGTTCACGCCTGGGCACCCTCGGCGAGCCATGGAAAGAACTGCTGCAAGGCTTCATCAATCTTCCCGACGAGCATTTGCACAAACAGCACCTGGCTCTGGACGGCCAGACGCGCTGGCTGAACCTGCACAAAGCGGCGATCGACGAACCGCTCGCGCCCGGTAACAGTGGCCTGGTATTGCTGGTCGAAGACCTGACTGAAACCCAGATGCTCGAAGACAAACTGGTGCACTCCGAACGCTTGGCGAGTATCGGTCGACTGGCCGCCGGCGTGGCCCACGAAATTGGCAACCCGATCACCGGCATCGCGTGCCTGGCGCAGAACCTGCGCGAAGAGCGCGAAGAAGACGGCGAGCTGAAGGAAATCAGCGGGCAAATCCTCGAACAGACCAAACGCGTGTCACGCATCGTTCAGTCGCTGATGAGCTTCGCCCACGCCGGCAGCCACCAGCACAATGACGAACCGGTCTGTCTGGCCGAGGTGGCCCAGGATGCCATTGGTCTGCTGGCGCTGAACCGCCGCAACTTCGAAGTGCAGTTCTTTAACCTGTGCGATCCCGAGCATTGGGTCGATGGCGATCCGCAACGACTCGCCCAGGTGTTGATCAACCTGCTGTCCAACGCCCGCGACGCATCGCCGGCCGGCAGTGCGGTCCGAGTAAAAAGTGAAGCCAACGAACACACGATCGATCTGATCGTGGAAGACGAAGGCAGTGGTATCCCGTCGAGCATCATGGACCGATTGTTCGAACCCTTCTTCACCACCAAGGATCCTGGCGAAGGCACCGGTCTGGGCCTTGCACTGGTCTATTCCATCGTTGAAGAGCATTATGGACAAATCACCATCGACAGCCCGGCTGACACACAAAGCCAACGCGGCACCCGTATCCGGGTGACCTTACCGCGTCATGTCGAAGCGACGTCCGCTGTGAACTGAGACCGTCGAGAGTATCGAATCAATGCCGCACATTTTGATCGTCGAAGACGAAACAATTATCCGCTCCGCCTTGCGCCGCCTGCTGGAACGTAACCAGTACCAGGTCAGCGAAGCCGGTTCAGTGCAGGAAGCACAAGAACGCTTCAGCATTCCCACGTTCGACCTGATTGTCAGTGACCTGCGCCTGCCTGGCGCACCGGGCACCGAACTGATCAAGCTGGGCCAGGGCAAGCCGGTGCTGATCATGACGAGCTACGCCAGCCTGCGCTCGGCAGTCGACTCAATGAAGATGGGCGCGGTGGACTACATCGCCAAGCCTTTCGACCATGACGAGATGCTCCAGGCCGTCGCGCGCATCCTGCGTGACCGGCAATCGGCGCAAAGCTCCGTGGGCGAACCTGCGGTCGGCAAAGCCAGCGGCTCCGCGAAGTCTGCTGTCGATAACAGCAATGGCGAAATCGGCATCATTGGCTCGTGCCCACCGATGCAGGATCTGTACGGCAAAATCCGTAAAGTGGCTCCCACCGATTCCAATGTATTGATTCAGGGCGAATCAGGCACCGGTAAAGAGCTGGTCGCCCGCGCCCTGCACAACCTGTCCAAACGCGCCAAGGCGCCGATGATTTCGGTGAACTGCGCAGCCATCCCGGAAAGCCTGATCGAGTCCGAGCTGTTCGGCCACGAGAAAGGCGCGTTTACCGGCGCCAGCGCCGGGCGTGCAGGCCTGGTTGAAGCAGCCGACGGCGGCACCTTGTTCCTTGATGAGATCGGCGAACTGCCGCTTGAAGCCCAGGCGCGCCTGCTGCGCGTGCTGCAAGAAGGTGAAATCCGCCGCGTGGGCTCGGTGCAATCGCAGAAGGTCGACGTACGCCTGATCGCTGCGACTCACCGTGACCTGAAGAGCTTGGCCAAGATCGGCCAGTTCCGTGAAGACTTGTATTACCGTCTCCACGTTATCGCCCTGAAACTGCCGGCCCTGCGTGAGCGTGGCGCGGACGTCAACGAAATCGCCAATGCTTTCCTCGCCCGCCAGAGCGCGCGCGTGAATCGCACCGACCTGAAATTCGCTCCGGACGCCGAACAGGCGATTCGTCATTACTCCTGGCCGGGTAACGTGCGCGAACTGGAAAATGCCGTCGAGCGTGCCGTCATCCTGTGTGAGAGCCCGGAGATTTCCGCCGAGTTGCTGGGCATCGATATCGAGCTCAGCGATCTTGAAGACGACGAGTTCATCGGCCTGGCACCGCAACAGGGCAGCACCGGTAACACCAGCCACGAGCCCACCGAAGACCTGTCACTGGAAGACTACTTCCAGCACTTCGTCCTCGAACACCAGGACCACATGACCGAAACCGAATTGGCTCGCAAACTCGGCGTCAGTCGCAAATGCCTGTGGGAGCGCCGTCAGCGCCTGGGTATCCCGCGGCGCAAGACCGGCGCGACCAGCGAGAGCTGAACGTCACCTGTCGAGTGTGCGAGTAACACATGACAATGTGAAAAAACTGTTACCGCAGCTTTTTCTCGTAACAGAAGCCGGGGCTTACGGTAACGAAGCCCCGGCTTTTTTTGGCCCCGAAAAAAGCGATCCAGGCACCTAACCCCTTGTTTTACTGGGGCTCGCAAAAGTTGGCACGGCACCTGCTATATGTTTGGTACAAGAACAATAACAAGCAATGCACAAGACAATAAAAATAAGACGAATCGACTCACGCACAACAAAAACAAGACGGCGAGAGGCGTAGCTAACTGATTCTTTTGGAGAGGCGTTGTATTTGGGGCTTGCCCCGCAACCAGGCCGAGAACAACAAAAACTGCCCTAAGGCAGAGCCTGAACTGGTTGGATCGCATAGATCATTGCAACACAGCGACCAAAGCAATCCGTTTGCTCTTGGCTCCCGATTGGGAGGGTCATGAGGGAAACCTTCATGACAAGGGCGCGACACAAAAACAAGAAGCCCGAAACCAAAAATAAAAATAGAGCATGCAACTACTTCTTGGGGAGCTTCGGCTCCCCTTGTGGTTTCTGGCGTTTGGCCAACGCGGCCCGCACCGAACGCTGCCTCGCATGGCTCGACAGCTGCTACAGAGACCTTGCGCAGCTTCCTACACCATCCCCCGACTAAATGCTAGAATCCCGGCCCATCATGCGGTCATTCTTCGTTTTGGCCGAACATTCCTTCAAACAGTGCATCCCATGCTGAAGAAGCTGTTCCAGTCATTCCGTTCTCCCTTGCGTCGTACGCAACACATTCGCAGCACGCCTGAAGTGCTCAACAGCAGCCAACACTCGCTGCAACGGGCTCAGTTCAGCCGTTATGCGGTGAACATCGTCGAACGCCTGCAGAGCGCCGGCTACCAGGCTTACCTGGTCGGTGGCTGTGTGCGCGACATGCTGCTCAACATCACACCCAAGGATTTCGACGTCGCCACCAGCGCCACACCGGAACAGGTTCGCGCCGAGTTTCGCAATGCGCGGATCATCGGGCGCCGATTCAAACTGGTGCACATCCATTTTGGTCGCGAAATCATTGAAGTCGCGACCTTCCGCGCCAATCACCCGCAAAACGACGAGGAGGAAGACAGCAACCAGTCCTCGCGTAACGAAAGCGGGCGCATTCTGCGCGACAACGTTTACGGCACGCTGGAGGAAGACGCGCAACGCCGCGACTTCACCATCAACGCCCTGTATTACGATCCGGTCAGCGAGCGCATTCTCGACTACGCCAACGGCGTACACGACATCCGCAATCACCTGATCCGCCTGATCGGCGACCCGACCCAGCGTTACCAGGAAGACCCGGTACGGATGCTCCGTGCGGTGCGTTTCGCTGCCAAGCTGGACTTCGGTATCGAGAAACACAGCGCCTTGCCAATCCGCAACCTGGCACCGATGCTGCGCGAGATCCCGTCGGCGCGCTTGTTCGAAGAAGTGTTGAAGCTGTTCCTTTCGGGCCATGCCGCGGACACCTTCGAGATGCTGGTCGACCTGCAATTGTTCGACCCTCTGTTCCCGGCCAGCGCCGAAGCCCTGGAACACAACCCGACCTACACCCACACCCTGATCAGCGAAGCGCTGATCAACACCGATCTGCGGATCAAGCAGAACAAACCGGTGACGCCGGCGTTCCTGTTTGCCGCCCTGCTCTGGCCAGCCTTGCCGGCCCGTGTACTGCGCTTGCAGGATCGTGGCATGCCGCCGATTCCGGCCATGCAGGAAGCGGCTCACGAACTGATCAGCGAGCAATGCCAGCGGATCGCGATTCCAAAGCGCTTCACCATGCCGATCCGCGAGATCTGGGACATGCAGGAGCGCCTGCCGCGCCGCAGCGGCAAACGTGCCGACCTGTTGCTGGACAACCCGCGATTCCGTGCCGGTTACGACTTCCTGCTACTGCGTGAAAGCGCTGGCGAACAGACCAATGGCCTGGGCGAATGGTGGACGGACTATCAGGACGGCAACGAAAGCGAACGCCGCGACATGATCCGCGACCTCAGCGGCAAGGACGACGGTGCCAGCGGTGCACCGCGTAAACGTCGCCGCAGCGGTGGCGCCAAGCGCAAACGTGCCGCTGGCGTACCGAGTGCGTCAGGCGAGTAAATCGATGGAACGCATTTACATTGGCATGGGCAGCAACCTCGCCGCCCCCGCAGAACAATTGCGCAGCGCCGTCGAAGCGCTTGCGCAGTTACCCCAGACAGCGCTGGTGGGAGTTTCGTCCTTCTATCAAAGCGACTCCTTGCTGCCGGGCCAGCCGCGGTATACCAACGCGGTGGCCGCGCTCGACAGCACGCTGACGCCGCTTGAGCTGCTCGATGCGCTGCAAGCCATCGAAATCGACCAGGGTCGCGAGCGTCATGAGCGCTGGGGCCCGCGCACGCTGGATCTGGATATCCTGCTGTTCGGCGATCGACTGATCGACGAGCCCCGCCTCAAAGTCCCCCATTACCACATGCAGGCCCGAGCTTTTGTGCTGTACCCATTGGCCGAACTGGCGCCCGCTGATCTGCAATTGGCAGACGGCCGGCACCTGCGTGAGCTGCTCGCTGCATGCCCGTTCGTCGGACTGGAACGCCTCCCCCAGAGCTGACATGAATCACCATTGTGGGAGCGAGCCTGCTCGCGATAGCGGCTGAACATTCATCGAAAACGTTGGCTGATAGTCCGCGATCGCGAGCAGGCTCGCTCCCACATTGGTTTGTGTTGCTCCTGAGAAACCTGCTGAATCGCATCAGTAACGCCGGTAACACCAACGGCGTAACATTGCGGTAACACATCCAATTGACTTCCCGAGTTCTCCTCACGACTATAGGCGTCCCGCTGCCGCCAACCCGGCACTACAGGGCGCAATCCAGGCTTTTCAAGCACGACACAAGACCGTGCGCCTGAGTAAATGAAGAATCACGCGCGTTACTCGCAGTAGTTTTCCAAGCGCCTGAATGAGGATTTCTTACATGCCAGCTATCACCTTGACCACATTGCAGAGCCTCAAGCAAAAGGGTGAAAAAATCACCATGCTGACCTGCTACGACGCTACCTTCGCCCACGCTTGCAATGAGGCGGGTGTTGAAGTGCTGCTGGTGGGCGACTCCCTTGGCATGGTATTGCAAGGACACGACAGCACCCTGCCGGTGACCAACGCCGAAATGGCTTACCACGTCGCCGCAGTCAAGCGTGGTAACACCGATGCCTTGATCCTCGCTGACCTGCCGTTCATGGCCTACGCCACCATCGAGCAAACGATGACCAACAGTGCCCAGTTGATGCAGGCCGGTGCACACATGATCAAGGTCGAAGGCGCGCTGTGGCTGGCCGAGTCGATTCGTCTGCTGGCCGAACGCGGTATTCCGGTGTGCGCGCACATGGGGCTGACGCCGCAGTCGGTGAACATTCTGGGCGGCTATAAAGTTCAGGGCCGCAATGAAAACCAGGCCCGGCAGATGCGTGCCGACGCGATTGCCCTGGAACAGGCCGGCGCGGCAATGCTGTTGCTCGAATGCGTACCGAGCGAGCTGGCCCACGAAATCACTCAAGCGGTGAAGATTCCGGTGATCGGCATCGGCGCCGGCAATGCCACTGACGGTCAGGTACTGGTACTGCACGACATGCTCGGCCTGTCCATCACCGGCCGCGCACCGAAGTTCGTGAAGAACTTCATGGCCGGCAAGGACAGCATCCACGCCGCCCTGAGCGCTTACGTCGCTGAAGTCAAAGCCGCGACCTTCCCTGGCGCCGAACACGGATTCTCTGCATGAACACTGTCAAAACCGTACGCGAACTGCGTGCCGCCGTCGCCCGCGCTCGCGGGGAAGGCAAACGTATAGGCTTCGTACCGACCATGGGCAACCTGCACAGCGGGCACGTCGCACTGGTCACCAAAGCCGCCCAACGAGCGGACTTTGTGGTCGCGAGCATTTTCGTCAACCCGCTGCAATTCGGCGCCGGCGAAGACCTCGACAAGTATCCGCGGACCTTGGCCGCCGATCAGGAAAAACTGCTGCAAGCCGGCTGTCACCTGCTGTTCGCCCCAACCGTCGAGGAAATGTACCCGGACGGCATGGCCGGCCAGACCCGCGTCAGCGTTCCACTGCTTTCAGAAGGCCTGTGTGGCGCCAGCCGCCCCGGGCATTTCGAAGGCGTGGCGACCGTGGTCAGCAAGTTGTTCAACATGGTCCAGCCAGACCTCGCGGTCTTCGGTCAGAAGGACTTCCAGCAACTGGCGGTGATTCGCGCGCTGGTGCATGACCTGAACATGCCGATCCAGATCATTGGCGAGCCCACCGTACGAGCGGCCGACGGCCTTGCGCTGTCCTCGCGCAATGGTTTCCTCAGCGAAGAACAGCGGGCCGTCGCGCCCGTGGTGTACCGCACACTGAGCGACATTGCCGAAGCCATCAAACAGGGCGAACGCGATTACCCGGCGCTCCTGGCCCGGAAGATCGAGCAGCTCCAGGCCGCCGGTTTGCGTCCTGATTACCTGGAAATCCGCCACGCACTGACCCTGCGACCAGCGACCGCGGATGACCGTGACCTGGTGATCCTGGCGGCCGCCTTCCTGGGCACAACCCGGTTGATCGACAACCTGCACCTGAATCTCGACGCCAACGCTTAACCACCGCAATCCCCTTGTGGGAGCGAGCTTGCTCGCGATAGCGGTCTGGCAGCCAACATCTTTGTTGAGTGTCAAGCCGCCATCGCGAGCAAGCTCGCTCCCACAATAGATCGGTGTTGTTTTGTAGATTGCAGTCGGTTTCTCACGGCGTATTGCCGGCCTCAAAGGCTTCGGGCAAACTGCCGCGGTTCGGATCAGCCCAAGGAAACATTCATGCACGCCATCATGCTCAAGGCCAAGCTGCATCGCGCCGAAGTTACCCACGCAGTGCTCGACTACGAAGGCTCTTGCGCCATCGACGGCGAATGGCTGGACCTGTCCGGGATCCGTGAGTACGAACAGATCCAGATCTACAACATCGACAACGGCGAACGCTTCACCACCTACGCCATCCGTGGCGAAGAAGGCTCGCGCATGATCTCGGTCAACGGCGCCGCCGCACACAAGGCCAAGGTCGGTGATCGGGTGATCATCTGCGCCTACGCTCATTACAGCGAAGCCGAACTGCTCAATTTCAAACCGCGCATGCTCTACATGGCCCCCGGCAACGAGTTGAGCCATACCAGCAATGCCATCCCGGTTCAGGTCGCCTGAACCCTCCCCCGTACTCCGAACACTGAAAGCCCGCTTGCCTGGCGACCTTGAGTGCCGGTACAAAATAGTACCGGCCACAGGTCAGACAAAGCCAAGACAGATCACACCGCGAGGTTTACTGTAATCGCCCTGCGCTATTAAATCGATTATTCGCAGTTCAACCGGAGGGTGCCTGTCATCAAACAGGACATTCCGGATTTTTCAGTGTCCTAAAGGCAGTCCAAGTAAAAAGGAAACCCGCAGCGATGGCGTACTACCGCACTCCTCATGACGTTACCGCTCTGCCAGCCTGGCAGGCGCTGAATGATCACCGCCAAGCCATGCAGGATTTCAGCATGCGCGAAGCGTTCAATGCCGACCCGCAGCGTTTTACCCAGTTCACACTGAGCAGCTGTGGACTATTTCTTGATTACTCGAAAAACCTGATCAACACCGAAACCCGCAATCTGCTGGTGGGCCTGGCGAACGAAGTCGGCTTGCAGGACGCGATCAAGGCGTTGTTCAACGGCGAAATCGTCAATGCCTCCGAAGGCCGTCCGGCGCTGCATACAGCCCTGCGCCGCCCGGTGGGCGACAAGCTGTCGGTCAATGGCGTCAACGTCATGCCTGACGTGCACAAAGTGCTGAACCAGATCACCGAGTTGGTCGGGCGCATTCACGACGGCCTGTGGCGTGGTTACACCGAGAAGCCGATCACCGACGTGGTGAACATCGGCATCGGTGGTTCGTTCCTCGGCCCTGAACTGGTGTCCGAAGCGCTGTTGTCCTACGCCCAGAAAGGCGTGCGCTGCCATTACCTGGCGAACATCGACGGCAGCGAGTTCCATGAGTTGTCGGCAAAGATTCGTGCCGAAACCACCCTGTTCATCGTTTCCTCGAAATCCTTCAACACCCTCGAAACCCTGAAAAACGCCCAGGCCGCGCGCGCCTGGTACCTGGCTCAGGGCGGCTCCGAAGCCGAGCTGTATCGCCACTTCATCGCCGTTTCGAGCAACAACGCTGCGGCCGTGGCCTTCGGTATTCGCGAAGAAAACATCTTCCCGATGTGGGACTGGGTTGGCGGGCGTTACTCGCTGTGGTCGGCCATCGGTTTGCCGATTGCCCTGGCCATCGGCATGTCGAACTTCAAGGAACTGCTGTCCGGCGCCTACACCATGGACCAGCACTTCCAGAGCGCACCGTTCGAACAGAACATGCCGGTACTGCTGGCATTGCTGGGTGTCTGGTATGGCAACTTCTGGGGTGCGCAAAGCCACGCGATCCTGCCGTACGACCACTACCTGCGCAACATCACCAAGCACTTGCAGCAACTGGACATGGAGTCCAACGGCAAGAGCGTGCGCCAGGACGGAACATCCGTGTCCACCGACACGGGCCCGGTCATCTGGGGCGGAGTCGGCTGCAATGGTCAGCACGCCTATCACCAGTTGCTGCACCAGGGCACCCAACTGATTCCAGCCGACTTCATCGTGCCGATCGTCAGCTTCAACCCGGTTGCCGACCACCACCAGTGGCTGTACGCCAACTGCCTGTCGCAAAGCCAGGCGCTGATGCTTGGCAAGACCCGCGCCGAGGCGGAAGCCGAGCTGCGTGAAAAAGGCGTGGCCGAAGACCAGGTGCAAAAACTCGCGCCGCACAAGGTGATCCCGGGCAACCGCCCGAGCAACACCCTGGTGGTCGAACGCATCAGCCCGCGTCGTCTGGGCGCGCTGGTGGCGATGTACGAGCACAAGGTGTTCGTGCAGAGCGTGATCTGGGGCATCAACGCCTTCGACCAATGGGGCGTGGAGCTGGGCAAGGAGCTGGGCAAAGGCGTCTACAGCCGCCTGGTCGGCAGCGAAGAAACCCCGGCCGAAGACGCTTCGACCCAGGGCCTGATCAACTACTTCCGCGGTCGTCACCGCGGTTGATCTGAAACGCTCTGCAAAACCTGTGGGAGCGAGCCTGCTCGCGATAGCGGAATTTCAGCCAACGTTTTCGTTGAATGTTAAGCCGTCATCGCGAGCAGGCTCGCTCCCACATTGGTTTCCTGTACGACTTGAACCCGATAGTCACTCGGCGCATCTTTATAACTTGTGCAATACAAGCATAAGGAACCGCCATGTTCGATATCAGCACGTTCCCCAAAGCCGATGCCGTCCGCCAGGCTGCGCAACTGAGTCAGGACGACTACCAGCGCCTGTACCGCCAATCCATCGAGCAACCCGACATCTTCTGGGCCGAACAGGCCAAGCGTTTTCTCGACTGGTCGAGCCCCTGGCAAAGCGTTCAGCACTCGGATATCAAAACCGGCGCGGCACAATGGTTTGCCGGCGCTCAGCTCAACGTCAGCCATAACTGCATCGACCGCCACCTCGCCCAACGCAGTGAACAGACCGCGATCATCTGGGAAGGCGACGACCCGGCTGAATCGCTGCACATCACCTACCAAAAGCTTCATCATTACGTCTGCCGCCTGGCCAACGTGCTGAAAAGCCGGGGCGTAAAAAAAGGCGACCGGGTGTGCATCTACATGCCAATGATCCCTGAAGCCGCCTACGCAATGCTCGCCTGCGCACGTATTGGCGCCGTGCACTCGGTGGTCTTTGGCGGGTTTTCCCCCGACTCCCTGCGTGACCGGATCCTCGACGCGGACTGCCGCACCGTGATTACCGCCGATGAAGGGGTACGTGGCGGTAAATACGTACCGCTCAAACAGAACGTCGACAAAGCCCTGCTCAGTTGCCCGGCTGTCAGCACCGTCGTGGTGGTCGAACACACTCAGGGCGAAGTCAATTGGGTCGAGGGCCGCGACCTCTGGTATCACCAGGCCCTGCGCGACGTCAGCGACGACTGCCCGCCAGAGCCGATGGGCGCCGAAGACCCGCTGTTCATCCTTTACACTTCCGGCAGCACCGGTAAACCCAAAGGCGTGCTGCACACCACTGGCGGCTATCTGCTGCAAGCGGCGATGACCTTCAAGTACGTGTTCGACTACCGCGACGGCGAAGTCTTCTGGTGCACCGCCGACGTTGGCTGGGTCACCGGCCACAGCTACATCGTCTACGGACCACTGGCCAATGGCGCGACCACCCTGATCTTCGAAGGCGTGCCAAGCTACCCGAACAGCTCGCGGTTCTGGCAGGTCATCGACAAGCATCAGGTGAACATCTTCTACACCGCACCCACCGCCTTGCGAGCCCTGATGCGCGAAGGCCTGGAGCCGTTGAAAGACAGCTCGCGCGCCAGTTTGCGGCTGCTGGGCAGTGTCGGCGAACCGATCAACCCGGAAGCCTGGGACTGGTATTTCAACGCAGTTGGCGAGCAGCGCTGCCCGATCGTCGACACCTGGTGGCAGACCGAAACCGGCGGCATCATGCTCAGCCCGCTGGTCAGCGCACAACGGATCAAACCCGGCTGCGCGACCCGGCCGATGTTCGGCGTGCAACCGGTATTGCTCGATGAACAAGGCAAGGAAATCAGCGGCGCCGGCAGCGGCGTGCTCGCCATAAAATCAAGCTGGCCAGGGCAAATCCGCAGTGTCTACGGCGACCCGCAACGAATGGTCGATACCTATTTCAAACCCTACCCCGGCTATTACTTCACCGGCGACGGCGCACGGCGCGATGAAGACGGCGACTTCTGGATCACCGGGCGCATCGATGATGTGATCAACGTTTCCGGACACCGCATCGGCACCGCCGAAGTCGAAAGCGCGCTGGTACTGCATGACAGCATCGCCGAGGCCGCGGTGGTCGGTTACCCCCACGACCTCAAGGGCCAGGGCATCTACGCCTTTGTCACGCCGATGAACGGCATCGATCCCAGCGACGCGTTGAAGAAAGAACTGCTGGCCCACGTCAGCCAGGAAATCGGCAGTTTCGCCAAACCCGATCTGATCCAATGGGCGCCGGCCTTGCCGAAAACCCGCTCGGGCAAGATCATGCGGCGCATCCTGCGCAAGATTGCCTGCAATGAGCTCGATAGCCTCGGCGACACCTCGACCCTGGCCGACCCCAGTGTGGTCGCAGGACTGATCGACAAGCGTTTGAACCAATGATCTGATCATCCAGGCGCGGCCGCTGGCCACGCACCTTTTAATGTTGTTGCCACCGAGTTGTCATGGAATTCATCCGTAGCCGTATCGAAACCCAGATCATGAGCCTGTCCGGCCTTTCGCTGGGCAAGCTCGACCTGGAAAACCCCAAGGGCGATCCGGGGCTCTTCGGCCCCGACTCGGTGAGCTGGCAAGTGCACGGCGACTTCAGCAGCATGCTCATCGGCGGCATCAGTGCCTTGATGCTGCAAGCCCTGCACCCGCTGGCACTGGCCGGGGTCTGGGACCACTCGAATTTCCGTGAAGACATGCTCGGTCGACTGCGTCGCACCGGGCAGTTCATCTCCGGCACCACCTTCGGTTCGCGTCAGGACGCCGAGTGGCTGATCGAGAAAGTGCGCACCATTCACTCGCAAGTGGTCGGCACCGCACCCGATGGCCGCCCTTATGCCGCCAGCGATCCGGACCTGCTGACCTGGGTGCACGTGGCCGAGGTCAGCAATTTTCTCGCCGCGCATTTGCGCTACCGCAATCCGAGTCTTTCGCCCGCCGATCAGGACCGTTACTACGCCGAAATCGCCTTGGTCGCTGAACGACTGGGCGCCCGCGATGTTCCGCGTTCACGGCGGGAAGTCAGCGAGTACCTTGAGCGAATTCGCCCACAACTGCTGTGCGACGAACGCAGCCGCGAAGTGCTGCGCTTACTGCTCAACGCTCCTTCACCCAGCCGACTGGCCAGGCCCTTTGGTGGGCTGATGATGCAAGCGGGCATCGACCTGCTGCCCGACTGGGCCAGTGACATGCTCGGTGTCCATCAGAATCCGCTGCAACGCAAACTGATTCGCGCCAGCGTCAATCGCAGTGCACCGATGCTGCGCTGGGCGGTGCGCAATGGTTCGGTGCAGCGGGCCAAACGGCGGATGGGAATCCCCAGCTGAATACGTGCTGCTGCCCATCGAACGCTAAGTCCTCGCCCAACAATTAACCCGTGGCGAGGGAGCTTGCTCCCGTTGGAGCGCGAAGCGCTCCCAAATCCTTCAGCCGAGTTCTTTCAGACAGAGCACGATCGAATGTTTTACGGGCGCTGCGCACCCGAGCGGGAGCAAGCTCCCTCGCCACAGGGGATCCATCGATCACAATCCTGTTAAACTCTCGCGCCAAATTCCCCAGCAAGGCGCTCCGCATGTCTTCCTTGAATCAGGCGCTGCGCGCCGCCCTCGATCATCGCCAAGACTTGCTCGCCGAGCTGCACCAGCAAGGCACCGACTGCTATCGGCTGTTTCATGGCAGCCAGGAAGGTGCCGGCGGCCTGACCATCGACCGTTATGGCCCGCAACTGCTGGTCCAGAGTTTTCACCAGTCGCTGGAACGCGATGACCTGCTCGCGTTGCACGCGATCATCAACCAGCATCTGGGCCTGGACACCCTGCTGGTCTATAACGATCGCTCGCGGGGTAACTCGCGCATTGATCGCGAAGACACGGTCTACCGCGCCGATGAGGCCGCACTGGCCGACATGGTCGGCCACGAGTGGGGCCTGAACTACCGGGTCCGTGGTCGCCACGCCGGACAAGACCCGCTGCTGTTTCTCGACCTGCGCAACGCCCGTGGCTGGGTCAAGGACCACAGCGCCGGCAAAAGCGTGCTGAACCTGTTCGCCTACACCTGTGGCGTCGGCCTTTGCGCTGCGGCCGGCGGGGCACGCGAGGTGTGCAATCTGGATTTCGCCGAGGGCAACCTGGCCGTCGGCCGCGAGAACGGCCAGCTCAACCCGCAATTGCCGACCATGCAGTTCGTGCAGTCCGATTATTTCCCGGCCATCCGCCAACTCGCCGGCCTGCCGATCAGCCAGCGCCGCGGGCAGAAACTGCCCAGTTACCCGCGCCTGGAACAGCGTCAATACGACCTGGTCCTGCTCGATCCTCCAGCCTGGGCCAAGAGTGCATTCGGCACCGTCGACCTGCTGCGCGACTATCAGAGCCTGCTCAAACCGGCGCTATTGGCCACCGCGGATGATGGCGTGCTGATCTGCTGCAACAACCTGGCAAAAGTCAGCATGGACGACTGGCGTGAGCAGGTGCTGCGCTGCGCAGAAAAGGCCGGACGCCCGGTGCGTGACTGGAAAGTGCTGACACCCGGCAGCGACTTTCCGTCGATGGATCAGCAGCCGCCGCTGAAAACCCTGATCCTGCAACTCTGACTTTTTTCGAACAAACCAGACATTTGCGGTTCAAGGTGATTGCTTTGGAACCAGAATCGCATGCCATACTCCAAGGCACTCCCGATTCCGATAGTTGAAGCCGAACATGCCCAAAGGATTGATTCGCGCCATCGGCGCCTTGTTGATTGCCATCGCCCTTTACAGCGTGTTGGGGTTTCTGATTTTACCGGGCATCGCCTTGCGGATCGCCAATCAACAATTGGCCAACTACGCGACGGTGCCGGCGCACATTCAACGGATCGAACTCAATCCTTTCAGTCTCGAACTGACCGTTTGGGGCCTGAACATCGGCGAGCCGGGCAAAGAGCAAATCGCCTTCGAGCGCCTGTACGCCAACCTGCAAATCGATAGCCTCTGGACCCACGCACTGCACCTGACCGATTTGCGGCTGGACAAGCAGAAAGCCGAGATTCTGTTCAACAAGGACGGCAGCCTGAACCTCACGCAACTGTTCAAGTTGCCAGCCAGTGAGCCGACGCCTGCGGACCCGAACGCCAAACCCTTCCCGCTGCGCATCGACCACATCAACCTGGCCGGTGGTTATGTGCACTTCCAGGACCTGCGCCCGAGCGAGCCGATCGAGTTCCTCTACGACACGCTTAATCTGGAGTTGAACAACCTCAGTACCCTGCCCGACGACAACGCCGCCATGACCCTCGTCGCAGCTGGCCCGGCGGGTGGCCGGATCGACTGGACCGGCCACATCAGCCTGGTGCCCATCAGCTCCGAAGGCACACTGAAAGTCACCGACGGCAAAATGAAATCCTGGTGGCCTTATGTGCGTGACGCATTGCCGCTGGTGCTCGAAGACGGAACGCTGAACCTGAGCACCGATTACAAGTTCAACCTGACGCAGGGAACCGAACTGCTGCTGAGCAACGCTTCGGTAAGCGTTGCTCCGTTCGCCATCAAGGCCCCGGATGGCCGGCCACTGGTGCGCCTCGAACGCCTGGACGTCAGCGAGACCACGGTCGATCTGGTCAAGCAACAAGTGATCGTCGGCAAGATCCGCAGCCAGAAGCTCGAAACCTGGGCCGCCCGTGAAGCCGATGGCCAACTCGACTGGCAGAAACTCTTCGCCAGCCAACCGGCCAAACCGGCCACGAAACCCGAGTCGACCAAGGCCCCGGCGGCGGCAGACTCGCCGCAACCAAAACTCGATCCGGCGGTGCCGAGCAAGCCCTGGCAAGTGCTGCTCAAGGATGTCGAGCTGCGCAACTATCAAGTGCACCTGGCCGACCGTCAGGCCCAACCGGCGGTGGCACTGGAGCTTGGCCCGCTGAACGTCGACGTGAAGAATTTCGATAGCCTCAATGGTTCGCCGTTCTCCCTCAAGGTCGATACCGGCCTGGGCAAGCAGGGCAAGATTCTCGCGGATGGCGAGGTCAACCTCGCCCCGATCAGCGCCAAGCTCAAGGTCCAGACCAAAGACATCGACTTGCGCATCGCCCAGTCCTATATCACCCCGTTCATTCGTCTGGAGCTGCGCTCCGGGATGCTCGGCAGCGACCTGGCGGTTGACCTGAAAAGCACCGAGCCACTGGCATTCAGCGTCACCGGCCGCGCTCAGGTTGATCAACTGCACACCCTCGACACCCTGAAAACCCGCGACTTCCTCAAGTGGCAGCAAGTGGTGGTCGAAGGCCTGAATTACCAGCACGGCGATAGCCTGTCGATCGACAAGATCAACCTGTTTCAGCCGTATGTACGTTTCATGATCAACGATGACCGCACCACCAACATCAATGACCTGCTGATCCCGCAACCGGCTGACAGCGGTAGCAAAACCGCCGCCGCAAAACCTGCTGCAAGCAAGGACAAGCCACTGGGCATCCACATTGGCGCGATTGCGATCAACGACGGCTCGGCAAACTTCGCCGACTTCAGCCTGACACCGAACTTCGCCACCGCCATTCAACAGCTCAACGGCCAGATCGGCACCATCGACAGCCGCCAGGTCAAACCTGCTGCCGTCGACATCAAGGGCAAAGTCGACCGCTACGCCCCGGTGACCATCAAGGGCAGCGTCACCCCGTTCGACCCGATGACCGCGCTGGATATCGCCACCAGCTTCAAACGGGTCGAACTGACCACCCTGACCCCCTACTCCGGCAAATTTGCCGGCTACCGGATTCGCAAGGGCCGGCTCAATCTCGACCTGCACTACCAGATCGTCAAAGGCCAGTTGAAAGCCGAAAACAAAGTGGTGGTGGAGCAACTGCAATTGGGCGAAAAAGTCGACAGCCCGGACGCCGTGAGCTTGCCGCTGAAGCTGGCCATCGCCTTGCTCAAGGACAGCGATGGCAAAATTTCCATTGATCTACCGATAACAGGCGATCTGAACAACCCGCAATTCAGCATCATGCCGATCATCTGGCAAACCCTGCGCAACCTGATCGTTCGCGCGGCCGAGGCGCCCTTCAAGCTCATTGGCGGGCTGGTCAACGGCAGTGGGGCCGAGGACCTGGGCAGCGTGTCGTTCGCACCCGGCTCAAGCGAGCTGAGCAAAAACGCCGAGTCGGCGCTCGATACCCTGGCCAAAGCGCTCAAGGAACGTCCGGCCCTGCGCCTGGAAATCGAAGGCACCGCCGCCGAGAAGAGCGATGGGCCCTTGATTGCCGAACAGCGGCTGGAACGTGAATACCAGTACAACTACTACAAAATGCTCCAGCGTCGCGGCGAAAAAGTCCCTGCGCAAGCCTCGTTGCTGGACGTCCCGGACAGCGAAAAAGGCCCGCTGCTCGAAGCCATCTACCGCACGCGCCTGAAAACCCAGCCACCGGCCGAATGGACGCAACTGGGCAAAGCAGAGCGCACCGCCAAGCTGCGTGAAGGCGTGATCAAGTTCTGGTCTTCAGACACCGCGCTGCTGCGCCAGCTGGGTCAGGATCGCGCCAGTACCATCAAGGACTATCTGGTCGACAAAACCCAGCTCGCCGATGACCGGGTGTATTTCGTTGACGCTAACCTGGGCGAAGCCGAAAGCGATGGCCGAGTCGTCACGCCCATGCACCTGGACGCGGAGTAAACATGAATAGCCGATTGCTGATCAGCCTGGCACTGGCGCTCTTTGCCAGCCAGGTGCAAGCCCAGACCGATACCTTGCGCTGCGGCAGTCAGTTGATCAGCGTCGGCGATCGCACAGGTGAAGTGCTGCACAAATGTGGCGAGCCGGTTGCGCGTGATGCACTGGGCTACAAACGCAGCGTCAATCGCCGGGAAGAAGTCCCGGTTGAGGAATGGACCTACGGTCCGAACAGCGGCATGTACCAATACCTGCGTTTTGAAGGCAACCGCCTGGTACGGATCACCAGCAGGCGCGGTAGCTGAAGTTACGATTATCCAATGTGCCAATGTGCCAATGTGGGAGCGAGCCCGCTCGCGATAGCTGACTGACATTCAACATAGAGGTTGAATGATGAGTTGCTATCGCGAGCAGGCTCGCTCCCACATTGGTTCTACAGCGCTCTCAAGACTCCCTTCTCCCGGTTCAGAGGAAAAGCCTTGAGTCTTACTGGGTCATCAGGCCATCAGCCGATACGGCTTTGACGCCTTTGATTTTCTTGGTGATAGCGACGGCCATTTCTTTCTGAGACTGGGTAATGGCTACTTTCGACGATAGAGAAACGACGCCTTTGTTGGTTTCTACTTTGATGTCAGTGCCAGGAATCCCTTTCTCGGTGACCAGATCGCTTTTCACTTTAGTGGTGATCCAGGTATCGGAAGTCGCTTCCTCGGCCTTGGTCATTTCACCGGCAGCCACCACCATCGGCGACTGTGTGGTTTGAGTGGTCTGCGCAAATGCAACGTTGGCCATGGTCAGGGTCAGAGCGGTTGCAGCGGCGACAGCGATAGCGAACGTCTTCATACGAGTAACTCCTGTTCTTCCAGAAAGTCTGCTGCATGCCTTCTCAGCAGGGTTAACAGAGACAGTGCGAAGGTTGTGCCAACTTGAGACAGCCAAATAATCCAATAAAAATCAATGCGTTATAAAAAAACCAAATAACTGGAGTCATGCAAAATGCATGACCCGGGCGTAGTTGACATGCAAGTTGCGGCTTTTATCGAATGACCGCGATGCCATCGAACGGTCGAAAAAATGCCTCGCGTCCGTAGAGGCGAGGCATTGAGGCTTCGATACAGGATCAGGCGCCTGTGCAACCCTTGGGCGCATAGTCCTGCAGCGCGGTGGTCGCGCAGGTCCAGCCACCGGCCAGTGTCCGCGTCAGCGTGATGGTTTTGCTGAGCACCGGACCTGGTGCATTGACAATCGTGCAAACAATAGAACCTGCACCGCTGGAAGCAGTACCCGATGCCGTGATTGTGCAGTTACCGGTAGTTGCCGTGCCACCGATCAGCGCCAGTGTCGGGTCGGTGCCCTGATTGATAATGTCTTCAAAAGGCACCTTCAGTGCTGAAATTTCCGCCAGCCCCGCAGTGACCTTCGCCCGCGCTTGATACTTGGAATACAGCGGCAACGCGAACGTTGCCAGAATGCCGATGATCGCCACTACGATCAGCAGCTCGATGAGGGTAAAACCTTTTTGATTATTCATTGAACAGGCTCCATGCATGAGGCGAAATCTCATGTCCTGAACCAGTCACAGCACAGCACGTGCCAAACCCTGCGCCCCCTGTTTACAGGGTGTCAGATCGGTAAAAGTCCGGCACAGGCCCCGAGGAACCGCACTATCTGACACTTTTTGTCACCTCAAAGGCGCTGGTGTGGTTCCATCCGTTGACTAGGCTATAAGTCTTGAACGGTCTGTGCCTGGTACTCGAATGAATGACATCGCCCTCAGCGGTCTGGCAAAGCAATTGGTGCTGGCCGAACTGCTCACCGACAAAAGCGCGCAACAGGCGTATCAGCAAGCTCAACGCAATCGCATTTCCCTGGTCAGCTATCTGGTACAGAACAAACTGGTAAGCAGTCGCCAGGTTGCGGAAATTGCCTCTGAGCATTTCGGCGTCGCCTTCCTCGACCTCAACTGTCTCGACAAGGACTCCCAGCCCAAAGACCTGGTCAGCGAAAAGCTGATTCGCCAGCACCACGCCCTGCCACTCTGGCGGCGCGGCAACAAACTGTTCGTGGGCATTTCCGACCCGAGCAATCAGCAGGCAATCAACGACATCCAGTTCAGCACCGGGCTCACCACCGAAGCGATCCTGGTCGAAGACGACAAGCTCAGCGACGCCATCGACAAATTCTTCGACAGCCACAGCACGGGCCTGGAAGACATGGCCGATGTCGATCTCGACGGTCTGGACATCGAAGCCGTCGACGAGCAGCGCCAGGACGCCGTCACCGGCCAGGACTCCGACGATGCCCCGGTGGTGCGCTTCGTCAACAAGATGCTGCTGGACGCGATCAAGGGCGGCTCCTCGGACCTGCATTTCGAACCCTACGAAAAAACCTATCGGGTGCGGGTACGGACCGACGGCATGCTGCGCGAAGTCGCCAAACCGCCGATTCAACTGGCCAACCGCATCGCCGCACGCCTGAAAGTGATGGCCAGCCTGGATATCTCGGAGCGCCGAAAACCCCAGGACGGGCGACTCAAGATGCACCTGTCAAAAAGCAAATCCATCGATTTCCGGGTCAACACTCTGCCAACGTTGTGGGGCGAAAAAATCGTGATCCGGATTCTCGACCCCTCCAGCGCGCAGATGGGCATCGATGCGCTGGGTTACGAGCCCGATCAGAAAGACCTGTACATGGCGGCGCTCAAGCAACCCCAGGGGCTGATACTGGTGACCGGGCCGACGGGCTCAGGGAAAACCGTGTCGCTGTACACCGGGTTGAATATCCTCAACACCGTCGACATCAATATCTCCACCGCCGAAGACCCGGTGGAAATCAACATGGAAGGCATCAACCAGGTCAACGTCAATCCCAGGCAGGGCCTGGATTTCGCCCAGGCGTTGCGCTCATTTCTGCGCCAGGACCCGGACGTGATCATGGTCGGCGAGATCCGTGACCTGGAAACCGCCGAAATCGCGATCAAGGCTGCGCAAACCGGACACCTGGTGCTTTCCACCCTGCACACCAACAGCGCGGCTGAAACCCTGACCCGGCTGCACAACATGGGCATCCCGGGGTTCAACATCGCCACGGCCGTGCACCTGATCATTGCCCAGCGCCTGGCTCGCAAGCTGTGCAGCCACTGCAAAAAAACCCTCTCGATTCCCGACGAAACGCTGATCAAGGAAGGCTTCCCACGGGAACGCATCGGCTCCTTCACGATCTACGAACCCGTCGGTTGCGATCACTGCAACAACGGTTACAAAGGACGAGTCGGTATTTATGAAGTGGTGAAAAACACCCCGCAGCTGCAACGGCTGATCATGGCTGAAGGCAACTCTCTGGAAATCGATACGCAGATGCGCAAGGACGGCTTCAACGACCTGCGCACCTCAGGCCTGCTCAAGGCCATGCAGGGCGTTACCAGCCTTGAAGAAATCAACCGGGTCACCAAGGATTGAGTCATGGCGGTCAAAGCAATCAAGGTCAGCGTCTACGCCTGGGAAGGTACCGACAGGAAAGGCAGCAAGGTAACCGGCGAGCTGAGCGGTCATAGCCCGGCCGTGATCAAGGCGCAGCTACGCAAACAAGGTATCAACCCGGGCAAAGTTCGGAAAAAAACCGCTTCGCTGTTCAACCTCGGCAACCGTATCAAGCCGCTGGACATTGCTCTCTTCACCCGGCAAATGGCGACCATGATGAAAGCCGGTGTGCCGCTGCTGCAGTCGTTCGACATCATCGGTGAAGGCTTCGACAACCCGAACATGCGCAAGCTGGTGGACGAGGTGAAACAGGAAGTCGCCGCCGGCAACAGCTTCGCCACCGCGCTGCGTAAAAAGCCACGGTACTTCGATGAGCTCTACTGCAACCTGGTTGACGCAGGCGAGCAGGCCGGCGCGCTCGACACGCTGCTGGAGCGGATTGCGACCTACAAGGAAAAAAGCGAAAGCCTCAAGGCCAAGATCAAAAAAGCCATGACCTATCCGCTGGCCGTGATCTTTGTCGCAATCATCGTCACTGGCATTCTGCTGGTCAAAGTGGTCCCGCAGTTTCAGTCGGTGTTTTCCGGATTTGGTGCAGAACTCCCGGCCTTTACCCTGATGGTGATCGGTCTGTCCGAGTTCATGCAGGCGTGGTGGTGGCTGCTGCTCGGCGGCCTGATCGTCGGGTCCCTGAGCTTTCGCCATGCGCTCAAGCGCTCGCAACGCTTTTGCGACTGGCTGGATGCCAAACTGCTGAAAATGCCGATAGTCGGTGCACTGCTCTACAAATCGGCAGTGGCCCGTTTTGCCCGCACACTGTCGACCACTTTCGCCGCAGGTGTGCCCTTGGTCGAAGCTCTGGATTCGGTAGCGGGCGCCACTGGCAACATCGTGTTCAAACGGGCGGTCTTGCGCATCAGGCAAGATGTCTCCACCGGCATGCAATTGAACTTCTCGATGCGCACCAGTGGGGTTTTTCCCAACATGGCGATTCAAATGGCTGCCATTGGCGAGGAGTCCGGCGCACTCGACGATATGCTCGACAAAGTTGCGATCTACTATGAAGCTGAAGTCGACAATATGGTCGACAGCCTGACCAGCCTGTTGGAACCGTTCATCATGGTAGTGCTCGGCGTCATTGTCGGCGGGTTGGTGGTTGCCATGTACCTGCCCATTTTCCAACTCGGCTCGGCGATTTGAACATGCCCTTGAGTGAATACATGGTCGGTTACCCACTGGCGTTCGTTGTCACCGCACTCGTGCTCGGGCTGGTGATCGGCAGCTTTCTCAATGTGGTGGTCTGGCGCCTGCCGAAAATGCTTGAGGGCGACTGGCGGCAACAAGCCCTGGACGTACTGGGCTTACCCCCTGAAGCCCCGGGCCCGACCTACAACCTGATACTGCCGCATTCACACTGCCCGCAGTGCGCCCATCGAATCCGCGCCTGGGAAAACATTCCGCTGCTCAGTTACCTGGCACTGCGCGGCCGCTGCTCGAATTGCAAAGCGCCGATCAGCGCCCGCTACCCCTTGACCGAACTGGCCTGCGGCGTGCTCTCGGCGTTTGTCGCCTGGCACTTCGGCTTCGGTTGGCAAGCAGCGTGGGGGCTGGTCTTGAGTTGGGGGTTACTGGCGATGTGTCTGATCGACGCCGACCACCAATTGCTGCCGGATGTACTGGTGCTGCCATTGCTGTGGCTGGGTCTGATCGTCAACAGCTTCGAGCTTTTCGTGCCTTTGCAGGCGGCAATGTGGGGGGCGGTAGCCGGCTACCTGCTGCTGTGGTCGGTGTATTGGCTGTTCAAACTGATAACCGGCAAGGAAGGTATCGGTCACGGCGACTTCAAGCTCCTGTCGCTGCTCGGTGCCTGGGGCGGTTGGCAGATTCTGCCGCTGACGGTCCTGCTTTCATCGCTGGTGGGTGCGGTGGGAGGAGTGATTTTGCTGCGCCTGAAAGACGCCAACACCTCGACGCCGATCCCCTTCGGACCCTATCTGGCAATTGCCGGCTGGATTGCCTTGCTCTGGGGTGGTCAAATAACCGGCTTCTATTGGCAGTTTGTCGGTTTCAAATGAATACCCCTGTGGAAAAACCCTGGATTCTCGGCCTGACCGGTGGCATCGGCAGCGGCAAAAGCGCGGCAGCCCAGCACTTCATCGATCTGGGTGTGCATGCGGTGGATGCCGATCATGCCGCACGCTGGGTGGTCGAACCCGGTCGCCCGGCGCTGGCGCAGATTGCCGAGCACTTCGGTGTCGGCGTGCTGCAAGCCGACGGCCAATTGAATCGTGCGGCACTGCGCAAGCTGATCTTTGAAGTCCCCGAAGAGCGCCGCTGGCTCGAAGCGTTGCTGCATCCGCTGATCGCTCAGGAGATCGCTGCTCACCTGGCACGCGCACAATCACCTTATGCGATTCTGGTGTCGCCGCTGTTGATCGAGTCCGGGCAGTACAAAATGACCCAGCGAGTGCTGGTGATCGACGCACCGGAACACTTACAGATCGAACGAACCCTGCAGCGCGACCAGACCAGCGAACAGCAGGTCCAGGCGATCCTCAAGGCCCAGTCCAGCCGTCAGGACCGCCTCAGCCATGCCGACGATGTGGTGGTCAACGACCGCGACCTCGCCTGGCTGCACAGCGAGGTCGAACGCCTGCATCACTTTTACCTTACTTTGCGTGGAGGCCAGTCATGAGCCAAACCCCAACCGTCGAATGCCCGACTTGCGGCGCCCCTGTTGAATGGACCCCTGAGAGCAAATTCCGGCCGTTTTGCTCGGACCGCTGCAAACTGATCGATCTGGGCGCCTGGGCCTCGGAAGAACACAAGATCCCGGTCAGCCCCGACTCTGAAGACGAGTTGTTCTCGGAAGACTTCGACCCGCGCCACTGATCCCGCCCCTCAGGGCCGCATGAACCCGTAGTCCTGGCTGTCGTCGAGATTCTCCGCCAGAAACTGCAACTCATCGGCCAGATCCTCGACACTGCGTACGCCCTTGCTCTGCTGCACCACCGCACTGAGCAAGGCGCGCAGGCTCAACCCTGGTTCAAACCCTGCTTCATGCGCCGACTCCAGACTGTTGCGCAATTCCTGTCTTGCCCATTCGTAAACGCTCATGCCACTGCTCCCGAGGATTTTCCAGAGCATGGAATCGCAGCCGATTCGAGCATTTGATATGGATCAAGGCTTGTCGTCGTCCTTCCACGGCGCCGACAAATAACGCGTGCGGTTGAAGGTCTCCAGCCACTCGGGACAGAACACCACCAGCGAACTGATCACCATGCCGTTGATAAACGCCTCGGGGAAAATGATCAGCCACAGGTAACCGACAAAATCCTCCAGCCATTCCGGCATCGCAAAACGCTCGTCGAACCACAACAGCCCCAGCGCCGCCAGCAGGCAGAGCAACGCCGAAAGCCCGGCGGCCAAAAAGCCCGAGCAAAAGATATACACAAAAGGATTACGCGGTTGCGCCCGCTCCACCAGGATCGCGCAGCATTCGGTGATCAACACTGGCAACAGAATCAGCAATGCGCCATTGACCCCCATTGCGGCGAGGTCCTGACGCCCGAGCAGCACCAACCCCACCTGCGCCACCAGTCCGCCGACAATCGCCAGCGGCCAGTCCAGCAATAACGTCACCGCCGTCATGCCGATGATGTGATAGGACACACCGGTGTCGAAGTCCCGGCGCACCAGCCAGAGGACGAACAACGCGAACACCGTACCGAACAGCAAATGCTGACGCCGTCTGTCAGTGAACAACTCGACCCACGGCGCTCGGGCAACGGCCCAGATCAGCACCGGCACGTAGATCAGCCAGCCGACCGTGAGGGTTTCGGGTGACAGCAGTGCAGCACTGATCATCGCGCCAGGCACTCCCACGCGCACAACGGCACAAAACCCGGTAACCCTGCTGAGCAGACCTTCACTCCAGACTCCTTCCTGAACCGAAACAAGCCTTGAGTCTACACCGCCCTGCGCGCGCCCTTCGACCTCAGGCCCAGTGGCGTGGATCGTTCATCACCGACTCATGCTCGGCGAACAGGCGCGGTAACTCGACCTTGAGAAAATCCACCCAGGTTCGGACCTTCGCATCGAGAAAGCGTCGCGATGGGTACAGCGCGTAGACATTGCGCTCACGCGGGCGATAGGTCGGCAGCAGGCGCAGCAACGTGCCGTCGTTCAACGGCCGTGTCGCGGTATAAAACGGCAACAGACTGACCCCCATCCCCGCCTCGGAAGCCTTGACCATCGACTCGGCAACATTGCACTGAAAGGTCTTCGCCGGGCTGACGCGATGCTCACCCTGCGCGTCATGAAACACCCATTGATCGCTGTACAACGGATCCAGCATGCGCAGGCAGCGATGATCGTTCAGTGCCAGTGGGTTGCCTGGCACACCCTGGCGTTTCAGGTACTCCGGGGAGGCACAGGGCACGCTGTAGATCTGCCCGACGACCTGGGCGACAAACTGCGAGTCGGCCAGCTCATGGGCAATCGAAATCACCACGTCATGGCCTCCTTCGAGCGGATCCGGATTGCGTTGCGACAAGGTCAACTCGAACACCACATCAGGATAGAGTTCGGTGTATCGAGCGATCAGCGGCGTGATCAGCACACCCAGGCCATGCATGCTGTGAACCCGCAACCGACCGCTGGGCTTGAGATGAGCGCCACGCGCTTCGGCCGTGGCCTCTTCCATCTCTTCGAGTATTTGCCGACTGCGCAGCAGAAAGCGCTCACCGGCCTCGGTCAGGCTCAAGCGCCGGGTGGTGCGTTGCAGCAGACGCGCTTGCACATGCAGCTCCAGATCCGCGACCAACCGGGACACTTGCGCGGTCGAGAGTTCGAGTGCGTCGGCGGCGGCGGTAAAGCTGCCGCTGTCCACCACACGGACAAACACCCGCAAGTTGTTGAGCAAATCCATAGGCCCTCCTCGGGCACTGACTGTTGCGTTTCACGTAAGGCTGCATCAGGCGTTTGCCCCTTTTTCGGTAGCGGGCAAGGCATAGACTTCAATCATCGGAACCCACACGGAGCACACAAAGATGAAAACCTTGATCAGCCTGTTTCTGACCGTTGTCGCCACCTCCGCCATGGCCGCCGGCAACGAACCCGCCACTCCGTACAACCCGGCGCAACCGCTGGACATCGCCAAGGTGGTATCCGTGACAAACACCGCCACCGCCTGCGACGTAGTGCCGGCGACCATGGTCTACATCGATCATCAAGGTCAGACCCATCGCGTGACTTACCAGGTCATGGGCAGCTGCACGAGCGACCTGTGATCCCTGGCTCGCGGCACGACTCAAACGACCATCCGTTTCGCCTGCAAGGCCAGATCATGCAGCCCGGCCAAGCGCGCCATGATGCGCTCGACCACTTCAACCCGGGCCAGCGCACCACTTTGCAGTTCGCCCATCGAGTGCAGCGCCACTTCGGCCTTTTCCAGCCCCAGACGCGTTGAGCCGGCCAACTGCTCGATACCTTGACGCGCATGCTCGGCGGACTGTTCCAGACCCGTCGCGATCTGCCTGATCTGCGCACTGGAATCTGCCGCCTGACGTGACAGATTGCGCACTTCGTCCGCCACCACTGCAAAGCCTCGGCCATGGCTGCCTGCCCGTGCCGCCTCGATGGCTGCGTTCAACGCCAGCAGATTGGTCTGGCGGGAAATGTCCTGAATGCTGCCGACAATCGCACCGATGCGCATCGACTGACCGCCAAGCTCATCGAACACTTGATCGAGACGCTGCATATAGAGGTTCAGGTCCCCCAGCACACTGGCCGAAGACTGCATGCTCAGAGCACTGGCCTTCACCCGCTCGCCGGCGGTGCGCGCCAGTTGATTGGCAAAACGCATGTCTTCCTCGGTTTGCAGCACCGACTCGGTCAATTGCTCCAGCGTGAGGTGCACAATCGCACCGGGCCATTCGCGCTCGGGTTGCACTGCCGGGGTCGGGGGCTCGATCAGCTCCACGCTCGGTTCGGGAACTTCAGACTCAAGCGGCGGCGTCACTGTCACCGGTGGCTGTCGACGATACAGCGCCGCAGCGAACAGCAATGCGAGGTTGATCCCGCCAGCCAGCAGCAGCCGCTCGTTATCGCCCCAGGCCAACATCACAGCGCCCACGCCAGCACTCATCAACAGTAAACCTGCACCGATCATGCGCGGCCCGCGTTCTTGCGCGCCGGTCATAGCAGCGTCCAGGTGTAACTGAGGATCAAGCGGTTTTCGTCGATATCACTGCGGTAGTTGGAACGCGCCACGGCGTTGCGCACGCGTATCCCGAGACCTTTGAGGGTGCCGCTCTGCAGCACATAACCGAGATCGAGATCGCGTTCGCGGTCCTTGCCTTCGAAACCCTTGCCGGTGTCGACGTTGTTGCCGGTGATGTAACGCACAGTGCTGGTCAGCCCCGGCACTCCGAGGGCGGCGAAGTCGTAATCGTAGCGCGCCTGCCAGGAGCGTTCATCGGTGTAGGCGAACTCGTAGGTCGGCACCTCGTTGCCCAGCGGCGAGATGTTGGCGAAGACCCGTGGGAAGGCACTGTCGCCATACATCCCCTGATAACCGACATAGAACGTATGGCCGCCATGCTTGGCCGACAGCAAGGAGAAGAACGCCCGGTTGTCGATGTTGCCCAGCCATTTTTTGCCGTCCTCACGGGAGTCGTAGTAGCCCAGGTTGGCGCCCAGGGTCCAGTCGCCCAACGGTTCACTGTGCTTGAGGCCGAGGAAGCGCTGGTTATAGATATCTTCCAGTTGCCCGTACCAGGCGCTGACCGAGGTGCGTTTGTCATTGAAGGCGTAATCGGCGCCCGCAAAGTTGAAGCCGTCACTGCTGGCCTGGCGCTGCGGCACATGGCCGAGCATGGCCTGCATCTTTTGCTCGCCGGACTCGTTGCGCAGGCTGGTCGAACTCAAATGCCCTGCCTGCAAGGTCAGGCCGTTGATCTCGCTAGAGCTGATGCTCGCCCCTTGGTAGGTCGGCGGCAGCAAGCGAATATCGCTGAAGGCCAGCACCGGCAGGTTGGGTTGCAATTCACCGACCTTCAATTCGGTCTTTGAGTAACGCAGCTTCAACGCACCGGCCAGACGACTGTAATCATCCGCTGCGCGCCCATCACTCTGTACCGGCAACAGCCCGGTATTGACCCGGTCCGGACTGCTGTCGAGCTTGAGGCCGAGCAAGCCAATGACATCCACGCCGACACCGATGGTGCCTTGGGTGTAACCGGATTTGACGTTAAGGATGAAGCCTTGGGCCCACTCCTCGGCCTTCGACTGTTTGTTGGCCCCGACGATGTCGGAGAAGTCGCGGCTGAAGTAGTAATTGCGCGCCTGCAAGGTGGCGCTGGTGTCTTCGATAAAGCCGCCCTCGGCGGCCATCAGGCCACCGGAAAAACCCGAGACGACCGCCAGGGACACCACTGAACCAAACGTGGGGAGAATCTGTTTCATCGCTTTTTCTCTTATTGTTATTGATCGACAGGTTGGCGAACGCCACCCGCAGCGTTGCGATGCGGGTGGTGGAAGTCAGACGCTGGTCGGCACCAGTCTCGAGGCGACGCCTTTGCTGCTGCGTTGGCTGCTGATGGCGAACACGGCCATGGCGATGGCGGCGACCGCCCCTGGCAAGGCGAACGCCATGAAGTTCAGTTGCAGCGGCAGACTGACCCCCAGTAACGCACCGCCCAGCAGCGGGCCGACGATGGCCCCGTTGCGACCGATACCCGAGGCCCAGCCCAAACCGGTGGAACGAATGGCCATGGAGTAAAACTGTGCGGCGCAGGCGTACAACAGGATCTGCGAGCCGATCGTGGTGGCGCCGGCGACGGCGATCAGCAGATAGAGCACCGGCATCGGGCTGTTGAAGCCGAGCAAGGTGATCGATACGGCGGCGATGGCGAAGAACGCCGCCAAGACCCTCGGCAAGTTGAGTTTGTCACCCAACACGCCGCCGCCGACCGCGCCGAAGATGGCACCGAAGTTCAGTACCAGCAGGAATGACAGACTCGAACCCAGGCTATAACCGGCGTTGGCCATCAGTTTCGGCAGCCAGGAGCTCAAGGCATACACCATCAACAGGCAGCAGAAAAACGCCAGCCACAACATCAGCGTGCGCATCGCCCGGCCTTCACGAAACAGCTGTAAAACCGGGGTGCCGCGGCCTCTTACTTCGGTCATGTGCAATTGATCGGTGGCTTGTGCAACATAAGCCGGGTCAACCCGTTGGAGCACTTTGCGCGCCTGTTCATTGCGGCCCTGACGCAGCATGAAACCTACCGACTCGGGCAAGAAGTACATGATCAGCGGCAACAGCAACAACGGCACAATCGCCACATAAAACACCGACTGCCAACCGAAGCTCGGGATCAGCACGATACCGAGCCCGGCCGAGAGCATGCCGCCCACCGAGTAGCCGCTGAACATGATCGCTACCAGGGTGCTGCGGATTTTTTTCGGCGCGTACTCGTTCATCAGCGCCACCACGTTGGGCATCACCCCGCCAATCCCCAGCCCGGCAATGAACCGGCAAATGCCAAATTCAGTGGGGTTGCTGGCAAAACCATTGAGCACGGTGAAACCACTGAAAAGCATCACGCACAGGGTGATGGCTTTTTTGCGGCCGATCCTGTCCGACAGCGGGCCGAAAAACAGTGCCCCGAACATCATGCCGAACAGTGCATAACTGCCTAATGCACCTGCCTGGAGAGGACTCAGCCCCCAGTCCTTCATCAGCATCGGCAGCACCACGCCGTAGATCACCAGATCGTAACCATCGAAGATGATGATCAGGGCACACCAGCACAGCACCCTCCAGTGAAAACGGTTGAAGCGTGCGTTGTCGATAACCTCATGTACGTCGATCGTGCGCATGGCATCTTTCTCTTGTTGTTGTTTTTTTATGAGTTTCGGTAACGCGGTAAACGTCCGTACAGCTGAGGGTAGGGACGCTTGGCGCACGGCAATATCCGCTTTGTGCAGATTGCTATCCGTTTTGTGCAGTGCCCTGGACCGGGCTTTGGAGGAAGATCGCCGGATGCATGCAACGATGAAGGCCCGGGAAAGTTTTTCCTCTCCGACAAACTGTCTTCTTTGCGATCGCATTTGAACGCTAAGCTTGGCCTATGGATGACTCAGATTATTTGCGCCTGCTGACCATCGCGGCCGAGCAAGCCAACGCGTTCCTTTCCAATGCCCGCAAATGGGAGCGTGAGCGTTGGGTTTGCCAACGCCTGCTGCAAGGCTTGAACATTCCCTACCGCGTCGACGAATTCACCCCCGCCGGTGAACCGCCGGACGTACTGTTTCGCGAGGCGAATTTCGAGGTGTTCTTCGTGCTCGACGAAGGTCGACGGTTGAATGACGAGTGGCGCGACGAACTGCAACGCCGGCGCAGTGCGTTCTCCCTGAGCCAACTGGTGCGCCGCGAAGCCAAGCCGAGGCGTATTCCAGCCAACGAGTTCTTGCTGAGACTGGCACCGACCTTGCGCAAAAAAGCGCACAACTACAAAGAGCGGGGGATGGACCTGGGCGAACTGGACATCATCGCTTTCGCCAGTCTCAAGCGCGAAGTGCTCGACCTCAACAGCCACTTTCCACCGCCCACCGAATACCTGCGCCAGGGGTGGCGCTCGCTGTCACTGGTCGGCCCGACCTTCGCCCGAGTGCTGTTTGCCCATCCCGATGCACCGGACTTTTTACGCAGCAATCTGGGGCGCAGCATCCTCTTCGACGTCGGGATCAGCCTGTGAACCCACGACAGCAATTGTTGGCGCCCCTGCTGTAGCTTCTATACATTTAGCAACGTCTACCTGACGAGGGCTTATCATGACCAGCCGCCTGAAACCCGACGACCAGCAGCATGTCGAAGAGTATCTGCAACTGTCGCAGAACCGAGTCGAGCGCCGGCCTTTCCGGCCGTGGATGCTCCTCGTGGTGGTATTGGCAGTGACCATTGGCTTGGGCCTTGTGAGCCGACTTATCAGTTACCTGACGCTATGAGCAGCGTGGCGCTCGCTCGGGTAATTGCACCGATTTCCTTTAGCCTTGCGAGATATCCCCATGACTCATCGTATTGTCATCGTTGGCGGCGGCGCCGGCGGTCTGGAGTTGGCTACCCGTCTGGGTAAGACTCTGGGCAAGCGTGGCACGGCCAGTGTGATGCTGGTCGACGCGAACCTGACGCACATCTGGAAGCCGCTGTTGCATGAAGTGGCGGCCGGTTCCTTGAACTCTTCCGAAGACGAACTCAATTATGTCGCCCAGGCAAAATGGAACCACTTCGAGTTCCAACTGGGGCGCATGAGCGGGCTCGATCGCGCACAGAAAAAAATCCAGCTGGCAGCTACCTACGATGAAAATGGCCGGGAACTGGTGCCGGCACGCGAAGTGGCTTACGACTCGCTGGTGATTTCGGTCGGCAGCACCACCAATGATTTCGGCACCCAGGGCGCGGCGCAACACTGCCTGTTCCTCGACACCCGCAAACAGGCCGAGCGCTTCCACCAGCAACTGCTCAACCACTACCTGCGCGCCCACGCCGGGCAATCCGATGCAGTGCAACAGATCAGCGTGGCCATCGTCGGCGCGGGTGCCACCGGCGTTGAACTGGCGGCGGAACTGCACAACGCGGCCCACGAACTGGCGGCGTACGGCCTGGACCGGATTCTGCCGGAAAACATGCACATCACCCTGATCGAAGCCGGCCCACGGGTGCTACCTGCCCTGCCGGAGCGGATCGGCGGCCCTGTGCATAAAACCCTGGAGAAGCTCGGGGTCAAGGTGCTGACCAACGCAGCGGTCAGTGAAGTGACTGCTGATGCTCTGATCACGGCCAGCGGCCAGGAGATCAAGGCCAGCCTGAAAGTCTGGGCAGCCGGAATCCGTGCGCCGGGTTTCCTCAAGGACATCGACGGCCTGGAAACCAACCGGATCAATCAGCTGCAAGTGCTGCCGACCCTGCAAACCACCCGCGATGAAAACATTTTCGCCTTTGGTGACTGCGCCGCCTGCCCGCAAACCGGCACCGATCGCAACGTGCCGCCACGCGCGCAAGCCGCACACCAACAAGCCTCGCTGCTGGCCAAATCGTTGAAACTGCGCATCGAAGGCAAGCCATTGCCGACGTACAAGTACACCGATTACGGCTCCCTGATCTCGCTGTCGCGTTTTTCGGCTGTGGGTAACTTGATGGGCAACCTGACCGGCAGCGTAATGCTCGAAGGCTGGCTGGCGCGGATGTTTTACGTGTCGCTGTACCGCATGCACCAAGTTGCGCTGTACGGCCCGTTCCGCACGGCGATGCTGATGCTCGGCAGCAGGATTGGGCGTGGCACTGAACCGCGTCTGAAGCTGCACTAACAAAACCAGTAATGTGGGAGCGAGCCTGCTCGCGATAGCGGACTGCCAGTTAACTCAATGTTGACTGACCTATCGCCATCGCGAGCAGGCTCGCTCCCACATTTTTTATCGCTCAAATTTACACCTGAAAGCGTCGCACCATACCCTGCAATGCGTTGGCCAGTTTCGACAGCTCATGGCTGGAAGCGCTGGTCTGATCCGCACCTGCCGCAGAACGCACCGACAAATCACGAATGTTCAGCAGATTTCGATCCACTTCCCGCGCCACTTGCGCCTGCTCTTCGGCAGCACTGGCGATTACCAGATTGCGCTCGTGAATTTCATGTACCGACACGGTGATGGTTTGCAGGGCTTCGCCCGCCCGCTCGGCCAGTAGCCGCGTACTGGCGGCACGGGAGGCGCTGGCCTGCATCGACTCGAGCGCCAGGCTCGACCCCTTGCGCATGCCCTGCACCATCTGCTCGATTTCCTGGGTCGACTGCTGCGTGCGATATGCCAACGCCCGCACTTCATCGGCCACCACCGCAAAACCCCGACCGCTTTCCCCCGCCCGGGCAGCTTCAATCGCCGCATTGAGGGCCAATAAATTGGTTTGCTCGGCAATGGCGCGAATCACATCCAGCACCTTGCCGATGTCCTGGGATTGGTTGGCCAGCAACTGCACCAGTTCACCGGTGTGCTGCACATCGTTGGCCAGGGCGCTGATGGCACTGGCGGTTTCGCTGACCCGCTCCTGCCCCAGTTGCGCCGACTCACTGGACTGGCGGGTCGCATCGGAAGTCGACACCGCATTGCGCGCGACTTCCTCCACGGCGGTGGTCATTTCGTTGACGGCAGTTGCCGCCTGTTCGATCTCGTTGTTTTGCTGTTGCAGGCCCTGAGTGCTGTCGAGGGTCACTGCGTTCAATTCATCCGCGGCTGTGGCCAATTGCGTGGCCGAACCGCTGATGCCTTGCAGGGTTTCCCGAAGGTTGCGCTGCATGGTCGCCAGCGCCTTGAGCAAACGGCTGACTTCGTCGTTGCCATGGGTTTCGATGGGTTGGGTCAGGTCGCCCCGCGCCACGCTTTCGGCTGCATTCAGGGCCACAGTCAGGGGGCGCACGATGCTGCGGGTCAGCAACATGGCGAGTCCGACGGTCGCCAGAGCGGCCAGACCGATGAACAGGCTGACAATCAGCCGCGAAGTCAGGTAACGCGCTGCGGAGTTCTGGCTTTCTGTGGCGACCTGTTTGGCGAACAGCTCTGCCAGGTCATTGAGCTGTTTGCCGGAACCGTCGACTACGGTTTTCATGTCGACCAGCAGCAGCTTGGTCAGCTCGTCACGCCGACCTTGCTCGGCCAGGACGAAAGACTGGGCGATGCCCGAACGATAGGCCGCGAAGGTTTTTTTGAACTGGTCATACAACCCTTTGCCTTCGGCAGTGGTGACCAGCTTGTCGTAGGCGGCAATCTTGTCGCTCAGTTCCTTGTCGCGGGTGTCCATCTGGCTGCGGTACTGCGCAATGTTCTTCAGATCCGGGTCCAGGGCCATCCGCAGGGAAATGGTACGGATGCGCAACATGATCTCGCGGATCTCGTCGCCGCCACGAATGCTCGGCAACCATTGGTTCTCGACCGCGACTTCACTGTCGCGAATGCTCGACATCTGTCCCAGCGCGAACACGCCAAGCAAGGCGACCAGCACTGCAATAAGGGCAAATCCCAATGCTGCGCGAGGAGCGATATTCAACTGACGAAGCAACATAACGAGCGCCCTTTTTCTTGTTGTGGCTTGAGTAAAGGGGCGTGACTGCCGCAGTCCCCCGTCAGCTCGTTATCGGCAGGTTGTACGATGACTTGAAGGCAATGGGGCTTTTTCAACAGACAAAAAAAATCCCCGTATCTTTCGATACGAGGATTTTTAATATGGTCGGGGTAAGGGGATTCGAACTCCTGACATCCTGCTCCCAAAGCAGGCGCGCTACCGGACTGCGCTATACCCCGGTAAAAAAAAGGCACCCTTTTTAAAAGAGCGCCTTCTTCGATCAGCGCTTTTGGCCTCTGATCTTAAGATTCGATTCCAGCGCTAACTGGTTTCAAAAATGGTGGGTCGTGTGGGATTCGAACCTACGACCAATTGGTTAAAAGCCAACTGCTCTACCAACTGAGCTAACGACCCAAAAATGGTCGGGGTAAGGGGATTCGAACTCCTGACATCCTGCTCCCAAAGCAGGCGCGCTACCGGACTGCGCTATACCCCGGTTTGAAATTGGCTCCGTGACCAGGACTCGAACCTGGGACCCAATGATTAACAGTCATTTGCTCTACCGACTGAGCTATCACGGAACTACATATTTCAATTACAACTGTGAAGCTTGCTTCACCTCTTCGACCCGTTCGCATCGCTGCGTTCGTGTGTCTGAGGCGCGCTATTTTACAATCTTAAGCACCTCTGTCAACCCCCTAAATTGCTTTCAAGACAATGATTTGCAACTTATTTCAGATTTCTCCTTGGGGAGAAGAAACCGCTGGGGTGACTTACTGCGGGGCGCACTTTACAAGCCTTTTCCTTACAGTTCAACACCCTAAGAAAAAAAAGGCCCCGCGATGCGGGGCCTCCCTCATTACCGAGCTGCGAACGGTCAGTTGAAAACGATTTCGTCGTTCGCCACGGTGGCCGTCACGGTGGTGCCTGGCAAGAACGTGCCGGCCAGAATCAGCTGTGCCAACGGGTTCTCGATCCAGCGCTGGATCGCTCGTTTGAGCGGCCGTGCGCCATAGACCGGGTCGTATCCCACCGCAATCAACTTATCCAGCGCCTCGCTGCTCAGCGTCAGTTTCAGCTCGCGCTCAGCCAGACGGCCGCGCAGGCGACCCAACTGGATCTCGGTAATGCCGGCAATCTGATCCCGTGCCAATGGCTCGAAGATCACCACTTCGTCGATCCGGTTGATGAACTCCGGACGGAAATGCGTCGACACTGCATCCATCACCGCCGCACGCTGCGCTTCACGATCACCGACCAGTTCCTGGATCTGCACCGAACCCAGGTTGGAAGTCATGACGATCACCGTATTGCGGAAATCCACGGTACGTCCGTGGCTGTCGGTCAGACGGCCATCTTCCAACACTTGCAGCAGCACGTTGAACACGTCCGGGTGGGCCTTCTCGACCTCGTCCAGGAGGATCACCGAATACGGCTTGCGACGCACCGCCTCGGTCAGGTAACCGCCCTCCTCGTAGCCCACGTAGCCCGGTGGTGCCCCGATCAGCCGCGCCACGGAATGTTTCTCCATGAACTCGGACATATCGATCCGCACCATTGCCTCTTCGGTATCAAAGAGGAATTCGGCCAAGGCTTTGCACAACTCGGTTTTACCGACACCGGTCGGGCCGAGGAACATGAACGAACCGCTTGGGCGATTCGGGTCGGACAACCCGGCACGCGAACGGCGCACGGCGTTGGCCACCGCCACCACGGCTTCGTTCTGGCCGATCACGCGTTGGTGCAGCAGGCTTTCCATCTTCAGCAGTTTGTCGCGCTCGCCTTCGAGCATTTTCGACACCGGAATACCGGTCCATTTCGACACGACTTCGGCGATCTCTTCTTCAGTCACCTTGCTGCGCAACAACTGGTTTTCGCTCTTGCCGTGCTGGTCGACCATTTGCAGGCTGCGCTCCAGGTCCGGGATCACCCCGTACTGCAATTCGGCCATGCGGTTAAGGTCGCCTTTGCGGCGGGCAGCTTCCAGCTCCTGACGGGACTGTTCGATTTTCTGCTGGATCTGCGCAGAACCCTGCACTTCGGCTTTTTCCGAATTCCAGATTTCTTCGAGGTCCGAGTACTCGCGCTCGTGACGGACGATTTCTTCCTGAAGCTTTTCAAGGCGCTTCTTCGCCGCTTCGTCGCTTTCTTTCTTAAGCGCCTGGGATTCAACCTTCAGTTGAATCAAGCGCCGCTCCAGACGATCCAGCACTTCCGGCTTGGAGTCGATCTCCATGCGAATGCGGCTGGCCGCTTCGTCGATCAGGTCGATGGCCTTGTCCGGCAACTGACGGTCGGTAATGTAGCGATGGCTCAACTTGGCCGCCGCAATGATCGCGCCATCGGTGATCGCCACCTTGTGGTGAACCTCGTAGCGCTCTTTCAGGCCACGCAGGATCGCGATGGTGTCTTCTTCGCTCGGCTCGTCCACCAGGACCTTCTGGAAGCGCCGCTCAAGGGCCGCGTCCTTCTCGATATATTGGCGATACTCGTTGAGCGTGGTCGCACCGACGCAATGCAGCTCGCCACGGGCCAGGGCCGGTTTGAGCATGTTACCGGCGTCCATCGAACCTTCGGCTTTGCCGGCGCCGACCATAGTGTGCAGTTCGTCGATGAACAGGATGATCTGGCCTTCCTGCTTCGACAGCTCGTTGAGCAGGGATTTCAGGCGCTCTTCAAACTCGCCACGGTACTTGGCACCGGCAATCAGCGCACCCATGTCCAGCGACAGCAGGCGTTTGCTTTTCAGGCCATCCGGCACTTCGCCGTTGATGATGCGCTGGGCCAGGCCTTCGGCGATGGCGGTTTTACCCACGCCAGGCTCGCCGATCAGCACCGGGTTGTTCTTGGTGCGGCGCTGCAGCACCTGGATGGTCCGGCGAATCTCGTCGTCACGGCCGATCACCGGGTCGAGCTTGCCTTCTTCGGCGCGCTTGGTCAGGTCAATGGTGTATTTGTCCAGCGCCTGACGCGATTCCTCGACGTTGGCGTCATTCACTGCTTCGCCGCCACGCAGGTTGTTGATCGCGTTTTCCAGGGCTTTCTTGCTCACGCCCTGACCGAGCAGCAACTTGCCGAGCTTGCTGTTCTCGTCCATGGCGGCGAGCAGTACCAGCTCGCTGGAGATGAACTGGTCACCCTTCTGCTGGGCCAGGCGATCGGCCTGGTTGAGCAGACGCGCCAAGTCCTGCGACATGTTCACGTCGCCGGTGGGATTCTGGATTTTCGGCAGACGGTCGAGCTCTTTGCTCAACTCTTTGCGCAGGCTGTTGATGTCAAAACCGACTTGCATGAGCAACGGCTTGATCGAGCCGCCCTGCTGCTCCAGCAGCGCTTGCATCAGGTGCGCAGGTTCAATACCCGGATGGTCGAGGCCGACAGCCAGGGATTGGGCGTCGGACAAGGCTAACTGCAATTTACTGGTTAAACGGTCTATACGCATTGGTCACCTTCCTTTGAGCAGGCCGGAGCGATGGACACACCTAAATAGAGAAACCTGCCAGATACCCCACTAGATGCGGTCAATTCTGGAAGATTCAAGCAGCGTTTGATTGACGCAGATCAGATAAGTCTAGCGTTCGAGCCAGACCAGGGAAGCAAACCGACCGGTGCGCGGACTGCGGCGGTAAGAGAAGAAGCGTGGATCGGTCACGGTGCAGAAGCCACCACCGTAAACCGCGGTAACACCGCAGGCTGCCAGGCGCAGGCGCGCCAGCATATAGATGTCGGCCATGAACTTGCCGGCGTTGTGGCTCGGAACGAAGGCCTGATCGGTTTCCGGGAGCTGCCGGACAAAGGTTTCGCGAACTTCCGGGCCGACTTCGAAGGCTTTCGGACCAATGGCCGGGCCGAGCCAGACCAGCACCTCGGCAGGGTCTACGGCCAGGCTTTCGACGGTGGCCTCCAGCACGCCCGCCGCCAGACCGCGCCAACCGGCGTGCGCTGCGGCGACACGGGTGCCGGCACGGTCACAGAACAACGCTGGCAGGCAGTCCGCCGTCATTGCCGTACAGGCGATGCCCGGCGTGGCCGTCCAGCTGGCATCGGCCGTCGCCACTGCAGTCGGGTCGGCATAGGCCACGGTAACCCCGTGAACCTGTTGCAACCAGGCCGGTTGAATAGAGAAATGATCGGTGAGGCGACGGCGGTTCTCGGCAACCGCTTCAGGGTTGTCGTCGACGTGATCGCCCAGATTGAGGCTGTCGAACGGCGCCAGACTGACGCCGCCCGCCCGGGTGGAGACGCAGGCTTTTACCCGGGCCGGCGCGGGCCAGTCAGGAATCAGCCAGTCAATCATCCGATGAACGCCTCACGGTCTTGCTTGAGCAGCGACAGCAACCAGACGAAATCGTCCGGCAGTGGCGACTCCCAGCTCATGCGCTTACCGGTGGTCGGATGATCCAGTTCCAGGAAACGCGCATGCAGCGCCTGACGCGGGAAGTGTTTCAGCGATTCAACCATGGTCACACTGGCTGCCGGCGGAATACGGAAGCGACCGCCGTAGGCAGGATCTCCGACCAACGGGAAGTTGATGTGGGCCATGTGCACGCGAATCTGGTGCGTACGACCGGTTTCCAGCTTGACCCGCACGTGAGTGTGGGAGCGGAAACGCTCGAGCACGCGGTAATGACTGACCGCCTGCTTGCCACCTTCCATCACCGCCATGCGCTGGCGTTGCTGGCCGTGACGACCAATCGGCGCGTTGATCTTGCCGCCGGCAGTGACCACGCCGATCACGATGCATTCGTAGATCCGGCTGACGCTGCGGCTCTGCAACTGAGTGACCAGCTGCGTCTGCGCCTGAATGGTCTTGGCCACCACCATCAGACCGGTGGTGTCCTTGTCCAGACGGTGCACGATACCGGCGCGCGGCACATTGATGATGTCCGGCACGTGGTGCAGCAAGGCGTTGAGCAAGGTGCCGTCGGCGTGACCGGCGGCAGGATGCACCACCAGGCCCGCAGGTTTGTTGATCACCAGGATGTCGTCATCTTCATAGACGATGTCCAGCTCGATGTCTTGAGCGATCCATTCGCCCTGAGCTTCCTGCTCGGCAGTGAGTTCAAGGATGGCGCCGCCGTGGACGATGTCTCGCGGGCGGATAACCGCTCCATCCACAGTCAGGCGGCCGTCTTTGATCCAGGCGGAAAGGCGCGAGCGCGAGTGCTCAGCGAATAATTGTGCGGCGACTTGATCGAGGCGTTGGCCGCCCAGTTCGGACGGCACCTCTGCGCGAAGTTCAATTTTATCGGACATGCTCAGACTAGGCGTCGGCTACAGCCTTTGGTTTCGGCTGCGCGCTTGTGGTTAAATACGGCGTCTTTTGCCCCGAGGCTTTTCAACGGGGCACTCATCATAACAGGACGGCCCCGCCCAAGACAGCGGCCGTCATAGGGACGCAAGCCGCCATGCAAGTGAAACACCTGCTGCTGATCGCCATCCTCGCATTGACCGCTGCTTGCTCATCGAAGGAAGTCGTCGACGAAAACCTGAGCGAGGTCGAGCTGTACCAGCAGGCTCAGCACGATCTGGATAACAATAGCTATACCAGCGCTACCGCCAAGCTGAAGGCTCTGGAATCGCGTTATCCGTTCGGCCGCTATGCTGATCAGGCTCAACTCGAACTGATTTATGCGAACTACAAGAACGCCGAGCCGGAGGCTGCCAAGTCTGCCGCCGAGCGTTTTATCCGCCTGCACCCGCAGCACCCGAACGTCGACTACGCGTACTACCTCAAGGGCCTGACCTCCTTTGACCAGGACGTCGGCCTGCTGGCGCGCTTCCTGCCGCTGGACATGACCAAGCGTGACCCGGGCGCCGCACGTGACTCCTACAACGAGTTCGCCCAGCTCACCAGCCGTTACCCGAACAGCCGCTACGCGCCAGACGCCAAGCAACGCATGATTTATCTGCGCAACCTGCTGGCGTCCTACGAAATTCACGTAGCCAACTACTACCTGACCCGTCAGGCGTACGTTGCAGCAGCCAACCGTGGTCGTTATGTCGTGGAAAACTTCCAGGAAACCCCTTCGGTCGGTGACGGCCTGGCGGTGATGGTCGAGTCCTACCAGCGCCTGCACCTGGACGAACTGGCCAATACCAGCCTCGAAACGCTGAAGCTCAACTACCCGAACCACCCAACCCTGGTCGACGGCCAGTTCGTGCCACGGGTAGCCGAAGCTGACAACCGTTCGTGGCTGAGCAAGGCTACTCTGGGCCTGATCGAATCCCGTCCACCGCTGCCGCCGGGCGAAACCCGCGCCAACCAGGACGTGATGAAGCAGTTCCAGGATGCCAAGGACGCGATCCCTGCCGAACTCAAGCCTAAAGAAGGCGATGCGGTTGAAGAACAGCCGCACGAGGCCGAAGGCAAAAGCAGCGACCGCTCGTGGTTCAGCCGCCTGACCTTTGGTGTGTTCGACTGACACCCGGATGCACCCAAAAGGGAGACTTTCGAGTCTCCCTTTTTTATGGCCGCGTTTTATTGCGCTGTGCGCTTCTGCAGTCCTTGGCTAAACTGCCGGATTATTCATTGCAAAGCGGTTCATCATGCTTCGTTTACTGTTCTGGATTGCCCTGATTGCTGCAGCAGTATGGTTCTGGCGCAAGTTCAAGCGCCCAGACGAAACCTCCCATGCGTCCAGCGAACTCGATGCACCGCCCATGGTTCGTTGCGCCCATTGCGGTGTACACCTGCCACGCGACCGCGCGCTGAGCCTTCAACAGCAGTGGTATTGCAGCCAGGCTCACCTCGAGCAAGGCCCGAGTTCACGTGATCGCTGAGATCTCGAGTCTCGGCGACAAACAGGCCCAGCGACTGCTGCGCCTCTATCATTTCTACCGTTTAAGCATCGGCCTCCTTCTGGTGCTGTTGATCTCCAGCAACATGGACAACCAGTTGCTGGAATTCACCAATGACGACCTGCTGCGCACCGGCAGTTGGTTGTACCTGATTCTGAATATCCTGCTGGTGGTGTTTGCGGGAAACCCCAGACAACCCGCACAGATCTTCGGCCTCACGCTGGTTGATATCCTGCTGTTATCAGTGCTGTTCTATGCCGCAGGTGGCGTCCCCAGCGCCATCGGCAATCTGCTGATCGTATCCGTGGCGATCGGCAACACGCTGCTGCGCCGGCGCATCGGCCTGCTGCTCGCGGCGGTCGCCGCCATCGGTATCGTTTCCCTGACTTTCGCCCTGAGCGGCAGCCACCCGACTGGCGCCAATCACTACTTGCAAGCCGGCACCCTGGGCGCGCTGTGCTTTGCTGCAGCCTTGCTGGTGCAAGGCCTGACCCGACAACTGGAGGTCAGCGAGAGTCTGGCCCAGCAGCGCGCCAGCGAAGTGGTCAGCCTGGAAGCGCTCAATGCGCTGATCCTGCAACGCATGCGCACCGGCATCCTGGTGCTCGACAGTGAGCGTAGGGTTCAGTTGGCCAATCACAGCGCCTTGAGTCTGTTTGGCCAGGCACACCTCGACGGCCAGCTCATCGACGATTATTCGACCGCTCTGGTCGAGCGCCTGCAACTCTGGTTCAACAACCCGACCTTGCGCCCACAAAGCCTGAAAGTCGCCCGTACCGGCCTGGAACTGCAACCGAGCTTCATCGCGCTGGGCCTGAACGAACAACGCCAGACCCTGGTATTTCTCGAAGACCTCGCCCAGGTCGCGCAACAAGCCCAGCAACTCAAGCTTGCAGCACTGGGCCGGCTGACCGCAGGCATTGCCCATGAAATCCGCAATCCGTTAGGTGCCATCAGCCACGCGGCGCAGTTGCTGAACGAGTCTGAGGAACTGATGGGCGCCGACCGGCGTCTGACGCAGATTATTCAAGACCACTCTCAACGCATGAACCGAGTGATAGAAAACGTCCTGCAGCTTTCACGGCGCCAGCAATCCGCGCCGCAACGGCTCGACTTGAAACAGTGGCTGGAGCAGTTCGTGCGAACGGTCCGCGAACGTGCGACAGATCGTCAGCAGATTCATCTGAGCATGGGCGCAGGGCCTTTCACCACCTTGATGGACCCTGACCAACTGACTCAGGTGCTCGATAACCTGCTGCGCAATGCCTGGCGCCACAGCGCCCTTGCACACGAGGAGGCCGAGGTCCGGCTCACGCTGTTTATCGACCCCGACAGCCAGCTTCCGACCCTGGATGTGCTGGACAATGGCCCCGGCATTTCAGCGGAACAGCAAGCGCATTTGTTCGAACCGTTCTACACCACCAGTAGCCAGGGCACTGGCCTGGGTCTCTATCTGTCCCGTGAGCTGTGCGAAAGCAACCAGGCCCGCCTAGACTTCAAACCACGCCAAGGCGGCGGCTGCTTTCGCATCACCTTTGCTCACGGACGGAAACAAAGTTGAAGACAAGCCCACGGCAAAAAGTCCTGATCGTCGATGACGAACCGGATATACGCGAACTCCTGGAAATCACCCTCGGCCGAATGAAACTCGACACGCTAAGCGCGCGTAATGTCGGCGAAGCGCAGTCGTTGCTGGCCAAAGAGCGGTTCGACCTGTGCCTGACCGACATGCGATTGCCCGACGGTACCGGCCTGGAGCTGGTGCAGCACATTCAGCTGACCCATCCCTACGTGCCTGTGGCAATGATCACCGCTTATGGCAGCCTCGATACCGCCATCAACGCGCTGAAAGCCGGGGCCTTCGACTTCCTGACCAAACCGGTGGACCTCCCCCGGCTGCGGGAGCTGGTAGTCAGCGCCCTGCGCTTGCCCGTCGCGGGCGACGCAGCGAGTGCCATCGATCGCCGGTTGCTCGGCGACTCAGTGCCCATGCGCAGCCTGCGCAAGCAAATCGACAAACTGGCGCGCAGCCAGGCACCGGTGTACATCAGCGGCGAATCCGGCAGCGGCAAGGAACTGGTCGCCCGGCTGATTCATGAACAAGGTCCACGCAGCAGCCAGCCGTTTGTGCCGGTCAACTGCGGGGCGATTCCGTCCGAATTGATGGAGAGCGAGTTTTTCGGTCATCGCAAAGGCAGTTTCAGCGGCGCCATCGAAGACAAACCCGGGCTGTTCCAGGCGGCCAACGGCGGGACACTGTTTCTCGACGAAGTGGCTGACTTGCCGCTGGCGATGCAGGTCAAGTTGCTGCGCGCGATTCAGGAGAAGGCGGTACGCAGCATCGGTGGACAACAGGAAGCCATCATCGATGTGCGAATACTCTGCGCCACCCACAGGGATCTGGACGCCGAAGTGGCCACCGGGCGCTTTCGGCAGGACTTGTACTATCGGCTGAATGTGATCGAGCTACGCGTCCCGCCGCTACGCGAGCGCCGTGACGACATCGAGCTGCTGGCCAGTCATGTACTCAAGCGTCTCGCGGCAGTCAGCGGCTTGCCGGCCGCCCATCTCCAGCCGCAAGCCCTCGATGCGCTCAAGCATTACCGTTTTCCGGGCAATGTACGCGAGCTGGAGAACATGCTCGAACGCGCGTACACCCTGTGCGAAAACAAGCAGATCGAAGCCAGCGACCTGCGCCTGACTGATGGCAATTGCAGCGCCGAAAGCGGATTGCCGGACCTGACGAAAATCGACAATCTTGAGCAGTACCTGGAGAACGTCGAACGCAAACTGATTCTCCAGGCGCTCGAAGAAACCCGCTGGAACCGCACAGCGGCGGCCCAACGGTTGAACCTGTCGTTTCGGTCGATGCGTTACCGGCTGAAAAAGCTGGGGCTGGACTGAGGTCGTTTTATATAGACGACCCGGTCATTGTGGCGAGGGAGCTTGCTCCCTCGCCACAGTCTGTGCTTTTGCCTGAAGGACTAGATCCGCCCGGTCGGTGCATAAGGCGCCGGATCAATAACCGGCTCGCGCCCCAGCATCACATCCGCAAACAACTGGCACGACGCCGGCGCCAGCACCAAGCCGTTACGGTAATGCCCGCAATTGAGCCATAACCCGGCAAATCCAGGCACGGCGCCAATGTACGGAATCCCTTCCGGCGAACCCGGCCGCAGCCCTGCCCAATGCCCGACCACCTCGGCCTCGGCCAGCGCCGGAATCAGCTCGACCGCCGAGGCCTTGAGGCTTTCCAGCGCGGACTCGGTCGGCGTCTTGTCGAACCCTTCGTGTTCCAGCGTACTGCCGATCAGGATATGCCCGTCTCGGCGCGGAATGGCGTAACGGCCCTTGGCCAGAACCATGCTCGACAGGAAGTCCGACGCGCACTTGTAGAGAATCATCTGCCCCTTGACCGGCTCGACCGGCAGATCCAGGCCCAGGGTTTTCAGTAAATCACCGCTCCAGGCACCGGCGGTCAGTACCACCTGATCGCCATGGATCGGGCCGTTTGAACTCTCGACGCCCACCACCGCATCGCCTTCACGAATGAACGCGCTGACCTCGCACTGTTCATGAATGGTCACGTTGGGCAGCGCCAGCAAGGCTGCCTTGAGGGACTTCACCAGTCGCGGGTTACGCACGTTAGCGACATCGGCCATGTAGATTGCCCGCGAGAATCCCTGCCCCAATACCGGCACGGCATCGTGAGCAGCCGAGATATCCACAGGGCTCAGCGGACGATTTTCGCGTTTTGCCCAGGCCAGCGCCTCCGCCTCGTCATCCAGATCCAGCCAGTACAGGCCCGTGGTGTGCACCTCGGGATCGACTCCGGTGCTCGCAAACAGACGCTCAGCCAGTTGTGGATAAAAATCCTGGGACCAATGGGCCAATGCAGTGACTGCCGGGCTGTAGCGCCACGGGTACAGCGGCGAAACGATGCCGCCACCGGCCCACGAAGACTCCTGCCCCACGTTCGAGCGATCCAGCAGGACCACGCTCTGTACGTGCGACGCCAGATTAAACGCGGTCAGCAGGCCGATCACCCCACCGCCGACAATCACCACTTGCTGTTGCTTGGCCATCATCTGATCCAACAATAAAAAAGACAGGGGCGCCAAACGCGCCCGAGGAAAGGTACTCAGCGACCCCAGCAATCCTTGGTGGTCAGCCCGGTCGTCGCATTGCTCATGCCTCTGACGCCGGTGTTGCTGAGGGTGAAATCCCCACACTTGTCACTGGCCATCGTTGACCCGGCCTTGCGCACGGCGGTGAGCAAGAAGGTCTGATCGGTCAGAGTCGGAGTAATGGTGTAGTAATCATTGCCGGCGCTCAGCCCGGTAGCGTTGCTGTACACATTGTTTTTCGAATAGAACCGTTCAAGGTTTTGTGCCTGCTCGGACAGCAACCCGGCAATTTCGGTGCGATGGCTTCGCTTCACGTACTCGGTAAGGAGTGGAGCGGAAATGGTCACCACAATCCCGATGATCGCGATCACGATCATGATTTCGATCAGGGTAAAACCTTGGTTGGATCTGCGCATTGCCTCAACTCTCACTTACTGTATTTGTCGCCACATGATTCGACGGCTGCCGCCGCCGGATTTTTCAACCAGAGTGGTGATGCCGCCACTGGAGTCGTTCACGATTTTACGGGCTGCACTGTTGACGATCGCATTCAGCGTCGGAATACCACCGGTAAAAATCACCCCGCTGGAGATCGTGTCGTTCGTGTCGACCAGGCCATCGCCATTGGTGTCGAGCACCGCATAGTTGAGCATCTTACCGCTGAACGCATCGAGTTCGACCAGTTTGCCGTTGCCAAAGCTTGAACAGGGATCCGTGGTGTCGATGCTGGCCGTGGTAAATACAATTCGCCCGAGCACCAGGGCAGCCTGATTGATCACCCGCTCACCGGTCAGGGCATTGTTGTACACCAGCGGCAAGTACCAGCCGTTCTGCGCCGGATAGGTCACGGGGTTCTGCGAGGTAGTGATGAACTGCCCCCCGGCGGTCCCCGTGAAGACCCCGGTCACTGCCTGCGCCTGCAAGCTCGACACGCTGATCTGCCCCGAACCGCCATCGGCATCCCACACCCCATAGAACGCTTGCAGGTCCTTGCTGAGCTTGTCGGCGGTCTCGTTGAATTTCCCGGTACCGAAAAACACCTCTTTGCCGTTGATCGGGTGGTCCGCCAGCAACGGTTGCGCGGTAATCGGCTGCGTCGCGCCGCCGGGCGCAGTGAATAGCGGTTTACCGGAAAAGGCCACGCCCCAGCTGGCGGGGTTCGAGCTGCTCAAGTCGAACTTCCACAACCGGCCTTTCAAATCGCCGCCATAGGCCGCCTGCACAATGCTTTGCGAGTCGACCTTGAGCTTGACCGATGACAGGCCATTGGTGGTTTCGGTGCTGTCGATAACGATTTTCCTGATTAGCGAACCGTCGCGAATATCCACCACGTACAGCGCGGCAACACCCGAGTTGCTGCCGTAGCCATTCGAGATGAAGGCCGCCCAGCGACCATCGGCCAAGCGTGCCACTTCTGGCCGCGCATAGGCATAACCCAGGTCATTGAAAGCGTTCGCGGTGTTGGCGGTGGTCGGCGCACTGATTTCCCATAAGGCGTTGGTCACGTTCCCCGCCGTCCCATCAAACAGCTGCACGGCGTAAAAGGTCTTGCCGCCCGCCCCCACGCCACCCAGGGCCAGGGTTTTCCAGGCGTTGTTGAGTTGGGCATCGAATACACCGACCTGGCCATCGTTGAGGAACTTGTGGCTGGTGCCATTGATGTAGGCGGTATCGGCGATGAAATGCAGCGACGACAGCACGCTGGAAGGCATGTAGCCGTAGCGCCGCGCACCGTTGCCGGCGTTAATGACATTCACGAAGCCGTCGTTGGCATTCACCACCAGGCTGGTGTTCATGTTCGCGGCCTTGCTGGTCAGGAACGTGCTGTAACTGGTGCTGCCGGCCAGGTCCGAAGCGGTTTTGTCGGTGGGCGATGCCAGCGTCAATGGCGAGTTGATGATGTCCCCAAGCAGCACGGTACGGGTCTTCAAGCCGGCTTTGTTGGTGCCCTTGCTCCACTCCACCAGATCGCTGCCGCTGATACCGGTAGGCAGGTTCTGGCTGAGGCTGGTTTGCTGGGTGCTGGAGAAGTTGCCGTAGGCCAGAGTGATCACCGAGTTAGTCGTGGTGTTCCAGGACTGATAAGTCGGCACCGTCGCGCCGGGGACGATGGTCGTGTCGGTGGTCCACAACACCGAAGCGGTGTTCACCGCGCCACTGGAGGTAAAGCCAAAGGATTTGATGGTGCCGCGCCAGTCCTTGGGGTCGTAGCTGGTCTGGTAATAACTGGAGCCACTGGCCACCGTATTGCTGCTGGTGACGCCGCTGCCACCGGAGCCGGCCTTGGCGGTGATGTCGCTCAAGGCTGCCGATAACGCAGCGTTGAGGCTGGCGCTGTCGGTTGCCTGATAATACTTGCCCTGCCCGTAGTTGGCCGCATCCGACAACATCTGGTTGGCAGCGGTAAAGCCCACGGTGTAGGTGTTCATGTATTGCTTGGGGAAGTCCGTCGATGCCCAGCTTTTGCCTGCCGCGTCAGTGCCGGTGGAGCGCATGTCTATATCGAAGGCGAACTTGGCAATGTCATCCAGGTACAGGGTATCGCCTTCGGCATCACCGTCGAGGTTGTTGCCGTCATTGTTGATCCCGTCCCAGTTGGGCAGCTTGCTACCGCCCAAGGGGTCGTTGCTCGGGAACGTTCGGTCGTAGGTTGGCAAGCCATCGGTTATGACTACGCCGTAATTTTTCTGACAGCGATACTGGATCGGGCTGGTATAGGTTTTCGGCGTCGAGTTGTAGTAGGGCGTCATCCCGCGAAAATAGCGGGTGATCTCATAGTAGGTTTCCGCCAGCGGAGTGTTGGTTACCGCGCTTAAGCTATTGATGGCGGAAATCAGTGCGTTGTAGTTCGCATCGGCCTGGGCCTGGGTCACACTGCCGCTGACCGGCGCCAGATCACTGATGGAGCGGGCGATATATCCACCATTCCCGGGGTCGTTGTTGACCGGGGGATTGAAGGTCGCAAGACCGATACGCAGTGAGCGGTTGCTGGTAACCAACGTAGTGGAAACGTTGCGCGCCACGTTGATGCGGTAGTCGTTGGGTATCGAGCCATCGGTAAAGTCACGGTTCTTACCGTTGGCCAGGCTTACCACGTAGGAGATGTAGTCGTCGTAGTAACGGGTATTGCCGTTGCCCACCGGGTCGGGGAGCTTGAGGCACAACGGCGTGGTGCTGTTGTTGTAGAACGCGTAGTAACCGTTGGAACAACCGGACGTCGGCAGGCTGGACAGAAAGATCGGATCGCCGACGATGTCTGATCCGCTAAAACACGACCCGAAAAACGCATTGCATTGCTTGGCCGGGGTCCGCGACACCGTCGGGTCAAAACCGGGAGCGTAGATGATGCTGTTCATGCTCCCCGAATCATCGAGCAACAACATCACGTTCGGCGCGACTGCCGACGCGCCGAGCAGTGGTGAATCCGATGGCGTGAACGCATACGCCGGAGCGGCCAGATAAAGGCCCAGCAGCCAGCCGCAGGCTACCTGCGTCAACCCATGGCGCGGCTCCCGACGACGAGCCTCAGTATTTCGCATAGATGCTCTCCACCACACTGCGCGAAGTCCCCGCCAACCCGACGGCGGTGACCCGATAGAGCGTCGCCGAGGTGTTGCTCGGAATATTCACCGCGCCCTGTGTGGTTCCGATGTTCTGTACGCCATAAAAACCGCTACCGGCAGCGATCCAGGTCACCCCGGAGGTGGCGTTGAAGCCCGCGGCCGTGATCACTGAAGATTCGGCCGGCGGGGCACATTGGGTAGTGTTGGCACACATCGCCAGGGTATATGTACTCAGTTGCACGGCGCTTTCACCGATACGCAGCGCCGCTTCCGCCCCCTGGAAGGATTGATTGCGCAGCGTCACGCTGCCGGCCATTTTTTCCTGGAGCGTGGCGTTCTGCATCGACGAGATACCGATCAGCGTCAACAACAGCAGAAACACCAGGCTCATCAGCAGTGCCATGCCGCGCTGGGCGTGTACCTTGAGGGGTGGAAGAATCATCGGCATCGCCCCTACATCAACCGGTTGCGCAAAGCGGCAACCACGTTGAAGGTCTGATTGCGCACACGGTTTTTGGGGTCCGCCAGGGTCAGGCTCAAACGCACACTGCGGATTCGCGTCGGGTCGGTCGGATTGCTGCTGTAACTCGACGCGGCAACATCGGTGGCGCTGGTGGCCATGCCGAAGGTCACGTTGAAAGCACTGACGTTGCTCACCAGTACCGCCGATGTGCCGCCGGTCCCTGTGGTCATCAGGATCTGGCCATTGCTCAGGCTATAGGCCAACCGCCGGATCGGAAACGCCAATTGCCCGGCTGCCGGGGTGTGCGCCCCGGTGTAGGCTGTTGCGCCGGTTCGGCAGTCAGACACCACGGTCCAGGTCGGCACGCCACCGTTACCGCCGACATCCGACGTCACCAGGGTCAGTTTGAGTGCGGTGTTGTCCCAACTGATGGGGGTGATCTGGTTGGCATTGAAGTCGCCGGCCGAGCTCGCATCGGTAATCGTCCCCAGGCAACCGAACATCCCGACCATGCGAATTTCCTGAATCATTTTGCTCAGGACAAACCGCGCATCCTCCTGCATCCCGGCAGAAGTGCTCTGGCTGATGTAGGTGCTTTTCGCCGATATAAAAATCTGCGCCACGCCGAGCACCACGATCAAGCTGATCGCCATGGCGATCATCAGCTCGATCAGACCAAACCCTCGGGACGATCGACTCATGGCGTCACCAACGGATCGACGGTGGCGCGGCTGCTCAGGACAAAGCTGCGAGTCGAAGTAGCGGCGGCGGCCCGCGAGTCATCCCAGGTGATGGTGATGGTATACACCCGCTGGTTCAGGGTAATGCTGCCCGTAGCGGTCGGGCCGCCGAAGCTTGCGATATTGGTGGTGAAGTCATACAGGTCCTGATCCCGGGTGACATTCAAATTGCCCGAGGTCGGCGGCGTGACGGTGTAGTCGGCCGCAGAATTGGCGCGAATCCGGTCCATCATGTCGTAGGCGATAAAGCTCGCCTGGCTGGTCATCAGCGAGCTGTCGGTGTACTTCAGCGCATTGAGCTGAGTCGCCGCCGCGCCCAATAGCCCTACGCTCAGAATCAACAGCGCAACCAACACTTCGATCAGTGTCATGCCGTCCTGTGCACGCGATCCCGCTCCTGTCATCCGCAGCTTCCACCCAAGACAATCCGTCCGTTTAAACACACGCTGAGCGTCCGGCTCTGCGCCCCTGATACGTAATTGAACAGCACTGCCGTGGCCGGCGCCGACAACCCACCCAAGTTGTTGAAATCGATGCTGGTCACTCCAGAGGTTAGCGTCAGAGTGGCGCCGCTGCTCATTGCCGGAATAACCCGCAATACATTCGCCGGTGAGCCGGTGCTGTCGTACACCGTCAACTCCCCGGTCCAGACGCTGCCGCCGGCAGTTGGCCGAACCCGCGTAGTGATGCCCCGGTCGATCGCCTCCAGGCGGGCGTAGTTGAGTCCTCGCTGCAAATCACTGATTTCGGTATCGGCCCTGGCGTTCTGTATAGAACTGTTGAACGCCGGTACCGCCAGGGTGAGCAGAATCGCCATGACCGCAAGGATCACCAGCAATTCGACCAGCGTGAAACCTTTTGTACGATGATTCATCGCTGCCCTCCGCTGCCAACGACTACACCTAGCTGTATCAAGCTAGAACATTCAACCGGTAGTCGCAGGGTTGTTTTGACATTCGTTGCACAACCCAACGCCCTCTCCAGGGAAGGAGATGCCATGCACCAGAAGGGTTTCGGTCTGATCGAACTGCTTATCGGACTGGCAATCGCTGCGATCGTTCTGCACCAGGTCAGCCCGGTGCTCAGCGAGTACACGCAATCCGTGCAGCGTGAGACCGTGGCGCAAACACTCGCCAGCGGCATGCGCAACGCCCGCACCGAGGCCATCCAGCGCAATCAGACCCTTGTCATCCACGCGTTGAACGACGATTGGGGTCAAGGCTGGCGAATCATTCTGGACATCAGTGGCGAGGGGCATCAGGACAGCAGCAACCCGCTGTTGCTCGAGCGCCAGACAAGCGTCGGGGTGCCGATTGTAGGCAATCGACCAGTGAGGAGTTTTGTACGGTTCAGCGGTCAGGGCGAGCCGCAGTTGCCCAGCGGTGCCTTTCAGGCCGGGACGTTGCACATCTGCGCGGACCGCGAGCCGGTCAGTCATCACCAGGTGGTGCTGTCCAGAAGCGGCCGCGTCAGCCTGCGCAGCGACAAGGCCGAGCAGGCCTTGTGTGCGGGAGGTGAGGAATCAGAGCAGGGAGCGAACGCGTAGCTCTTTGGGCATGGAGAAGGTGATGTTCTCCTCGCGACCGGCCAGCTCATCGGCGCCGGTCGCGCCCCAGGCCTGCAGTTGCTCGATAACGCCACGAACCAGTACTTCCGGCGCCGAGGCCCCGGCAGTGATGCCGATACGCTCGACGCCATCGAACCAGCTGCGCTGCATGTCTTCGGCGCCATCGATCAGGTACGCCGGGGTAGACATGCGCTCGGCCAGCTCGCGCAAGCGGTTGGAGTTGGAGCTGTTCGGGCTGCCGACCACCAGCACCACGTCACATTCGTCAGCCAGTTGCTTGACGGCGTCCTGACGGTTTTGTGTGGCGTAGCAGATATCGTCCTTGCGTGGGCCGCCAATCGCCGGGAAACGAGTGCGCAAGGCATCGATCACACGGCTGGTGTCGTCCATCGACAAAGTGGTCTGAGTGACGAAGGCGAGTGTTTCAGGGTTGCGCACGTTCAGCGCGGCAACGTCCTTTTCGTCTTCGACGAGGTAGATCGCACCACCGTTGCTGGCGTCGTACTGGCCCATGGTGCCTTCGACTTCCGGATGGCCGGCATGGCCGATCAGGATGCACTCACGACCGTCGCGGCTGTAGCGCGCCACTTCGATGTGCACTTTGGTCACCAATGGGCAGGTCGCATCGAAGACCTTCAGGCCACGGCCTGCGGCTTCCGTGCGAACGGCCTGGGAAACCCCATGGGCGCTGAAAATCACGATGACGTCGTCCGGCACCTGGTCCAGTTCTTCGACGAAGATCGCTCCGCGTGCGCGCAGGTCCTCAACGACGAATTTGTTGTGGACCACTTCGTGGCGCACATAGATCGGCGGCCCGAAGACTTCCAGGGCGCGGTTGACGATTTCGATCGCCCGGTCCACGCCGGCGCAGAAGCCACGGGGGTTGGCGAGTTTGATTTGCATGCTGTGCCTCGTGTCTTGCGCGCAAGAAATAGCGAAAACAGTGAAAAACCTTACTGTGGGAGCGAGCCTGCTCGCGATGGCGGAGTGTCAGTCACCATCATTGTTGAATGTCAGGCACTCATCGCGAGCAGGCTCGCTCCCACAGTTGATCTCATTGGATCAGTTACAGCGCTTTGACGTTGATGATTTCCACGTCAAAGGTCAATGTCTTGCCGGCCAGCGGGTGGTTGAAGTCGATGGTCACCTGAGCGTCATCGAACGCCTTGACCACACCGGGCAGCTCAGTATTCGCCGCATCGTTGAAGATCACCAGCAGGCCTTCGGACAACTCCATATCCTGGAACTGCGAACGCGGGATGATCTGCACGTTTTGCGGGTTGGGCTGGCCAAAGGCGTTTTCTGGCTCAATCGTCAGATTACGCTTGTCACCCGCCTTGAAGCCAAACAGTGCAGCTTCGAAACCTGGCAGCAGGTTACCGTCGCCGACCTTGAAGGTCGCCGGGGCTTTGTCGAAGGTGCTGTCGACGGTGTCGCCGTTCTCCAGGCGCAATGCAAAGTGCAAAGTGACTTCCGTGTTCTGGCCGATGCGTTGCTCAGCCAATACCTGTTCAGTCATGAACGGCTTCTCCGGTCTTCTTGCTTTTGAACATATCCAGCGCGAGCATCACGGCCCCGACGCTGATGGCGCTGTCGGCAAAGTTGAACGCCGGGAAATACCAGCGATTCTGCCAATGCACCAGAATGAAATCGATCACATGGCCCAGGGCAATGCGGTCGTACAGGTTACCCAGCGCGCCGCCGAGCACCAGTGCCAGCGCAATCGCCAGCCAGGTGTCATTACGCCCCAGACGCTTGAGCCAGACCACCAGCACGGCGCTGACCACGACCGCGATCAGGGCAAACAACCAGCGCTGCCAGCCGGAGCTGTCAGCCAGGAAGCTGAAGGCCGCGCCCGTGTTGTAGGCCAGGGTCCAGCTGAAGTAATCAGGGATCACTACGATTTGCTGGTACATGGTCAGCGAGCTTTCGAAGTGGAACTTGCTGGCCTGGTCAATGACCAGAACCAGCACGCTCAACCAGAGCCAGCTCAGCCGTCCGAAACGGCTAGCAGCATTAGGCATAGTGACGAACCTCGCCAGCACCGCTGATGTTGTCGACGCAACGACCGCAGATTTCCGGATGCTCAGGGTTCACGCCAACGTCTTCACGGCAGTGCCAGCAACGGGCGCACTTGGCGAAGCTCGACTTGACCACTTTGAGTTTCAGACCGCTGACTTCGGTTTCAACCGCGTCGGCCGGCGCTTGCACGAACGGTGCAATGCTGGCGGTCGAGGTGATCAACACGAAGCGCAGTTCGTTGCTCAGCTTCGCCAGGTCGGCGCTCAGCGCCTCTTCAGCGAACAGCGTCACTTCGGCTTGCAGGTTACCGCCCACAGCCTTGGCTGCGCGCTGGATTTCCATTTCCTTGTTGACCGCGACCTTGACCGCCATGATCCGCTCCCAGTAGGCGCGGTCCAGTTCGAAGCCTTCCGGCAACTCGCTGAGGCCTTCGTACCAGGTGTTGAGCATGACCGATTCATTGCGCTCGCCCGGCAGGTACTGCCACAACTCGTCGGCGGTGAACGCGAGGATCGGCGCGATCCAGCGCACCAGCGCTTCAGAGATGTGGAACAGCGCGGTTTGCGCCGAACGGCGGGCCTTGCTGTTGGCGCCAGTGGTGTACTGACGGTCCTTGATGATGTCGAGGTAGAAACCACCCAACTCCTGCACGCAGAAGTTGTGCACCTTGGAGTAGACGTTCCAGAAACGGTATTCGCCGTAGTGCTCTTGCAGCTCGCGTTGCAGCAGCAAGGTACGGTCCACGGCCCAACGGTCCAGCGCGAGCATTTCTTCTGCCGGCAGGATGTCGGTGGCCGGGTTGAAACCGGTCAGGTTGGAAAGCAGGAAGCGCGCGGTGTTACGGATCCGCCGGTAGGCGTCCGCACTGCGTTGCAGGATCTGGTCGGAAACCGCCATTTCACCCGAATAATCGGTCGAAGCGACCCACAGGCGCATGATATCGGCGCCCAGGGTGTCGTTGACTTTCTGCGGCGCGATCACGTTGCCCAACGACTTGGACATCTTGCGGCCGGCTTCGTCGACGGTGAAACCGTGGGTCAGCAATTCGCGGTACGGCGCGTGATTGTCGATGGCGCAACCGGTCAACAGCGACGAGTGGAACCAGCCGCGGTGTTGGTCGGAACCTTCCAGGTAAAGGTCGGCGCGCGGACCGTTGTCGTGGCCCATCGGGTGCGAACCGCGCAGGACGTGCCAGTGCGTGGTGCCCGAATCGAACCAGACATCGAGGGTGTCGCTGATCTTGTCGTACTGCGGTGCTTCGTCACCGAGCAGCTCGGCCGCGTCCATCTTGAACCAGGCTTCGATGCCTTCGACTTCGACGCGCTGGGCGACCTCTTCCATCAGCTCGACGGTACGTGGATGCAGTTCGCCGCTTTCCTTGTGCAGGAAGAACGGGATCGGCACGCCCCAGTTGCGCTGACGGGAGATGCACCAGTCCGGACGATTGGCGATCATCGAGTGCAGGCGCGCCTGGCCCCAGGCCGGTACGAATTTGGTGTCTTCGATGGCCTTGATTGCGCGTTTGCGCAAGGTGTCGCCAGTCGCCGGCTGTTTGTCCATGCCGATGAACCACTGCGCGGTAGCGCGGTAGATCAGCGGGGTCTTGTGACGCCAGCAGTGCATGTAGCTGTGTTCGATGACGGAGGTGTGCAGCAGCGCACCGACTTCCGTCAGCTTGTCGACGATGGCCGGGTTGGCCTTCCAGATGAACTGGCCGCCGAAGAACTCCAGCGACGGCACGTAAACGCCGTTGCTTTGCACCGGATTGAGGATGTCGTCGTTGACCATGCCGTAAGCTTTGCAGGTCACGAAGTCGTCTACACCGTAGGCCGGCGAGGAGTGAACCACGCCAGTGCCGGCGCCCAGTTCGACGTACTCGGCCAGGTAAACCGGCGACAGGCGATCGTAGAACGGGTGACGGAAGTTGATCAGTTCCAGCGCCGCACCAGTGGCGGTGGCGATGACCGAGCCTTCGAGGTTGTAGCGAGCCAGGCACGACTCGACCAGCTCTTCAGCCAAGACCAGCAGTTTGTCGCCGACGTCGACCAGGGCGTAGTTGAACTCGGGGTGAACGTTCAGCGCCTGGTTGGCCGGGATGGTCCACGGGGTGGTGGTCCAGATCACGATCGAAGCCGGTTTGCCCAACGATGGCAGGCCGAAGGCGGCAGCCAGTTTGGCTTCGTCGGCAATCGGGAAGGCGACGTCGATGGTCGAGGACTTTTTGTTCTCGTATTCAACTTCGGCTTCAGCCAGGGCCGAACCGCAGTCGAAGCACCAGTTCACAGGCTTGAGGCCCTTGAACACGAAACCACCCTTGACGATTTCCGCCAAGGCGCGGATTTCGCCGGCCTCGTTCTTGAAATCCATGGTCTTGTACGGGTTGGCGAAGTCACCCAGCACACCCAGGCGGATGAACTCGGACTTCTGGCCTTCGATCTGCTCGGTGGCGTAGGCACGGCACAGCTCACGGGTTTTATCCGCGGTGAGGTTCTTGCCGTGGGTCACTTCGACTTTGTGCTCGATCGGCAGGCCATGGCAGTCCCAGCCCGGAACATAAGGCGCATCGAAACCCGAAAGGGTCTTCGAGCGGATGATCATGTCCTTGAGAATCTTGTTGAGCGCATGACCGATATGAATGGTGCCGTTGGCATACGGAGGACCGTCGTGCAGAACGAACTTCGGACGATCCTTACCAATCTCACGCAACTTCTGGTACAGGCCAATGCTGTCCCAGCGCTGCAGAATCTGCGGTTCGCGCTGAGGCAGGCCGGCCTTCATTGGGAAGGCGGTGTCCGGAAGGTTTAGCGTGGCTTTATAGTCGGTCATTTAAGGCTCTTCATTAGCGATTGGCGCTAGGTGCGGCTAGGGCACGGGCGGCGGCGACATCCGCATTGATCGCCGTCTTAAGCGCCTCCAGAGAGGCGAAACGCTGCTCTTCGCGCAGCTTTTGGTGGAAAACCACCGTCAAACGCCGGTCATACAGATCGCCGGCAAAATCTAGAATATGGACTTCAAGGTGGGCTTTGCCATCACCTTCAACCGTTGGCCGAACGCCAATATTGGCGACGCCTGGCCAGGTCTTGCCGTCGACTTCGACGCTCACCAGGTAAACCCCGGTCAGCGGTACACGACGACGCTTGAGTTGCACGTTGGCTGTTGGCGTGCCCAGTTGGCGCGCCAGCTTCTGACCGTGCAGGACCCGCCCGGCAATCCCGTACGGATGACCGAGCAAGCGCTCGGCCAAGGTAAAATCGGCAGCGGCCAAGGCATTACGCACCTGGGTGCTGCTGACGCGCAACCCGTCCAGCTCAACGGTCTGCGCCGCTTCGACGGTGAATCCCTGAACGGCCCCGGCCTGCAGCAGGAAATCGAAATCCCCTACCCGGTCACAGCCGAAACGGAAGTCGTCACCGACCTCCAGATGCTGCACACCCAGGCCATCGACCAGAATGGTGTCGACGAACTCGGCAGCGCTGAGCTTGCTCAAACGATGATTGAAGGCCAGGCACAGGACCCGGTCGACCCCTTCGGCGGCCAGCAGTTGCAACTTGTCGCGCAAGCGCGCCAGACGGGCCGGAGCCGTGTCCGGGGCGAAAAACTCACGCGGCTGCGGCTCGAAAATCACCACGCAGCTGGGTACACCCAACTCGAGCGCCCGCTCACGCAGCCGGGCCAGGATAGCCTGGTGACCACGGTGAACACCGTCAAAGTTGCCAATAGTGGCGACACAGCCCCGATGCTGGGGGCGCAAATTGTGGAGGCCTCGAACCAGCTGCATAACGCGCTTCTTGCTCATAAAGTGGTCGATTATAACCACACCCGGCGGCCGACAACAGGCAACACCGTAACCCAAAGTGATCGAACCGACAAAACTGGCGCCCGACCCGTGATTATTGATGCCACGTCTTCAGTTCAACGCCTTGCGATTGAAGTCTCGCAGACGGAAGCCCATCAACGCCAGCATACCGAAATAGACCACCACACCAGCACCGACCAAAGCCCCCAGACGCAGGAAGCGCATCGGCATGTGCCCTTCGCTCCAGGCCGGCATGAAATGCATCGCCCCCAGCAGAACCACGGACATCACCGTCACCGCAACCACCAGTTTGAGCCCGAACAGGCCCCAGCCTGGCTGTGGCTGATACATCTTCTGTTTGCGCAACTGATAGAACAATAAACCGGCGTTGATACATGCACCCAAGCTAATGGCCAAGGCCAGCCCTGCGTGCTTCAACGGACCGATCAAGGCCAGGTTGAACAACTGAGTGACGACCAGCGTGAAAATCGCGATTTTTACCGGTGTGCGAATGTTTTGTTGCGCGTAGAAACCCGGCGCCAGCACTTTAATCACGATAATCCCGAGCAAACCGACCGAGTAGGCAATCAGGGCACGCTGGGTCATCGAGGCATCAAATGCGCTGAATTGACCGTACTGGAACAGCGAGACGGTCAACGGCTCCGCCAGAATCCCCAGCGCCAGCGAGCACGGCAGCACCAGCACGAAGCACAGGCGCAGGCCCCAATCGAGAATGCGCGAGTATTCGTGGCGATCCTTGCTGGCGTAGGTTTTCGCCAGTGTCGGCAGCAAAATCGTGCCCAATGCCACACCTAGAACGCCGGACGGCAACTCCATCAGGCGGTCGGCGTAATACATCCAGGACACCGAGCCCGCCACCAGAAACGAGGCAAAAATGGTGTTGATGATCAGCGAAATCTGGCTGACCGAGACCCCGAGAATCGCCGGCAGCATCTGTTTCATCACCCGCCAGACACCGGTGTCGCGCAGGTTCAGGCGCGGCAACACCAGCATGCCGATTTTTTTCAGGTGTGGTAGCTGATAGAGCAATTGCGCCAGACCACCGACCAGCACGGCCCAGCCCAGAGCCATTACCGGCGGATCGAAATACGGCGTCAGGAACAGCGCGAAGACGATCATGCTGACGTTGAGCAGCGTCGGCACAAAGGCCGGCACCGAAAAACGGTTCCAGGTATTGAGGATCGCCCCGGCCAGCGAGGACAGCGAGATCAGCAATATATAAGGAAAGGTCACTCGCAGCAGGCTGGAGGTCAGCTGGAATTTTTCCGGCGTATTGGTAAACCCCGGGGCCGTTGCCCAGATGACCCAAGGCGCCGCGACCATCCCCAGAATCGTGACCAGCGCCAGCACCAGCGTGAGCAAGCCCGACACGTAAGCGATGAAGGTGCGTGTCGCCTCCTCGCCCTGCTGACTTTTGTATTCCGCCAGAATCGGCACGAAAGCCTGGGAAAACGCCCCCTCGGCGAAGATTCGCCGCAACAGATTGGGCAGTTTGAAGGCGATAAAGAAGGCGTCTGTGGCCATCCCGGCGCCAAATATACGTGCGACGAGCGTGTCACGGACGAACCCCAGAACCCGGGAAAGCATCGTGATAGAGCTGACGGCGGCCAACGATTTAAGCAGGTTCATTGAAGAGTTTTTGCCTGTCGATAAACAGCAGGCGAACAAACCGCCCACTTATGCGATACTCCGCGCCGCAACAGCACAGAGCCAAAGCTCGCGAGTTTACAGGTCAAGCGCCGGAAATAAATATCCCGCCTCTTTAGATCGACCACTCAGCGGAACGCATCACCCGCCCTTGACAAGACTTCAACTCATCGGCATGATTCGCGGCCTATTTTGTTTGCTATTTCCTAAAAAGTCTTTCGAGGAGCTCGACGGTGGCCAACACACCTTCCGCCAAAAAACGTGCAAAACAGGCTGAGAAGCGTCGCAGCCACAACGCCAGCCTGCGTTCCATGGTTCGTACCTACATCAAGAATGTAGTTAAAGCCATCGACGCAAAAGACGCTGAAAAAGCGCAAGCCGCTTACGTTCTGGCTGTGCCAGTTATCGACCGTATGGCCGATAAAGGCATCATCCACAAGAACAAAGCTGCTCGTCATAAGAGCCGCCTGAATGGCCACGTCAAGGCTCTGAACGTTGCCGCTGCTGCCTAAGCGACACGCTCATTAAAAAACCGACCTCAGGGTCGGTTTTTTATTGCCTGCGATTTGGCGAACACCCCCCAAAAAAATGTGGGAGCGAGCCTGCTCGCGATGGCGGCACAGCAGTCAACAATGATGTTGAATGTTACAGCCTCATCGCGAGCAGGCTCGCTCCCACAGGGTACTGCGCTAGATTACTGGGCGTGCGCCCACGGCAAGATCGGAATCGCGGTCACGGCATTCTGCGGACTGCCTTCGATCAGGCGATCGCTGTAGACCAGGTACACCAGGGTATTGCGCTTCTTGTCGAGAAAACGCACCACCTGCATGGTCTTGAACACCAACGATGTGCGCTCCTTGAACACCTCTTCACCATCCTTGAGCTCACCCTTGAAGCTGATCGGCCCGACCTGACGACAAGCGATGGACGCTTCCGACCGATCCTCGGCCAGCCCCAGACCACCCTTCACGCCACCTGTCTTGGCTCGCGACAGGTAGCAGGTCACGCCATCGACCTTCGGATCATCGAAAGCCTCGACGACGATACGATCATTCGGCCCAACGAACTTGAACACGGTCGATACCTGACCGATTTCTTCAGCCGAAGCCAGCAGCGGCATCGCCAGCAGCAATCCCAACAATCCTTTTGCCATGCGCATTCGCGTTTTCCTTAAACCAGAATCAGGTTATCGCGGTGAACCAGCTCCGGTTCCGCCATATAACCCAGCAAACCGATAATCGCCTCAGACGATTGACCGATGATTTTTTGCGCCTCAAGCGCACTGTAGTTGGCCAAGCCACGGGCAATCTCACGACCGTCCGGCGCCACGCACACCACCATTTCACCGCGACGGAAGCTACCCTGAACCAGCTTGACGCCAACCGGCAGCAGACTTTTATTACCCCGAGACAACGCCGTGACCGCACCCTCATCCAGCACCAGCGTGCCGCGAGTCTGCAAGTGCCCCGCCAGCCACTGCTTGCGCGCCGCCAGCAGGCCTCGCTCAGGCGACAGCAAGGTGCCGATGCGCTCGCCCGCCTTCAGACGATCCAGCACACGCTCAAGACGCCCACCCACGATGATCGTGTGAGCCCCCGAACGCGCCGCCAGGCGCGCCGCACGCAACTTGGTCTGCATACCGCCACGACCCAACGCACCACCAGTGCCACCCGCGACCGCATCCAGCGCCGGATCATCGGCGCGCGCTTCGTAAATCAGCTTGGCGTCAGGGTTGTTGCGCGGATCGGCGTCGAACATGCCGTCACGATCAGTGAGGATCACCAACAGGTCAGCCTCGACCAGGTTGGCCACCAGCGCCGCCAGCGTATCGTTGTCGCCGAAACGGATTTCGTCGGTGACCACTGTATCGTTCTCGTTGATCACCGGGATGACCTTGAGATCGACCAGTGCACGCAAGGTGCTGCGGGCATTGAGGTAACGCTTGCGGTCAGACAGGTCATCGTGAGTCAGGAGAATCTGCGCCGTGTGCCGGCCATGCTCGGCAAAGCTCGACTCCCAGGCCTGCACCAACCCCATCTGACCGATGGCGGCAGCCGCCTGCAACTCGTGCATCGCACTGGGTCGTGCGGTCCAGCCAAGGCGACTCATGCCTGCCGCTACCGCCCCCGAGGACACCAGCACCAGCTCGACACCCGCCTCATGCAGCGCGACCATCTGCTCAACCCAGACGCTCATCGCTGCGCGATCCAGACCCTTGCCGTCAGCCGTCAGCAAAGCGCTGCCGATCTTCACGACCCAACGCTGCGCACCTGTCACCTTGCTCCGCATCATCTTCAACCTTAGCTTGAGGACAGCGCGACCCAGCGCTGCCCGTAACGTTATTCGTGACTACCGATTTCCAGATACCAAAACGCCGCTCGATAGAGCGGCGCTTAAGTTTACTGCAACGAATCAGTCGCGCACGTAAATGATTTCCGGACCATCCTCATCATCCACATCTTCTTCGTCCCAGTCATCGTCACCGATGTCATGGACCGACTTCACGCCGCTGCGGCGCAGGGCACGCTGATCATCCAGCGCCTGCAACTGGGCACGAGCTTCGTCTTCGATGCGCTGATCGAGATCGGCCAACTCTTCCTTGTAGGCCGGGTCGTTAGCCAGACGATCGGCACGATCCTCCAGGTAACGCATGATGTCGCGCGTCAGGCGCTCGGTGCCTTCTTTGGCAATGGCCGAGATCACGTAGACCGGACCGGTCCACTCCAGACGATCAACGATCTCCTTGACCCGCGCTTCGTGCTCTTCTTCAAGGATCTGGTCGCACTTGTTCAGCACCAGCCAGCGATCACGCTCAGCCAGCGAAGGACTGAACTTGGTCAGCTCGCTGACAATGACTTCAGCCGCGTCCGGAGCACTGGTGTCATCCAGCGGCGCCATGTCGACGAGGTGCAGCAACAAGCGAGTACGCGACAAGTGCTTGAGAAAGCGAATCCCCAGACCCGCGCCATCGGATGCACCTTCGATCAGACCCGGAATATCGGCAATGACGAAGCTTTTCCAGCGATCGACACTGACCACACCGAGGTTTGGCACCAGCGTGGTGAACGGATAATCGGCAACTTTCGGCTTGGCCGCCGAGACCGAACGGATAAAGGTACTTTTGCCGGCGTTCGGCAAGCCCAGCAGGCCCACATCAGCCAACACCTTCATTTCCAGCTTGAGGTCACGCTGCTCGCCCGGCTTGCCCGGCGTAGTCTGGCGCGGCGCACGATTGGTACTGGATTTGAAACGGGTGTTACCCAGACCGTGCCAGCCGCCATGAGCCACCAGCAGACGCTGACCCGCCTTGGTCAGGTCGCCAATGACTTCTTGCGTAGCAGAGTCAATGACCGTGGTGCCAACCGGAACCCGCAGGACCAGCTCTTCACCTTTTTTACCGGTGCAATCAGTGCTGCCGCCGTTGGCGCCACGCTCGGCATCGAAGTGCCGGGTATAACGGTAGTCGACCAGGGTGTTGAGGTTTTCGTCGGCGATCATGTAGACCGAGCCGCCGTCACCACCGTCACCGCCGTTAGGACCGCCGTTTTCGATGAATTTTTCCCGACGGAAACTCATGCAGCCATTGCCGCCGTCACCAGCCTTTACTCGAATCGATACTTCATCAACAAACTTCATAACAAAACGCCTCTCGCCATACGGACGAGCCGAAAAACACTAAGACATAAGACTCTTGCAAAAATGAGCGCAGCGACCTCAATCAACGACCGCACAATCCAGCGCCGGCAGCCCATACAAACAGTTTTGCAAGAGACTCACCCCACAAACGAAAAAGCCCCGTCGCAAGACAGGGCTTTTCCAGCGATCGCGCAATTAAGCCGCGACAACGCTCACGTAACGGCGGTTGAACGCGCCTTTTACTTCAAACTTGATCACGCCTTCGATTTTCGCGAAGAGGGTGTGATCTTTACCCATGCCAACACCGTAACCGGCGTGGAATTGGGTGCCGCGCTGACGCACGATGATGTTGCCCGGAATGATTTTCTGGCCGCCATACATCTTCACGCCAAGGCGTTTGGCTTCTGAGTCGCGACCGTTACGGGTACTACCACCAGCTTTTTTGTGTGCCATGAGTTCAATTCTCCTAGTGAGGAATTAGGCTGAAATTAAGCCTGAATACCGGTGATTTTGATCTCGGTGTACCACTGGCGGTGGCCCATACGCTTCATGTGGTGCTTACGACGACGGAACTTGATGATGCGGACTTTATCGTGACGACCTTGGGAGATCACTTCAGCCACAACGGTAGCGCCAGCAACAACTGGAGCGCCGATATTCACGTCATCGCCATTGGCGACCAACAGAACGCGATCAAAAGTTACGGATTCGCCGGTAGCGACTTCCAGTTTCTCGATCTTCAGGTATTCACCTGGGGCGACCTTGTATTGCTTGCCACCAGTAACGATTACTGCGTACGACATGGTATTTCTCCGATAATCCTGCTCACCCAGCTCTTTATAAGAAGAGGTATTGGCTGGCATGGCTGCATGGGATGGAACGACCCAAATGCAATTGCGTAAGGCAGGTGCTGCCCAGGAAGTTCAGGGTGCGCGATTGTACGCAAGGCACGAGCGCGTTGCAAGTGGCCGTCCATCGTGCCTTGACACCCGCTAGCGTGGGTCCTAGCATGCCGCGCAACCCTTCTGGAGCGACTGTCGCTGATGCAACCCCAAGCTTTCTACCGCACGGTGGCGGACGATTTTAACGCCGTCGACGGCATCATCAAGAAGCAGCTGACTTCCCGAGTGCCGCTGGTATCGAAAATCGGCGATTACATTACCTCGGCTGGCGGTAAACGCCTGCGGCCTTTATTAGTGTTGCTGTGTGGCAAGGCCCTGGGGCGCGAAGGCGATGACATGCGCCTGCTGGCCGCCACCATCGAATTCCTGCACACCGCCACCCTGCTGCATGACGACGTGGTCGACATGTCCGGCATGCGCCGTGGCCGCTCGACCGCCAACGCCATGTGGGGCAACGCCCCGAGCGTGCTGGTGGGTGATTTCCTGTACTCGCGCTCGTTCGAGATGATGGTCGAACTGGGCTCGATGCCGGTGATGAAGATCCTTTCGCAAGCCACGCGGATCATCGCTGAAGGCGAAGTCCTGCAGCTGTCCAAGGTGCGCGACGCCAGCACCACCGAAGAAACCTACATGGAAGTCATCCGCGGCAAAACCGCGATGCTTTTCGAGGCTTCGACCCACAGTGCCGCGGCCCTGGCTGGCGCTACCCCAGAACAAAGCGAAGCCTTGCGCACCTTTGGCGATCACCTGGGCGTGGCCTTCCAGCTGGTCGACGACCTGCTGGATTACAAAGGCGACGCAGAAACCCTGGGCAAGAACGTCGGTGACGATCTGGCCGAAGGCAAGCCGACCCTGCCGCTGATCTACACCATGCGCGAAGGCACGCCGGAGCAAGCGGCACTGGTGCGCCAGGCGATTCAGAAAGGTGGCATCGAAGACCTGGAAAGCATCCGCGCTGCAGTGGAAGCCTCAGGCTCTCTGGACTACACCGCACAGCTGGCTCGCGATTACGTGGCCCGTGCGATCAAATGCCTCGAAATGCTGCCTGCCAGCGAATACCGGGATGCATTGGTCGAACTGAGCGAATTTGCGGTAGCCCGCACGCACTGAGACGGCCCTTTGTGGGAGCGAGCCTGCTCGCGATAACGGACTGACAGTCGACACACATGTTGAATGTTAAATCGGCATCGCGAGCAAGCTCGCTCCCACAGGTCGTCACCGCTGCACCCTCTCCTGCCTAAAACCCTATATAATGTGCGCTTTTAGCCATCCTGAATCCAAGGAGCTTTAGTGAGCACGTTGCCACCCTGCCCGAAATGCAATTCCGAATACACCTATGAAGACGGCTCCCAGCTGATCTGCCCGGAGTGCGCCCACGAATGGTCCGCCAATGGTGAAGCCGAAGCGGCGTCCGATGACACCGTGAAAAAGGATTCGGTCGGCAACGTCTTGCAAGATGGCGACACCATCACCGTGATCAAGGACCTCAAGGTCAAGGGCACATCGCTGGTGGTCAAGGTCGGCACCAAGGTCAAGAACATCCGCCTGTGCGATGGCGACCACGACATCGACTGCAAGATCGACGGTATCGGCCCGATGAAGCTCAAATCCGAGTTCGTCAGAAAAGTCTGAACCTGCTGTATTCCATCCTGCGCCCTGCGTGGGATGGAGCCTCATCCTCGCCTGATCCCCCAGCAATCCCGCCCAATAGCAAAACGCCAGCCGTTTTGACCCTCAGCAATTCCCCTACAGAAAACAGCAGAAATCGCCAATAGGTACTTGCTATTAATTGAATAGGAATTATTCTCATCAAACCATTAAAAAGGAGATGAGCATCATGACTTACTTGATCGATGCATGGCTGGATCGTCCACACCCGTACCTCAGGATCCTGCATCGGGAAACCGGGGAAGTGTGTGCAGTACTGGAAGAAGAAGCCTTGAGTGAGCTGCAAGACCAGGGCGACCTCGACCTCAATGGCCTGAGTTCCAGCGAGCCGGTGGTGCTCAAGGAACTGGTGCGCAACCTGTTTCTGTTCTGCTACGCCCGGGCATTGCGCCCGATGAATGAACTGCACCACAAGATCGAACTATGAGACACCGCAAAAGACTGTGGGAGCGAGCCTGCTCGCGATGCGGTCACCTCGGTTTCCTGTGAAACCGAGGTGATGCCATCGTCGGAACGCCGCCCGGAGCCGGCTCGCTCCCACATTGGCCCGTCATAACAACAGGCCAGGGCTTACAGAACGTCGAGCAGCTCGACGTCGAACACCAGAACGCTGTGCGGCGGAATGCTGCCAACGCCTTGTGCGCCGTAAGCCAGTTCGCTCGGCACGTACAGGCGCCATTTGCTACCGGCGTTCATCAGTTGCAGGGCTTCGGTCCAGCCGGCGATCACGCCGCCAACCGGGAATTCTGCAGGCTGGCCACGATCGTAGGAGCTGTCGAACACAGTGCCGTCGATCAACGTGCCGTGGTAGTGAGTGCGCACTTGATCTTCACGGGTTGGCTTGGCGCCTTCACCTTGAGTCAGTACTTCGAACTGCAGGCCGGAAGCCAGAGTGGTGATGCCGTCACGCTTGGCGTTTTCAGCCAGGAATGCCAGGCCTTCGCCAGCGGCCGCTTCAGCCTTGGCAGCCGCTTCGGCTTGCATGATTTCGCGGATGACCTTGAAGCTGGCAGACATTGCTTCCTGGCCAACACGGCTTTCCTTACCGGCGAATGCGTCGGTCAGACCGGCCAGGATCGCGTCCAGGCTAACGCCCGGTGGCGGGTTGTCGCGCAGTTGGTCGCCCAACTGACGGCCGATGCCGTAGCTGACGCGGGTTTCGTCGGTGGACAGATTTACTTCGGACATGACACTGCTCCGCTGTGCGGACGGCTCGGGACATTGCCGTGCGTGCACAGCGCATCCCGGAGCGCCCGGAACCAAAAGGGCGAGCAGACTAGCACAGATGCCATTGCGGTGATCAGGGCTGTCAGCGCTATTGGGATATGGGCACCTTCAGGCTCTCTTCCCCGCTGGTACCCAGACCGCACATCTCGTCGTGCACCGAGGTGTGAATCAGGTTGAATGTCAGCTTGGGAAAGGCATGAAGGACTTCACGAGCATGTTCCACCGAACGCAAATGCAGTGTTTGCCCATGGGTGTCGTCGATTGGATGAGCGGCGCCATGTATCCGCGCCTCTAACAGATAGATCCCGCCTTCCATCGAGATCAGATTCAGCTCATCGACCTTCCCGGCGAGAGCATAGGCGTTCAACTCTTCCAGGTTCATGGGCACACCCCGCGCAATGGCGAACCGAGACACTTACAGGGATATGCCTCGGCGCACAAAAGCACAAGCCAGAAACGCCGCCGCCCGTCCGTTTCACACTCATCTACTACTTGGAGCAAAGCTTGCTCGCGATAGCGGTATCGAGAACTGCGCAAGGACCGAGTCGCTCCCATCGCGGGCAAGCCACGCTCCCACAAGGGCTGCGGCGGATCAGTGCTTGGTCAGTTTATCCAGGTAGCCCATGGCAAACGCCGAGATCACGAAGGTCATGTGAATGATCACGTACCACTTCAGGTGCTCGGGATCGACGTTCCTGGCGTCCATGAAGATGCGCAACAGGTGGATAGAGGAAATGGCCACGATCGAGGCCGCGACTTTCATCTTCAGGGAAGAAGAGTCCATCGTGCCCAACCAGTTGAGCTTCTCCTTGCCGTCATCGATGTCGAGTTCAGACACGAAGTTTTCATAGCCGGAAATCATCACCATCACCAGCAAGCCGCCCACCAGCGCCATGTCGATCAGCGACAACAGCACCAGAATCAGATCGGACTCAGCCATCGAGAACACGTTGGGGATAACGTGGAAGACTTCCTGAAAGAATTTCAACGCCAGGGCCAGCAGGCCCAGGGACAAACCGAAGTAGATCGGCGCCAGCAGCCAGCGCGAGGCGTACATTGCATTTTCGACAAAACGTTCCATTGAATCTCACACAAGGGTTTTAAACGGCGGCGAGTATATCAGCCGCTCAAAACCCCATAAACCGCAGACAAATCCACAACCTGCGAGTCTGCCAAAGCGTTTTTCTGCTAGTGTCCAAAGCATTCGCATCGTTTATTTGCGTTGTAGAGGAAAACCGGAAAATGGATTTGCGATTGCCTTTAACGACTGTCGGCCTTTGCCTTGCGGTACTGATCGGCGGCTGCTCACCCAGCGAAGAGAAGCGCCCGCAAAGCCTCGAGGAAAAGACCGCACAGTTCGAGAAGTCGCTGGACGCGATTCAGGATCCCCAGCTCAAGGATGCCGTGGCCAACCTCGGCGGCTCGTTGCTGCTGCTCGAGCGCGCCCAGCAAAAGCTTGCCATCAAGCCGATCGCCACCGAATACGGCGAAGACGCCATGGCCCTGCTCAAGCACTATCCCACCCCGCAGGCGCTGGTCGACACTTACATCAACGGCCTGTTCGTGTTGCGCAAGGACTCCAGCTCCGACTACCTGACCGACTTGCAGCCGGTGTTCCCTTTCAGCTTCAACATGCCTTCCGAGTTTCCCTTCCCGCATGGGCTGGAATGGCAGTCGGTCACGCTGAGCAACAAGAAGGTCATCCCTTTCCAGCCCGAATGGTCGGAAACCGATCCCGGTATTCAGTTGAGCCCTTCAAGCGCCAGCCTGACCAATCCGGATGACCTGACCGTGGCCTACCCTTTTGTCGAGGGCGAGAACATCGACAGCAAAAGCCAGCCGCAACCGACAACCCTGAAAGGTAAAGTCGAGGTCATTGCACCGCGCAAGGTATTCACCTTCGACCTGACGAAAAAAGACGTGGGCCAGACCCGCACTGACGACAACATCAGCGTCACCCTGAAGGCCCTCGAAAAGAACTACGCCGAGGTCGAAGTCAACAACAGCGCAGCACTGGCCCCAGACGTCAGCGATACCCCGCTCAATCCGCTGATCGTCCAGGCCAGGGACACGACCGGGCAGCTGCTCTCACGCTCGGGATCGATCAACGAAGACGCCGCCCAAATCGGGTTCTATCAAAAACAACTGGCCGAGATGCAGAAGCAGACCGCCTGGAGCGATGCGTTCGAAAAACAGCTCGAAGACGAACAACAGGCGTTCGAGCACAAGCAGACTCATCATTACACCAAGGTCTACTTCAACGGCCCGATCAAAAACCTCGAAGTCAATGTCCTCGACTTCTCGGCCGTCACCGTGACCCGCAAAGACCTGGAACTGCCGGTACGCCGCTTCGACCGCAACACCACGGATAAAACCATCCAGAGCCTGAACCTGCCCGTGGTCGTGTACGACGATCAGGCCGCGACCTGGCTCAAAGGCGCCACACTGGATGAGGAACAGCTGAAAAAGAACATCCACGTCAACCAGTCCGTCGAGGATGCCAGTGCGGCACGCATCGAATTCGATCACCCGAAAACCTTCAATGACGAACTGCTCGGCTCCTCATTCAGTCCTGGCGACACCCCAGTGACTTTCTTCGCCCAGGACGATAAGGGCAAACGTGGCGAGCCCATCGAATTGCCAGCCGAGGCCTTCGAAATCGACCCGCTGCGCGCCACCATCACCTACGACCTGACCTTGTTCCCCGAAACACCGGCGTATGCCGTCGGCTCGATGCCGTTGTTTCTGGCCAATATTGAAAAAAGCAGCCTCGACGCCCAGAAGCTGCCCAAAGGCCTGGAGCTCAAGGGCAACGCCTTGGTGGTTGACCAGAAAGTATTCCCCGCCCAGGACTGGCGCTTCTTCGCCAAGGACGCGAGCGGGAATTACCTGAAGGAGATTCTTGCGGTCAGCCACGACGCCAGCGCAGAAGGCCCGGCGCTGATTGAGGTGCACTATTTCTACGGCCAGCCGACCAGCCTGGAAACCTACCAGCGCACCAACCTCAATACCGTCGAATATGGCTTCGAGGTCAAACTCGACAAGGCCGAAAACCCCAACCCTGTCGAATAGTCACTAATGCTCGGGGGTGAACTGAAAACCACCCGGATTTCGACACCGCCCACCATTGATTTCCCGCAGTTGGGCTTGCAAGTGCAAACACCAGATTTGCGGGTCATCGGCCAGCTGATAGCCGTGCAGAGTCAGGCTTTCAACGATGGTATCGAGTATCGATTCGGCCACGAAAGGACCATGAAACGGGCCCTGGGCCTTGATGGCGGAGGGTTGTTCACCGGCCATTCCGGCGGCGAACAACAAGGTCCACATACCGGTGTCTCCCGCAAGCGGGCGAATACTGCATTCGATACGGGTAACCAGGCCCAGGCATTGGCGGGTGAGGCAGAGGTTGCGCGGCATGGCGGCGACCCTCGGTAAATCGGGTATTCAGCCTCCACGGGAAGGCTGTCTCGATCCAGTGATGACTGTCGATGTCCTTGTCCTGAGCATAGAAGAAAAGTCGAGTCAGCAAGTTGACGGAGCCAAGAAGGCGCCGAATGGTCGTTGTTGGTTTTTTGACGCCACTCGGGCGGTAAAAAGCGCTACCAAAATGACGACCCAGTGCAATGCACAAACCCCGTGGTGAGGGAGCTTGCTCCCTCGCCACAATGGCTGTGTACAGCTTCGGGGATCAGGCAGGTTTGGCCGCAGCCAACGCTTCCTGAGCCTGCGCATGCTCCTTCTCGGCCTCTTTCAAATCATCTTCGCTGATCAATTCCGCGATCACCCGCAAACGCTCCACCACGCGCGCGTTGACGCTACCCTCAGGGAACTGACCCTCTTCGTCCGGCTCGCCGGCAGGCTCGCCCACCAACAGGCTCAGCGCCTCATCAGCCTGGCGCACCGCGTAGACATGGAACTGCCCGGCACGCACGGCCGCTAGCACCCGCTCATCGAGCATCAACGTGGCGACGTTGGCCTGAGGAATGATCGCGCCCTGCTCGCCGGTCAAGCCGCGCGCCTCGCAGAGACGGAAGAAGCCTTCGATCTTCTCGTTGACCCCGCCCACCGCCTGCACTTCACCGAACTGGTTGATCGAACCGGTAATCGCGAAACACTGCTTGAGCGGAGTTTTCGACAATGCCGAAATCAACGTGCAGGCCTCGCCCAGCGAGGCGCTGTCGCCATCGACGTAACCGTAGGATTGTTCCAGCGCGATACTGGCCGAGATCGCCAACGGGAATTCCTGGGCGTAACGGCTGCCCAGGTACCCGGTGAGGATCATCACGCCCTTGGAGTGGATCGGCTGCCCGAGATTGACCTCACGCTCGATGTCGACGATGCCGCTGCCACCGGGGTAAACCGTGGCAGAGATTCGCGCCGGTATGCCGAAAGCCGAGTCGCCGACTTCCAACACCGTCAGCCCGTTGCACTTGCCGACCGCCGCACCCGCAGTGTCGATCAGGATGATCCCTGCCAGCATGTCGTCGAGAATCCGCGCCGACACACGTCCGGTGCGGGTGGCCTTGGCCTTGAGCGCACGCTCGATGTGTCCGGCGTCGGTCATCTCGTCACCGGCCAGATCGCGAATAAAGTCCGCCTCGCTGACCAACTGGAACAGATCGCCAATGCGCGCCGACAAACGGCCCTGATGCTCGGCCAGCCGCGCACTGTAGGTCGCCAGACGTGCCACCGCATCGGCGGTCAGTGGGGCCATGCCTTCTTCCGAGGTCCGGGTCTTGAGCAACTGGGCGAACTGCTCGAGGCTCTCATCGACCATCGGGATGTCTTCATCGAAGTCCACGAGTACCCGGAACATCTCCTGGAAGTCCGGATCGAGGTCTTGCAGCGTGTAATACAGCTGGCGTGCGCCAATGATGACGACTTTGACCTGCAACGGAATATGTTGCGGCGTCAGGGTCACCGTGGCCAGTCGGCCCAGCTCGCCCAGCGGCGATTCCATTTTCAGCTTGCGTGACTGCAAGGCCCGCTTCAGCGCATCCCAGACAAAGGGTTCGCTGAGCATTTTTTCGGCTTCCAGAATCAGGAAGCCGCCGTTGGCCCGGTGCAGCGCGCCCGGGCGCAACTGCCGATAGGTGGTGTAGAGCGCACCCTGATCGGTGCTGTACTCGATACGGCCGAACAGGTTGTCGTAAGTCGGGTGCGGTTCGAACACCACGGGGGCGCCGCCACTGTGCGGATGACCGACCACCAGGCTCGGGCCATATTGTTCTTCGAGCAATTTGCGGGCGACCGCGTCGGTCTTGCTGTCATCGACCAGTTGCTCGACCACCGTCTTGAGCAGGTACACCTGCATCGCTTGCAGGTAACCGCACACCGCAGCGTTTTCTGCGTACTTTTCCGACAACGGCGAAAGCAATGGCTGCAAGGCCAGGGTGATGGTTTCTTCGTTGAGCTGGCGCAACTGATTGCTCGACTCGCGCTTCCACTGCGGCAAGCTGGCCAACTCTTCGTTCAGCCGCTCTTCCAGTCCGGAAATATCGTCGTGGAAGCGCTCGCGAACGGCTTCCGGCAACTGGGCGAATTCCGCCTCGTCCAGCGCCTTGCCTTCGCTCATCGGGGTGAAGGCAATATTGGTGCTGTCACGGTACAGCGCGACTTCTTTCTCCAGCGCCAGGCGCTCGATCACGTCCAGTGCACGGTCGTAGCGCTGATTGAAGGCGCGGTCGATGGCACTTTTCTTTTGCTGGTAGGACGGGTGCTCGAAGACCGCTGGAAACGTCGCCAGCAGGTTGTCGATCAGGCCATTGATATCGGCGATGAACGCACCGGCGGTCCCCGACGGCAACTCCAGCGCGCGAGGTTCGCGCGGCTCATCGAAATTGTTGACGTAGACCCAGTCCGCCGGGGTCTGCAGGCGTTTGCCTTCGGCTTTCAGGTAGCGTTTGACGAAAGAGAACCGGCCGGTACCGGGCTCACCCATGACAAACACGTTGTAACCGGGGCGTGGCATGGCCACACCAAACTGCAAGGCTTCAACCGCACGTTCCTGGCCGAGCACGCCGCGAAAAGGCTCCAGCTCATTGGTGGTAGAGAAGCTGAACTGTTCAGCGGAAAACGGACGGGTCAGCGCTTCAGGCGCTAGACGCAAGCTGGCAGCAACAGGATCAGGCATCGGGCTTCCTTACATCAGGCGGGGCAATTGAAGGCATTCTGGCGCTGCCCGTGCCCGACTGGCAAGGCGCGCCTTGGGTAAAAGCATAGTCAAGCGCCAAACCCTGGACGGGCCAGGGCTAAATCAATGGTTACTGGGAATGTTTGGCAAAAAATCACGGAACCCCCGGATCGTGCCTAGACTCCAAACTGCTCGGCTGGACCAATCACCAGCCCAATGGCGTCGGAGCGGCGCCAGAACCCCTGTCCATTGGTACGCAAACAAAAGAGAACACAGCTATGAAACGGATTCTTCTTGGTACTCTCTTCACCGTTGCATCCCTCAACGCCATGGCCCAGGCGCCAGGCGGTCCGGATTGCGGTTGGGGCAACATGCTGTTCGAAGGTCAGCGTGGCACCCCGGCACACTTCCTGGCATCCACCACCAACGGCACTTCTGGCAACGCCACTTTCGGCATGACATCCGGCACCAACGGTTGCGCAACCAACGCCGCGCTGACCTATGGCGGCAAGTCCTGGATCGCCATGAACGGCATGATGAACGAACTGTCCGAAGACATGGCCAAGGGTCAAGGCGAAGCGCTGACCACCTATGCCGTGGTACTGGGCGTCGCACCGCAAGACCGTGCGTATTTCGCCACCGTCACCCACGAGCACTTCCAGCAGATTTTCAATAAGGCTGACGTGACCGCTGAAGACGTGCACACCAATACCCTGGCCGTACTTAAAGGCGATGCTCGTCTGGCCAAATATGCCACCCCGGCTTAAGCTCGACCTCACCCGCCCCTTTACCAGGGCGGGTTTTGTTTTTTGGACCCGACCTGCTTTGGGTTTTTTTTGAATTAAGTAGTCCACCATGCTCAAACGCCTTGCCTGTCTGGCGCTGTTTGTCTGCGCCCCGCTGTCCGCCGCGCCTCTGATCGACAACCAACGTTTGCAGCAACTGGCCAACGACCCGTTCTGGATTTCCCTGGGCCACTACGAAAGCGCAAAACTCGGCGACTGGCGCAGCTATGTCAGCGACAAGAAATTCTTCCTGGCAGCCAACGGCGCCGAGCATCCCGACGCAGAGCTGGCGGCCACCGTACAAGCGCTCTACGCCCCGGCCAGCAAAGGCCAGCAACACGCGCAATGTGTTTACCCGGCGCGTACCCGCTGGTTGAAAGCCCAATTGAACCTGAACGATTTGCCGACGGTGGATTGCAGCGAGTTCAAACAATGGTTCAAGGACGTATCGCCCCACAGCGCGGTGATGATCTTTCCGGCAGCCTATCTGAACAGTCCGTCATCGATGTTCGGCCATACCCTGTTGCGCATCGATCAGGCTGACGTACAAACCGACCACACCGCCCTGCTCAGTTACGCGATCAATTTCGGCGCCTATATCGAAGGGTCGGACAACAGCATTCTGTATGCCTGGAAAGGCCTGATGGGAGGCTATCCGGGGTTGTTCGCGCTGGTGCCCTACCAGGAAAAACTCTCGGAATACCGCAGCCTGGAAAACCGCGATATGTGGGAATACCGGTTGAACCTGACACAGGCAGAAACCGAGCGCATGGTCGAGCATGTCTGGGAGCTCAAACAGATTCAGTTCGATTATTTCTTCTTTGATGAAAACTGCTCCTACCGCTTGCTGGAGTTGCTGCAAGTCGCAAGACCGGGCCTCAGGCTCACCGAACAATTCCCGCTGACGGCGATCCCCACTGACACCGTCAAAGCAGTGAAAGACGCAGGCCTGGTGGAGAAAATCGATTACCGTCCGTCCCGCGAACGTGAGCTGTTGAGCCGTGCCAAACCGCTCACCGACGATGAGCAGCAATGGGTGTTGAAGGTCAGCGCCGACCAGAAACGCTTGCAAGAGCCGACCTTCAAGGCGCTGCCACGTGATCGCCAGGCATTGATCATCGACGCGGCCTACCGTCTTGAGCGCTACCGCGCCAACGGCCAGGAACGCGATCCACAGCGCGCACAACGCAGCTTCGAGCTGCTGCGCGCGATCAATCAGAACCCGGCGCCGGAGCTGTCCATCGAACGCCCGGGCTTGCCGGAAAACGGCCACCAATCGCGCACCTGGCAGGCCGGCATCGGCACCCGTGGCGACAAGGCCTTTGGTGAATATGGCCTGCGCATGGCCTATCACGACCTCAACGACAACACCGAAAGCTTCCCCCTCGGCGCACAGATTGAAATCCTCCAGATGAAACTGCGCCAGTACGAAGGCAATCACTGGCAGCTGCAGCAACTGGACCTGGCGACCATCCGCTCACTGACCCCGCGTAATGAGCTGCTGCAACCCTGGTCCTGGCAGGTGACCGGTGGCCTGGAGCGGGTACCGGGAAAGCATGACGATGAAACCCTGGTCAGCCATGTCAACGGCGGCGCCGGCGGCACCTGGCAACTGGGCGATGACGTGCTGGGCTTCGCCCTTGGCACCGTGCGCATCGAGCACAACAGCGACTTTGCCGGTTTCATCGCGCCCGCCGCCGGTTTCAACAGCGGTGTACTGTGGAAAAACCCGCTGGGCAATCTGAGCCTGGAAACCAAAGGTGATTACTTCACCAACGGCGAAGTGCGCCGCAGCCTGAGTCTGAACCAACAGTGGGAGCTGTCGCGTAACCTGGGCCTGCGCCTGAGCGCCCAACGTGAGTTCAGCCACATTGCCTCGCCTGAAAACGAAGTCATGCTGGAACTGAAGTGGTATCACTATTGAATCCCGCTCCCCTGCAGGAGTGTGAATTCCCCCGCATTGAAAGCTATGTTTATACAAGGAGCTCAAACTACATGGATGCCAAATGCTGTTCCCTCGAAGAAGTACGCGACAACATTGACCGGCTGGATCGGCTAATCGTCAGCCTGCTGGCCGAGCGCGGCGCTTATGTGTCGCAGGCCGCTCGCTTCAAGAAAGACAGCGACGCGGTGAAAGCACCCCAGCGTGTTGAACAGGTCATCGCCAAAGTCCGGGCGCTGTCTGAAGAGGTCGGTGCCAACCCGCAGGTCATCGAGCAAATGTATCGAGCCATGATCGCCGCGTTCATCGAGCAAGAACTGGCTGAACACGCCCACCTTGCCACCACGACGATGGATTGATCACCACCCTTCCACGGGTGCAGCACGGGCCTATCGCTCGCAGCAGGTCGTTTTCGGACAACCTTCGAAACCAGAAGCCTGCGACGATGGCCAAAACCCCATTCAGGGAGAACCGCCATGAGCCGCGCTTTCGTCAATGAAGATAACGCCACCCCACAAGCCGACCAGCCGGTAGAACGCCAGGTCAGCACGCAGCCCAACTACGTCACGCCCGAAGGCCTCGCCCTGCTGCAGGCCAAAGTCGCCGAATTGCAAACCCTGCACGGCGAACAATCGGCCCGCGAGGAGGCTGACCCACAGTGGCTGGCCGATCTCGAGCGTGATCTGCGTTACTTCAAGCAACGCCTGCAAAGCGCTCAAGTGGTGACACCGGCCACTTCCACCAAGAAGGTTCAGATTGGCAGCTGGGTGACCTATGCCGACGAACGGGGCACCGAACGACGCGTGCAACTGGTTGGCGAAGATCAGGCCAATGCCGCCAAAGGCCTGATCAACTGGAGCTCACCGCTGGGACGTGCGCTGCTCGGCGCACAGCTGAACGACGAAGTGCTCTGGCAACGACCTGCCGGTGATCAACTGATCGAAATCATCCGCATCGAACCGAACTGAACCGCGCCCTGAGCCAGAGAAAGCTCACGCAAAAAAAACGGAGCCCGAAGGCTCCGTTTTTCATGCACCCGGCCGATCAGGCCAGTTTCTTGTGACGCACCCGGTGTGGCTGGGAAGCGGCATCGCCAAGACGCTTTTTGCGGTCGGCTTCGTACTCGGTGTAGTTACCTTCGAAGAACACCGCTTGCGAGTCGTCTTCGTACGCCAGGATGTGCGTCGCGACGCGGTCAAGGAACCACCGATCGTGAGAGATCACAATGGCGGCGCCCGGGAAGTCCAGCAGGGCTTCTTCCAGCGAACGCAGGGTTTCAACGTCGAGGTCGTTGGACGGTTCGTCGAGCAGCAGGACGTTGCCGCCCTCTTTCAGGGTCAGGGCCAGGTGCAAGCGACCACGCTCACCACCGGACAGGTCCTTGACGAACTTCTGCTGATCGCCGCCCTTGAAGTTGAAGCGACCCACGTAGGTGCGCGACGGGATCTCGTAGTTGCCGATGCGGATCTGGTCGGAACCGTCGGAGATCTGCTGGAACACAGTCTTGCTGCCGTCCAGGTCTTCACGGCTCTGGTCGACGCAGGCCAGTTGCACGGTTTCGCCGACTTCGATGGTGCCCGAATCCGGTTGTTCCTTGCCCATCAGCATGCGGAACAGCGTGGATTTACCCGCACCGTTACCACCGATCACGCCAACGATGGCGCCTTTAGGCATGGAGAACGACAGGTTGTCGATCAATACGCGATCGCCATAGCCCTTGGTAACGTTCTTGAATTCGATGACCTTGTCACCCAGGCGAGGGCCGGCCGGGATGTAGATCTCGTTGGTCTCGCTGCGCTTCTGGAATTCCTGCGATTGCATTTCTTCGAAGCGTTGCAGACGCGCCTTGGATTTCGACTGACGGGCCTTGGCGCCTTTGCGCACCCACTCCAGCTCTTCCTTCATGGCCTTTTCATGGGCCGACTGCTGCTTGGATTCGGCGGCCAGACGGTCGGACTTGGCTTCAAGCCAGCCCGAATAGTTGCCCTCGTAAGGAATACCGGCACCGCGGTCGAGTTCCAGAATCCAGCCGGCGACGTTGTCCAGGAAGTAACGGTCGTGCGTGATCGCAACCACGGTACCCGGGAAGTCGTGGAGGAAATGCTCCAGCCAGGCCACGGAGTCGGCGTCCAGGTGGTTGGTTGGCTCGTCGAGCAGCAGCATGTCCGGGGCGGACAGCAGCAGGCGGCACAGGGCCACACGACGCTTTTCACCACCGGACAGGTGTTCGATTCTGGCATCCCAGGCCGGCAGACGCAGTGCATCGGCGGCGACTTCCAGTTGGCGATCCAGGTTGTGACCGTCGCCCGCCTGCAGGATGGCTTCGAGCTTGGCCTGTTCGGCGGCCAGCTTGTCGAAGTCGGCATCCGGGTCGGCGTATTCGGCGTAGACCTGATCCAGACGCGCTTGCGCGTCCTTGATCACGCTGACCGCTTCCTCGACCACGTCACGCACGGTCTTGGTCGGATCCAGCAGCGGTTCTTGCGGCAGGTAGCCGATGTTCAGTTCCGGCATCGGACGGGCTTCGCCGTCGAACTCGGTGTCGACGCCAGCCATGATTTTCAACAGTGTGGATTTACCCGAGCCGTTGAGGCCGAGCACGCCGATCTTGGCGCCCGGGAAGAACGACAGCGAAATGTTTTTCAGGATTTCCCGCTTCGGCGGAACAACTTTGCCCAGCCGATGCATGGTGAAGACGTATTGAGCCATGGAGAACCTAGGGTCAGTGACTGATGAATATAAGCACGGGCGAAGCCCGGGCCAGGCCATACGCGCCGCCAGCGATTGATCGCTATCAAACCGTGCGCGCGAAAAAAGCCTGAGTCTAAGAGCTGGAACGCTCCCGCGTAACCGGCAAAGCTACCTTAATGACGGAAGGCAGTCCAGCCGAGAGGGGCTGGCACTTTGCCACAACTCAAGGCATGCTAGCCGCCCTCCGGGCGTCCGGCTTATAGTGCACGTCGCGCCAATCCAGCCAAACCGCAGGATCACAGTTTGTCCAATGTCACTCCGCCTTCGTCCGTGCGCGCACTGAGTCCTGCGACCGGATCGCCCCTGCGCGGCACCTTGAAAGGTGCATTGGCGACGCTTGTCCTGCTGTTGATCGGATTGCTGCTCTGGCAGTTGTTCGACCAACTGAACGAAACCCAGAATAACCAGCGCCAGTACACCATCGAATACACCGCCGATCTGGCCGCGCAAGTCAGTCTGAACATGGCGCTCAACGCCCAGATCGCACTGAATCTGCTACCGATCGTCGAACAACCGCAGACCGTTGATCAGCAACAGGCGTTGCTGCGCAAACTGCAGCAGTCCTTGCCTGACGTACTCAGCCTGGCGTTGCTCACCCCCTCGGGGAAAATCCTCACTGACAGCGCCAGCGACAGCCAGGATGCCGACTATCTGAAAGATCTGGTCCGACGCAGTCACGCGCAGGCGCATTACTTCAGCAACGCCAACGACAGCTCGATGGTGAACCTGTTACTGCACCAGGCCAGTGGCAACACCCGCGGCTACTGGGTCTTGCGCCTGCGACCGACGTTTTTCTCCTCGCTGAGCAAACAGAGCGACACAGGAATCCGTCCGCTGTGGGTGGTGGAAAACCGCATCAACCAACAGATCCTCAGCCGCGACGACGGGTTGCCCCCGAACAAGCCGGACACGGTAAACGCCAATGACCTTGCGAACAGCGTACTGGTCGTCCCACTCAGTAACAGCGACTGGCAGTTACGCGGACTGTTTGACCGGCAACGCGTGATCGAGCAATTGCTGCCGGCGCTTATCGGCAAATGCCTGCTGGGCCTGGCCTTCTCGCTGCTACCGCTCATCGCATTGTTGAACATGCGCCGACGCCAGCGTCAGGTGCACGACGGGCGTCGGCGCTATCGGGACATTTTCGACGGTACCGGCGTTGCGCTCTGCGTACTGGACCTCTCCGGGCTCAAAGCCAGCCTCGACAAGGCGCAACTGCACACCAGCGAGCAATTGCGGAGGTGGCTGGAGAACGCCGAACAACGCCGGCAGTTGCTGCAAGAGTTGCGCATCACCGAGGTCAACCAGGTCGCCCTGTACCTGCTCAACGTCCAGTCCGGCGAGCAAGCCTGGAAGCTGCTGATCGAAGGCGGGCCACTGGATGGCAATGCCATCGGCAACCAGGTGCTCGAGGCCGTGCTCAACCAGCAGAAACAGCTGGAACTGGAGATCAAGCTCAAGGACAGCCAGGGTCGTGACCAGCATCTGTGGCTGGTGTTGCATTTGCCGCAAGCACAACACGACGCCAAAGCGGTGATCCTCAGCATCAGCGATATCACCAGCCGTAAAATTGTCGAGCTGTCGCTGCTGGAGCGTGAAGGTTTCTGGTCGGATGTCGTGCGCACGGTCCCGGATCACCTCTACGTGCAGGACGTGATCAGCCAGCGGATGATTTTCAGCAACCATCACCTGGGCCAGACGCTGGGTTACAACAAAACCGAACTGCACCAGATGGGCGAGTACTTCTGGGAGATTCTGCTGCACCCCGAAGATGCCGATCACTACCACCGCTTGCGTCAGGAACAGCGCCAGGCCGGTTACACCCAACTGATGCAGTGCCAGTTGCGCTTTCGCCACCGCGACGGCACATGGCGGCGTTTCGAAATCCGCGAACAGGCGCTGGCGCGGGACCAATACGACCAGGTCACCCGCATCATTGGCGTGGCCAAAGACATTACCGATCAGATCGAAGCCAGTGAATCCTTGCGCGACAGCGAGCAGCGTTACCGGATGCTCGCTGAAAGCATCAGCGACGTGATTTTCTCCACCGACAGCAAACTCTCGCTCAATTACGTCAGCCCGTCGGTGAACGCCGTGCTCGGCTATGACGTTGACTGGATCTTCCAGAATGGCTGGCAATCAACCATCGCCAATCCACAACAATTGACTGGCATCTACAGCTTGATGGATCGGGTCAGCAAGGCCCTGGATAAACCCGAGCAACTGGCGCAATTGCGCACTCAGGTGCAAACCCAGCTGTTCCTGTTCGACTGCTTGCGCGCCGACGGACGCAAGATCCCGATCGAACTGCGCCTGGTACTGGTCTGGGATGAACATGGCGCGTTCGAAGGCGTGCTCGGGGTCGGTCGAGATATCAGCCAGCAGCGCCGCGCCGAGAAAGACCTGCGCATGGCGGCCACGGTTTTCGAGCACTCGACGTCCGCGATTCTGATCACCGACCCGGCCGGCTACATCGTGCAGGCCAACGAAGCCTTCAGCCGCGTCAGCGGTTACGAAGTGGCGCAGGTCCTCGACCAGTTGCCGAACATGCTGACCGTCGATGACCAGCAGGAAGCCCACCTGCGCTATGTGCTCAAGCAACTGCATCAGCACAGCACCTGGGAAGGCGAAGTCTGGCTCAAGCGCCGCAACGGTGAACACTACCCGGCGTGGGTCGGCATTACGGCGGTGCTCGATGACGAAGGCGACCTCGCCAGCTATGTGTGCTTTTTCAGTGACATCAGCGAGCGCAAGGCCAGCGAACAGCGGATTCACCGCCTCGCCTACTACGACGCCTTGACCCATCTGCCCAACCGCACCTTGTTCCAGGACCGGTTGCACTCCGCGCTGCAATCAGCGGAGCGGCAAAAGTCGTGGGTCGTGCTGATGTTCCTCGACCTCGACCGTTTCAAACCGATCAACGACTCCCTTGGCCACGCCGCCGGCGATCGCATGCTCAAGGAAATGGCGACCCGCCTGCTCGGTTGCGTCGACGATGACGACACGGTGGCGCGCATGGGCGGCGACGAGTTCACCTTGCTCCTGCAACCGCGTGCCAGCCGTGAGATCGCGCTGAACCGGGCGATTCATGTCGCCGAGCAGATCCTTGCCAGCCTGGTGAAGCCGTTTGTCCTCGAGGGCCGCGAGTTCTTTGTCACCGCCAGTATCGGCATCGCCTTGAGTCCGCAGGACGGCAACGAACTGAGCCAACTGATGAAGAACGCCGACACGGCGATGTACCACGCCAAGGAGCGCGGCAAGAACAACTTCCAGTTCTATCAGGCGGACATGAACGCCAGCGCCCTGGAACGCCTGGAACTGGAAAGCGACCTGCGCCACGCCCTTGAGCAAAACGAATTCGTCCTGTACTACCAGCCGCAATTCAGCGGCGACGGTAAACGCCTGACCGGCGCCGAAGCCCTGCTGCGCTGGCGGCATCCACGTCGCGGGCTGGTGCCGCCGGGAGACTTCATTCCAGTGCTCGAAGAGCTCGGGCTGGTGGTGGATGTCGGTGACTGGGTGATCAGCGAGGCCTGCCGTCAGCTCAAGAGCTGGCACCAGAGCAAGGTCCGCGTCCCGAAAGTCTCGGTGAACATCTCTGCACGGCAGTTCTCCGATGGCCAGCTCGGGACGCGCATCGCCACCATCCTCAACGACACGGGCCTGCCGCCGGCCTGCCTGGAGCTGGAACTGACCGAAAGTATCCTGATGCGTGAAGTCAGTGAAGCCATGCAGATTCTCGCCGGGCTGAAAAACCTGGGCCTGAGCATCGCCGTCGACGATTTCGGCACCGGTTATTCATCACTGAACTACTTGAAGCAGTTCCCGATCGACGTGCTGAAAATCGACCGGACCTTCGTCGACGGCCTGCCGTCCGGCGAACAGGACGCGCAAATTGCCCGAGCGATCATCGCGATGGCCCACAGCCTGAACCTGGCGGTGATCGCCGAGGGCGTCGAAACCCAGGAACAGCTCGACTTCTTGCGTGAACACGGCTGCGACGAGGTGCAGGGCTATCTGTTCGGCCGCCCGATGCCAGCGGCGCGTTTCGAAGCGCAATTCAGCAATGATGCGTTGTTCATGTTCGACTGAGATTTTGTGGCGAGGCAGATGACGCCATCGCGAGCAGGCTCGCTCCCACATTTGAAATGCGTCCCCTGTGGGAGCGAGCCTGCTCGCGATGAGGCCTGCACAATCGCCGCATATCCCGTCATGAACACCACTTGTCTGCGACATGATGTCCTTTCATATGCCAGACAAAACCCATTGGGTTAGAATGCTTTCCTTTTCTGCCCCCCGATCCTTGAGGACCGCCATGTTCAGCCGTGATTTGACTATTGCCAAGTACGACGCCGACCTTTTTGCCGCCATGGAGCAAGAAGCTCAGCGCCAGGAAGAACACATCGAGCTGATCGCTTCGGAAAACTACACCAGCCCAGCGGTGATGGAAGCTCAAGGCTCGGTTCTGACCAACAAGTACGCCGAAGGCTACCCAGGCAAGCGCTACTACGGCGGTTGCGAGTACGTCGACGTGGTTGAGCAACTGGCCATCGACCGTGCCAAGCAACTGTTCGGCGCCGATTACGCCAACGTCCAGCCACACGCCGGCTCCCAGGCCAACAGCGCCGTTTACCTGGCCCTGCTGCAAGCGGGCGACACCATCCTGGGCATGAGCCTGGCCCACGGCGGTCACCTGACCCACGGCGCCAGCGTTTCGTCCTCCGGCAAGCTGTACAACGCCGTTCAGTACGGTATCGACAGCAACGGCCTGATCGACTACGACGAAGTCGAGCGCCTGGCGGTAGAGCACAAGCCAAAAATGATCGTGGCCGGTTTCTCTGCCTACTCGCAGATCCTGGACTTCCCGCGCTTCCGTGCAATCGCCGACAAGGTTGGCGCCTACCTGTTCGTCGACATGGCGCACGTAGCCGGTCTGGTCGCTGCTGGTGTCTACCCGAACCCGGTGCCATTCGCTGACGTGGTCACCACCACCACGCACAAGACCCTGCGCGGTCCACGTGGCGGCCTGATCCTGGCTCGCGCCAACGCCGACATCGAGAAGAAGCTGAACTCCGCGGTATTCCCGGGCGCCCAGGGCGGCCCGCTGGAGCACGTGATCGCTGCTAAAGCGATCTGCTTCAAGGAAGCCCTGCAGCCTGAGTTCAAGGCTTACCAGCAACAAGTGGTCAAGAACGCCCAGGCCATGGCCGGCGTGTTCATCGAGCGCGGCTTTGACGTGGTTTCCGGCGGTACCGAAAACCACCTGTTCCTGCTGTCGCTGATCAAGCAGGAAATCTCCGGTAAAGACGCCGACGCCGCTCTGGGCAAAGCATTCATCACCGTGAACAAGAACTCGGTACCGAACGATCCACGCTCCCCGTTCGTCACCTCCGGCCTGCGCTTCGGTACTCCGGCTGTGACCACTCGCGGCTTCAAAGAGGCTGAGTGCAAAGAGCTGGCCGGCTGGATCTGCGACATCCTGGCTGACCTGAACAACGAAGCGGTGATCGACGCCGTTCGCGAGAAGGTCAAGGCCATCTGCAAGAAGCTGCCGGTATACGGCGCTTAATCAGCCCGCTTAACCGCAGCAAAAAGAAACCGGCCAGTGATGGCCGGTTTTTTTTCGCCTGCGAAACCGCTCAAGCTCGGCCCTTGCCGCACAACTGGTAAGACCGGTAAAGCCAATTCGTCATTTTCCGCTTGCGACCCTCTGAAAACAGCGCCTAAACTGCGCCTGCACTGGACATACCGGTAAGACCACAATAATTAAGTCCTGAATCTGATGCGCACAGCGCTCGGCACCCAGGACACTCACCAGGATTCCTCCCATGCTCAGATGGTGCTCGCGCTCAATCTTCCTTCAAGTTGTCCTTGGACTGGTGCTTGGCATCATCTGCGGACTGGCCCTTCCCGAATACTCCACCCAGTTGAAACCCCTCGGCGACGGCTTCATCAAACTGATCAAAATGCTCATTGGCCTGATCGTGTTCTGCGTGGTGGTCAGCGGAATTTCCGGCGCAGGCGACCTGAAAAAGGTCGGACGCATCGGCCTCAAATCGGTGATCTACTTCGAAGTGCTGACCACCATCGCCCTGGTGATCGGCCTGGTGTTCGCGTTCAGCACCGGTATCGGCAGCGGTGCGAACATTCATCTGGATCAGCTTTCCACCGCCGACATGGGCGATATCGCCCAGCGCGGCCAGCACATGCACACCACCACGCAGTTCCTGATGGACCTGATCCCGACCTCGGTGATTGGCGCCTTTGCCGACAACAACATCCTGCAAGTGCTGCTGTTCTCGGTCTTGTTCGGCAGCGCGTTGAACCTGGTGGGTGAAGCGGCCTCGGGAATCTCGCGACTGATCAACGAGCTCAGCCATGTGATCTTCCGCATCATGGGCATGATCGTGCGTCTGGCACCGATTGGTGTGTTTGGTGCGATTGCCTTCACCACCAGCAAATATGGCCTGGACTCCCTGCAACACCTGGGCAGCCTGATCGGCCTGTTTTACCTGACATGCGCAGTGTTCGTGTCGTTGATCCTGGGTCTGGTGATGCGCCTTTCCGGCCTGCGGCTGCTGCCCTTTCTCAAGTACTTGCGCGAAGAGTTGCTGATCGTTCTGGGCACCGCCTCCTCCGACGCCGTGCTTCCACAAATCATGCGCAAACTGGAACATCTGGGTATCGGTAGTTCGACGGTTGGCCTGGTGATTCCCACCGGTTACTCGTTCAACCTCGATGGTTTTTCGATCTACCTCACCCTGGCCATCGTGTTCATCGCCAACGCCACCGGCACGCCGCTGGCCATGAGCGATTTGCTGACGATCCTGCTGGTTTCGCTGATCACCTCCAAAGGTGCCCACGGCATTCCCGGCTCGGCCCTGGTGATTCTGGCGGCGACCCTGACCGCAATCCCGGCGATTCCGGTGGTGGGCCTGGTGCTGGTATTGGCGGTGGACTGGTTCATGGGGATTGGCCGGGCACTGACCAACCTGATCGGTAACTGCGTCGCCACCGTGGCCATCGCCCGCTGGGAAAAAGACATCGATATCCAGCGTGCCAACAAGGTACTGTCCGGCGAGCAGGGCTACACCTTCCAGTCGCGTAAATCAGCGCCGCCGGCGCATCAGCAAGAATTTTGACCAAACCTGTGCCTGTCACTGGCAGGCACAACAATCAGCGTTTTACCGTCTCTCATGGAGCAAACAGTGATCACCTCGTCGACAGTTGTAAATTCAGTGGTTGAAAAGCTTCGTGCCGCGTTGGCGCGCGGGCAGTGGCGCTCTGGCGACATGTTGCCGGGGCAACGCGAACTGGCTGAACAACTGGGCATCAGCCGGCCGAGCCTGCGTGAAGCGGTGATCGTGCTCGAAACCCTCGGCCTGGTGCGCTCCATGCCCGGCAAAGGCGTGGTGGTGCTGGAGGCTAACCTGAACGACGCGCCAGCCAACGACAGTGGCGTAGCCGGCGCCAGTCTCGAGGATGTGCTGCAACTGCGCTACACCCTCGAACCGTTCATTGTCGGGCTGGTTGCCCAGTCCATCAGCAGCAAGGAAATCGGCCAACTGCGCCTGACACTGATGGACATGCGCGAAGCCCTCGAAGCGAGTGACAGCGAAGCCGGAATGAACGCCTACATCGCGTTCCACGAAGAGTTGTTCACCCTGACCTCGAACCCGATTTTCCAGAACGTCGTGCAGCAAACCAGCAACGCGCTCAAACAGAGCGCCGAGATGCTGCGCAATTCGCCGGAACACTTGGCCGGGCGGCTGGAAGAAAACGAAGCCGTGGTTCGTGCGATCCGCAGTAAAAACAGCGCCCTGGCCAGCGCCGAAATGCGCCGGCACATCCTTCAGGAAGGGCAACGCATGGGCATTGAGCTGAACATCCCGGACGACAATCTGGGCCAATAACTGTTTGTAGAACCCCCTATCGGCAACCGGACTGGAGACTGGCCATGAGTTCCTACGCCTTGAAGAATCCCGTTTTCTCGATTTCCGCCGCCCTGCCCTTGCGCCGCCAGAGCGAAAAGAAGCGTTGCGTCGATGACATTTATCCGCAGATTTTCGACGCCATTCTCGAACAACGCATCGCCCCGGCCAGCCGCTTCACCGAAGAAAGCCTTGGCCAGGCATTCGGTGTGAGCCGCAGCATCATCCGTCAGGTACTGGCGCGCTTGTCCCATCAGCAGGTGGTCATCCTGCGGCCCAATCATCGCCCGCAAGTCGCGGCGCCCGATGCCGAACAAACCCGCCAGATACTCCACGCCCGCAGGCTGACCGAAACCACCCTGGTGCGACTGGCCTGCCAGCAACCGACGTCCCGGCACCTGCCGCAGTTACGCGAACTGATCGAGCGCGAACGCCGCTGTATCGAACAAAACCAACGCGGGCCGGCGATTCGCCTGTCGGGCGAGTTCCACCTGCAATTGGCGCACGTCGCCGGTAACGCGCCGCTGGCACAGTTTCTTGGCAGCCTGGTGCCACTGACATCGCTGGCTATTGCCTGCTACGAAGAACAGTCACCCAGTCATTGTGCGTGGCAGGAGCATGCGGCGATTGTCGAAGCGGTGGAGCACGGGGACGCCAGGGCTGCCGAGGGGTTGATGACCGAACATCTGGATCATCTTGAGAGGAAATTGCTGAGCCCGGTGCCGGCCCGTGATCGCGTCGCCGGTTAGATTGCCATCGCGAGCAGGCTCGCTCCCACATTGGATTTGCGTTCGGCCAAATCAGGTGGGCGACACAGGTCAAGTGTGGGAGCGAGCCTGCTCGCGATAGCGGCCTCAAACACACTGAAAATGCCCGGCCTTACTCCGCAGCCACCCGCGCAAACCCAGCGCGGATTTTCTCTTCCGGCAGATCATCGGCAATAAACACGATCACACTCTCGCGCCCTTCATCCTCGGCCCACTCGGTGTCCCAGTCAAAACCGTACAACTTCAGTACGCCCTGAAACACCATGCGCCGCGGTTCGCCGAGGATGTTCAACACACCTTTGTAGCGCAGCAGTTGCTTGCCGTGGTCTTCCAGCAGTTCGTTCATGAACTCGCTGAGCTTGTCGATATCCAGCGCTTTTTCGGTACGCAGCACCAGGCTCGAGATGCGGTCGATAGATGGCGCCTTGCCCACCGGGCGCAGGCTTACGCCACCGCCAAGGTCGGCATTGAGGTTGAAGCCACGCACGTCGAGCAACTCGGCCAGATCGATCTTGCCGTGCTCAACCACGCGGATCGGCGCACGACGATTGATCCGGGTCAGGCGTTCGCTCAGCGCGCTGAACGTTGCCTCGTCGACCAGATCGCGCTTGCTCACCAACAAGCGGTCAGCAAAACCGATCTGCGCCTGGGCGATGGTCTGGGTCAGGTGCTGCTCGGCGTGAGCCGCATCGACCAAGGTGATGATGCCGTCGAGGATGTAGCGCTCGCGCAGCTCTTCATCGATGAAGAAGGTCTGTGCCACCGGTGCCGGATCGGCCAGGCCGGTGCATTCGATCACCAGACGATCGAAGGCGATTTCGCCGCTGTCCAGGCGTTCCAGCAACAGGTACAGGGCCTTGGTCAGGTCGGTGTGAATGGTGCAGCAGACGCAGCCGTTGGACAGTGTCATGACCTGCACCGGCTCATCGCCCAGTAGTTGGGTGTCGATGCCGGCGTCACTGAATTCGTTTTCGATCACGGCGATTTTCAGGCCGTGCTCGGCTTTGAGCAGGTGGCGCAGCAGCGTGGTTTTGCCGGCGCCGAGAAAGCCGCTGAGGACAGTTACCGGGATGGGAGAGGACAAACTCGATCTCCTTCAACTACACAAATAAAAAGGGGAGCAGGTCAGTGTGGGAGCGAGCCTGCTCGCGATAACGGCTTGACATCCAACATTGCAGCTGACTGTCGGACCGCTATCGCGAGCAGGCTCGCTCCCACAAAAAGCCCGCTCCCACATCACATCTGATCACCCGCCGTCAGCGGGTCAACAGCACTTCGGCCCACCCTTGCCACCGTAACGAGCCTCCTGGCGTTCGCGGAAGAACGCCTCGTAGCTCATCACCGGTTTGTCCGGGTGCTTGGTTTGCATATGCTCGACGTAGGTGTCGTAGTCGGGCATGCCGACCATCAGGCGCGCGGCCTGACCGAGGTATTTACCGAGGCGACTCAGGTCATTGAACATGCTTGCAACCCTCGATTACGCTTCCGGAATCGCCTGGAATGGCGATTCTTTATCCGTGCGCTCTTTGCTGCCCCAGGCGGAAATACCGACCTTGATCGCATAGAACAGGATGCTGAAGACCACGAACAGGAACAGCGCCGTCAGCGTTGCGTTGGTGTAGGCGTTGTAGATCACGTGCTGCATCTGCGTGATGTCCTTGGCCGGGGCGAGGATCTGACCGTTGGCCAAGGCATCGCTGTATTTCTTCGCCAGCGACAGGAAGCCGATCGCCGGGTTGGCGTCGAACAGCTTGATGAAGCCTGCGGTGGTGGTGCAGATCAGCAGCCAGGCCGCTGGCAGCAAGGTCACCCAGATGTAGCGCTGACGTTTCATTTTGATCAGCACCACCGTGCCGAGCATCAGCGCGATACCGGCCAGCATCTGGTTGGAGATACCGAACAGCGGCCACAAGGTGTTGATGCCACCCAGCGGGTCGATCACGCCTTGGTACAGCAGGTAGCCCCACATTGCCACGCAACCGGCGGTTGCGATCAGGTTGGCGGTCCAGGACTCGGTGCGTTTAAGCGCCGGAACGAAGGAGCCGAGCAAGTCCTGCAGCATGAAACGTCCGGCACGGGTACCGGCGTCGACCGCCGTCAGGATGAACAGCGCTTCGAACAGGATCGCGAAGTGGTACCAGAACGCCATGGTGTTTTCACCCGGCAGAACACTGTGCAGGATCTGCGCGATACCGACCGCCAGGGTTGGCGCACCGCCGGCACGGGCCAGCACGGTGGTTTCACCGATGTCCCTGGCCACCGCTTGCAGGGCGTCCGGGGTGATCGCAAAGCCCCAACTGCTGACGGTTTGCGCGACTTGCATCACTTCACCGCCGACGATCGCCGCCGGGCTGTTCATCGCGAAATAGACGCCCGGTTCGATCACCGAAGCGGCCACCATCGCCATGATCGCCACGAAGGACTCCATCAGCATGCCGCCGTAACCGATGTAACGGGCATGACCTTCACTGGCCAACAGTTTCGGGGTGGTGCCGGAAGCGATCAGCGCATGGAAACCCGAGACCGCGCCGCAGGCAATGGTGATGAACAGGAACGGGAACAGCCCGCCTTTCCACACCGGCCCGGTGCCATCGATGAACTGGGTCAGTGCCGGCATTTTCAGCACGGGCATGGTGATCAGGATGCCGATCGCCAGGGCGACAATGGTACCGATCTTGAGGAAGGTCGACAGGTAGTCGCGCGGCGCCAGGATCAGCCAGACCGGCAGGACTGCGGCGACGAAACCGTAGCCGATCAGCATCCAGGTGATCTGCACCCCGGTGAAGGAGAAGGCCTTGGCCCAGACCGGATCCGCAGCAATCTGCCCGCCCAGCCAGATCGAGCCGAGCAACAGCAGTACGCCGACAATGGAGATTTCACCGATGCGGCCCGGGCGGATGTAGCGCATGTACACGCCCATGAACATCGCGATCGGGATGGTCGCCATCACCGTGAAAATACCCCACGGACTTTCGGCCAGGGCCTTGACCACGATCAGCGCCAGCACCGCGAGGATGATGATCATGATCAGGAAGCAGCCAAACAGCGCGATGGTGCCGGGGATCTGCCCCATTTCTTCACGGACCATGTCGCCCAGGGAGCGACCGTTGCGGCGGGTGGACATGAACAGGACCATGAAGTCCTGAACGGCACCGGCCAGCACCACGCCGGCGATCAGCCAGAGCGTGCCGGGCAAATAGCCCATCTGCGCCGCCAACACTGGACCGACCAGCGGACCAGCACCCGCGATGGCGGCGAAGTGGTGACCGAAGAGGATGTGTTTGTTGGTCGGCACATAGTCCAGGCCATCGTTGTTGACGACGGCAGGGGTGGCCCGCAGTGGATTGAGCTGCATCACATTATTGGCAATGAACAGACTGTAGTAACGGTAAGCGACCAGATAGATCGCCACTGCCGCGACCACAATCCACAAGGCATTGATCGCCTCGCCGCGACGCAAAGCCACTACGCCCAGGGCACAGGCGCCTACGATTGCCAGCAACAGCCAGGGTAAGTGGCGCAGCGGGCTATTATTATTTTTCATTTTTTTATTCCAGCCAGAGTGGACAAAAAAGACGTCACCCCGAGTTTAGCGCTACTGGCGCCAAAGACCATACCCCGACGTAGGTCTTGAACCCGCCCTAAGGTGGCAGCCTGCGCGGATGCTGGTCTATAGTCAGCGAACACCCAGAGGATTGCGCCATGAGGGACCACCCCGCCAATCACCGCCGCTTCAAACGCATTGCCTTCGATGCCAAAACCGAGCTCAGCCAAGGCGAGCATCGCTGGCCGGTGAAACTGCTCGACCTGTCACTCAAGGGCCTGTTGATCGAACGTCCCGAGCCCTGGCTTGGGGACAAAGAGAAGATGTTTTCGGTCGACATTCACCTGAGCAGTGACACCGAGATCCGCATGGACGTGCAACTGTCCCATGACAATAACAACCAGTTAGGCTTCGTCTGTCGGTACATCGATCTGGAGTCTGTCAGCAAACTGCGGCGGCTGGTCGAACTCAACATCGGTGATCACGCCGAGCTTGAGCGGGAACTGGGTGCGCTGATCCAAATCAGACCACTCTCGTAGGAGCTGCCGCAGGCTGCTCCTACGAGGGCTGGGTTTATTCAAATAAAGCGTCCAGGGCCTGTTCCAGTCGGGTCACCGCGATGATCCGCAACCCGGCGGGCGCTTCCTTCGGCGCATTGCCCTTGGGCACGATGGCGCGTTTGAAACCGTGCTTGGCCGCTTCCTTCAAGCGCTCCTGACCGCTCGGCACCGGCCGCACTTCACCAGACAAACCAACCTCACCGAACACCAACAAATCGTGTGGCAATGGCCGATTGCGCAGGCTGGACATCACGGCCGCCATCAACGCCAGGTCGGATGCCGTTTCCAGCACCTTGACCCCGCCGACCACGTTGAGGAACACGTCCTGGTCATGCGTCGGTATACCGCCATGACGGTGCAGCACTGCCAACAGCATGGCCAGGCGATTCTGATCCAGACCGAGGGTGACACGGCGCGGGTTGGCCAGGTGACTGTCGTCCACCAGCGCCTGAACCTCCACCAGCATCGGTCGCGTGCCTTCCCACGTCGCCATCACTACGCTGCCCGGGACTTCTTCCTGCGCGCGGGTGAGGAAAATCGCCGAAGGGTTGGAGACTTCCTTCAGGCCCTTGTCGGTCATACCGAACACACCCAACTCGTTGACCGCACCGAAGCGGTTTTTCACCGCCCGCAACAGACGCAGGCGTCCATCCGACTCGCCTTCGAAATACAGCACCGTGTCGACCATGTGCTCCAGCACTCGGGGCCCCGCCAATGCGCCTTCCTTGGTCACATGGCCGACGAGGAAAATCGCCGTGCCGCTTTGTTTCGCGTAACGCACCAGTAAAGCCGCGCTTTCGCGAACCTGAGAGACGCCGCCCGGTGCCGATTGCAGTTGCTCGGTGAAAATCGTCTGGATCGAGTCGATCACCATGACCTTGGGTTTTTCCACCCGAGCCGTGGCAATGATGGTTTCGATGCAGGTTTCGGTCATGACCCGCAGTTGATCTTGCGGCAAGCCCAGACGTCGGGCACGCATGGCCACTTGCTGCTGGGACTCTTCGCCCGTGACATAGAGCGCCGGCATCCGGGTCGCGAGGTTGCACAGGGTTTGCAGAAGGATCGTCGACTTGCCGATCCCCGGATCACCGCCGATCAACACCACCGAGCCGTCGACCAGGCCGCCACCGAGCACCCGATCCAGCTCACCGGACGCGGTGGAGAAGCGTGGAATTTCTTCGACACTGACTTCGGCCAGCGTCTTGATCTGCGCCTGCTGCCCGGCCCAGCCGGTGCGACCGCTGGGTGCGGCAGCACCGCCACTTTCCACCAGGGTTTCGGTCAGGGTGTTCCAGGCCCCGCATTCGCCGCATTGGCCGGCCCACTTGGGGAAGGTCGAGCCGCACTCGGTGCAGCCGTACATGCGCTTTGCCTTGGCCATCTGAACTCCCGGAAAAAACCGCGATGATAGCTCAGCTGGACACGATCAGCGCGGCGCCGGGGTACGGATTTCGCCCGCGGCCAGACGCGCGGCGCTGTTACCCAGCGGATCCTCGGCATTCAGGTCGGCCCCCTTGGCAGCCAGGGCGTCGAGCAACTCGACCCGTTTGAACAGGCCCGCATACATCGCCGCTGTCTGGCCTGCGCCATTACGCTGCTCCGGGCTGCAATCGGTCGCCAACAGTCGCCGGGCGATTTGCACTTCGCCCTTGAAGATCGCCCCCATCAGCGCCGTGTTGCCACGCAGGTCCTGGGCACAGGCATCGGCCCCGGCGCCGAGCAAGCGCTCTACTGCCGCAGACTGACCGTGGTAAGCCGCCAGGATCAACGCGGTGTAGCCCTTGCTGTCGCGAGTATCGAGGGAATAACCCGCCTCGATGAACGTCTCGAGCATCGGCACGTCGCCGCGACGAGCGGCGTCAAAGTAGTAATCCTGCAATTGCGCCTTGAGCGCTGCCGGATCCTTGGTCAGGTCGGCACCCGGCTCTGCATGAACGCTGCACGCCAGGCCGGCCAGAAACAGGTAAAGATACATTCGCATGGCACAGCTCCTGGGTTCTCGCACGGCACTGAGTCGTGCGAGAACCGGTTGAGGCAATGACGATCAGTCGACCAGTTTGTCCGCGAGCGCCTTGACGCGACTCAGATCCCCTTTGGCGACCTTGGTCACGCCGGTGCCGTATTCCGGGTCAGCCTTATAGAGGAAGGACAGGATGATGTGTTTGCTTTCGTCATCCGTGGTAGCCAGCGAGCCACCAAAGCTTTCGATCAGGTCGCTGCGCTCCTTCTTGCTGAACGAGCGATACAGATCGCCGGCTTGCTTGAAGTTTTGCTCGCGCTGGATCTTCGCCTGCTGGGTCGTACCCGACAGCGTCGACTGGCTGTAGCGTGCCGCTTGAGGTTCCTCACGTGACTCCAGACGACTCGGCTGATAGTTCACACCGCCGCTGCTGCGACCCGTGTTCATAGCTCCGTCCTGGTTACCGTTGTTCACCGTTACTTTTGGCGCATTGATCGGTAACTGCAACGCATTGGCGCCCAGGCGATACAGTTGCGTATCGGCATAAGAGAACACTCGACCTTGCAACAAACGATCTTCCGAAGGTTCAATGCCCGGCACTAGATTGGCCGGCGCCATGGCAACTTGTTCGGTTTCCTGAAAGACATTCGCCGGATTACGATTGAGCACCATTTGTCCAACTTTCCGTTCAGGGATACCCGGCCAGATCTTGGTAGCGTCCAATGGATCGAAGTCAAACTTGTACAAATCTTGCGGCTTTATAACCTGAACGTACAAGTCCCACTTTGGAAAGTCGCCCTTATTAATATGAGCCACCAAGTCATTGGTCATATGACTGTAGTCTTGCCCCTGAACCTTGGTAACGGCTTGTGGGTCGAGGTTATTAATCCCCTGCAAACTCTTCCAATGAAACTTCACATAGCTGACTTCGCCTTTGGCATTGATCAATTTATAGGCGTGAACGCCATTACCGTCCATTTCCCGGTAACTGGCCGGCGTACCGGAGTTGGAATACAACTCGGTCAACGTCCGAGTGGCTTCCGGCACATGGGAAAAGAAGTCGAACCGGCGTGAGTCATCATCCAGGTTGGTGCGCGGGTCTGGCTTGAAGGCGTGGACCATGTCCGGGAATTTGATTGCATCGCGGATGAAAAAGGTCGGAAAGTTATTGCCGACCAGGTCCCAGTTGCCGTCTGCGGTATAGAACTTGGTGGCAAAGCCTCGTGGGTCGCGCAGGGTTTCCGGGGAATGGTTACCATGCACCACCGCGGAAAAACGCACGAACACCGGCGTCGTCTGGCCAGCGGCAAAGACTTTGGCCTTGGTCAGGTCACTGAGATCATCGGATACCGTGAAACTGCCATGGGCACCCGTACCGCGCGCATGGACGACCCGCTCCGGGATGCGTTCGCGGTCAAAGCGCTGGAGTTTCTGGATCAGTTGCACGTCCTGCAACAGTACCGGGCCAGTGGCCCCCGCAGTTTGCGAGTTCTGGTTGTCGCCCACGGCGGCGCCGTTATCACGGGTCAGGGTCGCCGCGTGAACGGAGAATGACAGCAGGCTGGCGGTCAAGACGCCGAATGCACGGCGATGGGAAAAAGCCCCTCGGCTAATGGCGGTGGTCATGTCGAGCTCCTCTGGTTTTGTGTAGCGCATCCAGGTGCGCTGAACAGAGGCTAGTGACCAGTTAGTCAAAACATAAATAGAAAGAACGCAATGCGTCGATTGAGAGTTTTTTCTGGTCTATCAGTAGGTTGGCGCGTATTCGCGCGCGATTGATGGCACTTTGTAAACTATTTGCCAGTAAGCGGGTCGATAGCCGCGAGCACTGTAAGTAGTTGTGTCGAGCAAGACCCGACGTGCTGATTTACACTGCGTTCACCAACCTCATCTGTAACAAGGAATAACCTATGGGCGTGCTCAGTGAGTTCAAGGCCTTCGCGGTCAAAGGTAATGTGGTCGACATGGCCGTCGGTATTATCATCGGCGCCGCGTTCGGCAAGATCGTTTCGTCGTTTGTCGGTGATGTCGTCATGCCGCCAATCGGCCTGCTGATCGGTGGGGTGGACTTCGCGGACCTGGCGGTCACGCTGAAAGCGGCACAAGGCACGGTCCCGGCCGTGGTGTTGGCCTACGGTAAATTCATCCAGAGCATCATCGACTTCCTGATCGTCGCGTTCGCAATCTTCGCGGGCGTGAAAGCCATCAACCGCCTGAAGCGCGAAGAAGCGGTGGCGCCAAGCCTGCCGCCGGTTCCGACCAAGGAAGAAGAACTGTTGAGCGAGATTCGCGACCTGCTCAAAGCGCAGAACAACAAGCCCTGAAGGCTGCGTTGCGAAATAAACGGCGCCTGATGGCGTCGTTTTTCATTACCAGTAATTTTCCACAGCCACCTGGCCGGGTCGCCGCGTCAGACTCAGTTGCAGGTCGCGCGCTTTCAGCAAGTTACGCGTGTCATCGATCATCTGCGGGTTTCCACAGAGCATCACTCGCGAATGTTCGACCGTGATGGCGACGCCAGCCACCCGCTCCAGCTCGCCACTCTTGATCAACTGGGTGATACGCCCGCTCAACGCTTGCGGATGCGGCTCACGGGTGACCGTGGTGATAAATTGCAATTTATGGGCGTGCTCCGCCAAATACTCACGCTCTTCCAATTCAGCAATCAGCGCCTGATACGCCAGCTCCCGCGCTTCGCGCACGCTATACACCAGAATGATTCGCTCGAATTTCTCCCAGACCTCGAAGTCCTGCAAGATCGACAGAAACGGCGCAATACCCGTCCCTGTGGACAATAACCAGAGATCACGCCCATCGACGAAGCGATCAAGGGTCAGGAAACCAAAGGCCTGACGGTCGACCATCAGGGTATCGCCCACCTCCAGACGACTCAGCTCGCTGGTAAATTCACCACCCGGAACGACGATGGAAAAGAACTCAAGAAACTCGTCATGGGGTGAAGACACCATGGAATAGGCACGCCATACCGTACTGCCGTCAGCCTTGGTAACCCCTAAACGAGCAAATTGCCCCGCCCGAAAACGAAAGCCCGAATCTCGCGTGGTACGCAGCGTGAACAGGCTGGGGGTCAATGGCTGGACATCGAGCAGGGTTTGGCGGGTGAACTTCTCTGCGCTGACTGTCATGGGGTGCTCCATAGATCTGGTTGCTCCAGTGTCCCGCAAAGCCGGACGAAGAAACACCGTCGGTTTGTAGTGGTATTAAATGAACAGACGACGAACTGTTAACTGAAAAGTTAAAAGCCGGTTCTAATGCGAGAAGATAATTTTAATATCTCTACAGATGACGGACGAGATCTCATGCTCTGTACAAGTTCTGTTCTTCTAAGAACCGGTTATTCATTTGAAGCGCCCCTCAAGAACAAAAACTCACTTCACATATGTAAGATTTACCCTACACTCGTGACATAAATTTTGGATCCAATCTGCATCTGCAAGGTGAAATACAGGGAGTATTTTTTATGGATACCTGGAAGGAGGCTCAGCTACAGCAGTTGATTCATGAGTCGAACATTGAAAACGCCTACAAAATAGCACTCGACTTCTTTAATAATCTTGGCTACGAATATTGTGCATTCTCGATGTTTTCTCATACACCAACCCACTGTTTTAACACGATAAACCTTAATAATTACTCACAGGGCTGGAACACCCGTTATGAGCAAAACAATTACTGCGCGATAGACCCGACAGTAGCCCATTGCAATCACTCAATGCTGCCTATTCTCTGGGACAGTGAGACTTTCATCAACGTCCCCGATCTACGGCGTGCACTTGCAGGTCATGGCATGCAGTACGGTTGGGCGCTGCCGGTGCATGTCATGAACAACCACATCTGCGGCATGCTCAGCGTCGCCCGAAGCCATTGCCGTATCACCGCATCTGAACTCTATGACAACTACGGTTGTGCGACTCTCATCGGCAATAAGCTGCATGTTCTCGCGATGCAAACGCTGGCCAGCAAGCAGCCGACTGGCTTGAGCGCGCCTTATTTATCGTCACGAGAAACCGAGGTTTTGAGCTGGACCGCGAAAGGCAAGACCGCGACGGAAATTGGGCTCATCCTCAATCTCAGCTCACGCACGATAATTTTTCACTTGAACAATGCGATCCACAAACTGGGCGTCACCAATAGGATTTCTGCCGTGGTGAAAGCGACGAAGTGCCATTTAATCTGAGCCCAAGCCAGAACCACCGCTTGTCTGCACTGACCACGACGGAAAACCTGCGAGTAATCCAACGGAAAAAAACGTACCATTTACGCCCCTTCTGAGTGATGACGCGAACGACACCGCGACGCAGTCCACTCAGGCGGTCCCGTCCAGCATCGAATACGTGCAAAACCGCGGGACACCCGTTGATTATCCAGAGTCCCCGCCCCATGCCCCTGCTCGAAAGCCCCTTCGCCCAACTTGACCTGATCCGCCAGCCCGAACAGCAGAATGAACCGCTGCAAGCGTTCGATGCAGCCGACGAGTACCTGCTCAATCATCTGGCTGAACAGCAACCCGGCGCCGATACCCGGGTGCTGGTGCTCAATGACAGCTTTGGTGCATTGGCAGCGAGCCTTGTCGGCAAGGTTCAGGTCAGCAGTAGCGGTGATTCGTTTCTCGCCGCCCAGGCATTGGAAAAGAACCTGGTACGCAATGGCCTTCCCTTTGATGTCGTGTCAGTGCTACCGGCCAGCGCACCACTGGTCGGCCCGTTCGATCGGGTACTGATCCGCGTCCCCAAAACCCTGGCGTTGCTGGAAGAGCAACTGATCCGCCTGCAAACGCAACTGGCACCCGGCGCGCAAGTGGTTGCTGCGGCCATGATCAAACACCTGCCGCGGGCAGCAGGTGATCTGCTGGAGCGCTACATCGGCCCGGTGCAGGCGTCGCTGGCGGTCAAGAAAGCCCGTTTGCTGATTGCCACACCCGACGCCAGGCAACCCGCGCAGTCGCCCTACCCGACTCGCTACACACTCGACGAGCCGGCAATCGAGCTACTGAACCACGCCAATGTGTTTTGTCGCGAAGGCCTGGACATCGGCACCCGGGCATTTCTCCCCCATCTGCCGAAAAACCTGGGTAGCGCGCAAGTCGCCGACCTGGGTTGCGGCAACGGCGTGTTGGCCATCGCCAGTGCCCTGCAAAACCCTCAAGCCCACTACACGCTGGTGGACGAATCGTTCATGGCCGTGCAATCCGCTGCCGAAAACTGGCAAGCCGCCCTCGGTGAGCGCGAAGTCATCGTGCGGGCGGGCGATGGTCTGGCCGGGCAGGAGCCGCAGTCGCTGGACGTGGTGCTGTGCAATCCGCCTTTCCATCAGCAACAAGTGGTCGGTGACTTCCTCGCCTGGCGGATGTTCCAGCAAGCTCGCGAAGCGCTGGTGGTGGGCGGCGCACTGTACATCGTCGGCAATCGTCATCTGGGCTATCACAGCAAACTGGCGCGCCTGTTCCGGGGTGTCGAACAGGTCGCGGCAACGCCCAAATTCGTGATCCTCAAGGCCCGTAAATAACCGCCTGCGCCCAGGCAAAAAAAACCCTCCAGCGGAGGGTTATAAATCCATGCAGCAAGGCACGGGATGGGATGTTCGGGTCGATCAGTGAGTGGTCAGGCCTGCCGCATTCATGAACATGCGCATCAGGCTGGCCACGACAAACAGCGCCAGTACGCTACCGGTCCAGATCATTACCAGCCAGCCAAGCCGCTGCCAGAGCGGCTTCTTTTCAGCCTGTTCGATTTCCTGCAAAGAGTGTTTACCAGCCATTGTCGAATGCTCCTGTCAGGCAGCTCGGGCACCTGGCCCGAGCCGCGGTCACGCAGACTAGTGGTAACCGTCGTCATGGGTCACCTTGCCGCGGAACACGTAGTAGCTCCAGAAGGTGTAGCCCAGAATGAACGGGATGATGAACAGGGTGCCGACCAGCATGAAGCCCTGACTTTGCGGCGGTGCGGCAGCGTCCCAGATCGAGATCGACGGCGGCACGATGTTCGGCCACAGGCTGATTCCCAGACCGCTGTAACCGAGGAAGATCAGCACCAGGGTCAACAGGAACGGCGTGTAGTGAGCGTTACGGGCCACAGCGCGCAGTAAACCGTACATCGTCACCAGCACCAGGACCGGCACTGGCAGGAACCAGAACAGGTTCGGCAGGCTGAACCAGCGTGCAGCAATCTCGGCATGGGTCAGCGGGGTCCAGATGCTGACGATACCGGTCACCGCCAACACCACGAACGCCAGCGGACGAGCCAGGTCGTGCATTTGCTTTTGCAACTTGCCTTCGGTCTTCATGATCAGCCAGGTGCAGCCGAGCAGCGCATAAGCGACGATCAGCGCCACGCCACAGAACAGCGAGAACGGTGTCAGCCAGTCCAGCGTGCCGCCGGCAAACTGCCGATTGACCACCGGTATGCCGTCGATGAACGCCCCCAGTGCCACGCCCTGGAAGAACGTCGCCGTCAGCGAGCCGCCGATGAAGCACTTGTCCCAGATGTGCCGCTTGCGGTCCTTGGCCTTGAAGCGGAACTCGAAGGCCACACCGCGGAAGATCAAGCCGATCAGCATCAGGATCAGTGGCATGTACAGCGCCGACAGCACCACCGAATACGCCAGCGGGAAGGCGCCGAATAACGCCGCGCCGCCCAATACCAGCCAGGTTTCGTTACCGTCCCAGACCGGCGCAACGGTGTTCATCATCACATCGCGGTCACGGTGGCCCTTGATGAAGGGAAAGAGAATGCCGATTCCCAGGTCAAAACCATCCATGACCACGTACATCATGATCCCGAAGATGATGATCACGGCCCAGATCAGCGGAAGATCAATACCCATGACTCAATTCCCCTTGTTCAGGCTGGCGTCGCCGTTTTCGTCGCCTTCATCGGCCGCGGAAAGCGGACGGGCCGGTGTACGTTGCTGCCCGGGACCACCGTGGCTCGGTTCGGCACCTTCGTTGATCTTCGGCCCTTTGCGCACCAGGCGCATCATGTAGCCCAGACCGACACCGAACAGCGAGAAATACACCACGACGAACAGCGCCAGGGTAATGCTCATCTGCAGGAAGCTGTGCATGGATGAAGCATCGGCAGTGCGCATCAGCCCGTACACCACCCACGGCTGACGACCGATTTCAGTGGTGAACCAACCGGCGAGGATCGCGATCAGGCCCGATGGCCCCATCCACAGCGCCAGGTAGAGGAACGCACGGTTCGAATACAGCCTGTCGCGCTTGCGCAGCCACAGGCTCCACAGACCGGTAAAGATCATCAGGAAGCCCAGCCCGACCATGATCCGGAACGACCAGAACACGATGGTCGAGTTCGGCCGGTCTTCAGGCGCGAACTCCTTGAGTGCCGGAACCTGTTTGTCCAGCGAGTGAGTCAGGATCAGGCTGCCCAGGTACGGAATTTCTACCGCGAATTTGGTCTTCTCGGCTTTCATGTCCGGCCAGCCGAACAGGATCAGCGGGGTCGGCTCATTGCCGACATTTTCCCAGTGACCTTCAATCGCGGCGATTTTTGCCGGCTGATGCTTGAGCGTGTTGAGGCCATGGAAGTCGCCGATCACCGCCTGAATCGGCGCGACGATCAAGGCCATCCACATGGCCATCGACAGCATGGTGCGGATCGCCGGGTTATCACGGCCGCGCAACAGGTGCCAGGCGGCCGACGAGCCGACGAAGAATGCAGTGGCAACGAACGCTGCCGTAGCCATGTGCATCAGGCGGTAGGGGAACGACGGGTTGAAGATCACCGCGATCCAATCCACCGGAATCACCTGGCCGTTAACAATTTCGTAGCCCTGCGGAGTTTGCATCCAGCTGTTGGAGGCCAGAATCCAGAACGTCGAGATCAGCGTGCCGATGGCCACCATGACGGTGGCGAAGAAGTGCAGCTTGCGCCCGACCCTGTTCCAGCCGAACAACATCACACCGAGGAAACCGGCTTCGAGGAAGAACGCCGTGAGTACTTCATAGGTCAGCAGCGGCCCGGTGACGGAACCGGCAAAGTCCGAGAAGCGGCTCCAGTTGGTGCCGAACTGATAGGCCATGACCAATCCGGAGACCACCCCCATGCCGAAGTTGACGGCAAAGATCTTCGACCAGAAGTGGTACAAATCACGGTAGGTATCGTTGTGGGTCTTCAGCCACAAGCCTTCGAGCACCGCCAGGTAACTCGCCAGGCCTATGGTGATCGCCGGGAACAGGATGTGGAACGAGATGGTGAACGCGAACTGAATTCGGGCGAGATCAAGTGCCTCCAAACCGAACATAAGTCTTCCTCTGTCTGGTAATACGGCTGCTGGCTGGGAGCCTGCACCCACCGCCCCCACGGTTATGGAGTGTGGCGAATTCAAATTCGTTGTTTTTTTAACAACCATCGCAACGCAGGGAGTCTGGCCATCTGGCCGCCAGAGCAAATCCACCAAGGGTTTTGATCTGGATCAAGTAACGATGAAAGAGTAGTCCCATTTTCAGCGCCCGCCTGTGTGGTCTTTTGCCGCGTGACAGGTTGCCTCACCGCTCTGTTCAGGGCTGCGGTATTGGCTGTGGCGAAGACAGGACGCGGGCTTCAGGATAGGTGTCTAGCTAACTAAATTCTCCGCACACGCAACTTCAGGTTACAAGTTGGTGATAATCTCGATTTTTCCTCGCTCAGAACTGCCCGCCGATGCCGACCCAAGCCCCGCTGTTGTTGCGCCATCACCGCCCATTCATTGCCTTCTGGCTGGCGCGGGTGTTCACCGCCAGCGGTTTCCAGATGCTTACCGTGGCCATCGGCTGGAATCTCTACCAACTCACCGGCAACGTGCTGGACCTGGGCCTGGTCGGGCTTGTGGAGTTCGCGCCACGGGTGTTGTTCATGCTCCACACCGGCCATGTGGCAGACCGATATGACCGGCGTAAGGTCGCGGCCATCTGCCAGTCCTTGCAGGCGATGATCGCCCTCGCCCTGGCCATTGGCAGTGCCACTGATCACGTCACCCGCGAAATGATCTTCATCCTGGCCTTCCTGCTCGGCGCCGCCCGTTCATTCGAACTACCGACCACCCAGGCGTTATTGCCGACGATTGTCCCCAGTGCACTGTTTCCGCGCGCGGTGGCCGCGTCCCAGTCGGCTCAACAGTCAGCCACCATCGTCGCGCCAGCGCTGGGCGGATTGTTGTATGCCTTCGGCAGCGTCTGGGTGTATGGCCCGACGGTGATTCTGTACCTCATCGCCTGCAGCCTGATGCTCAACCTTCCCGCACGGCAAACCCCGCTGAACAAGGGCAAGGCGACCCTGGATTCATTGCTTGCCGGGATTCGTTTCATTCGCAGCCGCCCGGACATTCTCGGGGCGATCTCACTGGATTTGTTCGCGGTATTGCTCGGAGGCGCCACGGCGCTGCTGCCGGTGTTTGCCAAGGACATCCTGCTGACCGGTCCCTGGGGATTAGGCCTGCTGCGCTCGGCGCCAGCGGTCGGGGCCTTGCTGATGTCGTTATGGCTGGCGCGGTTTGCCGTGGAACGCAACGTCGGACGGGTCATGTTCACCGCTGTCGGGGTGTTTGGCGTCGCGACCATCGCCTTCGGCCTGTCGACCTCGTTCTGGTTCTCGCTGGCGGTGCTGGTGGTGCTCGGCGCCGCCGACATGATCAGCATGGTGATCCGCGCGTCCTTCGTGCAACTGGAAACCCCGGACGAAATGCGCGGCCGGGTCAGCGCCGTGAATGGCTTGTTCATCGGTGCCTCGAACCAGTTGGGCGAGTTCGAATCCGGACTCACCGCCCACTGGTTCGGCACTGTACCGGCGGTGGTGATGGGCGGAATCGGTACGCTGCTGGTCACCGGGACGTGGATCAAACTGTTCCCGACCCTGGCCCAACGCGACCGCATGCATGTGCCGGTGGAGGAGGCGAAAGTCTCAGCGGTGTCTGCTACGCCAGCAACTCCCCCGCCACCGCAGCCCTGACGGCTTTGCCACACAGTCGTTCAACCAGCACCAAGGCAAACGCCAGGGCAGCACTCGAACCTTGAGCGGTGATGCAGTTGCCGTCGATGACCACGGGTTGATCGACGAACGTGCAGCCGAGCAGTTGATGACTGGCCGAGGGCAGGCAGGTCATGCGCCGCTGACGCAATACGCCAAAGGCTTGCAGCGCCAGCGCCGGTGACTCGGCGATACCGGCAAACATGCGCCCGGCGGCGGATTGATCCTGGATCAGTTGCAACAAGGGTTGATGAGCGGCCAGGCGCTGAGCGCCGACGGCGCCACCCGGCAAAACGACCAGGTCGAACGGTTGCGCCAACACATCGATCAGCATCGCGTCGGCGGTCAATCGGGTGCCACGGGCGCAGGTGAGCATGCGCCGTGACTCGATGCTCGCCACCACCACTTCGACTTTCGCCCGGCGCAACACGTCGATCAGTGTCACGGCTTGCAGGTCGTCGATACCTTCGGCAAGGGTAATCAGGGCTCTAAAGGTCATGGTCTGCGTCCACAGGGTGATCCTTAAAGCGTAGTCAGCTTTGCTGACAGATGTTCGAGTGTGCTGTTACCCAATGAAAGTTACTTGATGTACAGCTGCGTCGACATCGTATTGCCCGGTGCATTGATCGAGGTATTGCTGAACGTGAACGTCCCTTCCTGCTTACCCGCCAGATCAAAGGTGTAGAGGTTGCCGACAACTTTACTGGCCACGCCGGAGCACTCCGTCAGATTGCCGTTGCCATAGGCGCAGACCGGGGCCCGCACGCCATTGACTTCAAAGCCGTCCAGCGTTGCATTCGGCAGGCGGCCGTAGCCGATCTCCAGCACGTAGATCTTGATGTTGGGGCCTGCGTGATCGCACTTCGTCTTGTCCTGCCCTGGCGCAATATCTTCAATGCCGCAGGAGGTCGACTGGACCTTGAGCACCTTGACTTCGCTCAGCGGTGGTGCGGACGCTGCCAGTGCGGTGTGCGCACCGAGCAACATGGCGCCAGACAGGCCAAAAGCCAGAATCATCCTGTTCTTTATAGAAGACATATCCACTCCCAAAACCAGCGCGCAGTATGCCCCACTCCCTCAAACTGCAAAACATCGCCGACGATCAACGCCATTAGGCAGCCATAGCCGCACGCTGCTGGTATGATGCGCGGCTTTTTCCGACCGACAGAAAATACTCAGGCGCCTGGCACGGCCTGTGCTTTGCTGTTGAAGTCGATACATTCACGGCGCCGGGCGCGCCACGGGGAGCAGACATGCTGGAAAGGCTGTTTCAACTCAAGGCACACAACACCAACGTGCGTACCGAGATTCTTGCCGGTATCACGACCTTTTTGGCCATGGCCTACATTCTGTTCGTCAACCCGAGCATCCTCGGCGAGACCGGCATGGACAAGGGCGCGGTGTTTGTCGCGACGTGCCTGGCAGCAGCCATTGGCTCGACGGTGATGGGCCTGATCGCCAACTACCCGATCGCGCTGGCGCCGGGCATGGGCCTGAACGCCTTCTTCACCTACACCGTTGTCCTGCACATGGGCCATACCTGGCAAGTGGCGCTGGGGGCGGTGTTCATCTCGGCAGTCATGTTTTTCCTGCTGTCGATCTTTCGCATCCGCGAGTGGATCATCAACAGCATCCCGCTGGCATTGCGCTCGGCGATTGCCGCCGGCATCGGTCTGTTCCTGGCGCTGATCGCCCTGCATAACGCGGGCATCGTGGTCAGCAACCCGGCGACCATGGTTGGCCTCGGCGACTTGAAACAACCGGCACCGATCCTCGCGACCCTGGGTTTTGCGCTGATCGTCGCCCTCGAAGCCTTGAAAGTCCGCGGTGCAGTGCTGATCGGCATCCTGGCGGTGACCATCGTTTCCATCGCCCTGGGCTTCACAGCGTTCGGCGGCGTGATGGCGATGCCACCTTCGCTGGCGCCGACCTTCCTGCAACTGGACATCAAGGGCGCCCTGAACATCGGCCTGGTCAGCGTGATTTTCGCTTTCCTGTTCGTCGACCTGTTCGATAACTCCGGCACCCTGATCGGCGTCGCCAAGCGCGCCGGCCTGATGGGCAAGGACGGTCACATGCCGAAAATGGGTCGTGCGCTGATCGCCGACAGCACCGCGGCCATGGCCGGTTCCCTGCTGGGCACCTCGACCACCACCAGTTACATCGAGTCGGCGGCGGGCGTCAGTGCCGGCGGCCGTACCGGCCTGACAGCCGTCGTGGTGGCCGTTCTGTTCCTGCTGGCGTTGTTCTTCGCACCACTGGCCGCCAGCGTACCGGCCTTCGCCACCGCACCAGCCTTGCTGTTCGTCGCCGTACTGATGACCTCGGGCCTGGCGGAAATAGACTGGGACGACATCACCGTTGCCGCGCCCGTGGTCGTTACCGCGCTGGCCATGCCATTCACTTACTCCATCGCCAACGGTATCGCGTTCGGGTTCATTTCCTGGACCGCGATCAAGTTGCTGTCCGGCCGTGGCCGTGAACTGAACTCGGCGTTGGTGGTTCTGTCGATTCTGTTCGTGATCAAGTTGGGTTGGTTCAACGCATGACTTTCGATTCCCAGGCTTACACCGCTCAGCTAGAAGAAAAGGCCACGCGCCTGCGTGACCTGCTGGCGCCGTTCGATGCACCCGAACCTGCGGTGTTCGACTCGCCGCTGGCGAACTTTCGCCTGCGCGCCGAATTCCGCCTGTGGCGCGAAGCCGGCGAGCGTCATTACGCGATGTTCTCCCAGGAAGACAAACGCACGCCGATCCTGATCGAAGAGTTCCCGATCGCAAGCCTGCGCATCAACCAGTTGATGCCGCAGCTCAAGGCCGCCTGGCAAGCCAGCGCCGCCCTGAGCCACAAGCTGTTTCAGGTGGAGTTCCTGACCACCCTGGCCGGCGATGCGATGATTACCTTGTGTTATCACCGCCCGCTGGACGAGCACTGGCACGCGGCGGCGTCGAAACTGGCCGCCGACCTCAACGTCAGCGTGATCGGTCGCTCCAAGGGCAAGCGCGAAGTGATCGGGCATGATTATGTGGTCGAGAAACTTGAAGTCGGCGGTCGTACCTTCAGCTATCGCCAACCGGAAGGCGCGTTCACCCAGCCGAACGGCACGGTGAACCAGAAGATGCTCAACTGGGCTTACGACGCCCTGGGTGATCGTTCCGACGATTTGCTGGAGTTGTATTGCGGTAACGGCAACTTCACCCTGCCGCTGGCGACCCGCGTGCGCAAAGTGCTGGCCACCGAAATCAGCAAGACCTCGGTGAATGCGGCGCTGAGCAACCTCAGTGAAAACGCTGTGGATAACGTCAGCCTGGTGCGTCTGTCTGCCGAAGAGCTGACCGAAGCGCTGAATGAAGTTCGCCCGTTCCGCCGTTTGCACGGCATTGATCTGAAGAGCTACGAGTTCGGTAGCGTGTTCGTCGACCCACCGCGCGCCGGCATGGACCCGGACACGTGCGAGCTGACCCGACGCTTCGAGAACATTCTGTATATCTCGTGCAACCCGGAAACACTGGCGGCCAACATCGCCCAATTGCACGACACCCACCGCATCACCCGCTGCGCGATGTTCGATCAGTTCCCGTGGACGCACCACATGGAGTCCGGGGTCTTGCTGACCCGACGTTGATTACATTCGCTCAATACAAAAAACCCGGCCGAAGCCGGGTTTTTTGTTAACCGATCACTGCATCCACGGCGGAGGCGGTTCTTCGGTTTTGCCTGGCGGTGCGTCGTCTGCGGCGCGAACCGCTTGCCGACGCTCCTCGTCAAGGCGCGCGGCCTCGATCTCACGCATGATGCCGCCCACGTCCGCCAGCTCTTCCGGCTCGTCGAACTCACCGGTCAGCACGCTGGCCGGGTGCAGGGTGCCGGCTTCATACAGGGCCCACATTTCCTTGGCGTACTTGGTCCGCTTCAACTCCGGCGCAAAACGCCCGAAATACGAGGCCATGTTGCCCACGTCGCGCTCCAGCATGCTGAACGCGTGGTTGTTGCCGGCAGCGTCGACGGCCTGGGGCAGGTCGATGATCACCGGGCCGTCCGGGGTCAGCAATACGTTGAACTCGGACAGGTCACCGTGCACCAGACCGGTACACAGCATCAGCACGATCTGCGAAATCAGGAAGGCGTGGTATTCACGCGCCTGATCCGCTTCCAGCACCACGTCGTTGAGACGCGGCGCGGCATCGCCGTACTCGTCCGCCACCAGTTCCATCAGCAGCACGCCTTCCAGGAAGTCGAACGGCTTGGGCACTCGCACCCCGGCACTGGCCAAACGGAACAATGCCGCAACCTCGGCGTTCTGCCAGGCGTCTTCGGTTTCTTTACGACCGAACTTGGAGCCCTTGGCCATCGCGCGAGCCTGACGGCTGTTACGGACCTTGCGACCTTCCTGATACTCGGCCGCCTGACGAAAACTTCGTTTATTCGCCTCCTTGTAAACCTTGGCGCAACGTAACTCGTTGCCGCAGCGCACCACATAAACAGCTGCTTCTTTACCACTCATGAGTGGGCGCAGCACCTCGTCAACCAGACCGTCCTCGATCAGCGGTTCAATGCGTTTTGGAGTCTTCATCAGCTTTTATTGTGGGTCCTTTATTACCAAACACGCGAATGTCACTCGTTATACGGCAATCCTCTCCTGTCGGGGAGGGGTTGCCGACCTATGAACGTTGCAGATGCACCCAATGTGCCAGATTAGTCAGGCAAATCCTGCTGAGCGACGAAGATCATAGCCGAGAGTCCGCTGCACGTTGGCGACTGGATCAGCGGGCATTTACGACAGCGTCTGAGATCAGACAAGCCACTCTTTGTAGGATTTTTACCAATAGTCCTCAATTTCCGCCCCTGGCGGCCGAAGTCATCAAAGAGAAAGGAGTTTGTCCGACAATCCGCGGGGCGTCAGCACTACGTGGGCTTAATAAGAAAAAAACTGGAGCGCGGATGAACATCAAACAAAAACTGACGTGGGCGTTTGCAATCATCGCCTGCTTGCCGGTTGTGCTGGTCGCCACCCTGGTGGTCATGAACCTGCGCAGCGATGCCAAAGAAAACTTTGTCGACGGCAGCGGTCGAGAGATCCGCCAGGTCAGCAACGCCATGCAACTGTTCTTCGACGGCATCAGCCAGAACGTCAACTACCTGGCCTCCCAGCCGCTGATCAAAAACAGCGACGCCAGCCTCAAGACCTACATGAGCGCCAATGCGACGGAAATTCCGCAAGGCGAGATGGACAAGCAGGTGTTTGCCTTGCTGCAAGACCTGGGCGCCAGTCATCCGTCGTACGCATACGCCATCATTGGCACCAGTGCCGGGGGTTACGTGTCCTGGCCCGATGACCCGAAACTGGCCAGCTACGACCCGCGCCAGCGTCCCTGGTACAAGGCGGCGCAAGCCAAACCGGGCAAGCCGTTTCGCACCGAGGCCTATTACTGGGCTCAGGATGATGCGACTTACGTCAGTACCGTGCGCACCGTCGACAACAAGCTCGGCACCAACGGCGGCGTGGTCAGCATCGACGTGACGCTCAAGCAGCTCACCGAAATCGTCAAACAGATCAAGCTCGGTGAAACCGGCTACCTGATGCTGATGGAAAACAACGGCACCGTGCTGGTCGACCCGAAACAGCCAGAGCACAACTTCAAAGCGCTGAGCAGCCTGGGCGACGGTTACGCACAGCTGGCCAAGGCCGGCAAAGGCCTGGTCGAAGTCGAGCTGAACGGCGAGAGCTACATGGCCAACGTCTGGCCATCGGAGCAACTGGGCTGGACCTTCATCGGCCTGATCAAGCAAACCGACGTAATGAGCTCCGCCACTGCGCTGACTTGGTTGATCGCGATCATCGCCGCCGTACTGGCCGTATTCTTCGCCGTGGTCGGTGCCAGTTTCGCCAGCCTCATCGTGCGACCGATCCGCAGCGTTGCCAGCGGTCTGGAAGGCATTGCCCAAGGTGAAGGTGACCTGACCCAGAACCTGCAGATCCGTGGCAGCGACGAAACCGCGCAACTGGCCAACTGGTTCAACCAGTTCCTCGCGGCGATTCGCAGCCTGATCCAGCACATCGGCGGTGCTGCAACCAAGATTCTTGCCAACTCGCAAAGCGCGACCCAGGTCTCCAGCGACATGGCCGACGCCGCCGGGCGCCAACGTGAAGCGGTGGACATGGTGTCCACGGCCTTCCATGAGATGGTCGCCACCGCCAACGAAGTCGCGCGTTCCTGCAGCCAGGCCGCCGAGTCGGCCGACAGCGGTCAGCGTCAAGCCCGCGAAGGTCAGCAACAAATCGATGCCGCCGTACACAGCGTCGACAAGTTGAGCCAGGAAATAGAACAATCGGCGCAGTCGATGCAACAGCTGGAACGCGACAGCAATGACATTCAGTCAATTCTCGGCACCATTCGCTCCATCGCCGAACAAACCAACCTGCTGGCACTGAACGCCGCGATCGAAGCGGCCCGTGCTGGCGAGCAAGGTCGCGGTTTTGCGGTGGTAGCCGATGAGGTTCGCGCACTGGCCAAGCGCACGGCCGATTCCACCGCGGAAATCGACGGACTGCTCGGCAATCTGGCCAAGCGCACCAGTCAGGTCACCCAGCAGATGCACGCCAGCCTCGAGGTGTCGCAACAGTCGGTCAGCCGGATCGGCGAAGCGCGCAACAGTTTTGGGCAGATCCGCGAGTCGGTGGACGTGATCCGCGACATGAACACCCAGATCGCCACGGCCGCGGAAGAACAGCATCAGGTCGCCGAAGACATCAATCGGCACATCAGCCAGATCCATGGCGATGCGCAGTTGGTGGCCGAATTGGCCAACTCGGCACGGCTCGACTCCCAGAGTCTGGCGGGGCTGTCGAATGAGCTGGACGGATTGGTGCGTCGGTTCCGCACCTGATAATAGAATCAGGGTGGCCGCTTCGCGGCCAATCGCGAGCAGGCTCGCTCCCACAAGGACACTGCAAAATCCTGTGGGAGCGAGCTTGCTCGCGATGAGGCCATCACTGTCTGAACAATTCTCCCGGGGTAAACCCGAACAATCCTTTAAACGCCGCAATAAACGCCGAGGTCGAGTCATAACCGCTGGACAGCGCCGCCGTGGTCACGCTGTTGCCGTCTTCCAGCAGGCTCAATGACGACAACAGCCGCATGCGCTGGCGCCAGCTGCGGAAACTCAATCCGGTTTCACGCTGGAACAGGCGCATCAAGGTTTTCTCCGACGTCCCCAATCGTTCGGCCCATTCATGCAACGTCACGTTCTGCCCGGGGCTTTCGATCAGCTCGTTGCACAGCCCAAGCAAACGCGGGTGACGCGGCAACGGCAGAGAAAACCCGACTTCCGGCAGGCTCGCCAGTTGATCCAGCAGCACCTCGACCAGGCGTGCTTCACGGCTGTCGCCCTCTGGATAGTCCACCGGCAGCAGGCAAAAACTCTTGATCAGCTCTCGCGCCAGCGGCGTGACTTCCAGCACCCGACAACGCTTGTCCGCCCAGGCACATGCCTCGCGCCGCACATAGAGGCTGCGCATTTCCGCGCGCATCGAAGTCACCACCTGATGTTCCAGATCAGCCGGAATCCAGATCCCCCACTGCGGCGGCGCAAAGAAACTGCCCTCGGCGGTGTGTACGCCGAGCACGCCACTGATGGCGTAGGAAAACTGCACCCAATCATGGCGATGAGGTGGCGTCCACGAGCCGGCGCTGAGGCTTTCCGCACGAGCAAACAGCGGGCGCGGTAACGCCGTCAGGGTCGGGATGGTCCGTTCGAGGGAAACTTGTCCGTTAGCCGGCATTGGTTGGCCTTATGTCGCAAGACGGGCGGAAGTCTAGACCTTAGGCTAGGTCAACTCTTCTTACAATGCCTTCGGTGCCCGTTATGCATGCCTTCAAACACCTCAAACGCGTGGTCACCGACTGGTTCCTGTGCGGGATGCTGATCGCCACGCTGCTGTCGTACATCTTCCCGCGCTTCGGCGCCACTGGCGGCACGATGCACGCCGAGTGGGTGATCAACATCGGCGTGTTCCTGGTGTTCTTCCTGCACGGGGTCAACCTGTCGAGCGAGCAGATCCGCCACGGTTTGAAAAACTGGCGCCTGCACCTGATGGTCCAGAGCTTCACCTTTCTGGTGTTCCCACTGATCTGGCTGGTCAGCGACAAGCTGCTGGGTTCACACATTCCGTCGCTGCTGATGCTCGGGTTCCTCTATTTGTGCGCCCTGCCCTCGACCATTTCCTCTTCCGTGGCCTTGACCGGCAGCGCCGGCGGCAACGTGCCGGCGGCGATTCTCAACGCCAGCCTGTCCAGCGTGCTGGGGATCTTCCTCACGCCGTTGCTGGTGAGCCTGGTGGTGGGCAGCGGTGCTGGCGGTATCGACCTGGGTTCAACCTTGCTCGATCTCTGCGCCATGTTGTTGCTGCCGCTGGTACTGGGTCAGTTGCTGCGGCCGCTGTTCGGCAAGTTTTTCAGTCGCCACAAGCGCTACACCAACATCGTCGACAAACTGGTGATCCTGCTGCTGGTCTACGCGGCGTTCTGCAACTCGATGGTTTCCGGGATGTGGCAGCAACAGGGCAACACGGTGATTCTCAGTGCGTTGGTCGGCAGTGCCGTGTTGCTGGCGATCATTCTGTGGATGACCACCCGCACCGCCCGTGCCCTGAAGTTCAGCCCCGCCGATGAGATCGCCGCAGTGTTCTGCGCCAGCAAAAAGTCCCTGGCCGCCGGTGCGCCGATGGCCGCGCTGATCTTCGGTGCCAACCCGGGGCTGGGTCTGATCCTGTTGCCGATCATGATCTATCACCCGCTGCAACTGGTCGTCTGTTCGGTGATGGCCGAGAGTTACGCCAATCGCAATCGAGTATTGGCCGAGCGACAAAATGCGGCGGCCCTCAGCGCTCAATAATCGCCGTCACACCCTGACCGCCGGCGGCGCAGATCGAGATCAATCCGCGCCCTTTCCCGGCGGCGTCGAGCAGCTTGGCAAGGTTGGCGACAATGCGCCCACCGGTCGCGGCAAATGGATGCCCGGCCGCCAGTGAACTGCCTTTGACGTTGAGCCGAGTGCGGTCGATCGAGCCTAGCGCGGCGTCGAGGCCGAGCCGGGTTTTGCAGTAGTCCGGGTCTTCCCAGGCCTTCAAGGTGCAGAGCACTTGCGCGGCGAAGGCTTCGTGGATTTCGTAGTAGTCGAAGTCCTGCAAGGTCAGGCCGTTGCGTGCCAGCAAACGCGGCACGGCGTACACCGGTGCCATCAGCAATCCTTCGGCGCCGTTGACGAAATCCACCGCTGCCGCTTCGCCATCGCGCCAGTAAGCGAGGATCGGCAGGCCGCGCTCTTTCGCCCATTCCTCACTGCCGAGCAGCACCAGCGACGCGCCATCGGTCAGCGGTGTCGAGTTGCCGGCGGTGAGCGTGCCTTTGTCGCTCTTCTCGAATGCCGGTTTCAACGAGGCGAGTTTTTCCAGCGTCACGTCCGGGCGCAGGTTGTTGTCGCGGGTCAGGCCGAGGAATGGGGTCATCAGATCGTTCTGCCAGCCTTCGGCGTAGGCCGCGGCCATTTTCTGGTGGCTTTCCAGCGCCAGTTGATCCTGCTCGGCACGGGGAATGTTCCAGGTCTGCGCCATCAATTCGCAATGCTGCCCCATCGATAGCCCCGTGCGCGGCTCGCCGTTACGCGGAAACTCGGGGATCAAATGCCGGGGACGCAATTGCAGGAAAGTTTTCAGCTTGTCGCCGGTGCTCTTGGCACGATTGGCTTGCAGCAGAATCTTGCGCAAGCCGTCGCTGACACTGATCGGCGCATCGGACGTGGTGTCGACACCACCGGCAATGCCGCAGTCGATCTGCCCCAGGGCAATCTTGTTCGCCACCAGCAACGCTGCTTCCAGGCCGGTGCCGCAGGCTTGCTGAATGTCGTAGGCCGGGGTGGTGGGTGACAACCGCGAGCCGAGCACACTTTCACGGGTCAAGTTGAGGTCCCGGGAAAGCTTGAGTACCGCCCCCGCCACCACTTCGCCCATGCGCAGGCCATGCAGGTTGTAGCGTTCGATCAAGCCTTCGAGCGCCGCCGTCAGCATTGCCTGGTTGCTGGCGGTTGCATACGGCCCGTTGGAACGGGCGAAAGGAATGCGATTACCGCCGATGATCGCGACGCGGCGCAGCTGAGTCATGAAAAGCTCCCTATCAATATCTGAATGTAAAAACAGGACCCTGTGGGAGCGAGCTTGCTCGCGATGAGGCCGGCACATTCAAAGTTTTTGCCGGCTGACACACCGCAATCGCGAGCAAGCTCGCTCCCACAGGTACTGCATTGCGCTTCAAGTTCTGTATTCCATGCCAACCAACAAAAACCCCGGATCCAAACTAATCTGCTGTGATCAAGCGTAGGCCTTATCTCGCGGATCGAACGACTGATCGAGATTCGTGGTCCACACCTTGCCCCTACTACCGGAGAGCCTTCCATGTCTGACCGCTATATCGACTTCGCCAATTCGGCCCTCGGTCACCGCCTGGTCGGGGCCCTTGGCCTGCCGTCGCCGGTTCGTCTGGAACGCTGGGAGGCCGGTCGCTTAAGGCCCGTCGATGGCGCACTGCTGATCGGTGGCGGCCCGTTGTCACAGAACGTCAGCGCGTTCGCCAACAAACTCACCGAGCAGATTTACAGCTACGGCCCCGACCCCTTACTGGCCCAGGCGTGGATTCCAGGCCACGGTCCCAAGCTCAAGGCCGTGGTGTTCGATGCCAGTGACCTGATACAAACCGGGCAGCTCAAGCAACTGCGTGAATTCTTTCAGCCGCTGATGAAAAACCTCGAGCACAGCGCCCATCTGGTGATTTTCGGGCGTGCGCCGGAGACCTTGAGTGACCCGTTCGCCGCCAGTGCCCAACGTGCACTCGAAGGCTTCAGTCGCTCGCTGGCCAAGGAACTGCGCAGTGGCGGCACCTTGCAGTTGCTGTATGTCGGGGCCGGGGCTGAAGGCCAGCTCGAAGGGGCGCTGCGGTTTTTCCTCTCGCCAAAGAGTGCTTATGTCTCGGGACAGGTGGTGCGGCTGAACGCGTGCGCCACTCAGGTCCAGGACTGGACTCGCCCGTTGGCGGGACGCACGGCGCTGGTGACGGGCGCAGCTCGCGGGATTGGCGCATCGATCGCCGAAACCCTGGCCCGCGACGGTGCGCAGGTGGTGCTGCTCGACGTACCACCGGCCAAGACCGATCTCGATGCCCTCGCCGCCCGCCTCGGCGGCCACAGCATCACCCTCGATATCTGCGCCGAAGACGCTGCCACGCAATTGATCGAGCAATTGCCGAACGGCATCGACATTGTGGTCCATAACGCGGGCATCACCCGCGATAAAACCCTGGCCAACATGACGCCGGAATTCTGGGATGCGGTGCTCGCCGTCAACCTGAATGCACCGCAAGTGTTGACCAAAGCGCTGCTCGACAGCGGCGCCCTGCACGATAACGGTCGGGTGATTCTGCTGGCATCGATCAGCGGCATCGCCGGCAATCGCGGGCAAACCAATTACGCCGCGAGCAAGGCCGGGCTGATCGGCCTGGCGCAGGCCTGGGCGCCACTGCTGGCAGCGCGCGGAATCAGCATCAACGCTGTCGCCCCAGGCTTTATCGAAACCCGAATGACTGCGCAGGTTCCGTTTACCTTGCGTGAGGCGGGGCGACGCATGAGCTCCCTGGGCCAAGGCGGACTGCCGCAAGACGTTGCTGAAGCCGTGGCCTGGCTTACCCAGCCCGGCAGCGGCGCGGTCAGCGGGCAAGCGCTGCGGGTGTGTGGGCAAAGTGTATTGGGGGCCTGAACATGGCAACAGATTGGCATTCACAGAGCACGACACCGTACTTGCCCGAGTTGTATTGGCGGGCGGCGACGCGACGCCAGATCACCGGCACCACCCTGCCCGAGGATGGCTTTCGTTGTTGGGTCAACGTTGACCCCAAGCGCTTGGCCGCCTATCGCAAGGTGTGCGGGTTTACCGATAACGGCGTGCTGCCAGCGACCTATCCTCATGTGCTGGCGTTCGCCTTGCAGATGCAATTGCTCACGGCCAGGACGTTTCCGTTTCCACTGCTGGGGCTGGTTCACCTGGCCAATCGCATCCGCATTCTGCGTCCTTTAGGCGCAGTGGCTCGGGTGCGGGTGAGCGTGCGGGTGCAGAACCTGCAACCCCACGCCAAGGGCGCGGTGTTTGAGTTGATCACCACGATTGACGACGCACTCGGGCCGCTCTGGGAAGCCGAAAGCCAGATGCTCTGCAAAGGCGTGAAGCTTCCCGGCGAAGCAATCGAGCCGTCGATGGATTCTGCTCTGACCATGAACGAGGTCACCCGCTGGTGGGCGCCCAGTGAAATTGGCCGGCGCTACGCCAGGGTTTCCGGTGACTACAACCCGATTCACCTGAGCGTTCTCAGCGCCAGACTCTTTGGTTTCCCCCGGGCCATCGCCCACGGTTTGTGGATCAAGGCGCGCACCCTTGCGGCCCTGAGCGGGCATCTGCCGACGTCGAACATCGAGATTGCCGTGCAGTTCAATAAACCGGTGCGTTTGCCCAGCGAGGTCTCCTTGCTGACCAGCGCAGCCGGCTCAAGTGGTGACTTCAAGGTGATCGGCGCCGGGGATCTGGAACACATGCTCGGTACCTGGCGACCGCTTGCCTGAGGCAGCTCAGCCGCGCCGGATAAAAAACACACCCGCCATGATCAACACCAGCCCGGCAATTTTGCCGGCGCTGACGGGTGCTTCGCGAAACCCGGCCCAGCCGAAATGATCCAGGGTCATCGCCATCCCCAGTTGCCCCGCCAGCACCAGCGCCATGAACAGCATGGCGCCAATGCGCGGCCCGGCAAAAGCCGCCGTGGTAATAAAAAATGCGCCGAGCAGACCACCGCTCCAGTGCCACCAGGTCAGGCTTTTGAGTGTCTCCAATGCCGGAGTTTCGCGCTGGATCACGACCAGCAGCAACAACGCCACGGTGCCGACAAAAAACGAAATCAGCGCGGCGGCCAGTACGCTCGACACTTGTTTGGCCAGTTGGCCATTGATACCGGCCTGCAAGGGCAAAAACGCACCCGCGATAAAAGGCAGGCAAAGCAACCACCAGACGGGGGCCGGCATGCTGTTCTCCACTGAGTAAATGAGGCGCGCAGTATACGCCGCCCTCGGATGAACCGTGGGCGACATTTGCGTACAGCCACACCTGATCGCCCCCGGTTAATTGTATATATATAACTTAAGTTATTCGAAGTGCCTCACGGTTTTCAAAAAAACACCGCTCATTGATTTATAAGGATTTTATTATAAGAAAGCGCACCCTTTCATACCGTTGGCATTAGCCCTCAAGTACAACCCGATCCGCGATATATAAGTGGTTAATACCAAGTTGAGAATGGCATGAAACAGCACCTGCATTAGATAGATAAGCAACGGACGAGGCATTGCCAGCAACAGAACTGGCAGGCCATCGAAAACAGTGATCGTTGTGACAGGTGCAAGGAAACTTACTCATGAGCTCTCACGTTTTGTTGAAAACCAGTACTGCATTGGCGTTGGTCCTGAGTCTCAGCCTGACCGGTTGCAGCAGCGGCGGTGGCGGTCATCACAGTAGTCCCGGCAGCTCATCGCCTGACAGCAGCGCCGCGGGTGCTGCAGGTGCGGGTGGCTCCAGCGGTTCGGGCAGCAGCGGCGGTACGGACGGCAGTGGTGGCGGTACGGCGGGTACTGGTGGAACAGACGGCACTGGCGGCACTACCGGCGGCACGGCAGGAACAGGCGGAACCGGTGGCACTAACGGCGGCACGGCAGGAACAGGCGGAACTGGCGGTGGGACTGGCGGGACTGGCGGGACTGGCGGAACCGGTGGCGGCACCACCAGCCCTGCACTGACAACCAGTACGCTGGTTTCTGATCTCGGCAACACCGTCAGCGGCGTGGGTGCTGGAGTCAGCGATCTTGGTACCGTAGTCGCCCCCCTTCCGGTAGCCGGCGGCGTCCTTCAAAGTGCCGTCAATACCACGGGCAATGTGGTTGATAGCCTGGGCGGCGGCTTGAGCAGCGGCCTGGGAACACTGGGCTCCAACCCACTGGCAGTGAGTAAAACCACAGCGGTGGTCGGTAATGTCGTGACGGACGTCGGCAACGGAGTGACGGATCTGAGCGGCAAACTGTCGACAACCACTCAAAGCATTCCTCTGGTCGGCGGCCTGATCACCCAGGTTGCTCCCGTGGTGGGTGGGGCAGGTAGTAGCGTTTCCATGCTCGGCAATACCCTGAGCGCCGTCACCAGCAGTGGTCCGCTGGGTTCGTTGAGCAATGGCGTGGGCACCAACACGCTGGTTCCGGTGGTCACATTGGCTGAAGGCCTGACTGGAAAAGTCGCCAGTGCCACCGGGCTAAGCGCCCCGGTCAATGGTCTGCTCAACAACGTCAGCGGCGCACTCGGTGGTTTGGGCAGCAATGTCGCCACCTCGAGCACCAGCAACCCGCTGACCAACATCGTCGGTGGCGCGTTGACTAACACGGCAACCACCACTGGCGCGGCCGGTGGCCTGACGAGCACATCGGGTACGGCGGGTGGAGTGGGTGGTCTGACAGGCAGCGGGCTGCTGGCAACCGTCGGCGGTGCGGTCGTGAATGTCGCTGGCGGACTCAACGCCGGCACCACCAACCCAACGATCAGCTCTGCCGCAGTAACGGGTGGCTCGGCGGGCAACCTGGTAGCCGGAACAGGTACGCTCCTGGGCGGTACGGGTATCGCCAACACAGCGCCGACCGCTCCTCTGGCCGCAGTTGGCGCAACGCTCGGCGCTGCGTTGAATCCGGTCACCAGCGGTGTCGCCATCAGTGGCGCAGGCTCCAACATCACCGCTGCCGCCCCCAACCCGGTTGTCACTGCGGTCGGTAATACCGTGACCGCCGCAGGGACTACCGTCAGCAACCTGCTCACCGGCACGACCTCTGGCGGTACGACCAGTGGGCTCGGTGCGCTGGGCAGTTTGACCGGCACACTGACGGGTACCAAGTAGTCATTGCACCTGGCCGATTCGACGGCCGTTCCTACAGCGCCTACGTTTGGTTGGAGACGGAAGATTCGAATGGGTTTTCCGTCATTTTCCATGTTGGTGCAAGACCTCGGTTGTCCCCGAATCACGTCCTCAGAACCTGACGGGAACAACTGATCGAAGATCCTTTCGCAATGCTGCGGTTTTGATCATGGGGTGTTCTATGCGCGCTTTGGCTTGCTTGCTGCTGCTCAGCTGTTGTTCTGGTGTTTATGCCGACTCCCTCCCCGCTTTCCTCAATAGCAACGAAACCACCCGCAACCTGCCTGTCCCCAACCTGCCTGCCGATGCCTACCGTCCGGCCACGCCAAAGCTGCAAGTCCCGGAGCCTGCCGCCACCTCGGCACAACCCTTGACGATGGGCACCAAGGTCACCGTGCGCACCGTGCAAATTGAAGGCGGGACCCTTTACCCGTTGCGCGAACTGGGGGCCGTCTATCAACCGTTGCTTGGCCATGAAACCACCCTCGCGCAACTGATCGAAGCGACGCGCAGCATCACCCGACGCTATCAGGAGGATGGTTATTTGCTGTCCTACGCGTTCCTGCCACAGCAAACCTTCGATAAAGGCGTGGTGCGCGTGGTGTTGGTAGAGGGCTATATCAAGGACTATCAATTGCAGGGCGATGTCGGTCGGGTAAAGAGCCTGCTCGACAAACTGGTGGCCAAGCTGCAGGCCGAACGCCCGCTGACGCGCAAGACTTTCGAGCGCTACACCACCTTGATGAGCCGCATTCCCGGCGTCACTGTACAAGCGCAAGTGCCGCCACCGGGCACTACCGACGGCGCGACCTACTTGATCGCGCAGGCTAGTCGCAAACCGTTCGCCAGTAGCCTGAGCACCACCGAAGACAACCGCAAAGGCACCAAAGCCTTGCTCGGTGTCAGCAGCAACTCGCAAACGTCGATGGGTGAGCAGATCACCCTCAGTGGTCTGTTTCCACCCGGCGATGACCATGAGAAATACTACCGCCTGGACTACAACCAGTTCCTCAATGCCGAAGGCACGCAGCTGTTGTTGTCCGGTTCGAGCTACCGCGCCGACCCGGCAACGCTTGTGCAACTGGACAACGGCCTGCAACTCAAATCACACCGCGAAAACGATCGCTACTCCATTGGCCTCAGCCATCCACTGATTGCCTCACCCACCAAACTGCTCACGCTCACGACACGCTTGTATGCGGTTGACGACATGACCCGCTACAAAGTGCTTGGCTATCCGATTACGGTCGATGAAAAAACTGATGTCCGCGCCCTGGCCTTTGAAGGCGACTGGCGCAAAGCCGATGACCGACAACTGCGCATCATCAGTGGCGGCGTGTACCAGGGCATCAATGGCATGGGTGCCAACACCAACAACCCGACCTATGACCTGGATTTCTTCCGCCTGCGACTCTCGGGTGTGCAAAGCAACAAGTTCTTCGACAACTGGCAAGGTGTGCTGTCAGCCGCGCTGTACTGGACCGACGACACCCTGCCTGACAGTGAGCGTGCGGTATTTGGCGGGCAAAACTTCGGTCGTGGCTACCCCGACGACCAGGCTTCCGGCGACAAGGGCTGGGGCGCCGCTTATGAAGTCAACTACAGCTTCAACCGCGCTGGTAACTGGGTGCGCATCCTGCAACCCTACGTCGTACTGGACCGTGCGAAAACCTGGTTCAACACCCTCCCGATACAAGGCAGCAACCTGTCCTCGGTGGCCGTCGGCCTGCGCTTCGGAGACGCCAGGTACTACAACATCTCGCTTGAAGCGGGCAAGGCCATGTCCGATGAAGCACTGGACACCTTCAATCGACGTACGCGTTACAGCATCAGTTTCAGCTACCAGTTGTAGAGCCGCACAAACAAAACGACCCGCTCATGGCGGGTCGTTTGGGTGACAGCCAATCAATCAGAAGTCGTAGCGAACCTTGGCGGTGAAGGTGTCTGCGTTGAAGTCGGCTTTGGTCAGGTAATCATACGAACCGCCCACGCTCCAGGCACCGATCCGGTAGGTGGCGCCCAGACCCAGTTCATAACTGTCACGCGCCGGTTTCGCACCGCTGGTGGTGAACGGTGTACCGCCGAGCACAAAGGTCGAGGTCGCGTTGGCCTGGTCACCAATGAAGTCGTGCCATGCCATGGCCTTCGCTTCGGGTTGGAGGCTGCCGGCGCCGACATCGAAGGCCGCTGCAAGGCGCGCACCGAGGCCCATCTCACCCACTTCATAACGCTGGCTGCCGACGCTCAACGAAGCCGAACTGCCCTTCTCGCGGTACGCATCGATCGCTACGTTGGCATAGCGCGCACCGACCTGCGGCTCCAGCACTACCTGCTGATTGAAGCGCAAGGTGTAACCGGCCAACGCGTTCACGCCGAAGATATCACTGTCGTAATCGCCCTTGGCGCGCGTGCCGGCGATGTAGCGTTTGGACTCGTTGGTGTTCCAGCCATAGGTCAGCGAGGTGTCGACAAAGAAATTGTCGTGAGTCCAGTTGCCGTACAGCGTCAGCGCGTTACCGATTACATCGGTCTTGCTCCCGGCGTCGGACGTCACGTTGCTATTCAGGTAGCTGTAAGCGATACCCAGCGTGGTATCGGCATTCAACTGACCGTCAGCGCCCACGGCGATACCCTGGCTGTTGGCGCTATAACCGGCGACGCCGCTGCGCGAACCTTGATCGGCATCGCTGTTCAAGGCTTGCAGCCACACGCCTTTTTCGGCCAACACGTCACCCGAGGACAAACCGCTGCGGGCACTGCTGGAGCGCGTGTTGATCACACTGTTGATCAATGACTGTCCGCTGACGGCAGCTTGGGTCGCACCGCCACTGACGTCTGGAGTGAGCTTTTCAGCCAGTTTGGCCAGTTCGGCGTCGCTGCTGGCGTTGGCGAAGGCCTGGAACACTGGATCCTGTTCATCCAGCTTGGTCATCAAGCCATTCGAGACACGCGCAGCCGCACTGGCGGCGTTCGAGGAACCGCCGGCATTCAGAACGTTTTGCCCCACGACGGCATCACCCTTGGCATCGACCAGCGCCTTCACGTCGTTGCCCTCGACACCGTAGCTTTTGACTTCCAGCAATGCCGAGGACGACGTCACTTTCAGATTCTCGCCGCCTTCCAGCTTGCCGGAGCTGATCAAGGTATAACGGGTACCGCCATTAGCCGTACGGAAGTCTTCGGAGCGCGCCTTCAACTCAAGACGAGCACCTGGGCCGATGTCTGCCAGGCCGGTGACCTTGAGCACCGGAAGATTGGGGTTGGTGTCGTTGCCCAGGAACATATGCAACACCGAACTCGGCTCTTCCATGTCAAATTCGCCGATGATCGTGGTGTGGGCCCGTTGCAGCGTCAGCTCGCCCTTTTCCACCGTGACGTAGCCAGCCTTGATGGTCGAACCGTCGAAGTTCACATCACCATTGATCTTCACGCCGGAAAGGCCCATCAGATTGCCTTTGACGTTACCGCCATTCCAGTAGAAATAGGCTTCTGCGTCGTCGACCTGAATGGCCGCGTCACCGCCTTCGATCGAGCCATACTGTTGATTGATCGACATGGAACGGCCACTGGCCGGTTGGTTGCTGACATGAATGCCGAGGCTTTCGCCGGAGATCAGACCGGTGTTGTAAATGCTGTACGATCTGACACCAGGGGTCGGCGCAAACGTAGCGCCATCCAGTCGCAACGCCTCAGCGTTGGCACCCGTAGCCTTGATCGTGCCTTGGTTGATCACACTGTTACCGATGTGGGTGCCAATCAGTGCCATCCCGGTCGCGTTCATCCCGCTGACGGTGATATTGCCCGAGTTCAGGACGTTGTTGGTAACAACACTGCCCTGATCCTTGATGCCAAAAGCCCCGTCACCGAAGACGTTGATCGAGCCGTCGTTGATCAGGTTCAAAGGTGCGGCAATGGCAGGGGTATGTATCGCGGCAGCAGCCACGGAAAGCGCCAACAACGAGCGGCGCAGGCAAGAGGTGTTCAATGCAGATTCCCTTCAGAAGCCTATGGAAGACGCGTTTTTCAGCAGGCGCGCCCAGCTTCTTTCAGGCATCCATACCGGCCAACCAGCGGGAGCTGGTTCAGGCGCGGGGAATATACAGGTGCCATCATTTAGACACCACCAAAAATGCCAAATGAATGACGTCAGCTTTTACATCAGGGAAAGATACGAACGCTCAACGACCGACCCTGTGAATCCTCGGCTGAGGAAAAAGATTGTCCAGGGTTTCCAGCAGACGCACGTGATAGACAGGTTTGCGGAACAGGTCCAGAACCTGCAAACGCAACAGGTCGCTGACATCGTCCATATCGGCATGACCTGAGGTGACGATCACGGGTAAGTGTTGGCGGGAAGTGTGTTCGCGCAGGCGCCGGATCAGCGACATACCGCTTTCCTCGGGCATGCGCAGATCAGTGATGACCAAAGCGATATCGGGGTGGCGGGTCAGGTGTTCCAGGGCCAATTTAACCGAGATGGCGGTGAAGCAACAAAAGCCCTCGCCTTCCAGCAGTTCCGCCAGTTCCAGCAGCGCGTCCTCTTCATCGTCAACCAGAAGTAACTGTTGCCGTGGTGGTGAAGAGGAGTTCATGGCCGGTCACCTGAGTACGAAGTTTGGAACCGCGCGTAACGTGTCATCAGTAGCGCTAACCGGTGAGTCATTGCGTGACAATAACCAACTGCACCGTTTCGCCATGCCCGTCATAGTGGCGGTTTAGAAATTGCCTTACCGCCCAAAGACGTCAGAACTGTATTGAAAACAATCAGTATCTGATCACCGATCGGCCCCACGAAAGCCACCAGAACAAGGGCCACCATCGCCACGATCAGCGCATATTCAATTGCCGAGGCACCTTCCGTCCGCTTAAAGAACAGGCGGGCTCTGAGCAACAAATATTCAAGGATCATACAACTACTCCTTTGCGCCATTGGCGTCGTTGTCACGTTACTGCGGCATGATTCCGATATGCCACCAGAGCATTGCCAACAAACCTTCCTCCAGCAACTGTAACAAGCAATTAATTACAAAGTATTAGCCGGGATGTTGGCGTCTGAAATTCCACGGTTTGACCGGGGTTGTCATACAGTTGTGAGTTATTTTTTGACCGGTGATGGCGTTTTGATTTAGCTGCGCTACTTTCAAATAGCGAATTAGTTGCATGTTCATAGCTGCCTGATAGCGAATCAACTCGTTGAACGTCACGAGCCGATGGTGCAGCAGGAAAGGGAGAGCCGTCATGAACAGCCGCGTCACTATGGGTCTCGCTGGACTACTGTTAGTCGCAGCCGTCATTGTCGGGTACTGGGGGTTGGTGCTGAGCCGGCAACCGCTAGCAATCGAACCCGTCACCACCCCTGTCACCGTTGCGCTGGAAAAAACCGTTGCTTCGGCCGAAGACCAGACTCGTCAACCCGTCGTCGTGCTGGTGCATGATGTCCTGCCGTTTACCCCCCTCACCGCCGCTGACCTGACCCTGGAAAAACTGCGCAGCGCCCCCGTCGGCAGCTTGAGCAGCCTGGACCAGGCCGTTGGCCGCACACCCTGGCGGCGCCTGAGCGCGGGCACCTGGCTGAGCAACGACAGTTTCGAGGCCGGCGGCGCGCTGGCACGGATGATTCACAGCGATGAGCGCGCGCTGGCGGTGGCGGTAGACGAAGTCATTGGCGCTGCCGGACAGCTGATTCCGGGTGACTACGTCGACGTGCTGTTGTTCCTGCGTCAGGACGCCATCAACACGCAGCAGTCGGCGCAAATCGTGATTCCGGCCATGCGTGTGCTCGGCGTCGGCGAACAATTTGGCTTGACCAACGACGGCAAGCCCGCCTCCCCCACCGCCAGCGCCGACGAAAAACTCAAACAGGATCAACGCCGCATCGCGGCCCGCAGCGTCGTGCTGGCGGTACCCGAACAGTTGCTCAGCCGAATGATGCTGGCGACTCAGGTCGGTACCTTGCGCTTGGCCGTACGCAGCAGCGAAGAACAGCTCCTGGCCAAATACTGGGCCGGTGAAAACGACTCATCCACCCGCCTGAGCACCGCCAACAGCCAGTTGTTCCAGTTCAATCAACTGGCCCAAGGCATTGCACCGAAAACCATCGTCCATACACGTCCAGTGGAGGTGTCGCGGCGCAGCATCGAGGTCATACGTGGCAATCAGGTCACCCAACAAACCCCTTGATTGCACAAGGGGGCATGGCCTCAAAAACGGCAACTTCGACACACGCAACGGACTCTCACCATGAGCCAGAACCTGAGCCAGACGTTCCTTGCGATTACTCGCAACAGCACTGACCTTGAATGGTTGCAAGGCGCACTGGCGCCCTTGGGCCAAGTGGTCAGCGCCGGTGGCGGCAGCCTCGATGAATTGCTCGCGCTGGTCGACGTGACCTTCGCCAGCCTGGTGTTCATCGGTCTCGACCGCGAGCATGTGGTGGCCCAGAGCGCGTTGATCGAAGGTGCGCTGGAAGCCAAACCGATGCTGGCCATCGTCGCGCTGGGCGACGGCATGGACAATCAACTGGTACTCAATGCCATGCGCGCCGGGGCTCGGGATTTTGTTGCCTACGGCTCACGCGCCAGCGAAGTTTCGGGCCTGGTGCGGCGCCTGAGCAAACGTCTGCCGCCTGTCGCCACCACGACCCACATGGGTGGCCTGACAGTGCTCTTCGGCACCCAAAGCAACGCCGACGGTGCCCTGCTCGCCGGACACTTGGCCCTGGTGATCCAGAAGAGTGGCCAGCACACCTTGCTGCTCGACCTCGGCCTGCCCCGAGGTGACAGCCTGGCGTTGCTGGGCCTGGAGAGCTCGTTCCATTTTGGTGATGCATTGCGGCATCTGCGGCGCCTTGATGCGACGCTGATCGACAGCGCCTTCACCAGCGCCGAAGCCGGGTTGCGAATCCTCGCCTACGCCAACAACGACGAACCGCTGGAGCGCACCAGCGCCGCCGAGCTGTACATGTTGCTCAGCGCCTTGCGACAACACTTTCAACACATCGTGGTGAACCTCACCGGCCAGCCTGACAGCGAAGCCCTGCGCACCTTCGTCAGCCATTGCGACAAATTACTGTGGTACACCGACCAGAGCGTGCTCGACTGCCGACGCAACCTGACGGTGCTCAACCTATGGCGCGAAAAAGGCATGAAGCTCGAGCACGCACGATTACTGGTCGACCGCTACCTGCGCCACTCCGCCCCGGACGCCGACACACTGGGCAAGACCTTTGGCCTTGAAGTCATCGCCGTCCTGGCCTACAGCCCCGAGGTTCGGCTCAACGCCAAAAACCAGGGCGTGAGCCTGTTTGACCTGGCTCCCCGCGAGGTCCTGACCCAAAGCTTGCGCACCTTGGGCGAACGTCTGGCCAAGCACTCTGAAACGCTGGCCACCCCAAAAATCAGCTGGCTGAATCGCTTGCGAGGCCACAAATGAGCGGTGAAAAACTCTTCGGCGCACAGACTCAAGGCCCGATCGGCAACACCGACCACGAGGGCCTGAAACTGGTGCTGCATCGCTATGTCATCGATGCCATCGAAGAGTCGGGGAAAAACCTGCTGGAAGGTTCGCGCCAGCTCCTTGCGCAATTCGTCACCGACAAGGTCGCCGAATACATCGCCCGCTTGCACCTGGCGATTTCACGCTACGAAATGGAGCGTCTGGCGGAAGAAATCGTCGACGAGCTCACCGGTTTCGGTCCACTGGAAGTGCTGCTGCGCGACCCCACCGTGACCGAAATCCTGGTCAACGGCCCTCACCGGGTGTTCATCGAACGTGACGGTGTATTGCACCAAAGCGACCTGCGCTTCATCGACGCGCATCATGTCGAACGGGTCATGCAACGGATCCTCGCGCCACTCGGACGGCGTCTGGACGAGTCATCGCCGATGGTCGATGCGCGCATGCCGGACGGTAGCCGGGTCAATGCGATCATCCCGCCCATCGCGCTGGACGGGCCGTGCCTGTCGATTCGTAAATTTCGCAAGGACATGCTTAAAAGCAGCGACCTGATGGCGATGCAAACCATTGACCAGGCGATTTTCGACTTCATCGAGAAAGCCGTCGGCAAACGCTGCAACATCCTCATCAGCGGCGGGACCGGCACCGGTAAAACCACGCTGCTGAACATCCTCAGTCAACTGATCAACCCTCACGAACGCCTGGTGACCATCGAAGATGTCGCCGAGCTGCAACTGGGCCACCCTCACGTCGTGCGCCTGGAAACCCGCCCGCCGAACGCCGAGGGCCACGGCGAAGTGAAAGCCAGTGACCTGATCCGCAACGCCCTGCGGATGCGCCCGGACCGAATCGTCCTTGGCGAAATCCGTGGCGTTGAAGTGCTCGACGTACTGACTGCCATGAACACCGGTCACGACGGCTCGATGAGCACCGTCCACGCCAACAATGCTCAGGACGCACTGTTGCGCCTGGAGACGTTGGTGGGCCTGACCGGGCGTCAGATCGCCGAACGCACGCTACGGCAGATGATTTGCGCGGCACTCGACGTGGTGATTCAACTGACGCGCCTGCCCGATGGCCGACGCTGCGTCAGCGAGGTGGTGGAAGTGGTGGGGATCCGCGAGGACATCTACGTCACCAACACCCTGTTTCGTTTCGACCGACGGACCGGTTTCGGCTTTCTGCGCGAGGCGGTCAACCCCGCTGGCGACAAGCTGCGCCATGAGTTGGCTCTGCCCCTCAACTGACTTGACGAGGCTTGCGCGATGATCGGTCCGATACTGCTCAGCCTGATGTTTCTCGTGTTGCTGGGACTGTCGATCTGGCTGTTCTATCAAGGCCTGCGCAAGACCAGCAACGAACGCGTGCTGAATCGCCTTGCTCAGGGGCAACCGCATCTGATCGTCGAAAACCCGGCGTGGGCCAACCTTGAGCGGACCTTTGTGCGCGCAGGCCTGGGCCGCCCGACGGAGCGTCTGCCGCTATGGCTGGGATTTTGGGTGTTTATCAGTCTGCTCGGGTTTGTGCTGGACGGCTGGCTGGGACTGCTGACACTGTTAGTCCTGCAACCGTTGATTCTGCGCGTGTACATTTCCTGGCGTTATCGACGTCGCCTGAGGCGAATGATCGAGCAGTTGCCGTCGTTGCTCGATCACACCATACGCAGCCTCAAATCCGGCCGTACCCTGGCCGACGCGGTGATGGGCAGTATCGACGCCAGCGCCAACCCGCTTAAAAGAGCGATGGGACGAATTCAGCGCAACGTGCAATTGGGGATCAACCTGCCCGACGCCGTGCACGACTTTGCCGAGTTTTACGACCAGGACGAACTGCGCATGTTTGCCCTGGGATTGAAGGTCAATCACCGTTACGGCGGCAATGCCAGCGAGCTGCTGGAGAACCTGATGAAGCTGATTCGCGAACGCGAGCAAGGCGCCCGTCAGCTTCGGGCCATGACCGGCGAAACCCGAATGACCTCCTGGGTTCTGGGGGCCTTGCCCCTCCTCATCGCGAGTTACTTCATGCTGACCAACCCCGGTTACATGCTGAGCATGTGGCACGACCCTGCCGGCCAGCACATGCTGATCGCCGCGGTTGGCTTACAGATCGTCGGGTGCCTGGCGCTACGGCGCATGTTACGGAGTGTCTGAGATGGCCTTACTGGTGAGCGCCTTGCTGTTCCTGGGAGCCCTGGCGCTGGTGCTCGGCCACCTGCTGGAACAGCGACGACGTACGCGCCACGTCACCCAACGCCTGCAAGGGCATGTGGTGCACGACAACGCATTCGCCAGCTGGCTGCGGGCACTCGGCAATAGCCGGTTTGGTCAGCGCTCGCTCAGCATCGACAGTGAAACCCAGACCTTGCTCGCACGCCTGGGTTGGCGTAAATCCAGCGAACGCTCGTTATTCGCCGCATGCCAGGTCGGCACGCCCCTGCTGGTGCTCGGGCTCGCAGTGTTCTTTCAACAGGTGTTCTACCCCGCCGCGCAAAACCACTGGCTTGCGCCGTTACTGGGCGCCGGGCTGGGTTATCTCTTGCCCAAACGACTATTGGCCTATTGCGTAAAACGTCGGCAAAGAAACATCGCCATCGAGATCTCGACGTTCATTCCATTACTGCGAATTCTCTTCGAATCAGGCATGGCCGTAGAGCAGTCACTGCGGGTGCTCAGCAGCGAGGCGCATAAATTGCTGCCGGAGCTGACCAGCGAACTACGGCTGATCCTGACTCGAGTCGACTCTGGCCTGGAACTCGGCCAGGAGCTGCACAAGACCGCGACGCTGCTGACGGTAGATGAACTTACCGACACCTGCGTGATCCTCCAGCAACTGATCCATCAGGGCGGCGGCGCCATGAAATCGCTGCTCACGCTCAAGCAATTGCTCGACGACCGGCGCCTGACACGCCAACAGGAATACATCTCGAAAATGTCCGCCAAGATGTCCGTGGTGATGATGCTGTTTCTGTTTCCCGCCTTGCTGATCGTCTTGGCCGGCCCGGGTTTCACTGCTATTGGCCGGGCGTTTGGGTCATAGAATCGCGTCACAGATTGCTATACAACGTTGAAATACGACGGGCGAGTCATCCGTAGCAGCTGCCGAGCCTGCGAGGCTGCGTTCGACCGCGAAGCGGTCGTAAAATCAGGCAACGCGTTCTTTCAGGTAAACCGCGTATGCAGGATTTGCGAGGACTTCGTCCGAACGCGGCCCGCCTCTAACGCAGCCTCGCAGGCTCGGCAGCTGCTACGGAGGTGGTCCTGTACCGTATTTCAACGTTGTGACGCCCCAAAAAATCGCCGTCCCAAGCGACTAAGGTTTGACGACATACTCCGCCGGTTCTTCCGGGTCCAGATTGTCCAGCGCTCGATCCACCAACAGCCGGATCCCGTCGATCATCCTGCAAATACCTAACGCCACATTGCGTCGAGAACCTTCGATCTCAAACGCCAGGTCAGCGGCCATGGCCTTGACCGAGGCCAGGTCCTCCGAAGCGTTCGCCAGCAGGCTTTCACTGTCGATACCCGGGTTGACCGCAAACAACCGGTCCGAATGCAGATCGCTGAAACAGGTTGCTATACAACGTTGAAATACGACGGGCGAGTCATCCGTAGCAGCTGCCGAGCCTGCGAGGCTGCGTTCGGCCGCGAAGCGGTCGCTGAATCAGACAACGCGTTTTTACAGGTAATCCGCGTACGCAGGATTTGCGAGGACTTCGTCCTCGAACGCAGCCTCGCAGGCTCGGCAGCTGCTACGGGGGGAGTCCTGCAGCGTATTTCAACGTTGTGACGCCCCAGAAAATCGCCGTCCTAAGCGACTAAGGTTTGACGACATACTCCGCTGGTTCTTCAGGGTCCATATTGTCCAGCGCTCGATCCACCAACAGCCGGATCCCGTCGATCATCCTGCAAATACCTAGCGCCACATTGCGTCGAGACCCTTCGATCTCAAACGCCAGGTCAGCGGCCATGGCCTTGACCGAAGCCAGGTCCTCCGAAGCGTTCGCCAGCAGGCTTTCACTGTCGATACCCGGGTTGACCGCAAACAACCGGTCCGAATGCAGATCGCTGAAGCGCAGCTTCGACAGGGTCGGTTTCAGGTAATGATCGAGGGCGCGATGGGCAGCGTCGTGGAGCTTTTTTGAGTCGGGGGAGTCGTAGGGGGAAACGTCGTCGTGTTCGGGGGGATTGGGAGTTTCTTTAATCATGATGGAGCTCCTACGGTAGTGGGAGCCACGACTTGCCGGTCTCACTCGGCGAAGAGGTGGCAGCTGTGAACGGGGTGAGAATACCGGTCGTAGGCACCCGGCCAGACCTAAGTCTGCCCGCACACAGCCGCCATAATGCATGGCGCAGACGAAAAACGTCGGCGACGATTATGGTAGAGCCAGCGCTTTGCGCCTACAGAATTTCCTGGGTTCTCACACCCTGTCGCTGAATTTCAGCGACGTTCAAAGGCTAGAGGCCGTGCTTCCGAGGGGCAACCTTAAAGACATGTCAGAGATTTCTGCGTTGCCCGTGATGCTGTCATCAAATTCCGGCCTCATCCTACGGGCATTACACAAATGATCATTCCTACGCTCTGCGTCAGCTCGTGAAGCGGAACGCGGAGCGTCCCCGGCGGCATTCCCACGCAGAGCGTGGGAACGATCTAAAGCCGTACGCGCTCTTACCACTCAGGCCGGCTGTCAGGCCGCCGTGCTTTGCTTTTGATCTTGATCCACCCGCCCCTTCGGGAGGCCGAGTGGAGGTGTTCATCAGGGGGTGGGCGCGCAGCGCCGTACGGCGTAGCCGGACACATCGAGAGGAGGTCGTCGCGAAGCAGACCGTAGGCGATGCCCCCTGATGGACACCGGAGCGAGGGAACGCCGAGCCTAGGCGAGGTGCCGTACGCTTGGGGCGAGACCTTTTGGTTCCTTTTGTGTCGTCTGACAAAAGGGACTCGCCGTAAGGGCGAAACCATAAGCAGCCGTTACCGCAGCAACGGATATGTACACCAAAACCTAGTGCGCCGTAACCCGCCCCCGCGTCCCCACCCCACTAGGCGACAAAGCCAACGCCAACTGCGTCCGATTATGCATATGCGTCAACCGCAACACCTGCGACACATACAACTTCACCGTGTTCTCGGTAATCCCCAACTCACAGGCAATCTGATAATTGGTCTGCCCCTTGCCCACCAACCGCGCAACATCAAGCTGACGAGGCGACAGCTGATCAAAGATCGCCGGCATCTGCTCCCGGTCAACCTCCCCACCCGACGACGCCAGCGGAGCACGACGAACTTTATCAAGGTCCTGATAAAGGTCATCGATCGATTCGGAAAGGTCTTGCAGCTTCTGATTCAAGTGCCCCAACTGCACACTCTTTTGCCGTTCCTTAAGCGCGACCTCCTGACGCTGCACCCCTTCCAACAGCTCATCCAGGTCAATCGGCTTCTGGTAGTAGTCGGCGATCCCCGCGCGCAGGGCCTTGATCACATCCTGCTTGTCGGCGCGCCCGGTGAGCATGATCGCTTCGAATGCCCGGTGCTTGCCGGCGATGCGTTGCAGCTCCTGAACCAGTTGAATACCGTCAAGCCCCGGCATGTGCAAATCACAGAGGACCAGGCCGATGTCGACATCTTCACCGAAGCGCGCGATGGCTTGCTGGCTGGACTCACAAGGGACGCAACGGTAACCGCTGCTTTCAAGAAACTCGCAAAGCTCTTCCACGATCAGCGGTTGATCGTCGACCACCAGCACTTTTACCGCAGAGGTAGGTTTGTTCACGTGCGCCTCCATGCCCTGTCCGAAGACTGTCACTTCCTGTACCGACAGCGGCAAGCTGTACAGGCCTGAACTGAAAGTAGACCTACTTTCCTACTATGTACATAGCACTAGTCGCGCTGCACGACTAGCGGATACAGGCCAGTGTCAGCAGCATGCCGATCAGCACAAAGGGCGCAAAGGGTGGTTTTCTTGACAGCTCGGGAGCGAGGTATTGAAGCCGGGTCCTAAGCCCTTGACTCATATGCGGCCAGACCTTTGAAGCAATCAATAGCCACACCAGGCCAGACATTCCAGCGCCGATAAAACTGCCGAGCAAATGCAGGTTGTCGGTCGCCAGGCCGATCGTCGCCATCAGCTTCACATCGCCGGCTCCCAACCGTCCCAACCCATAACCGGGCAAGGTAAACAACAGTGCCAGCAGCAATGCCCAGCCGCCCTGCACATCAGGCGCGCCCAGCCAGGTGGTGCCGGTCCACAACAGATAAATCAACGCCAACAACCCTGCTCCCAAAGTCAGGCTGTTGGCGATATGCCGTTGCTGAACATCCTGTGCCGCGCAAAGCGCCAGCCAGATCAGTAGGACAAAACTCTGCATCCGGTAAAAATCGTCCGCTTTGGCTGAATGATTCTATGCTCATACCACGTAGTCGTTGTCAGGGTAGACGCACTCATGAAATCAGGCCTCCCCAAAAAGCAAAAAGGTGCTGTGGCGATTGAGTTCGCCTTGGTGTTCGTGATCTTTTTTGCGGTGTTCTACGGGATCGTCAGCTACAGCCTGCCGCTGTTGCTGGTGCAATCATTCAACGAGGCCACCGCCGAGGCGGTCCGGCAAAGCGTCGCACTTGATCCGAAAACGCCCAACTACCCGACGGCCATGGAGAACCTGGCAAACAGTGTTTTACAGCAGCAACTGTCCTGGGTGCCAAGCGCCTTCAACCTCACCTTTGGTGTAGACACCACGGCTGCCTATAACACAGGTACCGGTTTGCTGACGGTCAGCGTGACGTACCCCACCAGCAAGCTCAATCAAGTCATCCCGTTCCTCGTCCTGCCTGGTGTCGGTACCGTGCCCAATCTGCCGACAAACCTGACAGCACAATCGAGTCTGCAATTTTGACACCTGGAGAAAAGCTGTTTGGCCGACTGCTCAATCGTCCGCCATTCCAGGAACCCGACACGCCCTCCTACAGCCTGGTGAAACAGAATGTCGGATTGCACCTGCTGCTGAACCCTCAGGGCCGGGTACTGCACATGAGTGGCCCCTTGTGTCACGCATTGGCGCTGCGTCCGCCTGCCGACCAATCCCTGCTACTGATCGATTACCTGCTGCCCCACAGTCATTTGGCCGTCGAAGGCACACCCGCTGACTGGCAAGGCCAGAGCCTGGACCTGGATTTCACCGGTCTCGGTGGCCAGACCTTGCACCTGCGCGGCTGGGTTCAGCCGACGCCTGACGGCTGGCTGCTGCAGTTGCTCGACATTGCTGATTTGCTGCACGAACGCCAACAGGCCCACAGCCGCGAGGAATGTCAGTCGTTCGCCGGGCACATGAGCGAACAGCTTCGCCTGTGCAGCCTGATGCGCCTGCCCGAGGTGCTGACCGAACAACTTCAAGGCCTGGCCCAGCGCTGGCACATTCCCTGTGTGGCCATCGCGCTGCTCGACGATCAGGAACAAGGCTGGCTGATCCACAGCCAGTACAACGCACACGATGCGCCGCAGTTGTGGCAAACCGGCCAACCGCTGGGCACCAGCCTGGACAGCTTGAGCGGTAATACGCCGTTGCGCTTGAACGTCGCGCATGGCTTCAGCGAGCACCCGCGGTTACAGGGAACCTTCGGTAATACCGACGGATTTCTGGTGCCCTATCGGGACGATCACGGTGTGGCAGCCTGGTTGCTTTGTGGTTTTTACCCGGTACAGCAACGTGCGCCTCAGCTTGGCGAGCGTGACTGGTTGTTGCTGGTCGCAGCGTTGGCCGGGCCACTGCTGGGTCGTTTACGCGAGCAGCATCAACATCAGCAACTGGAACGACTCGAAGCCCTGCAAGGCTTGCTGGGCACCGGTTGGTGGGAGCTGTTCAGCAACACTGACGAGGTTCAACTGGCACCGCAATTGGCGTTCACCCTGCACCTGGAGAGTGCCCGTTTAGCGCTGGCCCAGTGGCTGGGGCTGATCCATCCGGCCGACCGCCAAGAGCTGACCAGCCGCGTGCAGGACCTGCAACAACACGGCAAGACCTTGCTGCTGTCCGTGCGCCTGCACCGCGCTGATGACGCCCAGATGCCGATCTGGTATCGCCTGCAAGGCCAGGCGTTAGGCGTAGGTGAACAGCGTCGGCTGGTGGGGTTCATGCTCGACATCAGCGACATCAAGAATCAACAGCAACAGGCCGCCGCTGCCCATGCCCGCCTGGACAACCTGATTGCCAGTTCGCCGGCGGTGATCTACGTGCAGCGCTATGTCGAAGGCGCGCTGCAACCGAGTTTTTTCAGTGCCAGCCTGCTGCCGTTGCTCGGCTGGAACCTGAATGATTTGACGGGCAACGCGCTGGTGGAGCGGGTTCATCCTGAAGACCGTGACCTGTATTTCGAGCGCACCCGCCAACTGCTGCGCGAGGGATCGGTACGCGCGCGTTACCGTCTGCGCGACCAGCGTGGCAACTACCACTGGCTGCTCGATGAAGCCAGGTTGCTGCGCGACGACCTTGGGCTGCCGGTGGAGGCGGTCGGCTTGTGGCTGGATGTCAGTGAAGCGACCCAGGCCGCCGAACAGGTCAAACAGAGCGAGGAGCGCTACCGGATGCTGGTGGAAGATTCGCCCGCGATGATCTGCCGCTACCGTCCGGACTTGACGCTGACGTTCGGCAATCGTCCCTTGGCGACGTACCTGGAATGCACGCCCGAACAATTGCCGGGGGTCGATCTGGGCAGCTGGCTGTCGGCCGAACAGCGCGAAGCCTTTGTGCTGCGCCTGCACCAACTGACGCCGGAGTTCCCGGTGAGCACCGCGGAAATCAGCCTGCAACTCCCCGGGCGCGAAAATGCCTGGTGGGTCTGGTCGGATCGCGGGGTGTTCGACGAGCGGGGTCGCCTGATCGAAATTCAGGCCGTGGGCCGCGACAACACCGAGGTCCGCCGCTCGCAACAACAGCTCACGCAAAGCGCAAAAATGGCCACCCTGGGAGAAATGGCCACCGGGCTGGCGCATGAAATCAACCAGCCACTGAACGTGATGCGCATGGCCATCGTCAACGTGCTCAAGCGTTTGAGCAACGGCGATGTGCAGATCGACTACCTGCAAGACAAACTCAAGCGTATCGACGCCCAGGTCCAGCGTGCGGCTCGGGTAGTCGATCACATGCGGGTGTTCGGCCGACGCTCGGAAATCGAGCAACAATTGTTCAATCCGGCACTCGCGGTGGAAGGCACGCTGTCATTGCTGGCCGAGGGCATGCGCGGCAAAGGCATCGACTTGCGGATCAGCGAATTCGGTTTCGAAGCCACTGTGCGTGGCCATGTCGATCAGCTGGAACAAGTGTTGATCAACCTGATGGTCAATGCGCGCGATGCACTGCTGAGCAAGCGCGAAGGCGATCCAGCGTTCAAACCGTGGATTTCGCTGTATGCCGAACGTGACGAGTACTCGATAAGGCTGTGGGTCGAGGACAACGCTGGCGGTATTGATCCGCGCTTGCTGGAACGGATCTTCGAACCGTTCTTCACCACCAAACCGGTCGGTGTTGGCACCGGCCTGGGGTTGTCGGTGAGCTACGGTATCGTCGAGAACATGGGCGGACGGTTGAGCGTGCGCAATTCGATCGAGGGCGCGCGGTTCTGCATCGAGTTGCCAATTGCCTCGGGTGATCAGATCACCAGGTAGGCTTTGCCTTTTTGCCCGCAGGTGAGGTTGAACCCCACATCGACTTTGTTGACGTCGATCCCCAGATTGAGCAGCAGGCTGTTCACCAGCGGATCGACCAAGGGTGCCAGCAGACCATCGATTGCGTTGACCAGCAGCGTTGTTACATCTGCCAGCAGCGATGACAGCGTGCTTAGCAGCAAAGCCGTCAGACCGCTAATCGTCGGCGTGTGCTGAATGAGCGTAATGCCTCCCAGGGTCGCGCTCAAACTGCCGACGACACCCGATACCGAAACGGTGTGAGTCGGCAGTGGCGGGACATTGATGTCCTTGGGGTTGTTGTAGGTGTAATTCGGGTCACTGGTCCCGGCGATCGGGCTGTCGATCATGATTTCGCTGCCACCGCCGGTAAACGGTGTGCGCGGACCACAGGTGAAGGTCAATCCCTGGCAGGTCCTGCTGCCGATATCGACCAGGGTTAACGGTGTAAGCGCTGACAACGGCGAGGAGGAGAACCAGATTGCAGGGTTGATCTGGCCGACTTTGACGTTGAGCGCAGAAATCTTCGTGGTCGCGGTGAGACTTTTGCTGGTCGGACTGACGCATGAGTAGTCGGTGACATAACTACTCCCGACTCCCGCTTCGATCCCTACATCGAGGTTGAGGCCTTCAGGCGCTATTTTCAGGTCTGTTTGTGTGCAGGTTGACAACAGGCACCCGGGGGCCAGCAGCGTGTTCATAGAAACGACAATCGCGCTCAACAGCGTATTCACCACCTGCAACACCGCATTGATAAGAGAAAGGTCGACCGTTGCGAGCACTCGCACCTGCGCGGTCTTCACATAGATTCGGTTCACACCCAACGGGTCAGCCTTGGCCAGTTCCGGATCGCCCACGGCAGAAAACTGCGGCGGCTCGATCACTTTTACACGGGTCGTCACGCCCAGCAGACCCAGTATGTTCACCGGCAGAACGGCGGTCACCGCACTGTTTTTATTCGCCAACTGCACAAAGCCCTGAACCAGCTGAAACAGCTGCACCGTGGCATCCAGGCCGGCCGTCGAGGTGCCCGTCTGAAGTTGCAGCACATCGCCAAGTTTGATCGGTGGTGCATTGCTGGCCCCCACCTGCAGACTGGTCAACGCCGTCATCACATCGGCCGAGGCACCGCTCTGACCTGCAACCGTTGCAGCGGCGTGTATGAACTGAGTCACTGTCCCTTGTGTGCTGAGCAATGCCGTGTAGTCACCTGCGCTCACACCCAGCTCGATGGCCAGCTGGTCCATGAATTTCAGCAGGTTGATATCGGCATTGGCCAGGCCGTCCCAGCCCACGGCGGTCAGGTTCACGCTGCCACCCAGAAGGCTCGAGAACAGCGGATTCAAGAGATTCGACCTCGCGGTATCGACGCTGGCAACCGAACTTCGAATGCTTAGCTGCGCCAGCGTTGGCTTGGGTGCCGCGGCCACTGCCGTGGCAGTCAGCGTGGTATTGGCACTGACGGAAGCCCCACTGAACAATGCTTGAATACCCGCCACCGCACTGGTCGCTACCACGTGGGTGGCAACCACCTGAATGGCCGTCGATTGCGCGGCATTGGGGACGAAGGTGCGCAGGTTGGTCGGTGCCGTCGCCAGCGAACCGCAGGTGGTGGTCAAGGTACTGGTGGGGCTGACGAAAAACGCATTACGAACCGCGCTTTGCCCGGCATAACTGGCCGCCGTCAAACCCGGCAGGCAGGTGCCGCCGCGACTGACCGCTTCCAGCGCGGCGTTGTCCACCGTACGTTGTAACTTGCGCTGCTCCAGATAGAGCCGGCCGCTGTCGACCACCAACAGTGCAAACAACAACGCAAGGCCGAAGGTCATTGCCGCGAGCAATCCAATAGCGCCACGTTGCCCGGCGGGGCCGCGAAACTGCAAACGGGGAGACATCGAGCACTCCTTTGCCGGCGCACTGCCGAGCGCTACCTCCGGTGGTGAAGGCAGTGTAGTCAAGGCTCGAGCACGGCGCTGGCAACTTGCCAGCGCCGATGATTCAAGTGCTTTATTTCGGCGGGTAGTTGCTCAATATCCGTCCTACCGTCGCGCGAATCGCGGCGCTGCGGTCGGCGGGCTGCGGCGATCTGCTGAGCAGTTGCTCATCACTGCCACGCCAGACCAGCTTGCCATCCTTGCCATCGAACAGGTCAATCTGAAGCGTGGCAACCTTGTAGGAGACGTTGCGGGTTTCGTTGTACATCGGTGCGCCCCAGTAGCCATTCCAGGGGCCACCCCAGGCACCGCCATAGTTGGTAGTGATTTGCTGCTGGCGATCCTCGACGATCAGGTAGGTCCGCACATTGACGTCAGCCTTGGCACCGGTAGCGGCCGGGCGCAGGCCACGCTGGTCGAGTTGATCGGCAACCGCCTGGCGAATGCGTTGTTCGGTGAGGTCGCTCTTGATCCGCGGATCCTCGGGGCGGTATTGCACCGCTGGCTCTTTCCACGCCCAGCTGCGATAGGCGGCGAAGTCGCGGCTGGCATCAAAATCGTAATTGACCTTGGTCGTTTGGCAGGCGCTGAGCAACACAGCGCACGCCAGTAATGAGAGACGAAGGGACATGATTTTTCTCCGGGTCCAGGCAGGGAACCTAACTAGGAGGATACGCCGCTACCGCCTTTTCCACAGCTGTTCGTAACGCATCGCCACGCTCTATTTCGTTGCCCTGAAGGCCCGCTTCAGCACTGGCACTCCAGACCGGTTGCCCGGTGCTGGCGTCGAACAGATCCACCCGAATCACCAGCACTTGAACCTGATAGGTACGAACGATCGGCGCCGTGTTGTACATCCCGTAGCCGCCATAACCGTAATCGTCCTGTACCTGCATCAGGCGGGTTTCCTGATGCAGGTCGGCGCTGACCCACAGATCGGCCGGACGATTGTCGTGCAGCGGGCGCAAACCCCGTTGATCCAGCGCATTACTGACCGCTTCGGCGATCTGCGCCGAGTCGGCCAAGGCCGAGCCATTGGGCAACCGGCCGTTGAGCCAGGCCCAGCTTTGGTAACGGCTGTAATCACGCGGCGCCGCCGGGTAGGCGCTGCGGTCAAAGGTGTTGGCGGCGTGTGGCGGAGCCGGCGGCAGCGGATTGGAGCTGGCGACATACGGATTGCTGCCCTGGCAGGCACCCAGCCCCAGACACAACATGATCATTCCCAATCGGCGTTTCATTGTCCTCTCCACAGAAGCATCAGCATATACACGTCTTTTCGTTCCAACCCTTGTAGCAGCTGCCGAGCCTGCGAGGCTGCGTTCGAGGACGAAGTCCTCGTAAATCCCGGACCAGGAACGCGTGGCCTGATTCAACGACTGCTCCGCAGCCGAACGCAGCCTCGCAGGCTCGACAGCTGCTACGGGAGCCACGGTTCAGACCGGGCGACAGATCCAGTGCAGGTAACGCCCCAGTCCGGCAAAACTCGGGTGACGACGGTGGGCCAGTTCCATTTCCAGCAAGTCGATCAGTTCGGCACGGGCCTGAAACTCTACCGGCATGTAGTCATGAAAAACCCGCACTCCGCTCTGGGTTTCGACCTGCCACAAACCTTCCAGTTGCGTCGCCAGTTCGCGCGGATCCAGAGGCATCTGCGGGGTCAGGCTCTGCTTCTCGCCGGCCATGTCGTTCTTGCGCATCTTGCGGAAATGGCCCTTGAGCAAATTGCGATAAATCAGTGCATCACGGTTATAGAACGCCAGCGACAGCCAGCCGTCTTTGGTCGTCAGTTGATGCAGCACCGGCAGAATCGCGTGGGGTTCGGCCAACCACTCCAGCACCGCGTGGCACAGCACCAGGTCGTAAGGTTCGGTGAGTTGACCGAGCAGCTCTTGCCACGGCGCCTGGATAAACGTCGCCGCTTGCCCGGCCTCGGCGAAGCGTTGGCGGGCGCCTTCGAGCATCGGTTCGGCAGGCTCGGCCAGGGTCACCTGATGACCGCGCTGGGCCAGCCACAACGACATGTGCCCAAGGCCGGCGCCGATATCCAGCACCCGCAACGGGCGATCAGGCAGGGTTTCGGCCAGGTCGGCCTGAAGCACCGCCAGACGGATTGCGCCTTTGGCACCGCCGTAGATTTTTTCGGCGAAACGGGTCGCCAACTGATCGAAATGACGGTCGCTCATCAGCTGAACCGCCGTTCGCTGTCAGCCAGCTTGCTGCGTACTACCTGTTCCATGTCCAACCCCAGTTCGCTGCACAGCAGCAGTAGATAGAGCACGATATCGCCGACTTCCTGACCGGCATGCGCCAGTTTGTCCGCCGGCAACTGGCGCGACTGGTCTTCGCTCAACCATTGGAAAATTTCCACCAGCTCGGCCATTTCGACACTGGCGGCCATGGCCAGGTTCTTCGGGCTGTGAAATTGCCGCCAGTCGTTGCGATCACGGATACAGTGCAGGCGTTCGGTCAGTTCAACAAGGTTCATCGGGCTCTCCTGAAGGCGTATAGCTTCATGCCGATGACGGATGAAGGCAAGCGCCGAACACTGCTGTCGCTTCGCGACTGTTCGTGAGCAAGCCCGCTTGTATGTTTAGACTTGAAGGGGTGGGTGGGACTAAGAGCCCGATTCCGACTCTAGCCAGTACAGAACGCAGAAGCTTGCCCAGTGGGCGCAGACCTTCAGTTACTATTCGCGAATTCAAACCACCAAACCTCTATGCTTCAAGGGTGCTCGCCAGCCCTGACAATGGCCAAAGCGCTCAGCTCCGGCACCCACTCTTTCATCAGGACGTATACATGCAGGTAGATAGCTTTTTCGAATGGCTCGGTCAGGCGCTGGGGTCGGTCATCCGGTTCATCGTCGATACGCTCAGTGGGCTGTTCAATGCCTTGACTCACGCCAGCGGTAATTTCGTCGACGGGCTGTCACGAGCACTGGGCATGGAGCCCTCGATCATCAGCATTCTCGTGCTGATCATCGGCTTGATGCTGCTGTACTCGGCGATCCGCGCCTTCATGCGTGCATCGATCATCGCCGGGATTATCTGGCTGGTGCTGGGGTTGTGGGTGTTGAGCTGGGTGGTTCACTGAACAACACCTCGCTCACGCACAACCTGTAGCAGCTGCCGAAGGCTGCGTTCGAGGGCGAAGCACTCGCCAAGCTGACGACGCGGTCATCCAGAGGGACCTTGGTATGCCATTCACGACGGCTTCGCCGCCGAACGCAGCCTTCGGCAGCTGCTACAGGGGAGGTGCCGAGCCCGAAATCCCTTGAATTACCGGCATCAGGGCAAGCTCCCTCTTCACCAAAAGCCCGCTTTCACAAGACCGCTGACGCCTGGATCTACCGCTACAATGCCCGCTCTCGAAAGGAGCCTGAATGTCTACGTTGATCACCGACTGGCGCGATCGTGCGACCCATCGCCGCGTCTGGGCGCTTGCCGCGCCGATGATTCTTTCGAACATTTCCGTGCCGCTGGTGGCGCTGGTCGACAGCACGGTGGTCGGCCACCTGCCTCACGCGCATCAGCTCGGCGCGGTTGCGGTGGGCGCCAGCCTGTACACCTTTCTGGCCTGGGCCATGGGGTTTCTGCGCATGGGCTCCACCGGGTTTGCCGCGCAGGCGGCCGGGCGCGGTGATGGCGCGGCGTTGCGGCAGATCCTGCTGCAAGGCTTGCTATTGGCGATGGGGCTGGCGCTGCTGCTCGGGATGCTGGGCGTGCCGCTCAGTGGCGTGGCGTTGCACTTCATGCAGCCATCGGCCGAACTTGATCAACTGACCCGCGAGTTTTTCCACACCCGGCTGTTTGGCTTACCGGCAGCGCTGGCCAGTTATGCACTGGTCGGCTGGTTCCTCGGTACCCAGAACGCCCGCGCACCGCTGGCGATTCTGCTGACCACCAACCTGGTGAATATCGCGCTGAACCTGTGGTTCGTCATTGGTCTGCAATGGGGCGTTGTCGGGGCGGCCCGTGCTTCAGTGATCGCCGAATGGACCGGCGCCCTGCTCGGCCTGGCCATGACCCGTAACGCCCTGCGCGCCTACCCCGGGCATATCGCCTGGGCGGCACTGGCGCTGTGGCAGAGCTGGCGGCCGCTGCTGGCGGTCAACCGCGATATTTTCATTCGCAGCCTGGCGCTGCAATCGGTGTTCTTCATGGTGACCGTGCAAGGCGCACGGCTCGGCGATGCGACGGTGGCGGCCAATGCATTATTGCTCAATGGCTTGCTGTTGACCGCCCATGCCCTGGATGGCCTGGCCCATGCGGTGGAGGCCCTGTGCGGCCACGCCATCGGTGCCCGTGACCGTCAGGCCTTGCGTCGGTCCCTGGTGGTCGCCTGCGGCTGGTCATTGATTGCCAGCCTGGGTTTTGCGCTGCTGTTCTTCTGCGCCGGGCACCTGTTCATCGAGATGCAGACCAACATCCAGAGCGTGCGCGACACTGCGTTCGTCTACTTGCCGTACCTCGCCGCACTGCCGCTGATCGCCGTCTGGAGCTACTTGCTCGACGGCCTGTTCATCGGCGCTACCCGGGCCCGGGAAATGCGCAACGGCATGCTGCTGACGGTGCTGCTATTGCTGCCATTTGCCTGGGCACTGCAAGGGTTCGGCAACCATGGACTGTGGCTGACCTTTCTACTGTTCATGGTGCTGCGCAGCCTGACGCTTGGGGCATTCGCCTGGACCCTGCACAAGAACGATGGCTGGTTCACCGTCTGAACATCGTGCTGCTCCAGCTCGTGTAGCAGCTGCCGAGCCTGCGAGGCTGCGTTCGGCCGCGGAGCGGTCGTAAAATCAGGCAGTGCGTTCTTTCAGGAAAACCGCGTACGCAGGATTTACGAGGACTTCGTCCTCGAACGCAGCCTCGCGGGCTCGGCAGCTGCTACGAGTGCAGTTCTTCATCGCGATTTGGCCTGCAGAGCGCGGTGAGTTCAGGGCCGATAGCCCTGCCAGCGGTTGCGCAGGCTGTCGAGCCGCTCTTGCTGAGTGCGCCCGGGCAGGTGTGCTTCGGGTGTGGCTGACGGGTACTGCAAACGCAATCGTATCCAGCCATCGAGCACCGGGCGTTCGCTGAAACCCTGTTCGAGTCCTTCCTGTACAAAAGACCAGATCGTGCCAAAGTCGTGGCCCGTCGAGCGGCTCCAGTGCCATGCATGGCGCTCGAGCAGGCAGGCTTGCAACTTGCTCTGCTGGAGAACGCTGAGGCTGTCGTCGATGACCAGTTCGCTGACGGCCAATCGCGGATTGATCAAATGCAACCACCCCAGACTGCCGATCGCCCGGTCCGCCCAGGTTCCACCGTACCAGTACAGCTTATCGATCGGCCCCAGCCAGCGGCTCAACTCGTGGGCATCGCTGGCATCAAAAAAGTAACTGGCGATAAAGGGGTTGTAATAGCTGAGCAAGCCTTTGTAATGAAGCCCGAACGTGACCGTGAGCATACGACGAAGGTGCCCGAGCAATTGCTCCGGCGATGCTGCGCTGACCAGCAACAACCCCGGCCAGTCCGCAGGCTCGTCGTGGCAACATTGCATCAGCGGCGATTGCGCCGACAGTTCGATCAGCTGCGGCCCCTGGTCGCGCAACGCATGCAGGTCGGTGTTCTCGAACAACGCGTAACGCGGTACATCGGCAAACCGCTGTTGCAGGTTCCACCTTGCCTGCGGCGAACCCGGTACATCCAGCAAAAGCCATTGAGCCGACTGGGCAGCGATCATGCCGCACCACTTTGGCCAAGCCCTGCCACTGTGCGGCAGGCGCAGATCGCTTGCCGGCAATGCATGAAACTCCCCCCGCCGGGTATCAAACACAGCAACACCAAGGGCTGACTGCTCTGAACCAACGCCAATAAGTCTTGGCGATCCTCGGGCGATAAATCTTCCAGTACCGGGGGCGCCTCCCCGACCGCTGAGGGCGGGGAGGTTTCGGTCGACAACAGGTTGTCGACGTTCAACGGCGTCCTGCGAAATATGCCGGTGATCAATGGCTGGTCCGGGTCGCCCTCGATAAAGCTTACGCAGACCTCTACTCCCGCCGTTAAACCGGCAACCGACTCTGCAGACAGTTGGGGCGAAACCGGCAGCCAGCAATGGCTAGGCCTTGCACCCTCACCCTGATAAAGCCAATCGAACTGCACGGCGATCCGTAGCGCCGAATCGCTGCGGAGTTCGTCGACCTTGACCACCCAACCACGCTGCACGCTGCTCATCCGAGGCTTCACGCCTGGACAAAACGCTACGAACGTTGCCTCCCAGGGAATCGCATCAATGCGGTTGTGGTAGTACGGCACCCGCGCCTGACTGCCCGAATGCTCGACCCGGGTCAGCAACCACAGGTGATTCCAGTCAGCAAACGGATGGCCCGACAACGGCATCAGCATGCCGCTACGCAGGTTCGGCAGGTCCGTTTCAGCTTCTGCGACGGGTTGCGGCGACCGATCCTGAGTGGCCACATCAACATGAGCACGAACCTTGAAACGCCTGACCGCCGGTGCAGTGCCCTGCGCATCGAAGGGTGCGCTGTCACCGGGACGCAAGTTTCGTCGGGAGTCGCCAAAGATCAGGCAATGACCCTGCTTGCGGTGCTGAAAGTGGTAGTGAATCCGCTCTTGCTCGCACAGGCGCTGAAGAAACGTCAAATCCGACTCACGGTACTGAGTGCAAAACTCCCGCACGGGGTAGTCGTTCCTGAGTTCGAATCGACAGTTTCTATCATCTATGCCGTGCTCCTTCAGTACCCGAGCCAGAATCTGCGGGACTGACAGTCCGCTGAAAATTCGCTGGTTGCAGCGTTGCGCCAGGCAGGCCAGCTTCGGCCCGAGGCACAGACGCCAGAGCGCCGGCACCGCGTCGTCAGAAAGCGGGGTAAGGTCATGAATCTGTCCGTGGATACCGGTGCCCGCGCCCCCAAAACTCAGGTACGCCGAGCGAAACATCAGGCTCGCAATGTCCAGCCGCGGCTCATCGAACTGCAGATCCAGCTGGAAAGCAAAGGGCTGGCTGATGGACTCGCAGCCGGTAAAGGCGACGACGACAAAGGGTTGGGGCTGACCCGCTATCTCCAGACGAAATGACGGCTCGTTGACGGGATCGAACATCGGCGTTTCTCTACAGGAGGGACAGCCGGGGATTCTCGCTGAGAGACATGGCCGAGTAGAGTGCCGAAGTACAACTTAGGAAATGACCTACGCGAAATAAAGACCACACAGCGTTGAATGTGCGTGGGCACGGCAAATCGCTACAAAAATAAAGAAATGCCGTACCAGGTCCTCGGAAAACTCCGCACTTCGCGGAGTATTTTCCGACAACCTGGTCACAGCAGTTCGCTACCTCAAGAAGACAGGTAAGACGAACGAGTCAGACCCAGGCGCAAGGCATCGAGGTACTGGGTGCGCTCGGTAGCACTGATTCGAGCACTGGCCACTTTGTCGCGGTAGTGCGTCATCAGCTCTTCCGGCGACAAGTGCACGTAACGCAGCATGTCTTCGATGGTGTCGTGGGTTTCGATACCGGCGTGGTAAACGCTGCCGTCGGCATTCTGGTAGATGTTTACCGAGTCGGTGTCACCGAACAGGTTGTGCATGTCACCGAGAATTTCCTGGTAAGCGCCCACCAGGAAAATCCCCAGCAAGTAGTCTTCGCCATCATTGAGCCCGTGTACCGGCAGGCTGGTTTCGATGCTCTGCTCGTCGACGTATTGCTTGATCTTGCCGTCGGAGTCACAGGTCAGGTCTTGCAGCACGGCACGGCGCATCGGCTCTTCATCAAGACGGTGCAGCGGCAGGATCGGCAGGACCTGGCCGATGGCCCAGGTGTCCGGCAGGCTCTGGAATACCGAGAAGTTGCAGATGTACTTGTCGGCCAGCTTGTCGTTGAGTTCGTCGAGCACCTGACGGTGCGAGCGCTGACGGGCTTTCAACGAGTTGTGCAGGCGACGGCAGACGGCAAAGTAGCATTGCTCGGCCAGGGCTTTCTCGGCCAGGGTCAGCTTGCCATCGGCGTACTGGCTGGCCACGTCGCTCATGTAGTGAGTCGCGCGCCAGTAGGTTTCGGTGACCATCTCGATATCGGTCGGACCAAGCAGGTCGACCAGCCATTGCACGGTTTCCGGCAGCTCTTCCTTGTTCTCGATCATCGGCACGTCGTCGTTGTGTTTCTCGACGTCGGTGACCTGCACCACCAGCATGGCGTGGTGAGCGGTCAGCGAACGACCACTCTCGGAGAAGATGTTCGGATGCGGCAGGCTCTGCGCGTCGCAGAATTCCTTGAGCATGCCGACCACGACACCGGCGTAATCGTCCATGTCGTAGTTGATCGAGCTGGCGTTGCGCGAGTGAGTACCGTCGTAGTCGACGCCCAGGCCACCACCCACGTCGATGTGATCCACCGGCAGGCCAAGGTTGCGCAGTTCGCCGTAATAACGGATCGCTTCCTTGAAGCCGTGCTGGTAGTCCGCCAGGTTGGCGATCTGCGAGCCCATGTGGAAGTGCAGCAAACGAATACCTTGATCCAGGCCGGCTGCACGGAAGCGCTCGACTACCGACAGCAACTGGGCAGCAGACAGCCCGAACTTGGACTTTTCGCCACCCGTGTCAGCCCATTTGCTCGATGCCAGGGACGACAGGCGAACCCGCAGGCCGACTTGAGGCTTGACCTTCAGCGAGGCTGCTTCTTCGATCACCAGGCCGACTTCGGATTCTTTCTCGATCACGATGAACACGTTGTGGCCCAGCTTCTGGCCCATCAGTGCCAGACGGATGAACTCACGGTCCTTGTAACCGTTGCAGACGATGGTGCCGCCCTTTGGCGCCAGGGCCAGCACGGCCAGCAGTTCCGGCTTGGAACCGGCTTCCAGGCCGATGGACACGTTCTGGGTGGCGATGATGTTCTCGATCACCGCTTCCTGCTGGTTAACCTTGATCGGGTACAGGGCGGTGTACTTGCTCTGGTATTCCAGACGCTCGATGTTCGCGTCGAAGGCGCCGGTCAGCTGACGGACGCGGTCTTGCAGGATGTCCGGGAAGCGCACCAGCAGTGGCAAGGACAGGCCGCTTTTGCGCAGCTGTGCGACTTGCTCGAACAGATCGATAGGCGAGCTGTTCGGACCGTTCGGACGAACTTCTACGCGACCGGCGTCACTGATCGCGAAATACCCGGCCCCCCAATGGCGAATCCCGTAAACACTGCGGCTGTCCGCAACTGTCCATTGGCTGCCATCGTCTTTGCGTGTGCGTCGTACGGACATCGAAGTCCCCTATAAATGAAGTCAAAGAGCGCCACCCGGGTTGAGGGCTGGCGCAGTCTAAAGTGAAAAAATGACGATTAGCCTGCAAGCGGGATAGACCACACTGGCAGCGCTGAGTTTAGAAACCGGTCAGAACAGGCTCTGTGAAAACCATGGAGACGACGTTCAACCTGAATCGGATCAGGACTGCATCAAGTCGGGGTGGTTTTCACAGAGGCTGCTAGCCGCCGGATTTCTTCGCTTTGAAACCGTGTTTGATCAGCTCTGCCAAGAGTAGCTCGACATGATCGCCCTGGATCTCGATGATCCCGTCCTTCAACGCACCACCGGTGCCGCAACGTTTCTTCAACGTCGTGGCGAGTTCCTTGAGCGCGTCTTCAGCCAGCGGTACGCCGCTGATGGTGGTCACCGTCTTGCCACCCCGGCCCTTGCTTTCGCGGCGCACGCGCGCGATGCCGTCGCCGGCCGGGATAACGGTTTGTTTGCAGATGCAGGCTGCCACCGGCTGGCTACAGTCCGGGCAATGTCGACCTGCGTCGGTGGAAAATACCAGGCCACCAAGGGCGGCGAAGGATGCGGCTTTTTTGGCCACCGGCAATCCTCTTGGGAGGACAAAGACTGGTCGCAGCAACGTTGGCACGTGCTATCGACCGCGAAGCCCCACTCAGGCAGGGGCAGCGCTACTGGACCGGACGCCCTTACAAAAAGGAGTGTCGGTTCAGCTTGAAAAGGTCGCGCAGTGTAACGGCAAAAAGCGCACTTGCTAAGAGCCAATCGGCGCCATTTTATAGATCTTTTGCGACGTCCTTCAGAGCGTCACCCCCGCGCGCGCGCAGATAGCGCTTCAACGCCGCCAGAGAGTCCGGGCAGTAAGGCTTCTGCGTGATTTCCAGCATCACCTGTTCGATGGGAATAAAGCGGGCCTGAAGCACTTCTTCCGGCTGCAGGATCAATGGCCCGTCCCAGACTGCCGAAAACGCCGAACACCACAGGCGGTTGCCAGTGTCTTCAAAGAAAAAATGATCATGGGCGGCCAGCTCGACCCCACTGACGCCCAACTCTTCTTCCAGTTCACGGGCCGCCGATTCGGCGTAGGTTTCGGTTGCCAGCACCATGCCCCCCGCCGCCACATCCCAAAACCCCGGATAGATGGCTTTGCTGAACGTGCGCTGATGCACGCACAGTTCACCGGCCGAGTTGAACAGCATGATGTAAGTGCCGCGCCCGATCAGCCCGCGCTCGCGCAAGTCCGAACGCACCAGCGAACCGAGCAGGTTGTCCTGCTCGTCGACCCAGGCGATCTGTTCGGCGTCCGAGGCTGCGCGGTGCGCAGCCTCATTCAGGTTATCGACCATGACTCAGCCCTGATTGAGCAATTGACGCAAATCGATAACTGCCGCGTTGGCCCGCGAGATGTAGTTGGCCATGACCAGCGAGTGGTTGGCCAAAATCCCGAAACCGCTGCCGTTGAGGATCATCGGGCTCCAGACTGTTTCCTGGGACGCCTCCAGTTCACGAATGATCTGACGTACGCTGACCGTCGCGTTCTTCTTCGCCAGGACATCGGCGAAGTCGACTTCGATGGCGCGCAGCAAATGCGAGAGTGCCCAGGCCTGACCGCGCGCTTCATAGAATACGTCGTCGATCTGCAGCCAAGGGGTTTCCACCCGCTCTTCATCCACCTGCGGCACCTGACCCGGCGCCAGGGTTTCGGTTTTCAGCGCGGTGTTCAGCTTGACCCGGCCAACACTGGCCGACAGCCGTTGCGACAGCGAACCCAAACGGGTCGCGACATCACCCAACCAGTTGTTCAGGTTGTCGGCACGCGCATAGAACTGGGCGTTTTTTTGCGTTGGATCGGACAGGCGAGCCTGGTAGCGGCTCAGGGAGTTGATGCCTTCCTGATATTCCGACTCGCTGGACGGCAGCATCCAGCTCTTGTTGTCGAAGTTGAAACGCGGCTCGGCCTTGGCCAGATCAGCGTCTTCAGCCGATTGCGATTGCGAACGGGCAAAATCTTTACGCAAGGCGCGAGTCAGATCGCGGACTTGCACCAGCACGCCATATTCCCAATTCGGCATGTCGTCCAGCCACAAGCCTGGTGGAAAACGGTCGTTGGAAATATAGCCACCCGGCTTGTGCAGCAAGGTACCGGCGACGGTCTTGAGGGTTTCGACCGTGGTGTAGCCGATGACCATCTGCTTGCCTTCCTTCTCGGCGGCCAGTTGCGCGTTCTGCTGAACCGGAAACAGCGCAGGTTCATGGCTCCAGTACCAGCCCACGGCAAGGACCACCAGCAAATACAGGCCGATCAAGGTGGCCAATGCGCGGCTGAACAGCAGGCCACCTAAATAGCTGCGGGTTGCCGACTTGGGTTCGGCGGCACGTTCAGGCGCGCTGCCTGTGCGGTTCTTCCAGTCCAGCATGGCGATATCCTTTCAATCACTTGAGTTCGTCGGTTCGACCACAACCCTACTCCATCGTGCTTTGCTGCGAGCAGATTAAATCTGCCCGGCAGACCATGGATCGCACAGTGGCCGCGAGTCGAGCAGCCACTATAAATGAAGCACAGCGTCGATCCTATGCGACCAGTCGGTCAGGAACTGAATAACGTCGCTTTACAGTTTATTGATGTACGACACTCATGGCATCGGAAAGAGGTGCTAGCATAGAGCCACCAGTCGATCTCAGCATGCACCCTAACTAGTAGTCAGGATATGACCGAGCCAGAAGACCCCAGCCGTGAGCGCCTCAAGCACCACTTTGCCCAGCGGGTAATTCATCAAGCACGTCAGATTCTTGAGATATGGCAGCGCCTGCAACGCTGTGAATGGTCAGGCGCCGACCTGGCAGAGCTGAGTGAAGCGAACCTGCGGCTGCTGCGTTTCGCCGAACGTTTCGAACAACCCGAGCACACCCACCTGGCGCACAGCATCAGCCAGTCGCTTGCGGCCGTCGATGCCAACCGCGGACGCCTGAGCAGCGGGCTGATCACCGACCTCAATCGTCTGATGCAGCGCCTGTCGCGCACCGGCCTGCGGCATGGCGACCAGCTCGAACAAACCTTTCTACCGCCACTGCGCAAGCCGATCTACGTGATGCTGCAAGATCACGACCGCGCCGAGCGACTGGCCAAGCAGCTCGAGTTTTTCGGTCTCAGCGCGCAATCGCTGGACAGCGTGGCAGCGTTTCGCTCCTCGATGGTCGAGCGGTTGCCGGCAGCGATTGTCATGGATGTCGACTTCAGCGGCCCCGGCATGGGCCTGCAATTGGCAGCCGAAGCTCAGGAAGGCCTGGAGCAAAAACTGCCGCTGCTGTTTTTCAGCCTGCTGGAAACCGACACCCCGACCCGCCTCGCAGCTGTACGCGCCGGCGGCCAGGAGTTTCTGACCGGCACCCTCGAAGCGTCGAGCCTGCTGGAAAAGATCGAAGTGCTGACCTGCGTCGCCCAGTACGAACCTTATAAAGTGCTGATCATCGACGACTCCCGTGCCCAGGCGCTGCACACCGAGCGCCTGCTCAACAGTGCCGGGATCGTCACCCGCACCTTGATCGAACCGATTCAGGCAATGGCCGAGCTGGCGGATTTCCAGCCGGACCTGATCATCCTCGACATGTACATGCCGACCTGCACCGGCACCGAACTGGCCAAGGTGATCCGGCACAATGACCGTTATGTCAGCGTGCCGATCATCTACTTGTCGGCCGAAGACGACCTGGACAAGCAGCTCGACGCCATGAGCGAAGGTGGCGACGATTTCCTGACCAAGCCGATCAAGCCGCGTCACCTGATCACCACCGTACGCAACCGAGCAGCCCGGGCGCGCAACCTCAAGGCGCGGATGGTCCGTGACAGCCTGACCGGCCTCTATAACCACACCCATATTCTGCAATTGCTCGAAGACTGCAGCTTCCGCGCCCGCCGCGAGAACAAGCCATTGAGCTTTGCGATGCTCGACATTGACCATTTCAAGCGGGTCAATGACAGCCACGGCCACCCCATGGGCGACCGGGTGATCAAGAGCCTGGCACTGTTTCTCAAGCAACGCCTGCGCAAGACCGACTTCATTGGCCGGTATGGCGGTGAAGAGTTCGCCATCGTGATGCCGGACACCGATATCGAATCGGCCTATAAAGTGCTCGATGAAATCCGCCAGCGCTTTGCCGAGATCCACTACCCGGCCCAGCCGCAGGATCTCTGGTGCACCTTCAGCGCCGGCGTGGTGGACCTGCATGAAGATTCCGACAGCCTGATGATGGCCAGCCAGGCGGACGAGGCGCTGTACCGCGCCAAGCACGCCGGGCGCAATCGCGTTCAAGCCGCGCGGTCGTCAAATCAAAGTGCCACTTTTTCACCTGAATCCACCGATTCGGTCATAACCCTGTAACACAAACGCAATAACTTCAGGCACTTACCATTCTGTCGTTGGTAGAACCGCGATGCGCCTGAAGTTGCTGACCAATCTCAATACCCTGCTATTAGTCGCGGTGTGCCTCGCACTCGGCGCCACCCTCTGGTGGTCGCAAAAAGCTCTGGAGCGCCCCTATCTGTTGATGGAGCGCTACCTGGGCCTGTCGCAACACTTTCAAAATCAAGTGGCGCGTAACGTCGAAGATTATCTGGCCAGCGGCGATGCCCTGCGCCTGAGCAGCGCCAGCCAGGCCATCGAAACCCTGCAAAAAGACCTCGACGAACTGCCGTCCGAGCTGGCCGACAGCGTGCGTCCGAGCCTCGCCAGCCTCGATGACTTCAGCAAGACCGACCTGTTGGCCGCCGGCAAACTGGCGGGTGATCCGCAAGCCTTGCTGCTCCAGGCCGAGCGCGAACTGGGCGCCAGCCTGGAGCAACTCAGCCAATACGCCACCAGCGCCAATACGCCTGCCGCTGCCGCCTATCTTCCACCGCTGCTCGTTGCCTCGCAGCATGTCGGCAAACTCTCGCTGGCCCGGGACAAACTGGTCAGCAGTGGCCGCAGCGAGCTGGCGGCCGATGTCGAGCGCGAAGTCAGCAGCATCCGCACTCAGGCCGAACTGATCGAAGCACTGCCGCTGCTTGGCGTGACCGCCAGCAAAGAATCGAATACCGACGATTTCTCGGCGATGATGGGGCTGGAAAACACTGAAAAAACCGTCGCCGAAGATGCCGGCACCGGTTTCAAACGCGAACTCGCCAGCCTGCTCAGCCGCTACCCCGCCGAACTCGGTCGGACCCGCGAACAGATTCAAAAACGCGCCGACCTCAGCACCGCTACCCACCTGAAAATTGCCGCCGTGCAACAGGCCATCGCCGGGCTGGAACCGGTGGTTCGCGCGCAACATGGGCAAATCCAGGGTGAAGTGCGGCTCATGCAGGGCGTGATGATCGGCCTGATCCTGCTGATCGCGCTGCTCATCGACACCCTGCAACGTCGCCTCGCCCGCGTGCTGACCAACCTGGCGCCAGCGCTGTCGACCTGGGCCGAAGGCGACTTCAGTCGGGACATCCAGCTCGGCGCAACCAACCGTGAACTGCACGATATTCAAGAGTCGCTGAATCGCCTGCGCGCTTATCTGGTGGATCTGGTCGGGACAATCCGTTTGAACGCCGAACAGGTGGCCGGCAGCAGCCGGGTATTAGCCGAACTGAGCAGCGACTTGCACAGCGGCGCCGAACATCAGGCCGGCGACACCGCGCTGATCCGCGACTCGCTTGGCGAGCTGGAAGCGACCATTCAGCAAGTCGCCGGCGATGCCAGCCAGGCTGCCGACGCCAGCCGTCACGCCGGTCTGGCGGTCGAGCACGGGCAAAAGGTCATTGGCTTGAGCCTGACCGGACTGCACGCGCTGGTCGGCGAAGTCCAGGGCAACGCACAAATGATCGAGCATCTGGCCGAAGAGTCAGCCACCATCGGTGGCGTACTGACGGTGATTCGCTCGATTGCCGATCAGACCAACCTCCTCGCCCTGAACGCCGCGATTGAAGCTGCCCGCGCCGGGGAAATGGGCCGCGGTTTTGCGGTGGTCGCCGAGGAGGTTCGCTCGCTGGCGCAACGCACCGCCGGCGCTACCGCAGAAATCCAGACGTTAATTGCCGGCCTGCAACAGGCCGCAAGACAATCGGTAGAAGGCATGCGTGCCCAGGTCGAGCACGCCGAAGCCACCGCCAATCAGGCGCAAGCGGCTGACGGTGCGCTGGATAAAATTGTCGGGGCAATCCAGACCATTGCCGACACTGCCGTGCGTATCGCCGATGTCACGGCGCAACAAAGTGGCGCCGTCAGTGAAATCCGCGATCACAGCGAGCGGATTCATCAGTTGGGCGGGGATAACCTGGTGCGTATTGGCGAAGGCCGCAGTCAGGGCGAGAATCTGCTGGTGCTGGGTGGGCAATTGCATACGGCAGTGCAGGCATTTCGGGTTTAAGTCTGCGGCCCCGAACACAACTGGCCAGCAGGACTATCGCCACCTAAGCTCTTGTATAAACACACCTATTTGTCCATACGGGAGTATTTAATCTTCGCTTTGATGCTAAGGTTTAGCGCTTAAATTAATCGAGCGCGCAAAGGAGTGCCCCGTGATAGTTCCAACTTCGCCCCCTAGTGTATCTGTGGAGGAAAACATGGCTGTTGCCTTCCATAAGAAAAAAGTTTTGAAAGAGGGATCCGCGTTCATTTACTCCTGGTTCTATACCCAGGTCAGGAATCGCGGCCCTTGGGATTACAAAAAACTGTCTCCTGACTATGAAGCCTTCGGTAATTTCAATTACGGCGCGGCCGGGATTGCTGCGGGCTTTTCCGAAAATGTCCTGTTACGTGCCGCCGGTTTTGCCCAGACGCAGGCAAAAACGACAAAAGTAGAATTTGGAAGCTGGTGGAGCGAGGCTCCTTTTGGCGATGACCCTGCAGATCAGGAATGGATCAAAAAAGGAGTCAGGTATGCCCGCTTCAGGAACTACTGAAAAAACTGTATATACCATCGTCACCTCCTGCCTGCTGACGGTATGCCTGGGCTACATCGGCTGGACCTGGCTTATGTCTCCCAGCGCCCCGGTGCTGACCGATGTAGTACTCAAACTACCCGTTGGCGAAAATGGCTTCGTCTACGGCGTCAAGGATGATCGAGGCGGAGCAACAGTACCGTTCAGCTATCGATACTATGTCTATCGCGAACTGGCATCCGACGAACAAATAGCGTCTGAACTCAAGACTGCCGGTCCGTTTTTAGTCACCCGAGATCCAGCCATAAAGATCAATGTCCAAGGCTCGGTCATCAATGTATCGACCCATCAGGAAGTCTACGAGTATCACAGCAGCACGCTGTTCCGACATACCAACAGCGCCGACTACAGCCCCGTGACAATCAACTTGTGCAACCACTCCAGCGATCAATCAACAAAGTAAACGCGTCCCCCTGGGAGCTGTCGAAGAGTCGGCGTAGGCGCATGCATCGTGCACTCAGTTATCATGCTCCCACTTTCGATACGCGAGATTGTCATGCGCCGCTTGCTCTCCCTGCTGCTGTTAGTGCTTGCCCTCCCGGCCTCTGCCGCTGGCCTTTTGGACAGTCGCCCCAGTTCGACCCTGGGCTCGATCAACAACAGCGCCGACTTCCTGCCCGTGCGAAAAGCCTTCCAACTGAGCCTGGTGGAAACCACACCGCAATCGATCAAGCTGCGCTTCGTCGCTACCGAGGGTTACTACCTCTACCGGCATCGCTTTCAGTTTCACAGCGAGCCCGCCGACATTGGCCTGGGCCCCGCGCAACTGCCTTCAGGCGAAAAAAAGCACGACGAATACTTCGGCGATGTCGAGGTCTACCACGGCATTCTCGACGTCGACCTGCCACGCAACAGCGCTGATCAGCGGGCTTTCACGCTGGCCGTCACCTACCAGGGCTGTGCCGATAAAGGCCTGTGTTATCCACCGGAAACCGAACGCCTGACAATCGACGGCGCAGCCATTACCCCCCCGGCCAGTGCAGCGGGCTGGAGCTGGCGCGAACTGGCACTGTTCTTCCTCGCGGGCCTTGGCCTGACGTTTACCCCATGCGTGCTGCCGATGCTGCCGATCCTCTCCGGCGTGGTGTTACGCGGTCAGGTCGGCGGGCTGCGCGGCTTCAATCTGTCGCTGGCCTACGTCTTGCCGATGGCCGCCTGTTTCGCCGCACTCGGTGCATTGATGGGGCTGTTCGGCGCCCAACTGAACCTTCAGGCACGCCTGCAATCGGCGTGGGTGTTGGCGCCATTTGCCTTGTTCTTCGTGGTGTTTGCGCTAGCGATGTTCGGGGTGTTCGAACTGAAATTGCCCTACGTGATCAGCAGCCGCCTGGACCGCATTGCCGGTCGCACCGAAGGGGGTTCGCTGTGGGGCGCGGCGGTGCTGGGCGTGGTGTCGAGCCTGCTGGTTTCGCCGTGCGTGTCCGCGCCTTTGGCCGGTGCACTGCTGTATATAAGCGCCAGCGGCGATGCATTGGGTGGCGCATTGAAGCTGTTCGTTCTGGGCCTGGGGATGGGCGCGCCATTATTGCTGGTCGCCACCGGCGGCGCGGCCTGGCTGCCGAAAAGCGGACCGTGGCTGATCTACGTGAAAAACGCGATTGGCGTGTTGTTGCTGGGGTTGGCAATCGGCTTGCTCAGCCGGGTATTGCCGGGCCCCATCACCTTGCTGCTGATCGGCTTGTTGGCAGCCGGGGTTGGCTTGTTCCTCGGAGCGCTGGAGCTTGGCTATAAACCACCGCGAAAACGCCTGGGCCAATTGCTCGGGATACTCTTGGTGTTTTACGGGTTGGCGTGCTGGTACGGCGCCCTCAGCGGCCAGGCCGATCCGTTCAGCCCGATAAGCCAGCCAAAAATCATCAATGCTCCTGGCAGCGCTCAAGCGCAAAACCCGAGTGAATGGCTAACCATCAGCACCCCGGCGGAACTCGATCGCGTGCTCGCTGAAGCAAAATCCACCAACACCCCGCTGCTGCTCGACTGGTACGCCGACTGGTGTATCAGCTGCAAAGTCATCGAACACGAGGTGCTTAACGACAGCAGCGTCGTCGAACGCCTTAAAGGTTATCGACTGATCCGCTTCGACATCACCGCCAGCAACGCCGAACAGCGCGCCCTGCTCGACCGTTACAAGCTGTTCGGACCACCGGCGCTGATGTTTTTCGGCAAGGATGGCAATGAACGTAGCGATGTGCGGGTGATTGGCGAGATCAATGCCAGGGACTTCGCCGAACGTGTCGCCAAAGCGAATGACCGGATTTAATCGGTTGGTCACATAAATCGCGCAATCATCGGTCATTGTGCTGGCTATTGCAGAGAACTGGACAGTCACAAACGCTTTGCGGCATAGTCGCCGGGTTCTGCTAACTGCACACGGATAACAAGGAACAGCCGATGGCGACCCTACTGGTTTTGCACGGACCCAACCTGAACCTGCTCGGCACCCGCGAACCGGGCGTCTACGGGGCTGTGACCCTGGCCGAGATCAATCAGGACCTGGAACAACGCGCGCGCAATGCCGGCCACCATTTGCTCTACCTGCAAAGCAACGCCGAGTATGAATTGATCGACCGCATTCACGCCGCTCGCGGCGAGGGTGTGGATTTCATTTTGATCAATCCAGCAGCTTTTACGCATACAAGTGTCGCATTACGTGACGCGCTGCTGGCGGTGAGCATCCCATTCATCGAAGTGCATTTGTCTAACGTGCACAAACGCGAACCTTTCCGCCATCACTCTTACTTCTCCGACGTTGCGGTGGGAGTGATCTGCGGCCTTGGCGCCAGCGGTTATCGACTGGCCCTGGAGGCCGCACTAGAACAGCTTGAAAGACAGGCAACGGCTTGAACAACAAGCGTTAAACGCCCCTGACCGACCCTTGGGAGTTGATGATTCATGGATATCCGTAAAGTTAAGAAACTGATCGAACTGCTGGAAGAGTCCGGCATCGACGAGCTCGAGATCAAGGAAGGCGAAGAGTCCGTACGTATCAGCCGCCACAGCAAAACCCCGGCTCAGCAGTACTACGCTCCTGCGCCAATGCACGCTCCGGCTCCAGCACCTGTCGCTGCCGCCGCGCCTGCTGCTGCCGCTGCACCTGCTGCTCCCGCTGCGCCAGCGCTGAACGGCAACGTTGCCCGTTCGCCAATGGTGGGCACTTTCTATCGCAAATCTTCGCCGTCCTCGCCGTCCTTCGTTGAAGTTGGCCAGAGCGTGAAGAAAGGCGACACCCTGTGCATCGTCGAAGCCATGAAGATGATGAACCACATCGAAGCTGAAAGCAGCGGTGTGATCGAATCCATCCTCGTCGAAGACGGCCAGCCGGTTGAGTACGACCAACCGCTGTTCACCATCGTTTGAACCGCGGAGAGCCAACGATGTTGAAACCTGCGAAGTTGGAAAAAGTTCTGATCGCCAACCGCGGTGAAATCGCCCTGCGGATCCTGCGTGCCTGCAAAGAGATGGGCATCAAGACCGTCGCCGTTTACTCCAAGGCCGACAAGGAGCTGATGCACCTGGGCCTGGCAGACGAATCGGTGTGCATCGGTCCGGCATCGGCCGCGCACTCTTACCTGCACATTCCAGCGATCATCGCCGCTGCCGAAGTGACCGGCGCCACCGCCATTCACCCAGGCTACGGTTTCCTCGCGGAAAACGCCGACTTTGCCGAACAGGTAGAAAACTCCGGCTTCGCCTTCATCGGCCCGAAAGCTGAAACCATCCGCCTGATGGGCGACAAGGTTTCGGCCAAGCACGCCATGATCGCTGCCGGCGTTCCAACCGTTCCAGGTTCCGACGGCCCGCTGCCGGAAGACGAAGAAACCGCTCTGCGCATTGGTCGCGAAGTCGGTTACCCGGTGATCATCAAAGCCGCTGGCGGCGGTGGTGGTCGCGGCATGCGCGTTGTGCACAAAGAAGAAGACCTGATCTCCTCGGCGAAACTGACCCGCTCCGAAGCTGGCGCGGCGTTCGGCAACCCGATGGTCTATCTGGAAAAATTCCTGACCAACCCACGTCACGTGGAAGTTCAGGTACTTTCCGATGGCCAGGGCCATGCTATCCATCTGGGTGACCGCGATTGCTCGCTGCAACGTCGCCACCAGAAGGTTCTCGAAGAAGCGCCGGCACCGGGCATCGACGAGAAGGCTCGCCAGGAAGTCTTCGCTCGCTGCGTCAAGGCGTGCATCGACATCGGTTACCGTGGCGCGGGCACTTTCGAGTTCCTGTACGAAAACGGCAGCTTCTACTTCATCGAGATGAACACTCGTGTCCAGGTAGAGCACCCGGTTTCGGAAATGGTCACCGGCATCGACATCGTCAAGGAGATGCTCAGCATCGCCGCCGGCAACCCACTGTCGTTCACCCAGGATGACGTGGTCATCCGCGGTCACGCGCTGGAGTGCCGGATCAACGCCGAAGACCCGAAAACCTTCATGCCAAGCCCAGGCACGGTCAAGCATTTCCATGCCCCGGGCGGCAACGGTGTGCGGGTTGATTCGCACCTGTACAGCGGCTATGCGGTTCCGCCGAACTACGATTCGTTGATCGGCAAACTGATCACTTACGGGGCAACCCGTGAAGAAGCCATGGCGCGCATGCGCAATGCGCTGGACGAAATCGTGGTTGACGGGATCAAGACCAACATCCCGCTGCACCGCGACCTGACCCGCGATGAAGGCTTCTGCAAAGGTGGAGTCAACATCCACTACCTGGAACACAAGCTGGCTGCACAACACTAAAGCTTGATCCAGACCAACAAAGCCGCTTTCGAGCGGCTTTGTTGTATCCGGGATTACTGAATGCAGAACCCTTGTGGCGAGGGAGCTTGCTCCCGCTCGGCTGCGAAGCAGCCGCAAACCATCCAACAGTTGTGTCCCAGGTAAAACCGAGGCGCCCATTTTTGGACCGCTTCGCGCTCCAGCGGGAGCAAGCTCCCTCGCCACAGGTATATCCCTGGCAAGCCGGTCGTCTTCTGCGCCGCTCTCGCGTAAACTTGCCCGCTTCTCGCAGCCCGCCAGGCTGCACATTACATTTTTCAAAGGTGCCCGCCATGCCTTGGCTGCAAGTCCGTCTCGCCATCAGCCCAGAACAAGCCGAAACCTACGAAGACGCCTTCCTTGAAGTCGGCGCCGTCTCGGTGACCTTCATGGACGCCGAAGATCAGCCGATCTTCGAGCCGGAACTGAACACCACCCCACTGTGGTCGCACACCCACCTGCTGGCCCTGTTCGAAGGTGGCACCGAAGCCGCCAGCGTGCTGGCTCACCTTGAGCTGCTGACTGGCAGCCCGCTACCTGAGCATCACAGCGAAGTCATCGAAGACCAGGACTGGGAGCGCAGCTGGATGGACAACTTCCAGCCAATGCGTTTCGGCCAGCGCCTGTGGATCGTCCCGAGCTGGCACGCTGCGCCCGAGCCTGATGCAGTCAACCTGCTGCTCGATCCGGGCCTGGCGTTCGGCACCGGCACCCACCCGACCACCGCCTTGTGCCTGGAATGGCTCGATGGCCAGGACCTGAAGGACTGCCACGTACTGGACTTCGGCTGCGGCTCGGGGATCCTCGCGATCGCTGCCCTGCTGCTGGGCGCCAAGGAAGCCGTCGGCACCGACATCGACGTGCAGGCGCTGGAAGCCTCCCGCGACAACGCCGGGCGCAACAACATCGACGAAGCGCTGTTCCCGCTGTACCTGCCCCAGGATCTGCCGCAGGTGCAGGCCGATGTGCTGGTGGCCAACATTCTCGCCGGACCACTGGTTTCCCTGGCCCCGCAACTCTCCAGCCTGGTCAAGCCCGGCGGTCGCCTGGCACTGTCGGGCATCCTTGCCGAGCAAGGTGCAGAAGTCGCAGAGGCTTATGCCAAAGACTTTGATCTGGACCCGATTGCCAATCGCGATGGCTGGGTGCGCATTACCGGCCGTCGGCGCTAAAATGAGCGCCTGCATACTCCGGATGGCCGCATGACCGATAGCTTCGTCACCCAGTGCCCGCATTGCCAGACCAGTTTCCGCGTCAGCCACGCCCAATTGAGCGTGGCCCGTGGGGTGGTTCGCTGCGGCTCTTGCCTGCAAGTGTTCAATGCTGCGCGGCAGTTGCTCGAGCAGCGCATGGGCAAGGAAGCTAGCGCCCTCACGACCCCGCCTCCGGTTGAACCGCCCACGCAACAGGCCATCAGCCAGAAGCAGTGGACCGCCGCCGAACTGGATCTGGAAAGCCTCGACCTCGACGAAGAACTCGCCAAGCTCGAACAACGGGAAATCCAGCCTGCCAAAGAGTTCGGCCATCATGAGCGCAAGCACAAGGAAGACTCGCTGAGCGCCCGCCGGGATACGCCCGAAGGCGATGAGCAGTGGTCCGATAGCCTGTTCAGCGAATCCGCCGCCGAACGCGCGCTGGCCAGCGACAACGCGCACCCGCCAACCGAGAACCATCGATCGGCAGACATCGCCGACGAGCCGGAAAAACCTTCGCGCACCGAACCCTCGCTGTCGCTCGAACTGGTCGATCTGGACGATGAGCCCGAGGCACCGCAGTTGCGCCTCGACCAGCCCTTCGAAACGCCGGAGCCTGCAGGCAAACACGAACGCCTGTCCGCAACCGATGACGATATCGACGACGAAGCCCCTGAAGCCGAGCCAGTACGCAAGAAGCGCACGCGCAACGAATCAGCCGTGCATGACGAGGTGCTGCAGGACCTGGTCGACGATCCGCTGCAACTCGACTGGCAAAAACGCCGCTCACCCTGGGGTCGCCGGCTCTTCTGGGGCCTGATGGTCCTGCTGGGTGCCGCAGCCCTCGCCGGCCAGTACATTGCCTATCACTTCGACGAACTGGCCCGTCAGGATCAATACCGCCCCTGGTTCCAGCAACTGTGCCCGCAGATTGGCTGCAGCGTACCGTCCAAAGTCGACATCGCGAAAATCAAAAGCAGCAATCTGGTGGTGCGCAGCCACCCGGACTTCAACGGCGCGCTGGTCGTCGACGCAATCATCTACAACCGCGCGTCGTTCTCGCAGCCGTTCCCATTGCTGGAACTGCGCTTTGCCGACCTCAATGGCCATCTGATCGCCAGCCGCCGCTTCAAACCGGGCGAGTACCTCAATGGCGACCTCGCGGACCTCGCAGAAATGCCGCCGCAAACACCGATCCATATTGCCCTGGACATCCTTGATCCCGGCCCCAAAGCCGTGAACTACAGCCTGAGCTTCCACTCGCCCGAGTGAATCGCTTCACTCGGCGCCGAGCCTCGCGCCGCTGACGGCAATTTTCTGACTCCCGGTGCCTCGAACCAAACTGCTGGCAATAACGGAATAACTGTTCAGATTTTATCCAATTCAGCCTTTAACCAGTCATCGAGAGCGGGTATCATGCCAACCCTTTTTCGAACTCTCATGATCCGACCCCACAACAGGGAAGTCCTATGTCGGCGGTACGCATCGGCCCATATACATTGCGCAACGGCTTGATTCTCGCCCCAATGGCGGGCGTCACCGACCAGCCCTTTCGTCAGCTGTGCAAACGACTGGGCGCAGGGCTTGTAGTCTCGGAAATGGTCACCAGCGACATGAGTTTGTGGAACACCCGCAAATCGCGTCTGCGCATGGTCCACGAAGGCGATCCCGAGCCACGCTCGGTACAGATCGCCGGTGGCGATGCACAGATGCTGGCGGAGGCAGCACGCGCCAACGTCGAGTTGGGCGCCCAGATTATTGATATCAACATGGGATGTCCGGCCAAGAAGGTCTGCAACAAGGCCGCCGGCTCCGCGTTACTGAAAGATGAAGAGTTGGTGACCGAGATCCTGCACGCCGTCGTGGCGGCGGTTGATGTGCCGGTCACCCTGAAGATTCGCACGGGCTGGGACCGGGCGAACAAGAATGGCCTTACGGTGGCGAAGATCGCCGAACAGGCAGGCATTACGGCGCTGGCGGTGCATGGCCGGACCCGTGCCGATCTGTATACCGGGGAAGCCGAGTACGACACCATTGCCGCGATCAAGCAGGCAGTGTCGATTCCGGTCTTCGCCAATGGCGATATCGACTCGCCCGAGAAGGCCCGGCACGTGCTTGACGCGACCGGTGCCGATGGCCTGTTGATAGGTCGGGCTGCCCAGGGGCGGCCATGGATTTTTCGTGAGATCGAGCATTTTCTGCGTACCGGCGAAAAACTTCCGGCACCAGAGTTGATCGAGGTGGAACGTATTCTGCTTGAGCATCTGGCCGCGCTCCATGCTTTCTATGGAGATGTCATGGGCGTACGCATCGCCCGCAAGCATGTCGGCTGGTATCTCGCAACCCTGCCGGGCGCCAGGGAGTTTCGCGCCCACTTCAATCGTTTGGATGGTACGGAAACACAATGCGCCAACGTTCGGGAGTTCTTCTCCGAACGCTACAAGAGCCTGACAGGGGACGGAGAAGGGGTGGCCGCATGACGATGATGACCGAGACTTTAGTGAGTGGAACAGCACCCGTGAGCGACAACGTAAATTTGAAACAGCACCTCAATACACCGAGCGAAGAAGGCCAGACCCTTCGCGGGAGTGTCGAGAAGGCGCTGCACAATTATTTCGCCCACCTTGAAGGCGCGGCCGTCACGGATGTGTACAACCTGGTGCTCTCCGAAGTCGAGGCTCCCCTGCTCGAAAGCGTGATGAACTACGTCAAGGGCAATCAGACCAAGGCCAGTGAGCTGCTGGGACTGAACCGCGGCACCTTGCGCAAGAAACTCAAGCAGTACGATTTGTTGTAAGCATTCAATCAAACCAGAAAGGCGCCCGCGTAAAACCGGTCGCCTTTTTTGCTGACTTCCTTTGCTTTTGATGGAAATTGAGATGACCGACCAGACCACCCGCCTGCCGATCCGCCGCGCCTTGATCAGCGTTTCCGACAAGACCGGGATCCTCGAATTCGCCAAGGAACTCGAAGCCCTCGGCGTCGAGATCCTCTCCACCGGCGGGACGTTCAAGCTGCTGCAGGACAATGGCGTAGCCGCTGTGGAAGTCGCGGATTACACCGGTTTCGCAGAAATGATGGACGGTCGGGTGAAAACCCTGCACCCGAAAATCCACGGCGGGATCCTCGGTCGTCGCGGTATCGACGATGCCATCATGAGCGAACACGGCATCAAGCCGATCGATCTGGTCGCCGTTAACCTCTACCCGTTCGAAGCCACCATCAACAAGCCGGGTTGCGACCTGCCGACCGCCATCGAGAACATCGATATCGGCGGCCCGACCATGGTGCGCTCCGCAGCCAAGAACCACAAAGACGTGGCCATCGTGGTGAACGCCAGCGATTACGCCAGCGTGTTGGAAAACCTCAAGGCCGGTGGCCTGACCTACGCCCAGCGTTTCGACCTGATGCTCAAGGCTTTCGAACACACCGCGGCTTATGACGGCATGATCGCCAACTACATGGGCACCGTGAACCAGGCTGCTGAAACCCTCAGCACAGAAGGTCGCAGCGAGTTCCCGCGCACCTTCAACAGCCAGTTCATCAAGGCTCAGGAAATGCGCTACGGCGAGAACCCGCACCAGAGCGCGGCGTTCTACGTTGAAGCCAAGCCAGCCGAAGTAGGCATCGCGACCGCGACCCAACTGCAAGGCAAAGAGCTCTCGTACAACAACGTGGCCGACACCGACGCTGCACTGGAATGCGTGAAGAGCTTCGTCAAACCGGCTTGCGTCATCGTCAAGCACGCCAACCCGTGCGGCGTTGCCGTGAGCCCGGACGCTGAAGGCGGTATCCGCCAGGCGTACGAACTGGCTTACGCCACCGACACCGAATCGGCGTTCGGCGGCATCATCGCGTTCAACCGCGAACTGGACGCTGAAACCGCCAAAGCCATCGTCGAGCGTCAGTTCGTCGAAGTGATCATCGCCCCGTCGGTCAGCTTCGAGGCTCGCGCCATCGTTGCCGCCAAGGCCAACGTTCGCTTGCTGGCGTGCGGCCAATGGTCGGCTGATCGCGCCCCTGCCTGGGACTACAAGCGCGTCAACGGCGGCTTGCTGGTACAGAGCCGCGACATCGGCATGATCGGCAGCGAAGACCTGAAGGTTGTGACCAAGCGTGCACCGACCGAGCAAGAGATCAACGACCTGATCTTCGCCTGGAAAGTCGCCAAGTACGTCAAATCCAACGCTATCGTCTACGCCAAGAACCGTCAGACCATCGGTGTCGGCGCTGGCCAGATGAGCCGCGTGAACTCTGCGCGCATCGCTGCCATCAAAGCTGAACACGCCGGCCTGCAAGTGCAGGGCGCGGTCATGGCCTCGGATGCGTTCTTCCCGTTCCGCGACGGCATCGACAACGCAGCCAAGGTTGGCATCACCGCCGTGATTCAACCGGGCGGCTCGATGCGTGACAACGAAGTGATTGCTGCTGCTGACGAAGCCGGCATCGCAATGGTCTTTACAGGCATGCGCCACTTCCGTCACTGATTATTGCCCTCTGTGGGCGAACTCCTGTGGGAGCGAGCCTGCTCGCGATAGCGTTCTGCCGGCTACATTGATTCTGGATGTACCGCCGCCATCGCGAGCAGGCTCGCTCCCACATAAGAGCACCCCTGCGGTGCTATCAAGAATTAGCGTCATCCGAGGTTTTTGAAATGAATGTTTTGATCATTGGCAGCGGTGGCCGTGAACACGCCCTGGCCTGGAAAGTCGCTCAGGACCCACGCGTACAGAAAGTCTTCGTTGCCCCGGGCAACGCCGGCACTGCCATTGAAGCCAAGTGCGAGAACGTCGCTATCGACGTACTGGCCCTTGAGCAACTGGCCGATTTCGCCGAGAAAAACGTCTCCCTGACCATCGTCGGTCCGGAAGTCCCGCTGGTCGCGGGCGTGGTCGATCTGTTCCGCCAGCGTGGCCTGGACTGCTTCGGCCCAACCGCTGGCGCCGCCCAGCTGGAAGGCTCCAAGGCATTCACCAAGGACTTCCTGGCTCGCCACAAGATCCCGACGGCCGACTACCAGAACTTCACCGAGATCGAGCCAGCCCTGGCTTATCTGCGTGAAAAAGGTGCGCCGATCGTGATCAAGGCCGACGGCCTGGCTGCCGGGAAAGGCGTGATCGTCGCCATGACCCTGACCGAAGCCGAAGACGCCGTACGCGACATGCTCGCCGGCAACGCTTTTGGCGACGCCGGCTCGCGCGTGGTCATCGAAGAGTTCCTCGACGGCGAAGAAGCCAGCTTCATCGTCATGGTCGACGGCAAGAACGTACTGCCGATGGCCACCAGCCAGGACCACAAACGTGTTGGCGACGCCGACACCGGCCCGAACACAGGCGGCATGGGTGCCTACTCCCCTGCCCCGGTGGTCACCAGCGAAGTTCACCAGCGCGTCATGGACCTGGTGATCTGGCCAACCGTGCGCGGCATGGCCGAAGAAGGCAACGTCTACACCGGCTTCCTCTATGCCGGGTTGATGATCGACAAAGCCGGCAACCCGAAAGTCATCGAGTTCAACTGCCGTTTTGGCGACCCCGAGACCCAACCGGTGATGCTGCGCCTGCAGTCGAGCCTGGTCTTGCTGGTCGAAGCGGCGCTGGCACAGGCACTGGACAAGGTCGAAGCCCAGTGGGATCCACGTCCAAGCGTCGGCATCGTACTGGCGGCTGGCGGCTACCCGGGTGATTACGCCAAGGGCGCCGTGATCGAAGGCCTGGATGCCGCCGCTGCACTGGAAGGCAAAGTCTTCCACGCCGGTACCGCGCTCAAGGACGGCAAGGTGGTGACTGCCGGTGGTCGGGTACTTTGCGCCACCGCCATGGGCGCAAGCGTCGACGCCGCCCAGCAGCAGGCCTACAAACTGGCCGGCAAAATCAACTGGGAAGGCTGTTTCTACCGCAAGGACATTGGCTACCGCGCCATTGCCCGTGAGCGTGGCGAAAATCAGGAATAAGCTATCCATTCGGCTAGGCAGGGGCCTATGGCCCTTGCCGTACTATTCCGGCGCCGCGCATAGTTATAATCTGGCATCAACCTACGAAGGGATTTCGCCGTGCGCTGGCTCAGGATTGCCATAGGCTTCACCGTCACTCTGCTGACCCTGCTCTGCATGCTCCCGGCCCAGGCCGCGCAAGGCAGTGGCTGGGCGGTATTGCTCGACGAACAGGCAGACCTGCAACTGAGCGATATCCGCTCGCCTCGCTACACCAACCAATTCAGCCCGATTGAACTCGACCAGATCACCGCCGCCGAACCCAGTGGCGCGTTGTGGCTACGTTTCAAGCTCAGTCCCGGCAAACACGAACAACTGCTGCGCATCTTCGCCCCCGATTTGTCGCACCTGAACCTCTACGTTCTGGATGGCGACACGTTGGTCGAGCAATTGACCAGCGGCAACGAGCAACCGCAGAGCGAGCGACCACTCCCCAGCAGCGACTTCATGTTGCCGCTTCCACAAAGCGACAAACCCCTCGACGTCTATCTGCGGCTGGTTTCCGAACACGAGTTGCGCCCCTATATCACCCTGCAATCAGCAGTGATGGTGGCGGCGAACCAGAACCAGACGCTGATCTATGGCCTGTTTTTTGGCTGCATCGCGATGCTGATCCTGTACAACCTCACGCGCTACGGCTATAGCCGCTCGCGCAGCAGCGTCTGGCTGGCAGCGTGCGAGGGACTGTTACTGCTCAGCCTGGTGCTGTTGTTGAACCTGGCTGGCCCATGGCTTCCCGACTGGCATGCCGTGCAAACACCCGGCGCCTACCTGGCGCTACTGCTGACAGCCCCTTGCGGCCTGATGTTCGCCTACCGCTTCTTTGCCCCGCTGGGCCCGCATCCTCTAAACAAATTGCTGCTGGGGGACATCCTGTTCATTGTCCTGTGCAGCTTGCTGTTGCTGTTCGTCGACACCCTGCCGCTGAACATCATCACCTATGCGCTGGTGGCCCTGGCGGGCCTGAGCATGCTCTTTGTCAGCGCCTATCACTGGCAAAAGGGCTACCGGCCGGCACGCCTGTTCGTGGCTGCGATGGTCGTTTTCAACGTCGGCACGCTGATCATCCTGCCGGCGCTGCTGGGGCTGACCCTGGTTGCACCGCAAGGCCTGATCATGACCTTGATGGCCTTCATCTGCATCTGTGGCGTGCTGATGAGCATCGCCCTGAGCGAACGCCAGCGCAGCATCACCGAAGACCGCTTCAGCCTCAGCCGCGACCTGGCAGCGAGTAATGCCGAGATCAATGCCAAAGCCGAGTTCCTGGCAAAGATCAGCCACGAAATCCGCACCCCGATGAATGGCGTGCTGGGCATGACCGAACTGCTGTTGGGCACCCCGCTGTCGGTCAAACAACGCGACTACGTACAAACCATCCATAGCGCCGGCAATGAACTGCTGACGTTGATCAACGAAATCCTCGACATCTCCAAGCTCGAGTCCGGACAAATCGAACTCGACGATGTGCAGTTCGACCTCAACGCACTGATCGAAGACTGCCTGAGCATCTTCCGCGCCAAGGCCGAACAACAGAACGTCGAGCTGATCAGCTTCATCCAGCCACAAGTCCCTCGCGTGATCAGCGGCGACCCGACGCGCCTGCGCCAGACGCTGCTGAGCCTGCTGGAAAACGCCCTGAAGAAAACCGACGAAGGCGAAATCCTGATCGTCGTTGCCCTCGACGAACGCAGCCACAAGCCGCGCCTGCGTATTGCCGTGCAAGACAGCGGGCAACCCATGGATGCCGAAGAACGGGAAGCCCTGCTGCATGCCGAACTGCACAGCAAGAACTTCCTGTCCGCCACCCGCCTGGGCGGTAACCTGGGGCTGGTAATCGCCCGCCAATTGATTCTGCTGATGCACGGCGAATTCGGCATCAAGAGCGGCAGCAATCAGGGCAGCACACTGTGGCTGACCTTGCCGCTGGACCCCGAGCGCCTGGAACACCCGACCTCCGATCTCGATGGCCCGCTGCAAGGCGCACGGGTGCTGGTGGTGGACGACAATGACACCTGCCGCAAAGTACTGGTGCAGCAATGCAGCGCCTGGGGGCTGAACGTCAGCGCGGTACCTTCCGGCAAGGAAGCCCTCGCCCTGCTGCGCACCAAGGCGCACCTGCGTGACTACTTCGACGTGGTCCTGCTCGACCAGAACATGCCCGGCATGACCGGCATGCAACTGGCGGCGAAGATCAAGGAAGACCCGAGCCTGAATCACGACATTCTGCTGATCATGCTCACCGGCATCAGCAACGCGCCGAGCAAGGTTATCGCGCGCAATGCCGGGGTCAAACGCATCCTCGCCAAACCCGTGGCCGGCTACACCCTCAAGACCACGCTGGCGGACGAACTGAGCCAACGCAGCAAAGGCCTGGCGGTCTCGCAGCAACTGCCGAGCGGCGCGCCTGCGGCGGTCAAGGTGCCGAGCGATTTCCGCATTCTGGTGGCCGAAGACAACAGCATTTCAACCAAAGTGATTCGCGGCATGCTCGGCAAGCTCAACCTTCAGCCGGACACCGCCTGCAATGGTGAAGAAGCCTTGAAGGCGATGAAGGCCCAGCGCTACGACCTGGTGCTGATGGACTGCGAAATGCCAATCCTCGATGGTTTCTCCGCCACCCAGCAATTGCGTGCCTGGGAGGTCGGCAACCAGCGAACCCGCACACCGGTCGTAGCACTTACCGCACACATCCTCGCCGAACACAAAGAACGCGCACGCCAGGCCGGCATGGATGGCCATATGGCCAAGCCCGTCGAGCTTTCACAACTGCGCGAACTGATCGAGCATTGGGTCGCACAGCGCGATCAGCAGAATCAGGCAACGGCTCAAACGTCCTGAGCCGACAGACCCCGCTGCGCCTGATAGACTCCTCCCCGACTTCCCTCGCCAGTGAGCTTGCCCCATGCTCCACGTGTTGTTCAGCGTTTACCTGAAGATGCTGGTGCTCTACAGCCCCTTCTTCGTGTTGTCCTGCTTCATCAGCCTGACCCGCGGTTATTCGCGCAAGGAACAACGTCGACTGGCCTGGAATGTCGCCCTCGCGACCCTGGTTTCCAGCGTGCTGTTGTATTTGTTCGGGCGAGTGATTTTCAGCGTGTTCGGCATCACCGTAGACGCGTTCCGCATTGGCGCCGGCAGCGTGCTGTTCATTTCGGCATTGGGCATGGCGCAGGGCAAGTCAGCGGTCCAGACCGACAACGTGCAGCAAGACGTGACCATCGTCCCGCTGACCATTCCGCTCACCGTCGGCCCCGGCACCATCGGCGCCTTGCTGGTGATGGGCGTCAGCCAACCGCACTGGGACGACAAACTCACCGCCATTCTCAGTATTGCCATGGCCAGCCTGACCGTCGGCGTGGTGCTGTACCTGTCCAACCGCATCGAGCGGATTCTCGGTGACCAGGGTTTGCAGATTGTCAGCCGGTTGATGGGGTTGTTTGTGTGTGCACTGGCGGCGCAGATCATTTTTACCGGGGTCAAAGGGTATCTGGTGCCTTGACCCTGGAGAACCTCACCGGGCACCAATGCGCCCGGTGAAGTCCCTCCTCAGCGCTCCTTCAACTCGACACTCAGGGCCGACAGAAGGTCCTTGAGCAGCGCAATCCCTGTAACACCCCGTTTGTCGACCAATACGTTGAGCAGTCTGGAGATCGCGAACGATCGATAGCCGTTGATCGCCAGGAACACCTCGCCGCACAGTGTGGCATCCGCCGAATGCACGTCTCTAAAAATCAAACTGTGCCCGGTGTCCGGATCGATGATTATCAGGTGCTCCTGGACAATGCTCAGCAACAGTTTTTCTGGTGTTTCCAGCGTCCAGATCAATTTGCCCGGGATCGCTGGTGCGCTCCCCAACGAGTGTCGGCAATCGACAATGACCGATTCCAGCCTCAGCCATGCGGCCTCAGACAACTGATAAGTCATCGCGCCCTGTCCCATGCGCAGGATCAAGGTGCTGACATCGTCGGGAATCATCGAGACAAGATCCCCGAGTTTCATCTGGCCTTCGATTACCATGACTTCGGCCGTTCGCTGGACGAAATTGAGTGGGCCGATAGGTCCCTTGCGCGGATAGGCGCGTAAAAAACCATCATTGTCGTCATGCAACAACACGTTGGTTCGCTTCTGTGTACCCAGCAGGGTGAAGGAGTCGGGGGCAGAGACCTTCGCGATCCGGATCAAACGTTCGCTTGCAACCACATACCACTGCAGGCTTTCCGGTTCGAAGACCCGAAGAAAGTCACTATGATCATGACTGCCCACCAAAGCCTTGAGGCTCTGAAGCAAGGCGTCTGTGTGCCCCAATACCCACTGGCTTTCGACACCGGTGATCCGCACAGGCGCCTGATCGTGCAATTCCATCACCACACCTTCAGTGGTCGTCGCCCACAGCCCGGCCCCCTGCACCGCCAGATCGGCGAATCGCCAAGGGGCCCAATCACGTACAGGAGCCGGCAGCGCATCGACCTGCAATAGCTGCGTCCCCTGCTCAAATGCCGCACTCAATCGATCGGGATCGATAAAGGCCTGGCGATAGAGCTCGCCACTTGAAACGTCAAACAGCCAGGCGCCCTGCCTGTCCGGTGTCTTGCCTAGCAAGCGCACTTCTTTCCCATGGCCCAGGTCCGACAGCAGCACCCGGTCATCCACGTACCAGGCGCACAATCGGGCATCGCCTGTGAAATTGGTCAAACCCAGCAAGGCAAAACTGTCGACCCGGTACTGCGCTGCCACCGCTGCCAACGCTGACCACCAATGCCGCCGGCCCTTGAACCAGAGATCCGTCAGACCACCGAGCTGTACATTCCCCTCGGTCGTTACATTGAAAAACAGCTTCCCGTCAGTCAGTGCCAGGTAACGGCCTTGAACGGCAACGACATTAGTCACACCATCAATATCGAGCCATTTGGCAGACAACCGGGCACCGGCCGCGCCAATGGACCGCAGCAATCGACAAAGACGTTTTTGGCTGTTGTCATAAACGACGAAAACATCGCCCTCACTGCCTTGCGGCGCAATCAGCGTCAGTTCACTCATTTGCTTGATGGAATCTGGCCAGCCTCGCCCATGATGCCTGCGTGGGACCGGGCGGATAATCAAGCGATCACTGCTGCGCACCCAGGCCATGTCCCGCCACTTCGAGTCGAGTTTCCAGCAAATCGAGACCAGAGCGGCCGGTAGCCAGTCCACGGTAGCAATCGAACCGTCGCTCGTGCCTTCAGGGCCCATGGAGTAATCGCCGAGTACGCTGGTCCAGTCAGCCAGCGTACTGCTGCTCACACCCAGAACCGCCTCCAGATCCGGTTCCAGCCCTCGGGTAACCGAACTGAGGAATACTCCTCCATCATGAATCAGATAGGCCAGCTCATCGCTCGTCCCGTCATCGCGGGATAGGCTCTGTACAACGTGTATGACCCCATCCGACAGCGCCTCACAGCGGTCGATGACGCTGCTTTGGGTGTTTTGAAGAAGCAGACGATAACAATGGCGGATCCAGCCGGTATTCGCATCGACTTGCCAGATCACGTTGCTTTGCGGGTGATAGAAATACGCATCCCCATCGATCACTGCCCCCAATTGGGCTTGATCGGCAAGCGACACGTAAGGATCACGGATGTACAGGAACCGGTCTTCAACCGCATCGTAGTAGGCCGTGGTGTACCTCGGCTCATTCGGCTTTTCGAACGGAATGACAAACCTGTGCACCGGCGTATACGGCAGAACCAGGCGATGAGCTTGCGCCAGACTCTTCAAGTGATCCTGCAACACCCGTTCGCTGATGCCCGGAGGTGCATCCTGTTCGATGAGCAAAAATTGCGCTGTGCCGAGATCGACTCGATAGAGTTCATTGTTTGCAAGCTTGAGCAGAATGCTGTGCCCGCCCTTGCCAATGAAGGCCACCGTGGTGGTGCCGACCACCAGCGCCCCTGCGACCGTCATCCGAACATCGCTCGGGCTTGCCCAGGTCGCCAGTAACAACCAGTTCATGCTCTTGAAGCCTGGAGCCTCGAGTTCTACCTTCACCCCCGGGCTGAGTCCCAGCGAACAAGGCGAACCCTCCCCCTCGATCCTGTAGGTGATTATGTGGTGCCAGGCCTTCGGCAACGCGGGCACCACCAGCGAGCGCTCAACGGCGTCGAGCAGAACATGGATCTGCGTTGGCCGGTAGACGGGAAGCAGTCGATTGACGATGTATTCCGAGGGAAACGAATAGAACGTAAATCGAAACCGCCAATTGCCTTCACGATCCTTTTTCTCCAGGCGACGTGCCGTGTCGAAACCGGTGTCATGACGCGTCGTGGAAAAGGGCAGTGCCTTGTACTCGTAGCCATAGAAAGTATGCGGCGTGCAGGGCAACACGATTGTCTGACTGGCCGTCGGGACAAAGCTGGCAGTTCCCGACAGCCCCAGTTCCTGACGAATATTGGTTGCCCGGGTATCATCCGGATCAAAGTCCGGCACCCCGAAATGATCACGGAGCGGGAACAGCATCGGGCTGTCGAACAGCAGACACGCAGCGCGCAAATCAACGGTCTTGAATACCATCACCGGCTCAGGCATCCAGACTCCATGCTCTGTATCCAGGTGATAAGCGCTTTCACGATGAGCCTGTTCAAGCTCATCAAAAAACCGACCGACTTGTTTTGCCTCCTCAGCAATAGTGGCAAACCCTTGGGCGAGCGCGGCAACACCAATCGCCAACCCACCCAGCAGGACGCCACCGCCACCCAATACCGCAGCGGCGCTACCGGCACCGAGCAAGCCTGCGCCAATCCCGGCTCCCGTCACCAGCAAGCTGGCAGAGTCAAACGCCAACTGAGTACCGAACCGGGCCTTTTCTACATCATCTTGCGCATTGACCAACTGGTAGACGTCAAACCCCACGTTAGCCAGCCCCAGCACCGCTCCCACCCCTTCGTTAGCCACATGGCCCAGGGCTTCACTCACCAACGGCGCACTGGTACGGGCAATGACCTTTTCTTCTGCCAACGCCTGTCGTACCAATGTGATGAGCCCGACCACATCAACTACGTTGCCATGAACCAATTGCGCGTAATTGACGTAAGCATGCAGACGCACAGCCATCGTCAGCGGTCTTGCTGCCCCCTCCTGTGCCAGTAGCGCGTTCATCAAGGCCTGAATGGTGAAGCCGGCATTCAGGGTGTGGACGCTACCAGCTGCTGTTGGATCGAGCTCATTGACGGGCTTTTGCGGCTTGGTGGCCAAGGTCGCGAATGTCTCGGACAGGTAGTTTTTGATACGCAGGAATCGCGGGTCATCGGTGGTCACACGAACCAGACGTTCAGGGTCTGCAAGGTTGATCAGACTTAACTGATAATCACCCGCCGGGGTTATTTCCAGGGTTTCAAACAACGGCACCCACTCTGGTGCCAACTGATTTTTTTCTTGAAGCCGGGCAGTCGCCTGCCCGATCTGCTGGCCCCACCAATGGCCGTCCAGCGCAAGCAGACTGCTGCCCAACCTGGGGTTGTTCACCAGCGATTGCCCCCGGGCACTGGCAAGACGCTGCCTGCCAGGACGCAAAGGCTCTCCGGGCAAAGCACCAGGCTGCAGTAGATTCGCGACCTGTCCCGAGGATGACAAAGGCAGTTCAGAGACTCGCCCCCCATCCACCTCAATCAGATCGAAGGTCGGACGCTCCGCGTCGCCATAAGCGGCGTAATGCTCGGCCATTTTGTGGTGCAGGAAGAACCGCTTCAGCGCCAGCCCGAATACCTGTGGGTCTTCAAACTCGAACACACCAAAATTCGGATCGTAGAAGTGATAGCCGCTGCGCTCACCCTCAATGGTTTTAGCCACCAACATCGCGTGATTATCGGAGTTGAGCATCAGCGTGCTGGTGGTGGTTCTTTGTTTGAGGATGGCGACGACCTCATTCAGGTCAGAGCGCTTCAATGTACTGCCAATGTCATTGATGTCCGCTCCCCGCAACTCCTCCAGCGCTTGCAGGAATACCCTTGAATCGCGCTCCTGGGGCTCAAGAACCCCGAGATAAAAACGCTCACGGAGTGTGTCCACCGCAGCCGTATCTTGCGCAATCGAGGCAGCCATCACCAACACCAGTGGATAACAGCGCCCCGCGACCCTGTCGCCCGGCCCCTGGAGCAGCAAATCCTGCGGCGCAAGCCGGGGAGTGGCATTCCCGAAACTGTCCACGACAATGTCCATTTGCTCGAAGATCCGGTCACGGTACTCAAGCTTCGCAAGGTGCTCGATCCTGGCCGCCGCCTGACCCCATTGACGCAAGGTCAACGGCTTCGCCAGTGCGTCCTTCTTGAGTGCCAGGGCATTTTCGGTAAGCGCTGGCGGCGATTCGAAAGAGCTGGCCAGACCCGCGACGAATGTCGGTGCCTGATGTCTGTAAAGCTCGCGCTCGATCGCTGCGTAGCGACTCGACACACCCAGTTCGGAAGCACTATTGACCAGGTTTTCAAGGTTGCTGGAGAGTGCGTCGAAACCCGGTTTATCCAATGTTGTTGCGCCCAGTAGCGCTCCGAGCAATAGACGTTGCAGCGGGCTCAATTGCGCTACGTGAAACGTCCCATCGGCGATCCGGCCCAATACCTGATCAAGCGACAGGTTTCGAGTCGACGGTCCGGAGAACGACTCGGGGGGCAAGGATTCAGCGGGCTGAGCGATGATTGACTGACGATCATCAAAGCTCAGTGGCAGAGCCTTCTCGAAGTTCACAGGCCCAGTGAGGGACTGACCCATTGCGGCCAGGAATGGCTCACCGAGGTCATCGGCCAGGCGTTGTAAAATATCGGTCGACACTACATGGCGCCCCTCGATCACCGGCCAGCCTTCGTCGAAATCGATGGTCTGGCCTTTGAGCAGTTGCGCCATATCGCCGCTGTAACGCGCCTTCAATTTGCCGTCACGCCACCTCGCCTGCTCCGTCTTGAGCCAGTCATCGATGTCTGAAGCATTCTCTTGCCAAGAGTGATCATTCTCCTCTTCGGTCTGAGCGTTGAACCCTTGCGTGAGCGTCGCCAACTCACGCCAGGCTTCGGCGCCCCTGGGCGTGAAATGCGCCCTCTCATAGGCGGTCATGCCATCACGCATCGCAGCAGGCCCGGTCATATAGATCGAAGCCCCCGCGCCCGGGCGAATACCATCACTGAAGTAGTCGGCTATTGCACTGGCAAGTGATACTGCGCGAAAGGCATCTTCAACCGGTAACTCGTCGAACCGCCCAATCTTCTGTTCCACCACTTCGTTGGCAATTTCACTGATGTTCAAGTGGTCATGCAGTGCGATTCCTTTTTTCGAGGCCTCAAGTACAACCGCATCGAAAACGTCATAGTTGAATCTGAAACGCTGCATGATTGACGTGAGCATCGCCGAGCCTGGATGCGCCAGCAGGAAGGCATTAGCCAGGGTGCCTTGTACGCGAGCAGCGCGCAGGCCGTCAGGGTGAACACCACGATCAGTGGGCACCATGAACACATCCGTCAGCGAAGGCTTGCTTCTGGCGAAACCGTCCAACGCCTCCCGGTGCTCTTCGGGGATACGTTCAAAGTAGCTCTGATACTTCGAACGTTGCGCCTGGCGGCCCGGCATCCACTGAGGGTTATGATCGAGGATCAGCTGCAAAGCGCCGTGACGCGCATCCGCGCCAAGCGTGTCTGTTTCTATTCCGCCCAGCTTTTTTTCCAGCGGTGGCAAAAAATCGACATCGGCGTACACGCCACCTTCGCTGCTCAATGCTTGAAAGCGAACGATGTCGGATGCCGCCGCAAGATTTCCACGGAACGCAATCTCACGCTCATAAATGTCCATCAACGGCAATGCGGCAGTCGCATTGTTGATATCACGCAACACCAGCTGACCGTCAGCGAGGCTGGTAATGCTGCGAAGGTTCTTGTCCCTCAATACTTCAAGGGCAACTTTGTCCTGACCATACCCACGCACCAGAAGATCTATTCGTGCATCGTCTGCGCTCAGCCCGTTTTGTTTTGCCTGATTGATATGCGCGAACATCTGGCTCTTTAATGCCAATGCCCGCGCCTCATACATGCCCGCGAGTTGATCGCCGGTGATCAACCCATCACCACCCGAAATCATACCGTCAGCTTTGGCCGCTTCGACGATCAGCCGATTAGTCTCGTGAGCCAGAAGAGCATCGCTGTCGTACCAGATCTTCAGCGCATGCCCCTGATTGGCCATCACCTGCTTCCAGATGTTGATGTAATCATGCTGAATGTCGCCAAGGCCGCCACCCAGCCAGACGAAATGAAGGTTTTTGGGCACGTCGTTGGCGACACCCCGCAACTGATCGATACCAAAGGACAGGCGAGTCTCAAAACCATCAAGTCTCTTGCAGATCTCGGTCAGACCAAGAGCCTGATCTGGCGGTGGATTTGCGACAGGCCCCAACTTTGCATCGCGTCGCGGGCGACTCGTTATCTCTGCGAAAGCCCGGACAGATTGCCTGAGTAAATTCAGAGGCTCGCGCAATCCTGGCGAATCCAGTAAACCAATACAGCCAACGTAATATCGGAACACTGCGTCATACTCATCCGTCCCCTTGAAGGCTTTTAACGCCTGCTCAAGATCAACACGTTTAAAAAGATCAACGAATTCAACATAAGTATCCGCGCGCGAGACTTCAGACTCACTCATAAACAATACTTCCATTTATTGCATTTCAAGATGAACACTGAACACCAGCCCGATGAAAGACACGAGAGCCCCTCAATATCGATCCAGTCTCGGTGCCCCGGGCTTATAGATTTTCAGCCGGTTGATGGGGTTGTTTGTGTATGCGTTGGCGGCGCAGATCATTTTTACCGGGGGCAAAGACTATTGGGCGCCGTAGCTCCCAGCGAAGTTGTCGCAACAAAAAACAAGGCCTTATCGTTAAAACACAAGGCCTTGTCATTTTTTGATCAACCCCAGTGACTCAGTACTTCAGTTTCTGCACGAAAAGCTTGCCTGAGTAAGCGTCAATCTTCTCGTGAACCCGTGCACGATAGTTTTCAAATACCTCCCGATTGAAAGCAAAAACACCGCCATCCGGGATAATGAGCACTTCTTTGTCGAATTCACTCCAGTAAAAGAAGTCATCTTCAAACACCGTGGTGCTATAGCGCAAACCGTAAAGACAGACAACGACGTCACCAGAATCAAGGCGCTCGCAGGGTGCACACTTAAGAATGCCCGAACCACCCTGTGCGATGTTGCCGCGAAAGAAATTCCAGGCAAACTCATCCAGCTTCAAGGCCCTGTAGGTGTCCTCAATTAACCGACCTAAACGCTCTGACCCCAAGTGGCCGATTATCGTATGGCTGATGCTCAACAGTTGATTGACATTCGACACCCTCAACGGCTCAGAGGGGACGATTGCCCTCAGTGTGAAACCCGCCTTTAACAATCTACCCTGATAATAATCAAACCAGGTTTTCTTCGACACTTGCCCCGGGTATTTATCATTTGCCGCGAGTTCCGCATACAGCAAACAGTCCTGTATGTCCTGTTGATCCTGCGGGCATACTTCGGACACAAAGGACACTAAGCAGCCACCCACTACGACAGCATCAGCAAGCTCTGACATATTGAACACCTTGTTCATCGACGCTAAAAACAAACACGCGACTGAAAATTCTGACAGCCTTACGACTCTGTAATCTTTTTAAACAGGTCATCCGCAAACTGATCAATGTAGCTATACACCTGTTGACGCTTTCGATCGAATGCGCGCTTATTGAATTTGCGAACACCCGCCGCCTGAAAAAGATGAACCCCCTCCGTCTTGAAAGTAAAAAACAGAAAATCGCCATCGTAGTCCTTACTGAACACATCCAGGCCGCCCATGACCATCGCCATGCCACCACCAGGAGCAACGATACAAGGAACTGCTTTAAAGCTGACAACCGAACTTTCCTTGCTTCCGACGTCCACGATCTTCAGTGCTGCTTTATCGCCCTTGAGCTTGTCAAAACCCGCCGCTACCAGGCTCAACACATTCCCAGAGCCTGCGCTGATTACGGTCTCAAGCACTTGCAACAGTGCATCGTTCATCGTCAGCGTCAGCTTTTTGGAGTCATACTTCTTATACGTGTAGCTTTCCGTGACCCAGCCAATCGCCGACAAGGCTTCGTTATATGCCATGTATCGCTGCTCTCTCGATGTTTCTGCAGGCAACTTTCTGACAACAGCCTCGGCAAAGGCCTGACTATCCAGAGCATCCTGTTTATCATCTTCGCCAAGCTGCTGATCAAATACCACAAGGGATGGACCGACGACCGACGCATCAATTTTTTCCGCGGTGAGGTTCGCCAGAGTACCGCCGCTCCTCGCAAGCATTTTGAGTCGGGGGCGCGCGGAAACCTCAACTAACTGAGCTTCAATTCCCTCAAAGTATTTATCCTGCACGGCCTCATCGAAAGGGAGACCCTCAACAACATTGATTATTTCGTTCTTCATATACATCGTCCTTAGTCATTAACCACCGCTCCATGCGGTAGAAACAAAACTAAGACAGCCAACAGTAACCGTCAAACTTATTAAAAAAATAACCTATGCCAATAGTTTCCGGCCCCAAAATATTTCCAGCTGCCCGCCACACCCAGGACACAAAAAAAAACGCCACTTATTGGCGGCGTTAGTTTCAAAGCTAATTATTATTAGAACGCAAGCGACCTCGAGGTGAAGTCGCCGTTATTCAGGAGACTGGCTTGGTTGGATACCAACGCGGTGTATAAACCCACTCCCTCCCCTCAGCACGCGAAAACACGCAAGTGGTGGATGAACCGATCAGCACCATGGTGCGCATGTCCACCTGATCAGGCGTTAATGCACCGAGGGTCGTGACCCGCAACGTTTGCCCCGGGCGGCCGATATCCCGCCCCAGTACCACCGGTGTTTGCGCAGTTCGGTGCTGCGCTACGATTTCCAGCGCACGGCCCAGTTGCCACGGCCGCGAACGCGAGATCGGGTTGTAGAAGGCCAGGGCCAGGTCAGCCTCTGCCGCCAGGTCCAGCCGCTTCTCGATGATCGTCCAGGGTTTCAGGTTGTCCGACAGCGACATCACGCAGAAGTCATGCCCCAACGGTGCGCCCGCTTGAGCGGCGGTCGCCAATGAAGCGGAGACACCCGGAAGGATCTCCAGATCGACGCTGTGCCAGCTCGTATCGGTAGATTCGTGCAGCGCTTCGAGCACCGCCGCTGCCATGGCAAACACGCCTGGGTCACCGGATGAGACGACCACCACTGAACGGCCCTGGGCGGCCAGTTCGAATGCGTGGCGCGCGCGCTGCATCTCCTCGCGGTTGTCGGTGCAGTGCAACACTTGATCGGCACGGAACGGCCCGGCCATGCGCACGTAGGTTTCATAGCCGAGCACGTCGTTGGCACGAGTCAGTTCCGCCTTGACCGCCGGCACCATCAGTTCGGCAGCGCCAGGCCCCAGACCGATGACCGCCAAACGGCCACGAGGACGACCAATCTGCAACGGGTCAAGCGGTTGCTCAGCCATCGCGATGGTGACTCCGTTAACGTCACAGACGCTGACCGGCTCTGCGAGCGCATTGTGCGCCAGTTCACCGAGACTCCCGGCAGCCGCCGCAAAACGCAGTGGCACACCCAGCTCCAGCGCCGCTTCGCGCAGTGCCGGGCTGGCCATCTGCAGATCGCTGGCCAACAGGCATGCGACCGATTGCACGGCGATTTTTGCCTGGTGCAAGGCATCGCGTACCGCGTTCGGCAGATCTGCAACATCGGCGCTTACCGCGACCAGAACGTTTTTCGGGTAGATCAGCAATTCATTGGCCGCAGGTGCGCGTTCGGCGCTGCCAACATGAATGGCCAAATGCGCCTGCGAATCCTGCGGTAACTGCGCTTGATCCAGCCACGGGGCAGCACCTTCGATACGCACGCTCTCACCGGCCAGCAAATCCGAAACGAAGCGCTTGCCCAGTTCCAGATCGCCCAACGCATAGCCAGTCGGTGGGTTGAGCAAACATGTGCCGAAGCGCAACTCACCGCTGGTGGTAATGGCAGCCGCCACACCCAGCCCATCGGCAATCTCGCGGGCCAGCACATTCACCCCGCCCAGCCCACCGAGCAACGGCACGACCGCGCTACCATCTTCAGCGACGGCCAGCACCGGCGGCTCTGCGCCTTTTTCCAGGAGCAATGGCGCCAGCGTGCGAATGACGATGCCGGCAGCACACAAGGCGATGATTGGTGTGTCCTGTTGATAGAGCTGGCGCAGCGTCGCGCCGAACTCCTGATAAACGCGGTCCGCGCCGTCGACCCGTTCGGCCAGGCCGTGGATCAGGGCGCCAGGGTACAGCTGTTGGATCTTGCGCGCGGTCGCGAGGCTGCCATTACCCAGAATGACAATCGCCGGAACTGGACGAGTCATCAGCCTTGCCACCTTTCGCCGGGAACGATGATCAACGAAAAATACGGTGAGGACATCGGCTCGACCTGATCCAGCGGCACAATCTTCTGATTGGCCATGGTGGCGCGCTCAACGTACAGCGCACGCTCTGCCAGACCGAGTTCTTCCAGCACCTGACGCACCTTGGGAAAGTTGCGCCCCAACTTCATCACCACCGCCGCGTCGGCATCGGCCAAACGACGCTTGAGTTCTTCGTGCGGTAGCACCCCGGACAACACCGACAGGCTTTGATTGCGATACACCAACGGCGCGCCGAGCACCGAAGCGCCGCCGAGCATCGAGCAGACGCCCGGCACCACTTCAGCCTCGTAACGTTCGGCCAGACGGTCATGCAGATACATATAAGAGCCGTAGAAGAACGGATCACCTTCGCAAATCACCGCCACGTCACGCCCGGCATCCAGATGCACTGCCAGCTGTTCGCCGGCCGCATCATAGAAATCGCTGATCACTTGCTCATAGGAAAGCGGTGGCGCCAAGGCCTCGGTGGTTACCGGGTAGACCAGCGGCAACAGCGTCTGCGCGTCCTGCAAATGCGCTTCGATGATGCCGAACGCATTGCCTTTTTTGCCCTTGGCGACGAAGTACGCCACCACCGGCGACTCGCGTAACAGGCGCAAGGCTTTGACGGTGATCAGTTCCGGATCACCAGGCCCCACGCCAAGGCCGATCAAACGTCCAGGTTGCTGCATCATTCAATCTCCGTGGCGAGGGCATTGACCGCTGCGGCGGCCATGGCGCTGCCGCCCAACCGACCTTGCATGATCACAAACGGCACGCCACGGCTGTCAGCCGCAAGCATTGCCTTGGACTCGGCGGCACCGACGAAGCCCACCGGGAAGCCGAGAATCAGCGCCGGTTTTGGCGCGCCGGCATCGAGCATTTCCAACAAGTAGAACAACGCGGTCGGGGCATTGCCGATCACCACCACGCTGCCTTCCAGGTGCGGACGCCACAGCTCCAGCGCCGCCGCCGAACGGGTGTTGCCGAGTTCGCGGGCCAGTTCCGGAACGCTCTCGTCACGCAGGGTGCAAATCACCGGATTGTTCGCCGGCAACCGCGCGCGGGTCACGCCTTCGGAGACCATCCGCGCATCACACAGAATCGGCGCACCGGCGGCCAGCGCATCGCGTCCGGCCTTGCCGGCGCCTTCGGAAAATTGCAGACCGTCGATCGCCTCGACCATGCCGCAAGCGTGAATCACCCGCACCGCGAGTTTTTCCAGATCGGCCGGGATCCGGTCGAGGTTGGCCTCGGCGCGAATGATCGCGAAGGAGTTGCGATAGATCTCCTGACCGTCGCGGATGTAATCAAGCATCAAGGGGACTCCGTGGGCGGGCATCAAGCACTGCGCCGGCCTCTTCAATAGTGAGGTTGCGTGCTTGCAGGGCGCCGAAACCCGGCTGCCCTGCATCGCGAAAATAGAGGTCGTAATGACCGGGGCTGACTGCCAGCAAGGTGACCGGTGCGATGTGCGCGGCAGCGCACGAACGTCGGCAGCCGGACAGGTGAATGTGAACTCGCTCGCCGCGACTTTGCAGCTGTGTGGACAATTGCAGGGCATCACCCTTTGTCTCTGCCAGACCTTTGCCGCACCCGGCCGATCCAGTGCAGGCCACCAGATGCGCCAACGCCTGATCGGCACTCACCAGAAAGCCCAACGCCTGCAATCGCTCACTGAGCGCCGGGGCATCCTGCGGGCGAATGTTCGGCAGCAGCAGGCTTTGCCAGGGAGTCAAACGCAAGCTGCCGTCACCGAACGCCTCGGCCAGGCGCGCCGCGCCTTCGAGCATCGAAGCATCCAGCCGCCCCAGCGGCGGGACAGCGCCCACATAGACCAAGCCTTCCTGGCGCTGTGGATAAGTACCGATGTGCAACCCGGGGCGCGACTCGGGACGCTGCCAGTCACTGATCGGGGTCAACGGCAACCGTTCGGCCAAGGCCTGCACTACCGATGCCAGCGGACGCTCGGCCAGTACGTGCCGCATGCGGGTCTGATCCGGCCGCGCCAGATCGAGAAACAGCTCCAGCACCGCCACCACCAAGGCGTGACCGTCATTGCGCAACACCGCCCCTGCCGGTGTATCCGTGGGGCAACCCGCCAGACCGAACGCCAGCCATTGCTCGCCATTACGCTCAACGGCGCTCAACCAGAGGTCATGAGGATGTTCGAGCATCGCCAGCGCCTCACCGCCATCCAGCTGCACGGCAAACTTGGCCGACAGCTGGTGGAAACGCTCATGACTTTGCAAGGTGGCGAGGATCTGCTCGGCCAGCGGACGAGTATCGAACAGCATGTGCCGATCGATGCCGGCCCCCGGGCTGAGCATCAGGTTGCGCACATCATCGCCAGCAGCCGTCTTGGGACCCAACCCGGCGGCCAACAGACAGTCGATCAATGGCCGGTGCTCGCTACCAATTCCGCGAATTTGCAGATTGGCGCGGTTGGTCGCCTCAATCACTCCACCGGCATAACGCTCGGCGGCCTCGGCCACAGCCATAGCCTGGGCAGCGCTGATCGACCCGCCATTCAACTTGATCCGGCAAATGCCGCCGTCCGATGCCTGGACGATACGCAGCAACCCCGGACAGGCCGAGGGGCGTAAGGCGGTGTGCATCTGACATTCGTTCAAGGGGGCGACCGGCTAAGAGGTAGAAGCACTTCGCGAGCGAAGGCGCGGTATTATGCCTGCTTTGTCTGACAGCATGAAAAGCCTGCCCGTCGGAACACCCGGTTTGAGGAATATAAATGGCCCCTTGGCTGACAGTAGTGGGAATCGGTGAAGACGGCTTCAACGGCCTGGGCAAGAACGCTCGGCGCGCGCTGCTGGGTGCTTCGCGGATTTTCGGTGGCCAACGGCAACTGGATCTGCTGCCCGTGTGCATTCGTGGCGAGCGACAGCTCTGGCCAAGTCCGTTTTCCCTTGAGCCGGTACTGGCGCAACGCGGTGAGCCGGTCTGTGTGCTGGCCAGCGGCGATCCGATGCTGTTCGGCGTGGGCGCCAGCCTGACGCGGCAAGTGCCGAACGATGAGATGCTGATCCTGCCCGCGCCATCCTCCTGCTCTCTCGCGGCGGCCCGGATGGGCTGGCCGTTGCAAGAGGTCGTCACGCTGTCGGTGGTGGCCCGGCCAATCGCAGCGCTGAACGCTCAGCTGTTCAGCGGCGTTCGTTTACTGGTGTTGAGTAATGACCGACACAGCCCCGCCGCGATTGCCGCGCTGCTGCGTGAGCGCGGTTTCGGGCCGAGCCGGATGACCGTGCTGGAACACCTGGGCGGCGCGAGCGAACGACGCGTCGATGGCATCGCCAGCGACTGGACCGACCCGGTCGTCGCCGACCTCAACCTGATTGCCATCGAGTGCCTCGCCGCCCCTGATGCGCCGCGATTGTCGCGCCTGGCTGGCTTACCGGATGCAGCCTTCAAGCACGACGGCCAACTGACCAAACGCGATGTCCGCGCCATCACCCTCGCCCGCCTGGCGCCGGTGCCCGGTGAACTGTTGTGGGACGTCGGCGCCGGCAGCGGCTCGATCGGCATCGAGTGGATGCGTGCGCACCCGAGTTGCCGCACGCTGGCCATCGAGGCCGATGCTGGCCGCCAGCAACTGATCGAACACAACCGCGACGCCCTCGGCGTGCCCGGCCTGCAATTGATTCGTGGCAGCGCGCCGCAGGCGCTGGCCGGTCTAGAGCGACCCGATGCGATCTTCATCGGTGGCGGCGTCACCCGCGATGGCGTGCTCGACACCTGTTGGGCGCAGCTCAAACCCGGTGGTCGGCTGGTCGCGAACGCGGTCACCCTGCAAAGCGAAATGACCTTGATGGCCTGGCGCGAACAACACGGTGGCGAGCTGACGCGGATTCATATCGCTCAGGCGCAGCCGCTGGGAGAGTTCGACACCTGGCGCCAGGCGTTGCCGATCACCTTGCTGGACGTGGTTAAACCCTTCGATGCGTGACGAAACCGCCGAACAACCCGCGCCCCTGCGCAGTGGCCTGACCACTGGCAGCTGCGCCACCGCCACCAGCCTCGCCGCCGCGCGCCTGTTGCTCGGCGCGGTGACCAGCGATGCAGTGGAGATTGTGCTGCCCAAAGGCAAACAGGTGCAGATGCGCCTGGAGTTTTGTCGACTGACTGCCGACGGTGCCGAAGCCGGAACGATCAAGGATGCCGGCGATGACCCAGACGTGACCCACGGTGCATTGCTCTACAGCCAGGTGCGCTTGATTGCCGAACCCGGTATTCGTTTCTGCGCCGGCAAAGGCGTCGGCACCGTCACGCGTCCGGGGCTGGTACTGAGTGTCGGCGAACCTGCGATCAATCCGGTGCCACGCAAGATGATCTCCGACCATCTGCTACTGCTCGCGCAAGAATTCAGCTACGGCGGCGGTTTTGAGGTGACGGTCAACGTCGAGAACGGCGAGGCCCTGGCGCTGAAAACCATGAACCCGCGATTGGGCATTCTTGGCGGGCTGTCGATCCTCGGCACCAGCGGCATCGTTCGACCGTTTTCCTGCGCGGCGTACATCGCCTCGATCCACCAGGGCATCGATGTCGCCAAAACCAACGGCTACCTGCACATCGCCGCCTGCACCGGCAACGCCAGCGAAGACACCATGCGCCGGGTCTACGACCTGCCGGAAATCGCCCTGATCGAAATGGGCGACTTCGTCGGTGCAGTACTCAAACATCTGCGCAAAGTGCCTGTGGATAAACTGAGCATTTGCGGCGGCTTCGGCAAGATCAGCAAACTCGCCGCCGGACATATGGATTTGCACAGCCGCCATTCCAGCATCGACCTGCTGCAACTGGCCGAATGGGCCGCGGACGTTGGCGCAGACGCCACATTGCAGCAAGGCATCCGCGAGGCCAACACCAGCCAGCAAGCGCTGGCGATGGCCAGCGCCGCTGGCATCGCGTTGGGTGATGCAGTGTGTCAACACGCGCTGGATTTCGCCCGTAGCGTAGTGCCCAGGCAGGTTCAGGTCGAAGTGTTTGCCATTGATCGCCAGGGTGGCATCGTCGGTCATGCCGGAGCTTTTCAATGAAACGTCTGTTGCTGCTCGGCGGCGTCACCGAGGCCCTGGCGATTGCCCGAACACTCGGCCCGCAACATATCTACAGCCTGGCGGGCGTAGGTCGCGTGCCGACCGACCTGAACTGCCAGGTACGAGTCGGCGGCTATGGTGGCGCTGAAGGCCTGACGCAATTCATCAAGGATCAAGGCATCGATCTGTTGCTCGACGCCACCCACCCCTACGCCGCGCAAATCAGCCGGAACGCTGCCACCGCCGCGCACCAAAGCGGCATCCCGTGCTGGGCGCTACGCCGTCCGGCGTGGCAAGCGCAGACCGGGGATGACTGGCGCGAAGTCAGTGACTGGGCAGAACTGATCGAAGCGTTGAAACCGTTCAAGCGCCCATTGTTTACCTTGGGCCGCGAGCCGCTGCAGCACCTGGATGAAATCCCGCCCGAGCAGTTCTGGACCTTGCGCGCACTGGAGGTTTATCCCGGCAACGAGCGCTGCGAAGTGATCGCTGCACGTGGACCATTTTTCATCGAAGACGAACGCGCGCTGTTCGAACGCCGGCAGATCGATGTGCTGATCAGCAAAAACAGCGGCAGCAGCGCCACCGAACCTAAGCTTGAAGTGGCCCGCGAACGCGGGGTGCCGGTGTTGATCCTCAAGCGGCCGGAGTTGCCGGGGGTTGAGCGGGAGTTTGGGAGTGTGGCTGCCATATTAAATGCACTGTCACTGTCAGACCATTCCTGACACCTCACCATAAGAGCGAATCGACAGGCAACATTCTCCGAAAGAGCCATCTGGCCAGGCTTAACAGCTCTGCTCTACATTTCCTGAGTTCTCTCAGAGCCCTCACTTCCCCCAAAAGCGCGAACCTGCCCTCACAGGCTGACGACGGTCGCCCCGAGGAAAGTGCTGCTTGCCAACCTGTATCCCAAGGAATACGATCCAGCATGATCGACTTCGAACAGTCTCGACCATTTGCCGATTGGCTTCACTCACTCAGGGACACCATCGGCAAGGCTCGCCTTGTCGCCAGGCTTCGAGCTGCCGAGCATGGGAACTTCGGTGATTGTGAAGCAGTTGGTGAGGCTGTTTATGAAATGCGTGTGCATTACGGCCCCGGCTACAGGATGTACTTCACTCGTAAAGGTGAAGTGGTTTATCTGCTGTTGGCTGGAGGCGATAAGTCGACTCAAAAACGAGACATCAAACGCGCTCAACAAATGGCGCAAAACATCGGTAATGAGGAGTAAATCATGGCCGAACAATTCACCCGTTTCGACGCCGCCGACTTTCTCAAAACCCCTGAGGAAATGGCCGCTTACCTGGATGCCTGCTTTGAAGAAGATGCAGGTGACGGCGCGTTGATACGTGCCGCGCTCAACGACATCGCTCGGGCACAAGGCATGACGCAGGTTGCCCGTGATGCAGGTTTAGGTCGTGAAAGTTTGTACAAGGCACTGGGTAGCACGGGTAATCCAGAATTCACAACTATCATGAAGGTGATGAAGGCCTTGGGTCTCAAGCTCCACGCGACAGCCGCCTAAAATGCGCTGCGACACCACACCGCACGGCGGTTTTTTACTTATCGCCCCCGATCAGGCTAAATACCTGGCTTGATCACCCACCCAACCGGATATGACCCATGTCCCGACAACGGCTAGCATTTGCCTGGATCGCCTGCTTCGCAGTGCTGTTCAATATGCTCGCCATGCCGATGTCCGGCGCGACGGCCAAGGCGGCCAGTCAGTCGCCGGCCGAACAGTTGTTGTGGGGCAGTTTCTGCTCGTCCAGCGGGACGAAGATGGTGGCGATCTCTCTGGGCAAGCTTGAGCAAAAAGCCCCTTTGAGCGACGATCACTCGAACATGCAACATTGCTGGTGCTGCTCGGGCTCGGCGCCTCTGGTGGCGTTGACGGGCCATGTTCCGCAACTCTATTTCGCACGTTTCGAGGCCAATCGAAGCCGACCGGCGCCGACGCTCGACATCCCCACGCCGCGCCAGCAATGGCCCAGCCTCAATCCCCGAGCCTCTCCTCTAGTCTGATTACCGTCGCAATTGATCTGCGTGTCTAATCGTTCTGGAGAACTGCCATGTTGAAGAAACTCATTGTTCTGGCCGCCTTGCTGCTGCCTGCGTGCTTTGCCAATGCCCATGAATACAAAGCCGGCGAACTGGAAATCGCACACCCTTGGTCGCAAGAGCTACCGCCCAACGCGCCAACGGTTGCCGCCTATTTCGTGATTCACAACAATGGTAAAACCGCCGACCGGCTGCTCAGCGTTGCTTCGCCGATCGCGGGGAAAGCCGAGTTGCACGAGCATGTGATGCAAAACGATTTGATGAAAATGCAGCAAGTGCCGAGCGTCGAGATTCCGGCGGGCGGCGACATCACGTTCGCGCCGATGGCCTGGCACGTGATGCTGCTGGAGCTCAAAGACCGCAGCCTGCTCCGCGACGGCAAGCGCTTCCCGCTGACCCTGCATTTCGAAAAATCCGGCGACGTGACCGTTGAGGTCGCTGTACAGAAACAACCGCCCGCCGGCACCGAAGCGCACATGCACGCCCAGTAATCACAGCCTGAATAACCTGTGAACGCACGGCGCTCGCTCAGCGTCAGGCGATCAGTGCCGCGTAACACCTCGTTGAAGGTTGCACGCGGTAGCTGGATCAGCCTGTTCGCCATGTTGATGATCTTTATCGGCCCACTGATTTCTCAGTCGATGCCGATGGATCAACGCATGCCGATGCCCATGAACATGTCGATGGACATGAGCATGGACATGTCGGCGAACGCCCACGCCGAGCAAAACGCGCAAGCGGCTGCCGAACACTGTGCCCCCAAACCCGATCATCATGCGCTCTGGGAAAAGTGCGGCTATTGCAGCCTGCTCTTCAACTGCCCCGCGCTGCCCGGCAGCCTGTCGTTCGCTGCCTTCGACACACCTTCCGCCCACAGTTTCATCAGCCCTTCCCCCCGCCTGGGCCATGCCCGGCAAACCGTCTTCCCCGGCGCCCGCACCCGCGCCCCGCCCATCGTCGCGTAAACACCCACCACTACTCATACGGCCGACTGTAGAGAACGACAGCCGCAGGCTGCTGGCCGTGTTGTTGACGACTGATTGATGGAACCTTTATGTCCAGGTTTTCTGCTGACACACGCTTGAGCGCTGCTCAGGCATTTTTCGCCCTGAACGCGCCACGCGCCCGTTTCAAACAGGCCACTGCCATTCTGTGCGGCGCCCTGCTTTCCCCGTTGACCAGCGCAGCCGAGCAACCGGTTGACCACAGCCAGCACACTGAAGAGCTGAGCCCAACGGTCATTACCGCGATCGCCCCAAGTTCGCCGCTGACCATCGTCACCAATCCCAAAGACCCGCGCCAACCGGTGCCGGCCAGCGATGGCGGCGATTACCTGAAGACCATTCCCGGCTTCGCACTGGTTCGCAATGGCGGCACCAACGGCGATCCGGTGCTGCGCGGCATGTTCGGTTCGCGGCTGAACATTCTCACCAACGGCGGCATGATCCTCGGTGCCTGCCCTGGCCGGATGGACGCCCCGACTTCCTATATTTCGCCGGAAACCTACGACAAGCTGACCGTGATCAAAGGCCCGCAAACCGTACTTTGGGGACCTGGCGCCTCTGCCGGCACCATCCTGTTCGACCGCGAGCCGGAAAGCTTCGGTGAGCTGGGCACGAGGGTTAACGCCAGCTTGCTGGCCAGCTCCAACGGGCGTTTCGACAAGCTCGTCGACGCCGCTGCCGGTGGCCCACAGGGTTACATCCGGGTGATCGGCAACACCGCTCACGCCGACGATTACCGCGACGGCAACAACGACACCGTGCCGTCGCGCTACGACAAATGGAACGGCGATGTCGCCCTGGGCTGGACGCCGGATGCCGACACGCTGCTGGAACTGACCGCCGGCAAGGGCGACGGCGAGGCACGTTCTGCCGGCCGTGGCATGGACGGTTCGCAGTTCAAGCGCGAAAGCCTGGGCCTGCGTTTCGAGAAGTCGAACCTCGGCGAAGTACTGGATAAAGTCGAAGCGCAGGTCTACTACAACTACGCCGACCATGTGATGGACAACTACACCCTGCGCACGCCATCCGGTACCGGGATGATGACCGGCCCGATGGCCTCCAACGTCGACCGCCGCACCCTCGGTGCACGGATCAAGGCCACCTGGCGCTGGGCCGATGTGCAGTTGATCAGCGGCATCGATGCGCAAACCAACGAACACCGTCAGCGCGCCGCCATGGGCATCGACACCTATAAGGACGTGCCGCGTAACAAAGATGCGGACTTCCATAACTACGGCGTTTTCAGTGAGCTGACCTGGTACGCCGCCGACCGTGATCGCCTGATCAGCGGGGCACGACTGGACCGTGCCTCAGCCAAGGATTTTCGCCAGACCATCGGTTCCGGGATGATGAGCCGACCCAACCCGACCGCCGACAAGTCCCGCGCCGATACCTTGCCGAGCGGCTTCGCGCGCTATGAACATGACCTGGCGGACAGCCCGACCACGCTCTACGCCGGTCTCGGCCACGCTGAACGTTTCCCGGACTACTGGGAGCTGTTCTCACCGAAATCCGGCCCTGCCGGTTCGCTCAACGCCTTCGACTCGATCAAGCCCGAGAAAACCACCCAGCTCGACGTCGGCCTGCAATACAAAACCCAGGACCTCGAAGCCTGGGCCTCGGGTTATGTCGGTGAAGTGCACGACTACATCCTGTTCGATTACACCCCCGGCATGATGGGCACGACCTCTCGGGCCGAAAACATCAACGCGCGCATCATGGGCGGTGAACTCGGCGCAGCCTACAACCTCACCTCCCATTGGAAAGCCGATGCGACCCTGGCCTACGCCTGGGGCAAAGACACCACCCACGACACGGCACTGCCGCAAATGCCGCCGCTGGATGCACGTTTCGGCCTGACCTACAGCGAAGACAACTGGAGCGCCGGCGCCTTGTGGCGAGTGGTCGCGGCGCAGAACCGCATCGAGCAGAACAAGGGCAACGTGGTCGGCAAAGACTTTGACAAGAGCCCGGGGTTCGGCGTGTTCTCGCTCAACGGCGCCTACCGGATCGACAAGCACTGGAAGGTCAGTACCGGCGTCGACAACCTGTTTGGCAAGGCTTACGCCGAGCACTTGAACCTGGCCGGCAACGCCGGGTTCGGCTACCCGGCCAATAACCCGCAAGCGATCAACGAGCCAGGGCGCACGTTCTGGACCAAGGTCGATATGAGCTTCTAAAAGCATCGCGAGCAGGCTCGCTCCCACAGGATCGATGCTGGACCTGTGGGAGCAGCCGGTCGACGCTCGAATGCTCGCGATCGGTTGCGCAGCAACCGCAAACAAACAACAAAGATCCACGCCAAGCGGAGCACCTGATGAAACAACCCAAACCGAATTTCTACAACCTGGCCTGGCGCTGGCATTTTTATGCCGGGCTGTTCGTTGCGCCGTTCATGGTGATGCTGGCCTTGACCGGCATCGTTTACCTGTTCAAACCGCAACTCGACCCACTGATGTATGGCAGCCTGCTCACTGTGCCGGACGGCCATCACACCGTCAGTGCCGACGAGTTGCTGCGCCGTGTCAAAGAGGCTTATCCACAGGGCCAGATCAAGCAGTACCTGCCACCGCTCAATGCCGAGCGCAGTGCGCAGTTTGTCGTTAAAAATGCCGGCAGCGAGCTCAACGTCTTCATCGATCCGTATCACGCCGATATCCTCGGCGAGCAGGACGCGAAGAAAAACCTGCAAGCCATCGCCCGGGCGATTCACGGTGAGTTGATGATCGGCACCGTCGGTGATCGGCTGGTCGAACTCGCGGCTGGCTGGGGCGTGGTGCTGGTGGTTTCCGGGGTATTCCTGTGGTGGCCACGCGGGCGAACCGGCGCGGGGATCGTGTGGCCGCGATTCAGCAGTCGCGGACGGGTGCTCTGGCGTGACCTGCACGCCGTGACCGGGTTCTGGGGCGCGGCGTTTTTGCTGGTGATGCTGCTCAGCGGCATGACCTGGACCGGTTTCTGGGGCAAGCAATACGCTGAAGTCTGGAACCGTTTCCCGGCAGCCATGTGGAATAACGTACCGAAATCCGACCAAGAGGCCCGCAGCCTCAACACCGCAACCCGCCAGACCGTACCCTGGGCCATGGAAAACACGCCGATGCCGATGTCCGGCGACCACGCCGAACACATGGCACACAACGGCGGCAGCAGCGCCCCGGCGGCGCCGACCATCAGCCTGCAAGACGTGCAGGACATTGCCGTTCAACGCAAGATCGAGCCGGGTTACAGCATCACCTTCCCGACCACCGCCAGCGGCGTGTTCACCATCGCCGTATTCGCCGACGACCCGCGCAACGACGCCACCCTGCATGTCGACCAGTACAGCGGCGAAGTGCTGGCCGACGTGCGCTGGCAGCATTACGGCAACGTCGCCCGCGCCACGGAAATGGGCGTGATGCTGCACGAAGGCAAGCTGTTCGGGCCGTTCAACCAGATCGTCGTGTTGCTGATCTGCCTGATGATCCTGCTCAGCGCCGTCAGCGGTGTGGTGATCTGGTGGAAGCGCCGCCCACAGGGCAAGTTCGGTGTTCCACCGTTGCGTCATGACCTGCCAACCTGGAAAACCGGGGTGGTGATCATCCTCGCATTGGCGGTGATATTCCCGTTGGTGGGTGCTTCGCTGATCGTGGTGTGGCTGCTGGACCGCGTGCTGCTGTCGCGCTTGAACCGCCAGCCTGAATCGGCCTCATCTTCATCCTGAATACAGCGAGATGCCTATAGCAGCGCGGTTGACCTTACAATGTCGGCCCGCTGCGAACACCCGCCGAACGAGCATGCAATGACCTCGCTGAACCTCACCCACCTCGCCTGGACACCGCTGGGCCATGGCCACTGTCATCACCAGTTCCAGCTGCGTGAGGCCAGCCTGCACGTGGCGGCCGGTGAGTTCGTCGGCTTGATCGGACCCAACGGCAGCGGCAAGACCAGCCTGCTGCGTTGCGCCTACCGCTTCAGCAAACCGGAATCCGGCGAGGTGCATCTGGCCCATCACAATGTCTGGAAGCAGTCATCGCGCTGGTGCGCGCAACGCATTGCGGTGGTGTTGCAGGAGTTCCCCGATGCCTTCGGCCTGACCGTCGAGGAAGTGGTCGCCATGGGCCGAACACCGCACAAAGGCCTGTTCGATGGCGACACGCTGGAAGATCGCCGAATCGCCGAACAGGCACTGGAATCGGTGGGCCTCAAAGGCTTCGAAGATCACGCCTTCGCCACGCTGTCGGGCGGCGAAAAACAACGCGTCATTCTCGCCCGCGCCCTGGCTCAGCAACCGCAACTGCTGATCCTCGACGAACCGACCAACCACCTCGATCCACGCTATCAGCTCGAGCTGCTGCAACTGGTCAAGCGCTTGCAGATCGGCACCCTGGCGAGCATCCACGACCTCAACCTGGCCGCGGCGTTCTGCGATCGGCTGTACGTGATCAACCACGGACGCATCGTCGCCAGCGGCACGCCAAAGGAAGTGCTGACCACCACCCTGCTGCGCGAGGTGTTCGGCGTCGAAGCGCTGATCGATGAACACCCGCTGTCCGGCTACCCCCGAATTACCTGGATAACCCAACATGACCTTGCGCACCCTGCTCCGCTCCAGCCTGTCCATCGCCCTGCTGCTGGGCAGCGCCCAGGCGTTCGCCGAAGCGACCCGCTACCCGTTGACAATACAGAGCTGCAACCGTGAAGTGACGTTCAAGGAGGCGCCGAAACACGCCCTCAGTCACGACATCAACATGACCCAGATGATGCTCGCCCTCGGCCTCAAACCGCGGATGGTCGGCTACAGCGGCATCAGTGGCTGGAAAGCCGTGACACCCGAGATGCAGAGCATTCTCGACGGCCTGCCGGAACTCGCCGCCAAGTACCCATCGGTGGAAACCCTGCTCAACGCCAACGTCGATTTCTTCTTCGCCGGCTGGGATTACGGCATGCGCATTGGCGGCGACCTGACCCCGCAAACCCTCGGGCCGCTGGGGATCAACGTCTATGAACTGAGCGAGTCGTGCGCCTTCGTGATGAAGCGCCCGGCGGCCAGCCTCGATGACACCTACAACGACCTGCGCAATCTCGGCAAGATCTTCGACGTGCAGGATCGCGCCAACCGGTTGATCAGCGACATGCAGGCGCAAGTGGCGGAGGTTCGCAAAAACCTGCCGAGTGAAAAACCACGGGTGTTCCTCTACGACAGCGGCGAAGACCGGGCCATGACCTCGGGCCGCCTGGGGATGCCGCAAGCGCTGATCGATGCCGCGGGAGGGCGCAATATTCTCGATGACGTCGACGCGAGCTGGACCCGGGTCAACTGGGAAAACGTGGTTGAGCGCAACCCGCAGGTGATCGTGATCGTCGACTACGGCGAAGTCAGCGCCGAGCAAAAGGAACAATTCCTGCTGAACAACAAGGCCCTGCAATCAGTGGACGCGATCAAGAACCAGCGCTTCATCGTCATCCCTTACGTGCAAGCCACGCCGGGGATCGACAACGTGCTGGCGGTCGAAACCCTGGCCAAGGGTTTCCACGGAGAATGATCAGTCGTCGTTATGCCTTGTTGCTGGTTGCCCTCGGCGCGCTGTTGCTGGTGTCGTGTGTAGTGTCGCTGGGCTTTGGCTCGGCACGGGTGCCGGTGGACGTGGTCTGGCGGATTCTGCTGCATCAGGCATTCGGGATTGGCGAGGTGAACTGGAGTGCCGGCCAGGAGCATATCGTCTGGCTGATCCGCGTACCGCGCATGCTGCTCGGCGCGTTGGTGGGCGCCGGGCTGGCGCTGATTGGCGCGGTGCTGCAAGCGGTCACGCGCAATCCGTTGGCTGACCCGCATTTGCTCGGTGTGACGTCCGGCGCGACCCTTGGCGCGGTAATCGTGGTGCTGCATGTGGGCGAGATCGTCGGCCTGCTGACCTTGCCGATCGCCGCGTTTATCGGTGCATTGCTGAGCATGCTGGTCGTGCTGATAATCGCCAACCGCAACGGTCGGCTGGACAGCGATCGGCTGCTGCTGTGCGGCGTGGCAGTGTCATTCGTGATGATGGCAGTCGCCAACCTGCTGCTGTTTCTCGGCGACCACCGCGCCAGTTCTGCGGTGATGTTCTGGATGCTTGGCGGCCTCGGGCTGGCGCGCTGGGAGTTGCTGGCAGTGCCGGCGGCCAGTGTGCTGCTCGGGCTGGTGTTACTGCTGGGCATGGCCCGGCCGCTGAATGCCTTGATGGCTGGCGAGCAAACCGCTGTCACACTCGGCCTGAATGCTCGCACCGTGCGTTTGCGGGTGTTTGTGATTGCGTCGTTGATGACCGGAGTGCTGGTCTCGATCAGCGGCTCCATTGGTTTTGTCGGGCTGATGGTGCCGCACATTGCCCGGCGTCTGGTCGGGGCGGAACATCGCAGATTGCTGCCGGTGTGCGTGTTGCTCGGCAGTGTGTTTCTGGTGTGGGTCGATGTCGCAGCACGCACGCTGATCGCCCCCGAAGATTTGCCAATCGGCGTCGCCACCGCAGCCATCGGTGGCCTGTTCTTCATCGGCCTGATGCGCCGCCGCTGATCCAGCACCGAACCTGTGGGAGCGAGCCTGCTCGCGATAGCGGTGGATCAGTCAGCATTGATAGCGACTGACACACCGTCATCGCGAGCAGGCTCGCTCCCACAGTTGATTGGGGTAACCCCGAACTACTCGGCGCCCTAATGTGGCGCACCTTCGCGCACCAGCACACCAGACGCGTTCTTTCATGGTGCGCCAGCAAACCACGCAACCGCTCTAATACGACATTTCCCTGCCTTTCTCCGACCGGGCACAGCCCTTGCTAAAGCTCCTTCAGTAGTCCGCATCTGCCAGCCAAGAAAACTCATAAGTTCATGGAGATCGCACAATGAAGCGTCGCAGTTTGATCAAGGCTTTCACACTAACGGCAAGCATTGCCGCGATGGGTATGACCTGGACAGTCCAGGCCGCCGAGACCATCAAGGTCGGGATTCTGCATTCGTTGTCCGGGACCATGGCGATCTCCGAAACCTCGCTCAAAGACATGGCGCTGATGACCATCGACGAAATCAATGCCAAGGGCGGGGTCAACGGCAAGATGCTCGAACCGGTGGTGGTCGACCCGGCGTCAAACTGGCCACTGTTCGCGGAAAAGGGCCGGCAGTTGCTGACCCAGGACAAGGTCGCGGTGGTGTTCGGCTGCTGGACCTCGGTGTCGCGTAAATCGGTATTGCCGGTGTTCGAAGAACTCAACGGCCTGCTGTTCTACCCGGTGCAGTACGAAGGCGAAGAGATGTCGCCGAACGTCTTCTACACCGGTGCCGCGCCGAACCAGCAGGCGATCCCGGCAGTGGAATACCTGATGAGCGAAGAAGGCGGCAGCGCCAAGCGCTACTTCCTGCTTGGCACCGACTATGTCTACCCGCGCACCACCAACAAGATCCTGCGCTCGTTCCTGCACTCCAAAGGCGTGGCTGACAAGGACATCGAAGAGGTCTACACGCCGTTCGGCCACAGCGACTATCAAACCATCGTCGCCAACATCAAAAAATTCTCGGCGGGCGGCAAGACGGCGGTCATTTCCACAGTCAACGGCGACTCCAATGTGCCGTTCTATAAAGAACTGGCCAACCAGGGCCTGAAAGCCACCGACGTTCCGGTCGTGGCCTTCTCGGTGGGCGAAGAAGAACTGCGCGGCATCGATACCAAACCGCTGGTAGGCAACCTCGCGGCGTGGAACTACTTCGAATCGGTGGAAAACCCGGTGAACCAGAAGTTCGTCGCCGACTGGAAAGCCTATGCCAAGAAACACAACCTGCCGGGCGCCGACAAAGCCGTGACCAACGACCCGATGGAAGCCACCTACGTCGGCATCCACATGTGGGCGCAGGCCGCAGAAAAAGCCAAGTCCACCGATGTCGACAAGGTCCGCGAAGCGCTGGCCGGCCAGACCTTCGCCGCGCCGTCGGGCTACACCCTGACCATGGACAAGACCAACCACCACCTGCACAAGCCGGTGATGATCGGCGAGATCCAGGCCGACGGTCAGTTCAACGTGGTCTGGCAGACCGAGGGTCCGATCCGCGCCCAGCCGTGGAGCCCGTTCATACCGGGTAACGACAAGAAGCCGGAGTATGCGGTGAAGAGCAACTGAGGCTGATCTGGAATTTCGGGTGGGTTTGAGATCCACCCCTCACCCCAACCCTCTCCCCAAGGGGGAGAGGGGGAAAGGGAGCCGATCTCCATACTTTTCAAAGCCCGAGTTCGCCCCCCTATTTGCAGGTCGCAGTTGCTCGGCCAAACACCTCGGTCAGCCCCCTCTCCCCTCTAGGGAGAGGGTTGGGGTGAGGGGTCGATTGAACAGGAACACCGCTAATGCCCACTGCCCTATACCGCTTCATCCTCGCCATCGCACTGCTGTTGCCAATGGCCGCCCATGCCGGGGACGCCGAAGACTTTGTCGCGGCCAATCCGGTGCAGCAAGCCAAGCTGTTGGAAAGCTGGGCCGCGCAACCCGACCCGGCCCGCATCGAACTGATCAATGCCCTGCAACAAGGCCAATTGACCGTCGACGGTGAAGCCAAGACCCTGCGCCTGAACAATCGCTTGCGGGGTTTGATCGACACTGCACTGGCCAGTCATCAACTGCTCGCCGCTGACGTCAAAGTGCGTTTGAGTGCCGCGCAGCAACTGCAAAAAAGCGCCAAACCAGCGCAACTGAAATTCCTCGACCAGCAACTGGCTGGCGAAAAAGACCCGAGCGTTCACGCCGCCCTGAGCCTGGCGCTGGCCAACCTGCAACTGGTAGACGCCGATCCGGCCGTGCGCCTCGCCGCAGTGCGCCTTCTGGGTGAAACCGGCGACCCGCTGGCCCGCACCCGTCTCGAAGGCTTGCTCCAACCCGGCGTCGAAGCCGACACCACGGTGCACACCGCTGCCGAAACCAGCCTGGCGCAAGTCAAACGCAAACTGCTGATCGGTGAGCTCCTCGGCCAGGCCTTCAGTGGCATGTCGCTGGGCTCGATCCTGCTGTTGGCGGCCCTCGGTCTGGCGATCACTTTCGGCCTGCTTGGGGTGATCAACATGGCCCACGGCGAGATGCTGATGCTCGGGGCTTACTCCACTTACGTGGTGCAGTTGCTGTTCCAGCGCTTCGCCCCGCAAGCGATCGAGTTCTACCCGCTGATCGCTTTGCCAGTGGCGTTTTTTGTCACTGCCGGCGTCGGTATGGCGCTGGAGCGCACGGTGATTCGCCACCTTTACGGCCGACCGCTGGAAACCCTGCTCGCCACCTGGGGCATCAGCCTGATGCTGATTCAGCTGGTGCGTTTGTTGTTCGGTGCGCAGAACGTCGAAGTGGCGAACCCGGCCTGGCTTTCGGGCGGGATTCAGGTACTGCCTAATCTGGTGTTGCCGTACAACCGCATCGTGATCATCGCGTTCGCACTGTGTGTGGTAGTGCTGACCTGGCTGCTGCTGAACAAGACCCGCCTCGGCTTGAACGTGCGCGCAGTCACCCAGAACCGCAACATGGCCGCCTGCTGCGGCGTGCCCACCGGGCGCGTCGACATGCTCGCCTTCGGCCTCGGCTCGGGTATCGCCGGGCTTGGCGGCGTGGCCCTGAGTCAGGTCGGCAACGTCGGCCCGGACCTCGGCCAGAGCTACATCATCGACTCGTTCCTGGTGGTAGTGCTCGGCGGCGTCGGTCAGCTGGCCGGCAGCGTGCTTGCCGCGTTCGGCCTGGGGATCGCCAACAAGATTCTTGAACCGCAAATCGGCGCCGTACTCGGCAAAATCCTGATCCTCGCGCTGATCATTCTGTTCATTCAGAAACGCCCGCAAGGACTCTTCGCACTCAAAGGACGGGTGATCGACTGATGAACCAGCCCCTGATGCTCACGGCCACGCAAAAGGCCGGCCCCAAAGTCACGATAGCGCTGGGCGCGGTGATTCTCGCGCTGTTGCTGGCGCTGCCGCTGCTGTCATTGCTGCCTGCCGACACTGCGTTTCACGTCTCGGCCTACACACTGACGCTGGTCGGCAAGATTCTTTGCTACGCCATCGTCGCCCTGGCCCTGGATCTGGTCTGGGGTTACGCCGGGTTGCTGTCCCTGGGCCATGGTTTGTTCTTTGCCCTTGGTGGTTACGCGATGGGTATGTACCTGATGCGCCAGGCTTCGGGCGATGGCCTGCCGGCGTTCATGACCTTCCTCTCGTGGACCGAACTGCCGTGGTACTGGACCGGCACCAGCAGCTTTATCTGGGCGATGTGCCTGGTGGTGCTGGCGCCGGGTTTGCTGGCGCTGGTGTTCGGGTTCTTCGCCTTCCGTTCGCGGATCAAGGGCGTGTACTTCTCGATCATGACCCAGGCCCTGACCTTCGCCGGGATGCTGCTGTTTTTCCGCAACGAGACCGGGTTTGGCGGCAACAACGGCTTCACCAATTTCCGCACGATTCTCGGCTTCGGCATCACTGAGCCGGGCACGCGCGCGGTGCTGTTCGTCGCCACGGTGCTGCTGTTGGTGGCCAGTCTGTTCATCGGCTGGCGCCTGGCGCAAAGCAAATTCGGCCGGGTACTGACCGCCCTGCGCGACGCGGAAAACCGCCTGATGTTCTGCGGCTACGACCCACGCGGTTTCAAGCTGTTTGTCTGGGTCTTGAGTGCCGTGCTGTGCGGTCTGGCCGGTGCGCTGTATGTGCCGCAAGTGGGGATCATCAACCCCAGCGAAATGTCGCCGACCAACTCCATCGAAGCCGCCGTCTGGGTCGCGCTCGGCGGACGCGGCACGCTGATCGGGCCGCTGCTCGGCGCGGGTGTGGTGAATGGCATGAAGAGCTGGTTCACCGTGGCCTTTCCCGAATACTGGCTGTTCTTCCTCGGCGCGCTGTTCATCGTCGTGACCTTGTACCTGCCCAAAGGCGTGATCGGTTTGCTGAAAAAAAGAGGTGAACAATGAGAATCACACCAACGGCGGAATTCATGCTCGAACCAGTCTTTTTTCCACCGGAGCCCAACAAGGACGCCGGCAGCAGCCGCGACGCCATCGGTCTGGGGCAACGTGTCGAAAAAGGCCTGAACACCCTCCACGGCACCATCCTCACCCTTGAGGACATCAGCGTCAGCTTCGACGGCTTCAAGGCACTCAACGCCTTGAACCTGTACATCGGTGTCGGCGAATTGCGCTGCATCATCGGCCCCAACGGCGCCGGCAAAACCACTCTGATGGACGTGATCACCGGCAAGACCCGGCCCAGTCACGGCAAGGCCTGGTTCGGTGAAACCCTGGACCTGACACGGATGAGTGAAGTGCAGATCGCCCAGTCCGGGATCGGCCGCAAGTTCCAGAAGCCGACGGTGTTCGAAGCCTTGAGCGTGTTTGAAAACCTCGAACTGGCGCAGAAAACCGACAAGTCGGTGTGGGCCAGCCTGCGGGCTCGCCTGAGCGGCGAACAAAAAGATCGTATCTGCGAGGTGCTGGAGACCATTCGCCTGACCACCTCGGTCAATCGCCCGGCCGGCCTGCTGTCGCACGGGCAGAAGCAGTTTCTGGAAATCGGCATGTTGCTGATGCAGGACCCACAACTGTTGCTGCTCGATGAACCGGTGGCGGGCATGACCGACGCCGAAACCGAGTTCACCGCCGAGCTGTTCAAAAGCCTGGCCGGCAAGCATTCGCTGATGGTGGTGGAGCACGACATGGGCTTCGTCGGTTCGATTGCCGACCACGTCACCGTGTTGCACCAGGGCAGCGTGCTGGCCGAAGGGTCGCTTGCACAGGTGCAGGACAACGAGCGGGTGATCGAGGTGTATCTCGGCCGATAACGCGATCGGCTTTTTGTGGGAGCGAGCCTGCTCGCGATAGCTGTGCATCTGTCGACATTGATGTTGGATATGCACCCGTCATCGCGAGCAGGCTCGCTCCCACAGGGGTTGTGTGAACTACAAGGGAATTGAACATGCTGCAAGTCGACAAGCTGCACCAGTACTACGGCGGTAGCCACATCCTGCGAGGCCTGAGCTTTGAGGTGAAGGTCGGCGAAGTCACCTGCCTGCTCGGGCGCAACGGCGTCGGCAAGACCACATTGCTCAAATGCCTGATGGGGCTGTTGCCAGCCAAGGAAGGCGCAGTGAATTGGGAAGGTCAACCGATCACCTCGTTCAAGCCGCATCAACGGGTTCACGCCGGCATCGCTTACGTGCCGCAAGGCCGGGAGATTTTCGGGCGGCTGACGGTGGAAGAAAACCTGCTGATGGGCCTGTCGCGCTTCCCGGGTTCCGAGGCCAAAGAGGTCCCCGCATTCATCTACGAGCTGTTCCCGGTCTTGCTGCAAATGAAGCAACGCCGCGGTGGCGACTTGTCGGGCGGCCAGCAACAACAATTGGCCATCGGTCGCGCACTGGCCAGTCGGCCACGCTTGCTGATCCTCGACGAGCCCACCGAAGGCATTCAGCCGTCGGTGATCAAGGAGATTGGTGCGGTGATCAAAAAGCTCGCATCACGAGGTGACATGGCGATCCTGCTGGTCGAGCAGTTCTACGACTTCGCCGCCGAGCTGGCCGATCAGTACCTGGTGATGTCCCGGGGCGAGATCGTCCAGCAAGGCCGCGGAGAAAATATGGAAGCCGAGGGTGTGCGCGGACTGGTTACGATCTAGTCTGTAGCGTCCTGACGATAATTAAAAATATATGACTGCTCTTGCGCAAACCGCACTGTTCACGCCCAGCTGGCACGCCGAGCTGGAGCTCGGCTACGCCCGCTTCGGCGACAGCACGCGCCCGGTCCTGCGTCGCCACAAAGGCCCGCTGCGGGTGCAAAAACACCTGTACGCCGAAGGCCCCGAGGTGTGCCAGCACATCATCGTCCACCCGCCCGGCGGCATTGCCGGTGGTGATCGGCTGGACATCGCGGCCTGCATCGGTGCCGACGCCTGGGCGCAGTTGACCAGCCCAGGTGCCGCCAAGTGGTATCGCGCTGCCGGGCCAGCCTATCAGCGGCTCGACTTGAACGTCGCCGCCGGTGCCACGCTGGAATGGCTGCCGCAGGAAACCATCGTGTTCAGCGCCGCCCAGGCTGAGCTCAGCACGTCGATTGAACTGCAAGGTGACGCCCGGCTGTTCTATTGGGACGTAGTGGCGCTGGGTCGCCCGGCCAGCGGTGAACGCTTCGAACGCGGGCACTTTCAGTCACAGCTGGAAATCCGCCGCGACGGCCAGTTGCTCTGGCACGAACGCCAGCGCATTGTCGGGAATGACGGCTTGCTTGATTCGCCAATAGGGCTGGATGGCCAGCCGGTGTTTGCGACGTTGCTGGTGACGGGTGAAATCGACAGCGATTTACTGGAAGCCTGCCGCTCGCTACCTAATGAGGTGCGCGGGGATCTGACGCAGTTGCCGGGGCTGTTAGTCGCCCGTTGCCTGGCCAGTGAAGCGCTGTTGGCGCGAGGTTGGCTGATCGACTTGTGGAAGTTGCTGCGCCCGGCCTTGCTCGGCCGTAAGGCTGTGCCGCCAAGAATATGGAGTACCTGACATGACTGCACACACGATCCCCGTAGCAGCTGGCGCAGCCTGCGTTCGGCTGCGCAGCAGTCGTGAAATGTCTGACGCGGTCTACCTGACACAACGCATTGGCAGGTTTTACGACTGCTTCGCAGCCGAACGCAGGCTGCGCCAGCTGCTACAGGAACCGAGTCGCTGTTTTTTTTTACTGCCCAATACGGATTTTCAACGATGGACCTGACCCCACGCGAAAAAGACAAGCTGCTGATCTTCACCGCCGGCCTGGTCGCCGAGCGGCGTTTGGCCCGTGGCGTGAAACTCAATTACCCGGAAGCGATGGCCTACATTTCCGCGGCGCTGCTCGAAGGCGCACGCGACGGCCAGACGGTCGCCGAACTGATGCACTACGGCACCACCCTGCTGAACCGCGAGCAAGTGATGGAAGGCATCCCGGAAATGATCCCGGAGATCCAGGTCGAGGCGACCTTTCCCGACGGCACCAAACTGGTCACCGTCCACCAACCCATCGTCTGAGGCTGCGCCATGACTTTTCACATTCGTGATGCCGTATCCGCCGACCTGCCGGCGATCCGCGACATCTACAACGACGCGGTCCTCAATACGACCGCGATCTGGAACGAACAGGCCGTGGACCTCGCCAACCGCCAGGCCTGGTTCAGCACCCGGCAATCCCAGGGCTACCCTGTTCTGGTGATTGTCGACGCCGACAACAGCGTGCTCGGTTATGCCTCATTCGGCGACTGGCGGCCGTTCGACGGTTTCCGTCACACCGTCGAACATTCGGTGTACGTGCGCAGCGATCAGCGCGGCAATGGCCTCGGCCCACAGTTGATGGACGTGCTGATCGAACGCGCCAGGGACTGCGACAAACACGTGATGGTCGCCGCCATCGAAAGCGCTAACGCCGCCTCGATTCGCCTGCACGAACGGGTCGGTTTCATCACCACCGGGCACATGCCGCAAGTGGGTACCAAGTTCGGCCGTTGGCTCGACCTGACCTTCATGCAGCTGATCCTCAATCCGGGCGCGGAGCCGCCCGTCGCCAACAAGGAGTGATATGTCATGAACACTGCCCAACTGCGACGCGTGAACACCGAAAGCTTTGCACACTACCGTCAGGGCTTGATCGATTTGCTGTTTGACGCCGTGCAGCACGGCGCCTCGATCGGCTTCATGGCCGACCTTGATGATGCCCAGGCCCGCGCCTACATCAACAGTGTCCAGGCCGGGCTCGAGGACGGCAGTCTGTTGCTGTGGGTAGTGGTTCACGATGAAAAGGTCCTGGCCAGCGTGCAACTGGCCCTGTGCCAGAAAGCCAACGGCCGCAATCGCGCCGAAGTGCAAAAGCTGCAGGTGCGCCATGACACGCGGCGACGCGGCCTGGCGCAACAACTGATGAATGCTGTGGAGCTTGCCGCGCGTCAGCACAAACGTGGCCTGCTGTACCTCGACACCCAAGCGGGGTCGGCGGCCGAAGCGTTCTATCAATCCCTGGGCTACACCCGTGTCGGTGAATTGCCCAACTACTGCCAAAGCCCGGACGGTCGCTACACCCCGACCGCCATCTACTACAAGACTCTGGGACAACCCGAATGATTCCTGGCGAATATCAGATCAAGCAAGGCGACATCGAGCTCAACGCCGGCCGTCGCACCCTGAGCCTGACCGTGGCCAACAGCGGTGACCGGCCGATTCAGGTCGGTTCGCACTACCACTTTTTCGAAACCAATGACGCCCTGACGTTCGACCGTGCCGCCAGCCGTGGCATGCGCCTGAACATCCCGGCCGGCACCGCCGTGCGCTTCGAACCGGGGCAGAGCCGCGAGGTCGAGCTGGTGGACCTGGCCGGGCATCGCCGGGTGTTCGGGTTTGCCGGCAGGATCATGGGCGACCTTTAAATCATGCGACGTCTCCACCGGCCCCATCGCGAGCAGGCTCGCTCCCACAGTTGATCGCATTCCCCTGTAGGAGCTGTCGAGCAGCGCGAGGCTGCGATAGCGAGCTACGCGAGCGGTCTCAAAATCAATTGAATCCCAAGGCAAGCACATGAAGATTTCCCGTCAAGCCTACGCCGACATGTTCGGCCCCACCGTCGGTGACAAGGTTCGCCTGGCCGATACCGAGCTGTGGATCGAAGTCGAAAAAGACTTCACCACCTACGGTGAAGAGGTGAAATTCGGCGGCGGCAAAGTGATCCGCGATGGCCAGGGCCAGAGCCAGTTACTGGCTGCGGAAGTGGTCGACACGCTGATCACCAACGCGCTGATCATCGACCATTGGGGCATCGTCAAAGCCGATGTCGGCCTCAAGGACGGGCGCATTGCGGCAATCGGCAAGGCCGGCAACCCGGACGTCCAGCCGAACGTGACCATCGCGGTCGGCGCCAGCACCGAAGTGATTGCCGGCGAAGGGATGATCCTCACGGCGGGCGGTGTCGACACGCACATCCACTTCATCTGCCCGCAGCAGATCGAAGAAGCCTTGATGAGCGGCGTCACCACCATGATCGGCGGCGGCACGGGACCGGCGACGGGCACCAACGCCACCACCTGCACCTCCGGCCCTTGGCACCTGGCGCGCATGCTGCAAGCGGCGGACGCGTTCCCGATGAACATCGGCCTCACCGGCAAGGGCAACGCCAGCCTGCCGGAGCCGCTGATCGAGCAGGTCAAGGCCGGGGCTATCGGCCTCAAGCTGCACGAGGATTGGGGCACTACGCCGGCAAGCATCGACAACTGCCTGAACGTCGCCGACCAGTTCGACGTACAGGTGGCGATCCATACCGACACCCTCAACGAATCGGGTTTCGTCGAAACCACCCTCGCCGCTTTCAAGGGCCGGACCATTCACACCTACCACACTGAAGGTGCTGGTGGCGGCCACGCGCCGGACATCATCAAGGCCTGCGGTTTCGCCAATGTGCTGCCGAGCTCGACCAACCCGACCCGGCCATTCACCCGCAACACCATCGACGAACACCTCGACATGCTGATGGTCTGCCACCACCTGGACCCGAGCATCGCCGAGGACGTGGCCTTCGCCGAAAGCCGTATCCGCCGCGAGACGATTGCAGCCGAAGACATCCTTCACGACCTTGGCGCGTTCTCGATGATCAGCTCCGATAGCCAGGCCATGGGCCGCGTCGGTGAAGTCATCACCCGTACCTGGCAGACCGCCGACAAGATGAAAAAGCAGCGTGGCGCACTGGCAGGTGATGGCGAGGGCAACGACAACTTCCGCGTCAAACGCTACATCGCCAAATACACCATCAACCCGGCAATCACTCACGGCATCAGCCATGAAGTGGGCTCGATCGAAGTGGGTAAATGGGCCGACCTGGTGCTCTGGCGCCCGGCGTTTTTCGGGGTCAAACCGACGCTGATCCTCAAGGGTGGCGCCATCGCGGCCAGCCTGATGGGCGACGCCAACGCCTCGATTCCGACGCCGCAACCGGTGCACTACCGCCCGATGTTCGCCAGTTATGGTGGTTCGCTGCACGCCACCAGCCTGACGTTCATCAGCCAGGCGGCGCAGGACGCGGGCCTTGCCGAAGCGCTGGGGTTGAAAAAGAAAATCGCCGTGGTCAAAGGTTGTCGCGAGGTGCAGAAGACCGACCTGATCCACAACGACTATCTGCCGGACATCGATGTCGATCCGCAGACCTATCAGGTCAGGGCCGACGGTGTTTTGCTCTGGTGCGAGCCGGCGGATGTGCTGCCGATGGCGCAGCGCTACTTCTTGTTTTGAGGTTCGTCCACACATAAAAAACCGGCACGAAGATCGTCAGTCTTCGTGCCGGGATGAGAGCCTGTGCGGTGATCAGTTTAGTGGTTCGACAGTGAAGGGGATTTCAACCCGTTGCAGTCTTGCCCGATCCATTGCCTGCTGAGTCAATGTCTTGAGCAACGCCTTCATCTCGGCGTCTATCAGACTCAGCTCGGCGGCATACTCCTCTTCAGTCATGATCCGCCCCGGAGCAAACTCGCTTTCCTGTTTGCCCAACTCTGCGGCGAGCACCCGAATGTCCTCCTTCAGCCGGGCTTTCTCCTCAAGTGACAGGGTGGGTTCAGTCGTCCTTCTCTCCAGCGCCGTGTAGAACTCTGTGGTCGCATCGATTCGTCGCCTGAAGGCTTTGAAAGCACTCCGGTTGGAACCCTGGACATAAGACTCCCAGAATGGCTGCTCGATGATCGAATCGCGCAGTAGATCCCCCTCCTCCAGACTGAGCACACGCCGATAGGCACTTTCGATCATCTGGGGAGTGACACCGGAGTGCGTTCGAAACTGCAGGTCACGTGACTGCCAGGGTAGATCCAGTCGACCGGCCAGGTCCGTCATGTAGGCCAGATGGGTCTCGACCTCATCAATGGATCCCGAGTACTGGCCAGTTTCCGGATCGAAAACCCTGAATGTCTCATTGTTCTCCAGTCGCTCGGCAATGTGCTTATGGGCGATCCGGCTCAACTCGTCGAGCCGCGATTTGCCTCTGGCCAGCAGCAGCAATTCGGCCTCTACCAGACTCGGGTTGGCAAGCTCATAGGCCTCATGAATCAACACCTCAACGCCCATCGCATTGAACAGCTGCGCGCCGGCATCGACGCAATGGGTGGTCTCTTTCGCCAGGACAAAAAGGTTCTTGCGCAGCTCGCTGTCTTTGGACATGGCCTCCAGCATTCGCCAGAGCTTGCTCGTCATGTCCACCCTGAATGCCGGATCGTTCTGGAAGTGGGCGGACTCGGTGAGTTTCCTGATCTGGTTGAAAAACGGCACCGAGTCGAACTCGTCTTCGACGGCATTCCAGATCGGCTGTCGGGCGACCCATTCAGGTCGCGTCATGCCCGCTTCCCAGTCAAGACTGTCGCGCACGCCGCGAGGCGGATAGGGACGATCAGGGTCCAGACCGACAGATCGGATGTAATGCCTGAGCGTCTGGAGATTGAATTCCGGCAACCACTGGCGCTCTCGGCTCAAGAGCGTGCGAGCCATCAGTTCTGCCTGGACGGAGCCTGGCGCAACCGCAGGAATGTAGGTGATTTCGTTGTGCCGCATATCCAGGTAAAAATGCCGGAACCGCGGCTGGGAAAACAGGCCGTCGGGCCAGGTGCGAATGCCGGTATCCGCCAGGTACAACGAATGTAGATTGCGCATATGGCCGATATCAGGAACTCGCCCCAAGGGGTTCCCCTGCAGGTCCAGGGTCTGAAGCCGGGTAAGGTTTCTGAGGTCGGCCACCGACTGCCCATCCAGCACGATTCGATTCCCGCGCAGGGTCAACTCCATCAGCCCTCGCATACGACCGATGACATGAGGAAGCCGTGTCAGTGGGTTGTTATCGAGGTTCAACGACCGAAGCCGCGGGAAGTGGTCGAGAAAAGAAACCTGTGCATCGATCAACTCGGTTCGGTTCAAGTTGAGTCGGGTGACATGGTTGAAGTTGCCTTCCAGGGTCGGCATTGTCCCCAGGTGCCGCCCCAGCGGGACATCTTCAAGGTTGAGTACCACGCCATGCAGATTCCCGAATGGATCCACATCCCGCTGGCCGATTCGCTGCCAGGCTTCCCTGATCGCTTTGTACAATGCGTTTCTGGACTGCCATTCGGCGATACCGGCAGCGCTGAATCCGAAGGCCTCGGTAGGCGACTTCAACCAGCGTTGAAAGTTGGCGTTCAGCCGGTTGAATTCCGCTTCAAGCGCGCTCGCCCGCTCTTCCACGCTACTTTCACTGCCACCGCCCTCCAGATAGACCTGGGCCTCGGCCTCTGTCCAGCCGGGGCGAACGATCCGGACCCGTTCTTGTGGCGTCAACCTTCCGGTTACCTGGCGGACACCTTGAGTGATGCCTTGCATGCCACCACGCAGTTTCATCGTGGCCGGGTCATAGGCCGGTTTGCGGATCGGCTGGTCCGCCAGAAGGACGTTGAGGGTGTCGCGTGGCAACGGCGCTGTTTGAATCGCCTGTCTCAACTGCGCACCTTGATTGATCTCATACCCCAGCGCGTTTCGTTCAGCATCAGGCAAGGCATGCAATACGGAAGCGTAAAGGTCGTCGGCCCCATGCAGATGATTATCTTCGGCATCGCGTGCCTGGTATTGGCCATCCTCGTTGACCAGGACTTTGCGTATGGCGGCATCTGCCGGGCCGACACTGTCGCGCAACGGCCCGTCGAATGAGTATTCCCGGATTTCGATCCGAACGTTCTCGGACCAATTTGGCAACGTCTGCAATGAATGCAGCGCCAGCCGTTCAGTATCCACAGTGTCAGCAAAATCGAGGAACAGCCCTTCATAGGCACGTGCTGTTCGCAACGCCTGCAAGGTCATGCGCACGCGCTCCCTGAGTTGCAAGGGTATGCGCGATGGCTCCGTGATTTTGCGCAGCTCTTCGGCGTCGAGACTGGCCAGCAACTCCCCGGCCACCGAAGTGGGGAGTTCGTTAAAGGCGTCCTGAAGCACCAGCACTTGAGGGTTGCTTGTCTGTTGCTGCCGACGGATAAACGTATCGAACAGACCTGCGCGCTGCTTGTCAGCCTGCATGGCAAGCCTGCCTTTCAACGCGTCGATACGGATGCGCTCGTCAGTGGATATACCCTGCCCGAGCAGCGCGTGGATGTCGCTCTCATCAACGAACTTCACGGCGAGCTCCGGAAGCTTCCCGGCGCGGACCTCGGCGTGGGTTATCTTCAGCGTGTTGGCCGGCGACGCATCGGCATTGCCATACTTGATCGAAGGCCCCCGATGCTCGGCCCCTTCAAAAACCTCGATGCCTTTCTGCTCGGGCCATCTTGGCAGCTCTGCCAGTAAACGAGGCACCTGCTCAACGAACGCTTGCGGGACTTCACTGGCCAGAATCTGCTCGGGCAGCTTGCGCACATCAGCCCACGACTTGAAGCGTTCGATCGTTTCGCTCAGCAGCGCTGGTGGCGGTTCGCTCACGACATGCAGTCTGCGCAGGACGTCTTCCTCCATACCGCTGGCAATACGAATCTGCTCCAGCGTGACATCGGAGAAACCCTCGACCGCCGGCCCCATGCGGCGCATGAGTGTGGTTTTGTCCCACTCAACGGGGTGGTCCAGCTCGGTTTTCCAGGCCCCGGCACCGTTGTGCGCAAGTTCTGGCTGATAAGCCCCCGGCCTGTTCGGGTGCCGCAGGCGTGGCTGGCCAGTGTGTGGATCCTCACTGACGACGAAATGCCTGTTCTCGTGCTTCAGGATGTCTTTTTCGTTGTACCGATACAGGCCCTGCTCGCTCGGCTTTGCCCCTTGTGGCAACGTCATGTCGTACTCGTAGGGCGTCAGGTCCGCATTCCAGAGGCGGGTCTTGCCGTCAGGGAGCTCAACCTGTTTCAGCTGGTTGATAAAAGACGATGGTTTGACTGGTGCAGGCGTACCGCCCGGCAACACATGCCCGGCAGCCATGATTGCCAACTGGGCGAAATTGATCATGACGCCGGTGAGATGGGCAGCGGCTTCTTCCTTGTCCCCTTTGCTCCACTCTTCAATCCCGTCCATGGTTTCGAACAGCATCTGCCCGACCATGGCAGCCAGAACCGCCTCCCCAAGGCCCGGGACCAACATGGCACCAAAGTTGAACACGTTCCAGCCGATATTCAGGTAGCTGGTCAGCCGATTCCAGCGGGTGGCACTGTCTTCATCGTCGGTCGGCACGGCGATCTGTCGCGCATCGGCAATCGCTTTGTCCACCCGCCACCGACTAAGCTGCGGCCAGAGATCGCCTGAAATGATGTTGGTAATGGGCTCCGCGTCGGGGTTCTCGACCGCGCTCTCCCGCCACCACGGGCCCATGTCCAACGGCTCGCGCTGCGTCCAGGTAAAGGTCGTGAACCGCTCCCGGACTCGGCTGAAGAATCTGCCCTGGTCTTTGTGCGCCACGAACCGACTGAAAAACTGTTGATAGTCCGAAGTGCGCAGTTGGCTCGTCAGCGCCTTCATGAAGTCGGTGAACGAGGCATATTCCTTGAGCGGATGATCGGGGTCGTCGGGAACATAAGCGATCAGCCTTCCCTCCAGACGACTTTGCTCATGGATATCGTCGCGGCGAAACATTTCCTCGATCATAGCGCTGGGACCGTTGGCAAAAAACGCCTTCAGCACCTTGAATTGCTCAAACTCCTGCCCCGGTAGAAGCATCAGCCGACGTGACCACTCCATCATCGTTCGCCGATGTTCCGGAACCAGGCTGTCAAAGGTTGTTTTGATTGTCGACGGATCAGCCACGGCACTGAACAGCACAATACCGGTCAGCTTGAACCCCATGAGTGACAGTCGATGACAGAGCAAGGGGCGATTACCCAGCCGTATGTCCGTCTTGTCATCGCGTACCTGCTGCAACTTTCCATAGACATCGGATGTGATGTCCTTCTTCAAATAGGCAATGAGCGCCGACTCGTTGAAAGCTGCTTTTTCACTGGCAATGGACTGTAACTCAAGTATTGCCCTGGCCTCGACATCTACAGGCCTCAGCAAGGCCGTGATGTGTCGTTGATACTGCGCTCCGATGTCCAGTGTCCGACACAGGGCTGCAAACTTCTCGACGGTCAGTTCATGGCGCAGGGGAGCGCCTTCGGCGTCCGTCGTAAAGACGCCAGAACCCTCGCGAAATGCCCCCGCCAGGGTTTCAGGTTCTTCGAAGTTATGCAGGGCGGCTTCCAGCAGTGTGGAGTGCCTGAGTCGACTGGCATTCGTATCGACGGTACCCAACCCCAGTTTGGCGGGGACATAAAGCCGCAGTGACGTCACCTTGACATCCAGTTCCAGATTCAACTGTTGCTTCAACGCCTGAACGAGCAACGGTTCAGCGAACCCTTTAATATCCTTTTGCAAATCTCCCAGTGTTTTGTCCAGTGTGTCCCGCAAACGCCAGTGTTCATTAATGAGTTCTTTCAGGTATTGGCGGTCGATACCACGTGCATTGCTGTACCACTCGGGAAAGGCTGGCTTCAGGTCAGTGATCGATGCAAGCCTCGAAACCGGTGCATTTTTCAGCAGCGCTGGAATGTTTCCCACTAAATAATCGAGGTACTTGTTTTTGTTGTCACCAACCGCCACCGGGGAAACTTCCGAGCGCGGCACTTCTGATAATTCATTCATTTTCGCAACTGTCCCTGTGCGCGTATAAGAACCACCAGCTTATTCAATACAGCCGATAACAAAAGATTAAATAACTGCTGTAAAACCAGAATAAACGCCCAACAACATTCAACTTCAGAACCTGAAAAACAATTAAATACCACCCTGACAACCACAGTGGCTGATCCTGCTCGTCAACGGTAGTTTTGACCCGATCTTAAAGGCGCTAGAATGCGAGACAGTCCAGCGCTTACTGCGTGGAGCCTTCGACCATGCGTCTATCCGAATTCATCGTGACTCACGTCGACCGCATCGTCGACGAATGGGAGCAGTTCGCCCGAACCATAGCCCCTGACCCTGACTCCATGGACCGGACGCTCCTGCGCGACCACGCCACATCGATCCTGTTGGCCGCTTCCCGCGACATGAAGACCGCCCAGACCGCCCGCGAACAAGCGGCCAAGGCGAGGGGCGAAGGCCCGGAAAAAACGCCAAGCCTGGACGAGGCCGCGGCCAGCCATGGCGAGCTTCGGCATAACGTGGGGTTTGATCTGGTGCAGATGACCTCTGAGTTCCGGCACTTGCGGGCCAGCGTGATTCGCCTGTGGGTCAACAGCCTGGAGTCGCCGGACATGGCGTACTTGCAGGACATGATCCGTTTCAACGAAGCCATCGACGAAGCCCTGGCCGAGTCCACTGCGGCCTACGCCGAGCAGGTCAATCGTTCAAGGGACATCTTCCTGGCCATTCTGGGCCATGACCTGCGCACCCCCTTGCAGGCGGTGAACATGTCCACCGAGATGCTGCTACGCAAGGCCAAACTGGACACCGACGCCCAGACCTATGTGACAAGCATCAAGACCAGTGCCCGGCACATGGCTGCGATGGTCAGCGACTTGCTGGAGCTGGTACGCAGCCGACTGGGCAGCAGCCTGCCGATCGAACCGGCACCGATGGACCTGTCCGCCGCCGCAAAAGCTGCGCTGGACGAAGCCGGCGCCGGGCAGCCCGGCTGTAACTCGCAACTGATCGTCGAAGGCGACACCCATGGCATCTGGGATCGCACGCGCCTCGGTCAACTGCTGCAAAACCTCATCGGTAATGCCTTGCAACACGGTGCCGATCACCGTCCGGTAACCCTGAGCATCATCGGAGATAAAGATCAGGTGACGCTGGCCATGCACAACCATGGCGAGCCAATTCCCGCCGAGGCACTGCCGACGATTTTCGACCCGCTGGTACGCAGCGCCAGCGAAGACCTCGCCGGCCCTTCCACCAGCCTTGGGCTCGGCTTGTTCATCGTCAAACAAGTGGTGGACGCCCACCAGGGCACGATCGAAGTCAGTTCCAGCGAGGCCGAGGGCACGACGTTCAGCGTGGTGTTGCCGAGAGTGTCGCGGGTGGTTTAGCAGCAGTCAGCGGCGCCATAGCGCCGCATGTGGCGAGGGGGCTACTCGATCACCAACCGTCCCAACCGTTGCCTGAGCATGCGGTTTTCGGCACGCAGTTGCTGCACTTCTTCGAGCAGGTCGAGCGCCAGGGCGACGCCTTCCCATTCCAGTTCCAGGTCGCGACGTAACTTGGCGGCGCGTTTGGCGACCGCCAGTTCGTAGTCGTTGAAACGCCAATCCTTGGGCTGCGAGCCCTGAGGTTCGAGGATGCCGTGTTCGACGATTTCGATCACGTAGACGTCCGACAAATCGGTCGCCTCACAGAATTCTGCCATGTCCAGTTGAACGATCAGGGGGTTGCTCATGATTGGCTACTCCTTCTCTTGGATCAAAAATGCTCCCGCGGATTAAAAGCGGCTTTCTTTGCCAGCTCTTGCCACAGCGCCTTGACGTCATCGTCGGTGTGTTTGGGCATCACCGCCTTGAGTTGCACGAACAGGTAACCGCGATGGCCAGCCTTGTTCAGCAAGCCGTGGCCTTTGGCGCGCATGCGCTGGCCGTTCTGGCTACCGGCTGGAACTTTCAGGTTGATCTTACCGGTCAGGGTCGGCACCGCGACCTCTGCGCCCAGCGCCAGCTCCCACGGGGCCAGCGGCAAGGTGATGATCAGGTTTTCACCTTCAACGTCGTATTTGGGGTGCGGCGCAAAACGAATGGTCAGGTACAGGTCGCCATTGGCGCCGCCACCGACACCCGGTGCACCCTGGCCCTTGAGCCGAATGCGCTCACCGTCGGTGACACCCGCCGGAATCTTCACGTTCAGGCTTTTGCTGGTGTTGCTGACATGCTGGCCGGCGGCGTTGTACTGCGGCACCTGGAAGGTGACTTTCTTCGATTCGGTCGACAGGGTTTCTTCCAGAAAAATCGGTAATTCCATTTCCACGTCTTGCCCTCGACGACCGGCACTGCGGCCTGACTGTCCACCACCAAAGCCGCCACCACGGTTACCGAAGATCGAACTGAAGAAGTCCGAAAAGTCGCCGCCATCCTGTCCACCAAAACCACCTGCACCGCCACGCTGCTGCCAACCCGGCGGGCCCTGGAACGGCTGGCCGTGCTGGCCGTATTTACGCAAGTCGTCGTATTCGGCGCGCTTGTCGGCACTTTTCAGCGCTTCATAGGCTTCCGAGGCGTCCTTGAACTTGGCCTCGGCGTCCTTTTCCTTGCTGACGTCGGGGTGGTATTTGCGCGCCAGCTTGCGATAGGCGGCCTTGATCGCCTTATCGTCAGCGGTCGGCTCCACACCGAGAATCTTGTAATAGTCTTTGAAGTCCATCGAGGGAATCACCATCCGTTATCGATATCGCGCAGCCAGATACAGCATGCACTGATTGGCTGCCACAGGCTTGACCGATCTCAAGAATCTGATCGGGCAGCACATCTGAAGTTTATCGGCAGCCGGGGCGGATCACTTGATCACAGGGTGGCTGCCACGCCATGTCCGTATGTTTGGGGAACAAGGATAGTCTTTCAAGTGAGCGATGACCTTGAATTTAGCGGATAGTCGGCCTTCGATTCTGCGCCGCTCTGACATACACTGCGCGGCCGTTTTTTAACCGGAACCTGAAAGACATGAAAAACGCATCTCCGGCCCGTGCCTGCGGTATCGACTTTGGCACGTCCAACTCCACTGTCGGCTGGCTGCGCCCTGGCATGGAAACGCTGATCGCGCTGGAGGACGACAAAATCACCCTGCCGTCGGTGGTCTTCTTCAACATGGAAGAACGCCGCCCGGTGTACGGCCGGCTGGCGCTGCACGAGTACCTGGAAGGCTACGAAGGACGCTTGATGCGCTCGCTCAAAAGCCTGCTGGGCTCCAAGCTGATCAAGCACGACACCAGCGTCCTGGGCACGGCAATGCCGTTCAAGGACCTGCTCGGGCTGTTCATCGGCCAGCTGAAGAAGCGTGCCGAGACCGCCGCCGGTCGAGAATTCGAAGAAGTGGTGCTGGGGCGTCCGGTATTTTTCGTCGATGACGATGAAATGGCCGACCAGGAAGCCGAAAACACCCTGGTGGACGTAGCCCGCGCCATCGGTTTCAAGGACGTCTCGTTCCAGTACGAACCGATTGCCGCAGCGTTCGACTATGAGTCGACCATCGAAAAGGAAGAGCTGGTGCTGATCGTCGACATCGGCGGGGGTACCTCGGACTTCTCCCTGGTGCGCCTGTCCCCCGAGCGACGCGGCCACGACAACCGTCACGACGACATCCTCGCCACCGGCGGCGTGCACATCGGCGGGACCGATTTCGACAAGCAACTGAGTCTGCAGGGCCTGATGCCGTTGTTCGGCTATGGCAGCCGGATGAAGAGCGGTGCCTACATGCCCACCAGCCACCACATGAACCTGGCGACCTGGCACACCATCAACTCGGTGTACTCGCAGAAGTCGACCCTGGCGCTGGGCAGCATGCGTTACGACATCGAAGACACCGGCGGTATCGATCGCCTGTTCAAGCTGATCGACCAGCGCGCCGGGCACTGGCTGGCCATGGAAGTGGAAGAAACCAAGATCCAGCTGACCCACGCCGACAATCGCCACGTACTGCTGGACCGGATCGAGCCGGGTTTGAGCGTCGAACTGAGCCGGGCGCTGTTCGAGTCGGCCATCGACAACCTGCTGGAGCGGGTGCGCAACAGCGTGACTCAATTGCTCAATGACGCCAATGTGCGCGTCGATCAGGTAGATACGGTGTTCTTCACCGGTGGTTCGAGCGGGATTCCGGCGCTGCGTAACAGCGTATCGGCGATGCTGCCGAACGCGCAGCATGTTGAAGGGAACATCTTCGGCAGCATCGGCAGCGGCCTGGCGATCGAGGCGATGAAGCGTTACGGCACCTTGGCCTGACACAACTCTTGTGGCGCGCCCATCGCGAGCAGGCTCGCTCCCACACTGGATCTCCTGTGCACACACTATTTGTGAACACAGGTGAGCAAATGTGGGAGCGAGCCTGCTCGCGATGAGGTCAGTCCAGGCACTACAAATGCCAGATCAAACCATCCCGATCAGCTTCAACTCGCTCTTCAGGTACGCGTAATAAATCGGCCCTGCCACCACCCCCGGCAGGCCGAATGCGGCTTCGAACACCAGCATTGCCAGCAGCAACTCCCAGGACTTGGCACTGATCTGCCCACCGACGATCCGCGCGTTGAGGAAGTATTCCAGCTTGTGGATAAAGATCAGGTAGCCCAGTGCCGCCACCGCGACCCAGATCGACAACGACAAGCCGACAATGGTGATCAGCGTGTTGGACATCAGGTTGCCGATCACCGGCAACAAGCCCAGCAGGAAGGTCAGCACGATCAGGGTTTTGGTCAACGGCAGCTTGATCCCGAACAGCGGCAGGATTACCGCCAGGAAGATCCCGGTGAAGAAGGTGTTGAGCAGGGAAATCTTGATCTGCGCAAAGACGATATTGCGAAACGCTTGAACCAGCAGGTGCAAACGGTCGAACAGTGCCGCCGCCAAGGGTTTGCGTTGGGTCAGGTCAGGGATGCGCTGCAAGGCGATGATCGCCCCCAGCACCATGCCGATCAGCAACGTGACAAACATGTGCGCGGCATCTTTGCCGACCAGTTGCAGATCGCTCAGGTGTTTGCTCAACCATTCGCCGATGGCCACGCGAAATTCGGCAGCGCTGGCCGGCAAATAGGCATCGATGAACGGAGGCAACTGACCACGTGCCTTGTCGACCACCAGCATGAATTTGTCCAGGGAAGCCCCGGGGTTTTCCGCTTCATGCAACAGAAAACTGATAGCACCGGCAAAAATCAGCGCCAGTACGCTGACCACCAGCGTGCCGAGCAAGGCCACGGCCAGCCAGCGTGCGCGCCGCCCTTCGATCAGTCGTTGCAGTTGCGGGGTGAGCATGTTGACCAGTTCGAACACCAGTAACCCGGCCAGCAGACTGGGCAACAGTCGCAGCGGTATCACCAGCAGTAGCCCACCAAAAATGATCACCCAACTGACCAACAGCAACATGTGACGCTGAGAAAACGTTGGCATACAGCCTCAAAACAAACGGCGTTAAAGGATTGGCAGTCTGCCAGCCTTCCGATGCCAGCACTAGGGATTCGGGCACAGTGCGGGTTTTTCCGCGTTCTTGCCGCCTCATCGCGAGCAGGCTCGCTCCCACACTGGATTGTTCATGACCCAGGTTTTGTGAACACCCGAGATCAAATGTGGGAGCGAGCTTGCTCGCGATGGCATCACCGCGTTCAGCAGTCATACCGAGTTGCCTGTATCGCGAGCAAGCTCGCTCCCACATGACCGCGCTTTACCCGGACGGATTATTTTTTCTTCAGGCAATCGCTCATGAAGGTTTTGCGCGCATCACCTTTAAGCGCCTGCGCAGTAGCGGTGGCGTTGCAGGTTTTCATCTTCTCTTGTTGAGGAGTCATCGGCTTGGCTGCTTCTGCCGCCGGTGCGGCTTTCAGGCAGGTACTCATAAAGGCTTTGCGCTCATCACCCTTGAGGGCTTTCGCGGTGGCGTCGGCGTTGCAGGTGGCCATTTTGTTCTGCTGAGCCGTGGCGGCAAAGCCCTGGGAGCAGAGCAGCAGACCGATCATCAACAAAGGGATACGCAGCATCTTCATGGAGTTTTCTCCTTGTTACCGCACCGATGGGCACGGCCTCGAGGGGGAGTGTAGACAAAGCCCGTTACACCTTCACCTACTATCCAGCGTGGTCCGTCGATACTGCTCCGGCGTGCAACCGGCCTGACGCTGAAACATCGCGATAAACGCCGACGACGTGCTGTAACCCATATCGAAGGCGATCTCCTGAATGCTGCGCGAGCTGTCCAGTGCTTCGATCGAAGCGAGGAAACGCAGGCGTTGGCGCCACTCACCGAAGCTCATGCCCAGTTCCCGAACAAACTGCCGGGCCAGGGTTCGTTCGCTGACGTGGATCTGCTCGGCCCACTGCGCCAGTGGCCGATTGTCGCCCGGTGATGCCTGCAAGGTTTCGAGCACACTGAGCAATCCGGCGCTGCTGGCGTAAGGCAAATAACAGTTATGCACCGGCGCTTGTTGAAGCTGATCGACCAACACCTCGGCCAGGCGCTTGTCTGCCGGGCGCTCGGGGATCTTGACGTCGCGGGCAGCGAAGTCCTTGAGGATCGCCTTGAGAATGTCACTGATCGCCAGCGTGCAGGCCTGTTGCGGCAGGTCGCGACACAGTGGCGGCGAGAGGCACACCGCGCGGTAATTGATCGGCTGGTTGCTGTAGAAACTGTGCTCGGTCTGCGGCGGCACCCACACCGCGTATTGCGGCGGCGACATGAAGCGGCTGCCACCGATTTCCATGTGCAATACGCCGTGGGCCGAATACTCCAGCGTGCCCCATGGATGGCGGTGAGCCGAGGCAAAGCGGTGAGCATCAAAGTCGGCATAGCGGAAGTACACGGGGGCCGGCAGTTCGCTGAAATCCAGCAGATCGATGTGTTTACTGTTCATGCTGTCTGTCATCAGGGGCAGGTTGTCTGGATCGAAGTATAGACGCGCATCCAGACAGGGGATAATCACCCCCGTCATTAACGTTCTGGTTTTTCCCATGCAATACGCTTATCCCCTGCTGGCCATTTTCATCTGGGCCGGCAATACCGTGATCAACAAACTGGCAGTCGGCGCGATCTTTCCCGCCGAGATCGGTTTTTATCGCTGGCTGCTCGCCGGAATGCTGTTCACGCCATTCATGCTCAGACCGGTGATGCGTCATTGGGCGGTGATTCGCCCGAACCTGGGCAAGGTCTTCGTCCTCGGCGTGCTTGGTATGGCGGTCTATCAAAGCCTGGCCTACTTCGCCGCAACGCTGACCTCGGCCACCAACATGGGCATCATCCTGTCGCTTATGCCGTTGATGTCGCTGGCCATGGCCATTATCAGCCTCGGCCAACGACTGACCGCCGGCGCGCTGGCCGGTGCGGTGCTGTCGTTTGCCGGCGTGCTGGTGGTGGTTTCGTCCGGCAGCCTGGGTGCGCTACTGAAACACGGGGTCAACCTGGGCGATGCGATGATGCTGATCGCGACCCTGGCCTATGCGGTCTACAGCACCTTGCTGAAAAAATGGCAGCTGCGTTTGCCGCCGCTGGTGCTGTTGTATTTGCAGGTGCTGGTGGCGGTGGTGGTGCTGTTTCCGCTGTTCATGGCCTCGCCCAAAGTCGGCCCGACCTTGCAGAACATTCCACTGGTGCTTTATGCCTGCCTGCTGGCCTCGATGCTCGCGCCACTGGCGTGGATGCAAGCGGTGGTGCGCCTGGGGCCAAGCCGAACCACGCTGTTTTTCAACTTGCTGCCGCTGATTACCGCATTGATTGCAGCGGTGGTGTTGCATGAGCAATTGGCGCTGTATCACCTGGTGGGTGGAGTGCTGACGTTGGGTGGGGTGATTCTTTCTGAGCGTTGGACCACGGTGTTAGGTCGCACCTGATCCCCTGTGGCGAGGGAGCTTGCTCCCGCTCGACCGCGAAGCGGTCGCCTGTTTTGGGGCTGCTGCGCAACCCAACGGGAGCAAGCTCCCTCGCCACAAAAGCGACTACACCCCCGCCGCCTTCAACCGCTGCGCATGCTCGACAAACAACCGCACCGGATCGGCGCCCTTGCCCACCAGCCCCAGCGACTGGTTGACGATGTCGAAGTGATCCAGCGGGTACTCATCGCCAATCACCGTGCCCAAATGCGAGCTGTAACGCCCGACCATACCGTCGCAATGCCCCGCTTCGCGGACGAAGGTGGTGGCGAACAAGCGACAGCTGCGGTTGGTGCCGTCGAACAGGTTGCCGCCACGGTCGGTCTTGCCTGGCTGCAAGGTCCCGGACCACGAGTAATAGCGCACGCCGTTGACCAGCTCCGGCCCCTGCCCGCCCCAGATTTCGGGCAATCCCTGTGGATAACACCGGTTGAACAACGCGACCCCTTCGCTGGTCAGCGAGTTGTGCGAGGCCTGCACATCCACCGGCCATTTGTGCCTGCGATGACCGGTTTCCAGCAGCCCCATCAGCCACGCAACCAGCTGCAACAAGGCGCTCAGCACACGGCCTTTGGCACTGTCGGGTGGACAGTGTCTGTGCAGATAGTCCGCCAGCTCCGAGCCATGGTTGGGCCCCGCTACCGACGTCACCGAGGCTACCAGGTCCGGGCGCTTGGCGGCCGCGTAACGGGCGGTCAGCGAACCTTGACTGTGGCCGATCAGATTGACTTTGCCCGCTCCGGTTTCGCGCAATATTTCATCGATTTGCACCAACAGCTCTTCACCGCGCACTTCGTTGGAGTTGACCGGCGAAACCTGTACCGCGATCACTGTCGCCCCACCCCGGCGCAGCGCCGAAATGATCCCGTACCAGTAGGGGTAGAACAGCAGGCGAATAAAGCCGAGCATTCCCGGGACCAGCACCAAGGGGTAACGCGTGGCGGTCTCTTGCGACATAGGCGGACATCCTTGTGATCGAGTAAGAAGGCCCAGGGCGGGATGCACGATGTCGCTCACGAGCATCGCCACCGAGGATGACACCTTCACGACCAGTCTATGACATTCCAGCCTCCCTACTTCAAGCCCACGCGGCGGCAATCAGCAGAAACACCCAGGCCATTTCAAAACACCCTGGACAGCGCCAACAAGCGTTGCTCAGCCTCGGCGGATGAAACCGCAAATGTCCGTTCGGCGGACTCTTCACCTTCGGCCGCGACCACGGTGATGTCGTCGATGCCGATAAAACCCAATGCGGTGCGCAGCAGCGGATCGGCGTGGTTCATCGCTTCATTCTCGCCACCAGGGCCAAAACCAAAACCGCCACGGCTGGTGATGATCAGGGCTTTTTTCCCCTTCACCAATGGCTCGTACTGGGCGATGCCATTGTCCAGCGAGTGATTGAAGGTCAGGCCCAGGCGCACGATCTGGTCGATCCAGGCCTTGAGGCCGCTGGGCACGCTGAAGTTGTACATGGGCGTGGAGATCACCAGCAAATCGTGGCCGAGCAACTCACCAACCAGTTCATCGCTGAGCGCCAGGTCGGCTTGCATCGACAGCAGCCGAGACTCGGGCTCAGGATGAAACGCCGCGGCGATGAACGCTTCGTTGACCGGCGGGATCAGCGCCCGACCGACTTCCCGACGGGTCAACCGCGCCTGCGGATGATGGGTCTGCCACGCGGCAAGAAACACTTCGGCCAACCGCCGTGAGTGCGAACGGTCACCACGAGGACTGGCGTGTATTGCAAGAATCTTACTCATCTGAATTCCCTTGAAATGACTAAACCTGAAAGATCAAACTGTGTTGAAGCAGGTGGCTTTAAGCTTGAAGCGCACAGCCACCTGTCTTCAAATGAGTAAAAGTCAGTCAGGATGAATCCATTTCATCCATGGAGCTTTCTGGATGTTTGCCTCGCTGCCCCTGACCGCCCTGCGCGCGTTCGAATCCGCCTCACGACTGCTGAGCTTCAAAGCGGCCGCCGATGAACTGTCGGTGACGCCGACGGCGATTTCCCATCAAATCCGCTCGCTGGAAAACTGGCTCGGCGTACCGTTGTTCGAACGTTTGCCGCGCCGCGTGAAACTGACCGACTGCGGTGAACGGCTGTTCCGCAGCCTGCATGGCGCCTTGCTCGAAGTGGCGCAAAGCGTCGACACCCTGCGCCCGCAACGCAGTGGCAGCACGCTGATGATTTCCACCACGGCGGCGTTTGCCACGCTGTGGCTGGTGCCGCGCCTGGGGCGCTTCTACGCCAGCCACCCGAACATCAAACTGCGGCTGGACACCCACTGCGAGGTCATCGACCTGCATCAGGACGCGAGTGTCGACCTGGTGATCCGCTACAGCCTCGACGATTACCCGAACCTCTACGGCCAGTGCCTGTTCGATGAGCAATTCGGGGTCTACGGCTCGCCCGAGCAAGTCGCCCTGGGCAGCAGCCGGACACCGACGCTGATCAGCGTGAATTGGCACAATTCCAGGCTCTACGCCCACGGCTGGGAAGCCTGGTGCGCACAAGCCGGGGAAACCTGGCTGAGTCGCCATCCCGTCACGCGTGAATACGACGAAGAGCATTACGCCCTGCAAGCGGCGATTGCCGGCCAGGGCCTGGTGCTGGCGAGCAATATTCTGGTGTCGGAAAGTGTCGCCAGTGGTTTGCTGGTGGGGTATCGCCCTGAGGTTCAGGTGGATGGCGCCGGCTACAGCGCATTGTGTGTGCCCGGTCGCGAACGGCATCCGCCAGTGCGGGCGTTTTTTGAATGGCTGCGTGAGGAGGCTCGGTTGTCCGGGCATACCCCCGCTATCGCCCCGATCATTCCCACGCGCAGTAAAGGAATTTAGCCAGGGACGTACTGCGTCCCAAAAGCGGACGCGGAGCGTCCAGTGAGGCATTCCCACGCGGGAGCGTGGGAACGATCACATAGACAGCCGACTACTTGGTCGGCTTGACCGTCGCCGGCGCCTTGCCTGCCTTCATTTGCGCCAACAAGGGCACGCACTGATTCGGCTCACCGCCACTCGGCGCCACCAGTGCCAACAGCCCCGCCGCCGGACCGGCAATCACGCCCAGTGCCACCATCCCTGCGCCCCGCAACATCAGTGGCACGCCCTTCACACCGGTATCCGGCTTGATGAACTTACCGCGCACATACAGCGGCGAACGTAACGAGATCACCCGCACGCCCTTGGACTCTGGCGTGATGGTCAGGTCGAGCTGCTCAGTGGCCATGTTCGCCGTGCCGTCGATGTAGACGATCGCGTTCTCGGTGTCGAACACAAACAGCCGGGAGGTCGCCAGACCGTTCTTGACGTCGAAGTCGGCCGCCGCGCAATTGATCTTCACGTCCTGGTCGCCAAAAATTTTCCCGACCACATAATTGCCGACATTCAGCCCGGCCAACTCCATCAGTTGGCGACTGATCGCACCGTCGTTCATCAACAGCTTCAAATCACCATTGGAGCTGCCCAGCAACGCCGCCACCGAGTTGCCGTGACCGGCGAGATCGGCGTCACCGTTGAGTTCCCCAAAGCTGGTTTTCATCGTCTCGAAGCTTGGGAACAGTTGCTTGAGCTTGAAGCCGCGCGCGGTCAGTTTCGCCCGTCCTTCCAACGGAATGACAAGGCCGTTCAGACGGATCTGCGCATCGAGCTTGCCGCCCGCTACGCCAAAGCGCAGCGGCTCCAGGCTGATCTGACCATCGTTGAGCACCAGGTGCGTATAGAGATCGGTAAACGGCAGCTTCTCGCTTTGAACGATGCGTTTGCCGGTGAATTCGACATCCGCGTCCATATCGCGCCAGCGCTCGGTATGGAACTCCTCGACCGGCAACACCTTGTCTGCCGGCTGCTTGCTTTCGCCGCCCCGGACCTTTTGCTTGGCGTTGGAGTCGGCGCCGATCAACGGCGCGAGGTCGGCGAACAACAGTTGATTGGAGACCACCGCACCACTGAGCTTGGGCCGTGGCTGGCTGGCGACATACGTCAGGTCGCCGTGAATATCGCTGCTGCCGATGGTGCCGTTGAATGCCTCGTAGTGGAACGTCGCACCGTCCGCCTGGCGCAGGTTGGCGATCAAGTGACCGTCGGTGGTGTAAGGCGGCGAAGCCGGCAGGGGTACACCGGTCAAGGGATAAAGATTGCCCAGGCTGGTACCGGCCAGTTTCAGACGCAGGTCCAGCGCACCGAGGTTCAGCGGGTCGGTCAGGGTACCGGCCAGCTCGACGCTGGTGTCGGCAAACTTCACCTGCGCGTGCAACGGGAATGGCTTGGCCGCGTCCTGTAATGCCAGCAGCCCGCCGACCTTGCCCTCGCCCCCCAGTTTCTGACCGTGGTATTGGCCTTTGACCTTCAGCGCGAATGCATAGTCTTGCGGCGCCGAGCCCTTTTCCAGGGCTTTTTTCGCGGCTTTATCACCGACGATGTCACTGAACGGAATCGGCTTGCCCAACAGGTCGATCAGCAGGTCGAGCTGTGTGTTGAGGCTCTGGTCATCGAGCGTGACGTGGCCCTTGTCGAAGCCGATAGCACCGATATCTACCACCCAGCGGGACGGTTCGGCGTTCGGGTCTTTCGGATCGAATTTGAAGGTCCAGTTGGCGCGGCCATCAGCCAGGCGTTGCAAATCGGCATTGGGTTCGGTGAGGTCGATGCGTGGAATCACTACCCGTTGCGCCAATAGAGCCAGCGGCGAGACCCGCAGCTCGACGCGTTTGAGGCTGGCCATTTGCGGCTTTTTCGACCAGTCCGGGTTACCCAGGCTCAAGTCCTCGGCCACCACATGCGGCCACGGCACCCAGGCGCGCCAACCGCCTTCATCGACTTCACGCTTCCAGGTCACCGTCAGGTTGCCGTTGATGGCAAAGGGGCGGTGCAGTTCTTCGGAGACTTTGGTGTTGAGCGGCGGTTTGATCCGGTTCCAGTCGAAGAACGCGATGATCAGCACCAGCACGGCCATCAGCAGCACGAGGCTGCCGACAACCCAGGCGAGAATTTTACGAGTGCGCGTCATTGCACAGAACTCCTGATTGCGACTCAGCGCCCTGACTGCGACGCCTGCATGGAAACGGTAGGCCAAAAATCGGCCGATTATAGGAGCTACGACTGGCAAATGGCCCGCAGGTTTAACGCTCCTTCCATTCAGACATGAAAAAACCAACTTTCCTGACCGATCAGACAGCTCGCGTTACCCGCCCCCGCACTTTTTCGACCCGCAAGTGAGTCGAAAATACCCACCTCGGTGCAAAAGCGCTCCCCGGAAACGTCCGTTCTAGAGGCTTTCCGCCGAACAATCAATTCCGTTGATTATTACCATTGTCTTTATGAACTTTTATATCGACTTATCGAGAGTAGCATTAGCTTCGTACCCACTTTATAGCCCTCCCAAGGAGCAACCGATCATGAAACGCCAAATACTGCTTAGCCTGACCCTTTCGATGTTAGCCAGCACCGCTTTTGCCCTGCCAGCTGCCGATCAGGCAACTCCGCAAGTCAAATCCAGCCACTCGGTTTACAGCCAAATGGTTGCCGATGGTGCCAATGGTAACGAACGCCTGAAAGAAAAAGGCCTGATCACTCAGGACGGCTACGACAAGACACCACAAGGTCAGACCCTGGCTTCTGACGGTTCCGATCGCACTCCACAAGGTCAAACCCTGGCTTCCGATGGTTCCGATCGCACTCCACAAGGCCAGACCCTGGCTTCTGACGGATCCGATCGCACCCCACAAGGTCAGACCCTGGCTTCCGACGGATCCGATCGCACCCCACAAGGTCAAACCCTGGCTTCTGACGGCTCCGATCGCACCCCACAAGGCCAGACCCTGGCTGCTGACGGCTCCGACCACACCCCACAAGGTCAGACCCTGGCTTCTGACGGTTCCGACCACACCCCACAAGGCCAAACCCTGGCTGAAGGTGGTGGTGACCGTGTGATCGAACGCAACGCTAGCCTGAGCTAAGGCCATGCTGGCCCGGAAAAAAGCCCGATCTCCTGGATCGGGCTTTGACTTTATGTAGCTTGTACTCCCCGCCTCACCTTCCTTTACTCAAGTTCGACGCCAGCAAAGCTGATTTGCTAGAGTGCGCCGCTGTCCTTGATTAGAAGTCAGCCGCCTGATGCTGCCCCGCGCCGAACAGAAACAACAGACCCGCAACGCCTTGATGGACGCTGCCCGCCACCTGATGGAATGCGGCCGAGGATTCGGCAGCCTGAGCCTGCGTGAAGTGGCGAAAACCGCTGGTATTGTCCCGACCGGTTTCTACCGGCACTTTGCCGATATGGATCAACTAGGGCTGGAACTGGTCAGCGAAGTCGGCCAGACCTTCCGCGAAACCATCCGCCTGGTGCGCCACAATGAATTCGTCATGGGCGGGATCATCGATGCCTCGGTGCGAATTTTCCTTGATGTGGTCGCGGCCAACCGTTCGCAATTCCTGTTTCTGGCGCGCGAACAATATGGCGGCTCGCTGCCTGTGCGCCTGGCCATCGGCAAACTGCGCGAAAACATCAGCTCGGACCTGGCCGCCGACCTGTCGTTGATGCCCAAACTGCAACACCTTGATTTTGCTGGGTTGTCGGTCATGGCCGACCTGATCGTCAAAAGCGTGTTCGCCACCCTCCCCGACATCATCGACCCGCCCGCCGAAGCCTTGCCCGCGCACCTGACGCCACAGGCGAAGATCACTCAGCAACTGCGCTTTATCTTTATCGGTCTCAAACACTGGCAAGGGTTGGGCAGCACCGAGTAATCATTTTACGCGCTACAAAATGGTGCGCACAAAACCTGCACGCACCAAACCCACCCGCACCTACTCAAAATCCCGCAACATTCAGAAACATCCTCTACGCTCTGACAGGGTTTTCCTACGTCTCGTCCGATTGGCAAGCCCCTTGCTCTAGCCTGAGCATTGTCCTTTGCTGGAAGCCTTCCAATGCTGGTGATTCATCGCAGAATCGACCCTCAACCCGTCTGGGCCGCCGAGTTGCACCTGAACTTCGAGGCGCGCAGTAAAAGTCGCCTGCGCTGTTTCAGTGCCGAAGGTGAAGACGTCGGGTTGTTTTTGGAGCGCGGGCAGCCACCGCTGTACGACGGCGAATGCCTGGAGGCCGAAGACGGCCGCATCGTCCGCGTCTGTGCCCGTCCCGAACAACTGCTGCACGTCACCTGCACCAATACGTTCGAACTGACCCGCGCCGCCTATCACCTGGGCAACCGCCACGTGGCCCTGCAAGTCGGTGATGGTTGGCTGCGCCTGCTCGACGATTACGTGCTCAAAGCCATGCTCGAACAGCTGGGTGCGCACACCGCAAACATCGAAGCACCGTTCCAGCCGGAGCACGGCGCCTATGGCGGTGGCCATCATCATTCGCGGCACGGCGACGAGGACTTCAACTATCCGCCGAAACTGCATCAGTTCGGCGTACGCACGTGAACCCGGCCTGGGCGCTGCTGCGTCTGGCCAGCCCGCAATTGCCGATTGGCGGCTACAGCTATTCACAAGGCCTGGAAATGGCTGTGGATAACGGCCGCGTAAACGACCCGGAATCGGCCAAACGCTGGATCAGCGATCAGTTGCTGCTGAACCTGGCGCGTTTCGAAGCGCCGCTGCTGCTCGCCCATTGCACTGCCGCCGCCAATGAAGACTGGCCGCAGTTGCTGCAACGCTGTGAGGAACACCGCGCCAGCCGGGAAACCCGCGAGCTGCATCAGGAAAGCCGGCAAATGGGCTATTCCCTGCAGCAACTGCTCAACGGTTTGCCGGAACTGGATGACGCCGCCCGCAGCTTTCTCGCACAACGCAGCGAACCGCATCTGGCCCTCGGCTGGGCGCTGGCCGCCCGCGCCTGGCAGATCAGCCCGCAAGACGCACTCGCCGCCTGGTTCTGGAGCTGGCTGGAAAATCAATTGGCGGTGTTGATGAAAACCCTGCCGCTGGGCCAGCAAGCCGCGCAACGCCTCACCAGCGAACTGTTGCCGCTGTTGCAACAGGCTCAGCAGAACGCCTCAAGCCTTGACCCTCAACATTATGGCAGCGCCGCTTTCGGCCTGTCCCTGGCGTGCATGGCCCATGAGCGCCAGTACAGCCGCCTGTTCCGTTCCTAGGGCCTGTTATTTTGGAGAATCACATGAACACACAACCTCTGCGCGTCGGTATCGGCGGCCCGGTCGGTTCCGGCAAAACCGCGCTGACTTTGGCCTTGTGCCTGGCGTTGCGTGATCGCTACAACCTGGCAGTGGTCACCAACGACATCTACACCCGCGAAGACGCCGACTTTCTGGTGCGCAACGAAGCGCTGGCGCCCGAGCGGATCATTGGCGTGGAAACCGGCGGCTGCCCACACACGGCGATCCGCGAAGATGCATCGATCAACCTCGAAGCGGTGGATCAACTGAACCGGCGCTTTCCCGGCCTGGATCTGATTCTGGTGGAGTCCGGTGGCGACAATCTGTCAGCGACCTTCAGCCCGGAACTCTCGGACCTGACGATCTACGTGATCGATGTCTCGGCCGGCGACAAGCTGCCGCGCAAGGGCGGACCGGGGATCTGCAAATCCGACCTGCTGGTGATCAACAAGATCGACCTGGCGCCGCTGGTGGGCGCATCGCTGTCGATGATGGACAGCGACACCCAACGCATGCGCGGCGGCAAGCCGTTCGTCTTCAGCAATCAGAAAACCGGCCAGGGCCTTGAGGAAATCATCGCCTTCATCGAGCGCCAGGGGCTGCTGACCGCAGCCTGAAACTTATCCACAGGCGTTATCAACAAGGAAGCTTACTCATGACACTCAAACGCATCTTCGCCGCCGCAGCCCTGCTGCTCACACCCGCACTGGCCTTCGCCCACCCGGGCCATGGCGACAACGGTTTGCTGGCCGGTATCAGCCACCCGATTGGCGGTCTCGACCATTTGCTGGCGATGCTGGCCGTGGGGTTATGGGCCGCGCAACAAAAGGGCGCAGCACGTTGGGCACTGCCGTGTACCTTCGTCGGCGTCATGCTGATCGGCGGCCTGCTCGGGTTTGAAGGCTTGAACCTGCCGGCGCTGGAGAGCGGGATTGCCGCCTCGGTGCTCGCACTGGGCCTGGCGGTGGCATTGGCGGTGCGTCCACCGTTGAGCCTGGCGATTGGCGCGACAGCGCTGTTTGCCTTGTTCCACGGCGTGGCGCATGGCCTGGAGCTGCCGGAGATGTCCAGCCCTTGGGCGTATGCCGCTGGCTTCGTTGCCGCGACTGCCGCCCTGCATGCTGCCGGTTATGCACTGGTGCGCGTATTGCCTCAGGCCGCTGCGCCGTTGGTTCGGGTGGCGGGTGCTGCGTCGGCGGCGACTGGAGTCTGGCTGCTCGCCGGCTGAGTTTTCTATCATCCGTTCCGGCCTCATCGCGAGCAGGCTCGCTCCCACAATTATCCTGTGAACACAGGTCCACTGTGGGAGCGAGCTTGCTCGCGATAGCGGTTTGACAGACACCGCGTCTTTCAAGCCGACCTCTCTGCTAACATGTCGCGCAAACACTCCTGCCGTGACGACACCAGCCAATGCCCGATGCTCCCCGCTCCGCCTCCCAGCCTGAATTGACCGCCCTGTTCGCCACTGTGCAACAGCACTTCCAGGACGTGATCGTGCCGCTCTGGCAAGGGCCCGGCTGGAACGCAGACATGGCGCTGCCGTATGAAGCGCTGGACGCCGGACAGCAGCCACTGCCGCCACAACGCTACCGGGCCATGGCCTGCGCGCGACAGCTGTACCTGTTCGCCAGCCTGATCGGTGACGTGCCGGCCGCCGAAGAGCGCGCCGCTGCGCTGTTTCGCTCCCTGCAACGGCATTTCCACGATGCCGAACACGGCGGCTGGTTCTACAGCATCGACGCCCATGGCGCGCCGCTGGATCAGCGTAAAGACCTCTACACCCACGCCTTCATTCTGTTTGCCTGCGCCCATTACTGGGCCAAGGTTCGCGAGCCACTGATCGAATCGGTGCTCAATGCCGCGCTGGAAGTGGTCGCTCAGCGTTTCGCCACCGACGACGGTCTGTACGAAGCCAGCCTCGACCGCGACTGGTCATCGCTCAAGTCCGGGCCGTTGCAGAACCCACTGATGCATCTGGCCGAAGCGTTCCTTGCCACGCTGTCAGTACGCGACGATACCCCGGTCGAGGCCGCGCTCAATGCACTGTGCGGGGCGATGCAAAAGCACTTCATCGACCCGCAGCACGGGGTAATGATGGAAAAGCCGCTGGGGGCTGTGGATAACTGGTTTGAGCCGGGGCATCAATTCGAATGGTTCTTCCTGCTGGAGTCATCGGCGTTGCTGCGCGGATCAAAACTGCACGCTTCGCTGACCCGCGCATTCCCGTTCACCGAGCAATTGGGCATTAATCAGCAAACGGGCGCAGTGCGAGCGATGCTCGACCTTGAACTGGACGGCCGACCTCGCGATGAAACCCAGCGCATCTGGGCCCAGGCAGAATACCTACGCGCCCTGACCTTGCGACCGGACAGCGAAGCCTTGCTAGAGCGTCAATTGAACGCCTTGCAACAGCGTTTCCTGCATGCCTGTGGCTGGTACGAGTGCCTGGACAGGGATGGCGCGGTCAGCCGCCGGGACATGCCGTCGACCACGCCATACCACTTGGCGACCTGTTATCGCGGCCTCACCGAATATTTCGGCTGACAGAAAGACCGCTATCGCGAGCAGGCTCGCTCCCACAAGGACACCGTTGAACCTGTGGGAGCGAGCTTGCTCCGGGCGGCGATCCGACGATGGCAGCGACGCGGTCTTCAGCCAGCAATCCACTTGCGATCACCGGTAAAACTGATCGTCAGCCAACGCGCTGCATCAGGCTTGCCGAGCTTCGCCGAAATCCGCTCACGCAGTTCATCCAGCGTGGCCACGCCATCAAGTCGGTAATCCGCCGGCAATACCACGTGAATCTCGATGAACCGCGCCCGCCCGTGCTTTTGCACATACGAGATGTACTCGACAAAACCATGCTCGGCCTTGGCCTCATCCATCACCTGGCGAACCTTGTCATCCAGCTGATCCGGAACAATCCCAAGCACATCGCGTAACGCCGGCCTGAGGATTTTGAACGCCGGCGCGAGCATGCTCAGGGCCAGCAGGATCAGGATCAACGGGTCGACGTAAGCGGCCCACTGGCCATAGCCCTGCGACTTGAGCAGCAGCGCGGTGAGGAAGCTCACCAGCAAGCCGACCGAGAGCATCGCGTCCACCAGCCAACTGATGTTGTCGAACTGGATCAGCGAGGATTTCAACGTGCGATTGCGATAACGGACGTAGAAGAAATAGCCGAAACAGACGACGCTAAGCACCGCCGCAAAAGGAATCACCAGGCCCAGTTCGATCTCGCGGCCACCTTGGATGATGCCGAACATACCGCTGAGAAAGGCGTAGATCGCAATCAGCAGCAGGAAGCTGCCTTCGATCAGCAGCACCATCGGTTCGAGGTGCCAGAAGCCGAACTGAAAGCGCTGGTTACTTTCCTTGGCGATCAGCTTGGCGGTGATCAGCATCAGGACCTTGATGAAGGTCGCGATCAGCGAAAAAAACCCATCGAACAAGATCGATTGGGAGCCAGAAAAAAAACCCGTGACGATCGCGGCGACCGCCACGGCGAACATCAGGATGGTCGATTGTTTGAGCAGTACCTGCTCACCTCGGTTACTCACATTTCCTCCTTCTGAAACCCTGAAAACCGCGGTTTGCGGTGGGGGTTTCGAGAGGGAGTGTACCTTATGCCATGTTTTGGCCGATTTGCCGCCATCGCGAGCAGGCTCGCTCCCACAGGGACACCGTTGAACCTGTGGGAGCGAGCCTGCTCGCGATTGGCCGTTACCCGGTCTTACGCCTTGCTACTGCGATCAATCGCAAACCCGCCCCAGGTCTGGCTCACCGGCATCAATTCCAGACGGTTGATGTTGATGTGCGCCGGGGCATTGAGGACCCAGAAAATCGTCTCGGCGATGTCCTGCGGCTGGATCGGCTCGGCGCCCGCGTAAGTGGCGTCGTAACGCGCCTGGTCACCGCCGAAACGCACCAGCGAGAACTCGCTTTCACACAGGCCCGGCTCGATGTTGCTCACCCGCACACCGGTGCCTTGCAGGTCGCAACGCAGGTTCAGCGAGAACTGTTTGACGAACGCTTTGGTCGCGCCATACACGTGGCTGCCCGGGTACGGGTAGTTGCCGGCGATGGAACCGAGATTGATGATCCCGGCACCGCAGCCGTGGGCGATCAAGCGCGGCAGCAGCAGGCGAGTGCTGTACATCAGGCCTTTGATGTTGGTGTCGACCATGGTTTCCCAGTCGTCCAGATCGCACTTGGGCGCCGGGTCTACACCCAGGGCCAGGCCTGCGTTGTTGATCAGCCCGCGCAGCTTGGCAAACGACGGTGGCAGGTTGGCGATCGCCTCCTCCATGGCCTTGCGGTCACGCACGTCGAGCACCAGGCCATGGACTTCGGTCTGCTTCGACAATTCGGCGCACAGGGCATTCAGACGCTCTTCACGACGGCCAGTCAGTACCAGTTTCCAGCCGGCCTCGGCAAAACGACGGGCACAGGCTTCACCAAAACCGGACGTCGCGCCGGTAATAAACAGGGTGTTGGACATCGTGTTCTCCTGGTTTGGGCTGATACGCAGCCGTTGGAATAGAAACTCAACCAGCAGCATGCCCGGCCCGGAGCACAGCGGCAACCGGGTCATCGATGGTCATGTCACAAGCTGCGCGCGCACTGAATCTGGGAGAAGCTGCCACCATTGAGGGTGACCACCGTGGCGCTGGTTTTCTCGATTTCGCCGGGTAGCGTCAGGTGCAAGTCCTTGAGGGCGCTCTGCGGGGTCTGCCAGAGAATGGTCTTGTACCTCACGTAACCGCTGGCTTCACCGCCGCCCGTGACCAGCCGGATCGTGCTGCCGCCGGGTCGATAGTAAAGGGTGGTGCTCGCCCCGGTGCAGACATACGCATACTCCTTTTGCGGTGTGGGCAGCAGGCCACCGGACAATCCACTCACCAGGCTATACAACGCAGCGCCGATCACGAAAATACCGACAAGCCCCGCCAACACTGTCGCCAGCCCGTTGTAATTGCCAAACAGGCGACGCGGCGGCGGCTCACCGGACGCTTCAATCGCAGGCGCAAGCGATGCAGTCAGGACGACCTCGGGGTTCACCGCAGGCAACGTAGCCGGTTCGCTGACCAGTTCCTGAAACCTGACCGCCCGCGCAACCGGCTGCACGACCGCAGGTCTGGGCAACCGCGCACGTTGCCGAAGAATAATCCGGGCCTGAAGAACCACATACACCGCACACAACAGGGGCACCACTTGATTGAGCGCAGGTGACTGGCTGTTGACCCAGCCCACGACCACCGGATCAGAGACCGCAATGTCCCCCGCGACATAGCCCAGCAGCGCCGCACCAATCGACACCAGCACCGGCTGACGCTGTAGCAACCGAGTGATTTGCAGGCTGCCGAACATCAGCAGCGGCACGCTCAACAGCAGTCCCAGCACCAGATAAAAGACACTACCCTGGGCCACCGCTGCCAGCCCGACCACGTTGTCCATGCTCATGATCAGGTCGGCAGTCAGCACCGTGACCACTGCGCTGCCCAGCGTCTGCGGCGAGCCGTCCGACGAATCGCCCTCTTCGCCTGCCTCTTCCTCGGTCAGCAACCGTATGGCGATCACCAGCAACAACACCGCGCCGATCAATTTGAGCCACGGCACCAGCAGCAACCAACTGGCCAGTGTGGTCAGCAGTGCCCGCAGGACGATGGCGCCGCTGGTGCCGATCAATACGGCCCGACGTAGCTGTTCCGGTGGCAACCCGCGACAGGCCAGGGCGATCACCAACGCGTTGTCGCCCGACAGGATCAAGTCCAGCAGGAACACCTCAAAGACCATGCTCAGCGCATGCAGTGCACCATCAAATAACATCGAGCGGTTTCCTGGCAAAAGACGGCGTCATCGGAACATCATCCCAGCGAACGGCTCAGACCGGTGCCCTGCACACAGATCACTCATGGCCGTTGCTACTTGCCGCTGGTCGTTGCCGGCCCGTTCCGGAACTGCTTGAGAAATTCCGCGTCGGGCGTGAGTACCAACATCGGCTGACTGTCAGACAGCGCCTGACGGTAGGTCTGTAACGAGCGGTACAACTTGTAGAATTCCGGGTCTTTGCTGAACGCCGCCGAAAGAATCTGGTTGGCCGCCGCATCCGCCTCGCCATGCGTGATTGCCGACTGGCGCTGGACTGCCGAGAGCAATACCGTGCGATCACGGTCGGCCTTGGCCTGGATTTGCTGGGCCCATTCAAAGCCCTGCGCGCGCAGCTCCTTGGCTTCGCGCTGGCGCTCGGATTTCATCCGGTCGTAAATCGCCTGACTGGCCTCCAGCGGCAGATCGGCGCGGTGCAGACGCACCTCCGTCACCTCGATGCCGAGTGCGCGGGCCTTGTCGGCGACGTCTTTCTCGATGATCGCGACTTCCTGCTGACGGGCCGGCGACAACAGCGAACGCAGCGATACCTCGCCCAATTCACGGCGCAGCGAGGAACTGACCATTTGCGTCAGCTGGGCATTGGCTTGGTCCAGGGTCCCGACGGCCTGATAAAACCGCAGCGGGTCGCTGATGCGAAAACGCGTATAGGTCTCGACCTCGATCCGCTTCTGATCGCCGAGAATCACTTGTTCGGCCGGCGATGCCAGGGTTTGCAGACGGCTGTCGTAAAACACGATGGAGTCGCTGAACGGCACCTTGAACTTGAGCCCCGGCTCTCCGGCAACGCCCATCGGCGCACCAAAGCGGATGATCAGTGCCTGCTGTGATTCATCGACGACATAGGCCGACGCCGCCAATGCCCAAAGCGCTATCGCGACGCTGGCTGCGGCCAACCCTTTGACGGTGCGGTTCATGGTCGGGCGTCCTTTTGCTGCGGTTTGCCAGGCTCGCTCAGCGGCATGTACGGCACCACCCCGGACATGCCCTTGCCGGAAGAATCGATGATGACTTTGGAGGCCTTTTTCAGGACCTCATCCATGCTCTCCATGTACAGGCGCCAGGCGGTGACGTCTTTGGATTGCACGTAACTGTTGTAGACCGAGAGAAACCGCTTGGCCTCGCCCTCGGCCAGGTTGCCGACTTGCGCCTGATAAGCCTCGGCTTCCTGGGTGATACGCGCCGCGTCGCCACGGGCACGGGGAATCACGTCATTGGCATAGGCTTCGGCTTCGTTGCGGGCGCGCTCCTGGTCGGCGCGGGCCCGCTGCACATCGTTGAACGCATCGATCACCTGTGGCGGCGGATCGACCCGTTGCAATTGCACCTGAGTGATGAGAATCCCGGCCTGTTCGCGGTCCAGCAGTTGCTGCAGCAAGTCACGGGTTCCATCAGCGATCTGCGCACGCTTGTCGGACATCACCGATTGAATCGGCGTGCGTCCAATCACCTCGCGCAGCGCGCTTTCGGCGGCGAGTTTCACCGAGCGCTCCGGGTCGCTGATTTTGAACAGGTAGAGTCGCGCGTCCTTGATCCGCCAGAACACCGTGCAATCGGCTTCGACGATATTTTCGTCACCGGTGAGCATCTGCTTGTCGCGCGCGCCATTGCTCGCTGCGCTCTGCACGCTGCTACTGGTGCCCAGTTGCAGCTGATTGACCTGAGTGATCTTGGGTAGCAGGACGGTTTCGACAGGATAGGGCAAGTGATAGTGCAGCCCGGGCTCAGCGGTCTGCTGCCAGCGCCCGAAGCGCAGCACAATGCCCTGTTCATCCGGCTGGACCTTGTAGATGCCGGAGCTGATCCAGGCCAGCAAGACCAGCCCGCCGATCAATGCCAGTCCCCGTCCGCCGAGATCCATCACGGCCAGGTCGTAGCCCAATCGCTTGAGCAGCCGACGCATAGGGCTGACGGGCTCGACAGGAGCAAAGGCGGGACTATCGGTCATGCAATGGCTCCATGTCGTCAAATGACGAGCGCCCATTCGGGGGCGCCAAGGCGCGCAGAGTACCTGAACCCAAAACCGCGAAAATGAAAATCCTGTCATGTTCGCTGTACAAAAAACGCTCAACTGCTGCCAGGCCTTGGCTGCTCTGGCTCGTAGCCAACTGCACGCACCTTATCCACAGCCCCGTCCACAGTCTTTGGGGGCAAGTGCAAACCTTGAGACGCGCTATCTACAAGGCTTTGCGGGCAGATTTGAAAGTTTTTTGCTTGACCTGGGCACTGACAAGTGTAGCCAGCATCGGTCAGTGCGACCGAGCAGTCACCGGGACGATGGCTACACGCCAGTCATTACGGCCCTTTGCCGAGTCTTTCCAGAGTTTAACCACAGACTTATCCACAGGCTGTGCAACGACTGTTCAGGCGCAGGGCACTGGCAACAAAAAGGTTGACAAGGCGTACTCAAGGCCGCTGAAAAACGCCTGATCAAAAAACAACCACAACCCTGCAAGCCACGCCGTTAAAGGCCTTCAGGCAGTTGCTCCCATGTTACCCACAGCCAGCTCCACAGCAAACGGGGACAAGTCAAAACTGTGGAAAAACAGCTATTTGCAGCGGCTTTATGTCGCGCTTTGACAGGTTGCGAATATTGTTTTCCACATTTTTCGCAAACACCTGTGGACACCTGAAAAACATCGGCTTTCGTAGCAGCTGCCGAGCCTGCGAGGCTGCGTTCGAGGACAACGTCCTCGCAAATCCTGCGTATACGGTTTGTCTGGAAGAACGCGTTGCCTGATTTTACGACCGCTTCGCGGCCGAACGCAGCCTCGCAGGCTCGGCAGCTGCTACAGGCCGCTATCGCGAGCACAGGGGATGTGCACGGTTTTGGGGATATAAAAAACCCCGGCGATTGTGCGCCGGGGTTTGTGTTTAACAGCGAAAACTCAGTGACCGCCGAGGTAGGCGTTACGCACCTCTTCGTTCACCAGCAGCTCCTTGCCGGTACCGCTCAGGCGGATTTCACCGTTGACCATCACATAGGCGCGGTCGGACAGCTTGAGCGCGTGGTTGGCGTTCTGCTCGACCAGGAAGATGGTCATGCCGGTGCCCGCCAGTTCGCGCAGGGTAGCGAAGATCTGTTTCACCACAATCGGCGCCAACCCCAGGCTCGGCTCGTCGAGCAACAGCAATTTGGGCCGACTCATCAATGCCCGGGCAATGGCGAGCATTTGCTGCTCGCCACCGGACATGGTCATCGCCCGCTGATTGCGCCGTTCCTTGAGCCGTGGAAACAGCTCGAACATGCGCTGCATGTCCTCGGCAGCGTACTGGTCGCCAATCGGAATCGTGCCCATCAGCAGGTTTTCCTCGACGGTCATGTCAGGGAATACCCGCCGCCCTTCCGGCGATTGTGCAATGCCGTTGGAGGCAATGTAATGGGACGACTTGTGGGTGATGTCCACGCCGCGATAGACGATCTGCCCGCCGGCCGCCCGTGGCTGGCCGAAGATCGACATCAGCAACGTCGATTTACCGGCACCGTTGGAGCCGATCAGGCTGACCGTCTCGCCTTCGTTGATATGCAGCGAGACCTTTTTCAGGGCCTGGATCGGCCCGTAGAACACGTCGATCGCTTTCAGTTCGAGGATCGGTTGAGTCATACCAGCTCCTCTTCATCAGCACCCAGGTAGGCGGCAATCACTTTCGGATCGTTGCGGATCGCTTGCGGGTTACCCTCGGCGATCACGTTGCCGTGGTCCAGCACCACGATGTGGTCGGAAATGCTCATTACCATGCCCATGTCGTGTTCAATCAGCACCACCGTAATGTCGTGGTCGTCGCGCAGATGCCGAATCATCGCGCTGAGCGCCTCGGTTTCCTGCGGGTTGAGGCCCGCCGCCGGTTCGTCCAGGCAAATGATCTTGGGCCGGGTGCACATGGCCCGGGCAATTTCCAGACGCCGTTGCTGACCGTAGGAAAGCTCACCGGCCAGGCGGTTGGCGCAGTCCACCAGATCGACCACCTCCAGCCAGTAGAAGGCATGGTCCAGGGCATCGCTTTCGGCCTTGCGGTAGCCTTTGGTATTGAGAATGCCGGACACCAGATTACGGTTGACCCACATGTGCTGAGCCACCAGCAGGTTCTCGATCACCGACATTTCCCGAAACAGGCGAATGTTCTGGAAAGTCCGCGCCAGGCCGGCGCGGTTGATCAGGTGCGTGCCGCCGAACATCTTGTAATGCAGCCGGTTGACGAAGCGTTTGGGCGATACGAAATCGGTCGCCTTGAACGGTTCCCCAAGCATCTTGATGACGTTGGTTTTGACACCGCGGGTGTTCAGTTCGATATGCCCGCCAGAGGCCTTGTAGAAACCGGTCAGGCAGTTGAACACCGTGGTCTTGCCCGCGCCGTTGGGGCCGATCAACGCGAAGATCGAGTTACGCTTGACCTTCAGGCTGACGTCGCTCAGGGCCTTGATGCCGCCGAAGTGCATCATCAGGTTCTCTACCGAGAGAATGAATTCATCGCTCATGACGCGCTCCTCTCAGTCAAGGCACCTTTACGCGGGGTCACACCGGTACGGCTGATACGAATCAGGCCGCGCGGTTTCCAGATCATCATCAACACCATGAGAATGCCGAACAGCAACACGCGGTACTCCGCAAAGCCGCGCAACAGTTCCGGGGCGACGGTCAGCACGAACGCGGCGATCACCACGCCGACGGTCGAGCCCATGCCGCCGAGTACGACGATGGCGAGGATCAACGCCGACTCGAAGAAGGTGAACGAGGTCGGGTTGACGAAGCCTTGGTAGCTGGCAAAAAACACACCCGCCAGACCGGCTGTGGAAGCCCCCAGGGTAAAGGCCGACAGCTTGACCAGTACGTGGTTGAGGCCCATGGCGCGGCAGGCGATTTCATCTTCGCGCAAAGCCTCCCAGGCACGCCCGACCGGCATTCGGGTCAGGCGGTGCTTGATGTACAGCACCAGCATCACGACCAGGAACAACACGGCATAGATGAACATGAACTTGATGTTCGGGTTGTATTCGGTCCCGAAGAACTCATGGAAGGGTATCCCGCCATCCTTCGCCACACGCGTGAACTCGATACCGAAAAACGACGGCGATGGCACCGGCATGCCGTTAGGCCCGCCCGTGAAGGACAGCCAGTTGGTCAGTATCAGGCGAATGATTTCACCGAAGCCCAGGGTCACGATGGCCAGATAGTCACCGTGCATGCGCAACACCGGAAAGCCGAGGATGCATCCGGCCAGCGCCGCCATGAGTGCCGACAGCGGCAACACGGTCCAGAAACCCAGGCCAAGGTAGTGATAACCCAGTGCCAGGCCATACGCGCCGATGGCGTAGAACGCCACATAACCCAGGTCGAGCAGACCTGCCAGGCCGACCACGATGTTCAGGCCAAGGCCCAGCAACACGTAGATCAATCCGAGGATCACCACCGTCAGCAGGTACTTGTCGGCGAAGACCGGGAATACGATAGCGATCACGATCAACGCCGGGATGATGAAGCGCAGCCGCGACTTGAAATCGGGCGCCAGCACATGCACGCCGGAGCCGACGATTTCGAAGCGTTGCTGAACCTTCTCACCCTTGGCCGTCTGCATGAACAGGCTCAAGGCAAGACGCCCGATCATCACCGCCCCGACCATCCAGGCCACACGCGTCGGCTGCAGATTGTAGCTATAGCCTTCAAGCACTACGCCCACGATCGGGCCGAAGACAATCAGGGCAATCAACCCGGCCAGAACCGTGTCGATCAGGCTTCTTTTGACATCGATAGGTTTGTTATTAGTGTCGGACATGCTTACACCTTCGCCACAAGTGGGCGACCCAACAGGCCTTGAGGACGGAAAATCAGGATCAGTACCAGCAGCGAGAAGCTGAAGACGTCCTTGTAGTCAGAGTTGATCACGCCGGAAAACAGCGACTCGGAAACGCCGAGGATGATCCCGCCGAGCATGGCGCCAGGCAGCGAGCCGATCCCGCCGAGTACCGCAGCGGTGAATGCCTTGATGCCGATCACGAAGCCTGCGTAGAAATCGAAGGTGCCGTAGTTCACCGTGATCAATACACCCGCCAGCGCAGCCATGGCCGCACCGATAATGAACACGTAGGAGATCACCCGGTCGGTGTTTATCCCCAGGATCGAGGCCATCTTGCGGTCTTGTTGGGTGGCACGGCACATGCGCCCCAACTTGGTGTACTTGATGATGTAAGTCAGCAGGGCCATCCCGATAAACGCGGCGACCAGAATGAAGATCTTGGTGTAGGTGATCTGCACGAAACCGGTACCGATATCGAATCTCAGCCCACCGCTCAGCAGCGTAGGAATACCCTGTTGCCGTGAGCCCTGAGCGATCTGTGCGTAGTTCTGCAGGATCAGGGAAACGCCGATAGCACTGATCAGCGGTGCCAGTCGGGTGGAGTTGCGTAGCGGTTTATAAGCGATGCGTTCGATGACCCAGCCATACACACCGGTCACGAAGACCGTGAACAGCAGAGTACCCAGGATCAACAGCGGAAAGGATTCGACACCGAAGTAGGACAGCAGAGCCAGGCTGATTGCCGCCAGGTACGCGGAAATCATGTACACCTCGCCGTGGGCGAAGTTGATCATGCCGATGATGCCGTAGACCATTGTGTAGCCGATGGCGATCAGGCCGTAGACCGATCCGAGGGTCAAACCGTTGATAACTTGTTGCAGGAAAATACCGTCCATCATGCACTCTCACTAACTCGAGAGGCCACCGCGAACCCGGTGTCGATGAGCCCTTGTGAGGCGCACCTGACCAGGTTCATGTGGCTCAGAAGAAAAATACCGGGTCGGCATGACTGCAGAACCCATGACTCAAGCCAGGCCCCACGAAGGATATCGAGAGGCCCAGGCCTGGCGGTGCGCTTATCTCACTTCTGTTTGTCCAGCTGGTGGTATTTGCCTGCGGCATCCCACTGGTAAACCACGTAGTCGGAGATTTTCAGGTCGCCCTTGCTATCCCACTCCTTCTTGCCCATCACGGTTTCCACCGGGTGCGCCTTGAGCCATTTGGCGGCTTCTTCACCTTTGTTCGACTTGGCACCGTTGAAGCCGGCAGCCAGGGCTTGCACCGAGGCGTAGGCGTACAGGGTGTAGCCTTCAGGCTCGTAACCGGATTTGCGGAAGGTATCCACGACAGCCTTGCTGTCCGGAATCAGGCGAGGGTCAGCGCCGAAGGTCATGTACACGCCGTCGACGTAAGGAGCACCACCGGCAGTCGTGACCATTTCGTCGGTGACGATGCCGTCATCGGACATGAACTTGACGTCTTTCAGACCTTGCTCACGCAGTTGATGGACCAGTGGACCCGCTTCCGGGTGCAGGCCGCCGAAGTAAAGGACATCAGCCCCTACCGAACGGACCTTGGTGATCAGGGCACTGAAATCCTTCTCGCCGCGGGTCAGGCCTTCTTCAAGAACCGGTTTCACGCCACGCGCGGTCAACTGCTTGGCCGTCGCATCCGCCAGGCCTTTACCGTAGGTGTCTTTGTCGTTGATGACGGCAACCTTCTTGCCTTTCAGCACGTCGACGATGTAGTTGCCTGCGACGATACCTTGCTGGTCATCACGCCCGCACATACGCATCATGGCCGGCAGGCCACGCTCGGTGACCGTCGGGTTGGTCGAACCCGGGGTGATTGCGATGATGCCTGCGTCGGAGTAGACCTCGGAAGCCGGGATGGTCGACGACGAGCAGAAATGCCCGACCACGCCGATCACCTTGTCCTGGACCATTTTGTTCGCAACCGCCACAGCCTGTTTCGGTTCGCAGGCGTCATCGCCCTGGACCAGTACGATTTTTTCGCCGTTGATGCCGCCCTTGGCGTTGATTGCATCCGCCGCCGCTTGCGCGCCTTTCATGTATTGCAAGCCAAAGGAAGCGCTAGGACCGGTCATCGGACCTGCTACACCAAGTTTGACATCCGCCTGAACAAACGAAGAAACACCCAACGCAGCCGCCACTGCGAGAGCTACAAAGCCTTTCTTGTAAAACGTCTGGGACATGAGGTGGTGCTCCAAGGTTTTTTTTAGTTGGCACTGCGACTTCACTGATTGCTCAGAGCAAGGGCCGTGCCATCGGTTTTTTATTCTTCAAAAAGTCGCTGCTTTATTGTTATTTCGACTGTTTCGGGCCCTTTTTCATTGGGCGTGCAACCGTCTAAACCGCGGAAGGTGAAACCATTTTCTTTTTGAGGCGCAACCCGCACGCGCCATCATTGCAACCGCGGCACCAAACGACGTGCAACCGACCTGTAACAGCGTGCGTCACCGAACTGCACACTGCTGGTGCGCAACTGCTACAAACCCGCACCATTACAGGCTAGTCGCTGCGCCAAAAAGCGCCGCTCCCGGCAACAAATTCGCTCTCTTAAATAACAATCCGCAGGCACTGGCCCGCGTGATAGAGCGAAAAACCGGCCTCGTACAGACAACTGCGCAGGCCCACCCCGGCCAGTGGCTGCATGGGCGCAAAGGGAATCGGTAGCGCCTGAGGATTTCCGTTACACAAATAATCGGCGAAGGCTTTACCGACTACCGTGCCCGTGGTCACGCCACGGCCGTTGTAACCGGTCACGGCCACTAAACCTGGTGCTGGCTCGAACAAGCGCATCAAGTGATCGGGGGTAAAAGCGATGCAACCGGTCCAGGTGCATTCCCAGTCCACCGGTTTGAGGTACGGGAAATAGTGCTGCTGAACCCGGTCGGCCCAGGCCTTGAGAAACCACGTTGGTTTCTGATTGCCGTTGCCCAGGCTGCCGAGCAACAACCGGCCGTCTTTGTCTCGACGGATGCTGCTGAGTACCTGACGGGTGTCCCAGGAGCCCTGGCCACCAGGCAGGATCAGTTGCGCGGCTTCTTCAGTCAGCGGCGCGGAAGCCACCTGATAGTAATAACCGGGGAAGAAATTGCGCCGCAGTTCCGTCCAGTCGCCTTCGGTGTAGGCGTTGGAGGCGATCACCACCTGCTCGGCCATGACCGAACCGGCGTCGGTTTGCACCGACCAGCGCTGGCCCTGGCGTTCGAGTCGGGTCACTGCTGAATGATCGAACAGCTGACCACCCAGATCCGCGGCAGCCTTGGCCAGACCGCTGGTGTAAGCCATCGGATTGAGCGTGCCGGCGCGACGGTCGAGTAACGCGGCGGCGATCTTTTTGGTGCCGGTGGCCTGCTCGCATGCCGCACCGGTCAACAACTCCACAGGCGCGCCGCGGCGTTTCCATTGTTCTTCACGACTGCGCAGATCGGCTTCGCCACGGGCGTTGTGCGCCATGTGCAGCGTGCCTTCGCGACGCAACTGGCAATCGATGTTGTATTTGTCGATCAGGCTGAACACCAGAGCAGGTGCCGCGCCAAGCATGCGATTGAGCTGGCTGCCGATCGCTTCGCCGAATCCGGCTTCGATCTCGTCCGGGGGAATCCACATCCCGGCATTCACCAACCCGACGTTACGCCCCGAACCGCCCTGCCCGCAGCGCTTGGCCTCGAGCACGCAGACGCTTTTGCCCTGTTCCAGCAAATGCACCGCCGCCGATAAACCAGTAAAACCGGCGCCGATCACGCAGACGTCCGCCGTCACCTCGCCCTTGAGCGCCGCCCGGTCAGGCCGTTGCGGCGTCAGTTTTTCCCATAAGCATTCTTCGCGTAACGGCATCGCCAGACTCCGATCAGAAACCTAACCACCACACAATTCAGTGTGGGAGCGAGCTTGCTCGCGATAGCGGTCTGTCAGTCACATCAATGCTGGATGTGCCGCCGTCATCGCGAGCAAGCTCGCTCCCACAGGGGGATATCTGTTTGGCTCAAGATTTAGTCGAAAGTAATCCCCTGGGCCAGCGGCAACTCCAGTGAGTAGTTGACGGTGTTGGTCTGGCGGCGCATGTAGCCGCGCCATGCATCGGAGCCGGATTCGCGACCGCCGCCGGTTTCTTTCTCGCCGCCAAAGGCGCCGCCGATTTCCGCGCCGCTCGGGCCGATGTTGACGTTGGCGATGCCGCAGTCGCTGCCCACCGCCGACATGAACTGCTCGGCCTCACGCACGTCAGTGGTAAAGATGCACGACGACAGGCCCTGTGGCACCGCGTTGTTCAGGCGCAGCGCTTCGGCGAAGTCTTTATAGCCAACCACGTACAGAATCGGCGCGAAGGTTTCGCTGCGCACCACGTCGCTCTGCTCCGGCATTTCGACGATGGCCGGCGAAACGTAGTAGGCATTCGGAAATTTGTCTTCAAGCTGACGCTTGCCGCCAAATACCCGGCCGCCTTCGCTCAAGGCTTGTTCCAGCGCGTCCTGCATGTTTTCAAAGCTGTGTTTGTCGATCAGCGGGCCGACCAGGTTGCCTTCCAGCGGATGGCCGATGCGCACTTTGGAATACGCCGCCTTGAGGCGGGTGACGATCTCTTCCTTGACCGACTCGTGGGCGATCAGGCGTCGCAGGGTGGTGCAACGCTGACCGGCAGTGCCGACTGCACTGAACAGGATCGCCCGCACCGCCATGTCGAGGTCGGCGCTTGGGCCAAGGATCATCGCGTTGTTGCCGCCCAGCTCCAGAATGCTGCGAGCAAAGCGTGCGGCGATTTTCGGCGCCACTTCACGGCCCATGCGAGTGCTGCCGGTGGCGCTGATCAAGGCCACACGCGGGTCGTCCACCAGCGCTTCACCGGCATCGCGGCCGCCGATGATCACCTGGCTCAGATACTCCGGCGCATCGCTGAAATTCTTCAATACGCGCTCGAACAGCGCCTGGCAGGCCAGTGCGGTGAGCGGGGTTTTCTCCGACGGTTTCCAGATCACCGAGTTGCCGCAGACCAGCGCCAGCGTGGTGTTCCAGGCCCAGACCGCAACCGGGAAGTTGAACGCGCTGATCACCCCGACCACGCCCAGTGGATGCCAGGACTCACGCATGTGGTGGCCCGGACGCTCGGAGGCGATAGTCAAACCGTAGAGCTGGCGCGACAGGCCGACGGCGAAGTCGCAGATGTCGATCATTTCCTGAACTTCACCCAGGCCTTCCTGAGTGATCTTGCCGGCTTCCCAGGACACCAGCTCGCCCAGATCGGCCTTGTACTCGCGCAGCACTTCGCCGAACTGACGCACCAGTTCGCCACGACGCGGCGCCGGAACCTTGCGCCAGAGGTCGAACGCATGCTCTGCGCGACTGACCTGCTGCTCGACTTCAGCGGCGCCTTCCCAGTTCACCGAGGCAATCTGGCTGCCGTCGATCGGTGAATGCACGGGCTGTTTGCCGTTCTGGTACAGGGCCGGGTTCACCCCCAAGCGATCAAGCAATGCGGCAACCATGGGTCACTCCTTCAACGTGAAAAGCAGAAAATTCACAGCCCGCTGACGAGGGGCTTCAGGCCTATAGTTGTAGCCGCCCCGAGACTTGCCAACAAACGACGATTAAGCGAGATATCATTCCGTTTATTCATGCAAAGCGTTGCAACAAGAACAAGGGCCCTCCCATGCTGAATAAACGCCACTTGCCGTCGATCACTGCGTTGCAGTGTTTCGAGGCGGTCACGCGTCACCTGAGCTTCACCCGCGCCGCCGAAGAGCTGAACCTGACCCAGAGCGCCGTGAGCAAACAGGTCGCGCAACTCGAAGAGCTGTTGCAGCACCTGCTGTTTCGCCGGGTCCGTCGACGCCTGCAAATGACTCCGGCCGGGGATTTGTACCTGGTTGAAGTGCGAAAAATTCTCACGCAAGTCGAGATGTCGACCCACTACCTGCGTTCCTACGGCGGCGAGACCGAAGTATTACGCGTGTCCACGCCTTCAACCTTCGGCGCTCGTTGGCTGGTGCCACGCCTGAAAGGCTGGCGCCTGCGGCATCCGCAAATTCACCTGGACCTGTGCAACGAACACGAAGCCGACGACTTGCTGCAAGGGCGCAGCGATCTGGCGTTCTATTTCGGCCAGGGTTCGCGTCCCGGCACCGAATGCCTGAAGCTGTTTGGCGAAGAGCTGGTGCCGGTTTGTGCACCGAGTAGCCTGCCGGAGCAGCCATTGACTGACCCGACGCAACTCAGCGATCTGGTATTGCTGCAAAATGCCTCGCGGCCCCAGGCCTGGCACGATTGGTTCGACAGTCAGGGTTACCAGACCGAGCACAGCTATCACGGGCCGCGTTTCGAAACCTTTTATATGTGCATCCGCGCAGCACAAGTCGGCTGTGGCGTCGCCCTGTTGCCCCGGTTTCTGGTGGAAGAGGAATTGGCCGACGGTAAACTGGTCATCCCCTGGCCGCACGCAATGCCCAGCAGCGATGCCTATTACCTGGCTTACCCCGAACATTCGGCGGAAGTGCCCAAGGTGCGCGATTTTGTCACCTGGATGCTGGAGCAGATCGATAACCCGGATGCAACCTAGAACGGGAGCCACGCACACAACCTGTGGCGAGGGAGCTTGCTCCCGCTCGGCGGCGCAGCCGTCGCAAAATGGTGCCCCGCGTTCCTCCCGATCAATCGTCATGGCGGAATTCAGGGCCGCTTCGCGCCCCAGCGGGAGCAAGCTCCCTCGCCACAGAAAGCGCTCGCACGCTAAAAAACGCTGGCAATACCGCCCGCCGATATGCGCCACTAGTCCCATTCATTGAAACAGCTGAAACGTCGCTGCCCTCAGCGGCGGCCAGCCTGGAGATTCCCGTTATGAGCGAGAGTGTGTTTGCCGATCGCATCGTGCAGAACTTGCTCGACACCGACTTCTACAAACTGACCATGATGCAGGCGGTGCTGCACAACTACCCCAACGTTGAAGTCGAATGGGAGTTCCGCTGCCGTAACAGCGAGGACCTGCGCCCATACCTGGCGGAGATTCGCTTTCAGATCGAGCGTCTGGCCGAGCTCAGCCTGAGCGCCGATCAGTTGAGCTTCCTGGAACGCATCAGCTTCCTGAAGCCGGATTTCCTGCGCTTTCTCGGGTTGTTCCGCTTCAACCTGCGCTACATCTACACCGGCATCGAGAACGGCGAACTGTTCATCCGCCTGCGCGGGCCGTGGCTGCATGTGATTCTGTTTGAAGTGCCGCTGCTGGCGGTAGTCAGCGAAGTGCGCAACCGCTATCGCTACCGTGAAGTGGTCATGGAGCAAGCTCGCGAGCAGCTCTATCGCAAGTTCGACTGGTTGAGCGCCAATGCCAGCGCCGACGAACTCTCGCACCTGCAGGTGGCGGATTTCGGCACTCGCCGGCGCTTCTCCTACCGCGTGCAGGAAGAAGTGGTGAACGTGCTCAAGCACGACTTCCCCGGACGTTTCGTCGGCACCAGTAACGTGCACCTGTCCCGCGAGCTGGACATGAAGCCGCTCGGCACCATGGCTCACGAATGGATCATGGCGCACCAGCAACTCGGCCCGCGACTGATCGACAGCCAGAGCGCCGCCCTCGATTGCTGGGTTCGCGAATACCGCGGCCTGCTGGGTATCGCCCTGACCGATTGCATCACCACCGATGCCTTCCTGAGCGATTTCGACCTGTATTTCGCCAAGCTCTTCGACGGTTTAAGGCATGATTCCGGGGACCCGATTGCCTGGGCCGAAAAAGCCATCGCCCACTACCATAAGCTGGGTATCGAGCCGATGAGCAAGACGCTGGTGTTCTCCGACAGCCTGACGCTGCCAAAATCGCTGGAGATATTCCGTGCGTTGCGTGGTCGGATCAATGTCAGCTTCGGTATCGGCACCAACCTGACCTGCGATATTCCGGGTGTCGAACCGATGAGCATCGTGCTTAAAATGGCGGCATGCAATGGTCAACCCGTCGCCAAGATTTCCGATGAAGCAGGCAAGACGCACTGCAAAGACCCGAATTTCGTCGCCTATTTGCGACATGTGTTTCAAGTACCTGCCGCCCTCTCTGGCACATCTAGCAAGGAGTGAATTCATGCAAGCCGTACAGCGTGAGATTGCTGAACAGCTCAAGGTCCAACCGCCCTTCGCCGATCATGCAGCCCTGGAGGCTGAGGTCGCACGGCGGATTACCTTTATCCAGGATTGCCTGGTCAATTCCGGACTGAAGACGCTGGTGCTCGGCATCAGCGGCGGCGTCGACTCGTTGACCGCCGGCCTTCTGGCCCAGCGCGCCGTGCGCGAATTACGCGAGCGCAGCGGTGATGCGGGCTACAAGTTCATTGCCGTACGCCTGCCGTACCAAACCCAGTTCGATGAACACGATGCGCAAGCCTCGGTGGATTTCATCGCCCCGGATGAGCGCCACACCGTGAACATCGGCCCGGCGGTCAAGTCGCTGGCCAATGAAGTCGCCGCCTTCGAAGGCAAGCACGCGGTCTGGGTGGACTTTGTACTGGGCAACACCAAGGCGCGGATGCGCATGGTCGCGCAATACACCATCGCCGGCGCCGCCCAAGGCCTGGTAATCGGCACCGATCACGCGGCAGAAGCCGTGATGGGTTTCTTCACCAAATTCGGTGACGGCGCCTGCGACCTCGCGCCGCTGAGCGGCCTGGTGAAAAACCAGGTCCGGGCGATTGCCCGCAGTTTCGGTGCGCCGGAATCGCTGGTGGAAAAAATCCCGACCGCCGACCTTGAAGACCTGTCCCCCGGCAAACCGGATGAAGCGTCCCACGGCGTGACCTATGCCGAGATCGATGCGTTCCTGCACGGTGAGCCGGTGCGTGAAGAGGCGTTCAGGATTATTTGCGATACGTACCGCAAGACCCATCACAAGCGGGTGATGCCGTTCGCGCCATAAGTGGCGGTTGGAATGTAAATAAAAAACCCACTGGGGGAGTGATCCACAGTGGGTTTTTCATTGCATTGGTAGTTGTACGGCGCGCGCTCAGGCCTCGCCGCAACGTGAACGACAGCGTTGATGCCATCTAACACCTGGCCTGGAGGTTTTCCTACTGTCAGAAATAACAGGCAGCGATCAGTGATCAACAGCAAGGAACGTAGTGGGCTTCATTGTGCTGTGCCCAGATGGAAGTCAGCGCGACCGTCACCTTCAGCGTCATCGGCGTCTGTTACCGGGGATGTGGATTTCGGATCGTACCGGTAAAAGAATGTGGATGGAGACCGCTTTTTTGCCCCATAACGCGCTTGAACATAGAATTGGTTTTGGCCTTCTTTAAAATCAGTGCATGTGCAGCACCATACTCCGTGGGTATCTGCTCTGATGCAGCCACGGGAAATATTATTGACAAAAATTTCGACTTCCTCAGAGGCTGAGGCAATCCCGGAAAACCTGGCTGCTTCGTCATAGGTCGCTCCCTGGTAGGAAATAACACGATCCATGGAGTCCGTCATCGATTTGACGACAGGGACACTAGGCGCCGAACAGAACACCGTCCGCATCGACTCCAAACCGTTACCATAACGCGCTTTGACGTGGACATAATTACCAGTGAAACCTCCACTGTTCGCAACAGCAACGGTACAACTCCATTTCCCGTCTGCGTTCACTGGGACGTTTTCCACCGGGATCCATCTAACGCTTATCTCGACCTCTTCATCAGCCTTGGCTTCCCCCGTCAATTTCACAGTAAGTTCCGTCGTCGAATCGTATTCGGCGAGTTCCCCCTTGGAGTCCATGACCCGAGTAGTGAAAGGCATCTCTTCTTCCACTGAAACCAATTGCCAAAAACCAGAGTACGCACCATCAGCCGTCCTCAGGTTGAACTTAAGTGTCCCCTTACTCAGAATGTTGAACACGTATTCCCACGTACCATAAGGATCAGCTTTGACGCTATCCAGGAAGGTCGTCCGGTTAAAAATCCTGATTTCCCGCCCGGCTGCCGCGAAGCCCGTCAGTTTTACGCTTTTCGCCGTGATGTACCCTCCATTAGGGATCTGCGCCCCATTGGGGGTTGTCGCCCCGGTGATCTCGAATCTCGTCCCGGTGAAGTTTTCAACGATATAGCTTCGCACCATTGAAGAGTGCGGATTGGCCGCATGCTCATCCCGATCAAACGCAACCGTGTACCAAGCCTCCAAATGTATACCGTTGGCGAACTGCTCAAGCTCACCGTAAGGAACAGGCACCTCGATGTTGCCACGGGTGATCCACTCCTGATCAACCTGCTCGTTGAACAGGAGTGGCTCATAGTCTGTGCCATCAGCCTTCTTGCCTTTCAGCCGGATCACGCACCATTGCCCTGCTGCAATCAGTGGCCAGTTGTTAATGCGCATCATCCGGTCTTCGGTGTCGGTAGTCAGGTCCAGTACGGGCCCGGTGCCGTCGTCATTCTTGCCGAATATCACTCCTGCCTTCAGGTCTTCCAGCGCAAGGTCGCGTACGTTCAATACGAGCTCTTTGGAAGGGACCGGCGTTTCACCATCGCGGTTGACGGTGTATTTCACCTTGATCTTTTTGCCCAGATTAAAAGCGATGAGCGTAAGTTCCAGAAACAAGGTCCTGAGGTTTGACGGCCCGAATGGAAACACAGGACTCTCATACGAACCGCGCGGATCGGCACTCTCACCCGTGACTTCGACAAAGAACGTGTCGGTATCCAGCAACCCCTGTGACGCCCGTTGGATTTCTGCAGTCAGCCGACCGGTTTTGTGGACCTCCATTGGGTCCAGCTCGATGTCATCCGGCGCCTGCCTGATGTGTGGAGCTTCAAGAGGCGTCGGAATAGGATCGGCAGTGCGTGATTCGGTAGCGATAACGTGAGCGGTCATGGGCAAGTTCCTTCTCGGAGGCGTCGCTGCAACCTCAGTGGCAGTGTTGACGCCATCTAACACCCGGTTCCGCTGCGCTGACCACTGTCAGAAATAACAGGTCGGCAGTAGATTCCGACCAGCGGCAAGGAGTGTTTGATGGTCAGCCGCGACCGTCAGCACCAGCAACCAGCGGAGTCGGTCCCCGCAGTGATGATGAAGCCCCGAGTATGGAGAAGCCAATAACCGCGTAATGTGACATCGTTTCTTTCCCATAAAACGCTTTAACCGTGATATTTCCGTCCGGCTTGGGGAAGGTCAATGTGTATTTCCACACGCCATGGGCATCAGCCTTGAAGCGTTCACTGAAGGGTTTTCCTCCGATAAAAACCTGGATTTCCCTATCGCCTTTAGCTGTCCCGGTTAACTTGATCGTTTTGTCATAGGTAGTGCCAAACTGGGGAATAAAACGATCGAAGGAGTCCGTGACCGATGTAATGACAGGGTCTTCAACCTCCACAATATTTAGCTCTCGCGGCCAGTTATCTTCCAGACCCTCGCCATAAAGAGCCTTGAGTAGAATGCGGGTACGTTGTGTTTTCAACCCGATAAAGGTATGGCGCCATACTCCGTCCGGGTTCGCTCTGGCTGTGGCTGTGGCGCTGCCACTTGCAGCAAGCCAAATATTCACCTCTTCATTGGGCTCGGCTGTCCCCTCCAACATCACGGTAGATTCAACCGTCGCACTGTATGCGGGGATATGCTCTCCCCTGGAGTCCGTGACCCGGTTGACGGTGGGAGTTCCTTTACTGCTCATCCAGACAACCAGCCACATCGCGGAGAACGCACCATCAGGCGTTGTAACACAGTAATGAAATATAAGCCTTTTACCCACACCACCTTCCTGTTTGTACTTGTACTCCCACTGCCCCTCATCATCAGCAAAGATGCTATCCACGTAGTTACCATTGCGAAGAAATCTGAGCTCCTGATCAGCAGCAGCCGTGCCTGTAAACATCAAGTCCGGCGCGGTCGTGGGTTCTCCATTAGGGATCACCGCCCCGTTGGAGTCCGTCACGGCAACGATCTCGGGCCTCACTACAATGGCGTTTTTAACGGTATAGCTTCGCACCATTGAAGGGTGCGGATTGGCCGCATGCTCATCCCGATCAAACGCAACCGTGTACCCAGCCGCCAAAAGTTTACCGTTGGCGAACTGCTCAAGCTCACCGTAAGGAACAGGCACCTCGATGTTGCCACGGGTGATCCACTCCTGATCAACCTGCTCGTTGAACAGGATTGGCTCATAGTCTGTGCCATCCGCCTTCTTGCCTTTCAGCCGGATCACGCACCATTGCCCTACTGCAATCAGTGGCCAGTTGTTAATGCGCATCATCCGGTCGTCGGGGTCGGTGGTCAGGTCCAATACGGGCCCGGTACCGTCGTCGTCCCTCCCGAAAATCCGACATTGCTCCAGCGCGTCCGCGGGCAGGTCCAACACCTTCAACACGAGCGGTTCGGAGTCCGGCGACGTTACCCCATCACGTGTGATCCTGTAGGTCAGGGTCATTGTGTTGCCTGGAAGAAACGCGACGACCTCCTTACTCAGATTCAACGTCCGGGGGTTTAAAAACCCGACATCCAATAAAGGACTCTGGTTCGAGCCCCGTGGATCAGAGCCTGGGCCACCAACGAGAAAGACCTGGAGCTTGTCGTCATGCAACAGTCCTGTTGTCGGTATTTTCGCCGTCAGCCTGTCGCGGGTATCGAGCGGCGGGAGATTTTCGTTATCCGGTGCCTGAACGATCGTCAGGTGCTTGAGGTCCGGGATCGGATCACTCTTTGTGGGAGCGATAACTCGCACGGTCATGGCTCAATTCCTTTTCAGAGGTGTCGCCGCAACGTCAGCGGCAGCATCGACGCTCATCCAACATTCGGCTCAGATGCGCTGACCCAAATCAGCGCATACCTGATCAACACTCTGTTACTGCGCTGGCGCAACCTTGCGTACTCGATAGAGATTTGACTTTGACATGGCTCCGCCCGGTACGAATGCTACGTAGTGATACTCCCTGACCGGTTGGTCGATGTGTATCGTGTGCTTCCATTTGCCCTCTGCGTCGACATTAACAAGGGTTTCCACTTCGCTGAGAAGCTCATGAAGGGTGAGCGTCCCATTGGCAGGCCCCACACCCGATAGCGTAAACGCCCGCCCGGAAGTCTCTCCGTAAGGCGGGATGAGCGTCGTACCCGCAAGGTCAGTTGCCCGCTCGATAATGGGTGTGCCGACATCGAATACCGCCAGCCACCAAAGCATGGGGGGTACGGCATCCTCGGCACTCAGCGCCAAGTGATAGTAATGGACCTTCAAATCATCCAGGGTAAGTCGCCAGTAGCCATTCAGGTCCGCCACGACAGTCTTCAGAACAGTGAAAACGTCACTAATGGTGACCCTCGCGCTGGGCTGAGCAGTGCCTGTAAGCGTGATCGTGGTGGTGGTCATGGCGCCGCCACGGAGGACCTGGTCGTGTTGAGCGTCTTTGGCAGCAATGATGGCGAGCTTCCCGTCCGACGGACCGGCCACCACGAATACGTTATAGACAACCGACACCAGCTCGCTCGTGATGCCCATCACCGTGATGTTTTGATCACCCGGTTTTAGACCTGCCAGTCGATAGTGCAGAACACCGTCCCCATTAGCGGGCGCCTGATCCCCCGGTACACCATTGAGCAGAATCCTGAGTTGCTCGAACTTGCCGGCCTTGATTGTCAGATCGAGCGTTGTAGCTTCAGTGATCGATTCATGGGGGACATCATTGTTGCTGGAGTCTTTGGCTGATTCGATGACGGGTTTTTCCGTTTCCACTGGCTGTACGGTAACGGTCCAGCTCGCTGATTCCGGCCCGCTGACACCTTGCTCCACAGCTTTGAACTCATACGTATCTGGCGACAGCTCCTCTGTGCCGAACTCCCAGGTATCCCCCGTCGTCGTGGCTTCGCCCAGTTTGTTGGTACCGTTGAAAATGTCGACTTTTTTACCGGCAGCTACCGTGCCTGTGAGTTTTAGCGGTGTCTTGCTGGTCGTGCCAGGATTGAGGAGCGACGTGCCTTCGGCGTCCTGCACTCCGCCAATCGTCGGCGCCACCACTGCTGTCACGGTAACGGGCCAGGTCGCTGATTCCGGCCCGCCGACACCTTGCTCCACAGCTTTGAACTCATACGTATCTGGCGACAGCTCCTCTGTGCCGAACTCCCAGGTATCCCCCGTCGTCGTGGCTTCGCCCAGTTTGTTGGTACCGTTGAAAATGTCGACTTTTTTACCGGCAGCTACCGTGCCTGTGAGTTTTAGCGGTGTCTTGCTGGTCGTGCCAGGATTGAGGAGCGACGTGCCTTCGGCGTCCTGCACTCCGCCAATCGTCGGCGCCACCACCGCAGCCCCCTTAACGGTATAGCTTCGCACCTCCGAAAGATTCGCCTTGCTCTCATCCTCAACCTGATCAAACGCAACCTTGTACATAAGCGTCAGGGCTGTGCCATCACCCAACAGTTTCAGCCAACTGTAAAGAACCGGCACCTCAATGTAGCCAAGGGTGATCAAGTCCTGTTCGACCTGCCCCTTGAACAGGGTTAGCTCATAGGGGTCACCGTTCTTGTCCTTGCCCTTCAGCACGATCCAAAACCATTGCCCTATGGCAATCAGCGGCCAGGTATAAATGCGCACCGTCCTATCGTCGGTGTCGGTGGTCAGGTCCAGTACGGGCCCAATGTCCTCGTTATCCTTCCCGAGTATCGCCCCCGGATTCAGGTCCTCGGGCTTAATATCGAGTACGTCCAACTCGAGCTCCAAGGAAGGTACCGGATCTTCACCGTCGCGACTGACGGTATATTCCACCTTGATCTTTTGACGCAGATTAAACGCGACGACCTGTACCCCCAGATTCACTGACCTGAGAAATTGCGGCCCAAACGGCAACGGTTTGCCGTCATTACTGATGTACGAGCCGCGCGGTTCGTCTTTGTTCCAGCCCGTGAGCGTGACGACGAGACCGTCAGTCTCCAGCAGCCCTTGCAGCGTCCGCTTTATTTCTGCAGTCAGCCGGTTGGGGTTGGTGGTGTAGACCTCTTTCGGGTCCAGGATCAGGCTACCCTTTGCCTCCTTGATACCCGGCCTTTCAAGAGGATCCGGGATAGGATTAGGACCGGTAACGCTTGTTTTTCCGGGGGCGATAACTTGAACGGTCATGGGCAAGTTCCTTCTTAGAAAAGTCGCCGCAACATGAGCGGCAGGGCTGGCGCTCATCTAACACCCGCCCCCGAGGCACTGACCACTGTCAGAAATAACAGGTAGGCCGTGGTTTCCGACCAGCGGTAGGAGTTACATAGCCAGAGCGCTGAGCGGATTTTGTCCGTGCATAAACAAAAAAACGCCCCAGTGGGGCGTTTTTCATGACGGCTTGGCCTGCTTGATTACTTCAGGACGACAGCGCCTTTCATCATCGAGTTGTGGCCCGGGAACGAGCAGAAGAACTGATAGCTTTCGCCAGCGGTCAGCTTCGATACATCGAAGGTCACCGAGTCTTTCTCGCCGGCACCGATGATTTTGGTGTGGGCGATGACGCGAGTGTCACCTTCTTTCAGGTAGTTCTTGTCAATGCCGGCGGCCATGCCATCGGTAGTGATGCCAGCCATGTCTGCGGTTTTGCTCAGCACCCAGTTATGGCCCATGACGTTCTTCGGCAAGCTGCCGGAGTGGGTCAGGTTGACGGTGAAGGTTTTGCAGCTCTTGTCGATGGTGATCTCCTTGGTATTGAAGGACATCTGATCGGTGGAGTCGACATCGACCTTGCACTCTGCAGCCATCAATTGGCTGCTGGCCAGTGTCAGCAGGGATACCGCAACGAGTTTGGCAAACATGGTGAATCTCCAAGGCAGGGTTAACAAAATCCGTAGGGCATAAAGACTGCCTGATTTTTTTGGAAGTGCCTATGACTTGCATCAAGAATTGTATACAACTTTCAGGCTATGACACTGATCGAAACAATTAACCAGCCAGACCTCTGGCACGCACCTATGATCGGCGTGTCCCCTCATTCCGGAGCGCTTGTCATGTCCTTCAATAGCCTGTTGTGCAGTTTGCTCGCCGCCTACGCCTGTGGCGCCAGCGGCACCTATGAAAGGCCTCGCCGCGAGGATTAGTCCTTGGAACGCCCAAGGTCAGCCTTTACTCTGAGGCCATCACCGACCATGGAGTAAGGCATGTCTTTAGCGTCTGTTTGTGTATTTTGCGGCGCCAGCACCGGCACTGACCCAGCGTATAGGGAAGCAGCGATCGCTCTCGGCCAGGAGCTGGCCCGGCGCAAGCTGACGCTGGTGTATGGCGGCGGTGCTGTCGGCTTGATGGGTATCGTCGCCGACGCGGCGCTGGCGGCGGGTGGCAAAGTGATCGGGATCATCCCCGAAAGCCTGAAGAATTCGGAAATCGGCCACACCGGCCTGACGCGCCTGGAAGTGGTCGACGGCATGCACGCACGCAAGGCGCGCATGGCCGAGCTGAGCGACGCGTTTATCGCTCTACCGGGCGGCCTCGGCACCTTTGAAGAGCTGTTTGAAGTCTGGACCTGGGGCCAGCTCGGTTACCACGGCAAACCGCTGGGCTTGCTGGAAGTGAACGGGTTCTACAGCAAACTCACTGCATTTCTTGATCATGTCGTCGGCGAAGGCTTCGTTCGCGGGCATCACCGTGACATGCTGCAAATGAGCGAATCGCCGCGGGATCTGCTGGATGCACTGGATGCCTGGAAACCCGTGGTACAGCCAAAATGGGCCGGGGAAAAACCCAGCTAACCCTTGGCCCCGGTTTAAAGGCAGAATACGCGCCGCTCAACCTCACCTTCGACCCCAGAGGATCGCCCATGGCTAAACCTAATTACTCCTTCGCCAAGCGTCAAAGAGACTTGGCCAAAGAGCAGAAGAAAGAGGAAAAGTTGCAACGCAAGAAAGCTGCCGCCGATGAAGAAGCCGGCGCACTGAACCCCGATGCAGAAGGTGAAGTGGTTGCTGATGACGCTGTTGAAGCACCGAAAGATCAGGCGCCCGACGCCTGAGACCCACAGGGTTTGATGTTCTGATCAAACCCACCGGATCTGTGTCCAGGGTCGGCAGTCATGCTGCCGGCCCTCACAGGCCAGTCTGCAATATCCCAATCCCTGTGGGAGCGAACCTGCTCGCGATAGCGATTTCTCAGTCACTTCGGTGCTGAATGTGCCTCCGTCATCGCGAGCAGGCTCGCTCCCACACTCGATCTCCATTATTCCAGCGGCATCACGGTCACCTGCACTTCCGGGTCATGGTTGCCGCCGCCCAGAATCACCCCACGCAATGGCGAGACATCGGAGAAATCCCGGCCCCAGGCCAGGGTGATGTGCTCCAGCGCCGGTTGCACGTTGTTGGTCGGGTCGAAATCAACCCAGCCCAGCACCGGACAAAACACCGAGACCCAAGCGTGGGATGCATCGGCGCCGATCAATCGTGGCTGGCCCGGTGGTGGCTGGGTCAGCAGGTAGCCGCTGACGTAACGTGCCGCCAATCCGCGGGAACGCAAGCAGGCGAGCATCAGGTGCGCAAAGTCCTGACAGACCCCGCGCCGACGCTCCAGCACTTCCACCAGCGGCGTCGCGACCTGGGTCGCCTCGGCATCGAAGGTGAATTCGCTGAAGATCTTCTCCATCAACGCCTGAACGCCGAGCATCAATGGACGACCCTGTGCAAAACAGCTTTCGGAGAACTCGACGAAGCTGCTCTTCAAGTGCACATACGGCGACTCAAACCGATAGCGACAGGCGTCCAGTAACTGCGCAGCAATCGGCTGACTGCTGTAGGTCAACGCGCTGCGAGTCATGTCCCAGGCCGGCGATTGATTGAAATCGCGCACTGGCCGGCTCAGCACTTCGACGGTCAGCCGGGCATTGACCAACAGTTCATCGTGAGGCCTTTCAAACGCCAGCCGGGTCAGCGGATTGCCAAACACGTCCAGCTCATCGCGGCGCGAAGTCGGCTCCGGGCTGATCTGCAATTGCTGATCGGTGCAACGCTGCCAGGCGCAGTGCCGTGGCCACAGATGGGCGAGTTGCTGGGCCAGCGACACCGGGCTGTCGTAGTGATAATGGGTGTCATGGAGAATCTGGTAACGGGCACTCATCAGACGGACACCGTGCGCTGGCTGACATCATCGACATGGGCAAAGTGCCGCAATGCGAGGCGATCAGACACCTGATTACTGACATCGGCGATTTCTTGCAGCAGGTCCGCCAATCCAATGAGGGCTGCGCGAACGCTGGTTTCGCCGAACAACCCGTTCTCCAGGCAACCAAGATCGAACCGCGCCAGACGCTCGACCAACGAAGGCAACGCCAGATCGCGTGGCACACCAAAGTCGTCGTTCAGGCGTTTGAGGGTCCGGGTCACCAGTTTCAGCTGGAACAATACGCCGTGAGGGTTCTGCTCATCGAGCAGCAACACATCGAGCACCGGAATCAATTGCGCCACTGCCAGGTAGCGCGAACGGTAGGTGATGCTGCTATTGCCCAGCTCCAGCAGCCATTCCAGCCCGGCTTGATCGAAAGCTCCGGCGCCACGCAAGAACGCGGCCAGGCTGCTGCCGAGAAACTGCAGTCGCTCGATCCGCCGCCCGATCATCAAAAAGCGCCAGCCTTCGTCGCGGGTCATGTCGTCCAGCGCAAAGCCCGACAGCGCCGCGAGCGACATCACCAGACGATTGAGAAAATCCAGCCGCTCGCCAAAATCCGGCTCTTCGGTTTCCAGCGCCATGGCATCGCGCTGCAACTCCACCAGCGCCTGCCAGTTTTCTCGCGAGAGTTTGCCGCGCACCTGGGAGGCCGCCCACTGCAAGCGTTGCAGGTTGGAGCGCAGGCTGAAGGCCCAATCATCACCGCACAATGCCGTCAGCAAACGCTCGGGCAATTCACCTTCGTCGGGCAATAACAGCAAGTTTTCACCGAGATCGACCGCGGCCTGCAAGGCTTGCGGATCGTCGCCGTCGACGTAACGCGTGAGCATGATCCGCAGCAGCCGCGCACTGTCGTCGCAGCGCTCGCAATAGCGGCCGAACCAGAACAGGTTTTCAACCACCCGCGATGGCAGGTAGGGATCGCGTCGCACCAGATCATGCACACCGAGGGTTCGCTGGGCTTTCCATTGCTCGCCGATCGGCGCTCGCTCGCCCAACACCCAGGTGTCCTTGCTCGCACCGCCGCGCTGCATCGACACCACTTCGGCATCGGCCTCGGCTGCAACCCGGGTCAAGCCGCCGGGCAGCACCCGATAGCCGTCTTGACTGGCCACCGCGTAAACGCGCATGCCAATGGCGCGGGGCTGCAACTGGCCGTCTTCGGATTGCCAGATCGGCGCCTGCGACAGTTGCGCCAGTTCTTGCGCCACATAGGCATAAGGTCGTGCCTGCATGCGCTCGGCGAGGTCCTGGCGCTGTTTTTCACTCAAGTCACGGCCCAATACCGAGGCAAAACTCTGCGAGGGGAACGCCGGTTTGATCAGCAGTTCAGGCATTTTTTCCAGGGCCTGTGCCAACACCGGAGGCTCGCCGCACCACCAGGTGGCAATGGACGGCAGGATCAGTTCTTCGCCGAACAGGAATTGATTGATCTTCGGCAAAAAGCCCAACAGCCCCGGCGACTCCAGTACGCCACTGCCCAAGGCATTGGCCACCAGCACCCGCCCCTGTCGCACCGCGTCAAGCAGACCCGGTACGCCGAGCGCCGAGTCGGTGCGCAACTCCAGCGGATCGCAGAAATCATCGTCGAGCCGACGCATGATCGCGTGAACCCGACGCAAGCCGCTGAGGGTTTTCAGGTAGACCGTGGCATCGCGCACGGTCAGGTCACCGCCTTCGACCAGTGGATAACCCAGTTGGCGAGCCAGGTACAGGTGCTCGAAATAGCTCTCGTTGAATCGTCCCGGCGTCAGCAACACCACCAGCGGCACTTCATCGGCACTCGGTGCCTGACGCGTGAGGGTTTCCTTCAGGGTGCGAAAGAACCCGGCCAAATGCTGCACCTGCAAATCGCGGTACAACTCCGGAAAGGCCCGCGACACGATGGTGCGGTTTTCCAGCGCGTAACCGGCACCGGACGGCGCTTGAGTCCGGTCCGCCGTCACCCACCAGCGCCCATCGGGCGTGCGCGCCAAATCTACTGCGTACAGATGCAGAAAAGCCCCGTCCGGCGGCTGAATGCCCTGACAGGGCCAGAGGAAATTGTTATGACCGAACACCAGTTCTGCCGGCAGCAGGCCTTCGGCAATCAAGCGCTGCGGACCATACAAATCCGCCAGTACCGCGTTGAGCAAACGCGCACGCTGGGCGATCCCGGCGGACAACTGCTGCCACTCATCAGCCGCCATCACATGGGGCAGCAGGTCCAGTTCCCATGGACGATCAGCGCCTTTGGGGTCGGCGTAAACATTGTAGGTGACGCCGTTTTCCTGAATCTGTCGTGCCAGCAAGGCTTGCCGCTGCAGCAGTTGCGCGGGCGTGCTGCGTTGCAACTGATCGAACAGCCGTCGCCAGTGCGGGCGCACGGCGCCGCTATCGTCGAGCAACTCGTGATAGGTGCCCGGCGTAAGCGGGTAACGGTCAAGCAGGTCAGGCATGGAAAGCTCGGCAGCCAGCAATGAAAAGTCAGATTAACGCAGACCTTTGACGCCCGGATAGACGAAAAATCCGGACGTCGTGTCTGATTCAGAAGCGTCGCAAATCGAGCGTCATCGGCAGCTCGTCGTTAAGGGCCAGCGTTGGCACCGGCAAGGTTCCCGGGCTGTGGCCGAGACGGAAGAACCGCGCCATCCGCCGGCTCTCGGCCTCATTGGCGTTTACCGGCAGGCTGTCATAGTTGCGCCCGCCCGGGTGGGCGACGTGGTACTGACAACCGCCCAGCGAGCGTTGCATCCAGGTGTCGAGCAGGTCGAACACCAGCGGCGCGTGCACCGGGATGGTCGGTTGCAGACAGTTCGCCGGTTGCCAGGCGCGAAACCGCACGCCCGCGACAAACTCGCCGACCCGCCCGGTCGGTTGCAGCGGTACCGGAATGCCGTTGCAGGTCAGCACATAACGCTGCGGTGCCAGGCCTGTGAGCTTGACCTGCAAACGCTCCAGCGACGAGTCGACATAACGCACCGTGCCGCCAGCCGAGCCCTCCTCCCCCAGCACATGCCACGGTTCCAGCGCTTGCCGCAGTTCCAGCTCGATGCCGCTGACCGCGTAATCGCCGACCTTGGGAAAGCGGAATTCCAGATGCGCCGCAAACCACTCGGCGCGCAGCGCATAGCCGGCGGCGTTGAGGTCGACGATCACATCGGCGAAGTCCTGCTCGATAAAGTGCGGCAACAGGAAACGGTCGTGCAACTCGGTGCCCCACCGCGCCAGCTTGGCCGGCGCATACGGCTCGCGCCAGAACCGCGCCACCAGCGCCCGCAGCAACAGTTGCTGAGCCAGGCTCATGCGTGCGTGGGGCGGCATTTCGAAGGCGCGCAGTTCCAGCAGACCGAGGCGCCCGGTGGCGCCATCCGGCGAATAGAGTTTATCGATGCAGAACTCGGCACGGTGGGTGTTGCCCGTGACGTCGATCAGCAGGTTGCGCAGCAAGCGGTCCACCAGCCATGGCGCGCACTCTTCGCCGGGCTTCGGCATCTGCGCGAAGGCGATTTCCAGCTCGTACAACGCATCGTTGCGCGCTTCGTCCACCCGCGGGGCCTGGGAAGTCGGGCCGATGAAAAGACCGGAAAACAGGTAGGACAGCGACGGGTGGTTATGCCAGTAGCTGATCAGACTGCGCAACAGATCCGGACGCCGCAGAAACGGTGAGTCGGCCGGCGTAGCACCACCGAGGACAAAATGGTTACCGCCGCCGGTGCCGGTGTGCCGACCGTCGATCATGAATTTCTCGGTGGTCAGCCGGGTCTGGCGCGCCTCTTCGTAGAGGAATTCGGTGCGCTCCACCAGCTCGTCCCAACTGGCGGACGGCTGCACGTTGACTTCGATGACGCCGGGATCCGGAGTAATGCGGAAGTTGCTCAGGCGTGGATCGCTCGGCGGTTCATAACCTTCCAGCAACACCGGACAATGCAGTTCCTCGGCGGTGGCTTCGATGGCGCTGACCAGTTCGAGGTAATCCTCGACGCGTTCCAGTGGCGGCATGAACAGGTACAACCGCCCTTCCCGAGCCTCGGCGCAGAGCGCGGTGCGGGTCAGCCAATCGGCGGACTGGTCGACTTTCGGTGTGCGCTCATCGATGGTGGCCGGCTCGCCATGGGCCTGCAAACTGGCGGCGTCGGGCAGCTCCGGCAAATCCTGATTCGGATCGACCGGGTGCACGAATGGATACTCTGCCGCCGTCACCCACGGTTGCGAAGCCAGCGGCAAGCGATAGCCCAGTGGTGAATCTCCCGGCACCAGTCGGCAATGACTGTCACGCAGGTACCAGCGACCGCTCTGCCATTGATCGCCCTTGGCCGTGCGCGCCAGCGGCAGTACCTGGCCAATCACCTTGTCCAGACCTTGGCTGAAGACCTTGTGCAGGCGCGCGCGCTCGAGTTCGTCGCTCAGCCGTGAGTCTTCAGCACTGACGTTGACCGGCAACGCACCTTCGCGCCAGAGGTAGTAGAGGTTGTCTTCGTAGGCCGGAAACACGAAGCGCGTGGGCAGTTTCAATCGCTCGGCGACACTCGCCAGAAAACGCCCGGCCAACTTGCCATCGGCACCGTAGTCTTGCTGCTCATCGGCAATCAGCGCGCTGTTGTTCCAGATCGGCACCCCGTCTCGCCGCCAGTAGCAGTTCAACGACCAACGCGGCAGTTGCTCGCCGGGGTACCACTTGCCCTGACCAAAGTGCACCAGGCCCTTGGGTCCGTAATGCTTGCGCATGCGTTGGAACAGCTCGGCGGACAGTCGGCGCTTGTCTGGCCCGAGCGCGGCGGTGTTCCACTCGGCGCCGTCGGGGTCGTCAATGGAGACGAACGTCGGCTCGCCACCCATGGTCAGGCGCACATCGCCTTCTTGCAGGTCGGCGTCGATCTGCCGGCCCAGTGCCTGGATCGCCAGCCACTGGTCTTCGGTGTAGGGTTTGGTAACGCGTGGGGCCTCCCAAATCCGCTCGACCGACATTTCGTGGCTGAATTCACACGCGCACGGTTCGACCAGGCCACTGATCGGCGCCGCCGAGGACGGATCAGGACTACAGGCCAACGGAATATGCCCTTCGCCGGCAAACAGTCCAGAAGTAGCGTCCAGGCCAATCCATCCGGCGCCGGGCAGATAAACCTCACACCAGGCGTGCAGGTCGGTGAAGTCGACCTCGGTGCCGGAAGGACCGTCGAGGCTTTTGACGTCAGCGGTGAGCTGGATCAGGTAACCGGAAACGAATCGCGCCGCCAGTCCGAGGTTGCGCAGCAATTGCACCAGCAACCAGGCCGAGTCGCGGCAAGAACCCGAGGCGTGTTCCAGGGTGTATTCCGGGGTTTGCACGCCCGGTTCCATGCGGATCAGGTAGCCGATGTCGTCGCTCAGGCGCTGGTTCAGCGCCACCAGAAAATCCACGGCGGGCAGCGGCGTGCGGTCGATGCCGTCAAGGTAGGCCTTGAACGCCGGCGTCAGCGGCAGGGTTTCCAGGTACGGCGCCAGCTCACGCTGTTCGTCTGCGGCATAAGCGAAAGGAATTTTTTCCGCGTAGGGCTCAAGGAAGAAGTCGAACGGATTGAACACCGCCATCTCGGCCAGCAGATCGACTTCGATCCGCAGCTCCGTGGTTTTCTCCGGGAACACCAACCGCGCCAGGTAATTGCCCTGTGGGTCTTGCTGCCAATTGATGAAGTGCTGCTCTGGCGACACTTTCAATGCATAGGAAAGAATCCGCGTACGGCTATGGGCCGCCGGGCGCAAGCGAACGATCTGCGGACCGAGCTCGACAGCGCGGTCGTAGCGGTAATGCGTGACATGGTGCAATGCGACATGAATCGACATGGCGTGCCTCCTGCGAGCCTTGAGCGTAACGGAAAGCGCGCAAGACTTATGCCAGAGCGGCGGTCATTGCGCTTTATCGTAAGACCCGGTGCAGTGCAGCACCAAAGCGGCGCCAAGGTGGGTGCCGTGGTGCGAGGGTTGCACATATTTGTGGCGGGAGTGTGAGGGTGGGTCGTGAATCTATCCAGTCAACGGGCGTTGCGCTTGGCAATCACCGCTTCACGCAGATGGCGCACTTCGAGCAGCTTCTGGCGCATTTCGCGGTGGCGTTTGCTGTTGAGCAACAACAATCCCAATAACGGGAAGAGCACTGCCGAGCCATAGACCAGCACGTGGAGGTGGTACTGAATCATCGGCAATACGAACAGCAGGCAACATCCCAGGTAACCCGCCACCAGGGCAGTGGCCCACGGGCGTCCGCGCGCAATCATCACGTTGCCAAACACTATCACTGCAACCAGCACCAGTATGGCAAGCCCGGAGTAGCTGGATTTGAGCTCTGGATCAACGCCGCGCAAATATGTCACACCCGCCAGGGAAACAGCAGACGACCCGGAAAAAATCGCCATGAATATTGTCCCCATGAACACCGGGAAATAGCGGGTGAGATAGCGCGTCAATGGAGGAAAATCGTTCATTTCATTCTCCGGGGCTTGCGGTCGGCAAGGGCAGCCCCAGCCCAACCGCCGCCAGAAAAGAATAACGCGCACGCTCTGGATCACCGCGAAAATAGGTACTCGAGGCCAATGAGATGGCCGCGAAAAGGGAAAAGCAGGCGAGAAAGAATGCACAGATGAACGTAGGGAAATACTGAGCCAAAAAAGCGCTCAACGAACCTTGGCGCTCCATCATTCAAGCTCCTCATACAAACCTACCGCGACGGTACGAATGTTCCCCGACAAAGCGCTCCCGAAAAAGCCAATGGCCGCACCGAGAGAATCCCGGACTTGTGTCACCGTGGCGTGGTTAATTTCACTCTCGATGCGCTGGCGCGCCATGAACCGGGAGCGGTTGGAGTCCATGCCGATGCCGAGCAGGGGGTTGCTCATGGGAGTTCGTCCTTGAAGTGGTGGGTGGTGAATCTGCCCAATCAACCCGCCTTGGCCGCCTGGCGCAACCGACGTACTTCCACAAGTTTGCGCACCATCGAGCGATAGCCTTTGCTGTTGAGTAACAACAAGCCCAGCAGTGGCCAGAACAAACATTCACTGTAGATAAACCAATGCGGGCGGTATTGCAGCGTCGGCAATACCACCAGCAGGCACACCACGAAAAACGCCACCATCCCCCACACGGCCCAGGCCCGCCCACGCACAATCAGGAAGTTGCTGTTGACCACAAACAATGCAGCGAATATCACCACAAACCAGGACACAGTGGCATTCGTAGCCATGGGCACATCGGCGAAATAGGTGCTGGCCGCTAAGGAAATTGCGCCAGAGCCACCGAGGCAACCCGCAAGAATCACGCCGATGAACGATGGGAAATGTTCCAGCAAAAACGGTTTCAACGACGGAACACCACTCATCACTCCAACTCCTCATACAGGCCTATCGCCAGGGTCTTGAGCTGCTTGGGGTTATCCGAGCGCGCCAAGCCCCAGACGCTCAGCCCTGCACTGAAGGCATCGCCCAACTGTACGATGGTGGAATGCTTGAGCTGGGTGTGAGTGAAGCGCTTGGGCAAGTCACCGCGCAGTTGCAGCAGCTTGCGCATCTTGGTCGACATCTGCGGGTCGGCAATTTTCAACAGTTCTTTGGTCAGTTTTTCTCGCTCTTGGCCATTGAGGCCTTTAAGCACCTGGCGCAGGGTTTTACCGGTGGATGCACGGGCGACATTGACCAGCTTGACCGTGGTCAGCGCAGACGCGCCCACACCGACCAAGGCGGCGCCGTCCATGATCTTGGTAGCGGCCTGGTACCACTCTTCGTTATCCAGATAGTCATTCATGCCAGGGTTGACGATTTCATTGTGGGTGCGAAATGCGCCCATCAGGCATGACGCCGTACTGGCTGTAGCACTGGCATAGCCAATGACCGTGATGACCGAACTGGCGCCAGCGGTGAACGGCACCGCGATGGTGCCACTTAACATCACCAGCCAACCCAGGACCGCGCCGCCACAGGACAACGTGGTGTTGAAAGCTTCGCTGATCAGTCGCGACTCTCGCGGGTTATTCACCACTTGGTCAGCGAATTGTGCGGGAGCGACGTATTTCTGCGCCTCACGTACGATGATGCGCTTGGGCTGGATGCTGCAAATCGGCTTGAACTCACGCAGGGTAACTACGTTGAAGTCGGCGTCGATATACACCACCCCTGCGCCGACTATACTGGGGTCGGCGTCGATGGCAGCGAATATACGCGGCAGGTTGAGTTCACTCTCGATGCGCTGGCGCGCCATGAACTGGGAGCGGTTGGAGTCCATGCCGATGCCGAGCAGGGGGTTGCTCATGGGTGTTCTTCCTTGAAATGGAGGGTGGTCATGCCGGCCTCATCGCGGGCAAGCCCGGCTCTCACATCTGGAATGCATTCCCCTGTGGGAGCTAGTTTGCCGGCGATGGCAATTAATGGGTGCCACCTTAACAAACAGGTTCTCCAGCGCCTAGAAAGCAAAACGCCAGCACGAGGCTGGCGTTTTGTTTTCCAGGTTGCGATCAACGCGGCACGACTGGCTTGCGCGCAGGCTTTGGCCCTTTGCCTTTGGCGGCGTCCTTGCGTTCCTTCGCGGCCTGCTGGTTGCGGGCGAACGCCGCGGCCTTGGCCTGTTCACGCTTGTCCCACGGATTACCGCCATCGCTGGCACGCGGCGGCAAGCTATCCAGTCAACGGGCGTTGTGCTTGGCAATCACAGCTTCGCGCAGATGGCGCACTTCGAGCAGCTTCTTGCGCATTTCGCGGTGGCGTTTGCTGTTGAGCAGCAGTAGCGCCAGCAGCGGAAACAGCGAAGTCACGGCATAAATCAGAGGGTGCGGCCCATATGCGATGGCGGGCAATACTCCGAGAAAACAAATGGCCAATAGCGCCACCAGCGGCCTGACCCAATTCGGACGCCCCCGCGCGATCATGAAATTACAGTGCACGATGACCAGGGTGAGCGCGATGCCACCCAGGAAGGTGTACTTGGCACTGTCGGCCATGGAAAGGTTCTGAAAATAGCTTTCGAAAAACAACGGGACCGCAAAGACCAGGGTGAAGACAGAGGCAAATATCGCGCCCATGAAGACCGGGAAGTAGCGGGCGAGATAGCGCGTCAATGGAGGAAAATCGTTCATTTCATTTTCCGGGGCTTGCGGTCGGCAAGGGCTGCCTGGCGCTTTTTGCGAATCATCACGAGTTGACGGCGCATTTCGCGATGGCGCTGACTATTCAGCAACAACATCCCGAGCAAGGGAAACAGCAGGCCAGTTACATAAGCCGCCATATGCGGCCGGTAGCCGTAGGTAGGCAGGACTGTCAGAAAGCACACAGCGTAGAAAGCGACAATGACCCAACTTCCCCAAGTGCGCCCTCTGATCATGACGAAATGGCTGAACGCCAAGAGCAGCCCCAGCCCAACCGCCGCCAGAAAAGAATAACGCGCACGCTCTGGATCACCGCGAAAATAGGTACTCGAGGCCAATGAGATGGCCGCGGAAAGGGAAAAGCAGGCGAGAAAGAATGCACAGATGAACGTAGGGAAATACTGAGCCAAAAAAGCGCTCAACGAACCTTGGCGCTCCATCATTCAAGCTCCTCATACAAACCTACCGCGACGGTACGAATGTTCCCCGACAAAGCGCTCCCGAAAAAGCCAATGGCCGCACCGAGAGAATCCCGGATTTGCGTCACAGTGGCGTGGTTGATTTCAGTCGCCGAGTAGCGCTTGACCAGTTCGCCGGAACGCTGGCGCAACTTCAAGAGCTTATTGCTCAAACCAGGATCTTTCAGACTCAACAGTTCCTTGGTGAGCGCTTTTCGTTGCTGGCGGGTCAACCCTTTGGACAGCTCGTACCAGCTTCTACCGGTGGTGGCCTTTCGGGCCTGCAACAATCGCAGTGTGGTCAGGGTAGACGCTCCGGCCCCCAGCAGCGAGGCCGCATCCAGTACTGGCATCGCGTAGCGATACCAGTCTTCGCCGTCCATGTCGTCGTTTGCTGTCGGATCGCTGAGTTCGTTGTAAGTTCTCATACCCCCAACCACACACTGCACCGTACTGGCCGATGCTGCTGTCGCACCGAGCCCAGTCACGACCAAGCTCGCGCCGGCGGTGAAAGGCACGGCGACTGTGCCGCTGAATACTACGATCCAACCCAAAATCGCCCCCGCACAAGACAAGGTGGTATTGACAGCCTCACCCACCAATCGGGACTCTCGCGGATTGTTGGTCACTTGATCGGCAAATTGCGCTGGCGCAATGTACTTCTGTGCCTCCCGCAAGATGATGCGCTTGGGCTTGATGCTGCAGAGGGGTTTGAATTCGCGCAGGGTGACCACGTTGAAGTCGGCGTCGATATACACGACACCCGCGCCGACAATGCCGGGGTCGGCATCGATGGCGGCGAACAAACGCGGCAGGTTGAGTTCACTCTCGATGCGCTGGCGCGCCATGAACTGGGAGCGGTTGGAGTCCATGCCGATGCCGAGCAGGGGGTTGCTCATGGGTGTTCGTCCTTGAAGTCGATAGTGGCCATGCCGGCCTCATCGCGGGCAAGCCAGGCTCTCACCTCTGGAATGCATTCCCCTGTGGGAGCTGGCTTGCCTGCGATGGCAATTAATGGGTGCCACCTTAACAAACAGGTTCTCCAGCGCCTAGAAAGCAAAACGCCAGCACGAGGCTGGCGTTTTGCTTGCTAGGCTGCGATCAACGCGGCACGACTGGCTTGCGCGCAGGTTTTGGCCCTTTGCCTTTGGCGGCGTCCTTGCGTTCCTTCGCTGCCTGCTGGTTGCGGGCGAACGCCGCGGCCTTGGCCTGTTCACGCTTGTCCCACGGGTTACCGCCATCGCTGGCACGCGGCGGCAAGCCGGTGTGCTGCGTGAGGATCTTGGTGGTCTTTTCGCCAGCCACTTTATGGCTACCGGCTGGTGTCGAGTTCTTGCGACGGGCGCTCTGGTAACTGTCGGTGGCCGGCTGGTGCAGCGGGATCAGCTGGTTCTTGCCTGGCCCGATCAGGTCGGCGCGGCCCATGCGGGTCAGCGCTTCACGCAGCATTGGCCAGCCTTTCGGGTCGTGATAACGCAAGAACGCCTTGTGCAGGCGACGCTGCTCTTCGCTCTTGACGATGGTCACCGCGTCACTCTTGTAAGTGACCTTGCGCAGCGGGTTCTTGCCCGAGTGATACATGGCGGTGGCGGTGGCCATCGGCGACGGGTAGAACGCCTGCACCTGATCCGCACGGAAACCGTTGCCCTTGAGCCACAGGGCCAGGTTCATCATGTCTTCGTCGGTGGTGCCCGGGTGGGCCGCGATGAAGTACGGAATCAGGTACTGCTCTTTCCCGGCCTCCTTGGAGTACTTCTCGAACATCCGCTTGAACTTGTCATAGCTGCCGATGCCCGGCTTCATCATCTGGTTGAGCGGACCTTCCTCGGTATGTTCCGGGGCGATCTTCAGGTAGCCGCCGACGTGGTGGGTCACCAGCTCCTTGACGTATTCCGGCGACTCGACCGCAAGGTCGTAACGCAGGCCGGAGGCGATCAGGATCTTCTTCACACCCGGCAAGGCACGGGCGCTGCGATACAGCTGGATCAGCGACGAGTGGTCGGTGTTGAGGTTCGGGCAAATGCCGGGGAACACGCACGACGGCTTGCGGCACGCGGATTCGATTTCCGGGCTCTTGCAGGCAATGCGGTACATGTTCGCGGTCGGGCCACCGAGGTCGGAGATCACGCCGGTAAAGCCTGGGACTTTGTCGCGGATCTCTTCGATTTCGCGAATGATCGACTCTTCGGAACGGTTCTGGATGATCCGGCCTTCGTGCTCGGTAATCGAGCAGAAAGTACAGCCGCCGAAGCAGCCGCGCATGATGTTCACCGAGAAGCGGATCATGTCGTAGGCCGGGATCTTCTCCTTGCCATACGCTGGGTGCGGAACACGTGCGTAAGGCATGCCGAACACGTAGTCCATTTCTTCGGTGGTCATCGGAATCGGTGGCGGGTTGAACCAGACATCGACTTCGCCGTGCTTCTGAACCAGCGCGCGGGCGTTGCCCGGGTTGGTTTCCAGATGCAGCACGCGGTTGGCGTGGGCGTACAGAACGGCGTCGTTACGAACCTTTTCTACCGACGGCAGACGGATCACGGTCTTGTCGCGGGTCATTTTCGGGCTGGCCAGGATCTGTACGACCTTGGCTTCGCTCGGATCCTCAACCGGACCCTTTTCCTGCTCGATGGCGCAAGCCTGGGTGTCCTGGGTGTTGACGTACGGGTTGATGATCTTGTCGATCTTGCCCGGACGGTCGATGCGCGTGGAGTCGACTTCGTACCAGCCTTGCGGCGTATCACGACGGATGAACGCGGTGCCGCGCACATCGGTGATGTCTTCGATCTTGTGACCGTAGGACAGACGCTGGGCAACCTCAACGATCGCCCGCTCGGCGTTGCCGTACAGGAGGATGTCGGCGCAGGCGTCGATCAGGATCGAGTTGCGCACCCGGTCCTGCCAGTAATCGTAGTGCGCGATGCGGCGCAGGGAAGCCTCGATGCCACCGAGAACGATCGGCACGTTCTTGTAGGCTTCCTTGCAGCGCTGGCTGTAAACCAGGCTGGCGCGATCCGGACGTTTGCCCGCCAGGCCACCAGGGGTGTAGGCGTCATCGGAACGGATTTTCTTGTCGGCGGTGTAGCGGTTGATCATCGAGTCCATGTTGCCGGCCGCGACACCGAAAAACAGGTTCGGCTCGCCGAGCTTCATGAAGTCGTCTTTGGACTGCCAGTTTGGCTGGGCAATGATCCCGACGCGAAAGCCCTGGGACTCCAGCAGCCGGCCGATGATCGCCATGCCAAACGACGGGTGGTCAACGTACGCATCACCGGTGACGATGATGATGTCGCAGGAATCCCAGCCAAGCTGATCCATCTCCTCCCTGCTCATTGGCAGGAATGGCGCTGGACCGAAACATTCGGCCCAGTACTTGGGATAGTCAAATAACGGCTTGGCTGTTTGCATGACGATGACCGGTGTTGAGATGAAAAATCGCGGGCGCGGAATATAGCACAAAAATTAACCAATTCCGACGGCTATGGTCGGAAATTGCAGAGTCAGATTCGCAACAAGCTCCCGAGGCATGACACAGCTCTTGTGGCGAGGGAGCTTGCTCCCGTTCGGCTGCGAAGCAGTCGTAAATCCTGAACTTGCGGTATCACAGATAAGCTATGGGGGCCGCTTCGCTGCCCAGCGGGAGCAAGCTCCCTCGCCACAAAGTCGCCGCTCAGGTTACTCATCATCGTCGAAGTTATAGCTGCCCGGCGCGAGGTTTTCGAATCGGGTGTATTTGCCGATGAAGGCCAGGCGGATAAAGCCGATCGGGCCGTTCCGCTGCTTGCCGATAATGATCTCGGCGATGCCTTTGTGCTCGGTCTCCGGGTGATACACCTCGTCCCGGTACACGAACATGATGACGTCGGCGTCCTGCTCGATCGCTCCGGATTCCCGCAAGTCGGAGTTCACTGGACGCTTGTTCGGCCGCTGTTCGAGGGAACGGTTGAGCTGGGACAGCGCCACCACCGGGCAGTTGAATTCCTTGGCCAGGGCCTTCAAGGAACGGGAGATTTCGGAAATCTCGTTGGTCCGGTTGTCACCGCTGGAACCCGGGATCTGCATCAATTGCAGGTAGTCGATCATGATCAGACCGATCTCACCGTGTTCGCGCACCAGGCGACGGGTCCGCGCACGCATTTCCGACGGGCTGATGCCGGCGGTATCGTCGATGAACAGCTTGCGATCATTGAGCAGGTTGACCGCCGAGGTCAGGCGCGGCCAATCGTCGTCTTCCAGGCGACCGGCCCGGACCTTGGTCTGGTCGATCCGGCCCAGCGACGACAACATACGCATGATCAGCGATTCGCCTGGCATCTCGAGCGAGTAAACCAGTACCGCCTTCTCGCTGCGCAGCACAGCGTTTTCTACCAGGTTCATCGCAAAGGTGGTTTTACCCATCGATGGACGGCCGGCGACGATGATCAAGTCGGCGGGTTGCAGGCCACTGGTCTTCTCATCGAGGTCGGTGTAACCGGTCGACAGGCCGGTGATGGCGTTGTCGGTGTTGAACAAGGTGTCGATACGGTCGATGGCCTTGGTCAACAGGTCATTGACGCTTACCGGGCCGCCGGTTTTCGGGCGGGCCTCGGCGATCTGGAAGATCTGCCGTTCGGCTTCATCGAGAATTTCGGCGGCGGTGCGGCCTTCCGGGTTGAAGGCGCTGTCGGCGATTTCGGTGCTGATACCGATCAACTGGCGCAGGGTCGCTCGCTCACGAACGATCGCGGCATAGGCCTTGATGTTGGCGACCGACGGCGTGTTTTTCGCCAGCTCACCCAGGTATCCAAGACCGCCGACTTGCGAAGTCTGACCTTCCTTGTCCAATTGCTCGGCCAGGGTCACGACGTCGATCGGCATGTTCTGATCGGCCAGCTTGGCGATCGCACGGAAGATCAGGCGGTGGTCATGTCGATAGAAATCACCGTCCGAGACCTGATCGAGCACGCGCTCCCAGGCGTTGTTGTCCAGCATCAGACCACCGAGCACAGCCTGTTCGGCCTCGATGGAATGTGGCGGCACTTTCAGCGCGGCGGTTTGCAGATCGTATTGCTCAGGAGCGGAGATATCGTTCATGGCCACTTGGGTTCTTTAGGAAAAGCATGGGGTTGTAGAAAATCAGGAACCGCAGAAAGACAAAGGGCACGACCTGTAAACAGGATCGTGCCCGATGTTACCGGCAAGCACCCGAGGGTGCCAGCCGACAAGTGTTGCTTAAGCTGCTACCACGACAACGCGTACGGTGGCTTCAACTTCAGCGTGCAGGTGCACGGCTACGTCGAATTCGCCTACGTTGCGGATGGTGCCGTTCGGCAGACGAACTTCGCTTTTTGCAACTTCAACGCCAGAGGCGGTCAGTGCATCAGCGATGTCGTGGGTGCCGATCGAACCGAACAGCTTGCCTTCGTCACCGGCGGTGGCAGTGATGGTCACTTCCAGCTCAGCCAGTTGGGCAGCACGGTTTTCAGCCGAAGTTTTACGGTCTGCTGCGGCTTTTTCCAGCTCAGCGCGACGCTCTTCGAACGCAGCCAGGTTGGCAGCGGTCGCAGCGGTAGCTTTGCCGTAAGGCAGCAGGTAGTTACGACCGTAACCAGCCTTAACGTTCACTTTGTCACCCAGGTTGCCCAGGTTGGTGACTTTTTCCAGAAGGATCAGTTGCATGTGAAAATCCTCTTAACTTTTAACCTTCACCGTTCGCGCTATCGACGTCTTTCGGCGTCAAACGACCGCGAAAATCAATCAGGCTGTCGACAATGGCCAGGACCACCAGCAACGGATAGATCAGCTGCATAAACAGCAACAGCGTTACGTACAACCCCACCAGCCAAAACTTGGCCAGTCGCTTTTCAGCCACCAGCCCATGAATCAGGGCCAGCCCGGCGAACACCAGCGGTACGCTGCACAACGGCGTCAACATGGCCAGCTGGGAACCGAAGTTCGGCCCCAGAAGCATGCACGCCAGCAGCAACATCGCCGGCCCCAGCGGGATTCGGATGGCGCGAAACTCGCGACCAAAACCACCGGGGTTGTACAACAACGCCTGCCAGTAGCGCCCGACAATCAGGCTCAGCACACTGACGATTTGCAACAAGGCCGCTATCAGGCCGGTCAGGACCGGGGCAATCAGGGCGGCGAGACGTGCTCGCTCCTCTACCGACAATTGCTGGTAGAGGTCACCGAGGGCCAGCGGCAGGATCTTTACCAGTTCCTGCGACAGCATCTCGATCTGGGGGCGGTAAGCCGCGCCCAGCACCACTGAAAACACCAATCCCATCGCTATGCTGACCAGCAGCACGCGGTTCCAGGACTCACTTGCGCGCAAAACCAACGCAAGGCCCGAAGACCCCAGCAACACCATGAGTGCGCGTGGATCATCGGAATACAGCCACCAGATCAATGCCGGCAGTATTCCCAGAGCAAGAACGCCAAGGGCGTCCTTCAATCCGCGCCGCAGCAGCACAAGGCTCCCTGCGGCAGCACCCAACCAGTACAACAACGGCAATGCCGCGCATCCAGCCACTACGAGAGTGGCCTGCATACGACCGCGCATGATGAACTCAGCTATGGCGCGCATGCATTCAATCCTTTGCTACGTGTCGACTGCCCGGTCTCAGCGGCCGTGGCTGTCGGTGTAGGCCAGCAGGGCCAGGAAGCGGGCGCGCTTGATAGCGGTGGCCAGCTGACGCTGATAACGAGCTTTGGTACCGGTGATGCGGCTTGGAACGATTTTGCCGGTCTCGGATACGTAGGCTTTCAGAGTGTTGAGATCTTTGTAATCGATCTCTTTCACGTCTTCAGCGGTGAAGCGGCAGAATTTACGACGACGGAAGAAACGTGCCATGTAATAGGCTCCTCAAAAGGTCCGTGGATTACTCGTCAGCGTTATCGCTGTTGTCGCTGTCATCACTGTCAACGCCTTCAGCGTCGGAGTGCTCAGGACGGTCGCGACGCTCACGGCGCTCACTGCGGTTTTCTTCAGCCTTGAGCATCTCGGATTGGCCGGTAACGGCTTCTTCGCGACGGATGACCAGGTTACGGATCACTGCATCGTTGTAGCGGAAGTTGTCTTCCAGCTCGGCCAGGGCCTTGCCAGTGCACTCAACGTTCAGCATCACGTAGTGAGCCTTGTGAACATTGTTGATTGCGTAGGCCAGTTGACGACGGCCCCAATCTTCCAGACGGTGGATTTTGCCGCCGTCTTCTTCGATCAGCTTGGTGTAACGCTCAACCATGCCGCCGACTTGCTCGCTTTGATCCGGGTGGACCAAAAAGATGATTTCGTAATGACGCATGAATGCTCCTTACGGGTTGTAGCCTGCCGCTCAAAAGCGGTCAGACAAGGAGTGAATGACACTTATGGACTTGCCGGCGATGGACACATGCGTGCCTGCCGTCACAGCAAGGGGCGCAATTGTAGAGAAGGGACAGAAGCGGCGCAAGGCAATTGGTGATTATTTGAACAGTTCGTTAACACCCACCATCTTTGCTTCGCCGCAAAACACTGTGGGAGCGAGCTTGCTCGCGATGGGGCCGAAATATCCAACATTGATGCTGAATGATACGCCGCTATCGCGAGCAAGCTCGCTCCCACATTTGGATCGCTCCGGCTTAGGACTTCTTGGCGGTTGCGGCGGCTTTGACGCCGCGCTGGCGCAAGGCTTCGAACAGGCACACGCCGGTAGCCACGGAAACGTTGAGACTGCTGACGCTGCCCGCCATCGGCAATCGCACCAGGTAGTCGCAAAGATCACGCGTCAGGCGGCGCATCCCGCTGCCTTCCGCGCCCATGATCAGGATGGTCGGGCCGGTCAGGTCCTGCTGATACAGATCCTGCTCAGCCTCCCCCGCCGTGCCGACAACCCACAAGCCACGCTGCTTGAGTTTTTCCAGGGTGCGCGCCAGGTTGGTCACGGCCACCAACGGAATCACTTCCGCGGCGCCACAGGCGACTTTTCGTACAGTCGGGGTCAGGGTGGCTGACTTGTCCTTAGGAACGATCACTGCCAAGGCACCCGCCGCATCGGCAGAACGCAGGCAAGCACCGAGGTTGTGCGGATCGGTTACGCCGTCGAGCACCAACAGCAGCGGCGCGCCTTCGGTACGGTCGAGCAACTCGTCGAGCATTGCCTCGCCCCAGACCTGGCTCGGACTCACTTCCGCCACCACGCCCTGGTGCACGCCTTCAACCCAGGCATCCAGCTCACGACGCTCGGCCTGGCCGACCGCAACGCGGTTTTCGCTGGCCAGTTCGATCAGCGTTTGAACGCGCGGATCACTGCGGCCTTCGGCCAGCCAGATCTGCTTGACGCGTTTCGGGTGGTGACGCAACAACGCTTCTACGGCATGCACGCCGTAGATTTTTTCCAACTGACTCATGACTTGGCCTTAGGTTTACGCGCCCCGCCGCTTTTGGCTGGAGCCGAGCCCGCTTTTGGCGGGCCTTTACGGTGTTTACTTGGTTTGGCTGGCTTGCCGCCGGAGGCCTTTTCAGGCGCCGACCGCCCGGTCTTTCCCCCAGACGCCGCTTTACCGCCGCTCTTCGCTTCGGCCAGCAACGCCTGTTTCATTTCACGACTTCTGCGTACTTCGGCGTTTTTCGCCGCGGCATCGCTCGGGCGATAGGCTTCGACGACCTTTTCCTTCGCCGGACCACGACGACCGGTTTTGGCCGGTGCCGGCTCAGCAGCAGTCTTGGCGGCAGGCGCCGAGGTTTCTGCACCACGCTTCTTGCGGCCAATCGGCGCGCTGATGGTTTTTTCAGCCATCTCGAAGTCGATCTTGCGCTCGTCCAGGTCAACCCGCATCACGCGCACTTCGACGGTATCGCCGAGGCGGAAGCTGCGACCGGTACGCTCACCGGCCAGGCGGTGATGCACAGGGTCAAAGTGGTAGTAGTCACCCGGCAACGCGGTCACGTGGACCAGACCTTCGACGTAGATATCGGTCAGCTCGACGAACAGGCCAAAACCGGTCACCGCGGTGATCACACCCGGGAACGACTCGCCCACGCGATCTTTCATGAACTCGCACTTGAGCCAGTTCACCACGTCGCGGGTTGCTTCGTCGGCACGGCGCTCGCTCATCGAGCACTGCTCGCCGAGCTGCTCCAGTGCCGCTTCGTCGTACGGATAGATGCGCGCTTTCGGAATCGTCATCGCCCCGGCACGACGCACGTGTGGCGTGTCTTGCTTGGAGTGGATGACACTGCGAATCGCCCGGTGCGTGAGCAAGTCCGGGTAACGACGGATCGGCGAGGTGAAGTGGGTATAGGCTTCGTAATTCAGGCCGAAGTGGCCCTGGTTATCGGCGCTGTACACCGCCTGGCTCAACGAGCGCAGCATGACGGTCTGGATCAGGTGGAAATCCGGGCGATCCTTGATCCCGGCCAGCAACGCCTGGTAATCCTTCGGCGTCGGGCCGTCCTTGCCTTTGTGCAGGGACAGGCCCAGCTCGCCGAGGAAGGCGCGGAGTTTTTCCAGACGCTCCGGTGGCGGACCATCGTGAACCCGGTACAACGCAGGGATTTCGTGTTTTTTCAGGAACTCGGCGGTGGCCACGTTGGCCGCCAGCATGCATTCCTCGATCAGCTTGTGCGCGTCGTTGCGCACGGTCGGACGGATTTCGGCAATCTTGCGCTCGGAACCGAAGATGATTCGGGTTTCCTGCGTTTCGAAATCGATCGCACCACGCACGTGACGGGCCGCCAGCAACACCTTGTACAGCGCGTAGAGCTGCTTGAGATGCGGCACCACGTCGGTGTATTCGCCACGAAGCTGACGAGCTTCGGTGGTTTTCGGTTGTTCCAGCATTGCGCTGACCTTGTTGTAGGTCAGGCGGGCGTGGGAGTGAATTACTGCTTCATAGAAGCAGTAGTCGGTCATCTCACCAGTTTTGGAGATGGTCATCTCGCAAACCATGGCCAGGCGATCGACATGCGGGTTCAGCGAGCATAGGCCGTTGGACAGTTGCTCGGGCAGCATCGGCACTACGCGCTCGGGGAAGTACACCGAGTTGCCGCGCACCTGGGATTCGGCATCCAGCGCCGAACCGATCTTCACGTAGCTGGAAACGTCGGCAATCGCCACGTACAACTTCCAGCCGCCGGAGAACAGGCGCAGCTTGCCTGGTTTGGCTTCGCAGTAGACCGCGTCATCGAAGTCGCGGGCATCTTCGCCGTCGATGGTGACGAACGGCAGATGACGCAGGTCGATGCGCTTCTCTTTGTCTTTCTCTTCGACTTCCGGCTTGAGCTTGGCGGCTTCCTTGAGCACCGCTTCAGGCCAGACGTGAGGAATGTCGTAGGTCCGCAGGGCAATATCGATTTCCATGCCCGGCGCCATGTAGTTACCGACCACTTCCACCACATCGCCTTGCGGCTGGAAGCGCGGGGTCGGCCAGTGCGTGATCTTCACTTCAACGAATTGGCCGATATTGGCGTTGGCGTTACGACCCGGGGTGACCAGCACTTCCTGCTGGATCTTCGGGTTGTCGGCCACCACAAAGCCGATGCCGCCTTCTTCGAAGTAACGACCGACGATGCTCTCGTGAGCACGCGAGACCACTTCGACGATCACGCCTTCGCGGCGACCACGACGGTCCAGACCGGAAACCCGTGCCAGCGCACGGTCGCCGTCGAACACCAGGCGCATCTGCGCCGGGCTCATGAACAGGTCGTCACTGCCATCGTCCGGGATCAGGAAGCCGAAGCCGTCACGGTGACCGCTGATGCGGCCCAGGATCAGGTCGAGCTTGTCTACCGGCGCGTAAGTGCCGCGACGGGTATAGATCAGTTGAGCATCGCGCTCCATGGCGCGCAGGCGGCGGCGCAGGGCTTCGATCTGGTCTTCTGTGGTCAGACCAAACTCTTCGACCAGTTGCTCGCGGTTAGCAGGCGAACCCCGATCAGCAAGGTGCTGAAGGATCAGTTCGCGGCTAGGAATAGGGTTTTCATATTTTTCCGCTTCACGAGCGGCCTCGGGATCGAGGGACTGCCAATCGGCCATTAGAGAGTTTTCACCTTGTCTATATGCGGGTTAGTTTGGCATAGGCGTAATGAAACGGGAAATTTCAGGCTCTTGGAGGCCCTAAAAGTCCCTTCCTCCGCCTGGAAAGACAGCATTAAGCACCGCTCGTAAAATTTTCCAGGTTTTTTTGAGTTCAGGGGTTTACAGTTAAAAGGACGCTCCGTATAGTGCGCGCCATCGACGATGCAGACGCATCTCGATACTGCCCAGATGGTGAAATTGGTAGACACGCCAGCTTCAGGTGCTGGTGACCGCAAGGTCGTGGAAGTTCGAGTCTTCTTCTGGGCACCAATTTCGAGCTTGAGATTAGTTCAATTTCAAGACTCACACAAAAACCCGCGAAAGCGGGTTTTTGCATTCTAGCCATTTGATTTATTAAAATTAAATCAGGGGTTTACAGATCAAAACGCTCTCCGTATAGTGCGCCACATCAACAGCGGCAACGTTGCTGATACTGCCCAGATGGTGAAATTGGTAGACACGCCAGCTTCAGGTGCTGGTGACCGCAAGGTCGTGGAAGTTCGAGTCTTCTTCTGGGCACCAATTCAAAGTTCAAGGTCAACGATCTTGAATCTCACAGAAACCCGCGAAAGCGGGTTTTTGCGTTTCTGACGTTCGGAAATCTCATGAACATACCGACACAGCCTCTGTGGCTGATAGCGACGCTATTCACAGGCTACAGAGGTGCGGGCGCACACCGCAAATGTCGAGTTTGCAGCAGCGCCTTATGCGGCACTGCTGATTCTGGTGTCGGGGGTTGCCGGTCTATCTACGCACGACGCGGATGTATTTGAGCCGCCGACATCGCCATCGCGAGCAGGCTCGCTCCCACACTGATCGTTATCGAACACATAATTTGTGAACACCAAAGATTAAATGTGGGAGCGAGCCCGCTCGCGATGGCGGTATCCCATGCAACAAATCAGGCCCTGAATTGCCCCAGGCTCGCTTTCAGCTGTGCCGCCAGGCTGTCGAGCACCTTGCCGCTGGCGGTGGTTTCCACCACCGCCAGCGCCGCACGTTCGGCCTGGGCATGAATGGTCTCGACCCGCCCACGCACCGCATGCGCGCCTTTGGCCTGATGGGCCGCCGCCTGAGTCGCCAGACCGATGGCCGCATGCACCTGCTCGACGGAAACCTGCACCGACTGCTGCAAACGCGCACTGTCGCGCAATACCAGCAACCCTTCGCTAGCCTGGCGCCCCGCCTGCCCAATCGCCGCCACGGCCTCGCGAGCGCCTTGCTGCAACGCTCCGATGTGCGCCTGAATGTCGCCAGTCGAGCTTTGAGTCTTGCTGGCCAGCGCCCGCACTTCATCGGCCACCACCGCAAAACCACGCCCGGTCTCACCCGCCCTCGCCGCTTCGATCGCCGCGTTCAGTGCCAGCAAGTTGGTCTGCTCGGCGATCCCGTGAATCACCTCGAGCACCACTTCAATCTGCTCGCTCTGCTGCGCCAGACGCTCGATGACCTTGGCCCCGGTATCGACTTGTCCAGCCAAGGCTTCGATCAAGCTGCCAACCTGCGCCGAGGTGCGAGTGTTTTCATCCGTTGCCTGACGAATATCCACCACCTGTTGCAACGCCGCCTGCATCGCGTGGCTTTCGGCCTGCGCCTCGTCAGCCATTTGAGACAAGGCACGCAAGCTCTCCGCCACTTCATCGCGCTGGGATTTCGCCGCCGCATCGGCGCCGGCATTGCGCTTGCTCATGGCACCGATTTCCACGCCGGTGCGCTGGGCCACATCACCCGCTTCGCGAACGATCGGCTGCAACTTATCCACAAAGCGGTTGACCGCCGATGCCATGTCACCGATTTCATCTTTGCTGTTGATTTGCACGCGCTTGGTCAGGTCACCATCACCTGCAGCCAGATCCTCCATTGCCGCGATCAGCAGCTTCAGGCGATTGACCACCCGCCGCCCAAGCACGACCGCCAGTAGCAGCAAGACACCGCAGCCGACCAGCACCAATGCCATACCGATCCGCCAGCGCAAGGTCGCCGCTGCTTCCTGAACGGTGCTGGCGGTATTGGCTTTCATTTCAGTGGCCGTGGACTGCGCCGACTGCAAGCGCGCGCGCATGGCCGTGGCGCTATCAGCAGCAGCGCCTTTGAGACTGTCGCCGACCAGTTGATCACTGCTGGCGATCAGCGCCGAGAAGCGCTTGTCGAGGGCTACCAGGTCAGTTTCCACCGATGCCGTGGAGACGCCCATCAGCACCTTGCCGATTTCCACGCCATTGGGGTTGATCGAGGCTTCGAGGTAGTAGACCGAAGGATCGTGTTTTGCCGCATCCAGCACCTTATCCAGCGCCCGATCACCCTGGCCTTTTTCCAAAAGGGCAGCGTTGATCGGATTTTCCCGGTTCAGGTAGCGGGTCAGGTGCTGGCCAGTGGCGTCGTCGTACACCACGAACAGTACGTTCGGATTGCGCTGGGCCCGGCGGGCGAATTCGGACAGCGTTGGAACGTCGCTGTCCCACATCGCGCGGGGTGCGACCGACGCCAGGAGCTGAGCCATGTCATTGGCCGAGTCCTTCAGGTCCTTTTCCAGCGCCGCACGCAGTTGCGCCTGCTCGTCCTTGAGTCGCGAGGACAAACCGGCGGTCAGGCGCTGACGGGTACTGGTGGAGAGATTATCAAGACTCGAAGTGACTTCACGCCCGGCCTGTTCGAGTTCACCAGAGAGTTTCTGGCTATCGACGCCGAGACGATTGCCCAAATCGGCTTCCAATGCGGTCACGGTGCTCCGGGTCAGTGCGACAGCCACCAACACTTGCACCAACAGCGCGATACCAAGGGTAACGAACACAGGCCGCAACAAACGGCTTTGTAACAGTGAGAGAACGGCCGACACAGGAAATCCCTCTGCTTTGGCGCCATTAAATTGATGGCACACTGGAAGCGACGCTTTTAGCAAAGATCGCAGCAAAGGTCATGCCGTCCAACAGGCATAAACGACAAAGGGCCCGATTAAGGGCCCTTTGTTTTTTACATCAACGACTTATCAAGCAAACGGGTGACGCAGAACGATGGTCTCGTTGCGGTCCGGGCCCGTCGAAATAATGTCGATCGGCGCACCGACCAACTCTTCAACGCGCTTGATGTAGTTGCGAGCAGCCTGAGGCAGCTCTTCCAGGGTCTTGGCGCCGAGGGTCGACTCGGTCCAGCCCGGCATTTGTTCGTACACTGGCTCCAGACCGATGTAGCTGTCGGCGTCAGTCGGTGCGTCGATCACGGCGCCTTCCTGGTTCTTGTAGCCCACGCAGATGTTAATGGTCTCAAGACCGTCCAGTACGTCCAGCTTGGTCAGGCACAGGCCCGAGATGCTGTTGACGTCGATGGCGCGGCGCAGGATGACGGCATCGAACCAGCCGCAACGACGGGCGCGACCGGTGGTCGCACCGAACTCGTGGCCACGCTTGGCCAGGAACGCACCAACGTCGTCGAACAGCTCGGTCGGGAACGGACCCGAGCCAACGCGAGTGGTGTAAGCCTTGGTGATGCCGAGGATGTAATCCAGGTACATTGGACCAAAACCCGAACCGGTCGCGATGCCGCCAGCGGTGGTGTTGGAACTGGTGACGTACGGGTAGGTACCGTGGTCGATGTCCAGCAAGGAGCCCTGGGCGCCTTCGAACATGATGTCTTTGCCGTCGCGACGCAGGTTATGCAGCTCGGCGGTGACGTCGAGCATCATCGGCTTGAGCAGCTCGGCGTATTCCATGCACTCGTCCAGGGTTTTCTGGAAGTCGATGGCCGGCTCTTTGTAGTAATTGACCAGTACGAAGTTGTGGTAGTCCAGCAACTCGCCCAGCTTGGCGGCGAAACGCTCGCGGTGGAACAGGTCACCGATGCGCAGGCCACGACGTGCAACCTTGTCTTCGTAAGCCGGGCCGATGCCACGACCGGTGGTGCCGATCTTCAGCTCGCCACGGGCCTTTTCACGAGCCTGGTCCAGCGCTACGTGGTAAGACAGGATCAGTGGGCAGGACGGGCTGATGCGCAGGCGCTCACGCACCGGTACACCCTTCTCTTCCAGCTTGATGATCTCGCGCAGCAGGGCGTCAGGTGCAACCACCACGCCGTTGCCGATCAGGCACTGCACGCCATCGCGCAGCACGCCCGACGGGATCAGGTGCAAGACGGTTTTTTCGCCGTCGATCACCAGCGTGTGACCAGCGTTGTGGCCACCCTGGTAGCGCACTACGGCGGCAGCATGTTCGGTCAGCAGATCAACGATCTTGCCTTTGCCCTCATCACCCCATTGGGTGCCCAGGACTACGACATTCTTACCCATAACACTTGTCCTCATTCGCGCAAACTTGGTGCCGGCAGCCGCCGGCAGGAAAACTCAAGAAGCCAGCGGCAATACTTGCCAAAGCCCGTTCTGCTGAATCAATTGCCGGTCGCAGTCCGCATCACGGGCGGCGGCCAATGGTTGCCCAGGCAATGCCTGAACGACACGCTGACCCTCACTGCGCAACTGGCAAACCTGCTGCCAGAGTGCTGCATCCGTACTGTCAGGCATCCAGATACCGCCAGACGGTAGCTCGATTTCAGCACGCCCCAGGGTCACCAGGGTTTTCAAATCGGTAGAGAAGCCAGTCGCCGGACGGGCACGACCGAAGTCAGCGCCGATGTCGTCGTAACGACCGCCCTGAGCAATGGACTGGCCAACACCCGGTACGAATACCGCGAACACCACACCGGTGTGGTAGTGGTAACCGCGCAACTCGCCCAGATCGAAGTACAGCGGAAGATCCGGGAAACGCACGGACAAACGCTCGGCAATCGCCAGCAAGTCGTCCAGCGCCGCCAAAACAGGCGCCGGCGCACTGGCCAGGCGTTCGCGAGCGGCAGCCAGCACTTCACGGCCGCCGCACAGATCAACCAGTGCCCGCAGCATGCCCGACACATCGGCAGGCAGGCCTTCGGTCAGGGTAATGACCTCATCGATAGCCTTGCGTTGCAAGGCATCGAACAATTGTTGCTCGACCTCACCGGACAAACCGGCGGCACGCGCCAGGCCACGGTAGATGCCGACATGACCAAGGTCCATGTGCACATCCGGCACATCGGCCAGTTGCAGCATGGCCAGCATCAGGCTGATGACTTCCACGTCGCTGCTCGGGCTGGCATCGCCGTACAACTCGGCGCCCAGCTGAATCGGGCTGCGCGAGGACGACAAGGCCCGCGGCTGCGCATGCAGCACGCTACCGGCGTAGCACAGACGGCTCGGGCCTTCGTGACGCAAGGTGTGCGCATCGATGCGCGCCACTTGCGGCGTAATGTCGGCACGGAAACCCATCTGCCGGCCCGACTGCGGGTCGATGACCTTGAAGGTCCGCAGATCGAGGTCCTGGCCTGCGCCAGTCAGCAGGGATTCCAGGTACTCGATATGCGGGGTCACGACGAACTCGTAACCCCAGCTCTGGAACAGATCCAACACCTGACGACGCGCGACTTCAATGCGCGCCGCCTCTGGTGGCAGTACTTCTTCGATGCCATCTGGCAGCAGCCAGCGGTCTACCGTTGCCATTACGCCATTCCCCTATGATCCGGGCCGCCAACCCTCGGGCTGGCCTTGAGTGAAGCAGAAAATGTCTGAACCATACGCATAAGTCGCGCGCATGAACAACGCGGCGATCGGCCTGGAATCGGCCTCGCCAAACACTTTCCTCGAAAAACCTGTCGAGTCGTTCAACCCGAGTCTTGCAATAAAAAACCGCAATCAAACGTGCAGACGCAAAAAAGCCGGGAATTTCCCGGCTGCCGCATCATACACACGTTTTCTCAAAGGATCACCCCGCGAGAGGTTTTAGCCGCCCGGCGGGGGTCCCCAAGATCAGTGTCGGATCAAGGCTTGGCTTTTTCCAGGTAACGGAAGAAGTCGCTGCTTGGGTCCAGAACCATGACGTCGGATTTGTTCGCGAAGCTTTCACGGTAGGCACGCAGGCTACGGTAGAAACCGTAGAACTCCTGATCCTGACCGTAGGCCTTGGAGTAGATCGCTGCGGCCTGGGCATCACCGTCACCGCGAACCTCTTCAGACTCACGATAGGCTTCAGCCAACAGTACGCGGCGCTGACGATCGGCGTCGGCACGGATGCCTTCAGCCAGCTCGTTACCCTTGGCACGGTGCTCGCGCGCTTCACGCTCACGCTCGGTGCTCATGCGTTCGAACACGCTGCGGTTCACTTCCTTCGGCAGATCGATAGCCTTGACCCGAACATCGACCACTTCGATGCCCAGCTCTTTTTCCGCCATCTTGTTCAGCGAAGCCGTGATGTCCGCCATCAGTGCGTCACGCTCACCGGAAACCACTTCGTGCAGGGTGCGCTTGCCAAACTGGTCACGCAGGCCCGATTCCAGACGACGCGAAAGGCGCTCGTCTGCAATTTGCTTGAGGCCGGACGTCGCGGTGTAGAAACGCTCGGCATCCTTGACGCGCCACTTGGCGTAGGCATCAACCATGACGGCTTTCTTTTCCAGCGTCAGGAAACGCTGTGTCGGTGCATCCAGCGTCATCAGGCGTGCGTCGAATTTACGCACCTGGTTAACGTAAGGCACTTTCACATGCAGGCCAGGCTGAACGTCAGTCTGAACCACGCGCCCGAACTGCAGCAGCACCGCGCGCTCGGTCTGAGCCACGATGTAGAAGCAGTTCCAGGCTGCGATCGCCACGACGACGCCGACAATAAGGGCGATCAGCGATTTATTGCTCATCAGCGACTCTCCCTGGTACGTGCCGGCTGTTGCAGATCAGCTGCCGAACGCGTATGCCCTTCATTGCTGGTCGCGGCCGCGCTGGTTACCGGCGCTGCACCACTACGACCACTGTCGATCATCTTGTCCAGCGGCAAGTACAGCAGATTGTTCTGGCCATTCTTGTTGCCGGTCACGAGAACCTTGCTGGTACTGCTGAAGACTTCCTGCATCGTGTCCAGATACAGACGCTGACGAGTGACTTCCGGAGCCTTGCGATATTCGGCGACCAGCTTGGTAAAGCGATCCGCTTCACCCTTGGCGCGCGATACCGTTTCGTCGCGATAACCGTTGGCATCTTCGATTATGCGCTGGGCCTGACCACGGGCTTCCGGCACAACGCCGTTGGCGTAGGTTTCAGCCTGGTTGCGCGAACGCTGCTCATCTTCACGAGCGCGGATCACGTCATCGAAGGCTTCCTGGACTTCACGCGGTGCCGCTGCGCTCTGAACGTTGACCTGGGTGACGGTGATACCGGTGCGATAGGTATCGAGGAAGCGTTGCAGACGCTCCTTGATTTCGCTGGCCATCAATTCACGACCTTCAGTCAGCACCTGGTCCATGGCGGTGGAACCCACCACATGGCGCAAGGCACTCTCGGTCGCGTGTTGCAGGCTGATTTCCGGCTGATCGACGTTCAGCACGAAGTCCTGCAGATTGGTGATCTTGTACTGCACGGTCAGTGGCACTTCGACGATGTTCTCGTCTTCAGTGAGCATTTGACCCTGCTTGGTGTAGGCACGCTCACGCGTGACGTTTTCCATGTACTTGCGATCGATCGGCGGGAAGTAGATGTTCAGGCCCGGCCCGACGGTTTCGTAGTACTTGCCGAAGCGCAGCACTACGGCTTGCTCCTGCTCGTCGACTACGTAAACCGCGCTGTACAGCCAGACGGCCGCCAGCACGACAAGGCCGATGCCGAGCAGGCCGTAACCGCCGCCCTTGCCCGAACCACCGCCATCGTCACCGCGTTTCTTGCTACCACCGAACAACCCATTCAGGCTTTCCTGCAGCTTTCGGAAGGCCTCGTCGAGATCTGGTGGCCCCTTGCGGTCGCCATTATTGCGGCGTTTACCACCCCAAGGATCCTGATTATTCGAGTTGCCACCCGGCTCATTCCAAGCCATAGCGCTCTCCATCTGATAAAGCAAAGACGCACCCACGGCGCGCCGACCAATGCTACAGAATGCCTGCCACAGCGGCACAACCGCTTTTTCAGGCTTTTATTGCAAAGTGTGTTGCTCGATGAATTCCAACGGCTGCATTCCCTCGCGGCTCACCAGTCGATTGAGCTCGACTCGCGGCAAACGAACGGCCAGCAAACAGATGCCTTCTTCGTCGTGTTCTTCTTTCTGTACGGCACCGAGCGCAAAGAACTGTGCACGCAGTCGAGCAAAACGCTGCGGCAAGCGCAAGGTGCCAACGAACAAATCGTTGCCGAGCAATTCCGCAATCGCCTGCTTGAGCAGGTCCAGACCCTGACCGTCACGCGCTGATAACCAGACCCGCTGCGGCTTGCCGTCGGCATCACGCTGGATCTGTGGCTCTACGCCCTCGAGCAAATCGAGTTTGTTATAGACCTCCAGGATCGGCAAGTCTTGTGCACCGATCTCGCCGAGCACCACCATGACCTGTTCGATCTGGGCCATGCGCTCTGGCTCATGGGCGTCGATCACATGCAGCAGCAGGTCAGAGTTGCTCGACTCTTCGAGCGTAGCCCGAAATGCCTCGACCAGCTTGTGCGGCAGATGACGAATGAAACCCACGGTATCAGCCAGCACGATCGGACCGAGGTCGGCGAGTTCGAGCCGGCGCAAGGTCGGGTCAAGGGTCGCGAACAACTGGTTGGCGGCGAATACATCGGAGTCGGTGACCGAGTTGAACAGCGTCGACTTGCCGGCGTTGGTATAGCCCACCAGTGAAACCGACGGGATATCCGCACGCTTGCGGCCACGACGAGCCTGATCACGCTGACTGCGGACCTTTTCCAGACGCCCCTTGATCTGCCGCAGGCGAACCCGCAGGAGACGCCGGTCGGTTTCCAGTTGGGTTTCACCCGGACCACGCAGACCGATACCGCCTTTCTGCCGCTCAAGGTGAGTCCAGCCGCGAACCAGTCGCGTACTCATGTATTCAAGCTGGGCCAGTTCAACCTGGAGCTTGCCTTCATGGGTGCGGGCGCGTTGGGCGAAGATATCGAGAATCAGGCCGGTACGGTCAATCACGCGACACTCGAAAACACGTTCGAGGTTACGTTCCTGACTGGGCGTGAGGACGGAATTGAATATGACCAGATCGACCTTCTCGGCTTTGACCTGGTCGCGCAGCTCCTCGACCTTGCCACTGCCAATCAGGTATTTGGCGGTTGGCCGATGACGCGGCACGTTAACAAACGCGACGGTCTCGGCGCCGGCCGAAATTGCCAACTCCTGAAACTCCTGCGGATCTTCGCGCGCCTCAGGGTCCTGACCATCCAAGTGAACGAGAATGGTTCGCTCACCACCACCGTGGCGCTCAAAGAACAAAGGAGGCTCCTATCAGGCGTTACCTGGCTCAGCGTCTGCTTGTTCGGTTTCGGTTGCGCTAGGCAGACGAATTGGACGAACCGGCACCACTGTAGAGATAGCGTGTTTGTAAACCATCTGGCTGACGGTGTTTTTCAGCAGGATAACGAACTGGTCGAACGACTCGATCGTGCCTTGCAGTTTGATTCCGTTGACCAGATAGATGGAAACCCCAACTTTCTCTTTACGCAATGTGTTCAAGTAAGGGTCTTGTAGCGAATGCCCTTTTGACATGTGCCGCACTCCTTTAAGGATTCAATAATAAAAATAGGTAAACAGGTGGCTTAGGCCGTCACACCCCCAAGGATAGACGGCAATTGCAAGGACTCAGCTCAATATGGAGACCGTTCCAAGGTATTTCAAGGCGCGTGGCAGATTGTCGCAATCGAGGCTGTCCAACCAGTGTAAATCAGCCCAACTACGTAGCCAGGTGAACTGGCGCTTCGCCAATTGGCGCGTGGCAATGATCCCACGCTCCTGCATCTCGGCTGACGTCAGCTTGCCATCCAGGTAATCCCAGACTTGTCGGTAACCTACAGCGCGTATAGACGGCAACCCGGCATGCAGGTCACTTCTTTTACGCAGGGCTACGACCTCGTCAATGAATCCCTGTTCCAACATTTGTGTGAATCTTTGTTTAATACGCTCATGCAGTACCTGACGATTCGCCGGAGCGATAGCCAAGTTCGCGACAGTATAGGGCAATTGTGGGCGACCCGAAGCGCCTGCTTCAGTACTTTGCGCAGATTGTCGCGCGCGGTGTTCGGTCATGCTCTGGCCGCTGACCCGATAAACTTCCAGCGCCCGACTGAGTCGCTGCGGGTCATTGGGGTGAATTCGCGCCGCCGACACCGGATCAATGACCGCCAACTGATCGTGCAGGGCTTGCCAGCCAAGGCGTGCAGCCTCTTCCTCGATTTCAGCACGGATCTGCGGATCGGCCGCCGGCATATCGGCCAGGCCTTCGAGCAAGGCCTTGTAATAGAGCATTGTGCCGCCGACCAGCAGCGGAATATTGCCGCGCGCGGTGATCTCGGCCATGGCCTGTAGGGCATCCCGGCGAAAATCAGCCGCTGAATAGGCCTCGACCGGATCAAGAATGTCGATCAACCGATGAGGAAACTCGGCCAATAGCGCCTTCGAAGGCTTGGCGGTGCCGATGTCCATGCCGCGGTAAACCAGCGCCGAGTCGACGCTGATCAGCTCGCACGGCAGGACCTTGGTCAGCTCGATGGCCAGATCGGTCTTGCCCGCAGCAGTCGGGCCCATCAGGAATATCGCTGGAGGGAGCTGGCTCATCAACGACCGCGCAAGAACAGTTTGTCCAGATCATCCAGGCCCAGTTGGGTCCAGGTTGGTCGGCCATGGTTGCATTGACCGCTGCGCTCGGTGTTTTCCATGTCCCGCAGCAGACCGTTCATTTCCGGCAAGGCCAGGCGCCGGTTGGCGCGAACAGCGCCATGGCAGGCCATGGTCCCGAGCAGCTCGTTCAGGTGTGCCTGAATCCGGTCGCTGGTGCCGTATTCCATCAGGTCCGCCAACACATCGTGAACCAGACGATTGGCCTCGGCCTGCTTGAGCAACGCCGGAATCTGCCGGATCGCCAGGGTTTCCGGGCCCAGACGCTGCAGTTCAAAACCGAGTCGCTGGAACCAGCTGACGTGTTCTTCGGCACAATCGGCTTCACGCTGGCTGACGGCAATCGATTCCGGCACCAGCAGCGGTTGGCCACTCAGGCCTTCGCTGGCCATCGCGATTTTCAGGCGCTCGTACATGATCCGCTCATGCGCGGCGTGCATGTCCACCAGCACCAACCCTTGGGCGTTCTCCGAAAGAATATAGATGCCTTTGAGTTGTGCCAGCGCATACCCCAGAGGCGGGATATCACCCTGTCCGTCAGGCAGTGCCGTGGCATTGGCTTCCGGCAATGGCGCAAAAAACTCGCGATAGGCAGCCTGCGCTTCGGCCACCGGCACGCCCGACTGCGGCCGCGGCGTGTATTGATACTGATAGCCGGCGCCAGCACCCGAGCCTGCCGTCGTATTAAAGGTCGGCTGAGCCTGCGGCTGCTCCAGCAACGCATTGGCCGCCAGACGCATTTCACCCTGTGGGCCGAACTCGCCGGCTTCGATGCCGGTCGGCCTGACCACGGCCGTCGCGACAGGCGCAGCCAAATGATCTTCCGGACGCACGTCGCCCAAGGCGCGATGCAAGGTGCCGTAAAGGAAGTCGTGGACCATGCGCCCGTCACGGAAGCGCACTTCGTGCTTGGTCGGGTGCACGTTGACGTCGACGCCCGCCGGATCGACTTCGAAAAACAGCACGAACGTCGGGTGCCGACCGTTGAACAGCACGTCGCGATACGCCTGGCGCACCGCGTGGGCCACCAGTTTGTCGCGCACCGCACGGCCATTCACAAAGAAATACTGCAAGTCTGCCTGGCTGCGGTTAAAGGTCGGCAACCCGACCCAGCCCCACAAATGCAGGCCATTGCGCTCGATCTCGATGGGCAGCGCCTGCTCCAGGAAACCTGCGCCGCAGATCGCCGCCACACGCCGGGCGCGAGCCGCGTCGTCATGGGCTTCGTGCAGGCTGAGGATGGTCTTGCCGTTATGGCGCAGATGGAACGCCACGTCGAAGCGCGCCAGCGCCAGACGCTTGATCACTTCTTGCAGGTGATCGAATTCGGTTTTTTCAGTCTTGAGGAATTTGCGCCGCGCCGGGGTGTTGAAGAACAAGTCGCGCACTTCAACTGAAGTGCCCACCGGGTGGGCCGCTGGTTGGACGCGAGGCGCCATGTCCCGGCCTTCGGTCTCGACCTGCCAGGCCTGATCGGCACCTCGGGTGCGGGACGTTAGGGTCAGACGCGCCACAGAGCTGATCGACGCGAGTGCCTCACCGCGAAACCCGAGGCTCATCACCTGCTCGAGGTCTTCGAGATTGCGAATCTTGCTGGTGGCATGTCGCGCCAGCGCCAGCGGCAAATCATCGGAGGAGATCCCGCTGCCATCGTCGCGAACCCGCAGCAGCTTGACGCCGCCCTGCTCGACATCGACGTCGATCCGTTTGGCGCCCGAGTCGAGACTGTTTTCCAACAGTTCCTTGATCACCGAAGCCGGGCGCTCAACCACCTCACCGGCGGCAATCTGGTTCGCCAGCCGCGGGCTGAGCAGCTCGATACGCGCTGCGGTGTTCACGGCGTCGTTCATTCCTTGGCCGCCAATTCGGTGCCGGGGATATTCAGGTGCTGGCCGATTTTCAGTTCGTCGGATTGCAGGCCGTTGGCGCTGCGCAGAGTCGCCGGCGAGACCTGATAACGCACCGCGATCATCGCCAGGGTTTCACCCGGACGCACCGTGTGGTCACGCGGCCCCTGGGCAATTTTGCCGGAATCACGCAGCCAGGCAATGTAGGTGCCCGGTGGCGGGTTCTGCTGGAAGAACTGGCGCACACCCGCGCTGATCGAACGGGCCAGCGCTTGCTGGTGACCAGACGCAGCCAGTTTCGAGGCTTCGTTGGCGTTGGAGATAAACCCGGTTTCCACCAGGATCGACGGAATGTCCGGCGACTTCAGCACCATGAATCCGGCCTGCTCGACGCGCTGTTTGTGCAACGAGGTGACCCGGCCAATGTTGCTCAAGACCTTCTGGCCGACGTTCAGGCTGGAGGTCAGCGAGGCGGTCATCGACAGGTCGAGCAGTACGCCGGCAAGCATCTTGTCCTTGTCGTCGAGGCTGACGTTGCCGGCACCGCCGATCAGGTCGGAACGGTTTTCGCTGTCAGCCAGCCAACGGGCAGTCTCGGACGTTGCGCCGCGCTCGGACAAGGCGAATACCGAAGCGCCGAACGCTGCAGCGGAGGGCGCTGCGTCGGCGTGGATCGAGACGAACAGGTCGGCGCCCTTCTTGCGGGCGATCTCGGTACGGCCACGCAATGGAATGAAGTAGTCGCCGGTACGGGTCAGCTCGGCCCGGAAGCCTTTCATGCCGTTGACCTGGCGCTGCAGTTCGCGGGCGATGGCCAGCACCACGTCTTTTTCGTGCTGGCCACGGGAACCGGAAGCGCCCGGGTCTTCGCCGCCGTGACCGGCATCGATGACCACGATGATGTCGCGCTTGCCGGCCGGTGCAGGCGGCAGCTTGATTGCCGGCTCAACGGGAGCCACCGGCACCCCAGGCACGGTGGCAACGGTTGGAGTCGGGGTCGGCGCAGGCGGTGGCGTGGCATCGGTGGCGTTGTCGAACAGGTCGACCACCAGTCGGTTGCCGTACTGCGCATTCGGTGCCAGCACGAAGCTTTTCGGGGTGACGGCTTTTTTCAGGTCGATGACCACCCGCAGATCGGTCGGCGTGCGCTGAGCCGAACGCATGGCGGTAATCGGGGTATTGGCGGTGGAGACATTCAGCGGCGCGCCAAGGACGGCACCGTTGATGTCGATCACCAGACGATCCGGGGACGTCAGGGTAAAGACGCTGTGCTGGACCGGGCCTGACAGGTCAAACACCAGTCGGGTGTTATCCGGTGCCCGCCACAAGCGAACACTGTTGACCTTTGTCGCGGCCACAGCGTCGACGGCCAGTGCCGTAAGCAGCATTCCTACGACAGCAACCAACGCGCGAAAGCGCATACCTAACCCCATCATTTATTTGAATTCCAATGCCAAAGCGGCACACCAAGACTCGCCACGCAGACCCTGGGGCGACAGATTCAGCGAACGCCCGCTGTCATGCGGGCTAATGGTAATGGTCAGGTCGGGCTTTGGCAAAAAGCCTGCACCCTTCTGGGGCCACTCGATCAGGCACAGTGCATCGTCTTCTAGATAGTCACGAATGCCAAGAAACTCCAGCTCCTCCGGATCGACCAGTCGATACAGGTCGAAGTGGAAGGCGCGGATGTCGCCGATCTCGTAGGGTTCGACCAAAGTGAAGGTCGGACTTTTTACCGCCCCAACATGCCCCAAACCGCGAATAATGCCCCGCGACAGGGTGGTTTTACCTGCCCCCAGGTCACCGTCCAGAAAGATGATGCCGTGCCCTTCAGTCACTTGAGCGATACGGTTGCCCAACGTGACCATGGCGTCTTCATCGGCCAGATACAGGGTTACTTCAGACACGGTGCTTGCTCCTCCAGCAACTGACGAATGGCGGGAATCAGATCACTGGCCGCCAGCCCCCGGCCATATTTACCTTCACGTTCGCCAGCGTTGGCGTGCAGCCAGACCGCCAGGCACGCCGCGTCGAACGCGCTCAGGCCTTGGGCCAGCAAGGCGCCGACCAGTCCGGCCAGCACATCCCCCAGACCCGCAGCAGCCATGGCCGGGTGGCCTTGATGACACAGCGCCAAACGACCATCAGGACTGGCAATCAGGCTGCCGGCCCCTTTGAGAATGACGGTGGTTGTGTATTTTTTGCTCAATGCATGGGCCGCGGCAGGGCGATCGGCTTGAACCTCGGCCGTAGAAATCCCCAATAACCGCGCCGCCTCCCCCGGATGCGGAGTGATCACGCAATCGTTCGGCAGACGCACATCGCCCAGGCTCAGCAGATTCAGCGCATCGGCGTCCCAGACCTGCGGCAACGGGGCATTCGCCGCTGCCGACAACAAACTGCGACCCCATGCGCCCTTGCCGAGCCCCGGCCCCACCACCAGCACACTGGCTTGGCCGAGCGGGCCCATCAATTGGTTGGCCGAGTGAGCGCCCAGCACCATGACTTCGGGCACCCGCGCCAATGCGGCCGGCACATGCTCGCTGCGGGTGGCCAGAGACACCATGCCCGCGCCGCTGCGCAGGGCACTTTGGGCGCTCAAGAGAATGGCCCCGCCAAAACCGCAATCGCCACCGATCAGCAGGACGTGACCAAACCGGCCTTTGTGAGCGCTCGGGGCCCGAGCTGCCAGGCGCGGCAGATTGCCAGGATTCAGGCGATAAGCACTGACGGCGCATTCAGCAACGATCTGCGGGTCGGCTTGCAGATCGTTGAACTGCAATTCCCCCACCTGATCCGCCGCATCGCCGGTGAACAGCCCAAGCTTGAGGCCGATGTACGTCACGGTGAGGTCGGCCCGAACCGCAACCCCGAGGACGCGCCCGGTATCGGCGCACAGGCCGGACGGGATATCCACCGCCGCAACGGGCAAGCCACCGGCATTGATCGCCTCGATCGCGGCAACATAGGGTTCGCGCACCTCACCGCTCAGGCCAGTGCCCAGCAACGCATCCAGCACCACGCCACGCAGCTCGATGGCTGGTGACCAGGCCTCGACGACCACCCCGGCGGCCAGCGCTTCGGCATATGCCAGTGCGGCATCGCCCTGCAAGCGCGACGGTTCAACCACCGCCAGCACTCGCACCTGCCAGCCCGCTCGCAACGCCAGCACCGCCACCAGATAACCGTCCCCGGCGTTATTGCCGTGGCCCGCCAACACGCTGAGTTCAGTGGCCGTCGGCCAGTGCCGGACCATCGCCCGCCATGTGGCACGAGCCGCCCGATGCATCAATTCGAAGCCCGGTGTCCCGGCCGCAATCAGCCGCGCGTCGAGCGCCCGGACCTGTGCGGCGCTGTACAGCGCGTCGGGTAAATGGTGTTTTGTCTGCGGCATGCGTCTTCAGGCTCCGATGTCTGGCAGAATTATACGCACCTCAGCTCCGGTTTCCCCTGTCTCATGCCTGCAATTACCACAGATCTTCCTGCTCTCGCCCAATCGATCAAAGACTGGGGCCGCGAGCTGGGCTTTCAACAAGTCGGCATCAGTGGTCTGGACCTGGCTGAGCATGAACAACACCTGGAACGCTGGCTCGAAGCCGGCTACCACGGCGAGATGGACTACATGGGTGCCCACGGCAGCAAACGCTCGCACCCGGAAGAGCTGGTGCCGGGCACGTTGCGGGTGGTTTCACTGCGCATGGACTACCTGCCGGGCGACACCGAAATGGCCAAGCGCCTGGGCCAGCCGGAAAAAGCCTACGTCTCGCGCTATGCCCTGGGCCGCGACTATCACAAGCTGATCCGCAAGCGCGTACAGCAATTGGCCGAGAAGATCCAGCAGGTCATCGGCCCCTTCGGCTACAGGGCTTTCGTCGACAGCGCCCCGGTGCTGGAAAAAGCCATCGCCGAACAAGCCGGCCTCGGCTGGATCGGCAAAAACACCCTGGTGCTGAACCGCAAGGCCGGCAGTTACTTCTTTTTGAGCGAACTGTTCGTCGACCTGCCGCTGCCGGTAGACCCGCCTCACAGCACCGAACACTGCGGGCGCTGCACGGCGTGCCTGGACATCTGCCCGACCAAGGCCTTTGTCGGCCCCTATGTGCTGGACGCCCGCCGCTGCATTTCGTACCTGACCATCGAACTGAAAACGGCGATCCCCGAAGACTTGCGGCCGCTGATCGGCAATCGGGTGTTCGGTTGCGATGATTGCCAGATCGTCTGCCCGTGGAACCGCTTCGCCCGCCCGTCCGGCGAAAGCGACTTCAAACCGCGACACAACCTCGACAACGCCGAGTTGGCCGAACTGTTCATGTGGGATGAAGAGAAATTTCTGAGCAGCACCGAAGGCTCGCCGCTGCGCCGCGCCGGTTATGAGCGCTGGCTGCGTAACCTGGCCGTCGGACTTGGCAATGCGCCTTCAACGATTCCAGTGCTCGAAGCCCTGAAAGCGCGCGCGGACTATCCGTCAGAGCTGGTGCGCGAGCATGTGGCGTGGGCGTTGAAACAACACGAACATCGCGCCAAACAATAGAACCAAGGCGCTACGGGTGATCATCGCTACAACCGGGTTTATTGCTCGTCGTTGTAGACGAACTTGGGCATTTCCCAGTGGAAACGAATCGCCAGCAGGCGCAGCAGGAAGCCGCCAAACAAGGTGATCAGGATCGCCTGTTCGCCAGGTAATTGCAGATAAAGGCAGAGCATGTAGCACCACGCGGCAGCGAACGAGACGCTGGCGTAGAGCTCGCGCCGGAAGATCAGCGGGATGTCGTTGCAGAAGATATCGCGCAAGATGCCGCCGAACACTCCGGTGATCACTCCGCTGACCGACGCCACCAGCATGCCGTGACCCATTTCCAGCGCGGTCATGCAGCCGATCAGGGTAAACGCCACCAACCCCACGGCGTCGAGCACCAGGAACAGCGAACGCAGATGGCGCATCCAGCGTGCGGTAAAGACCGTGAGCATTGCCGCAGCCGAGGTCAACACCAGGTATTCCGGGTGTTTGACCCAGGTCAGCGGGTAGTGCCCGAGCAGCACGTCACGCACCGAACCACCGCCCAGCGCCGTCACGCAGGCGATCAGCACCACGCCAAACCAATCCATTCCACGCCGACCGGCAGACAACGCGCCAGTCATGGCTTCAGCGGTAATGGCAATCAGGTAGAGCATCAACAACATGGCGGCGGTCCTTACGGGAAGGCGCGCAGTCTACTCAGATCGTCAGGGCACCAAAAGAGGGCGCAGTAGAATCTACCTCCGTTCCATCCCCAGCGGCTGGGCGGACGCCATCGGGAGCAGGCTCGCTCCCACAGGAACAACGCAATCCAGTGTGGGAGCGAGCCTGCTCCGGGCGGCGTTCCGACGATGGGGCCGGAACTGGCACCGCAGGATCAGAACTTGATGAAATGCGTGCGGTAGTGCTGCAGCTCGGCGATCGATTCGCGGATGTCATCCAGTGCCAGGTGCGTGCTGCCCTTCTTGAAGCTGTCGCGTACGTCCGGAGCCCAGCGTGCGGCCAGCTCCTTCAAGGTCGAGACGTCGAGGTTGCGGTAGTGGAAGTAGCTTTCCAGCGCCTTCATGTGCGTATAAAGGAAGCGCCGGTCCTGGCAGATGCTGTTGCCGCAGATTGGCGACGTGCCCTTCGGCACCCACTTTTCCAGGAAGGCGATGGTCTGGGCCTCAGCTTCGGCCATACTGATGCGGCTGTCGCGTACCCGCTGGGTCAGGCCGGAACCACCGTGTTGACGGGTGTTCCACTCGTCCATGCCCGCCAGGATCTCGTCGCTGTGGTGAATGGCGATCACCGGGCCTTCGGCCAAGGTATTGAGATTGCTGTCGGTGACAATGGTGGCCATCTCGATGATGACGTCGGTGTCAGGGTTCAGACCGGTCATTTCCAGATCGATCCAAATCAGGTTCTGCGGGTTTTGCATGTGTCGGCTCCTCGGCGTAGGCATGCAGTTTAGCCTAGAGGACTCTCGGGGCGTGCTAAACTCGCGGCCGTTTTACCTAATCGCTGCATTATCCACACGGAACACCCATGGCCAAACGCCAACTCAATCGTCGTCAAAACTGGCGCATCGAAAAGATTCAAGGCGAGCGCGCTGCCCGCGCCGCCAAACGCGAATCCTCCGCCGTCGAAGCGCTCGAGGGCGGTGACCTTGGCCCCGAGCAGACGGGCCTGGTGATCGCTCACTTCGGCGTTCAGGTCGAGGTCGAAGCCCGCGACGGCGAACTCTCCGGCCAGGTGTTCCGCTGCCATTTGCGGGCCAATCTGCCTGCGCTGGTGACCGGCGACCAGGTGGTCTGGCGTGCCGGCAACCAGGGCATCGGCGTCATCGTCGCGCAATTGCCGCGTAAAACCGAACTGTGCCGTCCCGACAGCCGTGGCCAGCTCAAGCCGGTAGCGGCCAACGTCGACATGATCGTGATTGTCTTCGCCCCGCTGCCCGAGCCTCACGCCAACCTGATCGACCGCTACCTGGTCGCCGCCGAACACGCCGGCATTCGCCCGTTGCTGCTGCTCAACAAGTTCGACCTGATCGACGAGCAGAATGCCCCGGCGCTGAATGCCTTGCTGGCGGTATACCGCACGCTGGGTTACCCGGTGCTGGAAGTCTCGGCGCACCATGGCAATGGCATGGAGCAGTTGCAGGAACAGCTGGACGGGCGCATCAGTGTGTTCGTTGGTCAGTCCGGCGTCGGCAAGTCTTCGCTGGTCAACAGCCTGTTGCCGGAAGTCGAAACCCGTGTCGGCCCGTTGTCCGAGCTGTCCGGCCAGGGCACTCACACCACCACCACCGCGCGGTTGTTCCACTTCCCCGGCGGCGGTGAGCTGATCGACTCCCCGGGCATTCGGGAATTCGGCCTGGGCCACGTCAGCCGTGCCGACGTCGAAGCCGGGTTCATCGAGTTCAACGACCTGATCGGCACCTGCCGCTTCCGCGACTGCAAGCACGACCGCGAACCCGGTTGCGCCCTGCTCAAGGCACTGGAAGACGGCCGCGTGCAACAGCAGCGCATGAACAGCTACCGCTCGATCATCGCCAGCTTGCCTGAAACCAGTTATTAACCAGAGCGCTCAGCAGCCCCCGACACTGAAGGCTGCTGACCGCCCACTGGCGTATCGACAGACAATAAAAAGCCGCGATGATCGCGGCTTTTTATTGGGTCACTGCTTGGCAGCCTCAGCCGGTTTGGCCGGGCCGCCGGCTTTCGGCGCCGGGCTGTCGAACAGGTTCAAGCGTTCCCGAAGCTCATGCGCCGGCAGCGGTTCCTTGTCCGCCGGCAAGGCGTTCGGATCGGCAGGGACGGCAGGCACCTCACCCGGAGCGCCCTGCCCTGGTGCTGGTGTCGGCGCCGGTTCCGCGCCTTGTTCACCCTCGATGGCGCGCTGGGCCTTCTTGGTCAGCACGACGATGTCGATGCGGCGGTTGACCGGATTGAGCGGATTTTTGCGATCGAACAACGTCGACGAAGCGTAACCCACCACTCGCGCCACTTGCTGTTCCGGATAGCTGCCTGCGACCAGTGCCCGGCGAGCGGCGTTGGCACGGTTGGCCGAAAGCTCCCAGTTGCCGAATTCACCGGTGCCCGCATAAGGCTTGGCGTCGGTGTGGCCACCGATGCTGATCTTGTTCGGCACCGCTTTGATGGTGTCGGCCATGGCCAGCAGAATGTCTTCGAAGTACGGTTTCAAGCGCGCACTGCCGGAGTCGAACATTGGCCGATTTTCGGAATCGATGATCTGGATGCGCAAGCCATCCGGGGTGATTTCGAAAAGAATCTGATCCTTGAACTTCTGCAGCTGCGGGTTCTCTTCGACCTTGTTCTGCAACTCTTGCAGCAACAGTTCCAGGCGCTCGTGCTCGACCTGTTCGGCCATGCCTTCGACCTGCTCGGTATCGACGGTGACCTTGTCCGGTTGAGGCTGGGACTTGACCTCGGGATTGAGGGTCTTGTCCGGCGCCAGCACCGGAGTGCCGCCCAGGTCGATAATGAACGGCGTACCGCTTTCAGAGAAGCCGATCGGGTCCTTGAAGTAACCGGCGATGGCGATCTTCTGTTCCGGTGTGGCGGTGGATAACAGCCACAGCACCAGGAAGAACGCCATCATCGCTGTCGCGAAGTCAGCGAAGGCGATTTTCCACGCGCCCCCGTGATGCCCGCCAGCGTAGCGCTTGACGCGCTTGATGATTATCGGCTGATTATTCTCCATGACTTAACGACCGCGCACCGCTTGTTCCAGCTCAGCGAAGCTCGGACGGTGTGCCGGGTACAGAACCTTGCGCCCGAACTCCACCGCCAGCGATGGCGGCATGCCGGAAGCCGAAGCCACCAACGAGGCCTTGATGGCTTCGTAGATGTTCAGCTCTTCCTTGGCATCGTGAGCCAGGGAGTGTGCCAACGGACCGAAGAAACCATAGGCCGCGAGAATACCGAAGAAGGTACCGACCAGTGCAGCACCTACGTGCAGACCGATGGACTTCTGATCGCCTTCACCCAGCGAGGCCATGGTCACCACGATACCCAGTACCGCCGCAACGATACCGAAGCCGGGCATGGCATCCGCGATGCCGTTGACCGCATGCGACGGGTGTTCGAGGTCTTCCTTGAGGCTGAACAGTTCCATGTCGAACAGACCCTCAAGCTCATGCGGCGCCATGTTGCCGGACGACATGATGCGCAAGTAATCGCAGATGAACGCGGTCATGCGGTCGTCTTTGAGAACCGCCGGGTACTTGGCGAAAATCGGGCTGGCAGCAGCGTCTTCGATATCGCCTTCAATGGCCATCATGCCTTCGCGACGGCTCTTGTTGAGGATCTCGTAGATCAGGCCCAGCACCTCCAGGTAGAAGGTGTGATTGAAACGCGAACTGAACATGCCCAAGGATTTCTTGAGCACATGTTTCGTCATGTGGCCGGGGTTGGCCTGCAGGAACGCACCCAGCGCCGCACCGCCGATGATCATCACCTCGAAAGGTTGAATCAGGGCGGCAATCTTGCCGTGGGAAAGCACGTATCCGCCGAGCACGCTCGCGAATACGACGATGATGCCGATAATTTTAGCCATAGGTAGAAGGTACTTACTTAAGTCGGGTTCAAGGTCATATTCGGAAGTTAAAAAATCTCTTCTTCTACTTATCGGCAAAACTGCGCCAGACTATAGCCAGTTAAGGCGAAAAGCTAATTTGGCCCGCTCCGGGCGTGTTTAATGCAGACGATGATCGCGCCCAACCATGGCTAATGAAACGACCGTTCCAACTGCCAGACCGACCACACTCGAAGGCTGGGTCAAGCTGCTCGATGGCGTGACCTTGCCCGTGCCGCGAGCCAGCCATGACCGCGTCTGCAAGGCAATCGCCGACAATCGCAGCTCGTTGCGCGATATTGCCGAACTGATGCAGGGTAGCCCGGCCCTGGCCCTGAGCGTCATCCGCGAAGCCAATCGCCATACCCACGGCAGCATGAGCGAGCCCAGCGAGAACCTGGAAGTGGCGATCAATCGCCTCGGTCTCAAGCGCACCGAAGAACTGCTCGCGCGCCTGCCCACCCTGCCCGAGAACGAAATACCGCCGGCCCTGCGCCAGCTGCAATTGATCAGCCAGCACGCAGCCCAACAGGCCAACGGTTTTTTTGCCAGTCGCCTGGCGCGGCTCTGGCAGGACATCCACTGGGGCAGCCTGCTGTTCCTCTCGCCGTTCTGGCCACTGGCCCTGAGCTTCCCGCAGTTGCTGGAAGACTGGGAACTGCGGGTCCTGCACAAGCGCGAGCCAGCGAGCAAAGTCGAAAAAGAATTGTTCGGCGTACGCCTGCTGGAACTCGGCCAGGCGCTGGTGGAACTCTGGCGCCTGCCGAACTGGGTAGGACAAGGCTATCGATTGCTGCTGGATGAACAACGCGAGCTGGCGAAAGTCGTGCATATCGCCCGCGATGCCGATCACCCGTTGCGCCAGCAAAACCGCCTCGACGACGACCCGACCCTGCGCCGCTGGCTCAATCAACCCGCCAACACGGTATTGCTGGCCAACGGCCTGGCGTTATCGGCGCAGCAAGCCTGGAGCAGCCCTCACTGCCTGCGCTGGCAGTTTCTGACCAGCCTCTACCTGCAAATGCCGATGGACGAGGTCCAGCAGCAACTGCACCAGCAAGCGGCACTCAGCGCCCGCAACCACGCCATGCCGGACCTTTGGCATCCCGCCGGGGCATTGCTCTGGCCGTGGGACGAGCGGCGTCTTCATCGCGGCCAGCTTCCGGCGCCCGCCCCCACCGCCGAAGACCTGACCAAGTGGCGCAAGCAATGCGCAGAACTGCTGGCGGAGCCGAGCCGCTTTACCAACGCCATGCACCTGACCACCTCCGCGCGGGACGCACTGGTTGCCTGCGGCATGCGTCGGGTGATGATTCTGATGGCTGATCGCACGCACAGCCAATTGCGCGTGCACCAGATTCACGGCCTGCCTAAAGAAGCCGCGATGCTGAACTTTGTGGTCAGCCAGAGCACCGTGCTGCAACGCTTGCTCTCGCAACAGGCTCAGGTGCGCCTGACGCCAGCCAACACCGCACAATTTTCAGCCTTGCTGCCTGCCAGCCTGCGTTCATTGTTCGGAGGCGAGCACCTGCTGCTGCGCTCACTGGTCAACAATGGCCGGGTGATCATGCTGGTCGTGGCGGATCAGGGCGGCGGTCCCTTTTCGGAAATCACCGTGCAAGCCTTCGGCAAAACCGCACAGTGCATCGAAAAGGCCCTGCACAGCTTTAGCCACCGCGGCCAATAGCCGTTGCGCTACAATCCTCCCCTTTGTGCTCTGGAGACCTCACATGTCTGACTTCTCTGGCTTGTCGCTGGTGATCGAGCCGAGCGACCTGCTCGCCCGTCTTGATGCTCGCGAACTGATTCTGGTCGACCTGACCAGCAGCGCCCGCTACGCCGAAGGCCACATTCCCGGCGCGCACTTCGTCGACCCCAAACGTACTCAACTGGGTCATGCGCCGGCGCCGGGCCTGCTGCCGTCACAGGCGGCGCTTGAAGCCCTGTTCGGCGAATTGGGGCATAACCCGGACGCGGTCTACGTGGTCTACGACGACGAAGGCGGTGGCTGGGCCGGGCGCTTCATCTGGTTGCTGGATGTCATAGGCCACAGCAACTACCACTATGTGGACGGCGGTCTGCTGGCCTGGCTGGCGGAAGGCTTGCCGGTGTCGACCGAGGTTCCCGCGGCTGTCGGCGGCCCGGTTGCACTGACCTTGCACGACGAACCCACGGCTACCCGCGAATACCTGCAAAGCCGTCTCGGCGCCGCCGACCTGGCAATCTGGGATGCACGCGGACCGCTGGAGTACTCCGGCGAGAAAGTCCTCGCGGCCAAAGGCGGACACATCCCCGGCGCAGTCAATTTCGAATGGACCGCGGGCATGGACAAGACGCGCAACCTGCGCATCCGCACCGACATGCCACAGATCCTCGAACAGCTGGGGATAAGCAAAGACAAAGAAGTGATTACCCACTGCCAGACCCACCATCGCTCTGGCTTCACCTATCTGGTGGCCAAGGCGCTCGGTTATCCGCGAGTCAAAGGCTACGCCGGCTCCTGGGGCGAATGGGGCAACCACCCTGACACGCCCGTAGAGATTTAAGGTTTTCTAAGGAAAGTTATGAATAAGCGTTTGTTTATCCTCAGCCAGCACCTGCTGCCTCATCACCTGCTGTCGCGTCTGGCCGGCTGCATTGCCGAATGCCGCGTGCGCTGGTTCAAGAACGCCTTCACCGCCTGGTTCGCCAAGCGTTATCAGGTGGACATGTCGCAAGCGCTGGTCGAGGACCTGACCGCTTACGAACACTTCAACGCGTTCTTCACCCGCGCGTTGAAAGACGGCGCACGCCCACTGGACCAAACCCCAGGCGCGATCCTCAGCCCGGCCGATGGTGCCGTCAGCCAACTTGGCCCAATCGAGCACGGCCGGGTGTTCCAGGCCAAGGGCCACAGTTTCAGCGTGCTGGAATTGCTCGGCGGTGATGCGGCAAACGCTGCGCCGTTCATGGGCGGTGATTTCGCCACTATTTACCTGTCGCCCAAAGACTACCATCGCGTCCACATGCCGCTGGCCGGCACCCTGCGCGAAATGGTCTACATTCCGGGCCGGATCTTCTCGGTCAACCAGACCACCGCGGAAAACGTTCCAGAGCTGTTCGCCCGTAACGAACGCGTCGCGTGCATTTTCGACACCGAGCGCGGGCCAATGGCTGTGGTATTGGTCGGTGCGATGATCGTTGCTTCGATCGAAACCGTCTGGGCCGGGCTGGTAACGCCGCCCAAGCGCGAACTGAAAACCTTCCGCTACGACGAAGCTGCCCGCGCGCCGATTCACCTGGAAAAAGGTGCCGAGCTGGGTCGCTTCAAGCTGGGTTCGACGGCAGTTGTACTGTTTGGCCCGAATCAAGTGAAGTGGGCTGAAGAATTGGCGGCTGGTTCGCCGGTACAAATGGGCCAAGGCATGGGCTTGCCGAAAGCCTGATCTGCACACAGATCCAATGTGGGAAATGTGGGAGCGAGCCTGCTCGCGATTCAGGCACCGCGGTCTATCTGATAAACCGCGGCGATACAATCGCGAGCAGGCTCGCTCCCACAAAGGCCTGCATTCACTCAGGCCTCGTGGTGTTACAGCTGACCGTCGCGGTCTCTGAAGCCCAGCAGATACAGCACGCCATCCAGACCCAGGGTCGAAATCGCCTGTTTGGCCGACTGCTTGACCAGCGGCTTGGCACGGAACGCCACCCCCAGACCTGCAATCGCCAGCATCGGCAAATCGTTGGCACCGTCGCCGACGGCAATGGTCTGTTCCAGACGCAAGCCTTCCTTGTGCGCCAGTTCACGCAGCAAATCGGCTTTGCGCTGCGCATCGACGATCGGCTCGACAGCCACACCGGTCACTTTGCCGTCGACCACTTCCAGTTCATTGGCGAACACATAGTCGATGCCCAGCTTGGCTTGCAGCTGTTTAGCGAAGTAGGTGAAGCCGCCCGACAGAATGGCCGTCTTGTAGCCCAGGCGCTTGAGTTCGGCGAACAAGGTTTCAGCGCCTTCGGTCAAGCGCAGGGAAGCCCCGATCGAGTCCAGCACGCTGACGTCCAACCCTTTGAGCAAGGCCAGGCGCTCCTTGAAGCTGGCGCGGAAATCCAGTTCGCCGGCCATCGCCCGCTCGGTAATTTCCGACACCTTCTCGCCCACCCCGGCCGCCTTGGCCAGCTCGTCGATGACTTCGGCTTCGATCAGTGTCGAGTCCATGTCGAACACCGCCAGACGCCGGTTGCGCCGGAACAGCGAATCTTCCTGGAAGGCGATATCAACGTTCAGCTCCTGGGCCACGCTGAGGAATTCGGCACGCAAGGCCTGCGGATCGGCCGCTTCGCCGCGCACGGAAAACTCAATGCAGCCCTTGCCCTTGTCAGCCGGAGTGTCCAGTGGCATACGCCCGGACAGACGGTCGATGTGATCGATGTTCAGCCCGTATTTCGCAGTGATCGAGCTCACGCGCTGCAACTGCTCGGCCGTCACTTTGCGGGTCAGCAAGGTCACAATGTGGCGTTTCTTGCCTTGAGCGCCGACCCACAGCTGGTAATCCTCTTCGGAGACCGGCGTGAAACGCACCTGTTGCCCCAGCTCGTAGGCCTTGAACAGGATGTCCTTGAGCACCGACGAACCCTGTTCGGTGTCGGGAATTTCAACCAGGATGCCGAACGACAAGGTGTCGTGGATCACCGCCTGACCGATGTCGAGAATGTTCACACCACCCTGGGCCAGTACACCGGTAATGGCCGCAGTCAGACCCGGACGGTCGACTCCCGTGATGTTTATCAGGACGATTTCGCGCAAGGCGCACCCCCGCAAGTGGAAAAAAACCGCATTCTACCCACTTTCAGTGACCATCGGGCACAGCGAGCGCTTTGCCGGTCTGGGGCCTGTCGCTATACTGCGCCTCAACTTCACGGACAAAAGAGCCGAGCTCAGTGAACCGGCCTACGCCAGTCAAAACCGATAACTTCTTTCTGCTGATCTTCCGGGCACTGCGCCATCGCCGTGTACCGATTGCATTGCGCATTGCCAGCCATAACGTGATCCTGGTCGCATTGGCCCTGGTGATCTACGCCTGCGTGATGGGTCTGCAGTTCAAACAGGCCATGCACGAGCAAGCGGATGCCCTCGGCCAGAGCCTGACCACCCAGACAGCGATGTCGGCAACCGAACTGTTGGTGTCCAACGACATCCTCAGCCTCAACGTGTTGCTGAACAACCTGACCAAGAACCCGTTGGTGGCTCACGCGGCTATTTATAGCGTGGACAACCGGATTCTCGCCGAGGCCGGACAGCGCCCCAAGCATGGCTTGCTGGGCGAAGCCGAAGGCATGTACGAGAGCAAGATCACTTTTCAGGACGTGACGGCCGGTCAACTGCGGATCAGCCTGGACATGGCGCAGTTCCAGCAGCCGATGACCATCAGCCTGCAAAGCATGGGCATTCTCAGCGCGATCCTGCTGGCCTTGTCCCTGGCCCTGAGCTTGCGCCTGGGTCGGCACATCTCCACGCCGCTGCTGCAATTGCGGGTGTGGCTGCGTGACATTGACGAACACACCCCGGCGACTCAGCGCCAGGACGAAATCGGTGACCTGGCCCGTCAGCTCCACAGCAGTTATGCACCTGAAAAGGTCGAGCCTGAACCCGAGCCAGAGCCTGAGTTCGACGATTACGAAGACACTGAAGAGGCCGAGCCGACCTTCGAAGTGCGCAATCTACGCGACCCGAGCTTCGATGAAAGCGCTCCGGTGGCCGGCCTGAAACCGGCAGCACGGCACGTGGTCAGCGCTGAAGAAGACGAACTGGACGAAGATGATCCGTTTGCCGACCTTCGCAACACCGCTGCCGCCACGCCCGTTGCCAAGCCGCAACTCAACAAGCCCGCTGCCCCGGCGCAACCGCAGCACAGCGCGGTATTGGCGGTGCAGCTGGGTGCTCAGGAGCAACTGCGCCGTCTGCCACGCGCACGCCTGACCGAACTGCTGGAGCGTTATCGCGACTGCCTGGACCAGGCGGCTTCGCTGTACGAAAGCGAACTGCACACCCTGAACGATGGCAGCACGCTGATGCTGTTCCACAGTGAAGACAGCGGCGACGACTACCTGACCAACGCCATTTGCTGCGGTGAACTGTTGCGTGCGCTCGGCCACCAGTTGCAGATCGAAGTTGCCGACAGCGGCATTACCCTGCAATTGCAGCTGGGCCTGACCTTGGGCGATGGGCTCTTCGGCCTCAGCCAGATTGATCTGCTGCTGACCGAAACCGCCCAGGATGCCCTCGCGTTGTCCCAGCACAGCCGAAACCTGCTGCTGGTGGAACGCAAGATCAGCGACGACGGGCTGATCCGCCAACGTGCGCGGATCCGCCCAATCGCCAGCCCTGAGGGCGCTTGCTGCGTCGAACGGCTGATGGAGCCTTACCCGTCGATGCTGGAGCGGCAACTGGCGCGCATGCATGAGACACGCGCCAAGAGCTGAGCCTGGCCCGCGAACCCAAAAGCCCGCAGACGAGTGATTGTCTGCGGGCTTTTTTGTCGTCTGTTCCGACCTCATCGCGAGCAGGCTCGCTCCCACAGTGGATTTGGGAGCGTCCTAGATCAAATGTGGGAGCGAGCCTGCTCGCGATGAGGCCGGGAGCAGCGCTAGAGTTTCCCAACCTGCAGAAACAACAAAGCCCGCATCAACGCGGGCTTTGTTTGTACGGCATTCACCTTAGAACCTGAACACTTCCATGTCCGTGCGAATCGGTGAAGCCATCGGGATCTTCGGTTTCTCCGGTTCTGCCGGCGCCGCTGGTTTGGACGCAGGTTTACGCGGTGCTTCGACAACCGGTGGCTGATTGGCCAGCGGCTTGAGCGCGACCGACAGCTGTTCGGCCAAACGCTGCAGCAATATGCCCTGGGCCTGCACCTGAGCCGCCGTACCACTGGCGTGTGGCTCTTGCAGATGAATGATGCGGTTGTCGCGCACCTGGCCACGACGGTCGATCAAACGCCACTGGGCATCGAGGATCGCCGGTTGCGACTCACCCGAATCAAGGCGAGTGATCGACAGCAAGACCTGTACATCCGGGGTGAAACCCAAGGTCGCCGGTGCCAGCACTACGCGCTGGCTGTCCAGATGGCCGGCCACCTGGCGCAACAGAAGCTGATTGATGTCCGAAGACAGGCTACCCGCCCAACGACCGTCGGTGGACGCTTGCAGGCTGCCATCAGGCTGGCGCTGCAGCAGGGTTTCACGTTGCAGGTAATCGGCGATCGATACCGGGCCCAACAAAACTGCCATGCCCGCGCTTTGCGCAGGCTGAGCCGGACTTCCGCTGTCCAGCTGATACAGCGACACCGGCTGGTGAACGCTGCAACCCGCCAGGCCAAATACGCCAGCGAGCAACAAAAGTAGAGGAAGGCGCAGAACAGTCATCATCCCATCCAAGTGACGGCGAACGAGCCGGTCACAGTGAAAAATACTCAATCAATATGAAGAACGCAGGACCACGCCCACGTTTGAAAGGCCATATCATCCGTGAATATGGCCTCCGACTCCAGCGCGAAAGCATCGATCTACGGGTTAAATCGTAGATCGAGCGCCCTGGGCCGCTTAATTGAGAGCTTCTACCAATAATGCATCGACGCGCTGAAAGCCCCGTGGCAGCTTGTTGCCACGGCGTCCGCGCTCACCTTTATAGTGTTCGAGGTCGTCGGCTTTAAGCGACAGCGTGCGCTTACCGGCCTGCAATACCAGGGTCGCGCCTTCCGGCAATACCGCGATGTCGGTGACATATTCCTCGCGACTGGCCACCCGTTCGCCGGAGATACCGATGATCTTGTTGCCTTTGCCCTTGCCCAGCTGCGGCAGGTCGCTGATTTTGAAAATCAGCAGGCGACCTTCGGTGGTGACCGAGGCCAACCAGTTCTGCTCACGGTCAGCGACCGGACGCGGCAGGATCACCTTGGCGTTGTTCGGCAGGCTCAACAGCGCCTTGCCGGCCTTGTTCTTGGCTTGCAGGTCTTCACCCTTGACCACGAAACCGTAACCGGCGTCCGAGGCGATGACGTACAGCCCATCGTCTTCAGGCATCAACACGCATTCGAAGGTCGCGCCGGGCGGCGGCGTCAGACGCCCCGTCAGCGGCTCGCCTTGGCCGCGGGCCGATGGCAGCGTGTGCGCCGGCACCGAATAACTGCGGCCGGTGGAATCGATGAACACCGCAAACTGGTTGGAACGACCAGCCGCTGCGGTCTTGAAGCCGTCCCCGGCCTTGTACGAAAGCCCGGTGGCGTCGATGTCGTGGCCCTTGGCCGAGCGCACCCAGCCTTTCTCGGACAGCACCACGGTGACTTTTTCGTTCGGCAGCAGATCGTGTTCGGTCAGCGCTTTGGCTTCGGCACGCTCGACAATCGGCGAGCGACGGTCGTCGCCATAGGTTTCGGCGTCTTTGATCAGCTCGCTGCGCACCAGCTTCTTCAGCTTGGCTTCGCTGCCCAGCAAGGCTTGCAGCTTGGCTTGTTCCTTGAGCAGTTCATCCTGCTCATCGCGCAGCTTCATTTCTTCGAGTCGCGCCAACTGACGCAGGCGAGTATCGAGAATGTAGTCGGCCTGGATCTCGCTCAGGGCAAAACGCTCGATCAGCTTGGCTTTCGGGTGTTCCTCGGTACGGATGATGTGGATCACTTCATCCAGGTTGAGGTACGCGATCAGCAAGCCGTCCAACAGGTGCAGGCGACGCTCGACCTTGTCCAGGCGGAATTGCAGGCGGCGGCGCACGGTCTGGACCCGGAACTCCAGCCATTCCACCAGCAACGCCCGCAGGTTCTTCAGCTGCGGCTTGCCATCCAGGCCAATGATGTTGATGTTGACCCGGTAGCTCGACTCCAGCTCGGTGCTGGCGAACAGGTGCTGCATCAACGCCTCATGATCGACCCGGCTGTTGACCGGAATGATCACGATACGGCATGGGTTCTCGTGGTCCGACTCATCGCGCAGGTCCGCCACTTGCGGCGCCTTGGACGGCTTGGCCTGCATCATCGCGGCAATCTGTTCCAGCACTTTGGCGCCGGAGACCTGGTGCGGCAATGCGGTGACGACAATGTCGCCGTCTTCGATGTGGTACACGGCGCGCATGCGCACCGAACCGCGACCGGTTTCGTAGATTTTCAGCAGGTCGGCGCGCGGCGTGATGATTTCCGCTTCGGTCGGATAATCCGGGCCCTGGATGTGCTCACAGAGCTGCTCGACCGTGGCTTTCGGTTCATCGAGCAAACGCACGCAAGCCGTGGCGACTTCCCGCAGGTTGTGCGGCGGAACGTCGGTGGCCATCCCCACGGCGATGCCGGTGGTGCCGTTGAGCAGGATGTTCGGCAAACGTGCCGGCAATACCAGCGGTTCGTCGAGGGTGCCGTCGAAGTTCGGGCCCCAATCCGCCGTGCCCTGGCCCAGTTCGCTGAGCAGCACTTCGGAATAACGCGACAGGCGCGCCTCGGTGTAACGCATGGCGGCGAAGGATTTCGGATCGTCCGGCGCACCCCAGTTACCCTGCCCGTCCACCAGCGTGTAGCGGTAGCTGAACGGCTGGGCCATCAGCACCATTGCTTCGTAGCACGCCGAGTCACCGTGCGGGTGGAACTTGCCGAGCACGTCACCGACCGTACGCGCGGATTTCTTGTGCTTGGAGTCAGCGTCCAGCCCCAACTCGCTCATGGCGTAGATGATACGCCGCTGCACAGGTTTCAAGCCGTCGCCGATGTGCGGCAAAGCCCGGTCCATGATCACGTACATGGAGTAGTTGAGGTAGGCATTTTCGGTGAAGTCGGCCAGTGAGCGGCGTTCAACGCCGTCCAGGCTGAGATCCAGGGAGTCGCTCATGCGGGCCTCATCAGTTCGTTGTCTGGCGCAGCAACAAGGTGCCACTGCGCTGGGTAAATTCAAGTTTTTTCAGGACGCTCACAACTTGGCGCTCCAGCCACCTTGCGGTGCGGCAAAGCGCCAGACTATCGGCCGGGCTTCGCCGTCCGCGCGGGCACCATTGTTGTTGTCGATGCCGATCCAGGCGCCATCGGCATCGACCACCAGGGCTTCGGCCAGACCGTAGGGCTGTGAATAACGTCGATGTTCCTGCAAGGCTTCAGCCGCAAATGACCAGCAACGCTCGACCTTGGCGCTCAGCGCATCGCGACGACAGATTTGAAACGCGTTGCGCTCCAGGGTGAAGAGCTTGCCGTTGAACAGTGCCAGATCCGCAAAATCCTTGGATACCGGCTTGGCGTTGGGAAATTGCGCGGGCTGCATTTCCTTGCCAGCTTCGCTCAACAGCACACAGCTGCCGTCACAATCCCAGACGGTCTGTTGGCGCTTGACCAGCAACAAACCACGCCGCTCGCGCTCGGCCGCCAGCCATAGCTGATCACCTTGCGGACTGATCGCCAGCCCTTCGAACAGCGCGTTGAAATGCAGCAACATGCCACTGGCTCGCGCTTCGCGAACCATGATCGGTGAAATTTTCAGCCACGCGGCTGGCCCCTGTACCGGCACTTGCAGCACCGCCGCATGGGCTTCACTGACGATGTAGCGGTTACCGGCCTTGTCGCAGGTGATCCCCTCGAAGTCGAGGTTTCCACCGCGCACGAACGATGCTGCCCAGGTGCGCGACTTCAGCCCCCAGGGCAACCCGCTGTCAGGCACCGGCGGCACATTGATGCGCACGGTTTCGGCCTGCCAGACACGCTCGCTGCTATCGAGCCGGTAGATCTGATCATCATCACGATCGGAAACCGCCCACAGGTCTTTGCCGCATTGCGCCAGCCCCGACAGGTTACCGCCGCGCATGCCGTCCACGGCGTGCTCGGCAACCAGTGTCAGTTCAGGCGCAGGCTCCGCCGCAACGGCGGACGCCAACAGCAACAACGCGAGGGCGAAACCGCTCCGCATCAACCCAGAACCTCGGCCAGATTACCTTTGGACTCCAGCCAGGACTTACGGTCGCCGGCGCGTTTTTTCGCCAGCAGCATGTCCATCATTTCCGAGGTGGCGTCAAAATCATCCAGCGTCAGTTGCACCAGGCGTCGAGTGTTCGGGTCCATGGTGGTTTCACGCAGTTGCGGCGGGTTCATTTCACCCAGACCTTTGAATCGGGTGACCTGCGGCTTGCCGCGTTTCTTCTCGGCCACCAGGCGATCGAGAATGCCATCGCGCTCGGCTTCATCGAGGGCGTAGTAAATCTCTTTGCCGAGGTCGATACGGTACAGCGGCGGCATCGCCACATAGACGTGACCGGCATCCACCAAAGGACGGAAATGCTGGACGAACAAGGCACACAGCAAGGTCGCGATGTGCAGGCCGTCGGAGTCGGCGTCGGCGAGGATGCAGATCTTGCCGTAACGCAGCTGGCTCATGTCCGCAGCGCCCGGATCGACACCAATGGCCACGGCAATGTTGTGCACTTCCTGGCTGGCCAGCACTTCGCTGCCGTCGACTTCCCAGGTGTTCAGAATTTTCCCGCGCAGCGGCAGGATCGCCTGGAACTCTTTGTCCCGCGCTTGCTTGGCCGAACCGCCGGCGGAATCACCTTCCACCAGGAACAGCTCGGAACGCATCGGGTCCTGCCCGGCGCAATCGGCGAGCTTGCCCGGCAAGGCCGGTCCTTGGGTGATGCGTTTGCGCTCGACCTTTTTGCTGGCCTTCAAACGGCGGCCGGCGTTGTTGATTGCCAGTTCAGCCAGTTGCAGGCCCAACTCGGGATTCGCGTTGAGCCACAGGCTGAACGCATCCTTGACCACACCGGAAACAAACGCCGCCGCCTCGCGGGACGACAGTCGCTCTTTGGTCTGGCCGGAGAACTGCGGTTCCTGCATTTTCATCGACAGGACGAAGGCAATGCGTTCCCAGACGTCTTCCGGTGCCAGCTTCACGCCACGCGGCAGCAGGTTGCGGAACTCGCAGAACTCGCGCATGGCGTCGAGCAAGCCCTGACGCAGACCGTTGACGTGAGTACCGCCCTGGGCCGTCGGGATCAGGTTGACGTAGCTTTCCTGCACGCTGTCGCCACCTTCAGGCAGCCACAACAGCGCCCAGTCGACCGCCTCTTTATTACCGGCCAGGCTGCCGCAGAAAGGCTCGTCGGGCAGACGCTCGAATTCGCTGACTGCGTCTACCAGATAGGAACGCAGACCGTCTTCGTAATGCCATTCGACTTTTTCGCCGGTGGCCTTGTCTTCAAAGCTGACCAGCAGCCCCGGGCACAACACGGCCTTGGCCTTGAGGACGTGCTTGAGACGGCTGATGGAAAATTTCGGTGAGTCGAAGTATTTCGGGTCCGGCGAGAAGTACACGCTGGTCCCGGTGTTGCGCTTGCCAACGGTGCCGACCACTTCCAGGTCGGTGGCTTTGTAGCCATCGGCGAAGGTCATCTGGTACTCGTTGCCATCGCGTTTGACGCGCACCCGGACCTGGGTCGACAGGGCGTTGACCACCGAAATACCCACCCCGTGCAAACCACCGGAGAACTGGTAGTTCTTGTTCGAGAACTTGCCGCCGGCGTGCAGCTTGGTGAGGATCAGCTCGACGCCCGAGACGCCCTCTTCAGGGTGAATATCCACCGGCATGCCACGGCCGTCATCGCTGACTTCCAGGGAGTGGTCGGCATGGAGAATGACCTGCACCGATGTCGCATGCCCGGCCAAGGCTTCGTCGACACTGTTGTCGATGACTTCCTGGGCAAGGTGGTTCGGCCGACTGGTGTCGGTGTACATGCCGGGGCGTTTGCGCACCGGGTCGAGGCCCGAGAGGACTTCGATGGCGTCTGCGTTATAAGAGCTAGCGCTGGGAGTGGCCATGGGGTCTCGTCGTCAGTCGTTCATGAAAATAGGGGCGAAGGTTCACAGTGCTGTGAAATCGATCGCCTGGTACACATCTGCGCCGATGCCGGCAAAACTCAACAGAGCCGGTAATTGCCCGGCGAATCCTTGGAAACTATGGTCGCCGCCAGCCTGGATACGCAAGGCACAGGCTCGGTAATACTGCTGGGCGAGGCGATAGTCCAGCGTTTCGTCCCCGGTTTGCAACCACACCTGAAACCGCTGCGGGTCTTGGGGCGCCGGCACTTCCAGCTCGGCCAGGGCCGCCACGTGGTCGTGGGTCAATTCCCAAGTCTCTTCGGTATACAGGTTTTTCTGCGTGCCCAGGTATCCGTCGAACATCCGGTGCGGGCTGACGGCAGGGTTGATCAACAGGGCCTTGAGGCCATGGCGCTCGGCAAGGTGAGTGGCATAGTAGCCGCCGAGGGAGCTGCCGACCAGCAGTGGCCGCCCCAGCCTGGCAATCGCCTGTTCCAGCTGACCGATGGCCTCACGCGGATGGTGATGCAAGGCCGGCACCTGCAACTGGTCGCCCAGACCCAGACGATCCATCACATCGACCAGCTGACAGGCCTTTTTCGACGCGGGTGCGCTGTTGAAACCGTGGATATAAAGGATCGAACCAGACATGCGAGCTCCCTGTGAGGCGGGCAAAGATGCCGCAGTTTACAGGGAGTCGGGCGGATCGGGGACATCCACAGAAATCAGGCCCTCTTTAAGGACGCCATCGCGAGCAGGCTCGCTCCCACATTGATCTCGGGTGTTCACAAATGGTGTGCTCACCGCAGATCCACTGTGGGAGCGAGCCTGCTCGCGAAGGGCGCGACTCGGTTTTCCTGAGCCACAAAAATTTCAGTAGCCGTTCGAACTATAATCGACTTTGAAGTCGAACCCGGTCACTCGCTCGACCCCGGTTTCCAGCCGTCCGTCCGGCAGCAACCGCAACCAGCGATAACCCGGCGCCAGGGTATCGACCTTGAAATCCACACTACCAGGCTCGAACTGGATGCACGTCGATGGCGAAGCGATCAGCCGCACATCGTTGCGCAACTGATCGATTTCCTGATGCACATGCCCCCAGAGCACTGCCCGCACCTGCGGGAAGCGATCGAGCACGGCAAACAAGGCGTCCGGGTTGCGCAGGCCGATCGGTTCCATCCAGGCACAACCGATGGACACCGGATGATGGTGCAAGCACACCAGATGATGGCGCTCCGGCGCTTCGCTCAGGGCGCGGACGAGCAATTGCAGTTGATCGTCCTGCAAATACCCTGGCACCGAGCCCGGTACCGCCGAATCCAGCAAGGTGATCCGCCAGTTACCGATATCCACGATGGGCTCCAGCAACTGACTCTGGACCGCGGCCCGAGCCATGATCTGCGGCTCATCGTGGTTGCCCGGAATCCAGCGCGCGGGCGCATCGATCTGCCGGGTCATCTCGCGAAACTGCTGATACGACTCAAGCGTGCCATCCTGGGACACGTCACCACTGGCGATCATCAGGTCGATCTGCGGCTGTTGTGCCAGCACCAACTCGATAACCTTTTGCAGGCTGTCGCGGGTGTTCATGCCCAGCAACGTACCATCCGCCTCGGCGAACAGATGGCTGTCAGAGAGCTGCACCAGCAATACGGCATCGTTGGCTGTCAGAGTGGATACGCTCGGCAAGGCGTTCTCCCAAGGCGTGATCACGAATATGGATGAATGGCGCAATTATGCTGGGGGAAATTGAAAAGAGGAAACCCGTGAACCGGACGCAGTTCACAACTAGCGTACGACTTCGAACTCATGCCCGCAGGCCAGGCAATGACTCAGCCACTCGCCGAGGAACACGTTGAGCTGGGCCTTTTCGTCCGGCTGATGCATCAACGCATTCGGATAAGGATAGATGCCGCGAAAGCGCCGTGCATGTTCGGCACTGATGACTTCAGCCATACGCGCATCGTGGTAGACCTGCACTTCCAGCTGCGGCACCGGCAGCCATGGCAGGCTGTGCTCCTGGCGCACGCGCAGGGTCGTGGTGTACGGACACGCCTGCAACACCTCCAGCATCAGCACGCCCAGCATCTGCTCGCCCTGGGTCATTGCAATGCGCCGGGCAGCCGGCTGGTTGCGCATCTCCGGTAACAGGCGCATCAGTCGGGCGTAGTTGGCCTCGCAGGCGCTTTGCAGCCCCACAAGATCGACCCGATAACGATCGCGCTGTTTGTTTACGACCATAACCCCCTCACTTCAACGCGGTTCAAAGCCAGCCATTGCAAGGCAATAATGCTCGCCGCGTTGGAAATCCGTCCATCACGTACGGCTTGCAGGGCATCTTCGAAATCCCAGACCGTCACGCGAATATCTTCTGCTTCCTCCACCAGCCCATGAATGCCGCCGGCCCCGTTACTGTTACACCGCCCCAGATACAAGTGCACGTATTCGGTACTGCCACCGGGCGACGGGAAATAATTGATCATCGGCCACAGCGCAGTGAATACAAGTCCAGCTTCCTCCTGCGCTTCGCGGTGAGCAACTTCTTCCGGTATTTCATCCTTATCGATCAGACCGGCGACCAGTTCGATCAGCCACGGGTTATCGGTCTTGCCCAATACACCAACGCGAAACTGCTCGATCAATACCACTTCGTCCCGCTGCGGATCGTAAGGCAGGACACACACCGCATCATGACGAACGAACAACTCGCGGCTGATCTCGCGACTCATGCCACCGGCAAACAGCTCATGACGCAGGTGCACGCGATCAAGCTGGTAAAAACCCTTGAAGCAGTTTTCGCGGCGCACGACGTCTACGATGGTCGGGGTGGCATTGGCAAAATCAGTCATAACAATCCTCGTTTACTGTCTATCCGTCCGAGGCTCCCCCCAGGCTTCGCGCCATCCTAACGCGCCCGCACCGTTTGATGCAGCCTCTTTGCCGTCAGCGGGATAGACGGCAAGGGGTGAAAACAACTCTAATTGGCTCTAATTAGCTTAGTGGCGAACCGACTGCGCCGCTGGCAGTCGAAGACCCTGAATTTTGCCTTTCTCTGATTCATGAAGGACGCCCATGTCGCTGTTGAAAATCGCCTCCGTGGCCTGTATTGCCCTCACGCTCGGCGCCTGCCAAAGCCTGTTCCAACCCAGCTATCGGGCACAGGTGACATCCACTCGCGATGCGTCCGAGCAGGTCAAGCCGGGTTGCGACGGCCCCGACTGCCCGCTGGTGAATATCGACACGGTGCATTTCCCGACCGACCCGCAACTGGACCGGATCGTCGAACAGCGCCTGCTGCAGATGACCCGCACCTCACCGGGCGCGGCGCTACCCGCCTCCCTCAACGCCTACCGCGAACAGTTCTTGCGTGAGTCAGGCGATCGCAACAGCGTCTACTTGCAAGCCAAGGTACGTGAGCAGCATGACGGACTGGTGATCATTGAAGTGTCCAGTTATCTGGACACGGGCGCGGCCAATGGCACGCCGGGGCGGGGCTTTATCAACTACTCGCGCCAGCTGCAAAAAGAGCTGAGCCTGGGCGACATGCTATTGCCAGGGCAGGAAGTAGCGTTCTGGAAGACTGCGCAAGTCGCGCACAATAGCTGGCTGATCAACTCGCAGCTGGATCGTGACCCCGACTTCGTCAAAACCTGGCCCTTCCAGAAAACCCCGAACGTGGCCTTGACCAGCGCCGGGGTGGTGCTCAAGTACAACGTTGCGACCATCGCGCCCTATTCGAGTGGCCTCATCGAGATGACCATCCCCTACGCTCGTCTCAAGGGTCAGATCAAGCCTGAGCTGGTGCCGGAGCGTAGCTGAAGACCCGGCCCAGCAGCAGTTGCAGCAGCCCTGCCAGTACCAGCGATGGCAGGGTTGCGCCGACCTCCGGATACAGATTCGCCAGCAAGTGATAGGTGCTCACCCCGCCCAGCCAGGCGAGCAATGCCGGCCAGCGCAAGGCGGCTGACGCAACTTGAGCACTGCGCTTGCGCAGGATGAAGTGATCCACCAGCACCACGCCGAACAGCGGCGCGAACACCGAGCCGATCAACAGCAGGAAGTTCTGGTACTGGGCCAATGGCGCCAGGCACGCGATCAAGGTGCAGATCACACCGATGGCCAAGGCCAGGTGTTCGACTTTCATGCGCAACAGAATCCCGCTGGAGACCGCCGCCGAATGAATGTCGGCGAACGCGTTTTCCGACTCGTCAAGCAGGATCAGCAACAGCGGAATACCCAGACCGGCACCGGCCAGGGCCAACAGCAAGGCGTTGACTTCACCACTCGGGGCAAACGCCAGGGTGTAGGCAACGCCCAGGCTCATCAACCAGAAGTTACCAATGAAGAAGCCCAGCGCCGTGCCGCCGAATACGCTTTTCGCACGCTTGCCGAAACGCGAGTAGTCGGCAATCAGCGGCAGCCACGACAGCGGCATCGCGATGGCGATATCAAAACCCACGGCGAATGGCATCGAACCGTCACCGGCCTGTGCCCACAACGCAGCCAGGTCGGCTTTGGCGAAGAGATTCCAGGTCAGCCAGGTGCACGCTGCCAACAGCAACCAGATACCCCACTTGCGCAGGATCTGACGGACAAACGTCAACGGACCGCTGACCGCGAGCAAGGTCGCCAGGGCGCCGAACACCAGCGTCCAGAGCAATGGATTGGCCATCAAGCTAGCGTCGCTGAACGCACGAGCGCCGAGCAGGCTGGCCGCGTCGCGCATGACGATGATTTCGAACGAGCCCCAACCGATCAGTTGCAGCAGGTTCAACAGCGCCGGCAGACTCGCACCGCGAGTACCGAGGCTCAGTTTGAGTGCAGCCATGGCCGACAGGCCGGTATCGCTGCCGATCACCCCGACGCACGCCAGCAGCAGAACACCGACCAGCGTGCCCAGGAAAATTGCCAGCAACGAGCCCGACAAGCCCAACCCCGGCGCCAGCAAGGCCCCGGTCTGCAAGACCATCAGACCAATGCCGAGGGAGAACCACAGGGAGAACAGATCGCGGGCACCGAACACGCGCTGGGCCAGAGGCACGGCGTGGTCGGGAGAATAGGTACTGGGTTGAATACTCAAGGGGGGTTATCTCAGAGGAACATTTGTTGTTGTGATGATCGCCATCGCGAGCAGGCTCGCTCCCACATTGGATTTGTGTCGTTCACACATCCCCTGTGGGAGCGAGCCTGCTCGCGATGGCGGCGGTGCAGGCACCGCCAACCTCAGGTCAGATCAAACCTTCTTGTACAGCTGGCTGCCTTCCTGCTTGAAGCGCTCGGCCTGTTCGGCCAGACCTTGGGCGACTTCGGCGTCGACGGTTTCGATCCGCTGGTTGGCCGCATACTCGCGGACTTCCTGGGTGATTTTCATCGAGCAGAATTTCGGCCCGCACATCGAGCAGAAATGCGCGACCTTGGCCGAGTCCTTCGGCAGGGTTTCATCGTGGTACGAACGCGCGGTATCCGGGTCCAGGCCGAGGTTGAACTGGTCTTCCCAGCGGAACTCGAAACGCGCCTTGCTCAAGGCGTTGTCGCGGATCTGTGCGCCCGGATGTCCTTTGGCCAAGTCTGCCGCGTGGGCGGCGATCTTGTAGGTGATGATCCCGGTCTTCACGTCATCCTTGTTCGGCAGGCCCAAGTGCTCCTTCGGCGTGACGTAGCAAAGCATGGCGCAACCGAACCAGCCGATCATTGCCGCGCCGATGCCCGAGGTGATGTGGTCGTAACCCGGTGCGATGTCGGTGGTCAGTGGGCCGAGGGTGTAGAACGGCGCCTCGTCGCAGCACTCGAGCTGCTTGTCCATGTTCTCTTTGATCAACTGCATCGGCACGTGGCCAGGGCCTTCGATCATGCACTGCACATCGTGTTTCCAGGCGATCTTGGTCAGCTCGCCAAGGGTTTCCAGCTCACCGAACTGCGCTTCGTCGTTGGCATCGGCAATCGAGCCCGGACGCAGGCCATCGCCCAGCGAGAAGCTGACGTCGTAGGCCTTCATGATTTCGCAGATGTCTTCGAAATGAGTGTAGAGGAAGTTCTCTTTGTGGTGCGCCAGGCACCACTTGGCCATGATCGAACCGCCACGGGAAACGATCCCGGTCACGCGTTTGGCGGTCATCGGCACGTAGCGCAGCAACACCCCGGCGTGGATGGTGAAGTAATCGACACCCTGCTCGGCCTGCTCGATCAACGTGTCGCGGAACAGTTCCCAGGTCAGGTCTTCGGCGACACCACCGACTTTTTCCAGGGCCTGATAGATCGGCACGGTACCGATCGGCACTGGCGAGTTGCGGATGATCCACTCACGGGTTTCGTGAATGTGCTTGCCGGTGGACAGGTCCATGACCGTGTCCGACCCCCAGCGAATGCCCCAGGTCAGTTTCGCCACTTCTTCTTCGATGGACGAACCCAATGCGCTGTTGCCGATGTTGCCGTTGATCTTCACCAGGAAGTTACGGCCGATGATCATCGGTTCCAGTTCGGTGTGGTTGATGTTCGCCGGAATGATCGCGCGACCGCGGGCGATTTCTTCACGGACAAATTCCGGGGTGATGACTTTCGGCACACTGGCGCCGAAGCTGTGGCCAGCGTGCTGCTGATCGAGCAAACCTGCGGCGCGGGCCACTTCGAGTTTCATGTTTTCGCGGATGGCGACGTATTCCATCTCGGCGGTGATGATGCCTTTGCGGGCGTAGTGCATCTGGCTGACGTTGGCGCCCGGCTTGGCACGGCGCGGGTTGTTCACGTGAGCGAAACGCAGCTTGGTCAGCTCCGGATCGGCGAGGCGTTCCTGGCCGAAGTTCGAGCTCAGGCCAGCCAGGCGCTCGGTATCGCCACGGGCTTCGATCCACGGCGAACGCACGTCGCCCAGGCCTTTGCGCACATCGATGATCACGTTGGGGTCGGTGTACGGACCCGAAGTGTCGTAGACCACGACCGGCGCGTTGATCTCGCCGCCGAAATCGGTGGGGGTCACGTCGAGGCTGATTTCGCGCATCGGCACGAGGATGTCCGGGCGAGAGCCCTGGACATAAATTTTTTGCGAGCGGGTAAAGGGCTGAACCGATTGCTGATCGACCTTGGCCGAGTCACTCAGATTGATCGCATTTTTTGATTTTGTAGTCATCACGGGCTCTCCAGACATCATCCAGGCAGTGGAATTTTGTCGGAGCGAACCTGTAACGAATGGACGCAGCCCACCAGTGAAAACTCCAGCTGGATGAGTGCTGTGCTGAGTGCACGAGGGCTGTTCGATTGTCGAACAACATCCCGGACGAAGCACAAGAGGACTCGCCGGGTGACGAGAAATCTTGTTCCCTACGCAGGCTTAAACCTGATCAGGTTCAACGGGATCCGAAATTATTCGATCTCAGCCTCATAGCAAGGCACCCCGACAAGAACCCGGCCAGTCTAGACACAACTGGCATAGAACGCCAACACCGGAGCAATCAGCGTGATGAATGGCGCAATTACAGGATTGTTGCCGCCGGTTGGCGCATCTACACTCGCTCCGCCATGCTGCGCCTTGACGCTGCAGGGCGTGCGCCGTAGCCTTGGCGCTCAAATTATCGACGTAATAAAATTTTAGGGATCGCCTCATGCTGCGCAAACTCTCACTGGCTCTAGCCGTGTCTTGTGCGTCCAACGGAATGGCCTGGGCAGCAGAAGCGCCATTGTCGACCAATACCGATTTGGTCAGCGTCTATCAGGAAGCCGTCGACAACAACGCCGACCTGGCCGCCGCCCGCGCTCAATATGGCGCGCAAAAGGAAGTCGTACCCCAGGCCCGAGCCGGCCTGCTGCCAAACCTCTCGGGGGGTGCCCAGGTTGCCGATGTGCGGACAAAAATCGACCAGCCGTCAGCCATCGCCAACCGCAGTGCCCACTTCTATCAAGCAACGCTGGCCCAGCCGCTGTTCCGCGCCGATCGCTGGTTCCAGCTCCAGGCGGCCAAGGATGTCAACGAGCAAGCTGCTCTGCAGCTCTCGGCGACCGAGCAGAACCTGATTCTGCAAAGCGCTGTAACCTACTTCAACGTGCTGCGCAGCCAGGACAACCTCGCGTCGACCAAGGCCGAGGAAGCCGCGTTCAAGCGCCAGCTCGATCAGTCCAATGAGCGCTTCGATGTGGGCCTCTCGGACAAGACCGACGTGCTGCAATCGCAAGCCAGCTACGACACCGCGCGCGCCAACCGGATTCTCGCGCAGCGCCAGGTGGATGATGCGTTCGAAGCGCTGATCACCCTGACCAACCGTCAGTACAACTCGATTCAGGGCATCGTCCACACCTTGCCGGTCCTGCCGCCAGCGCCGAACGACGCCAAGGCCTGGGTCGACACCGCCGCCAAACAGAACCTCAACCTGCTGGCCAGCAACTACGCGGTCAGCGCCGCCGAAGAAACGCTCAAGCAGCGCAAGGCCGGTCACGCGCCGACCCTCGACGCCGTGGCGCAGTACAAGACCGGTGACAACGACGCGCTGGGCTTCAGCAACCCGAGCCCCTTCGGTCAACCCTACGGCGGCACCGTCTCGCAAAGCTCGGTCGGCCTGCAATTGAACATTCCGATCTACAGCGGCGGGCTGACCAGCTCGCAGGTTCGCGAGTCGTACTCGCGCCTGGACCAAAGCGAACAGCAACGCGAAGCGCTGCGTCGGCAAGTGGTGGAAAACACCCGCAACCTGCACCGCGCGGTGAACAGCGATGTCGAGCAGGTGCAGGCTCGCCGCCAGTCAATCATCTCGAACCAGAGCGCGGTGGAAGCCACGGAGATCGGTTATCAGGTGGGGACCCGCAATATCGTCGACGTGCTCGACGCCCAGCGTCAGCTGTACACCTCGGTGCGCAACTACAACAACAGCCGCTATGACTACATTCTCGACAACCTACGCCTGAAGCAGGCGGCCGGCACCCTGAGCCCGGGCGACTTGCAGGACCTGAAGCGTTACCTCAAGGCCGACTACAACCCGGACAAGGACTTCCTGCCACCGGACCTGGCCAAGGCTGCAGCGGAACAGCTGAAAGCCCGTCCTTGAGATAGCAAGCGCACTCCATGTGGGAGCGAGCCGGCTCCGGGCGGCTCGCTCCCACAGGTTTTGCGCCTTAATCGACGATCAAATCAACCGCCCCAACCCATCCAGCAAGCGCTGCAAGGCGCCTTGATTGGCGCGCATCACGTTCAGCCCCGCCTCTGCCATCCGCTGTGCATCGCGTGGCAACTCAAACAGTCGCTGCACCGCCAGCGCCAGCCCTTGGGCGTCATCCACTTCCTGTAGCGCCTTGGCACTGCGCATCAGCGCGGCGATCTCAAGGAAGTTGAACAGGTGCGGCCCGCTCAACACCGGTTTACCCAGTGCTGCCGGCTCCAGCAAATTATGCCCGCCATTCGGCACCAGGCTGCCGCCGACGAACGCACTGTCGGCCAAGGCGTAGAGAAACAGCAACTCGCCCATGGTGTCGCCGAGCAGCACTGAGGTGCTGGCACTGACTGCTTCACCGGTCGAACGACGGATCGTGTTGAAACCTTGCTGCTGGCAGAGTTCGAACACCGGATTGAAACGTTCGGGGTGACGCGGCACCAGAATCAGCAGCGCATCCGGATGGCTGGCAAGCAGTTGTCGATGCGCCGCCAGCACCACTTCGTCTTCACCTTCATGGGTGCTCGCGGCGATCCACACCGGACGTTCGACCGCATGCCATTGCTGACGCAACTCGGCGGCCCGTTGCAGCAGCTGGGGGTCGATGCGCAAATCAAACTTGATCGAACCGGTCACTTCGACCGTTTCCGCACGCGCGCCCAGCTGCCGAAAGCGCTCGGCCTCGGCTTCGGTCTGCACCGCGAACAGACTCATCTCGGCCAGCATCGGCTGCGTCAGCTTGCCAAAACGGCCATAGCCTTTGGCCGAGCGTTCCGAGAGCCGGGCATTGGCCAGCGCCACCGGGATCCCGCGCTTGGCACATTGATGAATGTGGTTGGGCCACAACTCGGTTTCCATGATCACCGCCAGTTTCGGCTGGACCCGGTCGAGGAACCGCGCCGCCGCACACGGCAGATCGTAAGGCAGGTAGCAGTGCTGGATGCGTGGCTCATTGGCGAACATCGCGTGAATCCGCTCGGAGCCGGTCGGGGTCATGCAGGTCACGGTGATCGGCAGCTGTGGATAACGTTCGAGCAACCCGCGAATCATGGGGGCAGCGGCAATGCTTTCGCCAACCGACACCGCATGCACCCAGATGCCGCCCGGTTTCATCGCCGGCAAGCCGATGGAGAAACGTTCACCAATACGCTTGGCGTACGCCGGTGCCTTGCGCGAGCGCAGCCACAGCCGAATCGCTACCAGTGGCAGCCCCAGGTAAAACAGCACGGTGTAGAGAGTTCTATTCATGGCGGCGGAGTTTATCGGCTTTTTTAGCCAATCGCCTGCAAGTGCACGGCAAAACGTTCCGCCAACCAACGCGCCGCCGGCCCCAGCGGTTCATCACGCCGCCAGACCAACTCCACCACCAAGGCTGGCGGGGTCCATTCGCTGACCAGTTCGACCATCTGCCCGTGATACGCCGGATACTGCACCACATGCCGCGGCAGCCAGCCCCATCCCAGGCCACGCATCAGCCACTCGGCGAGAACGTAGAAACTATCGGCGCGCCAGACTTGCGGGCTGGCTTGCTCACTGCCGGGGTAGACGCTGGAATGCGTGGCCATCAGCAGTTGTCGATGCTGCGCCATCTGCTGGCAATTGACCTGCCCTCCTACGGCCAGCGGATGCCCTACTCCGCACACCGTGACCATCTCGACGCTGCCCAGCACCCGACGTTCCAGGGCTTCGGGAATCTGCTCGTGATAAAACAGCAAGCCCAGATCGGCCCGGCGCTCCACCAGTTTGCGCGCCACATCGCCCTGGGCGGCGCTGGCCAGTTGCACTTCCAGGCTGGGAAATTGCTCAGCCAATGCTTCAAGACTGTCGAGCACCGGCTGATAAGGCATAGCCTCATCCTGCGCCAGACGCAGCCGCGCTTCCTGACCCCGCATCAACGCCAGCGCCCGCCCGTTGAGGCGCTCGCACTGGCGCAGCACTTCTCGCGCTTCTTCGAGCAGCGCGCTGCCCGCTTCGGTCAAGCGCGGCTGGCGGCCGCTACTGCGATCAAACAGGTTCAGGCCAAGGTCTGCTTCAAGCAGTGCTATTGCACTGCTGACCGCCGACTGCGCCTTGCGTTGATCCCGCGCGACCGCCGAAAACGAACGCTGCTCGGCCACGCTGACGAACAAACGCATCTGTTCCAGACTCCATTGCACACTCATGGCTCAACCCATCTTCAAATCAGATAGGTAATGACTTTACCCTATCTCGAAAGCCTCTAGAATGCCGACCTCATCAAGCAGGCCAAAATACGAGGATCGCACCATGAACGCTTACTACCTCCTGGCTATCGCCATCTGCGCCGAAGTGATCGCCACCGTATCGATGAAAGCAGTCAAGGGCCTGAGCACACCACTCCCTTTGCTGTTGATCATCGTCGGTTACGGCATTGCGTTCTGGATGCTGACCCTGGTGGTGCGCACCATTCCGGTTGGCGTCACCTACGCGGTGTGGGCCGGCATGGGGATCGTGATGGTCAGCATCGCGGCGCTGTTTCTCTACGACCAGAAACTCGACATCCCGGCCATGCTCGGCATGGCGATGATCGTCCTGGGCGTGGTGGTCATCCAGCTGTTCTCGAAAACCGCCGGGCACTAAAGCCCGATACCTGTCCATTGTGGCAAGGGAGCTTGCTCCCGCTGGGTCGCGAAGCGGCCCCAAAACCTGATATCGAGGCTTGGGGATAGACCGCATTGGTTCATTTGCGGCTGCTGCGCATCCGAGCGGGAGCAAGCTCCCTCGCCACAGGTTTGTGCATGGCCTGACCAGCCACCTGTTGATCGCCAGCAAAACCTCCACTCGTCGAGTCTGTATACTGCGCCTCTAGTCCCAAACTCCGAGGTCGCTGCATGCCATCCGTTATTTCCACCGACGTGCTGATTGTCGGCGCTGGTGTCGCCGGCCTCTGGCTGAACGCACGCCTGCGTCGCCAGGGTTTCTCGACCGTACTGGTGGAAAGCGCCAGCCTCGGCGGCGGGCAGAGCGTGAAGTCCCAGGGGATCATCCACGGCGGCGCCAAGTACGCGCTGCATGGTGCGTTGACCGGTGCCTCCGAAGCGATTTCCGACATGCCGCGCCGTTGGCGTGAAGCGCTGGCCGGCGACGGCGAGCTGGACCTGTCCGGCGTGCGTCTGCTCTCCGAAGCCCACTATTTGTGGTCCCCCGGGACCCTCGCCGGCAACCTCACCAGTTTCTTCGCCAGCAAAGCGGTGCGCGGCCGGGTCGACCAGGTCAAGGGCGAGCAACTGCCACCGGCCCTGCAAGATAAACGCTTCAAGGGCAAGGTCTATCGCCTCGCGGAACTGGTGGTCGATGTGCCAAGCCTGATCGGGCGTCTGGCTGAGCTTGCCGGTGACGGCCTGCTGGCCGGGCAGAAGATCGAGCCATTGCTGGAAAACGGCGAACTGGTCGGCCTGCGCGTAGACGAGCGCGAAATCCGCGCACAGCGCATCGTCCTCAGTGCCGGTGCTGGCAACGCCGACTTGCTCACGGCGCTCGGCCTGAGCCAGCCGGCCATGCAACGTCGGCCGCTGCACATGGTCATCGTCAAAGGCCCGAGCCTCAAACCCTTGTACGCCCACTGCCTGGGCGGCGGGCCGAAGCCGCGCATCACCGTCACCACCCACCCGGCCGCCGATGGTCAATGGGTCTGGTACCTGGGCGGTGATATCGCCGAAGCCGAAGGCGTGGCTCGCGAACCTGCCGCGCAAATTACCGCCGCACAGAAAGAACTCGGCAACCTGTTGCCCTGGGTCGACCTCAGCCAGGCGCAATGGGCGACCTTGCGGGTCGAGCGCGCCGAGCCACTGCAATCGGGCCTGAGCCGACCCGACAACGCCTTTCTCGCCGAGCAGGATCGCCTGCTGGTGGGCTGGCCGACCAAACTGGCGCTGGCACCGGACTTCGCTGACCGGGTAATGGCGTCGCTGCAACGCGACGGCATCCAGCCAAGCCACCCGGCGCCGTTGCCACCCCTGCCAAAACCGCCGATGGGCGTGCCTGCCTGGGAGCAATTGTTGCCATGAGCCAAGCCACCCTGCACGACCTGCATCGTCCGTTGGGCAGCACTGGCCTGCTGGTTTCTCCACTGGGCCTGGGCACGGTGAAACTCGGCCGTGACCAAGGCGTGAAGTACCCCAATGGCTTCCAGATCCCGGACGATGACGAAGCGCGCAGGTTGCTCAAGCTGACCCGCGAGCTGGGCATCAACCTGATCGACACCGCCCCCGCCTATGGCCGCAGCGAAGAACGTCTCGGCCCGCTGCTGCGCGGTCAGCGTCAGGAGTGGGTGATTGTCAGCAAGGTCGGTGAAGAATTCGCCGACGGCCTGTCGCACCACGACTTCAGCGCTGCCCACACGCGCTTTTCCGTGGAACGTAGCCTGCAACGCCTGGAAACCGACTTCATCGACCTGGTGCTGGTGCATTCGGACGGTAACGACCTGGCGATTCTCAACGACTGTGAGGTCTATCAGACCCTCGCCGAGCTTAAGCGCGAGGGCAAGATTCGCGGGTTCGGGTTTTCCGGCAAAACGGTTGATGGCGGGTTGAAGGCTCTGGAACAAGGCGATTGCGCCATGGTCACCTACAATCTCAACGAACAGGCCGAGCGGCCAGTCATCGACTACGCTGCTGCCCACGGCAAAGCGATCCTGGTGAAGAAGGCTCTGGCCAGCGGTCACGTCTGCCTCAGCCCGGGTGTTGATCCGGTACGCGCCAGCTTCGAACTGTTGTTTGCGCAACCCGGTGTCGCCAGTGCTATTGTCGGGACCATTAATCCGCTGCACCTCGCCCACAATGTGGCGACTGTTGCTCAAGTCCTACGTAGTCGTTGAACAGCCGCCGAGGCGGCCGACCCCGACGCAAGAAGGAGCCGACATGCCGCGAACGCTCATAAGAAAGAACCCCAGCAACTTCAAGACCCTGCCGTTATACGTCGAAGCGACTCCCGAAGGCCTGAGTTATCAGAGTGTCGGCAGGCCGCTGAATTTCTCCCAGACCCTGCAACGTCGGCGCCCGGTCACAGTGGCCAATCCAGAGCACTTTTCGCTGGAGTTGGCCAACCTCGGCGTCTCGGTACGGCTGACCCTGCACTGGCAGAATCGCGATTACTGGGTGCTGGTCCGCCAGCGCCGCCAGGACCGTGGCGACGTGGTGCTCAAACTGATCTCGGGTTATGTGCCGGCTCACGAGCTGAACCTGCCGTTGCACACGGCGATTCAGGAGATCGCCGAGGAATGCCTGCTGGAAACCCCCGAAGGCTGGCTCGGCGGGCGCTTCAATGACACCTGGCTGCCCGCACCCTACGCCAGCGCGCTGCATTACCGCGAGGCGCTGCCGTTCCGCCTGACGCCGCTGTCTGGCGCTGCCCGTCCGGTGCGTTGTGCCAACATGCAGTTGATCGAACGACCACGGGCCTACGTGCATCTGCCCACGGCGTCCTTGCAGTTGATCTACGATTTGCGCCTGGACGTGCCCAAGGAAACCAAATCCCTGAGCCTGTTCCATGTCGATGAACGGCTTGAAGGTGATCAACTCGTCGCACGACTGGACCGCAAGCGCCCCGACCTGTACCTGATGCCGCTTGAGGATGGCCAGCCGCTGCCCGAGCTCTACACCCTGAAAAAAGACCAGCTCTACCCGGCAAGCACACGCGGACTGTATCTGGCAGAGAGTTTTGCCCAACAGGAAGGTTGGCTGGTGCGTGACGAACGGATTCGCTGGAAGGACTGGCTCAGGCAGCAGGGCTTGAGCCAACCGGACAAGGCATCGGGTTTCAGCCGATTGACCGGCAAGGCCAGACTGCTGCTGAAGAAAATCGTGCCACGCAAGGTGGCAAGATAGGACGAGCACCACATAGCTGTGGCGAGGGAGCTTGCTCCCGCTGGGCCGCGAAGCGGCCCTAAAACCCGCCATTGAGTTTCTACAGATAGACCGCGTTTGCTGGTTTTACGCCTGCTGCGCAGGCGAGCGGGAGCAAGCTCCCTCGCCACAGTTTCAGGTCTTGCGGATCTTCTCGACTATTGCGGTCGTCGAGCTGTTTTCCACCAGCCCCAGCACTTTTACTGTTCCGCCATAAGCGCTCACGATGTCGGCGCCGACCACCTGGTCGATCCCGTAATCGCCGCCCTTGACCAGCACATCCGGCTTGACCTGCCTCAGGAGGTTTTCCGGAGTGCCTTCAGCGAAGCTGATCACCCAGTCCACCGCGCCCAGACCTGCCAGTACCGCCATGCGCCGGTCAACGCTGTTGATCGGCCGCCCCGGACCTTTCAAGCGGCTCACCGATGCATCGTCGTTGACTGCAACGATCAAACGATCGCCTTGCGCCCGCGCCTGCTCCAGGTAGGTCACATGGCCTGCATGGAGGATGTCGAAGCAGCCATTGGTAAAGACGATCTTCTCTTTGTGCGCACGCGCATCGTCGACGGCCAGCAGCAATTGCTCCAGGCCCAGGACACCGCGTTCGGAACCTTCTTCGCGCTGAATCGCGCGACGCAATTCCGGAGCACTGATCGCCGCCGTACCCAGCTTGCCGACCACGATGCCAGCGGCCAGGTTGGCCAGGGCCACTGCGTGTGGCAGTTCTTCGCCAGCAGCAATCGCCGCCGCCAACGTAGAAATCACCGTATCACCGGCACCGGTCACGTCGAACACTTCGCGGGCCCGCGCGGGCAAGTGCAGCGCCGGATGATCAGGACGCAGCAAGGTCATGCCGTGCTCGCCACGCGTGACCAGCAAGGCACCCAGATCAAGGTCGTGCATCAGCTTCGCGCCCTTGTTGACCAGATCATGCTCATCGACGCAACCACCAACAATGGTTTCGAACTCGCTGAGGTTCGGGGTAATCAGGCTGGCACCGCGGTAAATCGAGAAATCCTTGCCTTTGGGATCCGCCAGCACCGGAATGCCACGGGCACGGGCGGCCTGGATCAAGGCCTGGTGGTTCTTCAGCGCGCCTTTGCCATAGTCAGACAACACCAGCACCTTGATGCCTTCGAGCAGGCCGTCGACTTCAGCACCGAGCGCCAGCGCGTCGGTGGCAAACGGCTGTTCGAAGTCGATACGCAGCAATTGCTGGTGACGACTCATGACCCGCAGTTTGACGATGGTCGGCTGATGCGCGATGCGCTGAAACAACGCACGCACTCCGGCGCCTTTGAGGCTATTGCTCAGGCTGTCGGCGGCCTCGTCATCACCGGTCACACCGACCAGGGACGCCGGCGCGCCGAGCGCGGCAATGTTCAAGGCAACGTTGGCAGCACCGCCCGGGCGGTCTTCGATGTGCTCGACCTTGACCACCGGCACCGGTGCCTCAGGAGAAATCCGTGAGGTACCACCATGCCAGTAACGGTCGAGCATGACATCGCCGACCACCAAGACAGGGGCTTGATCGAATCGCGGCATGGACAACTTCATGGAGCAACCCACATACAAAATGAACAGGGGCGCGATATTAGCACAGGGTGGGCGCTACCTAGTTCGACAGCTTCATCAGGGGTGTATCACGCCGCCATATTGTTCATTTTTTAAGCAAAACAGCCAGGATGTGCTGCACGGCGTCGGCCAGTTCGACCTCGTCGGTGTTGATTTCGCAGTCCGCCTGCTGCGGTGCTTCATAAGGGCTGTCGAGACCGGTGAAATCCTTGATTTGCCCTTGCAGCGCAGCTTGATACAAACCCTTGGGATCGCGCCGGGCGCAGATGTCGAACGGTGTGCTGACATACACCTCAAGAAACTCGTCCGTGCGGAACAGGGCTCTGGCCGACGCTCGATCGGCCTGGAACGGTGAAATCGCCGAGACAATCACTATCAGCCCCGCGTCGACCATCAATCGCGCCACTTCGGCAATTCGTCGGATATTTTCCTTGCGCGCCGAAGCACCCATGCCCAGGTCATTGCACAAACCGTTGCGCAGGTTGTCGCCATCCAGCACAAAGGTGTGGCGCCCCTGTTCATTGAGCTGTACCTCGAGCGCATTGGCCAAGGTTGATTTGCCGGCACCGGACAGCCCCGTCAGCCACAGGCAACACGGTTGCTGATGCTTGAGCGCAGCTCGGGCCGTGGGTAACAACGACAATGCGTAAGGGCGGATCTGTGGCGGTTGTTCGCAGGCAAACGACAATTTACTCATAGCCGAGCATCTCATAGTCACGCTGATAGACCTGTCGCACCAAACGGCGGGTGCGTACCGAACAAAAGTCACGGGCGGGTGCCGATTGGCGATGCCGAGAGCCATTCAGATGGGGTAATGACGAGACAACCCCCAATTGCTCGCAAAGCACTTGAAAGTCACGATCCAGGTGTTCCTGATACCCCACGAAATCCATCGCCATATGCCCCATGGAGTCGACCATGAAGTCGGTCTGGGGAGCGAAATGCAGCTGTTTCTGGACGTTCTCCGGGTGCAGCCAGCGGCCGATGAAGTCATCGAAATCACGGTAATGACGAACCAGCGCCTGGGACCGTCGGTCGCGCTCCCCCAGTTCGTTGCCACGCAGGAAAGCATAAGCCGAATAGGCCCGCTCCAAAGGGTCACGAACGAAGGTGAATTTGAAACTGCTGGAAAACTGCTCGGGAAATTGCTGTTCGTACCAGTACAGCGGCAAATGCCCAGGCATCCAGTCATCGAATAGCGCAGCGCAAACGCTGCTCCCGGCACACTTGGGGATGTGAATGAACACGCAGGAGCGCCGCTGGAAAGCCTTGGGGAAGTGCACATTGCCTGACATCGCCTTGTTCACGACTTGTCGATCCCTGACCGACAAACGCCCCAGCAGGAACGCTCGCTGCTGTTTGGGTAATAGCTTCCACAAAAAGCGCTGCAACATTTCAGTACCCACACGAGGCGAACAGCCACCCCGAAGCCAATGATTCATGCGCGAACCGTAGCAGGCGAAATACCGAAATTTATTTAGACATAGTCAAGACTGTAAAGAACTGGACACAAACGCCCTGAGCGCATTGCACGCTGAGGCGGCTTCAGGGTGAGCATGGCTCACCCTGAAATAGGAATCAGGCGATACCTTGCGGTGCAGGCTCATCGAGGCCCAGTGCATTCAATCGAGCGTAATAGCCATTCTTCGCCAGGAGTTCGGCATGGGTACCGCGCTCGACAATCTGGCCCTGATCCATGACCAGGATCAGATCGGCCTTCTCGATGGTCGACAAACGGTGGGCTATCACCAGCGTCGTACGCCCCTTCATCACCTGATCCAGGGCGGCCTGAATGTGCCGCTCGGATTCGGTATCAAGGGCTGACGTCGCTTCGTCGAGAATCAACAACGGGGCGTTTTTCAGCAGCGCCCGGGCAATCGCAAGACGCTGACGCTGACCGCCGGACAACAGCACGCCGTTCTCGCCGACCTGGGTGTCGAGGCCTTGAGGCAACTGCGCAATGAAGTCCATGGCATAGGCATCTTTCGCGGCTTTCTCGACATCTTCACGGGGAGCGCCAGCGAGGTCGCCATAGGCAATGTTGTTGGTCACCGTGTCACTGAACAAGGTGACATGCTGCGTTACTTGAGCAATATGCCGACGCAGGTTCAGCAGTTTGTACTCCTCGACTTCAATCCCATCGAGAAGAATCTCGCCTTTATCGTGGTGATAGAAACGCGGAATCAGATTGGCCAGCGTCGACTTGCCGCTTCCTGAACGCCCCACCAGGGCAACCATTTGCCCGGGCTCGACAGTAAAGCTGATGTCATCGAGCACCTGACGGTCGGAACCCGGGTAGGTGAAGCTAAGGTGACGCACCTCGAGTCGACCCGTGACGGAGTCACGCTCGACACTGCCTCGGTCGACTTCGGGCGTCACATCCAATTGCTCGAAAATGCTCTCGGCCCCGGCAACGCCTTTCTGAATCGTCGAACTGACTTCCGAAAGCTGCCGAATCGGTTTAGGCAGCAAGCCGGCAAGGGTGATGTACGCCACCATGTCGCCCGCCGATGCATCACCGCGCAGGGCCAACACCAGGAACATCAACACCGCCATGGCGGTGTAGATCACCAGCTGCAGCATCGGTGTATAGATGGCGCTGGTACGGGTCATGCGCAGCTGCTTGTCAGTGTTGCTCTGGCTCGCGCGCTTGAATCGGGCGCGTTCATAGATTTCACCGCCAAAGCTGCGGACCACGCGATACCCCTGGATGGTCTCGGAGGCCACATGGGTCACATCGCCCATCGCCACCTGGATCCTCTTGCTCTGCTTGCGGAACTTGGTGCTGGCGCGACTCACCATGAACGCAATCAGCGGCAAAATGGCAACCATCACCAGCGTCAGGCGCCAGTTCATGATCAGCAGGGAGACAAACAGGAAGACAACCGTCATGCCCTCCCGGAACACGACCTTGATCGCATCTGTCGCCGCTCCCGTGACCATGGTCACGTTGAAGGTGATGCGTGATATCAAGTGCCCGGAGTTGTGCTGATCGAAATAGCGATTCGGCAGCACCAGCAGGTTGTTGAACAGCTGCACGCGCAAATCATGTACCAGGCCCAGCGAGACCTTGGCCAGGAAGAAGTTGCCCAGGTATGAACCGGCGCCCTGCCACGCAGCGATCAGGATGATCAGCAAGGGGACAGCATGCATCAATGACAGATCGCGCAGATAGGGTATCGAGGGGAACAGTGCGGCCTCGGGATTGGACAGGCCATCAACGAAATACTTGAGCACGTAACCAAGCATCGGCTGAGTCGACGCGAAAATCAGAAACCCGACAATACTCAGAATGAACAGGCCGATATAAGGCCGCACATAACCAAGGAGTCGGAAGTAGATTTTCAAGCTCGAGGGGCTTGCGGAGAGACTGGAGTCGGTCATATCACGCGAAGTATTCAAAAAAAGGATGCTGACTTTATCACAGCTTCTTCCGGTCTCAGTCGGGATCGTTCGAACGGGGGGCCCGGCGGTAATATTCCACAGGACCAGGGTAGACGGATACGTTAGTATTACCGGCCCTTAATCGGAATTCAGTTCAGCATGCCATTCAGCAGCATCAATACCAGAACGACCCGGGTTTTCGATTTCATTTGCCTGTGGATGCTGCCGCTGGGCTTTTTTCTTTTGCTTTGCGGACTGTTTTTTTTGCCTACGCGCGGCAGCTATCAAAAGCTGTTTTACGGCCTCGTGAGCACCCCCGCCCTGATAGCCCTGTGCATTCGCCCCGGTGAATTGAAGAACGTCCTGCGAGAGCCGCTGGTTCAGGTATTCCTGCTTTATTCCGGCTGGGCGCTGCTGTCACTGAACTGGAGCCCTACGCCAGACAGCCTGTTCAGCCTGACAAAACCACCGCTGTATATTTTCATGCTCTTTGCTGGCGCCAGCCTGCTGCTGCGCTACCGTGCCGAAAGCTTCAAACTCGTCCTGCTGGCAGCAGCCCTGGTAGCGTTGGTCGCCAGCGTATTCAATCTTTATATTTTCCTGTCGCACTATACAGCGGGCGACCGAATGGTCGGCGGGGGCGCCTTTGACAACCCCTTGCTCAGCTCCCACCTGTTCGGCTTTTTCTGCACCTACTGGTTCTTTCTGGGCATGACCGTGCGCAATCCGAAGCTGCTGCTCGGCATTTGCCCGGCCTTTCTGATCATGTTCGCAGCCGCCCTGGCAACCAGTTCCAGAACGCCTCTGGTTGCCATCGCCATGGCAGGCGTCTGGCTGGCATTCATTTGCGGGAACCGTCGTTCATTGTTGCTACTGGCCATCATGGGCGTCATCGCCGCAAGCGTGCTGGCCGCCTTCCCGGATATGATCCTGGCCCGCGGTGACTCCTACCGCTTCGAAATCTGGAAACAGGCGCTGCATCTGATCGCTGATGCGCCCTGGACCGGCCATGGTTATGACGCGACGCTGAGCATCGATCCGGGGGTTGGGTATCCCTTCCGCGAACCTCATAGCTTTGCCTTGGGCGTACTTTTCTATGTCGGCATCATCGGGTTCCTGCCCTGGCTGGCCATGCAGCTTCTAGGGCTGTTCAACTGCTGGCGCCAGCGCTCGCAACCACTGTTTATCCTGGCGTCGACCCTGATGGTATTCGGTATAGGGGCCAGCCTGGCAGAGGGTGGCGACATCCTGTACACCCCTCGGGAGCACTGGTTCCTGCTGTGGATACCGCTGGCACTGATGGCTGCGCTGAGCATTGCCCAACGCACCAACCGTCTGTCGAAGCTTTCGGTTCGCAACCTCTCTGCCGACGATGCCCAACGCATGACCGTCAACGCTCAGCTGATCGAAGAGGACGGCCTTGGGCCCAAAGTCCTCAAACTCGAGGATGGCAGTTTTCTGAAACTGTTCCGTGCCCGCCGTTGGCATACCTCTGGTAGCTTTTATCCCTATTCCGAGCGCTTCGCCGAAAACAGTCAGCGCCTGGCCCGTACAGGCCTGAACACTCCACCGATCCTCGATCTGTACCGCATGCCCGATGGCAGTAGTGCCGTACGCTACCAGCCCCTGCCAGGCAGAACCCTGCGCCAGGTGCTGCAAGCCATGCCCAGCGTGAGTATGCGCCAGGCACTGGTGCAACGTTTTGGGCGCTTCCTGGCAGAACTGCACGAACGCGGGGTCTATTTCCGCTCATTGCACCTTGGTAATGTTCTGTTGCTGGAGGACGGCGAGTTCGGTCTGATTGATCTGGCCGACTTGCGCCTCCTGCCCTCACCTCTGAACCTGGAGCTTCGTCGACGCAACCTGCGCCATATGCAGCGCTACACGGAAGACCGGCGCTGGCTGTTCGACACGCATTTTACCGACCTGCTTCAGGGCTACGCCCTCCTGGCACCAGACAACGCCGTCAAATGCATTCACAAGCAAGTGCATTCCCTTGGTTTGGCGAGCTGATCGAACCTGCGGCGCCTCCCCGGCTACTGCCGGCACATTATCCGAGCAGGCCGTAGCGTAGGCGCGCAGCCAGTCGGCCCAGAAGTTGTCGGGTCTTGAGCTTGGGCTTGCGCACTACCTGCTCGATATCACTCATGACCATCAGGCTCTGCCGGGCCAGCAGGGGGCGCACAAGGAACGCGCGAGTGGTGGGCAGTAGGTTTTCCGAGTAATACCAGTCGAGCGGCAGCCCACTGAGAGGCGCCTCTTGCAGGATCCGATCATAGAGCTCTGCCTTGACCACGTAAGCATGAGTCAGGCGCACCCGATTGACCGCCACCAGATTGGCTGACACCTTGCGCGTCTGCCCGCCCTTTTTCAGCGTGCCCCCCAAGTACAGCATGGTCCAATCCCGTGACAACAACTGTGCCGGCACCCGACGCAGGACCGCAGGCGCATAGGGCTCAAACTCGCAATCGTCCTCCAGGACCAGCACCTGCGGCCAGCCGCGATCCTTGGCCATTGCAATCACCGCAAGATGGCTGCGCATGCAGGCCCAGGTAGCGCGCAACTTGTGTTCGAACCTGGCGCTGTCGCCATCGACACGCAGCAAGAATTCGCGCAGTTGCGGTGATGGCGGATCTTCGTCCAGCCGATGCATCGATACTGCACTGAAACGCTCGGCCTGCAGCCCCAGACCGTGCAAGTGTGCCTGTATGCGAGCCCAGCGATCCTTCCTGCTGTCGAGATTGATGACGCAGGCATGCGCAAAAGGCCAAATCATTTTCCGTTACCACCGCAACCGTGATTATTAAAGTGCCAGGCCTGACTCCCGGCCTCTACTGGACGGTGCCGTCAAGCACCAGAGAAGGCACAGGCTCTGCCTGCAACAGGTCAACCAACAATCCGACGGTGGTGTCCAGCCCTTCTACCCCGTGCGCCAAGTGGAACTCGGCGAAATGCCGGGCCCGCTCCTGGCACTGCTGATAGTGGCCTCGAACCCAGATTACCCTCGCGGTCAGTTCTGCGGTCGTGGTGATACGTTCGCCCAGGAAGCGCTCCTGAGAAAAAATGTCGTGATGTTCACCAACATTGACATAAATGACCGGGCGCCGCGCCAGCGCCGCCTCGATAACTGCGTTAGACATAATGCTCACAACGATTGAAGCCTGCTGCAGCGCAGCGGCCAGACCGACTTCATGGTCCAGAACCTGCACGTTGGGCAGTACTGCGGCCGCGCCGTGCCAAAACGACACCCGGCTACGCGGATGCGCCTTGATCAGCACCTGGTACTCAGGGTGCTGCGCTGCCCAGTCGCGCACCAGAGCATAGGTTCGCTGGTAACTGCGCTCCTTCTCTTTGTCCGGGCCAACGCCCAGGACCAGCAGTACCTGCCGCTCAGGATCGGGCGGTGGCAGGTCGTAGGCTGCGTTAATCATGTGCGAACCGGACAGCACCGCATTCGAACTGCCGAAGCGTAGCGGCCGTAACTGCAAAGCCTCCAGCGAACTGCGGCCGAACATGAAGTAATAGTCGTAGTCGTTCATCCCCAGGCGACTCGAAGGCTCGACCGTGGTCGCGTGCGCCAGGTGCACCAGCAGGTGATGATGCCGGTTCAGCGCCAGACGCAGGAAAGGCACATACAGGCTACCGTTACGGTCGTTGAGCAGAATCTTCGGCTGGTGGTGAGCTACCAGCCATTCGGCATGCGCGGCATAGCCAAAATAGCGCAGTGGCACCACCTGCTGCGGATGCTTGAGCAAACGCTGGGCAAGAATGGTCCGAGGCACCTGCAGTGCAGTTTCCACCAGTGAGTGGCCGCTGGCACGCAGGGCCGCAATCAGCAGTTTCTTGCGCTGCAAGGGAATGACCTTGGATGCTGACTGCAGCAACAGGAAATCGCAGGGCTCAGCCACGACCTCCGCCGCCAGGCGCGCCCGCGCCCTCCAGCCGAACATCCAGTCTATGCAAGCATCGCGACCAAAACGCAAAAGGCTGCCCAGCCAGGAATGGCGCTCGCGCAATCGCTGCCAGCGATAGCGGTCCAGGGCATGAGCCTTGTCGGCCCAACTATTGCCAGAAACATCCTGGATCATGCGGTCCCCAATAGACAGTTACCGTAGTACTTCGTCAAGCGAACCCCAAGGCGCACTTGGGCGTTTTTTCCAGAAAGCGTTGAATCGAGCCCATTGCATTGCCCCCTCAGTTTTTTTCAAGAGGGGAAAAATACAACCGCCCCAATCCGCGCCAGGTCTTTGCAGACCAGGCTTTGAAAGGGATCTGTGCCAGCAGCTCACGAGCCAGCGCCCGATCGCGATTAGCCGTCTTGAGGAACATTGAGTTGAGGAACTTGTAACGCACCTCGTCATACAGCGGATGATCGCTGAACAGCGCGTAAGACCGCAGAATATTGTCGACCATGAAACGATGATTCTTGTACGAGTTGGTCGCGTGCTTGCGATAGCGCGCCATCAATACATTCAGGCCATCGATGAAGTAACCCGCGTGAGTTACCTTCAACTCGATCAGCAGGTCCTCCAGACGAATGTTCGGGTCGAAGCCACCTACCTTGTCCAGCGCCTCACGCCGAATCATCAGTGTCGGGGCTGGCGGATAGGGTTTGCGCTCCAGGAACATGTCATCGAAATCAAGGCGTCGGAACGGTACATCCCGACGTTGACGCTTCTCGGGAAAGAGGTTTCCATCGGCGTCGATCAGCTCGATGTTGCCAGCGCAAATACCAACCTCGGGCTTGCCATCCATGTAAGCGACCTGAATCGCTATGCGCTCCGGCAACATGATGTCGTCAGAACCGAACGGGACGATCAAGCTGCCCTTGGAGCGAGCAATCGCACCATTGAGCGTGTTAGTCAGCCCCTGATTCTGCTGAACCCGGAAGTCGAACGAGTGCTGTTCCTGCAGTCGCTGGATACGCTCGACGCTGTCATCTGTGGAGCCATCATCGATGACCAGCAACTCGATATTCGGATAGGTCTGATTCAGGACGCTGAGAATACTCTGCTCAATGTACGGACCGTGGTTATAAGACGCGATGATCACCGTCACCACAGGTTGATCGTCTTTCATGCCTCCCCCTTACGCGCCTGACTCAGCCCTGATTCGATCAATTGCAGATACTCTTGACGGAACACGTCGATATCGTGCTGTTCTTGCAGATAATGGTAGGCCTGCTCACCTTTGGCTTTGAGCTCCTCATCCGAAAGTCCCAGATAGGTATCCAGCGCCTTGGCAAGAGACGGGACATTCGCCGGCTCGACAGCAAGACCACCCGCGCCCTGAACAAGCGGAAGCATGGCTGGCACATTCGAGGCAATCACCGGCAAATGGCCGCTCATGCCTTCGAGCAATGCCAGGCCCAATCCTTCAGCCAACGAGGGCATGGTCCAGATATCGAATGCACGTACATACTGCAGGGCGTTTTCCTTGAACCCCAGAAGATGTGCGCGTCCGCTCAAACCCAATCGCTCAATTTCACTGGCCAAATGGGCTTTTTCACGACCGGCACCGATGATCGCCAGCTGCGTCTGGGGATATTTGTCTTTGAGCGTGGCAAAAGCCTGCAATAAGTAGATATGACCTTTAACGGGTACCAAACGCCCAAGCGCGCCGATCAAACGCACCGCAGGATCAATCCCCAACAACTCGCGCGAACGCTCACGAGAGTGCTGCAAACCTTCAGCCTGCTCGATATCGATGGCATTGGTAATGGCGTAGGTATTGTTGTCGGTGAAGCCGCAATCACAATCCAGCAAGTACTGTTTGACCGCTGGCGACACGCCGACAAAACGCCAGTGGCCGTCGATGAGGTTCTGGGTCTGACGCCGGCGGTAAAAACGGTCGTACTCGCCAAAGCCATGGGAGATGCCGATACACAATGGTATTTTCAGCCAGCGATTGAGTTGCAACAGCATGTTCACCGGCTTGAAGCGATTGCAGATGACCGCATCAAACTTTTCTTTTCGGCAAAACTGATACAACCGCCACATGACTCGCAGGCGCATCCCCTTGAGCGACTTGTCGGAGAACTCGAAATAGACCGAGTGCTCGGCACGGCTCACAGCCTCATCCGGCCCCGGTCGGCCACGCAAGAACGCCGCTGTTATTTCATAACGTTCTACCGGCAGGGCCTTGACGATCTGCTCCGCGAGATCGGCAAAATCGTGTGCTTTGACGTTGTAGTCAGGTTGCAGCTGCAAGACCTTGAAACGCTGATTCATGACTCATCCCCGATAAAACCTGTTGCGTCAATGATCCAGGCCGGCTTCGCAGCCAGGTCTTTTACGTATTCAGGATCAGGCTCGGCCATCCGTGACCACTCATTGCGCTTCCAGCAATAGAAGTGAAAATACGGAAACGAACGGTCACCGTCCCGATCATTGCTCAAACACCCCTCACGCCAGTACCAACGCAGGGGAAAATCATCCGTGCCATCGTGCCACTTGATATAGCCGCCAAGGGTAATGAACGCTTCGGTAAATTCACTGCACCGCCGCAATGGATTGAACTTGCCAAGCAGATTGAATAACGGATTGGGGAAATTCTTGCGCCAGTGAAATATCCGGCTGAACGCCCCTTTATTCATGTTTCAAAACCCAGAACAGCTCATGACACCTGACCGCCTTGCGAAAGAACTCGTTCTCGCCATAAGGCGAGCCCGAACGCCCTGCCAACAGACGCTGCAATCCACGACGCAGGCGACGCTTGAACGGCGCCCGCGGCTGCAAGTCATGCATCATCCCCAGCGCCATGGCCTTGTCAAGCTGCTTCTCTATCGACAATGCCAGACAAAATGGCTGCAGCACATGCGCCGGATCGAACACCGGCGGCAAGGCAATCCCGGCCTCTGAATCCCCCATTGGCCAGCGATCATTGTCGTGAAGATGGTTCGCGTAACCGAGCAGTGTAGTCGGCTGCCACTCCAGCCCCTTCAAGGCTTCCAGCACCGCATGCTGCGCACAGATGTGATCGGGATGCGGATCGAGCGATGGATGCGGCAGGACAATCACCTCAGGGCGCGCCTTGAGCAGCAGTTCACGTAGATCGGCCAGCAGGTTATTCCAGGTCGGGGCACCATCGCGGTCACCGGGCAGCGCGAACGGATTGAGTTGGCGAAACAGTCGCGTGTCGTTCAGATTCGCTTCACGCGAACCCACCGGTTGATTCGGCGCCGCCTGCATGGCCGGCAATTGCAGGCAGAAATACCCCAATTGCACACACTGAGACTCAGGCACGCCGGCCCAGCGCGGCACCGTAATACTGTCCCAGGCGCGCAAGCGGCCTTTGATGCGCGACGCCTCAACGGCGTTCAGCCCCATCTGCCGATAGTGCCCGGCTTCAATTTCACCAGCGGTCAACGTGACAATCCAGGCCTCGTCGGCCTCGCTGTACAAACCGAATGCAGCCAATTCCGCATCGTCGGCGTGAGGCGCGATCACCATCACTCGCTGACGGCGGTAATCCGGGTGTTCGAACGACCAGAGCACGGGTTCGCCGAGCAATCGGCAGAAACGCCCACGCACACGCAAATTGCCCTGCGACAGAACGTCTGCCTGGCCACTGAGGTTGAGGTAACGCAGGCCATTCACACCGCGCTCGAAAGCTTGCCGGTCTGGATTATTGCCACCCGACATCTCGACTGCTGGATCGAAAAAACGTCCCAGCCAGGTGCTTTTTACCCGTAGCGCCAGTACCAGCGTGGCGTCATCGGTCAGGATGACGCCGTCGTCCAGCAGCAGACGCCCACCCTCCAGTCGGACCTTGGGTTGCTGTGTGTACGGCGGGAAGCTGTACTGGTAATCATCCTTGGGCGAGTAAAACAAATGGTCGGCGAACCACGCTTCATGGGCGACCCAGGCCAGGACCGCGAGTACCAGCGGCAACCACCAGGTGACCAGCACGCCAACCGCAATCAACAGCAAGACACCGATCAACAGACCGATGCGCTTGTTACGTCGATGACGCTTGAGCAGTTGCTGCTTGCGACTGAGGGGCTGGTTCATGGTCTGGCTCACACGGTAAACACCGGCACAGGGTTGCACCAGCGGTCCTTGTATTCACGATCGGCACGCCCGAAGGAAAAGCGCAGCGGCTTGTCGATTGCTCGTGCGTGCTCCCAGGCGCTTTGGGTATTGAGAAAACTCAATACGCTACCGGGGCTGAACTCGCGAGTCTCGGGGTCGACGCCACCGTTGATGTACTCGACGCTGATCCACTCTGGCGCTTCAACACGGTAGACCAACTGAATCGCAATCGGCGCATCGTTGAGGAAAATCACCGAGCCGATCATCAGCTCGCGCAGCAACTCGAGCACCTCGCCCATGCGCGGCGCACCGGTCGCCGGGAAACCCCAACGGCGCTGGAACAAATCGCAGTAGATCGCCGCCAGCTCCTGACTGGAAAAGTCGCTGACCGGTCGTATCACACCACCGGCCTCTTCCAGCAAGCGCAGTTCACGGCGCTGGTTGTAGCGAAACTTCTTCGACAGCTCTTCAGGTGTGCGGGCCATGGCCAGTTGTTCGGTTTGCAGCTTGAGACCGGCAAAGCGACCTTCATTCAATGCCGACAAGTAGCGCCCGCGGTGACGCAACAGCGCTTGCGCGTCGGCCGCAGCCGGCAGGATGAATTCAGCGTTGCCGAGATCGAACAGACCTTTCTTGCCGTTACGCTTGAGCACGTCCTTGGACAATGCCAGGTCGCGCCCCCAGGTCGGGATCGCGGCTTTCAGTTCGCCACCCTGCTCCCAGGCCAGGTAACGCACCGGGATATCGGCCAACTGCGCCAGGCGTTCGACCACCAGTGGATGAGTCGCGACGCTACCGCCAAAACGCTGCCAGGCATCGCTATACGTCGACGCGTCGACAACGGACCAGCCACGCTCGCGCCAGCCTTGAAATCGGTTGAGCATCAGGCCCTCGCCGTCAGTTCAAGGACCTGCGGCAGACGCCAGAACGCCTCGCGCACCGCGCGATCCGAGAAACGCTCGCGCAGGCGGTCAAGCATCATTTCGGCGCAAACCTGGTGCTCGTGCTGATTCATCACGGCCAGGTGTTGCAGGCCCTGCGCCAGGTGCTCGACATCTCCCAGAGGGAACAAAATACCGACACCTTCGACCACCTCCTTCGCCCCGCCACACGCAGTGGCCAGCAACGGCACACCGGCGGCCATGGCTTCGAGCAGTACCATGCCGAACGGTTCGTGGTCGGAACTCAGGGCAAACACATCGAAAGCCCGAAAGTAACGACGCGCCTCCGGTACCTGGCCGAGAAACAGCACACGGTCACCGATACCGAGTTCGCGAGCCAGATCCTTGAGCTTCTGCTCCAGACGGCCGGAGCCAAGAATCACCAGTTGACTGTCGACCGGCAAACGCGGCAAGGCATGGGCAAAGCCGCGCAGCAAGGTGGCCTGATCCTTGTCCGGGTGCAGGCGACCGACGTTGCCGATCACCCACGCATCCGGCGACAGCCCCAAGGCATTCCGCGCCTCATCGAAGGACACCTGAGAGGCCTGCAATGCGTCGACATCGATGCGGTTGTAGAGGGTTTGAATCCGCGCCGCCGGCCACTTCGGCAAGCAACGACGCATGTCGTCGCGGACCGCATCGGAAACCCCGAGCAGGCTCAGGCGCTTGCGAAAAATATGCGCGAACAGCTTGCGCGTCCGCCGCTGGTAATCACCAAAGCCGTGATGCACGCCGATCACTGGCAACTGCGTTGCGAGCAAGGCAATGTAGATCGGCTTGAAACGGTGGGCGATACAGAAACTGAAATTGCGCGACTGGGCGATTTTGCGCAGATCGGCAATCGCCGAAAGCTTCAGGCCACGAATGGCCTTGGAGCTGTATTCCATGAACAGCACTTCATCAGACGCACAGCCTGCTGCAACGTCAGCATCGGCGACCCCGGTGAGAAACACCGTGGTCACTCGATAACCAGACCCTGCAAACAGGCTGGCGTACTGTCGGACGCAGTCCAGGAACGGCCCGTCATAGCCGTGACAGAACTGCAGCACATGGCGTTCAGCCGAGCGTGTCATAAGCGTCCGCGCCGTCTTTGACCACCAGAATGTCTTCCATGATCAGATACTGTAGATCAGAGCCGAAGAACATGTTCAGGGCGTCGGTCGGCGAGCAGATCATCGGCTCACCACGGCGATTCAGCGAGGTGTTCAGCGACACACCGTTGCCAGTCAGCACTTCCAGCGCTTTCATCATGTCGTAGTAGCGCGGATTGTATTCGCGCTTGAGCACCTGGGCACGGGACGTACCGTCTTCATGGACGACTTCCGGCACGCGGGTTTTCCACTCTTCAGCCACTTCGAAAGTGAAGGTCATGAACGGTGCCGGGTGATCGATCTTGATCATCTGCGGCGCCACGGTGTCGAGCATCGACGGGCAGAAAGGCCTCCAGCGCTCGCGGAACTTGATCTGGTGGTTGATCCGGTCAGCCACGCCTGTGGCGCTCGGGCAACCGATGATCGAACGACCGCCCAACGCACGCGGACCGAACTCCATGCGCCCCTGGAACCAGGCCACCGGATTGCCATCGACCATGATTTTGGCGATTTTTTCCGGCATGTCGTCGAGTTTGCGCCACTTGGGCGCATTTGGGTGACGGGCGCAGGCCGCGATCACGTCTTCATTGCTGTAGGACGGGCCAAGGTAAACGTGTTCCATTTTCTCGACCGGAACACCACGGGCGTGGGACACGTAAGCCGCAGCCCCTACCGCGGTGCCAGCATCGCCGGACGCAGGCTGTACAAACAGCTCTTTGACGTCGTCGCGAGCGATGATTTTCTGGTTCAGCTTGACGTTCAACGCACAGCCGCCAGCGAACGCCAGCTTGCCGGTTTCCTTGAGCACGTCGCCCAGGTAGTAGTCGATCATCTGCAACGCCAGTTTCTCGAACAGCGCTTGCATGCTCGCGGCGTAATGGATGTACGGTTCGTCAGCGATATCGCCTTCGCGTTTCGGCCCCAGCCACTCGATCAGCTTCGGCGAGAAATAGAAACCCTTGCCCTTCTCTTTGTAGCGACGCAGGCCGATGACGTTGGCGTAATCGGTGTTGATCACCAGTTCGCCGTTTTCGAACGACGCCAGGCGGGAGAAATCATATTTGCTGGCGTCGCCGTACGGCGCCATGCCCATGACCTTGAACTCACCGTCGAGCATTTCGAAACCGAGAAACTCGGTGATCGCGCCGTACAGGCCGCCGAGAGAATCCGGGTCGAAGAATTCCTTGATCTTGTGGATCTTGCCGTTCTGGCCATAACCGAAGAAGGTCGTGGCGTACTCGCCCTTGCCATCGATCCCGAGGATCGCGGTTTTCTCTTTGAAACCGGAGCAGTGATAGGCGCTGGAGGCGTGAGCCAGGTGATGCTCGACGGGCTCGATCTTGATCTTCTTCGGATCGAAGCCCAGTTGCTCGAGGCACCAGACAATCTTGTTGCGATAGCGCTTGTAACGACGGTTGCCCATCAGGATCGCGTCAAGTGCACGGTCCGGGGCGTACCAGTAACGTTTGGCGTAGTGCCAGCGGGCCTTGCCGAACAGGCTGATCGGGGCAAACGGGATCGCCACTACGTCAACGTCGGAAGGTTTGATACCAGCCTGTTCCAGACAGAACTTCGCCGATTCGTAAGGCATGCGGTTCTTTGCATGTTTATCGCGTACGAAGCGTTCTTCTTCAGCAGCCGCGACCAGCTTGCCGTCGATGTACAAGGCTGCGGAAGGATCATGGCTAAGGGCGCCGGACAGGCCAAGAATCGTCAATGCCACAGGGGTCTAGCCTCTTAAGTCTGCATGCAGGCGACGTGCGCCTGGAAATAATGTGTCCTCGCAAAAGGGCGAGAAACAGCTAAAGGGCGGGATTATAGCGTAAAGATGGCGGGAATGACCCAGAGGTTGTTTGACGCGGGGAGATCGCCCTGGACGACGGTGCGTGAGCACGTTCAACCCCGTCCTGCTCGCCAGTAAATCCTGATATTACCGTCGGTAGCCTGCCGGTAAATCGTGTACGGCAAGCACACCGTGTCCAGGACACCCGACACCGTCAAATCCAGCAATACCAGCGGCACAAGAATTCCCGTCGGTTCCGGGGGCGCATTCAAGATACAAAAATCATAAGCCAGACCGCTGTAGATCCGAGGAATGGACTGGCAATAGGTTTTCTGCTTCCTGAGACCACGGGCCGCATCGGCATCATCTTGCAACACCGTGCTCACAGTCCCGCAACCGCCCAAAGCAAGTGAGAAAGCCCCCAGCGAAATAGCCGTTTTTATAGTCAAGGTTTGCCCTCCGAGCACATCAGGCAACGCTAGCACCGCGATTGATGGCCCCACAGATCACGACTTCTGTAGATCACGTAGGATGATTCATAAAGAGCTGTCACCAACGACACAAACGGCTATTGCCTTCGCCCAGCAAACTCAGCCCCCTGCAAATTGAAGGCACGCACCGACATGTGGCGCCGGCGATTCAGCAGATGGTCTCGTTGGGGGAATGGTTGGTGAATCGGGCGCTGGATAGTTTCGATCAGCCAGAGGCGCCGTAACACCGGACCGTGGGGGCGGGCTTGCTCGCGATAGCGGGCTGACAGTCAACTGAGATGTTGAATTCGATGACCTCTTCGCGAGCAAGCCCGCTCCCACAGGTTTGATTGGGGTACATCTGCGGGAGATGGGGCGGCTATCAGGCCGCCATTGCAAGCAAGCTCAGTGCCTACACTTGCTTGGGCAACCGCTGATCAATCACCTGATACAGCGCACTGCTCTCAGGCCAGTTACGCATAAACCGCGCCCGATCCCGCGCATACGCCGGAGCGAAACTGCTGACCGAACCGTGCTGACACATCGAATCCAGATCGATCAACGACCAGCGATCCTTGTCCCAAAACAGATTATGCCCCTTGAAATCCCCATGACTGATGCGCTCGCGAATCAGCTCGGCAAACAAGTGATCCAGCGCCAGCAACTCAGCTTCAGGCGCATCACCACTCTCAACGAACGGCGCAAAGCGCTCAATAATATCCGGCCCCGACAAATACTCGGTAACCAGATAGGCCCGACTGCGCAGCCAGAAAAAACGCTTTTCCAACAGCGCCAGCGGTTTCGGTGTGGAAATGCCGAGGAACGCCAGGCGATTGCCCTCGCGCCATGAATGCCAGGCACGGCTCGGGCGCCAGAAGCGTTTGAGCCAATGGGCAACACCCTTGATGTTGTAGCGTTTGACCAGCAACGTGCGCCCCGCCACCTCGACCCTGCCGACACTCGCCGCACCACCGGTTTTGTACAGGTGCCCCTGATCGAGCAACGCATCGGCCTGCGCCAGCACCGGCAGCATGGCCGCTTCTTCTTCGCGACGGATCGCACGTAAACCGAACGCCCCGCGCTGCACACTGAACAACGTGCATTCGCGGCCGACCTTGATCAGAAAGTCTTTCAAACGCCAGCTGCGGACCTTGTCGACCTGTTTCTGCAAAGCTTCCAGTGGCAAGGCGTGCTCGCCGTTGCTCAACAGGTAATACACCAGCAACTCTTCGGTGAACGGCTCAAGCGACTTGGGCAGTTGAGCGAAAAACACCCCGAGGTTCTCCAGGACTTTCTGTCGGGACAACGGCTGACCAGCCTGCTCGACACGAATACCCGCACCGTCGATCAAGTACAACTGACCGTCGTGGCGCAGCAGGTTGTCCAGGTGCAAGTCTTCCTGCCACAGGCCCTTGCTGTGCAATTGACCGATGGCGCCCAGCGCCTCGGCCAACACCGTCGCTTGCGCGTCCGCCAGCGCCGGCAGCGCTTCGACCTGCTTCCAGGCATCGCCGAGGCTTTCAGCGCCTTCAAGGAAGTCGAACAGCAGCCAACCACCCTCGCCATCCTTCAGGCCATCGGCCAGCAGCCTCGGCGTGGTCAAGCCTTGCGCGGCGAGCAGACGGACACCGTCCAGCTCACGCTGAAAATGCCGCGCCGCCTTGCTGCCCACCAACAGTTTGGCCAGCACCGGACGCCCGCGCCAAACAGCAGCGCCCACGTAACGCTGGCCCGGCAAAACCCGCAACACGCTGAGCAGTTGCAACTGCGCCGGACCTGCGGCATCCGCCAGCTCGATGCTCAATGGCAAGCCAGGCGTACGACCGGCGCTTTTCAATTCAGACAACCGCATCAGAGCGCATCTCCATAGCGCTGCTTGCGTTCATACAGCTTGTTGGCCTTGCCCTCGAGCCACGCCAGCAACGACGCCTCTTCACGCAGAATCTGGCGCAGGGGTTGCTGGAAGTAACCTTTGAGGAAACGCAGCTTGTCGCGACGCGTCAGGCCGATATCCAGCGCCGAGAAATACAACGCCGCCAGATCCTTGTCACGCCAGCGCCGGGTGATCGCCCGGCGGGTCTGGGCACGGTGCAAATCGATCACCGAGAGCTTGAAATCGTCAGCCGTCACCGGTTTATCGGTGTGCAGCAGAAAGTGGCAGATGTAGCAGTCGCGGTGGTTGACCCCGGCGCGGTGCATCATGCCGGTCATGCGCGCCACTTCGGCAATCAGCGCACGCTTGAGTTTTGGTTCCGGCGGCTGCTTGACCCAATCGATGCTGAAGTCTTCCAGGCTGATGGTCGGCGCCAGTTCTTCGGTGACGATAAACGAGTGCTGGTCCGCCGGGTTACTGCCACGCTCGCCGTAAGCGACGGCGGTCATGGTCGGCACGCCGACTTCCTGCAAACGCTGGATAGCCCGCCACTCCTGGCCAGCACCGAGTACCGGCAGTTTGGCCGTGAGCAGATTCTTGCAGATCTCGCCCCAGCCGATGCCCCGGTGAATTTTCACAAAGAAGCCGTTCCCGGCCACTTCGGTGCGCAGGGTCCGACGAGCTTCGAGTTCACGGTAAACCTCGCCCTTCAGGCCTTCGACTTCGGTGAACGCATCGCGCCCGGCCCAAAGGCTCTTGAACGGTTCGGCAAGAATCAGCTTCATCAGTGTTGCTCCGCCAGAATCACATCCGCCGCGTGCTGCGGCATGCTGTAGAGATCGGCCGTGTCAGCGAAGGCCAGGCCATTACGGCTCCAGGCCGCACGCGCTGCGTCGTCGCTCAACATGGTCGTCAGGTACTGCGTGAGTTGCGCCTGTTCAAACGGTTCGTCCAGCACCAGGCCGCTGTCGGCCTCAGCAATGTAATGCGCATAACCGCACACCGCGCTGACCAGCACCGGCAAGCCGGCCACCAGCGCTTCAAGCAATACCGTCCCGGTATTTTCGTTGTACGCCGGGTGGATCAACAGGTCGGCACCGAGCAGGAAACGCGGGATATCGCTGCGGCCCTTGAGGAACTGCACGTTATCGCCGAGCCCCAACGTGGCACTCTGTAGCTGGAATACTTTGGGGTCGTCCTGGCCAATTACAAATAGCCGGGTACGTTTACGCAGCTCCGATGGCAACGCGGCCAGTGCCTTGAGGCTGCGATCGACACCCTTGGTCTTGAACCCGGACCCGATCTGCACCAGCAACAAGTCATCGTCAGCCAGGGAAAATTCTCGACGGAATTCAGCGCGAATTTCAGCGGCATTGGCCGGCGCACGCCGGTCCAGGGCAATGCCCGGTGGCAGCAGATGGAAGCGCTCAAGCGGCGTGTCGTAATGCTTGATGAACAGCGGCTGCTGGACTTCGGAAATCATCAACACTTCGGTTTTCGCATCTTTGGCGAACACCGCGCGCTCGTACTCGGCGAAGTGCCGGTAGCGGCCCCAGCGCCGGTAGAGGGCATTGCGCAGGGTCTGCGCCTTATCCTCGAAGCAGCCATCGGCAGCGTAGTAGACGTCGAGCCCCGGCATTTTGTTGAAGCCGATCAACCGGTCCACCGGACGCTTGGCCAGATCGGCTTCCATCCAGGCACTCAGCTTCTCATTACGGCGATGATTGAAGATCGCCTTGACCGGCGCCACCAGCACTTCGAAACCCGGCGGCACATCGCCTTCCCAGATCAGCGTGTAGACACGGATCTGATGCCCGCGCTGCTGACATTCCAGGGCGATGCGCATGAAATCACGCTGCAATCCACCAAACGGGAAATATTTGTAAAGGACAAAAGCCAATTGCATCAGCGCAGCTCCTCAGCCAGTAGCGGCGGCTGCAAAAGCGTGATTAAACGGCTCGCGACACGCTCGGGGTTCAGGCGAGTGAAGCACAACGGCCACTCGCGCTTGAGATCGAATCGACGCTGATCTTCAGCGGTCGGTTGGTAAGCACATTTCTTTTGCAGGCACGGCGCACACGGGAAGTCGCTCGCCAGGTGCACCTGGCTTTTGCCATAGGCACCGGTCAGACCCGGATTGGTCGGACCGAACAGTGACACCGTCGGCACGTCCAGCGCAGCGGCCAGATGACCGAGGCCCGTGTCGACTGCCACACAGGCTTGCGCACCGGCCAGCACTTTGGCGACGCCGGCCAGGTTCAATTTGGGCAGTACTTCGGCATTGCGCAGACCTTTGGCGATGCGCTCGGCCCGAGCCTTTTCGGCCGGGTTGCCCCACGGAAGTTTCACCGCCATGCCAAGGTGGCCCATGCGTTCGGCCAACTCACGCCAGTAAGCTTCCGGCCAATGCTTGGTGTCCCACGTCGTGCCGTGCAGGAACAACACGTAAGGATTCTTGCGCGGCAGCTCGACCAACCGCTCGACGTTCAGGCCATAGTCGCCCAACCCTTGCGGCAGGTCGTAACCCAGCGCCACGGCGAACAACTGACGCAGTCGTTCCACGGCGTGTTGCCCACGGGCGACCGCCAGACGTCGGGAATAAAATCGCGCGGCGATAGGTTCACGGGCCGAGTTCTTGTCCAGCCCGGCTATCGGCGCGCGGACGTAACGGGTCAGCCAGGCGCTTTTGAGCAGCCCCTGAGCATCGATCACCAGGTCGTATTTCGTGGAACGAACGCTTTGCTTGAAGCGTTTCCACTCGCCGCTTTTGACGGTTTGCCAGAGGTTCTTGCGCCAGCGACGGATCGCCACCGGAATCACCTTGCCGACAGCCGGGTGCCAGGTCGGGATCTCGGCGAAGCCTTCTTCCACCACCCAGTCGAACTTGATGCCCGGGATCGCCCGTGCCGCGTCGGTCAACGCCGGCAACGCATGAATCACGTCGCCCAGCGAAGAAGTCTTGATCAACAATACCCGCAACTTAACGGACCTCTACCGGAGCGCCTTGCAGGCGTTCTAACGCTTCGTTCACCGGTTGCGGCGTGAGCTGGCGCAAGCAGTTGTAATGACCGAAACGGCAGGTGCGATCGAAACACGGACTGCACTCGATACCCAGGCGAACGATCTCGACCTTCTCGGCCAGTGGCGGCGTGAAGCCTGGCGACGTCGAGCCGTAGACCGCCACCAGCGGACGGTTCAGCGCTGCCGCTACGTGCATCAGGCCGGAGTCGTTGGACACCACTGAATCGGCGCAAGACAGCAAGTCGATGGCCTCGGCCAGCGAAGTAGCGCCACTGAGGTTCACCGACTCTTCACGCAGGCCCGGAATCAGTCGCGAGCGAATGTCTTCGCCGACCGCGTGATCGTTCTTCGAACCGAACAACCAGACTTGCCAGCCTTCGCGGATTTTCGCTTCGGCGACCTTGGCATAGTGCTCCGACGGCCAACGCTTGGACTCGCCGAACTCGGCACCTGGGCACAGCGCCAGCACCGGACGATCAAGGGCCAGATCGAACTTGGCCAGCGCGGCGTCGCGGCTGGTCGGATCGATTTGCAGGCTCGGGCGCGGATACGGCTTGGGCAACTCGGCGCCCGACTCATAGGCGAGTGCCATGAAGCGCTCGATCATCAGCGGGTAACGCTCTTTATCGAGGGGGCGCACATCGTTGAGCAAGCCGTAACGGAACTCGCCACGCCAACCGGTGCGTTTCGGGATGCCGGCAAAGAACGGCACCAGCGCCGACTTCAGCGAGTTGGGCAGCAAAATCGCCTGATCGTACTGGCCGGCCAGGGACTTGCCGATCCGCCGCCGCGTTGCCAGCTCCAGCACGCCGTGGCCGAGCGGAAAGCTCAAGGCCTGACGCACTTCGGGCATCCGCTCAAGGATCGGCCGACTCCACTCGGGGGCCAGCACGTCGATTTCGCACTGAGGATGACGCTGTTTCAGACACTGGAAGAGTGTCTGCGCCATCACCATGTCACCGACCCAACTGGGCCCAACGATCAGAATTTTCATGTGTTTTCCAAAAACGAACCGGGGAGGCCATTGCCTCCCCGCCTCGAGAATTCTACAAAACGCTGTCGATCCACTGTGGGAGCGAGCCTGCTCGCGATGACGGCCTGACAGTCACCATAAATGTTGGATGTGACGGCCTCATCGCGAGCAGGCTCGCTCCCACATTGGGTATTGAGTGTTTCAAATATCCTGTTCAGCTTAACCCCAGCTCGCGCCAGATCCGCAACACTTCCCGTCGCTCGGCCACAAACTGGTCCCCCGGAATCACCCCGGCCTCATTCTGCAGGGCCTGACGATGGGCGGCCGAGCGGTAGGTTTTATAGGCCTCGCGCAACAGGCTGGCGTCTTCGGCGGGCATCAACCCGACCTCCTCCAGACCTTCCAGGATGCGGATGTTATCCGTATAGCGGAGCAGCGAAGGGTGCGTGTCAGACCACGCCAAGGCGGCGTATTGCACCATAAATTCAATATCGACGATACCACCGGCATCCTGCTTGAGGTCGAACGGCGCAGTGGCTTCGAAGGCATTGGACGCGGTCCCGGCAGCGGTGCCCTTGCTCCCCAGGTTGTCGCGCATCTTGGCGCGCATCTCACTGACTTCCTGGCGCAGCTTGGGTAAATCGCGTGCCCGGCCCAGAACTTTCGCCCGGACTTTCTCGAAGGCCTGGCCGACATCCTGACTGCCGACCAGCACCCGCGCCCGCACCAGTGCCTGATGCTCCCAGGTCCAGGCTTCGTTTTCCTGATAACGCTCGAACGCCCCCAACGAACTGACCAACAGCCCCGACGCGCCGGAAGGGCGCAGGCGCATATCGACTTCGTACAACTGGCCGGAGTTGGTCTGGGTGGTCAGCAAATGGATGATCCGCTGGCCCAGCCGGGTGAAGAACTGCGCGCCGTCGATCGGTTTCGGGCCGTCGGTTTCTGCCTGCGGATCACCATCGTGGATGAACACCAGGTCGAGGTCCGAACCATGCCCCAACTCCAGGCCGCCGACCTTGCCATAACCGACAATGACGAAGCCCGGGTCGCACAAGGTTCCGTCGGAACGCTGCGGTGAGCCGTACTTGGCGACCGTCTGGCGCCAGGCCAGGGCCAGCACTTGCTCCAGAATGGCTTCGGCGAGCCAGGTCAGGTAGTCGCTGACTTTCATCAGCGGCAGGCTGCCGGCAATTTCCGAGGCCGCCACCCGCAGGCGGTGCGCCAACTTGAAATGCCGCAAGGCTTCCATCTGTTGCTCGAGATCATCCTCGGGAATCCGCGTCAGCCGCTCGCGTAATTCAGCGGCCAACTCCGGTGCCAACGGTGGCTTGAACAGTCGCCCTTCGTTGAGCAATTCGTCGAGCAGCAGCGGGAAGCGAGTGATCTGCTCGGAAATCCATGGGCTGGCCGCGCACAAGGTCAACAGGCGTCGCAGTGCGCCGGGATTTTCGGTGAGCAACACCAGATAAGCCGAGCGCCGCGCCACCGCTTCAACCAACGGCAACACGCGCTCCAGCACCAGGTCCGGGCTGGCATGTTCCACCGCTTGCGCCAGCAAACGCGGAATAAAGGCATCGAGCCGTTCGCGCCCCAGACGTTGCATCGCCCGCAATTGCGGACTGCTGCGCAGGCTGGCAAGCGTTTTCAGAGCCTTGGGCGCATCGACAAAGCCGCCTTCTTCCAACTGACGGCAAGCGGCCTCTTCATCCTGGGCCTCCTCCCAAAGCGGCAACCATTCACCGCCGACCACCACTTCACTCTCCTCGCCTTCCTCTTCATCGGGGTCAGCGATCACTTGACGGAAGTGCCAGTCGACCCGGCCGCGCCAATACATCAGTTGCTCATGGAACGCTGTCCAATTGGCAAAACCCATCATAAAGGCAATGCGTGCCTGATCCTGCTCGCCATGCGGGAGCATTTGCGTCTGACGGTCGGCAATCGCCTGGATCGCGTGCTCGGTGTAGCGCAGGAATTCGTAGCCTTCGCGCAGCTCGGCGATCACTGCCGGCGGCAGGTAACCCTGCCCTTCCAGCGTGCCCAGTACTTTTAATAGAGGGCGCTGCTGCAAACTCAGGTCGCGCCCCCCGTGAATCAGCTGGAAGGCCTGCGCGATAAACTCAACTTCGCGAATGCCGCCAGAGCCGAGCTTGATGTTGTCGGCCATGCCTTTGCGCCGGACTTCCTGCTGAATCAGCTGCTTCATGGTGCGCAGTGCTTCGATGGCCGAGAAATCCAGGTATCGCCGGTAAACGAACGGTCGCAGCATGTCGAGCAATTGCGCCCCCGCCGCCTGATCACCGGCCACCACCCGCGCCTTGATCATCGCGTAACGCTCCCAGTCGCGCCCCTGGTCCTGGTAGTACTGCTCCAATGCATTGAAGCTGAGCACCAGCGCACCGGATGAACCGTACGGCCGCAAGCGCATGTCGACGCGGAATACAAAACCGTCGACGGTCATCGGGTCCAGCGCCTTGATCAACCGCTGGCCCAGGCGAATGAAGAACTCCTGGTTATCCAGCGCACGCTTCACGCCAACCGTTTCGCCACCTTCGGGGTAAGCGAAGATCAGGTCGATGTCCGACGACAGGTTGAGCTCCACGGCGCCAAGCTTGCCCATCCCGAGGATGACCATGTGCTGAGGCTCGCCACTGCGCCGCCCGGTGGGCGTACCGAATTGCTGGCAATGGCGCTGATACAACCATTGATAAGCCTGATCGATGCTCGCATCGGCCATGTCCGAGAGGTCGCGGCAGGTCTGGATCAGATCCGCCTGGCGGGTCAGGTCGCGCCAGATGATCCGCACTTGCTGACGGTTGCGCTGACGGCGCAATACGCGGCCCAACTCATCGTCGGTGGTGGCCGCCTGCACGGCGGCGGCGATCTGGGCGCACATTTCACCGGCGGCGAAACTTCGGTCGAGTTCGCCGGACTGCACAAGCTCAAGCAACATCAATGGGTCACGCAGGCTCTGCTCAATGACAAAATCGCTGGCCGCGGTCACTCGGGCAAACGCTGCCCAGCGCTCTGGCGACCAGGTCGACAGGCCATGATCATCGTCAAACAGGGCAACAGCGGCACGGAACGACTGCTCGGCGCGGCTGACAAGCGGAAGAAGAATGGCCGGCAGTTCGGCAAGCGAAGGAAGGCTCATGGTCTATCCTTGATCGGCGTAGAAAGGGCTGTCTGTAGTGAATACATGAAATGCACTACGCAAAGGACTGTCGAACAAAAGTTAGAAATAGCTGAAATATCTGTTTTTTTGGCAGCCAGCATCAAACTTCCACCTATCTCGGTTAGCTAAAGACCAACAGTAACGATTATTCTCACAACGCAGCAGGAGGCCACACGCTCATCCCCTGTAGTTTTACTACTCGTATATACATTCGAAAGGCTGAAATGGCCGACGATTTGTAGTAAAACTACACGCCGCCGAATCAACCTCCGGCATTCCAAGAATTTATAACGTCTGCCCACAAGGCCAGTCGCTAACTCAGGCAACCGATTCTGGAAGCCTTTCCGCCCTGGAGCAAGCCATGCAAGACCTCGATCCCGTCGAAACCCAGGAATGGCTGGACGCCCTGGAATCGGTTCTCGACAAAGAAGGCGAAGACCGTGCTCACTATCTGATGACCCGTATGGGCGAACTCGCAACCCGCAGCGGTTCGCAATTGCCTTACGCCATCACCACGCCATACCGCAACACCATTCCCGTTACCCACGAAGCACGCATGCCTGGCGACCTGTTCATGGAACGCCGCATTCGCTCGCTGGTACGCTGGAACGCGATGGCCATGGTAATGCGTACGAACCTGAAAGATTCTGACCTGGGCGGTCACATCTCCAGCTTCGCCTCCAGCGCAACCCTGTACGACATTGGCTTCAACTATTTCTTCCAGGCCCCGACCGACGAACACGGCGGCGACCTGATCTACTTCCAGGGCCACACCTCGCCAGGCGTTTACGCCCGTGCATTCATGGAAGGCCGCATCACCGAAGACCAGATGAACAACTTCCGCCAGGAAGTCGATGGTCAGGGCCTGTCGTCCTACCCTCACCCATGGCTGATGCCTGACTTCTGGCAGTTCCCGACCGTATCCATGGGTCTGGGCCCGATCCAGGCGATCTACCAGGCACGCTTCATGAAGTACCTGGAACACCGTGGCTTCATCCAGCCGGGCAAACAGAAAGTCTGGTGCTTCCTGGGCGACGGCGAGTGCGACGAGCCGGAATCCCTGGGCGCGATCTCCCTGGCCGGCCGCGAGAAGCTGGACAACCTGATCTTCGTCATCAACTGCAACCTGCAGCGCCTCGACGGCCCGGTTCGCGGCAATGGCAAGATCATCCAGGAACTCGAAGGCGTGTTCCGCGGTGCTCAGTGGAACGTGACCAAAGTCATCTGGGGCCGTTTCTGGGACCCACTGCTGGCCAAGGACGTCGACGGCATCCTGCAACGCCGCATGGACGAAGTCATCGACGGCGAGTACCAGAACTACAAAGCCAAAGACGGCGCGTTCGTGCGTGAACACTTCTTCAACACGCCAGAACTCAAGGCGATGGTTGCCGATCTGTCCGACGACGAGATCTGGAAGCTCAACCGTGGCGGCCACGACCCGTACAAGGTCTACGCGGCGTACCACGAAGCGGTCAACCACAAAGAACAACCGACCGTCATCCTGGCCAAGACCATCAAGGGTTATGGCACCGGTGCCGGCGAAGCAAAAAACACTGCGCACAACACCAAGAAAGTCGATGTCGAGAGCCTGAAGTTGTTCCGCGACCGCTTCGACATTCCGGTCAAGGACGCAGAGCTGGAAAACCTGCCGTTCTTCAAACCGGAAGAAGGCAGCGCCGAAGCCCGCTACCTGAGCGAGCGCCGTACCGCACTGGGTGGTTTCGTGCCTCAGCGTCGCGCCAAGAGCTTCAACATCCCGACGCCTCCACTGGACACCCTCAAGGCAATTCTGGACGGCTCGGGCGACCGTGAAATTTCCACCACCATGGCCTTCGTGCGGATCCTCGCGCAACTGGTCAAGGACAAGGAAATCGGTCCGCGCATCGTACCGATCATCCCGGACGAAGCCCGCACCTTCGGTATGGAAGGCATGTTCCGTCAGTTGGGCATCTACTCCTCCGTCGGCCAGCTCTACGAGCCAGTCGATAAAGACCAGGTGATGTTCTACAAGGAAGACCAGAAGGGCCAGATCCTCGAAGAAGGCATCAACGAAGCGGGCGCCATGAGCTCCTTCATCGCCGCCGGTACTTCGTACTCCAGCCACAACCAGCCGATGCTGCCGTTCTACATCTTCTACTCGATGTTCGGCTTCCAGCGTATCGGCGACCTGGCCTGGGCCGCTGGCGACAGCCGTACCCGTGGCTTCCTGATCGGCGGCACCGCCGGCCGGACCACGCTGAACGGCGAAGGCCTGCAACACGAAGACGGTCACAGCCACATCCTGGCTGCCACCATCCCGAACTGCCGCACCTATGATCCAACCTACGGCTATGAGCTGGCGGTGATCATCCAGGACGGCATGAAGAAGATGACCGAAGAGCAGCAGGACGTTTTCTACTACATCACCGTGATGAACGAGTCCTACCAGCAGCCAGCCATGCCGGCCGGTGTGGAAGAAGGCATCATCAAGGGCATGTACCTGCTCGAAGAAGACACCCGCGAAGCGGCGCACCACGTTCAGCTGATGGGTTCCGGCACCATCCTGCGTGAAGTCCGTGAAGCGGCGAAGATTCTGCGTGAAGAGTTCAACGTCGGCGCTGACGTGTGGAGCGTTACCAGCTTCAACGAACTGCGTCGCGATGGCCTGGCCGTAGAGCGCACCAACCGTCTGCACCCTGGCCAGAAGCCTAAGCGCAGCTACGTTGAAGACTGCCTGATCGGCCGTAAAGGCCCGGTCATTGCATCGACCGATTACATGAAGCTGTTCGCCGAGCAGATCCGTCAGTGGGTTCCGTCCAAGGAATTCAAAGTGCTGGGCACCGACGGTTTCGGCCGCAGCGACAGCCGCAAGAAACTGCGTCATTTCTTCGAAGTCGACCGTCATTTCGTGGTGTTGGCAGCCCTTGAAGCATTGGCTGACCGTGGCGACATCGAACCTAAGGTGGTGGCTGAAGCCATCGTCAAGTTCGGTATCGACCCGGCAAAACGCAACCCACTGGACTGCTGAGGAGAGACTCTGTGAGCGAACTCATTCGCGTACCTGACATCGGCAGCGGTGAAGGTGAAGTAATTGAACTGTTTGTGAAGGTCGGCGACCGTATCGAAGCCGATCAGAGCATCCTGACGCTGGAATCGGACAAGGCGAGCATGGAAGTGCCTGCTCCCAAGGCCGGCATCATCAAGAGCCTGAAAGTGAAGCTGGGCGATCGCCTGAAAGAAGGCGACGAACTACTGGAACTGGAAGTCGAAGGTGCCGCTGCTGCTCCTGCGGCTGCGGCTGCCGCTGCGCCGGCTGCCAAAGCTGAAGCCAAACCGGCTGCCGCACCTGCGCCGGCGGCGCCTGCTGCTGCGCCGGCTGCTGCCAGCATTCAGCAAGTGCACGTGCCGGACATCGGTTCGTCGGGCAAGGCCCAGATCATCGAGATCCAGGTCAAGGTCGGCGACACCGTCGCGGCTGATCAGTCGCTGATCACCCTGGAATCCGACAAGGCCAGCATGGAAATCCCTTCGCCTGCCGCTGGCGTGGTCAAGGCCATCAGCGTCAAGCTCAACGACGAAGTCGGCACGGGCGATCTGATTCTGGATCTGGAAGTGGCGGGTGCTGCGGCCCCTGCTGCTGCCGCTCCTGCCCAGGCTGCTGCGCCTGCTGCCGCTGCTCCGGTGCCAGCCGCTGCGGCTCCGGCTGCACCGGTTGCCGACAGCGTTCAGGACATCCACGTCCCGGACATCGGTTCGGCGGGCAAGGCCAAGATCATCGAAGTACTGGTCAAGGCTGGCGACACCGTTGCCGCCGACCAGTCGCTGATCACCCTGGAATCCGACAAGGCGAGCATGGAAATTCCATCGCCTGCCGCTGGCGTGGTGGAAAGCATTTCCATCAAGCTGGATGACGAAGTCGGTACCGGCGACCTGATCCTGAAGCTGAAAGTCAAAGGCGCAGCACCTGCTACAGCCCCGGCTCCAGCCGCTGCTGCTCCGAGCGCTCCTGCTGCTGCACCTGCCACTCAGGCTGCAGCCGCGCCTGCAGTTGCCGCCCCGGCCGCTGCTCCAGCCAAGCCTGGCGCCAAGGTTCACGCAGGTCCTGCGGTGCGCCAACTGGCCCGTGAATTCGGCGTCGAGCTGAGCGCGGTCAGCCCAAGCGGCCCACACGGTCGCGTGCTGAAAGAAGACGTACAGGTTTACGTCAAAGCCATGATGCAGAAGGCCAAGGAAGCACCGGCCGCTGGCGGAGCAACCGGCGGCGCGGGCATCCCGCCGATTCCGGTCGTGGACTTCAGCCGCTTCGGTGAAATCGAAGAAGTGCCGATGACCCGCCTGATGCAGGCTGGCGCCGCCAACCTGCACCGCAGCTGGCTGAACGTGCCTCACGTGACCCAGTTCGATTCGGCTGACATCACTGAGCTGGAAGCTTTCCGTGTCGCACAGAAAGCCGTGGCCGAGAAGGCTGGCGTCAAGCTGACCGTACTGCCACTGCTGCTCAAGTCCTGCGCACACCTGCTCAAGGAACTGCCGGACTTCAACAGCTCGCTGGCGCCAAGCGGCAAAGCGATCATCCGCAAGAAATACGTGAACATCGGCTTCGCTGTCGACACCCCTGAAGGCCTGCTGGTACCGGTCATCAAGAACGTCGACCAGAAGAGCCTGCTGCAACTGGCTGCCGAAGCCGCTTCCCTGGCTGAAAAAGCCCGGACCAAGAAGCTCTCGGCAGACGAGATGCAAGGTGCCTGCTTCACGATTTCCAGCCTCGGGCACATTGGCGGCACCGGCTTCACGCCGATCGTCAACGCGCCGGAAGTGGCAATCCTCGGTGTTTCCAAGGCAACCATCCAGCCAGTCTGGGACGGCAAAGCCTTCCAGCCGAAACTGATGCTGCCACTGTCGCTGTCCTACGATCACCGTGTGATCAACGGCGCCGCTGCTGCACGCTTCACCAAGCGTCTGAGCGACCTGCTGGGCGACATCCGCACCATTCTGCTGTAAGACCGGGCGGCCCTCCTTCACCGGAGGGCCACTCGTGTTCCACGTTTTCCGAGCGCCACGCTCGTACCTCAACCCCGCCGATTTGGCGGGGCTTTTTTTGCCCGAAAAACACCCGCCACTTCAGCATGCGTCGACATTCGATCAAGCGCTGTATGTATTCCTACTGCCGATAACAGTCGGGACTACTTTCGTCGCTTATCCAGACCACAGCCAAAGTCCACTTGCCTATCAATATTTATCGCCCAACGAACCATAGGATAGCGCCAACAAAGTGCACTAACCGTTTTCACAAAACACTATAACTTTCACCGCTACATTTCGAATGGACTCGAAAATGTTCAAACCGACTGTTGGCCCGATTATTGGCCACACGACAACTAACCATGCCCGTATTTTTTTACGCGGCGATGTAGAAAACAATGCCCCGGTCTTTGCGGGGATACGTTATCGCCGCGCCGCTGATGCGCACTGGTCCAAAGGACTGTTTGTTGCTTTAACCGCACTTCACGACCTGTCCGACGTTATTGCGCTCAACAACCTCGACGCCGATACCGCCTACGAGTACCAGGCTGGCTGGTTCAGCACCATGAGCCCGGTGCACACCGTGGAAACGGTGCAAGAACTCCCCCTGCAATGGCCGAAAGAAATCTATCGTTTTCGTACCGCATCGAGCAAAACCACCGCTGCACGCGGCTATATCGTTGGCTCATGCCGCTACCTGCGCATGACACTGGGTGTGCCATCGGCGCCCGCCAAGGGCGACCGGATTTTTGCCGCCATCGGCGCCCTGGCTGAAACGGCATCGCCACCGATCAGCGCCTTGTTGATGACGGGTGACCAGGTTTATCTGGATGACCTGAATGTTATCGCCCCCGACCGGGAGTACACGGAGATTCTCGGCAAGTATCGAGCCGCCTTTTCCCAGCCACACATTCAGAAGTTAATGGCCTCACTTCCAACTTACATGATCCTCGACGACCACGAAATAGAAGACAACTGGCCCGCCAACAAAAGCGCAGGCGACACATTCCTCTACGCCAACGCAATGGCGGCGTATGAGTTATATCAGGCCCGTCATAGCCCGGTTCATGAGTTACTGCCCAATGGGCAACCCAGCCGCGAACTAACACAGTACTGGTATCAGTTTTCCGAAGGGGATATCGAATGGTTCGTGACCGACAGTCGAACCCGGCGCACGCTCTCGGCCGACGATCGACGCATCCTCGATGCAGAGCAGGAGCAAGCCCTGCTCAAATGGCTGATCAACAGCCCGGCACGGGTCAAGTTCGTGGTCACCAGCGTGATGTTCTACCCCGACCGCAAGCACCATGGCGACGATGCCTGGAAAGCTTTTCCCGAGCAACGTCTGCGTCTGCTGGAAACCATCCGGGCCCACAGGATCAAGAACGTCATCATCGTTTCCGGTGATGTTCATGGTTCACTCACCAGCCGCCTGAGTCACAGCGAGGATCCGGACTTCGAGGTTCACACCATCGTCTCGTCGCCCCTGTGCAACAGCGCGCTGCTGCCCTACGCCAAAGCCTCGACCTTCATACTCGACCAGCCACTGGTACGGACCGCCGCGGGCGACTATCACCACCAACTGACCAGCAACGTGGTCAGCCAGGATAACTTTGCGCACCTGGTGGTCGACGCGCAGCACATACAAGTGACTTACCACGACGCGAATGGCAACGCCCTGCAATCGATAAGCATCGCACTGCGCAGCACTCTATAGAACGGAAATACGGTAAAACACTGCTCCCGTAGCAGCTGCCGAGCCCGCGAGGCTGCGTTCGAGGACGAAGTCCTCGTAAATCCTGGGTACTCGGTTTGCCTGAAAGAGCCCGTTAGCTGATTCAACGTCTGCTTCGCAGCCGAACGCAGCCTCGCGGGCTCGGCAGCTGCTACAGGAGCCCGCGCAAGCAACTTATTGCAGAAATACGGTTGCCTGCCGACACAGTCTTATAGCACTTAGCCTTCATCCTTACTTGTCAGTCAGTGCAGCATGATGCAACCTTGCCGCAGGCAACAGTAAAGAGGGCGCGAGCCCGGCGCGATCAGCATTTTCGAAGCGAGTTTCTTCCATGAAAAGCCATCCCGATGCCGCCAGCCGTATGGTGGCCGAGGTAGTGACGCAGTTGCCTGTGCCCTCGCGGCTCGGCATGCTGCGTTTCGAACGGCTGAATGAACCAAGCTGGGCGTTGCTGTTCCTTGACCCAAATTGCGAACGCCAGTTCGGTTTGCCCGCTGTCGAACTGTGCGCTCTGGTCGACTCACCCTACGCGAGCCTGATGGAGCCCGAAGCACGCTATCAGTTGCACGATGCGATCCAGCAGCAATTGACCGTAAGCCCGCATTACCTGGTCCGCTACACGCTCCACACCGCCCAAGGCTCCCTCAGCCTGCTTGAATTGGGCGAAGCCTACAAACAACACAATCGCCACCTGCTACGCGGCTATCTGCTGGTAGTCGACGGTTTGTTTACCGATGATCCGCTGCTGCCGGCACTGGACCTGGAAACCCAGAACTCGCGCCTGCAGATTGCCCTGGAACTGAACCAGCGCGCCCAGCAGGAACAACTGCTGCATCTGGATCGCGCTCGCGCCCAGCAAGACCTGATCCTGCTGCTCGCCCGCCAGCGCTACAGCAACGGCAACTCCTTGCAAGAGGCCGCCGAACTGATCACCCGCAGCGCCTGCGACATCTACGAAATCGACTGCGCGAGCCTGTGGAACCTCGAAGGTCAGAAGCTGGTGCCGATTTCCGCCTACCGCCGCGCCTCTCAAGAGTACTGGTTACCGGACGTGATTGACGCCAGCAACTTCCCGGATTACCTGGAAGCCTTGCACACCAGCCGCGCAATCGACGCCCGCAATGCCATGCGCGACCCGCGTACCCGGGGCATGGCCGAGAGCCTGCGTCCGCGCGACATCAATGCCATGCTCGACGCCAGCATCCGTGTCGACGGCCAGGTAGTCGGCGTGCTGTGCCTGGAGCAAACCGGCATGACCCGCGCCTGGCAGTCGGACGAGATCGCCTTCGCCGGCGAGCTGGCCGACCAGTTCGCCCAGGTCATCAACAACCACAACCGCCGCACCGCCACCAGCGCCCTGCACCTGTTCCAGCGCGCAGTCGAGCAAAGCGCCAACGCCTTTTTGCTGGTCAATTGCGACGGGGTGGTCGAGTACGTCAACCCGAGCTTCACCGCGATCACCCAGTACAGCACCGAAGAAGTCCACGGCCATCGGCTGTCGGAACTGCCGGCGCTGGAGAACCTCAGCGAACTGCTGTTCGACGCGCCCTCAAGCCTGGCCAAGAGCAACAGCTGGCAGGGCGAGTTCAAGAGCCGACGCAAAAACCTTGAACCGTACTGGGGCCAGTTGTCGATCTCCAAGGTCTACGGCGACAACCGTGAACTGACCCACTACATCGGCATCTACGAAGACATCACCCAGACCAAGCTCGCCCAACAACGTATCGAGCGCCTGGCCTACACCGACAACCTGACCAACCTGGGCAACCGTCCGGCGTTCATCCGCAACCTCGATGAGCGTTTCGCCCGTGACAGCGACACCCCGATCTGCCTGCTGCTGGTAGACATCGACAATTTCAAGCGGATCAATGACAGCCTCGGCCACCAGACCGGCGACAAATTGCTGATCAGCCTGGCCCGGCGGCTGCGCAACAGCCTGAGCCCGAGCGGTAGCCTGGCGCGTTTCGCCAGTAACGAGTTCGCGGTGCTGCTGGACGATACCCACCTTGAAGCCGGCCAACAGATCGCCAGCCAATTGTTGATGACGCTGGATAAACCGATGTTCGTCGACAACCAATTGATCAGCGTCACCGGCTCCGTGGGCCTGGCCTGCGCGCCGCCGCACGGCCGCGACCCGCAAACCCTGATGCGCAATGCGGGGCTCGCGCTGCACAAGGCCAAGGCCAACGGCAAACATCAGGTACAGGTGTTTACCGAAGCGCTGAACGCCGAGGCCAGCTACAAGCTGTTCGTGGAAAACAACCTGCGCCGCGCCCTGACCCAGAACGAGCTGGACGTGTTCTACCAGCCCAAGCTGTGCCTGCGCTCCGGGCGCTTGCTGGGGATGGAAGCGTTGCTGCGCTGGAACCATCCGGAAAAGGGCATGATCCGCCCGGATCAGTTCATCAGCGTCGCCGAAGAAACCGGCCTGATCATTCCCATCGGCAAATGGATCGCCCGTCAGGCGTGTCGCATGAGCAAAGAGCTGACCGCCGCCGGGCTGGGCAATTTGCAGGTAGCGATCAACCTGTCACCCAAGCAGTTTTCTGACCCGGACCTGGTCTCATCGATTGCCAACATCCTCAAGGAAGAGCAACTGCCCGCGCGCTTGCTGGAACTGGAACTGACCGAAGGCCTGCTGCTGGAAGCCACCGAAGACACGCACTTGCAGCTCGACCAACTCAAGCGCCTGGGCCTGACCCTGGCCATGGACGACTTCGGCACCGGCTACTCATCGCTCAGCTACCTGAAGAAATTCCCGATCGACATCATCAAGATCGATCGCAGCTTCATCCACGAAATCCCGGACAACCAGGACGACATGGAAATCACCTCGGCCGTGATCGCCATGGCCCACAACCTCAAGCTCAAAGTGGTCGCCGAAGGCATCGAAACCGCCGAACAACTGGCGTTCCTCCGTCGCCACCGCTGCGATGTCGGCCAGGGCTACCTGTTCGACCGGCCGATCCCGGGCGCCGAGCTGATCGAGAAGCTCAAACGCTATCCGCGTGGCCCAATCGCCTGACAACACACCGCAAAACCTGTGGGAGCGAGCTTGCTCGCGATAGCGGCTTTACATTCAACATCAATGGTTAATGTCACACCGCTATCGCGAGCAATCGAGCGTCGACCGGCTGCTTCCACATAGATTTCGCTTAACTGGCTGGCATTTGGCACACTGACACTCTGTGTATCTACATTCCAACCTGACTGAGAGGACTGATCATGGTTCTGCGCTCGGAAATCCTGGTGAACAAAAACGTGCTCCCGACTAAAGAACAAGCGCTGCCTGGCCGCGAAACCCCGATAAAAGTACCGGACGAACACTTCGTCAACGGCCATCCGCTGCTGGGTCCGTTTCCGGGCAATGTGGACTTCGCGATCTTCGGCCTGGGTTGCTTCTGGGGCGCAGAGCGTCGCTTCTGGCAGCGCGAAGGTGTGTACAGCACGGCCGTGGGTTACGCCGGTGGCTTCACCCCGAACCCGACCTACGAAGAAGTCTGCTCGGGCCTGACCGGCCACAGCGAAGTCGTGCTCGTGGTCTACGAGCCGGAAAAAGTCAGCTACGAACAATTGCTGGCGATGTTCTGGGAACTGCACAACCCGACTCAGGGTATGCGCCAGGGCAACGACATCGGCACCCAGTACCGCTCGGTGATCTACGCCACCAACCCAAGCCAGTTGGCAGCGGCCAAGGCCAGCAAGGAAGTGTTCCAGGCGGAACTGACCAAAGCCGGCCTCGGCACCATCACCACTGAAATCGAAGAAGCCCCGACGTTCTACTACGCCGAGGCCTATCACCAGCAATACCTGGCGAAAAACCCTGAAGGGTATTGCGGGATTGGCGGTACGGGCGTGACCTGCCCGATTTGATGGGTGAACACAGTACCTGTGGCGAGGGAGCTTGCTCCCGCTGGGGCGCGAAGCGGCCCTAAAATCAGTGACAACGTTCTTTCAGATAGAACCTATATACCGATTTTACGACTGCTTCGCAGCCGAGCGGGAGCAAGCTCCCTCGCCACACATTACTCGGCGATCAACCAATCCATCTGCCACCCGCCCTGGGTCTGGCCGAGCTTCTTCGACAGCCACGGCAGCAACTCGCGCAACTCTTCCTCAAGCCCCCACGGCGGATTGGCAATCGCCAACCCGGAACCGTTCAAGCTGTTCGGCGTATCCAGCGGATGCACCAGCAACTCCACGCGCAACAACTTCGGCGCACCGGTGCCCGCCAGGTCCTGGTAGAAACGACGCAACATGCGCTGGTCCTTCACCGGGTACCAGATCGCCGCCACGGTTTGACGCATCCGGCCAATCGCTTCTTTCAACGACGCGGCGCAACGCTGCATCTCGTCGAGCTTCTCGAACGGCGGATCAATCAGCATCAACCCACGCTTTTCCGGCACCGGCAACAACGCCCGTGGCACGTGCCAGCCTTCGCCCAGGTGCACTTTTACCCGGCGATCGCCCTTCATGTTGTCCTTGAGCAGCAACCCGTCTTCCGGGTGTTTCTCGTTGAGCAACACCCGGTCCTGCGGACGGGTCAAACGTCGCGCCAACTCAGGCGAGCCTGGGTAGTAGCGCAATTCGCCATCCGGGTTCATCTCATGCAAGACGCGCATGTAATCGGCGGTCAGCGGCGGCAGATCCTGCTCGCCCCACAAGCGTGCGATGCCTTCCAGGTATTCACCGGTACGGCTCGCCTGATCGCCCTGCAGGTCATACAGACCAATGCCGGCGTGGGTGTCGAGATAGGCAAACGGCTGCTCCTTGCGCGACATCAAGGCGATGAGGCGGGTCAAGGTCAGGTGTTTGAACACATCGGCGTGATTGCCGGCGTGGAAGGCGTGACGATAATTCATGGCTGCTCCTGCGAAGGAGGCGAAGTTTACCTTGTACCGCGTCCAGCGTCAGGGGGTTGGCAGCCGAGCGGATGGAACAACGCATCACCTGTGGCGAGGGGGCTTGCCCCCGCTGGGCCGCAAAGCGGCCCCAAAACCGGCGATCACTTTTTCAAGACATACCGCATTCGCCGGGATTACGACTGCTACGCAGCCGAACGGGGCGGTGCGGCGATCCGACAAGCCCCATCGCCACAAAACCGCATGACTTACGCCGAAGGCCGAGCCTGCAACCGCCGTCCGATCACATCCAGCAGATCGCAACCATCGCGCAGCGGGATGGCACACAGCAACGCGAAGTCGTTAAGAATCACCGAGTCGCTGCCTATCTCCCCACGCATAGCCAGGTTCTCCAGCACCTGCGTCACGGCGCGAATACGATAGCCGGCAGCGTCATGCAGGATATCCAGCGGAGCGTGGGTGTCGACGAACAGCGTTGGCATGTCGGAGCAGTTGCTGGTGAGCGCCATGTAGCGGTTGGAAGGATGGGAAGTCGGCGGAACGTAGGGTGGATCGGGGTGAAGTGATGGCATTTGAGATCTCCAATGTAAATGAGAGCTACCATCAGCCTTCCTACAGGCTTAGGTGGCAGCTATACGCGGGGTAGGAATACCGAGCATCGGAGAACTCGACCACGCCGAAGCGTGCCCGCGCACAGCCGCCGCAACAAATCTTATGGACGTACATTGACGGCCGCAAATCAGGTTTCGACGCTAACGCGTTTCCGATGGTATTGAAGGGTTCCTACACCCCGCCACTGAAATGTCAGTGACCACCAAAGGCTATCGGTTGAACTCATTTCGCACCAGTTCACGGAAACCGTTAGGTTTTGAAGGAAACTTCCGACGACTTTGCCCAGAAATTTCGCCTCCGTCTCAGGGTCGTTCTTTTACCAAGTGGACTGATCTTCAAGGCTGGCCTTATGGAGATCGTCTTTCCACGCTTCGCTCGCCAACCGATATATATCCTCAAAAAAACCGCGAGGGTTCTCCATTTCATCCCACCCATCAGGAAATGACGAATACGATTCAGGGTCGTGTGCCAGCAAGGACTCAAAATCATAATCTTCGTTCTGCAGAGCCTCCTCCAAACATTTATAAAGTAGGAACCTTTGTCGATACGTTCGTTTTCTAGGCAAAGAATATTTGAGTATCAACTCCTCTCTGTCCGCGGGATTATTAGGGTCGAATCTTTCCAACTCCTCACCAAGTGTTTCTTCGCGATCATAGATATCAAAACACCCTAGAAAATACGATGGTGTAGGGATGTAAGGTTTTCCAGTTCCAGGATCAATAAGCATTTTTTCTCTACTTTATTGGGTATAGCGTAAACGGTACGCCAGTCTCGGGATCAAATTTCATTTCAAAGCCATTCATATCAATAAGCTTAGGATTCTCAGTGGACTTTGAATTCGGTATATATCCTTCACCAGCACCCGGAAGCCTCATCCTCACAATATCGTTATCCTCCCGATCCTTGCCTGTGAAAGGAGGGAGACCTCTTTCCTTTCTCGTTGTGGCAAGCCTGTAAGCTTCCAACTGCAACTCCCAACTTTTAAACCTTGAGCTTGAGTTAGCTCTTTTTCTCCGTGGGGTTATGCCGGTCATTGGATTCGTACCATCAATTGCCCTTTGCTTAAGAGCAGCATCTGGAACCTCCGGATCGTGCTTCCCAACCATATGCATGCCCTGAGTGTCGTTCAATCTTTTAACTTCTTTTTTGGCACGCTCCTCAGCACTTAACTTGGGGTTCGGCAGCGGCGGCTCTCCCTCATCAACCGCCACGCCCCCCACATCATCCGGCGCCTTACACCCTGGCTTGTTCGGCGGCGGACAATTTCCGTTCAGCCCCAGCGGGTCAATCCACCCCGTCGGATTCGGGGTGTACTGGTAGCCGTTCAGCCCGCCCGCCAATTTGATCGGGTCGGGTGTCAGGTAGCGGCCGATGTCCGGATTGTAGTAGCGATGCCGGTTGTAGTGCAGGCCGCTTTCGGCGTCGAAGTACTGTCCCTGAAAGCGCAACGGCTGCTCGAGCTGTTCTTCACCGAAGTGCTTCAGGCTGGCGAGTTTTCCGTAAGCCTTGTAGGTCGCCGACCAGACGATCTCGCCACCGTAATCCGTCAGTTCCTGCGGGGTGCCGAGGTGGTCGAGTTGGTAGTAGAACGGGCAGGCCTTGCGCGGACCGAAGCCGTCTAGCATGGCCAGGGGGCGGAAGCTGCCGGGTTCGTAGAGGTAGCTGCGGTAGTGTTTTTTGCTGCTTTCGGCGACGAGGTTGTCGCCTTGCCAGAAGAACTCGGTGGTGTAGCCGTCGACGGTTTTGGCGATGCGCCGACCAAAAGCGTCATAGCGGTAGCTGGTGGTTTTGCCATCCGGCAGCGTGACGCCGATCAACCGGTGCTGGCAGTCGTAGCGGTATTCGGTGACGAGTTTCTGCCCGGTGCCGCGGCGCTCAAAGATCAGGTTGCCGAAGGCGTCGTAGTCGTAATGGCGATCGCCTTGCAGCAGCAGGCGGTTGCCTTTGATCGTCGCCAGGCCCGGGCGATCGTGCATTTGCAGGTTGCCGGCCGGGTCGTGTTCAAAGCTTTGCGTCGGTTCGCCGCGGGCAAGGCGTACGCGGGTCAGGCGGTTGAGCGCGTCGTAGTAATAGCTGCGCTGACCGTGGCGGCTGTCCGCGATGGCGGCCAGGTTGCCGTTGACCGCATAGCTGTAGTGGCGCATGTACAGCGGTCGGTCTGACTGGTTGACCGCGTGGGCGTGCAACCGGCCCTGTTCGTCATAGTGATACTGGCTAAGCAGTTGGCCTTGCTGGCGTTGTTGCTCACGCCCTGCGTTAAAGACGTGCGTGGTCAGCCGTGTGCCGTTGAGGTCGATAGCGCTGAGCGCGCCGCCCTTGGCGTGGTGATAATCGAGTGTGCTGTTGTCCGGCAAGCGCAGGCGATTGAGCTGGCCGCAGGCGTCGTAGCCATAACGCAAGGTGCCCCAACCCTGATGCTCGGTGATCAGGCGGTCCTGCTGGTCGTACTCGAACTCCAACGGGTGGTCGTGGCCGTCATCGACGCTGACCAGTCGGCCGAGACCGTCGTAGCAATACTCGACGTTGACGCCATCGGGCAGCGTCTTGACCAGCAGTCGTCCTGCCGTATCGCGCTGGTAGGTGGTGATCAGCGTTGAGCCATCGTCGCCGAACTCGGTTTTCTCCAGCAGATGGCCATTGAGGTCGTAGGAATAGGCAGTACGGCGGCCGTCGAAACCGGTTTCCTGTCGGATCAGCCCATTGAACGTGTAGTCCAGCTGATATTTTTCGCCGGATTCATTCTCGATTTCTGTCAGCAACAACAGCGCGTTGTCGTAGCGATAACGCAGTTGCGTGCCGTCGGCATTGACTCGACGGCTGACCAGATGCGAATCATCGGCGTATTCGTAGCGCGTGACCTGACCCAGCTCATCGCGTTCGGCGGTGATTTTTCCGTAGGCGTTGTAGCTGAAGACGCGGCTGGCGCCGGTGGGAAGTGTTGTCTGAATCAGTCGCCCGACGGCATCCCATTGGTAGCGGGTGACGGCACCGTGTTCGTCCCGCCGGGTAATCTGCCGACCCAAAGCATCGTAGGAAAACTGACGCTGACCACCGTCTGGCAACATTTCTTCGAGCAGTTGCCCCAAGCCGTTCCAGACGAACACATGCCGACTGGTGTCCGGATAACGGATCGACAGCAGCCGCCCCTGAGTGTCGTAGTGGTAATGCGTGATATGCCCGTCGGGATCGGTCGCTTCAGTGACATCGCCCTGAGCATTGCGCCGGTACTTCCACACGGCCTTGCCGCGATACCGCGCATGCAGGAAACCGTCGCGGTATTCGTAGGCCGTCGGTTCGTCTTCCGGTGGAATCAGCGCGACAAGCCGTCCGGCCTCGTCGTAACGGTATTCAGTGACGGCCCCCAGCGGATCCTGCTCGGCAATCAGCCGACCCTTGTCATCGTAGGCCTTGAGATGCTCGCCACCCTCCAGGTCGACCTTGCGCACCAGTCGCGCCCGATCGTCATGGACGTAAACCTCTTCGCTGCCATCGATATTCAGGACAGTGACACCGCCCTGGTCATCCCAGACGTACTGCGCATCCATCTGCGAAAACGATGCCCAGTGCCGAATGCATCTGGCAGCCTTGCCGGACCTTTCCCACTCCCAGAAAAAGCTCGCACCACCCGCCAATTGCCGCTGCAAAATGACGTGTTGAGCGTCATAGTCGTAGCGCTCGCTTTCACCCGCGGCGTTGGTCGCCTCGATCAGTTGTTTGCGTTCGTCGTAGCGATAACTCACCAGCGTCTGCTCGGTGCGCCACGCCTCGTCGAGGCTCTGGGCCGGAACAAAGCACTGGTAGTCGATGGCGATCAGATGACTGCGGTCATAACGCAACAGCAAGGCGCGCCCCGCGCCGTTATCGAGGCGTTTGATGCGCTCCTGACGGTCGCGGGTAATGCGCAGACGGTTGTCGTAAGCGTCGCTGATGGTCGTCAGCCGGCCGTTATGAAAGTGATAAAAACGCGCGTCGTCGCCGGCCTGGGCGAGGATCAGTTCCTCGGGCTCATCACCCAGATAAATCGCCGCCCGCGACAGACTGTTATGGATCGCCGGGCGCTCGACGTTCGGTAACGGGAATGCCGTACGACGGTTTTCGTGGTCGATCCAGATGACGTTGTCGCCGTCGATTTCCAGGCGATGCGCCAGCGAATGGCTCCAGCCAAAGCCCAGTCCGCTATCGATCTCGGCGGCGCTGGTGCGATAGAGCCGGGTGAAGTCGAACGGCAGAATCCCGTCCAGCGAACCATCGACCAAGGTCAGCAGCTCTTCGCCAGTGACCATCGACACCGGGCATTTGTTGGTGGCGGTTTTATCTGCCGAATCGGCGCTGTCGCCGTTGGGGTTTTTCGCCTGCGCCGGGACGTCGACGTGAGGCTCGTGTTTATTCAGCGTGGAGTTCTTGCGGCCATTCCAGCGCAGTTGCATCCGACCTTTTTTCAGGCCCGCTACGACACCCCGTGCGGCGACTTTTTTGTAGCGGTCAACGTAGGTCATGAAGTTGGTGATGATCGTGATCATCGACCTCACGAACCCCATGGCTGCCTGAAAAATCTGCGGGCCGTACTTGGCCAGGCGCACCGTCAACCAGGCAACACCGATGCCGACCACGCTCAGCACCAGGCCAATCAGCAGGTCGATGATCAAACCAACCACCACCTTGGAAATGGCCTCGGCCGAGGTGCCGGCCAGTTGCGTCGGTGGCAACATTTCCAGCCACAGTGCTGCGGTGCGCATCAACAAACACAGCGCCGCCTCGTCACTGGCCAGCAACATGGCTTTTTCCATCAGGTCCGGAGCGCTTTCGGCCAGATCAGCCAGTTGCCCGGCGCTGTCCCCAAGCTTTTCGACAAAGGCTTCGGGATTCTTCAAGATGTCGCTCAGCTCGCCAATCCCATCCCAGACACCCTGAATCGCCGCCCAACTGCCCGCGAGCATTCCATTGCCCACCGCCGCCAGCGATGCCGACGCCGACTGCTGCGACCACTGTGGCTTGAGCCCTTCCCACTCGTTGCGCAGCCAGGTTTCCAGCTCATCGGTCAATCCGTCGTAAGCGTCAAAAAGCTCATCGACTTGCTCCGGCGTCACTTCGCTCTGGACATGAACCCGATAGAACTTCCCGGCGGTCCCCTTAAACGTCCCTTCGCCGTTTTCATCCAGCAGGACCGGTGTCTTTTCACCGCCCTCCACGGCAATCACATCGACCTGAATATTCCCCAAGGGAACGTCGTAGACCGATTCGAACTTGCTCTCGATCTGCAACAGGCCGCCGGCCGGGCACTGCGCCACACTGGAGATGAAATCGTCATCGCCGCTGCTCACCGCGGTGGTCATGCTGCCGAACTTGATCAGCCGTTCCATGCCCATCAGCGACGGCAGGTCAGTAGCGTGGCTAACCTTGTCGGCGGCCTTGATGAACCAGTGGTTGAGTTGTTCGCGGTAGAGGCTGAGGGTGTCTTTGAAACTGTCGAGTTCCTGCTCGATGCGTACGATCTGCTCCATCAGTTCAGCTCCGCCATCAGGAACTCCACCAAGGCAGTTTTCGGTGCTTGAGGCAGGTCAGGTGCGTCAAGAAAGATCGCGACTTTGTGCCGTAAAACGCTTTCGGAAAACGCTTCGTACAGGTCCGGGCGATCGTCGCTCAGCCACGTCAGCAGGTTGTTGATTCGGGTGGCGACAGACTGCACCGCGAGTTGCTCCAATAGCGCGCCGGGAATCTCCCACCATGGAAAAACCTTCGATGTTTTCAGTGCGCAGCCACCGATTTCCAGGGCCCGCCCATTGATCAGGCAACGCCTGATCGGCGGCATCAGTTGAGCGACATCAACCTGCGCAGACTGAAGAATCGGCAGCAAGTAACGTCCGTCCCAGAAGCGGAAAAACACTGCGCTACCGTTGGGTAACAGGGCTTGCGTAAGGCTGCGCAGATGGTCGACCAGAACCTCTTGAGGAGCAGAAGACACCGCCAGCCAACCCCAGTCGCGAGACTCGGTAGTGGCGACCCACTCCAGAAACTCACTGCCCGCATCGACGATGCCGACATAGGGCATCACCGGTCCCCACTCGGCGTAAACGGTGTCAGCCCAGATGGCGCTCGGTGCTTGCGCATTGATCGAGCGTTGCCAGGCTTGAAGGGGCTCGGCAGAGCTGGCGTTGCCGAACACCGCGAACAACTGCTCGGAAGCTTTCAGCGGATGGCGCTCCAGCCAGGCACAAGGTGACAAGGCATCAGGCTGCACAGACACCCTCCTTGCAGCGTTCGCATTCTTCGCAGAACGGCGCGTCGCTTTTCAGGCTCAGAATCTGTGCGGCACTCAACAACGCAGTTGGCGCTGTGGCGAGTTTCAATGGAGCGTTCGGCAACTTCGGCGCAGCAGCAACAATCGGTGCGCCCCCCACTTCAATCGGCACACTGCTGAAAATCCCGGCGGGGCCAATATTGATCCACTGCCCGCCCGCCTGGATGGTCACATTGACACCACCGTCGATGACCACTTGCTGTCCGGCGCTGACGTGGAATTGCTGACTGGCATTGAGCGCCTGACTGGTCACCCGAATGTGCCGGTCGCCAACCACCACCAGGTGATCGTCCTGCTTCACTTCGGTTTGGCGCTGACCGTGGGTGATGCGCTGTTCGTCAGCCTTCAGTTCGTGGCGATCGAGACCCGCGACCACCACACTTCTCTGGTTACCCACTTGCGTGTGCAAGTCGTGCAATACGTGCCGGGTCCAGTCGCGCTGGGCCCGCAGATAGATCTCCTCGGCGCCCTTGCGGTCTTCAACGCGCAGCTCGTTGTAACCGCCACCACCGGGACTGCTCTGGCTGCGAAAAATGCTGCGCGTTTTTTCCGCCGGCAGATCGAGCGGCACCGGGTTGGCACCATTCGACAGGCACGCCATGACCAAGGGTTTGTCCGGGTCGGCATCGACAAACCCGACCAACACTTCCATTCCAACACGCGGGATCAGCGCACTGCCGTAACCGTCATGAGCCCAACCACTGGCGACTCGCAGCCAACAGCTGGAATGCTCGTTCAGTTGACCCTCGCGGTCCCAGGCGAATTGCACCTTGACCCGTCCGAACTCGTCGCAATGGATTTCGCTGTCGGTCGGCCCAGTGACGACTGCGTTCTGGTAACCCGGTATTCGCTGCTTGTTATCGGCCAATGGCGGACGAAACGGTACGTCCCACGGCGTCGCCAGAAAGGTATTGCGATACCCCTGAAAACCACCGCTGTCAGCTGACTCTTCCAGCACTTGTGGCTGCCGGCCGTGGTGCTGAATTTCTGTCAGTAGCCACAGGTCATTCCATTCTGTGCGCGGGTGCTCGGCGATCTTCAGAAAGTGGCCGGTGAGCAACGCCGATTGATCACTGCGACCTTCAGCCTGACGGAAATCCGCGCCATGGCGCTCCAGCGCCCGTTGCGCCAGGTGTTTGCCGTGGTCGCGATCGGTGAACTGACCGGGGTAGCGGTAATCCTCCAGCACCGAGCGCTGCTTGCTTTCGACAGTGCTTTGCAGCAACAGGCCGGGTTTGTGGAAGTCGTAGTCGCGACGGGTGACTGCGGTGGTGCGGGTTTCCAGGCGGACGTTGAAGCGCTTGATCGCAGGTTGGTCGGCGGTCATTCCACTGCCTGGCAGGTAAAGGGTCGGCTGTGCCAGATTGGGGAAAAACGTCTGATCGTCACCGAACACCAACAGGTGCCCATTCGGGTTGTGCTGGAAGTGGTAATGAATGCCGATCTCGGCACAAAGACGCTGAATGAACACCAGATCACTCTCGGCGAATTGCACGCAGTACTCGCGCCGGGGGTATTTGCTATCAAGCCGAAAGTCGAACGCATCCCCCAGAATGCCGTGATCCTTGAGCACCAGAGCGATGATCTCGGGAACGCTTTTATGCTGGAAGATTCGTTGGTTGATGCGTTGATCGAGATCGGTCAGTCGTGGCACCAGACTGATCTGGTAGCGGGTCAGACGTTTGCCGGAATCGCCTTGGGCGACACGATGCACCTGGCCATGAATACCGGAACCTTGCGCATCGAAACGGAGAAAGGCCTGACGATGCAGGAAGCTTTCAAGGTCGAGGTCCGGGTGTTCACTGACCAGTTCCAGGTCAAAACGATAGGGTTGGCTGATGGCTTCCTTGCCCGTGAACTCAAGCACTTTGAGCTCATTCTGGACGCCGTCGAGGGTCAACGTGAAACGCGGTTGATGGGCAGACGTTAGCATCCGATGCCTCTGAAGCAGAATGAAGGCGGGCGATTCTGCATGAGCGACAAGGGGGGGAGATCGAGGGTCGGAAAAATCAGATTTACCCTGATTTTTTAGAGAATTTTCCTTCAGATATCGGGATTAACTACTACAGACATTCCTGTCGGACGGGCTGTAGCAACGCCTCCTTCAGCCATCGCACGATGGCTTAAACCGGCGGACGAAAAAAACGGCTCGCATCCATAAGGCTACGAGCCGTTTTTATTCAGCGAAGGGTCAGCGCATCAGCGCTTCACATCACTTGTTCAGGTGGAAATCTTTTTCCGCCGCGGCGAAACGCTGCAGCATACCGGCCGACGGCTCACCCATTTTGCTGACCAGCACAATGGCGAGGCTGGCGAAGATGAAGCCCGGGATGATTTCGTACAGACCCAGCAGGTTGAAGTGCTTCCAGACGATCACGGTGAGTGCGCCGATCACGATGCCGGCGAGTGCGCCGTTACGGGTCATGCCTTTCCACAGTACCGAGATCAGGACCACCGGACCGAACGCGGCACCGAAGCCGGCCCAAGCGTAGCTGACCAGACCCAACACACGGTTTTCCGGGTTGGCAGCCAATGCGATGGCGATCAGTGCAACGGCCAGAACCATCGCGCGACCAACCCAGACCAGTTCAACCTGGGAAGCGTTTTTACGCAGGAAGGACTTGTAGAAGTCTTCGGTCAGGGCACTCGAACACACCAGCAGCTGGCAGCTCAGGGTGCTCATCACGGCAGCCAGAATGGCCGACAGCAGCACACCGGCGATCCATGGGTTGAACAGGATCTTGGCCAGTTCGATGAACACGCGCTCGTGGTTTTCACTCACTGGCATTGCCACAGCCGGGTTCGCCGAGAAGTAAGCGATACCGAAGAAGCCCACCGCCACGGTGCCGCCCAGGCACAGGATCATCCAGGTCATGGAGATGCGACGGGCGTTGGCAATCGACTTGACCGAATCCGCCGCCATGAAGCGCGCCAGGATGTGCGGCTGACCAAAGTAACCAAGGCCCCAACCCATCAGCGAAATGATGCCGATGAAGCTGGTGTTTTTCAGCATGTCGAAGTTGCCTGGATCTTGCGCTTCGATGGCCAGGAAGGTGGTGTCGATACCGCCGGTAGCCAGCAGCACGATGATCGGTGTCAGCAACAAAGCGAAGATCATCAGCGTGGCTTGTACGGTGTCAGTCCAGCTCACCGCCAGGAAACCACCGACAAAGGTGTAGGCAATCGTCGCCGCAGCGCCGGCCCACAATGCAGTCTCGTAGGACATGCCGAAGGTGCTTTCAAACAAACGGGCACCGGCCACGATGCCGGAGGCGCAATAAATGGTGAAGAACACCAGGATCACCACAGCAGAGATGATCCGCAGCAAACCACTCTTGTCTTCAAAACGGCTGGAAAAGTAATCCGGCAACGTCAGCGCATCGCCGTTGTGTTCAGTCTGCACGCGCAGCCGGCCGGCCACGAACAGCCAGTTCAGGTACGCACCGACGATCAGGCCGATGGCGATCCAGCTTTCCGACAGACCCGACATGTAGATGGCGCCCGGCAGGCCCATCAACAACCAGCCACTCATGTCGGAGGCACCCGCGGAAAGCGCGGTCACGACGCTGCCCAGGCTGCGGCCACCCAGAATGTAGTCAGAAAGGTTGTTGGTGGAGCGATAGGCCATGAAGCCGATCAGCACCATGGCTGCGATGTAGATCACGAACGTGATCAAGGTTGGATTGCTTGCACTCATTGAGTTACGCCCTGGCTTTGTTTTTATGTAGCGGCGGTCTGCTGAACCGCCGCCAAACAATGACGTTTGAGAGACGATCAGGGCATCCGCGCATTTATGACTGATGTTTCCCCAGGAAAGCCATCAGCCGATGAACCGCATCAATGACGGTTGCACCTTGGTGCGCGAATGCTATTCAACAAAGCAAATAAGGTGCAACCTGTTTTTGGGAATAAGTTGCACCTGACACGTAATTTCTTTTAAACCCGGTTTTTTGCTCCTTTTCGGAGCAAGAACCTTTGGCGACTACCGCAAAAAGCACCAAGCAGGAGCGATGCTTCCATACCGGAATTTATTTCCTGACAAGCTGCCGATTATTCCGACAAAAAAAGGGTTGCACCCGGTTGCACCTCTTTCGGCGCACGGCTAATCTTGCCGCCAGCTGATGCCACGCAGTCGTGGCAAACATGAGGATAAAAATATGGCTACCACCACCCTTGGGGTCAAACTCGATGACCCGACCCGCGAGCGCCTCAAAGCTGCCGCGACCTCGATTGATCGCACGCCGCATTGGCTGATCAAACAGGCGATTTTCAATTACCTGGAAAAACTCGAGGGTGGTGCAACCCTGACCGAGCTGAGCGGCTTGACCCGCTCCGAAGCCGATGAAGGCGCCGAGGTCCACGTCGATCACGCCCATCAGTGCTTCCTCGAATTCGCTGAAAGCATCCTCCCGCAATCGGTACTGCGTGCCTCGATCACTGCCGCCTACCGTCGTCCGGAGCCGGAAGTGGTACCGATGCTGCTGGAGCAGGCGCGCCTGCCAGCCCCGATGTGCGACGCCACTAACAAGCTTGCCGCCTCGATTGCCGAAAAACTGCGCAATCAGAAGAGCGCTGGCGGCCGAGCCGGGATTGTTCAGGGCCTGTTACAGGAGTTTTCCCTGTCATCCCAGGAAGGCGTGGCGTTGATGTGCCTGGCCGAAGCGCTGCTGCGCATCCCGGACAAAGGCACTCGCGATGCACTGATCCGCGACAAGATCAGCACCGGCAACTGGCAGCCGCACCTGGGCAATAGCCCATCGCTGTTCGTCAACGCTGCCACCTGGGGTCTGTTGCTGACCGGCAAACTGGTCGCCACCCACAATGAGGCCGGCCTGACGTCGTCCCTGAGCCGGATCATCGGCAAAAGCGGCGAGCCGATGATCCGCAAGGGCGTCGACATGGCCATGCGCCTGATGGGCGAGCAGTTCGTTACCGGCGAAACCATCGCCGAAGCCCTGGCCAACGCCAGCAAATTCGAAGCCAAAGGCTTCCGCTATTCCTACGACATGCTCGGTGAAGCCGCACTGACCGAACATGACGCCCAGAAATACCTCGCGTCCTACGAGCAAGCCATCCACTCGATCGGCAAGGCGTCCCACGGTCGTGGCATTTATGAAGGCCCGGGCATCTCGATCAAGCTCTCGGCCCTGCACCCGCGTTACAGCCGTGCCCAGTACGAACGCGTGATGGACGAGCTGTACCCGCGCCTGCTGTCACTGACATTGCTGGCCAAGCAGTACGACATCGGCCTGAACATCGACGCCGAAGAGGCTGACCGCCTCGAACTGTCGCTGGATCTGCTCGAGCGCCTGTGCTTCGAGCCGCAACTGACCGGCTGGAACGGTATCGGTTTCGTGATCCAGGCCTACCAGAAGCGTTGCCCGTACGTGATCGACTACGTGATCGACCTGGCTCGCCGCAGCCGTCACCGCCTGATGATCCGCCTGGTGAAAGGCGCCTACTGGGACAGCGAAATCAAGCGCGCCCAAGTCGAAGGACTGGAAGGCTATCCGGTCTATACCCGCAAGGTGTACACCGACGTTTCCTACATCGCCTGCGCACGCAAACTGCTCTCGGTGCCGGAAGTCATCTACCCGCAGTTCGCCACGCACAACGCCCACACCCTGTCGGCGATTTATCACATTGCCGGTCAGAACTATTACCCCGGCCAGTACGAGTTCCAGTGCCTGCACGGCATGGGCGAACCGCTCTACGAACAGGTTGTAGGCAAGGTCTCCGAAGGCAAACTGAACCGTCCGTGCCGCGTGTACGCACCGGTCGGCACTCACGAAACACTGCTGGCGTACCTGGTACGTCGCCTGCTGGAAAACGGCGCGAACACTTCGTTCGTCAACCGTATCGCCGACCAGTCGATCTCGATTCAGGAGCTGGTAGCCGATCCGGTGAGCAGCATCGAGCAGATGGCGACGCTGGAAGGCGGCTTCGGCCTGCCGCACCCGCGTATCCCGCTGCCGCGTGACCTCTATGGCAGCGAGCGCGCCAACTCCAGCGGCATCGACCTGGCCAACGAACATCGCCTGGCATCGCTGTCCTGCGCCCTGTTGGCCACCGCCCACAACAACTGGAAAGCCGCGCCGATGCTGGGTTGCGACGCCAGCGCCGAGACACCGGCACCGGTGTTGAATCCGTCGGACCTGCGCGACGTGGTCGGTCATGTGCAAGAAGCCACCGTCACCGACGTCGACAACGCTATCCAGTGTGCACTGAACGCCGCACCGATCTGGCAGGCCACCCCGCCCGCCGAGCGCGCCGCAATTCTCGAGCGTGCCGCCGATTTGATGGAAGGCGAGATTCAACCGCTGATGGGCCTATTGGCTCGTGAAGCCGGCAAGACCTTCGCCAACGCCATTGCCGAAGTGCGTGAAGCCGTGGACTTCTTGCGTTACTACGCGGTGCAGGCACGCAACGATTTCACCAACGACGCCCACCGCCCATTGGGTCCGGTGGTGTGCATCAGCCCGTGGAACTTCCCGCTGGCCATTTTCAGCGGTCAAGTCGCCGCCGCACTGGCCGCCGGCAACCCGGTACTGGCCAAACCGGCTGAGCAAACACCGCTGGTCGCCGCTCAAGCCGTACGCATACTGCTCGAAGCCGGGATTCCGGAGGGCGTGCTGCAACTGCTGCCGGGTCGCGGTGAAACGGTTGGTGCCCGCCTGGTTGGCGACGACCGGGTCAAAGGCGTGATGTTCACTGGCTCCACCGAAGTTGCGCGTTTGCTGCAACGCAACGTCGCCGGTCGCCTGGATACCCAGGGCCGTCCGATTCCGCTGATCGCCGAAACCGGCGGCCAGAACGCGATGATCGTCGACTCCTCGGCACTGACCGAACAAGTGGTCATTGACGTGGTGTCCTCGGCCTTCGACAGCGCCGGCCAACGCTGCTCGGCACTGCGCGTGCTGTGCTTGCAGGAAGATTCCGCCGACCGTGTGATCGAAATGCTCAAGGGTGCCATGGCCGAATGCCGCCTCGGCAACCCTGAGCGCCTGTCCGTGGACATCGGCCCGGTGATCGACGCCGAAGCGAAAGCAGGCATCGAGAAACACATCCAGGCCATGCGTGACAAAGGTCGCAACGTCTACCAGGTCGCCATCGCCGACATGGAAGAATGCAAGCGCGGCACGTTCGTCATGCCAACCCTGATCGAGCTGGAAAGCTTCGACGAGTTGCAACGGGAGATCTTCGGCCCGGTGCTGCACGTGGTGCGCTACAAACGCAAAGATATCGATCAACTGATCGGGCAGATCAACGCTTCCGGCTACGGTCTGACACTGGGCGTGCACACGCGTATCGACGAGACCATCGCCAAGGTGATCGACAACGTCAACGCCGGTAACGTCTACGTCAACCGCAACATCGTCGGTGCCGTGGTCGGTGTGCAGCCGTTCGGTGGTGAAGGCCTGTCGGGTACTGGTCCAAAAGCCGGTGGTCCGTTGTACCTGTATCGCTTGCTGTCGACGCGTTCTACCGACGCGATCGAACAATCTTTCGCTCGCGGCGACGCTATCGCGGCACCGGACGTTCGTCTGCGTGATGCCATGAGCAAACCACTAACGGCCCTGAAAGCTTGGGCTGACAGCCACAAGCTGACTGATCTGAGCGCGTTGTGCACGCAGTTCGCGACACAATCGCAAAGCGGGATCACCCGCACGCTGAACGGTCCGACAGGCGAGCGCAACAGCTACGCCATCCTGCCGCGCGAACACGTGCTGTGCCTGGCGGAAGTCGAAGGCGATCTGCTGAGCCAACTGGCCGCGGTACTGGCCGTGGGTGGCTCGGCGGTGTGGCCGGAAGGTGAGCTGAGCAAAGCGCTGGTGGCTCGTCTGCCGAAAGAAGTGCAGGCACGCATCAAGCTGGTGGCTGACTGGAACAAGGACGAAGTGGTCTTCGATGCAGTTCTGCATCACGGCCATTCCGACCAGTTGCGTGCGGTCTGCCAGCAGGTGGCCAAGCGTGCCGGCGCGATCGTCGGGGTTCAGGGCCTGTCGCAGGGCGAAACCAATATTGCGCTGGAGCGCCTGGTGATCGAGCGCGCGCTGAGCGTCAACACCGCTGCAGCGGGTGGTAATGCCAGCTTGATGACCATCGGCTAAACCACAACAAAACCAGGCGCCCGCAATGGGCGCCCGGTATGCAAATCCCTGTGGGAGCGAGCCTGCTCGCGATAGCGGTCTGTCAGTCACATCTTCTTTGGATGTGCAACCGCCATCGCGAGCAGGCTCGCTCCCACAGTTGCTTTGTGTCGCTAGCTAAGTCTCTGCTCTGCCTCACCATCACCCACATCAATCATCCTGTTCAGCTTCTATTCCCGCGCCTAGACTCGGTCCATTCCAATGAAGGTAGGCCGCCATGTCCGAGACGTTGCTCAGTTCCCGCAATCTGGCTTTCGAGCTGTATGAAGTCCTCGATGCCGAGGGCCTTACCCAGCGCGAGCGTTTCGCCGAGCACAACCGCGAGACCTTCGACGCCGCCATTGGTACGGCGCGCAGCCTTGCCGAGAAGCTCTTTGCCCCGCACAACCGCAAGGGCGACGAGCACGAACCGCGCTACGAAGACGGCAAGGCGATCCTGATTCCGGAAGTGAAACCTGCGGTGGATGCATTCCTCGAAGCTGGCTTTCTCAACGCCGCACGCAGTTTCGAGGTCGGCGGCATGCAGTTGCCGACCTTGCTCTCGCAAGCCTGTTTTGCACACTTCCAGTCCGCCAACGCCGCGACGACCTCCTACCCGTTCCTGACCATGGGCGCGGCCAACCTGATTGAAAGTTTCGGCACCGACGAGCAGAAGCGGCGCTTCCTGCAACCGATGATCGATGGCCGTTTCTTCGGCACCATGGCCCTGACTGAACCGCACGCCGGCTCCTCGCTGTCGGACATCCGCACCCGTGCTGAACCGGCCGCTGATGGCACGTATCGACTCAAGGGCAACAAGATCTTCATCTCCGGCGGCGACCACCCGCTGTCGGAAAACATCGTGCACATGGTGCTGGCAAAGCTGCCGGATGCACCGGCGGGCGTGAAAGGCATTTCGCTGTTTATCGTGCCTAAATTCCTGGTCAACGATGACGGCAGCCTGGGCAAGCGCAACGACGTGCTGCTGGCCGGGCTGTTCCACAAGATGGGCTGGCGCGGTACTACCTCCACCGCGCTGAACTTCGGCGATAACGGCGAGTGTGTCGGCTACCTGGTCGGCAAGCCGCATCAAGGCCTGAGCTGCATGTTCCAGATGATGAACGAAGCGCGAATCGGCGTCGGCATGGGCGCGGTGATGCTTGGTTACGCCGGTTACCTGTACTCGCTGGAATACGCCCGCGAGCGCCCGCAAGGCCGCCTGCCGGACAGCAAGGACCCGAACACAGCGCCGGTCTCGATCATTCAGCACGCCGATGTCAAACGTATGCTGCTGACCCAAAAGGCTTACGTCGAAGGCGCCTTTGACCTCGGTTTGTATGCCGCGCGACTGTTCGACGACACCACCACTCTGGAGACCGAAGTCGAGCGCAAACAAGCCCATGAATTGCTCGACCTGCTGACACCAATCGTCAAATCCTGGCCGTCGGAGTTCTGCCTGAAGGCCAACGAACTGGCGATCCAGATCCTCGGTGGCCACGGCTACACCCGCGAATACCCGGTGGAACAGTACTACCGCGACAACCGCCTGAACCCGATTCATGAAGGCACTCACGGCATTCAGTCGCTGGACCTGTTGGGTCGAAAACTGGCGCAAAACGGTGGCGCCGGGCTCAAGCAGTTGATTCGACTGATCGTCAATACTGCCGAACGCGCCCATGCGTACGAATCGTTAACATCGCTACGCGAACCGCTGGAAAAATTGGTGGCGCGCCTGCAAACCGTGACCATCGGACTGCTGACGGATCTGGGCCAGGGCAAGGTCAACAGTAGCCTGGCGAACTCGGCGCTGTATCTGAAAGTGTTTGGCCACACGGTGATCGGCTGGCGCTGGCTGGAACAGGCGATCCGCGCTGAAGAAGGGTTGGCCAAGGGCAATGCGGCGGATGTCGGCTTCTATAAAGGCAAGCTGCAAGCGGCGCGGTATTTCCTGACATGGGAAGTACCGGGTTGCCACCATGAACTGGCGATTCTTGAGGCGCGGGATGATACGTGCCTGAAGATGCAGGATGAGTGGTTCTGAGCAAAGCCTTGTAGCGCTACCGAGATCCCATCGCGAGCAGGCTCGCTCCCACAGTTGATTTCCAGTGTTCACAAATATTGTGATCACAACAGAGCCAGTGTGGGAGCGAGCCTGCTCGCGATGGCTTACGCATCATCAACACTTACTTCAGCTTGAATCCACCCATCTGCCGCGCCAAATCATCCGCCAACCGCTGCAACGTCTGGCAATCCTCCCGACACGCCCTCACCTCACCCGCCGTAGCCCGCGCCAGATCGGAAATCCCCTGCACATTCCGGTTGATCTCTTCGGTCACCGCCGACTGCTCTTCGGTGGCCGTCGCCACTTGATGGTTCATGTCGCTGATGCGCTCGACCTGCCCGGTAATCGCGGTCAACGACGCTCCAGTGCGCTGGCTCGACTCGACGCCGGTACCGGTCGCCGCTTGCCCTGAGTGCATCGACGACACGGCATTCTCCGCACCCTGCTTGAGGCTGCCGATCATCTGCTGGATTTCATCGGTGGACGATTGCGTACGGCGCGCCAGTGTCCGCACTTCATCCGCCACCACCGCAAAGCCCCGGCCCATGTCTCCGGCCCGCGCGGCTTCAATGGCTGCGTTCAACGCCAGCAAGTTGGTCTGCTCGGAGATCCCGCGAATCACCGCCAGCACCTGATCGATGGACGCTACCTGCGTCGCCAGTTCGCCGACGGCACTGGCCGCAATACCGATTTCATCGGACATGCTTTCGATATGCCGAATGGAACCGCCGACGACCTCTCGCGCCTGCAACGCTTCATCGCGTGCTGTTTGTGAGGCAACCGCCGCGTTGCCGGCGTTCTGCGCGATTTCCTGTACGGTGAGGCCCATCTCGTGCACGGCGGTGGCGACCATGTCGGTCATTTCCTGTTGTCGTCCGGAACGCTCGGCGGTGTTTTCCACCACCCGCGCGACTTGCCCGACGGCCGTGCGCAATCGCTCGCTGGTGGCCAGCACTTCGCCGATCATGTTGCGTTGATTTTCAAGGAAACGGTTAAAGCCTCGAGCCAGATCACCCAGCTCATCGGCGCGACTGGAATCTAACCTGTGAGTCAAATCGCCACCACCGCTACCAATCGCTACGAGTGCCGCTGTTACCTGCCGGATCGGCCGCACCAGGCCACGAGCCAGCAACACCACCAATAACAGGCACACCAGCGCAACGCCCAAGCCGATGGCGCTGGTCAGCCACATCGCGTGTCGGGCCTCGGCGTAAATTTGCGATTGCGGCACTTCGGCCACCAGGGTCCAGCCCAGATCGCGCAATGGCAGGCTCAGGGCCAGATAGTCTTCGCCATCGCGCACAAACCCGCTGCTGGTCGGGCCTTGATGGCCCATCACCGCTTGCGCAGCCGAGTCACCGATCTGTTCGGCCAGCTGGCGCTTGTTGCTGAGCCCGGCCTCGGGATGGACCTGGATCAACCCGTCGGAACGCACCAGATAGACCTTCCCGCGCTCGCCGAAGCTGAAGTTGTGAATCAGCTCCGAGAGTTCCTTCATGCTCAGGCCCAGCCCGGCAACACCCACGACTTTGCCGCCCTGCGAGACCTTGAGGTCAATGAACAAGGCCAATTCGCCGGTCGCTGTGTCTTTGTCGATATTGAGGGTGCGCGGCTGGTTGCCGTCGAGGAAGGCGTAGAACCAGGCGTCTGCGGGATTGGATCGACTGAGGGTCCGATCAAGCCCTTTTTCGGTGAAGTAGTGACCCGACGCCGTGCCTGCGATCAGCGCGGTAAAGGCTTTGTGCTCGGCGCGGATGCCTTCCAGGTAGCTGACGAAGCCGCTGGCCCGGTCAGCGTTTTCGCCTTCGGCCAACCACTCGCGCACCATGCTGTTGCTGGCGATGTCCTTGGCGGCGGTGAGCGGCTGAACCAGAATCCGCTCGATGTCGTTGCGCATCGCTTCGATGCTCGACGGCAGCGCTTGCTCGATCAGATAGCGCTGGGCAAGGCGGTTGACCACCAGGGTATAAATGCCGACCACGATCAGAATACTGACCAGCAGGGCGGTGCCCATACTCAGGATCAACTGCCATTGAATACTGCGTCGCCAGAACTGCATGAAGCACCCCCAAAGAGTAAGAGGCAAAACTACTGCAACAGCCATGCCGATTGTATACAACTCAATTGACAATCTACTCTTTGGTTGTGCGCAAACTGATCAGACCTGATTGATCGTCTTCGAAATCACTTCAACCGTGGCGCTGACTTGCTCTTGGTAACGGTCGAGTTCCCGCTGATGACGTTTCTGCATGTCGAGTTGCTGCGAGCACAGGTTCATTGCCGTCAGCACCAGCAGTTTGTCCCCGATCAGGGTCGGGTATTTCTTTTTGGTCTCGGCCAGCACCGCTTTCAACATTAATGCGGCGTCCAGCAGGGTCTGCTCTTCCCCGGCCGGCGCCTTGATCGAATAGTCTTCCCCGAGAATCGAGACGACTTTTATCCCGTCGGCACCGTGTCTCATGCGTTCACAGGACCTGCGCTCACGCGCTCAACCAACGCCTGAATGCGCGCGACGGTGGCGCCCTGCTTCTCTTCCTGTTCCATCAGGCTCAGTTGCAGGCTTTCGTTTTCATCCTTGGCCTGGGCCAGTTCTGCGCTCAGGGTTGCGTTCGTGCCCAGCAGTTCCTGGTTCTGTTGCACCAGGTCGCTGACCAGTTGTTCCAATTGGCTTAGGGATGCTTCCAACATTTTGATTTTCCGAGCATTTTCAAAGGGCGCGTACGATAAAGAAAAGTCACCACTGGCGCCAGGGTTATTCAGGCGCAAAGCCTTGATTTGCCTGGCGGCGACCTTGCTTGCGAGTTTTAAAGACTGCGATTGTCCGCTCTGGTTCCTGACAGCTCGTCAGTACGACCGATCTGCAGCAAAAGCGCACAGCGACTCAAGACTTTAGTCGTATGACCGATAAGTCATACATACCTCGTCTCAGACTCGTGCCAATGCGCGCTTTACGGTGAACACCATGTCCCTTCGCAATATGAATATCGCCCCCAGGGCGTTCGCAGGCTTCACCCTGATTGGCGCACTGATGTTGATTCTGGGTGTGTTCGCCTTGAACCAGATGAGCAAGATTCGCGCTGCCGGTGAAGACATCGTTCAGAACAGCGTGCCGAGCATCAAGGCCCTGGACGAGTTCACTCAACTCGGCCTGCGCCAGCGCACTCTGGCCTATCGCCTGCTGGTCAACCGCGAACCGGATATCCAGCAAAAAACCTTGGAGTTGCTCGACACCCGCAGCCAGCAGATCCGTACGGCGCAGACCGCCTATGAAAAACTGATCAGCAGCCCTCTGGAACGCACGACCTACGACCAGTACGTGCAATTGATGGGTCAATACCGCCAGATTGAAGACCGGATGAAGACGCTGTCGCGTAATAACCAACTCGACGAACTGCGCACGCTTCTGAATACCGAATTGCTGAACAACTCCGATGCGATTAACACCACTCTGAATCGCCTGGTGGAGATCAACAACGACCAAGCCGCCGACTTCAACCAGAAAGCCGCCGACCAATATTCCTCCGCCTTCAACCTGGTGGTGACCCTGCTGGTGATCGCCACGGGCTTGACCCTGCTGTTTGCCTGGCTGCTGACCAACAGCATCACTCAGCCCATCGCCAAGGCACTGAGCGCCGCTGAAGAAATCGCCGAGGGCAATCTGACCCGCCCGATCGTCGTCGATGGTAGCGACGAAGCCGGCCGCTTGTTGCAGGCCATGTTGAAGATGCAGGAAAAACTGCGCGACACCCTGCAGCAGATCTCGGGTTCGGCGACTCAACTGGCCTCCGCCGCCGAAGAGCTGAACAGCGTCACCGACGAAAGCGCCCGTGGCCTGACTCAGCAGAACAACGAAATCGAGCAAGCCGCGACGGCGGTCAATGAAATGACCAGCGCCGTGGAAGAAGTTGCGCGCAACGCGGTGAGCACCTCCGAAGCCTCGAAAAACGCTACCACTTCTGCCGGTGACGGTCGTGACCTGGTGCAGGCAACCGTCAGCGCCATCGAGCGCATGAGCGCCGATGTACAGAGCACTGCCACGCTGATCGGCGATCTGGCCAACGAGTCGCGCGACATCGGCAAGGTACTGGACGTGATTCGCGGCCTGGCTGACCAGACCAACCTGCTGGCACTGAACGCCGCCATTGAAGCGGCGCGTGCCGGTGAAGCCGGTCGCGGTTTTGCGGTGGTGGCCGACGAAGTCCGCGCCCTGGCGCATCGCACGCAGCAATCGACCAGCGAAATCGAACGCATGATCGGCAGCATCCAGAGCGGCACCGAACACGCCGTTGATTCGATGCGCAACAGCACCGAACGCGCTGAATCGACCCTGAACATCGCCCGAGGTGCCGGCCTGTCGTTGGACACCATCAACAGCGCCATCGTCGAAATCAACGAACGCAACCTGGTGATCGCCAGCGCCGCTGAAGAGCAGGCCCAAGTGGCCCGCGAAGTCGACCGCAACCTGGTGAACATCCGCGACCTGTCGGTGCAATCGGCCACCGGCGCCAACCAGACCAGCGCCGCCAGCAACGAGCTGTCGCGTTTGGCGCTGGACCTGAACAATATGGTTGGGCGGTTCAGCCTTTAACGGTCACTGAATACCCTGTGGCGAGGGAGCTTGCTCCCGCTCGGGTGCGCAGCAGCCGTAAAATTGCTGATGAGTTTTTTCTGGAAGACCGCAGCGTCTGTTTTGGGGCCGCTGCGCGCCCCAGCGGGAGCAAGCTCCCTCGCCACAGTGATCGCGCCCGACACAAGGGGCTGTGTTCGAGCGCCGTCAAAAGCTTTTTGACAGCATCACATTTCAACAGGTTAGAATCGCTGGCACGCAGACTGCATGGTCAGTTTGCGCCCGTCTTTAAGCTTTCCGGAGTACTGCCATTGAATGCGACGACCATCAACAGCCTGTTCTTGATCGGCGCGTTGCTGGTAGGTGCGAGCATTCTGGTGAGCTCACTTTCGTCCCGCCTCGGGATCCCGATTCTGGTAATCATCCTGGCCGTGGGCATGGCTGCCGGTGTCGACGGCGGCGGCATCATCTTCGATAACTACCCCACCGCCTATCTGGTCGGCAACCTCGCCCTGGCCGTGATCCTGCTCGACGGCGGGTTACGCACCCGGGTCGCGAGTTTCCGCGTGGCGTTATGGCCGGCGTTGTCGCTGGCCACGGTCGGGGTGCTGATCACCACCGTGCTGACCGGCATGGCTGCCGCCTGGTTGTTCAACCTGAACCTGATCCAGGGCCTGCTGATCGGTGCCATCGTCGGCTCCACCGACGCCGCCGCGGTGTTCTCGCTGCTGGGTGGCAAAGGCCTGAACGAGCGGGTGACCGCCAGCCTGGAAATCGAATCCGGCAGCAACGACCCGATGGCGGTGTTTCTCACCGTTACCCTGATCGACATGCTCGCCAGCGGCAAGACAGGTCTGCACTGGAGCCTGCTCGGGCACCTGGTCCGCGAGTTCGGCATCGGCGCGATCATCGGTCTGAGCGGTGGCTGGCTGATGCTGCAAATGGTCAATCGAATCCACCTGGCCGCCGGCCTGTACCCGATTCTGGTAATCGCCGGCGGTCTGGTGGTGTTCGCCCTGACCAACGCCCTGCACGGCAGCGGCTTCCTCGCGGTGTACCTGTGCGGCCTGGTGATCGGCAACCGTCCGGTGCGCAGCCGCCACGGCATTCTGCACATGCTCGACGGCATGGCCTGGCTGGCGCAGATCGGCATGTTCCTGGTGTTGGGGCTGCTGGTGACCCCCCATGACTTGCTGCCCATTGCCCTGCCCGCCCTCGGCCTGGCGCTGTGGATGATTCTGTTTGCGCGTCCACTGTCGGTGTTGGTCGGCCTGCTGCCGTTCAAGGCCTTCCATGGGCGCGAAAAGGCCTTCATCTCCTGGGTTGGCCTGCGCGGTGCGGTACCGATCATTCTGGCGGTGTTCCCGCTGATGGCCGGGCTGCCGAATGCCCAGCTGTATTTCAACCTCGCGTTCTTCATCGTCCTGGTGTCGCTGCTGGTGCAGGGCACCAGCCTGCCGTGGGTCGCCAAGCTGCTGAAGGTGACCGTCCCGCCAGAACCCGCGCCGATCTCCCGGGCCGCCCTCGAAGTGCATGTCACCAGCGAGTGGGAGCTGTTCGTTTATCGTCTTGGCGCGGAGAAATGGTGCATCGGCGCCGCCCTTCGCGAGCTGAAAATGCCCGAGGGCACACGCATCGCGGCGCTGTTTCGCGGCCAGCAACTGCTCCATCCGTCGGGTAGTACAGTGCTCGAAGTCGGCGATTTGCTCTGCGTAATCGGCCATGAACACAACCTGCCGGCACTCGGAAAACTCTTCAGCCAGGCGCCGCAACGAGGCCTCGACTTGCGCTTCTTCGGCGACTTCGTTCTGGAAGGCGATGCCCAGCTGGGCGCGGTTTCAGCGCTGTACGGGTTGCAACTCGAAGGGGTCGACCCGGACATGCCGCTGGGTCGTTTCATCACCCAGAAAGTCGGTGGTGCTCCGGTGGTCGGCGACCAGGTGGAATGGAACAACACCATTTGGACGGTCGCAGTCATGGACGGGAACAAGATCGCCAAAGTGGGCGTCAGATTTCCCGAAGGAAGTCGCCCGGGCCCCGGATTGTTCCTCTAAACTCCTTTTTTCGTTACGTTTTCGATCGGTCTCTATGCCAACCTTGCGCACATTTTTAGCTATCGCCCTGCTAGGGCTGAGTCTCTCCGTCGGCACTCTGCAAGCGGCCGAACCGCCGTCCGCCGAGTCTGTCCAGAAAAGCCTGGACAAGATTGCCGAGCGCAAGCTGCCTGAGGCCGATCAAAAAGCCCTGCAACTGGTGCTGCAACAGACGCTGACCCAGTTGTCCAACCGCGACGATTATGAAAAGCGCCTGGACAACCTCAAGCAGCAACTGAGCACGGCGCCCAAGCAAAACATCGAAAATCAGCGTGAGCTGGAGCGCCTCAAGGCCAGCAAAGTCATACCGATCGAACAACGCTACGCCAACCTGTCGGTGGCACAACTCGAGCAGATGCTGACGGAACGCAGCACCCAACAAAGCGATCTGCAAAAAGCCCTGGCCGACGCCAACAGCCTGATCATCACCGCCCAGACCCGCCCCGAGCGCGCCCAGGCCGAGATCAGCACCAGCCAGACACGCATCCTGCAAATCAACGGCATCCTCAAGCTGGGCAGAGACAACGGCAAAGCCCTGACGAACGAGCAACGCGACGCCCTCAACGCCGAACTGGCCGCATTGAACGCGCTGATCCCGCTGCGTCGCCAGGAACTGGCCGGCAACAGCCAACTGCAGGACCTGGGCAGCAGCCAACACGACTTGCTGCAGGAAAAAACCGCGCGCATGGAGCGCGAGATCCAGGACCTGCAAACCCTGATCAACCAGAAGCGCCTGGCCCAGTCGCAACAGACTGTCACTCAGCAATCGATCGAAGCGCAAAAGGCCGGCGGCAGCAACCTGCTGGCCACGGAAAGCGCTGCCAACCTCAAGCTCTCCGACTACCTGCTCAAAAGCACCGACCGTCTCAACGAGCTGACCCAGCAGAACCTGCAGACCAAGCAGCAACTTGACAGCGTGACCCAAAGCGACGCGGCGCTGGACGAGCAGATCAGCGTGCTCAAGGGCAGTCTGTTGCTGTCCAAGATCCTCTACAAACAAAAGCAGGCCCTGCCACGCCTCAAGCTTGACCGGGACCTGGCCAATGACATCGCCGACATTCGCCTGTACCAGTTCGAGGTCAATCAACAACGCGAACTGATCACCACCCCTGGCGCCTATGTGGATAATTTGCTGGCGAGCCAGCCGCCCGATCAGGTCACCCCGCAACTGCGCAAAACCCTGCTGGACCTGGCCGTCACCCGCGCCGACCTGCTGGAACGCCTGAGCCGCGAACTGAGTGCGCTGCTCAATGAATCCATCACCCTGCAACTGAACCAGAAACAACTGCTCACTACCGCTCAGAACCTGCGTGCAACCCTCGACGAACAGATGTTCTGGATTCCCAGCAACAAGCCGCTGGATTTCGAATGGATGCGCGGTGTGCCGGACCGCCTGGAGAAACAGGTCGTCACTCTGCCGTGGGCTTCGAGCCTGAGCGAGTTGGCCGACGGCCTGACCCAGCGGCCACTGCTGTTTCTGCCGCTGGTGCTGCTGATCGGCTTCCTGGTCTGGCGGCGCAAATACCTCTACGCGCGACTGAACAAGGTGCACCAGGACATCGGTCACTTCAAACGTGACAGTCAATGGCACACGCCACAGGCGATCCTGATCAACGTGCTGCTGGCAATGCCGGTGTCACTGGCCCTGGCCCTGTGCGGCTTCGCCTTGCAGATCGACGCCCGCGGGCAAAACGCCAACCTCGGCGCCGCCCTGTTGCAAATTGCCCAGGCGTGGCTGGTGTTCTACACCGCGTACCGGATCCTTGCGCCGGGTGGCGTGGCGGAACTGCACTTTCGCTGGGAAAGACCGCAGGTGGAATTCCTTCGCGGCTGGATCCGGCGCTTGGGCCTGGTGGTGCTGGCATTGGTCGCCGTAGTGGCGGTTGCCGAATTGCAACCGGCATCCCTGGCAGACGACGTAATTGGTATCGCCGTGGTGCTGACCTGCTACGCCTTGATGGCCTGGCTGCTCAGCCGCCTGCTGATCAACAGCCCGACCCATAACAGCGCCTCCCTGTTTCGCAAAGCTGTCGGCGTTCTATTCACCGTGCTGCCGATCGCCTTGTTTATCGCCGTGTGCTTTGGCTACTTCTACACCGCACTGAAACTCAGCGACCGGTTGATCAACACCCTGTACCTGCTGATGTTCTGGCTGATCATTGAAGCCACCTTTGTGCGCGGCCTGGCCGTCGCGGCGCGGCGCCTGGCCTACCAGCGCGCCCTGACCAAACGCCAGGCCGCCAAAGAAGCCGGTGACGGTGAAGCGGTCGTCGAAGAGCCGACACTGGACATCGAGAAAGTCAACGAACAGTCCCTGCGCCTGATCCGCCTGGCCTTGCTCGGCGGCTTCATCGCTGCGTTGTATTGGGTCTGGAAAGACCTGATCTCGGTGTTCTCGTACCTCGACAACATCACGTTGTACGAATACACCAGCGGCGTCGGTGCCAACATGAGCATGGTGCCGATCAGCATCGGCGACATGCTCGGTGCGCTGATCATCATCGGTATTACCGTGGCCCTGGCGCGAAACCTGCCGGGGTTGCTCGAGGTGCTGGTGCTGTCCAAGCTCGATCTGGCTCAGGGCAGTGCCTACGCTACGACCACCCTGCTGACCTATGTGATTGCCGGTGTGGGTTTCGTTTCCACCCTGTCGACCCTCGGCGTGAGCTGGGACAAACTGCAATGGCTGGTGGCCGCGCTCTCGGTCGGCCTGGGTTTCGGCATGCAGGAGATCTTCGCCAACTTCATCTCCGGGATCATGATCCTGTTCGAACGCCCGGTCCGGATCGGCGACACGATCACCATCGGCAACCTGTCGGGCACGGTGAGCAAAATCCGCATCCGCGCCACCACCATCACCGACTTCGATCGCAAAGACATCATTGTCCCGAACAAGACGTTCATCACCGGGCAACTGATCAACTGGTCGCTGACCGACACCGTGACCCGGGTCACCCTCAAGCTGGGCGTCGGCTACGATTCGGATCTGGAGCTGGTACGCACCCTGCTGCTCAGAGCGGCCATGGAAAACCCGCGCGTGCTGAAGGACCCTGCGCCCTCGGTGTACTTCCTGAACTTTGGTGAAAGCACCCTGGATCACGAGTTGCGTATTCACGTGCGCGACCTCGGCGACCGTAACCCGGCACTCGATGAAATCAACCGGTTCATCAACAGCGAGTTCAAGAAGCACGACATCAACATCGCTTTCCGTCAGGTGGATATCCACCTGAAAAACCTGACAGGCCAGGAACAGCTGTTGCTGACCAGCGATGCAGTCAAACCCGCCAAGGCTCCAAATACAGGCAAGACCCCACCCGAGCCGCCATCGGTACAACTCGACTGACTGGACGCCACGCGCCATTCCCCAGCAGAATGATCGGACATTCTGCTGGAGATGGCCGTTGAAAGCCCTCGACGAACTGACCTTCGACAACCGCTTCGCCCGCCTGGGCGACGCGCTCTCAACTCATGTACTGCCTGAGCCCATCGGCGAACCACGACTGGTGGTTGCCAGCCCGGCGGCCATGGCCCTGCTTGACCTCGACCCGAGCGTTGCCGAAACGCCGGTGTTCGCCGAACTGTTCGGCGGTCACAAGCTGTGGGCGGAAGCCGAGCCGCGGGCGATGGTCTATTCCGGGCACCAGTTCGGTTCCTACAACCCGCAATTGGGTGATGGTCGCGGGCTGCTGCTGGGCGAGGTCTACAACGAGGCCGGCGAACACTGGGACTTGCACCTCAAAGGCGCCGGGCAAACACCGTACTCGCGCATGGGCGATGGCCGGGCGGTGCTGCGGTCGTCGATTCGTGAGTTTCTGGCTTCTGAAGCGTTGCACGCACTGGGCATCCCGACCACCCGCGCACTGTGCGTGATCGGTTCGAACACCCCGGTCTGGCGTGAGAAACAGGAACGCGCGGCCATGGTCCTGCGCCTGGCGGCGAGCCATGTGCGCTTCGGGCACTTCGAATACTTCTACTACACCAAACGGCCCGAACAGCAGAAAGCCCTCGGCGAGCACGTGTTGGCGATGCATTTCCCCGAGTGCCTGGAACAACCGGAACCGTACCTGGCGATGTTCCGCGAAGTCGTCGAGCGCAACGCCGAGCTGATCGCCAAATGGCAGGCCTATGGCTTCTGCCACGGGGTGATGAACACCGACAACATGTCGATCCTCGGCGTCACGTTCGACTTCGGTCCGTTTGCCTTCCTCGACGACTTTGACGCCAACTTCATCTGCAACCATTCCGATGATCAGGGTCGCTATTCGTTCAGCAATCAAGTGCCGATCGGCCAATGGAACCTCAGCGCACTGGCCCAGGCCCTGACACCGTTCATCAGCGTCGAAGCCCTGCGCGAAACCCTCGGCCTGTACTTCTCGCTGTATCAGGCTCATTACCTGGACCTGATGCGCCGTCGCCTCGGCTTGACCACTGGCGAAGAAGGCGACCAGCAACTGGTCGAAAACCTGCTGCAACTGATGCAAGACAGCAGCGTCGACTACAGCCTGTTTTTCCGCCGTCTGGGCGATCAAGCCGCCGAGCTTGCCGTCGCCCGCTTGCGCGACGACTTCGTCGACATCAAGGGCTTCGATGCCTGGGCCGAGCGCTACTGCGCACGCGTCGCCCGCGACGGCAACAGCGATCAAGCACAGCGCCGCGCCCGCATGCACGCGGTCAATCCGCTCTACATCCTGCGCAACTACCTGGCACAGAAAGCCATCGACGCGGCAGAAAGTGGCGACTATACCGAGGTTCGCCGCCTGCACGCGGTACTGAGCAAACCGTTCGAAGAACAGCCTGGCATGGACAGCTACGCCGAGCGCCCACCTGAGTGGGGCAAGCATCTGGAGATCAGCTGTTCGTCGTGAGGGCGGTTAGATGAAGGTTTCCACCGACACACCGAAGCGCTCGGCCAACCAGCGGACTTGCCGCAGGTTGAGCTGGCGCTTGCCACTCAGGATTTCCGATACCACCGATTGCGCGCCAACACCCGGCAGCTCGCTCTGACTCAAGCCGTGTTCGCGCATCATGTAGCGCAGCGCATCAACACCACTGGCCACAGGCATTGGCCGGTGTTGCTGGTCGTAGGCCTCGATCCAGTCACTGAGGATATCCACCAGACTCATCAGCGGGCTGGATTCGTCTTCACCAATCAGGTCCAGCAACTCATCGAGCGCCTTGACGAGCACATCGTAATCAGCCTCATTTTTCGGTTTGCGCAGCAACGGCGACACAAAGCGCCAGTGCTCAGCGGCTTGTTTGAGCAGAACGCTCATCGACGCTCCTCCTTCCATTTACCCTTGTCATATTCACGATGGTCCAGCACCTGCTTGATATACAGCCGTTGCGCCGCGTAATGCACAACAGCGATCAGGCGCAGCTTGTTCCCGCCAATATCGAATACATGGAACGCCCCCACCTTATCGGTTGCAGGGAACATCGCCTTCATCGCCGCAAAGTCGCCCGGACTGTTCCTCTTGACCTGTCGATACCATTGATCCAGCGCATTGGCTGAATGTGGCCATTGCTCCTTGGCCTCCCATATTCGTTTTTCGGTGATCACACGCATGCAACATCCTTATCGCATCCTGCTATGGAGGTTAAGCCAGGGCTATTCATATCGCAACTTGCTATACACCCAGGCAGACCAACGGTGCACTGTTCGATGCGCTCTACCAGCCTAGATACACGGCCCCCTTTGACGCTGGCGAACATGTGAGCATTCTTTTCTACCGTGTCACCCGCAATAGCTCTGAAGCCATGCACGCCAGGCAGTCACATGGCCATGCTGCGCAAGAACTTGCGCAGCATGGCTGTGGATAACCCGCTTTGGATCTGGCTTGCAGCATCGCCTGTATGGCTTTCAAGGCACTGCGCAAGTTGTTGCGCGGTGGTGCGCAAGAAGTTGCGCACTTTTCTTGAAGATTCATCGATGCCAGTTTTAAACAATTTTCAACTTATTGATTTATATAGATTAAATTTAAATGGCATGAAGCTTGATCACTGTCAGGTGTGCATCGGGCGATTTTCCTCTCCCGGATACCTTCGATTGATCAGGCAAGGAAAGCATTCATGCCAACACCCGCATATCTGTCACTAATCGGCACCAAGCAAGGTTTCATCACCGAGGGCAACTTCAGTCAGGACTCGGTCGGCAACGTTTATCAGGAAGGTCATGAAGATCAGATTCTGGTTCAGGCGTTCAGTCACCAGGTCATCATTCCTCGTGACCCGCAGTCCGGGCAGCCGACCGGCCAGCGCGTTCACAAACCCATGATGATCACCAAAACCTTCGACAAGTGCTCACCACTGCTTTTTGCAGCCCTGACCAGCGGTGAAAAGATGATCGAATGCCACCTCGAGTGGTACCGCACCTCGGCCGCAGGCACCCAGGAGCGTTATTTCACCATCACCCTCGAAGACGCCATCATCATCGAAATCCAGTCGCGCATGCCCAATTGCCAGGATCCTGGCAACGCGCACTTCACGCACCTGGAAGACGTGTATTTCAGCTACCGCAAAATCACCTGGGAGCATGTCGTCTCCAATACATCCGGTTCTGATGACTGGCGTGCTCCAATCGCAGGCTAAGGCTGCACGACCGATTCGTTGTATCGGCCAGCGCTGCTAATGGCATCCAAAAACCCAAGTGCGCAAAAAGTTGCGCACTCACCTTCTGAAAAACACCCACCCAGCCTGCTCCAGGCCATTCCACACAAGGCCTGCAGCCAAGTGCGCAAGAAGTTGCGCAGCACTGCGCAACTTCTTGCGCACATTAGCAACTTTTCCTACAGGCAAATAGGACAAAACCGACACCTACACTTCATATCTCATTGATTTATATGAAAAATATATTACGTGGCACGAAGCTTGAGGTGTAAGGAGTACCCACCGGGCGATCTCGCCTCCCGGGCACGCTCATTTATTTAGCAAGGAGAGCATCCATGGCTACACCAGCGTATATGTCCATCACTGGCACCAAACAAGGCTTGATCACTGCCGGTGCCTTCACCGCGGATTCGGTTGGCAACACCTACCAGGAAGGTCACGAAGACCAGGTCATGGTTCAGGGTTTCAGCCACGAAGTGATCATCCCGCGTGACCCGCAGTCCGGCCAACCCACCGGCCAGCGCGTTCACAAGCCAGTGAAAATCACCAAGGTTTTCGACAAGTCCTCGCCACTGCTGCTGGCGGCCCTGACTTCCGGCGAGCGTCTGACCGAAATCACCCTCCAGTGGTACCGCACTTCGGCTGCCGGCACCCAGGAACACTACTTCACCACCAAGCTTGAAGACGCGATCATCGTCGACATCAAAGACTACATGCACAACTGCCAAGACCCGGCGAACGCGCACTTCACTCACCTGGAAGACGTAGAGTTCACCTACCGCAAAATCACCTGGACCCACGAAGTATCCGGTACTTCGGGTTCCGATGACTGGCGTTCCCCGGTCGCCGGCTAAGTCTGGCCGACCGTTACAAAACATCGGCCAGCGCTGCTGGTCGGTGTTGTTTGTGCCACCCAAGAATTCTTGCGTTCGTTGATCGCCCACTCAGGGCATCGATGGATGCTGCAGCACTGCACGAGGAACATCGGATGTTCGCGCCGGCCAACCAGACTCATTTCGCCTTGACCGTAGAAGGCCTGGCGAACGATCTCCAGGTACTCGCCTTCACCGGTCGAGAAGCCATCAGCCAACCGTTCGCGTTCGACGTCGAACTGGTCAGCGAAAACCCGTCCCTGGACCTCGAAAGCCTGTTGCACAAACCGGCATTTTTGCAGCTCGTGCAAAACGGCACCGGCATTCATGGGCAGATCTATCGCGTGGCCCAAGGCGACGCCGGTAAACGCCTGACCCGCTACTCGGTGACCCTGCGCCCGCAGCTGTCTTACCTGGCGCACCGCATCAACCAACGCATCTTCCAGAACTTCAGCGTGCCGAAAATCATCGGCCAGGTCCTCGAAGAGCACGGCATCCAAAGCAACGCCTACGAATTCAAAGTCGGGGCGATTTATCCCGAGCGCGTGTATTGCGTTCAGTACGATGAGTCGGACCTGCATTTCATCCAGCGCCTGTGCGAGGAAGAAGGTATCCACTACCACTTCCAGCACAGCGCCACCGCCCACAAGCTGGTGTTCGGCGATGACCAGACGGTGTTCCCGAAACTCGCGCCCGTGGCCTATCAGCAAGACTCCGGCATGGTCGCCAACGACCCGGTGATCAAGCGCTTCGACCTGCGCCTGGAAACCCGCACCAGCCGCACCACCCGTCGCGACTACGACTTCGAGAAACCGCGCATCACCCTCGAAAGCGAGGCCCGTGGCGACACCAAACCGGACCTCGAAGACTATGACTATCCAGGGCGCTTCATCGACCGCGAACGCGGCAAGCACCTGGCCAAGCGAAACCTTGAACGGCATCGCAGCGACTATCAACTGGCCGAAGGCAAAAGCGATCAGCCGCTGCTCGTCAGCGGGCATTTCCTGGCCCTGAGTCAGCATCCCAAAGCCAAGTGGAACGACCTCTGGCTGCTGACTGAAATCCTTCACGAAGGCAAGCAGCCGCAAGTCCTCGAAGAGTCGGTGACCAGCGACACCACCGCCAACAAGGACGACTTCCATCAGGGCTACCGCAACCGCTTCCAGGCCACTCCATGGGACGTGCCGAACCGACCGCCACTGGTGCACCCGAAACCGCGCATCCTTGGCAGCCAGAGCGCGGTGGTCACCGGCCCCAAAGGTGAAGAGATCCACTGCGACCAGTACGGTCGGGTGAAGGTGCAATTCCATTGGGACCGCATTGGTGCGGCCGACGACAAGACCAGCTGCTGGCTGCGCGTCTCGTCCGCCTGGGCCGGCGCGCACTACGGTGGCATCGCCATCCCGCGGATCGGCATGGAAGTGCTGGTCACTTTCCTCGAAGGCGACCCCGACCAACCGCTGATCAGCGGCTGCCTGTACCACAAGGAAAACGTCGTCCCGTACGACCTGCCGGCGAACAAGACCCGCAGCACCTTCAAGAGCCTCAGCTCGCCCGGTGGCGGTGGCTACAACGAGCTGCGCATCGAAGACAAGAAAGGCCAGGAACAGATCTTCCTGCATGCCCAGCGCGACTGGGATGAAAACATCGAGCACGACCAGAAAATCCGCGTCGGCAACGAACGCCACGACACCGTCGAGGCCAACAGCTACAGCGAGTTCAAGGCCGAAGAACACCACACCGTCCACAAAGACCGCAAAGTCGAAACCCGCGCCAACGACCACCTGACTGTCGGCGTGAACCAGCACATGAAGATCGGCACCGGCCAGTTCATCGAAGCCGGCCAGGAAATCCACCTCAGCAGCGGCCTGAAAGTGGTGCTCGAAGCCGGCAGCGAACTGACCCTCAAGGGCGGCGGCAGCTTCATCAAGATCGACGCTGGCGGCGTGACCCTCAGCGGGCCGGTGATCAACATGAACAGCGGTGGTAGTCCGGGCAGCGGCACGGGTGCTGCGCCGATATTGCCGGGGCCGCTGAAGCAGGCGGATGAGGACAAGGCCGGCATGCCAATCGAAGCGTTGGTCAAACAAAACATGGTCTTCAGGCAAGCCCGCGCGGGCGTCTGTGAGGTCTGCGAGGCGGCAAAAGCCGCCAAAGGTGCTCCGAAATGACCAACACCAATAGCCGCAACGGTTTTCTGCTGATAGACGGTGCGCACCTCGACGACGCACTGGCATGGCTTTACCAACACTACCCCAGCCATCAACCCATGCCCTTACTCATCGATACGCCTTACGCCTCCATCGCCGAAGCAGGTCCGATTCTGCTCGACGCGGCCATTGGCAGCTCGATTTACCAGGCCTGGCATAACGGCGATGAAAACCTGAAGAACGGCGTCTGGCTTCAGACCCCACAAACGCCGAATCAGGTATTCACCACCTTGCAACGCAGAATTCGCATCTACTCCCCGGACCGTCGCGAATTCTGGCTGCGTCTTGGTGATGCAGCCCCTTTGCGTCAGGCGTGGCTAGCCGGAGCGGTCTGGCCAATCGGTTTCTGGCACGGGATTGATAGCGTGTGGCTGCATCACAACGGTTCACCCATCCGCACCTGGAACAATGCGACGCCAGAAGAAAATTGTGCACCCAACGACAGCGGTATCGACGCGCAAATCATTCTGACCTGGCCGTTGCTCGAAGCATTGGCTCCTGACACTGATACTCCACAGGAGACCGTGCAATGACCCAGGCAGCACCTGCAAAATCAGACTTCAAACCGGCGCAATGCCCCCTACTCACCGCCGTCCTGCCGCTGCGTTACGCTATCGGCCCAACCCCGAGCCTCGACGTTAGCAGCCTCGACTTGCCACCGCTAAACGGCAGCTTCCCTGAGCTGGGAGATAGAAGTCCCGTCACCCGTGGTAAGCCGCTGAACTACATCGCACGCTTCCTGCGCACGGGCTACCTCTATGTGTGGCAGACATCCCCGGCGAAGTTGATCGAGTTCACTGTTGAAACGGCCATGCTGCAAGAAACCGCTCGCGGCGGCAAAGTCATCGACAGTTCCAAAAAGCCCTATCTCATGCTTCCTGCCGGCACCCCGGCAATGCTGGCCTGGTCTCCTACGCAGTGGGCCGATAAACAGTTCTCGGCCGCTAAAACCCAAGCCACTACCCGCACGCGGGTAATGCGCGCGTTCACCCCCGGCGCCGCACCTGCGAGCGGTAAAGCTGCACGTATTCATGACGCCATCGGTGACTACAAAGAGCCAGAAGGCTTTCAATGGAGCTGCGAACCCTCTACCAAAGATGCTCCAATGTGGGAGCAAACACTGGAGGCCATGAAACGCTGCGAGCAACAGGCGTATGTGATTGCTGATGATGCGTGGGGTGTCTGGCATGACTTGGCCTCGTTGATCCGGACCCAACAAAAAGCCTTTGAGGACCTGCGTAAAAAGCGCGCTGAAGATTGGGCCATTGCCGGAACCCTCAAATCACTGGGTGAAAATGACTCCAAGATCAATGGCCTACTCCCTTCCGCTACTCGCTTCGCAGAACTGAAGAAAGTATGGGAAGAGCAAGAGACAGCAGAGAAGCGCTACACAAACGATATTCGACGCTTCTCCACACTCTGGGATGACTGGTTCAAGACACGGCACAGCAAAGGCCCCGCGACGATAGATACCGCCGCCGGCCACTTTGATATGACCAACCCTGCAAAACGTGCAGAACTCGAAATGAATTTCGCCGCTGCCTGCCTCGGAGCGTCTGTGTGCAGTCTGAGCGCCAAGGCCATTGGCCAAGCACTGGATCCACAGAAAGAGACAGCGGGTAGTCCGTGGTTGTTGTGGGCATTGTTGGGGCTGGGCAAACGCATGAGCGTTGGCGATATGAAATCGCTCGTAGATGTGTCAGATGGCATCAACGATAACGCCGCAACAATAGGTAAAGCTGCCGCCAATATGGGCAAAGCAATGGCTCTGTCCGCAGCGATCAACCATGCCGCTGACAAACTGATGGCACACAATCCTGCTCCGGCACTGGAAGCATTGTTCCTGTCATTGGCACCCGTTGCGGGGGCAGAGCTGAATGACACTACCAAACCTGCGAGCAACGCGGCCAAGCTCTACATGGGCGCCGCCATGGCTCGTGGCGGGCAACGCTTTGAAACAGCTAAGGTCAGCCCGAAGCAGGTGGGGGAATGGCTGAGTGATTTGATGGGCACTCGGCAAGTCGCCCCACCCTCAAAACTGAAACTGACTGCAGTTGCCTCCGCAGTACAAGATGCACTGCCATTTTTTATGTTGGTTCCAGCACCAGCAGCAAAGATCGTGGGAGGAAAGCTGCCATCGATTGCTGAATTGGTTACGCCTGAGACCAATCTGAAAAATCTGCTCAACCTCAGTAAAGACGCGATGGATAAAGCCCCGATCAAGTGCGTCGTAGCACTGATGGCCGCGGTTAATTTCGGGTGGGGAGTCGTATGTCTTTCTGATTACTCAACAAAAAGCTTCGTCAGTTTGTTTGGGTCTACCGTAGGTGTCGGTGCGGCGGTAGGTGCTGTTTGGCAAAAAGTTTCGGAGGTCAATTGGGAGGCGGCTGTGGCTTCGGCGGGAAACAAGTCCCCAAGCGCCCGAGTAGCACTTGCGAACGCCTTGGGTCTAGGAGCCAAAACCGCCATGATGCAGTCAGCCGTTGCAGGGTTGGATGTGGTTGTCTATGGACTAGATACTCTCGAGGCGTATCGCAATGGGGACTTTGACACTGCAGGGATAAGCGCAGGTTTGAGTGTTGCATCGGGAGCAAACCTTGCCATTTATGTTCAGACATTCCGAGCCGTTCGCGCCGCACGAGCTGCGGTCATTCTCGGAGATGCTGCTGCGATTGGTCGAGGAGTTAGTCAAGCCCCTCACTTAGCTTTTAAGGCCCTAGGCATAACCATTTTGATTGTGGGGGGAGTATTTGCTCGGCTCTACACTCAAGACACGCCATTGGAGAAATGGGTAAAAGGTACAAGATTTGGGATCGCACCTGCTGATTGGTCCAGTGACTATAAAAACTCCATGATCGAGTTCTACAAAATCATCTTCCCCATCAGTTTCGATGCATATCGCTTAAGCGAACTGAACCCGTACAAGGGCATGATTGAAACCACTTACCTGCTCCTGCGTTTGCCAGGCAAAAGCGTGTTGGCCGATGACATGATTCTTTTTGACGGTGAAGAGGTATGGGGGGGGATTTTCGGTTACGGAGGCAAACGAGAGAAAGTGAAATGGACGGGAGATAGCTTTGATCGCCACGAGGGAACCCGCGTAGCAACGGAGGCAGGTGTAGCGATCTATCGACGTGTTTATCACGTTGACCGCGATGGCAGAGCGCTAAAAAGCATCAACGGTACACTTCATTACTCACCATTAACCGGTATGACTTTGCCACCTATTGAGATCAAGGAACTTGCATGGTTCTGAATAACCTGCCTCATCAGGCTCGGGCCAAATACGGAACAGTTCCAAGCGCCAGCCTAAAATCGAACGAGTCGACTGGCGAAGCACCGATGGAGTTGTTCATCACGGATGAACACACAGAGCATTTTTTGTCTTTGCAAACCGGTGGAGATGCGGACCGTGGGCTCCTCACAGGAGTAATGGCGTTTGGATCGATTCCATGCTTACTAATTGCACTTTGGCTCCTTACGACGGGAAATAATGCAGGCGCCGGCAATGCACTGGTTGTAGCCGTACCGTTAGTTTTGCTCCCATTCCTTTGGGAGATTTTTCGCAGGCTTCCGTTACCAATTGTTTTCAATCGACGCACTCGCGAGGTCTACTTTGATCACAATGGGGAGTTGTTTCACGCACCTTGGGATGGTCTCGAAGCATTGACATGCGAGTTTCAGATGGTCGGGCCTTACACCGCAGGTATGAGCAATGCATCTTTAGAAATCATGGTTCATCACTTCGGTGATCCTGAGAACGCTCTGATGATCAGCCTTGGCTCGCCCATAGGAAAGACCCTGCAGATGCAAAAGGGCTTTTGGGAGTACATCCGTTCGTACATGAACAACGGCCCGTGGTTTGACCAAGACGGAAACCCGAGCGACTCCGACGCATTCGTAAAAAGTCAGCTTGCAGCCAATCTTAAGCAGTCGGAATTTCTTGGTCATACCCGTCAAATCATCGCTGAGAAAAAAGTTGCGGCGGGTGGTAAAAACTACTTAAGCGGCATTGATGTCGCGATGTTTTTGGGGAATCTGCTTTTTCATCCCTTGAACCTCGTTCAAGACTTCACCTATAAAATCGCAAAACAGCGCTCACGTAACCGCTGGCCGAAAATAGTCCTTGAGCGGTTGCAGGCAGACGGGCCTACCACTCGGCTGATTGATCTTGAGCAGCAACGGACAAATCTATAACTGAAGCATGATCACATTTAGCTCCAAACCACCACACTCGTTCGCTCGGCTCACTTATCTGAATTTCCCGCCCCCTGGTCCTAGGACATTTCCCGCACTCTGTAGCGCCTTGGGTGAACTTGTCCCAAATCGACCACGCGGATAGTCTTCACAAGTCGCCACAAACTCAGCGGCCAGTTTTGACAGACTGAACAGTATCAAGGCATGCAAATGCCGCTATGCGGCTCCATAGCTCAGGGAGCTTCACCATGAAAAAGATCACCCTCAAACCACTCAGCCTCACCGCCACCGATCCCCTCGACACCCAAAACCCGACCCAACGTCCCAGCCCCATCTTCACTGTCACCCCCAACATCGACACCGAAACCTTGCTAATCCACGCCAGCGAAACCCTGGCCTCGCTCAACGCGATGACCACCGACCTGGCCTTTGAGCTTGAAGGCGCGCACCGCAATGTTGCGCTGGGTATTCAGCAGATGATCGTGTTGGGCGAGCTGCTGGTGAACAGAGCACTGGAGAACCTCGACCTGCCCGATTCGGCGGGCAGCCGGCTCAATCCGTCCGTCGTCCACTGACGGGCCGCGTTGGTTTCTCTAATGGAGTGTTTCCCATGTCTTGATACATGCCCATCACCGGCTTGGACTGCTGCGTCCCTTCCTTGCTGATCGACACCGAAGCCCCGCTCGATGTGTTGCACGAATCAGCGGCCTTCCGCATCCGCAGCACCACCCAACTGCTGGAAACTTTCGCTCTGCACGAGGTTACGCAGGCGCTTGTCATTTCGCAGCGCGACGGCTGCGACATGCTGGACGTCATCGGGCGACGCTTGCGGGCGCAGGTTTCGGCGTAATGAATATGGGCGACCTTGGGGTCGCCCATTTTTTTTGCACTCGCCTGCACACCTTGATAATCCACGGCCTCGGCTCCAGATTGGTTGCATTGCCCACTTTCCGGAGCCCCTTCATGTCTGAACCCCTGTTGATCCCCTGCCCCCACTGTAACGGCCTCAACCGCATCCCCGCCGAGCGCCTGGGCGATCATCCCAAGTGCGGGCGCTGCAAAGCCGAAGTCCTGCTGAACAAACCCTTCGAGCTGACGCAAGGCGATTACGCCAGTCAGATCAAGGGTGATCTGCCGTTGCTGGTGGATGTGTGGGCCGATTGGTGCGGGCCGTGCAAGTCGTTTGCGCCGGTGTTCGAGCAAGCGGCGGGGCAGTTGGCGGGTAAGTGTCGGTTGGCCAAGCTGGACAGTGAGGCAAATCAGCAGTTGTCGGCGCAGTTGGGGATTCGTTCGATTCCGAGTTTGATTCTGTTCAAGAACGGCCGGGAAGTGGCGCGTCAGAGCGGGGCGTTTCCGCTGCCGCAGTTGATGAGCTGGTTGCGTAGTCAGGGGATCTGACGACGATCTCAAAGCCACCCTGAACTCAATGTGGGAGCGAGCTTGCTCGCGATGAGGGCGTGACATTCAACGGAGATGTTGGCTGTCAGACCGCTATCGCGAGCAAGCTCGCTCCCACATTGGTTCTGTGTTGTCTGTAAGGATCAGGTGTTTTCCAGCAGGTTGTGCAGTTCGACGAATTGCTGGGTCAGTTTGTGCCGGGGGTCGAGGTGGATCAGGGGCATGTTGGCCTGGTGGGATTCGCGCATGCGCACCGAGCTGCCCAGGTACACCGGTAGCACCGGCAGGCCTTCGGCGATCAGTTCGTCGAGCATCTGCTGCGGCAGGCTCGCGCGGGCCTGGAACTGGTTGACCACGATGCCTTCGACTTGCAGCTCTTCGTTGTGGTCTTCCTTCAGCTCTTCGATTTCCGCCAGCAGGCCGTACAGCGCCTGACGGGAGAAGCTGTCGCAGTCGAAGGGAATCAGCACGCGATCGGCGGCAATCAACGCAGACACCGCGTAGAAGTTCAACGCTGGCGGGGTGTCGAGGTAGATCCGGTCGTAGTCTTCGGCCAGTTCGTCGAGCAGTTTGCGCAGCTTGTTGATCTTGTGTTTGGCCTCAAGCTTGGGCTGCAGGTCAGCCAACTCGGCCGTGGCAGTGACCACGTGCAAGTTGTCGAACGGGGTTTCGTAGATATCGACCTGGTTTTTCTTCGAAAACGGCCCGGACGACAGGGTCTGCTTGAAGAAGTCGGCGATGCCCATCGGGATGTCGTTGCCGGTCAAACCCGTCAGGTACTGAGTGGAGTTGGCCTGGGCATCGAGATCCACCAGCAGCGTGCGATAGCCCTCGCTGGCGCTGACCGCCGCCAGATTGCAGGCAATACTGGATTTGCCCACGCCACCTTTCTGATTGAACACCACGCGCCGCATGTCAAAACCTCCGTGTATCAAAGAATGACCGAGTGTAGTTGCCGACACCGCTGCTTCGCTACCTCGTTGGCAGTCGGACTGCACGGTCAGCTGCAATCTCGGCAAAAAACCGACCGACTTCGCTCTTTGAGTGATGAATCGACTGACAGACACGTCTGTTAAAAACAGAATAATGGCAAAACGACAGCTTTTTCGCAGATAAACGGCATGGCACACCGAACAAATTGGGGCCAGTATTTGCTGAAAGCCCGCCGCACCGGGATAATGCGCGCCACTCGGCGGTAGCGTCATGCCGGGTCAGTCGCCGGTCAATCGACTCACCGCGTCAAGGAAGCCCGCAGGGGCGGGATGAATTTTCAGTGATCAAATTCAATATCGCCCAATGGCGCGCTTGGGCCCCTGGGCTCGAAAGCGTGGACGATTGGCAAGCCTGGAGCCGACAACCGGTCGTGCTCGAGAACAGCGATGCCGCCCCCGACGTATCGTTTTTGCCGGCCATGCAGCGTCGGCGACTCAGCCGTCTGGCGCGGATGGCCTTTAGTGTCGGCTGGCCGTTGGCCGAGGGTCACGAACAGCTACCGTTGGTCTTCATTTCTCGTCACGGCGAAACCCCGCGCACCTTCGAGATTCTCAACGATCTGGCCGCCGATCAGCCGCTGTCGCCGACTCAGTTCAGTCTGTCGGTGCACAACGCCGTCATCGGCCTGTGGTCGATCATGCGCGGCGAAACCAGCGAAATGACCGCCCTCGCGGCGGCCGGCGATGGCCTTGAACACGGCATGCTGGAGGCTGCGGCGCTGCTTGAAGAAGGCGCGCCGGCGGTACTGCTGGTGATCACCGAAGAACAACCGCCGCAAGCCTACTCGACCTGGATCGACGATGTGCCGTTCCCGTACGCAGTCGGCCTGTTGATCACGCCCGGAAATCAGTGGCAGCTGTCTCTGAACAGCACCACGGATACGTTGTCCAAACCCCATTGGCCCCATGCGCTGAATCTGTTGAGTACTCTGCTCGGCCAGCAGACCACCTGCCAACATGCCTGGAAAAATCGTGTATGGACCTGGCAACGCAACCAGTAACCGATAAAAACCGCGACGCCTATTACTGGCGCCTGCTGGCCACTGCCGCAAGCTTCACCTTCTTCGGGTTGGGCGCGCTGTGCCTGCGATTGATGGTTTTGCCGCTGTTGAGCTGCTTGCCGGGCGATGTCCAGACCCATCGGCAACGGGCGCGCTATACCGTCAGCCGGATATTCTGGTTTTTTGTCCGATTCATGGCCCGCTCGGGGGTGCTGACCTACGACATCCAGGGCGCAGAAAAACTCGGGCGTCCGGGACAGATGATCATCGCCAATCATCCATCGTTGATCGACGTCGTGTTCCTGATTGGTCTGGTGCCCCACGCCAACTGCGTGGTCAAGAAAAGCCTCTGGGAGAATCCTTTCACACGCGGCCCGCTACGCCGCACCGGGTACATCAGCAACGACGGCAGCATGGAGATGCTCGACGCTGCTGCCGACGCACTGAAAAGCGACCAGACCCTGATCATTTTCCCCGAAGGCACCCGCACCCAACCCGGCCAGCCACCGGCCTTTCATCGGGGCGCGGCAGCAATTGCGCTGCGCGGTGCGAGAATCGTCACCCCGGTGGTCATCAAGGTCAGCCCCACGACCCTGACCAAGGCCGAGCCTTGGTATCGGATCCCTAAACGTCGCGTGCACTTCAGTTTCCGTGTCGGGGCCGATATAGACCCACAGGCCTTCGCAGCGCTGGGCCCTGCACCTCAGGCCTCGCGCAAGCTCAACGATTATTTCCACCATTACTTTATTAAGGAGCTCGCCGAAGATGAGCGATCTGAAGCTTGAGATAAAACTGCTGATCATTGACGCCCTTGGCCTCGAAGACATCGGCGTGCAGGACATCGGCGACGAGCAGACGCTATTTGGCGAGGGCCTGGGCCTGGACTCGGTCGACGCGCTGGAGCTCGGCCTGGCGATCCAGAAAAAGTACGGCATCAAAATCGACGCCGATGCCAATGACACTCGTGGTCACTTCACCAACGTGGCGAGCCTTGCGGCGTTCGTCACTGCAAAACAGGCAGCTTGAGACCGGACCATGCAAACTCGTGACGACATCTTCAACACCCTGCGTGATGCCCTGGTCGAACTCTTTGAACTGGAACCCGAACGCGTGACCCTGGACGCCAACCTGTATCAGGACCTGGAAATTGACAGCATTGATGCCGTCGACCTGATCGATCACATCAAACGCCAGACCGGCAAGAAAATCGCCGCCGAAGAGTTCAAGTCGGTGCGTACTGTCGGTGACGTGGTCGAGGCGGTTCACCGTCTGGTTCAACCGGCCGCATGAGCCGACTGATCGGCCTCGGCCTGCTACTGGCGGGCCTGCTGTACCCCTTTGCGGTGTATTTCGGCATGGAACATTTTGCCCCGTGGCAGTTCGGTCTGTTGCTGGGTGGATTGTGGCTGGCCCGTGCACTGCTGGGCGGACGGCGCCCTGGCAGCCTCTGGATGGCGGTGGTTGCCATTGCGTTTTGCCTGCTGCTGGCGCTATTCGACAGCCCTGTGTTGCTGCGCTGGTACCCGGTGCTGATGAGCAGTTTCATGCTGGCGCTGTTTGGCCTGAGCCTGAAATTCGGGCAACCGATGATCGAGCGGCTGGCGCGTTTGCGCGAACCGCATCTGCCGGACAAGGCCATTGTTTATACCCGCCAGGTGACGATCGCCTGGAGTGTGTTTTTCCTCTGTAACGGTTTGCTCGCCGCCGCCCTGACCCTTTGGGCGCCGCTGAGTTGGTGGATGTTGTACACCGGCCTGATCTCCTACGGGTTAATGGGTTTGCTGTTTGCCATTGAATGGCTCATACGACAACGGGTACGAGGCCACCCATGAATTGGATAAAACTTGAGCAACTGTTGCTCAAGGCACTACCTGCGCGCGCCGTCACGGCGGATCCCGCGCTCAATCACGCCGACCTGTGCGAGCAGGCCCTGCGCCTCGCCGCCGGCCTGCAAGCGCAAGGTGTAACGCGCATCGCCGTGCACCTGGAAGACGCCGCACAACTGGCCATCGCCCTGCTCGGCGCCTGGCGAGCCGGGGTCAGCGTGCTGCTGCCTGCCGACCTGCAACCCCAGACCCGTCTGCGCTGGTCGACGGCGGTCGATCTGTGGCTGACCGATGTGGCAGACGACGCCCAGCTGACTGACTTCCAGCAGGCGCCACTGGCTGCCGCCGAACTGGATCTCGAGCACTGTCACCTGAGCCTGTGCACGTCCGGCTCCAGCGGCGAACCCAAGCGCATCGAGAAAACCCTGCGGCAACTGGCCAATGAAGTTCAGGCGCTGGAGCACTTGTGGGGCGCGGACCTGGGCGACGCCTGCATCATCGGCAGCGTCGGCACGCAGCACATCTATGGATTGCTGTTTCGAGTGCTGTGGCCGCTGTGCGCCGGGCGTCCGTTCGTACGCCGGCAATTGGCGTTCCCGGAAGACCTGCAGCGTACCAGTCGCGAACATCCGGCCTTCGCCTGGGTTGCCAGCCCGGCGCTGCTCAAGCGCATGGGCGACAACCTCGACTGGCCGGCCTTGAGCGCAGTCCGCCGAGTGTTTTCCTCCGGTGGCGCGTTGCCGGCCGAGGCTGCACAACGCTTGCACGCACGCCTGCAACAATGGCCGACGGAGATTCTCGGCAGCTCGGAAACCGGTGGCATTGCCTGGCGTCATGGCGACGATCTCTGGCAGCCCTTTGCCGATATCGTGCTCAGCCAGGACCGTGACGGGGCCCTGCTCATCGCCTCGCCGTACTTGCCAGTCGACCACGTTGAACACACCGCCGATGCCGTACGCATCGCCGCCGACGGTCGTTTCGAACTGCTCGGACGGCTGGACCGGATCGTCAAGCTGGAAGAAAAACGTATCTCGCTGCCCATGCTGGAACAGGCATTGATGGCCCACGACTGGGTCGCCGAAGCGCGCCTCGGCGTGGTTCAGGAAAACCGCGCCTCGCTGGGTGCCTTGCTGGTGTTGAGCGAACAAGGCCTGCATGCGTTGCGCAACCAAGGCCGGCGTACGCTGACCCAGGAACTGCGTCAGCACTTGAGCCAACATTGCGAAACCCTGGCCCTGCCGCGTCGCTGGCGCTTACTGCGTCAACTGCCGCTGAACGCCCAGGGCAAACTGCCGCAAGCCGACGTTGAAGCCCTGCTGCTGGCGCCCCGCCCAAAGGCGCCACACGTATTGGAACAGGTCGAAGCCGACGGCGAGTGGAGCCTGCAACTGGCAGTGCCGCCGGACCTTGCCTACTTCAGCGGCCACTTCCCGCAAACGCCTGTATTGCCGGGCGTGGTGCAAGTCGAATGGGCGCTGAACCTGGGTCGGCAACTGATGGAGCTGCCGATAAAGTTTGCCGGCATGGAAGTGCTGAAGTTCCAGCAACTGGTGCGCCCCGGCGACGAAATCCAACTGCACCTGCGCTTCGACCCATTGCGCAGCAAATTGTATTTCGCCTATCGCAATGAGACGGCTACCTGCTCCAGTGGAAGAATTTTGTTGGAGGCGGCGCATGTTTAATCCTGGCGAGTGCTTTGCACTCGATCGCGAGCAAGCTCGCTCCCACATTGAATCGTGGTCAGCTTCCCATTTTATATCCGGCACAACTCTAGTGTGGGAGCGAGCTTGCTCGCGATGCAGGCACCCAGGTCCTTCAGGTGTACGCCAATATGCATAACCCCTGCGCCGTGATCCCGGTCTACAACCACGAAGCCGCCGTCACCAACGTGGTCGACGCGCTGCTCGCCAACCATCTGCCATGCATTCTGGTGGATGACGCCAGCAGCCCGGCCTGCGCGGCGGTGCTTGAACAACTGGCCCAGCGCGACCAGGTTTTCCTGATCAAACTCGCCGTCAATCAGGGCAAGGGCGGTGCGGTCATGAGCGGGTTTCGCGAAGCTTCGCGCCTGGGCTTCAGCCACGCCTTGCAAGTGGATGCCGATGGCCAGCACGACCTCAGTGACGTCCGGACCTTCATCGAGCAGTCACGCGCCCAACCCGATGCGCTGATCTGCGGCTACCCGCTGTACGACGCCAGTGTGCCGAAGGGCCGTTTGTACGCCCGCTACCTGACGCACGTGATGGTCTGGATCAACACCCTTTCGTTGCAGATTCGCGACTCCATGTGCGGTTTTCGCCTCTACCCGTTGCGGCCGACACTGACGCTCATCAACTCAGTGAAGATCGGCAATCGCATGGACTTCGACACTGACATCATTGTGCGCCTGGCCTGGCGCAATCTACCGATGCGCTGGCTGCACACCAAGGTTCACTACCCCCAGGATGGCGTCTCGCATTTTCGGCTGTTCCGCGACAATGTGCTGATTACGGGCATGCACACCCGCCTGTTCTTCGGCATGCTGTTACGGGCGCCGGTCATTCTTTGGCGACGGTGGCGAACATGAGCATCAATGCAGACAACGAGCACTGGGCCGACCACAAGGAACGCGGCAGTTTCTGGCTGATGAAATTCACCGCATTCTGCGCAAAAGTGCTCGGACGCCGGCTGTTGAGCCCGCTGCTCTACGGCATCGTCCTGTATTTTTTCCTGTTCGGTCGCAGCGCCCGCCACAGCGCCTGGCAATACCAACAGCGCCTCGCCGACTGGAGCGGCCGCAGCGAATTGCGCCCGTCTCATTGGCGGGTGTTTGGCCAGTTCATGGCCTTCGCCGACTCCATGCTCGACAAGCTCGACGTGTGGAACGGCAAGTTGAGTATCGAACAGATCGAAATCATCGACCCTGCGCTGTTGCGCAATCAATTGCGCGGCACACGCGGGCAGATGCTGGTGGGCGCTCACCTGGGCAATCTCGAAGTCTGCCGGGCCCTCGCCGAACTCGGTGAAAGGGTCACCATGAACGTACTGGTGCACACCAAGCACGCCGAGCGTTTCAATCGCCTGCTGGGCGAAGCGGGCGCGACCAATCTGCGACTGATCCAGGTCAGCGAACTGGACCCGGTGATCATGCTGCAACTGAGCCAGCGTCTGGAACGCGGCGAGTGGCTGGCGATTGCCGGCGACCGCGTGCCGCTGCACGGCGGGCGCAGCGTGACGGTGGACTTCCTCGGTCATCCGGCCGCGTTCCCCCAAGGTCCGTGGCTGCTGGCCGGCCTGTTGAAGTGCCCGGTCAATTTTCTGATGTGCCTGAAAAAACCAACGGGCGACTATCGACTGATCATCGAGCCCTTCGCCGACGCGGTGGTATGGAAACGCAGCGACCGCGAGCAAGTGATTCACCACTGGGCCACGCGCTATGCCGAACGCCTCGGCCAGTGCTGCCTTGAAGCGCCCCAACAATGGTTCAACTTTTACCCATTCTGGAAGACCGATGACGACGCATCTGCTTGAGCCGGTAACCTTCGGCGAACTCCCTTTGCGCATCGAAGACGTGTTGGCCCTGGCCAACCGTCAGGCGCCCGTGCAACTGCAAAACGACAGCGAATACCGTGAACGCATCGCCAAGGGCGCGCGGTTTCTCGATTCGTTGCTGGACAAGGAAGGCGTGATCTACGGCGTGACCACCGGTTACGGCGATTCCTGCGTGGTCGCGGTGCCGCTGCATCATGTCGAAGCGCTGCCGCGTCATCTGTACACCTTCCACGGTTGCGGCCTGGGCAAACTGCTCGACGCCCAGGCGACCCGTGCGGTGCTTGCGGCGCGCTTGCAGTCGCTGTGCCACGGCGTGTCCGGGGTTCGTATCGAGCTGCTGGAGCGCCTGCACGCCTTCCTCGAACACGACATTCTGCCGCTGATCCCGGAAGAGGGTTCGGTGGGCGCCAGCGGTGATCTGACGCCGCTGTCGTACGTCGCCGCGACCTTGTCCGGCGAGCGCGAAGTGCTGTTCAAGGGCGAGCGCCGGCAGGCTGCCGACGTCCATCGCGAACTCGGCTGGGAGCCGCTGGTGCTGCGGCCCAAGGAAGCGCTGGCGCTGATGAACGGCACGGCGGTAATGACCGGCCTCGCGTGCCTGGCCTACGCCCGTGCCGACTACCTGCTGCAACTGGCCACGCGCATCACCGCGCTGAACGTGGTCGCCCTGCAAGGTAACCCGGAGCACTTCGATGAGCGCCTGTTCGCCACCAAGCCGCACCCGGGCCAGATGCAAGTGGCCGCGTGGTTGCGCAAGGATCTGGCAATCGACGCCCCGACTGCGCCGCTGCATCGCCTGCAAGACCGCTATTCGCTGCGCTGCGCGCCGCATGTGCTCGGTGTGTTGGCCGACAGCCTGAACTGGCTGCGTTCGTTCATCGAGATCGAACTCAACAGCGCCAACGACAACCCGATCATCGACGCCGAAGCCGAACGCGTGCTGCACGGCGGGCACTTCTACGGCGGGCACATCGCTTTCGCCATGGACAGCCTGAAAAACCTCGTGGCCAACGTTGCCGACCTGCTCGACCGTCAACTCGCATTGCTGGTGGATGAACGCTACAACCATGGCTTGCCGAGCAACCTGTCGGGCGCCAGCGCCGAGCGCGCGATGCTCAACCACGGCTTTAAAGCGGTGCAGATCGGCACCAGCGCGTGGACCGCCGAAGCGCTGAAAAACACCATGCCGGCCAGCGTGTTCTCGCGCTCCACCGAATGCCACAACCAGGACAAAGTCAGCATGGGCACCATCGCTGCCCGCGACGCGATCCGTGTGCTGGAGCTGACCGAACAGGTTGCCGCCGCGACCCTGTTGGCGGCCAATCAAGGCGTCTGGTTGCGCAGCCAGGCAGAAGACGCCCGGCCATTGCCGCCGGCGCTGGCGGCGATGCACGCAGAGCTCGCCAAGGATTTCCCGCCGGTCATTGAAGACCGCGCCCTGGAAGGTGAATTGCGCCTGTGTCTGCAACGCATCGCCGAACAACACTGGAGGCTGCATGCGTAGCAAGGGAGTGCTTCACGCCGATACGCAAATCCTTGTGCCGTTCTTCGACGTCGATTCGATGAACGTGGTCTGGCACGGCCATTACGTGAAGTACCTGGAAGTCGCCCGCTGCGCCCTGCTCGACCAGCTCGGCCACAACTACACCGCCATGCTGGAATCCGGCTACGCGTGGCCGGTGATCGACCTGCAACTGCGTTATGTGCGCGGCGCGGTGTTCGGCCAGACGCTCAACGTCCGCGCCAGCCTGGTGGAATGGGAAAACCGCCTGAAGATCAGCTACCTGATCAGCGACCTCGCCACCGGTGAACGCCTGACCCGCGCAAGCTCGGTGCAGGTCGCCGTGCACGTCGCCAGCCGCGAGATGCAACTGGCGTCGCCGAAGGTGTTTACCGATGCGGTCGAGAGGATGTTGCCATGACCTTTAGCACCAATCGACTTGATGACTGCCCTGTGGCGAGGGAGCTTGCTCCCGCTCGGGCGCGCAGCACCCGTAAATCTGACGACTCGAGCCCCCCGACGGAATGCCGTCGTCTGGGTTGGGGAGCGCTGCGCACTCCAGCGGGAGCAAGCTCCCTCGCCACACGCAGCGGCTACAAGGTTGTGATGATGCTGATAGCGCTGCTGGGATTTTCATCGCTGGCGAACGCCTTCGACTTGCAACAGCTGAGCGATCAACTGGCCAAACCCAGCGTGATCCACGGCAGTTTCATTCAGGAAAAACACCTGCGTGCCCTGCCGCAACCGCTGACCAGCAAGGGCTCGTTCGTACTGGCCAAGGATCACGGTTTGCTGTGGTTGCTCAAGACGCCGCTGCAACAGGATTACCGGATCAGCACCAAGGGCATCGCACGGCGTGACAGCAGCGGTTGGCAAATGCTGCCGGGCAAAAGTGCCGGCGCCGAGCAGAACCGCATCTTCCTCGCAGTGCTGCAAGGCGACAGCAGCGGGTTGCAACGGGATTTCGAGCTGTCGCTGAGCGGCGAAGCACAGCACTGGAAGCTCACGCTGACCCCGCGTTCGATGCTGCTCAAGCAAGTGTTCAATCAGATCAACATCGACGGCGGTGAACTGGTGCAGCGCATCGAGTTGCTGGAAACCCAGGGCGACAGCACCGTTTTGCGCATGCAGGACACCACCAGCGCCAACCCATTGAGCGATGCGGAGCAACATGACTTTGCCGAGTGAACGGAGGCTTCCACGGCTATTTCTGACCCTGCTGCTGGCGGTGCTCGCACTCGCCGGTTGGCAATGGCACGACGGCGCACCGCTGTCGGCCAACCTGATGGATCTGGTACCGGGCACCGCGCCGGATGCGCTGGAGCTCAAGGCCGAACAGCGCATGCAGGAACCGCTGAACCGCGAAATGCTGGTGCTGGTCGGTCACACCGAGCGCCAGCAAGCCATCGCCATGACGCAAAAGCTTGGCGAACAGTGGTTGGCCAGCGGCTTGTTCGAAAAGGTCCAATGGAACCTGCAAGCCGACTTGCCCGCGTTGCGCACGCAGCTGTTGCAAGGTCGGTTGGCGATGCTCTCGGCCCCCGATCGGCAACAGTTGATCGAACAACCACAAGCCTTCATCCAGCAGCGCGTGCAAGCGCTGTTCGACCCCTTTACCGGTTTCAGCCTGGTGCCGAGCCAGGATGACTGGCTGGGCCTGACCGGACGCATTCAAAACAGCCAGCCGCAGCACGGTTCAGTGCAACTGGACATTGGCAGCGGCACATTGGTCGCCGACGCCGACGGCAAAAGCTGGGTCATGCTGCGAGCCCGCACCAGCGGCAACGCGTTCGACATGCAGCTGCCGCTGAAGGTCGCCGAGCTGCTCAAGCACAGCCGTGAAGAAGCGGCGCAGGCCGACGTGCAACTACTCGCCGCCAGTGGCCTGCTGTACGCCGCCAATGGGCAACAGCAAGCGACCCGCGAAATTACCTGGGTCGGCGGTGGTGCAACCGTTGGCATCCTGTTGCTGCTGTTGCTGGCGTTCCGCAGATTCCGCGTGTTGCTGGCCTTCATCCCTGTGTTGGTCGGCATGCTGTTTGGTGCGGTAGCCTGCGTCGCACTGTTCGGCCATATGCACGTGATGACGCTGGTGCTCGGATCGAGCCTGATCGGCGTCGCCGTCGACTACCCGCTGCATTACCTGTCCAAGAGCTGGAGCCTGAAACCCTGGCACAGCTGGCCCGCACTGCGCGTGACCTTGCCGGGGCTGACCCTGAGCCTGGCCACCAGCTGCATCGGTTATCTGGCACTGGCCTGGACACCGTTCCCGGCGCTGACCCAGATTGCCGTGTTCTCCGCCGCCGGTCTGCTCGGCGCCTACTTGTCGGCGGTGTGTTTGTTGCCGGCACTGCTCAAGGGCACGGACCTGCGACCCGCGCAGTGGCCGTTGCGGGTGGCCGAGTTTTTGGTGAACGTGCGTGCAGCGCTGCTCAAACGCGTGCGCAGTTCAGTCCTGTTGGTGTTGGTCCTGGCCTTCTGTGCGGGCGGCCTGTGGCACCTGACCACGAAAAACGACATCCGTCAGTGGGTCAGTGCGCCGCCGCAATTGATGAACGAAGCGCAGACCATCGCGCGGATCACCGGCTATCAACCCACCAGCCAGTTCTTCCTGGTGCGCGCGGCCAACCAGCAGCAATTGCTCGAGCGCCAGAAAGCCCTCAGCGACCGCCTGGATCAGTTGGTCAATCTGGACAAGCTCAAAGGCTACCTGGCGCTGAGCCAACTGGTCAGCCTGCCTTCCGAGCAGCAACAGGTTCGCGAGGCGCTGAATAAACTCCCGGCATTCTGGCAACCGTTGCTCGACCTCGGCATCCCGGCCACCGCACTGCAAGCCGAACTGACGCAGTTGCAGGCCTTGCCGGTCGAAGACATCGACGCAGCGCTGGCCGGGCCCTTGGCCGAGCCGTGGCGCCCGCTGTGGCTGGGCGCCTCGGATGGCGGCGTGGCGGCGATGGTCAGCTTGCAAGGCTTGAACGATACCGCGCTGCTGCGGGTGCAAGCACTGGATTTGCCGGGTGTGCAGTTGGTGGATCGTCTGGACGACCTGAACAAGGTCTTCGCCGCCACCCAGATCAGCGCGGCTGAACTGAAACTGATGTCCTGCGCACTGATCGTGTTGCTGCTGATTCTGCCCTTCGGTTTTGGCGGCGCCCTGCGGCTCGTCGCGCTGCCATTACTGGCGGCCTTGTGCAGCCTGGCCAGCCTCGGTTGGCTGGGGCAGCCGCTGACGCTGTTCAGCGTGTTCGGGCTGCTGCTGGTGACAGCGATCAGTGTCGATTACGCGATACTCATGCGCGAGCAGATCGGCGGTGCCGCCGTGAGCCTGTTGGGCACGCTGCTGGCAGCAGCAACCACGTGGCTGTCGTTTGGTCTGCTGGCGATTTCCAGCACCCCGGCGGTGAGCAACTTCGGCCTTTCGGTGAGCCTCGGGCTGGCCTTCAGCTTCATCCTCGCGCCGTGGGCCAAACCTTCGGCGCACGCCGCGCCCGTTGCGGAGCCGGCAGCATGATGACCGTGCTGTTCTGGCTGCTGGCCTTGGCGCTGTTCGCCGTGGCGACGCGTGTCGGGCGTCATTTTGGCTTGATCCCGATTGTCAGCCAGTTGCTGCTGGCGACCTTCGGGCTGCCACTGTTGATGTATTTCTGGGTGGAACCGTACTGGCAGTTGAGCGGTGCCGAGCTGGTCTCGCCGGGCTGGCTGAAAAACCTCTACAGCCTGAGTTTCGCGCTGTTGCTGGGGCATATCCTCAGCGATGTGATCGACCTGAAGCTGGACCGTCAGAGCCTGAAAATCGCCTTGCCGAGTTTCGGCATTCCGTTCGCCTGTGGTCTGGCGACAGCGATTTGGTTGCTGCCGGATCAGCCATGGTTGAGCTCGCTGGCAGTCGGCCTGTTGTTCGCGATTACGGCGATTCCGGTGCTGTATCTGTACCTGCGGCACATCAACTACCCACCGGCCGCGACCCGCCGGCTGGTACAGACCGCCATCCTCATTGACCTGACCTGCTGGAGCCTGTTCGCCTTCGCCCAAGGCAGCCTGCACCTGAGCAGCCTGTTGCTGCCGCTGGCCGGCGCCTGTCTGCCGTTGCTGCTGCGTGTGCTCGGGTTACGCCAGCCGTTGCTGCACAGCCTGGGCTTCTTCGCGCTGCTGGTGGTGGCGGAACACTTCAAACTCAATGCGCTGATTTTCGGCATCGGTTATCTGTTGTGCATGGCTGCCCTCAAACTACCGCTGGTGCTACCGTTATCGGCAGCCTGGATGAGTCGCTTGCAGAACGGCATCGCAATCCCGCTGATCCTGACCTTCGGCATTGTGCAGATCAACGTGCACAGCGCCATGGACAGCCTCAGCTGGATGCAGCTCGGTGCGCTGCTGGTGTTTCCTATCGCCAGCAAACTGCTGGGTAACTGGGTCGGCCTCGGTTGGGCCGGAACATCGTTTGTCGGCGCCAACCGCTGGCGCGAAAGTCTGCTGTTGAACATTCGCGGCTTGAGCGAGATCGTCTTTCTCAATCTGCTGCTGCAACAACAGCTGATCAGTCCCGCGCTGTATTTCGCGCTGATGCTGATGGGTTTGATCGCAACACTGCTGCCGGCACTCGCCGGCGTGCACCGAATCCCCTCACCGCTCGCCGCCCCGGCCAGGAGCTCCAGTGCCAACAGTTGATACGGAACGTCGCCAGGTCATCGTTATCGGTGCCGGCCCATCGGGCGCCATCGCCGCCGCGCTGCTCAAGCGTAACGGCCATGACGTGCTGATCATTGAACGTCAGCACTTTCCGCGGTTCTCGATCGGCGAAAGCCTGCTCTCGCACTGCCTGGATTTCGTCGAAGAAGCCGGCATGCTCGAAGCGGTACAAGCCGCCGGCTTCCAGCTGAAAAACGGTGCGGCGTTCGCCTGGGGCGAGCGCTACAGCACGTTCGATTTCGGCGACACCTTCAGCAACGGCAAGCCGACCACCTTTCAGGTCCAGCGCGCTGATTTCGACAAACTGCTGGCCGATCAGGCAGCGCTGCAAGGGGTAGAAATCCGTTACGGCGAGACGATCATCAGTGCCAACTTCGAGCGGTCGAAACCCCAGCTCAGCGCTCGCCGTGAAGACGGCAGCGAATACCGCCTGGAAGCCGACTTCGTGCTCGATGCCAGCGGCTACGGCCGCGTCTTGCCGCGCCTGCTCGACCTTGAAGCACCGTCGAACTTCCCGCTGCGCCAGGCTGTGTTCACCCACATCGAAGACCACATCGACGGCCCGCACTTCGACCGCGAAAAGATCCTCATCACCACCCACCCGACCCAGCGCGACATCTGGTTCTGGACCATCCCGTTCAGCCAGGGGCGCTGCTCGGTGGGCGTGGTTGCTGCTGCCGAACACTTCGAGGGCCGCGGCGACGATCTCGACGAATGCCTGCGTGGCTTCATCGCCGAAACCCCGAGCTTGGCCAAGGTGCTGAAAAACGCCCATTGGGACACGCCCGCGCGGACCATCGGCGGCTACTCGGCCAACGTCAAAACCTTGCACGGCCCGGGCTTCGCCTTGCTCGGCAACGCCGCAGAATTCCTTGATCCGGTGTTTTCCTCCGGCGTGACCATCGCCATGCGTTCGGCGAGCATGGCCGCCGGCGTTCTGCATCGCCAACTGCAAGGCGAAACCGTGGACTGGCAACGCGAATTTGCCGTGCCACTGAAGCGAGGTGTCGACACCTTCCGCTGCTACGTCGAAGGCTGGTATGCCGGGACCTTCCAGGATGTGATCTACCATCCTGGCAGCGCTCCGGAGATCCGCCGCATGATCAGCGCGATCCTCGCCGGTTACGCCTGGGACGAACGCAATCCGTTCGTCAGCGAACCCAAGCGCCGGTTGCGCATGCTCTCGGAAATTTGTGCGAGTGATGCAACGTGAGTGACACCGAACAACACTATCTCAGCGACAGTTACGTCGAAGAAACCCGCTTCGGGTTCTGGTTCCTGCGCAGCTTCACCTGGCAGCACCACGTGCTGCGGGTGGCAATCAACGACCTGCGCAGCTTGTACAGCGAAGCACTGCCCAGCCATCCGGTACTGCTGGATGCCGGTTGCGGTCAGGGCAAGTCGTTCCAGTACCTGTATCAGGTGTTTGCCCCGCAACGGCTGATCGGCCTCGACGCCGACCCACACAGCCTGATGCTCAGCGGCGAAGAGGCACAGCGCCAGAACATCGATGTCGAACTGATCGGGAGCGATTGCGCGACCCTCAAGCTGCCGGACGCCAGCGTCGATTTGCTGTTCTGCCACCAGACCTTCCACCACCTCGTGGAACAGGAGCAAGCCCTCGCCGAGTTCTATCGGGTGCTCAAGCCGGGCGGCTATCTGATGTTTGCCGAGTCCACCGAAGCCTACATCGACACCTGGGTGATTCGCTGGTTGTTCCGCCACCCGATGCACGTGCAAAAGAGCGCCGACGGGTATTTGCAGATGATTCGCCGGCAGGGTTTTGAATTCGGCCCGCAAAACGTGTCCTACCCTTATCTGTGGTGGAGTCGCGCGAAGGACTTCGGTCTGCTCGAACGCTTTGGACTGCGCCGCCCAAAACCGGTTGGCCAACGGGAAGAAACCCTGGTCAACGTGGTTGCCCGTAAACCGCTCGAAGGTAAGCACTAATGATTCGCCTCCTGCTCGTGTGCTGTGCCTTGCTGCTGAGCGCTTGCGCCAGCCAGCCGCCGCTGCCCGAGCGCAACCCGACACTGGCTTTGCCGCTGCAATTGCATGTCGAGCGGCAACGGGCCGATCAGCGCCAGGACTGGTTGCTGGTGATCCAGCGCGAAGGTGCCGGTATTCGCTGGTCGCTGATGGACCCATTGGGCATTCCTGTGGCTCGCCAGCGCCTGATCGACAACCAGTGGCAGGCCGACGGCTTGCTGCCGCCCAACCCGGAAGCGCGCCAGTTGTTTGCGGCGTTGTTGTTCGCCCTGACACCGGAGGCCGAGTTGCTCAATAATTATCCTGCTGCCCGGCGTCATGCCGCTTTACGCTCGCTGACACCGCATTGGCAGGTGCTGTATCGAACCCCGTCGGACTTCGTGCTGACGCTGCCCGAACAGCTGAATTATCACGTTACCCCGCTGACCGCCGAGACCGCACCATGACGGCCTACCTGAACGCCCTCGGGCTGATCTGCAGCCTGGGCCGTAACAAACACGAAGTGGCCCGCAAGCTGTTTGCCGGCGACTGCTCGGGGATCCGTGTCGAGGCCGGCTGGGTGCCTGAGCGTTCGCTGCCGGTGGCGGCGGTACACGGTGAGTTGCCCGCGATCCCGGCGGCGTTGAACCAGCACAACACCCGCAACAATCAGTTGCTGCTGGACGCCGCGCTGCAAATCCGCGAAGACATCGAACAGGCCATTCAAACCTATGGCCGTGGACGCATCGGCATCGTCCTGGGTACCAGCACCTCGGGCATCGACGAAGCCAGTCGCGGGATTGCCCAGTACATCCGTGACGGTCAGTTCCCGCCTGGCTACGACTACCAGCAACAGGAACTCGGCGCCCCGGCGAACTTCCTCGCCGACTGGCTGCAACTGAGCGGTCCGGCCTACGTGATCTCCACGGCCTGCACCTCCAGCGCCCGTGCCTTGTTGAGTGCCCAGCGCTTGCTCGACCTTGGAGTGTGTGATGCCGTGCTGTGCGGCGGCGTCGACAGTCTGTGCAAACTGACCCTAAACGGTTTCTCGGCGCTGGATGCGGTGTCCGAGCAGCGCTGCAATCCGTTCTCGGTCAATCGCAACGGCATCAACATAGGCGAAGCGGCGGTACTTTTCCTGATGAGCAAACACCTCGGCAGCAGCCAACCGATTGCCCTGCTGGGCAGCGGTGCCAGCTCCGACGCGCACCATATTTCCGCCCCTGAACCGAGCGGGCGCGGTGCCCTGCAAGCGATGAACAAGGCCCTGCGCAGCGCCGGTTTAGAGCCTGAGCGGATCAACTACCTGAACCTGCACGGCACGGCCACCCAACACAACGACGCCATGGAAAGCCTGGCGGTCAACAGCCTGTTCCCGGCGGGCGTGCCCTGCTCTTCAACCAAACCCATGACCGGCCACACCCTTGGCGCGGCCGGGGCGCTGGAAGCGGCGTTCTGCTGGTTGAGCCTGAGCCGCGAAAATACCCGACACGCGCTGCCACCGCAGGTCTGGGACGGCCAACCCGACCCGCAGCTGCCAGCGCTGAGTTTTGTGACCGCTGCTGATCGCCTGGAACAACGCACTGCACGTTGCCTGATGAGTAACTCCTTTGCCTTTGGTGGCAACAACGTCAGCCTGATTATCGGAGACGCCCAATGATTGATTGGCCTCTCGCCGAACTGCTGCCCCACGCGGGTGACATGATCCTTATCGATCACGTGCTGTCGTTCGACGAAGAACAGATTCACACCCGCCTCACCGTCAAGCCCGGTGGCCTGTTCAACCAGCCCGACGGTAGTTTGCCGGCCTGGGTCGGTATCGAGCTGATGGCGCAAAGCGTGGCAGCGTACGCCGGCTGTCGCGCACGCGAGCGAGGCAATCCGGTTGAGCTTGGATTCCTGCTCGGTACGCGTAAATTTGAATGTAATGTGGAACACTTCCCGGTTGGCAGCGAACTGACGATCCACGCCCTGCGCTCGCTCGAAGACGACAACGGCATGGGCGTTTTCGAATGCCACCTGACGGCACCCGGCATTCATGCCACGGCCCGTCTGAATGTGTTCTGCCCACCTCAGTCGGCTCACTACCTACATGAATCCCACTCTTCTACTAGCACTACTGGAGTCCAGTCTTGACTGAATCCGTACTGGTCACCGGTTCCAGCCGTGGCATCGGCCGCGCCATCGCACTACGCCTGGCCCAGGCCGGCTTTGATCTGGTGCTGCATTGCCGTAGCGGTCGCAGCGACGCCGAAGCCGTTCAGGCCGAAATCGAAGCATTGGGCCGCCGTGCGCGCATCCTGCAATTCGACGTGTCGGATCGTGCCAGCTGCAAGGCCCATCTGGAAGCCGACGTGGAAACCCACGGCGCCTATTACGGCGTGGTGCTCAACGCCGGCCTGACCCGCGACGGTGCCTTCCCGGCCCTGAGCGAGGACGACTGGGATGTGGTGATGCGCACCAACCTCGACGGTTTTTATAACGTGTTGCACCCGGTGATGATGCCGATGATTCGTCGTCGCGCCGCCGGGCGGATCGTGTGCATCACCTCGGTTTCCGGGTTGATCGGCAACCGTGGGCAGGTCAACTACAGCGCCTCCAAGGCCGGGTTGATCGGCGCCGCCAAGGCCCTGGCAATCGAACTGGGCAAACGCAAGATCACTGTCAACTGTGTTGCGCCGGGGCTGATCGACACCGCGATGCTCGACGAAAACGTCCCCGTGGAAGAACTGCTGAAAATGATTCCCGCACAACGCATGGGCACCCCTGAAGAGGTGGCCGGCGCGGTGAATTTCCTGATGTCCGCCGAAGCGGGCTATATCACCCGGCAGGTGCTGGCCGTCAACGGGGGCCTGTGCTGATGAAACGCGTCGTCGTCACCGGCATGGCCGGCATCACCTCGTTGGGCAGCGACTGGGAGACCATTCGCGCTAACTTCAAGGCCAATCGCAGTGGCATCCGCCGCATGGACGAGTGGGATCGTTTCATCGAGCTGAACACGCGCCTGGCCGGTCCCATCGATGATTTCACCGTCCCGAGCCACTGGACCCGCAAGCAATTGCGCAGCATGGGCCGGGTTTCCCGGCTGGCGGTCGGCGCGGCAGAACAGGCACTGGCCGATGCCGGCCTGCTCGGTGACGAGTCGATCAAGGACGGCCGCATGGGCGTGTCCTGCGGCTCATCCACCGGCAGCACCGAGGAGATCAAGGCGTTCGGCAAGATGCTGCTCAATTCGGTGGCTGAAGGGCTGAACGCCAATTCCTACGTGCGGATGATGCCGCACACCACAGCGGCCAATATCAGCATTTTCTTTGGCCTCACCGGGCGCTTGATCCCGACCTCCAGCGCCTGCACCAGTGGCAGCCAGGGCATCGGTTATGCCTACGAGGCGATCAAGTTCGGCCGCCTGCCGCTGATGCTCGCCGGCGGCGCCGAAGAGCTGTGCCCGACCGAAGCCATGGTGTTCGACGCGCTCTACGCAACCAGCCTGAAAAACGACGCCCCGAAAACCAGCCCCCGGCCTTACGACAGTGCACGCGATGGCCTGGTGATCGGTGAAGGCGGCGGCATGCTGGTACTCGAAGAACTCGAACACGCGCTGGCCCGCGGTGCGCACATTTACGCCGAAATCGTTGGTTTTGGCAGCAACGCCGACGGCCAGCACGCGACCCGCCCGGAACAAACCACCATGCGTCGAGCCATGGAGCTGGCACTGGAAGACGCAGGTCTGGAACCCTCGGCCATCGGCTACGTGAACGGTCACGGCACCGCCACCGAGCAAGGCGACATCGCGGAAACCCTGGCCACCAACAGCCTGTTCGGCAGCCACATGCCAATCAGCTCGCAGAAGAGTTTTCTCGGTCACACCCTTGGCGCCTGCGGTGCATTGGAGTCCTGGTTCAGCATCGAAATGATGAACAGTGACGAGTACGTGCACACCTTCAACCTCGACGACATCGATCCACGCTGCGGCGAACTGGACTACCTGCGCGGCGAGTTCCGTGAGATGAGCTGCCAGTATGTGATGAACAACAACTTCGCTTTTGGCGGGGTTAATACGTCGCTGATCTTTCGGCGCTGGTCGTAACTTAAAACTTCAAGGTCAAGCCCCCCCCGATACCAAGACCTATAAATGTCACGCCGAGGCGAACATGGGCGGGATTGCGTTGAGGGGGATTTGGCGAAGGCTCAGTCATTCAAGACGCGGTTTTTACAGGAGGCTGCGTCGTATCGATCTCCCCTTCCAACGCCGTTGGGCCCTCGAACTCTGTCTGCAGTAGTGCCAAAAACGCTTCCCGGGCTGGGTGTCGACCTGCGTTTTCATGCCAGTAAAACAGGTTGTCGATACTCGTCAAATCCGGGAATTCATATCCTTGCCAACCCGCACTGTGACGGTATTGCTCATAGATCCCGCGTGGAACCAGAGAAACGCCGGCACCAGCACTGACACAGCCCACTATGGTGCCATAGCTTGCAATGCTGACGATCGGCAACACCTGATCATGGCGCAACAGCCACTGCTCCAGTGCCAACCGGTACGGACAGCCGGGGGGCCACATGAAAATTTCCTTACCTTGCAAATCCGCTGCCTTGCGTAAAGGCCCATGCGACGCGGATGCGATGAGAACCAAATCTTCACGGTAGATCACTGCACGCTTGAGACCGGGGCGTTCAATGTTCACCGCCACGATCACCCCATCAAGCCGGTGATGCTGAGTATCGTCCAGCAGTTGAGCCCAGGTGCCGGTGCTCAACTCCAGCGACACCTGCGGGTACAGCGCATGGTACTTGGCCAATAACCGGGGTAACCGTCCCGTAGCACTAGACTCAATGGCACCAATGCGCAGAGGACCGCCAGGCGTATGGGTGGGCGCTACCGCACGCCGGGCTTCATCAGCCAAACCCAGGATTTTCGTCGCGTACTCGAGAAATACCTCCCCAGCAGGAGTGATCCGCAACCCTCGACCATCGCGGAAAAACAGCGCTGTGCCGAGCTCACGCTCCAGGGACTTGAGACGTGCGGTGATATTGGACGGCACGCAGTGCAGCAACTCGGCGGCGCGCGCGATGCTGCCGACGTCGTGAACCGTCTTGAACATGCGCAGTTGGGACAATTCCATAGCTCACCCAAAGTGAATGCATAGGTCAGTTTAAGTCACTTGTAGTGAGGCTGCGTGTTTTTGATACTTCAACCGGCGCACGTTGCAGGGATGCTATCGCGCCTTCATTTCCCCGATGAACAGGAGTTCTTATGGAGTTATCTCAGCGCAAAATCCAGTGCCTCGCCGAAAGCGTGTTCACCCATAAAGCCTTGAACAACACGTTCTACCAACGATGGATGGGAGACACCCTCTCCCTCGGCGACGTTGAGGTGTTCGCCCGAAACTACCTGGCCCGTACGACGCAGACTTCTCGTATGGTTGCCCTGTCATTTGTGGGCACGGACGACTTGTACGCTCAGGTCGAAATCGTCAAAAACCTGTACTCCGAAATGGGCTACGGTAACCCGGAAAAGGCCCACCTCGCCCTGCTGGAAAGTTATCTGATCGACCTTCTCAGCCGTCTTGCAGATCGGCCATACAGCATGGACGAACTCATGGCCTTGCCTGTGCTGGAAAGTACCCACACGTTTAGTCGCGAACAATTGAGTCTTTACACCGACGGTGGCCACAACAGTAATCCGCGCCATGTGCTCGGCACATTGTTGGCTCAGGAGTGGTTGGCCTATTCGATGCTCACTCGTTTGTACGAAGGAGCGCGCAACTATAAGCACCTGTATGCCAATAACGACGACTTTCATGAACACTGCGAGTATTTCTACATCCACATTGGGGATGCGGAAAAAGAACACAAAATCCAGGCCGTGAAAGCCGCCACCCAGGAATGCACCACCGACCAGCACATAGAGGAAGTCCGCGCGTCGTTCAACCGCTTCCTGGACATCACTGAGCAATACTGGAACGGAATAGCTCGTGCCATGCCCAGCGTGCAAAGTCGTGTTGCTTCCAAGATGACGATTTGATGAATACAAGGCCCGGCTTAAAAATCACGTTGGCGGCGATCTTTGTCATTCTTTGCTGGGCCTATTCCCCCATTGGAATCCACATCGGACTAAAGGCTTACGAGCCGGGTCATCTCGCACTGATGCGATTTCTCATCGCCTCAACGTTCATGGCCGGAGTCGCATCAGTGATGCGTATTTCCCTGCCACGCCTGAAAGACCTGCCGCTGCTGGCGGTGCTGGGCTTTTTTGCTGTCAGCCTGCATCACATAGCCCTCAACTACGGCCAACGAGGTGTTAGCGCTGGGGCCGCCAGCGTACTGGCACAATCCACTCCGCTGTTCAGCACGTTATTGGCGCATTTCGCGTTCAAGGATCGGGTCAACGGCTGGCAATGGATCTGTGTGCTGTGCGGCCTGCTCGGCGCCGCTGTGGTAGTCACCGGGGACCGTGGTTTTGGTGAACTGGACGCACACGGGCTGCTGATCCTGCTGGCGGCGTTTTCATGGAGTCTGTATTTCGCCTTGCAAAAACGCCATTCCTATCGTTATGACGGGCTGACGATGGTGTGTTACACCATCTGGTCGGGCACCGTACTGCTGCTTGTATATGCCCCAGGGCTGTGGAGCGAAGCGCAAAATGCCTCAACTTCGGCCAACCTGGCGGTACTCATTCTGGGCATCTTCCCCAGTGCCCTTGCGTACCTCGCCTGGGCATACGTACTGGCGCACAGCAATGTGAGCCGCGCTTCCATTTCACTTTACCTGATACCGCCCACAGCCATGTTGATGGCCTCACTGGTTCTGAGCGAACGCCCTTCGGCCATGGTGATCGTCGGAACGGTCATTGTGCTGATGAGCGTACTCGCCCTCAATCTGGAACCATCGAAAGTCGCGGTTCCTGCCGACGAAGTTTGAACAGCGGTCGTGACCACCTATGAAAGACGCAGAAAGTCCGACGTTGGCCTACGAGCACCATGTGCTGATTTGCACCAACTTGCGCCCCGATGGCCGCCGTAGTTGCTCGGGCTCAGGCGCTCATGAATTGCTCAGCGCAGCAAAACGCAAGCTCGCCAAAATGGGTGAGCCAGGAACATCGCGCGCCAACGCATCGGGCTGCCTGGGCCGCTGCGACCACGGCCCGGTCATGGTGATTTACCCAGCTAACCTGTGGTTCTCGTGCAAGACACCGCAACAGGTTGAACGCATTCTCGATCAACACCTCTTCCGTCCCGATCAGCAATTGCGACCCAAGGGGCCTCAACAGGAATCCGCGTCATGACTTGGACAGATGAAGACATGCGCATCGCCCAATGGATGCTGGCCGAATACCGTAAACAAGACTACCTGCCGCAAGCTGTCGCCGCACGGGAGATCCGTCTGATGTTCGGCGAAGCTCATGTGTACCAAAATCGCCACGGCAACTGGGCAGTGAACAAGCCGATTCTCGAAGCCTTTAAAGCACTGACTGCCGAGTACGTGGTATGGAGCCGAAGCGTTCAACTATGGAGGCCAAGAACCGCACAAGATCCGGCCGACATACGCGTGAGCCGCTGACAAGCTATCCCGACGGATACCATGTGGCGGGATTCATGACCTCGCGTAGTATCTGAGTGCAAATCACTCTGTTCAGGCGTTGCCGGGGTTGAAGGACTAATGACACCTTGGCAAAAAATGAAACATCGGAACGCGAAGTACACAATGTCGGAAGCGTCCCACAGCAGGAATTTGAATTTCGCGCTAGGGTCAGTGCCCCGAACATCCCAAGGAAGAATGAACCATGACTAAAAAGGCCGTTATCGTTTTCAGCGGTGGGCAAGACTCAACAACCTGCTTGATCCATGCATTGCCGCACTACGATGAAATACACTGCATTACGTTTGATTATGGCCAGCGCCATCGTGCGGAAATTGAAGTGGCGCAACAGCTCTCGAAAAAGCTTGGCGTGACGGTGCACAAAGTACTGGACGTTTCATTGCTGAATGAACTGGCCATCAGCAGCTTAACCCGGGACAACATTCCAGTCCCAACCACAGACAGTTCCGGGGACGGTCTGCCAAGCACGTTCGTACCCGGCAGGAATATTCTGTTTTTAACCCTGGCTTCTATTTATGCCTATCAAGTGGGTGCTCAAACTGTAATTACAGGTGTTTGTGAAACTGATTTTTCTGGCTACCCGGATTGTCGAGATGAGTTTGTCAAGGCCTTGAATAACGCCATCGAATTGGGCATGGACTATAAGTTGCGCATTGAAACGCCGCTTATGTGGTTAAACAAAGCGGAAACCTGGGGCCTTGCCGACTACCACAACCAACTGGACTTGATTCGTCACCACACACTGACTTGCTATAACGGAATACAAGGAAGCGGCTGCGCCGACTGTGACGCCTGTAATCTTCGTGCAAAAGGATTGAATGAGTTCCTGAAGAATAAAACAGGGATCATGAACAGCCTAAAAGTCAAACTAGAGCTATAAAAGACAACGTACTGCAGGGAAAATGGGTTATCAACAGCGAACCCTCCCCTCCTATTTTTATGCAGTTTGGGTTCCAGCCAGAAGCTGGCGCGGGTGTTGGTGACGTCATTGCGCGATGGCTGCGATTTGCTGGATGTCGTCGGGCGACGATTACAGGCACAGATTTCGGCGTATAAAAAACAGGCGATCCCAGTGGGATCGCCTGTTTTTTATACGACAAAGGGCGCCTTTCGGCTGGATGCCAGTCAGTTAAGCCTGTTCACAATCCGTAGCAGCTGGCGAAGCCTGCGTTCGGCTGCGAAGCAGTCGTAAAATCAGGCGCCACGTTTTTTCAGGTTAACCGTGGAGGCAGGATTGACGACTGCTTCGCAGCCGAACGCAGGCTTCGCCAGCTGCTACAGGTTATACGTTGCCCCGGAGTCTCTTAAGCTTGTCATCGCCCTGTATCTGCTACGTCACCTCAACCTTACGCGTCAGCAACTCGACAAACGCCTTGGCCATCGGCGACTTCTGGTCCTTGCGCTGCACCAACCACACGGCTGACATCGCCAGCGGATCGAGCAAGGGCCGATAGACCACGCCGTCGATGCGCATGCGCTGATAAGACGCCGGCAACACCGACACCCCGAGCCCTGCTGCCACCAGGCCGATGATGGTCATGGCCTCGCCAGCTTCCTGGGTGAAGTGCGGGCTGAACCCCGCGTCGCGTGCCAGGCTCAGCAGTTGCGCGTATAGACCACTGCCGTAGCTGCGTGGGAAGAACACGAAAGGCTCGTGGGCCAATGCCGACAGAAACAGTCCTTCCTCGCTGCCGATCACCAGCGGGTCCTTGGAGCTGAGCACGGCCACCAAGGGCTCACGCGTCAACTCGACCACCTCGAGCGAATCCGGCAGCGGCAATGGCCGCATGATCCCGACCTGAATCGACTCATCCACCAGCGCCTCGGCGACCTGGGTGCTGCTCATTTCCCGCAGGTTCAAATGCACCGCCGGGAAGCGCTGGCGAAACGCGAAGATCGCCTGCGGGATTGTCGAGTTGAACGGCGCCGATGAGGTGAAGCCGATCTTCAGTTCCCCCAGCTCGCCGAGTTGGGCTCGACGGGCGACGTCAGCAGCCTTGTCGACCTGGGCCAGCACCAGCCGAGCCTCTTCGAGGAACAGCCGACCGGCTTCACTGAGCTCGACCCGACGATTGGTACGCTCGAATAAACGTGCGCCGACTTCCTGTTCCAGCACCTGAATCTGCTGGCTCAGGGGTGGTTGGGAGATGCCCAGCACCTGTGCGGCGCGGCCGAAGTGCAGTTCTTCAGCGACGGCGATGAAGTAGCGCAGATGGCGCAATTCCATGAAAACTCCATTAGGTCGTTAAACCTATCAAACAGGTCGAACAATATATTGGATAGAAACATTAGCCAGCTATATGATTTTTCCATTGCCTGCCTGGCCGTGCTCTCCCGAGGTCCCCCGTGAAAACTGCTGTCGCCCCGCTCGCCCATGAACTGCCGCCTGCTGCGCTGGACGATGTGGTCGCCCAACGCAATGACGTGTACATCGAAAAAGGCACGCCGATGTTCATGCGCACGGTGCTGGCGCTGTTCTCCGGCGGCTTTGCGACCTTCGCCCTGCTCTACTGCGTGCAGCCGATGATGCCGCTGTTTTCCCGTGAATTTTCGATCAATGCGGCGCAGAGCAGCCTGATCCTGTCGGTGGCCACCGGGATGCTCGCCATCGGCCTGCTGATCACTGGCCCGGTTTCCGACCGCATCGGCCGGAAACCGGTGATGGTTGCGGCGCTGTTCGCGGCAGCGTTGTGCACCATAGCCAGTGCGATGATGCCGAGCTGGCAGGGCGTGCTGGTAATGCGTGCACTGGTCGGGCTGTCCCTCAGCGGGCTGGCGGCGGTGGCCATGACTTACCTGAGCGAAGAGATTCATCCACAGCACATCGGCCTGGCGATGGGGCTGTACATCGGCGGCAACGCGATTGGCGGGATGTGCGGCCGGCTGATCGTCGGCGTATTGATCGACTTCGTTAACTGGCACACCGCGATGTTGATCATCGGTGGACTGGCGTTGATTGCCGCGACGGTGTTCTGGAAAATTCTCCCCGAGTCGCGCAACTTCCGCTCCCGCTCGATGCATCCGCGTAGCTTGCTCGACGGTTTCACCATGCACTTTCGCGACGCCGGTCTGCCGTGGTTATTCCTCGAAGCGTTCGTGCTGATGGGCGCGTTCGTCACGTTGTTCAACTACATCGGCTATCGCCTGCTGGCCGAGCCGTATCACATGGATCAGGCTTTCGTTGGCTTGCTCTCGGTGGTCTACCTGTCGGGCATCTACAGCTCGGCGAAAATCGGCGCATTGGCCGACAAGCTTGGCCGGCGCAAAGTCCTGTGGGCAACCATCATGCTGATGCTCGCAGGCCTTGCGCTGACCCTGTTCACGCCATTGCCGCTAGTGATCATCGGCATGCTGATCTTCACCTTCGGCTTCTTCGCCGCGCACTCGGTGGCCAGCAGCTGGATCGGCCGCCGCGCGACCAAAGCCAAGGGTCAGGCCTCGTCGCTTTATCTGTTCAGCTACTACGCCGGGTCAAGTATCGCCGGCACGGTGGGCGGGGTGTTCTGGCACCTGGGCGGCTGGAACGGCATCGGCCTGTTCATCGGCGGGTTGCTGGTGATTGCGCTGCTGGTGGCGTTGAAACTGGCCCGCTTGCCATTGCTGCCAAACAACCAACCGGCGTGAGGCCTGCACGTCAGGAACCCTGCACCACCACCTGCGCCTCCAGCGCTTGACCTTGCTTGTCCAGTGTCAGTGATTGCAAGGTCGCGCCCTCCAGTTCGGTTCGATGCAGCCAGGCCAATAACGCCCGCGCATCACCGCGCAGCGTCAGGCGCAGAAGATCGCCTTGCACCTCCAGCTGTTGCAGCTCGAGGCCGTCGGTGATCGCACGTTCACTGAGTTGTGTGGACAAGGGCGCAGTCCCCGCGGCCCGAGCACTGGGGGCTTGAGCGCGAGCGACTTCCCCGGCCTGAACCAGTCGCTGCTGATACAAACGCTCGGCCACTGCCAGCCGCTGCTGGGATGGCTGCCACAACCCGACGAAGGCCAGTCCGGCAACGAGCGCTATCGCCAGGACACTCAGCGCCTGTCGGTCGCGCGGTGCCAGCCGATTCCAGGTTTGCGCCACACTGACCGGCAGCTTCGGTGTGTTGAGTTTCATGGGCGATTCTCCAATGTCAGCAGTGCCTGGACCCGGTCCTGAACCTTGCTTGCGCTGCCCAGACTGATCGGCAATCCGCTGCTCTGGCCACGCTCGCGCAGTTGTTCGAGTTCGGCAAAACTGCCTGCCGTGAGTTGCAGTTTCCAACCATCGCCGACACGGTATTCGATGCGTTGCACTTCAACACTGCTTGCACCGATCACCTGCTCGGTCAGCTTCAACAAACGGGCGATCTGCGTATCCTGTGCGCTGATGCGCGTCTGTTTTTGCAGCGCCTTGAGTTGCGCCGAAAGATCAACGATACGTGTCTGCTCCGGATACAAGGCCCTGAAACGTTGTTCACTCTGGTCAGACAAGCGTTGGGCCTGATCCTCGAAAAAGTGGCTGCGCGCGAGTGTGCTTCCCCACCCCAGAGTGAACAACAACGCGGCCGAGATCAGTGCCGTCGACCAGGGAAAACGCCGGCGCTCCCGACGAAATTCACCGTGCAGCAGGTTGATCGCAGGCCCCGCTCCCGCCTGGCCGTGCAGCGCTGCAAACCCTTCGTCCAGCCAGCAGATGGGCTCGGGCAGTTGTGGACTGATCACCGCCAGCCCGTGCGCCGACACCGCCAGACGAGCATCCAATGCACCGCCAAGGAGCCAGCGCCCCAACCACCACACGCCATAGGCCTGATCATTGGGTAAACGGTCGGCATCGACCTGTACGGCGCTGACGGTAATTCCCAGTTCAGCCACCAGCGCGAGCAACGCGGCAAAGCGTTGTTTGTTGAGCAACAGCACCGGATAGCGCCCCTGCGAGTCACGCGGGCCGATGCTCAGGTGCAGCGTCTCAAGGTCTTCGCTCAGTTGATCTTCGATGGCGAACGCAATGGCCTGAGCGTCAGGGCGACGTCGCGAGGGCCATTTTTCGGTACGTAGCCAGCCGCACATCTCCATCGGCAACACCAGATGGACAGCCTGCCCTGATAACTGTTTGGCGGCATCGGCAAGCGAAAGGAGCGAGCGCTCATTCGAGGCGGAGACCAGGCAGCAGAGCCATTGCGCGCAAGGTTGCACCGCCCCTTCGGGGGTGAGGTAAAGCCAGGTGTTCATGACGAGGACTCGCTTGTCAGTGAGGTCAGGAACCGTCGTTGCACGACATTCACCTGCCGGGTTTTGGCGTCGAGTTCCACTTCGCTGACCAGTTGCAGACGGCTTTGCCCAACGGCCACGTCTACCGTGATCCGAAACCAGCGGCTGCCCAGACCCAGGCCATGGCTGCCCAGCTCAAGCCCGGAGAGCAAAGGGTCCTCGACAAATGCCTGCACCGAGCGATAGCCCTCGGCCGGACGTTGTTGCACCAGCGCCCGGGCCAACGTTTCGCTCACACCGTCGAGTGTCATCAGTTGCTGCGCCGACGCGGTATTGATGTTCAGGCTGGCGTTCCTGGGCAGCAGGGCCACCATAGGCTGCAAGCGCCGCATCACCTCGCCGTCGACGCCCGGCCACCCGCGCAATTGACTGAGGTCTGTCAGCGCGCCGAAGTGCGAGGTTGCGAGACTTTCGAGGTCTGGATTGCGGATCTGTAGCAGGGCCAGCAGACGCACCCAACGCTGTTGCGTGAGCGGTTCGACTTGCCCGCCGGCCAGCAGTGCAGAAAGGTTGAAACGCGCGGCCAGGTCTTCGACCTGGATGTGCAGCGTCCCGCCCTCGACCTCGAACGGCGGCGTGGCCTGCGCCCACGCTTGCGCCAGATTGACGCTGCGGGACGCTTGCATCTCAGGGCGGCGCAACCGCTGCAAGGCCCAGCGCTCACCGGAAAAACCCAGTTGGCGCAGTTGCACCTGATGAAGCTGTTGCGCGGTACTTTTGACCACCAACCGATGGTTGCGCAGCATCCCGCCCGTCAGCAGCAACGCCAGGCTCATGACCAGCAACACGCTGAGCAGCGCGACGCCGCGTTGCCGACTCATGACGCGCTCCCAGGCAACAGCAAGACCCGGCGAATCGACTCGAAGCGTTCCGTTGAAAAGGTGATTTCCAAAGCCTTCGGCGCGGAGACTGGCTTACCGGCGCCGGGCGCTCTCTCGCTGCGCCAACCGCGCTGGTCATAGAGCCGCCAACGCAATTCGCGCACCCCGGTGAGGAGTTTTTGCCGCTGCACCAGCGGCTGATCAGGGGGTTGGCTTTCACGCCACAACGTCCCCTTGTCGAGACGATAAGTGACGTTCTGCAACTCGCTACGCGGCTCATCCAACGGATTACGCCAGTTGCCGCGCTGCAACTGCAAAACGTTTTGCTGCAGCACCACAGGCTGCGCCGTTACCTGCAAGGCATCACGTTCGATCACGGCGATGGCGCGTTGCAACCCACGCATGTCGCGCTCATGGGATGAACTGCTGCGTTCAGCACGGACCACGCCATCGAACAGCCGCCAGCTGGCCAAGCCAAGCAAGGCGAATATCGCCATGGCGATCACCAGTTCGAGCAAGGTGAAGCCATGCTGCTTATTCATCACGGGCGCCAATCCAACCCGTCGTTCGGTGTACGACCCGATCGCTGCCTGAACGGCTGACACTGAGTTCGACCTTCAGCAAACGCGAATCGGCCACCGGGGTGACGGTCTGGCTCAGGCTCCAGTCGCGTCGGTCGAAGTGTCGGCTCAGGTATTCGTGCCCTTGAGCCGGTGCAGCCCCCAGCTGCAATTCGCTCAAGTGATTGTCAGCCAGCCAGGTCCCACACAACTGCTCCTCCAATCGAGCATTCTGCTTGAGGGCATATTGACCGGCCGCCATCACTGCCGCCGCCAATGTCGCAAAGACAACCAGCGCGATCATGATTTCCAACAGGGTAAAGCCACGGTGTGTCTGGCGCGGCGGCGCGGGCTTTCGCTTACTCATCAAGGGCCGCCTCGTTCAAACCATCACTGGAGAGGCTGATCAACGATTGCTGACCGGCTTGCAGGTGCAAGGTGAACGCAGTGCTTTCATCACTGCTGAGCAACACCAGGTGCGGTTGACCGGGATGCCCCGCCAGCGTCGACATTTGGCCAGATTGCTCCAGACGCAGCTGCAAGCCTTCCGGTAAACGATAAGCGCGGCCTGCCGGGCGCCAGTCCTGGCCATCGAGACCCAGCACCTGATAACCCTCGGGCTCCAGCCGAAGGCCATACTCGCGCCCCTCGAGCACGGCCTGCTCACGCAGCATCTGCAACAACTGGATCAAACCGTTGGCCTCCTGCCGGGCCAGACGCGCCGGGTGATTGCCGATGGCCAGACCCGCCATGCCCAACAGCACGCCGATCAGCACCATGACCACCATCAACTCCAATAGAGTGAAACCCCGGCACGCCTGACGCATCGGTCAATCTCCCCAGTTGCCGATGTCTGTCCCATGGCCTTCGCCACCGGACACACCGTCAGCGCCAAAGGAGTACAGGTCATAGCCGCCATCGAGCGAATTCACCCCGGGATTGAGGTACTGATACGGCGTTCCCCAAGGGTCCACCGGCACACTTTTGAGATAACCCTGCGGACTCCAGTTTCTCGGTACCGGAGCGCCCAGCGGCCGTTTGACCAACGCTTCCAGCCCTTGCTGGGTCGTGGGGTAGCTGAAGTTGTCGAGGCGATACATTTCAAGGCTGGTGGAGATCGCCAGGATGTCGGTGCGGGCCGCTGTGATCTTGGCCTGATCGGGCCGGCTCATGAACTGCGGCACGACGATGGCGCCCAGCACACCGATGATGACCACCACCACCATGATTTCGATCAGGGTAAAGCCACGCTGACGCTTGGCTGAAGTATTACGGACAGGATTCATCGATCAACTCACCAGTTGGTTCAGGCTAAGAATGGGTAAAAGAATGGCCATGACGATCAGCAGCACGACGCCGCCCATCAGCACCAACATGACCGGCTCGAACAGGCTCACAACCAGCGCGATGCGCGCTGCCAGGGTCTTTTCCTGCTGCTCGGCGGCCCGCGCCAGCATGCTGTCGAGTTCACCGGCGCGCTCGCCACTGGCGATCATGTGCAACATCATCGGCGGTATATCGCCGCCTTGTTCCAGGCCATGGGTCAGGGTGCTGCCCTCACGTACCGAACGCGCAACATCGCGCATGCGCGTGCGAATCGTCAGGTTGCCAATGACGGCGGCGGCGATTTCCAGGGCATCGACCAACGGCACCGCGCTCTTGCCGAGGATCGCCAGGGTGCTGGCAAAACGCGCCGCCTCCATGGCCCGCAACACAGCGCCCAACAACGGCAAACGCAACACCAGTGCGTGCCAGCGCACACGCAGGGGTGGCTGGACCAAGGCCCAACGTCCCAGGAACACCAACACCGACAACAGCCCCAACAGAATCAGGCCATGACGACGCAGACCGTCGCTGAGCAAAATCATGCCTCGGGTCAGCAGCGGTAACGGCTGACCGCTGTCGACGAAAATCTTCACCACATCCGGCACCACATAGCCGAGCAGGAAGCCAACGATGGCCAGCGAAGCAAACATCAGGATCATCGGGTAAACCAGCGCCAGCTGAATTCGCTGGCGCGACGCCTGACGGGCCTCCGTGTACGCCGCCAACTGTTCAAGCACATGACCCAGATGCCCGGAGCGCTCACCCGCCGCAATGGTGGCGCGAAACAGTTCGGGGAACGCCCGGGGAAATCCACCCAGCGCCGCCGCCAATGCATAACCTTCCATCACCCGCGCCCGGACCGCTGAGAGCAAGGCGTTGACCTTGCGCTTTTCGCTCTGCGCCGCAACCGCTCGCAAGGCCTCCTCGAGGGGCAGACCGGCCTGAATCAGCGTGGATAACTGCAACGTCAGCAGCGCCAGTTCGCCGGAGCTCAGCTTCACAACATTCGCAAAAATCCCCGCCCGAGTGCCCTGGTATTTCGCCTCGCCGACGTGACTGGGTAACAAACCCCGCTCACGCAACAGCTGCCGGGCATGCCGTGGGTTGTCGGCCTCCAGCACACCTCGGGACTGACGGCCACTGCGGTCCTGGGCACGGTATTCGAATCCCGGCACCGGCTAGTCCTCCTGGCTGACGCGCAGCAATTCATCGAGACTGGTGACACCCTCAAGCACCAGCCGCTGACCGTCCTGGAACAGGCTGCGCGACAGCGTCCGCGCCTCGTCCGCCAACGCCTGTTCACTGGCGCCCTGATGAACCAGCGCGGACAGCGTCGGGCTCATGCTGATCAACTCGTACATGCCGACCCGCCCCCGGTAACCCTGTTGGCATCGGGCGCATCCGCTGGCCCTGAATAGCCGCACAGTACGGTCGCCGGCAACGCCCAGGCTCTGGCAGTCGACAGCATCGGCTTCATAGGCGTGCTTGCAGTGTGGACAGAGAGTTCGCAACAAGCGTTGGGCGAGCACACCGATCAGCGACGACGCCAGCAAGTAGGCGTCGACGCCCATGTCCAGCAACCGGGTGACCGCGCCGACCGCGCTGTTGGTGTGCAAGGTCGATAACACCAGGTGCCCGGTCAACGACGCCTGCACGGCAATTTCGGCGGTTTCCCGATCCCGGATTTCACCGACCATCACCACATCCGGGTCCTGGCGCAAAATCGCCCGCAGGCCCCGGGCGAACGTCATCTCGACCTTTGGATTGACCGGCGTCTGGCCAATCCCCGGCAGGTGATACTCGATCGGATCCTCCACCGTGAGAATATTGCGCGTCTGGTCGTTGAGACTGGCCAGCGCCGCATACAGGCTGGTGGTCTTGCCGGAGCCGGTGGGACCGGTCACCAGGAAAATCCCGTGGGGCCTGCCAAGAATCCGCTGAAAGCGTGCCAGGGTGTCGGGCGGCATGCCCAGGCGCTGCAAGTCGAGGCGTCCGGCTTGTTTGTCGAGCAGTCGCAACACCACTCGCTCGCCATGCGCCGACGGCAGAGTCGAGACCCGCACATCGACCTCGTGCCCAGCAAGGCGCAGCGCAATGCGTCCGTCCTGCGGCACGCGCTTTTCAGCGATATCGAGGCGAGCCATGACCTTGATCCGTGATACCAGCAAATTGGCCAACTCACGCCGGGGTCTGAGCACCTCACGCAATTGCCCATCCACCCGCATCCGCACCAACAGGTACTGCTCGAAGGTTTCCAGGTGAACATCCGAGGCTTTTTCGCGCACCGCCTCACTGAGCAACGCATTGATCAGCCGGATGATCGGCGCGTCACCGTCCTGTTCGAGCAGGTCGGCAGTCTGCGGGAGCTGATCGGCCAGGCTCAACAGATCGAGTTCTTCGTCCAGCCCTTGGGCGACCTGTTCGGCAGCGCTCTGACCTACGCCGTAAGCGCCCGCCAGCCGTGTCGCGAACATCGCAGGCTCAAGGACCTGAACAGGCAGATCACGCCCCGTCACACGCCGAACTTCCGCCAGGGCAGTCAGCGGTGTATCGCTGCGGATCGATAGGCTCAACGCCTCGCCCGAACCTTCCAGCAACACCCCCAAGCGCCGGGCGAAACCGAATGGCAGCTGCTCGCTGTAACCTGTCAGACTCATCATGGGCCACGGCGCTCACGGGCCTCGTCGAACAGCTGATGCGGATCATCGGGCAATAACAACGAATGGTTTTGGCGAGCCGTCGGTTGACTCAGATCCCGCAAGGCCTTGTAGCGGTCCTCGCTGATTTCGGCGATATCCTGCCGGGTGCGCACGATGGTCGGGCGCAAAAACACCATCAGGTTACTTTTGGTCTGGGTGTCTTTCGTCCAGCGAAACAGCGCACCAAGATAAGGAATGCTGCGCAACACCGGCACCCCGCTTTCCTGGGTCCGAACGCTGTCCTTGATGAGGCCGCCGATCACGATGATTTCGCCATCGTTGGCGAGGATCGTGCTTTTGAGGGCACGCTTGTTGGTAATCAGGTCGGAGGAATCCACACCGGACACCGAAGGCGCAATGTCGGAAATCTCCTGTTCGACCTCCAGACGCAGGATCGAACCTTCGTTGATATGCGGGCGAATCTTCAGGCTGATCCCGACATCCTTGCGCTCAACCGTGGTGAAGGGGTTGTCTGCGCCACTGCTGTTGGTGGCGTAGGAGCCGGTCTTGAACGGTACGTTCTGGCCGACGATGATTTCCGCTTCCTGGTTGTCCAGGGTCAGCAGGCTCGGCGTCGACAGCAGGTTGCTGCGGCTGTTACTGGCCAGCGCTGAAATCAGTGCGCCAAAATCGCCGCCACCGAGCCGCAGCAATGAACCTTCCGGGGCCGGGTTCTTGTCGTCGAAATTGAACCCGCCGAGCACCGGAACCCCGGTCCCCGGAAAGTTGATGATCCCTTTCGCCCCCCCACCGTCCAACCCCCACTGCACACCGAGCGCTTCGACGATGTCACCGGAAATCTCCACGATGGCTGCGTGAATCAGCACCTGGGCACGCGGTTGATCCAGTTCACGAACGATGTTCTCCAACGTCCGCAATTGCGCGGGATCGGCGAATATCACCAGTGCATTCTGGCGTTCGTCGGCCTTTACCATGACCGGCGTGGCCGATACCGGTTCTTTTGAACCGCGGCTACTCGACTGTGGCTTGAACCCCTGCCCCAGAGCATCCAGCACCTCGGCCAACTGCTTGGCATCGCTGTGGTGCAAACGGATCACCCGGGCGTTATCGAGTTTGGTCGTCGCCGGAATGTCCAGCGAGCGGGCCAACCGGACCAGGCGCTCGCGCGCTACCGGCGGCCCGACAACCACCAGGCGATTGGCCCGGGGGTCGGGAATCACCAGGCTTCCGGCCTCGGCTCCGGACTTGCCCAGTGACGCCTCCATCAATGTGGCGATATCGGCTGCCAGACCATGGCGTAGCACAACAATGGTATGAGCATTTTTCGCCCCGGAATCAAGTTGCCGTACCACTTGCCCAATCCGCCGAACATTGCTCGCGGTATCGGTGACCACCAACGCGTTGGCCGAGACGGACGGACCGACATAGCCATTGGTCGAGACCAGCGGCCGGACCAGACCGGCCAGGTCGGCAGCCGAGCTGGCGCCGAGGGCGATGACCTCGGTCACGAACTGTCCATCGCGAGACGTTCGCGGATCACCCTGACTGGCACGGGTCCTGGCTTCGGCAACCGGTGTGATGAGTATTCGGTCGCCTTGATCGATCACCGTGAAGTTGTGAGCATCGAGTACCGAATAGAACAACCGTCGGACGCCCTCGCGATCCAGCGCTTGTCCGGACATGACCGTGATTCGCCCTTGAACCTTGGGGTCGAGGATCACGGTCGTGTCCAGAATCGACGACATTTCGGCAACGACGTCCCTTAGTTCAGCATTGTTCATCGCCAGTTGCCAACGCTGTTCTTCAGCCGCTACCCAACCCGGGAGCAACAGGACTGCAATGCCCAGGGCGCGCAGCAGTGCGCCGTAGGTGCGAAAACAATTCGAGCGGTTCATTCAGTGACTCTTTGGCAAATCAGCGGTTGGCCGAAAGTGAATAAGGGCAGGTGCGGGATCGGATCGGGTGTCGGCAGGTTTGATCGTCAACAAGGTGCGCTCGGTAGCGGGTTGCAGGGCCAGCAACTCCTCGCGACCTTTGCGCCACAGCACCACCCTGGACACTTCAACCCGCCGCAACACACTGCCGCCGGGCAAGCTGTCGCCGACCTGATACAAACGTTCACCGTCAGCCCCCGCCAGCAAGGCCCGCGAAAGCCCGGTGCTGGAGACAAAGCTGGCGCGCAAGGTCAGCGGTTCAGCACTGCGCAGTGTTGCCGTTTGCGTGGCCAGCCCCATCACCGTCGCGATAGCTTCAGGGTTGAATTCAGGCATCGGTTGCGTATCCGGTGGCAGCCGTACCGGCCGCTCGGATTGCACAACCAATTCATCACGCAACGCCTGTTCGCTGGCGAACAGGTAAACGCCGTACACCATCGGCAATACCCACAGGATGGCCCCGAGCAGCGTCGGCCAGCCCGTGGACATGGCCGTGAATAAAGAGTCCAGCGTCAATGGCTTGCCCATTCAGCGGTGAAACCACATGTTTACAAGCACACGGCGTCCCGATACTTCATGTTTGATGACCGCAGTAATGTGCAAGGCAATCAACACTGCCAGTACGAGACACGCCCAAATATGAATAGTCAGAAACAGTAGAATCCAGTAAGGGTCTTCCAGCGGTTGAGGAATAGAAAAGAGATCAAAAATATTAATGGCTCGATCCATCATGAGCACACCCGTCACCAACACCACACTAACGACCAGATAAATAAGCCGATGCACGCATAACGCCAACACTTCGTTCACCGTCCGATATCGTCCAGTATCAGAACGACGCCCACTCGAAGAAAGATAAAGTCTTAAAGCGAAAAAAGGTAAAAATACGGTTGTCAACGACACATTAACAAAGGCCACCCATTCCTTGACCGACACGTCCACTTCAAACAGCGATACATAAAAACCACTGGCCAGTGCCCAGATAATAATGACAGCAGAAAGCCAGTGCAGAAATTTTTGCAACTTCGTATACGATGAAGTTTTCATTTAAACGCACTCACCCAATAACATTGAGAGCACACCACTCCGGACAATCAATAATCAGGATTACCCGGGGCGGTGTCAGATCAACTTATTTTTGATCCCAGGCCATCGTCCAGTCACTGCCGTAACCCGGCTCGAAACCTTGTGCCGTTTCACTGTATTGCATGCAGTAACCCGAATAAGGGAATGGTTTGCACTCATAAACCAAACCGTTTTTAGGCTGCAGTACCTTGGTCCCCGCGGTGTATTGGCGAACATTATTCGGGAACTCGAAGTCGTACTCTTGCGCACCGCCCTCGCCGGTGAATTGGGTTTCTTCGAAGGCTTGGCGAGTGGTACGACCGTCTTCCGTGGTGCCCACCAGCTTCACGCCATGCTTGCCCGGTGCAGAACGTACATCGACATTCAGTACAGTGTTGCTCTGTGCCACCACCTGTTGCCGGGTGAAACCCACTTGCTTGTTGCTGTCATCGAAAATGGTCGCTTCGATGATCATCGTGCGGTTGTTGACGACCGGGACCGCGACCTTGCCAACGCCTTTCACCAGTTCATGCTCTGGCGCCAGGCCACCAAACTCCATGCGAGCGTCGGTATCCTCCTGCATGTCCAGCGCTACTTCATAACGGGTAATGCCGCTTTCTTTCTGGGCGTACAGCTTGTTCACGCCTTTGACCGGCTCGATATTGCCTTGCTCATCGCGAATGCCGGCTTTTATCAACGTCTGGGTCTTGTTGATCTTCTCGGCCAACTTGAACGACCAGTTCTCCGGTTTGCCTTCATCAGCGTTATCGACGGTGATCTCGACACTGTACTGCGCGCTTTCACCGCTATGGGTAAAGGCGCGGGCCTTGACCTTGTCCCCGGCAATCAGGGTGGTTGCAGGGGTGATGGCGCCAACGGAGCTCCAGCCGCCAGGCAATGCGGCCTCGGCAAGAATGTTGACGTCAACGACGTTGTGGAACGCCGCAGCGGTATCACCGACGGTCCATAGACCGAGAATCACATGGTGGCCGGTCTTGTCATCCGGAATCACGCAAGCGTGTTTGTCCCCGGAAACCGGCAGAACATTACCGCCGTCGACAAAACAAAACGGCGTGGTATCGAAAGAAGCGCGTTTGAGCGGCTCATTCGGGTTCCAGCCGTTTTTGGTAATGAAGTACTCATGCTTGGTGGCAGGATGAGCGGCGGTGTATTTCCAATCGAAATCGAGCGAACGGTCCTTGATTTCAGTCAAATGCCAACGAGTAGCGGACTGAGCATCGACCGCGGAAAACATTGCAATACCGCCACTGGCGATCTTGCCGTCAATCGGGCCTTGACCCGGAGCGCCACCCACACCGTTCGGGAAACCTTTGAAAGTTTCACCCACACTTTGCGGTTCGTACTGTGCGCCGCCACAGTCTTTGTTCAGACCCTTCTGGCAAAGAAAAGCACGGGAGGGAGGTTCATTCAAATAGCCATGAGCGGCAACATGTTGTGAAGACAACAATGCCGCCAACAGCGTCAGCGAGGAAGCACATCCTGTTAATGCACCTCCTTTGGACATAGTATTTTTCATATTATTAGTTCCGACTTAATCATTAAGAATCACTTGCAAACCCACATCCACTCGACGGAGACTTACAAATATTTATCGCACCCCCACATGTCCAACACTTCCCCCGAGGTTATGCAAACATCCTGCAAAAACAATATTACTTAACGCCAGCAACTAACACTTGCACAACAGTAATGCTACGGCAGTTTTTATGACATGTTCACCATACAGGCTGTGTTGGAAACGTTGAGAAGGGCACTTTACCGCCAGAGACTTTTATTCTATGTAGGATAAGTCTAATAATCAGGCAGGGAATATCGGCAATCCAACTAATCGGACAAGAAAGGTAATATCGCCTTACATAGAAATGAGATATTTCTTAAAGATTCAGCGCGTAAAGGCTGCGCAAAAGTAAACAACTCACACATCTGCCGCCAAAGAAAAACGCCAATATGACAGGCAAGCAAACGCCAGCAGCCAGGACGGCCTGAGGAAGTGAGTATGGATTATCGAGGGCGCAAGACCTGCCTGGCGCTGAGGCCAGGCAAGTTGCTATGAATTACTGATGGTATTGCGCTGAAAGCTCATGCACCGCGCGCAGGAAGGCGCCGGCGTGTTCCGGGTCGACTTCCGGTGTGATGCCATGGCCGAGGTTGAACACGTGGCCACTGCCTTTGCCGTAGCTGGCAAGGATTCGGCCAACTTCAGCGCGAATGGCTTCTGGTTTTGCGTAGAGTACGGTCGGGTCCATGTTGCCTTGCAGCGCAACTTTGCTGCCAACACGCTGGCGGGCTTCGCCGATGTCGCAGGTCCAGTCCAGACCCAGGGCATCGGCACCGGCGTCGGCGATGCTTTCCAGCCACAGGCCGCCGTTTTTGGTGAACAGGATGACCGGCACTTTACGGCCCTCGTGTTCACGGATCAGGCCGCTGACGATTTTGCGCATGTAGGCCAGGGAGAACTCCTGGTACGCCGCTGCCGAGAGGTTACCGCCCCAGGTGTCGAAGATCTGCACCGCTTGCGCGCCGGCCATGATCTGGCCGTTGAGGTAGGAGGTGACCGACTGCGCGAGTTTATCCAGCAACAGGTGCATGGCTTGCGGATTGTCGTAGAGCATGGCCTTGGTCTTGCGGAAGTCTTTCGACGAACCGCCTTCGACCATGTAGGTGGCCAGGGTCCATGGGCTGCCGGAGAAGCCGATCAGCGGCACGCGGCCGTTCAGCTCACGGCGAATGGTGCTGACCGCGTCCATGACGTAGCCGAGGTCTTTCTGTGGATCAGGAATTGGCAGGGCTTCGACGTCGGCCAGGGTGCTGACGACTTTCTTGAAGCGCGGACCTTCGCCGGTTTCGAAGTACAGGCCTTGGCCCATGGCATCGGGAATGGTCAGGATGTCGGAGAAGAGGATCGCCGCATCCAGCTGTGGATAACGATCGAGCGGCTGCATCGTGACTTCGCAAGCGAACGCAGGATTCATGCACAGGCTCATGAAATCACCGGCCTTGGCACGGCTGGCGCGGTATTCCGGCAGGTAGCGACCGGCCTGACGCATCATCCACACAGGGGTGACGTCTACGGGTTGCTTGAGCAGGGCGCGAAGGAAACGGTCGTTCTTCAGGGCAGTCATGTCGGCATCCGGAAAAAAAGTGCGGGCATTTTCTCAGAGCGCGACGCAAAAGGCACGGCAAGCGCCGCACCTTTTGTCTATCGGGTCAATTTGTCGCGCTGGAACACACTCTGCGCAACACCCTGAAACCAATGTGGGAGCGAGCCTGCTCGCGATGAGGGCTTCACATTCAACATCTCTGTTGGCTGATCCACCGCTATCGCGAGCAGGCTCGCTCCCACAGGGTTTTGTGTCGTCTGATCAGACGCCCAGGTAATCCAGGATCCCTTCAGCCGCATTACGGCCTTCGAAGATCGCCGTCACTACCAGGTCAGAACCACGCACCATGTCGCCACCGGCGAAGATTTTCGGGTTGCTGGTCTGGTGCTTGTACTGGCCTTGTTCCGGCGCCACGACGCGGCCCTGGCTGTCGGTCTGAATGCTGATCTGCTCGAACCACGGCGCCGGGCTTGGACGGAAACCGAACGCGATGACCACGGCGTCGGCCGGGATGATCTCTTCGGAACCCGGAATCGGCTCGGGGCTGCGACGGCCACGGGCGTCCGGCTCGCCGAGACGGGTCTCGACCACCTTCACACCTTCGACCCTGTCCTCACCGACGATGGCGATTGGCTGACGGTTGTAGAGGAATTTCACGCCTTCTTCCTTGGCGTTCTTCACCTCTTTGCGCGAGCCCGGCATGTTCGCTTCGTCACGACGATAGGCACAGGTCACCGACTTGGCGCCTTGGCGGATCGAGGTACGGTTGCAGTCCATCGCCGTGTCGCCGCCACCCAGTACCACGACCTTCTTGCCCTTCATGTCGACGAAATCTTCCGGCGACTTTTCAAAGCCCAGGTTGCGGTTGACGTTGGCAATCAGGAAGTCCAGCGCATCATAGACGCCCGGCAGGTCCTCACCGGCAAAGCCGCCCTTCATGTAGGTGTAGGTACCCATGCCCATGAACACGGCATCGTATTCTTCGAGCAGTTGCTCGATGCTCACGTCCTTGCCGATTTCGGTGTTCAGGCGGAACTCGATGCCCATGCCGGTGAAGACTTCGCGGCGATTGCTCAGCACGGTCTTTTCCAGCTTGAACTCGGGGATGCCGAAAGTCAGCAGACCGCCGATTTCCGGGTTCTTGTCGAACACCACCGGGGTCACGCCGCCGCGCACCAGCACGTCGGCACAACCCAGGCCAGCAGGGCCTGCACCGATCACCGCGACACGCTTGCCGGTCGGCTTGACCTTGGACATGTCCGGGCGCCAGCCCATGGCGAATGCGGTGTCGGTGATGTACTTCTCGACCGAACCGATGGTCACCGCGCCGAAGCCGTCGTTAAGGGTGCACGCACCCTCGCACAAACGGTCCTGCGGGCACACGCGGCCGCAAACTTCCGGCAGGGTGTTGGTCTGGTGCGACAGCTCGGCGGCGGCGAGGATGTTGCCCTCGGCCACCAGCTTCAGCCAGTTGGGAATGAAGTTGTGCACCGGGCACTTCCATTCACAATACGGGTTACCGCAACCCAGGCAGCGGTGGGCCTGGTCGGCCGACTGCTGGGGTTTGAAGGGTTCGTAGATTTCCACGAACTCTTTCTTGCGTTGACGCAACAGTTTCTTCTTCGGATCCTTGCGCCCGACCTCGATGAACTGGAAGTCATTATTCAGACGTTCAGCCATTGTTAAAACCTCATCAAACTCTTCAGGCGCATATCACTGCGGGTTGGCACGGGTGCTGGAAAGCAACGATTTCAAGCTGGCAGCCTTTGGCTTGACCAACCAGAACCGACGCAAGTAGTCATCGAGGTTTTCAGCGAGGTTACGACCCCACTCGCTGTCGGTTTCCTCGACGTATTCGTTCAGCACGCGTTGCAGGTGGCTGCGATAGGCTTCCATCGCCTCACCGCTGATCCGCTGGATCTCTACCAGTTCGTGATTGACCCGGTCAACGAAACTGTTGTCCTGATCGAGCACGTAGGCGAAACCGCCGGTCATGCCTGAGCCGAAGTTGTAACCGGTCTTGCCCAGTACGCAGACGAAACCACCGGTCATGTACTCGCAGCAGTGATCGCCAGTGCCTTCCACCACGGTGTGGGCACCGGAGTTACGCACCGCGAAACGCTCGCCCGCAGTACCGGCGGCGAACAGCTTGCCGCCGGTGGCGCCATACAGGCAGGTGTTGCCGATAATGGCGCTGTCCTGAGTCTTGTAGACGCTGCCTTTCGGCGGAACGATGACCAGTTTGCCGCCGGTCATGCCCTTGCCGACATAGTCGTTGGCATCGCCTTCGAGATACAGGTTCAGGCCGCCGGCGTTCCACACACCAAAGCTCTGACCGGCCGTCCCTTTGAAGCGGAAGGTGATCGGCGCGTTGGCCATGCCCTGGTTGCCGTGCTTGCGCGCGATTTCACCGGAGATCCGCGCGCCGATCGAACGGTCGCAGTTGCAGATATCCAGAGCGAAGTCGGCGCCGCTGAGGTCGTTGATCGCCGAAGTGGCCATCTCGACCATCTTCTCGGCCAGCAGGCCTTTGTCGAACGGCGGGTTGCGGTCGACCTGGCAGAACTGTGGCTTGTCTGCCGGGATGTGATCGCTGCCCAGCAACGGCGTCAGATCCAGGTGTTGTTGCTTGGCGGTCTGACCTTCGAGGACTTCCAGCAGATCGGTACGACCGATCAGCTCTTCGAGGGAGCGCACGCCCAGCTTCGCCAGCCACTCACGGGTTTCTTCAGCGACGTAGGTGAAGAAGTTCACCACCATGTCGACCGTACCGATGTAGTGGTCCTTGCGCAGTTTTTCATTCTGAGTCGCCACGCCGGTAGCGCAGTTGTTCAGGTGGCAGATGCGCAGGTATTTGCAGCCCAGGGCGATCATTGGCGCGGTGCCGAAGCCGAAGCTTTCAGCGCCGAGAATCGCCGCCTTGATCACGTCGAGGCCGGTTTTCAGGCCGCCGTCAGTCTGCACCCGAACCTTGCCGCGCAAGTCGTTGCCGCGCAGGGTCTGGTGGGTTTCAGCCAGGCCGAGTTCCCACGGCGCGCCCGCGTATTTGATCGAGGTCAGCGGCGATGCCCCGGTGCCGCCGTCGTAGCCGGAGATGGTAATCAGGTCGGCATAGGCCTTGGCCACGCCAGCGGCGATGGTGCCAACGCCCGCTTCTGCTACCAGCTTCACCGAGACCAAGGCCTTCGGGTTGACTTGTTTCAGGTCGAAAATCAGCTGCGACAAGTCTTCGATCGAATAGATGTCGTGGTGCGGCGGTGGCGAAATCAGCGTCACGCCCGGCACTGCATAGCGCAGCTTGGCGATCAGACCGTTGACCTTGCCGCCTGGCAGTTGACCGCCTTCGCCGGGCTTGGCGCCCTGTGCGACCTTGATCTGCAGCACTTCAGCGTTGACCAGGTATTCCGGGGTCACACCGAAACGGCCGGTGGCCACCTGCTTGATTTTCGAGCTCTTGATGGTGCCGTAACGCGCCGGGTCTTCGCCGCCTTCGCCGGAGTTGGAACGCGCACCGAGGCGGTTCATGGCTTCGGCCAGGGCTTCGTGAGCTTCCGGCGACAATGCGCCGAGGGAGATACCGGCGGAGTCGAAGCGCTTGAGCACCGATTCCAGTGGTTCGATTTCGCTGATATCCAGCGGCGTCCCAAGGGTCTTGACCTTGAACAGGTCGCGGATCATCGACACCGGACGATTGTCCACCAGCGCCGTGTATTCCTTGAACTTGCTGTAGTCGCCCTGCTGCACAGCGGCTTGCAGGGTGTTGACCACGTCCGGGTTGTACGCGTGATATTCGCCACCGTGAACGAACTTCAGCAAACCGCCCTGCTGGATTGGCTTGCGCGGGCTCCAGGCTTCAGCAGCCAAGGCCTTCTGCTCGGCTTCGATGTCGACGAACCGCGCACCCTTGATGCGGCTCGGCACACCACGGAAGCTCAGGTCGCAGACTTCCTCGGACAGACCGATCGCTTCGAACAGTTGTGCTCCGCGATAGGAGGTGATGGTCGAGATGCCCATCTTCGAGAGGATCTTGAGCAGGCCTTTGGTGATGCCTTTGCGGTAGTTCTTGAACACCTCGTAGAGGTCGCCCAGCACTTCACCAGTGCGGATCAGGTCGCCCAGCACTTCGTAAGCCAGGAACGGATAAACCGCAGAAGCGCCGAAACCGATCAGCACTGCGAAGTGATGCGGATCGCGTGCGGTGGCAGTCTCGACCAGGATGTTGCTGTCGCAACGCAGGCCTTTTTCGGTCAGGCGGTGGTGCACCGCGCCAGTGGCCAACGAAGCGTGAACCGGCAGTTTGCCTGGGGCGATATGACGGTCGCTCAGCACGATCTGGGTACGCCCGGAACGCACGGCTTCTTCGGCCTGGTCAGCGATGTTGCGCACTGCGGCTTCAAGGCCCAGCGCCTCGTCGTAGTTGAGGTCGATGACCTGGCGTTCGAAGCCCGGGCGATCGAGGTTCATCAACGAGCGCCACTTGGCCGGGGAAACGACCGGCGAGCTGAGGATCACGCGCGAGGCGTGCTCCGGCGACTCCTGGAAGATGTTGCGCTCGGCACCGAGGCAGACTTCCAGCGACATGACGATGGCTTCACGCAGCGGGTCGATCGGCGGGTTGGTGACCTGCGCGAACTGCTGGCGGAAGTAGTCGTACGGCGTACGCACACGCTGGGACAAAACGGCCATCGGCGTGTCGTCGCCCATGGAGCCAACGGCTTCGTAGCCTTGTTCGCCAAGCGGACGCAGCACCTGATCACGCTCTTCGAACGTGACCTGATACATCTTCATGTATTGCTTGAGCTGGTCAACGTCGTAGAACGCCGAACCGTGGTCGTTGTCTTCCATGGTCGCCTGGATGCGCAGGGCATTCTTGCGCAGCCATTGCTTGTACGGATGACGGGACTTCAAGCGATTGTCGATGGCATCGGTGTCGAGGATCTGACCGGTTTCGGTGTCCACGGCAAAGATCTGACCCGGGCCAACGCGGCCCTTGGCGATCACGTCTTCAGGCTGGTAGTTCCAGACACCGATTTCCGAGGCCAGGGTGATGAAGCCGTTTTTGGTGGTGACCCAACGCGCCGGACGCAGACCGTTGCGGTCGAGCAGGCACACCGCGTAACGACCGTCGGTCATTACCACGCCGGCCGGGCCGTCCCACGGCTCCATGTGCATCGAGTTGTATTCGTAGAACGCGCGCAGGTCGGCGTCCATGGTCTCGACGTTCTGCCACGCTGGCGGAATGATCATCCGCACGCCACGGAACAGGTCGATGCCGCCGGTGACCATCAGCTCCAGCATGTTGTCCATGCTCGAGGAGTCGGAACCCACGCGGTTGACCAGCGGGCCGAGTTCGTCCAGATCCATCAGATCGTTGGTGAACTTGGTGCGGCGGGCCTGGGCCCAGTTACGGTTACCGGTGATGGTGTTGATTTCACCGTTGTGCGCGAGGAAGCGGAACGGTTGAGCCAACGGCCATTTCGGCAGGGTGTTGGTGGAGAAGCGCTGGTGGAACACGCAGATCGCGGTTTGCAGGCGCTGGTCGCTGAGGTCTGGATAGAAGGCGGTCAGGTCCGCCGGCATCATCAGGCCTTTGTAAATGATGGTCTTGTGGGAAAAGCTGCAGACGTAGTGGTCGAGGTCGGCGGCGTTGGCCACGGACGAGCGACGACGGGACGTGAACAGCTTGACGGCCATGTCCTGATCGCTCAGGCCGGCACCGCCGATGAACACTTGTTCGATCTGCGGCAGGCGCTCGAGCGCCAGACGGCCGAGAACGCTGGTGTCGATCGGCACTTTGCGCCAGCCCACCAGTTGCAGGCCGGCCGCCAGGATCTCGCGGTTCATGTTCTCGCGAGCCGCTTCGGCTTTTACCGGGTCCTGGTTGAAGAACACCATGCCCACGGCGTATTGCTTGGGCAATTCAATACCAAACGTTTCCTGGGCGATGGCGCGCAGGAACACGTCGGGCTTTTGCATCAGCAGACCGCAACCGTCGCCGGTTTTGCCGTCAGCGTTGATCCCACCGCGGTGGGTCATGCAGGTCAGGGCCTCAATGGCCGTTTGCAACAGGGTATGACTGGGTTCGCCCTGCATATGGGCTATCAGGCCGAAACCGCAGTTATCCTTGAATTCATCTGGTTGGTACAGACCTGCTTTCATAGACACTTTCTCACCAGGCTGCCTCTTATCGAGACAAATTTCTTTTCAATTCAGCCAGTTACCTTCCACGCCGAACGTACGCCAGCTTTGCGGGGGCAAAAGGGAGGTCATTGTACACACCGACACAGAGGCTCACAAATTTGACGACGAAATGTCGCAAATCTATGTCGCATTTGTGAAAGGTTTAAAGCGATATGCTGTGCTAGTCAAAACATTTTTAATGTTGACCGCAACGACTCAAAGACTACTGTGACGCAGACGCCACAAGGCACGCGGCTTTGACAGCCACATGCGCTTGCAGAAATTTTGAGGTGCCGGGAGAGGCGGCCTGGGTAAGGCCGCCGAATCTTCAGCGAGCTGTTGCCAGTTCCTGTTGGACGCTGGCGACAGAGCGAGGCCAAGGTTTACCAGCCTGAACCTTCGCTGGCAAGGCCTTGATGGCGGTAACGGCTGCATCGCGGTTGGCGAAGCTACCGTAAGTGATGACGTAAAGCGGTTTGCCGTTGAGGACTTTCTTGAAATAGCGGTACTCGCCGCCCTGCTCCTTGACGAAGTTCTGCGCCGTGGATTCAGAGCTGGTGCCGAGGATTTGCACCACATAGTTGCCTGGCGCCTGACCTGCGTACCAGGTACCGCCGGTTGCGGCTTTGGCGACGCTGGCTGGCTTCTCGACAGTCTTGGCGACCGGGGCAGGCTTGGCCACTGGAGCCGGTTTGGCCGCAGGAGCAGGTGCAGGCTTGGCGGTAGCGACCTGAGTCGGCGCAGGCGCCGGCTTGGCCGCTGGAGTTGGCTTGGCCGCAGGGGTTGGCGCAGGGGCTGGTGTCGGACCGGCCGGAATACCGGCTGGCGGTGCAGTGGTGGTCACGGTAGGCGGTTTGGCGCTGGAGCCTTCGACCGGCACGCCGTCGTCGCCTTCAGTGATACCGCCCGCAGCTTCCGCCAATGGGCCGCGCATTACCGGCTGCGATTGTCCGACCAACGGCAATGGCATCGGCTGGGTATTACCGGCGAACTCGACCGACGGAGCACCGCCATTCGGTTTCGGTGTGCCCAGTGGCAATTGCGCCTGCTCATTGGCGGGCGCGCCGGTGGCTGGTGCCTTGCTTCGACCTGGCATCAACCAGGCGGCGGCCACCGCGACCACGACTACGGCGGATATCGCCAATACGTGTTTCTTCGGCATGTTGAACCCCATACTTGGACGTTTGACCGCTGAGCGGCTAGCAATCATGGCTTCGATCATCGCATCGCGGGCGACCTGGTTGATGTTTCCAGGCCATCCATCGGAGCTTTCGTGTATCTCAGAGATCTGATTCGCAGAGAAAAGTTCGATTCCCTGACCGGCGCCTTCGAGTCGCTGGGCCAGGTATTCGCGGGTTTCTTCTTCGGCGTAAGGTTGCAGTTCGATGACGTGGAAGCGCTCTTCCTCGGTGCTCAGTTGCTCAAGTTCAGCGATCAGCGACGACTCACCGAACAGGAACACGTGCGGACGACCTTCCGGCGCACCCGCCGCCAACGCCAGCAACGCTTCAAGGGCGGACTCGTCGAGCTGCTCGGCGTCATCGACCAGCAAGTAGACTTCCTGGCCGGTCAGTGCGAGCTGCACCACTTGCTTGAGAATCGCGCCGACTTCAGCCTGGGCAACGTTCAGCGCTTGAGCCACCTGACGCAACACACCCGCCGCATCACCGGCACCACGGGCAGAAACCACCACGCTCTGCACCGACTGCTTGTTGGTGCTGGCTACCAGCGCCTGACGCAACAGGGTCTTGCCACTGCCTTGCGGGCCGGTAACCACCAGCAACAACTGGCTGTAACGGGCCAGGTGATGCAGTTGCCCCAGCACGGGCTTGCGCTGGGCAGGGAAGAACTTGAAGCCAGGCACCCGTGGAGCGAAAGGGTCGTGACTCAACTGGTAATGGCCGAGGAACGCCTCGTCGGCATGCAAACTAGTCATCGGGATCTTATTAACCTTTAAGCTGAGCCAGGGCGCGGTAATCCGCTCCCAGCGTGGCCTGTAAAACCTCTTTCGGATAATCGTCGGTCACTACGGCTTCGCCCATGCGGCGCAACAACACCAGTCGCAAACGACCGTCGATTACTTTCTTGTCAATTGCCATGTGTTCGAGAAAATCGGCTTCGGTCATCTCTTCTGGCGGGATGACCGGCAACCCGGCCCGCTGGAACAGGCGAATGCCGCGATCACGCTCCTGGTCGCTGATCCAGCCCAGGCGCGAAGACATTTCCAGGGCCATTACAGTGCCAGCAGCCACCGCTTCACCATGTAGCCAGACACCATAGCCCATGTGAGTTTCGATGGCGTGGCCGAAGGTATGACCCAGGTTGAGCGTGGCGCGCACGCCAGACTCGCGTTCGTCGGCACCGACCACAGCAGCCTTGGCCGCGCAGGAGCGTTCGATAGCGTAGGTCAGGGCCGTTTGATCCAGTGCCCGCAAGCGATCGACGTTGTCTTCGAGCCAGGTCAGGAACGGCTCATCGCAGATCAACCCGTACTTGATGACTTCGGCCAGACCCGCCGACAGCTCGCGAGCCGGCAAGGTATTGAGCGTGGCGGTATCGATCAACACGACGTTCGGCTGATAGAAGGCGCCAATCATGTTTTTGCCCAACGGGTGGTTGATGCCGGTCTTGCCGCCCACCGAAGAGTCGACTTGCGACAGCAAGGTGGTCGGAACCTGGATGAAATCGACACCACGCTGGTAACAGGCGGCGGCAAAACCGGCCATGTCGCCAATCACACCGCCGCCCAGGGCGATCACAGTAGTGCGGCGGTCATGGCGAGCGGTGAGCAGGCCGTCAAAGATGGTTTGCAGGGTTTCCCAGTTCTTGAAGGCTTCGCCGTCGGGCAGAACCACGGAAATAACCGAAAACTGTGCAAGGCTGCGGGTCAGACGCTCCAGATACAGCGGCGCAACGGTCTCGTTGGAGATGATCGCAACTTGCCGCCCGGCGATATGCGGCGTCAGCAGTTCGGGCTGATCCAGCAACCCTTCGCCAATATGGATCGGGTAGCTTCGCTCGCCTAAATCGACCTTAAGTGTCTGCATGTGTCCCCACAGTGAAGTTGGAATCAGGCGTCTTGCCTTACATTATCGACTGACAACATCTGCGTGTGTGACGCTGTCCGTTCGTCATGCGCCACACCTTCGAGCGGTCATGACCGGAGCCGAGGATAGCGCATTTCGCCCTGTGCATTAACGGGGAGGCAGCTGCTGCAAGCGTTCCAGGATGTCCAGGACCACCATCCGCGGCGGCCGCTCATCGGTTTCCACCACCAGGTCGGCGATTTCCCGATACAGCGGATCGCGTAATGCCAGCAGGTCCCGGAGGGTTTTTGCCGGATCGGCAGTACGCAACAGCGGACGATTGCGATCGCGCGCGGTGCGCCCGACCTGCTGCTCGACGGATGCGTGCAGATACACCACGCGCCCGCCAGCATGCAGCGCCCGACGATTGGCTTCACGCATTACCGCGCCACCGCCCGTCGCCAGCACCACGCCATCGAGCGCGCACAGCTCGGCGATCATCGCCTGCTCGCGGTCGCGAAAGCCGGGTTCGCCTTCTTTGTCGAAGATCCACGGGATATTGGCGCCCGTGCGCAATTCAATTTCCTTATCGGAATCCTTGAACGGCAGGCGCAGCTCTTTGGCCAACAAGCGACCGATGGTGCTTTTTCCAGCACCCATCGGCCCAACAAGAATCAAATTTCGCACAGAATCAATGACTCACAGCAATCGCCTGGTTATTCATGATACGCGGAGTGAGAAATACCAGCAGCTCGGATTTTTTCTCCGACACCACGTCACGCCGGAAAAGGCGGCCAAGATACGGCACATCACCGAGAAATGGCACCTTATCTACAACCTTGCTTTGAGTATTTGAGAAAACCCCGCCAATGACGATGGTTTCTCCGTCATTGACCAGTACTTTGGCATTGACCTCGTTCTTCTTGATCGGCGGCACATCCTGCACTTTGTTCAGGTAGTCCGGCTCATCCTTGGTGACCTTGACCTCCATGATGATGCGGTTGTCCGGGGTGATCTGCGGCGTTACCTCCAGAGACAGCGAAGCCTCCTTGAACGCCACCGATGTTGCGCCGCTGGAGCTGGCTTCCTGATAGGGGATTTCCGTGCCTTTGAGGATCTTCGCGGTTTCCTTGTCGGAGGTGACCACTTTGGGTTGAGAGACGATTTCCCCGTTACCGGTCTTCTCCATGGCCGTCAGCTCAAGGTCCAGCAACACGTTATCGGTGATGAAGGCGATGCCGATCCCCGACGTATTTCCCGCCGCGCCCATGTCGACGAACGGTGAGTTGGTGCTGGTGCTGCCCGGTGTACCAATGGTCGATGAGGCGTTGGCCCCGTTGCTGACCCCGGAGGCATTCCAGTTACCCTTATTGCGGACCGAGCCGCCCCAACGCACGCCGAGGCTTTTGTCGTAGTCGACGTTGGCTTCGACGATCCGCGCCTCGATCATCACCTGACGCACCGGAATATCCAGCTGAGCGACGATTCGCCGTAGCTCATCCAGTCGATCCTGGGTCTGGTAGGCGATGATATTGTTGGTTCGCTCGTCGACAGTGATCGAGCCACGCTCGTCGACTTTCGCCTCGGCGCTGGTCACCGACTGGAACAGCTTGGCGATATCCGCTGCCTTGGCGTAGTTGACCTGCAACAGCTCACGGCGCAGCGGCGCCAGCTCGGCGATCTGTTTGCGCGACTCCAGCTCCTGGCGCTCGCGGGCGGCAATCTCGTCTGCCGGCGCGACCAGCAAGACGTTGCCGATCTTGCGCTTGTCCAACCCTTTGGTCTTGAGCACCAGATCCAGCGCCTGATCCCACGGCACGTTTTGCAGGCGCAAGGTAATGCTGCCCTGCACCGTGTCGCTGGCCACCAGATTGAGATTGGTGAAATCGGCAATCAGTTGCAGCACCGAGCGCACGTCGATGTCCTGAAAATTCAACGACAGCTTCTCGCCGCTGTAGGCGAAGCGATCTGCATTGCGCTTCTGCAGATCGTCGACGGTCATCGGGCGGACGCTGACGGTCAGCTTGTTGTCGGTCTGGTAAGTCGAATAGTCGTATGTGCCACCGGGCTCGATGCTGATGCTCGCTTTATCGGCGGACGCAGTGGCGTTGACGAACTGCACCGGCGTGGCGAAATCCTTGACGTCCAGGCGAACCCGCAACCGTTCAGGCAACTGGGTTTTGGCGAAGGTGAGGATGATCTTGCCATCACGCTCCTGGATGTCCGGACTGATACCAGGGTCTGACAAATCAATGACGACATTGCCTTCACCCTGCGCACCGCGCTGAAAGTCCACGCCGCGAATGGCCTTGCTCACGGGAGCATAAGTCTTGGCTGCCACTGGCATGGCGCTCGCCACTCGCGGTGCCGCGGGCCGGGGTTTCTGAGCGGCAGCAGCCTGCCCAACCACCACGAACAGCGTATTGCCCTCGACTCGCGTGCTGTAAGGCGTCAACTGCGTCAGGTTGATGATCAAACGGGTGCGGTCCTTGGCCTCGACCACTGTCGCACTGCGAGCGTTGCCGCCTCCCAGATCCCGCGTCTTGCTCGCCAGTTGGCTGCTCACACCCGGCAGATCAAGGGCGATGCGTGCCGGCTGATCGGTGGTATAGCCATGAGGCGCGGGCGGTGGCCCGTCGAAAGCCAGTTTCAACTCGATGCGATCACCCGGCAGCGCGGCGACATCCAGCGCTTTGAGATTGGCTGCCTGCACCATCGGAGAAAGCAGCGCCATCCATAGCGAAAAACCGAGGGTTGAGAAGATCCTGTTCATGATACGAGTTCCACTATGAGTGCTCTTTCAAAGGAATAGTCCGCGCTCGCTCCAGCCAGGCACCTTGGCCATCGGGAACGATTTCGACCACATCGACTTGCGAGTCGCTGATGGCCACGATCCGGCCATCGTTGCGCCCCAGGTAGTCACCGACCTTCAGCCGATGCACCCCGCCGGCACCGCGCAGCAGCGCAAAGGCGCCGGACGCATTGGAAATAGTGCCGACCATTTCAAACTGCTCGATGTTGAAACCTTCAAGGTATTGCTTGACCCGGCTCGGATCGGGCTTGACGTTGCGTGCCCCCTGTTTTCGACCTGCCAGGTCGACCCTGATCTGCGGTGAAAACGGACTGCGCAACGACGCAGCACTGTAAGTGAATGTCTCGTAGGATCTGAACGTCGGCACCGGCTCGATCTTGCCGGGCGGGTGCAGGCGTACCTCGTTCATGTAGGCGTCCAGATCGCTGAAGTCGTTACCGTTGCCGCAACCGGCAAGCCCTCCCAGCAGCACAGCCAGCGAAAACCATCGGGCCGCGTTCATTTCTGCAACCCCTTGTCGTTGTAGCGGTAAGTCTTGGCCAGGATGTTCATGCGCAGTTTCGCGCCGCTGCCCGGAACGACCGGCTCGACGTTGAAATCGTGCAGGGTGACGATCCGCGGGAGGTTGGCGACGCCACTGACGAAGGTCGCCAGGTCATGGTAGGCGCCGGTAACAGTGATCTGGATCGGCAGCTCGATGTAGAACTGCTGGGTAACTTCCGGCAGCAGCTTGATCTCTTCAAACTCCAGCCCGCTGCCCAATCCGGTGCGAGTGATGTCTTCCAGCAGACCGGGTACCTCCGTATCGCCGGGTAACTGCCGCAAGAGCACGCCGAAGGAGGTTTCCATTGCTTTCATCTGCTCGATGTAGCGCTCCAGATTGGCCGCCATGTGCGCCTTGCTCGCGAACTGCTCCTTGAGGGTGGCTTCCCCGGCGCGGGCCTGCTCAAGCTGATCTTCAAGATCCTTGAGGTAAAAGCTGTAGCCCAGCGCCAACACCAGCACGATCAGCAGCCCGCTGGCCAGGCCTTTGATCGCCGTGGGCCAGGAGCCTATGTTGTTCAGGTCCAGGTCGTTGATATCGACCTTGCGCAACCCCTCGAACCATTGGGACGGACTCATTTCGCGTCCTCCGCTGCGGCCGGTTGAGACTGACGAACGGTCAACTGAAACACGTTGGCCTGATCCAGCGCGCCGGCCGTGGTCGCTTTGACCTCGGTCAGGTTCGGTGACTTGAACCGGTCGGAGGCATCGAGGTTGCGCAACAACTCCGAGACGCGATTGTTCGACTCTGCCGCCCCGCTGATGGACAGCGTTTTATCGACCAGTTTCACGTCGGTGAAATACACCCCGTCCGGCAGCCTGCGCGCCAGTTGATCGAAAATACGTGCGCTGACCGATCGATTGCCTTGCAAGTCCTGGATGATCCGCATCCGCTCCACGAGTTGCCGACGACGGGTTTTCAGATCGCTGATCTGCTTGATCCGGTCATCCAGCACGGCGATCTGTTTGCCGACGTAATCGTTGCGGGCCACCTGTCGATCAATCGCACTGCTGATGGCGTGGTCACCCAGCAAAATCACCCCGACAGCCGCCGCCAGCGCGCCGGCCAACCCCAACAGGAAGCGCTTGCGACGCTCCTCGCGCAGCTCTTCGCGCCAAGGAAGAAGATTGATCCGCGCCATCAGTCGAAACTCCTCAGCGCCAGGCCGCAGGCAATCATCAGCGCCGGCGCATCCTTGACCAGGGCACTGGCGTTGACCTTGCTGCTCAATGTCATGTCCGCAAACGGATTGGCTACCTGCGTCGGCGTGCCCAGGCGCTGCTCGATCAACCGATCCAGCCCGGTGACCGAAGCCGTACCACCGGCCAGCAGGATGTAGTCGACTGCGTTGTACTGGCCCGAGGCGAAAAAGAACTGCAACGATCGCGAGACCTGCTGCACCAGCGCCTCGCGAAACGGTTGCAGGACTTCGCTGACGTAGTCGTCAGGCAAGCCACCCTGTTTTTTTGCGAGCCCGGCCTGTTCGACGGTCATGCCATAGCGACGCTGGATTTCCTCCGTCAACTGGCGGCCGCCGAACAACTGCTCGCGGGTGTAGATGATTCGGCCGTTGGACAGCACGCTCAAGGTGGTCATGGTGGCGCCGATGTCGACCACCGCCACCGTCGAACGCTCGGTCACACCGGCCAGCTGAGCCGTCAGCAAGCCGAATGAACGCTCCAGCGCGTACGCCTCGACATCAACGACCCGCGCGGTCAGGCCGGCAAGGGCCAACGCGGCTTCGCGAACTTCGACGTTTTCCTTGCGACAGGCCGCCAGCAATACATCGACCCGCTCGGGATTACGCCGGGAGACGCCCTGTACTTCAAAATCGATGGCGACTTCTTCGAGGGGATAGGGAATGTACTGGTCAGCTTCAATCTTCAGCTGATTTTCCATCTCATCAGGGGAAAGCCCGGCGTCCATTTCGATGATCTTGGTGATGACCGCCGATCCGGCAACCGCCACCGCGACACTCTTGACGCTGGTCTTGGCCTTGAGCAACACCCGGGACAATGCCTGCCCGACACCTTCGAGTTCGGCGATATTTTTCTCGACCACGGCGTTGGTCGGCAGCGGCTCTACCGCGTAGGCTTCGACCCGGTATCGATTGCCTGCACGGCTTAGCTCGAGAAGCTTCACCGAAGTGGAGCTGATATCGATCCCCAAAAGCGTGCGGCTTTTTTTATTGAAGAGTCCCAGCACTTGCAATTCCCTATGACTATCCGTGAGTTACGGACTCTTTATGATTCATTGCGTTCAATAGCTGCGTCTTGACAGAGGCGCCAAATGCGCTTTTGGCGGAAAAATGCTTATAATGGCCAGCGTTTTTTCCGCTTTCTCAAGCGCGGGTCGACCCTTGCTTACCTGAATGCCCTGACGCCTAATTCATTCTTTACCCTGGATGTCCAAAAGCCTTGATTCGTCTGCTGAAATTTTTCGGGTGGTCCATCGTCGCCGTTTTCTGCGGACTGCTCCTCGGTCTGAGCGGCGCTTTTCTTTACCTTAGTCCGGGATTGCCATCCGTGGAGGCGCTGAGAAGCATTCAGTTGCAGATTCCTTTGCGGGTCTACAGCAGCGACGGCAAATTGATCGCCGAGTTTGGTGAAATGCGCCGCACGCCGATCCGCTTCGCCGACATCCCACCCAATTTCATCAATGCGTTACTCAGTGCCGAAGACGACAACTTCGCCAATCACTATGGCGTCGACCCCAGCAGCCTGATGCGTGCCGCGAGCCAACTGGTCAAAAGCGGACACATTCAATCCGGCGGCAGCACCATCACCATGCAGGTGGCGAAGAACTTCTTCCTCACCAGCGAGCGCAGCTTCTCGCGCAAGACCACGGAAATCCTCCTGGCCCTGCAAATCGAGCGTCAGCTGACCAAGGACGAGATCCTTGAGCTCTACGTGAACAAGATCTATCTGGGCAACCGCGCCTATGGCATCGAGGCGGCGGCGCAGGTGTATTACGGCAAGTCGATCCGCGACGTCAGCCTGGCGCAGATGGCGATGATCGCCGGCCTGCCGAAAGCCCCTTCGCGCTTCAACCCGCTGGCCAACCCGGCGCGCAGCAAAGAACGTCGCGACTGGATCCTGGGGCGCATGTACAAGCTCGGGAAAATTGACGAAGCGGCGTATCAGGCCGCGATCAACGAGCCGCTGAACGCCAGCTATCACGTGCCGACGCCGGAAGTGAACGCGCCGTACATCGCCGAAATGGCCCGCGCCGAAATGGTCGGTCGTTATGGCAGCGATGCCTACACCGAAGGTTTCCGCGTCACCACCACCGTGCCGAGCAACCTCCAGGAAATGGCCAACACCGCCGTCCATGAAGGCTTGATCACCTACGACCAGCGTCACGGCTATCGCGGCCCCGAGTCCCGTCTGCCGGGCAAGACGCCCGCGGCCTGGGCCACGGAACTGACCAAGCAGCGCACCATCAGCGGCCTGGAACCGGCCATCGTCACCCTGGTCGAGAAAAACGGCGTGCAGGTCCTGACCCGCAACGGCGAAGAACATGTCAGCTGGGACAGCATGAAATGGGCGCGCCCGTTCCTGAACACCAACAGCATGGGCCCGGCACCGAAGCAGCCATCGGACGTCGCCCAGGTCGGCGACCTGATTCGCGTACAGCGCCAAGCGGACAACGCCCTGAAGTTCAGCCAGATTCCGGTCGCCCAAAGCGCACTGGTTTCGCTGGACCCGCAAAACGGCGCCATCCGCGCCTTGGTCGGCGGCTTCGCGTTCGAGCAGAGCAACTACAACCGCGCCATGCAGGCCAAGCGCCAGCCGGGCTCGAGCTTCAAGCCATTCGTCTACAGCGCTGCTCTGGATAACGGCTACACCCCGGCAACCCTGGTGAACGACGCACCGATCGTGTTCGTCGACGAGTACCTGGACAAGGTCTGGCGCCCGAAGAACGACACCAACACCTTCCTCGGCCCGATCCGCATGCGTGAAGCGCTCTACAAGTCGCGCAACCTGGTATCGATCCGCCTGCTCCAGGCGCTGGGCGTCGATCGCACCATCGACTACATCAGCAAGTTCGGCTTCAACAAGCAGGACCTGCCGCGCAACCTGTCGCTGGCCCTGGGCACCGCAACGCTGACGCCGATGGAAATCGCCACCGGCTGGAGCACCTTTGCCAACGGCGGCTACAAGATCACCCCGTACATCATCGACAAGATCGAAAGCCGCAACGGTGACACGCTGTTCGTCGCCAACCCGCCAAGCGTGCCGAAAGGCGATATCGCCAGCAACGGGATCGCAGCGCCGGTGAGCAACACCTTTACGGTCAACCCGACGCCAGGCGAAGCCCCGGCAGCGCAAACCACCGTACAAGCACCGGCCGTCGCAGAACGGATCATCGACGGGCGCACCACGTTCATCCTCAACAGCATGCTTGAAGACGTGATCAAGCTCGGTACCGGACGTCGCGCCCTGTCCATGGGCCGCAGCGACATCGCGGGCAAGACCGGGACCACCAACGAATCCAAGGATGCCTGGTTCTCGGGCTACAACGCCGATTATGTGACCACGGTCTGGACCGGTTTCGACCAACCGGAAAGCCTCGGCAAGCGCGAGTTCGGCGGCACCGTGGCGCTGCCGATCTGGATGAACTACATGAGCGCCGCGCTCAAAGGCAAACCACCGCACACCCAGGCCGAGCCGGAAGGCATCCTCAGCCTGCGGGTTGACCCGGTCAGCGGCCGTGCGGCCACCCCAAGCACGCCAGGCGCCTACTTCGAGCTGTTCAAGTCCGAAGACTCCCCGCCATCGATCAACGAACTGGGCAACGGCAATGCACCGGGCAGCCCACTGCCAGCGGACGAAGCGGCGCCGATCGACCTGTTCTGATCGCGCAGCCCCAACAAAAAGCCCCGCTCTTCGTTTGAAGGCGGGGCTTTTTGGTTTCTGAGGGTGGCAGCTGTACGCGGATTGACAGACCGGGAATCAAGGGACCCGGCACACCCGAAGGTGTCCCACGCACAGCCGCCATGACACGATACCCCAGACGAAAAAATCGCCTGATACAGGTCTTGGGCACTGGTGCGCCTTGATTTACACGGACGGTCAAATCCGGTCACTGAATTGGCAGCGACGATCAAAGGCTAGAGGCCACGCTTCCGAGGGGCAACCTTAAAGACTTGTCGGAGATTTCTACGGTGCCCGTGATGCTGTCATCAAGTTCCGGCCTCATCCTACGGGCATTACACAAACGATCGTTCCTACGCTCTGCGTCAGCTCGTGAAGCGGAACGCGGAGAGTCCCTGGCGGCATTCCTTTGCTGCGTGCGGGAACGATCTAAAGCCGTTCACGCCCCAACCACTCAGGCCGGCCGGTAGGCCGCCGTGCTTTGCTGTTGATCTTGATCCACCCGCCCCTTCGGGAGGCCGAGCGCAGGTGTTCATCAGGGGGTGGGCGCGTAGCGCCGTACGGCGCAGCCGGACACATCGAGAGGAGGTCGTCGCGAAGCAGACCGTAGGCGATGCCCCCTGATGGACACCGGAGTGAGGGTACGCCGAGCCTAGGCGAGGTGCCGTACGCTTGGGGCGAAGACCTTTGCTTCCTTTGGGCTGGGCCGGCACTCCGGCGTTTGCCAAAGGGAGTCGCTGTAAGGGCGGAACCGTAAGTGGCCGTTACCGCAGAAATGGATATGTACACCTGCGGGAGATTGGTCGGCTGTCAGGCCGCCATCGCGAGCAGGCTCGCTCCCACAGTTGGACTGTGTACATCGGTGAGAGATTGGTCGGCTATCAGGCCGCCATCGCAGGCAAGCCAGCTCCCACACTTTTGATTGGTGTACATCCGCGGGAGATAGGGCGGCTGTCAGGCCGCCATCGCGGGCAAGCCCGGCTCCCACACTTTTGATTGGTGTACATCTGCAAGAGATAGGTCGGCTGTCAGGCCGCCATCGCGGGCAAGCCCGGCTCCCACAGTGGATTGGTGTACATCCGCAAGAGATAGGTCGGCTGTCCGGCCGCCTTCGCAGGCAAGCCTGCTCCCACAGGTTTGATTGGTATACATCTGCAAGAGATTGGTTGGCTGTCAGGGCGCCATCGCGAGCAGGCTCGCTCCCACAGTAGATCGCGGGTGCGTTGGTAAATGACAGGCATAAAAAAACCCCGACTCGCGAGAGCCGGGGCCTTTTGGGGGACGCTACAAAGGCTTAGCCGTTGAACACGTCATCCACGCTTTTCAGCGGGTAGTTCTTCGGATACGGCAGAGTCGCCACACCCGTCTCGATCGCAGCCTTGGCCACAGCATCCGAGATCACAGTGATCAAACGCGCATCCATTGGCTTCGGAATGATGTACTCACGACCGAATTCCAGCTTGATGCCACCGTAAGCGTCACACACTTCCTGAGGCACTGGCAGCTTGGCCAGTTCACGCAGAGCGTTGGCCGCAGCCACTTTCATCTCTTCGTTGATGCGCTTGGCGCGAACGTCCAGAGCACCACGGAAAATGAACGGGAAGCCCAATACGTTGTTCACCTGGTTCGGGTAGTCCGAACGACCGGTCGCCATGATCACATCGCTACGGGTGGCGTGAGCCAGTTCCGGGGCGATTTCCGGATCAGGGTTCGAGCACGCGAACACGATCGGGTTGGCCGCCATCAGCATCAGGTTTTCAGCGCTCAGCAGGTTCGGGCCGGACAGGCCAACGAACACGTCTGCACCTTTCAGGGCGTCAGTCAGCGTGCGCTTGTCGGTCGCGTGAGCGAAGACAGCTTTGTACTGGTTCAGGTCGTCACGCTCGGAGTGGATCACGCCGGTACGGTCAACCATGAAGATGTTTTCGATCTTGGCGCCCATGCTCACCAGCAATTTCATGCAGGAGATAGCGGCAGCGCCAGCGCCCAGGCAGACGATCTTGGCTTCTGGCAGGGTTTTGCCAGCGATTTCCAGGGCGTTGATCATGCCGGCAGCGGTCACGATCGCGGTGCCGTGCTGGTCATCGTGAAACACCGGAATGTCGCACTGCTCGATCAGAGCACGTTCGATCTCAAAGCACTCAGGTGCCTTGATGTCTTCCAGGTTGATGCCACCGAAGGTGATGGAGATACGCTTGACGGTGTCGATGAAGGCTTGCGGGCTTTCGGAGTCGACTTCGATGTCGAACACGTCGATACCGGCGAAGCGCTTGAACAGCACGCCTTTACCTTCCATCACCGGCTTGGAAGCCAATGGGCCAAGGTTACCCAGGCCGAGAATCGCGGTGCCATCGGAAATGACTGCAACCAGGTTGCCCTTGCCGGTGTATTTGTAGGCCAGTTCAGGATCGCGGGCGATTTCGCGTACTGGTTCGGCTACGCCGGGGCTGTAGGCCAGCGACAGATCGCGGGCGGTAGCGGTGGCCTTGGTGAGCTCGACACTCAGCTTACCTGGACGAGGATGGGCGTGATATTCGAGAGCGGCAGTTTTCAAATCAGACATGTGGGCATTCCGCTTTTACTGTTGAACGACGGACCGCCGAGGATACTCGCGTCGCAAAGTCCCCACAAGACTGACCGGTCACCCCTGTCAAGAGCCCTACCCTACGACTTTGGGCCAAGAGCCACGGAACACAAGGGCTCAACTGTTCACAATCGACTTAAAAAATGTCGACAATTTCTTTTTACGGCACTGCCTGCAGCATGGCCGGATGGGTTAATGGCAACAACCAGCGCGCCTGAGTGGAATCCAGACCACCGCGCCGTGAGCGATCAATCACCCAGCCACGCGCCTCGATCTGCTTGCCGTTGAGCCGCTCCAGAGCCGCCAGATCGAATTGACCGAGCCGATTGGGTGCAATGCGCAATACAACCGAATCCTGCAACTCGATCCAAATTCCACCGCGATTGCGCTGAACTTTGCTCACACGCCCACTGAGCACGGCAAAACCAGAAGTGTTGATCTGCGCCGCTTTCAGTACAGGCGACTGTCGCCACAACCCCAGCCTGGCTTGCCGCGCAGCGCGTTCGGCGGCCTGTTGGCAACTGACAAAATCGACGTTCGGCGACACTGCCACCAGGTAACCAAGACCTTCGGCAAGCATCTGCGCTTCGAGATTGTCACCGTTGGCGCTGTAAAGATGGGCCAGGGTGCGCCCGTAGCGATCCTTGTCCTCTTGTCCCGCCAGCAAACCCAACCGTCCGTCGCTTGCGGCCACCAACATTTCCAGACGCTTGCGTGCAGCCATGGCGAAAGGCTCGTCGGAGCGACCTTTCTTACCCAGTTCCGGGGTATTCAAACCGATCATGCGCACACTGCGGCCGTCGCGCAGGCGCACCGTGTCGCCATCCACCACGCGTTGCACGCTGACAGCTTCCAGCTGACTGGCGGGCGCAGGACAGAGGGCCTGGGCGCTGGAGAGCCAAATTGCGGGCATAAAAAAAGCGCCCACAAGGGACGCTTTTTTCAACAGCGAGGAGAAGCCATTGAGGCTTTCCAGGACGATCAGCCTTAGGCTTTTTTCGTCGCGCCGAAAGCACCGAAACGATCGGCGAACTTCTGAACGCGGCCGCCGGTATCCAGAGTCTTCTGCTTACCGGTGTAGAACGGGTGGCACTCGTTGCAAACGTCGATCGCCAGTGGCTTGGCAAAGGTCGAACGGGTTTCGAACTTGTTGCCGCAGCTGCAAGTTACGGCAACTGCTGGGTATTCTGGATGGATATCGGCTTTCATGGTGTCTTCCTCAGGCTAGCGTGCCGCCACCCAACACTATTGTTGAATACCGCACGTAATTAGGCCGCGGATTCTACCAGACCTCGCCAATCACGCAAGCTGTCCCTTACACCGACCGTCTGCTAGGCTCCGGCCCTTCTTTACCGCCTGCTCAATGAGATCCCCCCGCGTGCCCGACGCCATTTTGCGCCTCGCCCTGCCTTCGCCCCTGCGCCGCCTGTTCGATTACCGTGCCCCGGCGGGAGTCCTGCGTGCGCATTTGCATCCGGGCATGCGGCTGCGGGTGCCGTTCGGCCGCCGCGAGATGATCGGGATCCTGGTGGAAGTCACCAGCCACAGTGAAGTCCCGGCCGACAAGCTCAAACCGGCACTGGCCCTGCTCGATGCCACGCCACCGCTACCGGCGGCACTGTTCAAGTTGTGCCTGTGGACTTCCCAGTATTACCAGCACAGCCTCGGCGACACCTTGAGTTGGGCGCTGCCGGTGTTGTTGCGCCAGGGCGAACTGGCCGAGGCGCGTCAGGAGCGCTTCTGGTCGGTCACCCCGGGCGCGAAACTGGATGATCCGCGCATCGCCCGCGCGCCACGTCAGCGTGAGGCCTTGGCAACGCTGGCCCAGCACCCGCATGGCGTTGCCCACCAACTGCTGAGCAAACTGATGCTGAGCAAGGACAGCCTTGACCTGTTGCTGGCCAAAGAACTGGTGCAAGTGGATATCCGCAAACACGCCCCCGGAGAACGTCACGAACACTGGCTGGCGCAACCGGAGCTGCCGCTGAACCCGGAGCAGCGCGCCGCGTATGAAGCGATCCGCGCAGGTTTCGACAGTTTTCATGCGTTCCTGCTGGCCGGTGTCACTGGCAGCGGCAAGACCGAAGTCTATTTGCAGCTGATCCGCGAAACCCTTGAGGCCGGCAAGCAGGCGCTGGTGCTGATCCCCGAAATCAACCTCGGGCCGCAAACCCTGGCGCGCTTCGAACAGCGCTTCAATGCACGTATCGCCCTGGTGCATTCGGCGGTCAATGACCGTGAACGGCTGGAATCCTGGCTCGCGGCCCGTGATGGCGAGGCCGACATTATTATCGGCACCCGCTCGGCGCTGTTCACGCCGATGAAAAACCCCGGGCTGATCATCATCGATGAAGAGCACGACGGCTCTTATAAACAGCAGGAAGGTTTGCGCTATCACGCCCGCGACCTGGCATTGGTCCGAGCGCGGCAGGAAAACATCCCGATTGTCCTCGGCTCGGCGACGCCGTCACTGGAAAGCCTGCACAACGCCTACACCGGCCGTTACGGACTGCTGCGCCTGAACGAGCGCGCCGGCGGGGCGAAACAACCCCGTTTCCTGCGGCTGGATGTCAAAAGTCGCCCGCTGGACAGCGGTATTTCCGGGCCGATGCAGCAGGCGATCGGCCAGACCCTCGCTGCCGGCCAGCAAGTCCTGGTATTTCTCAACCGTCGCGGCTTTGCGCCCACCCTGCTCTGTCACGACTGCGGCTGGATGTCCGAGTGCCAGCGCTGCGATGCGCGAATGACCGTCCACCAGCGTTCCGGCGAGCTGCGTTGCCACCATTGCGGCTACGTCGAGCGTGTCCCTCGGCACTGCCCGAAATGCGGCAAGGTCGATTTGCGCCCCGTGGGTGCCGGCACCGAACGCGCTGAAGAACGTTTGGGCATTCTGTTCCCGGACTACCCGGTGTTGCGGGTCGACCGCGACAGCACCTCGCGCAAGGACGCGATGAATCAGTTGTTTGCGACCATTCAGAAAGGCCAGCCGTGCATTTTGGTCGGCACGCAGATGCTCGCCAAAGGGCACCACTTTCCGCGGGTGACGCTGGTGTCGATTCTCGATGCCGACGGTGGACTGTTTTCCGGCGATTTCCGCGCCAGCGAGCGCATGGCGCAGTTGATCGTGCAGGTGGCGGGGCGTGCCGGCCGCGCCGAAGAGCCGGGCAAAGTGATCATCCAGACTCACCTGGCTGACCACCCGTTGTTGGTGCAACTGACCGAGCAAGGCTATTTCGCCTTTGCCGAGCAGGCCTTGAGCGAACGTCGTTCCGCCGGGCTGCCGCCGTTCGCGCACCTGGCGCTGTTGCGGGCCGAGGCGCATAAGCCGGGGCAGGCCGAAAGTTTCCTCGATGAAGCCTGCAGCGCGGCGGAGCGATTGTTGGATGAGCACACCCTGACCGGCATCGAATTGCTGGGGCCGGTGCCGGCGCCGATGGAGCGTCGGGCCGGGCGTTATCGGGCGCAATTGTTGTTGCAAGCCACGGCACGGGCGCCGCTGCATCGACTACTGAGCGCCTGGTTGCTGGCGCTGGAACAGATGCCGAGCGGGCGGGCGGTGCGTTGGTCTTTGGATGTTGATCCGGTCGATTTGTATTGATTCGGCGATTGCCATCGCGAGCAGGCTCGCTCCCACAGGGATTTTGTACCAGGCACATAATAGGTGAGCACTGCTGATCCACTGTGGGAGCGAGCCTGCTCGCGATGGCGCCCGATTTGTCACCACATATCCATAACCTGCCTGCTATGGTTGGCAAGCCCGACTTCGCAACGGATAATGCCCAGTTTTTCCACCTGCGCATTGATGCGCCGCCGCTCTGCGGTTGAAAGAGAAGACCATGAAAGACACCATTCGCCAGTTGATCCAGCAAGCCCTCACCCAACTCGTTACCGACGGTGTGTTGCCTGAAGGCCTGACGCCGGCGATTCAGGTGGAGAACTCCCGTGACAAGACTCACGGCGATTTCGCCAGCAACATCGCCATGATGCTGGCTAAACCGGCCGGCATGAAACCGCGCGATCTGGCGGAAAAAATCATCGCCGCACTGCCGGTAGACGAAAACGTCAGCAAAACCGAAATCGCCGGCCCCGGTTTCCTCAACTTCTTCCAGAACACCCAGGCCCTGGCCTCGCGCCTGGACGCTGCCCTGGCTGACGCCAAGATCGGCGTGCGCAAGGCAGGTCCCGTGCAGCGCACCGTGGTCGACCTGTCGGCGCCGAACCTGGCCAAAGAGATGCACGTCGGTCACTTGCGCTCGACCATCATCGGCGACGGTGTGGCGCGCGTGCTGGAGTTCCTCGGCGACACGGTGATCCGTCAGAACCACGTCGGCGACTGGGGCACCCAGTTCGGCATGCTGATGGCGTACCTGCAAGAAAACCCGATCACCAGCGACGAGCTGTCGGACCTGGAAAACTTCTACCGCGCCGCCAAGCAGCGCTTCGACGAATCCGAAGAGTTCGCCGACCGCGCCCGTGGCCTGGTGGTCAAGCTGCAAGCTGGCGACCCGGACTGCCTGGCGCTGTGGACCAAGTTCAAAGACATTTCCCTGTCCCACTGCCAGAAAATCTACGAACAGCTGAACGTCAAACTGACCATGGCCGACGTGATGGGCGAAAGTGCCTACAACGACGACCTGATCAACGTGGTCAACGACCTCAAGGCCAAGGGCATGCTGGTCGAGAGCAACGGCGCCCAGTGCGTGTTCCTCGACGAGTTCAAGAATGCCGACGGCGACCCGCTGCCGGTAATCATCGTCAAGGCTGATGGCGGCTACCTCTATGCCACCACTGACCTGGCGGCCGTGCGCTACCGTAACGGCGTGCTGAAAGCCGATCGAGTGCTGTACTTCGTTGACCAACGTCAGGCCCTGCACTTCCAGCAGGTGTTCGAAGTGGCTCGCCTGGCCGGTTTCGTGACCCATCCGATGGAAATGGAGCACATGGGCTTCGGCACCATGAACGGCGCCGATGGCCGTCCGTTCAAGACCCGTGATGGCGGCACCGTGAAGCTGATCGACCTGCTGAACGAAGCCAAGGAACGCGCCTACACGCTGGTGAAGGAAAAGAACCCTGAGCTTGCCGAAGCCGATCTGCGCAACATCGCCAAAGTCGTGGGCATTGGCGCGGTGAAGTACGCCGACCTGTCCAAGCACCGCACCAGCGACTACAGCTTCAACTTCGACCTGATGCTGAACTTCGAAGGCAACACCGCACCGTACCTGCTGTACGCCTACACCCGCGTGGCCGGCGTATTCCGCAAACTCGGCAAGGACTTCAGCGAAGTCGAAGGGCAGATCGTCCTCGAGGCCACTCACGAACACGAATTGGCCGCCAAGCTGGCTCAGTTCGGTGAAGTGCTGAACAACGTCGCCGAAAAAGGCACGCCGCACATCCTCTGCACCTACCTGTACGATGTTGCCGGCCTGTTCTCCAGCTTCTACGAGAACTGCCCGATCCTCAGCGCCGAAACTCCGGCACAAATGCAAAGCCGCTTGCGCCTCGCCGCATTGACCGGCCGCACCCTCAAGCAAGGCCTGGAACTCTTGGGTCTGGAAACTCTGGAGCGTATGTAAGTTGGCTGCCAAGAAAAAACCAGCACCAAAGCGTGGCGCCAGCCGTTACCAAGCTCCTGCAAAAAAGCCGATTCCGGGATGGCTGTGGATGGCCATCGGCCTGACCGTGGGCGCCTTCATCGTGTTCCTGATGAAGCTGGAGCCGGGTAAAGGCAGCGAAAGCGTCAAGCGCGAGAAGGTCGAGCAACAGAAAGCCAGCAAGATCGCCGAGGCCAACAAGACCCCGCCGAGCCCGACGCAACCGGTGAAGCCGAAATACGACTTCTACACCTTGCTCCCGGAATCGGAGGTCATCGTGCCGCCGGATGCCGTGCCGGAGAAAACCCTGCCGACGCCGCAGACTGCACCCGTTGCACCGGTAACCCCGGCAGAAGCGGCGAAGATCGACACCGCGCGTGCGCAAGCAGCCCTGAGCGGCATCACCCCGCCGCCAGCGCCACCGGTGGCGAAAGCGGCACCGGTGACCAAGTTTTTCCTGCAGGCAGGCTCCTTCCGCAAGGAAGCCGACGCCGACAAGGTCCGTGCGCAGATCATTCTGCTCGGCCAGGCGGTTTCGGTGGAGTCCGGCACGGTGAAGGACGAGACCTGGTACCGCGTGCTGGTCGGCCCGTTCAGCAACCGCGAACAGCTGACCACCGCCCAGAAACAACTGGCTGGCAGCGGCTTCAGCAACCTGTTGTTACAACAACGCCAAAGCCGCTGATCCTTTCAGTCACACCGCGTCATCGTTCATCGCGAGCAGGCTCGCTCCCACAGAATATGCACCACCCCCTGTGGGAGCGAGCCTGCTCGCGATGGCATCCTTATAAACACCACATCTCTGATTCGCTCGCACCGCTCGTCCCCTCTCCCGCCCCGCAGTTGAAAAACGCCTCACCACCCCCATATGAGTTGGGATAAGGCATTTTCGCCCCGCTGCGTGGAGACTCTTCCCTTGACCACCATCGTTTCAGTTCGCCGCCACGGCAAAGTCGTCATGGGCGGCGACGGCCAGGTTTCTCTCGGCAATACCGTGATGAAAGGCAACGCGAAGAAAGTTCGCCGCCTGTACCACGGCCAGGTCATCGCCGGGTTTGCTGGCGCCACTGCTGACGCCTTTACCCTCTTCGAACGTTTCGAAGGCCAGCTTGAGAAGCACCAGGGCCACCTGGTTCGCGCCGCCGTCGAACTCGCCAAAGAATGGCGTACCGACCGCTCCCTCAGCCGCCTCGAAGCGATGCTTGCAGTCGCCAACAAAGACGCTTCCCTGATCATCACCGGTAACGGCGATGTGGTCGAACCCGAAGAAGGCCTGATCGCCATGGGTTCCGGCGGCGCTTACGCTCAGGCCGCAGCCAGCGCCCTGCTGAAGAAAACCGATCTGTCGGCCCGTGAAATCGTCGAAACCGCCCTGGGCATCGCCGGCGACATCTGTGTCTTCACCAACCACAACATCACCATTGAGGAGCAGGACCTCAACGAATAAGCCTGTTTCGGCCATCACGCCACGGCATTCATTTTTGCTTGAGGACCACCCATTACCATGCCAATGACTCCCCGCGAAATCGTCCATGAACTCAGTCGCCATATCATCGGCCAGGACGATGCCAAGCGCGCCGTCGCCATCGCCCTGCGTAACCGCTGGCGCCGGATGCAACTGCCTGAAGAGCTGCGCGTTGAAGTAACGCCCAAGAACATTCTGATGATCGGCCCGACCGGTGTCGGTAAAACCGAAATCGCCCGTCGCCTGGCCAAACTCGCCAACGCGCCGTTCATCAAGGTTGAAGCGACCAAGTTCACCGAAGTCGGTTATGTCGGCCGTGACGTCGAGTCGATCATTCGCGACCTCGCCGATGCCGCGATCAAGCTGCTGCGCGAACAGGAAATGACAAAGGTTCGCCATCGCGCCGAAGATGCCGCCGAAGAGCGCATCCTCGATGCACTGCTGCCACCGGCACGCATGGGCTTCAGCAACGAAGACTCTGCACCGGCCCAGGACTCCAACACCCGCCAACTGTTCCGCAAGCGCCTGCGCGAAGGTCAGCTGGATGACAAGGAGATCGAAATCGAAGTGGCCGAAGTGTCCGGCGTCGATATCTCCGCGCCGCCAGGCATGGAAGAAATGACCAACCAGTTGCAGAGCCTGTTCGCCAACATGGGCAAGGGCACGCGCAAGAGCCGCAAGCTCAAGGTCAAGGAAGCGCTGAGACTGGTGCGCGACGAAGAAGCCAGCCGCCTGGTCAATGATGAAGAACTCAAGGCCAAGGCGCTGGAAGCGGTCGAACAGCACGGCATCGTGTTCATCGACGAAATCGACAAGGTCGCCAAGCGTGGCAATACCGGCGGCGTCGACGTGTCCCGCGAAGGCGTACAGCGCGACTTGCTGCCGCTGATCGAAGGCTGCACGGTCAACACCAAATTGGGCATGGTCAAGACCGACCACATCCTGTTCATCGCTTCTGGTGCGTTCCACCTGAGCAAGCCAAGCGATCTGGTGCCCGAGCTGCAAGGTCGCCTGCCGATCCGCGTCGAACTCAAGGCCCTTACGCCGGAAGACTTCGAGCGCATCCTCTGCGAGCCGCATGCATCGCTCACCGAGCAGTATTGCGCCCTGCTGAAAACCGAAGGCGTGAACATCGAGTTCCAGCCGGACGGCATCAAGCGTGTGGCGGAGATCGCCTGGCAGGTCAACGAGAAGACCGAGAACATCGGTGCCCGTCGCCTGCACACCCTGCTCGAGCGCCTGCTCGAAGAGGTGTCGTTCAGCGCCAGCGACCTGGCCAGCACCCATAGCGAAGTGCCGATCCGCATCGACGCTGACTACGTCAACAGCCACCTCGGCGAATTGGCGCAGAACGAAGACCTGTCCCGTTATATCCTGTAGATCACTTCTACTGTGGTACGGGACCTGTGGGAGCGAGCCTGCTCGCGATGAGGCCATGACGTTCAACATTGATGTTGAATGTCACGCCGCAATCGCGAGCAGGCTCGCTCCCACAAGGGCCCTCACAATGACGGACGACCGGCCCCATGACGACTCCACTCCCCACCGCCATCAAACTGCACAAAGCCTCGAAAACCCTGGAGCTGCAGTACGCTCCCGACGAGGTCTATCACCTGAGCGCGGAATTCTTGCGCGTGCACTCTCCTTCCGCCGAGGTCCAGGGCCACGGCAAACCCATCCTTCAATTTGGCAAGATCGGCGTAGGCCTGAACAAGGTAGAACCGGCCGGTCAGTACGCACTGAAATTGACCTTCGATGACGGCCACGACAGCGGCCTGTTCACCTGGGAATATCTCTATCAGTTGGCGCGACGATATGACGCACTCTGGGACGACTATCTTGCAGAGCTCAAAGCCGCCGGAAAGACCCGCGATCCAAACGAGTCTGTCGTCAAGCTGATGCTCTAGCTCAAGGCCCGCGCTCTTTAGAGGGCATTTTCTAATTTCATCTGTTTGAATGCTGGGCTGCGGTGCCGAGGATCGGCCTGCTTGCGAAAAAAATTAAACTCGGGTAACCAATGGATCTGGCAAGTTCTGTGCAGCGCGCCTCCTGAATGAAAAAGTCAGCGATGTACAACTAACGGTCACCCGAGCGTGTACCCGGCATTTGCTGTGTGACTACACAGCAGGACTCAGGTACTCGCCTCAGGACAATGGAGCGTCGTAGATGAGTAACAAGAATAACGATGACCTGAAACTTCAAGCCTCGGAAAATACCCTGGGTCTGAATCCGGTCATCGGCTTGCGTCGAAAGGATCTGCTTACCTCTGCCCGCATGGTGCTGACCCAGGCCATCAAACAACCCATCCACAGCGTCAAGCATGTCGCGCATTTTGGCATTGAGCTCAAGAACGTGATGCTCGGTAGATCCGAGCTGCAACCGGAAAGCGATGACCGTCGTTTCAACGATCCGGCGTGGAGTCAGAACCCGCTCTACAGACGTTATCTGCAAACCTACCTGGCGTGGCGCAAGGAACTCCACGACTGGATTGGCGAAAGCAATCTGTCCGCCCAGGACATCAGCCGCGCACACTTCGTGATCAACCTGATGACCGAGGCCATGGCCCCGACCAACAGCGCGGCCAACCCTGCTGCCGTCAAACGCTTCTTCGAAACCGGCGGCAAAAGCCTGCTCGACGGCCTCTCGCACCTGGCCAAGGATCTGGTGCACAACGGCGGCATGCCGAGCCAGGTCAACATGGGCGCCTTCGAAGTCGGCAAGAGCCTGGGCACCACCGAAGGCGCGGTGGTTTTCCGCAACGATGTGCTGGAGCTGATCCAGTACCGGCCAATCACTGAACAAGTGCACGAACGCCCACTGCTGGTGGTGCCACCACAGATCAACAAGTTCTACGTCTTCGACCTGAGCCCGGACAAAAGCCTCGCGCGCTTCTGCCTGCGCAACAATGTGCAGACCTTCATCGTCAGCTGGCGCAACCCGACCAAGGCCCAACGTGAATGGGGTTTGTCGACCTACATCGAAGCGCTCAAGGAAGCGGTCGATGTGGTCACCGCGATCACCGGCAGCAAAGACGTGAACATACTCGGCGCCTGCTCCGGCGGTATCACCTGCACCGCCCTGCTGGGCCATTACGCGGCGATCGGCGAAAAGAAGGTCAACGCCGTAACCTTGCTGGTCAGTGTGCTCGACACCACCCTTGATTCCCAGGTTGCACTGTTCGTCGACGAGCAAACCCTGGAAGCCGCCAAGCGCCACTCCTATCAGGCCGGCGTGCTCGAAGGCCGCGACATGGCCAAGGTCTTCGCCTGGATGCGCCCCAACGACCTGATCTGGAACTACTGGGTCAACAACTACCTGCTGGGCAACGAGCCGCCGGTCTTCGACATTCTGTTCTGGAACAATGACACCACCCGGCTGCCTGCGGCGTTCCACGGCGACCTGATCGAACTGTTCAAAAACAACCCACTGATCCGTCCTGATGCACTGGAAGTGTGCGGCACGCCGATCGACCTCAAGCAGGTCACGGCAGACGTCTATTCCCTGGCAGGCACCAACGACCACATCACACCGTGGAAGTCGTGCTACAAGTCGGCGCAGCTGTTCGGTGGCAAGGTCGAATTCGTGCTGTCCAGCAGTGGGCATATCCAGAGCATCCTGAACCCGCCGGGCAACCCGAAATCCCGTTACATGACCAGCACCGACATGCCGGCCCATGCCAATGACTGGCTGGAAAACTCAACCAAGCACACTGACTCCTGGTGGCTGCACTGGCAGGCCTGGCACGCCGAGCGTTCGGGCAAGCTGAAGAAAGCCCCGACCGTACTCGGCAACAAGGCCTATCCGGCAGGTGAGGCATCACCAGGGACTTATGTGCATGAACGTTAACTGACACATGTGGGAGCGAGCCTGCTCGCGATAGCGGTGTCACAACCAACAAAAGGGTTGAATGTGCCGCCGTCATCGCGAGCAGGCTCGCTCCCACAATGAAAATGAGACATCGACCCACAGGGCTTGAAGCATGCCGCAACCGTTCATATTTCGTACTGTCGACCTGGATGGTCAAACCATCCGCACCGCGGTACGCCCCGGCAAGCCTCACTTGACGCCCTTGCTGATTTTCAATGGCATTGGCGCCAACCTTGAGCTGGTGTTTCCGTTCGTCCAGGCGCTGGACCCGGACCTGGAAGTGATCGCCTTCGACGTCCCCGGTGTCGGCGGTTCATCGACGCCTACCCACCCTTACCGCTTTCCTGGGCTGGCCAAGCTGACCGCACGGATGCTCGACTACCTCGATTACGGGCAAGTCAATGTGGTCGGTGTTTCCTGGGGCGGGGCACTCGCCCAACAGTTTGCCTTCGACTTCCCCGAGCGCTGCAAGAAGTTGGTGTTGGCAGCGACGGCGGCGGGCATGGTGATGGTGCCGGGCAAACCGAAAGTGCTGTGGATGATGGCCAGCCCCAGACGCTACATCCAGCCATCCCACGTGATCCGCATTGCGCCGCTGATTTACGGTGGTTCGTTCCGGCGTGATCCGAACCTCGCGGCGGAGCACGCGAGCAAAGTGCGTTCGGCGGGCAAGCTGGGCTACTACTGGCAGCTATTCGCGGGCCTGGGCTGGACCAGTATTCACTGGCTGCACAAAATCAATCAGCCGACCCTGGTGCTGGCCGGTGATGATGACCCGCTCATTCCGCTGATCAATATGCGGATACTCGCCTGGCGTATTCCCAACGCCCAGCTACACATAATCGACGACGGCCATTTATTCCTGATCACTCGGGCTGAAGCCGTCGCTCCGATCATCATGAAATTTCTCCAGGAAGAACGCCAACGGGCGGTGATGCATCCGCACCCGGGGTCGTTCGGCGGCACATAACGTACTGCGTATGTCGACAGGCGTGTCGAAAGCCGCAAGGGAGGTCCGAAGCGACTATGGTGTCTATTCGGAATTGATGTACTTGTTGATGGCTTGACGAAGGAGTGTTGACTCATGCGAGACAAAAAAGCGCCGGGCGCCTTTCCTCCACCCGCCGCATTCATCAATGCCCAGAGTGCGATTACCGGTCTGCGCGGCCGGGATCTGTTCTCGACTCTGCGCAGTGTCGCCGCTCATGGCTTGCGCCACCCGGTACAGAGTGCCAAACACGCACTGGCATTGGGTGGCCAGCTGGGCCGGGTACTACTGGGCGAGACCCTGCATCAGCCCAATCCTTCGGACAGCCGCTTCGCCGACCCGAGCTGGGCTCTGAATCCGTTTTATCGACGCGGCCTTCAGGCTTACCTGAGCTGGCAGAAGCAGATCAAAAAATGGATCGATGAAAGCGGCATGCCCGCCGATGACCGAGCACGCGCGCACTTTGCCTTTACCCTGCTCAACGACGCCGTCTCGCCGTCCAACACGTTGCTCAACCCGCTGGCGATCAAGGAGCTGTTCAACTCCGGCGGCCAAAGTCTGGTGCGCGGTCTCAGCCATCTGTTCGACGACCTGATGCACAACAATTGCCTGCCCAGCCAGGTGACCAAGCACGCCTTCGAAGTCGGCAAAACAGTTGCCACCACCACCGGTGCCGTGGTGTTTCGCAACGAACTGCTGGAGCTGATGCAGTACAAGCCGATGAGCGAAAAGCAGTACGCGAGGCCGCTGCTCGTGGTGCCGCCGCAGATCAACAAGTACTACATTTTCGACTTGAGCCCGCACAACAGCTTCGTCCAGTTCGCGCTGAAAAACGGCCTGCAGGTGTTCATGATCAGCTGGCGCAACCCGGATGTCCGTCATCGCGAATGGGGTCTGTCGAGTTACGTCGAAGCCGTGGAAGAAGCGCTGAATGTCTGCCGGGCGATCAGCGGCAGCCGCGAGGTCAACCTGATGGGCGCCTGCGCCGGCGGCCTGACTATCGCCGCCCTGCAAGGACATCTGCAAGCCAAGCGGCAGCTGCGTCGGGTCTCGAGCGCGACCTATCTGGTGAGCCTGCTCGACAGTGAGCTGGAAAGCCCGGCGACCCTGTTTGCCGACGAACAAACCCTCGAAGCGGCCAAGCGTCGCTCCTACCAGAAAGGCGTACTCGAAGGTCGCGACATGGCCAAGGTCTTCGCCTGGATGCGCCCCAACGACCTGATCTGGAACTACTGGGTCAACAACTACCTGCTGGGCAAAGAGCCGCCAGCCTTCGACATTCTCTACTGGAACAACGACAACACTCGCCTGCCGGCGGCCTTTCATGGCGACCTGCTGGACTTCTTCAAGCACAACCCGTTGACCCATCCTGGCGGACTGGAGGTCTGCGGCACGCCGATCGACTTGCAGAAAGTCAACGTCGACAGCTTCAGCGTCGCCGGGATCAACGACCACATCACGCCGTGGGATGCGGTGTACCGCTCGACACTCCTGCTGGGCGGTGAACGACGCTTCGTGCTGTCCAACAGCGGCCACGTGCAGAGCATTCTCAACCCACCGAGCAACCCCAAGGCCAACTACGTCGAGAGCCCGAAACTGAGCAGCGATCCACGCGCCTGGTACTACGACGCCAAACACGTCGACGGCAGTTGGTGGAACCAGTGGCTGGTCTGGATTCAGGAACGTTCCGGTGCTCAGCGCGAAACGCTGATGGCCCTTGGTAACCAGAACTATCCACCGATGGAGGCGGCGCCAGGCACCTACGTGCGCGTACGCTGAACTCTCCCCGTGCCACGGCCTGAAGTGTCGGCCGTGGCCTGACGAATCACTAAGAAGACTGGATGAAAACCCGCGACCGGATTCTTGAATGTGCCCTGCAGTTGTTCAACCAAAAGGGCGAGCCGAATGTCTCTACCATGGAAGTTGCCAATGAGCTGGGGATCAGCCCCGGCAACCTTTACTACCACTTTCACGGCAAGGAGCCGCTGATTCTCGGGTTGTTCGAGCGCTTTCAGTGCGAATTGACGCCGCTGCTCGATCCGCCGTCGGACGTGCAACTGGCACCGGAGGATTACTGGCTGTTCCTGCACCTGATCGTTGAACGGCTGGCGCACTACCGCTTCCTGTTCCAGGACCTGTCAAACCTGGCCGGACGCTTGCCGAAACTGGCCAAGGGCATCCGTAATCTGCTCAATGCCCTCAAGCGCACACTGGCCTCGTTACTGGCGCAGTTGAAGGCTCAGGGGCAACTGGTCAGCGATACCCAGGCACTGGGGCAACTGGTGGAACAGATCACCATGACCTTGCTGTTTTCCCTGGACTATCAACGGATTCTCGATCGCGAAGGCGAAGTACGCGTGGTGGTCTACCAGATCATGATGCTGGTGGCGCCGCACCTGCCGCCATCGGCGAAACTCGCAACCGAGCAGTTGGCGTTGCAGTATCTGGAAGAACATGACTAGCACAGCCTCCATGCGACGAAAGTCCAGTGTGGGAGCGAGCTTGCTCGCGATGAGGCCATCACATTCAACATTATGGGTGACTGTAAGATAGCTATCGCGAGCAAGCTCGCTCCCACAGGGGGATCTGTGGTGTTGTCTGGAACGCATTCCAAAACAAAAACGCCCGACCTTCGCAGGCCGGGCGTTTTTGCGTGCCCTGGGTTAATCAGGACTGACTGGTTGGCGCCGATGGGGTTGGCGCTACAGTCGGGGTCACAGCAGGGGTTGGCGCCGCGGCGGAGTTCGCCGGGCTGACCGGTGCTGCCGGTTTGGCGGCAGCCACTGCTGGTTTCGGTGCGGCCGCTTTCGGGGCGGCAGGCTTTTTGGCTACTGGCTTCTTCGCAGCAGCAGGCTTGGCGGCGGCTTTGGCAGCTGCCGGTTTGGCTGCTGGCTTGGCCGCTGCAGGTTTGGCTGCCGCAGTTTTAGCTGCCGGCTTGGCTGGCGCTTTAGCCGCTGGTTTGGCAGCCGGTTTCGCGGCAGCTTTTACCAAGGGTTTGGCGGCAGTTTTAGCGGCCGGTTTGGCTGCTGCCGTTTTAGCGGCAACAGGCGCAACCTTGGCACCGGTAAGTTTTTCGATTTGCTTGGTCAGGGTATCGACCTTGCTGTGCAGCGCTTTGACTTCATTGCGGCTTGGCACGCCAAGACGCGAAATCGCGCTGTTCAGACGCTTGTCGAAAGCCCCTTCCAGTTCGTCCCACTTGCCGAGCGCACGCTCTTTGACACCACTGATACGCGACTTGGCCGATTGAGCGGAGTCTTTGGCAGCGTCGACAGTTTTGCCGACAGCGCTCTTGGTGAGCTTCTCGGCTTTTTCGCCATCTTTAACCAATGACTCGAAGAGTTTGCTGCCGTCAGTGTCGATCTTCGAGTACACGCCTAAACCAGCAAGCCAGATTTTACGGGAGTAGTCTTCGACTTTCCCAATCCACGAGCTGCCTTCTTTCTCGGTGTTCTTTTTGCCAGCCATCCCGTTCTCCTTAATGTTTACGCGCGACGCGTTCGAGCAATGCCGTCAGCTCATCGAGCTTGGCAGAGAGTGTCTCAACGTCATGTTTAGACGGAATGCCGATACGATTCAAGGCACTTGCAACACGCGTGTCGAAAGCCTTCTCGACTTTGTCGAGCTGAACTTCGACTTTGCCTTTGAAGGTACTGACTTCACTCTTGGCTTCATCAATCTCGGCATTGGCCGCCTCAAGCTTCTCGGCAACGACTTTTTTGCCTTTCTTTTCAACAGTTTGACCAGCCTTGATCAACTCCTGAAAGTACTCGCTGCCTTCCTGGCCGACCTTGGTGTAGGCACCCAGGCCTGCCAGCCAGATCTTGCGGGCATAGGATTTCACCTCGTTCAACGCAGTTGGCTGAACGTCAGTTTTTTTCTTCAAAGTAACTTTGGCCATGGTGCACCTCACGCGCAGAAGGTTTGAGGAACTGCCCGTCAAGCGTCGGGCTCAGGCACAACGTAGTGAGAAAAATTAGAAACGGCACCCTAACAACTGACATAAACAATGCGAATGACAGCGTTCTATTGTGGGAGCGAGCCTGCTCGCGATAGCGGCTCATCATTCACCATTGATGCGGCCTGATACTCCGCCATCGCGAGCAGGCTCGCTCCCACAGGGTTCTCATTCCACAGAAAGAATGAGAGTCAGACCAGCGCTTTATCAAGGGCTCTTTCGATTTCCGACTTGATGGTGCCGCTCATGGCTGACATCAACAGACCGAGTTCGACATCGACCCTGATCGAGGTGTCGCCCACATAGACCGCACCTTTGACCCCGGAACGCTTGAGGTTCAGGGTGTCGCCCGACCACTGAGGCTCCAGGCCATATTGCGCCGCCAGTTTTTCCGCCAGTTTGTCCGCCTTCTCGCGGGCTGCTTCCTTACCCAGGCCATGGGCACGCTCAACACTAATATGGGCCACTGAATGACTCCTGTTTTATCGGGACTTGCCTCACGCATTCTGACCCCTGCTGCGTCAAAACGTCCGGGCGGTTGCTTATCTTACCTTCAGCCTTGCCAAGACAAAGCATGCCTTGGGGATTAGAATGTCGCGCATTCTCTTTTGGTGACAGCGATATGACTGATCAGCGCAAAGGCAGCGATGCCGAACCCACCACTCACTTCGGCTTCAAAAACGTTCCGGAAAGCCAGAAAGCGGAAAAAGTCGCTGAGGTTTTCCACTCGGTAGCCGCCAAATACGACCTGATGAACGACCTCCTGTCGGGCGGCATGCACCGTCTGTGGAAGCGTTTCGCAATCGAACTGTCGGGCGTTCGCACCGGCAACCGCGTGCTGGACATCGCCGGCGGCACCGGCGACCTGACCAGAAAGTTCTCGCACCTTGTCGGTCCGACCGGCCAGGTCGTGCTCGCCGACATCAACGAATCCATGCTCAAGGTCGGTCGTGACCGCCTGCTGGATCTGGGTGTGGCCGGCAACGTCGAATTCGTTCAGGCCGACGCTGAAAAGCTGCCATTCCCGGACAACCACTTCGACTGCGTGACCATCGCGTTCGGCCTGCGCAACGTCACCCACAAGGAAGACGCCCTGCGCTCCATGCTGCGGGTGCTCAAACCGGGCGGTCGCTTGCTGGTGCTGGAGTTCTCCAAACCGACCAACGCACTGATGTCCAAGGCCTACGACGCCTACTCGTTCGCCTTCATGCCGTTGATGGGCAAGCTGATCACCAATGACTCGGAAAGCTATCGCTACCTGGCCGAATCGATCCGCATGCACCCGAACCAGGAAACCCTGAAGTCGATGATGGTTGAAGCCGGTTTCGACCGCGTGACCTACCACAACATGACCGCAGGCATCGTCGCTCTGCACCGCGGCATCAAACCCTGATGTTGCTCGCCGGCCTGCTCGCCAGCGTCGAACTCGGCCTCAACCGGGTGCTGCGGCTCGACAGCACGGCGCTGCCGCGCCTGGCGCCGTTGAATGGCAAGGTGATTGCCGTCGATTGCCGCAGCCCGGCGTTGCAGATGTTCATTGTGCCCAGCGACGAAGGCCTGCTGCTGGCAGCACACTGGGCCGCGGATGCCGACTGCACCTTGCGCGCACCGGCGGCAAGCCTGCTCAAGCTGGCCCTGAGCAAGGACAAGACGGCGGTCCTGCATGGCCCTGAAGTTGAACTCGACGGCGACAGCGGCGTGCTGCTGGCGCTGGCATCGGTCCTTCAGGACCTGGAGCTGGACTGGGAATACGAACTCTCGCGCTGGCTCGGCCCGGTCGCCACGCAACTGCTGGGCGGTCACTTGCGCAGCCGCGCACGCTGGTATCAGCAGGGTTTCGCCAGCCTGAACCAGAATCTTGCCGACTACCTCGCCGAAGAATCGCGGGCCCTCGTCGGCCAGCGCGAAGCCGAAGCGCGGTTTAGTGAACTGGACCAGATCAAACTTGATCTGGAACGTCTTGAGGCGCGCTTCGAGCGTCTTTCCCGATCCCTTGATTCAAGCGATAACGCATGAAGCTGCTTGCCGTCCGCCGTTTGTTGCGCATCCAGCGCGTCGTGATCCGCTACCGCCTCGATGACCTGCTGTTCGCCCTGCCATTGCCGTGGTTCCTGCTGGGGCTGCGTTATGCGCTGCCGTGGCGCTGGTTTCCGCGTAAAACCCTGGACCTGAGCCGGGGCGCGCGCTTGCGGCTGGCCTTGCAGGACCTGGGGCCGATTTTCATCAAGTTCGGACAGATTCTTTCGACCCGCCGCGACCTGCTGCCCGAAGACATCGCCGATGAGCTGATGCTGTTGCAGGACCGCGTGCCGCCGTTTGACTCGCAGGTAGCGGTCAAGCTGATCGAAGAACAACTGGGCAAGAAAATCAACGATGTGTTCAGCCGATTCGACATCGAGCCACTGGCTTCGGCATCGGTGGCGCAAGTCCATGCGGCGCAGTTGAAAAGCGGCGAAGAAGTGGTGGTCAAGGTCATACGCCCGGGCCTTAAACCGGTCATCGCGCAAGACCTGGCCTGGCTGTTCATCCTCGCCCGCGCAGCGGAAAAACTCTCCGCCGACGCCCGCCTGCTGCACCCGGTGGAAGTGGTCAGCGACTACGAAAAGACCATCTTCGACGAACTCGACCTGCTACGCGAAGCGGCTAATGCCAGCCAGCTGAGGCGCAACTTCGACGGTTCGCCGCTGCTGTACGTGCCACAGGTCTACTGGGACTGGTGCCGGCCAAAAGTGTTGGTGATGGAGCGTATCTACGGGATTCAGGTCACGGACCTCGCAACCCTCGCCGACCAGCGCACCGACATGAAAATGCTCGCCGAACGTGGCGTGGAGATCTTCTTCACCCAGGTGTTCCGCGACAGCTTCTTCCACGCCGACATGCACCCCGGCAACATCTTCGTCAGCACCGTGCAGCCGTGGAGCCCGCAGTACATTGCGATCGACTGCGGGATCGTCGGCAGCCTGACGCCTGAAGACCAGGACTATCTGGCACGCAACCTGTTCGCCTTCTTCAAGCGTGACTATCGCCGTGTCGCCCAACTGCACATCGATTCGGGCTGGGTGCCGGCGGAAACCAAACTCAACGAATTCGAAGCGGCAATCCGTACAGTCTGCGAACCGATCTTCGAAAAACCGCTAAAGGATATTTCCTTCGGCCAGGTGTTGATGCGCCTGTTCCAGACGGCGCGGCGCTTCAACATGGAAGTGCAGCCGCAACTGGTGCTGTTGCAGAAAACCCTGCTCAACATCGAAGGCCTGGGCCGTCAGCTGTACCCGGAACTGGACCTGTGGAACACCGCCCAGCCGTTCCTCGAACGCTGGATGCGCGAGCGCGTCAGCCCGAAAACCTTGCTCGGCAACCTGCACAACCAGGTCGAGCAATTGCCGCACCTGGCCAACATGACCCGCGACCTGCTCGATCGCCTGTCGCAGCCGCACGCCGTAAACCCGCAACCGGCCTGGCATCGCCGCTCGGACGACTGGTTTCTGCGCCTGCTCGGCACCGCGCATCTGGCGGGTGGCGCGATCCTGCTGGCCGGCGGTCCCCTGGACGGACTCGGCCATTGGCCCGGCGCAATCATGGTGGCCGTGGGCTTGTATCTGATCGTTCGACGATAGCCAGCCGCGCTGCACGCTGGCACACTGTTCCAACGCCAGGGTTCCACTACTGAAGTGTCGAGCCCGCTGTCGGAGTCGAAGATGAAAGATTGGCTGGACGAGATCAAATGGGACAGCGACGGCCTGGTGCCGGCGATCGCCCAGGACCATAAAACCGGGCGCGTGCTGATGATGGCCTGGATGAACCGCGAAGCGCTGGAACTCACCGCCGCCGAGAACCGCGCCATCTACTGGTCACGCTCGCGTGGCAAGCTGTGGCGCAAGGGCGAAGAGTCCGGGCATGTGCAAACCCTGCATGAGATGCGCCTGGACTGTGACGCCGACGTGATCATCCTGATGGTCGAGCAGATCGGCGACATCGCCTGTCATACCGGCCGTCAAAGCTGCTTCTACCGCGTCTATGAAAACGGCGACTGGAAAACCGTCGACCCGGTGCTCAAGGACCCGCACGCCATCTATTCGGACCACAAACATGACTGACACGCTGACCCGCCTGGCCCAAGTGCTGGAAGAGCGTAAAGGCGCTGCCGCCGACAGCTCTTATGTCGCCAGCCTCTACCACAAGGGCTTGAACAAGATTCTGGAAAAAGTCGGCGAAGAATCGGTCGAGACGATCATTGCCGCCAAAGACGCCGCCATCAGCGGAGATTGCAGTGATGTAATCTACGAAACCGCTGATCTGTGGTTCCATAGTATGGTCATGCTCGCCCAACTGGGGCAGCATCCGCAGGCTGTCCTCGATGAGCTGGACCGCCGCTTCGGCCTGTCCGGTCACGTCGAGAAAGCCTCGCGCCCGTCCGCCTGAATAACGATTAGAGAGGAGCAGCAACATGGGCATTTTTGACTGGAAACACTGGATCGTCATCCTGATTGTCGTCGTACTGGTATTCGGCACCAAAAAACTGAAAAACCTCGGCACCGATGTCGGCGAAACGATCAAGGGCTTTCGCAAAGCCATGAACGACGAAGAGAAGCCTGCCGAACCCGTCGTGCCGCCGACCACTGCACAGCCAACAGCGCCGGTGCAGCCACAGGCCTCGACCCTGAAAGAGCCGCACACCATCGACGTGCAGGCCCATAAAGTCGAAGAGCCGACCCGCAAAGACTCGTGAGCACAGACTAATGTTCGGTATCAGCTTCTCTGAACTGCTGCTTGTCGGCCTCGTTGCCCTGCTGGTGCTGGGCCCCGAGCGGCTGCCGGGCGCTGCGCGCACCGCCGGCCTGTGGATCGGACGCCTGAAGCGCAGCTTTAACGCGATCAAACAGGAAGTTGAACGTGAAATCGGTGCCGACGAGATTCGCCGGCAACTGCACAACGAGCACATTCTGTCGCTGGAACAAGAGGCCCGCAAAATCCTCAATCCAGCCCAGCAGCCGACGCCAGTCGAGACGGTAGCCGAGCAGACGGTCCAGGCGCCTGCGCCTGCTGCCGAAACTGCAGCTGTCGCAACACCGGTCGAGCCGCCTCCAGCGGTCGTTGCCGCACCACCGACAGCCCCTGTTACTCCTGCGGCGGCAACCACTGCGCCGGCTCCCCACGACCCAACACTGCCGCCGCGAGCCCCATGAGCGATATTCCGGAATCCGACCAGCACATGCCGCTGGTTTCGCACCTCACCGAGTTGCGCACTCGCCTGCTGCGCTGCGTCGCGGCGATTTTCCTGATCTTCGCCGGGTTGTTTGCCTTCACCCAGCAGATCTACACCTTCGTCTCGATTCCGCTACGCCAGTACTTGCCGGCCGGCGCGACGATGATTGCCACCGACGTGTCTTCGCCGTTCCTGACGCCGTTGAAGCTGACCATGATGGTCTCGCTGTTCCTGGCGATCCCGGTGATCCTGCATCAGATCTGGGGCTTCATCGCGCCGGGCCTGTACAAGCATGAAAAGCGTATCGCGGTGCCGCTGCTGGTCTCCAGCATCCTGTTGTTCTATACCGGCATGGCGTTCGCCTACTTCCTGGTGTTCCCGCTGATCTTCAAGTTCTTCGCCTCGGCCACTCCGGCGGGCGTGGAAATGATGACCGACATCACCAGTTACCTGGATTTCGTCATGACGCTGTTCTTCGCCTTCGGCGTGGCGTTCGAGATCCCGGTGGCCGTAGTGCTGCTGGTGTGGATCGGCGTGGTCGACGTCAAATACCTGAAGAAGATCCGCCCGTACGTGGTCATCGGCTGCTTCGTGGTCGGCATGATCCTGACCCCGCCGGACATCTTCTCGCAGACCCTGCTGGCCGTGCCGATGTGGCTGTTGTTCGAGATCGGTATCCTGTTTGGCAGCCTGGTCAGCAAACGCGAAAAACCGGCGGATGACCAGCCGGCTGACGATCACAACGACCAGCCGCCAGCGACTCAACCGTGAACCTGCTGCTCCTCATCGATGCCGACTTCATTGCGGCTGACCGGGTGATCCTGCGCGATCGCCGACTGACCCACATGCAGGAAGTCCACCGCTGTGAAGTCGGCGACAGCCTGCGGGTCGGGCGGATTGGCGGTTTGATGGGCTCAGCCGAAGTGCTGCGCCTGGAAGCCACCGAAGCCGAACTGCGCGTCACCCTCGACCAACCGCCACCGGCCAAGCTGCCGCTGACCCTGCTGCTGGCCCTGCCACGGCCGAAGATGCTGCGCCGGGTGTTCCAGACGGTGGCCGCCATGGGTGTGCCGCGAATCGTGCTGGTGAACAGCTATCGGGTCGAGAAGAGCTTCTGGCAGACACCGTTCCTCGAACCCGAGGCGATCCGCGAGCAACTGATCCTCGGTCTCGAACAGGCTCGCGACAGCGTGCTGCCCGAGATCGTCATCGAAAAGCGCTTCAAGCCCTTCGTCGAAGACCGCCTGCCGGCTATCGCCGACGGCACCCTCGGGCTGATCGGCCACCCCGGCCAGTACCCGCCCTGCCCCCGCGGGCTGAACGAACCGGTGACCCTGGCCATCGGCCCGGAAGGCGGCTGGATCCCCTACGAAGTCGACCTGCTGACCAAGGCCGGCCTGCAACCGGTACAGCTCGGCGACCGCATCCTGCGGGTCGAAACCGCCGTCACGGCCCTGCTTTCGCGGCTGTTCTGACCCAGCCCTGTGGCGAGGGAGCTTGCTCCCGCTTGGGCGCGAAGCGGCCATCGCTTTTTTCGAGCAAGAACGCATCCACCGACTTTACGACTGCTTTGCAGCCGAACGGGAGCAAGCTCCCTCGCCACAAGTGACTGCCAGCCCAGACATTAGCGGCCTTCAGATCTCCATCTGTCGGCCGATAGTCTCTCTATAAATCCAATCAACAGGGTCATAGGGAGTCCGCAGCATGTACCGATGGTTAGCCGAACACCTGGGAAATGTGAGCGTCAATCGCAAGCTTGGCATCGGCTTTGGCCTGGTGTTGCTCCTGACCCTGCTGATCACTGTGAATGGCTGGACGGGCATGAACAGCATCATCAGCCGCGGTGACAAGCTCGGGTACATTTCCAGCCTCAATGAGCTGACCAAAGACCTGCGCATTGCTCGTCTGGACTATGAAATGCGTCGCGGCGAACAAGGTCCGGCAGCGGTCAGCGACTTGTTGGGCAAGCTTGAAGAGGGCCTGCAAGGCGCTCTCAAGGTGATCGTGCAACCGGTTAATGTGGCGATGCTCAATCAGCAGATTGAAGCCGTCAGCAAGTACAAGCACGCCTTTACCGACATGACCCAGGCTACCGCCAACCGCGAGGCCGCCCGTGCCAAACTCGGCGCCAGCGCCGACAATGCCGTAGCCCGTGTGTCGGAAGTCGAAAAAGCCCTGCTGCAAGGTGATAGCGTCGCCCAGTTCAACAGCGTCATCGAACTGAGCAAGTTGATCCAGCAGGCACGCTTCCAGGTGCGCGGCTACACCTACAGCGGCAAGGTCGAGGCTGAGCAACCGGCGCTGGACGCCATCGACAACGCCTTGAAGTACCTCAAGACCCTGCCGGAAAAACTCCCGGAACAGCACACCGCCAACCTGCAACAAGCCACCGACATGTTGATCGCCTACCGCGCTGCCGTCAGCCAATACCGCGATTCCCAGGTGGCCAGCGCCACCGCCCTCAAGGACATGGCCCAGCAAGGCGACCTGCTGTTCGAGCTGAGCAAGAAACTCACCACCGCCCAAACCGTCGTGCGTGATAGCGATGCCACCGCAGCCAAAAACACCTTGCTGCTGGTGACCGCGCTGGCACTGGCATTCGGTCTGCTCGCTGCCTGGGCCATCACCCGGCAGATCATCATCCCGTTGAACCAGACTCTTAAAGTTGCTGAACAGGTGGCTGCTGGCGACTTGACTCACAACCTCGTTTCCCAGCGACGCGACGAACTCGGCCAACTGCAACGCGCGATGCAGAGCATGACCGTCGGCCTGCGCGAACTGATCGGCGGCATCAGCGAAAGCGTGACACAGATCGCCAGCGCTGCCGAAGAACTCTCTGCCGTGACCGAGCAGACCAGCGCCGGGGTCAACAACCAGAAGATTGAAACCGACCAGGTGGCCACCGCCATGAACGAAATGGCCGCCACCGTGCAGGAAGTCGCACGCAACGCCGAGGAAGCGTCGGAAGCCGCCGTCGCCGCCGACCAACAGGCCCGCGAAGGCGACAAAGTGGTCGGCGAAGCCATCGCCCAGATCGAACGCCTGGCCACCGAAGTCGGCAACTCCACTGAAGCCATGGGGCATCTCAAGCGTGAGAGCGACAAGATCGGCAGCGTGCTGGACGTGATCAAGTCCGTGGCCCAACAAACCAACCTGTTGGCCCTCAACGCCGCTATCGAGGCTGCACGGGCCGGTGAGGCCGGACGTGGTTTTGCCGTGGTCGCCGACGAAGTGCGCAGCCTGGCGCAACGCACCCAGAAGTCCACCGAAGAGATCGAAGAGCTGATTGTCGGCCTGCAAAGCGGTACTCAACAGGTCGCGACCATCATGGACACCAGCCGCAGCCTCACTGACAGCAGCGTCGAACTGACCCGCCGCGCTGGCGGTTCGCTGTCCACTATCACTCGCACTGTCTCGGCAATTCAGGCGATGAACCAGCAGATCGCCGCAGCCGCCGAACAACAGAGCGCCGTGGCCGAGGAGATCAACCGCAGCGTGCTGAACGTGCGCGACGTTTCCGACCAGACCTCGGCCGCCAGCGAAGAGACCGCGGCCTCCAGCGTCGAGCTGGCGCGGTTGGGTACTCATTTGCAGATGCTGGTGGGCAAGTTCAGGGTTTGAAGTGATGCAGATGCCTCGGTTGGCTTGGGACCGAGGTGATGCCATCGCGAGCAGGCTCGCTCCCACAGTGGCTTTTCGGTGTGTGCACTATTTGTGCTTCACACAGGACCAATGTGGGAGCGAGCCTGCTCGCGATAGCGGTCTGACAGGCGACGAGGTTATAGAACCTGCCGCAAAAACGCCTGCGCTCGCGGGTCCTTCGGTGCATCGAAGAACTCGGCCGGCGAGGCGTCTTCCAGCAGTTTGCCGTGATCGAAGAACAACACCCGATCCGCCACTTCCCGTGCAAACCCCATTTCGTGGGTCACGCAGACCATGGTCATGCCTTCCACGGCCAGGGTCTTCATCACGTCCAGCACTTCGCCGACCATTTCCGGGTCCAGCGCCGACGTTGGCTCATCGAACAACATCACCTTCGGTTCCATGGCCAGCGCCCGGGCTATCGCTACGCGCTGTTGCTGACCACCAGAGAGGCGCGACGGAAACTCGTGGGCCTTCTGCGCGATGCCGACCTTTTCCAGCAAGGCCAGGGCCTTGGCCTCGCGCTCCTGCTTGCCGCGCTTGCGCACGACTTTCTGCGCCAGGCAGAGGTTCTCCAGCACGGTCATGTGCGGGAACAGGTTGAAGTGCTGGAACACCATCCCGACTTCACGGCGGTAAGCGTTGACGTCGGTTTTCGGGTCTGCCAGCTGCAGGCCGTCGATGCTCACCGAGCCTGAGTCGAACGCTTCCAGGCCATTCAGGCAGCGCAGAAAGGTCGACTTGCCAGAGCCCGACGGGCCGATCACCACCAGCACTTCGCCCTTGGCCACTTGGGTGGTGACGTTATCCACCGCACGGACCACTTGGCCGCGGGTGTCGAAGACTTTTACCAGATCGCGGACTTCAATCACTTTGCGCGAGCCTCCGCTCAAGCCGGCTGGCGATTTTCGACAGCGGCAGGTTGATCAACAGGTACAGGCCCGCCACGCAAAACAGGATTTCGAACGGCGAGAACGAGGTGGTGATGACTTCACGGCCACTCTTGAGCAGCTCGGTGATGGCGATGACCGATACCAGCGAAGTGTCCTTGACCAGACTGATGAATTGCCCGGCCAACGGTGGCAGCACGCGTTTGAACGCTTGCGGCAACACCACGTGGCGCATCGACTGGCCAGCGCTCAAGCCCAGCGAACGGGCGGCTTCGTTCTGCCCACGGGCAATCGACTGCACGCCAGAACGAATGATCTCGGCTACATAGGCACCGGTGAACAGCGACAGTGCGGCGATCCCGGCAAATTCGCGGGACAGGTTCAGCACCGTACCAATGAAGAAGTAGAAGATGAAGATCTGCACGAGCAGCGGCGTGCCGCGCACCAGCTCGATGTAGACGGTCGACAGGTCGCGCAGGGTCGGGTTGTTCGACAGCCGGCAGAGGCCGGTCGCCAGGCCGATCAGCAGCCCGAGCACGCCCGACACCAGTGACAGCCACAACGTTGTCCACAGGCCCCACAACAGCGGTCCTGCCGCCCAATGCCGGGTCACGCCAACCACATCGCCTTCCGCCACGTCGTCGCCACGGGCCACTTGCAGGCTGTTGTCATCAACGCTCAGCAGCTGTTCGACACCGGCGTCATTGCGCAGGGTCACCTCGGCCTTATTGCCAGTGCGCACCAGCTCGCTGACAGTGGAAATGTCAGCGGCACGCTGGGTTTCTTCGGCCTGATAGGCGAAATACTGCGGCACTCGGTTCCAGCGCCATTCGTAAGACATCAGCGAGGTGGCGTAGTACAACGCGCCAGCCATGCCGATCAGCACCAGCACGGTCAACACGTGCCAGGGCCATTGGGCTTTTTTCTGTTTCATTAGCTTTGAGAGTTCCGAATTCTGTGTTGCCGGAGAGACCGTCATCGCGAGCAAGCTCGCTCCCACAGGATTTGCGTCGGACACAAATGTTGTGTTCACACCGATCCACTGTGGGAGCGAGCTTGCTCGCGATTGAGGCGACGCGGTCTATCTGACCGGGCGTTATTCCATATCCTTGAGCCAGGCGGAGTCTTTGAACCACTTGTCATGGATTCGATCGTAGGTGCCGTCTTCGTGGATCTGGTGCAGGAAGTTGTTGATGAAGTTGATGCTGTCGTAGTCACCCTTCTTCAGACCGAACGCCAGTGGCTCGTAGGTGAACGGCTTGTCGAGGAACACCAGTTTGCCGTTGCCGACCTTGTTCACTGCCACGACGTTGTAGGGCGCGTCGTAGATGAAGGCGTCAGCCTTGCCGTTGACCACATCGAGCACGGCTTCCTGCTCGTTGTCGTAGCCGTGGTACTTGGCTTTCGAGATCAGCTTCTTCGCGACCATTTCGCCGGTGGTGCCGAGCTTGGAGGTGATGCGGTAGTCCGCGGTGTTCAGGTCTTTGTAGGAGGTGATGGTGCCTTCCAGTTCCTTGCGGATCAGCAATGTCTGGCCGACCACGATGAACGGTTCGCTGAAATTCAGGCGCAGGTTGCGTTCCTGGGTCAGGGTCATGCCACTGCCGATCATGTCGAACTTGTCGGTCATCAGGGCCGGGATGATCCCGTCGTAGCCGGTGGAGACCATTTCCAGCTTGACGCCCATGGCCTTGGCCATGGCTTTGAGGATGTCGACTTCAAAGCCGATGATCTCGCCGCGCTTGTTGGTCATTTCAAACGGCATGTAGGTCGGGTCCATGCCGACTTTCAGCGTGCCACGCTTGACTGCGTCGTCGATGGCGCCGGCGTGCGCCGCGTTGACGGCAACCAGTGCCGTGACGCCGAGCAGCAGCATCGAGAGATACTTCTTCATCATCAACTCCCCTAACCCATAGTGTTGTCAGGCGCACAAAAAGCCGATTTTCTTTTTAAAACCGACAGTTACGGACAGAAAGTTGTCCGGGCGCACAAAGAGGGTGGCGATGCTAACGCACTCGTCCGTTTGCACAAGGGGGCAGAAGGGGATTTGTTGTTTGCTGATCACTCGCGCAAAAAAAAGCCCCGCTCGGTAGCGGGGCTTTTTCATCAGGCCGGTTGTGCCTGTGCGCTCAGCGGTCTGAGCGGCAACAGCGGTGCGTGAGGATCGGCTTTCACCGACGCTCGCCAGGCATCCAGCCACTCGGCATGACCTGCGCTCCAGACCTGCTCATGCAGGCGCCCCAGTGCTACAGGGTCGCTCAGCAGTTGCAGACGCTCATGGTTGTTCAACCCGGCAGGGCCGGCTTTCAATGCATGGCGAACCCGTTCGATACGCAGCCACTCGATTGGCTCGGCCAGACCGTGACGCGAAGTCGCCAGCGCGCACGCCAGGGCATTCTGCTGCGGGTCGACCACGGCGCGGATGAAGCCGTCGTTCAGTGCGTGCCAACGGTTTTCGTGGGTGTACTGATCCGTTGCCAGCAAGGCCTGCGGCGGTGCGTATTCCTCAGGGATCAGGAACAGGCTCTCGTCACGGGACTTGAGGCCCAGCTTCACGCGGCTGGAGATCACCGACACCGGGATCGACAGCATCAACGAACCGACGATCGGTACCAGCCACCAGAGGAAACTCGGGTTCAGCCAGACCACCAGCAAGGCCCAGAAAAAGCCCAGCAAGGTTTGCGGACCATGGCGGCGTACCGCTTCGCTCCACGGTGTCGAGTCGTCGTCACGTTGTGGCGAGTTCCAGGTCGCTGCCCAGCCGAGGAACGCGGCGAGTACGAAACGGGTGTGGAAGATCATCCGCACCGGCGCCAGCAGCATGGAGAACAGCATCTCCAGCAGCATCGACAGGGTCACCTTGAACTTGCCACCGAACTCTTTCGCGCCCTTGGCCCAGATCAGGATGATGCTCAGCAACTTCGGCAGGAACAGCAGCACGATGGTCGTCGAGAACAGCGCAACGGCCTTGTCCGGGTGCCATTGTGGCCACAGCGGATACAGCTGTCGCGGCTCCATGAAGTACTGCGGCTCCATCAGCGTGTTGACCGCCAGCAGCGCCGTCGACAGCACCAGGAAGAAGAACCACAGCGGCGCCGACAGGTACGACATCACGCCGGTCAGGAACACCGCGCGGTGCACCGGGTGCATGCCCTTGACCAGGAACAGCCGGAAGTTCATCAGGTTGCCGTGGCACCAGCGACGGTCACGCTTGAGCTCGTCGAGCAGGTTCGGCGGCAGTTCTTCGTAGCTGCCAGGCAGGTCGTAGGCAATCCACACGCCCCAGCCGGCTCGGCGCATCAGCGCCGCTTCAACGAAGTCGTGGGAAAGGATCGCCCCCGCGAATGCGCCTTTACCGGGCAACGGCGCCAGCGCGCAGTGCTCGATGAACGGCTTCATGCGGATGATTGCGTTGTGGCCCCAGTAGTGGGATTCGCCCAACTGCCAGAAGTGCAGGCCGGCGGTGAACAGCGGACCGTACACCCGCGTGGCGAACTGCTGCATGCGCGCATACAGCGTGTCCATGCCCGAGGCGCGTGGCGCGGTCTGAATGATCCCGGCGTCTGGCGTGGCTTCCATCAAGCGCACCAGACTGGTCAGGCATTCGCCGCTCATCACGCTGTCGGCGTCGAGTACGACCATGTATTTGTAATCACCGCCCCAACGACGGCAGAAGTCGTCGAGGTTGCCGCTCTTGCGTTTCACGCGACGGCGACGACGGCGATAGAAGATCTTGCCAAAGCCCTTGGCTTCGCGGCAGACGTCCAGCCAGGCTTGCTGCTCGGCAACGCAGATATCGGTGTCGTTACTGTCACTGAGGACAAAGAAGTCGAAGCGATCCAGGTCACCGGTGGCGGCGACCGACTCGAAGGTCGCGCGCAAGCCGGCGAACACCCGCGGTACGTCTTCGTTGCAGATCGGCATCACCAATGCGGTGCGAGCGTCCTTGGGAATCGGCTCGTTGCCGGCGCTGGCGCCGGAAATACGGTACTTGTCGTGCCCGGTGAGCAACTCGAGGAAGCCCATCAGTGCAGTCCAGAAACCGGCCGAGACCCAGCAGAACAGAATCCCGAACAGAATCAGGATGCTGGTTTGCAAGGCATAGGGCAGCACTTGCGTGGCCGTCTGCAGCAGCGGTTGGTGCAGGACTTCGTTGAGGTCGACGAACGACCAGCCCTGGTACGGCATGATGCCTTTCATGTACCAGCCCGCGACGATGGTCTGGCCCAGCATCAACACCAGCAAGATGTAGCGGCGGATCGAACCGACGGTACGCCAGCGAGCCGCCGGCAGCACGCGCTCATCCTTCGGCGGTGCCGGAGGGTTGGTGCGACCGGTCAGGCGACGCCAGCCACGCACCAGGATATTGGTACGCCATGGCTCGGGCACGACCTTGGTCCGACGAATCGGCGGGGTTGCCTTCAGGCACACCCGACCGCTGGCGTCGAGCGCCAACATCTCGGCCTCCTCCAGCTCCTCGGCGGAGTTGAGGGTCAGCCGGCGACCGACCGAAGCCTGGTTCGCTTCGCCCGGTGCGTCGAAGGTCTTCGACGACAGGCGCTCATGCAGTTCGCTGAAAGATGTGCAGCCCGCAAGTTCTGCGCGCTGCTCATCGGTCATTGGCAGGTGCGCCAGATACTCGTTCAGAGTTTCTGGCTGTACTTGGGAATTACTCATCGGCTGGCAACTGGTAGCTCCAGGTCTCGGTCAGCACTTGTTCAGTCTTGGCTGCATCCGGGGCAGGAGGTGTGGCAGGGGCTGCTTCGGCAGCGGCAGGCTGCTTGGCATCTTTGTCTTTCGCTTCCTTGGATTCCTTTTCTTTCTTCTCGAGTTGCTTGGCGGCGATCTTGTCGGCCTTGGCAATGGAAGAATTGGCGCTCGGCAGCGAAACCTTCGCCGGTTCAGGGGTTACGATTTCCTTGACCAGCGCAGCACGCATCTCGGTGGATTTGCCTGGGTCCTTGATCTTCATGCGCAGGGTCAAACGCCAGCCCTGGGTTTCAGGGTTGTAGCGCACGCTGTTCTCAACCACTTCGGCGTTGTCGCCAACGCTGACCTGGCTGCGAACCGGCGCATCTTCCGGCAGTGCCTTGAGGGACGGGCCAGTGAAGTCCACCAGGTAGGCAACGCTGCCATCTGGCTGACGAATCAGGTTGGACTGTTTCACGTCACCGGTGGAACGCAGGGTCTGTTGAACCCAGGCGCTGTCCGCCGAATGCAGGGCTGCTTCGTCGATGGTCCAGTGCAGACGGTAGGAGAAGTCCAGCGGCTGACCAGGCTCAGGCAGTTTTTCCGGGCTCCAGAAGGCAACGATGTTGTCGTTGGTTTCGTCGGCGGTCGGAATCTCTACGAGGTCGACAGTCCCTTTGCCCCAGTCGCCCTGTGGCTCGATCCAGGCGCTTGGGCGCTTGTCGTAGCGGTCATCGAGGTCTTCGTAGTGGCTGAAATCACGGCCACGTTGCAGCAGGCCGAAACCACGCGGGTTCTCAACCGAAAAGTTGCTGACGGCCAGGTGTTTCGGGTTGTTCAACGGGCGCCAGATCCACTCGCCATTGCCGGCATGAATCGACAGGCCGCTGGAATCGTGCAGTTCGCGACGGTAGTTGAGCACTTTCGACGGCTGGTTGGCGCCGAACAGGAACATGCTGGTCAGTGGCGCAATGCCCAGTTTGCTGACCTTGTCACGCAGGAACATCTGCGCCTTGACGTCGACAATGGTGTCGCTGCCTGGACGCAGGGTCAGGCGGTAGGCGCCGGTGGCACGCGGCGAGTCCAGCAGGGCGTAGATCACCAGGTGCTTGTCGGTCGGCTTGGGTTGCTCGATCCAGAACTCGGTAAAGCGCGGGAACTCTTCACCGGACGGCAACGCAGTGTCGATCGCCAGGCCACGGGCGGACAGGCCATAGGTGTGGCCTTTGCCGACGACGCGGAAGTAACTCGCGCCGAGCATGGTCATGATTTCGTCTTGCTTGTCGGCCTTGTTGATCGGGTACAGCACACGGAAGCCGGCATAACCCAGCTTTTCGGTGGATTTAGGATCGAACTTCACGTCGCCGAAATCGAAACGACTCGGGTCGTACTTGATCTCTTCAACGTTGTTGGCGGTGATTTCGTTGATTTTCACCGGCGTGTCGAAGTGCATGCCCTGGTGATAGAACGACAGCTTGAACGGGGTTTTCTGGTCGGCCCATTCGGCTTTTTCGGTCAGGAAACGAATTTTCTGATAATCCGCGAATTTCATCTCACGAAATTCGTTCGGCAGATTGCTGCGCGGAGCTTCGTATTTCTGCCCGGCCAGCTCTTTTGCCTTGGCCGACACATCATCCAGATTGAATGCCCAAAGCTGGCCAGCGCTGAGCAGGCAAAGCAAAGCAGAGCCCGTCACCAGTGCGTTTCGTAACCGTTTGGCAGACAATTTTGGTGCATTACAGGGACTAACAATCACGAGCAACCCTCGCCGAAAACAGATCAAAAAACCAACGGCCAGACTAGGCGGTCTGTGTGGTCGGTTTTGTGAGCGTACTTCGGCGTCAGGTAACCAGATACTGCGTTGCTGCTCCTCGCCATAGCGGGCTATGACTCGTCGCAGCGCCTTGTCTCTGGCTACCTGACATCCGAAATACTGCTCACAAAACCAACCGTACAGACCACTCATGCCAGGTTGGCGAGCATTGTTCCGACTCCGATGGGGCTAAATGATTCCCCAAACGGTTGCGGACAAGTCTCTACCTAAGTCAAAAATGGGCCAACGAACGCTGATCCCCGTAGCGCGGGATTATCTAGTAGGCCGCGTTACAACGCATCAGGGGTAACAAAGTATTTATCGCGAAAAACCCCTGTTTTCGACCGAAACACGCCTGAAAAGATGTTTCAAGCGTCTTCAGGTCTGTAACAGGAAGGTTACCGGGCCATCATTGACCAGATGCACCTGCATGTCTGCGCCAAATCTACCTGATGCCACTTTGCCATGTAACTGCTGCGCTTTGGTCAATATATAGCCAAAAAGCTCTTCTCCGAGTGCCGGTGGGGCCGCGGTAGAAAAGCTCGGACGCAAACCATTTTTGGTATCGGCGGCCAGGGTGAACTGCGAGACCAACAACAAACCACCGCCGACATCAGCCAAGGACAGATTCATCTTGCCCTCGGCGTCACTGAATACCCGATAGTTAAGCAGCTTATGCAGAAGTTTGTCAGCGTTGGCCCGAGTGTCTTGCGGCTCGACCGCCACCAGCACCAGCAAACCCTGGTCTACAGCGCCAACAACCTCCCCCGCCACTTCGACGCGTGCACTTCGCACGCGTTGTAACAGGCCCTTCATGCTTCTTCAGGCGGTAGATCAAGCAAACGCCGGGCCATCTGGCTGGCCGCACGCACCAATGCATCGGTGATACCCGGTTCGGACGCTGCGTGGCCGGCATCGCGGATCACCTGCAGTTCACTGTTCGGCCAGGCCTGATGCAGTTCCCAGGCATTATCCAGCGGGCAGATCACATCGTAACGGCCATGGACGATAACGCCGGGCAAATGGGCGATCTTGCCCATGTCGCGAATCAGCTGGTTGGGCTCCAGGAACGCATTGTTGGTGAAGTAGTGGCATTCGATCCGGGCAATCGACAGCGCGCGCTGCGGCTCGGAGAAGCGGTCGACCACCATCGGGTTCGGACGCAAGGTAGCCGTGCGGCCTTCCCAGGTCGACCAGGCCTTGGCCGCGTGCATCTGGGCAATCTGGTCGTTGCCGATCAGGCGCTTGTGGAATGCGCTGAGCAGGTCGTCGCGCTCGTCCAGCGGGATCGGCGCGATGTAGTCCTGCCAGTAATCCGGGAACAGACGGCTGGCGCCGGCCTGGTAGAACCATTCGATTTCCTGCGGGCGGCAGAGAAAGATCCCGCGCAGGATCAGACCGTGCACACGCTCCGGGTGGGTTTGTGCGTAGGCCAGGGCCAGGGTCGAACCCCAGGAGCCGCCGAACAGCACCCATTTGTCGATCCCCAGGTGCTGGCGAATCCGCTCAAGGTCGGCGACCAGATCCCAGGTGGTGTTGTTTTCGAGGTTGGCGTGGGGTGTGGAACGACCGCAGCCGCGCTGATCGAAGGTAACGATGCGATACAGGTTCGGATCGAAGTAGCGCCGACTCTGCGCATCACAACCGGCCCCCGGACCACCGTGAATGAACACCACCGGCAAACCTTCCGGTGAGCCGCTTTCGTCGACGTACAGCGTGTGTATTGCATCGACGGCCAGATCGTGCCGGGCGTAGGGTTTGATCTGCGGGTACAAAGTCTGCATTGCGCGCTCCGTAAGGGGTCGAGTTCATCCCTGGGGGGACTTCAATTATTCTGCCGTCCGGCATCATAAACCCGAATTACGTGAATGAGCATGCCCGCAAAAAATCAGACCTCGCTTACGAGAAACCGATGCAAATACGCCAACAGGTTTTCATAGAGCAGATCCACTTCTGCGACCTCGCCCCGGCCCCGCAAACACCCGTGAATCAATCCTTTGCCTGAATACAGGTCGACCTCGCCCCCTGCGGCTTCAAGTCGCCGGGCATAACTGACGCCGTCGTCGTGTAGCGGGTCGAACTGCGCGACAGCGATCATCGTCGGCGGCAAACCGCTGAAATCATCGGCGAGCAATGGCATGGCGTAGGCCGGTGGCTGCCGCGTACCGCGCAAGTACAACGCGTGATAGCAGTCCAGGTCGCTGCTGCTGAGTAGCGGCGCATCAGCACATTCGCTGCGTGATGGAAGACTGGCGTCACCGCCCAGTCCTGGATAAATCAAGACTTGTGCGCAGGGCAGGCACTCGCCCCGGTCACGCAATGCCAGGCACAACGCCGCGGCAAGATTGCCGCCGGCGCTGTCACCGGCCACCAGCATCCGCGTCGCGTCCAGCGCAAACGGGCTCGCCCCCGCGCACAGCGCTCGCCAGACACTCAGGCAGTCATCGAACGCCGCCGGAAAGGGATGCTCCGGTGCCAGTCGGTAATCGACGGCAATCACCAGCACGCCCAAAACCGCCGACAACTCGGTGCAGATGAAGTCGTGCGAGTCCAGATCCCCCACCACCCAACCACCGCCGTGCAGATAAAGGATGCACGGCCAACCCGAATCCGGCGGCGCCACCGCTGGCTGGTAGGACCGGACACGAACGCCTTCCAGCGTGAAGTCGGCGACCTCCAGCCCGTCCGGGCGAGCCGGGGTAAACGCCCGGCACATTTGACTGTAAGCCTGACGCAGCCCTTCCAGGCTGCTGTCGGGGCTATTGAAGCTGAGGGTTTTCTCGACAAAGGCCGAGAGCTGCGCAGAGATTGGATAATCAGCCATAAGGTTCTCGACGGCTCAGAGTTTCAGGCTGGCCTGTACCGCCTTCACACCGTCCTTGCCATCGAAACTGCTGACACCCGCCAACCAGCGCTGAAGATCCTCGGGATGGTCACGCAGCCATTGCCGGGCGACTTCCTGCGCGGTCTTGCGCTCCATGATCGGCACCATCAACTGGCTTTCCTGAGCGGCGGTGAACGTCAGGTTTTCCAACAGACGGTTCACGTTCGGGCAACGCTGGGCATAATCCGGCGCAGTTACGGTCGAGACCGTCGCCGCTCCTTCGTTAGGGCCGTACACATCCTCGCTGCCAGTCAGGTAGTTGATCTTCATGTTGATGTTCATTGGATGCGGGGTCCAGCCGACGAACACCACGAACTCCTTGCGATTGATTGCCCGCTGCACGGCGGCCAGCATGCCGGCCTCGCCGGATTCGATCAGCTTGAAGTCCTTGAGGCCAAAGTGATTGGTCTCGATCATGGTTTTGATGGTGGTGTTGGCGCCGCTGCCCGGCTCGATGCCGTAGATCTTGCCACCCAGCTGGTCTTTGAATCTGGCGATATCGCCGAAGGTTTTCAGGCCCGCGGCCGCGACATAGTCAGGCACTGCGAGGGTGGCCTGGGCGTCAGACAGGCTGGGCTTGTCCATGACTTTGAGCTGATTGGCGGCGATGAACGGCGCGATGTTCTTGTCCATCGCGGGCTTCCAGTAGCCGAGGAAGATATCCAGGCGTTTGTCGCGGATGCCGGCGAAGATGATTTGCTGCACGGCGCTGGTTTGCTTGCTTTCGTAGCCAAGCCCGTTGAGCAAGACTTCGGCCATGCCACTGGTGGCGATCACGTCGGTCCAGTTGACCACGCCCATACGCACGGATTGGCAGGACGCCGGTTCGCTGGCAAAGGTGTTGGCGCTTAGAAGTGCGGTGCCGGTAAGGATTAACAGACAGCGGTTGAACAGTCGTTTCATCGGGAAGGCTCGCTCGGCAGCTGGTTATTGTGGGCCCGGTGTCTTCGTGCACCGTGCCCACAACGTTACTCAGCGTCTGAGCGACAAAAACGCCCTGAGGCGACCGTGTCTTGCACGGTGGCGACAGCAACCGATCGTTGTGGCGAGGGAGCTTGCTCCCGCTGGGCCGCGAAGCAGCCCTGAAAACAGCCACCTCTCAGTATCTGCAAGATCCGACTGGCAGGCTTTGCAACTGCTGCGCAGTTGAGCGGGAGCAAGCTCCCTCGCCACAAGATAGTGTCAGCCGTAGTGTTTCTGCCCCCAGGCCAACAATCCTTGCAGCAACTCCTTGAGCACCACCTGCGTCGGTGCCGCCAGGTCAGGCCGATAGCGGAACGGTTCGACCTCTTCCATGTAAGTGCACTGCCCCAGTTCCAGCTGCACCGCATGGATGTTTTCGGCCGGATTGCCGTAATGACGGGTGATGTGGCCGCCCTTGAAGCGACCGTTGAGCACATGGCTGTAATCCGTGTGCTGGGCGCAGATCGCTTCGAGCTGGCTGGCCAGCTGTGGATCGCAACTGGCGCCGTTGAACGTGCCAAGGTTGAAATCCGGCAGCTTGCCGTCGAACAGGTGCGGGATCACCGAACGGATCGAATGCGCATCGAACAACAGCGCATAACCGAACTCAGCCTTCAGCCGCGCCAGCTCTTGCTGCAGGGTGCTGTGGTACGGCGTCCAGACTTTCTCCAGGTACGTCGCACGCTCCTGTGCAGACGGCTCCAGCCCTTCGCGGAACAACGGCACGCCGTCGAACAAGGTCGCCGGGTACAGGCCCGTCGTCGCGCCGACGTACAACGGCTTGTCGTCGGACGGCCGGTTAAGGTCGATGACGAACCGCGAATACTCGGCGGCCAGGGTGCTGGCGCCCAGCTCGGCGGCAAATTCGTAGAGCGTGGGAATATGCCAGTCGGTGTCCGGCAGGCTTTGTGCCTCAGGGATCAAGCCGGCTTCAACCGCAGGCGTCAGACGCACGCCAGCGTGAGGCATGCTGATCAGCAGCGGCACCCGGCCTTTTTTGAAGTTCAGAACCTTATCCACAACTGTTCTCCTATAACTCGACTTCGACGCCGTGACGCACGACGCGTTTTTCCAGGTCACCGCCCAACCAGTACGACAGGTCGGCTGGGCGATCGATCTGCCAGGCCACGAAGTCAGCAACTTTGCCGACTTCGAGCGAGCCATGGGTGTGCTCCATACCCAGTGCCTTGGCGGCGTGAATGGTCGCGCCGGCCAGCGCCTCTTCCGGGGTCATGCGGAAGCAGGTGCAGGCCATGTTCAACATCAACCGAACCGACAACGCCGGCGAGGTGCCAGGGTTGAGGTCGCTGGCAATGGCGATTTTCACCCCGTGCTTGCGCAAGGCATCCATCGGCGGCAACTGGGTTTCCCGCAGGAAGTAGAAGGCCCCCGGCAGCAACACGGCAACGGTGCCGGAGGCCGCCATGGCGATGGCGTCCTCTTCGGTCATGAACTCCAGATGGTCGGCCGACAGCGCGTGATAACGCGCTGCCAGGCTGGAACCGTGCAAGGACGACAGTTGCTCGGCATGCAGCTTCACCGGCAAACCAAGTTGCTGCGCCGCGACGAACACCCGCTCGACCTGCGCTGGCGAGAACGCCAGGTATTCGCAGAACGCATCCACCGCATCCACCAGGCCTTCGGCGGCCAGCGCCGGCAGCATTTCGGCGCAGATATGCTCGATGTAGTCGTCGGCGCGGTCGACGTACTCTGGCGGCAAGGCGTGAGCGGCCAGGCAGGTGCTGCGCACACTGATCGGCAGTTCGGCGCCGAGACGACGGATCACCCGCAGGATCTTCCGCTCACTGGCGAGGTCGAGGCCATAACCGGACTTCATCTCGATGCTGGTCACACCGTCACGCAGCAAGCTTTTCAGACGTTTCTTCGCACTGGCGAACAGCTCGTCCTCGGTCGCCGCACGCGTGGCGCGCACGGTGCTGGCAATGCCGCCACCGGCAGCGGCGATTTCTGCGTAGCTCACGCCTTGCAGGCGTTGCTCGAACTCGCCGCTGCGATTGCCGCCGAACACCGTGTGGGTATGGCAGTCGATCAGGCCCGGAGTGACCCAGGCCCCCGCGAGGTCATGGACCTCGGGGTACTCGCCGGACGGCAGCTCGCTACGTGGGCCGATCCACTCAATGTGCGCTCCTGACGTCACGATGGCGGCATCCTCGATGATCGAGTAAGTGCCCTGCGCCATGCTTGCAACGTGGCAGTGTTGCCAGAGAGTTTTCATCCGAGGCCTCCGTTAGTTATCGATGAGAAAAAGAAGAATCACGCGCGACCAGGGCCGCCTGCCCTGCCGCCGGTTTGACCCACGTCAGATAGGCCAGCACCAGCAACACGATCCAGACCACGCCGACGATCAGCGCCGCTTGGGTATCCGGGAAATAACCCAGCACGCCGAAGACAAACAGCATGAAGGCAATCGCCGCCATCGGCGCATACGGCCAGAACGGTACCGGGAATTTCAGCTGCGCCACTTGCTCAGGCGTCATGGAACGACGCATCGCCACCTGAGTGAACAGAATCATCAGCCAGACCCAAACGGTAGCAAAGGTCGCAATGGACGCGATCAGCAGAAAGACGTTTTCCGGGATCAGGTAGTTCAGCAATACGCCCAGCAGCAGCGCAACGCTCATCACCACCACGGTCATCCATGGCACGCCATTGCGCGACAGGCGGGCGAAGCCCTTCGGTGCGTGCCCTTGCTGGGCCAGACCGAACATCATGCGGCCAGCGCCGAAGATGTCACTGTTGATCGCCGAAATCGCCGCCGTAATCACCACAATATTGAGGATGGTGGCCGCCGAGCTGATCCCCAGCTTATCGAAGATCTGCACGAACGGGCTGCCCTGGCTACCGATCTGCTGCCAAGGAAAGATCGACATCAGCACCAGCATCGTCAGCACGTAGAACAGCAGAATCCGCAACGGTACGGCGTTGATTGCACGAGGCAGCACGTGCTGCGGGTCTTTGGCCTCACCGGCGGTGACGCCAATGATTTCAATACCGCCAAACGCAAACATCACCACCGCGAACGAAGCGATCAGACCGCCCATGCCATTGGGCATGAAGCCGCCTTGGGTCCAGAGGTTGCTGATGTCGGTCACCTGGCCTGGGGCCGTGCTGATACCGAACAGCATGATGCCGAAGCCCCCGAGGATCATCGCAACGATGGCAGCGACCTTGAGCAGCGACAGCCAGAACTCCATTTCACCGAAGACTTTGACGTTGCACAGGTTCAAGCCGCCGACGATGGAAACGACGCCCAATACCCAAATCCAGCGAGAGACTTCCGGGAACCAGAAGCCCATGTAAATACCGAACGCAGTGACGTCGGCCATGCCGACGATGACCATTTCGAATGCGTACGTCCAACCGAGGATGAAGCCCGCCATCGGTCCCAGGTAAGTGCTGGCGTATTGACCGAAAGAACCTGCCACCGGGTTGTGCACGGCCATCTCGCCAAGGGCGCGCATGACCATGAACACCGCTGCGCCACCGATCAGGTACGCAAGCAGCACCGCAGGGCCGGCCATCTGGATGGCTGAGGCAGAACCGTAAAACAGCCCGGTGCCGATCGCCGACCCCAGTGCCATGAAGCGAATATGTCGGGCAGATAGCCCGCGTTTCAAGCCGTTCTCTGGCTTTTGCATTTCTCGTCCTTAGTTGTTCTTATCGACGCAAAAATCGAATCGCGAGCAGGCTCACTCCCACAGGTTCAGCGTAATCCTTGTGGGAGCGAGCCTGCTCGCGATGGGCCATTACAGGCTAGGCAGCAACTTCGCCATCACCAGTTCATTCAGGCAGCGCGAAGCCAGCAGCTCGCTCGCGGCGTTGATGTCCGGTGCAAAGAAACGGTCCTTCTCGTAGAACGGTACTTTGGCGCGCAGGGTGCTGCGAGCTTTTTCCAGTTTCGTCGAAGTCTTCAGACCGTCGCGCAGGTCCAGGCCCTGGCAGGCTGCCAGCCACTCGACAGCCAGAACGCCGCGAGTGTTTTCAGCCATTTCCCACAGACGCTTACCAGCGGCAGGGGCCATGGAAACGTGGTCTTCCTGGTTGGCGGACGTCGGCAGGCTGTCGACCGAATGCGGATGCGCCAGTGCCTTGTTTTCGCTGGCCAGAGCCGCCGCAGTCACCTGGGCGATCATGAAGCCGGAGTTCACACCACCGTTGGCCACCAGGAACGGCGGCAGTTGCGACATGTGCTTGTCCATCATCAGCGAGATGCGACGCTCGCTCAGGGAGCCGATTTCAGCGATGGCCAGGGCCATGTTGTCGGCCGCCATGGCAACCGGTTCGGCGTGGAAGTTACCGCCGGAGATCACGTCACCTTCAGCTGCGAAGACCAACGGGTTATCCGACACGGCATTGGCTTCGATCGCCAACACTTCAGCGGCCTGACGGAACTGAGTCAGGCAGGCGCCCATGACTTGCGGCTGGCAGCGCAGCGAGTACGGGTCCTGAACCTTTTCGCAGTTCTCGTGCGAATCGGAAACCTGGCTGCGTTCACCCAGCAGGTCGCGGTAAGCGGCGGCGGCGTCGATCTGGCCTTTTTGACCACGGGCAGCGTGAATACGTGCATCGAACGGCGAGCGCGAACCCAGTACGGCTTCAACGGTCAGACCGCCAAGGGCCAGGGCGCCAGCGAACAGGTCTTCGCCTTCAAACAGGCCACGCAGTGCGTAAGCGGTGGACACCTGAGTGCCGTTAAGCAGCGCCAGACCTTCTTTGGCCGCCAGGGTCAGCGGTTGCAGGCCTGCGACTTTCAGCGCTTCAGTTGCTGGCAGCCATTCACCTTTGTAACGGGCCTTGCCTTCGCCCAGCAACACCAGCGACATGTGGGCCAGAGGCGCCAGGTCACCGGAAGCACCGACCGAACCTTTCAATGGAATGTGCGGGTAAACCTCAGCGTTGATCAGGGCGATCAGCGCGTCGATCACCACCCGGCGAATGCCGGAGAAACCACGGCTCAGGCTGTTGACCTTGAGCACCATGATCAGCCGCACCAGGGCGTCGCTGATTGGCTCGCCAACACCGGCAGCGTGGGACAGCACCAGCGAGCGCTGTAGGTTTTCCAGGTCTTCGCTGGCAATGCGGGTCGAAGCCAGCAGGCCGAAACCGGTGTTGATGCCGTAGGCCGTGCGGTTTTCCACGAGGATCTGTTCCACGCAGGCAACACTGGCTTCGATCTGGGCCGATGCACTGTCGTCGAGGCGGACGTTGACCGGTTGCTGATAAACAGCACGCAGTTGGGCAAGGCTCAGTTGGCCAGGGATAAGGTTCAGGGCAGTCATAATCAGTCTCCTTTTGAGAGTTTTTATGCTCTTTGTATTAAGAGCGTTAACTAACCAGTCGCTCCGGATGATTCCGTTGTCCGTCGCTGCCCGCTTTTTGAAGGGGGTGGCGCCTTGGCACGCTGGCTTTTGTAAAAATCAGTGCAAATGGGGTAAAGCGTTTTGAAGCAGTAGCGGGTCTTTCAAAATCGAGGCTGCGCTGGCGATATCCGGTGCCAGCCAGCGGTCCTGGTCGTAGGCCGCAACGCGCTCGCGCAGCAGGCGCCAGGCAGTGTCGGTGCCAGCGCCGAAGCACGGGCCCTTGAGAAAGTCAGCCTTAAGGAACTCGAAGGCCTGCGCCGCCAGCAGATACTCGATGGCGAGGATCTGCGTGCAGTTTTCCAACGCCCGGTGCAGCTTCAGCGCGGCGTTGGTGCCCAGGCTCAGGTGGTCTTCCTGCAGACCCGAGGTGACGTAGTTGTCGAGCACCGCCGGTTGCGCCAACTGGCGGTTTTCCGCACACAACGATGCGGCGACGTACTGGACGATCATCATCCCCGAGTTCACACCAGGGTTAGCCACCAGAAACGCTGGCAGGCCGCTGACGTGCGGGTTGATCAAACGGTCGAGGCGACGTTCGGCAATCGAGCCGATTTCCGCCATGGCAATCGCCAGCAGATCAGCCGCCAGCGCCACCGACTGGCCGTGCGGGTTAGCCTGGGACATCACCCGGAAGTTATCCGGGGTGCCCAGCAGCATCGGGTTATCGGTGACGGAGTTGAGTTCGGTTTCGATCTGCCGGGTCGCGTGCGCCAGTTGATCGCGGGCCGCGCCGTGAACCTGTGGAATCGAACGGATGCTCAACGCGTCTTGAGTGCGGATACCTTTGCTTGCAGCGATCACTTCGCTGCCATCGAGCAAGGCACGCAGGTTGATACCCACCTGTTGCATGCCCGGATGCGGTTTGAGGGCGATGATTTCGGCATCGAACGCCGCGATCTGGCCGCGCTGGGCTTCGAAGCTCATGGCACTGATCACGTCGGCCCATTGCAGCAGCCGAGTGGCGTCGGCAATCGCCAGGCAGCTCAGGCCGGTCATGCACGGCGTGCCGTTGACCAGGCACAGGCCGTCTTTGGCACCGAGTTGCACAGGTTTCAGACTTTCTTCGGCCAGCGCTTGCTGGGCCGAGACGATTTGCCCGCGATAGCTGACCTGGCCGACGCCCAACAGTGCAATGCCAATGTGCGCCATGTGCGTCAGGTAACCGACCGAGCCCTGGGACGGCACTTGCGGAGTAATGCCACGGTTGAGCAGCGCCAGCAGCGCCTCGACCACTTGCCGGTGCACGCCGGATTTGCCGTGGCTGTAATTGACGATCGCCGCACACATGATCGCCCGGGTCTGTTCGTCGGCCAGTGGCGCACCGACGCCACAGGCATGGCTGAGCAAGGTATTGCGCGACAATTGGCTCAGTTGCTCGCCTTGCAGCGAGACGTTGCACAACGCGCCTAAACCGGTGTTGACGCCATAGGCGCGCTCGCCGCTGGCGACGATACGCTGGACGATGGCCTGCGCGTTCCCGATCCGCGCCCAGGTAGCAGGCGACAGCTCAAGCTGTGCGCCACCGCGCGCGACCGCGACCACATCCTGCCAACGCAATGGGGCATCGGCGATAACGATTTTTTCAACCTGGGACATCTTCAACCTCATCATCAAACCTGAATTTCTGTGCAGCTTCACCGACCTCATCGCGAGCAAGCTCGCTCCCACATTGAAACGCGTCCCCCTGTGGGAGCGAGCTTGCTCGCGATGAGGCCAGCCCAGTTACCACAAAACCTTCAAACCACCGCCGTACGCCGCTGCACGAACCGATCGACGTATTCATCCGCTGGCGAATGCAGGATCTCTTTCGGCGTGCCGACCTGAATCAACTGCCCATCCTTGAGAATCGCAATCCGGTTGCCGATGCGCACGGCTTCATCGAGGTCATGGGTGATGAACACGATGGTCTTGTGCAGCGTCTGTTGCAGTTCGAGCAACTGGTCCTGCATCTCGGCGCGGATCAGCGGGTCAAGGGCACTGAAGGCTTCATCCATCAGGATGATGTCGGTGTCCGCCGCCAAGGCGCGAGCCAGGCCCACACGCTGACGCATACCGCCAGACAGCTGATGCGGGTATTTGTTTTCGTAGCCTTGAAGGCCCACGGTGTTGATCCAGTGCTGCGCGCGCTCGGCGCACACTTGCTTGCTTTCACCACGCACTTTCAAACCGTAGGCGACGTTGTCCAGTACGTTCTTGTGGGGCAACAGGCCGAAGCTCTGGAACACCATGCTGATCTTGTGCCGACGAAATTCGCGCAGGGCTTCCATGTCGTATTGCAGGATGTCCACGCCATCCACCAGGATCACGCCGCTGGTCGGGTCGATCAGGCGGTTGATGTGGCGTACCAGCGTCGACTTGCCGGAACCCGACAGGCCCATGATCACGAATATCTCGCCGGTAGCGATGCTCAGTGACAGATCATTCACGCCAATCACGCAGCCGGTCTCGGCCAGTACCTGATCCTTGCTCTTGTTTTGTCGGATCATGTCCAGCGCGTCTGCCGAACGGTCACCGAAAATCTTGAAAACGTTTTTGACTTCGATCTTGGCGGCATTGCTCATTGGCTCACCTCATGCCGCGGACGACCGTAGGCCTGGGTAATGCGGTCAATGACCACCGCCAGAATCACGATCGCCAGACCGGCTTCAAGACCGCGTCCGACATTCAGGGTCTGGATCCCCACCAGCACGTCTTCGCCCAGACCACGCGCACCGATCATCGAGGCGATCACCACCATCGACAGAGCCATCATGGTGGTCTGGTTGATCCCGGCCATGATGCTCGGCAGCGCCAGCGGCAGTTGCACGCCAAACAGTTGCTGCCAGCGGTTGGCACCAAAGGCATTGATCGCTTCCATGACTTCGCGATCGACCTGGCGAATGCCCAGATCGGTCAGGCGAATCAGCGGCGGTACAGCGTAGATCACCGTGGCGAAAATCGCCGGGACCTTGCCCAGACCGAACAGCATCAGCACCGGGATCAGGTACACGAAGCTGGGCATGGTCTGCATGATGTCGAGCAGCGGCATCAACACTGAACGCAGGCGATTGCTGCGTGCCGACAAAATGCCCAACGGAATGCCGATCAGCACCGAAATAACCGTCGCCACCAGCATCAGTGCCAACGTTTGCATGAGCTTGTCCCAGAGGCCGACAGCGCCCACCAGGAACAGCAAACCAACGATCACCGCCGTCGTCACCAGCTTACGGGTCGCGTGCCAGGCAATGCCGGCAACGATCACCAGCATCAACCACCACGGCGCCGCGCGCAGCAGGCCTTCGAGGTTGACGATGGCCCAGAGCAAGGTGTCGGAGATGTGGCGGAACACATCCCCGTAGTTGACGACCAGCGAATCAACCCAGACGTTGACCCGGTCGGCGATGGAAAAGGTGAAGCTTTCGGGAAACATAAGAGACTCTCAATCAAGTGGATGTAGCGAACGTCCCGGCCAGCCTCTCGGTTAGCCGGGAGGTATCTGCCTACAGTTCCGCGTTGATTTTCCTGGCAGCGTCGGTGGTAACCCGCAACTGCCAGATCTCAGGATGTGCCTTCACGAAGATCTTCGCCAGTTTCGTCCAGTCAGATTGCTGCAACGCTATCCGCCCCACTTGTTTTCACTTTTACCGCGTCGCCCTGCTCAACCGGCAGTATCAGGCGATCGGGTACTGCGCTATGCCACTTCTTGGCAGCGAAGTAGTACATCGCTGCCGGCACCACCAGACCGATGATCCACGAGATGTCGGTATCACCGAGGCTCGCGACCAGAGGGCCGGTGTAGAAATGGGTGGAAATGAACGGCATTTGAATCAACACGCCGAACACGTAAATGCTGATGCCCATGATGTTCCAGCGACCGTAGCGACCCTCGGGGTTGGACAGTGCCGGAATGTCATAGCGTTCTTTGGTGATGCAGTAGAAGTCCACCAGGTTGATCGCGCTCCATGGCGTGAAGAACGCCAGCAGGAACAGGATGAACGCGGAGAATTCCTTGAGGAATGAGTCCTTGCCAAGCAATGCCAGAGCCGCGGCAAGCGACACCATGATGAAGATGTACAGCAGGCGTACGCCGCTTCCAATGTGGCGACTGCCACGGAAGCCGCTGATGATCGTCGCGATCGACATGAAGCTGCCGTAGGCGTTCAACGTGGTCACGGTGACTTTGCCGAAAGCCACGGCGAAGTACAGCAGCGCCGCGACAATCCCGGTACCGCCCAGGCTGACGATGAACGACACTTCGTGGTGAGCGAACTGCGAACCAGCCAGGGCTGCGGCGAACACACCGAAGACCATCGACGCCTGCGCACCGATCACCGACCCCAGGCCGACGGCCCAGAAGGTTTTCGACGCAGAGGTGCCGCGCGGCAGGTAACGCGAATAGTCCGCCACATACGGGCCGAACGCTATCTGCCAGGACGCCGACAGCGACACCGCCAACAGGAAACTCGCCACCGAGAAGTGCTTGTTGCCCAGCAACGCGCCGATGTCGTTACCGGCCAGCAGTTTGTAGAACAGGTAGATGAACGCCACCACGCCCAGCACACTGGCGACCCGGCCGATGCCGTGGATCACCCGATAGCCGAAGATGGTGAAGACCATGATCGAGCCGGCGAACAGCGTGATACCGACCCAGTCTTCGACGTGCAGCAACTGCGCAACTGCCTGCCCTGCCAGCAAGGATCCGCTGGCCGAGAAGCCGATGTACATCAGGCACACCAGCACCAGCGGAATCACCGCCCCATACACGCCAAACTGCACACGGCTGGAGATCATTTGCGGCAAACCGAGTTGCGGACCTTGCGCGGCGTGCAGCGCCATGACGCCACCGCCGAGCAATTGGCCGATCAGCAAACCGATCAACGACCAGAACACATCCCCGCCCAGTACCACCGCCAAAGCACCCGTCACAATCGCGGTGATTTGCAGGTTGGCACCCAACCACAGGGTGAACTGACTCAATAGACGACCGTGTCTTTCCGCTTCCGGGATGTAGTCGATCGACCGCTTCTCGATCAACGGTTTACTGCGTGCACGATCATCATTAGCCATGGGTCAACCTCTGTGGATTGTTATGGGTATACCAGGTGTTGGTGTGTTGGCTTTTGTGGGAGCGAGCCTGCTCGCGATAGCGGTTTGTCAGTCAACAAAGATGTTGAATGTGCTGGCCTCATCGCGAGCAGGCTCGCTCCCACCAAAAGCTCCTGCGCCTACAGGTGTTGCGTTATTTACCGGTGATCATCGGCAGGTTCAGGCCCTGCTCCTTGGCACAGTCGATAGCGATCTGGTAACCGGCATCGGCGTGACGCATGACACCGGTCGCCGGGTCGTTGTGCAGCACGCGAGCGATACGCTCGGCCGCTTCGTCAGTACCGTCGCAGACAATCACCATGCCCGAGTGCTGGGAGAAGCCCATGCCGACGCCGCCGCCGTGGTGCAGGGAAACCCAGGTCGCGCCGCTCGCGGTGTTCAGCAGGGCGTTGAGCAGTGGCCAGTCAGACACGGCATCGGAACCGTCCTGCATGGATTCGGTTTCGCGGTTAGGGCTTGCCACCGAACCGGAGTCCAGGTGGTCGCGGCCGATCACGATCGGTGCCGACAGCTCGCCGCTGCGGACCATTTCGTTGAACGCCAGGCCCAGCTTGGCGCGCAGACCCAGACCCACCCAGCAGATACGTGCCGGCAGACCCTGGAAGCTGATGCGCTCGCGCGCCATGTCCAGCCAGTTGTGCAGGTGGGCGTCGTCCGGGATCAGCTCTTTGACCTTGGCGTCGGTTTTGTAGATGTCTTCAGCGTTGCCCGACAGTGCAGCCCAACGGAATGGACCGATACCGCGGCAGAACAGTGGACGGATGTAGGCCGGTACGAAGCCCGGGAAGTCGAACGCGTTCTCGACGCCTTCTTCTTGCGCCATCTGGCGGATGTTGTTGCCGTAGTCGAACGTCGGGATGCCTTGCTTCTGGAAGTCGAGCATCGCTTTGACGTGCACGGCCATCGATTGCTTGGCGGCTTTGATCACAGCAGCCGGCTCGGTCTTGGCGCGAGCGCGGTACTCTTCCCAGGTCCAACCGGCTGGCAGGTAACCGTTGAGCGGATCGTGGGCACTGGTCTGGTCGGTGACCATGTCCGGACGCACTCCGCGACGGACCAATTCCGGCAGGATTTCTGCCGCGTTACCCAGCAGGGCGATGGAAATCGCTTTGCCTTCTTTGGTGTATTTGGCGATGCGCGCCAGCGCGTCGTCGAGGTCTTTGGCCTGCTCGTCGACATAACGGCTTTTCAGGCGGAAATCGATGCTCACTTGTTGGCATTCGATGTTCAGCGAGCACGCGCCGGCCAGGGTCGCGGCCAGTGGTTGAGCGCCGCCCATGCCGCCCAGACCGGCGGTCAGGACCCAGCGACCGGTGAGGTTGTCGTTGTAGTGCTGGCGACCGGCCTCAACGAACGTTTCGTAGGTGCCCTGAACGATGCCCTGGCTGCCGATGTAGATCCAGCTGCCGGCGGTCATCTGGCCGTACATGGCCAGGCCTTTGGCGTCCAGTTCGTTGAAGTGTTCCCAGCTCGCCCAGTGTGGTACCAGGTTGGAGTTGGCGATCAGTACGCGTGGGGCGTTGCTGTGAGTCTTGAAGACGCCGACCGGCTTGCCGGATTGCACCAGCAGGGTCTCGTCGTCATTCAGGTTGGTCAGGCTCTCGACGATCTTGTCGTAGCATTCCCAGTTACGCGCCGCGCGACCGATACCGCCGTAAACCACCAGTTCTTTAGGGTTCTCGGCAACTTCCGGGTCGAGGTTGTTCATCAACATGCGCAGAGGCGCTTCGGTCAGCCAGCTTTTGGCGGTCAGCTTGTTGCCACGCGGGGCACGGATTTCAACGTCCCGGTGCTTAGTAAAAGTGACGGGGGTCGGTTTCTGGGTATTGTCAGTCACGAAAAAAACTCCTCAGCAATCAATCCAAACCAGCCCAGGCAGTGGGCGAGCAAGCCAATGTGCAAACGGTGCACACCGGCGAATCAGTGGACGATGGTCGAGTCTTCGTGACTCATACACATACGTCTTTACTTGTACATACAAGCATATGCAATCAAGCGGCCAACTTTCTGGATGGCGCTTCAACAAAGTGCTGAAACTGGCTGAAAAGCCCTTGGGGCAAGGGTTTGGCGGGGATCGATATTTTTGGGGAAGGATTTTTTTGAGGAGTGACAGTTGTTACCTGAGCGTGGTTTTGCGCCACGCTGGGGCGTTCGGTAACAGATTGGTGCGCACAGGGAAACGGTGGAGGTGGTTTTTGTGGCGAGGGAGCTTGCTCCCGCTAGTCTGCGAAGCAGACCCGAAGCCAGAGCAAGTGGTGTATCAGATAAAACGTGTTTGCCGGATTCACGACTGCTGCGCCCGAGCGCGGACCGGCCGACGGGAGCAAGCTCCCTCGCCACAGTTAACCGTGTGCTGTCAGCTCAATCACACAGCACTGACCGCTGACGGAAACATCCAGCAGCCCGGTGTTACCGTTCAGTTGCAGGCAATCATGACGACCCAGTGCTTGGGCCGCACCGCCATTGATTCGCACTTCAAGCGCATCAGCCACGCTGAATACCAGCAACGTTCCGGCAGAACTGAAAAACCGTTGCTCGCCCGCCAGCCACTGCAACCGCGCCTGGTAACGATTCGGCGCATAAATCAGGTTGAAGTCGCGGATCGCACCGCCAAGCAACGTGCAGGAAACATGGCTTTCGCCACTGAACGCAAACGGGTCCAGCGGTAACAGGGGCCGAGTGTTCTGGCCGTCGACCGTCAAGGTCATGCCTTCGCCCTGCAGCACGGTGATGACCCGCTCGTAGCCTGCAAAGGTCGAGAACCCGCCCGACTCACCGATATCGGCAATCGATAGGCGCCAGCCAAAGCCATCCAGGCCGGTGCCTGCATCGCGGGTGATTTCTTCAGTGCTGCCGCCGCCGTTTTTCCACGGCATGCGCGGATAACTCGCCGCGCGCAAAACCTTCAACTGACTCATTTGGGCCTCTTATTATTTGTGGCTCTTTATTTGTGGAACCGCCCTTCCAGACGATGGCGGGAACCGGGGTGGATCAGACGAGCGGCTGTCACGGGCTGACGCCCGGACCAGGTCCGACGGCGGATCAGCAGGCACGGCTCGCCTTTTTCGATCTGCAGCAATTTGCATTCGGAAGGCTCGGCAAGAATCGCTTCGACCACGTGCTCGCCTTCGGTCAATGGCGCGACCTGATTCAGATAGGCGTAAGGCGTTTGCAGGGTGAAGTCTTGCTTGAGGTATTCCGGCGCAACCAGGGCGTTGACGAAGCGGTCCTCGATTTGCACGGGAATATCGTTCTCGAAATGCACGATCAGCGAGTGGAAGACCTTCTGGCCTTCGCGCATGTCCAGCGCCAGGGCGCGCTCGGAACCGGCGGCCTCTTCTTCCAGCGTGATGACCTTGCACGTGTGGCGATGGCCACGGGAGGCGATTTCGTCAGCGATGTTATGCACTTCGAACAACGCGGACTGGCTCTTGGGTTCGGCGACAAAGGTGCCGACGCCCTGCATGCGCACCAACAGGCCGTCAGCCGTCATCTCGCGCAGGGCGCGATTGATGGTCATGCGGCTGAAACCCAACTGACTGACCAGCTCGCTTTCCGACGGCACGCGGTAATGCGGCGGCCAGTTTCCACTGTCGATTTGCTGGGTGATCATCTGTTTGACGCGAGCGTACAAGGGCGCCGGACTGTCGCCCAGATTGGCACTCAGCGGTGAAACTACAGGCGGAGTCGGCACAGGAAATCCTTGTTCGTTGATGAAAGGCACTAGCTTGCCGGAGTTTACCGAGCAGGCAAACGTCTGTATATGTATATACAAATAACACACGATGGGGTACTGAACCATGTCCGCCTTCTTTGCCGAACGCGCGCTTTTGCCTAGTGGATGGGCCAACAATGTACGTCTTGAGGTCAGCGCCGATGGCCTGCTGACCCACATCCAGGCCGATGCCAGCGCTGAAGGCGCCGAACGGCTGAGCGGTCCGCTGCTGCCGGGCATGCCGAATCTGCACTCCCACGCCTTCCAGCGCGCGATGGCCGGACTGGCCGAAGTAGCGGGTAATCCGAACGACAGTTTCTGGACCTGGCGCGATTTGATGTATCGCCTCGTCGGAAAAATCAGTCCGGAACAACTCGGGATCATCGCCCGTCAGCTCTACATCGAAATGCTCAAGGCCGGTTACACCTCGGTCGCCGAATTTCATTACGTGCACCACGACCACAATGGTCATCCGTACGCGGACCCGGCCGAGCTGTCGTTGCAAATCAGTCAGGCCGCCAGCGCGTCCGGCATCGGCCTGACCTTGCTGCCCGTGCTCTACAGCCACTCCGGTTTCGGTGGTCTGGCACCCAATGAAGGCCAGCGACGCTTCATCAACAGCACCGAAAACTACCTGAAGCTACAAGCCCGCCTGCAGCCGCTGCTGGCGCAGCAACCGGCGCAACAACTGGGCCTGTGCTTCCACTCGTTGCGTGCGGTCACCCCGCAACAGATCAGCGAGGTGCTGGCAGCCAGCGACAAACATTGCCCGGTACACATCCACATCGCCGAGCAGCAAAAGGAAGTCGACGACTGCCTGACCTGGAGCGGTCGCCGTCCGCTGCAATGGCTGTATGAAAATACCGATGTCGATCAGCGCTGGTGCCTGGTCCACGCGACTCACGCCAACCCGGAAGAAGTCAGTCTGATGGCCAAGAGTCGCGCCATCGCCGGCCTGTGCCTGACCACCGAGGCCAACTTGGGCGACGGGATTTTCCCGGCCGTGGACTTCCTCGCCCAAGGCGGGCGCATGGGCATTGGCTCTGACAGCCATGTGTCGCTGAGCGTGGTGGAAGAACTGCGCTGGCTGGAATACGGCCAACGCCTGCGCGATCAGCGACGTAACCGCTTGTATGGCGCCGATCAGCCGATGGTCGGGCGCACCCTGTACGACGCCGCGCTCGACGGTGGCGCACAGGCGCTGGGCCAGCCGATTGGCGCATTGGAAGTCGGCAAACGCGCCGACTGGCTGGTGCTCGACGGCAACGACCCTTACCTGGCAACCGCCAGTGGCGACGGGATTCTGAACCGCTGGTTGTTTGCCGGTGGCGACCGCCAGGTGCGCGACGTGCTGGTGAACGGCAAGTGGGTAGTACGCGACGGGCATCACGCTGGCGAAGAAGACAGTAACCGCGCGTTCACCCAAGTGCTGCGCGACCTCTTGGGCTGATCACCGCTTCTGTGGTGAGGGAGCTTGCTCGCGCTGGGTTGCGAAGCGACCCCAAATCAGCAATTGAGCTCTTTCAGAAAGATCTCATCAGCTGAGTGACGACTGCTGCGCAGCCGAGCGGGAGCAAGCTCCCTCGCCACGGAGTCCAACCGCACGCCGCTTACTTCGAGGTCTGGGCCATCTTGGTATCCGACACCCGCCAGATCAGGCGTGTGGTGTCGTACCCCTGCTGACGCGCCCTGCTCAGCAGTTCCTCGCGGGTATCGGCGTTGACTTCCGGCTTGCGTGACAGCAACCACAGGTTGCGTCGATTGGGGCTACCGACAATCGCGGTCTGGTAGTCATCGCTGACATACAACACCCAGTAATTGCCCTTGCTCATGCCTGGCAACAACCGGGTAAACCAGTTATCGAAGTTCACCCACAGCTTGTCGTTCTTGCCGGGAATCTGCGGCGTTGCCGTGCCCTTGGCCTCTTCCCATTTCCACTCGGGGGTCAGGCAACGGTTCAACACTTCCATGTCGCCGTCGTTCTTGAGGGTGTAATGGGCTTCGGATTGCGCGCAGTTACGCTGGAAGTACATCGGCATGCGAGCCAACTCGTACCATTTACCCTGGTAACGCTTGAGGTTGACGCTATTGACCGTTTTCGGCGCCAGCGAATCATCGCCAGAAGTGGCGCAGCCGGCCAACAACAGACCGGCCAAAAGAACTATTACTAACCGCATCATTATTTTTCTCCCGTGGGCGTTTGCCCCGGTTTACTTCAGGCCTTGCCCGGAAAACATCAGCACTTTGTCACCGGCGTACTGCACGCTGATAAAGCTGTTCTTGTCGCCCCAGGTACAGCTGGACATGCCCAACGCGCCTGAACAATCGGCAGGTTTACCCAACAACGCTTCGACCTCGGCCTTGGGCATGCCCGTCGACAGTTTCGAATAGTTTTCCTGGTTGATCTTGCTGCACGCAGCCAACAGCACGCAAAAAGACAACAAGGCGATAGATCGCAGCGACATGGTGTAACTCCTGGTAAAAAGGGGAAGGCATGGCTGCCAACCAGAAGCTTAGAAGAGAAAACCCCCTTCTGGTTCCCACCGGTACCGGGTATTTCTTGAAGGGTAAAATCGACATTTCGCACCAAAATCAGGCATTTTTTTGCGCTGATCGGTATTTCGTCGGTTTTCGTCAAACGCGCCTAATCTTTGGCGCTTCCCTGTCGACATAGAAGCAGCGCCAAGCCTGCCCTGTGGCAATTTGACGCTCCTCGTTGATCAGTCCTCCCGCGGTAGCGCCTTTAATGACCAGAAACATGAAGTTCAGCCACAAGATCCTGCTCGCTGCTGCCCTTGTGGTCGCGGTAGCGTTCGCCTGTTTCATTCTGTTCAACGACTACCGTCAGCGCCAAACCCTGCGCAGTAGCACCGAATCCTCCATGCAGGAACTCGGCAGCCTGACCACCAGCAACATCCAGACCTGGCTGGAAAGCCGCATCCAGTTGCTGCAATCGCTGGCCCAGCAAGTGGCCGTCGACGGCCCGGCGCCGGACAGCCTGAAACGCGCGGTCGGCCTGCCGGCCTACACCAGCAACTTTCAGTTGAGCTACTTCGGCGGTGCCGATGGCGTGATGTTCTCGGTGCCGGCCGGCAACCGCGCGGCGGACTACGACCCGCGCGCCCGCGGCTGGTACAAAGCCGCCAACAGTGCACAGCAAACCATCGTTACCGAACCGTACATCGCCGCCTCTTCGGGCAAGCTGGTGATCACCGTCGCTACCCCGGTGCAGCATCAGAACCAGATGATCGGCGTCGCCGGTGCAGACATCGACCTGAGCAGCGTCAGCGCGATCATCAACTCGCTGAACTTCGGTGGCCACGGTCACGCATTCATCGTCAGCAGCGACGGCAAGATCCTGATTCACCCGGACAGCAAACTGGTGCTCAAAAGCCTCACCGAGGCCTATCCCGCCGGCGCGCCAAAGGTCAGCCCCGGCATGAAGGAAGTCGAGGTGAACGGCAAGACCCAGTTCATCTCGTTCACCCACGTCAACGGCGTGCCGTCGGCCGATTGGTACGTGGCGCTGGTGCTCGACCAGGACACCGCATTCTCGATGCTCAGCGAATTCCGCACCTCGGCGATCATCGCCATGGTGATTGCCGTGGTGATCATCATCGCGCTGCTCGGCATGCTGATCCGCGTCCTGATGCAGCCGTTGCTGACCATGGGTCGCGCCATGCATGACATCGCCGAAGGCGAAGGCGACCTGACCAAACGCCTGACGATTCATGGCCAGGACGAATTCGGGGCGCTGGGCACTTCGTTCAACCGCTTCGTCGAGCGTATTCACACCTCGATCCGCGAAGTGTCGTCGGCCACTGGCCAGGTCAACGAAGTCGCCCTGCGTGTAGTCAGCGCTTCCAACTCGTCGATGTTCAATTCCGACCAGCAAGCCTCGCGCACCAGCAGCGTGGCTGCGGCGATCAACCAGCTTGGCGCCGCCGCCCAGGAAATCGCCCAGAACGCCGCCCTCGCCTCGCAACACTCCAGCGATGCCCGCAGCCTGGCTGAAGAAGGCCAGCAAGTGGTGGATAAAACCATCGCGGCGATGCAGCAGTTGTCGGCCAAAATCAGCGACTCGTGCGGCAATATCGAAACGCTGAACAGCAACACGGTGAACATCGGGCAGATTCTCGAAGTCATCACCAGCATCTCGCAGCAGACCAACCTGCTGGCCCTCAACGCCGCGATCGAAGCCGCTCGCGCGGGTGAGGCCGGACGTGGTTTCGCCGTGGTTGCCGACGAAGTACGCAACCTCGCGCATCGCACCCAGGACTCGGCGCAGCAAGTGCAGAAGATGATTGAAGAGCTGCAAGTCGGCGCCCGTGAGGCGGTCGCCATCATGACCGACAGTCAGCGTCAGAGCGAAAGCAGCGTCGGCATCGCCAATCAGGCCGGTGAGCGCCTGGGCAGCGTGACCCAGCGCATCGGCGAAATCGACGGCATGAACCAGTCGGTGGCCACCGCCACCGAAGAGCAAACCGCCGTGGTTGAGTCGATCAACGTCGATATCACCGAGATCAACACCCTGAACCAGGAAGGCGTGGAAAACCTGCAATCGACCTTGCGCGCCTGTGCCGATCTTGAGCAGCAAGCGGCGCGGTTGAAGCAGTTGGTAGGGAGCTTCAGGATCTGATGCGCCCTTGAAGGCCCCATCGCGAGCAGGCTCGCTCCCACAAGGACGGCGAAATCCCTGTGGGAGCGAGCCTGCTCACGATGGCGGTATCAGCAACAACGAATAGCTAGAACCGAGACCCAGGTCCTGCAAGAAACTCCAACTCTTCAGCCGTAGACTCCCTTCCCAACACCGCATTGCGATGGGGAAAGCGTCCAAACCTTGCGATGATCTTCTGATGCCGTTCGGCGTAATCGAGGTTATCGGCAAACACCGCACGATCCGCCTCGGGTTGCTGAGCCAGCAAGTCGACAAAGCGTGAGACGGCTTCGTTCTGCACCGCCAGATGCTCGCAATGCTCGAACACCAGGTAGATGAACACCCGCTGGATAGGCCGCAGTTGCCGATCGAAATCCGCGGCAATGCCTTGCGCCACCAGCGTCTGGGCTCTCAGGTCGCCTGCAAAGGATTTGGGGGTTTCGCGAAAGATCATTCGCGGCAACTGATCGAGTAACAACACCAGGGCCAGCCAACCTTCGGGACATTGCGTCCACTCGGTCAATCCGCCGGCCAGTGCCTGCTCCACCAGATCCCCGAAACGCGTGCGCGCTTCGAGGTCCTGGCTGTCACGCTTACCGAACCACAACTTGCCCTTGTCAGCCGCTACGTCATTAGGTGCTTCGGCTGTACCGAACCACCATTCGAGCAACGGCTGCCAGGGCGCAGTCATGGTTTATTCCTTGTGGTAAGCCGTGGCGCGTTCGACTTCTTCTTTCGAGCCCAGGAACACCGCTACACGCTGGTGCAGGCCTTCAGGCTTGATGTCGAGAATGCGCTGGTGACCATCAGTGGACGCGCCGCCGGCCTGTTCCACCAGGAACGACATCGGGTTGGCTTCGTACATCAAGCGCAGTTTGCCCGGCTTGGACGGCTCGCGGCTGTCACGTGGGTACATGAACAGGCCGCCACGGGTCAGGATGCGGTGCACGTCGGCCACCATCGCGGCGACCCAGCGCATGTTGTAGTTCTTTTTCAGCGGACCGGTTTCACCTGCCAGCAACTCGCTCACGTAGCGCTGTACCGGCGCTTCCCAGTGACGCTCGTTGGACATGTTGATCGCGAATTCCTGAGTGGAGGTCGGGATCTTGATGTCTTCATGGGTCAGCACGAAGCTGCCCATTTCACGGTCCAGGGTAAAGCCTTTCACGCCATCACCCAGGGTCAGCACCAGCATGGTTTGCGGACCGTAGATGGCATAACCGGCGGCGACCTGTTGGGTGCCTGGCTGCAGGAACGCCTTTTCATTCAAGGGTTCGTTCTGGCTCAGGTATTCGTTCGGGCAACGCAGCACCGAGAAGATCGTACCGACCGGCGCGTTGATATCGATGTTCGACGAACCGTCCAGTGGGTCGAATACCAGCAGGTACGCGCCTTTCGGGTATTTGCCCGGGATCTGGTAGGCATTGTCCATTTCTTCGGACGCCATGCCGGCCAGGTGACCGCCCCATTCGTTGGCTTCGAGCAGGATCTCGTTGGAGATTACGTCGAGTTTCTTCTGGACTTCGCCTTGCACGTTTTCAGTGCCCATGCTGCCCAGAACGCCGCCCAGGGCGCCTTTGGAAACGGCGTGGCTGATTTCCTTGCAAGCACGCGCCACTACTTCGATCAGAAAGCGCAGATCGGCAGGAGTGTTGTTGCTACGGGTCTGCTCAATCAGATAGCGACTCAAGGTAACGCGGGACATGGAAGGCTCCGAAGGAATGGGGGCTAAAAACCCGCGCAGTTTAACGCGAGTCGGTGCGCAATTCCTCCTATCAGACGAGATTCACTGAATAGAGTTCATGCGCGAGGTTGAGCGTAGTCGGAATCGGGAGGGTTGTGGCGTGAGGAGTAGCGGCAAATTGCGGTTTTTTGCCGGCACACAGGCCGCTATCGCGAGCAGGCTCGCTCCCACAAGGACGGCGAAAACCCTGTGGGAGCGAGCCTGATCGCGATTGGGTGCGAAGCACCCACTTTCAGGATTTGACGGGTGGCTTGCGCAGCAAACTGAACGCCATCCCCGCCAACCCCGCTACCCCTAGCAAGAGCACCGCCCACAAGCCGATCTTCTTCCAGTTTGCGCCCGGGACAATCGGCGCCACTGGCGTAGCCTGCGAAGTCGTCACCGTCGCACCATCGACCTTGGCCTGACCCAACGTCGCCAGACGCTTGGGACTGTAATCGGGAATCAGCGTCGACAGCGGCAAGCTCGCCGTTTTTACCGTCGCGCTGCCCAGCGCCAGTGTGTACGGCCCCGCCCCGCGAGCGAGGAACACCACCCGGGTCGAGCGCACCGCATAGCGCACTGTCGGAGCCTGTGCGCCCAAGCCGCCGCCGCGCTCATCGACAGTCAGTTTCAACTGCTGCACCACATGGCCAGGCAGCTGCAATTGGTTCTGCACCACGTCCTGACCATTTTGCGTCAACCGATAGAGCAAACCGCTGCTCAAGGGCTGCCACGGCAAACTACTTTCGCGACGTCCCGACAGGGTCACCGGCGCCAGGCTGTTGGCCTGGCTCAACTCGACCTGCAAGCGCTCGACGCTCAAACCCATCGGCAATTGCCAGGTGTATTCGCCGGCCCTGGTGCTGCTGCCGGCCAACGGCTCGGACCAGACCAACGGCTGCGGCAGGTAGCTGGAACTGGCGCTTTGCAGTTGCGCCGAGGTCAGCGCGGGCGCCGCCTGCGGGGTTTTCCACAGCAAGCGCAGATAACGCGCGCTCTGCCCCGGCAAATCGACTTCATGCTGTTCGACCCGTTCGTCGGCAAACGACAGCCGCGCCACCTGGCCTTCGCCCCACGGTTGCCAATGCTGCAAATCGTCACTGGCTTCGATGCTGAAACGCTGGAAGCCGTCGCGTTCACTGCTCCAGTCGAGGATCAACTGCTGCAACGGCGCCTTGATCGCACTGGCGTCCAGCAACCAGCCGCGCAGTACTTCTTTGCCAGCCTTGAGCGGATTCGATGGCTGGACCTCCACCAGCGTGCCGCTGGCATTCGACTGCACGCGCACACTTGGCAACGCCTCGTCGGCAGAGGCCGAGTCGTAAATCGGGAACCACTTAACGTCATTCACCACCAGGCTTTCGCGGCTCTGCGCCTGCTCCCGCGCCAGCGAATAGGCCTGCACCTCACCGGCTGCGTTGAATACCCGTACGTCGCTGAGATCGGTCTGACGCGCATTCAATTGCACTGCCAGCGGCAATTCGAGGCGATACCACGGCCCCTCGCCGCTCAGGCTCAACGGCACCTGCGTGGTGAAGTCTGCCGGTGCTTCCTGAGCCGTGGCCGACAACGCCACACAGAGTCCAACAACGCCCAGCGACCACTTCCGATTCAAGACGACACTCCTTCAGATTCATTGGCCGGTTTCTCAGGCCCGGGCGTTGGTTCGGCGCGTTTGGGCGGCAGCGGCGCGAAATAGCCCACCACCAGCAGCAACACGCCCACACCGATAAACGACACGATCCGCGCCAGACCGCCGCGGTTACTCAGTTCGACAAAGACCAGTTTGGCGACCACCAGCGCAATCAACCCTGCGCCGACCAGCCAGACCTCCCGACGATGGCGCAGATGCCCGCCGATCATCAGGCTCAGGGCAATCAGGGTCCAGACGATCGACAAGCCCGCCTGCACCAACATCGACTCCAGCAACGCATCCAGCTCATACGGCACGCCAGCCCAATGGTGAGCGCTGCGCATCACCAGCGCGGTGAAGAAGGCAAACAGCGAGACTCCGGCCACCACTTGCGTGGCACCCTCGGCGTAATCGGCACGAATCGCCAATGAGCCGACCGCACTGCGCGACCAGGCATAAACGCCGAACAAGGCAAACAGCAGGCCGATTTCCAACGGGTTGAGCAACGGCAGATAAGGCAACGGTTCGGCGGTACCGTCGCTGGCAATGTTCGCCAGCCAGAACCAGCCGAGCATCAACAGCGCCAGCGGTAGCGCGGCGTACACGCGGTACTCGCGGGCATACGCCGATACCGGCCACGGCCAGGCGCGCGGTGCGGCCATTAGCACCAGATACAGGCTCGGCAAGATCGCCCAACCCAGCCAGCGCCAGGCGTTGTATTGCTCGGACAACACCAGCAGGCCGTAACGCAACTCCAACGCCAACACGCCGATCAACAGCCAGCAACCCACCACGTGAGCCGCGCTCGATACTCGCGCGGGAAGCATCGGCGCCAAGCGGCGCAACGAGATGAAATGCATCCCGAACACCATCGCCCACGCCAGCCAGCCGAAATTCGCCGCCGGGTGATAACGCGAATGCCAGGCTGCGACCAATACCAGCGCCGCCGCTGGAATCAGCAACGTGCAGAGCACGCCCAGTGCCGGCCATTGCAGTCGCCGGGACAACAACGTCCACACTGCAACGCTCAGCGCTGCGAGGCCCAGCAACAGCGTGGCCTGCAGGTTCAGTGGTGCAAAACGCAGCACTTCGCTGATCAGCGCCAGCGCCCACCAGGCGGCGCCCCACACCAGCAACAACTCGGACAAGCGCCGCAAACTCAAGGCATCGAACGCGCTGGCATGATTGCCAAGCTGCAAGCGCCAGGCGCCGACCATCGCCGCCAGCCCGAGCACCATCGGCGTCCAGAAACCGCTGTGGCCCAGTGGCCGCAGACCTTCGCTGGCGAGCGGCCCGAGCAGTTCGGGGCCAGCGATCAGGAACGCCGCGCCGCCGATCACCTGCAACAACAAGCCAAAGACAAAACTCACCCGCTGCTGCAAGTACAGGCTCAGCCAGATGATCAACAGACCGCTGGCCGCCCACACCGCGCTCGCCGTTTGCCACGGCAACACAAACAGCACCGCCAGATTGATCAGCACCAACCCGGCCAGCAACACCACCGACAGCCCACGCAGCAACCGCGCGTCACTGCGCACCATGTCATCGCGGGCGGCGAACAGCATTCCAGCGATCAACGCCAGGCCAATCAACGACGCAGTGAGCAAACCGCTCCAGCCCGCGCTGAACACCGCCGTTGCCTCACCGCTGGCACCTTGCAGCCGCAGCAGGAACAACACACCGCCCAGCAGTTGCACCCCAAACGCCGTAAACAGGAAGGTCCGCGATTGCAGGCGCAAGCCGACAAACAACGTCACCAAACCGGACAGCGCCCAACTGATCGCAGTACCGTGGGTGAAGAAAAACAACGGTGCGAGCAGATAGAGGAACGTCAGTCCTGCACAGGCCAACACCGGCAAGCCCTTGCGTTCCCAGGCCGAGGTTTGCTCAGGGGAAGCGTTGCGCAAGTGATAGAAACTGAACAGCAACGCCACGCCGAGCATCAGCGCACCGAGCGGTGAGCCAGCCAGCAGGCTGCTGTCGCCCTGGCTCAGCTTGCTGAGAAACGCCAGCGCCGAACCCAGCTGCAACAGCAAGGCAAAAGCCCGCGCCAACGGCCGATGCTGACGCAAGCCAAGCCAGAAGATTCCCGCGCCCTCCACCGCCCAGGCGGCCGCCGTCCAGCGCGCATCCAGACCCAGCGGGATCGCCAGGCTGGCGAAAATCACCCCCAGCGCCAGGCAGGTTTCCGCCAGCAGCAGGGCTCGACCGCCGCTGAGAAAACGCGCCAGGCCCATGTACACGATGCCCAGCGCCAGCGCACTGAACGCGGCAGCGAACTCAAAATGATGAATCAGCGCGAACTGCATGCCAAAGCCCACCAGTGGCGGACCGAAGAGCATCGTGCCGTCGACGTAGTCGCCCTTGCGCGCCGACCAGCGCAGCAGCGCGTCACGGCTGTCATCCTCCGGCGCGTCAGTCATCTCGAGCAGTTTGCGGCGGGTGAACAACAAGCCGATCGCCAGGTACATGAGGAAGAACAGGATCAGGAACGGCTCGGTGCCCCACAGCAGTTCCGGCGTATAGGAACGCACGCCCCAGGCAAAGCCAATGCCGAAGGTGCCGGCGAAGCCAATCAGGTTCAACGGCCGCCAGGCCTTGAACCAGGCAATGGCGAGGATGCCGGTGTTGAGCAAGGCGAAGTAGCTGAACAGCGCGACATGGTTGCCGGCGCCGGTGGAGGTCAGGATCGGCGCGGCAAACCCGCCCAGCGCCGCTGCGCAGGCCAGCGCGAGCGAGTCCTGGGTGATCGCCAGAATCGCCGAGAAGATCGTCACCGCCACCAGCAAGCCCAACGCCGCCGACGGGTCGAGCAACGGGTGCAAGCGCATGGCGGCGAACACCGTCAGGTACAGCACGGCAATGCCGGTGCCCTGCAGGATCAACGCGTAGTTGGTGTTGCGCAGTCGCAACCACCAACCCAGACCCAGCAACGCCAACGCGGCCGCAGCGACCCCGGCGTAACGCAACTCAATCGGCACCACCATGCCTTCGGTGGCATAGCGCAGCAAAAACGCCAAACCGAAGAACAACAGCACCACGCCGACCCGCAGTACGGTGTTGCCACCGAACAGCCAATTGCGTGCGGCGGTAATACCGCGCTCGATCAGATTCGGACCACGGGGTTCGGCCGGTTGTGGTGGTTCGCTGGGTTGCGGGGCCCAGAGATCGGCAGGCTCAGGGGTGATGCTCGCGTGTACCGGTTCGAATTCGGGCGGCAATTCCCAGACCAGTTCCTGCGCGGCAGACAACGGCGCCGGGCCAGGCTCGGGCGCTTGGTCGAAGACGATATCAGGAGAAATTGTCGGCTCGCTGGCCGTTGTCGACTCAGGGACCGGAGCTGATTGGGCGCCGCGGGTTTCGAGTAACGCCAGCCGTTGCTCGACCGCGCCGAGGGCGACCTGCGCCTGCTCCAGTTGGTGACGCTGTTCGTTCGCTTGTGAATTCAGGCGCCTGAGCACAATCGCCTGCCCCGCACCCAGGCCGATCAACGCGCCAATCAGCGCATCGCTGAACGACTCATCGAGTACCCAGCCCAGCACCATCCCTATCAGCATGAACATCCATTGCATGGTCGATATCCCTAAGCGGCCCATAGCCGGGCGAGTCCGGGCCCAACAGCGTCTGGTTCAGTCTAGTGTGAAACAGCACAAACCTTGTGGGAGCGAGCCTGCTCGCGATAGCAACCTTCCATTCACCATCAATGTGAATGTAATGGTCCCATCGCGAGCAGGCTCGCTCCCACATTGGATTGCCTGTGCGTCCAAATTTGACTGAGCCCTTTGACACTGCGGCCCTGCAAAACTGCTGCCTAGTATATCGATCCGGTCCCACAACCGTTGGGCCTTGCTCGCAAATATTGCTAAAAGTTACTCCAGCGCTTTCCAGATATCCGTGGCGTACTCGCGAATGGTCCGGTCGGACGAGAACCAGCCCATCCGCGCACTGTTGAGCACTGCCGAGCGCCACCACTCCTTCGAGTCGTGCCAGTGCTCTTCAACCCGCACCTGGGCATTCCAGTAGGAGTCAAAGTCGGCGCAGACCAGGAAGCGGTCATATTCGATCAACGAATCGATCAGTCCGGTGTAACGCGACGGCTCATCGGGCGAGAACACACCGCCGCGAATCGCTTGCAGTACATCCCCCAATCGACGGGAGGCGGCGATGTCCGGTGCGGCATAGAACTCGTGATTCTGCTTGCGCGCCTCAACCTGCTGCGCGGTCAGTCCGAAGATGAACATGTGCTCGACGCCAATGCGCTCGCTCATTTCCACGTTGGCACCGTCCAGCGTGCCGATGGTCAGCGCGCCGTTGAGGCCGAACTTCATGTTGCTGGTACCGGAAGCCTCAAAGCCAGCCGTGGATATCTGCTCCGACAGGTCGGCCGCCGGAATGATGCTCTCCGCCAGGCTGACGTTATAGTTGGGCAAGAACACCACTTTCAGCAAGCCGCGCACCGTCGGGTCGTTGTTGACCACCCGGGCGATGTCGTTGGTCAGTTTGATGATCAGCTTGGCCTGGTGATAACTCGCGGCAGCTTTGCCGGCAAAGATCTTCACCCGCGGCACCCAATCGACTTCCGGCTCGGCGCGGATCGCCTGATACAGCGCCACGGTGTGCATCAGGTTGAGCAGCTGGCGCTTGTACTCGTGAATCCGTTTGACCTGCACATCGAACATTGCCGCCGGATTGACCGCAATCCCCAACCGTTCATGAATCAGATAGGCCAAGGCCTTTTTACTGTGCAGGCGCTGCTCGGCGAACTTGTTGCGGAACGCTGCTTTCTCGGCAAACGGCTCCAGGCCGATCAGTTTCTTTTCCGGGTTATCCAACAGATCCGGGCCCAGTGCATCGACCATCATCGAGGTCAGTTCCGGGTTGGCTTGATAGAGCCAACGGCGGAACGTAATGCCGTTGGTCTTGTTGTTGATTCGCTCCGGATACAGCTTGTGCAACTCGGAAAACACCGTGCTGCGCATCAGCTGGGTGTGCAGGGCGGACACGCCGTTGACACTGTGGGAACCCAGAAACGCCAGGTTACCCATGCGCACCCGGCGACCGTTGTCTTCCTCGATCAGCGACACCGCACGCAATACGTCAAAGTCATGCATGCCTTTGGCGCGCAGCGAATCGATGTGATGGGCGTTGATCAAATAGATGATCTGCATGTGCCGTGGCAGCATCCGCTCCATCAAACCGACTGGCCAGGTTTCCAACGCTTCGGGCAAGAGTGTGTGGTTGGTGTAGGAAAGCGTATCGACGGTGATCTGCCAGGCCGCGTCCCACGCCACGTCGTACACATCGACCAGTTGGCGCATCAACTCGGCCACGGCGATCGAGGGGTGCGTGTCGTTGAGCTGGATCGCTGCGTGATCGCCCAGGGTCAGTACCGAGGTGTGCATATTGCGGTGACGGCGCAGCAGGTCCTGCAAGGACGCGGCGACGAAGAAGTACTCCTGACGCAGCCGCAGCTCCTGACCGGCCTCGGTGCTGTCGGCGGGATAGAGCACGCGGGAGATGCTTTCCGCGCGAGCCACTTCGGCCACCGCACCCAAGTGGTCGCCGGCGTTGAAGCGCTCCAGGTGCAAGTCTTCCATGGCTCGAGCACGCCAGAGGCGCAAGGTGTTGACGCTAGCGCCACGCCAGCCGACGACTGGCGTGTCGTAAGCAATTGCGCGAACAGTTTCCGCCGGCGACCAGACCTGTTTGGAGTTGCCGGTCTCATCGGTCACGGTTTCAACGCCGCCACCAAAGCCGATCGGGTAAGCCACTTCCGGCCGCTCGAACTCCCAGGGGTTGCCGAAATCCAGCCAGTTTTCGGTCTGCTCCTGCTGCCAGCCATCGACAACCGCCTGGCGGAACAAGCCGTGTTCATAACGAATACCGTAGCCATGGCCGGCGATGCCGAGCGTCGACATGCTTTCCATGAAGCACGCCGCCAGTCGACCGAGACCACCGTTACCCAGTGCGGCGTCCGGCTCCAGCAGGCGAATGCGTTCGAGGTCTACGCCCAACTCGGTCAGTGCTTCGCGGGCCACGTCGAGCAGGCCAAGGTTGCTCAGGCTGTCGTAGAGCAGGCGGCCGATGAGGAATTCCAGCGAGAGGTAGTAAACGCGCTTCTGGCCTTTGCGGTAGATCTGCCGCGTGTGGTCCATCCAGTGCTCGACCATGTGATCGCGCGCCGCCAGGGCAATGGCTTCAAACCAGTCATGGTCAAAAGCGTGATCCGGGTCCTTGCCCACTGCATAGGTAAGTTTGGTCAATACGGCGTCGCGAAATGCGGCCACTTCAGCTTCACGAACTAGTGGTTCTTGAGTCATCGATAGGACCTCGGACGAGCATGAAATAGACGAGCCTAGTCGGTCTGACATGAGATAAGTGCACTCGTTCGGCGCTTTTTGCAATCGCCTGAATCGAGCCTATCCCCTTGCCGATACACGTTGAAAAGATGCAGATGCCATGCCGACCGCTCGAAAAATTCAGTGTAGCCATAAAAAAACCGGCAAATGGTCGTTCAAAAAATCACCAGTCCCGGTATGATCGCGCGCCCTGATGCACGCTGGTAATTCCACATGATGAAGCCGAACCTGATCGCCGCCGCGGAGATCGACCGTCTCGATACCTGGGCCAAGTACTCTGCCCCGATGTGCGGCTCGTGCGTGTCCAGCTGCTGCACGCTGCCGGTCGAGGTCAAGATCAAAGACCTGATCCGCATTGGCATCGTCGACGAATTCGAATTGGGCGAACCACCCAAGAACATCGCCAAGCGCTTGCAGAAGGAAGGGATTGTCGAGCGCTACAACCAGAAATCCGAGATCTTCACGCTCCAACGCATGAGCAACAACGATTGCCTGTATCTGGATCGTAAGAGCCGTTTGTGCACTATTTATGAAAAGCGCCCGGATACTTGCCGCAACCACCCGAAAATCGGCCCACGGCCTGGGTATTGCGCGTACAAGCCAAAAGAAGTCGTGCGCGAGAGCAATCCACGGACGCTCGATAAGTTCTGATCCGTATCTTCGCTGCCTGACAGGGCCCCATCGCGAGCAGGCTCGCTCCCACAAGGTTCGGTGCTGAACACATATTATGTGAACACCACAGCCCACTGTGGGAGCGAGCCTGCTCGCGATGAGGCCGGGACAAACACCGCACAAACCCCAGACAAAAAAAAACGCCCCCGGCCTTTCGACCGGGGGCGTTTTCATTCAGCCTGAGTTAACTCAGTTCTTGGCTTTCTTGGCAGCGCGGGTACGCTCGCCTTCGTCCAGGATCTTCTTACGCAGGCGGATCGACTTAGGTGTCACTTCGCACAATTCATCGTCCTGGATGAATTCCAGAGCCTGTTCCAGGGTGAAGCGAACAGGTGGAACCAGAGCGATGGTTTCGTCTTTACCCGAAGCACGCATGTTGTCGAGCTTCTTGCCTTTGGTTGGGTTGACGCCCATGTCGTTGTCACGGCTGTTCAGACCAACGATCTGACCGTTGTAGATCTCTTGACCGTGTTCAACGAACAGCTTGCCACGCGCCTGCAGGGTTTCCAGGGAGTAGGTCAGCGCCTTGCCGGTTTCTACCGATACCAGAACACCGTTCTGACGACCGGACATGTCGCCGGACTTCATGGTGTCGTAGCGATCGAAGATCGAGGTCAGGATGCCAGCACCGTTGGTCAGGGTCAGGAACTGGTTACGGAAACCGATCAGACCGCGAGCAGGGATGTTGTATTCCAGACGAACACGGCCTTTGCCATCCGGCACCATGTTGGTCAGGTCGCCTTTACGCAGGCCCATCTCTTCCATGACCTTGCCCTGGGATTCTTCAGGGGTGTCGATGGTGACGTTTTCGAACGGTTCCTGCTTCACGCCGTCAACCTGACGGATGATCACTTCCGGACGACCAACGCCCATTTCGAAGCCTTCGCGACGCATGGTTTCGATCAGTACCGAGAGGTGCAGCTCACCACGGCCGGAAACCTTGAACTTGTCAGCCGAGTCGCCTTCTTCAACGCGCAGTGCAACGTTGTACAGCAGCTCTTTGTCCAGACGTTCCTTGATGTTACGGGAAGTCACGAACTTGCCTTCTTTACCGCAGAAAGGCGAGTCGTTGACCTGGAAGGTCATGGAAACGGTTGGCTCGTCAACGGTCAGAGGCTTCATCGCCTCCGGGGTGTCCAGCTGGCACAGGGTGTCGGAGATGAACAGCTCGTCCATACCGCTGATGCACACGATGTCGCCTGCGGCGGCTTCTTCAACGTCGATACGGTGCAGACCGTGGTGACCCATCAGCTTCAGGATACGACCGTTACGCTTCTTGCCGTCGGCACTGATAGCCACGACAGGAGTGTTCGGCTTGACGCGACCACGAGCGATACGGCCAACACCGATAACACCCAGGAAGCTGTTGTAGTCCAGTGCGGAGATCTGCATCTGGAACGGACCGTCACGGTCGACTTTCGGCGCAGGTACGTTGTCGACGATCGACTGGTACAGCGGGGTCATGTCTTCAGCCATGTCGGTGTGGTCCAGACCGGCAATACCGTTCAGGGCCGAGGCGTAGACGACTTTGAAGTCCAGCTGTTCTTCGGTGGCACCCAGGTTGTCGAACAGGTCGAAGATCTGGTCCAGAACCCAGTCCGGACGCGCGCCTGGACGGTCAACCTTGTTGATGCACACGATCGGACGCAGGCCGGCTTCGAAGGCCTTCTTGGTCACGAAACGGGTTTGCGGCATAGGGCCGTCTTGAGCGTCAACCAGCAGCAGAACGGAGTCGACCATCGACATTACGCGTTCAACTTCGCCGCCGAAGTCGGCGTGGCCCGGGGTGTCCACGATGTTGATGTGGTAGCCGTTCCAGTTGATGGCGGTGTTTTTCGCCAGAATGGTAATACCGCGCTCTTTCTCCTGGTCGTTGGAGTCCATCACGCGCTCGTCGTTGAGCTCGTTGCGCTCCAGGGTGCCGGATTGACGCAAGAGCTTGTCTACCAGGGTGGTCTTACCATGGTCAACGTGAGCAATGATGGCGATGTTGCGTAGATTTTCGATCACTTGTGTATCTCGATCAGAGGATTCGGTGTGCTGACAAGTCTTGGCAGCGATTTACAGTAGAGTCAGGCCTTGCCGTTACAGCTTGACGGCGGCGTCGGGGGGCCGGTGACGCAGGCCACAGGCAAACAGCCCCGGGCTCTTAGCTCGGTCGATAAACGCGCACATTGGCATGCCCCTCACTGAGCAAATGGTGGGCATGCAGGCGACTCATCACGCCTTTGTCGCAATACAGCAGGTACTGGCGAGTAGGGTCCAGTTCCTTGAAACGAGCGTTCAGAGCATAAAACGGCATCGCTTGTACCTCGATGCCAGCAAGCTCCAGCGGGTCGTCTTCGGCGGCATCCGGGTGACGGATGTCGATGACGATCTGACCGGCCAGCGCTTCGCTGACTTCTTCAATCTGCAAGTCCTGGCCCAACTCATCGATTACGCGATCGATCGGCACCAGCTTGGCGTTCTCGAGCGCACGCTCGAGTACTGCCATATCGAATTCTTTCTCTTCGTGCTCCACGCGCGGACGCTTGGCGTGAGTCTTGGGGTTCACCGAAATGACCCCGCAATACTCCGGCATGTGCTTGGCGAAATCGGCGGTGCCGATTTCGTTGGCCAGGTCGATGATGTCCTGCTTGTGACTGGCGATCAGCGGGCGCAACACCAGCTTGTCGGTCACGCAGTCGATCACGGACAGGTTCGGCAGCGTCTGGCTGGAAACCTGGGAAATCGCTTCGCCGGTGACCAGCGCCTCGATGTCCAGCCGATCAGCGATCCGGGACGCAGCGCGCAACATCATACGCTTCAATACTACGCCCATATGACTGTTATCGACTTTGCCGAGAATTTCTCCCAGCACTTCCTCGAACGGCACGCTGACAAATAACACGCGCTGGGAGCTGCCGTACTTCTTCCAGATGAAATGCGCGACTTCCATTACGCCCAATTCGTGGGCACGCCCGCCGAGATTGAAGAAGCAGAAGTGGGCCATCAGCCCGCGACGCATGATCTGGTAAGCCGCGACGGTGGAATCGAAACCGCCGGACATCAGCACCAGGGTCTGTTCCAGCGCGCCAAGCGGGTAGCCGCCGATGCTGTTGTGCTGGCTGTGAATCACGAACAACCGTTTGTCGCGAATTTCGATGCGAACTTCGATTTCAGGCTGTTTAAGCGAAATCCCGGCGGCGCCGCACTGACGACGCAGCTGGCTGCCGACGTATTTCTCGACGTCCATCGAGCTGAATTCGTGCTTGCCGGCACGCTTGCAGCGCACCGAAAAGATCTTCCCGGCCAGCGAATCACCATAGTGCTGCTTGCACTTGGCGACGATGTCGTCGAAGTCGCCCAGCGGGTACTCGTCGACCTGCAGGAAATGCGCGATGCCCGGCATGCAGCTCAGGCGCTCGGTCATGTCCTTCAAGGCCTTGGGGTCACTGACGTGCGTTTCCAGCTCGAGGTTGTCCCACACGCCGTTCACCACCACAGCCGGGTCCAGGTCGCGGAGCACAGCACGGATGTTCTTGGCCAATTGACGGATGAAACGCGTCCGTACCGGGCGGCTCTTGATGGTGATCTCGGGGAAGACTTTTACGATTAGTTTCATGAAAACAGCGCGCGCAGGGCCAGCCGAAAAAGGGGGGCGCGGATTATAGCGGAAATTGCTCAAGGTTTAACCAGTTAATGTGCAGAAGGTTTTCAGCGCACCAAAACGGGTCACTTATGAAATTTAGCGCTACATTAAAGGGCAGGATTTTCTGTTTTAAAGCGCCTTGCACCCTTATAAGCGTGATATTGGGGCAATAAATCCAATCCGGGGCACTGGCATGCAATTTGCTCCCTTGTGAGGCAGGTTGCCAAGGCAGAGTATTCGCGCCGGCATCACCCACATTGTAAGGGCATCCATTACTAAGCCCGAAGCCACCCGGAGGACACTATGTCGAAGTCGGTTCAACTCATCAAAGATCATGACGTCAAGTGGATTGATCTGCGCTTCACGGACACAAAAGGCACTCAGCACCACGTGACCATGCCGGCTCGCGATGCGCTGGATGAAGCTTTCTTCGAAGAAGGCAAAATGTTCGACGGTTCCTCCATCGCTGGCTGGAAAGGCATCGAAGCTTCCGACATGATCCTGATGCCGGACGACACCACTGCCGTTCTGGACCCGTTCACCGAAGAGCCGACCCTGATCCTGGTTTGCGACGTGATCGAGCCTTCGACCATGCAAGGCTATGACCGTGACCCACGTGCCATCGCCAAGCGCGCCGAGGAATACCTGAAATCCACCGGTATCGGCGATACCGTTTTCGTCGGTCCAGAGCCTGAGTTCTTCATCTTCGACGAAGTGAAGTTCAAGTCCGACATCTCCGGCTCGATGTTCAAGATCTACTCCGAACAAGGTTCGTGGATGTCCGACCAGGACGTGGAAGGCGGCAACAAAGGCCACCGTCCAGGCGTCAAAGGCGGCTACTTCCCGGTTCCACCGTTCGACCACGACCACGAAATCCGTACCTCCATGTGCAACGCCATGGAAGAAATGGGCCTGGTCATCGAAGTTCACCACCACGAAGTGGCGACTGCCGGCCAGAACGAAATCGGTGTGAAGTTCAACACCCTGGTCGCCAAGGCTGACGAAGTTCAGACCCTGAAGTACTGCGTACACAACGTTGCCGATGCATACGGCCGCACCGCGACCTTCATGCCTAAGCCACTGTACGGCGACAACGGTTCGGGTATGCACGTTCACCTGTCCATCGCCAAAGATGGCAAGAACACCTTCGCTGGCGAAGGTTATGCCGGCCTGTCCGATACCGCCCTGTACTTCATCGGCGGCATCATCAAGCACGGTAAGGCCCTGAACGGCTTCACCAACCCGTCGACCAACTCCTACAAGCGTCTGGTCCCAGGTTTCGAAGCTCCAGTGATGCTGGCCTACTCGGCTCGCAACCGCTCCGCTTCGATCCGTATTCCTTACGTGTCGAGCCCTCGCGCTCGCCGTATCGAAGCTCGCTTCCCGGATCCGGCAGCCAACCCGTACCTGGGCTTCGCTGCACTGTTGATGGCTGGCCTGGACGGCATCCAGAACAAGATCCACCCAGGCGATGCGGCTGACAAAAACCTGTACGACCTGCCGCCTGAAGAGGCGAAAGAGATCCCACAAGTTTGCGGCAGCCTGAAAGAAGCCCTGGAAGAGCTGGACAAAGGTCGTGCGTTCCTGACCAAAGGCGGCGTTTTCAGCGACGACTTCATCGACGCTTACATCGCCCTGAAAAGCGAAGAAGAAATCAAAGTACGTACCTTCGTACACCCACTGGAATACGAGCTGTACTACAGCTGCTGATCCAGTAACGCTCGCGCAAGCGGCGTAATGTGAAAAGGCCTCCTTCGGGAGGCCTTTTTTGTGGGCGAACGCTTATTATCGGGCCTACTGTTATAGGCATCACGCCTTTCCACGGAATGAAGAAGAGACATCCCATGTACCTACGTTTGAGCCTTGCACTGTTCACCGCCCTGCTCGCCAACACCGCCTGCGCTGCCACTACTGCCACTCATGCTCCAGCTCCAACCCCGGCACCCGCAGCCCTCGCCCCGCTGCTCAGCACCATTCAGGAGCGACTGGTGATTGCTGACAAGGTCGCGCTGAGCAAGTGGGACAGCGGCAAGCCTGTCGAGGATCGTCAGCGTGAACGCGAAGTCATTGCCGACGCTCTCGCCGAGGCGCCCTACTATAAATTGAGCAATGAAGCCGTTGAGCAGTTCTTCTCGGCGCAGATCGAAGCCAACAAGTTAGTGCAGTACGCACATTTGTCCGACTGGCACGCACAAGGCAAAGCACCCAACGACCCTCGCCCCGACCTCGTTGGCCTGATCCGCCCGCAACTCGACCTGCTGCAAACACGCCTGCTGCAGCAATTGGCCGATTTCACCCCGTATCGCAATGATCCTCACTGCCCGTCATGGCTGGCCAAAGCCAATAAAGCCGCAACCCAAGTGCCGCTGCGCGAGCTTGCACTGGTACGCGCCACTGCCGAATTGTGTGGCGCCCATCCGTAGGAGCTGGCGAGATTTATTGATCTTTCATGTCAGGGTATTAGTGATGCGGGCCAACACCTGACCCTGACCTATGCTGCAACCCAACGCTTTCGTTTATTGGTCGTTTTTTATGGGTCGTGTTTTTCTGTTCATCCTGTTGCTGATCGCCCAGCCCGCTATCGCGCAGATCTACCGCTACACCGACGCCAGCGGCAATACCGCCTACAGCAATCAGCCGCCCGATGGCGTGAAGAGTCAGGCCGTCGAGTTGCCACCACTCAACAGCATCGAACGCCAAGCGCCAATAGCGCCCGAACAACCGGCCGCGCACGCAGACAAAAACGCCGTGTATTCAGTGCTGGAACTGACCGGCCTGCCCAGCGATGAAGCCTTGCGCGCCAATAACGGAACCTTCATCGTCGGCGTGCAGATTCAGCCACGCCTGCAAGGGTCGCATCTGTTTCGATTGCTGCTGGACGGTCAACCGTATGGCCAGCCGAGCAATGTGCCGCGCTTGCAACTGGTGAACATCGATCGCGGCGAACACAGTCTCGCGGTGCAGGTGCTCGCCGGAGAAAGCCTGGTACAGCAAAGCCCGACCCTCACCTTCACCGTGCAGCGGGTACACCTCCCGTGAGGTGCTGGATAATCGCCATGAGCCTGTGGCTGACCGCCCTGCCGGTGCAGGCCGAGGTCTACACCTACGTCGACGCCCAGGGCAATCGGGTCTTCACCGATCAACCCCGCCCTGGAAACGCCAAGCGAGTCACACTGGCGCCGGGTAATCGCATGTCGGCCAACCCCGGCAATGCAGCACGGCAAGCAGCCCCCAAAAAGCCTGAGGAAAAACCACTGTTTCACTACGACATGCTTCGCGTGCTCGTACCGGAACCGGACGCTTCGGTACGCAGCAGCGCGGGGGAAGTGATCGTCAGTGTCACCAACGAACCCACTTTGCAGCGCGGCCATCGCTATCGGTTGTTACTGGACGGCCAACCGACTGCCGATCCCGGCCCGAGCCCGGTGTTCGCCTTGAGCAATATCGATCGCGGCACCCATCAATTGGCGGTGGAAATCCTCGACGAACACGGGCGGATTGTCGAACGCACGGCTAATCAGCCCTTCCACATGCTGCGTATCTCTCTGGCGCAGAAGCGCCAGATCAAGCCCTGCACCCTGACCGATTACGGCCAACGCCCGGAATGTCCGCTCGCGGATAAGCCCGAAGAAGAAAAAGTCGGGATTTTTTCTTTCTTCTGAACACCGTTCAGGTTTGCGCACTGTATTGGTGCAATATGCTGCACCACATCCATATTTCAACCCATTTTGGTTCGAAAGTACCCGCTAACGCTGATAGAACGCCGCGCAAACGAGCGTCAAACGCCTGTTTCAGGGCCTGAGCGCTTCTTTTCGGAGCCTTGGTTTGTTTTTTGCATTTTCCTCGTATCAGCGCCCAGTTCACGCGCGCGATTCAGACCCGTCTGAGCCGCCACGCTCCAAAAGAGGTCCTAATGACCATCAGCGACGCACTGCACCGCTTGCTACTCGACAACCTGACGACCGCCACCATTCTGCTCAACGCCGACCTGCGCCTTGAGTACATGAACCCCGCGGCGGAAATGCTCCTGGCCATCAGCGGCCAGCGCAGCCATGGGCAATTCATCAGCGAGCTGTTCACCGAGTCGACCGAAGCCCTCAACTCCCTGCGCCAGGCAGTCGAACAAGCGCACCCGTTTACCAAGCGCGAAGCGATGCTCACCGCCCTGACCGGCCAGACCCTGACCGTCGACTATGCGGTGACGCCGATCCTGAGCAATGGCGACACGCTGCTGCTGCTCGAAGTCCACCCGCGGGATCGCTTGTTGCGCATCACCAAAGAAGAAGCGCAGCTCTCCAAACAGGAAACCAGCAAGATGCTGGTGCGCGGCCTCGCTCACGAGATCAAGAATCCGCTCGGCGGGATTCGTGGCGCCGCTCAGTTGCTGGCCCGCGAGCTGCCGGAAGAAAGCCTCAAGGACTACACCAACGTCATCATCGAGGAAGCGGATCGCCTGCGTAATCTGGTCGATCGCATGCTCGGCTCGAACAAACTGCCGTCGCTTGCCCTGTGCAACGTCCACGAAGTGCTGGAGCGCGTCTGTCATCTGGTGGAAGCCGAGAGCCAAGGTTGCATCACTTTGGTGCGCGATTATGACCCGAGCATTCCGGACGTGTTGATCGACCGCGAGCAAATGATTCAGGCGGTGCTGAATATCGTGCGCAATGCGATGCAGGCCATCAGCACCCAGAACGAGTTGCGCCTGGGCCGCATCACCCTGCGCTCGCGCGCCATGCGCCAGTTCACCATTGGCCACGTGCGCCATCGCCTGGTGACCAAGCTCGAGATCATCGACAACGGCCCGGGGATTCCGGCAGACCTGCAGGAAACCATCTTCTTCCCCATGGTCAGCGGCCGCCCGGACGGTACCGGGCTCGGCCTGGCCATTACCCAGAACATCATCAGCCAGCACCAGGGCCTGATCGAATGTGACAGCCATCCAGGCCACACCACGTTCTCGATCTTTCTGCCACTGGAACAAGGAGCCACATCGACATGAGCCGTAGTGAAACCGTGTGGATCGTCGATGACGACCGTTCTATCCGTTGGGTCCTGGAAAAAGCCCTGCAACAGGAAGGCATGACCACGCAAAGCTTCGACAGCGCCGATGGCGTGATGAGCCGCTTGGCGCGCCAGCAACCGGACGTGATCATCTCCGACATCCGCATGCCCGGCACCAGCGGCCTGGACCTGCTCGCACGGATTCGCGAGCAACACCCGAGGCTGCCAGTGATCATCATGACCGCGCACTCCGATCTGGACAGCGCTGTCGCGTCCTATCAGGGTGGTGCGTTCGAGTACCTGCCCAAGCCGTTCGACGTCGATGAAGCGGTGTCGCTGGTCAAGCGTGCCAACCAGCACGCCCAGGAACAGCAAGGCCTGGAAGTGGCGCCAATCCTGGCCCGCACTCCGGAAATCATCGGTGAAGCTCCGGCGATGCAGGAAGTGTTTCGCGCCATCGGGCGCTTGAGCCACTCCAACATTACCGTGCTGATCAACGGCGAATCCGGTACCGGTAAAGAACTGGTAGCCCACGCCCTGCACCGCCACAGCCCGCGCGCGGCCTCGCCGTTTATCGCACTGAACATGGCGGCGATCCCCAAGGATTTGATGGAGTCCGAGCTGTTCGGTCACGAAAAAGGCGCGTTCACCGGCGCGGCCAACCTGCGGCGCGGACGGTTTGAACAGGCCGACGGCGGCACACTGTTCCTCGATGAAATCGGCGACATGCCGGCCGACACCCAGACGCGCTTGCTGCGGGTACTGGCCGATGGTGAGTTCTATCGCGTCGGCGGTCATGTGCCGGTCAAGGTCGATGTGCGCATCATTGCCGCGACTCACCAGAATCTGGAAACCCTGGTGCACGCCGGGAAATTCCGTGAAGACCTGTTCCACCGCCTGAACGTGATCCGCATCCACATTCCGCGCCTGTCGGACCGTCGTGAAGACATTCCAACCCTGGCCAAGCACTTCCTCGCCCGTGCCGCACAAGAGCTGGCGGTGGAACCGAAGCTGTTGAAAAGCGAAACCGAGGAATACCTGAAGAACCTGCCGTGGCCAGGCAACGTACGGCAACTGGAAAACACCTGCCGCTGGATCACGGTGATGGCGTCGGGTCGCGAAGTGCACATCAGTGACCTGCCGCCAGAGCTGCTGAGCTTGCCGCAGGATTCGGCACCGGTGACCAACTGGGAGCAAGCGCTGCGTCAGTGGGCCGATCAGGCGTTGGCGCGCGGTCAATCGAGCCTGCTCGACAGCGCCGTACCGAGCTTCGAGCGGATCATGATCGAAACCGCCCTCAAACACACCGCCGGCCGCCGCCGCGACGCCGCCGTATTACTCGGCTGGGGCCGCAACACCTTGACCCGCAAGATCAAGGAGCTGGGGATGAAGGTTGATAGCGGCGATGACGATGAAGGGGATGAGGGTTAAGCGGCCTTTAGCTCGTCGCTGATCTGCAGATCCAATCGCGAGCAAGCTCGCTCCCACAGTGGATTTCAGTGTTCCATCAATGTGCGAACACCATTGAACCCTGTGGGAGCGAGCTTGCTCGCGATGCTTTTAGGGGTTGCGTGCACCGCCTCAATGCACCGTGAACCGCAATCGGGCACTCCACGGGAAGCAAAACCCCGCCTCCGGCAACACAAAAACCCATAGTACAAAAAAGCAAAAGCCCCGATTTACGGGGCTTTCAGCGCTACATGCAGGCTGTTTTTACAACTTTTAAAAACCTGGCACGCCCCCTGCAATAGTCCAATCAGTGATTCGATTCACTACCCAGTTTCGGGGGCCTTGGTACAGGCAGGCCGGGGATTCCCCTCTTTACATCCGGGGTTCATCACGCAGACCGCGACGAACCCCCTCCCGTTTTGGGGAACCTTGGTACAGGCAGGCCGGGGATTCCCTCTTTTATTGCTCCTGGAGATGGATCTCCAACCGCCAGCGGTCATTGACCTCGCTGCCGGCCCACTCACCCTTCAGGGGGCGGGCCGCCACCAGCGTCAGCAACAAGCCCTTGTCACTCAATCGCACCCGCCAGTTCACGTCCTTGTCGTTGAGCTTCAACTGGCCGTTCTGCGCCTTGCCCTCAGCCTCGAACAGCAACGCGACGCTGCCGTCGATGAACTCGCCGTGTGTCTTGGGTTCATTGTTGAACCACACCACCAAGCCATCCGGTTCGACCTCAACCTGCTGTAATACAGTAGGGTCCGGCTCGGTCAGGCGACCGATCATCATCCCGACCATGACACCGACAATCGCCAATGAGGCCATCACCCGAGGGAATAGCTTCGGTCTCGGGTCCTCTTCAGGCGTAGAATGCCGCCCATCTTTACCTTCGGAGCCGTGCATGTTTCACGTCATCCTTTTTCAACCAGAAATTCCGCCGAATACCGGCAACGTTATCAGGCTGTGCGCCAACAGTGGCTGCCACCTGCATTTGATCGAACCGCTGGGCTTCGAGATGGACGACAAGCGCCTGCGCCGGGCGGGTCTCGATTACCATGAGTATGCCACTTTGCAGCGCCATGCTGATCTCCCAAGCTGCCTGGAAAGTCTTGGTCATCCGCGCGTGTTCGCCTTCACCACCAAGGGCTCCCGGCTGTTCCACGACGCCAGCTTCGCCGAGGGTGATGCCTTCCTGTTCGGACCGGAAAGCCGTGGCCTGCCAGCCGAGGTGCTGGACGCCCTGCCTGCCGAACAGCGCCTGCGCCTGCCGATGCGCGAAGGCTGCCGCAGCCTGAACCTGTCCAATACCGTGGCGGTGGCGGTTTACGAAGCATGGCGTCAAAACGGTTTTAAATAGCACCGCATAAAAAATGTGGGAGCGAGCCTGCTCGCGAAAGAGGCGTGTCAGGCGACATTGATGTCTCTGACACTCCCTCTTCGCGAGCAGGCTCGCTCCCACATTGAAATTGCTCTGGTGCTTAGGAACGTTTACTGAACGGTCTGTGCGCCGTCTTGCTGCATGCGTTGCATTTCTTGCGCGTACAGGGCGTCGAAGTTCACCGGAGCCAGCATCAGGGCCGGGAACGAACCACGGGTCACCAGGCTGTCCAGGGCTTCGCGAGCGTACGGGAACAGGATGTTCGGGCAGAAAGCACCGAGGGTGTGGCTCATCGAGGCTTCGTCGAGGTTCTTGATCAGGAAGATACCGGCCTGTTGAACTTCAGCGATGAACGCCACTTCGTCACCGTTTTTCACGGTAACCGACAGGGTCAGCACCACTTCGTGGAAGTCGGCTTCCAGCGCTTTCTGACGGGTGTTCAGGTCCAGACCAACGCTCGGCTCCCACTGCTGGCGGAAGATCGCCGGGCTTTTCGGAGCTTCAAAGGACAGGTCACGCACATAAATGCGCTGCAAGGAGAATTGCGGTGCAGTTTCTTCTTCAGTAGCAGCAGTGTTCTGTTGGTCAGTCATCTCAGATCCTTTCTGATCTTGGGGTCTTGTAGGGTTTGCTGATCTTAAGGGTTCAGTCAGGCCGTGAGCAGCGCGTCGAGCTTGCCGGCGCGGTCCAGGGCAAACAAATCATCACAACCACCAACGTGGGTGCTGCCGATCCAGATCTGCGGCACGGACGTACGTCCGGCTTTCTGGGCCATCTCGGCACGCACCTGCGGCTTGCCATCGACCTTGATCTCTTCGAAGGCTACGCCCTTGTTCTCGAGCAGGTACTTGGCTCGCGAGCAGTAGGGGCAGTAATCGCTGGAATAGACGACGACGTTTTTCATATCACTTCACCAGCGGCAGATTGTCGGCTTTCCAGCTGGAGATCCCGCCGGACAGCTTGGCTGCGGTAAAACCGGACTTCAACAACTCACGAGCGTGAGTACCAGAGTGCTGGCCCAGGGCATCGACCAGAATGATGGTCTTGGCCTTGTGCTTTTCCAGTTCGCCAACGCGCGCGGTCAGTTTGTCCTGCGGGATGTTCAGCGCGCCAACAATGTGACCGGCGGCGAAATCCTTGGTGGTACGGATATCGACAACGACGCCCTGGTCCTTGTTGACCAGCGCGGTCAGCTCGGCAGTGCTGAGGCTGCGGCCGCCACGGCTCATCTCGCGGGCGATCAACAACGCCAGCAGTACGACGAAGATACCGACGAGCAGATAGTGGTTAGTGGCAAATTCAATCAGGTGAGCAACCATCAAGGAGGTTCCAGGGCGTTAAAATGTCGGCCAGTATACACAGCCACTATGGTGGGCCAAACCCCGTCCGGCGGTGACGCGGTCGGAACTTCGCTTTAAACTGCCACTCCCTTTTCCATCGCCCCTTTAACTTAAGCCAGAGTGGAATCCATGACTACCACGCCTAAACCTTTGGTCCTGATTATTCTCGACGGCTTCGGTCACAGTGAAAGCCAGGAATCCAACGCCGTGTTCGCGGCCAAAAAGCCGGTCCTCGACCGTTTGTACGCCACCGTACCGAACGGCCTGATCTCGGGCTCGGGCATGGACGTCGGCCTGCCGGACGGGCAAATGGGCAACTCGGAAGTCGGCCACATGAACCTCGGCGCAGGCCGTGTGGTGTATCAGGACTTCACCCGGGTGACCAAAGCGATCCGCGATGGCGAGTTCTTCGAAAACCCGACCATCTGCGCCGCCGTGGATAAAGCCGTTGCTGCCGGCAAAGCCGTGCACTTCATGGGCCTGTTGTCCGAAGGCGGTGTGCACAGCCACCAGGATCACCTGATCGCCATGGCCGAACTGGCCTTCAAGCGCGGCGCCGAGAAGATCTACCTGCACGCCTTCCTCGACGGCCGCGACACGCCGCCAAAAAGCGCACAGTCGTCGATCGAACTGCTGGATGAGGCCTTCAAGACGCTGGGCAAAGGCCGGATCGCCAGCATCATTGGCCGTTACTTCGCCATGGACCGCGACAACCGCTGGGATCGCGTGTCCCAGGCCTACAACCTGATCGTTGACGGTAAGGGCGAATTCAATGCCCCCACCGCCCAACAAGGCCTGCAAGCCGCCTACGAGCGTGGCGAGAGCGACGAATTCGTCAAAGCCACCACCATCGGTGAGCCGGTCAAGGTCGAAGACGGCGACGCCGTGGTGTTCATGAACTTCCGCGCCGACCGCGCCCGTGAGCTGACCCGGGTATTCGTCGAAGACGATTTCAAGGATTTCGAGCGCGCGCGCCAGCCGAAACTGGCCGGTTTCGTCATGCTGACCCAATACGCCGCCAGCATTCCTGCACCGGCAGCCTTTGCGCCGGGCAGCCTGGAAAACGTGCTGGGCGACTATTTGGCGAAAAACGGCAAAACCCAGCTGCGCATCGCCGAAACCGAAAAATACGCTCACGTGACCTTCTTCTTCTCCGGCGGTCGCGAAGAACCGTTCCCGGGCGAAGAACGCATCCTGATCCCGTCGCCGAAAGTCGCTACTTATGACTTGCAGCCAGAAATGAGCGCACCGGAAGTCACCGACAGGATCGTCGACGCGATCGAAAACCAGCGCTATGACGTGATCGTGGTCAACTACGCCAACGGCGACATGGTCGGCCATAGCGGCGTGTTCGATGCTGCGGTCAAAGCCGTCGAGTGCCTGGACCTGTGCGTTGGCCGCATCGTCGATGCCCTGGAAAAAGTCGGCGGCGAAGCACTGATCACCGCCGACCACGGCAACGTCGAGCAAATGTCCGACGAAACTACCGGCCAGGCGCACACCGCTCACACCACGGAACCAGTACCGTTCATCTACGTCGGTAAACGCAACCTCAAGGTTCGCGAAGGCGGTGTACTGGCGGATGTGGCACCGACCATGCTCATGCTGCTGGGCCTTGCGAAGCCTGCCGAAATGACGGGTACGTCGATTCTGGTGTGATCAAGGCTTTCAAACGCTGCTAAACCCTGTGGGAGCAGCCGGGCGACGTTCGTCTGCTCGCGATAGCAATCTGACACCAACTTCACAGTTGAATGTTAAGGCGCCATCCCGAGCAAACGAACGTCGCCCGGCTGCTCCCACATTGGTTTTCGGCGTTTTTCAGTCCAGTTATCACACAGCCAGAAATGGACGTTTTTTTTACAGTCTTGGCCGGGCATACTAGGCTGTCTTTTTTCCCCTGGTGTCGCCCGCCTCTATGCTCCGCGCCCTGATTGCCCTTGCCCTGACCTGCCTGCTCCATCCGGCGTTTGCCGATGAACGCGCGCAAACCCAGCAACAGTTGGACGCCACGCGTCAGGATATTGCCGAGCTGAAAAAGCTGCTGGGCAAGTTGCAGGAAGAAAAGTCCGGCGTGCAAAAGGACCTCAAAGGCACCGAGACCGAGATGGGCAAGCTCGAGAAGCAGGTCGATGCCCTGCAAAAAGAGCTGAAGAAAAGCGAATCCGAGATACAGCGACTCGATGGTGAGAAAAAAAAACTCCAGAGCGCGCGCATTGAACAGCAACGACTGATCGCCATTCAGGCCCGCGCGGCCTATCAGAACGGCCGCCAGGAGTACCTGAAGCTGCTGCTCAACCAGCAGAACCCGGAAAAATTCGCCCGTACCCTCACCTATTACGACTACCTGAGCCAGGCACGCCTGGAGCAGTTGAAGAATTTCAACGAAACCCTGCGCCAGCTGGCCAATGTCGAGAAGGACATCGCCCTGCAACAAGCCCAGTTGCTGGTGCAGAAAAGCAGCCTCGACAGCCAGCGCGACGAGCTCGACAAAGTCCGCAAGGAGCGTCAGCAAGTCCTGGCCAAGCTTAACGATGACGTGAAAGCCCGCGACCAGAAGCTGCAAGCCCGCGAGCAGGATCAGGCCGATCTGTCTAAAGTACTCAAAACCATCGAGGAAACCCTGGCGCGCCAGGCCCGTGAGGCAGAAGAAGCGCGACAAAAAGCGCTGATCGCCCAGCAGGAAGCCGAAAAAAAGCGTTTACGTGAGGCTCAGGCCCGGGCTGAAGCCCCTACTGATGCCCCACGCAAGCCCGCCAAGTCGACACCCGGCGCACTGGTTTCAAGTGCAGGCGAGTCCTTCGGCGGGCCCTTTGCTTCAGCCCGCGGAAAACTTCCGTGGCCTGTCGATGGTCGATTGCTTGCGCGTTTCGGTGAAACCCGTGGTGACGATGCCCGAACCAAGTGGGACGGCGTGATGATCAGCGCCTCTGCAGGCAGCCAGGTGCATGCCGTACACGGCGGTCGCGTGGTGTTCGCCGACTGGTTGCGCGGCGCCGGTTTGCTGGTGATCCTCGACCACGGCAATGGTTTTTTGAGTTTGTACGGCCACAACCAGACGCTGCTTAAAGCGGCCGGTGACGTGGTCAAGGCCGGTGAGTCCATCTCCACTGTCGGTAACAGTGGTGGCCAGGACACACCTGCACTGTATTTCGCTATTCGTCAGCAGGGTCACCCGAGTGATCCAGCACAATGGTGCCGCGCGCAAGGATAGGCGTTGAGTCACCTACATTAGGAGTTCGTTCGACATGCTGCATTTGTCCCGCCTCAATTCGCTGGCCCTGACGATCGCTCTGGTGATCGGTGCGCCATTGGCGTTTGCCGCTCAACCTGCCCCGGCGGTTGCGCCTGCGGGCACTGCCGCGACCACCAAGGCGCCACTGCCGCTGGAAGAGCTGCGCACCTTTGCCGAGGTCATGGACCGGATCAAGGCGGCCTATGTCGAACCGGTTGACGACAAGACCCTGCTGGAAAATGCCATCAAGGGCATGCTCAGCAACCTCGACCCGCACTCCGCCTACCTCGGCCCGGAAGACTTTGCCGAGCTGCAGGAAAGCACCAGCGGCGAATTCGGCGGCCTGGGTATCGAAGTCGGCGCCGAAGACGGTTTCATCAAAGTCGTTTCGCCAATCGATGACACGCCAGCCTCCAAGGCCGGCATCCAGGCCGGCGACTTCATCGTCAAGATCAACGGCCAGCCAACCCGCGGCCAGAGCATGACCGAAGCCGTGGACAAGATGCGCGGCAAGATCGGCGAGAAGATCACCCTGACTCTGGTGCGCGACGGTGGTGCACCGTTCGACGTGACGCTGACCCGCGCGACCATCCAGGTCAAGAGCGTGAAGAGCCAGTTGCTGGATTCGGGTTACGCCTACATCCGCATCACCCAGTTCCAGGTCAAGACCGGCGAAGAGGTCTCCAAGGCCCTGGCCAAGTTGCGCAAGGACAACGGCAAGAAGCTCAGCGGCATCGTGCTTGATCTGCGCAACAACCCGGGCGGCGTGCTGCAAGCGGCGGTCGAAGTGGTCGACCACTTCATCACCAAAGGCCTGATCGTTTACACCAAGGGCCGCATCGCCAACTCCGAACTGCGCTTCTCTGCCACCGGCAAGGACGAAAGCGAAGCGGTGCCAATGGTCGTGCTGATCAACGGCGGCAGCGCCTCGGCCTCGGAAATTGTCGCCGGCGCCTTGCAAGATCAAAAACGCGCCGTGGTCATGGGCACCACCAGTTTCGGTAAAGGCTCGGTGCAAACTGTGCTGCCACTGAACAACGACCGTGCGTTGAAGATCACCACTGCGTTGTACTTCACACCGAACGGGCGCTCGATCCAGGCCCAGGGCATCGTTCCGGACATCGAAGTGCGCAAGGCCAAGATCACCAACGAGCAGGACGGCGAATACTTCAAGGAAGCCGATCTGCAAGGTCACCTGGGCAATGGCAACGGCGGCGCCGACAAGCCAACCAAATCCAGCGGCAAAGCCAAACCGATGCCACAGGACGACGATTACCAATTGGCCCAGGCCCTGAGCCTGCTCAAAGGCCTGAGCATCACCCGCGGCCACTGAGATGCGTTTGCGGGTCATCCTCAGCCTGCTGTGTTGTCTGGCGGGTGCTGCTCACGCGGCGCCTGCCGAGACGGCGGCGCCACACAAGGCCTACCTGAGCCTGATCATCGATGACCTCGGGCAAAACCTGCCGCGCGACCGCCGCGTGCTGGCGCTGCCCGGACCGGTGACCACGGCAATCATGCCCGACACTCCCCACGCTGCCGAATTTGCCCGCGAGGCCCACCGCGCCGGCAAGATCGTCATACTGCACATGCCCATGGACCCGGCCACCGGCCCGTTCGCCTGGCATCCCGAACTCCCCACCGAAGAGCTGGAAAAACGCCTGAACGCGGCGTTCAACGCCGTGCCCTATACCAGCGGTATCAACAACCACATGGGCAGCCGCATGACCGCCCAGCAACCGGCCATGACCTGGCTGATGGCCGAGCTGCAACGTCGGCACAAGTTCTTTGTCGACAGCCGTACCAGCGCCCAGACAGTCGCTGCCGCCGAAGCGCAGAAGATCGGTTTGGCGAGTGTTTCGCGCGATGTGTTTCTCGATGACGAGCGCACCGAGGGCGCAATCTTCACTCAGCTACAGACCGCCATCAGCCTGGCCCACAAGCAAGGCTCTGCGGTGATGATCGGTCACCCTTATCCACAAACCCTGGCAGTGCTTGAGCGCGAACTACCCAAGCTCAAGGCCCAGGGCATCGACTGGATCGATATCAAGTTGATGATCAGCGTACGCAGCAACAAGGCGATGGTTGGGCACGGGAAGGATGGGGTTTACCGGTAATTCGCCACACCGCAAAACCACTGTGGGAGCGAGCCTGCTCGCGATAGCGGCCTGACAGTCAACAGAGATGTTGAATGTGGAAGCCTCATCGCGAGCAGGCTCGCTCCCACATGGGTATTGTGCTGGGTTTATTCCCGGTGCCGGCCTTTAGAGATACCGCGCCATGATGTCGTCCACCACGCCTTCCTGGCGCAACTGATCCAGCGCGGCCTGAAGCCTGGCGACGATTTCGTCGGATACGTCTTTGTTCAGCGCCAGATAAAGTTGGGCACTGTTGAAACGCAGCACGGTCTTCAGGCCCGTCACACCGTCCTGCCGAGCCAGGTAACGGCCAGCAGGATCTCCCGTCGCCCAAAGGTCGATCTGGCCATTGACCAGTTTCTTTGCATTGTCCTGATCGCGCAGCACCACGATCGGTTTCAGACCCTGCTTGGCCAACGTTTCGGCGATCGCATCACCCTTGTAGGCGCCGATCTTGTACTTGCGCGCCTGCGCCTGCGCCAGCGACTCGAGGGTGATCTTGCTGTCAGCCTTGGCCAGCATGATCCAGTCGTCCGGACCAATCGGGCCGACCCATTTGAAGAGTTTCTCGCGGTCCGGCAGTCGCGCCATGACGAACACGCCATACCCGGGGTTCTCCAGGGCGAGTTTGTAGATTCGCTCCCAAGGAAAACGCAGTGTCAGGCTGTAAGTGATTTCGGCGCGCTTGAACATCTCACGGACGATGTCCACGGCGATGCCATCGATGTTGTCTTCCTGAGCGAAGTTCTTGCCGTTCTTCGCCATGTTGTACGGCGGGAAGTTTTCCGTCAGCAGCACCAGATCGGGGCCGGTTTTTTCTGCAGCACGTGCAGCGCCAGCCAGTAGTAACGAGGCGCTGGCGAGTACCAGGAGAAGACGTTTGAGCATGACGGTTTACCGGAATCCATGGCGTGCCCAAGCTTGCCCTGAGCCCGCCATGCTGTCCACTGGCCTTTATCGGACGCAGATACCGCGTTGCGCCATGTAGGCCTTGGCTTCCGGTACGGTGTATTCGCCGAAGTGGAAAATACTCGCTGCCAGCACCGCACTGGCGTGGCCTTCAAGAATGCCGTCAGCCAGATGCTGCAAATTGCCGACGCCGCCCGAGGCGATCACCGGGATCCCCAGCGCATCGCTGATGGCACGCGTGACACCCAGGTCAAAGCCGTTTTTCATTCCATCCTGGTCCATGCTGGTCAGCAGGATTTCGCCGGCACCCAGACCTTCCATCTTCTTCGCCCACTCCACCGCATCCAGCCCGGTAGGTTTGCGACCGCCGTGGGTGAAGATCTCCCAGCGCGGGGTTTCGCCCGGCAGTGAAACCTTCTTGGCGTCGATGGCGACAACGATGCATTGCGAGCCGAAATGCTGTGCTGCTTCGCCGACAAACTCTGGATTGAACACCGCCGCGGTGTTGATCGAGACCTTGTCTGCACCGGCATTGAGCAGGTTGCGGATGTCTTGCACAGTGCGCACGCCACCGCCGACGGTCAGCGGGATGAACACCTGGCTGGCCATGCGTTCGACGGTATGCAACGTGGTATCGCGGCCATCGACGCTGGCGGTGATGTCGAGAAAGGTAATCTCGTCGGCACCCTGCTCGTCGTAGCGACGGGCGATTTCCACCGGATCGCCGGCGTCACGGATGTTCTCGAACTTCACACCTTTGACGACCCGGCCGTTATCCACGTCCAGGCAAGGAATGATGCGTTTGGCCAGCGCCATGGTAAGTCCTCAGCCTTTGTACGAATCGCAGAAAGCTTGCGCTTCAGCGACGTCGAGGGTGCCTTCGTAAATCGCCCGGCCGGTGATCGCGCCGATGATCCCCGGCGCCTTGGCGTCGAGCAGCGACTTGATGTCACCCAGGTTGTGAATACCGCCGGACGCAATCACCGGAATCCGCGTGGCAGCGGCCAGTGCTGCGGTGTACGACACGTTGCAGCCCTGCATCATGCCGTCTTTGGCGATGTCGGTATAAACGATCGCAGACACGCCGTCGGCTTCAAACTGCTTCGCCAGGTCGATGACCTGCACAGTGCTGATTTCAGCCCAGCCGTCGGTGGCGACAAAACCGTCTTTGGCATCCAGACCAACGATAACTTTGCCCGGGAAGGCGCGGCAGGCTTCGGCGACGAAGGCCGGATCCTTCACGGCTTTGGTGCCGATGATCACGTAGCTCACGCCCGCTTTCACGTAGTGTTCAATGGTTTCCAGCGAGCGGATACCACCGCCGATCTGAATCGGCAGGTTCGGGTAGCGCTTGGCGATCGCGGTGACCACTTCGCCGTTGACTGGCTGGCCTTCGAAGGCGCCGTTCAGGTCGACCAGATGCAGACGACGGCAACCGCCCTCCACCCACTTGGCAGCCATGCTCACCGGGTCATCGGAGAACACTGTGGAATCTTCCATGCGGCCCTGGCGCAGACGTACGCAGGCACCGTCTTTAAGATCGATAGCGGGAATAATCAGCATCTGGCAAACCTTTAAATTCGATTTTTCAGCGTTGCTCGGAAATCAGTTTTTCTCGAGCGCCCACAGGTCACTTTCGATGCTTTCGAACCTCTCTTTGAGGTGCGCCTGCACATCGAAAATCGCCCTGTTGTAATAGTGCGGAGCAATTTCACGGGTAAACAGCTCAAGAATTTCAGCCGCCTCGAACGAGCCCAGGTCAAGTTCGAAGCGGTCTTCCATGAAACGCTTGATCTTGCTGTTGGCCTCGTTCTCTTGCTCGGGTGTGAGCGTGAGGATCGGCGGCTTTTTCTTGACAGCCATTACCAGCGACCGTCCCACGCAGCGAAGTTCTGCAGCAATTGCAGGCCATGGGTATGGCTCTTCTCCGGGTGGAACTGCACAGCGAAACGCGAACCTTCGGCCAGCGCTGCGGCGAAATCGACACCGTAGTGACCACTGCCCACGACCTGCCGCGGATTGCCGGCGGCGATGTAGTAGCTGTGCACGAAGTAGAAACGCGCCAGGTCCGGGATGTTGTGCCACAGCGGATGACTCACCGTCTGCTTCACTTCGTTCCAGCCCATGTGCGGGACTTTCAGGTGTTCGCCATCTTCATGCAGACCTTTACCGAAGAATTTCACCTGGCCGGGAAACAGGCCGATGCAGTCGACGCCGTCGTTTTCTTCACTGCGTTCGAGCAAGGCTTGCATGCCCACGCAGATGCCGAGGAACGGACGGTCCTGGCTGACTTCACGCACCAGCGAGTCGAATCCCAGGCGACGGATCTCCGCCATGCAATCGCGAATCGCGCCCACACCGGGGAAAACCACCCGGTCGGCTTCGCGAATCACGCTGGCATCGCTCGTGATCAGCACCTTGCCGGCACCGACGTGCTCGAGGGCCTTGGCCACCGAGTGCAGGTTGCCCATGCCGTAATCGATAACCGCGACCGTCTGCATTACAGCACGCCCTTGGTCGAAGGCATTTGCCCGGCCATGCGCTCATCCAGCTCGACGGCCATGCGCAATGCGCGACCGAAAGCCTTGAACACGGTTTCGATCTGGTGGTGGGTGTTGTGCCCACGCAGATTGTCGATGTGCAAGCTGACGTTGGCGTGGTTGACGAAGCCCTGGAAAAATTCCTGGAACAGGTCGACATCGAAGCCGCCGACAGTGGCGCGGGTATACGGTACGTGCATCTGCAGGCCAGGACGGCCGGAGAAGTCGATCACCACGCGCGACAGCGCTTCATCGAGCGGCACGTAGGCGTGACCGTAACGACGGATGCCCTTTTTGTCGCCGATGGCTTTGGTGAAGGCCTGACCCAGCGTGATACCGACGTCTTCCACCGTGTGGTGGTCGTCGATATGCAGGTCACCCTTGCACTCGATATCCAGGTCGATCAGCCCGTGACGGGCGATCTGGTCCAGCATGTGCTCAAGGAAGGGAACACCGATATCAAATCGGGCCTTTCCGGTGCCATCCAGGTTGATCGAGGCTTTGATCTGGGTTTCCAGAGTGTCGCGCTCGACTGACGCCTTACGTTCGGCCATCACCAGCTCCGCAAAATCATTGGGCGAAAAAGGCAACCATTATAGGGGCGCGGACGCCAAACAGAAACACGCGAGGTGATATCCCTGACGGGCTGAACCCAATGCCGCCGGGGCTATACATGTCAGTACAAGCCAGCAAACCCAGAATCTGTGTATACGCAGATCCAATGTGGGAGCGAGCCTGCTCGCGATAGCGGCCTGACAATCAACAGAGATGTTGAATGTGGAGGCCTCATCGCGAGCAGGCTCGCTCCCACAGGGGTATTGCGTTTGTTAGTGGAACAGGACGGCTGTCTTCTGCAACGTCACCCAAACGCCCCACGCCAGCGGAATGCCCACCACCAGCCATGCAGCAACGGCCAATGGCACGCTGCCCGAGGAAGCTTTCCACTCCAGCACAGTCGTGCTGTTCGCACCTCTGTCGTGACCCAGCGCCTGTTCGGCGGCCAGTTCGGCATCGGTCATGAAGTATTTATCCGCCACCGGGCGCACCAACAGGTTGCAGAGGAAACCCAGCACCAGCAGGCCCGCGAGGATGTACAGGGTAATGTCATACGCAGCCGCGCGTTCGACGCCGATGCTCAACTGGTACTCACGCAGATAGTTCACCAACACCGGGCCGAGCACGCCGGCAGCGGCCCAGGCGGTCAGCAGGCGACCGTGGATCGCACCGACCATCTGCGTACCGAACAGATCCGCCAGGTACGCCGGAACCGTCGCAAAACCACCGCCGTACATCGACAGAATGATGCAGAACGCCGCCACAAACAGCGCGATGTTGCCCAGATGGCCGAGGTTCGGGATCAACGCATACAGGGCAAAACCCAGGGCGAAGAACACGAAGTAGGTGTTTTTACGCCCCAGGTAGTCGGAGAACGACGCCCAGAAGAACCGTCCACCGATGTTGAACAGACTCAGCAAGCCAGTGAAACCGGCAGCGATTGCCGCGATCGACGCCAATTGCGAGGCGTCCAACTGACCGAAGGTCAGGTCATTGCCGAGCAATTTACCGGCGAATACTTCCTGCAACAGCGGCGACGCCATGCCGAGGATGCCGATACCCGCCGATACGTTCAGGCACAGCACCAGCCACACCAGACGGAACTGCGGGGTTTTCCACGCAACGTTAACGTGCACGTGACGGTGAGTGATCATCGCGTTCGCGGCTTTTTTCGCCGGTGCGGTCCAGCCCTCGGGCTTCCAGCCGGTTGGCGGAACGCGGTACGACAGCGCACCGCCGATCATGAACACGAAGTAGATCGCAGCCATCACCAGGAAGCTCTGCCACACGCCGACGCCAGCCGGCGAAGCGAAATGGCCCATCAGCGCTGCTGCCAGCGGAGCACCGACCATCGCACCACCGCCGAAGCCCATGATCGCCATGCCGGTCGCCATGCCGCGCTTGTCCGGGAACCACTTGATCAACGTCGAGACCGGAGAGATGTAGCCCAGCCCCAGGCCAATCCCGCCGATGACGCCGGAGCCGATCCACATCAGCCAGATCTGGTGGGTATACACCCCAAGCGCGGAAATCAGCAGACCGCCGCACCAGCACAACGCCGAAACAACACCGGCCTTGCGTGGCCCGGCATGTTCCAGCCAGCCACCCCAGATCGCTGCCGAGCAGCCGAGGAAGATGAAGAACAGGGTGTAGATCCAGCCGAGCATCGAAATCGGCCAGTCACACTGGGACGAGAAAATCTGTGCGATGAAGCTCATGTCGGGTGCGCAAGCCAGCGGCGCAGTCACGCCGAGGGCTTTGGACAGCGGCAGCCAGAACACCGAAAAACCGTAGGCCATGCCGATGCACAGGTGGATGGCCAACGCGGCCGGTGGAACCAGCCAACGGTTGAAACCGGGCTTGGCGATGATCCGCTCCTTGGACAGGAACGCTGACTGGGCGGGAATAATACCCGCCTCGGTACTCGTGCTCATTTGTGTTTCCCCCAATTATTAGTATGGTTCGCCAGACACTCTTTACCCTCGGCCTTGTTGCACGCAGGCATGACCGTTTTATCGAGTAGAGCTCCGTTCGGGCGCGACGACAGGTCGCAGAAGGACCGACGAACGGACAAAGATTACCATTTGCCCGTGACAGAAAAACCAAACTGATATCACCCTTTGTGTGACATCTGTTCCGATCACACGCTAAAAAGCCGTTTCACCCGTTGACCGGCGATATCCGAACCACCCTTTCACAGGAAACCCTATGCCCATCGTCGTCGAATCGCTGAGCGAACCCAGCTATCAGGATCAGCAGGATCTGCAGAAGATCTACCACGACGCCCCACATTGGCTGCTGGCTCCGTTCAACGATCAGGCGCAGCTGATTGAACACAGCCTGCGCGACGGCTCGCTGATCGCCGGACGCTTCAATGACCGACTGCTTGGCGCGGCACGCCTGCACCGGCAGCAGGACATCTGGCAGCTATCCCATTTGTGCGTGCGAAAAATCACCCGGCGCCGTGGCGTGGCTGAGCGCCTGGTCAGCGAAGCGCAAAAAATGGCCGAGCTCGCGGGGGCCAAATTGCACTTGCAGGCCCCGGCCGGGCACCTCGAAGCCCAGGCACTGGCTGCCAAGCTCAAATTGCCGCTGGATCAGCTCTAGAGCGATCACCGACCAGTCGTCAGTTTCGGGGCGCTATACTCCGTGGCTAAATTTCGACATTGACTCATTACAAGGACTCGCCCATGAAAGCGTTCGGCAAAATCCTGGGATTGGTGCTTCTCGGGTTGTTGCTGATCATTGTGGCGCTGGGCTTTGCCCTGACCCACTTCTTCGATCCCAACGACTACAAAGACGAGATCCGCCAAATTGCCCGCGACAAGGCCCACATCGAGCTGACGCTCAATGGCGATATCGGCTGGAGCCTGTTCCCCTGGCTTGGCCTTGAGCTGCACGATGCCGGCGTCGCGACCCTGGCCAATCCGACCCAGCCGTTTGCCGACCTGCAAATGCTTGGCCTGTCCGTGCGGGTGCTGCCGTTGCTGCGCCGCGAAGTGCAGATGAGTGATGTCCGCGTCGAGGGCCTGAACCTGCGCCTCAACCGCGACAAGAATGGCCACGGTAACTGGGAAGACATCGGCAAGGTCCCGCCTGTCGCCGCCAAGGCTGATGCGCCGGCTACCGGCAGCACCAGCGAGCCGGTCGCCGAAATACCCGCCACTCCGGAAAAACCGGCCCAACCGATTCGTCTCGACATCGACAGCCTGACCGTGAACAACGCCCGGGTTGAATACAACGATGAGCGAACCGGCAAGCAGTTCAGCGCCGAAAGCATCCAGCTGAGCACCGGCCCGGTGCACGACGCAACCAACATTCAGGTCAAGCTGACCGCGTTCCTGGCCAGCAACCAGCCGGACGTGCGGGTGCGCACCGAACTCAGCGGCGAGCTGCGTTTTGAACGCGCCCTCCAGCGCTACCAGTTCGAAGACATGAAACTGGCAGGCGAAATCTCCGGCGAACCGCTCCAAGGCAAGATCGTGACCTATGCGGCTCAAGGCCAACTGTTGCTGGATAAAGCAGCGAATGTCGCCGAATGGACCGGTATCAAGATCTCTGCCAACCAGTTGCGCGCGCTCGGTGAACTGAAAGTCAACGACCTGGACAAAACCCCGCAAATCAGCGGCGGTGTGTCGATTGCCCAATTCGACCTGGCGAAGTTTGTCGACAGCATCGGCCAGAAACTCCCTGCCATGGCCGAGGGCAGCCTGAGCAAAGTCGAGCTGGTCAGTCGTCTGGCCGGCACCCCGAGCAGTGTGGTGCTGGACGATCTCAACCTGAAAGTCGACGACAGCAGCTTCAGCGGGCGTATCGCCATCGAGGATTTCGCCAAGCAATCGTTGCGCGTGCAGCTCAAGGGCGACACCTTCAACGCTGATCGCTACCTGCCGCCAAAATCCGCCGAAGCCAACAGCGCTGCGGTGGCTCGTCAGTCGGAAGTCAGCAGCACCGAGACCAACGCACTGGCCGGCGCCGGCAGCACACCACTGCCGAACGCCCCTACCAAAGGCGCCTGGAGCAACGACAAACTGATTCCGTCGGAACGCCTGAGCAAACTGGATCTGGACGCCGACCTGACCTTCGGCCAGCTGACCCTCGACAAGCTGTCGATCCAGAATGCCGCACTGAAAGCCACCGGCCAGGGCGGCCTGCTGACCCTGGAAAACCTGCGTGGCGATCTCTACAACGGCAACTTCGCCGCCAAGGGCACGCTGGATGTACGCCAACCTGTGCCATCGCTGAGCATGCAAACGCAGATCAGCAAAGTCCCGGTGGAGAACATTCTCGAAAGCCAGGGGAAAAAACCGCCAGTCAAAGGCCTGGTCACGCTCAACAGCAACCTGACCGCCAGCGGCAACAGCCAGAAAGCACTGATCGACAGCCTCAATGGCACGGCCAGTTTTGTGCTCAATAACGGCGTGCTGCTCAACGCCAACCTTGAGCAACAGCTGTGCAAAGGCATCGCCACCCTGAACCACAAAACCCTCAGTGGCGAACCGCATGGCAAGGACACCCCCTTCCAGGAACTCAAGGGCAACCTGACGTTGCGCAATGGCGTGGCCAGCAATCCGGACCTGAAAGTCCGTATCCCGGGCATGACCGTCAACGGTAACGGTGACGTCGACCTGCGTGTACTGGGCATGGATTACCGCATCGGCATCATCGTCGAAGGTGACAAGAGCGACATGCCGGACCCGGCCTGCCAGGTCAACGAGCGTTACGCTGGCATCGAGTGGCCATTGCGCTGCCGTGGCCCGCTGGAGCTCGGTGCCAAGGCCTGCCGCCTGGACAACGAGCGTCTCGGCCAGGTTGCGGGCAAGTTGGCGGGCGACAAGCTCGGCGAAAAAATCGATGAGAAACTTGGCGATAAAGTCAGTCCGGAACTGAAAAACGCCCTCAAGGGGTTGTTCAAGCGATGAAAGCCGAGCAGTTCTCAACCGCAGTGCTGGACTGGTACGACCGCCACGGCCGCCACGACCTGCCCTGGCAACAGGGCATCACCCCGTATCGGGTGTGGGTCTCCGAAATCATGCTGCAGCAAACTCAGGTCAGCACCGTACTGAACTACTTCGACCGGTTCATGGCGTCGTTGCCAACAGTCGAAGCCCTGGCCGCTGCGCCAGAAGATGAAGTGCTGCACCTGTGGACCGGACTGGGTTACTACACCCGCGCCCGCAACCTGCAAAAAACCGCGAAGATCGTCGTTGCCGAGTACGGCGGCGAGTTTCCCCGGGATGTCGAAAAGCTCACTGACTTGCCGGGCATCGGCCTGTCCACTGCGGGCGCCATCGCCAGCCTGAGCATGGGCCTGCGCGCGCCGATCCTCGACGGCAACGTCAAACGGGTGCTTGCGCGCTTTACCGCGCAAGAGGGCTACCCTGGCGAACCCAAGGTTGCCAAGCAGCTGTGGGCCAACGCTGAGCGCTTCACGCCTTACGATCGGGTCAACGCCTACACCCAGGCGATGATGGACCTGGGCGCTACGCTCTGCACCCGCAGCAAGCCAAGTTGCCTGCTGTGTCCGCTGGAAAAGGGCTGTGAGGCGCACATGCTCGGCCTGGAAACCCGCTACCCGATCCCCAAACCGCGTAAAACCGTGCCACAGAAGCGCACGCTGATGCCGATGCTCGCCAACCGCGACGGCGCCATTCTGCTTTACCGGCGCCCTTCCACGGGCTTGTGGGGCGGTTTGTGGAGCCTGCCGGAACTCGACGACCTCGGCGATCTGGAACACCTGGCATCGCAACACTCGCTGGAACTGGGCAAGCACGTTGAACTGCCGAGCCTGGTGCACACCTTCAGCCATTTCCAACTGGCTATCGAACCCTGGCTGGTCCAGGTCCAGGAGGCCGGCCATCACGTGGCCGAGGCCGACTGGCTCTGGTATAACCTCGCCACCCCGCCGCGCCTGGGCCTTGCCGCCCCGGTAAAAAAACTGCTGAAGCGCGCGGCCGATGTATTGAACGCAGGAGAGTCATCATGACCCGCACCATCATGTGCCGCAAGTACAAAGAACAATTGCCAGGCCTGGAGCGCGCCCCGTTCCCGGGCGCCAAAGGTCAGGATATTTTTGACCACGTCTCGGCCAAGGCCTGGGCCGACTGGCAAAAACACCAAACCCTGCTGATCAACGAAAAACGCCTGAACATGATGAACGCCGAAGACCGCAAATATCTTCAGGGCGAGATGGACAAGTACTTCTCCGGCGAGGAATACGCCAAGGCCGAAGGCTACGTTCCACCTGCCGAGTAATCCCGTGAAAATGGGGGTTGGATCGTAAGCGACGGTAATAATTAAATATTTTTTGAAAACTTGCTTGACGACCCCCTGAAAAACCCGTTTAATGCGCCCCGTTGCCCAGATAGCTCAGTCGGTAGAGCAGGGGATTGAAAATCCCCGTGTCGGCGGTTCGATTCCGTCTCTGGGCACCACATTCAGCTTTCATGTGGTGTCAGCATCACGTGAAAGCCCAACAAAAAACCCGCCTCGTGCGGGTTTTTTGTTGTCTGCGTTTTTTTGATTGACCTGCAATCCTTGCGGTCAGCTTGCATCAGCCCAATGGATGTTCAGCGTACGAACTCCACCACCGCTGAGGTCAACCGCGTAACGTAATTCGCGGCCATTACGCTCCGTCACGACGACGTACTTACCTGCGGGCAACCGAGTCAAAACAATCGGGCCCGCCTGGTCCAGCGACAGCACTTCATGACCTTTCGGCCCCTGAATGGCTACCTTGACGTCAGGCACGTACTCATTGGACGGTCCAGTGGAAAAAGTCATGTGCAAGTTATAGCCACCCATCCGCTGGATTGCGCACGACTCATCCTGACCGATACCACCGGACATGAAGTTAACGCCGTTCTGTTGTTGCTGTTCCAGCTGCACACCCTGCGGGTCAATCGGGTCACGACAGACCTCCGCCTGAACACTGGAAATAGGCAAGCCAGCGAGCCCGAGCAGAGCAACGCCTGATAGCGCGAGTAAACGCAAGGATCTCATGATGACGACTCCCGGACCCGTTACGGATCCAACGAATGCGATGCCACCCATGAAGCCGATGCCATAAAACGGTGACACCCAGTGCTATCCCCAACATCACAGCTCAAACCGAAAACCGGTAAGAATACTGCTTACATTTTTATGACTTCCCGCTCGGATCCTTCGTTTAGATCAATTGGTTGTGAAAGCCGGCGCCGATACGACTACCAGTTGTCAGCCAATTCACCCACCAAGCCGCTATCGCGAACCACCGAGCAATCGCTCCTTGGGAAATTCACCGACCTGCGCTTCAATAGCACCCTCCCCCTTGCTCCTGAACTAAGGATCGAAGCCCATGGCATCGGCGAACAAGCAGCACAAAAGAACCCAACGCGCGAAAGCCAAGGCCAAACAAAATCGCGTGCAGCGCGCCAGTGCTCCGGTCGAACTGGATCCGAACGATGAGCGTATCGACTTTGAGTCGGTGGACCTGACCGAGCTGTTCATAAAAATGCGCGATGCCGAAAAGACCAGCCAACAAGCGCTGTGCACGGTTTTCCTGGAAGACCCGCTGCTCGAAATCGTGTTTGAACAGGAAGGCGAAGAAGGCGCCACCGATTTCATCCTCGCGGCACTGATCGAGTATCGCCAGTGGTCGACCGAAGCGGACGAAGCCAAGGCCCTCGCCTGGATCGAAAGCCCGCAGTTCCAGGCGGACTACGTGGCCGCCTCCGAGGCACTGGTGAAATCGCCACGGTAATTTCTGCGAACCGAAAGAACGGCTGCTGTCAGTGATGACAATGGCCGTTTTTTTATGGCGCGCTAGCACCGGGAAATACCAGCAGATTGTTACCCCGCAATATGACGTCTATCGTTGGCAGCAAACCGCGCTCAGGTCTGCATCCAATGACTCTGTCGAACACACCGTCAAAGGCACCGTCGTCGCCAGCCCGGATTGAATTGCCGCTGCCAACCACCGGCCCCAGCGAATCATTCAAAGAGCCAGCCGCCGATGGCTTTGTCCTCGGCGGTTTTGCCTGGCGCCATTCCCTTCAGAATCCCAATCGCCCGGTGGTGATCATCAACGCGGCAACTTCGGTGCGCTGCCGGCATTACTTTCGATTCGCCGATTACCTGTTTGCCAACGGTTTCGATGTCATGGTTTACGATTACCGCGGCATCGGCGAATCCCGGCCTGACTCATTACGCGGATTCAAGGCGTCCTGGTCGGACTGGGGCGCGCTGGATTTCGAAGCCATGCTGCAACGCGCGACGCGGGAATTTCCAGGCCAACCGATTGACGTAGTCGCTCATAGCTTCGGTGGCTGCGCGGCAGGGTTGGCCGCTTCTGCAGAGGTGATCCGGCGCTTGGTCACCGTTGGCGCGCAGTTCGCCTACTGGCGGGACTATGCCTCGGCCAGCCGCTGGCGGATGTTCATCAAGTGGCATCTGTTCATGCCGCTGATGACGAAATTCTACGGTTACTTTCCCGGCAAACGTCTCGGCTGGCTCGAAGATACGCCCGCTGGCGTCGTCCACGACTGGAGCACCCCGACCGCCCGTTACGAAGAGCGGCCCAGTGGCCGTGTAATCGCCGCAAAAGCCCAAGGCCTGCCCTTCGCCGCCGTCACCGCGCAAACCCTGGCTATCAGCCTTAGCGACGATCCGTACGGTACGGTTTCTGCCATCGAGCGCTTGCTCGGCTACTTCGAAGCCAGTTGCAACACGCACCTGCGAATCGCCCCAGAAGACATCGGCGAAGTGGAGGTCGGACATTTCGCCTTTTTTCGCAGCCCGTACCAAGCCACACTATGGCCCATTGCGTTGTCCTGGCTACAGAACGGCGAATTGCATCCCGACACGCCAGGACGGTTGGTACCGCGCAGCGTACCCACCTGACTGCGCTCTCCCACACGAATACGGAACGAAGTAGATGGCCGCCACGAACAAGCAACAGAAACGCGCCAAACGCGCCAAGATCAAAGCCAAGCAGATTCGCATCAGCGGCAGAAAGCCCATCGCCATGCATGACGACCCGAACGCGCCAGCTGAGCAGATGCCTGAGTACACCCTGGCGATGTTCAGCAAAATGCGTGAGGCCGAGACCATTGGCCGCAACGATATGCTGCTGACCCTGCTGTCGAACCTCAGCGAAATCATCAACGACCATCCAGAATTGCTGGACATGGAAAACGCCGAGAACGAAGCCATGGCCGCCACTCACCTGGCCGCCGACATGCTGATCGACTACCGCATGTGGACCGATGGCATGGACCGTGAAGCCGCCCAGGCCTGGCTGACAGACCCGCAGTTCATCACCGACTTCGGCAATGCGCTGGACACCTACCGCGAGTCGCTGGAAGAGCCAGAGGCAAAAGCCGAATAACTCGCCCCTGAAGCTTGCGAAAACAAAAACGGCCGCTGTCATTCCTGACAGCGGCCGTTTCTTTTTAACGTTCATCACCCTATCGAAGAGCTGGCGCTACCCTTCATCAGCCCCAGCGTATATCCCGTTGACATATCCCCGCCACAACCTATTCTTGGGCTCTAAGCGCACCAAACGCGGAGGACACCCCAATGGAACAGACCACCCTTTTCATGAGCAATCGAAGTCAGGCCGTCCGCTTGCCCAAAGCCGTGGCAATGCCTGAAGACGTCAAGCGCGTCAATGTTGTAGCCATTGGCCGCGCTCGCATCATCACGCCGGCCGATGAAGCCTGGGATAGCTGGTTCGATGGCGATAACGTCACTGCCGATTTTATGGCCGACCGCGAGCAGCCGGCCGATCAGGAGCGCGAGTCGTTCTGATGATCAAATACATGCTCGATACCAACATCTGCATTTTTACCATCAAAAATAAACCACAGGTCGTACGCGAAGCGTTCAATCGCCATCACGGCCAGCTGTGTATCAGCGCAGTCACGTTGATGGAATTGATTTACGGTGCTGAAAAATCGGTGGCGCCGGAAAAGAACCTCGCCGTCATCGAAGGTTTTGCAGCTCGTCTTGAAGTCCTGCCCTTCGACTACGAAGCCGCTGCCCACACCGGAATGATTCGCTCGGAACTTGCAAAAGCCGGGACGCCGATAGGCCCTTACGATCATATGATTGCGGGTCACGCGCGCTCACAAGGGTTCATTGTGGTGACGAATAATCTTCGGGAATTTGAGCGTGTTCCCGGATTGCGCGTAGAGGATTGGATACACCTCGATTGAACTCGGCATCAGAAACAAAAACGGCCGCTGTCATTCCTGACAGCGGCCGTTTTCATTACGAAGCGTGAATCAGCTCAACACGACCGCGCCACGCTGTTCCAGCTTGCGACGGCGAGCTACGAACAAACCAGCCGCCACCACCAAAAGGCTCAACAGCCCCGTGGCAAGGATTTCCACGCGATGGGCATCCTGAAACAGCATGATGGTCAGGGCCGCCACGATGAATACGATCACCGCGTAGGTCAGGCCCGGGAACAGCCACATGCTGAAGGCGATTTTTTCGCCGCGGGCCATGCGCTGTTTGCGCATGCGCAGTTGCGAAATCGCGATCACCAGGTACACCAACAGCGCAATAGCGCCGGAGCTGGCCAGCAGGAATTCGAACACTGCAGCCGGGGCCACATAGTTGGCGAACACCGCAAGGAACGCCGCACAGGTCGACAACATAACGGCCCAGTACGGCGTGCCGCTCTTGTTGGTGCGCTGGGAAACGGCCGGTGCATCACCACGCTTGCCCAGGGAGAACATCATGCGGGATGCGGTGTACAGCGCCGAGTTCAGGCAACTGGTCACAGCAACCAGCACCACGAGGTCGACGATCAGCTTGGCGTTCGGGATGCCCATGCGCTCAAGCACGGTCTGATAGGAACCGACGCTGGCCAGAACCGGGTCGTTCCATGGCACCAGCGCCACGACGATGAAGATCGATACGAGGTAGAACAAGCCAATCCGCCAGATCACCGAATTGGTGGCCTTGGAGATTTGCTGGCCCGGATTCTTCGACTCCGCGGCCGCGATGGTGACGATCTCGGTGCCCATGAAGGAAAACATCGTGGTCAGGATGGCGCCCAGTACCGCGCCCATGCCGTTTGGCAAGAAGCCCTGGGTGTCGAACAGGTGCGAAACGCCGCTGACCTGACTGCCTGGCAAGTAGCCGAAGATCGCCATGATACCGAGGACAATGAAACCGATGATCGCCAGGACTTTGATCAGAGCGAACCAGAATTCGAACTCACCGTAGTTCTTCACGCTGAACAGGTTGGTCACTGTCAGCAGCAACGTGATGATCAGGGTAAATGCCCAGATGGCCACGTTAGGGAACCAGGCATGCAGGATAGTCGCGGCGGCGTTGGCCTCCAGCGGGATTACCAGAACCCAGAACCACCAGTAGAGCCAGCCGATGGTGAAACCGGCCCAGTGACCGATAGCGCGATCGGCGTAGGTCGAGAAAGAGCCCGTGTCCGGAGAAGCAACGGCCATTTCGCCAAGCATGCGCATGACCAGCACGACCAGCATACCGGCAGCAGCGTAGGCCAGCAGCACGGCAGGGCCGGCGGCAGCGATGGCGTGACCCGAGCCAACGAACAGGCCGGCGCCGATAACACCGGCAATCGACAGCATGGTCACATGGCGCGGTTTGAGCCCCTGTTCGAGGCCATTAGAGCTTTGGGTGCTGCTCATTGAAACTACCTTTGTAAGGAAAAGCGATTGCCTCCATCCCGCTTGGCGTCCTTCTCGTAAAAAGAATCCAACAGGGCGTTCCTTATTCTGCACGCAATAATTGCGCCAAAATGTTTCACTCCGCCGGTTTACGCGGGCTGTACGGCGACTGAGCAGTCATCGCAAGCCATTGAAATTAATGGCACTTCGCCAGAGCGTTACCCTGCCACCCACTTCACAAACGAATTCACGCACCAGAAACACACCAGAAAAACGGCTCACGCACAATAAAAGTGCAGATCGGGAACGTTTGTCCGGTTAGCGCTTCCAACACCCGGCCAAAGCTGGCACCATCGCGCCTTTTTTTACGCGACACCCACACAGACATGGCTTCAAACGGGGCATCGGTTGTTGATGGCGCGACAGTCTGCTGCGCTGATGCGACAACCCGTCACGCACTGCCCGTCTACGCCCCGTGGGGCTGTTGGCCGCCATTCGACCGCCATGCTAGCTTGGCGCCTCGCCAGGAATGCCCGGCCAACAGCAGGAGCACAACAGACACAATGAGGACCGCACATGGCTGAGGCCACGCCCGCGCTTGAAATCCGCAACTTGCACAAACGCTACGGGACGCTTGAGGTGCTCAAGGGCGTCTCGCTGACCGCACGCGACGGCGATGTGATCTCGATCCTGGGTTCCTCCGGTTCCGGCAAGTCCACGTTCCTGCGCTGCATCAACCTGCTCGAAAACCCGCATCAAGGCCAGATTCTGGTGGCCGGCGAAGAGCTCAAGCTCAAGCCTTCGAAAAACGGCGAACTGGTCGCCGCCGACGGCAAGCAGATCAATCGCCTGCGCAGCGAAATCGGTTTTGTATTTCAAAACTTTAACCTGTGGCCACACATGAGCGTGCTCGACAACATCATCGAAGCGCCGCGCCGCGTCCTCGGGCAAAGCAAGGCCGAGGCCATCGAAGTGGCGGAAGCCTTGCTGGCCAAGGTCGGCATCGCCGACAAACGCCACGCCTACCCGGCAGAACTTTCCGGTGGCCAGCAGCAACGTGCCGCCATCGCCCGCACATTGGCGATGCAACCCAAAGTCATTCTGTTTGATGAGCCGACTTCCGCGCTTGACCCGGAAATGGTTCAGGAAGTACTAAATGTGATCCGCGCCCTCGCCGAAGAAGGTCGCACCATGCTGTTGGTCACCCACGAAATGGGCTTCGCCCGTCAGGTGTCCAGTGAAGTGGTGTTCCTTCACCAAGGGCTCATAGAAGAGCAAGGATCGCCCCAGCAGGTGTTCGAAAACCCGCTTTCGGCGCGCTGCAAACAATTCATGTCCAGCAACCGCTAACGGAGCTACCTACATGCAGACTTACAAAAAACTCCTCCTGGCCGCGGCCGCAACACTGGTGTTTTCGGCCAATGCAATGGCCGCCGAAAAACTGAAAATGGGCATCGAAGCGGCTTACCCACCGTTCAACAATAAAGATGCCAGCGGCCAGGTGGTCGGCTTCGACAAAGACATCGGCGACGCCCTGTGCGCCAAGATGCGGGTCGAATGCGAAGTCGTTACCTCCGACTGGGACGGCATCATTCCGGCACTGAACGCCAAAAAGTTCGATTTCCTGATTTCCTCGCTGTCGATCACAGACGATCGCAAGCAGGCCGTTGATTTCACCGACCCGTACTACTCGAACAAACTGCAGTTCATTGCACCGAAGAACGTCGACCTGAAAACCGACAAGGACTCGCTCAAAGGCAAGATCATCGGCACTCAGCGCGCCACCCTGGCCGGCACCTGGCTTGAGGACAACTACGGCAACGACGTCACCATCAAGCTGTATGACACTCAGGAAAACGCCTACCTGGACCTGACCTCCGGTCGCGTCGATGCGATCCTCGCCGACAAGTACGCCAACTACGACTGGCTGAAAAGCGACGCTGGCAAAAACTACGAATTCAAAGGCGAACCGGTTGTATCCAGCGACAAAATCGGGATTGCCGTGCGCAAGGGTCAGGACGAACTGCGTAACAAGTTGAATGCTGCGCTGAAAGAAATCGTCGCGGATGGCACCTACAAAAAGATCAACGACAAGTACTTCCCGTTCAGCATCTATTGATTCTGACTGGCCTGACCGGCGCCGTACTCTGACGGGGCCGGTCCTTGGCAATGCCTGCGGCAACTTGAATAGAAATCCATGACTATCGACCTCTACGGATTCGGCCCGGCGCTCGCCGCTGGCGCGCTGATGACCGTCAAACTGGCCCTCTCGGCATTGTGCCTGGGACTGGTGCTCGGCCTGCTCGGTGCCTTGGCCAAGACTTCCCCGTACAAGCCGTTGCAATGGCTTGGCGGCACTTACTCGACCCTGGTTCGCGGTATCCCGGAATTGCTCTGGGTGCTGTTGATCTACTTTGGCACGGTCAACCTGATGCGTGCCTTGGGCGAGTTTTTCGGCAACCCCGATCTCGCGCTCAATGCCTTCGCCGCTGGCGTGATCGCCCTCGGCCTGTGCTTCGGCGCCTATGCCACCGAAGTTTTTCGCGGGGCGATTCTGGCGATCCCCAAGGGTCACCGTGAAGCCGGTGTTGCGCTGGGTCTTTCGAAATTCCGGATCTTTACCAGGCTGATCATGCCGCAGATGTGGCGCATCGCCCTGCCGGGCCTGGGCAACCTGTTCATGATCCTGATGAAGGACACCGCGCTGGTGTCGGTGATCGGCCTGGAAGAAATCATGCGTCATGCGCAAAACGGCGTGACCATGACCAAACAACCGTTCACCTTCTACATGGTCGCGGCCTTCATGTACCTGGGCCTGACGATTCTGGCCATGACCGGCATGCACCTGCTGGAAAAACGCGCCGCTCGCGGCTTCGCAAGGAGCACGCAATGAACTGGGAAGTCATCATCAAGTGGCTGCCGAAACTGGCACAGGGCGCGACCCTGACCCTGGAATTGGTGGCCATCGCCGTCGTCCTCGGTTTGCTGCTGGCGATTCCGCTGGGCATCGCCCGCTCGTCGCGCCTGTGGTACGTGCGCGCACTGCCTTACGCGTACATTTTCTTCTTCCGTGGCACGCCGTTGCTGGTGCAGCTGTTCCTGGTCTATTACGGCCTGGCGCAGTTCGATGCCGTCCGCGCGAGCGCGATGTGGCCGTACCTGCGCGATCCGTTCTGGTGCGCCACCGCCACCATGACCCTGCATACCGCGGCCTACATCGCCGAGATCCTGCGCGGGGCGATCCAGGCCATCCCGAAAGGCGAGATCGAAGCCGCCCGGGCGTTGGGCATGTCGCGACCCAAAGCGCTGTTCTACATCATGCTCCCGCGTGCCGCGCGCATCGGCCTGCCGGCCTACAGCAATGAAGTGATCCTGATGCTCAAGGCCAGCGCTTTGGCCAGCACCGTGACCTTGCTGGAACTGACCGGCATGGCCCGCACCATCATTGCCCGGACCTACCTGCCCGTGGAGATCTTCTTCGCGGCCGGCATGTTCTACCTGTTGATGGCCTACATCCTGGTGCGTGGTTTCAAGCTGCTGGAGCGCTGGTTGCGCGTCGATGCCTGCCAGGGACGCTGATCGGCCAGTGCTTGCGGGCGAGCAGTTGCTCGCCCGTTTCAAGGCGCTGGACGGGTTCCTGACCAAACACCAGGTACTCTGGCGACCGAGGCCGTTTACCCATCTGCAACTGCCGTGGGAAACGACCTATCCAGAATTGGCGGATTGGCTAAGCCAGCGTTCGCTGGAAGACGCGGAAACCAGTCATAACCATCCTGAAGACCTTCAGGCGCCTGCACCTTTTCCAGGACTGGCCGCACAGGCCATCACCCTCAGCGCTGTAGGCAACCTTCCCGTTCATTCGACCGAGCCTGCGACCCGACGGCTGAACGTCGACGTGCCCGGGCGCAAATGGCAGCAGATCGAAGCCTTCGCCGGTTGCCTGCAATTTGCCGCAAAACCCCGGCACTGGCTGGACTGGTGCTCGGGCAAAGGTCATTTGGGACGACGCCTGCTGCAAGCTGGCCAACAGCTGACTTGCCTGGAATATGACCCGGCGCTGATCGCCAGCGGTCAAGCGCTGAGCCAACACCATCACCTTGCGGTCAACCATCTTCAACAAGATGTGATGGCAGCCGATGCGGCGGCGCGTCTGAACGCCGATCAGACACCGGTCGCCCTGCACGCTTGCGGCGATCTGCATGTACGGCTGATGCAACTGGCCAGCGCGGCCGGCTGCAAACAACTGGCCATTGCGCCCTGCTGTTACAACCGCATCAGCGCTCGCCAGTATCAGCCGCTGTCCGACGCAGCAAAAGGCTCTGGCCTACAGCTTTCCCTCGACGATCTGGCCCTGCCGCTGAGTGAAACCGTCACCGCCGGTGCCCGCGTCCGACGTCAACGCGACACGTCCATGGCCCGCCGACTGGCTTTCGACCTGTTGCAACGGCAACTGCGCGGTTGTGACGACTACCTGCCCACACCGTCACTACCCAGCGCCTGGCTGGATAAACCCTTCGCCGATTACTGCCGCGACCTGGCGGCGCTGAAAGACTTATCCACAGTCCCTGCGCAGGATTGGGTGGCGCTGGAAGCCGCTGGTTGGGAACGCCTGGCCCGGGTGCGCAATCTTGAGCTGCTGCGCGGTTTGTTCCGCCGCCCGCTGGAGCTGTGGCTGGTACTCGACCGAGCACTGTTTCTCGAAGAACAGGGTTATTCGGTGCGCCTGGGATTGTTCTGCGAAACCCCACTGACACCGCGCAATCTGATGCTGCTCGCCGAGCGTCGGTAACCCCTTCATTTCGATCAACAGCCTGTGGATAAGTCTGTTGATGAAACTTGACAAAAGCCTTTGGATCCATGGCTTATAGGCCAAAAAAGCGCTTGGTCATTTTTTGTTCACATTAAAAAACAGGCGAAAAAACAGCCAGTTGCGATTTATTGAGAACTGCTCCACAAAATAAGCCGTAAACACAGCGAATCCATCCCCCGCTGTGCATAAGCATTAATCCGAAAGGTCATAACCAACCTCCGCTATCTGAACTATCGTTGCGAGGCGCCAGAACTCTCTGGCACTCAGGACAGCAAGGAGCTGGGACACAATGACCACACTGAAAAGTGCACAGGAAGCCGTCGATACCGTCGCCAACCAGGCCATTCTCGCGGCCATTCAACAAACCTTCGCCGTTGGCGGGGCGATCATCAACAACGCTACCGGCGAAGTCATCGCAGCACTTCACAACAACGTGTTAATGCCTTTTCCGGGGAAAGGCACCACCTACTTCCTCCCCCATGACCCGACCGCCCATGGCGAGCGACAACTGGTGGACTGGTACTACGCAAATGCGGAATCGCTGAAGCTTGCGCCGCCCAACAAACTGACCATCGTGACCACGCTGGACCCTTGTGCCATGTGTGCCGGCGCTTTGCTCACGGCTGGATTCAACGTCGCTGTGAGTGCGATCGATGACTACGCGGGGGTTAACTACAACAGCCAGTTCAACTTCCCGTCATTGCCGCCGCACATTCGTCAGCAGGCGCAAAAAACCTGGGGCTATTACGCGGTCGCCGCGCCTGTCGGCCGTGCTTATCAAGGCTCAATGAGCCCGGTGTTTGGTGGCCAGACCATCGACTCGGCGGCGTACTACCTCACCAGCTCGATCTTCTCTGCCAGCGTCAACACCGTGCGCGAGGCGAGCAACAACAGCGGTCTTGAGCCTTCGAAACTGAAAAACCCGGCCACATTGCCGGCGAACAGTCCGGTACGCCAGGCATTGATCAAAGTGAGTCCGTACGCCTTGACGGTCACCTCCAGCAACCCGCGCGACCCTGGTGCGGAACTGGCACCGCCGCTGCTGAAAACCGCCCAGCAAGCCAGTGTGTTCAACTCTGTGGCCTTGCTGGACCCCTTCGGCAACCTGCTGGTGTGCCTGGGCGGCGTGGAAAACCAGTCGCCGATTCGCACGGCATTCATGGAAACCACCCGCAGCTATGCAGTCATGCGCTGGACCCTGATGAACGACCCGGACCCGGCGGTACGTGCCCAGGCCGAGCAGTACCTGACGCACCCGAAATACGGCACCTTCGTGTTCCTCTACGCGCCGGACCCGGCCACCCCTCAAGCGGTGATGACCTTCGGCGCGTACGGTTCGACCATGGAAGGCCCCGTGCCGCAAAGCTACCCGTCGAACCTGCAATACGTATTGTTGCCAGGCAACACCACGGCCCAGGAGCTGTCGCAACTGGCCCAGAACCTGCCGCCGTTCTATACCCAAAGCGTGCAGGTGGCTCCCGCCCAAGTCCTGAGCCAGGCCTTGATCAACGCGGTTAAAAACGGCGTGTAACCGACTGACCTCATACGCAAGACCAGGCCCGCCGAACCATCGGCGGGCCTACCGTGAAAACGTCCCATTGGAACCCTGTCATTCGTCAACAAAAGCATCCTTGCGGGCGACACGTTTAGACCGCGCGACAACCGTAGACTGATCAAGACAAGCCCTGAAGCGCTCAAGCACACACAAGGCGAGAGCCTTGCCAAAGGCCTGCTGAAAAATAGTCAGTAATCAGGGGTTTACAGAACCTCGCCAATCGCTATAATCGTCGCCCAACACGCCGGTATAGCTCAGTTGGTAGAGCAACTGACTTGTAATCAGTAGGTCCCGGGTTCGACTCCTGGTGCCGGCACCATACAAAACGAAGCCCCTGCAGAAATGCAGGGGCTTTGTTGTTTCTGGCGTTTGGAAAAACCCGCGCTCCCGCCTAAGGCCCTTTACCAAGAAAAGGCGCGGTTTCCACTTCCAGCATCAGCAACACCATTTCGGTCAATTCGGCGTCGGACTTCTGTCCCGCATAAAGGTCATGCAGTGCCTTGGCGAAGGGAATACGCAGGTCCTGGTTTTCTTCGCTGTCGCTGTATTGCATGAGTTCGCTGATGGCGCGCATCACTGCCGCTTGCCACCGAGCGGTGGTCCTAAGACCATCGCCGGTGATTGCAATCAACTTATCCTCCGTCAGTTGGCGAAGGGCTGGTTCCCGCAACGGCTTATGCGGCTTTGGGTTGCGAGTGTTCTTTGACATACCGGACGATACTCAGCGTTTCCTGACGGAACTGCTCGTAGTCGATCTGCTGGGCGTTAATAAAGGTGCTGCCCATCATGGTCAGCGACCCCATAAAGCTGGCTTCGGAAATTTCCTCGTCGCTCGCGCCAAACAAGCGCGCGGCTTCGGTATGGAACAGGGCGCAATACTTACAACGAGTCGCCCCGGACACTGCCAGACCTATCAACTCCTTGTACTTGTTAGGAATCCTGGTTTCTGCCAGCCAGAAATCCCTGGCTACGACCCAGAATCCGTTCGCTGCACCTTCCGGCATCTGCTTGATCCACTCCGGTACCTGACCCAGGGTCTGCTCAATTTCCCGATAGGTATCACGAATGGCCATTTGGCACCTCCTTACCTCTCTGGAGACATCTGCACCAGAGGTACAACTTAGTTTAGTTCGCTGGCGGTCATACCAGAGCCGGCAGCAGGACAACTCCAGCAACGAATCCTTAAATATCGTAGAAACAACAGGATGGATTTAGACTTTTTTGGCGCAATGACGGACCACTAAATGCTTGGAGTTATCAAACAAAGCCCCCGCAGCAATGCGAGGGCTTTGTTGTTTTCGGGGTTTGGAAAAGCAGGTCTTAGTGACCCGCGCTCTGACCGCCATCGACGTGCAGGATTTCGCCGGTGACGAATCCAGCGGAGTCCAGATACACAACGGCCTGGGCGATGTCGCTGATCTCGCCCATGTGCCCGACCGGGTGCAAATTGCCCAGCGCTTGGTGGGTTTCTTCGGCGTGCATCGGCGTTTTGATGATGCCGGGGCTGACCGCGTTCACGCGAATGCCTCGTTTGGCGTACTCGATGGCCAGGGATTTGGTTGCGGCGTTGAGGCCACCTTTGGTCAACGATGCCAGTACCGACGGCACGCCGTCGATCGCGTGGTCTGTCAGGCTGGTGGTGATGTTGACGACGTGGCCGCGGCCTTGTTTTTCCATCTCGGCGATGGCGAGTTGGGTGATGTAGAAGAAGCCATTCAGGTTCACCGACAGCACAGCGGCGTAGTCTTCGTGGGTATAGGCGGTAAACGGCTTGGCGACGAAGATCCCGGCGTTGTTGACCAGGGTGTCGATACGGCCAAAACGTGCGATCGCTTCACGAATCACGCGCTCGGCAATCGCCGGGTCGCCGATGTCGCCCGCCACGGTGAGGATGTCCGGGTCGGTGGACGGTTTGATCGAACGCGAGGTGGCAACCACCCGGTAATCGAGATCACGGAAGGCCTTGACCATGCCTGCGCCGAGACCTTGGGATGCACCGGTAATAACAATGACTTTTTTCGAATTGCTCATGATGAACCTCTACAAAATAATGGAGTTTTAAACGTGATCAATCAGGCTTCAGCGGGGGCCTGCGCCATTTGCTTCAGCATCTGTTCGTAGTACTCGACCGATTGCGAACCGGACACCAGGTGACGACCGTTGAGGATCATGGCCGGTACCGAGTTGATGCCGTGATCGCGGTAAAACGCTTCCAGCTCACGCACCTCCGCGGCAAACGCTCCAGACGCCAGCACCTCACGCGCACGCGCCGCATCCAGAGCTGCTTCAGCCGCCAGGCGGACCAGCGTCTCGCGATCGCTCGGGTTCTGGCCGTCGCTGAAGTAAGCGCGCAGCAAGCCTTTCTTCAGTTCGATCTGCCCCCCTTCCTGCAATGCCCAGAACAACAGGCGGTGAGCATCAAAGGTGTTGTAGAAGTGGCTGCGTTTCTCCAGATCGAACGTGAAACCGATGGCTTGACCACGGGCGATCTGCATCGCTTTACCGGCCGCGATGTCCTCGGCGCTGCGCCCGTATTTGCGCATCAAGTGCTGGACCGCGTTCTCACCTTCAGCTGGCATGTCCGGGTTCAACTCAAAAGGCTTGAAGGTCAGCTCGACCGGAACTTCCCCAGCCAGACTCTCGATAGCTAGCTCCAGCGCCGTCACACCCAAGGCGCACCACGGGCACACCACATCAGAGATGAAATCGATGGTGACGGGCTGACTCATGACTGCCCCTCTGCCAGTTGCTTTCGGTACTGGGTGGTGGTGATCCCGGCATAGCCCCAGTTATCGGTGTCGACTTCTTCGATCACGATGTGGGTCAGGTCCGGGCGTTTGTTGAGGACCCGCTCCAGGGTTTCAGTGATTTCGGCGATCACCTGAGCTTTCTGCTCCGAGGTAACGCCATCGCGGGTAATGCGTACGCTGACAAAAGGCATGACGACTCTCCAGTGACCTTCCCTTCGGGATGATGGGCAGGTAGTGGAGATGACTGTATGGCGTTGCCTTGGTGGGATAAAGATGGGTTCGAGTACATCATTAGTGACGTGATGTAATCAATATGGGCAGGATATTGATGTACCTAAACCAGCTCTCCGCTCCTGAAAAATCCTGGAAGAGCATTGATTTTGAAACCGTCAGGCCGAGAAAGAACTTAATGTCGTGTCGGGGATTAATTGACCACTACACCCAACCGTTACAATTCCACATCAGCACAGCGTTGACGGCCTTCCCCGCCAACCTATAATGCACCCCAACACACCCGCCAAGCCTAGGTTGACCCCGTCAGCAAGCTCAAATCGTGCGGGTTTTTTTTGCCTGGAGAAAACTACATGAGGCCCTTTGACAAGCCGGCCCTCAGCGTAGAACAGCAATTGGAACTGCTAAAGCAACGAGGCTTGCACGTCGCTAACGACGACCGAGCCATGCGCTTCCTCGAAGTAGTCACGCTGTTTCGCCTGAGCCCCTACATGCGCCCGTTCCAAGAGCCGGGCTCCGAACACACCTTCAAGCCCGGTAGCCCCCTTAAAGCAGTCGTAGACATCTACCGCTTCGATGGCTCATTGCGGCGCATTACCATGGATGCCATCGAACGTGTCGAAGTCGCCGTGCGAGCAACTATTAGTAATCACATGTGCCCAAAATACGGGCCTGACTGGATAGCTGATGCATCAGTCTTCTCCTCGTCATACTCGCATCCCGAGCTATTACGCCCCCTGCGGGATCAACTGAATAAGGAGCGCAACAAACTCGGACGTGAAATTGATCGCATTGCGAAAGGTCGGCAGATCGATGGGCTCCAGCAACAGCGGATCGAAAACCGCAAGCGTGATAACTATTTCCGATACTACGGGGCGACTTATGCTCATCCTGAGCTACCGCCAGCTTGGGCGGTCCTGGAAGAGCTCAGCCTTGGGACGGTCTCTACCCTCTTCTATGCCATAGGCAAAAGTGCCGATAAGAAAGCAATCGCCGCCAGATTTGATCTGCCCTTTGATGTATTAGCCTCTTGGCTGCATACCCTGACTTTCATTCGAAACTGTTGCGCCCACCACTCACGGTTATGGAACCGAGAGCTCTCGATTCGGCCCTCCCTACCCAAAGAATGGGTCATCCCCAATGCTCCTGCCAGCCAGCCTCAGCCCAAGCAAAGGCTATATATCGTTTTGACGATTCTTGCCTATCTAACCGACTTGATCAGCCCCGACAGCCAGTGGAAGCCTCGTCTTGCCGAAATAATGGATCAGCAGAGGCCGGCAAACTTGAGACTCATGGGTTTTCAAAGTGATTGGAAACGTCAACAGCAATGGCGCCTGGAGTAATGAATCAGGCGACTGTGCCGCGCAGATGCAGGTCCACTCGAGCCTCGGCCAGTACTTCGCCACGCTTGCAGACTATCAGCCCGCACGCTAGGCTCCCGTCATCGCTGCAAATTCAGCGAACGGGTTTGGCGACCCGATTTACAATAGGCGCACAGGCGCCACCATTACGATTGCTGGCGTTTTTTTTCGCTCGTACTTTTCTGTTATGGCGGCTGTGCGCGGGAGACTTTCGGGTCTGCCGGGTTCCTATTGTCCCGGTTCGCCAACCTGCGTACAGCTGCCACCCATAATCGTTTGGCGACGGTTCGTGGCAGTTCCTCAACAATAGGAGCTAGACCATGTACAAGATCAGTCCGTCCAAATTCTGCGCCAGGCGACCTTCAAGGTCCCACTTTGCCTCCCCACATCTCGGAGGTGTCCAATGACTAACCCCCAAGACCTCAAAACCATCGGCCTCACGCCCTTCTCCATCCATTCCGACCAACCCCTCTTCCGCGTCAACAGTGGCGTCCCGATCCGCGAAGCCCTCTCCCACGTTTCCGACTTGCTCCACCTTTCCAAACTGCTGGCCGAAGACGCGGCGATGGAGCGCAATACGGACCGCTATGCTTGGGCATCGCACTATTTGCAGGAGATGAGTAAGGCGGTGATCGATGACGTGGTGAAAGTGCTGGGCGCGCCGGGTAATAACCGCAGCCAGTAACGTCGTGACCCGAACCTGATCCGCACGCAAGAAAAAAACCCGAATCATTCGGCAATGCTGTTCACTCAAGGAAGTCTGGAGGCCTGAGAAGTATCTGTGGCGAGGGAGCTTGCTCCCGCTGGACTGCGTAGCAGGCCCAATTCAGGGCCGCTTCGCGCCCCAGCGGGAGCAAGCTCCCTCGCCACAACTGCGGTTGTGCCTGAAACATCAGCTTAAGTGAACAGCATTGCCGAATCATTCGGGGCTTTTCGTGCGTGCGTCTCAGACCTCGCTGACTTCAAACACGAACGAGATCTCGCGGCTGCTGGCGCTCCAGACGTAGCGGATGGGCGTACGCACGCCAGTGGTTGTCATCAAGACTCCATTGTAAGGATCTCATCGTTAAACATCGGATACCGTTTCCTGGTTCTGATGACCACCGACGCATGGCTCGCCTTCAGGTTGACACATGCGTCATCTGTGGCAGAAAATCGACCCGAGAGCGCGAAACCGACTGCCTTCAGGTGGCGATAGTCGGCGTTAGGAACCCCGTTGATGGCCTGAAAATCAGCGCTCGGGTGAGACCTCTCCTCCCCTGCTTGAGGGAGCACAATATCAAGCAACCTCATCAAGAAAAGCAGCCTAATCAGGCTGCTTTTTTTTGTTTGGGGAATAGGTATCGCTGATAAACCAGCTCCCCATGTCGATGCTTGTTCAATGCCCTTTTATCGCAGTTCATGAAGTTCCAAAGAACGTGTCCATGCTCAACATGGATCACCACCAACATCTGGTACTTTGTGTCGTATGCGCCAATGAATGCGAGACGATAAGACCCGTCGCTGTAGGAGACTCGCCAAATTTCCAATGGACTTCGCGCCGTATCCACAGCAAATCGGGTGAAACGCTCTCGAGCATTTGGGCGTTTCAAATATCGTTATTCATTTTCATGGGGCGAAAAAAAGCCCCGAACCAGTCGGGGCTTTCTCATTTCGGCCTTGTATCAGGCCTCAACCACGCATCCGATCATCAGAAGATGTTGATCGGGTAATCCACGAACACACGGACTTCGTTGCCGCTGACGTTGTAGTCGCTGGATTTCTGCGACACACGCAGGACCGAGCTGCGCACTTTCACGCTCAGGTCTTTGGCCGGGCCGCTTTGGACCACGTACTTGAACTGGTTGAAGATTTCGCGCTCAGTACCGCCAGTGCTGGTGGCGGTGGTGATGTTGTCGCCACGCACGTACGCCACGTTGTAGGTCAGGCCTGGAACGCCGAAAGCGCCGAAGTCGAGGCCGTAGCCCAGCTGCCAGCTGCGTTCGTCTTCCGCGTTGAAGTCGGACCAGTAGGAGTTGGCGAGGTAGATGGTGTTGCCACCGTCGCCGACACGACCCTGTTCTTTCTGATAGCCGCCGTACGGGTAGCCGAGGTTGCTGTCACCGGTGCTGCGCTGGTGCGCGAGGGTGAACGAGTGCGGGCCGGTGACGAAGGTCGCTGCCAGGCTCCAGATTTTGTTGTCCTGGCCTTCGGTGTCATGTTCGAGGGCGTACGACTTGTCCAGCTTGGTCTGGTAGCCGTTGAAGTCCAGGGTCAGGGACTGATCGGTGGCCAGCGGGAACACGTAGTTCAGGTTCACGTACTGTTTCTTCAGAACGTCTTCTACATTGGACGCGTAGAACGCACCTTTGAATTGTTCAGTGAACTGGTAGCGACCGCCCAAGACGTTGATCGACTTCAGGCCACCGCTGTCACGACCTTCGGCGCTCTTGCGCGATTCGGCGGTGAAACGGCCAGCGTTCAGCTCCAGGCCTTTGATCTCCTTGGAGGTGATCAAAGTGCCGGTGTAGCTTTCAGGCAACAGACGGGCGTTGTCGTAGTTCAGCACCGGCAGCTCCGGCATCTGGTCGCCGTAGGTCAGCACGGTGTTGGACAGACGGAATTTTACCGCCGCGCCAGCCTTGGCCAAGTCATCGGCAGCTTCGCCGCTGTCGCCTTTCTTGAAGAAGTCGATACCGCCGGCGCCACTACGACCCTTGCCGCCATCGAGGCGCAGGGCGTACAGACCGAAAGCATCGACGCCGACGCCAACGGTGCCTTGGGTGAAGCCCGACGAGAAGGTGCCGATGGCAGCCTGGCCCCACTCGGCCTTGTCTGGGTTACCGTTCTTGTAATCGCGATTGATGTAGGCGTTGCGCAACAGCACTTTCAGGCTGCTGTCTTCAACAAAACCCTTGGACTCCGCCTGGTCGTTAGCCATGGCTTGAGTGGCGCTAAAAATCCCCAGAGCGATCAGACCGATCCGCTTGTTCAACATGTTATTTTCCTTATTACGGGTTGATACGCGCTGTGACCGCTGGCTGAAATGGCTGCTATTGCGCTCTTTTTTCACTCCAAAACAAAAGGCCCGCCCACGCAAAAGCGAGGCAGGCCTTTATTATTTTTTGGAGTCGTGGCGGTTGGCCACAGGCGTTGGGGCGAATCCTAGCCGCGCCCTTAACCATGTGTCAATTTCGTGAATCTTCTGTAATTAGGCGAAAATCGTCTAAGAACTTACTGGTCAGCGATCGCCAATTGCACCGTGTGGCTGTCCACAAACTGCTCGAAATGGGTGACTTTGCCGTTCGCCAGAGTCCACAAATGCGCGACTCGGGCGTTCATCGGACGGCCCGTGGCCTTGTAGATTCCGCTGTAGTTTCCATAGGCAAATACCTTGTCGCCCTGCGCGACATAGCTCTCGACCTTGAACTGAAAATTTTCCCATTCAGTGCCCAGACGTTTGAAGACATTCTCGACGATGGCGTCAAAACCGACGTAGGTCCCCGCGTAGGGAAACCCAGCCGCTTCAGTCCATTGCGCATCGGCGGCCAACGCTGCAGCAGTGTTGCGTACATTCTCCTGGGAGTTGGCACCTTCGTAGGTGCTTTTGATCAGGCTCAGGTTATCCATGGGTCGCTCCGCGTAGTCGATGAGATCAGTGAGCACAACCGTCCAGGCCACAGGCTTGAACCGGGGAAGTGGATTCGTTCGGTTGGGCGACGACCGATTGGCTCAACCAGGCCGCAAATGCTTCAGGCTTACCGAGCCATGGACTGATGTCGACCACGGTGAATTGACCGTCCTGTTCCAGCACCAATGTCGGGAAGCCCTGGCCACCAACCTGCGCCAACAGCGCGCGGCTTTTCTTGATGTGGTCTTGGGTTTCGTTCGCCAGTGCGTCCCTGAACTCGCGCTTGAAGGACTCAGCTTCCAGGCCAATCGATGCGGCGAGTTCCAGCAACACCGCTTAATCGGCAATCCGCCGACCTTCCACGTAGTGCGCGCCCTGCAAACGCCCCAGCAGTTCCAGCCCACGTCCGGCGAGTTGCTCAGCGGCCAGCACGGCAGCAATCGGTGGCGCGGAATCAAACACGGCAGTGTGATCGCGCAACAGGCCTTCGAAATACGCCTCACCAAATGGCTGCCCGGTGTACTCGGCGATACGTCGGTCGTGAGGCATCACGTAATCACGCAGTTGAGGTGAAACCGTCTGCCGGTTGGCGCCGGTCATCATGCCGCCGCCATGGGCGATCACCGGCAAAACAGCCTGCGCCGCTTGCACCAATGGTTTGGCGCCGTAGCACCAGCCGCACAGTGGATCGTAGATGTAATGAAGGGTTGCGGTAGACATGGAAAGCTCCAGCAAAGTCGTAGGAATTCGATGCCGGCAGACTATTCCTATGACGGAGAGGGAAAAACGCCGTAATGGCTTTTAGTCTGTTTCGCAGATCGGTCAAATGACCTGTTTGGGCCAAGGCAGGCTGGACCAAACCTGAACCCACTTTTCCAAGGGCAAAAAAAAGCGCTGCCATCCGGGCAGCGCTTTACCAATCCTTTGCTTTCTATCCTTCAATCACATCCCACAAGGCTTCAAGTTCTGCCTCACTGAATAAACCAGCGGGATAACGCTCGATCATCATCCTGCGCGGGTCAGGTTCTCTGACCTGTCGCGTTCCGTTGGATTTCAACCATTGCGCCAGCACCTGAAGCGATTCGCCATTCATTGCCAAGGGATGCGATGTCCGCTCGCTGACCATATTCATTTCCGGCGCTCTCTCCTGGTTCGTGAGCGGCTAACTTATCCAAGGTTTATGACAGAACAACGCGGTTCTACATTCCCGAGAATTGCTCTCGGACAGATACAAGAGCTATGCCAAAGTGCCTGACAGGCCGGCATGTGGATATAAAAAAACCCGCAGTCCATAGGAGCTGCGGGTTAGATAAGGGGTCACTCACATGAACCGGATAAAACACGGATCAATTCAGCGCCACTAGTTGTTACAACTTCACTCAACCTTTGTGCGGTGCCGGCTGTTGTTGGGTAAGGCAATGGATGTTACCGCCCCCCAGTAACAGTTCACGCCCCGGCACCATCACCACTTCGTGCTGCGGGAACAGGTTCTGGAGGATTTCCTTGGCTTGCGCGTCCAGCGGATCGTCAAAGCTCGGCGCAATGATGCCGCCGTTGACGATCAGGAAGTTCACGTAGGAACCGGCCAGGCGCACCGACGGGTTACGTTCCTGGGTACCGTCCACCGGGTCGACACCGGCGCACTCTTCCTCGGTCGCGTAAAGCGGCCCCGGAATCGGCATTTTGTGCACCTTAAATGGGCGGCCCTTGGCGTCCTTGGTGCTTTGCAGCACTTTCATTGCGGCCTGGCAACGCGGGTAGTTCGGATCCTGCGGATCGTCGGTCCAGGCCAATAGCACTTCACCGGGACGCACATAGCAGCAGAAGTTATCCACATGACCGTCGGTTTCGTCGTTGAACAAACCGTCCGGCAGCCAGATGATTTTATCCACAGCCAGTTGTGCACTCAGCACCGCTTCGATGTCGGCGCGGTTCAGGTGCGGATTGCGATTGCGATTCAACAGGCACTCTTCAGTGGTGATCAGCGTGCCTTCGCCGTCGACATGAATCGAACCGCCTTCGAGCACAAAACCCTCGGTACGGTAACGCGGGCTGCGCTCGATCTCGAGGATCTTGCCGGCCACTTGCGAGTCACGATTCCACGGCGAATACAGACCGCCATCAAAGCCACCCCAGGCGTTGAAGTCCCAGTCGACACCACGGACTTCGCCGCTGTTGTTGATGACGAAGGTCGGCCCGGTATCACGGACCCAAGCGTCGTCGCTGGACATCTCGACGAGGCGGATATTCGGCACATCCAGACGCGCCCGGGCGTTTTCGTACTGGGCCGCCGAGACAGCAACGGTCACCGGTTCAAAACGCGCGATGGCCTTGGCCACCGCAACATGAGCGGCTTGCGCCGGCTTGCCACCCAGACGCCAGTTGTCCGGACGCTCCGGCCAGACCATCCAGGTCTGGGTTTGGGGCGCCCATTCGGCAGGCATGTAAAAACCGTCAGCGCGGGGTGTGCTGTGCAAAGTAGTCATAGTGATCAGGACTCCAGGGAACCGTCGAGGGTTTTGATTGCGCCGTACAGGTTTGGACGACGGTCACGGAACGAACCCCAGGCGCTGCGGATGTGCTCCAGCTCGTCGAGGTCGAAGCTCTGAACCAATACGCCTTCTTCGGTTTCGTTGAGCTCCTGGACTTTCTCGCCGAACTGGTTGGCGATGAACGAGGAGCCGTAGAAGGTGATGTCGTAGCCGTCCTGCTCTTCATTGCCGATACGGTTGCTGGCGATCAGCGGCATCAGGTTGGCACCGGCATGGCCTTGCTGGACACGCTGCCAGTGGTCGCGGGACGAGATGGTCTTGTCGTGCGGTTCGCTGCCGATGGCGGTTGGGTAGAACAGGATTTCCGCGCCTTGCAACGCCATGCTGCGAGCGCACTCCGGGAACCACTGATCCCAGCAGATGCCCACGCCGATTTTCGCATAACGGGTGTTCCAGACTTTGAAGCCGGTGTCACCTGGGTTGAAGTAGTACTTTTCATGGTAGCCAGGGCCGTCCGGGATGTGGCTTTTACGATAAATCCCGAGGTTGCTGCCATCAGCATCAATGATCGCGATGCTGTTGAAACGTGCGCGACCTGCCAGTTCGAAGAAGCTGATCGGCAGCACGACTTGCAGTTCTTTGGCGACTTTCTGGAAGTGCTTGATGGCCACGTTGTCTTCAACTGAAGTGGCCAGCTGCAAGTAGTCCGGGTTCGGCTTCTGGCAGAAGTACGGGGTCTCGAACAATTCCTGGATCAGGATGATCTGTGCACCTTTGGCTGCGGCCTCACGGACCAGCTTCTCAGCGGTCTCGATGTTGGCTTCAAGGTCCCAGGAACAAGCCATCTGGGTAGCGGCGACGGTAACGATACGGCTCATGAATCATCTCCCGGGCGGGTGCAGAGGGTCGATTGTGGCATCGACCGATGACAGAAATGGGAACGGCCAGGCGCGGTGATCCACGCCGTGACGTTAGGCGACTTTATAACCGATAAAAATCGGCTTTAAAAGCAGAACAAATTCATTTCGTCAAAAATATCTTGAAAAAACCCGATAACAATCGAACTTAATGCAATCCCTGTGGGAGCGAGCCTGCTCGCGATAAGGCCGGTACATCCACTATCAATGTTGGCTGTCAGACCGCCATCGCGAGCAGGCTCGCTCCCACAAGGGGAGTGTGTTTAGAGGCCTTCGTCGAGCACCTTCGACAAGGTATCGACAAAGAAATCCACGCTGTGTCGCGTGGTCACCATCGGTGGTTTGATCTTGAGGATGTTCAGGTAATCGCCGGTCGGCTGCATGAAAATGCCCAACTCGCGCAGGCGGTCGCACAACGCCGTGGTTTCTTCCGTGGCCGGTTCCAGGGTTTCGCGGTTGCGAATCAGCTCCACGCCCAGATAGAAGCCAGAGCCATGCACCGCGCCCACCAAAGGATGGCGCTCGATCAACGCCTCAAGCCGCTCCTTGAAATACCCGCCAACGATCCGGGCGTTTTCCCACAGTTTCTCTTCCTTCATCACATCCAGCACTGCAATGCCGATGCGGCAACTGACCGGACTGCCGCCCGCCGACGAGAAGAAATAACCTTCGGCTTCCAGCGCCTCGGCGATTTCTCGTCGGGTGATGACCGCACCCAATGGCTGGCCGTTACCCATGCCCTTGGCCATGGTGATGATGTCCGGCACTACGCCCTGCTCTTCAAAGCCCCAGAAGAACTTGCCCATGCGGCCGTAACCGACCTGCACTTCGTCGGCGATGCACACGCCACCCTGCGCGCGAATCAGCGCATACACCTGTTTCAGGTAACCCGGTGGCAGCGAGATCCCACCGGCGTTGCCGTACACCGGCTCGCAGATAAAACCGGCCAGTTGTCGCTTCTGCTCGGCAATCTTCGCCAGGTTGTGTTCGACGCTGCGCACGTAATCCGGTGCGCTGTCGAGGCCACGGAACTCGCCACGATAGGTGTTCGGCGCCGTCACCGGGTGCACCCAGTCCGGACGGCTGCTGAGGGCCTTGGGGTTATCTGCAATTGAAGTCGACACCGCATCGGCGGCCACCGACCAGCCGTGATACGCCTCAAGCACGCTGAGCATGTCGCGACCGCCGCTGTAGGCCCACGCCAGGCGAATCGCCAGGTCATTGGCCTCGGTGCCGCTGTTGACCAGAAACACCCGATCCATCGAGTCCGGTGCCAGTGCCAGCAAGCGCTCGGAGAACTCGGCGATAGCCGCATAGTGGAAACGCGAGTTGGTATTGAGCAACGACCACTGACGGCTGGCTTCGGCCGCCATGCGCGGGTGACCGTGACCGAGCACCGCAACGTTGTTGAGCATGTCCAGATAGGAGCGGCCCTGCATGTCGATCAGGTGATTGCGCCAGCCCCGCTCGATGCGCGGTGGATCGACGTAATAGTGTTTTTGCGAACGGGCAAAACTTGCGTCGCGACGCGCCAGCAAAGTGTGCGGATCGAGTTCGACCTCAGCGTCACAAGCCAGTCCCAACAACGCCGCGGGCGATGGACACAACGCCTGCCAGGCAAGTGCGCGGGAGGGTGAGCAAAACAGCGGTGGATTCAGTTCTGCGCCACGGCTGAGCTGAACCCGCAACGCGCCGCCGACCTCGCCCAGCACCTGCCCTTTGACCACGGCCGCACCGGTATGCAGTGAGGGTTTTACACCCCACAGGCGCACGCTCAATTGTGCGCTGTCCAGTTGCACGCGGCCGTCAGCGCTCAGGTGCACGACACCGGCAAAGGGCGCTTCAACCGTTGTGCCCAGCGGCACCTGCAAGTCAACGTGCAGCGGGCACGTGTCCGGCTCGACGGCGCTGTCCGGACGCGTCTGCGATAAACGGTATTGCCCGTAACGACTGGCCGCCAAACCATGGGCTGCCGCCGCTTCGACCAGTAGACGTTGATCGATGCCGTCCTGCTCCCAATTGCCCGCTTCGAAATGCGGGCTCAAGACACCGAGGTCGATCAAGGCAAACTCGCGGCCCACCAGGCTTGGCAGCAATGGCGCAAACCCTTGGCTGGCAATCGCCGGCAACGACTGGCCGACCGCCGTCAGAATCGCCGCTTCCATCAGTTCAAACGGCACCGAGGTCGCAACGCAGAAGATCTCCCACTCGTGGTTCAGATTATCGCGGCTGTACTGATTCTGCGGATCGATGCTGACCTGTTGCTCACCGCTGAGCACCAGCACCGCCGCCCGCGCGACGATCAGCGGCCACAGCGCCTGCAACTCTTCATGCGTCAGTGGATTGACCGCATGGTAAGCCTGCACCGCCGGCAAAATGCACAGCGGATCGCCGTCGGCATGGTGCAGCAGTGCGGCGCAGGTCACCGACAGATCGGTAATGCGCCAGGTACGGATCAGATCGCCAAAATCGATGACGCCCTGCAACTGCCAGCGACGTTGCCGGTCCCGTTTCCAGACCACGTTGTCATCCGTGATGTCCATATGAATCGCCTGCACCGGCAACTTCGCCGCCAGTGGCTGCAAACGCCGCTCGGCCTGTTGCGCGGCCTCGGCGATCAATGCTCGCTGCCGCTCATCGCGGATCACCGGAAGCAGGTGATTGATCAACGCATTGGCGTGTCGGGCGTCCCACTGCAAGGTTCGCTCAAGCCCCGGATGCTCGAACCCGGCCAGCGCCAGGTCCATTTCGCCACAGAGTTGGCCGAGGCCGGCAACCAGATCATGGCCAAGGTGCTTGAGGTGGGTCAGCGATTGACCCTCGATGTAATCGAGCAAACGCACATGCAGTGCTTGCCCGGCGAGTTCCAGGGTCAGCAGGTCCTCGCCGTTTTTCGCCGGAATCACCCGTGGCACATGCAAACCCGGCTGCGCGCCCAGGTGCTTGAGGGCCGCGTGCTGGGCGTGCAGCTCCAGCGCCGCGTAGTCACCCCGGCAGATTTTCAAGACGAAACGGCCCTGGTCGCTGTCGAGCCGGTAGTTGAGATCCTGCTGGCTGCCCAGCGACTGCAACGTCCCGCTCAGGCCGTAGTGCTCACCCAACAGCTCCAGCGCTTGCTGCACGGTGACTTGCGGACTGGGCAGACTGGCACGATGAATCAACGTGGCGAGCAACATACAACGACCCCTGGAATTTTTATAAGGCGTCTATATCGCCACTGCTGACCGCGATACGCAACCCCCTTATACCGGTCAGTGATGGATAACGGCGGGGGCTTTCACGCCACGCCACACAGCGGTGAACTTTCCCACGAGGCGTGTCGAACCCGAGGAATGTTCGGCGCGTTCTCACCTCCCTAGGCTGCCTCCCATGGACAGGGAAGCCCGCCGCACATGCCAGAACGCTCATACCCGCTGACGTACAAAGAACAGCTGCGCCGCCGTATTTTGCAGCCGCCGCCATCACCCAACCTGTATCCGCCGATTGCCGATTTGCCGGTGAATCGACCCGCTGCCCCCGCCCCCAACAAACCGCTGGGCTGCGTTTTCGCAAAATCCTGCAAGTTACCAGACGGCATTATCAATTACGCCAATCCGTCCGGTTTCGTGCCGTTGGATTCGTTGAAGGATTACGGAAATTTTGCCCTGCTGGGTGGGCGAGAGACCGACAGCTCTGGCGCCGTTCCGCTGAAGAAAATCAGTGGCGGTGCATTGCCAATCGGCCTTGGTGGCCTCGCTCTGGCCGGGTCATCGGTCAGCAGTGTCACCGCAGTCGGCGGCACTGTTGCTGCCGGCTTGCTAACCGGTCTGGTCGCCCTGCTCTGGCCCTCCGAACTGGGCGACAGCGCCCTCTATAGCGAAGAGCAACTGCGCTCGCTTGAACAAGCCAATTCCCGGGTGCGCCTGCGCATCGAACAACAAGCTGACGGCACCCTCAAGGGTTACGGCTTCTACACCGGCAACAACGCCGAATGGCAACGGATTCCGGTCATTCAGTTCCAGACACGCGAAGCCCGACAGGTCGCCGTATTCGGCGAAGGTCTGGAACTGATCTGGACCCCAGCCATCGACCCCGCCGACACCCTCGGCATCCCGGCACTGGAGGCCGCCCCGCAAGCCCCCACCCTTTGGGTCTATCCGCCCACCGAGGCGAGCAACAGCATTCTGGTGAACCCGATTTATCCACCGGAGTATCAGGATTTCATCCTGGTATTCCCGGCGGACTCGGGGGTGCGGCCGCTTTATGTGATGGTGAATGCGCCTACGAGGAGGGCTCTCAATCCCGATCACGATTACATCGAGGCACCCACAACAGAGGAGATAACCGGCATTCCGGGGCTTAGGCAAATTCGAGGCAAGACACCTCGACAAGGAGGTGGCGGTGTTCGAGATCGATGGATCGATAGTAAAGGGAGAAAAATCTACGAATGGGACTACTGCCATGGAGAGCTTGAAAAATACCAAGCCAGCGATGGCAGTCACTTGGGCGCGTTTTGTCACATAACAGGCGAGCAGCTGAAACCAGCGGATAAACGCCGAAACATCAAGAAATTTCTGAGAGATAGAACAATGGGACTAAAAGTCAGAATTCATTGGTTCAACAAGCTGACCGAATTCGAGGAAGGTAAGGAGTACTCAGCCGACCTGGAAGAAGATGGCTCTGTGATCGAGGCTATCGGCTTACCTTTGGATGGGACAATCAATCATGGGTTATTTGACGTTGTTCCAGCTTGGGTACCTATTCTCCAGCCCTATTTCGGGCATCGAATAGATTTGAACGCCTACCTCTACCAAGTCGGTTTTTCTTACCGCGAGCGCTGGTAAAAACAGATAGAAGTTTGAATCCAGATATTAGTATTTCGTAGTGGGAGCATGGCACGTTCCCGCAAACCCCCCCCCCCCCCCCCCCGCCGCTCAACAAAACCTCATAAAAACAAAAATCCGATCACCCCACTCTTGTGCGCGCCCCCTCCTGCCGACAAGCTATGATCCATACGCTTAACTGTTCGACGGAAAAGGCTACTCCACATGCGCATTCTCATCACCGGCGGTGCCGGCTTCATCGGCTCGGCGCTGGTTCGCCACCTGATCCGCCACACTGAACATGAAGTGCTCAATCTGGACAAGCTGACCTACGCTGGCAACCTCGAGTCGTTGAGCAGCATTGCCACCAACACCCGTTATGAGTTCGTGCAGGCCGATATCGTTGATCAGGCCACTGTCAGCGCGATACTGGTGCGGTTCCAGCCGCAGGCGATCATGCACCTGGCGGCCGAGTCCCATGTCGACCGCTCCATCGACGGCCCATCGGACTTCATCCAGACCAACATTGTCGGTACCTACCGCCTGCTGGAAGCCGCCCGTGCCTACTGGAACGGCCTGGCCGAGCCTGAGAAAAGCGCCTTTCGCTTTCACCACATTTCGACCGACGAGGTGTATGGCGACCTGCATGGCGTCGACGACCTGTTCACCGAAACCACACCCTATGCGCCGAGCTCGCCGTACTCTGCCAGCAAGGCTGCGTCCGACCATCTGGTCCGTGCCTGGCAGCGTACCTACGGTTTGCCGGTGCTGCTGACCAACTGCTCGAACAATTACGGGCCGTTCCACTTCCCCGAGAAACTCATCCCACTGGTGATCCTCAACGCCCTCGCCGGGAAGCCTCTGCCGGTGTACGGCAATGGCCTGCAAGTGCGTGACTGGCTGTTCGTCGAGGATCATGCCCGCGCGCTGCTCACCGTGGTGACCAACGGTGTAGTCGGTGAGACCTACAACATCGGCGGCCACAACGAACAGAAAAACATCGACGTGGTCCGCAGCATCTGCAACCTGCTGGAAGAGTTGGCGCCGCAAAAACCTGAAGGCGTCGCGCACTTCGCCGACCTGATCACGTTCGTCACCGACCGTCCCGGCCATGACCAGCGCTACGCCATCGATGCCAGCAAAATCGAACGCGAGCTGGGCTGGGTGCCCGAAGAAACTTTCGCCAGTGGCCTGCGTAAAACCGTGCAGTGGTACCTCGATAACCTAGATTGGTGCCAACGAGTCCAGGACGGTAGTTATCAAGGTGAACGTCTGGGCAACAGCGACTTCAAAGACCTGATCGCCTGAACGCGGCATCTCTCGCGCCGACCGCTGCTTTGAGTAAGAATGTCGTCCATCACCACAAATTCACGATTGCTGGAGAAACCCCATGAATGTAGTCACCACCGACCTGCCCGGTGTTCTGATCATCGAACCGAAGGTATTTGGTGACGAGCGCGGCTTCTTTTACGAAAGCTTCAACGCCAAGGCTTTTGAGGCCGCAACTGGTCTGAATACAACGTTCGTGCAGGACAACCATTCCCGCTCGCAAAAAGGTGTGTTGCGTGGCTTGCATTACCAACTGGAAAATACCCAGGGAAAACTGGTGCGTGTCATCGCCGGTGAAGTGCTCGACGTGGCAGTGGACATCCGTCGCAGTTCGCCTCACTTTGGACAGTCGGTCGCCGTACGCCTGTCGGCTGAAAACAACCGTCAACTCTGGGTACCGGAAGGTTTCGCCCACGGCTTTGTAGTGCTGAGTGACTTCGCCGAGTTCCTCTACAAAACCACCGACTACTACACCCCATCGGCCGAGCGCTGCATTCGCTGGGATGACCCGGCATTGGGTATCGACTGGCAACTCAGCGAAGCGCCGCAGCTGTCGGCCAAGGATCAGGCAGGCAAACTGCTCAAGGATGCCGACGTTTTCGCCTGAGCCAATCAGCGGCTGATGCCTCGCGTTGCGCGAGTGTCTTGCCGAACAAGCCTAGGCATAATGCGCCTGTACCTTCAGGCGCCCGATGCTTATGACCCCAACACTCCCCCGCAGACCCCGCTGGCGCAGCCTGGCGCTGCTCGCCGTGTGCCTGGCGCCGTTGTTGTGGCCACTGCAGCACCTGGCCGAGCGTTATTACCGCAGCGAGCTGGTCGGGCAAAATCGCCAGACGCTGGACCTCTACGTCGCCAACCTGCTGGGGACGCTGCACCGCTATGAAGTCTTGCCGCAGATCCTCGGTGATCTGCCGGCCCTGCGTGCCGTTCTTGCCGCACCACAGCAGCCGCTGGCCACCGACAACGCCAATCGCCTGCTCAAGGACATCCGCGCCCAGACTGGCGCCGAAGTCATGTACCTGATGGACACTCACGGCAAGACCCTGGCAGCCTCCAACTGGGACAAGCACGACAGTTTTGTCGGGCGTAACTTTGCCTTCCGGCCGTATTTCAGCGAAGCCATGCAAGGCCGCCTCGGACGCTTTTTCGGCCTGGGTACGACGTCGGCCAAACGCGGTTATTTCTTTGCAGGCGCCGTGCGCGATGGCGAGCAGATCATCGGTGTGCTGGTGGTCAAGGTCGACCTCGACCACACCGAAAGCCTCTGGGGCAAAACCCCGGAGCAACTGCTGCTGACCGATCACAACGGGGTGGTCATCATCACTTCACGCCCGGAATGGCGCTTCAAGGCGACCCGACCGCTGACTGATGAAGAACGCCAGGCGATCTCTGCCGTCCAGCCCTACCCGACCCGTGATCCGCAACCGCTGAACCTTAACCCGGACGCTTGGCTGATCCAGACCCAGCAGATCAAAGAGACCGGCTGGAGCGTCAGTATCCTCGCACCCAGAACCCTGATCGACCGCCCGGTGCGCACGGTGGTGGCCATCGGTGGGGCGACGCTGCTGGTATTGATGTTGCTGCTGGGGCTGATGATGCAACGCCGTCGCCACTACTTGCAGCGCATCGCGTTCGAGGCCAAGACCCGTCGCGAACTGGAAGCGCGCGTCGCCGAAAGAACCAGCGACCTCGAAGGGCTCAACCGCCGTCTCAAACAGGAAGTGCTGGAGCGCGAACAGGCGCAACAGGAGCTGGTGCGCGCCCAGGACGATCTGGTCCAGGCCGGCAAACTTTCGGCGCTGGGCACCATGTCGGCAAGTATCAGCCATGAGCTCAATCAACCGCTGGCAGCCATTCGCAGCTACGCGGAAAACGCCGAAGTGCTGCTCGACCATCAGCGCACCGACGACGCCCGCGGCAACCTGAAACTGATCAGCGAACTGACCGGGCGCATGGCCTCGATCATCGCCCACCTGCGCGCCTTCGCCCGCCGCGACCGTCATGCCCCGGAAAGCGTTGCGCTGCAACCGGCGCTGGACGATGCACTGGCGTTGCTGGCCAAGCGCAGGCGAAGCATGGAAGTCGAACTGATTCGTGACCTGCCGGCGGCCACGCTGTGGGTCGAGGCCGGCGAAACCCGTCTGCGCCAGGTGCTTGGTAATCTACTGGCCAACGCCCTCGACGCCCTGACCGAAAAAGGTCCGCCCCGTAAACTCTGGTTGAGTGCCGAATCCACCGCCGACGGCGTCAACCTGTACATTCGCGATAATGGCCCGGGGTTCTGCATGGAGGCCCTCGGTCGCGCCGGTGAACCGTTCTACACCACCAAGACCCGCACTCAGGGCCTTGGACTGGGGTTGGCCATTTGCGACACGTTGATGCGTGCCTTCGGCGGTGAACTGTCGTTCGCCAACCATAAGGAAGGCGGCGCCCTGATCACCCTGCGGCTGCGCGCGGGCGCACCCGGTGTAAGTCTGCAACCGTCCGAGGACCGCAGTGAATGAGCAACCTGATAGACAACCGTATCCAGGTGGTGCTGATCGACGACGATCCGCATCTGCGCCAGGCACTGAGCCAGACGCTGGACCTCGCCGGTCTGAAAATCCTCCCATTGGCCGAAGCCAAGGGCCTGGCCTCGCGCCTTGAGCGCGACTGGCCGGGCGTGGTGGTCAGTGACATTCGCATGCCGGGCATGGACGGTCTCGAACTGTTGAATGAATTGCACGCCCAGGACCCGGAACTGCCGGTGTTGCTGATCACCGGCCACGGCGATGTACCGCTCGCGGTGCAGGCGATGCGTGCCGGCGCTTATGACTTTCTCGAAAAACCGTTCGCCAGTGACGCATTGCTCGACAGCGTGCGCCGCGCCCTGGCCCTGCGCCAACTGGTGCTGGACAACCGCAGCCTGCGGCTGGCCTTGAGCGATCGCAATGAACTGAGCACCCGACTGGTCGGGCAATCGGCGCCGATGCTGCGCCTGCGCGAACAGATCGGCGCATTGGCACCGACCAAGGCCGACGTGCTGATCCTCGGTGAAACTGGTGCCGGCAAGGAGGTAGTGGCCCGTGCCCTGCACGACCTGTCGAATCGCCGCAATGGCCCGTTTGTGGCAATCAATGCCGGGGCACTGGCCGAATCGGTGGTCGAAAGCGAACTGTTCGGCCACGAACCCGGCGCCTTTACTGGCGCGCAAAAACGCCGGATCGGCAAATTCGAATTCGCCAACGGCGGTACGCTGTTCCTCGATGAAATCGAAAGCATGAGCCTGGACGTGCAGGTGAAACTGCTGCGTTTGCTACAAGAGCGGGTGGTCGAGCGTTTGGGTGGCAATCAGCTGATCCCGCTGGACATCCGGATCATCGCCGCAACCAAGGAAGACCTGCGCCAATCGGCGGATCAAGGGCGTTTTCGTGCGGACTTGTACTACCGCCTGAACGTCGCACCACTGCGGATACCGCCACTGCGCGAACGCGGCGAAGACGCGCTGATGCTGTTCCAGCATTTCGCCAACGAAGCCAGCGAGCGCCATGGCTTGCCACCCCACGAACTGCAACCCGGACAACGAGCCCTGCTATTGCGTCATACCTGGCCCGGCAACGTCCGTGAATTGCAAAACGCCGCCGAACGTTTCGCCCTAGGCCTGGAACTGGCGCTGGACAACAGCGTTCCGGATGGCAGTGCTGCGCCGCACAGCGCAGTGCTCGGCGGCAATCTGAGCGAGCAGGTGGAAAGCTTTGAAAAGAACCTGATCGCCGCCGAACTGGCGCGCACTCACAGCTCACTGCGTAGTGTCGCCGAAGCGTTGGGTATTCCACGCAAAACCCTACATGACAAACTGCGCAAACACGGCTTGAACTTCGCCGATGGTGCTGGCGCCAACAGCAATGCCGACGAGCTTGATTGAGCCACGCCAACTAACCTTCACCCAAGCGTCCCACACTGCGAGGCCCGTGCATGAACCGCGACAGTCGTCACCTGGAATCCGTCCTCCATCGCGACATTCCCCTCACGCGTGCCATGGATCTCAAGGTGCTCGACTGGCAGTCACAACAATTGCGCTTGCAACTGCCGCTGGCGGCTAACTTCAATCACAAGAGCACCATGTTCGGTGGCAGCTTGTACTGCGGTGCCGTATTGGCGGGTTGGGGCTGGCTGCATTTGCGCCTGCGCGAAGAAGGCGTCGAGGGTGGGCACATCGTGATTCAGGAAGGTCAGATCAGCTATCCGCTGCCGGTCACTGGCGATGCCATTGCCATTTGCACGGCGCCAAGTGCAGCGGTGTGGAGGAAGTTTTTGGCGATGTACCAGCGTTATGGCCGGGCGCGGTTGACCTTACATACGCGGGTCGTCAACGTAGACAGCGATGAGGATGCGGTGACGTTTACCGGGCAGTATGTGTTGCACCGATAACCCCTGTGGCGAGGGAGCTTGCTCCCGCTCGGCTGCAAAGCGGTCGTAATCCGGTAATCGCGCTCCATCTGAATACTCTCGGTGGCTGATATTAGGGTCGCTTCGCGACCCAGCGGGAGCAAGCTCCCTCGCCACAAGGCTGCGGTGTGCTCAGGAGCGAGCCAGTTCCAGCAGCTTCTCGCGCCACGCGGCTTTGGCCGGCAGTGCCAGGAAGAAACTGTTCAGCAACGACGCTCGCGCCGGATAACTGAACGGCTCACCGCTCAATTCCAGCACCTCGCCACCCGCACCCTCCAGTACACCCTGAGCGGCAGCCGTGTCCCACTGAGAGGTCGGTGCCAGCCGTGGATAACAATCCGCCGCGCCCTCCGCCAGCAGGCAAAACTTCAGCGAACTGCCGATATTGGCCAGTTGCAGTTCGCCCAGGCTGGCACTCAAGCCCGCAAGCAAGCGCTCTTGCTCAGGGCTTGAATGTCGACGGCTGGCAACCACGGTGAACGCTTCGCCAGCAGGCGGTACGTCACGGACCTGAATCGGCAGTGGCGCGGCATCCTTGTCGGCACGCCAAGCCCCGAGACCGGCGCCACCGAAGTAGCAGCGGCCGTTGGTCGGCATCGACACTACGCCAAACACCACGCGCCCCTGTTCGATCAGCGCGATGTTGACAGTGAATTCTTCACTGCCGGAAATGAACTCCTTGGTGCCATCCAGCGGGTCGACCAGCCACCAGCGCTGCCAACCGGCGCGCACCGATTGCGCAATGTCGGCGTCTTCTTCCGAGAGCACCGGGATGCTCGGATCAAGCGCTGTCAGCCCTGCCAGAATCAGATGATGAGCGGCGAGATCGGCGGCGGTGACCGGAGAATCGTCAGCCTTGGTGGTCACGTCCGTGCCTGTGCGCCAGAACGGCAGGATGACCTCGCCGGCCTTCAACGCCAACTCGACCACGGGGGCCAGCAAAGGATGAACCTGGGGGAAATCACTCACGGTTGAAACACTCCACGCTGGGTCAATAGATCACGGGCCAGGTACAACGCCGCCAAGGCGCGGCCTTCGGTGAATTGCGGGTTCTGCGCCAGCGCCGCGAGCTCTCGCAGATTGACCCGGTCCACGCGCATCGGCTCCGGCTCATCACCTTCAAGGCTTTCTTCGTACAAATCAGTCGCCAACACCACCTGAATCTTCTGGCTCATGTAACCGGGCGACAGCGACAGCTCGGTCAGATGCTCCAGTTGCCGGGCGCCAAAACCGGCCTCTTCCTTGAGCTCACGCTCGGCCGCTGCCAACACATCCTCGCCAGGTTCGATCAAGCCCTTGGGCAGCGACAGTTCATAGGCATCGGTTCCGCCGCAGTATTCTTCAACCAGCACCGCGTGGTCGGAATCGAGCATCGCCACGATCATTACTGCGCCATACCCCGCGCCCTTGCCGACCAATCGCTCATAGGTGCGCTCGACACCATTGGAAAAGCGCAGCTGCACCTCTTCAACGCAGAACAAGCGGGTGGTGGCGACGATCTCGCGGGCTAATACTTCGGGTTTCTGGCGCATGGCGGCTCCTTGGCGTGAACGCGGTACTATAACGCGGCTTTCTTGATTGTTTATGTCGGATATCTTTTTACCGCTGGAGAAGTTTTCAATGCCATCACTGCCCTGGCGCGACATTGATACCGTTCTGCTGGATATGGACGGCACGCTGCTGGACCTGCACTACGACAACCATTTCTGGATGGAACACCTGCCCAAGCGTTATGCCGAACTGCATGGTGTCAGTCGGGCCATGGCCGAGCTGGAATTGCAGCCGTTGTTCGAGCGCAACGCCGGTCAGCTGCAGTGGTATTGCCTGGACTTCTGGAGCGCTGAGCTGAAGCTGCCGGTGCGCGAGTTGAAACTCGAGACCGCCCATCTGATCGCATTGCGACCGGACGCCGATACCTTTCTGGCAGCGATCAAGCAGGCCGGAAAGCGCGTGATCCTGATCACCAACGCCCACCGTGACTCGTTGTCGCTGAAGCTGGAAAAAGTCGAACTGGCGCCCTACTTCGAGCGGTTGATCAGCTCCCACGATTACGGTTTCGCCAAGGAAAACCCGCAATTCTGGGATGCCTTGCGTGCAGACATCGACTTCGACCCACATCGCAGCCTGTTTATCGACGATACGTTGCCGATCCTGCGCAGTGCACGGGATTTTGGCGTGGCGCATCTGCTGGCCGTGAGCCAGCCGGACAGCCGAAAAGAGCCGAAAGACACCGCGGAATTTGCAGCGGTTGAGGATTATCGAGAGCTCATAGCAGGGCTCTGAGATCGAGTCGCCTGCTTCGCGAGCAAGCTCGCTCCCACACTGGATCTTCTTCGTACACAAGTTATGTGTTCGCTACAGATCAAATGCGGGCTTGCTCGCGAAAGCCGTTATGCGGTCTTGAGGGTTACCCAGCAATTCCAACGCAGTTCCCAACCGACCAGGCACAAGCGCTAGAATCGCGCCCTTTGCCTGCGCCATGGAGCGACGATGGACATCAAACAGCTGAAATTCCTCATCGCCCTCGACGAAACCCGGCACTTCGGCCAGGCCGCTGCGCGCTGCCACATCACTCAGCCCACCCTGTCGATGCGCTTGCGCAGCCTTGAAGAAGAACTCGATTTGCCGTTGGTCAATCGTGGCCAGCGCTTCGAAGGTTTCACCGCACCGGGCGAGCGGGTGCTGGCCTGGGCGCGCACCGTGCTGGCCGCCTGCGACGGCTTGCAGGCCGAGGCCGCAGCCTGTCGCGGCAACCTGGTCGGCACCTTGCGCCTGGGCGTAGTGCCGCTGTCGAGTTTTGATCCGCTGCCACTGATGCAACAACTGCACGCCGAACACCCGAACCTGCGCTTCGAACTCTCGGCCTTGAGCTCCGAGCAGATCCTCGAACACTTGGGGAACAATCGCCTGGACCTCGGCGTGTCTTATCTTGATCGCCTTGATAGCGAGCGTTTCGACTCACTGGCCTTCAGCGAGACCCGCATGGGCCTGCTCTACGACCAGCGCTTTTTCAGCTTCGGTGAAAAGCCCTTGAGCTGGGAGGCACTGATCGAGCTGCCCTTGGGCATGCTCACCAGTGGCATGCACTTTCGCCAATCCATCGACCACAACTTCCACAGCCGAGGCCTCAGCCCGCAGCCGTTGTTACAGACCGACGCAGTCCATCAATTGTTGCAAGCTGTGCACGGTGGCCTGTGTTGCGCAGTGATGCCACTGGAAGGCGGGCTCGAAACACTGACCGAACATTTGCGCCTGCAACCGATTGAAAATGCGCAAACCCTTGGCCGACTGGGGCTGATCATGCGCCGCGGTGCACCGCGCTCGGCACTGGCTGAAGCGTGTTTCGCGCACTATCAGAAATCACTGACAAACGCTTGATCGACGCTATCTATCGGTAGATCAGTAATAGCGATTAGACGTGACACATTGACGCGCCTAGGCTTAAGGCTGGATAACCCGCCGGTATTGCCCCCATGAAAGCCAAGCCTCCGGTCTGCGGGGCGCCCGCCCTCGAAATGCCCACGCCCGCCGCCAGTCAGAACTATCAGTATTGCAACCTCGACCACAGCGAATCAGCCAGCACCGCGCTCGCTGAGGAAGTGGCGTTGGCGATCGCCTACAACGGCATCAGCCAGGCGGTAATGCTGGTCACCCCGACCGATCTGGAAGACTTCATCGTTGGCTTCAGCCTGGGCAGCGGGATCATCAGTGACGTGTCTGACCTCTATGACCTGCAACTCAGCGGGTCCGGTTCGGCACAGTACGCGCAGGTCAGCATTTCCAGCCGCGCGTTCTGGAACCTCAAGCAGCAACGTCGGCAACTGGCCGGTACCAGCGGTTGTGGACTCTGTGGCGTCGAAGCGGTGGAGCAAGCCTTGCCGCAACTCGACGTATTGCCCGGCGCACCTTTGCCCCCCGCACAATGGCTTGAAGGCCTGCGTCAGCGCATCGGTGCATTCCAGCCATTGGGCCAATACAGCGGCGCAGTTCACGCCGCTGTGTTCATGAACAACCAGGGCGAATTGCTGCTGGGCCGTGAAGACATTGGCCGGCACAACGCGCTCGACAAGCTGATTGGCGCGCTGATCCGCCAGGACATCCCGATGGCGGGTGGGCTGGCGATAGTCACCAGCCGTTGCAGCCTCGAACTGATCCAGAAAGTGTTGCGCGCCGGCATCCAGACCCTGGTCAGCCTGTCGTCGCCCACCGGCCTGGCCGTGCAATGGGCACGCCGGCACAACCTCAATCTTATCCACCTGCCGCAAAAAAGTGCGCCGCGGGTCTATAGCCCTGCGACGGAGAACCAAGTGTGAGTCAACATCGTCAAGCCGACCAGAAACCCGTCCCTCGCTACAAACCCTACAAAGGCCCAGCCGGTGGCTGGGGCGCGCTGATCAGCGTCGCCCAGGCCTGGTTGACCAGCGATAACGCGCTGAAAAACCTCCGCATAATGCTCAAGACCAACCAGAACGGCGGCTTCGACTGCCCCGGTTGCGCCTGGGGCGATTCTCCGGAAAAAGGCATGGTGATGTTCTGCGAGAACGGCGCCAAAGCGGTCAATTGGGAAGCCACCAAGCGCCGGGTCGATGCCGCATTCTTCGCCAAGCACAGCGTCAGCTCGTTGCTGGAGCAGAGCGACTACTGGCTCGAGTATCAAGGCCGTCTGACCGAGCCGATGAGCTACGACGCCGAAACCGACCGTTACACCCCCATCAGTTGGGAAGCCGCCTTCGCACTGATCGGTAGACACTTGCAGAACCTGTCGAGTCCGAATCAGGCCGAGTTCTACACTTCGGGCCGCGCCAGCAACGAAGCGGCGTATCTCTATCAGCTGTTCGTCCGCGCGTTCGGCACCAACAACTTCCCTGACTGCTCGAACATGTGCCACGAGGCCAGCGGTGTGGCCATGGCGCAAAGTGTCGGTGTCGGCAAAGGCACGGTGACCTTCGACGACTTCGAACACGCGGACGCGATTTTCGTCTGGGGCCAGAACCCCGGCACCAACCATCCACGGATGCTCGAACCTCTGCGCGAAGCAGTGAAGCGCGGCGCTCAGGTGGTGTGCATCAACCCGCTCAAAGAGCGCGGCCTGGAGCGTTTCCAGCACCCACAGCACCCGATCGAAATGCTCACCAACGGTGACAAGCCGACCAACACGGCGTACTTCCGTCCAGCGTTGGGTGGTGATATGGCATTGCTGCGCGGCATGGCCAAGTTCCTGCTGCAATGGGAACGCGAGGCGCAACAGACCGACGCGCCCTCGGTGTTCGACCACGACTTCCTCAACGAACACACCGCCAGCGTGCTCGACTACCTGGGCGAGATCGACGACACCTCGTGGGAGCAGATTGTCGAGCAGTCCGGGCTGACCCTGGAAGAGATCGAGCAAGCGGCGCGCATGTACGCCAAAGGCAAGAATGTGATCATGTGCTGGGCCATGGGCATTACCCAGCACCGGCACTCGGTGGCAACCATCCAGGAAATCGCCAACCTGATGCTGCTGCGCGGCAACATCGGTCGGCCGGGCGCGGGCCTGTGCCCGGTGCGCGGGCACAGTAATGTGCAAGGCGACCGGACCATGGGCATCAACGAACGCCCGCCGGCGTTCTTCCTCGATGCACTGGAGCGCCGCTTCCGGTTCAAGGTGCCGCGTGAGAACGGTCACAACGTGGTCGAGGCCATCCACGCGATGCTCGACGGTCGTTCGAAAGTCTTCATCGGCCTGGGCGGCAACTTTGCCCAAGCCACGCCGGACAGCCCACGGACCTTCCAGGCCCTGAGCAATTGCGACCTCACCGTGCAAATCAGCACCAAGCTCAACCGCAGCCATCTGGCGCACGGTAAAGAAGCGTTGATCCTGCCGTGCCTGGGCCGCACCGACATCGACTTGCAAACCGAAGGGGCGCAAGCGGTGACGGTCGAAGATTCGTTCAGCATGGTTCACGCCTCCAACGGCCAACTGCAGCCGCTGTCGAAGCAGATGCGTTCGGAGCCGTCGATCATCGCCGGCATCGCTGCCGCGACCTTGGGCGCCACGCCTGTCGACTGGAGTTGGCTGGTGGCCGATTACCGCCGTATCCGCGAACTGATTGCCGACACTATTCCGGGCTTCAAGGACTTCAACCAGAAGCTCGAGAACCCGGGCGGTTTCTACCTGGGCAACAGCGCACGTGTCCGGCGCTGGAACACTTCGTCGGGTCGCGCCAATTTCCGGCCGAACATCCTGCCAGCCGATCTGGTACACGAGCGCACCCGCGCCACCGGGCAGTTGCCGGACCTGATCATGCAGTCGATGCGCTCTCATGATCAGTACAACACCACCATTTACGGTCTCGACGACCGTTATCGCGGGGTCAAGGGTCAGCGTAGCGTGCTGTTCGTCAACGAAGCCGACATCATTCGCCTGGGTTTCAAACCGGGGCAAAAAGCCGATATCGTGTCGATCTGGGATGACGGCCGTGAGCGGCGCGTCAAAGGCTTCACCTTGCTGGCGTTCGATATTCCCGCCGGACAAGCCGCCGCCTACTACCCGGAAGTGAACCCGTTGGTGCCGCTGGAAAGCATCGGTGATGGCAGCCACACACCGACCTCGAAGTTCGTGGCAATCCGTTTGGAAGCGGCAAGCGAGACCGGGCTGATCATGGCAAAGTCTGCCTGACACACCGCCATCGCGAGCAGGCTCGCTCCCACCGTTGAAACTCAGTGAGCGCAGATGTTGTGTTCGACGAAGGTTCATTGTGGGAGCGAGCCTGCTCGCGATGGCGTCTGCACGGCCAACACCTGTTCCGGCACTTTCCAAACGCCCACAAAAAAGGCCGCTTTTGTATCAAAGCGGCCTGTCGCAAGTAGCTAAAGACCCGCAAAAATCCATTAAGTTCCGTCTATAAAACAATAACTTAGCGAATTGTGCACAAGTCGTGTTACTCGTCGGATTTCTATTGTAACCATCGCGACACAGCCTCAGGATCGCGCCGTCATCCCTTTGAGGCTCCTCTCATGAAGTTCTCCTCGATTCTCTTGTTGTCCCTTGGCCTGATCAGTGGCGCCGCATCTGCCGGTGGCACCGCCGAGGCAGGTGTTGGCGGCGCATTGGGCGGGGTACTTGGCTCAGTGGTTGGTCAATCGCTGGGTGGCAGCACCGGTTCGACCATTGGTGCAGCCCTGGGCGGCGCCGGTGGTAGTGCGGTCGGTGCCAACAGACACAGCCGTGGCGAAGCCGCCATCGGTGGTGCGCTCGGCGCAGCCGGCGGTAACGTGGTCGGCCGCAGCATGGGCGGCACCACAGGCAGCCTGATCGGCGCAGCCGCTGGCGGTGGCGTGGGCGGTGCGCTGGGTAACCATATGGGCAACAGCAGCTATGACGAAGACCGTGGAGGTCGTGATGGCCGCCGTTACTACCGCGATTATGACGATGACCACCGCGGTCGCGGCCATGCCTACGGCCATCGCAAGCATCACCACCGGTACTATCGCGACTGATACTCGAGTAGTGTCACGCAACGGACTCCAAAAAATCGCAGCCTTCGGGCTGCGATTTTTCGTTTCACACCAGCAACTGCTCCAATGCCCCGCGTAACCGGGCAGGAATCGCCACCGGCTGATTCGAGGTGCGATCCACAAACACATGCACAAAGCGTCCTGCCGCGCAGGCGTCCGCTTCCCCGGCCTTGAACACCGCCAGTTCGTATTGCACCGAACTGCTGCCCAACTTGCCCACCCGCAATCCAATTTCAATACGCTCGGGAAAAGCGATCGAGGCGAAGTAATCGCACGCCGAGCTCACCACAAACCCCACCACTTCACCGTCATGAATATCCAGACCACCGACTTCGATCAGGTAGGTATTCACCGCCGTGTCGAAGAAGCTGTAATAGGTCACGTTATTCACATGGCCATAGACATCGTTGTCGTGCCAGCGGGTGATGATCGGCTGGAAGTGGCAGTAGTCGGAGCGCTGGGGCATCGGATTGGACATCAGTGTCGGTTCCTGGAATTGAACTGCCAGTCTAAGGCGAAAACCGCGTTATCGCTCTTCATGAGCAGACCCGCTCCCACATGGGCGACAGTTCAGTCCGTCAGATTCGCCCCGGCCCACTCGCGCACCTCGGCATACGGATAATCCTCCAGCGCTGCAAACCCTGGAATTGCCCGCGCCTTGAGCTTGGTAAACAGCGGCACGCTGATACCGCACAAAAACCGGGTCAACCGTTCCGCACCCGGCACATGGCCGTTGTACGCTTCATGCCTGTGGATAAAGTCGCCACACAGCGACTCGAAGTTTTTATCCACAAGCGCCGGCAGCTCAGGCGGCTCCGGCAGACGGGCAACCTGCCCATGACATACCGAACAATGCCCGCACTGCTGCGGCGCATTGTCGTCGCCGAAGTACTGCGCCAATCGATAGCCGAGGCAGTGCTCGGTGGCGAACAGATCGAGCATCGCGTGGATACGCGCGATTTCGGTACGTTCATGTTGCGTGAAATAGCCATGCAACTCGGCACTCAACGCCTGGGCATCGAAGTCCGTCATCAGCAGGCTGTAGACCTCGGTCATCTGCTTGCTTTCCAGCTCGACCCAGCCCTTCTCCTGGAAGTAATCCAGCGCCTTGACTACCCGGTTGCGCTCGGCCTGATGCTGCTGGTACAGCGCCTCGAAATTCACCGTGGCCCAGGTTCGCGCACGGCTGGAGGTCTGGATGATCGCCGCGACAAAGTCCCGTCGCTCTCCTTCGAAACGTGCCAACAAGGCTTCAGGCTCCAGCAGGAACTTGAAACGGTATTCGGCAAAATAGGCGTAACGCGGGGCGATCAAACCTTTGAGTTCAAGCTGCACCAGCAAGGTCTTGAGCGGCAGTTGGCGGATATTGCTCTGGTCGGCCAGCGGCCCCAGCAAAAACTCCCATTGCCCATCCGGCGCAGCGGCTTGCAGTTCGTCGAGTACACAGCGGATGCCGTCCAGCTCCGGCGTGTCGCCGTACACGAAGTTTTCCAACACGTTGAGGCTGTCGCGGTTGGCCAGCACCAGGCAGTCGGAAGGCTGCCCGTCGCGGCCGGCGCGGCCGATTTCCTGACTGTAGTTTTCGATGGATTTCGGCAGGTCGAAATGCACCACATTGCGGATGTCGCTCTTGTCGATGCCCATGCCGAACGCGATGGTGGCGACGATGCAATTGGACTGCCCGCCCATGAACCGACGCTGGATCGCTTCCCGCTGTTCATGGGGCAAACCGGCGTGATAGGCCTCGGCCTGAAGACCGTTTTGGCTCAGGTGCTGGGCAATCTGTTCAGCGGTTTTCTGCAAGGTCACGTAGACGATGGTCGGCTGCCCGGCACGCTGGCCCATCCACTCCACCAGACGCCGACGCTTGTCCTGGCCACGTACCGGCTCAACCAGCAAATTCAGGTTGGGCCGATAGAAACCGGTGGTCACCACATCGTTCGCCGCGATGGCGAATTTCGCCTGCATGTCGGCGATCACCTTGGGCGTTGCAGTGGCCGTCAGCAGCAAGGTTTGCGGGATGTTGAACTGGCGCTGGTAGTCCGGCAGCTTCAGGTAATCCGGACGGAAGTTGTGGCCCCACTCGGAGATACAGTGCGCCTCGTCCACCACCAGCAACGAAATCGGCACTTGCTGCAAAAAGTTGCGAAAGCGCTCGTTCTTCAAGCGCTCCACGGAAATCATCAGGATCTTCAATTCGCCGGAACGCGCCCGCGCCATCACCTCGTTGGCGTCATCGCGGCTCTGCGCCGAATCGATACTTGCAGCGGCAATGCCGTGGCGCTGCAAGAACGCCAGCTGGTCCTGCATCAGCGCCAGCAATGGCGACACCACCAGCGTCAGGTGCGGCAGCAACACGGCCGGCAACTGATAGCACAAGGATTTGCCGGAGCCGGTCGGGAAAATCGCCGCCGCCGAGCGCCCGGCCAATACCGCACTGACCGCCGCCTCCTGGCCGGGCCGAAACTGTGGATAACCAAAGACCTGTTCGAGGGTGTTGTGCATAAGCTGTCACTCCGTTGACTGCTGCCATGCCGAAAGCCTAGCCGGCCAAAGCAGCGAGTCGAGAAAAGGTCGGGCGCAAAAGAGATACGGAATGATACAGGGAGGGAATGTCACAGGCGCACTGATCGTTCCTGCGCCGGGCGTGGAACGATCGTAAACGAATGAGTCGGGCCTACATCTGGGCCCGACAGTCGACCCACTTCACACCGTTGCGCTGGTTCGCCGCAATCAACGTGGGAACGGCTTTCGGTGCCTTGTCGTGGATGTCATGGAACAGGATGATCCCGCGGCGCCATAGCAGCATCAGGGTCTGCACACGTTGGGTCGCGGCGTCTGCGTTGATCTGTTTGCTCCAGTCCTGGGAGTCGATGCCCCAAAGCATCACTTTCATGCCCTGAGCCTTGAAGAACCCGGCGCTGTCGCTGCGACGCTGGCCATACGGTGGGCGAAACAACGACTGATAGTCATCCGGAACCGTACCGCGCACCAACGTCACCGAACGGTTGATCGACGACTGCCACTCGCTCCAGGCGCTATGGGATTTATGCTCCCAGCCATGCAGGGCAACGCACTGGCCTCGGTACAACTCGCGCATTTTGTCTGGTGAAGATTTACGCAAACGCGCCTGAAAGGGCTCGCCAAGCACAAAGAATACGCCGTGCAAATCGTTGGCCCGCAACACATTGGCCACGGTATCGGTTTGCTTGTCGATGCCACTCGGGCCATCGTCGAACGTCAGCAGAAACTGCCGGTCAGGCAACTCATCACCCGTCAGTTCGGCGCTGTCGAAGCGCTCGATCTCGCTGCTGATCGTCGGGAACAGCGCGGCCAGGCGCAGTTGCTCGTTCAAATACTGCTCGTGAAATACCCGGCTGACCGAAGCCCATGCGGCATAGGCCGGACCGACCTCGCCGGTGAAGCTAGCCGCCTGCTGACGCAAATCGTCGAGGCCACGCACCTGTGGACAAAACAGCTCGGCTTCGCAGTTCTGGCTGGCACTGCGGTAGTTGCTCAACAGCCGGTCCCAGAAACGCTGGCGCACCTGCTCCACGGATTTGAACTCGACTTGCTTCACACCCAAACGCTGCTTGAGGGCGTTTTCGTCCAGTGCTTCGCTGGCCAGCAACGCCTTGCCGAACATCAGCATCTCGGCGCGCGAGGCTGTATCGAAACCCGCCTCAGTGGCCAGCGAGCCCGGCCAACCACCGCGATCAATGGTTGCGAATACCGCCGCACCCACCGCGTGTGCAGTGTTTGCCCACAGGCAACCGAGCAGTAAAAAAGTAAAAGCCCGCAACCGCATACCCAGCTCCTTAAATGCATAACGCGCCGATAGCGGCGCGTTATGGGGTCAACTCAACGCAAACCGATCAGCGGTTTTGCACGCGCTCGATCGCCTTGTCATACACCGGGTTGGCTTTTTGCTGCTTGGCCAACTGGTAATGACGCAATGCGTCAGGGAACTGATTCGCCGCTTCATAGATACGGGCGATGTTGTAGTAGGAACTGGCGCGAACAGTGGCAGCCGAATTGCCGCTGGCCAGAGCGATAGCCTTGCGGTTGGCCCAGATCGACTCGGCAGTGTTGCCGGCCTTCTGATACGCCAGACCCAGGTTGCTGTAGGCCTGACCGAAACCGTTGTTCAGCTCGATGGCCTGACGATAGAAGTCGATTGCCTGCGGCAGGTCGCCGGCGTGGTAGGCCGCTTCGCCTTTCTGGTTCAGGTTTTTCGCATCCGACAGCGCCGAAGTACTGACCGCCACGGCAGTGACGGCCACGCTGTCATCGAGCAACGGCGAGACTTCGTTCAACACGTTCTTGGCATCGACCTGCGAGCCCGTGAAGTTATTGATGTCCTGGAAGTCGCCGCTGCCGGTCATGCGGAATACGGTCCACAGGTTGCCGCTGCGGTTTTGCGGCACGTAGTAAGTGCGCACCAGCGACTGGCCCATGTACACGAACACTTTGGCCTGGCTGTTGGAGAGTGCACGCGAGTTCGGATTGCCGCTGTTACTGAAGTCATGCACGGCGTAAACGTAGCTCTCGCCGTAGTGCTTTTTCTCCAGGGTGATGGTTTCCGGGCCATAGCTGGTGGTGTCGTCCACATCCAGGTTGGCATCGTCGCCATGCTGGCTGCCGAAGTAGATGTTGTTGCCGGGGAAGATCATGTGCGAGTCGAGGTCCGACGGGGTCGCGCCCCAGGTCAGCACCACACGCAGGCCATCGAGGTTGGTCATCACCGGGCTGATGGCATAGGTCATGCCCTTGCACGGGCACTTGACCACCAGGTTGGAATAACCCGGCTTCTTGATGATCAGCAGGTTGCTGGCGTCATCGGCAAAATCGGCGGTCAGGCTGACCTGGCCCTGAGCATTGGTACGCCCCACCACGTTCTGTGCGCCGTTGCGTTGCAACAGCACTTCAGCGTCGGCGATCTTCTGATCCTTGACCACCGCACTCAACACCTCGATCGGCAGTTGTTCAGCCTGCGCCGAGCCAAAAGCGGCCCACAGCGACAAAATCGAAGCCATACGATGCAATCGCATACCTAATTCCCTTTAAGTGTTTAAACAGACGTCTAGAAACGTCCTACGGATTCTGGCGCGCACCATACCGAAATTTGCTGCGTTTCGCCTGACAATCGCGTAGGAAAATTGAGCTCTAGGGGATTCGCTGAAAAAAACCTCGGGCGGTGCGTAGTCCCCAGCCTTAAGAGCAAGTAAACCCCCTACAAAACCTGTCCATTCGGGCTGTCTTGCGAGACTTCGGGATCGGGTTCTATAGTTTGCGGCGCGGCTAAACCCCGTGTGTCGGCCTGCAGGAGCGACGTCGTGACTTCCTACAGGACACGTTCAATGAACCCACTCGATCCGTCTAACAACCGCTATCGCCCACTCAAAACCAGCTACAGCGAAACCCCGGTCCTGGTCATCGACACCGAGGCCAATCCCCACGCCATCCTGGACGCCGCCCGACAACGCATCCGCGCCTCCAGCGACCTGCTCGAAACCCTGTATTGCCTGTGCTTCAAGCAAGCAGATGTGAAAGACATTCCGAATATCGTCAATGCGCTTTATCTGCTGACTCAGGATGGGAGTGAGTTGCTTGAAGTCGCACGGCAGCGGATGCCAAAAAGCACGACTGAATGCCCCCGCGAATAATACGTACACCTGTAGGAGCAAGGCTTGCCCGCAATGAACGATAACGCGGTCTGCCTGAATAATCGCCGCACTGAATCAGACATAAAATCTGTACGCAGCAGCCTAACCAATCTTCGTCCCCGTCCTACAACCTCATGCTCCTTGTCGGCTATCGCCAGCCGGCACATCACACCTATAGTCGTTAGCGTCGCTGCAAAATCAGCGACCGGGCTTGGTCACCCGGACGAGAGGCACACATTTCCCTTAAATAGAGGCGCTCCTCAATGACCACATTAAATCCGTTTGCAGACCGCTACCGTCCATTAAAAACCAACTTCACCGACACGCCGGTTCTGATCATCGACACAGAGGCCGACCCGCAAGACATCCTCGAAACCGCCCTGCAACGCATCCGCGCCTCCAGCGACCTGCTCGAAACCTTACACTGCCAATGCTTCAAACACGGCGACGTCAAAGACATCCCCCATATCACCCACGCCCTGTACCTGCTGAATCAAGATGGCTGCGACCTACTCCAGGTTGCCCAGCAACGCATGCTGAACTGGAAAGCGCCGTCCTGAAGTCCGAGTGAACAGATCGTTCTCACGTTCTGCGTGAGAACGATCAAACACCAGTTACAACTGAACAGATGAAAGTCCATTCATGCTGATCAGCATTGCCCGAAAGTAAGCCAATGGCGTACATTAACAATGATTTTCATTGAGACCCCAATCTTCACTCGTCGAGCCAAAGAACTATTAGATGATGATGCCTATATCGCCTTGCAGAAGGTGCTGGTGTTAAACCCCTCGGCTGGCGACGTCATCGAAGGGACAGCCGGGATTCGAAAAATGCGGGTCGCGGCCAAGGGGCACGGCAAACGAGGAGGAGCCCGAGTGATTTACTACCATTTCGTCTCGGCATCGCAGATCGCTTTGTTAATGATCTACCCTAAAAATGAGCAACAAGACCTAACCGCCGATGAACGCAAAGCGTTGAAAGCCGTCATCGAACACTGGAGATAACCATGAGCAAATTTTTTGATGAGCTGATGGAAAGCGTGCAACAGATGGACGAGATCGTACGGGGTGAACGCCTGCCTTCCCGCGAATTCCATGTTGACGCGTTGCAAGTCAAAGAAATTCGTAAGGCTACCGGTCTGACTCAGGCCAAATTCGCAGCGTTGATCGACGTCCAACTCGGCACTCTGCGCAATTGGGAGCAGGGCCGTCGAGAACCGACAGGACCAGCCAAAGCCCTGCTGAAAGCCATACACAATGACCCTGTCCATGTGTTGAGCGCGTTAGCCGGTTGAACGGTACAACGTCGCCATATCTCATCGCAGGGTCCCAGAGCGCGGGAACCATCAAAGATCTTGACTCTCCACGAAACCGTTTTTCCAACTGTCCACATTCCATAAAACGTGGACAGCTGTCGCATGCGTAAACTTTAAGAGTCAAGAGGTTTCAGGAAATACCTACGGGAATGCCGTTGCGATGGATGCTCCAGCACCGCCATGACGCATAGGTCGACACCATTACCCTAAGCGTCGGAGTCAGGAGGCGAGTACAAGCCAACATCGACAGCCTTTGGCCCGGCATTGAAGATGAGAAAGCCAAGCGTCTATGGCAAAAAACGAGATGCCCTACATCGGAGGCGACCTACTTCAGGTTGCCCAGCAACGCATGCTGAACTGGAAAGCGCCTACCTGACGCACCACACGCGCTGGCACGCCACGTTCCTGTAGGAGCCTGGCTTGCCAGCGATGAACGCACCGCGTGTTTTCAGACATAAATGAAAGAAACAGCAGCCCCGAGACTGCCGTCATGAGCCAATTAACCTTCAAACAAAAACAAGCGCATTACGAAAAAGTCCGCCGCTCAAACTACTTGGCCAGCCTACGCCTCGCCGGATTCGACACGTCACAGACAGACCTCGACAAACCACTTCCTACACGAGAAGAAGTGCTCGCAAAGTACCGACAATACGAACCTCCAATCTCCGCTTCCGCCCTTCCCCCCAAGCCCGACGGCCAATAAGATCCGCCTAAGCCCAACCGGACGCCCCGCAATGAACCTCGCCCCCAACTTCCCCGACGACAACGCCATGCAGTTACTCATGCAGCTGCTGCACGAAGAACTCGGCCTGCCTGAACGCAAAACCATCAGCCTCAGCACCTCGATCAATTTCGACCTCGGCTGCGATGGCTCAGACGCCCGGCACCTGATGGAAGCACTGGAAGAGCAATTCGCCATCGACTTCGTCGACTACGACGCCTATCGATACTTCCAGCCCGAAGGCTTTGACGTGTTTCTCAAACGACGGGCCAAGGGTCGTGGCGACAAAGTCCCGCTGACCATTGGCATGCTCTACCAGGCCATCAAGGCGCAACGCTGGGAAACGCAGGAACTGGAAGGCAAGCCGAACACATAAGTGCCATTATTCTGGCCGTTTAGTACCTTTTCAGCTGGAGTATTGGTAGTTCTACCTCCGCTGGCCTGAATTGCGCTCACAAAAAAGCCGCCCCAAAGGGCGGCTTTCTCTTACCTCAAACCACTACCGATACTTACAACTTCGGCCCAGCAGCCTTGATCGCGTCGCTCACTTCGAACTTCTTGAAGTTCTCGATGAACAGACCGGCCAGCGCCTTGGCAGCTTCATCGTAAGCAGCCTTGTCAGCCCAGGTGTTGCGTGGGTTCAACAGGCCGGTCTCAACGCCTGGCACAGCCAATGGCACGTCGAGGTTGATGGTGTCGAGGTGTTCGGTGGCTGCACCGATCAGCGCGCCGCTCTGGATCGCTGCGATCACCGCGCGGGTGGTCGGGATGTTGAAGCGTTTGCCGACGCCGTAGCCGCCGCCGGTCCAGCCGGTGTTGACCAGGTAGACCTTGGAGCCGAAGCCGCGGATGCGCTTGATCAGCAGCTCTGCGTATTCGCCAGCCGGACGCGGGAAGAACGGTGCGCCGAAGCAGGTGGAGAAGGTCGACTTGATGCCGCTGCCCGAACCCATTTCGGTCGAGCCCACCAGTGCGGTGTAGCCGGACAGGAAGTGGTAGGCCGCTTGTTCTTCATTGAGGATCGACACTGGCGGCAGCACGCCGGTCAGGTCGCAGGTCAGGAAGATTACTGCGTTTGGCTCGCCACCCAGGTTCTTCTCGGAACGCTTGGCAACGTGCTCCAGCGGGTAGGCGGCGCGGCTGTTCTGGGTCAGGCTGACATCGGTGTAGTCGGCGTGCTTGGCGTCGTCGATCACGACGTTTTCCAGGACCGCGCCGTGCTTGATGGCTTTCCAGATGACTGGCTCGTTCTTCTCGGACAGGTCGATGCACTTGGCATAGCAACCGCCTTCGATGTTGAACACCACGCCCTCGCCCCAGCCGTGTTCGTCGTCACCGATCAGGTAACGGCTTTCGTCGGCGGACAGGGTGGTCTTGCCGGTGCCGGACAGACCGAAGAACAGGGTCACGTCGCCCTCTTCGCCGATGTTGGCGGCGCAGTGCATTGGCAGCACGTCGGCGGCCGGCAGCAGGAAGTTCTGCACCGAGAACATGGCTTTCTTCATTTCACCGGCGTAACGCATGCCGGCGAGCAGCACTTTCTTCTGCGCGAAGTTGATGATCACGCAGCCGTCGGAGTTGGTGCCGTCACGCTCTGGCACGCACTCGAAGTTGGCGACGTTGAGAACTTGCCACTCTTCACGACCGGCCGGGTTGTACTTGGCCGGATTGATGAACAGGCAACGACCGAACAGGTTCTGCCAGGCAGTCTGGGTGGTCATTTTCACGGCCAGGTAGTGCTCTTCAGCCGAACCTACGTGCACGTGGGAAACGAAATGCTCTTGCGCGTTGTTGAACGCCTCAACGCGGTCCCACAGGGCATCGAACTTGTCGGCCGGGAACTTGCGGTTGATCGGGCCCCAGGCGATGGCGGCCTGAGTGGTTGGCTCTTCAACGATGAAACGGTCGACTGGCGAACGACCAGTACGGTGACCGGTGCGAACCACCAGTGCGCCAGTGTCGGCAAGCTCGCCTTCACCGCGCTTCAGGGCTTCTTTAACCAGATCATCAACACTCAGATCGGTGTACACGGCGTTATTGGCTTGCGTCATGAGGTTCCCCGTCGGCCAGTGGCCGAGTGCTCCAAACGTTTTGTAGTAGAAAGTTGTGCACTACTACCGCGAAAAAAGTGGGCCGGATTATGCCAGAAAAGCCCAAAAATAGTAGGGCCCTCCCGTCAGGACGGCGTTATTCCGGCGTTTACCAGTGAATTTACCTGCGCTGAAGCGTTTTAGTGACGGGTATCTGACGGCGTATCGACACCCGCTCCGGCGAACAATTGGGTGATATCGGCCGCATCGAACAGGTAGCGCTGGTTGCAGAACTGGCAGTCGATTTCGATGTGGCCACCGTGCTCGACGACCAGTGCCTGAGCATCTTCCTGGCCCAGGCTGGACAGCGCATTAGCCGAACGCTCACGCGAGCAACTGCAATGGAAGCGTAGTTTCTGCACATCAAACAGACGCACCTGCTCTTCGTGGTAGAGACGATGCAAGATAGTTTCGTTGTCCAGGCTCAGCAATTCATCAGCGGTCAGGGTGCTGCCCAGCGCGGTGATGTGCTGCCAGCTGGCGGCGCGTTCTTCTTCGTCTTTCAGGCGGTCGGCCGGCAGTTGTTGCAGCAGCAGACCACGGGCGCGACGGCCATCGGCGTGCAGCCAGAAACGGGTGCCGACTTGCTGCGACATGACGAAATAGTTGGTGAAACAGTCGGCCAGGGTCGCGCCGTCGAGGTCGACGATGCCCTGGTAACGCTGGCCCTGGATCGGGTCGACGGTGAGCGCCAGCACGCCGTCGGGCATCATGTCGGCCAGGGTCGCGTCAGCGGCGATCAGGTCTGCGTCGTAACGGGCCAGACCACGGATTTCACGCTCGCTGGAGCACTCGATCATCAACAGCGACACCGGGCCTTCGGAACGCGCCTGCAGGATCAGCAAGCCATCGAACTTCAAGGTGCCAACCAGCAGCGCCGCAGCCGCCATCAGTTCACCAAGCAGTTGCGCGACCGGTTCCGGATAGGTGTGTTTGGCAAGGACTTCGGCATAGCTACGCTCCAATGCCACCAGTTCGCCGCGAGTGTCGCTGTCATCGAAGATGAAGCGTTGGGTGTAGTCGGTATCCGGTAGATCAGTCATAGGTCTGGGTATCTGAAGTGAAGACTAAAGGATGACAAGGGCTGAGAGTCGCGCCTTGCGCACCGTTCCGGTGCATTAATGTTGGCCATGGCAGGCATTTTATGAACAATCCGGGTTTGTTCCAAGCAAGGTCGAACCGCGGCGTAGTGACACTGGGTAGTTTAGTCCCGTTAGCGGCCAAACCTTATTCGTTGCTGCTGCCATGAAACTTGAACAGGTCCCGACGCTGTTTCTTGCTCGGCTTGCCGTCGGTGCTGACGCCCAACGCACCGGCCTTGCGCTGGGCTGCGGCGTTTTCGCGTTTGGCGATGCTGGCTTCGGTCTCAACGTACAACGTCTGGGCCTCAGGGGCGCCACGACGGACGATCGAGAGTGCCTGGACCACCACGGTACGCTCATCGAAACCGGCGCGGATCTGAAACTCGTCACCAATCCTCGGCTCTTTGCCCGGCTTGCAGCGCTCCCCCCGGCAATGCACCTTGCCACTCTCAATGGCGGCCTTGGCCAGTGCACGGGTTTTGTAGAAGCGCGCCGCCCACAACCACTTATCGAGACGGACTTTGTCGTCCTCTTCGTTTTTTTGTGCCATGGGTTTTCCTCATTCTGAAATATTTCTGAACTGTACTACCGTTTCTGTCGTGCCATGAATTTCACCGGTTCAGCATACAATGCGCGACGCTTTCGAGCCTCGCTCGGCAGCCGAGAATCCGGGCCGTAGATATCTGTCGCCTTTTAACCTTTATTCTGCGTGAATACCGCAAATTCGGCCGCTTTGCGGTGCGAACGGTCCCTCACCGGTTGAGCACATTTGAAGACATTTGACCATTTGACCGTTGTGGGTCTGCGCGAATGGGTGGCGCTCCCTGATTTGGGAGTCGCGGGCTTGCGGGCGAAGATCGACACCGGCGCCAGCACCTCCAGCCTGCATGCCACCGAAATCGAGCCGTTCGAGCGCGACGGACAAACGTGGGTGCGTTTCAACGCGCACCTGGGCACGGTGGTGCAGTTGCGTCACCGCCGCTGCGAAGCGCCGCTGGTGACGATGAAAACCATTAAGAGCTCCAACGGCCAAGCACAGGTGCGTTACGTGATCAGTACCACCCTGGCGCTCGGCGATCGGGTTTGGCGAGTGGAATTCACCCTCGCCTGCCGCAAGTCCATGCGTTATCGCCTGTTACTCGGTTCCAAAGCCCTGATCGACGGCCAGTTGGTGGTCAATCCAGGCATTAAATACGTTCAAGACAAGCCGGTGTTCCCGGTGTCCACTACCTCTTCCACAGGTGTTGCATGAAGATCGCTGTGCTGTCGCGGAACCCGCGTCTGTATTCCACTCGTCGTTTGGTTGAAGCCGGCACCGAACGCGGCCATGAGATGGTGGTGATCGATACCCTGCGCGCCTATATGAACATTGCCAGTCATAAGCCGCAGATCCACTACCGAGGCAAGCCGCTGGAAGGCTTTGACGCTGTAATCCCGCGGATCGGCGCCTCGGTGACTTTTTATGGCTGCGCGGTGTTGCGCCAATTTGAAATGATGGGCGTGTTCCCGCTCAACGAGTCGGTGGCCATCGCCCGCTCGCGGGACAAACTGCGCTCGCTGCAATTGCTTTCTCGTCGCGGTATCGGTTTGCCGGTCACCGGTTTTGCTCACTCGCCGGACGACATTCCCGACCTGATCGAAATGGTCAACGGCGCACCGCTGGTGATCAAGGTGCTGGAAGGCACTCAGGGCATCGGTGTAGTGATGTGTGAAACGGCGACGGCGGCGGAGTCGGTGATCGAGGCGTTCATGGGCCTCAAGCAGAACATCATGGTTCAGGAATACATCAAGGAAGCCGGCGGTGCGGACATTCGCTGCTTCGTGGTCGGCGACAAGGTGATCGCCGCGATGAAGCGTCAGGCCAAGCCGGGCGAGTTCCGCTCCAACTTGCACCGTGGCGGCAGCGCCAGCCTGATCAAGATCACCCCGGAGGAGCGCATGACCGCGCTGCGTGCGGCCAAGGTCATGGGGTTGAGTGTGGCAGGTGTGGATATCCTGCGCTCCAACCACGGGCCGCTGGTGATGGAGGTGAACTCGTCGCCAGGGCTGGAAGGGATCGAAACCACCACCAGCAAGGACGTGGCAGGGATCATCATTCAGCACATCGAGAAGAACGGCGGGCCGAATATGACGCGGACCAAAGGAAAAGGTTAACGCTCAGCCCGTCCCATCGTGGCGAGGGAGCTTGCTCCCGCTGGAGGCCGAAGGACTCCCAAATGCAGCGGTTGTGCTGGATCAGATTAAACACAATTGCTGGTTTTGCGGTTGCTGCGCAACCGAGCGGGAGCAAGCTCCCTCGCCACAAGGATCGCAACCAGCCGTTAGACAGCATCCCTCGGCAACATCAGCCCAAGCGGCAACCGCACCCGCGCTTCCAGGCCACCACCGGAGCGGTTGCGCAGTTCGACATTGCCGCCATGCATCGAAGCAATCCGCTTGACGATGGCCAACCCCAACCCTGTGCCCTTGCCACCCCGCGCGCGGTCGCCACGGGTGAAGGGGTTGAAGATCGCTTCCAGCTCTGACGGATCGATCCCGGCGCCACGGTCCATGACGCTCAGCACCACGTAAGGCGCGCTGACGTCGCCCGAAACATACGCCGCCACCTCAACGCCGCTGCCTGCATGATGCAAGGCGTTGCCGATCAGGTTGTTCAAGAGGCGTTTCATCGACACCCGGCGCAACGGGAATGGCTGAATCGGCTCCAGGCGCAAGCGCACCCGTTCCTCGTTCTGGTTGTAAGGCGCGGCCACTTCGCGCACCAGATCACTCAGGTCGACCTCTTCGACCGACTCGTCCCGACCATCGCGAATGAATGCCAGGAACTGGTCGAGAATCGCGTCCATGTCCTCGATGTCACGCACCATGTCGTCGCTCAGGTCGCTGTGGTTGCCCATCAGCTCCAGCGACAGGCGCAAGCGGGTCAACGGCGTGCGCAGGTCGTGTGAAACGCCAGCGAGCATCAATTCACGTTCGCGGCCGGCCTGTTCAACGTCTTCCGCCATCTGGTTGAACGCTCGATAGACCTCGGTCATTTCACTCGGCGTGTCGCTGATCGGCAGGCGCACGCTGCGCCCCTGCCCCAGTTGCCGGGCGGCATCGACCAGCCGTTTGAGCGGCTGGTTGAGCTGGCTGACGAAAATCCACGCCGACGCGGTGGATAACAAGCCGATGGCGAGAAACCAGCCGAGTACGTTCCAGATTTTCTGGCCACGCAACGGATGCGGGTACAGCGGTACTTTCAACCAGCCGTCACCCAGGCTGGGTGCCCGAACCCAAAGCGCCGGCGGTGCATGCATGCGCAATCGCACTTCGGTGTCTGCACCCAGTTCGGCCTGCATCTGGCGTTGATAGATTTCACTGTAGGGCCAATGTTGTTCACCCTCGGGAACACCGGCGCCCACCACACGAATCAGTGTCGCGGCATCGGCAATCTTCGCCCGGTTTTCTTCATCTGCAGCCCAGTAGGCACGCAAGGTCAGCGCGACACCGTGACTGTATTGGCGGTCCACCAGCACGTCCTCGTTCATCAACAGATAAACCAGGGTCAGCGCCTTGGAAAACAGCACGACGATCAGCACCAGCCAGAGGGTGCGAGAGAAGAAACTTTGGGGGAACCACACGGGGGTTTTCATAGACAACCGCTACATACTTTGCAGGAGCGAGCCAAGCTCGCAGAATTGCGGATCGCGAATCAACCGGGTGACACGTTACCCGGCTGACCCGCTCCTACAAATCACCGATCACTTGGTCGCGGTGCCGTCCGGAACGAACACGTAACCCACGCCCCAGACCGTTTGAATGTAGCGTGGTTTCGATGGATCAGGCTCGATCATCCGGCGCAGGCGGGAGATCTGGACGTCGATGGAACGCTCCAGGGCATCCCATTCGCGGCCACGGGCCAGGTTCATCAGCTTGTCGCGGGTCAGCGGTTGACGCGCATTCATCACCAACGCCTTGAGCACCGCGAATTCACCGGTGGTGAGCATGTGTACTTCGTCGCCGCGCTTGAGTTCGCGAGTCGCCAACGACAATTCGTAATCACCGAAGGTCACGCTTTCGTCTTCGCTGCCCGGTGCGCCCGGTACGGGAGCCGACTGGCGACGCAGGACCGCTTTGACACGCGCCATCAGCTCGTCCGGGTTGAACGGCTTGGCCAGGTAATCGTCGGCGCCCAGTTCCAGGCCTTTGATACGGCTCAGCTCATCGCCCTTGGCGGTGAGCATGATGATCGGAATCTGATTGTTTGCGCCACGCAGACGGCGGCAGGCGGTCAGGCCGTCTTCGCCGGGCAACATCAGGTCGAGGACGACCAGGTTGAACACTTCACGCGCCAGCAAACGATCCATCTGTTCGGTGTTCGGTACGGCGCGGGCACGATAGCCCTTGCTGACGAAAAAACGTTCCAGCAGGCTGCTGAGCCCCGGATCGTCGTCAACGATAAGAATTTTTTCGCCTTCAGCAGTTTGTGCAGTGCTGCTCATTGGATGCTCCTTTGATCTCGGTGCGCATTATGGCGTAGCTGCCGTTATACGCACCGTGTGCATTGTTAGCAGATTTTTCCTATGTCGCCAGCGACATGGCCTTTATGCCTACAGCCCGCGATGCCCCCATCGGGCAGAACGGCGGTTATAATGCGCGGCCTTTTGTGTCGGGCAACGTCTGATCGTTACTGCCGGTGGCGGCTTTTTATTTTTCATCGCCCGGCAGTAATTGTTCGATTCCACGGGTCAATGGGATGCCTTTTGATCCAGGTAGCGGCGCTGGCCAGGCCGCTCAACCAGACTCGCCGGGCCTTATTCCCTGCGCCCGCGAGCCTGCTTTCACAATTTGTCAGGTGGTTTTATGGACAGCATCAACAGCCGCATCGCCGAGGAACTCGGTGTACGCCCACAACAGGTCGAAGCGGCCGTCGCGCTACTCGATGAAGGCTCCACGGTGCCCTTCATCGCCCGCTACCGGAAAGAAGTGACCGGCAGCCTCGATGACACGCAATTGCGTCATCTGGAAGAGCGTCTGCGCTACCTGCGAGAACTCGACGAACGGCGCATCAGCATCCTTGCCAGCATCGAAGAGCAAGGCAAGCTGACCCCGCAACTCGAGCGCGATATCAAACTCGCCGACACCAAGACCCGCCTCGAAGACTTGTACCTGCCGTACAAGCAAAAACGCCGCACCAAGGGCCAGATCGCCCTGGAAGCCGGCCTTGGCGAACTGGCCGACGGCCTGTTCAACGACCCGAACCTGACGCCAGACACCGAAGCCGCACGCTTCGTCAACGCCGAAAAAGGCGTGGCAGACGTGAAGGCGGCCCTCGAAGGCGCCAAATACATCCTCATGGAACGCTTCGCCGAAGACGCCAACCTGCTCGACAAGTTGCGCAGCTACCTGAAGCAGGAAGCCACCCTCAGTGCCCGCGTGATCGCCGGCAAGGAAGAAGAAGGCGCCAAGTTCCGCGACTACTTCGAACATGACGAGCCGCTGAAAAGCATGCCATCGCACCGCGCCCTGGCGATTTTCCGTGGCCGCAACGAAGGCATCCTCAGCTCCGCGCTGAAAGTCGGTGACGAGCTGCCGGGCACTATGCACCCGTGCGAAGGCATGATCGGTCAGCAATTCGGCATCGCCAACCAGAACCGCCCAGCCGACAAATGGCTCGGTGAAGTGGTGCGCTGGACCTGGAAGGTCAAGCTCTACACCCACCTGGAAACCGACCTGCTCGGTGAGCTGCGTGACGGTGCCGAGACCGAGGCGATCAACGTTTTCGCACACAACCTGCACGACTTGCTGCTGGCCGCGCCTGCCGGCCCACGCGCCACGCTGGGCCTGGACCCGGGCCTGCGCACCGGTTGCAAGGTGGCGGTGGTCGACGCCACCGGCAAGCTGCTGGATCACGCCACGGTTTACCCGCACGTGCCGCACAACAAGTGGGACCAGACCATCGCTGTGCTCGCGGCCCTGTGCGCCAAGCACTCGGTGGACCTGATCGCCATCGGCAACGGCACTGCCAGCCGTGAAACCGACAAGCTCGCCGCGGACCTGATCAAAAAATACCCGGCGATGAAAATGACCAAGGTCATGGTCTCCGAAGCCGGCGCTTCGGTGTACTCGGCCTCGGAGCTGGCCTCCAAGGAATTCCCGGACCTCGACGTGTCGATCCGTGGCGCGGTGTCGATTGCCCGTCGCTTGCAAGACCCGCTGGCCGAGCTGGTGAAAATCGATCCGAAATCCATCGGTGTCGGCCAGTACCAGCACGACGTGTCGCAGCTGAAACTGGCGCGCGGCCTGGACGCGGTGGTCGAGGACTGCGTGAACGCCGTTGGCGTCGACGTGAACACCGCCTCCGTTGCGCTGCTGGCCCGTATCTCCGGCCTCAACGCGACCCTGGCGCAGAACATCGTGACCCACCGCGATGAAAACGGTGCATTCAAAACCCGCGCTGCCTTGAAGAAAGTCGCCCGTCTCGGCGAAAAGACCTTCGAACAGGCCGCCGGCTTCCTGCGCGTGATGAACGGCGACAACCCGCTGGACTCGTCCGCGGTTCACCCGGAAGCCTATCCGCTGGTGCAACGCATCGCCGCTGAAACCGACCGCGACATCCGCTCGCTGATCGGCGACGCCGCTTTCCTCAAGCGTCTCGATCCGAAGAAGTACACCGACGAAACCTTCGGTCTGCCAACGGTCACCGACATCCTGCAAGAACTGGAAAAACCGGGCCGCGACCCGCGTCCAGAGTTCAAGACTGCCGAGTTCCAGGAAGGCGTCGAAGACCTCAAGGACTTGCAACTGGGGATGATCCTCGAAGGCGTGGTGACCAACGTGACCAACTTCGGTGCTTTCGTCGATATCGGCGTGCATCAGGACGGTTTGGTGCATATCTCTGCGCTTTCGGAGAAATTCATCAAGGATCCGCGTGAAGCGGTGAAAGCCGGTGATGTGGTCAAGGTCAAGGTCATGGAAGTCGACATCCCGCGCAAACGCGTTGGCCTGTCGATGCGCATGAGCGACACCCCGGGCGAGAAGATCGACGGCGCTCGTGGCGCGCGTCCAGGTTCGGCGCCGCGTCAGCCTTCGAACACCCCACCGCGTAAGGAAACCACAGCAGCCGCTCCAAGCAACAATGCCATGGCGTCGCTGTTCGCCAACGCCAAGCAGTTGAAGAAACGCTGATGGAAGTCCCTGCGGGGTTGACCGAAAGCGCTTTTTTCAAGCTGCTGGGTTGCCGTTTGCACAGCCTTGAGACCGGGGTGGCGCAAGTCGCCCTGGCCCTTGAGCCGCAGCTGCGCAATCGCGGCGGCAAGCTGCACGGCGGGGCGTTGTTCAGTCTGGTGGACATTGCCATGGGGCTGGCCTGTTCCAGTTCCCATGGTTTTGACCAGCAGAGCGCGACCATCGAGTGCAAGATCAACTACATCCGCGCCGTGGCTGAAGGCGAGGTGATGTGCACGGCGCGGGTGATTCACCCGGGCCGGCGCACGCTGGTGGTCGAAGCTGATGTGATGCAAGGCGACAAACTGGTCGCAAAAGCACAAGGCACGTTCGCTGTCCTGTAGATGCGCGTCATCAATTTGAGTTAATTTCGGCGCTGCGAATCCTGTGGGAGCGAGCTTGCTCGCGATGACGGTATGTCAGAGACTTATTGTTGACTGATACTCCCTCATCGCGAGCAAGCTCGCTCCCACAGGGGTTGCGCAGTTTCTGAATGACCGGCATTAGGCCTGTGCGGCTCAAAAACCAGGCGAAAACGCCAGTTTTAACTTCACCCTTGTAGACCGTCCTGCCCACCCCCATATTGGGGCGACTGACGCGTGAAGGAATCCAACTTGAGCGAACTTCTCAACCGCCGCCTGGCTCTGCTCGGCGAGCGCGCTAACCTCTCCCTGCTCGAACAGTGTCTTCACGGCATCGAACGTGAATGCCTGCGCGTGACGGGCGAAGGTCGCCTGGCGCAAACGCCGCACCCTGAAAGCCTGGGTTCCGCGCTGACCAACGAACAGATCACCACCGACTATTCCGAGTCGCTGCTGGAGTTCATCACGCCTGCCCTGCCGGACCCGGCGGACACGCTGGCGAGCCTCGACAAGATTCACCGCTTTGCCTACAGCAAGCTCGGCAACGAGTACCTGTGGAGTCCGTCGATGCCGTGCCCGTTGCCGGCCGAGGAAGATATCCCGATCGCCTACTACGGCACCTCCAACATCGGTCAGCTCAAGTACGTCTACCGCAAGGGCCTGGCCCTGCGCTACGGCAAGACCATGCAGTGCATCGCCGGGATTCACTACAACTTTTCCCTGCCGGAAAAGCTCTGGCCGCTGCTCAAGGAGGCTGAAGGCTTTGTCGGCACCGACCGCGACTATCAGTCGTCGGCCTACATCGCGCTGATCCGTAATTTCCGCCGCTACAGCTGGCTGCTGATGTACCTGTTCGGCTCTTCGCCAGCGCTGGACGCCGGTTTCCTGCGCGGTCGCTCCCATCAATTGGAGCAATTCGACGCCGAAACCCTGTACCTACCGTATGCCACCAGCCTGCGCATGAGCGATCTGGGTTACCAGAGCAATGCGCAAGCCGGGCTGACGCCGTGCTACAACGACCTGAACAGCTACACCGACAGCCTGCGCAAAGCGGTTGCCACGCCGTACCCGCCGTACGTCGAAATCGGCACGCACCAGGACGGTGAGTGGGTTCAGCTCAATACCAACATCCTGCAGATCGAAAACGAGTACTACTCCAACATCCGCCCGAAACGCGTGACCTACACCGGCGAGCGGCCGATCCAGGCGCTGATGGCCCGTGGCATTCAGTACGTTGAAGTGCGTTTGCTGGACATCAACCCGTTCATGCCAATGGGCATCGACCTGCCAGAGGCACGTTTCCTCGACGCGTTCCTGCTGTATTGCGCGCTGAACGACAGCCCGTTGCTGACCACCACCACCTGCGGCAACGCCACCTCGAACTTCCTCAGCGTGGTCAAGGAAGGTCGCCGTCCGGGCCTGCAATTGCAACGTGATGGCCAGTCGGTGGACATGAAAGAGTGGGCCAGCGAGCTGCTGGAAAAAATCGCCCCACTGGCGGCACTGCTCGACCAGAGCCACGGTGGCGACGCCCACAGCAAAGCCCTCGACGCGCAACGAGCAAAAATCCGCGACCCGTCCCTGACCCCTTCCGCGCAGGTGCTGGCAGCGATGACCGAGCACAAGGAAAGCTTCGCCCAGTTCTCCCTGCGCCAGAGTCAGGCGCACGCCGAGTTCTTCCGCAGCGAGCCGCTGACTGTTGAAGAGCAGGCGCGCTTTGAAGAACTGGCGCGCTCGTCGCTGGCCCAGCAAACTGAGCTTGAGCAGAACGAAGTCGGCGATTTCGACGTGTTTGTCGGGTCGTATCAGGCGAGCATTCTGGCGATCAGTAACTAGATATACACCTCTGTGGCGAGGGAGCTTGCTCCCGCTGGAGTCCGAAGGACTCCCAATTCCAGCGATAGTGTTTTACCTGATAAAACCCGTCGCTGATTTTGCGTCTGCTTCGCAGACGAGCGGGAGCAAGCTCCCTCGCCACAATGCTGTACACAGGTCGCTGTCAGGTTTTTCCGCTCATAAGCTCATTCGAAAAAGTTATTTATTTTAGAATTCTTAGATCATTTAGTCTCATCACTCGCCGAAACCCCGGCCGCCTGATGAGGACTTTCATGATGAAACTGCACTTCCCCCTTCGCCTCCTGGCGGCCGCGTCCCTGGTTGCAGCGAGCTTTTTCGCTCAGGCGGCAGACGTCACCGTCGCCTACCAGACCACCGTCGACCCAGCCAAAGTCGCCCAGGCTGATGGCAGTTACGAAACCGCCACCCACGCCAAAATCGACTGGCGCAAGTTCGACAACGGAGCCGACATCATCGCCGCCATCGCCTCGGGTGATGTGCAGATCGGCTACCTCGGTTCCAGCCCGCTGACCGCTGCGATCACCCGTAAGGTTCCGGTCGAAACCTTCCTCATCGCCACCCAGATCGGCGCCGCCGAAGCACTGGTGGCCCGCGATGGTTCCGGGATCAAGACCCCGCAGGACCTGATCGGCAAGAAAATCGCCGTGCCATTCGTTTCCACCGGTCACTACAGCCTGCTGGCCGCGCTCAAACACTGGAACATCGACCCGTCGAAAGTGCAGATCCTCAACCTCGCGCCGCCGGCAATCATTGCCGCATGGAAACGCGGTGACATCGACGCAACCTACGTGTGGGACCCGGCACTGGGCGTTGCCAAGGAAAACGGCAAGGTGCTGATCACTTCCGGCGAACTGGCCAAGTTCGGCGCGCCGACCTTCGATGCGTGGATCGTGCGCAAGGATTTCGCCGAGAAGCACCCGGAAATCGTCAGTGCCTTCGCCAAAGTCACCCTCGACGCCTATGCCCACTACCGCAAGGACCCGCAAGCCTGGCTGGCGGATAAGGGCAACGTCGACAAACTGGTAAAACTCTCCGGCGCCAAGGCCAGCGACATCCCGTTGCTGCTGCAAGGCAACGTCTACCCGCTGGCGGCTGATCAGGTGATCACCCTCGGCGCGCCGACCACCAAGGCCATCACCGACACCGCGGCGTTCCTCAAGGAGCAAGGCAAGGTCGAGGCCGTGCTGCCGGACTACGCCCCTTACGTCAGCGCCAAGTACATCACTAACTGATCGGGAGTTGACCGCGATGGCCTTGCTTCAGCTGGAGCGCATCAGCGCACAGTACCCCGGTAGCCCGGAACCGGTGCTGGCGGATATTTCCTTAAGCCTTGGGCCCCGGCAATTGCTGGTCGCCCTCGGCCCGTCCGGCAGCGGCAAGACCTCGCTGTTGAACCTGATCGCCGGCTTCGTCGAACCCAGCGCCGGACGCATCACCCTCGATGGTGTGCCGGTCAAAGGTCCGAGCGCCGAGCGTGGCGTGGTGTTCCAGGACGACGCGCTGCTGCCTTGGCAGGACGTGTTGGCCAACGTCGGTTTCGGTCTGGAACTGGCCGGTGTGCCGCGTGATAAACGCGAAACCCGCACCCGGGAAATGCTCGCGCTGGTCGACCTCGCAGGCTTTGACGATCGCCGCATCTGGCAGCTCTCGGGCGGCCAGAAGCAGCGTGTCGGCCTGGCCCGCGCCCTCGCTGCCGACCCGCGCGTGTTGTTGATGGACGAACCCTTCGGCGCCCTCGACGCGTTCACCCGCGAACAGATGCAGGAACTGTTGCTGCAAGTCTGGCGACGCACCGCCAAACCGGTGTTCCTGATTACCCACGACATTGAAGAAGCAGTGTTCCTGGCCACGGATCTGATTCTGTTGGCGCCAAACCCCGGGCAAATCGTCGAGCGCTTGCAGCTGGATTTCGGTCAGCGTTACGCCGCTGGCGAATCGGCTCGGGCGATCAAATCCGACCCGCGCTTTATCGAAACCCGCGAACACGTACTCGCCCGTGTGTTCTCCCAACGCAGCGCCGCCCAGCGGCAGGAGCGCGCATGAGCAGTTATGAAATCCCGGTCACGACGGCCAACCCCGCCAGCCCATCGACGCTGATTCCGCTGCGTCGCAGCCTTGGCACACGCTGGATCAGCGTACTGACGCTGATCGCTTTGCTCGCGGTTTGGTGGGCTGTTACCGCCAGTGGCCTGATCGAGCCCTTGTTCCTTCCACCGCCGGCGGCCGTCCTGCAAAAAGGCTGGTTGCTGGCGACCACGGGTTATATGGACTCGACCCTCTGGCAGCATTTGGGCGCAAGCCTCAGCCGGATTGGTCTGGGCCTGGGCTTTGCAGTCCTGACCGCCGTGCCGGTCGGTATCGCCATTGGTCACAACCGCATCGCACGCGGCGTTCTCGACCCGCTGATCGAGTTCTACCGGCCTATTCCACCGTTGGCCTACCTGCCGCTGATCGTGATCTGGTGTGGCATCGGTGAGCTGTCCAAGGTGTTGCTGATCTATCTGGCGATCTTCGCCCCGATCGCCATCGCCACCGCGACTGGCGTACGCACCGTCGACCCCGCCAAATTGCGCGCCGCGCAGTCGATGGGTGCAACCCGGGCCCAGCTGATTCGCCATGTGATTTTGCCGAGCGCGTTGCCGGACATTCTGACCGGCGTGCGCATTGGTCTTGGCGTGGGTTGGTCGACGCTGGTGGCTGCCGAACTGATCGCCGCCACCAGCGGCCTGGGCTTCATGGTGCAGTCGGCCGCGCAATTTCTGGTCACCGATGTGGTGGTGCTGGGGATTCTGGTGATCGCGCTGATCGCCTTCGCCATGGAAATGGGCCTGCGGGCGCTGCAACGCAAACTGGTGCCGTGGCATGGCCAGGCGCACTAATTATTCATGTGGGAGCGACGGTGCGGCGATCCGACCTGCTCGCGATAGCGGTGGGTCAGTCAACATTGATGTTGAATGTAATTCCGTCATCGCGAGCAGGCTCGCTCCCACAATCGGCACCCCGGATTGAAGAGAAAGCCATGAGCAGCCTGACCATCACCCCACTCAGCACCGCCCTCGGCGCGCAGATCAGCGGCGTCGATATCTCCCAGCCGCTGAACCTCGAACAGCGCGACGCGATCGAGCAGGCACTGCTCAAGCACCAAGTGCTGTTCTTCCGCGAGCAGCCGATCAACCCGCAGCAGCAGGCACGCTTCGCGGCGAATTTCGGCGACCTGCATATTCACCCGATCTACCCGAATGTACCGGAACAGCCAGAAGTGTTGATCCTCGACACCGCTCATACCGATGTGCGTGACAACGCCGTGTGGCACACCGACGTGACCTTCCTGCCGACCCCGGCCCTTGGCGCGGTGCTCAGCGCCAAGCTGTTGCCGGAGTTTGGGGGCGACACGCTGTGGGCCAGCGGTATCGCGGCGTACGAAGCCCTGTCGACGCCTCTGCAAAACCTGCTGCAAGGCCTGACCGCGACTCACGATTTCGTCAAATCCTTCCCGCTGGAACGCTTTGGGACTACGCCTGAAGCACTGGCTCAGTGGGAAGAAGCGCGCAAGAAAAACCCTCCACTGTCACATCCGGTGATCCGCACGCACCCGGTCAGCGGGCGCAAGTCGTTGTTCGTCAATGAAGGCTTCACGACGAAGATCAATGAGCTGTCGGAAACCGAAAGCGAGGCGATTCTGAAGCTGCTGTTCGCCCATGCTACGCGGCCGGAATTTACCATTCGCTGGCGTTGGCAGGAGAACGACGTGGCGTTCTGGGATAACCGCGTGACCCAGCATTTTGCGGTGGACGATTACCGACCGGCACGGCGGGTGATGCACCGGGCGACGGTGTTGGGGGATGTGCCGTTTTTCCGCTGAGCCACTGGCTGCTTTACTGCTTTTTATGGCCCCATCGCGAGCAGGCTCGCTCCCACAGGGTTTTCGGTTGGCCACAGATTTGTGGTCAACCCCAATCCAATGTGGGAGCGAGCCTGCTCGCGAAAGCAATCTGACAGGCGCCAGAAGATCCAGCGCCGGACACTTACTCCGCCGTCGACGGCTTCTCCCACAAATTGATCCCGCCCTCCTGGGCAAACCGGTCAATCTCTGCCAGTTCCTCAACGCTGAAGCTCAAGTTCTTCAACGCGCCGACGTTCTCGATAATCTGCTCCGGGCGGCTGGCGCCGATCAACGCCGAGGTCACTCGCGGGTCGCGCAGTGTCCAGGCCAGGGCCATTTGCGCCAGGCTTTGACCACGGCGTTTGGCGATTTCGTTGAGCACGCGCACCAGGGCAATGTTGGCATCGGACAGGTGCGAGGCTTGCAACGAGTCACCGCCCGGACGATTGACCCGTGCATCTTTCGGTACGCCGTTGAGGTACTTGTCGGTCAACAACCCCTGAGCCAATGGCGTGAACGCAATCACGCCCGCGCCGAGTTCATCGGTGGCGTCCAGCAGGTCTTTTTCCACCCAGCGGTTGAGCAAGTTGTAAGCCGGCTGGTGGATCAACAGCGGGACTTTCCACTCTTTCAGCAGTGCGGCCATTTCGCGGGTTTTCGCCCCGGAATACGACGAGATACCGATGTACAGCGCCTTGCCCTGCTGCACGGCAGTCGCCAATGCGCCAGCGGTTTCTTCCAGCGGAGTGTCCGGATCGAAGCGGTGGGAATAGAAGATGTCCACGTAGTCGACGCCCAGGCGTTGCAGGCTCTGGTCGAGGCTGGCCAGCACGTATTTACGCGAGCCGCCACCCTGACCGTAAGGACCCGGCCACATGTCCCAACCGGCCTTGCTGGAGATGATCAACTCGTCGCGGTACTGCTTGAAATCTTCACGCAGCAAACGACCGAAATTGATCTCGGCACTGCCGTACGGTGGACCGTAATTGTTGGCCAGGTCGAAGTGGTTGATGCCCAGGTCGAAGGCAGTACGCAGCAAGGATCGCTGGGTATCGATCGGCGTACTGTCGCCGAAGTTGTGCCACAAGCCCAGCGACAGTGCCGGCAGCACCAGCCCGCTGCGACCAACGCGGCGGTAAGGAATGGAGTCGTAACGATCAGCAGCAGCGGTGTAAGTCATCGAACCCTCTCTTGTTGTGAGCGACGAGGTCGTCAGCGTTGCCCAGCATACGCTCAGGCAACGCATTCAAAACGGGGGAGTTCGACTAAATGCTGAAACGTTTCATACAGTTCTTGATTTGGTCGTTACGCCGACAGTTCGCGTAGGGCCGCTGCTGCCAGAAACCCGGATCTTGAGTTGTACCGTTGATCGCGTCTAACCGTCTGATCAATGCGCTCCAGCAACTGCTCTGGCAACGTTGCATTGAAACGCACGGACTTGCCGAAATAAGGCGTCACATCAAACTCGACCACAGCCCAAACCCCTCCCGCGTAATCCGGGTTTTCGAAGTGCTCATCGATCTCGCGCACCTGCGGCAACGGATCGCCATCAGCGACCAGTCCTTCGTAATGTAACGCCAGCGCTTCTTTAACGTTTTCGAGCGCCTGCGCCACCGTTCCACCTGCTGAGAAACAACCCGCAACGTCGGGGATGATCACGCCGTAATCTGAGTCGGCATCCTTGTGCAGTACGACTGGGAATTTCATGGGGATAGGCCCTTCCAATCCGCCCCCATCGGGGCGTTGATCGATATTCTCCAGGCTCATTTCAAGCCCGCCTGTTTCAAAATGCTGTTGATTGTTCCCTTTGGAAGATCCGCGTCAGGGTGCTTGATCGTGACCCTCCCCGGTTTGCACGAATGTTTGTATTGATAGTGGCTGCCTTTGACTGCTACCAAATACCAACCGTCGTCTTCGATCATCCTGATCATTTCCCGACTCCGCATCACCTTCGCCCTTTGTCGTCAGCATTTGCTGCGACTTTACCCGGCAAACGGACACTCCAATACACACCATACACATTCGATTAAATATTAGCCCATCGCAAACACGTATTTTTCTAACCAGACGACTGGCTAACCCACCCGTGCCAACACCTGCGCCACTCAATCCACAAACACCCGAATTGGTAGCGACATGTGTCGGTTGTGCAGGAAGCTCACCGACACTGGGGGTGTACGACGGCGGACTGGTTTAAGCGCCATTGTGCTAAACGGCGCCTATGCTCGGTATGACAAATACCGACTCAGGAGCACACTTCATGCACACCACGATCATCATCACCTTCGGCCTGGTCTTGCTGGCGCTGATGCTGTTCATCGGTGAGAAGCTCGGCTTCAGCCGCCAGACCCTGACCTACAGCTTCGTGGTCCTGTGGCTGGCGCTGACGGTGATCAACGGCGCCATCGGCATGATCTCCGCCGGGCAACCGCTGACCTCCGAATTGATGGTGGGCTTCATGGTGTTCAGCGTACCGGTGGCCGCTCTGGTGTTGTTCATGACCTTGAACATCGCCTGAGCACCACCGGCCTCGATCAGCGCACCAGATGCAGGAACTGCATGTGCCGCTCGTACTGATCGAGGATGTCGTTGATGATTTGTTCCTTGGTGTAACCCACCAGATCGTAATCCTGACTGCCTTCGCTCAGGTGCACTTCAGCCCGGTAGTAACGACGGTTGTTGAGCTCTTTGGAGCCCATCCCGCCACGGGCGAAGGACGGCGTGAAGTAACCGCGCATTTGCGCCTGGTAGATGAACGGAGGCTGATCGCCGTGGCCGATTTCCAGGCTGACGTTGTCACTGGCCGGGTCCGGTTGAGTGACCACGTTCAAGCCCTTTTCAGCGAACACCGCCGTCACTTCTTCAATCGCCGGACGCACCGTCGTGTCGAGGAAACGGTACACCTCGTCACGCGACGGGAAGTGCACAGCCTGACTCAGACGCTGACGCCAGCCACCCTTACCGCGCCGTGACGACGCCGAAACCGGCGCCAGCGAATGCAACTGGGCGATCTGCTTCTGCGATTCGAGGTAGAACGCCTTGTGCAGCCCCCACATCATCAGCAACAGAATCAGCGAGAACGGCAACGAAGTCAGCACCACCGCTGACTTCAACGAATCGATGCTGCCGGCAAACAACAATGCACTGGTGACCAGCGCGGTCATCGCGCCCCAGAACACCCGCAGCCATTTCGGCCCGTCTTCATCGGCGTTACCGCCCTTGGCCGACAGCGTCGAGAGCACCACGGTGCCGGAGTCGGCCGAGGTGACGAAGAACACGAAGCTGATGAACACCGTGACGGCGATCACCGTTTTGCTCCACGGATAGGTTTCCAGCAGCAAGTAGAGGGTCATCGACGGGTTCTCGATGGCCGACAAGCCAAGGGCACTCATGCCGTGGTTGAGCACCTGGTCGATGGCGCTGTTACCGAAGATCGACATCCACGCCAGGGTGAAACCGAGCGGAATCAACAGCACGCCGAAGACGAATTCACGGATGGTCCGGCCACGGGAAATACGTGCGATGAACAGGCCCACGAACGGCGACCACGCGATCCACCAGGCCCAGTAGAACACCGTCCAGCCGCCCAGCCAGTCGCTGGGTTTGTCGTAGGCGTAAAGGTCGAAACTCTTCATCGGCAAGGCGCCGAGGTAGTCGCCAAGGTTCTGGATCAAGGTGTTGAGCAGGTGCTGGGTAGGGCCAGCGAACAACACGAACAGCAACAGCGCGCAGGCCAGCAGCATGTTGATGTCGGACATCACCCGCACGCCTTTATCGACGCCGGCGACGGCAACGATGATCGCCGCACCCATCATCAGCGTGATCAGGCCGACCTGAATCCACTGGGTGTGGGCGATACCGAACAAGTAGTCGAGGCCCGAGTTGAGGTGCAACACGCCGAAGCCCATGTCGGCGCCCAGACCGAACACCGTGGCAATGATGCCGAAGCCATCCACCGCATAACCGATCGGGCCATTGATGCGTTTGCCGATCAGCGGATAAAGCGCCGAGCGCAGGGCCAGCGGCAGGTTATGCCGATAGGCGAAATAGGCCAACGCCATGCCGACAAACGCGAACACGCCCCAACCGTGCAGGCCCCAATGCAGAAACAGCACCTGCATCGCCTGGCGTGCTGCATCCGCCGTGCCGGCCTCGCCCTGCGGCGGCTGCAGCATGTGCGTCAGGGGTTCGGAGACGCAGAAGAAAAACAGCGTGATGCTGATCCCGGCGGCAAACAGCATGCCGGCCCAGGACAGGTAACTGAATTCGGGCTCGTCGTGGTCGGCACCGAGCTTGATCTTGCCGTAGCCAGACAAGGCGGTGACCACCACGAAGACCAGATACAGGGTCATTGCCAGCATGTAGTACCAGCCGACCGTGTTGGCCGCCCAGTTTTGCGCCGCCAGCAACCAGGCGCCGGACTCTTGCGGGAAGGCGATGACCACCAGGCCGAACAGTAAAATGAAGGTCGCCGCGAAGTAGAACACCGGCGGATTCATGCGGATCTGACCGCTTGGAGGGGTGAACGATGCACTCATGAAACGTGCACCTCGAGGGGGTAAAACGTGGCTGTAAAAATCAGACTCAGCAAAGGCTAGCCTCCTGTTGTGAGCGGGCAGCGAACCACCGGTTTAACTTGAATGAACGTTCAAGTTAAACATGGATAGGCTGTGAGGACTAATCGCAAGGCTCGGCGGTATGTTTCGTACGCTAGCTTAGGGAGGGGTATGACGCGGGGTTTGGAGGATTCGTTCAGTGGGAAATTGGCTGAATGCCATTATCTCGGTTCGGCTTGAAATCCAAACGCGAGCAGGCTCGCTCCCACAGGGTTCGTGTCGTTCACAACTTTGTGGGCTGACACAGATTCAATGTGGGAGCGAGCCTGCTCGCGATAGCGGAAGACCTGGCGGTGAAAGCCTCAGGGCTTACTTCTGCGTCCCGTCATCATGCTGCAGATTGGCCTGGGTCAGGTTGCAACCGGCCGGTACGCTGCGGGTCAGCCAGACGTTGCCGCCGATGGTCGAGCCCTTGCCGATGGTGATCCGTCCGAGGATGGTCGCGCCGGCATAGATCACCACATCGTCTTCAACGATCGGATGGCGCGGATGGCCCTTCTGCAACTGACCGTCTTCGTCGGCCGGGAAGCGTTTGGCGCCGAGGGTCACGGCCTGGTAGATGCGTACCCGCTCGCCGATGATCGCGGTTTCGCCGATCACCACGCCTGTGCCGTGGTCGATGAAGAAACTGCGGCCGATCTGCGCGCCCGGGTGAATGTCGATGCCGGTCGCCGAGTGCGCGATTTCCGCACTGATCCGCGCCAGCAATGGCAGTCCAGCGCGGTACAAATGGTGGGCCAGACGATGGTGAATCACCGCCAGAATCCCCGGATAGCACAGCAGCACTTCATCGACACTGCGTGCTGCCGGGTCGCCGTGATACGCCGCCAGCACATCGGAATCCAACAGGCTGCGCAGCCCCGGCAAGGCCAGGGCGAAATCCTGGATCAGGCTGATCGCCCGCGCCTCGACTTCGGTATCGACCTGGGCGCTTTGCCGTGCGACATAGCGCAGCTCCAGCCGCGCCTGAGCCAGCAGCGCATTCAGCGCCACATCCAGCGTATGCCCAACGTAGAAGTCTTCACTCTCCTCGCGCAGATCCACCGGGCCCAGGCGCATCGGGAACAACGCACCACACAGTGCTTCGAGAATCTCCGCCATCGCCGCGCGCGATGGCAGCTCACGCCCGCCCTGCTCGCCGCTGATACGACCGTTCTGCGCACGCCACTGGTCGCGGGCGGTGCGCAGTTGGCTGACGATGGTCTGTAATTGCCAATGGCTGGAACGCTGGCTCACGGTAAAACTCCTCACCTGCGGCGGCCGGACAGTAAGGCCGCCTGAACGGCGTTCACTTTACGGTATGCGCTCAAAACGGAATTAAGAACGAATTGTGCTGTTCTCAGCACTTTTTGGCATAAGGGACATTGTCGGTTGCCCGAGCAAATCGGCCTGCCTATAGTCCAGTCATCTCCCATAACCCGTGCGGCCCCATGATCAAACAACAGCTGGCTCGTTTTAATCGTCTGGACCTTCTTGCCAATGCTACCGCCCTGGAAAAACTCGAACGCTTGTCGGCCTGGCTAGGGCGTGATGTCTACGTCAAACGTGACGACCTGACACCGCTGGCCATGGGCGGCAACAAGCTGCGCAAACTCGAATACCTCGCCGCCGATGCGCTGGCGCAAGGTGCCGATACGCTGATCACCGCTGGCGCCATCCAGTCCAACCATGTGCGCCAGACAGCAGCGCTTGCCGCCAAGCTGGGCCTGGGCTGCATCGCCTTGCTGGAAAATCCGATCGGCACTGATGACGCTAACTACCTGGGCAACGGCAATCGCCTGCTGCTGGACTTGTTCGATGCCAAGGTCGAGTTGGTAGAGAACCTCGATAACGCCGACCAACAGTTGCAGGCACTGGCCGAGCGTCTGCGCAGTAACGGCAAAAAACCTTATCTGGTGCCGATTGGCGGCTCCAACGCCTTGGGCGCGCTGGGCTATGTACGAGCCGGACTGGAGCTGGCCGGGCAAATCGAGGACAGCGGCCTGGAGTTCGCCGCCGTGGTGTTGGCTTCGGGCAGCGCCGGCACTCACAGCGGTCTGGCGTTGGCGCTGAGCGAAGTACTGCCGGACTTGCCGGTGATCGGCGTCACCGTTTCGCGCAGCGACGAAGACCAGCGGCCGAAAGTCCAGGGCCTGGCCGAGCGCACTGCCGAACTGCTGGGTGTGAACCTGCCGGCGAGTTTCAAGGTGCAATTGTGGGACGAGTATTTCGCTCCGCGTTACGGCGAGCCGAACGCCGGCACCCTGGCGGCCATCAAGTTGCTGGCCAGCCAGGAAGGGCTGTTGCTCGACCCGGTCTACACTGGCAAGGCCATGGCCGGTTTGCTCGACGGTATCGGCCGGCAGCGCTTCAATGACGGCCCGATCATCTTCCTGCACACGGGCGGCGCGCCGGCGTTGTTTGCCTATAACTCGGCGTTTTGAGCCTGCCGGAAAAAGATCTTCTGTGGTGAGGGAGCAAGCTCCCTCACCAAAGGAATTACACGAAGCCTTTATATTCCAACAAAGAATAACAAACTGAATTTATATTATTTTCACATCTAAAAGCCTCGTCATATAGTCCCGCCGCAGGCGCAATTGCCGCGAGACGCATACGCTGCTTTTAGGGCACGATGTTGCAGCCGTTCAATTCCCGGTTTTGCCTGCTTCTCCAAAAAAATGTCTTCCTAAAAAAACACAGGGGCTTGTCATGAATTTTTCCGCATTTCGTCGAAATCTGCTGGTGGGCTCGCTGGGCCTGGTACTCGGTGCTGGCCTGTTGGGGCAAGCGGTGGCTGGTGAGCAGCTGCAAAAAATCAAGGATGCCGGCGTGATCAATGTCGGCCTGGAAGGCACTTATCCACCGTTCAGTTTCGTCGATGCCAACGGCAAACTGGCCGGCTTCGAAGTGGAGTTCTCCGAAGCCCTGGCCAAAGAGCTGGGCGTGAAGGTCAAACTGCAACCGACCAAATGGGACGGCATCCTCGCGGCGCTGGAATCCAAGCGTCTGGACGCAGTGATCAACCAGGTGACGATCTCCGAAGAGCGCAAGAAGAAGTATGACTTCTCCGAGCCTTACACCGTTTCCGGGATTCAGGCGCTGGTGCTGACAAAGAAGGTTGCGGAGCTGAACATCAAGACCGCCGCCGACCTGACCGGTAAGAAAGTCGGTGTAGGCCTGGGCACCAACTATGAGCAGTGGGTAAAAACCAATGTGCCGGGTGCTGAAGTCCGCACCTACGAAGATGATCCGACCAAGTTCCAGGACCTGCGCGTTGGCCGCACCGACGTCATTCTGATCGACCGCCTCGCCGCGCTGGAATACGCCAGGAAGGCCAAGGACACCACCGCCGCCGGTGAACCGTTCTCCCGTCAGGAAGCCGGTATTGCCCTACGCAAAGGCGAGCCTGAGCTGCTGGCTGCGGTGAACAAGGCCATCGACAAGCTGCGTGCCGACGGTACGCTGAAAAAGCTTTCGGAAAAATACTTCAGCGCTGACGTCACCCAATAATGGAAGAAGCTTTCCAACTCGCGCTGGACTCCGCGCCCTTTTTGCTCAAGGGCGCGTATTTCACGGTCATCCTCAGCCTGGGCGGGATGTTCTTTGGTCTGTTGCTGGGGTTTAGCCTGGCCTTGATGCGCTTGTCGCGCTTCAAGCTGGTGAGCTGGATCGCCCGCATCTACGTGTCGTTCTTTCGCGGCACGCCGTTGCTGGTGCAACTGTTCGTGATCTATTACGGCTTGCCGCAATTGGGTATCGAACTCGATCCGCTGCCGGCGGCCTTGATCGGCTTCTCGCTGAACATGGCCGCCTACGCCTGCGAAATCCTCCGTGCCGCAATCAGCTCCATTGAGCGCGGCCAATGGGAAGCCGCGGCCAGTATCGGCATGACCCGCGCGCAAACCCTGCGCCGGGCCATCCTGCCGCAAGCTGCGCGAACGGCGTTGCCGCCACTGGGCAACAGCTTCATTTCGCTGGTCAAGGACACTGCGCTGGCGGCGACCATTCAGGTGCCGGAACTGTTCCGTCAGGCACAGTTGATCACCGCCCGCACCTTCGAAATTTTCACCATGTATCTTGCCGCCGCACTGATTTACTGGGTGCTTGCAACGGTGCTCTCGCACCTGCAAAACCAGTTGGAAGAGCGGGTCAATCGGCACGACCAGGAGTCCTGACCCCATGATTGTCGTGGAAAAACTGACAAAGCAGTTCAAGGGTCAAGTGGTGCTCAACGGCATCGATCTGAAGGTTGAAGAAGGCGAGGTGGTCGCGATCATCGGCCCTAGCGGCTCGGGCAAGACCACCTTCCTGCGTTGCCTGAACTTTCTTGAAGAACCCACCAGCGGCCGGATCAAGGTCGGCGACATCGAGATCGATGGCAGCCGCCCGCTGAACCAGCAGCAGAGCCTGGTGCGCCGCTTGCGCCAGCACGTCGGTTTCGTGTTTCAGAACTTCAATCTGTTCCCCCATCGCACGGCCTTGGAAAACGTCATCGAAGGCCCTTTGGTGGTGAAGAAAATGCCAAGGGATCAAGCGTTGGCGCTGGGTCGAAAACTGCTGGCCAAGGTCGGCCTGGCAGGCAAGGAAGACGCCTATCCGCGCAGGCTGTCCGGTGGGCAGCAACAGCGCGTGGCAATCGCCCGGGCGTTGGCCATGGAGCCGGAAGTGATCCTCTTCGACGAGCCAACCTCGGCGCTCGATCCGGAACTGGTCGGCGAAGTGCTGGCGGCCATTCGCAGCCTGGCCGAAGAAAAACGCACCATGGTCATCGTGACCCACGAAATGAGTTTTGCTCGTGATGTGGCGAACCGGGTGGTGTTTTTCGACAAGGGCGTCATCGTCGAACAAGGTGAAGCAAAGGCATTGTTTGCCAATCCGAAAGAAGAACGAACCCGGCAATTCCTCAATAAGTTCCTCAATTCCTGAAGTTGATTATCACCTTCAGAAACGTATTAACCACTGTCAACTTCCACGGATGGAAGTGACATTTATCGCACAACTTTACCTGCTGCCCCCGCCTTCCGCCGACTTCCATAATTAATTAATCACCCCAGTCTAAAGCGGTATATAGATACCTCCTGCAACATCCTCCCGCCACGTAACCTCCACCACACTCAGATTGATCCAGTGCCGAAAAACACCGGAAACACTGGCTCACAAATCGAGCGCACCCAGGAAAAAGCCGAACAGCATGTCCATCGATCGCTAACTATAGGTAGGAAATATCTGAATAGCCTGGCATTCCCACGTTCTCAACTTGCGTCTATTGACACCCCGTCGACCACTCCCTTATCTAGGCATTAACAGGCATTTCACAGTACTTGAATATAGTTAATCACCTACTACCCTAACGCCTTCGACACTTCCGAAATGGACTTCGCTGCGATGTTTCAAGGAGAACACACATGACTTGTATGTCGAACAAAGTTGAACTGGCGGCTCCCGGCCTGACGCAGTCGCCCGGCTCTGCCATCAACATCACTTCCGCTGCTTACCTGCTGATCGAAATAGCGCCTTATGCCGGCATGGACGAAGGTGATCTGATCGAGCTGTTCTGGGACAACTGCTATGTGGCCTCGAGGGTGCTCAACCGCGCAGATGTCGGTCAGCCGCTCAACCTGCGGGTTCCCGAGAGTTTTATCCGCAATGGCAGCTCGCGTATCCACTACCGGCTCATGCAAGTCGGGCAAGGCCCGGCGCTGTCCGCGACGAAACGGGTCCAGGTCAAACTCGACTGCCCGGGTGGTCAGCCACACACCCTGTGCGCAGATGAAAACCAGCGCCTGGAACCATTGGGTATTCCCGCGATGATTCGCCGTCACGGGGTCAATCCGAACCAGATCAAACGCGGCGTGCCACTGATCATCGAACCTTATCTGAACATGGCGGCCGATGATGAGATCACCCTGCGCTGGGGCGATGTACGCATGGACTTGCCGAGGATCAAATCCGACGAAGTCGGCCACCCGATCAACGTCTGGGTGCCGCCCTCAGTGATTCTTGAAGCCGGTGAAGATAACCGGCTGGAAGTCACCTACTGCATCCTTGATCGAGCAGGCAATAACTCGCGCTGGGCGCCGGCGCGCACCTTGAAAGTCGGCTGCGCCAATCCTTATCTGAAAGTACCGGCCAGGAAGTGCTGAAGGCCCCCTGAACCCTGCGATCGATGAGACCCCTGTAGCAGCTGGCGCAGCCTGCTGCTACAGGGTTGCGTTTACATCCGCCCATGCGAACAACTACAGGGTTTGATGACCCCCTTCTATGCATATTCCTAAAAGTTAGTTCATTAATTTTTTATACACGTTTAGGGTATATAAACCGGACCACCGGACATTCTTGATTTTGATTTCGCCGCACGATGCGGCTTATCCATGAGATGTGAGGTAGGTATGGTCAGGAACATAATCACCCCGGTGCAAATCGCCAGGGCATTGCATGCAGCCAAGGAGCGGCGCTGATGTCTAATCTGGCAGATGCAAACGTTCAGAGTGATCTGGACATTCCCCCGCTGTTGTTGCCCGCGCAGGTTTTGCGCAACGACGCACAAGCCCTCGAAGCAGCCCGTGAACTCGCTCAGGTCGCCCGCTTGCAAGCCGCGCGACGCGATCAACAGCGCAAGTTGCCCTGGGCGGAAATCGAACAGTTCACCCGCAGTGGCCTGGGCAGTATTGCCATCGGCAAGGCGTTCGGCGGCCCCGCGGTTTCATTCGTCACCATCGCCGAAGTCTTCGCGATCATTTCCGCGGCCGACCCGGCACTCGGGCAAATCCCGCAGAACCACTTCGGGATTCTCAACCTGCTCCAGCACACCGCCAACGAACGACAGAAAAAGCAGTTGTTCCAGAGCGTGCTCGACGGCTGGCGAATCGGCAACGCGGGCCCGGAACGCGGCACCAAAAACACCCTGGAGCTCAAGGCCCGCATCACCGCCGACGGCGATGGCTACGTCATCAATGGTCAAAAGTTTTACTCCACGGGCGCACTGTTCGCGCACTGGGTCGCGGTCAAGGCACTGAACGACGACGGCAAGCAAGTCATCGCCTTCGTCCGTCGCGGCACTCCTGGGCTGCGCATCGTCGATGACTGGTCGGGCTTCGGCCAGCGCACCACGGCCAGCGGCACCGTGCTTCTGAACAATGTGCGGGTCGATGCTGATCTGGTGGTGGAAAACTGGCGGATCAACGACAGCCCGAACATTCAGGGCGCCGTGTCACAGCTGATTCAAGCCGCGATCGACGCCGGTATTGCGCGCGGCGCCATCGATGACGCCATCAGCTTCGTTCGCGAACGCGCACGGCCGTGGATCGACGCCAACGTCGAACGCGCCAGCGATGACCTCTACGTAATTGCCGACATCGGCAAACTGAAAATCGAACTGCACGCCGCCGAAGCGCTGCTGCGCAAAGCCGGGAACGTGCTCGATCAAGTCAGCGCCGCGCCGGTCACCGCCGAGTCCGCAGCCCGTGCCTCGATTGCCGTCGCCGAGGCCAAGGTGCTGACCACCGAGATCTCGCTGCTGGCCAGCGAAAAGCTCTTCGAGCTGGCCGGCAGCCGCGCCACCCTCGCCGAGTTCAACCTCGATCGCCACTGGCGCAACGCCCGCGTGCACACCCTGCACGATCCGGTGCGCTGGAAGTACCACGCCGTGGGCACTTATCACCTGAACGGCACTTTACCCGCACGACATTCCTGGATCTGAACGACCAGAACACTTTTGACCAGATCTCTGGAGAAACACATGACTCTTTCTCACCCCGTCGCGGTCATCACCAGCGATGAGCAAGCCCTTGTCGTCGCCAGCGATCTGGCCGAAGACTTCAAACGCGACAGCGCCCTGCGCGACCGTGAGCGACGCCTGCCCTACCCCGAACTGGAAGTCTTTTCGCGCTCCGGCCTGTGGGGCATCAGCGTACCCAGGGAATACGGCGGCGCCGGCGTTTCCAACGTCACCCTGGCCAAGATCATTGCGCTGATCGCCCAGGCCGACGGCTCGCTGGGGCAGATCCCGCAGAACCATTTTTATGCCCTCGAAGTGCTGCGCGTGAACGGAACACCCGAGCAGAAAAAACGCCTGTACGCCGAAGTCCTCGCCGGTCAGCGCTTCGGCAACGCACTGGCCGAACTCGGGACCAAAACCGCTCTCCACCGGGTCACCAGCCTGACTCCCGATGGCGACGGTTTTCGCATCAACGGCCGCAAGTTCTACTCCACCGGGGCGATCTACGCACAACGGATTCCGACCACGGTGGTCGATGAAAACGGCGTCCAGCAACTGGCCTTCGTCCCGCGTGACAGCCAGGGCCTGACGGTCATCGATGACTGGAGCGGCTTCGGCCAGCGCACCACCGGCAGCGGTTCGGTGGTGTTCGAAGACGTCTACGTCTCGGCAGACGACGTGATCCCGTTTCAAAGCGCCTTCGAACGTCCAACCCCGGTCGGCCCGTTGGCGCAGATTCTCCATGCAGCCATCGACACCGGCATCGCTCGCGCCGCGTATGAAGACGCGCTGCATTTCGTACGGAGCAAAACCCGCCCATGGATCGACTCCGGCAATGACAACGCCACCGAAGACCCGCTGACGATCAAAAGCTTCGGCCACCTGAGCATTCGCCTGCACGCGACGGAAGCACTGCTGGAACGCGCAGGAGAATTTCTCGACCGCGCCCAGGCCGACACCAACGCCGAAACGATCGCAGCGGCCTCGATTGCCGTGGCCGAAGCGCGTGCCATCAGCACCGAGATCTCCCTGGCGGCCGGCAGCACGCTGTTCGAACTGTCCGGCAGCCAGGCCACCCTGGCCGAGCACGGGCTGGATCGTCACTGGCGCAACGCCCGCGTGCACACCCTGCACGACCCGGTGCGCTGGAAGTACCACGCAATTGGCAACTACTACCTCAACGATGAAAACCCGCCGCTGCGAGGGACTATTTGATGCCCTCGCCTCTGGCAAAGAAAAAAAAGATCCTGCTCAATGCCTTCAACATGAACTGCATCGGGCACATCAACCACGGCCTGTGGACTCATCCTCGGGACAACTCGACCCAGTACAAGACCGTCGAGTACTGGACCGAGCTGGCGCAGTTGCTGGAGCGTGGCTTGTTCGACGGTCTGTTCATCGCCGACATCGTCGGGGTGTACGACGTCTATCAGCACTCGGTCGACGTGCCGCTCAAGGAGTCGATCCAGTTGCCGGTCAACGACCCGCTGCTGCTGGTGTCGGCCATGGCCGCGGTAACCAGGAACCTCGGCTTCGGCCTGACCGCCAACCTGACCTATGAGCCGCCGTACCTGTTCGCCCGGCGCCTGTCGACCCTCGATCACCTGAGCCGCGGCCGGGTCGGCTGGAACATCGTCACCGGCTACCTCGACAGCGCCGCCAAGGCCATGGGCCTGAGCGAACAGGTCGAACATGACCGGCGTTACGACCAGGCCGATGAGTACCTTGAGGTGCTGTACAAACTCTGGGAAGGCAGCTGGGAAAAAGATGCGGTGATCAACGACCGCGAGCAGCGGGTCTACGCCCAACCGGGCAAAGTGCACAAGGTCGAGCACCACGGCGAGTTCTATCAGGTCGAGGGTTATCACCTCTGCGAGCCCTCACCGCAGCGTACGCCGGTGCTGTTTCAGGCCGGCAGTTCGGATCGTGGCCTGGTGTTCGCCGGGCAACACGCCGAGTGCGTATTCATCAGCGGCCAGAACAAGGCCACGACCAAGGTGCAGGTGGACAAGGTCCGCGCCAGCGCCGCCACTGCCGGGCGCAACGCAGAGGACATCAAGGTCTTCATGGGGCTGAACGTGATCGTCGGTGCAACCGAGGAGCTGGCCTGGGCCAAGCACGCCGAGTACCTGAGCTACGCCAGTGCCGAAGCCGGGGTGGCGCATTTCTCGGCGTCCACCGGGATCGACTTTTCCGAATACGAACTCGATGAACCCATCCAGTACGTGAAAAACAACGCTATCCAGTCCGCCACCAAAAACCTGCAAAACAACGACTGGACCCGACGCAAGTTGCTGGAGCAACACGCCTTGGGCGGCCGCTACATCACCGTGATCGGTTCGCCTGAGCAGGTCGCCGATGAGCTGGAATCCTGGATCGCGGAAACCGGCCTGGACGGCTTCAACCTGACCCGCATCGTCACCCCGGAAAGCTATGTCGATTTCATCGACCTGGTGATTCCCGAGCTGCAACGCCGCGGGTCGTACAAGACCGCTTATGACGAAGGCACCTTGCGCGAAAAGCTGTTTCACGCAGAGGCACATTTACCCGAGCAACACACCGGGGCCACCTACCGACGCTAAAAGCATCGCGAGCAAGCTCGCTCCCACAGGGATTGTGTGAACACCGGAGATCCACTGTGGGAGCGAGCCTGCTCGCGATGAGGCCCGACCAGACACCCCACATTTCATGCACTGACTGGAATAACCATCATGACCAAGAAGCTCTTAAAACACCCAGTCAAAGCACTGGCCCTGGCCCTCGGCCTCTTCAGCTCGGTAGCATTCTCCGCCGACGCACCGCTGAAAATCGGCACCACCGCCGCCTTCGCCATCCCGCTGGAGGCGGCAGTCGAAGAAGCCGGAAAACAAGGCCTGAAGGTCGAGCTGGTGGAGTTCAGCGACTGGATCGCACCGAACGTCAGCCTGGCCTCGGGTGACATCGATGTGAACTACTTCCAGCACATTCCGTTCCTGGAAAACGCCAAGGCCGCCGCCGGTTTTGATCTGGTGCCGTTTGCACCGGGGATCATCAACAATGTCGGCCTGTACTCGAAGAAATACAAAAGCTTCGACGAGCTTCCCGAGGGCGCCAGCGTGGCCATCGCCAACGACCCGATCAACAGCGGTCGCGGCTTGCAATTGTTGGCCAAGGCCGGGTTGATCAGCCTCAAACCGGGGGTGGGTTACAAGGCCACCGAAGACGACATCATCGCCAATCCGAAAAAACTGAAAATCCTTCAGGTTGAAGCCGTGCAACTGGTGCGTGCGTATGACGACGCCGATCTGGTGCAGGGCTACCCGGCCTACATTCGCCTGGCCAAGACCTTCGATGCCGGCTCGGCGCTGCTGTTCGACGGCCTCGACCACAAGGAATACGTGATCCAGTTCGTGATCCAGCCAAAAAGTAAAACCGACCCGCGCCTGATCAGGTTCGTCGACATCTACCAGCATTCGCCGGTGGTTCGCGCCGCCCTGGATAAAGCCCACGGCAAGCTCTACCAAGCTGGCTGGGAAGGCTGACCATGAATGCCGCCAACGCCCAGCGTCAACTAGAAATCCCGCCGTCTCGCAGCGCTGAACAAACTGAGCTGCATCCCGAGCTCAACCGCGCCCATGTACGCTTTATCGGTGTGGGTAAAACCTACGATGGTCAGCAAGGCCCGGTCGCTGCGCTGCACGGCATCGACCTGGCAATCCAGCGCGGTGAAGTGTTCGGCATCATCGGCCGCAGCGGTGCCGGCAAGTCCTCGCTGATCCGCACCATCAACCGTCTCGAACAACCGAGCACCGGTCGGGTGCTGATCGATCAGGTGGACATCGGCGAGTTCGATGAAGACCGTCTGGTGGCGCTGCGGCGGCGGATCGGCATGATCTTTCAGCACTTCAACCTGATGTCGGCGAAAACCGTGTGGCAGAACGTCGAGCTGCCGCTCAAGGTCGCCGGCGTGCCGAAAGCCGAGCGTGAACAGAAGGTCCGTGAGCTGCTGGAACTGGTCGGCCTGCAAGGCAAACACCAGGCCTATCCGGCGCAACTCTCGGGCGGGCAAAAACAGCGCGTCGGCATCGCCCGGGCGCTGGTGCACGACCCGGCGATTCTGCTTTGCGACGAGGCCACTTCGGCCCTCGACCCGGAAACCACGCAATCGATCCTCGGCCTGCTGCACGAGATCAATCAGCGCCTCGGGCTGACGATCATTCTGATCACCCACGAAATGGCGGTAATCCGCGACATCTGTGATCGGGTGGTGGTACTCGAACACGGACGAATCGTCGAGCAAGGACCGGTCTGGGAAGTGTTTGGCAACCCGCAGCACGAGGTCAGTAAAACCCTGCTGGCGCCTCTGCAACACGGCTTGCCGGAAGAACTGCAAAGCCGCTTGCAGGCGCAACCGCACTCGTCGGAATCCGCGGTCGTGCTGCGTTTGCAGTTCACCGGCAACAGCACTGATGAGCCCGACCTGGCGGCGCTGTTCAGTGCGCTCGGCGGTCGCGTGCGCTTGCTGCAAGGTGGCGTCGAACGGATTCAGGGCCACGCCCTTGGTCAATTGTTGTTGGCAGTAACCGGTTCGTCCTTGGACGCCGAAGAGTTGCGCCAGCGCGCCCGTCACTGGGCGCAACAGGTGGAGGTGCTGGGTTATGTGGTTTGATCGATTGTTGCAGGGCGTTATCGACACGTTTCTGATGGTCGGCGTATCGTCGTTGATCGCGTTGTTGGCGGGTATTCCGCTGGCGGTGATTCTGGTCACCAGCGCCAAGGGCGGCATCTATGAAGCGCCTGCGCTGAACCGTGCGCTGGGGGCCTTCGTCAACCTGTTCCGCTCGATCCCGTTTCTGATTCTGATGGTCGCGCTGATCCCCTTCACCCGCTTGATCGTCGGCACCACCTACGGCGTCTGGGCCGCCGTGGTGCCGCTGACCATCGCTGCCACTCCGTTTTTTGCGCGCATCGCCGAGGTCAGCTTGCGCGAGGTCGACCACGGCCTGATCGAGGCTGCCCAGGCCATGGGTTGCCGACGCTGGCATATCGTCTGGCACGTGTTGTTGCCTGAGGCGCTGCCGGGAATCGTCGGTGGTTTCACCATCACGTTGGTGACCATGATCAATTCCTCGGCCATGGCCGGTGCGATTGGAGCTGGTGGCTTGGGCGACATTGCGTACCGCTACGGGTATCAGCGCTTTGATAGCCAGATCATGCTCACGGTGATTGTGTTGCTGGTGATTCTGGTGGCGGTGATTCAGTTGGGAGGGGATCGGTTGGCGCGGGGGTTGAACAAGCGCTGAGTCTGCCTGAAGTAATGCGGCGCCAATAAAACTGCTATCGCGAGCAAGCTCGCTCCCACACTGGGCCGTGTCGATCCCCACAATTTTGTGTTCACCGAGTATCAATTGTGGGAGCGAGCTTGCTCGCGATTGGCGGCGAAGCAGCCATCCTCGTCATGGCGTATATTCGGCGAACTCACCCTTTGCCTGTGCAGCCGCCATGAAACACACCCCCGACGACCTCAAACAGATCACCGCGACCACGCTGGGCCATTACGATCAGGTGGCCGAGAGTTTTCGTGAAGGCACACGCGACCACGATGTCAGCCAGAATATCGACGCACTGTTGCGACATATTCGGGGCACGGCACCGTTCACCCTGCTCGATTTCGGCTGTGGCCCCGGCCGCGATCTGCAAACCTTCACCCGCATGGGCCACATCGCCATAGGCCTCGACGGTTCGGAACGGTTCGCCCAGATGGCCCGCGAAGACAGTGGCTGTGAGGTCTGGCAGCAAGACTTTCTGAAACTCGATCTACCCGCCGAACGCTTTGACGGGATATTCGCCAACGCGGTGCTGTTTCATGTTCCTGTTCAGGAATTGCCTCGGGTGCTGAAGCAGTTGCACGGAGCGTTGAAGCCGGGCGGTGTGTTGTTCAGTTCGAATCCGCGCGGGGATAACCGCGAAGGCTGGAATGGCCCGCGCTTTGGGGCGTATCACGATCTTGCGGCGTGGCAGAAGTTGCTGACAGCGGCGGGGTTTGTCGAGCTGGAGCATTACTACCGGCCGGCCGGGCTGCCACGTGATCAGCAGCCTTGGTTGGCCAGCGTTTGGCGCAAAGGATAACGGTGAGAGGGTCTCAGGGTTTCAAGTCGACTTGATAATCCATTACGCTGCCGTCCGCCCCAAACGCCGTCATGCTCTTGCCTGCCAGCGGCCTGCCAAGTGCTTCGCGCACGTGTGAATCAAAATTCGCCACCAGCCGCATGCCATCGGCAAAAGTGGTTTGCTGCACCAGTCGATCAACCGTCAAGTAACGAAAATCCGTCATCGGCTGCGTCGCCAGCTGTTCATGCAGCGGCCGGAAGAACGCGTCCTGACGCTGGATCAGCGGCAATCGTTGTTTGAGTGTTGCCGCACTCAGGTGATACAGCGGCGGTACGTTATAAAGCAGCTGGGTCAGCTCATTATCAGCCCGCACATTACTCAGTTTCAGGCTGTCGAACAGCCAGTGATGAGTGGTGATCACCGAGCCGTGGAACACCGCCTGATACAACGGCAACCGGGTGGTCGGGTCGAAGTGAACCGCACGATAAGGTTCCTTGATCGGCACTGATTTGAAAAACACACTCGGTTGTTCCGGCGGATACCAGTTGCCCAGGTAATACGGCGACTGTTTGCTCTGGCTCAGGTCCGGGTCACCCCAGCCAATCACCGGGGTTTGCATGCCGTGGGCAAACAGGATGCCTTGCGCAGTGACGGCGTTACCGTCCTCGGAGCCTGCCGGCAGTTTCAATACCTCATTGATCCAGCGCGAGGCATCGATGTTGCCCTCGGCATTTTGCGCCTGGGTCATCGTTGCACCTGGGCGGTAGCTGTCGAACAACATGCTGGTGGCATAGGCATCGAGAAACCAGCTGTTGAAGCCGGCCTTGGCCTGTACCGCCTTGACCCGTGCGTCTAGCAAGGGGCGGACACACTTCGGATCGGTGTAATGCCCGGATTGCTGAAAACCGCTTTTGAAGGCCCCGCTCTTCAAGACAATCGCGCAATTGACGTTGGCCCCGGAGCCCAGGTGTGCGGTGGTCCAGTCCGGATTTTCAGTCGGTGTCAGCGCCGTCTCATAGGAATCATAGGGCGCCATCAAATACCCGGCCGCCACGCCAGCGCGCACGGCTTCGGGATGCCAAAGCCCTCCTTCCCAGCCTTCGCCGAGCCCCAGCCACAAACGTGATAGCCCGGCCGACTGCAACTGCTCAACGGTCGCGAGAGACAAGGTACTGCCCCAACGTTCAGGCGTCGGCGTCAACGCCGCCGAGAAGATGGCCGCCAGCTCTGCGCGTACTTCGCCATAGCGACTGGCGAGCCGCTGCATGTCCGGCTCCCGGGTGGCCTGCCAGCTTTTGCGGGCATATTTGTTCAGCGCGCCATTGAGACTGCGCAGCAGAGTAGTTTTTTGATAGGTATTGAGCGCTGGTGTGGTACTGGCGAGTATTTGCGATGCTTCGCGGTCCAGCCCCGTACGCAGCTCGCGAGCCAATGCGTCGTTACCTCGCAGCTGTTTGAGCAATCGGGGCCAGTTGCGCACGTCGTTGAGACCCAGCACGTCGTTGCCCCACGCGTAAACATGACTGGCACCCAGCAGCTTTTTGGCCTCGGGAGTTTTCAACAGTTTGTCAGTGAGGGTTTCATAACGTCCGCTGTCGATCAGCCATTGCCGATAGCGCTTGGCGCCAGCCAGCAGATCGGCATCCCCTAGAGACAGACTGAAGGTCAGCGGCACAGAAAGATCCAGCGAGACGAATTCATGGCTGGCGGCCAACGCCAGGGCCTTGCTCTCGGCGCTGAGGGTCAGGCGATTGTTATAGGGATTGGTCATCAGCCAATTCAACGTAAAACTGCCGTGATCCACACCCCACAGCGGCAAGCTCAGGTCCTGGGTAGTATTGAACTCACCCTGATTGATGAGGAAGGTTTGCCAGACGGCATCGCCGCTGGGCACGTAATGCCCTTCGGCCAGAGGCCAGATCAACCCCTTGCCCATCGCACTGCCAGGCTGATTGAGAAAACGCAGTTCGCCAGGGGCTCGAGCCTTGATCGACAGCAAGAGATCACGCTGCTTGAGTTCGGCGCTGAGGCTCCAGGCGCCGTCGTCCCATTGCCAGTCGACGCGGTTGGAACTCTGACGCAGGTCACCAACGTGATGTGCTGCAATACCGCTGGAGGCCTGCACCGCCTGATCTCGGGCCGGCGTGACGCGGATCGCCAAGGTGGCGGGATCGAGTTCGACGCGCCACAGAGGGTTATCCAAAACCGTGCTGGCCGCCGCCCAGGAAGACAGAAACAGCGGGCAGATCAGCAGCAGACAGCGAGCGATGGACTGCATGGGGTGTCCCTTTTCCATTCAAGGGACGCAGGGTAATACAATTGGATAAGGCTGTACGTCAGACCCTTCCCACGCTCCTGTGTAGGAACAAATGACACTCAACCCTTCTTCGGCTCCTTGATCTTGTACCACGCCACATACAGCGCCGGCAGGAACAGCAGCGTCAGCAAAGTGGCGACGATGATCCCGCCAATCATGGCGTAGGCCATCGGCCCCCAGAACACTTCCCGGGCAATCGGAATCATGCCCATGCTCGCGGCTGCGGCAGTCAGCAGGATCGGCCGGCGACGGTGTTCGGTGGCTTGCACCACGGCGTCCCAGGGTGAGAGGCCGCCGTGCTCGAATTCTTCGATCTGGGTCACCAGAATGACCGAGTTGCGAATGATGATGCCGATCAGCGCGAGGATCCCGAGAATCGCCACAAAACCCATCGGCGTCCCCGACGGAACCAGCGCCAGCACCACGCCGATCAAGCCCAACGGCGCGACACTCGCCACCAGAAACAGCTTCTGCACGCTGTGCAACTGGATCATCAGGAACGTCGCCATCAGAAACAGCATCAATGGCACGACTTTGGCGATCGGCCCTTGGGCCTTGCTACTGGATTCGACCGTACCGCCAGTGGCGACGGTATAGCCCACCGGCAAGGTCGCGGCGAACGTGTCGATATCCGGCTTCAGTAGCCTCACCAGGTCAGTCGGCTGTATCTCGTCACGCACCGCAGCCTTGACGGTGATGGTCGGTTTGCGATCGCGGCGCCAGACCAGCGGCTGCTCCAGTTCATACCGCACGGTGGCGAAGGCCAGCAACGGGATCGACGTTCCGCCGGGTGTGACGATTTGCAGGTTTTGCAGGGTTTCCGGCGTGCCTCGCTCGGCGTCTACGGCGCGTCCGACCACGTTGATCAGGTAGATGTCATCGTCGACCTGAGTCACCGCCGAGCCGCTGACGATGCTGTTCATCAGGTTCGCCACGTCTTCGGACGACAGCCCGAGTTGCCGCGCCTTGTCCTGGGCGATGTCGATGCGCAGGACTTTACCCGGTTCGTTCCAGTCGAAAATGATCTCGCCAATGTGCGGGCTCTTGTCCAGCACGCTGGCCAGGTCGATGGCATGCTTGCGTACCTGATCGATGTCTTTGCCGCTGACCCGGTACTGGATCGGCCGGCCCACCGGCGGCCCCATTTCCAGGGCTTGCACGTAGCTGCCAATGCCGACGAAGTCCTTGCGCAGACGTTCGCGCAAGCGCTCGCTGAGCAGCGTGCGGGTTTTGAAATCCTTGCTGACGATCACCAGTTGCGCGTAGTAGGGGTTCTGCAATTGCTGATCGAGCGGCAGGTAGAAACGAATTGCGCCCTGACCGATGTAGGTGCTCCAGCGCACGATGTCCGGATCGCCCTTGAGGGTCGCTTCAAGACGGTCGACGGCCTTGCGGGTTTCATCCATCGAGGCGTTTTGCGGCAGGTTCAGGTCGACGAGAATTTCCGGACGATCCGACAACGGGAAGAACTGGTTCTGCACGAAACGCATGCAAAACACCGCCAGCAGGAAACACAGCACCGTGATGCCAATGACCCACCAGCGATTGCGCATGCTCCACAACAAGCCACTGTCGAAGGCCTTGCCGATACGCCCGGGCTCTGCGCTATGCGGTTTCACATTGGCGCTGAGGATGTGCAGGCCAATCACCGGGGCGAACAGCACCGCGACAATCCACGAGACGATCATGGCCACGGCGATGACCGCAAACAGGGTGAAGGTGTACTCACCGGCAGAGCTGGCGTTCAGGCCAATCGGCACAAAGCCTGCGACGGTCACCAGGGTCCCGGTGAGCATCGGGAACGCGGTCGAGGTATACGCGAACGTCGCTGCCTGCTCCTTGGTTTCACCCAATTCCAGGCGCGTGACCATCATCTCGACGGTAATCATCGCGTCGTCCACCAACAGCCCGAGGGCGATGATCAGCGCTCCGAGGGAAATCCGCTGCATGGTGATGCCGCTGTACTCCATGAACACGAAGACCATCGCCAGCACCAGCGGAATCGAACAGGCCACCACCAACCCGGCGCGCACACCGAGACTGATAAAACTGACCACCAGCACGATGATGACCGCCTCGAACAACGCACTGGTGAAGCCGCCGACCGCCTCTTCCACCACTTCAGCCTGATCCGACACCTTGTGCACACCGACACCCACCGGCAGGTCGGCGGTGAGCTCGTCCATACGCTTGTGCAGCGCGTTGCCGAAGACCTGAATGTTGCCGCCCTTCTGCATGGCAATTGCCAGGCCGATGGCCGGCTGGCCGTTGAAGCGAAACATCGGTGACGCCGGGTCGACGTAGCCACGACTGATTTCAGCTATGTCGGCCAAACGGTAGAAGCGGTCGTTGAGCCGAAGATTGACCGTCTCCAGATCCTTTTCCGACGCGAACTGCCCAGACGTGCGCACAGAAATCCGCTCGGGACCGGCCTCGATCACCCCGGCCGGAGTCACCGCGTTCTGGGTTTGCAGGCTTTGTACGACCTGACGCTGATCGATGCCGAGCGCTGCCAGTTTGCGGGTGGAGAAATTCAGGTAGATGACTTCGTTCTGCTGGCCGACCATCTCGATCTTGCCCAGCCCCGGTACGTCACGGATCTCGACGCGGGCCTGCTCGACGTAGTCGCGCAACTGGCGCATCGACAGGCCATCGGCGGTAAAGGCATAGATCGAACCGAACACATCACCGAATTCATCGTTGAACGACGGGCCCTGTATGCCCTGGGGGAACGTGCCGCGAATGTCGTTGATCTTCTTGCGTACCTGGTACCAGATTTCCGGGATGTACTTGCCATTTGTGGTGTCACGCAGATTGACGTACACCGTGGATTCGCCGGGGCGGGTGTAGCTTTTCACGTAGTCGAGCGAGTCGAGCTCCTCGAGTTTTTTCTCGATGCGATCAGTGACCTGCTTGAGGGTTTCCTCCTGGGTCGCACCGGGCCAACGGGTCTGGATGACCATGGTTTTGATGGTGAACGACGGGTCTTCTTCGCGCCCCAGGTTGAGGTACGAAAATACCCCCATCAGCAACGCGACGAACATCAGGTACCAGATGAACGACTGATGCTTGATGGCCCACTCGGATAAGTTGAAGCTCCCTTTCATCACGGGCGGTCCTCGTCGACTTTGACTTTCTGCCCCGGCTTGAGGCTGTTCACGCCGGCACTGACCACGCGCTCACCGCTTTTCACCCCGTGCCCAAGGATCACGCTGTCAGCACTGCGGCTGAGGACGGTGACATCTCGCGGGGAAACGGTCTGGGTCTGTTTGTCGACCACCCAGATACGGGTTTTACCGTCGACTTCCTGCAAGGCCGTCAGCGGCAATTCGATTCGCGGTTCGATGGCCGAGCTCAAGGTCACGCTGATCGCCGTGCCGAGACGCAAGCCCCGTGGCGTCTCGGTCAGGGTCAGACGGGCACGGCGGGTTCGGGTCGCGCTTTGCGCCTGTGGCTCGATCTCGCGGATGATGGCCGTGGTGTGGATACTCGGGTCAAGTTGCGCAGCCACTTCAAACACGACGTCGGTGGGCAGTTGCTCCGCGAGGCCCGCGGGCAGATCGATCACCGCTTCCTTGATGTCCGGTCGTGCCAGCGTCACCACTTGCTGCCCGGCCGTCACCACTTGTCCGGCCTCGGCGTTCCAGGCTGTCACGATGGCAGCATGATCGGTACGCAGTTCAGTGTAATTGAGCTGGTCCCGGGCCTGACTGACCGCCGCCCTGGCCTGGTCCAGTGAAGCCTGGGTGGTTTTCAGGTCGGTCTGGGCGATGTCCAACTGCGCTTGGGCGCCCACCCCCTTGTTGAACAGTTCCTGCTGACGGCGTGCACCGGCCCGCGCATTGATCAGCTGTGCCTCGACTTTCGCCAGATCACCCCGGGCGACGCGCAGCTGGTTCTGCTGATCGGTCGGGTCGAGGGTTGCCAGCAACGCACCCTTCTGGACCTGACTGCCGACATCGACGTTGCGGCTGGCGATACGTCCCGGCACACGGAAACCAATGTTGCTTTCAAAGCGCGGCTGAATGCTCCCTGCGAAACGCCCGAGGTCTTGCTGGTCAAGAGACTGCACTTCGATCGACAGCACCGGGCGCACCGGCTCCGGGGGCGCTTCCTTTTTCGAGCAGGCAGCCAACAGCACGCCCGCCGACAACAGCAGCAACACGCGCTTCATGGCTGGGCTCCCGTCGAATTTTCGGCGGGTGGCGTAGCGATCTCGACCAACACGTCGGGGTGCAACAACTGGCCGCCAGCCGTGACGACTTTCTCGCCGCCGTTCAGGCCTTCGCTGATGATCACTTTGCCGGTCAGGTAACGCCCCACCTTGACGGTCTGCAACTGTGCCTTGCCATTGGCATCCACCCGCCACACTGCCGGGTCGCTGAGGTTCTTGGTCAGCGCGGCCCAGGGCAATTCGATCACAGACGTGCCCGGCACCTTGGCCGTGGCACTGACCACCGAGCCCAGCAGCATGCCTTCGGGCAATGCGCTGAGGGTGACCTTGACCTGCACCGTACCGGTTTGCGCCGACACCGCCGGGGTGATTTCGCGCACCGTGCCAGTGGTGTGGATCATCGGGTTATCGAGCAGGCTGACCACCACCGATCGGTCCGACGGCGGCGCGCTCAACAGCGATTCATAGACATTGAACACTGCGTCACGCTCGCCATCCCGGGCCAGGCTGAAAATCGGCACCGTGGCCTGCACCACCTGGCCGACTTCGGCCTGACGCGCCGTGATCACACCGGGCGCGTCGGCAACCAGCGCGGTGTAACTCAGTTGCTCACGAGCATTGGCCCACTGCGCCTGTGCGGCGCTCAAGGCACTCTGGCTGCTGCGCAATGCAGCCTGCGCGGAATCGTATTCGCTTTGGCTGGTGTAACCCTTGGGCAAGAGTTTTTGCTGGCGAACGAACGCGGCAGCGCTCTGTTTGACCCGTGCCTGCTCGGCGACCACCTGGGCCCGGGCCGAATCAACGTTGGTCTGCAAGTCTTTCGGGTCGAGCCTGGCCAACACTTGTTTGGCAGAAACCCGATCGCCGACATCCACCATGCGCTGGATGATCTTGCCCGCAACGCGAAACGACAACTCGGTCTGAACCCGCGCCTGAACATCCCCGGTCAGGGTCACCGAAGCGGCGAAATTGGTCGGTTTAACCTCTTGCACAAACACCCGTGGGCGTTCCTTTTCGACCGGCTTTTTCTCGCCGCACGCGGTCAGCAGGGCAAACAGGCTCAGGCCAACGATACATTTCAATCCGAGACCAGCCATGCAAGCTCCTTTGCGTGATGCGGGCAGGCGTGATGCGGGTGGACACGTGACGGTACGACTGAGAGCTTAGATCAGGGCGCCAGTGCTGCACGGCAACAACTGCACACATTCAGACATCATCGCGTTATCGACAGTCAGGCACACTGCCGGGCAACACAGCAGGAGCTCCCGGATGCTCAAAACCCTCGCGGTGGCCAATTACCGCTCGATCAATAAATTGGTGATCCCGCTCGGGCGCCTGAATCTCATCACCGGGCCCAATGGCAGCGGCAAATCCAATCTCTACCGCGCTCTGCGGCTGTTGGCCGAAACCGCTCAGGGCGGCGTGGTCAACGCACTGGCGCGCGAGGGCGGGCTGGATTCGACCTTCTGGGCCGGGCCAGAAAACATCAGCCGGCGCATGCGCAACGGTGAGGTGGCGGTCGAAGCCAGCGTGCGCCGGTCACCCAAGCGCTTGCGGCTGGGCTTTGCCAGTGAAGACTTCAGTTATGCAATCGCCCTGGGCCTGCCGGAACCGTCGCGCTCAGAATTTTCCCTGGACCCGGAAATCAAGCGTGAATGCATCTGGTCGGGGGCGCTGTACCGCCCGGCGAGTCTGCTGGTGAATCGTACAGGGGCGGTGATTCGCTCGCGGGTCGAGCGCGATTGGGAGGTGCTGGCCCAGCACACGCCAACCTTCGACAGCCTGTTCGATCAGGTCGGCAGCCTGCACGCCTCACCCGAAGTATTGCAGTTGCGTGAGTTCATTCGCCGTTGGCGCTTTTACGATCACTTTCGCAGCGACGCCGAGGCGCCGGTTCGTCAACCACAACTGGGCACGCGCACGCCGGTATTGCATCACGATGGCCGCGACCTGGCGGCAGCGTTGCAAACCATCATGGAAATCGGTGATCCCGAGGCGCTGCACGCGGCGATCAGCGATGCATTCCCCGGCGCCCGGCTGAACATCCAGCCGCTGCAAGGCGCGCGATTTGCCATCGAGTTTTATCAGGAAGGATTATTGCGACCGCTGTCCGCCGCCGAGCTGTCGGACGGGACCTTGCGCTACTTGCTGCTGATCGCCGCCCTGCTGACGCCAAGGCCGCCGACGCTGATGGTGCTCAACGAACCGGAAACCAGCCTGCACCCGGACCTGCTGCCGGCATTGGCGCGGCTGATCATCCGCGCTTCGGAGCAGTGCCAGGTGTGGGTGGTGTCCCACGCCAGCCGCTTGATCGCAGCATTGCAGCAAGCCCCCGAATGCAACGCCATTGTGCTGGAGAAAAATTTCGGCCAGACGGGGATCGTCGGCCAGGGGATGCTGGACGAACCTGCGTGGAACTGGCCGGATTGATTGGCGACTGGCAAACCCCATCGCGAGCAGGCTCGCTCCCACACTGATCTGCACTGAAGACAAAACTAAGTGCCCACCGACGATCCCCTGTGGGAGCGAGCCTGCTCGCGATAGCGACCGTAAGATCACTGCAAAAGTCCGGATTTACCCCTGCCACTTCCCGCCTTCGACAATCACGCTTTCAGGGTGGGTGTCATCGCTCAGTTCTTTACGCACGTACTGGTCGTAAAGCTTGAGCAGGTATTTGTCTTCACCCAGCTTCGCCAGCTCGGCGTTGACCCAGTCACGCAGTTCGATGTTGCCCTTCTTTACCGCAGGCGCAATCGGTGCCTCGGCACCGAGGGTTTCGGTCAGCACACGGTAGCCCGGGTTCTGTTTGGCCCAGCTGAACAGCACCAGGTTGTCTTGCGCATATGCATCGCCGCGACCAGTGGCCAAGGCTTGCAGGGACTCGGAATTTTTCTCGAACTTGAGCAGTTTCCAGTCGGGGTGGTTCTTGGTCAGCCAGATGTCGGCAGTGGTGCCGGTGGTCACGATAGTGGTGCGGGTCGCCAGGTCATCGAGGCTTTTGACCGAACTTGCCTGCGGCACCAGCGCCTGCACCGCGACCTTGAGGTTCGGGTTGGTGAATTCCACCGCTTCCTTGCGCTCCGGGGTGACGGTCATGTTGGCGAGGATCAGGTCGACCTTGTCGCTTTGCAGGAACGGAATCCGACTCGCCGGCTCGACCGCGACGAACTCGACCTTGTTCTCGTCGCCCAGCAGGTCCTTGGCAAATTGACGGCCGATGTCAGTATCAAAACCCACGTAGCGCCCGGCTTCATCGACGAACCCGAATGGCGGTTTGTCGGTGAACACGCCGACGATCAACTTGTCCCGTGCCTTGATTTTCTCCAGGTAGCTGGCCGCCGGTGCCGCGCTGGCGGTAGAGGCCGCAGGCTTGGCGGCATCTTCGGATTTGTTGCACCCGGCCAACAGCGCGAGGCCGAACAATGGGAGTAGCAGCAGTGAAGACTTGGCAGTTTTCATGAGGGTTCCAGTTCCTTTGCAAGTGTCTTTTTGGGCAGTGCTTCGACGTAGGAGAACTTCTCCAGGAACTGCTGCGCTCGTGCGGTTTGCGGGTTCGTAAAGAAAATCTCGGGAGGGTTTTGTTCGAGGATGCGCCCGGCGTCCATGAACACAATGCGGTCGGCCACCGCACGGGCGAAGGCCATTTCATGGGTCACGATCAACAGCGTCATGCCGTCGCGGGCCAAGCCCTGAATCACTTCCAGCACTTCCTTGACCATCTCGGGATCAAGGGCCGCAGTGACCTCATCGAACAGCATCACCTGCGGGTTCATACACAGTGAGCGGATGATGGCGATGCGTTGCTGCTGACCACCGGAAAGCTGGCGCGGGAAAGCCTCGCGTTTGTCTAAAAGACCGACCCGTTCCAGCAGCGCCAAGGCCTGCTCGCGAGCTTCACGCAGTGGGCGTTTTTGCACTTTGAGCGGGCCAAGCAAAAGATTGTCGAGCACGCTCATGTGCGGAAACAGGTGATAACTCTGGAACACCATGCCGATCTGCTGACGCACTTCGCGCCAATCGGTGGTCTTGTTCAGTAACTCGCGCCCGGCGAAACGCAGCTCGCCGCTGTGGGCGACTTCCAGACCGTTGAGGCAACGCAGCAAGGTGCTTTTGCCGCAGCCGCTGGGGCCGAGGATGACGATCACTTCGCCGGTTTCGACGCTCAAGTCGATCCCGTTGAGGACCTGATGCTCACCGAAGAACTTGTTGAAACCCTTGAACTCGATCAATGCGCTCATGCTTGCGTCCAGCGCCGTTCCAGCACGCGGGAAGCGGCCGAGAGCGGGTAGCAGATAAAGAAGAAAAACAGGAACAACGCGCCGTAGATCAACACCGACTCGTAGGTACGCTCGATGATCTGCTGGCCGACCTTGATCACGTCGACCACGCCGATCAACACCGCCAGCGAGCTGGTCTTGATGATCCGGGTGTAGACGTTGATGGTCGGTGGCGTCATGCGTTTTAGTGCCTGGGGCAGCAGCACGTAACCGAAAAGCTGCGGGCCGGACAGCCCGATCGACAACCCCGCTTCACGCTGGCCACGGGGCAAGGAATGCAGGGCGCCGCGCACCACTTCACCGACTTCACTGGCGCCCCACAACGACAGCACCAGCACCGCACACCAGAAACTCGGCAGGCTCAGGCCGAAAAAAATCGGCAGGCCGAAGAACAGCAAATACAGCCAGACCAGCACCGGGATTGCCCGGAACAGCTCCAGATAGACTCGCAGCAACGTGTTCAACCACTTCGAATTCAGACTGCACAGCACGCCGTAGAGCACTCCGCCCACCGTGCTGAGGGCGATACTCAAAAACGAAATCGACAAGGTTTGCGCAGCGCCTTTGCCTAACTGCGGCAAAGACACCCAAAGCAATTCAAGACCCGAACTGGCCATGCTGGAGCCTCCTTTCCAGGCGGCTGAGCAGCAACGACAACGGCAAGAACAGCAACACGCAGATCAGCGTCAGCACGGCGAGCATTTCGTAGGTTTTGTAATACAGCGCGATGTAGCTCTTGGTGGTGTAGAGAATCTCCGGCACCGCCACCGCCGAGACCACGGTGGTTTCCTTGAGCAGGAAAATGAAGTTGGCGAACAGAGATGGCAGGCTGAGGATCCCCGCTTGCGGCAGGATCACGTAGCGCAGCAATTGCCAGCGAGACAAGCCGATGGAGCGCCCCGACTCCAGTTGCGCCGCAGGCACCGCTTCAACGCCGGCCCGCAACACTTCAGTGAGGTAGGCGCCGCCAAGAAAGGTCATGGTGATGATCGCCGCGGCAAAACCGGAAACCTTCACCCCAAGCGCTGGTAACGCAAAGTAGACGAAGAACAGTTGAATCAGCAGCGGCGTGTTGCGCGCCAGCTCCACGTACAACGCCACCAGGCGCTGCAAGTACGGCGTGCGGAACACCAGGAGCGTCGCGTTGATCAGGGCGACCAGCAACGAAGTGCCGATGGCGATCAGACCGACCTGCAGCGTCACGCCCACAGCGCGCAGAAACGCCGGCAGGGTGCTGAGGATGAAAGCGTAATCGAACGTCATTGAAGATCCTGAACGCCGCAGGGTAAGCGACGGTGGCGCAGTCCATTGGGCTGTGGATAACAACCCGGCAGAGATCGACTTTAAAGGTATAAAAAGAAACTTTTAAATACCGATAAAGCATATTGATATCACGCAAAAAACTAATCGATGGATTGGCGGCGGCAGCGGGAGACAGCTATTTTCCTTTTCGCTGTAGGAGGGATCTTTTTTTCCGATTGCCCCTCCAAGGATGAGCAGCGTGCGGCCACACTCCCCCGGCCGAACCATCACAAGGACGATAAAATGGCAGACGTGAAAACACCCCAGCGGCTGGATCCGCAGGACATCGTGAAGTTATTGACGGCATTTCGCCGGGCGTTGAAGGTCAGAGTGGCCTGATTGAACTTGTGATCTTGTGATCTTGTGATCTTGTGGTCTTGTGGTCTTGTGGTCTTGTGGTCTTGTGGCGAGGGAGCTTGCTCCCGCTGGGGCGCGAAGCGGTCCTTATAGGGCCGAGCATGTCGTAACAGACGTATTGTGATGAAGGGCAATTACGGCGGCTTCGCCGCCGAGCGGGAGCAAGCTCCCTCGCCACAGGAAGTACGACCACGCAAAAACGCCGACGCTCTATCAGCCGTCGGCGTTGAAACTTTGAAGGGTTTACCGCTCAATCAGAACGCCGGCAGTACCGCGCCGTTGTACTTCTTGGCGATGAATGCCTTCACTTCAGGGCTGGTCAGGGCCTTGGCCAGTTTCTGCATCGCTACGCTGTCCTTGTTGTCTGGACGCGCGACCAGGAAGTTCACGTAGGGCGAATCTGCACCTTCGATCACCAGTGCGTCTTTAGCCGGGTTCAAACCCGCTTCCAGCGCGTAGTTGGTGTTGATCATGTCCAGGTCGACCTGATCCAGCACACGCGGCAGCATCGCCGATTCCAGTTCCTTGAACTTGAAGTTGTGCGGATTCTTGGCGATGTCTTTCGGGGTAGCCAGGGCATTTTTCGGATCTTTCAATTCGATCAGGCCGGCTTTCTGCAACAGGATCAGCGCACGGCCGCTGTTGCTGCCTTCGTTCGGGATAGCGATGGTTGCGCCGTCTTTCAGCTCAGCCAGGGTTTTAACCTTTTTCGAGTAGCCGCCGAACGGTTCGACGTGGACGCCGATCACGGTCACCAGGTGAGTGCCTTTGCCTTCGTTGAAGCTTTTCAGGTACGGCAGGGTCTGGAAGTAGTTGGCGTCCAGACGCTTCTGATCGACCTGCACGTTCGGTTGTACGTAGTCGGTGAAGACCTTGATCTCCAGATCCACGCCTTCTTTGGCGAGGGTCGGTTTGATCAGCTCGAGGATCTCGGCGTGCGGCACCGGCGTTGCGGCAACCACCAGTTTCTCGCCAGCCTGGGCCAGGCCCGCAGTCAGGGCAGCCGCCAATGCGGTGAACAACAGAACCTTTTTCATGCAGTGTCCTTATTTGTCGTTATCGACAACGGCTAAAAAATGAAATGCCAGTGACGTGCTATCGCTGGTGTGGTGCGGACGATACCGAGATTTTTTATTCCCGAACAATATCTTTTATTCACTTTCATATTCCATTTTGTTCACGTGACAATCACGAACTCTGTAGCAGCTGGCGTAGCCTGCGTTCGGGCGCGCAGCGACCGTCATCCAGACACCGCGACTCTTCAGCAAAAATGGGTTCAACCGTTTTACGCCTGCTTCGCAGCCGAACGCAGGCTACGCCAGCTGCTACAGGGTTTGCGTCAAGTTTTCGAGCAGCCGTTTAAGCGCTGCGCGCTCGCCGGCAGAACCGGAGGTTATCACCTGCGTTGCCTCTCGCTCGATCAACTCCAATGGCGCAACCACCTGGGGCAAATTCAAATGCTCCGGAAGAATTTCCTCGCCACTGCTCACCAGCAACGCAAAGTGAATGACGTTCTCCAGCTCACGGGTATTACCCGGCCAGCTGTGCCGCTCCAGAACCTGCTGGGCCGCGTCGCTGATAAACGGCACCGGCAGATTGAGGCGCTGACTGTAGATACCGAGGAAATACTCGGCCAATGACTGAATGTCACCGACTCGCTCACGCAAGGCCGGCAATTCGAGTCGACCTTCGCTGAGGTAGTGGTAGAGCCGCTCATGGAATTTACCAGCCGCCACCGCTTGCGCCAGATCGATGCTGGTTGCCGCCACCAGGCGCACATCCACCGGGCTCGGTTGCTGCGCGCCGACACGGGTGACTTCGTGATTCTCCAGCGCGGCGAGCAGTTTGATCTGAATCGGCAACGGCAAATCGCCGATTTCATCCAGGTACAACGTCCCGCCATTGGCCGAACCAAACCAGCCGGCGCGACTGCTGGCCGAACCACTGAAACTGCCGCCGGCATAACCGAACAACTCGGCATCGGCATAGGTTGGACTGATGGCGCCGCAGTTGACCGACACGAACAAACCACCACGATCACTGGCGCGGTGGATGTGCCGTGCCAGCAGCTCTTTGCCGCTGCCGGTTTCACCGCGAATCAACACCGAGATCGAGCGCGGCGCCAGTTGCTCCAGCTCCTGGCGCAACTGTCGCGAGCGCGGGTCGACAAACACCAGCGCCTTGGCGCGAATGCTCAATGGGCTTTTTTCAGCGTCGGGAAAGGTCAGCAAGGGCTGACCGAAAGATTCATGCAAACTCATGGCAGACTCCCGCCCAAAACCGCCGGGAGACGGGGGGCGTTTAAATAAAAAAGAGGTTCAAGCGCGACGCAGGGCGTGATGTTCCATGCGGTTTTGCAGGCGATACAGGTAGGCAAAACCCTGCTCCCAACGATGGTGACCGGACTTCACGTTGATGTGCCCGGCACCCGCCAGAATGCCCGCCTCGGCGCCCCAGTTACGCGCCAGCTCAAGCGCCCGTGGAGCGCTGACAGCGGCATCGTTGTCGGAACTCACCACCTGGCTCGGGAACGGCAGCAGGTGCGTCGGAATCGGTGCAAAGTTACGCAACGCAGGCACGCAGGCCGGGCGCTCGACGTCGGCAGGCGCCACCAGCAAGGCCCCGCGAACCTGACGCAACGCCTGCAACGGCGCAGTAGCCGCCCAATGGGCAACAGTGATGCAACCCAGGCTGTGGGCGATCAGGATCACCGGCGTGCTGTCGGCATCGATCGCTTCGGCCAGCGCCGCGACCCAATCCTCGCGACGCGGCGTCAGCCAGTCGGCCTGCTCCACCCGCGCGCTGTTCGGCAGGCTGTTCTGCCAATGGCTTTGCCAATGATCCTCTGGCGATCCTTGCCAGCCCGGCACAATCAGGTAGCGAATTGATTCGTTGCGCATGGGGGAGCTCTCCTGTGCGTGTCTGTTCCTGATCGAGTATAGGGAGGGGATTTATATTCGTTAAGGAATAAGAAGCTATTTATTAAGACTCATATCGAATAAACAACTGATCATCCTGTGGGAGCGAGCCTGCTCGCGATGGGGCCGCGCCAGTCAACATTGATGCCCGCTGACACTCCGCTATCGCGAGCAGGCTCGCTCCCACCGGGATTGTGTTTTGCTTTCAGAAAAAAAAGGGGCCGCACCCTGCCAAGGAGACGGCCCCGGAAATCGGAAATCTGTTAACCCGCGGTAATCACCGACAGCTCGGCACTCCTCAAATGTTTAACACGGGCAGGTTGCGGTTCAATGAATCGATCTGACTGCGCCTACCCCCCACGCGATCGCTTCGATGGATGAATCATTGCCTCAATGACTTATCTCCGAAAGGAATGTTTTATGATTTGAATAGAATTACAAGGAATAACAAAATCAACATTTCCTGCCAGCTCCCGGAATCAGAGAGCTGCCGAGGAACACGCTTGGGAACGATCTACGCCTGGGCTTCCCGCACCGCTTCGGTTGCCTGCTGCTCCTTGCGCACAAACCGGTTCGCCCGTCCAAATGTGCCGAAATCATTGAAGCGCACACCCATCTCGCGCATCACCTTGTGCGCCACCGGGACGGTCAGCTGGCGGATATAAAACGGCTCCTTCACCACAAAATGATGGATGCCATGGCTGCTGCCGAAGTTGAAGCAGAACGCCTGCAACGGCCACATCCACCAGGGGTTCAGCACCTGGGTCTGCTGGATCACGTTGCCCGGCTCGATGTCGCCGTAGTAGTGCATGTTCGAACTGACGAAGTGCAGGCAAAAGGTGCGCAACACGTTCGGGCCGATGATCACCACGGCGGCGATATCAATCACCTGCATCACCGACAGCATAGTCGCCGACCACTCCACTGAGCTGCCCAGCAAATACGCGATGCCGTTGGCCGCGTGAAAACCGAGAAACAGGTACCACGCGCCCCAGTGCACCAGCGCCAGTGGCGCGTAAACTTTCAAAGAGCGCTTGATGATGCTGAATTTATGCGCCCAGGTCTTGGCCCGCAGCATGCGGATAAACGCCGACATCACGTTGTCGCCGACCATCAGCAAACGCGCGATGCCCCACGGCTCGCCGTTGGTGATCGCACGCTCTTCCATGTCGGCTTCGCTGCCGGAAACCTTGTGGTGGTTGAGGTGCAGATGACGGCGGATCCAGGGGTTGATGGTGCTTGGCCGCGCCAGCCAGACCAACCCCATCATCAGATTGTGCGGCAGGCGTTGCTTGCGGAAATACATGCTGTGGATCAGGTCGTGTTCCAGCTCATGGGTCAGCGAGGCAAAAAACGCATTCAGCAGCAAACACGCCCACCAGGCCATGTGTCCGGTCATGTAGAGCGCCGCCGAACTGATCATCCCGGCCAGGGCGAAGGCCAGAATGCCCACGCCCAAGGCGTCCTGATAATCGAGAATCGGATAGCGCTTGCGCAGTTCGACACCGCGGGCGAGCACCACTTCACGAATATGTGCAGATCGTTGTTGTGCATTCAGGCGTTCAGGACTTGCAGAAGTACCGTACATGCTTCCATCCTTTAGTTATTGATGTTCGCATCCTGCCCTGCGCGATCGCTTCGGGCGTTAGCTGTGAACGCCAACCTGTTGACCGGAAGCGCCAATCATCATGATTGAACCCACCTCCCTCGCCAGCTGGACCCGCGCTTTGCGCAAGCAACTCGACGCCCTCGGCCTCGACAGCAACGCGCTGTGCCTGCAAGCCGGGCTCGACCCGCAGCTGATGGACGACCCGAACGCCCGCTATCCGTTATCGGCCACGACCCGACTGTGGGAACTGGCGGTCGAGGTCAGCGGCGACCCGGCGATTGGTTTGCGGGTGTCGCGATTCGTCAGTCCGACCACCTTCCACGCACTGGGTTATGCGTTGGTGGCCAGCGGCAGTCTGCGTGAGGTGTTCGAGCGTATCGTGCGGTATCACCAGGTCATCAGCGACGCCTTAGACCTGGAGCTGACCCGTGGCGAAGATCGTTATTGCTTCACCCTCAAGGTGCCCGAAGGCAGCCCGGCGCCAGCACGGGAAGCGATCGACGCCTTTGCCGCGATCTACGTGCGCACCTGTCGCAACCGTCTGGGCCGGGACTACGCGCCGCTGGCGGTGTACCTGCGTCGCCCGGAACCGGCCGACCCGAAACAATGGCACGCGGTATTCCGCGCGCCGATCTTCTTTGCGGCTGATGAAGACCGGCTGGAGTTTTCCATCGAAGACTTCGAAAGCCATCTGGATGACGCCAACCCGGAACTCGCCGAACACAACGAAACCGTACTCAAGCGCGCCCTGACGCAACTGCGCCTGCTGACCTGGGAGCGCAAGGTGCTCGATGCCATCGAAGCACAGCTACCGGAAGGCGAACCCAGCGCCGAACGTATCGCCGAGACCTTGCACTTGAGTTTGCGCAGCTTGCAACGGCACCTGGCGGACGAAGGCTGCCGGTTCGATACGTTGCTCAATGAGTGTCGTGAAAATCTGGCGCTGCTGCACTTGCGAGACCCGCAGTGCTCGCTCAGCGAAATCAGCTATCTGCTCGGGTTTGCCGACACCAGCAGCTTCAGCCGCGCCTTCAAACGCTGGACCGGGATGACGCCGGGGCAGTTTCGGGATGGGTTGCGGTAAAGCATCGGGATTTGCGCCGGTTTTGCTGGCCTTATCGCGGGCAAGCCCGCTCCCACAGGAATAGCGTCAACTTTGTGGGAGCGGGCTTGCCCGCGATAGCCATTGAACAGGCACTAACAAACCATCGCTCTCTCACCGCCCCCGATCACGGCGCAGCAACTTGCGCACCCGCGCCACCAGCTCGCTCACAGCGAACGGTTTGAGCAGGTAGTCATCCTCATGCAGCTCCAACCCGCGCAGCCGGTCTTCAATACCATCGTGGGTGGTCAGGAACAGCACCGGCGTTGCACCGAGTTGACGGATCTGTTGCAACAACTGCCAACCGTTGAGGCCGGGCAGCATCACATCGAGAATGATCAAATCGTACTCACCCGCTTCGATGAAGCGTCGCCCGGCCATGCCGTTGTCCGCCACATCCACCGCATAACCGGCTTCGCTCAGGCCTTGGGCCAGATGTTTCGCGGTCTCGGGTTCATCTTCCACTAACAGCAAACGCATGGCACACCTCGGATTATCGTCACCACAGGCTAGGCGCCTTGGTGCACAAAGCCCATCACTAACGGTTATTTCGGATGAGGCGGCCGACTCAGACGCTCGCCATCGCCCGCAACCGCCCTGCATCGAGGATCTCTATCTCGCCATAACTCAGGTTGAGAATGCCCTGGTTCTCCAGGTCCTTGAGGATCTGGTTGGTGGTTTGACGCGACAACGAAAGCAACAACGCCAACTGCTCCTGTGGCAGTTGCAAAGTACGCCGTGCCGGTTCGATTTCACCATAGCCGTCGGCGATCATCAGCAAGCGGTGCGCCACGCGGGCCGGGGCCGGCAGCAAGGTCAGCTGTTCGAGATTGATGAACGTCAGGCGCAATTTATGGCTCATCAGCAAGGCCAGCTGTCGCCAGTAGTGTGGCTGTTCTTCGAGCATACCGAGCAGCGCTGCCTGCGGTATGTGCAACAGAATGCAGTGGCCCACGCCATAGGCGTCATGGGTACGTGGCTGGCCATCGAACAGACTGATTTCACCGAACCAGTGCGGCGGCTCGATCAGGCTCAACAACGCTTCCTTGCCCTGCTCGCTCACGGCGCCCACGCGCATCGCACCTTCGAGCACCGCGTACAGACCACACGGCGGATCACCACGCTTGAACAGCCGCTGTCCCGGCGACAGCCGCCGCACGCGGGCCAGGGACAGCAGACTATCCTGTAACAAGGACGGCAAATGGCTGAACCATTGCCCCTTCATCAGGCGTGACCGCCAGGCCTGCATATCCATGAAAACTCCAAGATGATTGTCGTCTGGCTGACAGAGCAACGACGGACCGCAGGGCATGATCGAGATCCCTACAGGAGGAATAACAATGAAAAGCCTCGTTGACCACCTCAGTCAATACGCCGCGTACCACCGTGACCCGCGCAACATCGCCAGCCACTTCATTGGCATTCCGCTGATCGTGGTCGCCGTCGCGGTGTTGCTGTCACGGCCAGGATGGCCGGTGGCCGGGCTCTGGCTGTCTCCTGCGGTGCTATTGGCGCTGGCGTCGGCGTGGTTCTATTTGCGCCTGGAAATACGCCTTGGCGTGGTGATGACGGTGCTGCTGGGCCTGTCCGTTTGGCTAGGCCAGATTCTCGCGGGGCACAGCACCTTGCTCTGGTTGAGCAGTGGCATCGCGATGTTTGTGGTCGGCTGGGCGATCCAGTTTATCGGCCATCACTACGAAGGACGCAAACCGGCGTTTGTCGATGATGTGACAGGGTTGATCGTCGGGCCGTTGTTTGTGGTGGCGGAATTGGCGTTTTTGCTGGGGTTGCGGCGTGAGCTGAAAGAGCAGATCGAGGCGCGGGCTGGTGGAGTGCGGATCAATCGGAAACGTGCTGCGGCGTAGGACGCCATCGCGAGCAGGCTCGCTCCCACAGGGTTTTCGGTTGACCACAGGATTTGTGGTCAGCACCGGTCCATTGTGGGAGCGAGCCTGCTCCGGGCGGCGTTCCGACGATGCTTTTAGAGGTTGGCGACTTTCTGCCAGACCTTGGGCTTGAAGAACAGCGTCTCGCCCTTGGCCAGCCCGGTCAGGCTGTCGTGATCCTTCACCACTTCAGCTTCGATCAGTTCGCTCTGGCCTTCGACCTTCAAGGTGATGCGAGTGGTCGCACCCAGCGGACGGATATCGCGTACTTGCGCCGCGTGATGGTCCTCCAGTTCGGTGCGCGACAGCGACACTTCGTGAGGGCGGAACAGCACATGATTGTCGTCGCCCAGATGCAGGCGGTTCGAATCACCGAGGAAGTGGTAGACGAAATCGCTGGCCGGGTTTTCGTAGACGTCACCCGGTGAACCGATCTGCTCAATCACACCCTTGTTCATCACCACGATACGATCGGCCACTTCCATCGCCTCTTCCTGGTCGTGGGTCACGAATACCGAGGTCAGGTTGATGTCTTCGTGCAACCGAGCCAACCAGCGCCGCAGCTCTTTACGAACCTTGGCATCCAGCGCGCCAAAGGGTTCGTCGAGCAGCAAGACTTTCGGCTCGACCGCCAAGGCACGGGCCAAGGCGATGCGCTGACGCTGACCACCAGAGAGTTGTTCCGGGTAGCGATCCGACAGCCAATCCAGTTGCACCATGTTCAGCAGCTCATGGACTTTGACCGCGATCTGGCTTTCGCTCGGACGCTGGTTTTTCGGCTTCATGCGCAGGCCAAACGCGACGTTGTCGAACACGGTCATGTGGCGGAACAAGGCGTAGTGCTGGAACACAAAGCCGACGTTGCGATCACGCACGTCGTGGCCGGAGACGTCTTCACCATGGAACACGATGCTGCCGGCGTCCGGGGTTTCCAGGCCGGCGATGATCCGCAGCAAGGTGGTTTTGCCGCAACCGGACGGGCCGAGCAAGGCCACCAGCTCGCCGCTCTGGATATCCAGGTTGATGCTGTTCAGCGCCTTGAACGCGTTGAAGTTCTTGCTGACGTTACGGACTTCGATCGACATGACTTATTCCTCCGCGGCGCTGGCGCGCAGGCGGTTAATACGGTTTTCGCTCCACTGCTTGAGCAGCAGGATGAAGAGCGCCAGGATCAGCAACAGGCTCGCAACGGCAAACGCGGCGACGTGGTTGTATTCGTTGTAGAGGATCTCGACGTGCAGCGGCAGGGTGTTGGTCACCCCGCGAATGTGCCCGGATACCACTGACACCGCGCCGAACTCACCCATCGCCCGCGCGGTACACAGCACCACGCCGTAGATCAGGCCCCACTTGATGTTCGGCACGGTCACGTGCCAGAACATCTGCCAACCGTTGGCACCCAGCAGCCGTGCGGCTTCCTCTTCTTGCGTGCCCTGCTCCTGCATCAGCGGGATCAGCTCACGCGCCACAAACGGCACAGTGACGAAAATCGTCGCCAGCACGATGCCCGGCAAGGCGAAGACGATCTGGATATCGTGGTCCTGCAACCACGGACCAAAAATCCCCTGGGCGCCGAACATCAGCACATAGACCAGACCCGCGATCACCGGCGATACCGAGAACGGCAAGTCGATCAGGGTCACCAGCATGCTCTTGCCACGGAACGAGTATTTGCTCACGCACCAGGCCGCGCTGACGCCGAACACCAGGTTCAACGGCACCGAAATCAGCACCGCAATGACGGTCAGTTTCAGGGCCGACAGAGCATCCGGTTCAAAGATCGCGGTGAAGAACGCACCAAGACCAAGCTTCAGGCCCTGGGACACCACGATGAACAGCGGCAGCAACAGGAACAGCGCAAAAATCAGCCAGCCAAGGCCAATCAGAATCCGCCGAGAAACGGCGCTGCCACGACGGGCTGCGTTGGCCGAAGACGCGGCGGCAATAGACGATTGGGACATTTTTCGCGCCTCCTTATGGGGTTTCGATGCGCCGCTGCAACAAGTTGATCAGCAGCAACAGGACGAAGGAAACCACCAGCATCAGCACGCCAATGGAGGTAGCGCCGGTGTAGTCGTATTGGTCGAGCTTGACCATGATCAGCAGCGGCAGGATTTCGGTTTTCATCGGCATGTTGCCGGCGATGAAAATCACCGAGCCGTACTCACCGACGCCACGGGCAAACGCCAGGGCAAAACCGGTGAGCCAGGCCGGCAGCAACGCTGGCACCAGAATGTAACGGAACACCTGCAACGGCTTGGCGCCCAGGCACGCGGCGGCCTCCTCGATTTCTCGCGGGATGTCAGCCAGTACCGGCTGCACCGTACGCACCACGAATGGCAGCGTGACGAAGGTCAGCGCCAGCGTAATGCCGAGCGGTGTGTAAGCGATCTTGAACCCCAGGTCCGCCGCGAACTGCCCGACCAGACCGGTCGGCGTGTAGAGCGCCGTCAGTGCAATACCGGCCACGGCCGTCGGCAATGCAAACGGCAGGTCGATCATAGCGTCGATGATCTTGCGTCCGGGGAAGGTGTAACGCACCAGCACCCAGGCCAGTAGTGTGCCGATGATGCCGTTGATGATCGCGGCATACAGCGCGGTGCCGAAACTGAGCTTCAACGCCGCCAGCACCCGTGGCGCCGAGATGATCGCCCAGAACTGATCCCAGGTGAGTTGAGCGGCATGCACGAACATCGCCGCCAAAGGTATGAGCACAATCAGACTGAGGTACACCAAGGTGTAGCCCAGCGTCAGCCCGAAGCCGGGTATGACGGGGGAGATACGACGCGACATAAAAGTCCCTGGTTGAGAACGCATCAATGTGGGAGCGAGCCTGCTCGCGAAAGCGGAGTATCAGACGACATGAATGTTGACTGATATCCCCCTCTTCGCGAGCAGGCTCGCTCCCACAGATATGTGCCTGAGCATCAGGCTAGTGGTGAGTCAGGTTACTGCGCCTGATAGATCTGGTCGAACACGCCACCGTCATTGAAAAATTTCGGCTGGGCGGATTTCCAGCCACCGAAATCCTTGTCGATGGTCACCAGCTCCAGGGTCGGGAACTGTTTGGCGTACTTGGCGGCCACCTCCTTGTCACGCGGTCGGTAGAAGTTTTTCGCAGCAATTTCCTGACCAGCCGGGCTGTACAGATGCTTGAGGTAGGCTTCGGCGATTTGCTCGTTGCCCTTCTTCTCGGCGTTCTTGTCGACGACCGCCACGGGCGGTTCGGCGAGGATCGACAGCGAAGGCACGACGATGTCGAACTTGTCAGCGCCGCCCTGTTCTTTCAGCGCCAGGAAGGCTTCGTTTTCCCAGGCCAGCAACACGTCACCCTGACCATTGTTGACGAAGGTAATGGTCGAGCCGCGAGCGCCGGTGTCGAGTACCGGGACATGCTTGAACAGCGTTTGCACGTACTCTTTGGCCTTGGCTTCGTTACCGCCGTTGGCTTTCAGGCCATAGGCCCAGGCCGCGAGGAAGTTCCAGCGCGCACCGCCGGAGGTTTTCGGGTTCGGGGTGATCACTTCAACACCGTTTTTGGTCAGGTCGCCCCAATCCTTGATGCCTTTGGGGTTGCCCTTGCGCACCAGGAACACGATGGTCGAGGTATACGGCGTGCTGGCGTCCGGCAGGCGTTTTTGCCAGTCGGCCGGCAGGGTCTTGCCGAGTTTGGCAATTTCGTCGATGTCACCGGCCAGGGCCAGGGTCACCACGTCGGCCCGCAGACCATCAATCACCGCCCGGCCCTGTTTGCCCGAACCACCGTGGGATTGCTGGATCTTCACGTTGTCGCCAGCGTGCTCTTTCTTCCAGAAATTGATGAACTCGGCGTTGTAGTCCTGATACAGCTCGCGGGTCGGGTCGTACGACACGTTGAGCAGCTCGTAATCCTTGGCAACCGCGGAACCGGCAAAAATAGCGCTGGCCAGAGCGGCCAAAGCGTAACGGCGAATCGACGACATGGTGCAGCTCCTGAATTCTTTTGTGTTGGCTGTCTTATGGTTTTCCGGAATCGGGTTGCCCGTTGCGTAGTGCTTCAGCTCGGCTTGTTGCCTGGGTTCTGCAAACGGAATTTCTCTTTGCGTTCGATCTGTACCACCTGCGCGTTGTGCACGGTGATCTCCACTGCCCCAAAGCGCAGATCGCGCAATGCGCTCAGGATCTCGCGCAAAATGGTTGCTTCGTCCTGGCCGTCAACGCTACGTAGAGATGCGCTCATGGTGCTGCTCCTTCAATGAGATGTGCCTGGCAGTGGCGGCACTGCTTACGGCGTGAGGGCAATAGTAGATAGGCGCAGATATTCTTAAAAATACTATTTAAGAATGTTTATATAACTGAAAGGCTGATCCTTCCCACGCGGACTGTTATTGGGACTGCTCCGCAGTCCAACGGGGGCAAGCCCCCTCGCCACAAGAGACTTCAGCGAATCATCGGGGCCCGTGCCCAGTCGATCTCGTGCGCCGGCATCGGCCGGCCAAACCAGTAGCCCTGGCCCAGATCGCACCCCTGTTCGAGCAAAAACGCCGCCTGCTCGACCTGCTCGATGCCTTCGGCGTGCACCTGCATGCCCATGCTTTGCGCAAGGGCGATGATCACTCGAACGATCGCCGCATCGTCCTCATCCAACGGCAAGCCAGCGACAAAGCCCTGGTCGATCTTGAGTTTCTGCACCGGCAGACGCTTGAGCCGCAGCAGCGATGAATAACCGGTACCAAAGTCATCGATGGCCAACCGCACGCCCAGTTCGCGCAAACGATGCATTTGTTCCAGCGCGACTTCCGGATCCTCCATCACTGCGCTTTCGGTCACTTCCAGCTCCAGGCACGCCGGGTCCAATCCCGTGTCGTGCAGCACCTGGGCAACCCGCTCAAACAGTTCACGCCGGGCAAACAGGCGGGTAGAAACGTTCACCGCAACAAACGACAACACCACTCCGGCGTTCTGCCAGGCACACATCTGCTGACAGGCCTGTTGCATCACCCAGGCATCAATCTCAGCGATCAACCCCGTGCGTTCGGCAATCGGGATGAACTCACCCGGCGGCACCAGCCCCCGCTGTGGATGCTGCCAGCGAACCAGCGCTTCAACGCCAATCAAACGGCGGGTCGTGAGGTCATGCACCGGCTGGTAGTACACCCGCAACTCCTGCTGCTCCAGCGCGCGGCGCAATTCGAAGGCCATCTCGACCCGGTGTTGGGCGTGGGCGGTCAACTCCTCGGTGTACAAGGCATAACCGTCGCGCCCCGAACTCTTGGCCTTGAACAACGCCGAATCGGCATTGCGCAGCAATTGTTCGGCGCTCAGCGCGTCGCTGGGAAACAAGCTGATACCGACACTGGCGTTGATGAACAACGGGTGAGCAGCGATGAAAAACGGCTCTTTCAGACCCTCAATTATCCGCTGTGCCAATGCGGCAGCCTGCACCACTTGCGGACAGTTCTCGGCCAGCACGGCAAACTCGTCGCCGCCCAAACGCGCCAGCGTAAAACCGGGGCCAAACAGGCCTTGCAGACGCACTGCCACCGCTTTGAGCAATTGATCGCCAACGTTATGCCCGAGGCTGTCGTTGATCATCTTGAAATGGTCCAGATCGATCATCAGCAACGCAGATCCACGTTTGTGGATCTGCGCCGACGCCAGCGCCTGCTCGACGCGATCGCTGAACAGCAGACGATTGGGCAGGTCGGTCAACGGGTCATGGTGCGCCAGATGCGCGAGTTCGTGCTCGGAGTTCTTGATCGCGCTGATGTCGGAAAACACCGCCACATAGTGGCTGAGCTGGCTATGGTCATCGTGAATGACCCGTATGGTCTGCCATTGCGGATAAATTTCACCGCTTTTGCGCCGGTTCCAGATCTCGCCGCTCCATTCGCGGGTGCGGTTCAGGCTCTGGAACATCGCTTGATAGAAATCCGGCGGATGATGACCGGACTTGAACAGGCTGGGCCGCTGGCCCAACACCTCTTCGGCCTGATAACCGGTGATGTCCATAAAGGCCCGATTGACGTGGACGATCACGCCCTGGCGGTCAGTGACCAATACCCCTTCTCGCGTGCAATCGAACACCGCCTGCGCCTGGCGCAATCGTGCGCGATCTTCGTTTCGCTGGCGTAATTTGGCGCCGACTCCGAGAAAACACAGCAAACGAGCCCGGGCGATGAAGATAAACCCAGCGCTAAGTACCACCCAGACATAACCGTTGATCAGTTGCCATCGCTGAAGACCAGTGGATTCATCGAATAAATTGGTTAATAAATAACCAGTGAATTTCAGCCAAACGACAGAAAACACCAGGTAGAGCAGCGCTGCACGCAGGGCATCGCGATAAGAAGCAGACATTCAGTCGTCCATGGCCTTACAAAAAAGGTTGGAATTATAGATTAAAGAAACATCCCGCCACTCATATCTGAAAGCGCGACTGGTTTTATCTGTGTGCTGAGTGATAATGCGCCAGCTGTTTTTTTCTTTATCGAGGGCCATACAGCCTATGTGGTACGAAGGTTTACTCGGCTTGTCGCCCTGGCAACTGGTGGCAGTCACCCTGTTAATGACCCACATCACCATCGTGGGCGTCACGGTTTATCTGCATCGTTATTCAGCACACCGCTCCCTTGAGCTCAATGCGGGTCTTAAACACTTTTTCCGCTTCTGGCTGTGGCTGACCACGGCGCAGAACACCCGCGAGTGGACTGCCATCCACCGCAAGCATCACGCCAAATGCGAAACCGTCGACGACCCGCACAGCCCGGTGATCAAAGGCCTGTCCACGGTCTTGCGCAAAGGTGCCGAGCTGTACCGCGCCGAAGCGGAGAACCCTGAGACCCTGCGCATTTACGGCAAGAACTGCCCTGAAGACTGGATCGAACGCAACCTCTACAGCCGTTATCCGCTGCTGGGCGTGGCGATCATGGCCGTCATCGACCTGCTGCTGTTCGGCACTATCGGCATCACCGTCTGGGCCATCCAGATGATGTGGATCCCGGTCTGGGCCGCTGGCGTGGTCAATGGCCTGGGCCATGCCATTGGCTACCGCAACTTCGAATGCCGTGATGCGGCGACCAATCTGGTGCCCTGGGGCATTCTGATCGGTGGTGAAGAACTGCATAACAACCATCACACCTACCCTAACTCGGCAAAACTGTCGGTGAAGAAATGGGAATTCGACCTCGGCTGGGCGTGGATCCAGGTCTTCAGCTTCCTGCGCCTGGCCAAGGTTCAGCGGGTTGCGCCGATCGCCCACCGCGTCGAAGGCAAAGGCAGTCTGGACATGGACACCGCCATGGCGATCCTCAACAACCGCTTCCAGATCATGGCCCAGTACCGCAAGCTGGTGATCGGTCCGCTGGTCAAGCAAGAGCTGGAAAAGGTCGACCATTCGGTTCGCCACCAATTCCATCGCGCCAAGCGCCTGCTCTCGCGTGAAACCAGCCTGCTGGATGACAAGCACCATGTGCGCATCCAGACCATGCTCGAGCACAGCCACGCACTGAAGGTAATTTACGAGAAACGCCTGGCCTTGCAGCAGATCTGGATCAAGACCAGCTCAAATGGCCACGACATGCTGGCGGCCATCAAGGACTGGGTCCACGAAGCCGAAGCCAGCGGTATTCAATCGCTGCGCGACTTCGCCCACCAGTTGAAAACCTACTCGCTGCGCCCCGCCTGACCCTGTGGCGAGCTTGCTCGCGCTCGAATGCAGAGCATCCACAATCCTGGCGACACGTTTTAACTGACAAAACGCAGTCGCCAGATTGGGGCGCTATACCGCCCAGCGGGAGCAAGCTCCCTCGCCACAAAAAGCGGGAACTAAGCTTCAAATCCCCTATCTCAAAGAGCACTTCGCCATCCAGGCGGGCTTTGTTGTGGCCGCTATCGAACTTGCGGCACGCCCTTTGAGAGTTGTGCCGATGGTCAATAAGAACCCGGAAGACCTGCCCTACCCACAGTGGCCCGAGGCCGCGCAAACCTTGATGGCCTTGATGCATGCCCAAGGCGAAGTCGCGCGCCTGAGCGAGCGTGAGCAGTTGTTCAGCTCGTTGCTGGTCAGCGTCAACGCCATCCTCTGGGCTTTCAACTGGGAGACACGTCAGGTGCTGTATGTCAGCCCGGCCTATGAACGGATTTTTGGTCGCTCCACCGACCTGCTGCTGGCTGACTATCGCCAATGGCGCGACAGCGTTTACCCGGACGATCTGGACTACGCCGAACGCAGCCTGGCCCAAGTGCTGGAAAACGGCGCCGTTGAAGACCGCGAATACCGAATCATCACCGCCGATGACCAGGTGCGCTGGCTCAGCGACAAGTGCTTCATCAATCGTCAGGCCGAACCCGGGCAACCGCTGATCGTGGTCGGTTTGGCCGAGGACATCACCGAAAAGAAGCAGCTGGAAACCGAGCTGCAACGCCTCGCCAGCACCGATGTGCTGACCCAAAGCAGCAACCGTCGACACTTCTTCGAATGCGCCAGCCGCGAGTTCGAACAGGCCCGCCTGCAAGGTTCATCGCTGGCGTTCCTGTTGCTGGATATCGATGACTTCAAACTCATCAACGATACATACGGCCATCAGCAAGGCGATCAGGTGCTGCAACAGCTCGCCGAATGCGGGCGCGCGGCATTGCGCCGTGGTGACCTGTTCGGGCGCATTGGCGGTGAAGAGTTTGCAGCGGTATTCCCCGGCTGCGCGCCTGAGATGGCGAGGCAAGTCGCCGAGCGCCTGCAACGGGAAATCCAGCGTTTGAGTTTCAGCCATGACGGGCAGACCTTCAGCATCACCGTCAGCCAGGGTCTGACCAGCCTCACGGCTGAAGATGCGACCGTCGACAGCCTGTACACCCGCGCCGACGCCGCGATGTATCGAGCCAAACGCCAGGGCAAGAACCGCATTATCTCCGGCTGACAGGCTCAACGCTGTCCCCTTGTGGGAGCGAGCCGGCTCCGGGCGGCGATCCGACGATGGCGGACTGTCTGCCAGCATCAATGGTGAATGTCAGCACCTCATCGCAAGCAAGCCCGCTCCCACAGGGCTTGTGTCAGGCTTACTTTTTGCGCAAGCGCATCAATTCCGGCAGGCCGATTTTGAGCAGGCGCGCCGTTCGGCTTTTGGCCAGTTCTTCAACGCCTTCATGCTCGGTCAGGCGAGCGAGTTGCCCCGCCAGGTTCATCACCAGCGCTTCACGGGAATACACCCCGCCACCGAGCTGATAGACCGCCGCAATCAGCTCTCGCAACTCCAACGGAAGCCGCCAGCGAGTACGCAACGCCGAACCATAGGCCGCGCCAAATTCAGCCAGCGCGTCGCCGACCTCTTCCAGTTCGTCCAGTTCGCCTCCCGCCTGTATCCACTCCTGCAAGCAACGTAACAGCGCCAGATCGCCGAGGCGATGGAGCATGCCGGCACAATAACAACGCTCCTGATCAAGATCGAGCAAGCGCGCCAGGGTCCGCCCGTATTCGGCGGTGTGCAGTGACAGCTCCCAGTAACGCTCGGCGTAATCGGCCAGGCACGGATCACTCAGCTTCGCACTGCGCTTGAGGGCCAGGCCAACAATCAGGTTCATGCTTTGCCCGGTGCCCAGGCGGTTCAAGGCCTGGGACACGGTCTGCACCGTATCGCCAAGGTGCTGCGAGGCGCTATTGGCGGCGGCGATCAGCACCGCAGTGATCTGCGGATCAGTGCGCACTTCTTCCTCCAGCAGCTTCAGATCGAGGCCATTGGGGTTCAGGCTGCGCTTGACTGCCAGTTGCACGTCGGTGAGCAACGGCGCGCCGTCCGCCAACTCACGCCGACGCTCAAGGAAGGTCGACAAGGTCATGCCGGGCGCCAGTGTCGGAACGTCACAGGAAACCGTCTGGCCGGCGCTCAGGAGCAAGTCCTGCAGGCGCTGAGTCAGACCTTCCATGTTCAGGGGTTTGGTCAGATAGGCCGTCGGGGCCAGCGGCAATACCTCGCGCACACTGGCACTGTCGTTGCGGCTGCTCATCAGAATGAACGGCAACACCGGGTTACGCCGCCGCTGACGCACGCTACGCAGCAAGCCCAGGCCATCGACACCGGAAAGCTCCCAATCGGCAATCACCAGGTCATAGGGATTTTCACTCAGCAGCTCCAGTGCCTGCTGGCCATCAGCACACAAATCCAGTCGCGCATCGCAGCGCACGTGCAGCAGCACCTGCTTGAGCAGGTCTCGAGACCAAGGGTCAGCCTCGGCGATCAGCACTCGTGGTACAGCCGGTAAATCAACAGCGGTCATCAGTTCGCTCCGAGACAATGCTTGCACCTTAGACAATGCTGGCCATTCGATACAGCGCAAAAGCCGCCGATGTGTTTCAAGTGACAAAAAAAACCCGCCGAAGCGGGTTTTTTGTCGATCAGGTCACACTGCGAAATCAGAGTTCGGAGAAGCACTCTTCCATGATCGCCAGACCTTTATCCAGTTGCTCGTCCGGTGCAGTCAGCGGCACCAGTACACGCAACACGTTGCCGTAAGTGCCGCACGACAGCAGGATCAGGCCCTTGTCGCGGGCCTTGGCCACGACTTTGGCGACGGCTGCAGCGTTAGGCTTGTGGCTGTCGCCGTTTTCGAACAGTTCAACCGCGATCATCGCGCCCAGGGCACGTACTTCACCGATCACCGGGTACTTGGCCTGGATGGCTTTGAGGCCAGTAACCAGACGCTCGCCAACCGCTTTGCAGCGATCCAGCAGGTGCTCTTCTTCGAACACTTCCATCACCGCCAGCGCAGCGGCGCAAGCGATCGGGCTACCGGCATAAGTGCCACCCAGGCCGCCTGGAGCGATGGCGTCCATGTATTCAGCCTTGCCGCACACACCGGCCAGCGGGAAGCCGCCAGCGATGGACTTGGCGAAGGTGGTCAGGTCGGCTGCAACGCCCATCTGTTCCATGGCGAAGAAGGTGCCAGTACGGCCAGCACCGGTTTGCACTTCGTCCGCGATCAACAGAATGCCGTGCTGGTCGCACAGGGCACGCAGGCGCTTCATGAACTCTTTCGGTGCAACGTAGAAACCACCTTCGCCCTGAACCGGCTCGATGATGATTGCAGCGATGTCACGCGGCTCGGCGTCGTTCTTGAAGATGCGCTCGATGCTGGCGATCGAATCGTCGATGCTCACGCCATGCAGTTCGTTCGGGTACAGCGCACGGAAGATGCCGCCTGGCATCAGGCCCATGCCGGCCGAGTAAGGCACGACTTTACCGGTCAGGCCCAGGGTCATCATGGTGCGACCGTGGTAAGCGCCGGTGAAGGCAATCACGCCGGCACGGCCAGTGGCGGCGCGAGCGATCTTGATGGAGTTTTCCACGGCTTCGGAACCGGTGGTCACCAGCAGGGTTTTCTTGGCGAAATCACCTGGAACCTTGGCGTTGATTTTTTCGCACAGTTCTACGTACGGTTCATAAGCCAGCACCTGGAAGCAGGTGTGAGTCAGCTTGTTCAGCTGCTCGGTCACGGCTGCGATGACTTTCGGGTGCAGGTGACCGGTGTTCAGCACAGCGATACCGCCGGCGAAGTCGATGAACTCGCGACCTTCAACGTCGGTCACGGTGGAGTTCTTCGCGTGGTCGGCGAAGATCGGGTGAATCTGGCCAACACCGCGTGGTACAGCGGCTTCGCGGCGTTTCATCAGGGATGCGTTGGTCTTGCTCATAAAGTCCTCATTCACCGCTCATCGGGCGGCGTGGTCCAAGGAATACGTGGCGGGGAGGCAACTACGGCAGCATGCGATGATCGACTGCCACAGCTTTCCCGGCCACCGAGAAATAACGTTTGAAGCCCGCAAAGGGACAGCGCTCTCGTGCCCTTTGCGTTTAATTCCTTACCTGATCAGATGCCCAGGCAGAGGTATTTGATTTCCAGGTAATCTTCGATGCCGTACTTGGAGCCTTCACGGCCCAGGCCCGAGGCCTTGATGCCGCCGAACGGCGCGACTTCGTTGGAGATCAACCCGGTGTTGACGCCGACCATGCCGTATTCCAGGGCTTCAGCCACACGGAACACACGGCCCAGGTCACGCGCATAGAAGTACGAGGCCAGGCCGAACTCGGTGTCATTCGACATCGCGATCACTTCGGCTTCGTCTTTGAAGCGGAACAGTGGCGCCAATGGACCGAAGGTTTCTTCCTTCGCCACAGCAGCGCTTTTCGGCACGTTGGTCAGGATGGTCGGCTCGAAGAAGTTGCCTTCCATGACCTTGCCACCGGCCAGCAGGGTCGCGCCTTTACTCAGGGCATCAGCAATGTGCTCCTGAACCTTGGCCACGGCTTTGCCGTCGATCAACGGGCCAGTGGTGGTGCCTTCTTCCAGACCGTTGCCGATCTTGAGTTTGGCCACGGCCACTTTGAGTTTTTCAGCGAACGCGTCGTACACCGAATCCTGAATGTACAGACGGTTGGCGCAGACGCAGGTCTGGCCGTTGTTACGGTATTTGGAAATGATCGCGCCTTCGACGGCCTTATCCAGGTCCGCGTCGTCGAACACGATGAACGGAGCGTTGCCGCCCAGCTCCAGGGAGACTTTCTTGATGTCCTTGGCGCATTCGGCCATCAGCTGACGACCGATTTCGGTCGAGCCGGTGAAGGACAGCTTGCGTACGATCGGGTTGCTGGTCAGCTCGCTGCCGATGTCGCCGGCGCTGCCGGTTACAACGCTCAGCACGCCTTTCGGGATACCGGCACGTTGGGCCAGCTCAGCCAGGGCGAAGGCCGAGTAAGGCGTTTGCGAAGCAGGCTTGAGCACCATGGTGCAGCCAGCGGCCAGGGCCGGGCCGGCTTTACGGGTGATCATGGCAGCCGGGAAGTTCCACGGAGTGATTGCAGCGGTCACGCCGATTGGCTGCTTGATCACGATCAGGCGCTTGTCTGGCTGGTGGCCCGGAATCACGTCGCCGTAGATGCGCTTGGCTTCTTCGGCGAACCATTCGATGAAGGACGCGGCGTAAACGATTTCGCCCTTGGCTTCAGCCAATGGCTTGCCCTGCTCCAGAGTCATCAGGCGAGCCAGGTCGTCCTGGTTCTCGATGATCAGTTCGAACCAGCGACGCAGCTTGTTCGCGCGCTCTTTGGCGGTCAGTGCACGCCAGGCCGGCAGCGCTTTGTCAGCAGCTTCGATTGCACGGCGGGTTTCGGCAGCGCCCATTTTCGGCACGGTGCCCAGAATTTCGCCCGTTGCCGGGTTGGTGACGTTGATCGTCTGACCATTGTCCGCATCGACCCAGGCGCCATCAATGAAGGCTTGCTGGCGGAACAACAGGGTGTCTTTAAGCTGCATGTCGGCTTTCCTTAACAGCACCGCGCACGCGCGGAGCAAATTATGATTGTAGAAAGGCGCCTTGAAGGCTGCCGTCAGGGAAATCATTCACCGGGCTGAAGCACATAAATAGCGCACTATTGAAGCTCGTGCGGTTCAGCACCCAGACAAGAGCGTTTGAAATCTCAAACGAATCCTAGGATCAAAGGGGGTAAAGGACAATAGCCTGTTCGAAAAAAAGAACGAAAACGCCGCATTTGCCTTATTTTTCTGATCAACGTAGTAAACACCCATTCGACGGGCAAGAAACATCAGGCTATTCAGCAGCATGGACGCCCGCAGCGCATATGAGTATCATGGCGCCCGCATTGCACCAGTAGCTCAGCTGGATAGAGTACTGCCCTCCGAAGGCAGGGGTCGTGGGTTCGAATCCCGCCTGGTGCACCATATAGCAGTCTAGACCTGTCTCAGACAGTCTACGAAACACCCCAAGAAGCCCGCCCTGTGCGGGCTTTCTTGTTTCTGGCTATCCCTCCCTGTCTACCCCTATAACTTCACGCCGTGTATGCCCACGTGTATGCTTTGAGATTCATTGAACTGGAGGCATACACGCAGTGAAGCGTACTGAAATCAAACGCCGCCCACTGGCCGACACTACTCTTGCAGGCTTGGAGCCAGAGAGTGCGACGTACCGGGAGCAAGACGGCAACGGCTTGTATTTTCGGGTCAAGGCAAATGGACAGAAGTCGTGGGAGTTGCGCTACAAAAAACCAGACGGGAAATGGTCCTGGCTGGGCCTAGGCGGTTACCCCGAAATCAGTGGCTCGCTAGCCAGACAGAAGGCGGCGCAACTGCGGGATGACGCATCGACCGGTAAAAATCCTTTAGTCAGTAAGCAGGCTCGCAAGATTGCTGACCGGGTGGCTGCCAACAATACTTTCGAAGCATTAGGGCGCGAATGGTTTGAGGCTAGGCGCTCAAGCTGGGAAGCCGGCACGTCCCGTCGAGTCCTTGGTGCCCTGGAGCTTCACGTATTCCCCGTTTTCGGCAAACGCATCTACACAGAAATACTGCCCCTTGAATGGATGGAGTTTCTGCGAGGCATGGAGCAGAAAGGGATCATTGAGCAAATGGGCAGAGTTCGGGCCTTCTGCAAAGAGATCTACGACTTGGCACGCGTGACAGGCCGAGCGATCCACAACCCCCTTGAAGGCCTTAATAAATTTCTTCAGACACGTAGTGCTGAAAATTATGCACACGTATCAATAGAAGAGCTGCCTGCATTACTTCGAGCTATCAACTCTTACCCTCACGCAAAGGATGTCCGTCTTGGGCTTCGTTTGCTTGCTCTGTTAGCGGCACGCCCGAGCGAGATTAGAGAAGCACGCTGGTCAGAAATCGACCTCAACAAAAAGCTCTGGACGATTCCAGCCGGGCGAATGAAGCGTCGGCGCGAACATGTAGTGCCTCTATCTCGCCAGGCCATTGAAGCGTTAACGGAGCTGCGGACGCTGACAGGGGCATATCCCCTTCTCTTCCCTGGGAGAAAAGATCGAACCGTCCCCCGTAGCAATACTGTCTTTCTGATGGCGCTGCGCAGGCTGGGATACGCGGGCCGGCAGACTGGCCATGGCTTTCGCCATATCGCGAGCACAATCCTTAATGAACAAGGTTTTGATGAGAACCACATTGAGGCTCAACTCTCCCACGTAAAAGAGGGAATAGCTGGCGTTTACAACAAGGCGGTGTATTTGCCACAGCGCAAAGTCATGATGCAGTGGTACGCAGATCATCTTGACGAACTGGTGCAAGGCAACATTGTTCAGGGCCAATTTGGAAAGGCAGTATGACACCCCTCAAATATCGGTGTGACAGGTGTTACGCGTGTAACAAAGCTCATCATCGTATTGATTTATAAGGTTTTATTTCATGTAACACACTTTCAGCTTTGTGCTGATGATATGTGTAACGGGACAAAAAGGTGTAACACATGACAAGTGCCAATCGCGTGCTGCTGGCAATTACAATGTTGGGAAATCACCGCAGGGTGCGCTGCTTACACTCAACTAAATGGGGCATGGGGAGCCTGAATGACTGATTTTCCGACATTGGAATTCTTAACGAAGAAATACGGCAGCATCTGCATTCCGCTCGATACCGTGAGACGGCATTACGCAAACCATTGGGGGATGCCGCAGTTCCTGCGCAAAATCCGAGAGGGGAAGATAACGCTGCGCGTAGTGAAAGGGGACTGGGGTGGCCAGACGCAGCGGGTCGTCTATCTTCACGATTTAGCGCAATGGATTGATGGTCCCGATTGGAAGACGATGTATCCGCCGGGGTGGAACGATTCGCCCAATGACGACGACCGTTCGTCGGAGTGATCTGGTGCATCTAGTACACGTCGTGCGGCCAACTAGATGTTATGTGGATAAGATCCGCACGCCGAAATCTTGCTAGTTTCCTTAATCGAATAAACCGCATAAATAGATGGCCCTGTGACCTTCCACAACCACAGGGGACCATCAATGACTACCACTGCCCAAGATTCAACACGCTGCGCAACCGAAAAAACAGCACTAAAAAATATCGCTGTCTCTACTCCCGTTTTTGGTTTGATGACGTCAAACCAAGTGGCTGCCGCGCTAGCGCTCTCCAACAAAACTCTCGCTGCATGGCGCAGTTCAGGGCGCAGTCCACTTCCCTTTCTCAGACTCGGTTCTCGGGTGCGTTATCGCTCAGAGGATGTTCTTGCATGGCTTGAAAGTCGGATGTGTTCCGCTGCTACCGATGCTGCGCGAGGGCCACTCTGATGAGTAGAGTCAGACAGACGCAAAAGGTCTTCACGCTCTCTTCATCACGATCCGTGCCCGACTTAGCCCAAGAAAATGCGCTGCCCCCGACTTTAGGAGTGAAGGAAAGCGACCTAGAGCTGGGACGTTTCGATCCAACTGCAACGCTCGTCCGCATCCCCACGGTGATGTCCATTACTGGCATTGGCCGAGCCACCGTTTACAAGCTCATGAGTCAGCCCGAAAGCGGCTTTCCGCAGCCTGTAAAACTTACCGACAGCGATGCCCGCGGCGCTCCAGTGGCTTGGGTTTTGTCTGAAGTTTTGAATTGGACGCGTGCACGTATTGCCGCCCGCGACAAGGCAGCAGCATGAGACGAACCGTAGCTAACACGGCCGAGCTCAGGCCATTTTCAGTTCTTCGCAAGATCGGTCTATCGTCTTCCCACATGCAACGCCTCGAGCGCTACCGATCCAAACACGAACGCCTCAATCGCGTCGTGGGAGTGTTGAGGTGGCCTGATGGGACCTGGTGCGTCCTCGCAATCCACAGCGAAAAATTCAATGCCGTGATTGTCGACGAAGGCCAGCAAGCGGCGGCCTACGAGGATGCTCGTTCCATGATCGATGGAGACTTCCTGCCCCTGCTTTCCCTGCGCTGGGAAACCCATGCCTGAAACGAAAACGCCTCCGGGGGCGATCCGGAGGCGTTGAGGTCAATCTACATGCACGAACAATTTATGCCGCACCTGAAAAAACCGCAAGCCATCAGCGCAGTTGCACTTTCGAAAAACGAACGTTACTCTCTGGTCGTCGCTGCAAATTCAGTGACCGGACTTGGCCGTCCGAACCGCAAAAGGCGCACAAGCGCCCTCCATCCGAACGCAGGCGCTTTTTTTGTGCCCGTCGTATCGTGTTATGGCGGCTGTGCGTGGGACACCTTCGGGTGTGCCGGGTCCCTTTTGCCCCGGTCGGCCAACCCGCGTACAGCTGTCACCATTCCTTGCTTGGCCGCAAGCGGTGGCAGCTCCTCAGCAAAAGGAGCTCTACATGACCGCTATCAATCCGTCCAAAATCCGCGCCGCTGCACACCGTGCAATGGCTCTCGCCGCTTTACACGCCAACTCCAGCCTTGCTACACGTCTCTCACGTTACAACGCACACATGGCCAAAGCCCGCGCACTCGAAACCGCAGGCGGTGCCCAATGAACAATGCTTTGAGTTTCGCCCTGCCTGAAGACCTGCTCTGCGTGAATCCGACCGTAGAAGCCGGTGTGCCTATCGACGCCATCACCTGCGCCATTGATCGCGCCGACTCGGTGCTGACGCTGCTGGAGAATCACTTCGAAAGCGAATCCTCGCGCCTCGCCAATCACATCATTGCCGCCGTTCTTTGGGACGTGCGCGGCACCCTCGGCCTGATCAAAACGCTCGCCTTGCACGGCGATAACACCTCTACGCCTGCTGCGCAGAAAGGCGGTGCGCTATGAACACTTCCACCACTCTTGGCCACGCCACTTTTTCCCGCGTCAACGCCACCGACCTGAAGCTGTTTCGGGTCAATGCCGGTGTTCCGGTCGAAGACGCACTGGAGATGGTTTCGCAGCTTCAGCATCACGCCAACCAGCTCAACCTCGACGCCGCCATGAGCGACAACGGCGAGCGATTCAGTTGGCCAGCTTTGTACTTGGGCGAGATGGCCAAAGCCCTGATCGATGACATCAACGACGCGCTGTTTTTGCCGAGGGCAGACACATGAGTCAACGCCCGAACAGCAACAAAAAACGTCCGAGCTTCGCCGACGTGAAAGCCGCCGCGCTGAAAGACATTGATTGTGTCCTGTCGCACTGGCTGCCCAACGGGAAGCGCGTCGACGGCGGCAAGGAATACACAGCTCCGAATCCGACCCGTAGCGACAAGCGCGCCGGTTCTCTCAAGATCAATTTGAGCAAGGGTACGTGGGCCGACTTCGCCACCGGTGACAAGGGCGGCGACATAATTGATCTGGTGCGCTATCTGGACGGCGGCACCGATGTAGAGGCCTGCAACAAACTGGCAGACCTGCTCAACGTATCGCCCGGCGCCGCCCAGGCGAAGCCAGCGCCCGCCAAGACAAAAGCACCTGAGTGGATTGCCATTCAGCCAGTCCCGCCCGAGGCCATGAACAAGTGCCCAGCCAAGCATCGGCAACACGGTGCGCCATCCAAGATGTGGATCTACCGCGATGTGCAGGGCCAGCCGGTCATGGCGCTCTACCGCTTCGACCTCGCCCCCGATGCAGACGGAAAGCCGAAGAAGGTCTTTGCACCACTGACATGGTGTCAGCGCGCCGATGGCCAAACCAAGCAATGGCGCTGGCAGGGTCTGCCCGATCCGCGCCCATTATTGCGCCTTGATGAACTGGCCCAACGCGTTGACGCACCGGTTGTTCTCTGCGAAGGCGAGAAAGCTGCCGATGCCGCCGCAGAACTGTTGCCGGGTTACGTGGCCACCTGCTGGCCGAACGGTTCCAACTCCTGGCACAAAGCCGACCTGACACCGCTCAAAGGTCGCGACGTGTTGCTGTGGCCGGACAACGATGTCAGTGGCAAAGCCTGCATGGAAACCGTCGCCGACAAGTTGCGCGAGGTCGGCGCCGCCTCGGTGCAGGTCATCGCGCTGGAGCTGTTCAAGCGCAAGCCTATGCTGAAGAACGGTGCCGCAGGGTTCGCCAAAGGTGGCCAATGGGAAGACGGTGACGACGCGGCCGATGCCCAAGCCAAAGGCTGGACGGCGGCGCACGTCGCCGAGTTGGAACGCAGCGGCGAACTGTTCGGTGTTGAGCCGGAAAAAGCACCGACAGAACCACCCGAAGCCAAGACCAAGCCAACGACCAAACGTACCGCGAAACCCAAAAACGATCTGTTGCCCGGCGGCTTTCGCCTGACGCCCGAAGGCGTGTTTTATTCCGGTGACGATGGCGAGGCGCGCCCGGTGTGTTCGCCGCTGGAGATCCTGGCGCGCACCCGAGATGCGCAGGGGCATAACTGGGGTTTGCTGGTCGAGTTCGACGATCCCGACGGGGCAAAAAAGCGCTGGAATATTCCGGCACGGACCATGACCGGCGACTTCGGCAAGGACGTGCTGGGTCCACTGGTGGACATGGGTTTGCGTCTGGCCGGCAGTCGCTCCGGCCGCAATGCGCGCAACGACCTGCAGAGTTACCTCGGCGGCTTCGACAGCGCCCAGCGCGCACGCTTGGTCACCCGTTTGGGCTGGCATGACAGCGCCTTCTTGCTGCCCGAACAACAGGTCGGCTTGCACACCGAACACCTGCACTTCTATGAGGCCGGCGCGCAGCTTCCGCCCATCAGCGAAGCCGGCACCCTGGAACAGTGGCAAGAACAGATCGGCGCTTTGTGCATCGGCAATCACCGCTTGGCGTTTGTGGCCAGCGTGGCGTTTGCCGGTCCGCTGTTGCACATGCTCGGCCATGAGTCGGGCGGCTTCCATCTCTACGGAGACAGCTCGGGCGGCAAGACCACGCACCTGCAAGTGGCCGCCTCGATCTACGGTGGGCCGCGTCTGGTGCGCTCCTGGCGCTCGACCGATAACGCCTTGGAATCCATCGCCGCCGCGCACTCCGACGGGCTTCTGGTGCTGGATGAAATCGGCATGTGTGACCCGCGCATCATTGGCGAAACGGTGTACATGCTCGGCAACGGCACCGGTAAGGCTCGCGCCAATGATCGCGGCCAAGCCGGCCGCCAGGTGCAGGAGTGGCGTTTGCTGTTTCTCTCGACTGGCGAGAAGACCTTGGCGCAGCACATGGCGGAAGCCAACAAGGAACTGAAAGCCGGCATGGAAGTGCGCATGCTCGCCGTGCCAGCAGACGCCAGCAAAGGCCTGGGCATGTTCGACGTACTGAACGGTTTCGATGACGCGGCGGCCCTCTCCGATGCACTCAAGGCGCGGGTGGCCAAGTACTACGGCACACCGCTCACCGCCTTCCTGTCGGCCCTCTGTGAGCCCGGTAAGCGACATGCTTGGTCGGCGATCCTGCGCCACACCTTGGAGGGGTTCATCGCCAAGGCGCTGCCTGCCTCGGCCAGCGGTCAGGCCCATCGTGCGGCGGCCCGTTTCGGTCTGGCTGCCGCCGCTGGTGAGCTGGCCACCGCGATGGGGATTACCGGCTGGCCCGATGGCGCCGCCACCACCGCCGCTCGAGTGTGCCTCAGTGCCTGGATGAATGAGCGCGGCGGGGCTGGCAACTTGGAAGGGGACGCGATCTTGGCGCGGTTGCGTCAGGTCATCGAGCGCTTCGGTGAAAGCCGTTTCACCCGCTGGGAGTCGGCGGCCGCGAAGATCGATGAGCACGGTCCACGCACCATTGACCGGCTGGGTTTTCGCAAGACGCTGGAGCATGGCCTCGGTGACGCGTTGCACACCACCAACACCTACTACGTGTTGCCGGAGGCTTGGCGCTCCGAGGTGTTCAAAGGCATGAACATCAACGCCGTGAACAAGGAGCTGATCCGCCGTGGCGTCCTTGAGCCAGGCCCCAACGGCAAAGCCTCCTGCGCCGTCCGCTTACCCGGGATGGGCACACAGCGTTGCTACGTGGTGAAGACCGTGCCGGTAGCGGATGAGAGCGAGGCTCAGGCCGCCTGACGGCGGGCCTACTGACTGAGGTAGAGCCGGCTTAATCGGCCTCGCCAGCCACTCCACCCCCCAATAAATCATCAGGACAAAACTCATGAACCGAATTGAACAACTGAAAGACGCACGCGCCAATAAAGTCATCGAAATGGAGGCGCTCAAAAAGGAAATACCACCTTTTGAGTCAGCGCTTCACAGCGAGGACGTCATTAACAACGGCCGAGAGAGCGACGTCAGGCATGAAATCAGCAGTCGAAAAATCAAGATCGACTCGCTCGACCATCAGATCTTCCAGTTGGATCACCAACTGAACCGGCTGGAGACGCTGGCCAACCGAGAAAGCTTGATGGAAGGCTACATTACCGACATGGCTAACTGGATGGCGGATGAGCTGGAGCTTAACGATAAACGGCAAAGCCTGAGCACTCGTCTTGAGGAAATTCGCCAACAATCGCAGGAAGAGATGACCAGCGCACGGCAGGCGGAGACTCAGGCGGCTACCGCTTACGCACAGGCCGTGGCGTGGGGCGACGTCGACGGCGAAAAGGCAGCTAGCACCGACGCTCAGAAAGCCGCGAAAAACCTCACTACCGCGAGCGAACAACATCGCCGCCAGCTCCTGATCATCACCGCCTTGGAGCAAGAGCTGGCCATCGTAGACCGACACATCAGCGAGGCTCAGGTAGAACACCAAAAAATTGAGGACACAGCCATGCAGCTGGTCCACAACGCCCTGGAGGAAGCATGGAATGAAGCCGCCCAAACGCTGCTGGATGTCGGAGGCAAGCTGTACGCCGCTGCTCGGCTGATAGGCCGCGACCCGGTGTCCTTAATGAAGCTCGACATCCCCGAGCAGGGTGAAAACTTCGGCAGTTGGAGGTGGAGCGAACTGGCTAACCGTGGCCGCCAGCATCGCACGCGCGATCTGCTCTCGATGTAACTGCCGACTCCCTGAAACAGCCTGCTTCCGCGGGCTGTTTAATTCACCCCAAGGATCGAAGCCATGAACGCAACGACACAAAACAGCTCATCCCTATCTGAAACGCTCAAGGCGAGAAAAGCCCACCTGACCGCCCTACTCAAACTCGTGGATACTAAAATCGGAAAAAACACGGCGATGCAGAACCTCACTATCACTGCTATCAAGGCAGAAATGGGGCTCATCGAGCAAAAGCTGAAAAAACGGAGCTAAAGCCAAGCGGAAGCTCGCGAAAGCTTCCGTTGCATTCAAATTCGGCAGGCAGCTTCCGGCCAATACCGGCCAGTCGCCTTTAAGCTGAATGCTGCGTAAATCATAAGTTAGTGATAATGCTGGCTTAATTCAGATACGGTGATATCGCCTAAAACAGGGCCTTCGGCAGGCTGCTGTGAACATGCATTCAATTGTAAGAGCCATTTTCAGCGACTACACTCCAGCCCATGAAACGCTATCTGCGGTTTTGCATCATCTTCATGATTAGCCTGGCGCTTCCCCTCAGCGGGATGGCGGGCGTTCAGGCACCGACAGAACCTTGTCCCATGAAGACGATGGGCATGGCGATGATGGACGACATGGGGATGGACTGCTGCAACGATATGAAAAGCCCTTCCGAGCACGGCAAACCTTGTAAGCCGGGCCAGGAGTGCCAGACAGGTGGCATGCTGCAAGTCTCGATCTTCAAGCCTCCTGTAACCGTAATCAACCCCGTCGTGATTTCCTTCTTCAGCGATTCCCTACCCGTACAGACCCCGTCCGGGGTATGGCGACCGCCTCGCGTTTGATTCCTGTCCCACATTGAGCCTCATTCTGCGTTAGCGGGATGGACTAGCTGCGCGCATGTCTTTTGACGCGTGCAGTGGATGATCACAGGAATCGTAAACATGAACTCCAAGTGCTATTGCACAGGTTGGTCTCTTGTGGCCGCTCTGGCGGCAAGCGTACTGGCATTGCCGAGCTTCGCTGCCGCATTGACACTCGAGGAAGCGTTGCGGCTGGCCGAAAACAATGCACCGTCGCTGACCGCACAAGACGCCAAAATTCAGGCTGCCAGCAGTGCAGCTATTCCAGCTGGTGAACTACCTGACCCCAAGCTACTGCTGGGTGTGCAGAACTACCCCATTGGCGGTCCAGATCGCTGGAGCATCGACCAGGACTTCATGACCATGCAAATGGTCGGGGTCAGGCAGGAGATGCCCAACAGCGACAAGCGCAAAGCGCGCGTCGAGGTCGCCGATGCGGCCGTTGATCGCGCCGCTGCGGAGCGTCGAGTCGAACGTCTGAAGGTACGCCAGTCCACGGCGTTGGCCTGGATCAGCAGCTACTCGGTTGAGCGCAAAGATGCACTGTTCCAGGACCTCTACAAAGAAAACCGCCTGTTGACCGATACAGTCCGGGCCCAGATTGCCGGTGGCCGCGCTCAACCCGCCGATGCGGTGACGCCCAAGCAAGAAGCGGCTCAACTGGCGGAGCAACAGGACGATCTGATTCTCCAGAGAGCGCAGGCCCGAGCAGCCCTCAAACGCTGGATTGGTTCCGCCGCCAACGACAGGCCTGTGGGCAACTTGCCGGAGTGGCCCGTCGATACCTCAAGCTACCCCCATAAACTGCAACACCATCCCGAGTTGGCAGCGTTTGCGCCGATGACCCGCGAGGCGCAAGCCAAGGTTCGTGAAGCCGTGTCGGAGAAGCAGTCGGACTGGAGCTGGGAACTGGATTACCAGCGCCGTGGCCGTGAGTTTGGCGATATGGTCAGCGTGCAATTTTCTTGGGATTTACCGCTGTTTCCTGACTCTCGCCAAAATCCAAAAATCGCAGCCAAACAGGCTGAACTCAGCCAGCTTGAGGCCGAGCGCGAAGCCCTGTTACGCGAGCACACTCAGCAACTGGAGAACGAACTGGCTGACTATGAGCGCCTGAATCGTGCCGTACGCCGAAACCAGGAAAGCCTGTTACCTCTGGCCAAGGAAAAGGTCGAACTCAGCATGGCCAGTTATCGGTCCGGCAAAGGCGATTTAAATGCCGTTGTTGCCGCTCGACGTGAACTCATCGAAGCCCGCCTCAAACAGATCGACGTGGAAGAGCAGCGAGCGCTGACCAGTGCGCGTCTGTATTTTGCTTATGGGGAGTCCAACCAATGATCCTTAGAAAATGGAACGGGGCATTGCTGGTAGGGATCTCGCTGGCATTGGGTGTTGCCGGTGGTTACTGGTTCGCTCACCAGCGCATGAGCGGAGTACCAGCTACCGCTCCGGAACAGAGCCTCAATTTACCGGATGAACGCAAGGCTCTGTATTGGTACGACCCCATGTACCCGCAGCAAAAGTTCGATAAGCCGGGGAAATCCCCCTTCATGGACATGCAACTGGTCCCCCAGTACACCAGCGGCGCAGGGGACCGTGCGACCGTCAGCATCGATCCAAGTCTCACCCAAAATCTCGGTCTGCGTTTTGCAACTGTCACCCGTGGGATCTTTGATTCCAGCCTCGACGTCACAGGAGTCTTGGGATTCAACGAGCGCGATGTAGCGGTAATTCAGGCCCGCACCACCGGCTTTGTGGAGAGGGTCTATGCCCATGCTCCCGGCGATGTACTCAAAGCCAACGCGGCGTTGGCGGACATCCTAGTGCCCGAGTGGGCAGCCGCCCAGACAGAGTTCCTTGCCCTGAAGCGCAACGGTGATGCTGACCTGTTGGCTGCGGCCCGCCAGCGACTGCGGCTCACCGGGATGCCGGCAGCACTAATTGCTGAGGTAGAACGTGGCGGAAAGGTTCAGCCGTACCTGACGCTCACCAGCCCTATTGCCGGTGTGCTGCAAGAGTTGAACGTACGCGCGGGGATGACCGTGGCGACCGGCGACACCCTGGCACGCGTCAATGGCTTGAGTAGTGTCTGGCTCGCCGTGGCCGTTCCAGAATCGGATGCCGGATCGATCACTGTGGGGCAGGCGGTCGAAGCGCGTCTGCCAGCCTTCCCAGGGACAACGCTCAGTGGCAAGGTCAGCGCGATTTTGCCTGAGACCAATCCGGACAGCCGCACTCTTCGTGTTCGGGTGGAACTACCCAATCCGGATGGACGCCTCAGGCCGGGTTTGACCGCGCAGGTACGCCTGAACCGCTCGACCGAGCAAAGTGTGTTGTGGGTGCCGAGCGAGGCCGTCATTCGCACGGGCCGACGTGCTCTGGTGATGCTCGCCGAAGACGCCGGCCGCTACCGTCCAGTGGCGGTGCAACTCGGGCAGGAAAGCGACGGCAAGACGGCGATAGTGAAAGGTCTGGAAGCAGGCCAGAAGGTGGTTACGTCTGGCCAGTTCCTGCTCGACTCAGAGGCCAGTCTTAAGGGCATCGTTGCAAGCTCGGAGGTAGAGTCATCACCCAGCGCAGCAACCTCCAGCTTTCATGAAGCGGATGGGCAGATTGTTGAGATAAACGATAAAGAAGTCACGCTTGCCCATGGTCCCTTCAAGACGCTGGGCATGCCTGGTATGACGATGACGTTCCCACTCGCTAGTCCGGTGCTGATGCAGGGCCTCAAAACGGGCGATAAGGTTCGGATTGCGGTTAGCCAGACCGATGATGGTTTGCGTGTTGAGCGTCTGGACAAATCGGGGAGCCAGCCATGATCGCTGCCCTGATTCGTTGGTCAGTGGCCAACCGATTCCTGGTGCTACTGGCGACGCTGTTTGTCACGGCTTGGGGCATTTGGTCGGTGCAGAGCACGCCCATCGATGCGCTGCCAGATCTCTCGGATGTTCAGGTGATCATCCGCACCCCTTATCCTGGACAAGCGCCGCAGATCGTCGAGAACCAAGTGACCTATCCGTTGGCCACCACCATGCTCTCAGTACCGGGAGCCAAGACGGTGCGTGGTTATTCCTTCTTCGGTGACAGTTTCGTTTACGTGCTGTTCGAAGACGGCACGGACTTGTACTGGGCTCGCTCGCGGGTGTTGGAGTATCTGAGCCAAATACAAAGTCGCTTGCCGGCCAGCGCCAAGCCGGCGTTGGGACCGGATGCGACGGGGGTGGGCTGGATCTATCAGTACGCACTGGTGGATCGCAGTGGCGGACACGACCTGGCGCAGCTACGCGCACTTCAGGACTGGTTCCTCAAGTTCGAACTCAAGACCCTGCCCAACGTTGCGGAAGTGGCCACCGTGGGAGGCATGGTCAAGCAGTACCAGGTGCAGCTTGACCCACTCAAACTGGCCAGCCTCGGTATCACTCAGGCTGAGGTGACCGAAGCTATCGGCAAGGCCAATCAGGAAACAGGTGGCGCTGTGCTGGAGATGGCAGAGACCGAGTTCATCGTGCGCGCTTCCGGCTATCTGAAGACGCTCAATGACTTCCGGGCGATCCCGCTCAAGCTCGGCTCGGGCGGTGTGCCGGTGACCCTTGGCGATGTCGCTACGATCCAGTTGGGACCGGAAATGCGGCGTGGCATTACTGAACTCGACGGCGAAGGCGAGACCGTCGGTGGCGTGGTGATTTTGCGCAGTGGCAAGAACGCTCGCGAGACCATTGCGGCGGTCAAGACCAAACTCGACGAACTGAAAAGCAGTTTGCCCTCCGGAGTGGAAATCGTCACCACCTACGACCGTAGCAAGCTGATCGACCGCGCTGTGGAAAATCTCAGCCACAAGCTAATCGAAGAGTTCATCGTCGTTGCGTTGGTGTGTGGGATCTTCCTTTGGCACCTGCGCTCATCCCTGGTGGCGATCATCTCCTTACCCGTCGGTGTGTTGATTGCCTTCATCGTCATGCGCTACCAAGGCATCAACGCCAACATCATGTCCTTGGGCGGGATAGCCATCGCCATCGGCGCCATGGTCGATGCCGCCGTGGTGATGATCGAGAATGCCCACAAGAAGATTGAGGCTTGGCACGTGGCCAATCCGGGGGAGGAACTGAAGGGGGAGCGTCATTGGCATGTAATGACCGAAGCGGCGGCAGAGGTAGGCCCGGCGCTGTTCTTCTGTTTGTTGATCATCACCCTGTCGTTCATTCCGGTGTTCACGCTGGAAGCTCAGGAAGGACGGCTGTTCGGCCCTTTGGCTTTCACCAAGACCTACGCCATGGCCGCAGCGGCGGGATTGTCAGTGACCTTGGTGCCGGTGCTGATGGGCTACTGGATTCGAGGACGAATTCCCAGTGAACATCAGAACCCGTTGAACCGGTGGTTGATTCGGATCTATCAGCCCGCTCTGGACGCAGTCTTGCGTCGACCAAAGATCACGCTGCTGGTGGCGCTATTGGTTTTTGTCAGTGCGCTATGGCCAATGTCTCGCTTGGGTGGCGAGTTTCTCCCCCCGTTGGACGAGGGCGACCTGCTCTACATGCCTTCAGCTCTGCCGGGGTTGTCGGCGCAGAAAGCGGCGCAACTGCTGCAACAAACTGACCGTCTGATCAAGACCGTGCCTGAAGTCGAACACGTCTTCGGTAAAGCGGGGCGCGCTGAAACCGCCACCGACCCGGCACCGCTGGAAATGTTCGAAACCACCATCCAGTTCAAACCGCATGAGCAATGGCGTCCAGGCATGACCCAGGAAAAGTTAGTGGAAGAACTGGATCGAGTGGTGCGGGTTCCAGGGCTGACCAATATCTGGATTCCGCCGATTCGAAACCGTATCGACATGCTGGCCACCGGGATCAAGAGTCCCATCGGAGTGAAAGTTGCCGGCACCAACCTGACGGAGATCGATGCCGCGACTCAGGCCGTCGAGCGAGTGGCCAAGGGCGTACCCGGCGTCAGTTCGGCTCTGGCCGAGCGACTGACCGGTGGCCGCTATATCGATGTGGATATCGACCGCAAGGCCGCTGCTCGCTACGGACTGAATATCGCCGATGTGCAGTCCATTGTGGCCGGCGCTATCGGCGGAGAAAACGTCGGGGAAACCATTGAAGGCCTTGCACGCTTCCCGATCAACGTACGTTACCCACGGGAATGGCGTGATTCGCTCGGCGCTTTGGAACAATTGCCGATCTACACCCCGCTAGGGAGCCAGATCACCCTTGGCACGGTGGCCAAGGTCAAGGTCAGCGACGGGCCGCCGATGCTCAAGAGCGAGAATGCACGGCCCTCTGGTTGGGTATATATCGACGTGCGTGGCCGGGACATTGCCTCGGTAGTCGCCGATCTACGCCGGGTCGTCAGCGAGCAGGTCAAGTTGCAGCCCGGTATGAGCCTGAGCTACTCAGGGCAGTTCGAGTTTCTCGAACGGGCCAACGCACGACTCAAACTGGTGGTGCCTGCCACGCTGTTGATCATCTTCGTGCTGCTCTACCTGACTTTCGCCCGATTCGACGAGGCTTTGCTGATCATGGCCACTCTGCCATTCGCACTCACGGGCGGGGCATGGTTCCTCTATCTGTTGGGATTCAATTTGTCGGTCGCCACCGGGGTCGGCTTTATCGCCTTGGCCGGTGTTTCCGCCGAGTTTGGTGTGATCATGCTGCTCTACCTGAAGAACGCCTGGGCCGAACGTCAAGACCTCGGTGACAACACTGAACGCGGGCTGGTGGCGGCGATTCGTGAAGGCGCCGTGCAGCGCGTTCGACCCAAGGCCATGACCGTGGCCGTCATCATTGCCGGCCTCTTGCCCATCCTGTTGGGCAGCGGAACCGGCAGTGAAGTGATGAGTCGCATTGCCGCGCCCATGGTCGGCGGCATGGTCACGGCCCCCTTGCTTTCCCTGTTTGTCATTCCGGCAGCCTATCGCCTGATGCGTCGCCGGCACCTCTCAGTTGAACCCATCAGCCCTCAAGGAAAAGTCGTATGAAACTGATTCCGATTGCAGTTGCAAGCACCGTATTTGCACTATCACTTTCTGCTTTAGCGGAGGACATGCCGGGCATGAAAATGGACGGTATGGAGGGCATGCAGATGAAGCAAGAAACAAAGCAGGCTCCAGTCGCCACCGCCGACGGAACGATCAAGGCTATCGATACTACGAAGCATACGGTAACTATCTCTCACGGCGCTGTTCCCGCCGTGCAATGGCCGCCGATGACCATGGCCTTTTCTGTATCGGAAGATCAACTGAAAGGGCTGACGACTGGAGACCGTGTATCGTTTTCCTTCCGGCTAGAAGGTAGCAGAGCCACGATTGTGTCTATTAAAAAATAAATACTTGTGGTGGAAGTGTCCGGCACGTTTTGTCGTGCCGGACATAACCCATCAAATACGCCAGTTCAGGAAAATCGGTGCGTCCAGCGAGGACGTTGGAATGACTGCTTTTGGCCGATTGCGGCCCACGGTCTACCCAAATTTGTAAACGTTGCTGTAACACCTATTTGGCTTGTAACACCCAACGCACGTGAAAGATGAACGGTGTGTAACAAAAATAAAATCCATTAAATTCAATAAGTTAACATCACTCGCAACACCCGCAACACCTGTAACACGTCTTTTCGAGCCCCCCGCACCCCATCGGTGAGAGCGCCGCCAGCGAATGCAATACTGGCTTGGTATCGACTAATGCAGATTTCGAACGCTGGGTTGCCGAACGCCAGGATGCTTGGGAGGTGCCGTCCCAGGGGAGATGCATCGACGGGGCACCGACATCGCCTGGGACCCTGGGGATGTTCGGTGGGTACGGGGTCGGAAACCCGCGTGATCGTGTTAGCGGAAAAATGCCCAGCTTAGTGAACAGGTGAACCGGGTGAACTGCTGTTCACCAGTGCATTTGCACTATGGCTTGAGATGTCGCTGGGGACCCTGGGCATTCCTGAAAGACACGGGGCAAAGAACCCGCGCGTTCGTGTTAGCGGCTGGATTTTTTAAGTTAGTTGACAGGTTGACGGAGTTGACTCGGTTGACCAACGCCAAGCGTGCGTTATCAGCAACACAATGGGGCATCATTACCGACACGGTAACGATGCTCCTTTTTCTTCAGGATCCTTTCAATTTCAACGATTGAAATTTCAGTAAGCTGCGTAGCCTGTCGCTAACACGATGTCGCGGGTTTCCGACCCCGTATCCTTGCAAACACCTCAGGGTCCCCGGCACCATTCCTGAAGCACATGAAACATGTCGTTCCTCAAGAGCTTTAGACAGGGAGCAAACCTTGGAAGTCAGCCATTACTACAACACGGTCACCGCAAATACCGGAAATTCGTGGACGCTTGCCACTCGCCTTGGAGACATGCTCTATAAAGCTGAGGAGAAATACGGGCAACGGGACCAGTCGTGGACAGTGCTTGGGGTAGAGTTCGGAATCGGTAATCCTCGCATCTGGTTTCCAACGCAAGGCAAAGGCATCGTTATCAAACTCGGCACCAGTGCCCTAGATAATACGATCACCGCTTGCTACCAGTTAGCGCACGAATGCATACATCTACTCTCTCCGTGCGGGTCGTCGGCAGTGCCCGCTCTTGAAGAGGGGCTTGCGACCGTTTTCTCTGAGATCTATATCGCTGATGAGCTCGGCTTCCACTACGTCACTGACGACGTTCCATACGCAAACGCTGCGGCCTTGGTTCGCGAGCTACTTAGCATTGCTCCAGATGCCATTATTAGACTCAGAGGCATCGAGCCTTCCTTCACAAAATTTACAACTCAAACATTCGTTGAAGCGGGCTTAGAAGTCCCTTCTTCACTGGTGGAAAAATTGCTCGCGCCCTTCTAGCTTCAACTGATCGAAATCTCAAAGAAATCAGTCTAGCGCTGATATCCCTGAAGGCTGAAGGAAGAGAGTGACTATATTCAGCGCGCCTATTTAGCATCCGGAGCGAGCCTTACATACCACCTTAAAGGAGGTCCAAGCGGGCAGCATCGGACCTCACTAGGAAACGTATCCGTGTATGCCCATGTGTATGCCTAACAAAACCGGTGCCGACAAACCCCTTATAAAACAGGCCCCGAAGCCTTCAGTTCAAACGACGCCTGGGCACCATCTTCTTTCCCTTGTATGACAAGGGAATAGCGCTCCTGATAAAAACCTGTCCTGGTCCTGAACGTCGTTTTTGCCACAAACCTGCCGCACTCACGGTGGCGGGAATGGTCGAATTGGCAACAATCAGGAATCGCGGCGAGTATCAGTGGGAAGCGCAAATCCGTCGCAAGGGCTATCCAGCCCAAAGAAAAACCTTCGAAACCAAATCCGATGCCCAGGCCTGGGCAGGCATCATTGAAAGCAAAATCGACCAGGGCATCTTTGTCTCTCGCGTCGAGGCTGAACGCACCTCGCCATCAAGCTTGATCGTAACGATCAAAAAAGCCCTCCCAAAAATATCGCCAATAAGAACGCCGGCTTGTTAGATGTGTTTGCTCCCACGAACATCATCCATCAAATCGGCGTTCTTGTTTCTGTGTTTCCTGGGATTCAGGAAGAACAAAAAAGGCCGGCGCGGCCCCATCCAAGAGACTGCAAAACAGCGCTGGTGACATGTTCAAGGACGCTACACACGGCGTCAGCCGGCAAGGACATTTTGCGCCCGCAGCCCGACTGAGGGACAAACAGTCCAATCACAGCGTTTTAAAATGCTGGCACCAAGAGGTAATAGAGGGAAGTGAGAAACCGGTCAAACGAGTGACCGCTATCCGCGAATAACCGTGGGCTGCCAGTAGTATCACTCGGATGCGGCGGCCGGCGCGCTGACTGACGGTCGCCAAGTGTACTCTGCGGCTCAGTTCGGATTGTTCCTCTGGACCGAGGACAATGTCTTGAGCGCTTCACTTGCCTTCCCCGACGCTGACTGACAGAGCAAGGGTAGCCAAGGCAGCAGAAAAGTTATTTTGAGAACAGCACACTAGCTAGCATAGCTCTACTCCCGCGCTCGATACATGTCCTGATCGCTAATTATAAACTGCACACAAAAGCATTTTCTAACGACTACCAAGGATCAAGAATCGTCACGGTAAATGAGTTACTGCGCCAGGGGCATGTATACGCTGCCGGAGCTTGATTGCTTCCACGCAGAGGAGTCGCCCCCCAAAAAAGGAGCGAGCCCTCCAGAGGCAGCACTTGATGTCAGTCCCAGCGGTCCCTATGGCAGTAACTTCGATCCAGGGAAAATAGACAGATTCTGGAGTTACCCGTGAAGCATATCCAACATCCTCGTAAGGCCCCCACCCAGACTCGCTCGAAAATGATGGTCGAGATCATCCTCGAAACAACTGCCAACGTGGTGGTCAAACATGGCTACGCCGGGACCAATACCAACCTGGTCGCACAGATGGCCGGCGTCAGCATCGGATCGGTCTATCAGTATTTCCCCAACAAAGACTCACTGATAGCCGCCCTGCATTATCGCAAGGTCAAGGCCACTCATGAAGCCATCCAAGGCCTTCTGACCCGCTCAGATATCTCCAGCCTGCAAGGGTATATCGAGCACTTGGTTCGAGCTTTCCTGACTCCGCATACGAAGGCGCCGGAGCTGCATCGACTACTGGAGCTAGAGTTCTCGTTCTTGAATGATCAAACGAGTGAGGATGCCTATAAAGCGCAAATCCCGCTGTTGGTGCAGGACCTGTTGGGGCGCTGGGCCGACCACCTGGTACAAGACGATATCCAGTTGGCCGCCCGGCTAGTAACCCAGATGATCAAGTCACTGATACATGCCTATGTGATCGAATGCCCTGTTTTTTGCCCCAAGGCTATCGAAAAAGCCATCTGCGACTCAGTCATGGGCTATCTGTGCGGGACAGCCAACAATACTTCGCTACTGGTTTCCCGCGCGCGACGGATTGCCAAAAACCGCACCAACGCGCGCATCGCGCACTCATGCGCCCCCGCGGCGTGACGCCTGCACCGCTCGCAATTGCTCATAACGATTGAGCAGCCGTCTGGATTGTAGATAGCTTGGCACCTCAACAATTAGCCCATCCACTTCTGCCCGCACCTTACCGCCACTGGCAGCCTGTTCGAAGGCCGCGATCTGGCGTGCTGACAACTCGGCATCTGCACTTGTCGGCGTCAGATAGCGATTGGCAACGGCCACGTGATCCGGATTGACCACACCTTTAGCCTGATAACCGATAGAGCGCGCAAAGCGCATGTCCGCTTCGGCGCCCTCGTCATCAGCAAAGGTATAAGGCGAATCAATCGCCAGGACTCCGGCAGCAGCGCATTCAAGGAGAAAACGGGATCGGGGATAGAACAGCTCGGTCCCTTCTCGGCTGCGCCCGGCACCGAGGTCAGCGACCATATCTTCAGTCGCTACCAGCATGCCCTTGATTCGCGGGCTCGAATGCGCGATATCGATCGCGCGCACCACACCCAGGGCGGTTTCAATATTCGGGACAATCAGCGTTGAGCCCTGCTTGATCGAAAGCATCGACTCCAGCCGGGTAATTTGCCGGTCCAACTCGATCATCTGCTCCGTGGATTCGACTTTCGACATCATGATGATTGCCGGCCGGCCGACCATAACCGCACTCAGATCGTCATGACCGCATGTTTCGAAGGGATTGATGCGCACCGAAGTGATACGCCCACACTCGCGCCAATGGTCCATGACTCGCGCCGATAATGCGCGGGCCTCTGCGCGCCTGGCCGGCGGCGTAAAATCTTCCAGTTCCTGTACCAAAACATCAGCACCCGTTTGCAGTGCCGCATGCAGCGCGAGCTCTTCTGCGCCTGGTACAAACAAGAACGTACGGCATAGCGCCAACGGGTTTTCGGGGGACATAGCCATAACATCTTCCTGATGATGATCTGTTGGGGTGAGAGAGGAAAAAATACGAGGTGCTTCTAGAGCATGGTCAGGCCGCCATCCACCGGAATGGTCACACCACTGACAAATGAGGCCTTACCGGACAACAACCACGCGATAACCTCCGCGGCTTCGTTTGCCGAGCCTTCACGACGCAATGCGGTCATCTCATGCAAACGCTGCAACTGGCCATCCTGACGAGTGGTGTCATCGAGCATCGGGGTACGAATCACGGCAGGGGCGACACAATTGACGTTAATACCTCGAGGGCCCAATTCGCGGGCAAGACCCTTGGTCATTGTCACTACCGCGCCCTTGCTGGCGGCATAGGCCAGAGTCCCCGCCAGGCCACCACCGCGCAGCCCGGCGACACTGGCCACAGTGCAGATGCGAGCACCCGGGCTCATCCGCGGCACAGCCAATTGCACAACACTGAAGGTCCCGATCAGGTTGATATCCATAAGGGTTCGGAAACGCGCAGCCGTGAGCGAATCAAAAGGTGAGGTATCGACTACCCCGGCACAGGTTGCCAGGGCGTCTATCCGCCCCTGCCAGTCATCGAGCTGCTGGAACACCCGAGCCAGCGCCTGCTCGTCACAGACATCGGCAACAAACCCTCGGTGCTGGCGACCCAGCCCACCGATCGCTACCTCCAGCCCCTGCGCATTCATGTCCAGGCCGGCGACCAAAAATCCCAACTGGTGCAGGTGTCGTGCAGTGGCTGCGCCAATGCCGCTGGCAGCGCCGGTTACGACGGCCACGGGTTGTGATGAAGACATCTGGGCGGGACTCCTTGAGCATTCCGTTGCAGGTAGGTGTCAGCCTTGATCAGGTACCCACCCACTCGACTGGACAAGCCAGAACGAGCGTTTATGCTAAAAGAACCCGGACAACCTCACTACTCGCATGCCAAACAGGCACACCTTGGTTAATAGAACCCTCTAAAGCGACTTATTACTCGCATTTTTCTTCTACTCGCGCATTTACTTCCTGCTCGGTCTTTAATGCGTATTGTCCTACAATATCGACCCGACTGCGCTTGCTTTTAAAATGCGAGCACGTCCGGCTCAGACGAACTGAAGTTACTCTTCTGTTTGTGCGCCCCTCAGATCAAATAAGACCGAGAACAGCAACTCTGCGCTACCTGTCGACATGCCCGCGTTCGCCAGGCTGGAAGTTTAGTTCAGTCTTTTCAACCGCACCAGAATGCGAGTAGCCACGCAAATACTCGTGCCGTAGCATGAGTAACAAGTTGTGACAAGCACTGAGACCGGCTTGAACTAGAGTCATCAAAGCATCATAAAGTTCAATGCTTTGACGAACGCATCAACGCTTCTCGGCAGCACAGCTCTGACGTCTCACTAAATCAAGAGGGTACTGCAATGGGCAACAATGGATTTGATACCGTCATCGAAGTTAAATATCGCGACACCGACTCGATGGGTCATGTAAGCAGCCCTGTTTACTACGACTATTTGCAGCACGCCTACCTGAGCTACATGCACAATCTGCTGAACCTGCCGAAGGATCAAAAACTTCCGCACATCATGGTCAGGACGTCCTGCGAATATGTTAAGCCAGCCGTCTATGGCAACATCGTGACTGTCACTAGCCGCGTTATCGAGTTCGGCAATAAGAGCTTTGAGATGGAGCACATCATGCACCTTGGCGATGCGGGAAAAACCACTGTCGCTAAAGGCCTTTCCAAACATGTGATGTTCGACTACGCGGGCAATCACACCATCACCGTCCCCGACGAATTCAAACACCAGGTTCTGGCCTTCCAGGAAAAGTGATCGAAATCCGACCACGACTTGAACAACGATCGCTGGCCGATACCATCAGGCCAGCGTCTAGGGTGTATTGATAGGTAATGCAAACATGATGCTGTCCTGGACCACCGAACAACAAAGCCTGCTCGAGAAATACCGTGAAATCGGCGGGCAACTGGCAAGCGCAAACAAAGGCACACCAGCTGGATTCGACCATGCCGGCTGGAACCGCCTCTGCGAGGAGGGACTATGGAAACTGGTCATTCCAACCAGTTACGGCGGCACAGGAGAAGACTGGTGGGGCTTCACTGCGGCGCTTGAAGGGCTGGCCTCTTCGATCCGCACCCCAGAGCTGCTGCTCTCGGTCATCGCTCAGGCCGGTATGGTTCGGGCGTTGATGCTGTATGGCAGCGAATGCCAGAAGGACCGATACCTTCAGGCGATTCTCAACGGCGCAATCAGCGCCACCGGGATCGCCGAACCAGGCACCGGTACTGACGTTAGAAGCATTGACAGCACGCTCAGCCCTACTGCCGACGGCTACAGCCTGACCGGCAGTAAATACAATATCGCTCACGCACCGATCGCCGACTTCATGCTTATCGTGACCAAACTGGCCGATATGCCAAAGCAGAATATCGCGCTGGTCCTGCTTGACGGCGACATGCAGGGCCTGAGCAGAGGCGAGCCGGACAACAAGCTTGGCAACAAGAATCTACCTACCGGCCCGTTGTACTTCGACAACGTTCAGGTACAGGCTTGCCAAGTATTGGGTAAAGCCGGTCGCGGCCTGCAACAACTGATCGATATTATTTCTCTGGGCCGACTTTATTACGGTCTGGCGGCTGTCAACCTTCCAACACCTTATGTTGCCGACGCCGTGCGCTACGCCGCCGAGCGACAAAGTTTCAATAGTTCAATCGACAGCCACCAATATGTACAAAAGCGCCTGATCAATATGACCATTGGTATGGAGCGCAATCGCTGGATGGTCTATGCCGCACTGTACCAACTTCTTAATGGTCATCCCCAGGCCTTGATGAGTTGCTCCATCGCTAAACTTACCAGTGCTCAAGACTTGATAGATACGGCACTAAGCCTGGTGAAACTGTATGGCAGTATCGGCTATCACGAAGGTGACATCGCTACCTTCGCCAAAGATGCCCTGGGCTTTGCCAGCGTCGGCGGCACCGAAGAAATGCATCAAAAGAATATCTTCAATCAAATGCTTCGACTGGCCTCCCATACAGAATAACAAAACAGCAATACAGCCAACTATATAGCCGGTTGATCGTGCGCACACTAAACAGTGTGCTGCCTGCTTCAGGTTGAGCTGTGATGCCTTATCGAATGCACAACACTGCGTGCGACGTTGTATCAGCCTCACTGCGTGGTTAACCACCGTGTGCCGGCACAACCGATTGCATCAATGATGAGTGGCTTGAGATGAATAGCGAGAACATTCTTTTCTCTGTGGATCAAGGTGTTGCTGTCGTGGTTCTGAATCGTCCGGACCAATTCAACAGCTTTACCACACACATGCACGAGCAACTGCGCCAAGCGCTTGTTCTGGTTCGGCAAGATCCAGGTATTCGCGCTCTGTTGCTGACCGGCAAAGGCCGGGCGTTTTGCGCAGGACAGGATCTGGCGTCGTTGCAGATAAATCCTGACGGAACACCAGCCAACCTGGGCGACCTGCTCGAGCATGACTACAACCCGCTGATCAGAGCCTTGCGTGACCTGCCAATTCCGGTGATCTGCGCCGTCAATGGCGTAGCTGCCGGAGCTGGAGCCAGTATCGCTCTTGCCGCCGACCTGGTCATCGCCGCCCGCAGCGCAAGTTTTATTCAGGCGTTCGGCAAGGTTGGCCTGATACCCGATTCAGGCGTCAGCTGGGTACTTCCGCGCCTGATAGGCAACGCTCGAGCCAAAGCGCTGTTTATGTTGGGCGAGCGCATCAGCGCCGAGCAAGCACAACAATGGGGAATGATCTGGCGTTGCGTAGATGACACCGAACTTGCAGACGAAGCGCTGTTGCTGGCTCGACACCTTGCCACGCAACCGACCTACGCTCTCGGGCTGCTCAAGCGCTGCATGGATTTGAGCCAGCAACACAGCCTGGACCAGCAGCTTGAAACGGAACGCGAGCTGCAGACACTGGCAGGACAAAGCGAGGACTTCAGTGAAGGCCTCAATGCTTTTATCGAGAAGCGCAGCACTCACTTCAAGGGGCGTTGAAAATGGACGCAATCGCACGTTTGGACCCTGCGGTCAGGCCGCTGCTGAATACTCACGATGACGCACTGGAACACGCGTCGATCGACCAACTGCGGCACCACCAGCTGGAACGTTTGCGCTGGAGCCTGTCGCGGGCCTACACACACGTCCCGTGGCATCGCCAGCAGTTCCATGATCTGGGAGTTCACCCTTACGACCTGAACAACCTGGAAGATCTGGCACTCTTCCCGTTGACCAGCAAAGCCGAGCTGCGCGAGCACTACCCTTTCGGGCTATTCGCCGTACCCATGGAGCAAGTGGTTCGTCTGCACGCCTCCAGCGGCACCACGGGCAAACCGACGGTGGTCGGTTACACCCGCAACGACATCGATGTCTGGGCCTCACTGGTGGCCCGCTCAATTCGCGCGGCGGGCGGGCACAGCGGCGACCGTATTCACATTGCCTACGGTTACGGTCTATTCACAGGAGGCCTGGGCGCACATTACGGTGCGGAGAAACTCGGCTGCACGGTTATCCCGATGTCTGGCGGGCAGACCGCGCGACAAGTCCAGCTGATCCAGGATTTCCGTCCCGACATCATCATGGTCACGCCGTCTTACATGCTCAACATCGCCGAAGAAATCGAGCGTCAGGGCATCGCCCCCGAGGAGCTGTCACTGCGGGTCGGCATCTTCGGTGCAGAGCCGTGGAGCGCGCGGATGCGGAGCGAGCTGGAACAACGGCTCGGCATTCAAGCACTGGATATATATGGTTTGTCCGAGCTGATGGGGCCGGGCGTTGCCATGGAATGCCTGGATACCAAAGACGGCCCGACACTTTGGGAAGACCATTTCTATCCCGAAATCATTGACCCCGACACCGGTGCGGTATTGCCCGACGGGCAGTTCGGCGAGCTGGTGCTGACCTCGCTCAGCCGCGAGGCACTGCCGATGATTCGTTATCGCACCCGTGACCTGACCCGACTGTTGCCAGGCACTGGTCGAGCCATGCGCCGCCTCGACAAAATCACCGGTCGCAGCGACGACATGCTGATTATCCGCGGGGTCAACGTGTTCCCGACGCAAATAGAGGAGCAACTGCTCAAGCAGGCACCGCTGAGCCCGATCTATGAGCTGCACATCTATCGCAGCGGCAACCTCGACAGCCTTCAAGTGCATGTCGAACTGCGCCCGGAGCACGCCGCGCTGAGCGAGCCTGAACGGGATGCGCTGTGTCGCGAATTCAGCCGTCAGATCAAGGTCCATGTCGGCATCAGCACGCAGATCAAGTTACAGCCCTACCACACGCTAAAGCGCTCGGAAGGAAAGGCTTGCCACGTCTTCGATCGACGCGGCGAGTACTGATTACGCACCTCACACGTCTTCGATCCACACGAGGAACTGCTCATGCAATCGTCATCGCAAAAGGATTTCGGCTCGAGCCACGAGTCTGACGAAGAAGCCGCCTTTATGGAAAAAATCCAGGCTGAAGTGAAAATAGAGCCCGACAACTGGATGCCCGCCGGCTACCGAAAATCACTGATCCGTCAGATATCCCAACATGCCCACTCGGAAATCGTCGGCATGCTCCCGGAAGGCAATTGGGTCACCCGCGCGCCAACGTTCAAACGCAAACTGCAACTCATGGCGAAAATCCAGGATGAAGCCGGTCATGGCCTGTACCTGTATTGCGCCGCAGAAACACTCGGCGCCGACCGAGACCAGGAGATCGCGCGCTTGCATGCCGGGCAAGCCAAGTACTCGAGCATTTTCAACTACCCAACGCCGAGCTGGGCCGATGTCGGCACCATCGGCTGGCTGGTCGACGGCGCCGCGATCGTCAATCAGGTAGTCCTGCAACGGACCTCCTACGGCCCCTATGCACGGGCCATGGTGCGGATCTGCAAAGAAGAAAGTTTCCATCAGCGCCAAGGCTACGAACTGCTGTTGGTGATGATGAAACAAGGCAACGAGGCACAGAAGGCGATGGTTCAGGATTCAATCAATCGCTTCTGGTGGCCGGTACTGATGATGTTCGGACCCAGTGACGCGCAATCGCCCAACAGCGCGCAATCGATGACCTGGAAAATCAAACGCAACAGTAACGACGAGCTGCGTCAGCGCTTCATTGACCAGACTATCCCGCAACTGGAATTCCTTGGTTGCACAGCCCCGGACCCGGACCTCAAGTGGAACGCCGAACGCGGTCACTACGACTTCGGTGAGATCCAGTGGGATGAGTTCTACCACGTACTCGAAGGCAATGGCCCGTGCAATCAAGAGCGCCTGGATACCCGCCGCCAAGCCTTCGAAGAGGGTAGTTGGGTACGCCAGGCGGCAGCCGCCCACGCCCGCAAAGAACAAGAAAAAAACCGAGAGGCCGCCCATGTCTGAATGGTCGCTGTATGAGGTCTTCGTGCGCAGCAAGCACGGCCTCAACCACAAACATGTTGGCAGCGTGCATGCCACTGATGCGCGCATGGCCATCGAGAATGCTCGTGAGCTCTACACACGGCGCAATGAGGGGATCAGCCTGTGGGTGGTCGCGGCGGACCAGATCACCGCCTCCAACCCCCAGGACAAGGAGATGCTGTTCGAACCGTCTCAGGACAAGGTTTATCGACACGCCAGTTTTTATCAACTGCCCGACGAAGTGGGGCACATGTGAGCCAGGTCATGAATCAAACCGACGAGCTAATCGACTATCTGCTGCAAATGGGCGACAGCGCAATGATCACCGGCCAGCGCCTGTGCGAGCTGTGCGGGCATGCCCCGTCCATCGAGGAAGAACTGGCGCTGATGAATGTCGGCCTCGACCTGGTCGGCCAGGCCCGCAACTGGCTGGAGTACGCTGCCGAACGGCTCAATGACGGGCGCGATGCCGACCGCTTGGCGTTCCTGCGCGGTGAACATCTGTATCGCAATTTGCTGTTGGTCGAACAGCCCAACGGAGACTATGCGCAAACCTGCGTCCGCCAATTCTTGTATGACGCCTGGCACTTTCATCGGCTGCAGGGGCTGCAGCACTCGAGCGACAAGATGGTCGCCGCTATCGCCAACAAAGCCCTGAAGGAAGTCACCTACCACCTGCGCCGCTCCAGCGAGTGGATGCTGCGCCTGGGCGACGGCACCGACTACAGCCATCAACGGATGCAAAAAGCGCTGGATCAGCTATGGCGCTTCACTCATGAACTGTGCACGGTCAGCGAACGCGAACAGCGTCAGTATCAAGCCGGTTTGTGCAGCGACCCACAGCAGCAGTTGAACGCCTGGCGCGAGACCGTAGAGAGCGTCCTCGTCCGCGCGACCCTGAACCTGCCGCCGCCTGCGCACTACTTCTACTTGAGTGGCATAGAGGGACGGCACACGGAAAACCTCGGCCCGCTTTTGGCAAATATGCAGTCTCTAGCACGAGCTTACCCAGATGCACGCTGGTGAGCTGATCGCTTCCGACTGGTGTGGTCATCGGGCGAAGGCCGAGGACCTACCAAAGGCCTGGTCGCTCATGGAACAAGTGATGGACCCGGAAGTACCGGTGGTCAGCCTGGTCGACCTGGGCATCGTGCGCGACATTCTGTTCCAGGACGGACGACTGAAGGTGGTGCTGACACCCACCTATTCCGGCTGTCCGGCGACCGAAGTGATCGAGCAACGTGTGCGCCAGGCACTGGAATGCGCAGGCTATGCCACGCCCTATCTGGAACAGCGACTGGCGCCAGCCTGGAGCTCGCAATGGATCACTGAGCAGGGTCGGCAACGCCTGCTGGACTACGGCATAGCCCCGCCGCAGGAAAAATCTGGCCCGGTGCCCTGCCCGCAATGCGCGAGTCTCGATACCGAACCCGTCAGCGAGTTTGGCTCCACCGCCTGCAAGGCTTTGTACCGGTGCCTGCGCTGCAAAGAGCCCTTCGACTACTTCAAGTGCATTTGAGTCTGTAGCTGACTCAGGAGAAACCCATGAACACCTTTCACCCACTGGAGGTCCGGGACATTCGACGCGAAACCCGCGATGCAGTTTCAATTCTCTTCAATGTACCCGGGGCATTGCGCGACACTTTCCAGTTTCGGCAGGGCCAGTACCTAGTACTGCGCACGCAACTGGATGGCGAAGAGATCCGCCGCTCCTACTCGATTTGCAGCGCCCCACATGAAAACGAGCTGCGGGTGGCGATCAAGAAAGTCAGCGGCGGACGCTTCTCCGAGTTCGCCAATCAAACGCTGGTCGTCGGCGACTATCTGGATGTCATGGCGCCAAGCGGCAATTTTTTTGTCGAGCTGAACGCGCAACATCACGGACGCTATCTGGGCGTCGCCGCTGGCAGTGGCATCACGCCCTTGCTGTCGATTATCAAGACCACGCTCGAGCAGGAGCCGCATAGCCAGTTCACCTTGCTCTATGGCAATCGCTCCAGTTCCGGGACGCTGTTTCGCGAGCAGCTGGGGGATCTGAAAGACCGCTATCTGGAACGCCTGAAGCTGATCTTCGTGATGAGCCGCGAGCGCCAGGATGTCGACCTCTATAACGGTCGCCTGGACGGGCAAAAATGCCGGCAATTCTTCTCTCGCTGGATCGACGTCTCCGCGTTGGATCACGCGTTTATCTGCGGCCCGCACGCGATGACCGTTGAGGTTCGTCAAGCGTTGATCGAGCACCAGCTTGACCCCGCACGGGTGCACTGCGAACTGTTCGCCAGCCCATCAGCCGGCCGCAAACAGGCCGATCGCCAGACCACCTCAACAGACACCAGCAGAACCAGCCTGATCACCGTAATCAGCGATGGCAACAGCCTGGCCTTCGAGCTGCCGCGCAACACCTTGAGCATTCTCGACGCCGGCAACCAGAACGGCGCGGAACTGCCCTACGCCTGTAAGGCCGGAGTCTGTTCGACCTGCAAGGCCAGGTTGGTCGAAGGTGAAGTGGAGATGGACAGCAACTTCGCCCTTGAAGATTACGAGATCGAAGCAGGCTTCGTTCTCTCATGCCAATGCTTTCCCCTTTCTGATCGAGTGGTGCTGGATTTCGATCAACTTTGAAACCCCACAACAAGAAAAGCACTCCGCTGCTGCAGCACTTTTAGCACCGCCCTTTTCTGGTACCTGCCTGACTAAGCCGCCTTTGAACTGCCTTTGCGCAGTGAAGACTCGACTCATCAAGGAACTCTGAGGAAAAACAAATCATGGACATGACTATTGGTGATTTTTTATTGCGACGTTTGCGCGAATTCGGCATTCGTCATCTGTTCGGCGTACCAGGGGATTACAACCTGGCGTTCCTCGAACAGATAGAGCGCTCGAGCGAAATCGAGTTCATCGGCAATTGCAATGAACTCAACGCTGCTTACGCCGCAGACGGCTACGCCCGGACTCAGGGCTTTGGCAGCGTATTGACCACCTATGGAGTCGGCGACCTGAGTGCTCTGAATGGTATCGCCGGCGCCTATGCTGAACGCGTACCGGTGATTCTGATCTCCGGCATGCCGCCCCTGCATGCGATTCTCGACCGCGCGTTGTTGCACCACACGCTGGTCGACGGCAACTACGACAACGTGATGATCACCCTGCGCGAGTTCACCGTGGCGCAAGCCCGTATCACTGTGGAAAACGCTGCGGCGGAAATCGACCGGGTGCTGCTGACCTGTTATCGAGAGCGGCGACCGGTTTATCTACAGCTACCGTCTGACCTCGCCATGCTGCAAATCGAAGTGCCTGAGCATCCATTGCAGTTGAGCGAAACCCGCAGCGATCCGAACCAACTACAGGATGTGGTTGAACAGATTGTCCAACGCCTTTCAAACGCCAGCACGCCGACACTGCTGGTGGATGCTGATGTCTCGCGCTTTGGTCTGACCGGCCTGGTGCAGAGCCTGGCTGAAACACTGAATGTTCCGTTTGCAACCATGGCCCCGGCCAAGGCCATGCTGCCGGAATCGCATCCTCTTTTTCTCGGAACCTACGTCGGCGCAGGTTCGGCTCCGGGCGTACGCGAAGCGATTGAAAACTCGGACTGCGTGATCAGCATAGGCGCTCGATTTACCGACACGAGCACGGGGCTGTTTTCGCAAAAATTCAGAGCCGGCTCGTTGATTCAGCTGCACCCCTACGCCGCATCCCTCAACCGCGTCCACTACACCGCCGTATCAGTGCGCCAGGTGTTGGCGGGCGTTCTTCAGCAGGCCACCAAGCGCCTTCAGGCCTGGCCGATACGCGAGTTGCGCGGGCAACATCCAGTCACGCCGTACGAGCCACAACCGGTTGCCAAGCTGAGCCAACTGCGTTTCTGGCAACGCATCAGTCACTTCATAAAACCGGGTGATCTGATCATCGCTGAAAGCGGCACTTCTTCAGCCGGTCTCAATGGCTTGAGCCTACCGCAAGATGTCACGTTCATTTCCCAGCCGATCTGGGGCGCTATCGGTTTCACTCTGCCGGCCCTGCTCGGCTCGCTGGTGGCTCAACCACAACGCCGACAGATGCTGTTCATCGGCGATGGTTCGATCCAGATGACCGTGCAGGAACTGTCATCGATACTGCGTCGAGACCTCAAGCCGATTATTTTCCTGATCAACAACGACGGCTATACCATCGAGCGCCTGATACTCGGTGAGAACTCCAGCTACAACGACGTCAACCGCTGGCGTTACGCCGAGCTGCCGTATGTACTGGATACGCGCAATCGCTCTCGACGGCTGATCGTGCACACCGAAGATCAATTGGAGGCTGCTGTCGAAGAGGCGGCGATAGCCAACGAGCTGGTGTTTATCGAAGTGATGATGGAGCGAATGGATGCCCCCGAGTCGCTCAAGCGTTTCGCGAAGATGTTTGCCGATTTCGATTTCGGTCCCAGCCCCAAAGCGACCGAAACGTTGTCGATGGCAGTCTGAGCCAAAGGCATCGGCGGCGGTCACCGCCCATGCCTTCTTGCCGGCAGTGACCGTCAACGGTCACCCTCTGCATCAGGCGATGGAGCGAACCACGCCACCATCGACACGCATCGCCGCACCGGTGGTAGCACTGGCTTGAAGCGACGCCAGGTAGACCACCAGATTCGCCACTTCTTCAGTCGTCGCCAAACGCTTGATCAACGAGCTTGCACGATGTTGCGCGATGAAGCTCTTTTCCAACTGCTCAGACGGCACGCCTTGTTCTTCGGCCATCTGCGCGAAGAAACCGCCGACACCTTCAGAACGAGTGGGTCCCGGCAGTACCGCGTTGACCGTCACACCGGTGCCGGCCAGGGTTTCCGCCAGGCCACGAGAGATGGCCAGCAGCGCGGTTTTGGTGGTGCCGTAGTGGACCATTTCAGTCGGGATCTGCAACGCCGACTCACTGGACAGGAACAACACCCGACCCCAGCCACGTTCAGCCATGGCCGGCGCATAGTGACGTGACAGACGCACAGCGCTCATCACGTTGATGTCGAAAAAACGCTGCCAGTCGGCATCGGTAATATCAAAGAACCCCTTGGGCTCGAAGATCCCCAGGTTATTCACCAGAATGTCGACATTCGAGACTTTGGAGAACAGTTCCTGCGCGCCTTCCACGGTGCCCAGATCGGCCGCAAGACCGATCAGCCGAGCACCCGGCAGTCGGCTCAGAATGTGCTCAATAGCCTTGCGCACCCGTTCCTCGCTGCGCCCGTTGATGACCACTTCAGCACCCGCTTCGGCCAGACCGAAAGCGATAGCCAGACCGATACCGGCCGTGGAACCACTGACGATCGCGCGCTTTCCATGCAACGATATATTCATGCTTACTTGCTCCGATGATGTAACAACACAAAAGGCGGACTCAAGGTCCGCCGTAATTGATTCGAAAAGCCTGGCGCTTCAATCAGGGGTACCGGCATCAGCCGTTGCCAGCGGATAGATCGACTGCCAGCCGCCACCGAGTGATTTATATAGCCCAACCATGGCCAACGAGACCGTGGTCGAGCTTTCCACCAGTTGTTCCTGATTCGCCAACAAGGCGCTCTGAACCGTCAGCACATTGAGAAAATCCACCGCCCCTTCGACGTACTGGCGTTGCGCAGTTTCCAGCGCAATCCGATTCTGCCGCACCGCTTCGATCAGTCGGTCGCGTCGCAGTTGGCTGGCGTTGTACAAGGTCAGCACGTCATCAATTTCATGCCAGGCGCGCAGTACCACCTGTTGGTAATCGAGCGCCGCTTCCTGCTGTTGCGCCTCGCGCAACCTGACCATCCCACGCAGACGTCCACCCTCGAAAATCGGCAGGCTCAGCTGTGGGCCGATAGCAAATTGGCGTGAGCCCCAGGACCCGAAATCCGATAGCTGCATCGACTGGAAACCAACGTTTCCGGACAAACGAATGCGCGGATAGAAATCACCCTTGGCCACTCCGATCCCAGCCGTCGCGGCATGCAGACGTGCTTCGGCCCGACGAATATCCGGACGACGCTCGGCCAGCTCCGACGGCAAGCCAATGGCGAAATTTTGAGGGGTTTGCGGTACTTGCGCCGCTTGCTCGAGTTCGGCCTGCAAGGCTCTTGGTGGCTCGGCCAACAGCAGGCTCAAAGCATTGATCAGCTGCGCCTGACGCTGTTCGAGCGACGGCAAGCGAGCTTCAACCGCAGCGACCTGTGCAGCGGCTTCAGCCACATCCAGATTGGTCGCGATACCATCAGCCAAACGCATCTGCGACAGCTTCAGACTGTGCCGGGAAACATCAAGGTTCTCGCGAGTGACCGCGAGGGTGCTCTGCACGCCGCGCAGCTGAATGTAATCGCGAACGGTCTCGGCCAGAATCGACAGCAGGACCATGCGCCGGTCGTTCTCAGCCACCTCGACCGATGCGTCGGCCGCTTCCACTTCGCGTCTGACCCGCCCCCATAAGTCTAGCTCCCAGGCAGCGGTGAAATCGCCCTCCCAGAGATTGAAGGCAGACTTGCCATCCTTGCCCGAAGGGTCGCTCAGGCCCTTGCTGCTGTTGCGTGCCCGCTCATAGCTGGCACCAGCATCAAGGCTCGGATATTGATCGGCGGCGATGGTCTGGCGCGCCGCTCGACTCTGCTGCAGTCGAGCACTGGCGATTTTTATATCAAGGCTGCTGGTGACAGCACGACGAGCCAGGGCAGACAACTGCGTATCGTGAAAGATGTCCCACCAGCGCTCTTCAACCGGCGAAGCCTCTGGGCGACTGCCGGCAGCCTGGCCTTGCAGCACGGACCACTTTACGTTGCCTGGCCCCCGAGGCTTCTGAAAATCCGGGCCGACGCTGCAAGCCGGGAGCATCAACACGCTCAACAGCATTAATGGCTGAACAGGGAAAATCCGACTCATCGAAGGCTGACCTCTTTACGTGCGTCATTGCCCTGCCGGTCCTGCGTTTCGATACTGGCTTCCACCGACATGCCCACACGCAGGCGGCTCGCCAGCGGCTGATCGGCATCCAGCGCAATCTTCACCGGTATCCGCTGCACGACTTTGGTGAAGTTGCCCGTCGCGTTGTCCGGTTTGACCGAAGCAAAGGTCACCCCGGTCGCCGGCGCAATACTCTCGACCCGACCGGTGAGGCCCTGGCCACTAAAGGTGTCGACACGGATCTTCACTGGCTGCCCTGGCTGCACATGCGTCAACTGGGTTTCCTGGAAGTTGCCAACCACATAGGCGCGCTCCAGAGGAACAATCGCCATGATCTTCGCGCCTGGACTGACATAGGCCCCGACACGCGCAGCACGCTCACCGACGACACCATCCATCGGAGCCACAAGGCGAGTGTAGGACAGGTCAAAGCGGGCCCGCTCCAAGGATGCCAACGCCTGTTTGAAGCCTGCGTCGGCACTGTCTAGCTGGGCCTTGAGGATATCCACCTGCTTGCGCGAAGCGGCCAAGGCAGCTGTCGAATTGGCCAGACGAGCACTGGCTTGATCCACCCGGCTGCGGGCCTGCTGAGCATTTTGCACGGTGCCGGCGCCCTGGCCTGCGAGATGGCTGTAACGCGTCAGTTCGTGCTCAGCGAATGCTTGTTCAGCCTTATCTGCAGCTACCATGGCCTGCGCCTGAGCGATCAATGACGACTGGCGTTCCAGAGTCGCTTTCGCGTTCTGCAACTGCGCCTGCGCAACCAGCGACTGAGCCTCGGCCGCCTGGAACGCAGCCTGATAGTCGCGATCATCGATTTGCACCAGCAATTGACCAGCCTTCACCGTCTGGTTGTCCTCCACCAGCACCTGACTGATGAAACCCGAAACCTTCGGCGCCACCAAAGTGTAGTCCGCCGTGACAAACGCATCGTTAGTGGTTTGCAGCGAGCCGGATGCAAACAGGCGCGGCGCTGTCAGGTAGATGACCCCGCCAAGAGCAACCAAGGCAACCATGTACAATGCAATTTTCTGATTTTTACTCGTAGTCATAATGACTTTCTCTCTGAATGGAACGCTATGCCACCGCACGAGGTGGATAGATCCGGGAAGGCATCAACGGGATCAACAGAATCAAAGCCAGTGCCAGCAGCGCCATGCAGTAGTACAAGTCCGAAGACGTCAGTACGACCGCCTGTTCGTGGATGCGATGGGCAAGCCCCGCAACTTCGCTGTCTGCCAAAGGCGAGTTGCCCAGACGATCGACCAGCGTGTTTGAGTGAAAATGCAACCGCGCCGTGGTCAGCGCCTCCAGCACACCGGTAGCAAGGACCGCCGAAAAACCTTTGACCGTGTTGAACCAGGCGGAAGCGAACGGGCCGTCTTGCGGCGCCAGGCCGCCGGTGGCAAGCATCAGCAGCGGGATCACCGCCATCGGCTGACCAAACACCTGGAACAGCTGCAAGATGTAGAAGTTGTCGCGAATCCACTCTGAAGTAATTTGCGTGCCGCCAGCACAGGCCAGCGCCAGCAATCCAAGACCGATCGCCAGAACCCACCGACAGTCGACCCGACGGATGTTGCACAAGGCCGCCACCAGCGGTAACGCCAACAACTGCGGCAAGGCCACCATCAGCAATACCGGCGCAGTTTGTACCGGGCGATAACCCTGCACCTGGGCCAAGTAGCTGGACGGGATGATGATCACCGCCAGCAACACGATCAGTACCCCGCCGAGGGTTAGCAACGAGTGCGACAGATTCAGGTTAGTCAGCATCTGCAATTTGAAGAACGGCAGCGGGTGCGACCATTCATTAATAAAGAACAACACCAACAACACCAGACCGCCGCCAAGCAGCCAGCAGATCAACGTGGACTCGAACCAGTCCAGACGGTTGCCCTGGGACAGACCGATCACCAGCGCACAAATCGCCGGTAAACCGAGCGACAGGCCACGCCAGTCAAACTGTTTGAAACGCTCAAAACGCATCGGGTCCTGCGGCAAGCCATAGGCAACCGCGACCATCGCCAGCAGGCAGGGTGGGACGATCTGCCAGAACGCCCATTGCCAACCGACGTATTCGGTCCACAACGCGGCCAACGGAGTCCCCAGGCTCGGGCCGAAGGTGGCGGTCAGCGCATAACTTGCCAGCCCGTAAAGCTTGACGCCGGGCGGGAGGAAACGCAGCGCGACGGTCATCAGCATCGGCGGTAGACTGCCCCCGGCCAGCCCCTGCAAAGTTCGTAACACCATCAGGCTTTCGAGGTTCGGAGCGAACGGGCAGAGAATCCCAAGCACGGTAAACGCACCTATCGCGCTCAGCGTGAAGCGACGCAGGGAGAAGGTGACTGAACACCAGGGCGCGAACGCCATGGCCGAGACTGAGGTGGCCGCGTAAGTGGCTATCAACCAACTGCCTTCATCCGCACCGATATACAGCGCGCCACGGATGTCAGGCATGGCCACTTTGGTGACCATCTCGTTGAGACCGGCCACCAATACCGCAATCAGCACCCCGATCAACCCGATCACGATACGCAGGCCAAACACTGGCGCAGCGGCCGGTGCGGGTTTCACCACTTCCAGCGCCGGGGCTATAACAGCAGGGGCTGCGAGCGAACTCATGGGTTCACCCATCGACCAGTGCCCCGAAAGACAGAAAACAACACAAGGCACATTGCGTCATGACTCCAGGTAAAGGATTTACCTGGATAGTTTATGAAGACGCAACAATGCCGAAAACTGACATATGGGAAGCTTTAAGCTGCACCCAACGCACGCATCAATCCACGGTAACTATCGACCTGCAAATCGCCACTCGGCAATTGCTTACGGGAATTGGCGCTCACCTCGAAAATATCGGATTACCCGGTTGGCGTAGCGTCAGGCACAGGTTGCGATAAGCCGGGGCATGTTCACTCCGAAGGGGCTTGCGGTGATCCTGGAAGCGCAAGCTGCTTCAAACCCGTGGCGAGGAGTACTTGGCACAGCTCTCTTTCAACGTCTGACGCAGCCAGCGATGGGCCGAGTCGTTATCAAAACGTGGATGCCAGGCCTGCATGATCATCACCGTCTCCAGCGCCATAGGAATACGGAACGAACGTAACGGCAAGCCCAGCCGCGAGACACTCCACAGCACATGCTCCGGCAGTGGCAGCAACAGGTCGGAATCGGGCAAGGCGAACATCGCCGAGTGAAAGCTCGGGGTGATCAACGCGACTCGCCGCTGCAAGCCCATCCCGGCCAAAGCTGTATCGATAGGCCCGGTTGCACGCCCGCGTCGCGACACGCTGACCTGCGCATAGGAGGCGAAACGCTTGGGAGTGATTTCTTCCTGAAAGATGGGGTGATCCACCCGGGCCAGACCGACAAAGGTCGTGGTGAACAGGCTCTGGACTTTGATTTCCGGTCCAAGATTGCGCGTCGCACTGATATAAAGATCAATCCGCCCTTCGCGCAACGCATCATCCTCACCCTCGCCTTCCGGCACAAAGCGCAGCACGGTACGTGGGGCCTTTTCGCGCATGGTTTCCAGCAGCTGCGCGCCAAAGGCAGCGACAAATACGTCATTGGCCCGCAAGTTGTAGCAGCGCTCCAGGGTCGTCAGATCGACCTCGTCCCCCGAAAGGAACACCTGCGCCGCTTGCTCGACCACACTGCGCACCTGACTCCGTAATGCCAGCGCCTTGGGTGTCGGCACCAGGCCACGCCCTGCGCGCACCAGGATTGGATCACCAACCGCGCTGCGTATCCGGGTCAAGGTCCGGCTCATGGCCGCGGGGCTCAAGTTCATGCGCCGGGCGGCACCGACCACGCTGCCCTCGTCCAGCAGCGCATCCAGGGCCACCAGCAGATTCATATCTGGAAGATGCACAACAAACACTCCATGTGAAACTCAATTAATCCTGGCGCAATCCTAGCAGTTCCTGACCAAACACCGATGCGCGCGAGACCTGCGCTGCATGCAACTATTAAGTGCGCGACGAACCATTTACCTAGACGTACGATTTTCCAAGAATACCTGCCTTCCGTTAATTCCCGGTTGGAACAGCCATGCTTCGCTCCTTACTCGTTGCTATTGATGGTTCGCCCCAGAGCCGATCGGTTCTGGACCTGGCCGCACAGTATTCCAAGCTGGGTGCCCCTCGACTCTACGTCCTGCTTTCCGTCGACAGTGCGTACACCCTGCCCTCGGAAAACGGACACATCAAGCCTGCCGATGAGCAGGAATATCCCGCGGCCAGCAGTGAGCAACATATAGCCAATAACGCGATGCAAGAGGCGCTGGACTATTTATGGTCACTCGGGCTTGACGCAGAAGGAGTGGTGATTGACGGAGAGCCGGCCTCTTCGATCGTTTCGCAAGCCGAGCGGCTGAAGGTCGACTTGATCATCGTCGGCCACCGCCATCTTTCGCGGATCAACCGTATCTTCGACCCTTCAGTCAGCGCCCGAGTCATCGAAGTCGCCCGCTGCCCGGTGCTGGTGGATGTTCGCCCCACGCCAGGCCAGCCCAAGAATTGAGCAGCCTTTTGCGGCTTCCGACCGAGGCCCTGGATCTCGCAGGTGATATATGAAACTGGAATATCTTTTACTGGAAAAGCATGGCCATGTGGCGATGATCACCCTCAACCGCCCCGAGGTGCTGAATGCGCTTTCAGCCGGACTGAATACCGAATTGGCGCAACTGCTCGATCATCTGGAAACAGATGACGAAACTCACGTAGTGGTGATTACCGGCAATGAAAAGGCCTTCGCCGCCGGTGCCGATATCAAGCTAATGAAGGATTGGAGCTACATGGATGTATACAAGGCTGACTTCATCAGCCTTGACTGGGAGCGCCTGAGCACCTTTCGCAAGCCGAGCATCGCTGCGGTGGCCGGCTATGCGCTGGGCGGAGGCTGCGAGCTGGCGATGATGTGCGATTTCATTATCGCAGCGGAAAATGCACGCTTCGGCCAACCAGAGATCACCCTCGGTACCATCCCCGGCGCCGGTGGCAGCCAACGACTGGCAAGGTTTGTCGGCAAATCAAAGGCCATGGACATGGTGTTGACCGGGCGCACCATGGATGCCGTCGAAGCCGAACGCTGCGGCCTGGTCAGTCGCGTGGTTCCCACCGCGATGCTCATCGATGAGGCCTTAAGGAGCGCTTCGCTCATCGCCAGTTATTCTACCCCTGTGACATTACTAGCCAAGGAAGCGGTAAACCGCGCCTTCGAAACCAGCCTGGCAGAGGGCGTGCGCTTTGAGCGCCGACTATTCCACTCGACCTTCGCCATCGAAGATCAGAAAGAAGGCATGAACGCGTTCAACGAAAAACGCCCGCCACAATTCAAACACTGCTAGGGAAACTCAACAGCGGTCGTGAGCCTCTTCCTGTAGTGCTCTTATGAAATCTATGGTCATTTTGCCTGGTAACCTTTTAATGAGTGATATTGCGCTTCTTCCACAGGTCAAAGCCTTTCTACAACGCGATCACGGCCAATTCATTGACGGAATTCATTTGAATAGCAGCACATCCATTAAGTTGAAGGTTATAAACCCTGCAACTGGCGATGCCATCGCAATGGTCAGCGAAGCCAGCCAGGCCGACATTAGCCATGCGGTGGAATCAGCCAGTCGTGGGTTCAAAGTCTGGTCGCGCACCAATCCCGCCATACGCGCAAATGTGCTGCTGAAACTGGCCGATTTGCTGGAAAAAAACCGAGAGGAACTTGCCCAGATAGAAACCTGCCAGTCAGGCAAAATTATCCAGATCGCTCGCGCGTTCGAAGTCGATCAGGCTGCACATTTCCTTCGTTACTACGCTGGCTGGGCCACTAAGATTACAGGCGAAACAATAGTCCCATCCCTACCCTCCGTTGCCGGAGAACGCTACACCGCATTTACTCAGCGCGAGCCGGTCGGCGTAGTCGTGGGCATCGTCCCGTGGAACTTTTCAACCATGATCGCCATCTGGAAGCTGGCGTCAGCATTGACCACTGGTTGTAGCATCATTATCAAACCCAGCGAATTTACACCGCTAACCATACTGCGGATCGCAGAACTGGCCATTGAGGCTGGATTACCAGCGGGTGCGCTCAATGTGGTAACCGGCGGCGCTTCAGTTGGCAAAGCGCTCATCGAGAACCCTGGCACAGACAAGGTATCGTTTACGGGATCGGTGCCTACCGGCATCGCCGTAGGCAAATCAGCGATGCAGGCAAAGTTGACACGCACCACTCTGGAGCTGGGGGGGAAGAACTCTGCAGCGTTCCTGGTCGACGTCGATATGGAGGTAGCAGTCAACGGCATTATCGAAGCCGGATTTCTACATTCAGGTCAAGTCTGCGCGGCAGCAGAACGTTTTTTTGCTCACCGCTCGCAGATCGAACCCATGATGGAGAACCTCTCCCAGCGCCTGACGCAATTGAGGATCGGCTCGCCGCTCAATGAATCAACCCAGTTCGGTCCGGTGACGAACAAGCAGCATCAACACAAACTCGGACAGTTCTTCGATACTGCCCGCGCCGAGAACAGCACCATCATTCACGGAGGCAAGATAATCGATGGTCCCGGCTGCTATGTGGAGCCTACGATCATTCTGGCGAACTCGATCAACGACACACTGCTCAACGAAGAAACATTCGGCCCCATTGCGACCTTCTTTCCATATGACACAGAGGAAGAACTGCTGGAGCTGATGAACAACACGCCTTACGGCCTCAGCGCCAGTCTCTGGACAAACGACCTGTCCAAGGCTCTGCGTATGGTTCCTGAAATCGATGCGGGCACGGTTTGGGTCAACATGCATACCATGATCGACCCAGCAGTCCCTTTCGGCGGTATCAAATCCTCGGGTATTGGTCGTGAGTTTGGCGCAGCCTTCATTGATGAATATACCGAACTCAAATCTGTGATGATTCGATACTAAATCTCTGGTACTGACGCGTCCCTGCGCCGTAGCCCTGGTTTACAGGCCAGCGATACGGGCTCGAAGTAAATATTAGGCTACAAGAGCCAACGTCCGCACCTATCGTTGAAATGCAAACGCAGGAAGTTATTGATCTTGGCTTCCAGACTCAAATAGACGCCCTAGATCGCATGCGCCATGCAGTACTCGCTCGATCAGGATGTCTTTCTCGGTCAATCCATAAAAGATCAGATACCGACCGTGGCTGAGTATACGCAAGCCTTTAGCGCAGTCTTCACGAACAACGCCAAGATCAGGCTGCTCGACCAACAACAAGCAACGCTGGCGCAGCTCTCCGACAAACGTTCGGGCCCTGGCAGGATTGTCCCGGGCGATGTAACGGGCAATATTCTGCTGGTCCTCCCGCGCCATCGCGGAGAACAGCAGCTGCCTCACGAGCGATTTTGCTCGGCAGCGACTTGATCAATCAGAGTACCCAGCTCCGCGAACACCGTATCGACGTCTATCGCTGGACGCGTGTCATTGCGGCTGGCGGCTATCGCTTCGCGTATTTCAGCAGCGTGCAACCGGTCCAGAAGCTGTTGATAAGCTGCTTGAGGTAAAAGATAGGCCGCTGGGCGGTTATGATTGAGCACTGCGACGGGCTCGGACCCCGCCTGCTCTATCACAGTGCTCGGACTGCGCTTGAGTTCCGTGATGCTGACTGAGCGGCTAGCGAGTAGTTGCTCCATGAGCAGGCTCCAGGGTACTTAAAAAGGTACCTGCTAGTGCTCGATTTAGAGCGCAAGGGTCAACGCACTTCAGACCAACTGCCAGCCACACCAAGGGACCGATTTGCACATCGCGCCGGAGTAAAAACGCGACGCTGTATCGGGCACCCTATTTAACCGATAAGGATTGGCCAACCGCCAAGTGAGTGATTTTTGCACGGACGTTTTTTAGTCGTACTCGTCGCCTTGGGCTTGTTGGCGGGTTGCTCGACGACACCGCCAAGAGAACAAAGCAATCTTTGCAGCATCTACCGCCAATATCCGGCCTGGTACGAAGACTCGCTGAAAATGGAGAAAACCTGGGGCCTGCCGCCGCATGTGGCGATGGCGATCATCAAGCAGGAAAGCAGCTTTGTGCACGATGCCCTGCCCCCTCGCTACTACTTTTTGTGGGTTATTCCCTGGGGACGGGTCAGCTCGGCGTATGGCTATGCCCAGGCGCAGGATCCGGTGTGGAGCGAGTACAAGAGCGCGACCGGCAACGGCGGCTCGCGTGACAACTTTGACGACGCGATCATGTTCGTCGGCTGGTACGTCGCTGGCACTCAGCGCCAGCTGGGTGTTTCCAAGTGGGATGCCTACAGCCAGTACCTTGCCTATCACGAAGGACGTGGCGGGTTCAGTCGCCAGACCTATCTACAGAAACCCTGGCTGATGCAGGTGGCACGCAAGGTCGAGCAACAGGCGAAAGATTATGGCTGGCAACTCCGGCAATGCAGGGGCGAACTGGAGAGCAACCGCAGTTGGTGGTAGTCATGCCCTGGATGACTGCTCATCCGCGACGTCCACCTCGGCAGGTTCCTCTTCGTCGTCATCCTCTTCATCGTCGTCGAGCAGAAAGTCCTTGCGCGCTTCAGTGATCGCCCGGCGCATGTCTTCGCCCTTGATCGGGCAGTTGAGCAATTGGGCAATGCGGTCTATTCGTTGTGTCACAGCTGGCCTCCAACGCACCAGTAATTGGCTCGATAGTGCTCGCTTTCGACGAGCGACGCCAATGCCCTGAACGCTCAGACCGCAATAGCCCTGTAAAACTTTCAGTCAAACCTTACCGCAGCTCACGTCACAGGCATCTGATCGTCATTTGCCGCCAACACCAACGCCTTCTGATGCACCAGTGAGGCCGGCGGGTGCAACTGCTTCTGGAGCTCGGGATCGATGCGCAAGAAGCGTGGGACAACGTGGCTGACGTCGCCGTCTTCGTTGTTGTGGATCACCATGGTTCCCAGATCGCGCAGCTGAGCCAGATGCTCTTCGGTCAGGTTGAAGCTTTTGCTCAAGCCTTTGTCATCGATCACCGGTGCCGGTAGACGACGCTGGGCGAAGCTTTTGCTCTTGCGGTGCTGGTAACGCGCCCAGGAGATCAGGACCACCGCGTTGAACAGCGCCACCCACAAGTAGATTTGCAGCGTGCCAAGGGCGTCGAGCATCGTCGATTCGATACGAAACCCTTCGTGGGTATCAAACAATGGCCAGAGGCCGCTTACCAGCAGGTACAGCAAGCCGAACCAGGCCAATACCGTGAAAAAGGCATCAATGACGACCAGAAATGGTCGTTGACGGGTTCTGATAATTTTCATTTGCTGAACTCCTCGTCATCGTCATCGTCATTCAGCGGCTTGATGCCACGGTCGGGACTGACCCAGCGCGCACGCTTCTGATGTTGGCCAAACAGCACTTTGGGGAAGCTGACCAGAGTGGTGAGCAGGCTGATGAACCAGAACACCAACGGGTACCAGACCACCCAGAACATGGTTTTCCACAGCCCGTGCTCGTAGCGACGGTCGATGAGGATGCTGACCGCGAACTGCAGCAAGCAGACCATCGCCAGCAACAGCCCGGTGAAGGCTGGCGGCAGCAAGTGGTGCACGGCAATGGCGGCCGGCATGTCGACGAACTTGCCCACGCCCCAGAAAATCACCGACAGAAAAAAGGTGAAGGCCCAGCCGGTGGACAGGCAGTACTCGAACAGCAGCGGCCAGAGGTAGCGATGGCGGTATTGCCAGATGCCGCGGATGTTTTTGAACAGCACCTCGGCGCCGCCCTGGGCCCAGCGCAAACGCTGCTTCCACAACCCGGACAGGGTTTCCGGCATCAGAATCCAGCACAGTGCGCGCGGCTCGTAGAAGATGCTCCAGTGATCCAGTTGCAGCTTCCAACTGATGTCGATGTCTTCGGTGATCATGTCCGGGCTCCAATAGCCGACCCGATGCAACGCCGAACGACGGAACGCCACAATCACCCCGGACACGGTAAAAATCCGCCCGAAGACCCGTTGGGTGCGCTTGATCAAACCGATGATCGAAGAGAACTCGCCGACCTGAACACGCCCGACCAGCGTTGAACGGGTTCGAATCCGTGGGTTGCCGGTCACCGCACCAAGCCGGGCGTTGTCCAGCATGGGAGCCACCAGATAGGCCGCCGTGTTCGGCGCGAGCAAGGCATCGCCGTCAATACACACCAGGTACTCACTGCGCGCGGCAATGGCGCCCATGCGCAAGGCCACCGCTTTGCCCTGGTTTTCCGCCAGGTGCAGCACCCGCAGGCGCGGGTCCTCGGCAGCGATAGCATCGAGGACGGCGGCGGTGTTGTCCTTTGAGCCGTCGTTGATGGCGATCACTTCGATGTTCGGGTAATGCTGGCCCAGCGCGGCATGAATGGTATCGGCTGCGTTATCGCCCTCGTTGTAGCAAGGGATGAGGATCGAAATCAGCGGCTCACCCGCCAGCGGCGGTGGCAGCGTATCGTCCTTCCACGGCCAGTGGCGCTCCCAGTGCAGCCAGAAATACAGGCCACCGGCGATCCACAGTCCGGACATGAACAGCGGATAGAAAAACACGAAGTCCATCAAGAATTGCCCGGTGACCAGAAAGATCAGCCCCAGGGGAATCCCCAGGACGATCGCCAGGACCAGCAGAGCTAGAAGTCTATCCAGCATGTTATGGATTCCACTTGTCGGAGAGCGCGGGACGCACGGTTTTCAGGTCCGGCTGGTTCTCAAGGAAGTTGTCCGGGTAGTAACCGAAACTGGTCGCTCCCTGGCGTTTGAGGCGACCCATCCAGTCAGTCAGTTGCCCGCCATCGATGTCGGCGCCGCTTTTCTTCGTCCAGTCCCGGGCCTGCAATTCGAACACCGTGCGCTCCAGTGCTCCCGGCCGAACCTTGACCGTGGCCACCAACTCTTCGAGCCATTCACCCGATCGCTTGAGGGGTTTACCTTCCATCAACGGCATAGCCATCGGTGCGGTCCAGTCGTAGGTGCCGAGGAAGTCGTCGAGGTTCTGCGCGAACCAAGCCTCACTGGGCGGATTGAGCATCGGTTCGGCGAAGATGTTGCGCGCCGTCAGCACCTGTGGCCCACGAATGGCGCGAACCTTGGCGGTGAGCTCTTTGGTGAAGTCGATCAGGTAGCGACTCTTGAACCGAGTCCAGCGCCGCATCACCGCCGGATCATCGCGCAGGGCCGCCATCGACCCCGGCAAGCCGTTGGCCGCATAGGTGCGCAAGGCCTCGGGACTGGCGTCCTCGAAGTCCGACAGCACTGCATCGTCGTGGTAGAGGATGCCGTCGACCGAGGTCAGACGCGCCACGTCCTCGTAGATTTCACCGATGATGCGCCGCACGGTCGGGTCGAACGGCGACAGCCGTCGATACTGTCCCGGGTCAACCGAGGTCTGGCCTGTGGCCGGGTCCCAACGGGTGACCCGGGGCAGTTTTGGATCGAGGGCAAAGCTGAGCACCGGCATCCAGGCAAAAACCTTGACGTGGGCGCGAGTACGCAACTGCCAGGCCACCCGGTCGAAGATGTCGGCGCGAACTGGAAGGTGGCGGTTCGGGAAGTACAACGAGTGCACCAGACCGTCGCCCTGTGGATCGGCGAAGGCTTGCAGGAACACGGTGTTGGCGCCCATGTCGGCCATGCGCTGGATCAGCTTGCCCAGATTGATTTCCTGCTGGGCCGGGTCCGGGTCATAAACGTTGTCCAGGTCGACATGCACCACGCGCATCGGTGAGCTGGACTGCACCGCGACGATGCTGTTGGCAAAGTGTTCGCCATCCGGGTCCGAGGCCACCAGGAAACGCGGACTGCTCATCAGGTTGTCGAGTGCATCGAGCCCGTCATCCAGGGTCAGGGCCATCTGGTACCCCTGGGAATCGACCACCTGCAATGCGGTGCCATCGGCCGTGCCGTACGGCCAGACCCATACACGCGGGTTATAACCGGTAGCCTTGCGGATTTTTTCGGTAATGGTGACCACGTCCTTGCGCAGACGAGCCTGGAAATCCGCTTCCGACTCATAGCGACCGGTCGCAGCGTCATAACGACGAGTCGCCGCCGCCGGCTGCAGGTTGCCTTGCGGATTGGCCAGGATGCCTTTGTGGCTGGCGTCGGTGTGAGCGGCGATTTCCACCAGCCCGGACCTGGAAATTTCAGTGATCTGCGTCCAGGTCAAAAACTCCGAACGCGGTCGCATATCACCTGCGAAGTCCACGAGCTTATCCGGTGGTGTATCGATCCAGGTTCCGACGGGCGCCAGCAAGGCATGCCAGTTATAGGCCCGCAGCACCGGTAGCACACGGGTGTAGAAGCTCGAATAACCATCGTCGAAACTCAACAGAATGGCTTTGGCTGGCAGTTCGGCCCCCCCCTTGCGCGCGGCGATGATCTGATCGACGGTGACGGGTTTGTAGCCGTTCTCACGCAGCCACGCGAGCTGCTCGATCATCCGCTCGGTGCGCACCGCAACGAGCGCCTGATCAGGGTCGCGGTCTTCGACATCGTGATAGGCAATTCCCAACACATGGTTTTTCGGCCATGGCGCTTCATTGGCCGGCAGCGGTCGCTGTGCCGGTGGCGCAAAGGTCGGGGCTTGCCGGGCGCAGGCGCTGATCAGCAAAACGCCCAACAGAAGGATGCAACGGGTCATCAGAGGCATCTTCAAACTCTTCTAGAAACGGTAGGTAAGGTCGACGAGCAGGCGCAGATCGGTTTCTCGATCGCCGTCGAAGGGCCGGTTGATCGCGCTCAGCGCGGCACCGACCTCGAACACATCATTCCAGCTGAAACGCTGGCCGTAGCTGAGCAGGCCTACACCGCCAGTGGAGTAATCACGCTGGCTGTATGTACCGGCACCGACCTGGAACTGCTGACTCCACGAAGTTTCGTAGCGGTGATAGAGCACGTGATTGACACTGACCGTCGGCAGGACGCTGAAGTCCGACTTGGGGTTGAAGTAGGGAACGTCCTCATTCTTGCTGTTGTGGCTGGCGCCGACCTCCAGACCGAGGTCGACCTGCACCCCCGGCGCGCTGTACACGCCTTCGCGTCCGGTCAGCAATGCTTCGAGACGATTGTTGCCATCGCTGAAGTGCGACGGGCTGACCGCCAGTTTCCACTCGCGGCTTTCGTTGGCGCGCCAGCGCAGGAAACCGCTGCCGCCGTTGGCGGTGACGTCACTGTTCAGTGCCCGCAGCGGCGTATTGGCCGAGAGGTAGTCGAGGCTGCCGCCATACTGCCAGGCATCATTGATGTCGCGGGCAATCGACAGGCGCGCGCCCTGTTTGTTGCCATAGCCGAAGTTGTGATTGGAGACTTGCGCTTCCAGTGTCATATCGCGGGTTCGGCGCTCGACACCAAGCCGTTCGACACGGTCACGACCGGTGCCTTCCTGGAAGTCACCAGTGGCATAACCGGCACCTGCAAACACACGCCAGTCCTCATCGATCGGTGGACTGTAGAGCGTGGTCTCAATGCCGAAGTCCTTGCTGCCAGCGACTGCACCGGCACCGTTGCTGCCACCGCCATAACTCTTGCCGCCATAGGTCGACACGCGCAGTTCGGCCATGTCGTGCACCTCACGCTGACGCTCCAAACGCTGCACCGCACGGTTGTCCGGGAATCGCGCAGCGACGTCATCGGTCAACGCATCAAACTGGCGCCACTCCTGCAAATCCTGCGCGGTATGCCCTTGCGCGACTTCCAGACCGATATCTCGCGGCGCCATGCTCTCGGTTTCCTTGAGCAGATTTTCTGCACGGCGTGGCCAGGCACGCGCCAGGTAGACATTCGCCTGCGCCAGACGCAAACCGACGTTGCCCGGTGCTTGTTCGACCAAGGCATCCAGGCCTTGCTGGCTAGCGGGCAAGTTACCGCTATAGATGCCCGCCTGGGCCGCCAGTTGTTGCGCGTCCATCCATGAATCGTTGGGATTGCCGATCGGCAAGCCTTTGAGCTCCACCCGCGAGCTCTGAGTCTTGGCCAGGTTTTCGGCGACGGTGCGTGCTTCCTGCGGTTGGTCGCTTTCCATCAAGGCGTAGAACAGCGCCGTGGTGTCTTCTACCCGGTCTGCCGGGTCGGCGTCCGGTGCGACCAGCACTTGGCGATACAAGTCTGTCGCGACGTCCGGTTGACGTTGATCCAGATAGGAAGCCGCCACCCAACGCATGGCATAGGTTGGAATTTTCACGTTTTCAGCGAGCAGTTTCTGGTATTCGCCGATGACCTCAGCCGTGCGCGCGCGGGCCTTGAGTGCGCCCATGCGGTCGATGCGCCAACGAACCACGTCGTCGTGAGCCTGTGCATCCGGGGTCCAGGTCGCCAGCAACTGGTCGTAGTCGCTCAAGGCACGATCGGCGATGTCGTAACGTTCTTTTTCACTGCGCGTGGCAAATTCCGCCAGCCGCACGCGCTCTGCCGCCACATCACCTTCGAGGCGACGCTGCGTCACCGGATCGATCAACCCCGGACGTTGACGGGCCAGACGCAAAGCCGGCTCTGGCAGCCGTGCGCGTTGCAGGGCGAAAACGTATTCGCGGGCGACGTCAGGTTTGCTCCCGGCGCGGATGAACGCCTGGTCGTATTCGAACAACGCGTCATAGGTCGCACCGGAACGGGTCAAGGCGTAGCCCAGCGCCAGGCGCCGGGCCGGATCGTCAGGTTTGGCCGCGACGAGAGCCTTGGCACGGTTGACGGCCTCGACGGGGTTTCCAGAATCAGCCTGGGTCATGGCCAGGCCGAGTTGCAGGTCAGCATTCGCAGGTTCGAGCGCCAGTGCCTTGCGGTAGAGCTCGGTGGCAGAGTCCCAGCGTTTGAGATTGCGGTAAGCACGAGCGGTGGCGGTCAGCGCCTGAATCGGCAGCACCCGGTTGCGCCCCTGGGTTTCATAGACCTGAACCACTTCGGCGTCGAGACCGGCCCAACTGGCGATCTGCAAATGGTCGCTGACCTGGCCGGTGGTCACCTGGTTAGCAGGCACGTTGCGCAACAGTGTCAACACCGGTGCGTAGTTACCAGCACGCGCATCGCGAATCATTTGGTCGTAGGCGGTATCCGCGAACGCCAGACTCGGCCAAAGCAGTTGGCTGCACAAGGCCACACGAATCAGAGGGCGCAAGCCAAGAACAATAAAAGGACGAGTAATACGTGGCATTCGTCAGCATCCTTACATGGCGAGCCGGAGTCTCATACCCCCCTTGCCTGGTTCGAAACGGGAAGTCGGGCAATCACCCGACAAGGTTTTGCAAACGCAGTATTTCACGCAAGGTTAGACCACTATCAGGAACACAACATTTGTTCAGATTCAGTACAACGGTTTAACCCCCGTGCGCCCTACAGCCTTGATTTGCGGGCACCAGACAGCAAAACGCCCAGCCAATCCGCAAGTTCGGAGGGCCGGGCGCTAGCTTGTAACCTTTGGTCTAGAGCGTTCGCTTAAGTCCAGCGGTGGGTCGTTTACTGGGGTGTGCCAGCAGTGCTGAGCTTGCTCATCACGAACCCGACGAACTGTTCGACGGTCATCTTCTGGCCGTTGAAGTCCACCTGATTATTGGCGTAGTGCAGCTTGGAGACGATGTCGTTGCCATCCAGCGTCGCCAATTGCGTGCCGACGGCCATGCTGCTGAACATGTCGCTGGTCGCGGCGGCTTGCTCGGCAACCGCTTTGGCATCGGTCTGACCGTCCATCTGCGCCTGCACTGTCACAAGGTCAGTGATCATCGGCTTGGATAGTTTCAGATTGAAGTCCAGCAGGGCGATCATTTGCTTGCCCAACTGGTCGGGTGGCAGGTCCAGCGATGTGGGTTTGGTCAGGTCAATGACCAGGCTGGTGCGGCTGACACCGTTCGGGGTGGTGAACGAAAAGTTCTCCAGCGCGACTTGTGGCTGGGCGGCCAGCAACGTCTCCAGACCCGCCTTGACCTGTACCTGTTCGGCGTCGGTCAGCTTCAGCTCGGGCGCCGGTTCACCCGCAGCGGCAGCAGCCGCGGCGGCCGCTTCGTACGGCTGCAGTTTGTTCTGGTAGATCTGCACCAGCGACAGCGTCGACGGGATATCGAGGTTTTTCATGCTCCAGGCCATTTGCGCCGAGCCGAGGGCCTTGTCGTTGAGGGCGATTTCGCCAATCTTGTAATCGGCACGACCGGCTGCGTTGGTCCCGGACTCGGTGGTGGAGCTCTTCATTTCAGTGTTCTTGAAGGACATCACCGACTGTTTGTCGCCAAAGGTCGTCTTGGTGCTGGTCAGCTCGATGACGTTTTCCCCCAGGTAGTAGCCATAGCTGCTTTTGCTGAGGTTGCTGGCCAGGGTCAGGCCATTCAATTCGACTTTCACCGGGGTCTGATCTTCGGCAACGCTGGTCAGCGTGAGGCTGTCCATGTAGCCGTTGGCTTTGACCTTCTGTGCCTGGGCGCTGGCCGAAACGTCGAGGTTCAGACCGGAAAACTTCAGCGTGGACTTGTCGTCCAGTGCCGTGTCGAGTGGCAGCAGTTCAAGGTTGCCGCTGGTGGCACGGTCATAGCCGATGTTGACCACACCCTTGAGTGGAGACGCGTCCTTGGTGGCGGCGAACCACTTCTCGGTGGTCGGGGTCTTTTCCAGCGAGTAGTGACTGGTGGCCATGACCGGCAACCATTTCAGCGACACCAGGCGCGAGAACGGCAACGGGCCGTGTTCGATGTGGTCAACAAACAGCAGCTCTACGCCTTCAGGGTTCTCGCCAAACATTTCGCCCTGGCCCTTGAGGCGATAGTGCGCAGTGCTGCTGAACAATTGGCGATCCAGCGACACCAGTTCCAGGGTCGCGGTGCCTTTGGAACCGACCATCGCCGTTTGCAGCTCTTTGTTGGCGTCGGCGATCGAGGTTTGCAGCACCCCTTCCAGCTTCGTACCGGTGTACCAGGCGCCGCCAGCACTGATTGCGCCGATGGCGACGACGATTCCAAGAAGCACGCCTGCTGATTTATTCATGAATGATCCGATCAATGTCCGTTGTTGAAAGTGTGGTCGTCTTCCCTGAACCCTCGACGGGTTGCGGCTCGACTCCGCTAAAAGTGCGATGAGATTAGCATTTGTGCCGTGGAGCGGCCCAATGATTAAAGGTGAAAGAGTGTCTATGGAGCGCGGGTGCGGGATTTTCGTTGATTACTCGATCGCCATCGCGAGCAAGCTCGCTCCCACAGGGGATTTGCGTTGATCACAGTTCCAATGTGGGAGCGAGCCTGCTCGCGATGACGGCAGTCCTGCCAACATCGGTTCAGGAATACTGCACTTCAATCTCATCCAGCTGATGATCAAAGCTTTTCAGCCGTGCCGTCCATGTATAGACCAGCACTTCGAAATCCCGATTGATCACCGCGCCATTCGGTGAGTCCGAGCGCGGGTCGCAAAAATCCAGTTGATAGCGTTCGCGGGCCATGGCGTTGGCCACGTCAGACAGTTCGCGGGCATTGTTCAGCCAGTGCCAGCGTTCACCGGTGACCTGTTTGTCGAGGGCCAGGCATTGGGTTTTGAGCGCTTCGAGGCTTTTTTCCAGCGGGGTGCCGGTGAGTTCGCCCATGACTTCCTGAAAGGTACGTCCCGGTTGCCAGTAACTGCCCCAGAAATACCGGTCGAATACCGTTTCAACCCGGCGCAACGCCACCTTGGTGTCCCAGATCAGCACTAGGGTCTTGCCTTGCTCGAGTTGTTTTTTCTTGATCCGCCGGGTTTGCAGCAAAGCCCAGGCGGCGACTGCGATCGACATCACGCCGATCAGCGCACTGGCACTGTCGAGAAAGATCAAAGCCTTATCAATCTGGTGCGTCAGCATCACGCCATAAAAATACGTAGCCGAGAGCAGCACCAGCGCGACAATTGCGCACCAGAAGCCGGGAGCATAAGGGTTTTTCATTATTGGAATCCCCATGACCAATGCGAGCTTTGACTGCCGGATCCGCCCGCGCGAACCCGACATGTAAAAGCATAGCAATGGCCTCAGGGTTTCGTTGGCTGTGAACCTTGCGTTCGTCCGCTTTCCCAACCGCCGCCCAGCGCCAGGAATAAATCGATCTGGCTCATGGCAACCTGAGTATTGGCGGCTGCCACCTGCGCACGCACGTCGGTGTAGGTGCGGGTTGCCTGCAAATCGGCGAGGAACGACGCCCGACCGGCCTGGAAGAAGCGGTGCGTCTGGTCCGCCGCCAGCTGCGCCGATTGCTCGGCATCGACCAAGGCATCGCGGCGCTGCAACAGCGCGGAATACTGCGCCAGACCGGTCTGGGTTTCGCGGATCGCGTTCAACACCACCCCGTCAAAGTGCGCCAGCGCGCCTTGGGTCGCCGCTTCAGCCTCACGCACCCGTGCCCGGGAGCCATTGGACGGCACTGTCCAGGTCAGCAACGGGCCGAAGCCCCAGCGATTGGTTTGCGGTTGGCCAAGGTGATCGAGAATACCCACGGTACCGACGGTCGCCCCAATGCTGATATCCGGGTAAAGCGCACCGGTCGCAACCCCGATGTCCGCCGTCGCGGCCGCCAGCTGACGTTCGGCCTGACGCACATCCGGTCGCCGTTTGAGCAAGGTGGCACCGTCACCGACCGGCAACAATTGCGCAATCTTTGGCAGCTCATGACAACTGCTGGTCCCGGCGGGTAATTGATCCACCGGTTTGGCCAACAGCATCGACAAACGGAACAGCCCGGCCTGACGGGCGGCCTCATATCGCGGCATATCGGCGCGCAAGGATTTGAACTGGGTTTGCGAACGGGTGACCTGGGTTTCGTCACCGCGTCCGGCATCGCGCAGGCGCTGAATCAGCGCGGTGCTCTGGCCTTGCAGGTCCAGTGAGTGCTCGGCGATTTCACGCTCTTCGTTGGCCGCGCAGACTTGGGTATAGGCACGCACGACGTCGGCGACCAAGGTGATGCGCGCAGTGTCCGCCGCAGCTTGCGTCGCATCGGCATTGGCCTTCGCCGCTTCGATGCCGCGCTGCAATGTGCCAAACAGATCGAACTGATAAGACGTGGTGAGGCCGATGTCACCGACATTGGCCACTGGGACCTTTTCCGGTATCAGAAACGCCTCGCCAGACTCCTGCAAGCGCTGGGCACCCACCTTCACGCCACCGCTCCAGCCGCCCGCCGACTCGGCTTGTTCGACCCGGGCACGGGCGCGCGACAGGTTGGCTGCCGCCACCCGCAAATCGGTGTTGGTGGCCATGGCCTGACGCACCAGCTCATCCAGACGCGGGTCCTGGTACAACCGCCACCAGTCGCCCGGCACCGGCGCCGAGACCACGTTTTTACCGCGCGCAGTCAGATCGCCCTGAAAGTCCGCGCGGTGCACCGCTGCATCGATAGGCAAATGGTAATCCGGGCCGACCACCTGACAGGCCGACAGCAGCAAGCCGAGACCGGCCGTCGCTAAACAGGCGGCCGCTTTCATTGCGTTGGCTCCTGCTCAGGCTTGTCGCCAATGATCGATACGGTCGCAGTACGCCCGGCAATCATGCGGAAATCTGCCGGCACGTCATCGAAGGCAATCCGCACTGGAATCCGCTGTGCCAACCGTACCCAGCTGAACGCCGGGTTAACGTTGGGCAGCAGGTTCGAACCGCTGCTGCGGTCACGGTCTTCAATGCCGGCGACGATACTTTCGACGTGCCCTCGCAATCGCGCACGGTCGCCAATCACGCGGATATCGACACCTTGGCCGACGTGAATGCCGTCGAGTTTGGTTTCTTCGAAATAGCCGTCAATGTGGAAGGAATTGCTGTCCACCACCGACAACACGGGGCGACCGGCAGTGACGAACTCCTGAGTACGCGGCGCGCGGTCGTTGACGTAACCGTCCACCGGGCTGCGGATTACCGAGCGGTCGAGGTTGAGCTGGGCACTGTCCACCGACACCTGGGCCTCGGACAACGCCACTTCGGCGCGGGCCACGCGGGACTGGCTTTCTTCCAGTTGCTCGCCCGGCACCAGATTGCCCAGGCCACGGTTGCGTTTGGCTTCACGTTGCGCCTGGGCCAGGGTTTCCTGACGGTCGGCGACCGTGGCCTTGGCCTGGCGCAGCGCCAGTTTGAAACGGTCCTGGTCGATGCTGAACAGCACCTGGCCGCGCTTCACCGGTTGGTTGTCGCGCACTTCCACTTGCTGGATCAGCCCGGAAACGTCCGGGGCGATCTGCACGATATCCGCACGAATGTGCCCGTCACGGGTCCACGGAGCGAACATGTAATACATCACCATGCGCCAGACCACGACGACCGCAAAGGTCACCACCAACAGGGTCAACACCACACGGCCAAGGGTCAAAATAGGTTTTTTCATGTCATCAGGTATCGACTGAGTGAGTCCACGGCGCCGAGCAGCAAGGCGTAAAGACCAACGTTGAACAATGCCCGGTGCCAGACCAGACGATAAAAGTGCAGGCGCGTCAGTAACCCGTGCACCACCAGGTACAGCACATACGTAATACCCATCAGCACCAGCAACGTGGGCAGGAACACCCCGCTGATGTCCAGATCACCGATCATAAAGGCGCTCCATCGATACCTTGGGGAAACGGTTCATCGGTCTCGTTGCCGATGAACTCCACGCCCGGCAACAGCGCCAGACGCAGACCGGCGAGGGCGTGCAGCAGGTGCAGGCGGGTTTCGCCGTCACCTTCCAGGCCTTGGCCATTGAGTGCGCGCCGGGTGCGATCCAGGGTCATCAGCAACGGCGCTGGCGCCGGCAAGCGTTCGCCAGCCTTGAGGCAGGCTTTGAAGTACTCGCCGACCTCGGCCACCACCTGCCGCAGCAAGACGTTCGGCACCCCTTGCACCCGTGGCGCGTACGCCAGCAAGTCCAGCAGGTTCAATGCCACACGGACTTCGCGCAGCGCCACGCCGGTGTCCTGACCGGTCATCGCCAGGCGCGGCAAATGCTGCATCAGCCGATCGAGCATCTGCACACCCAAATGCCGGTGTTCAGCGAGGTTCGCCGGCTCGGTCATGCCGACAATGTCGCGCCAGCTGAAACGGGTCAGACGCTTGGCCGCCAGCTCCGAACCGAAGGGCCGCGCCACCAGGGTCCAGATAAAGGCAAACAACAAGCCCATGGGCCCGGCGAGGTTGGAGTTGGCGAAGCTCAAAAAGTCCGCGTCGTAGGCGCCCTGAATGCTGATAAACGACGAGGTGTTGACGATGGTCAGCAGCATGCCGAGGTAGAAGCGCGGCTGTACGGTCAGGGTGCCGACGCAGATAAACGGTACGGCGAACGCCAGCACCAGCATCGGAAAGTCATGCAGGTTCGGCAGGATCAAAAACAGGTAGAGGCTGGCGAACAGCACCGACATCGCGGTCCAGAAAAAGAACCGGTAAATCTGCGGTGCCGGGTCGTCCATCGCGGCGAAAAAGCTGCACGCCACCGCCGCCAGAATCACCGCGCTGCCGCCGTCGGTCCAGCCGAGCAGAATCCACAGCACCGAGGCGACGATGATCGCCAGCACCGTCGATGCCGCCGAATAGAGCATCAGCCCACGGTCGAGAAACGGTGTCAGCCGGCCCAGCCGCCAATGACGGTAGACCGCACGCCAGTTGTCCTGGCTGTCGCAGCGAATCGCTTCTTGCAGGCTACGCAGGTCTTGCCACAAATCGATCCATTCAGCCAGGCGATACAGCGCGTTGGAAAACAGCAATTGTTTGCGATCGTCCAGCGCCTCGGCACTCGGTTGCAGGGCTTCAAGTTGAGCGCGCAGCGCTTGCCAGTGCTCGACCGAAGCGTCTGTGCGGTCGAGCCATTCAATGGTCGCGGCCAGCAGCGGCGCGAACTTGTCCACAAGCTCGGGCGTGCGTCGCTGCAAGGCATACAGCGCATCGTCCAGCGCATCCACCACCGGCAGCAGGTGAATCATCCGCCCGCGCAGTTCTTTGATGTTGCGCACGGTTTGTGGCCGCGCACCTTCGTGGGGCAATTGGCCGATCATCAACTCCAGGGAGTTGAACGTGGCGACCATCGAGGCGCGCAGGGTGCTGACTTCGTCGGGCTGCACGTTGCGGGTCAGGAAGCGCTGGCTGTAGGTCACCGCGTCGCTGAACCACTTGCTCACCGCACCATCGAACACCGGCGCCAGTCGCCGGGGCCAGAACAGACTGCCAACCACCGCGGCGCAGACGATGCCGAGGAAGATCTCCTCGGTCCGCGCTTCCGCCACATCCCATATCGCCAACGGGTTATCCACCACCGGCAGGGCGATCAGCGGCAAGGTGTAGCCGGCGAGCATCAGCGCGTAGTTATTGGCGGTGCGCAAATGCATCGACAGAAACAGCAGGGTGCCGGTCCACAGCGCGATGACGACGACCAGTACATACGGGCTCTGGACGAACATCGGCACAAACAGCAACGCCGCTGCCGCACCGGTCAAGGTGCCGACGGCACGGTACAAGGCCTTGGAACTGGTCGGCCCGACGAACGGGCTGGAAACGATATACACCGTGGCCATCGCCCAATACGGACGCGGCATTTGCATGAGCATGGCGATGTACAACGCGATCATCGACGCAGCGAAGGTGCGTACGCCATAGAACCAGTCGCGGGCCGGCGGTATGCCGCTAAAAAATCCGTTCAAGAGGGGGTCACCGGTAACTGCTGCTCTGCCGTCTCGAAGGCGCGAATCACCCGCAGCGCGGCTTCAAGATCCGCGGGATCGATGCCTTCAAGCACCACACGGCGCAAGCGCACCAACTCGGCTTCCACCGCTTGCACCAACTCACGGCCGGTCTCGGTCAGGCTCAGGCACTTGGCGCGACGATCAAGGGGATCTTCAGTGCGGCAGACATACCCGGACTGGCACAACTGATCGAGCAGACGCACCAGCGACGGGCTCTCCATCCCCGCCGCCTGCGCCACCGTCACCTGCCGCACACCCTCGCCCAGCCGCCCGATCATCAACAACGGGACCGCGCAGGCTTCGGAAATGCCGTAGTTGACCAGCGTGGTCTGGCAGATTTTCCGCCAATGCCGCGCGGCCACCACCATGGCACTGCTGATGTTCATCTGAAGGGCGTCGAGGGTCTGAGACACAGGTCAATCCGCACACTGTTAGTTTGCTAACTATCAATATCGCATTGGAGGGGAAATTCAGTCAAGTTTTGAAACAAATTGGTGCCGCACATGACACCTGCTCGCGATAGCGGTGTGTCAGTCAACGTTGATGTTGAATGGAGTGTCGTCATCGCGAGCAGGCTCGCTCCCACATGGATTGCGGGCAACCACAGGTTTGGCGCTTGCCCTCAGGACCACCTTTCCAGCCCATCGCACAATGACACATACACGGCGTTGATCCGTAGCAGCTGCCGAGCCCGCGAGGCTGCGTTCGAGGACGAAGTCCTCGCAAATCCTGAGCCCTCGATTTGCCTGGAGGAATGCGTTGCCTGATTCGACGACTGCTTCGCCCGAGCGCGGACCGAGCCGAACGCAGCCTCGCGGGCTCGGCAGCTGCTACGAGAGTAGCCCTGGAACGCATTTCAACGTCGGATGCTCCGCGTTCAGTCTGAAGCTGACGCGGAGCATCGTTAGCGCATCAACTCGCTTGCGCAGCCTGTGCCGCCAAGCGGTGTTGCAGCTCTTCCATCAGATCCAGCCCATCGCGCAATGACACGTACGCGGCGTTGATCAGGCGATAGAAGTCTTTGTCGTTGAGATCGCGAAGGGTGATCGAGGTGAGGGTTTCCAGCAGATCGGTGCCGATACGGACTCGGCTACAGGCAGTTTCATGGAGAAAATGGGTTGGTGCGAGGATGTTGTAGGCCAGAACGCAGACGGGGGTTGGGTTGGTGCTCAGTGGACGATATGGGTGCATAGGGAATATCTCGTAGATAGTTTTAGGAACAGCCTCTACGTAGAATTAGGATCGCCAAATCCTGTCGCCGATGTGCGGCGACGTGGCGAACTATAGGGGGGCGTTTCGGGGTTCGCAACCAAGCGGGCGAGCTTCGGAGTTTTCCTCGGACTTTCAGGCCCTTTCACACATCGACCAGCAATCGCCCCGCCTCCGCCTCAATAAACTCAAACACCTCTTCCGGCACGCTGTACTGGAACTGCTTACGTCGATGCTTTGAAACCTTGCCCTCGTTGTCCAGACACATCATCACCAGCTTCGACAGGTCGCTGCCGCGTACGTCGTAACGCTGGTTCACGGCTTTGACGATGCGGTCGTAGCGGTCGAGGAATTCGGTTTCTTCGCGCAGTTCGACTTCGAGGGCGCGGCGGGCCATTTGCAGGGTGAATTCTACGCAGCGGGTGGCATCCCAGAAGCGATAGATTGAGGGATGGCCAATGAACTCGAAAGCCATTTGGTCAGCGTCCAACCAAGTGACATTCCAGAAGTCGCGGGCCGGTTGCGAGAAGTCCTTGAGGGCGGCTAGATAGCTGGACTCTTCGTGTTTCATGGCCACGGAAACCGGTAGCAGCAGGCCATTTTCCAGAGCGCCGGAATGACACAGGGTCTGGTGAATCAAAAAGCGTGAAAGTCGACCATTACCGTCCATGAACGGATGGAGGAAGACAAAACCAAATGCCGTCACAGCAGCGGCCACCAACGGATCGACTTTTTGCGAAGACTGATTGGCGAAACTCATCAGTTCGCCCATCAACTCACGGCACAGGTCCGGCTCAGGCGGGATATAACTGACACCGGCAGCACCGCGCAGGCCGTTATGCAGGTGGTTTTGCTCATGGCGAAACAAGGCGGCTTTGTCGAACGGATTGGAGACCGTACTGTTCTGCAATTCCACCAGATACTCTTCGCTCAGTTCGCGACCGTCATGGGCCTGGCGCAGCAGTTGAACGAAACGCCGGGATTTTTCATCGCTGGGTTCCTCCCTCTCGATGGCAAAGGAATCACGGGTTTCGTGGAGATACGCCCAGTTGATGGCGCGGTCCATCATCTCTGCTGACAACGTCGCCATGAAGGTTTTGGCCCGGCCGAGGATGTCGAGGCTGAGCAGGGCTTCAAGCTCGGAAGTCCGCTCAACAGTGGCGCAGTAGCGAAGGGAGCCGAGGCCGTTAAACTCAATGCGCCAGCGTGTGTTTCTAACAGTAGGGCCAGTGATATACCGCGCTGGATCAAACAGCGGTGAAAATCGGCTATTTACTGATGCTTCGTAGTCGAGTCGCCGGTGGGTTAAACCTTCCCAGAGATAGCAGGCTTTTCGAACGAATACACCGTTCGGGGCCTTGGCTAATTCCTGGAGCAGCTCTTCAGCAGGCACAGACTCAAGTGCTTGGGCCAGAATGCCGAGATTGATACCTTCGTGTTTTAGCGCAAAAAAAATGTGTTCAAGGATCGAGTCGCTTGCAGGTGCGACTGACTGTGGAACAGCCAGGCAATCTCCGATCATGGATACGCGGGTGACGGGTTTGACCATCGCCACACGCGTAGGCGCAATGGCTTTGAGTCTTAAGGCATCATGTAGGTAGGCGTATCCAACCAAGGGCATCGTGCGCATCCACAGAAAAAGTTCAGAAATCCGATTAAAGCCCAGATTTTTTCATCGCTCATCAGTTTTTTGCACGATTTGCCGTTTTTCCTAAGATTTTTACACCCCCCGCCCCTTCCTCAGCAGCACATCCAGTTGATCCACCACCTCCGCCCAATCTGAATCGTCGAGGATGTCTTCACGCAGGAAGTCCGCCTGGCTCTTGGTCCAGAAAAACGCGTCGGCCAGGTGCAGTTCGGGTTTGAGTGGTGAATGGGTGGCGATGAATTTGTCGATGCTTTCGGCGTCGTCGGGCAGGCCGAGTTGTTTGAACAGGTTGGGGAGGCTGTGGGTAGGTGATTCCATGGGAATTGGCTCCTGAATTCTAGAGGGTCGGGGGGACTGCTTCGCAGTCCATCGCGGGCAAGCCGCGCTCCCACACACGGCGGTTTCCTGTGGGAGCGTGGCTTGCCCGCGATGGCGGCGGTGCCTTCACCGCCAATAATGTAATGGCTACTGACTCAATTCGCACACCTCGGCATGCGGCACCATTTTCAGATACTGGTCCATGCTCAAGTGCACGAGGTTGTTGTGGTTGCCGGCTTCGACGTAGATCTCTTTCTGGCGGGTCAGCATCGGGTCGATGACCATGTCCAGGCCATAGGATTCGCCCAGGGCCGGAACGGCGCCGCGTTCACAGTCGTTGAACAGGTGGGCCAGGGTGCTTTCGCGGGTGACTTGCCATTCACCGCTGCCACGCACTTTGGTCAGGTCCAGATGCCGGCTGGCCGGCAACACGGCCATCAGGTAGTGGCCGTGGTGGTCGTCGAGGATCACCGATTTCGCCACGCGCTCAGCAGGAATGCCCGCCACCCTGGCGGTTTCCAGGCTGCTGGCCGAATGCGGGTGAGAGACTACGTCGAATTCGCAGTGCGCCTCTTCCAGGCTGCGCTGCACGGTTCTTGCCATACGCATGATGCACCTCGGTGTCCGTCGCAGGGCGGGCGGACGATGATTAAACAGGTTGGCGTCTCCTCTAAAGTCTAGGCCTGCTGTCGGTACCCGGTGATAAATCTGCCCACTGGAAACTCGCAAAAATTGATCAAGAATCACCCAGCCAAAGGCTCAACTAGACTATAAGCAGGGCCACCGTGTGGCTCGCGGACGGATGACTCTCCTGGAGGGTCAAGTGAACACTCGCTGGTGGTATGTGGTTGCACTGTTGTTGGGTTTGAGCGGATCGGCTTTCGCGACAGACACGGTTGTGGTGGTCGTCCCCAACCCGCTCGGCGTCTGGCTGATGATGGTGGGTATCGCGCTGCTCGTGGCGGAGGTGGTGCTGCCCAATTACGGTGTGGTCGGGCTGGGCGGCATCACGATGTTCGTGATCGGCGCGGTGATGGTGAGCAATGCCGATGTCCCTGCGCCACTGATCATCGGTCTTGGACTGATCAGCGCCCTGCTGTTGATCGCCCTGCTGTTCCACGCGCTGAAAACCCGACCGCGCCACATTGTCAGTGGCGATGCCGGGCTGCTGGGCAGCGTCACGCAGGTGACCGCGTTGCAGGGTCACAACACGCACAAGGGCTGGGTGCATTTGCAAGGTGAACGCTGGCAAGTGCACTGCAAGACACCCTTGCATTCCGGGCAACGGGTGCGAGTGGTGGCACGCAAGGGAACGCTGCTGGAAGTGGCCGCGGCTGACGCGGCGCCGCAAGGAGAATGATCATGGGTCTGCAACTGGGTTTTGCCGCGCTGCTGGTGCTGATGATTGCACTGGCAGGGTCGACCTTTCGCATCCTGCGCGAATACGAGCGCGGGGTGGTTTTCCAGCTTGGACGCTTCTGGCAGGTCAAGGGCCCTGGGCTGATCCTGTTGATTCCGGTGGTGCAGCAAATGGTTCGGGTCGATCTGCGGACCGTGGTGCTCGACGTACCGCCGCAAGACGTGATAACCCGCGACAACGTCTCGGTGAAGGTCAACGCGGTGCTGTACTTCCGTGTGCTCGACTCGCAGAAAGCGATCATCCAGGTCGAAGACTTCCTCATGGCCACCAGCCAACTGGCGCAAACCACCTTGCGGGCGGTGCTCGGTAAACATGAACTGGACGAGTTGCTGGCCGAGCGCGAACGCTTGAACTTCGACGTCCAGCAAGTGCTGGATGCCCAGACGGATGCCTGGGGGATCAAGGTCGCCAACGTCGAGATCAAGCACGTCGACCTCAACGAATCGATGATCCGCGCGATCGCCAAACAGGCCGAAGCCGAACGTGAACGGCGGGCGAAAGTGATCCACGCCGAAGGTGAGTTGCAGGCCTCGGAAAAACTCATGCAAGCCGCCGAAATGCTCGGTCGCCAGCCCGGCGCCATGCAGTTGCGTTACATGCAGACCCTGAGTTTGATTGCCGGCGACAAGAGTTCGACCATTGTCTTTCCGCTACCGATCGAATTGCTCAAGGGCATGGCGGATTTGTCGTCGAAGAGCTGAGCTGTTGTTTCACCTGTGGCGAGGGAGCTTGCTCCCGCCGGCCGGTCCGCGTTCGGGCGAAGCCGTCGTTATTCAGCCGACGAGGTGCGCCTGACAAAATACCGTTGCCAGTTTAGGGCCGCTCCGCGGCCCAGCGGGAGCAAGCTCCCTCGCCACAAGAAGCGGTTCGCCATTGCTCCAATGCTTCGTAAGGCCCGTGTGCCCAACGCTCAACGCGTTCTCTGAGCAGCGCCGAGGCTTCTTGTTGTTTGCCCTCGCTGTCGGCCACAAAACGTTCGGCCGGTTGTTTGGCGTGCTGACTCACGGCGCTGAACACTTGGGTTCGCTGCTCGGCATCCAGCGCAAAAAAACTGGCCAAACGCCCCTCCATGGCGCCCGGCAACTCACGATAATTAACCGCCAGCCCGGCAAACTCGTGGCAATGTTCAACGCCCAGTTGCAGCAGTTTGCCCAAGCGCCGAGCGATGAAGTCTTCCCGCCCCTCGAACGCAACCCCATCATCCAATGCACTGGTGCCGATCAGCCCCGGCACCATGTGCAGGCCCGGACGACGTAGGTGTGAAACGGCGATTTCCAGCGGATCGCGGTAGACAAACAGCCAGGGCGTTTCAGGAAAGCACTCGCGCAACCGCTTCAACTCACCGATGTTCCAGGCGTCCAGCTTGATCACCAAACGTTGTTCCACACCTCGGCGCGGCTGGCCATAGGCCGAGAGCAAACCGCAAATCGCCGCGTTGCGCTCAATCGGCGGCAGCGCACTGCGCAGCAAGGCATCCAGCGGTGGTGGTTCGGAAATGATGATGTGATTATCGAGCTGCGCCAGCATCTGGCTGATCAGTGTTGAGCCACAGCGCGAGGCGTGAAAAATGAACGCACTCGGCGCCAGTCCTGGGCTGATCGCCTGCCAATCACTCAGCACGCCCAGCGGCGTTTGACGGCGGAAGGCCTGGTTGAATGGCAGGCGCAGCGCCTCCTCCACCGCATCGCGAAAAAATGGCTGTCGCAACGGCTGATCACCAAACCAGCACCAATCGACCCGCCACTCCCCGCCCTGTTCCCAGACGCGGATCGGTAACCAGCCGTCAAGGTTCAGGCGCTCCATTGTTCGTTCCATTGGCGACGGCCATTGCGCATCGCCGCACGTAGCTCTTCACGGGAGAACGCCAGGCCATGTTCGGCAGCCAGCGTCAGGGTGGTGGAGATAAAGGCTTCGTTGTCGGTCACGCCCTGCAAGGTCTTGCAGAGCTGTGGATCGTTTTCCAGCAGCCGTCGAAACTGTACCAGCGCTTGCGCTGCATGACCGACACCAGGCGCCGGCGTGGTTGAAACGCCCTCGATAATCGCCTGTTCCAACCAAGGGTTGGGCCTGCAATCGATCACCAGATGCACCCGCTCGCGGAGGTCGCGATTGTCGACGCTGTGGGGCCGCGACAAGTCGAGAAACCAACATTCGCCGGCCTCCATCGGCATCCGCAAACCGTCGAGCAGAAAGTCGACGTTCGGTGGACTGAGCAACGGAATGTGCAGCCGCAGATCGGCCTCTGCCCCCTCAAGATCATAGTCGCGGTGCTCGTGAATCCGACTGCCGGGCCCCAGCTTCAGCAATCTTGCCGAGACGATGTCCAACGGTAATTCCTGCAATGCACGCTGCCATCGACCATCGAGCAGCCACGGCGCTCGCAACACCGGCGTTCCATGGCCAGGGGATAGCTCCGTCAGCGCATCAGCCGCGCTGATCAGCGCGACTCCGCTCCAGTCGCCACTGAAATAGTGGCTGTTGAAATGGCTATGCCAGTCGCTGTCCTTGATTTGCGCCAATGCCTGCACCAGCAACGGCAGAGGCACCGTCACCGGCAGGCGGGAAAACGCCGGTCGAGTCATCGGTGCGGTAGCACCGCGCATTCGCCGAGCCAGGTCAGTAAGCGATCGAGGCAGGCGTCCACCGACAACACGCCGGTGTCGAGCACCAACGCCGCCGACGCGGGAGGCTCGTAAGGTGCGGAGATACCGGTAAAGCCCGGCAGTTCACCGCTGCGTGCACGAGCGTAATGACCTTTCGGATCACGCTGCTCGCACACGTTGAGCGAAGCACTGCACCAGACTTCGCGGTAGTCCTCACCCAAACGCCGGGCGAAGACTTCTCGCAGATCAACCAACGGCGCAATCATCGCCAAAATAACGATCTGCCCATTCTCCACCAGCAACGCTGCGACCTCGCTGGCGCGGCGGATGTTTTCCTGACGATCCTTGTCGGCAAACCCGAGGTCGCGATTGAGCCCGACCCGCAGTCCATCACCATCGAGCACCAGGCTGTGCACGCCGCGTTCGAACAACGCGGCGTGCAGTGCCTGGGCCAGGGTCGACTTGCCTGCCGCCGGTAAACCGGTCAGCAGGATCGCCGCTGCGCGATGGCCATGGCGGTCTTCGCGTTGCGCCCGGCTGATGCTGGCCGTGGGCGCCAGCAGATTACTTGCTTTGGACATGGGCTGTCGGCACCGTGATGTTGCCGGCGGCCCACGCATCCTCGCGGCTGGCCAGTTCCGTGGCGATCGACTGCACTTGGGTCGACTGCACCTGATCCGGCAGTGGGTCGAGCCCGGCACTGGCGAAGATCTGCCCGTAAGCGTTGCGCAAATCCGCGTACGACAGGTCGCGGCGCAAGTCGGCTTGCAGGGTGTTCAGTTCGCCCTGGATCAGCTCCAGTTCGCCGATGCCCGCGGCCTGATGGCGGTTACGCAACTGGCCAAGAATCTGCCCGTCGATGTTCGACAGCTGCTGGTTGGTCTCGAACTGGCGCAGCGCTTCGCGGTAGTTGGCGTTGGCCACGTAGAGCTGCGCCAGCACCGCGATCGACATCGCCTGGCGGCGTGCCTTGGCCACTTCTTCACCGGCCTTGGCCACGTCGATGGCCGCCGGGGCGGAAATCACGTTGAACAGGTTCCAGGTGATTTTTACCCCGTAGTCGGCCCACTTGTCGTTGACCAGAAACGAGTTGCTGTCGTAATGCCCGCCAGCCGAGAGTTCCAGCCCCGGCAGCAGCCGCAGCATGGCTTTGCGGGTTTCGGCGGTGCTGATGCGCGTCTGATAATCCTGCTCGCGCAGTTCCGGACGGCTGGCCAGGGCCTCTTGCTCAAGGCTCGCCATGTTGACCTTGAGCTCCGGAACCGGATAATCCTCTGGAGTCGCCAACGTCAACTCAGTGCCCATCGGCAGGTTGATCAGGGTCGCCAGTTCGGTTTTCGCCAGCGACAGTGCCCGCCGCTGTTCTTCGAGCTGGCGCGTGGCTTCGATCAGCGAACGCTGATACCCCAAGGCCTGCACCGGGTCGCCGATACGCTGCTCGCTCATGCTCTGGCTGTTGTCGCGCGCGGCATCGACCCGCGCCATCAGGCTGTCGATCTGCTTGAGCAGGCGTTCAGCAGCCACCGCTCGCCAATACGCCGAGCGCACGTCCTGAACGATGGTGTTGATGACCTTGCGCCGACGCTCCTGAACGATCAGCCGTTGATCGCCCTGCTGCTTGGCGTTGATGTAGCTGACGCCGAAGTCGAGGACGTTCCAGACCATGGTCAGGTCGGCGACCCTGCGATCGCGGTCCTGGGAGGTCGAGGGTTCGAGGGATTGGGTGCCGGTGCGCACACTCTGGCTGCTGGAGCCGCTGGTGTTGTTGCGCCCCACGTAACCAGCGTCCAGGGCCATGCGCGGCAGCATGTCGAAGCTGGCGAGGTCGAGTTGGCGCTTGGCCAACGCCTCTTCCATGATTTTCAACCGGCCTTCAAGGTTGTATTTCACTGCGCGGGCCATGGCTTGATGCAGCGTCAGTGGGCCACTAAGAGGCTCCTGATCCTTGTACATGCTCGCCAAATCGCTTTTGGCGCGCTGCTCGCTGACACGGCGTTCAATCGGCTCACTGGTTACCGCACATCCGCTGATTGCCAGCGCCAGCAAGCTGGCGCCGAATAGTTTCTGACTTTTCTTCATCCTTGGACCGCCCCTGGGTACCGCACAATTTTAGGTTTTTAATCAGGCCTGCATTTCGCTGATGCCGACCTGTTGCAACGCTGCAGCCAATGCCTGGATTTGCTGCTTCTCGGTGTTTTCAAGTTGTTGAAGTTGCTCGCCCAAGGTCAGTGCGCCATAGACACCGTGCAGGCCTTGAGCAGCATTGCCGCCGTGCTGGATCGATCTGTCACCGAACGCATTGAACGAACTGTCGCCACTGCTTGATTCATGACTGAACAGACTCGACAGCGTGCTGCTGCCAAACACCCCGCCATCCCCCCCGCCAAAACCCAGGAAGCCGTGAGCGGAACCCTTCCCGCCGTCGTCGCTGCTAGTGAATACCTGAGCGATAAAGCTTGGGCTCAGTGCGCCGCGGTTGATGAAAATATCCCCCAGTGGGCGGATGCCATCGCCCAATACCCGCTGTTCGAACAACGGTGCAAAGGTCAGAGGTGAGCCGAGATTACCGGTCGGCGGCGTGAAGACAATCGGCTGCAACGGCACGTTCGGAGGATTTTGCGGCAGTGCCGGGTCGCTGACCGAGACCACGACGGCCGGCACCGTGTTGATGGTGAAATTGTTGGAGATCGCGACACTAGCGCCCGCGTTCCCGGCGCGGTCGGTCACGTTGCGGGTGTCCAGCCCGATGAAATTGGTCGCATCGTTGATGTTGGCCGCCGGCGTCAGGGTGGCGGTCCAGGTCTTGCCGCCGTTGCTGCTGCTCAGGTTCGTGAGGGTGCCATTGGCCACGCTGATGTCGGACAAATCGAAGTGCTTCACCGCCTCGCTGAAGGTGAAGGTCACCTGCGAGGTCTGGCCAACGCCCAGGTTCGGGTTGGCGATGACAATGGTCGCGGTGGGGCGATCACTGTCCAGGGCGTAGTTGTTGGAGATGGCCAGCCCTGTCCCGGCATTGCCTGCAGTGTCGTTGACATTACTGTTGTCGAGCACAATCAGGTTGGTGGGGTCGGTCACGTTCGCCGTCGGCGTGAACGTCGCGGTCCAGGTCTTGCCGCCGTCACTGCTGGCCAGGTTGGACAGCGCGCCGTTGGTCACGCTCAGATCGGACAGGTCAAAACCGGTGACCGCTTCACTGAAGGTGATAGTCACCAGCGAGGTCTGGCCGATGCCCAGCAACGGTTTGGCGACGACGATGGTCCCGGTGGGCCGGTCGACATCGAGTACGTAGTTGTTGGACAGGGTTACGGTACTGCCCGCATTACCGGCGCTGTCCTGCACATTGGCGGTGTCGAGCACGATCTGGTTGGTGGCATCGTTGATATTCGCGGTCGGCGTCAGGGTCGCCGTCCAGGTCTTGCCGCCGTCGCTGCTCAGCAAGTTGGACAGCGTGCCATTGGCCACGCTGAGGTCGGACAGATCGAAACCACTGACCGCCTCACTGAAAGTGATGGTCACCTGTGAGGTCTGGCCAATGCCCAGCAGCGGATTGGCCACCACAATGCTTGCCGTTGGACGTTGCGTGTCGATGGCGTAGTTGTTCGAGTCGGTGGTGCCCACCCCAACGTTGCCAGAGACGTTCTGCACCCCCGTGTTGTCCAGGGTGATCAGGTTGGTGGTGTCGGTGATATTCGCGGCCGGGGTGAAGGTCGCTGTCCAGGTAATACCGCCATCGCTTGAACTGACCGCGCTCAACGTACCGTTGGTGATGGTCAGGTCAGCGTTGGTGAAACCGCTGACCGCCTCGGAGAAGGTGATGGTCACCAGCGAGGTCTCACCAATCTTCAGCGCGTTGTCGGCAACGATGATGGTCGCCGTCGGACGCACGGTGTCGATGGTGAAGTTGGCGGAATCGGTGGTGCCGCTACCGGCGTTACCGGCCAGGTCGGCGATGCCGGTGTTAGCCAGGGTGATCACGTTGGTGGTGTCTTTTATGCCCGCAGTCGGGGTAAAGGTGGCGGTCCAGGTGATGCCGCCATCACTGCTGCTGACTGCGCTCAGCGTGCCGTTGGGAATCGTCAGGTCGGCGTTGGTGAAACCGGTCACCGCCTCGGAGAAGGTGATGGTCACCAACGAGGTTTCACCAGCGGCTAGCGTCGGGTCGGCCAGCACAATGGTCGCGGTCGGGCGCTGGCTGTCGATCGCGTAAGTATTGGAATCGGTGGTCGCGGTACCGGCGTTGCCGGCCAGGTCGGCAATCCCGGTGTTGTCCAGGGTGATCACGTTGCCGCTGTGGGTAACGCCGTTCACCGGCGTCAGGGTGGCGGTCCAGGTGATGCCGCCATCGCTGCTGCTCACCGCACTCAGCGTACCGTTGTCGATCGTCAGGTCGGCGTTGGTAAAACCGGTCACCGCTTCGGAGAAGGTGATGGTCACCAACGAGGTTTGGCCGATCCCCAGCGCGGTATCCGTCACCACGATGGTCGCCGTTGGCCGCACGGTGTCGATGGCGTAGTTGTTGGAATCAGTGGTGCCCGCGCCGACGTTGCCGGAACCGTTCTGCACGCCGGTGTTGTCCAGGGTGATCAGGTTGGTGGCGTCGGTAATGGCGCTGGTCGGGGTGAAGGTCGCCGTCCAGGTGATCCCGCCATCGCTGCTGCTGACCGCGGTCAGCGTGCCGTTGGTAATCGTCAGGTCGGCGTTGGTGAAGCCAGTCACCGCCTCGGAGAAGGTGATGGTCACCAGTGATGTGTCGCCAATCTTCAGCGCGTTGTCAGCAACGATGATGGTCGCCGTTGGACGCACGGTGTCGATGGTGAAGTTGGCGGAATCGGTAGTGCCGCTACCGGCGTTACCGGCCAGGTCAGCCACACCAGTGTTGGCCAGGGTAATCAGGTTGGTGGTGTCTTTTATGCCCGCGGTCGGGGTGAAGGTCGCGGTCCAGGTGATCCCGCCATCACTGCTGCTGACTGCGCTCAGCGTGCCGTTGGGAATCGTCAGGTCGGCGTTGGTGAAACCGGTCACCGCCTCGGAGAAGGTGATGGTCACCAGCGAGGTTTCACCGGCGGCCAGCGTCGGGTCGGCCAGCACAATGGTCGCGGTCGGGCGCTGGCTGTCGATCGCGTAAGTATTGGAATCGGTGGTCGCGGTACCGGCGTTGCCGGCCAGGTCGGCAATCCCGGTGTTGTCCAGGGTGATCACGTTGCCGCTGTGGGTAACGCCGTTCACCGGCGTCAGGGTGGCGGTCCAGGTGATGCCGCCATCGCTGCTGCTCACCGCACTCAGCGTACCGTTGTCGATCGTCAGGTCGGCGTTGGTAAAACCGGTCACCGCTTCACTGAAGGTGATGGTCACCAACGAAGTCTGGCCGATCCCCAGCGCGGTGTCCGTCACCACGATGGTCGCCGTTGGCCGCACGGTGTCGATGGCGTAGTTGTTCGAGTCGGTGGTGCCGCTACCCGCATTACCGGCCAGATCGGCGATCCCGGTGTTGTCCAGACTGATCAGGTTGGTCGCGTCGGTGGTGCTGGCGTTCGGGGTAAAGGTCGCCGTCCAGGTGATACCACCATCGCTGCTGCTCACGGCGGTCAGCGTGCCGTTGGTAATGGTCAGGTCGGCATTGGTGAAGCCAGTCACCGCCTCGCTGAAGGTGATGGTCACCAGTGAGGTGTCGCCAATCTTCAGCGCGTTGTCGGCCACCACGATGGTAGCGGTCGGGCGCGCGGTGTCGATGGCATAGTTGTTCGAATCTGTCGTACCTGTGCCCGCATTACCCGACAGATCGGCGATTCCGGTATTGGCCAGGGTGATCAGGTTGGTCGCGTCAGTGGTGCTGGCGCTCGGCGTAAAGGTCGCGGTCCAGGTGATCCCGCCATCACTGCTGCTGACAGCGGTCAGTGTACCGTTGGTAATCGTCAGGTCGGCGTTGGTGAAACCAGTCACCGCCTCGGAAAAGGTGATGGTCACCAGCGAGGTGTCGCCGATTTTCAACGCGCTGTCCGCGACCACGATGGTCACGGTCGGGCGCACGGTATCGATGGCATAGTTATTCGAATCTGTCGTACCTGTGCCCGCATTTCCCGCCAGATCGGTGATCCCGGTGTTGTCCAGGGTGATCAGGTTGGTCGTATCGGTGATGCTGGCGCTCGGGGTGAACGTCGCCGTCCAGGTGATGCCGCCATCGCTGCTGCTGACGGCGGTCAGCGTACCGTTGGCAATCGTCAGGTCGGCGTTGGTGAAACCGGTCACCGCCTCGCTGAAGGTGATGGTCACCAGCGAGGTATCACCGATTTTCAGGGCGCTGTCCGAGACCACGATAGTCGCCGTCGGCCGCACGGTGTCGATGGCGTAGTTGTTGGAATCGGTGGTGCCCAGGCCTACGTTGCCCACCGCGTTTTGCACGCCGGAATTGTCCAGGGTGATCAGGTTGGTGGCGTCGGTAATGGCGTTGGTCGGGGTAAAAGTCGCCGTCCAGGTGATGCCGCCATCGCTACTGCTGACCGCGCTCAGCGTACCGTTGGCAATCGCCAGGTCGGCGTTGGTGAAGCCGGTCACCGCCTCGCTGAAGGTGATGGTCACCAGCGATGTTTCACCAATTGCCAAAACGTTGTCCGCGACCACAATGGTCGCAGTCGGGTGCGCGGTGTTGATCACGTAATTGCCCGAATCGGTGGTGCCGCTGCCCGCGTTGCCCGCCAGGTCACTGACACCGCTGTTGGTCAGGGTGATCAGGTTGGTGGCATCCGACACCCCGTCAGTCGGGGTGAAGGTCGCGGTCCAGGTGATCCCGCCGTCGCTGCTGCTCACCGCGCTCAAGGTGCCATTGGCGATGCTCAGGTCGGCATTGGTGAAGCCGCTCACTGCTTCGGAGAAGGTGATGGTTACCAGCGATGTTTCGCCGGCCGTGAGGGTAGTGTCAGCCACCACGATGGTTGCGGTCGGGCGCACGGTGTCGATGGCATAGTTGTTCGAATCGGTGGTGCCGCTGCCCGCATTACCGGCCAGATCGGCGATCCCTGTGTTGTCGAGCGTGATCACGTTAGTAGTGTCGGTGATGCTCGCGGTCGGGGTGAAGGTCCCGGTCCAGGTGGTGCCGCCATCACTGCTGCTGACCGCCGTCAGCGTGCCGTTGACAATCGTCAGGTCGGCGTTGGTGAAGCCGGTCACCGCTTCAGAGAACGTGAAGGTGACCAGTGAGGTGTCGCCGATTTTCAGTGCGGTGTCGGTGAACGCAATGGTCGCCGTCGGCCGTACGGTGTCGATGGTGTAATTGTTGGACGTGCTGGTACCAACCCCGGCTGTGCCCATCGACACACTCTGGACCCCGGTGTTATCCAGGGTGATCAGGTTAGTGGTGTCGGTAATGGCGTTGGTCGGGGTGAGCGTCGCCGTCCAGGTCACCCCGCCATCGCTGCTGCTCACCGCGCTCAGCGTGCCGTTGGCAATCGTCAGGTCGGCGTTGGTGAAACCGGTCACCGCCTCAGTGAAGGTAATGGTCACCAGCGAAGTCTGGCCAATGTGCAGGGCGCTGTTCGCCACCACGATGGTAGCGCTCGGTGCCGGTGCATAGGCGGTGTTCACGGTGCCACCGTCGTTGAAGATATTGTTCACGGCTGCCACGCTGGCACCAGTACTACCGCCGCCCAGTGCCGGACCGCCGGAGCCACTGCCGCCGACGTTACCGGACAGCGCCGCGAAGTTGGCGGCGGTCATCAGTACCGTACCTTTGTTCCAGATCGCACCGACGCCTTTACCGGCCGCACCACCGGAGTCGGCGGAACCGCCCAGGCCACCACCGCCGCCACCGCCACCACCGGCGGCGATGTTGCCGGAAATCACCGAGGTGCCAATGACCGTCAGGGTGCCGCTACTGGCGTTGTAAATACCACCGGCAGCCGATGCCCCGGCCCTGCCGGGCTTGTCCCAACCGGAGCCGCCACCGCCACCGCCGATGGAAATCGTGCCGTTGTTCGCCGTACCGCCCGCGCCACCGTTGCTGTAGTTGGCAGCCCCTACGCCGCCCGCGCCACCGCTGCTGCTACCGCCGCGACCGCCCATGTAGTTGGGGTTGTAGCCGCCACCGTTACCGCCCGTGTTGGCACTACCACTCGTACCGCCGTACACACCCGTGCCGAAGCCGGAGGTGCCACCATGACCGCCGCTTTGCCCGCCCAATGCACCGCCACCGCCGCCACCGCCACCGACCGCGCCACCGACGTAAGGTGAGGTAACCCCGCCACCGCCACCGCCGCCCGAAGCGGCGTTGCTGGTCACGGTGACGTTCTTGAGGGTCAGGTTGCCGGCGTTGAAAATACCGCCGCCCATGGACGCCGTGCCGTCCGTACCGGCGGCAGCACCATTGCCGGCCACCAGGCCTTGCTTGATGATCAGCCCGTCGAAGGTCGCAGTGACCCCGGAAGCGACCTGAACCACCCGGGTCTTGTACTGACCGTTGAGGGTCACATCGGCAATGCCGTCGTGGTTCAGGTCACCTTCCAGCGTGACGTTCTTGGTAATGGTCAGTTGCGCGTTCAGATTGACCGTCATGGTGGTGCTGAACGTCACCGTGTCACCCCCCACGGCATCGCTCAGCGCCTGACGCAATGAGCCAACCCCACTGTCACCGTTGTTGGTGACCGTCAGGGTCGCCAGGCTGTACTGATACGCGGCCATGGACTGGGCCGACAACACGTTATGGCTCTCGATGGTGCCGGTGGCGATTTCCAGATCCCAGTCACTGCCCATGCCGGTACGGTTGTTCGACGCGGCGATATCGCGCCCGGTCAGTTGCGCCAGCGAGTCGACAAAGCTGATGCCCTTGTCACCCGCGGCGGTGTTGCAGGCGTAGATCAGAATGTCGCCGCCGACGTTCATGTCCTTGCCGATCTCGGCCAGCACCGCGCTGCGAGCCGCCACGTTATCGGCCGACAGGTAAGTGTCGCCCAGCCACAAGTCACCACTGTTGCCGTGGGCGATGATTTCTACGGTACTCACGCCGTGGTGGGTATCCAGATAATCGGCGATCTGTTGCAAGCCGTCCTTGGTCGGGTCGAGCTGGACCACCTGGGTGCCAGGTGCCACGCCTTTGAGCAGGCTATCGGCGTCCTTGATGCGCGAGTCGACGAACACCACGCTCTGGCCGGGGACGGCGGTGGGTGTCGCGGCAGGCGCGGGTGTAGCCGCTGACGTGTTGTCCGTCTGGCCGTGGGTGTCCTTGCTGGCCACCGGGTGGTCGGCAACCGGAGCCTTGGCAGCGTCCGCCGTGGCGTGGGTGTCGGCTTGGGCGGCAGTATCGGCAACCGTGGCCGCCACTGCGCCGTCGAACAGCATTCGCGGTTCCAGGGACATGATCATTGGCGATGCCAGGACGCGCGCGCCCTCCGTGATCTGCGACTTGCCTTTGCTCCACCACATGCTGCTCACCCGGACTCGAACTTTTATGACTGCGCGAATAAAAAACGCCGCGATCAACTGATCGCGGCGTCGGCTTTCATACGAATGACATTGGCAGCGCTGGCTGAACCATCGTGCCAAAAGGACAACTCTGCGTATTTGTCGAACAGATCCGGCGGCAGGATCGTGCGCCGAGGCTCCAGTGCGACCGAGCGTTTGACCTTGTGCAGCCCCGATACCCCGAGCGCCTGGTCGAATTCCGGCGCGTCATAGGCGAGGTTGTTGAAATCGTGCTCGAACCAGGGTTCACCGATGAAGTCGTAGATCAACCGCATGACCCGGTCAGGGGCCTGGCTCAACAGGTCGTAATCGACGATCAACAGCGAGTCGGCGTTTTCGCCGTAATAGGCCTCTTTCAGCGCAGTCCAGGCAAAGCCCACCAGACGATTGCGCTGGGCCAGGGTTTCACAACGGCTGTAAACGGTATTGCGCTCGATTTCGTCATTGAACAGCTTGGTGTTCTCGAACGGATTGGCGCGGTACAGACGTTCGAGGCTGTCCATCACCCAGGCGACATTGCGCACGCAGGCAATGGTTTTGGCCTTGGGAAACAGTTCCCGTAGCGCAGGCTGACGCGAGCACCATTGGCGATTGGTATCGAAGATAACGGGGGTATCTGCCTGATCGGCATAGAAGGAGTCGAACAGACCGCGCAATAGACGACGGCGCAGCGGGGTATCGATCACCGCGCCAAATTCGCTGCCGGCGCTGCATTGCTCCAGGACACTGGTGAACAGCGATCCGACGGGGCTGGTCATACCGGCATGAAAACGCGGGTTCTGCAAAAGAATTGCAGAAAGCAGGGTCGAGCCTGAGCGCGGCAAGCCGGAGATAAAGTGGAACCGCTGCATCCCTTCACCGTAGTCGGAAGTCCATTTGTAGAACAAAGCGTAGCCTACGATTTTGGATCCGACTAGTGGGCTTTTGATATCAAATCGGAGCAATAACCTTGCAGAAGGTATGGTTGTAACAAAAGCGGACAGAGTGAAACGTTTAAGCTGGTAACTGCCTTGCAAATGCCGCCGTGCCGGCGATGACCGTGGGTATCACCACGTCCGTAGCAGCTGTCGAGCCTGCGAGGCTGCGTTCGGCTCGGTCCGCGCTCGGGCGAAGCGGTCGTCAATCAGGCAATGCGTTCCTTCAAGCAAACCGCGTATGCAGGATTTGCGAGGACTACGTCCTCGAACGCAGCCTCGCAGGCTCAGCAGCTGCTACGGGCGTGGGCGCAAGCACCGGAACCTGGCGCCGGACAACAGGTACCCGATCCAGCCGATCGGGTACGGTCTTCAGCTATAAGCGTGCTCCAACCCGTTATTTTTTAGGGCTGTTGATGACAAACAACCGTGCCCGCGCATTGCCGGCGACTTTTTCGCTGATCTTCTGCCAATCGGCGGGCAATGGTGCGAACTCGTCGGGTTGGTCAGCGGTACTGAACAACCACACTCGGTGCGCTCCGGGCGGCAGGTCGGTGAGCCGATCGAGGTAGATCTTGTCGGCGGCTTCCTCTACCAGCGTACCGAAACCGTAGGCATTCGGACGACTGGACGTGCCATTGGCCAAGGGCGGAGTAAAGAGTCGTGGCTGAACGTCGGTGCGATCGTAATAGACGTACGGCATGTACCAGAGCAGATCGCTAATGACGACCTGGTCACCGGGCTCGTAATGCTGGTTGATGAACTCCACCGTCACATTGAGCTGGTCATTTGGATCGACCGTCGCGTTGTTTTTCAGGCCCACCCCTTCAATGCCGATAAACAGCATGAGAAATGCCAGGGCCAGCACCCGAGCCCCTTTTTTCAGGCCATCGATGCTCAGGGCCATGATCAGCGGCAACCCCAGCGCGTAGGCCGTCACGTAGCGTTCGATAAACACCGGCGAAATGAATGACACCAGGAAAACCAGCACCAGCGGCACTACCGCGTAAATCGCCAGCAAGGCACTCCAGCGGTAGGCGCTACGATCACGCAGCACCGTCGACACTATCACTCCCAGCAACAGCACCGGCAGCGCGAAAAACACCGACCTGGGCAGGAAGTCATCATCGCTCTGGATCATGAAGGTCCAGACCATGGACGGCAGGGAGCTGACGGTGACCGGATCTTCCCAGCCCACATCGCCGCTGGCCTTGAGTTCCGGCATGTGCTGAACCAGGCTCAGCAACTCCGGGAACCACGGCAGAAACAGCAGCACGATCGCCGCGTTGGTCAGCCACCAGCCCGGGCGGTTGATGTGCCGCAACCGCTCGCCTGGCTGCACCCGCAGCACCAGCAGGTACAACCAATGGGCAATCACGCACAGGGCCGTGAAGTAGTGGGTGTAAAACCCGGCGGCCATCAGCACTGCATAGATCACCAGATACCGTGCACGCTGGGGCTGTTTGACCCAATACACCAGTGCAATCGTCGCGCCGAGCAGCAACACGCCCAGCAGCGAATACATCCGCACTTCCTGGCTGTAACGCACCGCCGAGGGGAATAGCGCCAGCAACAACCCGGCCAGCAACGCCACCCGCGGGTTGGCGATCAACCGTACCAGCCAGACACCCATTGCGACCGTGGCGATCCCCGGCAGCGCGCTGAGGCCGCGAATCGAGAGCATGCTGTCGCCAAACAGTTCGATCCAGCCGTGCAGCACCATGAAGTAGAGCGGTGGATGCACATCACGGGCCGCGTGAAACCAGATCCCGGCCAGATCGTACTGGCTCATCAGCAGGCTGGATCCTTCATCGCCCCAAATCGCTGCGGCTGTCAGGTCGTAAAACCGCACGAACGTCGCCAACAGCAAAATTGGCCAGATCCCGTAATCGGTCAGCCATTGAAACAGACGCGCCGAGGCCGCCAGCCGAGTGCGCGCAGCACACGCATCAGGCTTGCCGGCAAGCTCTGTTTCTCTTCGGTATTCCATCTGTCCCCCTGGGTGATTGATAAGGCCCTATAAGGCTTGGACCTCGAATTGGGTGTGGATGCTGCCCCATTCCCTGCACGCACGCAATGTAGCGGCATTCGTCTTTGCGGCTACGCTGATCGGTGGTCGGCGGACACGCCGGCCTCCTCCAAAAAACACAGGGATAACAACCATGGAAGTGTTTACCGGAACCATCCAGACCTTCGCTTTCAACTATCCACCCAGCGGCTGGGCGTTGTGCAACGGGCAGACCATGCAAGTCGGCCAGTTCCAGGCGCTGTTTGCCTTGCTCGGCACCAATTACGGCGGCAACGGCACGACAAACTTCATGCTGCCGGACCTGCGCGGACGCCTGCCCCTGTGTCAGGGCTTGGGCCTGAACCTCACTCCACGGGTGATCGGCACCGCCTCCGGCGCTGAAAAAACCGCCGCCACGGTGAGCAACCTGCCCATTCACACTCCCACGGCGACCGCCGTCGGCACCCCTAACCTGACGGCCACCACCACCGTCAACCTGGCCAGTGTCGCTGCCACCCCCGCGAGCACGCCATCAAGTACCAATGCCTTTATCGGCGCCTCCAGCGGCGGCCCGGGCACGGCCAATATTTACTCCACCGCACAAGGCACTGCGCCCGTGCCGCTGCAAGGCGTCAGTACCTCCGTTGGCGGCACCGTCAACGTCGCCGTCTCCGTAGCGCCCATCGGCGGTGGCGTGCCCATGGACACGATGAACCCGTTCCTGGTGCTGAATTTCAGTATGTGCCTCAACGGTCTTTTCCCGTCTCGCAACTGAACATGCCGCCGGGGCCCAAGGCCCCGGCTCTTTACTTTTCTGGAGCCAGGCCATGCAACAACAGGTCAACAGCGATCATTTTCGACAGCTATTGGATACACCCACCAGGCTGTACCTGGAGGATGGCAGCGAACTGTCCGTGATCATCGAATTGGTAGAGGACGCTCCAAAGGCACGCTTGTCAGAGGGCAGCCGAATGCCTTTTGGCGTGACCTTGAGCAGCCCGGACCTCACTTCGTTCGTCGATGGACTCTGTGCGATCGACTTGCCTGAGCTGGGCCGTATCGAAGGTATATTCGTATCGCGCACCCTGGCCCTGGGGCGTGATGCAAGCCGGGCGTATTTCTACATCACCTTCAACTGACCAGAATCTGCGGCTGGCCGGGATACCAGACCAAGCGCTCAGCCGCGACACTTTGCTCCTCGACCTGAAACCCCAGCGCCAGATAATGCTGGCGCGCATGGGGGTTGCTCGCCCAGACCACCGTGCTCACCGGGCAGCGCACCTGTTCGGCGGCTTTTTGCACGCCTTGCAGCACCGTACGGCCATAGCCCTTGCCGCGGGCCGCCGGAATGAACGCCAGGTACAAAACGCGAATTTCGTTGCTGCCAAACTCGGCGCTCAAGGCGCCAATCGGGGTCTCGAGCTTCTCGACCACATAGTGCATCGCGTTGGGGAAGCGCTCCCCGGTGCCCTGCTCCTGCACCCGAAACTGCTGGGCGATGACTTCCTCGACCAGCTCGCGTTCGCCGTCGATCCATTGCAGATCGGGGCGCGCCGCGTGATAGAGGCTTTCCAGAAACGGTCCGTCGGTCGCCCGTGACGGGCGCACTACCAGACCGTCCGCGGCATTGGCATTGTTGTTCAGCATCGTGTGCTCCTTGCGCTAAAAACCACTCTCCCTCACGCCCAACGCCGCCAACCGGCGCCAGGCCGTCCCCAGCAACGACTCACTGCCGCCCTGCAACACCACCAGCCCCCGCAATGGCTGCACCGGGGTGGCAATGCTGTCGAGGACTTTGAGCCGCACTGCGTATTGCGCTTGCACAGGCTCGGCGCGCTGGCTCTGATCGCGGCGCACGGCAATCGGCCCGTGGTGGTCGGAGGTCAGCGCTTCCTGATCGACAACCGCCGCGCCGTTGGTGTCGACTTCCGTCAACTCGACCGCCACCGCCGGGTGCATCGGGTCCTCGGCGATGAACCGCCCCGTCGCACCGGGTGCAACCCGCCACAGCTCGGCTTCGGCCAGATAACCGCGCAGTCGCGCGCCCTCTTCGACAACCCGGGCCAGCGTCTCCTTGGGCGACAACCAGCGGCCAACGGCCAGTTGCGGCAGCAAATCACGCACCTGACCGGCCTGGGGCGCCCGCAGCAGCAAGCGCTCGCGTTGCGCCGCCAAACCGCGATATTCGGCCACTGCCTCCGCCAGCCGCTGCTCGACGATGCCGGCATCGGCGGCGGTTTCGCTGCGTCCGGCCTGACGGCGCATCTGCAATTGCTGGATCTCGATTTCCCGGCGCGCGATGGCCTGACGTGAATCCAGGTCCGGCGACTCCAGCTCAATCAACACATCGCCCTGGGCGACGATTTGCCCGTCGCGGACATTCAACTGCTTGACCCGTGCCGCCACCGGCGCATGCAAGGCACTGACCCGGCCAGCCTCGAGCATGCTCGGCAATTCCACCGCGCTGCGCCACGGCAACACCAGCACGGCAATCACCGCCAGCAACCCCAGACCACTGAGCAGCGCCCGCGGTGCATGGGCCTGTTCGCGGCGGCTCCACCATTCGCGCCACTCGCGCACAATCGGCAGGAAGATGAACCACACCAGCTCGACCATCATCAGGAAGATCCCCAACAATTTGAAGAACAGGTGATACACCGCCAGCGCAATCCCGAAAAACAGCACCGCGCGCCACAGCCACGAGCCGTACCCCCACCACAACAAACGCCGCTGCATCGACGGCGACCAAGGCTCCGGGGCCGGCGCGCCGTAACCGAACAGCGCCTCGCGCAATCGCCAACGACACAAGGCAAATGCCCGGCCCTGAAGGTTGTCCACCTCCCAGAAGTCGCTGAGCAGAAAATAACCATCGAAACGCATGAACGGGTTCAGATTGACCGCAAGCGTAGTGAGCCAGGTCGCGCTGGCGAGCATGAACGCCGCCGTCCGCGCCGGCCCGTCCGGCAACAGCGACCAGGCGAGCAAGGCGATACACGCCAGCAGCAACTCGGCGAGCACCCCGCCCGCGCCGATCAGCAACCGCGCGCGCCGATCATTGACCCGCCAGGCGTCACTGACGTCGGTGTAAAACATCGGCAGCAGCACCATGAACGCCACGCCCATGCTCTGCACCCGACAACCGGCGCGTTTGGCCATGAAGGCGTGGCCGAACTCGTGACAGAGCTTGGCGAAGAACAACGCCACCCCGAACGCCAGCGCACCGCCAAGACTGAACAAGTGTGGGAAGGTCGCGATAAAGCGCTGCCAGTCTCGCGACACCAGAAATACCCCCAGACCCAGGGTCAGCGGTAAACCATAACGCAGCGCTCCAGGACCAAAACGCGCGAGCCACGGCCACGCACGATTGAGGAAAGCGTCGGGGCGCCACAGTGGAATCCGGAAGAACAGGTATTGGTGCAGCAAGATCTGCCACACACTCTGACGTTGCGCCGCGGCCTTGAGGCCATAACTGTCGCGCTGTTGCGGGTCGAGGGCGGAAATCAGGTCGTGGGCGCGCAAAAAGCTCAGCAACTGCTCAAGCTCCGTGACGTCCAGCGGCAAGCCCGGTTCGCGATTGGCGGCGCGCAGCACTTGCTCGGGATCGCCCAACGACCAATGACGCAGCAAGCGCATGGCCGCGGCACCGAGCTTGAAGTAGCGCCCGCGCAGCGGGTCGGCCAAGGTCCAGCGCGGCGATCCGTCCAGCGCCGGGGCGGCCATCTGCAACTGTAAATCGGCGCGTAGGCTGGGCAATGTCATCTAGAGACCTACGCTTTGGCGCAAGCCGGCCAGCGGCTTGCGCAACAGGTACAGCGCCAGCGGCGCGCGATCGCCGAAGATTTTCGCCGTACCGCGCAAGCCGATACGCGGCGGCGCGGCCTCGAAACTGGCGTCGAGCCGGTACGCCAACTGGCCACCGGCCGTCGGTTGCGCTTCATAGGCCGAACGTTCAAGTCTGGCCAAATGCCGTTGCAACGGATCGCTGTCGAGAAACAGCGCCACCTGCGCGCCCGACTCCAGTGCAATCGCATCGCCGACCGCCAGTTCGATGCGCAATTCCGCCTGGCTCGGGTCGGCGATTTCCATCAGCCGCTCGCCGGTCTGCACCGGTTTGCCGGTCCAGCGTTCGGCGTCGGCGAACACTGCAATGCCGTCGCGCTCGGCACGCACTTCGCTTCGCTTGAGCAGTTCATGGGCGTAATCGCGTTCGGCACGCTTCTGCTCGACCCGTGCGGCCAGCAAATCAATTTTCGAACTCGACTCGGCGTCGGCAAAGGCGCGCTGGGCGTTGGCCTTGAGCTCGGCTTCCGCCACGCCCAAGGCTCGGTCGGCGACATCGGCCTGGGCTTTGAGCGTGGTGCCTTCAAAGCGCAGCAACAGGTCACCGGTTTTCACATTCTGGTTGGGTTTGACCAGGAACTCGGCGATCACCCCGTCCAACGGTGCCGCCACCACCCGACCGCCAAGTGGCACGACTTCGGCCGGCGCCAGCACCGACTGGCGTACCGGAATCAACAAGCCCAGCATCAGCACCGCTGCCAAGGCGACCTGGCGCTTGCGGGTCCAGCGCAAGCGCCACGGTTGACGCGGTTGCAGCGCCAGCCAGGCGTGACTGTAGGTGTCGCCCAGTTGCGACAGCAGCACTTGCTCGGAAGGATTCCATGGCACATCGCGAGCCAGCCACAAACCGCCGAATACCTGACCCTGGCGATCAATCAGCGGCAGCCAGAACACCTGGGCGGCAGAAAGACTTTGCCAGTCGGCCTGAATCGGGCCGCTTAACGCAAAGGCCGGTATAACCCGCGCCTGTTTCACCAGCTCGAGCTTGAACAGCTGCGCCACCGCTTGCTCGACGAACGCTACAAACGGCGCATTCGGCTCCACGGCACTGACACCGGTGATCGCCCGCACCTTGCCGGCGATCAACAGCGCCGCGTGACGAAAACCGAACAAGGATTGACCGTCGTTGGCCAGGCTGTAGGCCAGTTGGTCGGTAGTGCGCGCGGCGCGGGTCTGGCGCTCCAGCTCCAGAAAGCGCGCGAAGACCTGCTCGGCGCCACCCGTGACGGGCGCGTTCATTTGAGCTCCGCGAAGCGCGCCGTGCCGCTCATCCCGGCCAGCAAGCCGCTGGCGTTGGGCACCGTTGCGACCAGCAGCAAGGTCTGGCTGCCTTCGTCGATTCGCGCACCAAGGCGTTTGACCGTGGCGTCGATGGGCTGGCCGGTTTCATCGGGAATGAAGCTGAAGGTCTGTCCGGGCTTGAGTTTGCCCATCCAGCGCGAGGGCACCAGCAGGTGGATTTCCAGGCTACGGTTGTCGACGATGTCCAACAGCGGCGCACCGGCGGCGACGCTTTCATAACGCTGAACCTTGCGTTCGACGACCTGGCCGTCAAACGGCGCGACGACGCTGCAGCGTTTGACCTGAACCTGATAAACCTGAGATTGCGCCTGGGTTTCGCTGAGTTTGGCTTCGGCTCGCGCCACTTCGAAACGCCCGACCGAGTTCAACGAAGCGAGTTGTCTGTTGTGGGCCAACTCTTCGCCGGCACCACGGCTGGCGGCCTGCGCGGCGTTGAGCTGCGCCTGAAAAGCCGAGCAATCGAAACGCGCCAGGGTGTCGCCCTTCTTGAAGGACTCGCCTTCACTGAACGGCAACTCGACAATTCTGCCGGGCAGTTCACTGGCAAGTACCGCTTGATCGCGAGCGCGCAACACACCGCGGGCTTCGCTGCTGGTTGTGGCATGACTGCCTGCAGTGCTGCTTTCCAGCAGCGGATCGTCTGGCACGGGCGTTTGCGCCTGTGCTACGCCTGCCAGCCCGATCAAACCTAACGCCAAACCACGAAAACGCTGCATAGCCGTGTCTCCCTGACAGATGGTCGGAGTCTACGACAGCTTCAACAAGCGTCAAGCAATTAGCCATCACTGCCCGAAATTGCGGCTCGGCGTTGCTAAATCGAGATCAGCGCGCGGTATGATCGCGGCCTCGATTTCAGCGTTTGCGGATTAAGGACAATTCATGCGTATCGGTCTTCTGTCGCCCCTCGCTCTGGCACTTGCCACAACCTGCTCACTCCCGGCCCACGCCAGCTACGATCAGGACGCCTGCACGCCTGAACTGTCGCTCGGCGGTGACGGGCGCTGCAACAATGTGGTTTTCCTCAACCCTGGCAACGACAGCCGCGCCAATTTGCGCTTGTTGCTCTCCGATCAGGGCGCGCTAGCGCTGAACCCGGCACCATTGAGTGATTTTGACCGCGAGGCCGGCTACGGCCCGGTGCCGTTCGAGCTTGCACGTCTCGACTCACCGTCTGCGCCTACACCGATACCACCCCCTGAATCGGCCCCGGTTTCAGTGCTCGATGAGCCCCTGCGCCAACTCGGCATCAGCCACGAAGCCTCGACCATTGCCGGCAATCAGTTCATCGAAGGCGAAGGCAGCCGCTGCCGCAGCAACAGTGAAGAGAGCGCCGCCGCGTTCCTCACGCAACTGCTGAAAACCACTCAGCTGCCCACCGAAGAGCGCCAACGCCTGGCGCAAAGTCGCCTCCAGATGCTTGCCGCGTGCAGTTGGGAAACCGATCAACTGAACAGCCTGCTGCCCGCATCAATCACCTCGGAACCGGGTAAAGCCTTCCTCACGTACCTGCGCGGCGCAGCACAGTTCTATGGCGGCCAGTTCGCCGAGGCCACACAAACCTTCGCCAGCCTGAACAACAGCGAACAACCTTGGCTCAAGGAAACCGCGCTGTACATGGCCGCGCGCGTTGCGCTCAACGCGGCCCAGCAAAACGCTTTCGACGAGATGGGCCTGCCGACGCTCGAGCATGTGGATAACGCGAACCTGCAACTGTCCGAAAGCGGTTTCGAGACCTATCTGAAAACTTATCCACAGGGCGAGTACAGCGCGTCGGCCAAAGGCCTGATCCGCCGCGTGCACTGGCTGGCCGGCGAAGATCAGAAACTCGCCGATGACTACGCCTGGCAACTCACCCAGGCCACTGACGCCCAGCGCAACAAAACCCTGCCGGAACTGGTGGAAGAGGTCGACAGCAAACTGCTGACCCAGCCGGACAACGGTATTCAGGCGCCGCTCCTACTGGCGGTCAAAGACTTGCTGAGCATCGGCACCTACCAGACGCCTTTCAACCTCAAGACGCTGCAAGCGCAGAAAGCCTCGTTTGCCCAGCAACCAGCACTCTACGACTACCTACAAGCTGCGGTGTTGGTGTACCTCGAGAAAAATCCCGAGCAGGCACTGAACGTCCTCCCGGGCAGCGTCCCGGACAAGCTCGACTACCTGGCCTTCAGCCAACAGATGCTGCGCGGCATCGCCCTGCATGAGCAGCACAAATGGCCGGAAGCCGAAACGCTGTGGCTGGAGTTGCTGGGCAAGGTCAAACAGCCGTTGCAGCGCGAGCAGGTCGAACTGGCGCTGGCCTTCAATTACGAACTCAGCCAGCGGCTGGGCAAAGTGTTCGCCGCCGACTCACCGATCAAGACACCTGCCGTGCGTTATCGCCTGCAACGGCTGGTGGCCGACGCCCCACTGCTGCGTCAGCAATTCAGCCAGGGCGCAGACACCACCGAGCGCAACAGCGCGCTGTTCGTGCTGCTCTACAAAGAGTTGCTGCGCAGTCAGTACGCCGAGTTTGCCGAAGACTTCAAACAACTGCCGGCCGAGCCGTCGACGGACAAACTCGGTGTGAGCATTGGCTATTTCTACAGCACCGGCCAACCGCTGACGATGTTCCGCTGGCAGGGCGACAAGGCTGAATCGGGTTACCACTGCCCGAGCATCGCCGAGATTGCCGCGACCCTTCAGGCGGACGGCAAGAACCCCAAAGGCCTGAACTGCCTGGGTGAGTTCATCCTGCGCAATGGCCTCGACAGTACACCGCTGGAAGCCAAACCCAGCAAGTCCGAACTCGGCGCGACAGGGTCGGCGTTCAAAGGCGAAATCTATTCCCGGCACGAAGGTTATCGCCAGGTCATCGACAATGCCAAAGCGCCGAAGGAAGACCGCGCCTACGCTCTGTTCCGCGCCATCAACTGCTATGCGCCTTCGGGCAATAACAGCTGCGGTGGCAAAGACGTCGAGCCGGCTGTGCGCAAGGCCTGGTTCCGCCAGCTGAAAAGCGGCTTTGCCGATACTCAATGGGGCAAGTCGCTGCAGTATTACTGGTAAGCCATGAGAGATTTTCTGCAAGGCCTGGCGCTGCTCGCACTGCTGGTCAGCGCCCCGGCCTTTGCGGCCGTCGACGCCCGCGAGTACGACGCCTTTTGGCTGTGGAGCGGGGTCAGCACGCAACCGGTGCTGGCCCAGGCGAAAACCCTGTACGTCCTGCAAGGGCAGATCAGCGAATCACGCCGCACGCCACAGCGCGGCGTGCGCTTCATCGCCCAAGGCATCGCCATCCCGCGCCTGACCCAGGGCGAAGTCTGGGTCACCTACCGCGCCCACACCCTGCGTTGGCCGGAACCGGTCTATCAGCAATTGCTGGGGCAGGTGCAGCGCTGGCAACAGGCGGGTAATCCGGTGGTCGGCATCCAGATCGACTTCGACGCCCGCACCCGCTACCTCGACGAATACGTCAGCTTCCTCAAAGACCTGCGCCAACGCCTGCCCGCCCAGTATCGCCTGAGCATCACCGGCCTGATGGACTGGAGCAGCCACGCCGATCCGCAGGTGATCGGCCAGCTCAAAGGCGTGGTCGACGAAGTGGTGGTGCAAACCTACCAGGGCCGCCACAGCATCCCCAACTACGCCGCCTACCTGCCGAGGCTGAACAGGCTCGGCCTGCCGTTCAAGGTCGGGCTGATTCAAGGCGGCGAATGGGAGGCGCCGGGGTATTTGAAGGACAGCGAGTGGTTTCGCGGGTATGTGGTGTTTTTGCAGAATCGGTAGGCAGGCTATCTGACGCGAACGCAACCGTAATATGGGCTCATAAAACCAAGCTCGCCGTGACTTGACGTCAATGGCCTGCCAGGGCAAAAACAACCACCGCGGGTGCTGGAGTGTCGTCCATCCCTGCAAATCTCTTTGTTAGGTAGCAGTTGACGTCAGTGTCAACTCGACTTAGCATCGGCCCCACTACTCAACCCCGTACGCAGTGATTCAGTTCGCTGGCAGTTGGGGTGAAAAAACCGGCCTCGGCCGGTTTTTTCGTTTCCAGGGATTGGAATTGTGCGCACAGCGTTCTTCGTCGACGGTTACAACCTTTTCTATGGCCTGCTGGCGGGTACACCTTACAAGTGGCTGGACTTGTCAAAACTACTGGCCCATATCGCTTACGTAGAAAACCCGGCCAGCACGTTGGCATCCATCGATTATTTCACCTCTTCTGTCAAACCTGAGCTTGCGACCCGCGGCCGAGTATCAAAGGAAGCCCAAGACTCCTATGTCCGAGCGCTGAAAGCCAGTGATGTCCGTGTCCACTATGGCCGACATCAGCTCGAGCCCGCCAAGGCCCCACGCTTCATTGATAAAAAAACCGGAGCGTCGCGTCAGGACAAAGTCGACATCTGGAAGCTCGAAGAGAAAGAAACAGACGTACATATCGCAATCAGCATGTACCGCATTGCAGCCAGACAAGCCCTCATCAGCGAGACAAATCGCATCGAACAACTGATATTGGTCTCTGGTGATACCGACATGACACCGGCCTTGAGAGCCATTCGAGAAGACTTCCCTGAGATGACCGTAGGAATCGTTCTACCTCACAGACCTGAGTTCAAGCGCGCCGCTCCAGGTTCCCTGAAAGAATTCTCACACTGGATGCGACGGGTCATCACCGCGCAGGAGCTAGAGTCTCATCAGTTTCCCTCTCGAGTCCCTACACGCAAAGCACCCGCAATCAAACCCGAGTACTGGTGACGGCACGCTTCAGTCTCATCACTCCCTCACGTTCTGAGCCAACGGATACACCGACTCCTCCCTTCAAGTCTAAACATACAATTGAGCATGCTCGCGAAGGCGTCTGCCATGTCACCACAGAATCGGTAGCCTAACGCTGCATTCCCCAGCGCTTCACTGTCACTCGCTCCAAAGTGTCGAACACCAAGTTCTCCACCAGCAAACCGATAAGGATCACCACCGCCAGCCCGGCGAACACCTTGTCGGTGTACAGCTCGTTGCGGTTCTGGAAGATGTACCAGCCCAGGCCGCCCTTGCCGCTGGTGGCGCCGAACACCAGCTCGGCGGCGATCAGCGTGCGCCAGGCGAAGGCCCAGCCGATTTTCAGCCCGGCGAGGATCGACGGCAACGCGGCGGGAATCAGGATGAACAGCACAAACCGGATGCCCTTCAGGCCATAGTTGCGGCCGGCCATGCGCAAGGTTTCCGAGACCCCGAGAAACCCCGCATAAGTGTTCAGGGCCAAGGCCCAGAGCACCGAATGCACCAGTACGAAAATCAGACTGTTCTGCCCCAACCCGAACCACAGCAGTGCCAACGGCAACAAGGCAATCGCCGGCAATGGGTTGAACATCGAGGTCAGGGTGCTTAGCAGGTCGCGGCCGAACTGGGTCGACACGGCCAGCGTGGTCAAGGCAAATGCCAGGACGATACCGATCAGATACCCCTTGAGCAGCACCACCAGCGAAATCCCGACCTTGCCCAACAATTCTCCGCTGAGCAGTCCGTCGTACAGCGCATAAGCGGTTTGCACGAAGCTCGGCAGTAACAGGTCATTGTTCTGATAGCGGGCGACGGCTTCCCAGAGCACCGCCAGCAGTATCAGGATCAGGCTTTTACGCAACCAGCCCTGCTGCCAGAGGCGCTGGCCAAGGGGCAATTCGCGCTCCAGCGCAACGCTCGACAGGGGTTGCAACTCAACTTCGTATTCTTGACGTACAGGTGATGAATGGCTCATCGGGCACTCCTCCAGCCGCTCAATAAGCGATGCGGATATCGTTGAAGTCCAGTTCTGGATCGCTCTCGGCAGACTGGCCTTCATCGAACAACAGCCGATGAATGCGTCGTGCCGACTGCTGAAACGCCACGCCGCCAAGGCTGTGCAAATCGTATTGATGGCTGTGGATTTCCGCTCGCACCCGACCGGGATGAGGCGACAGCAACAGGATCCGGTTGCCCACCACCAACGCCTCCTCGATGGAGTGGGTGACGAACAACAGGGTGAAACGCACCTCCTCCCAGAGCAGCAATAATTCCTCCTGCATCTTGCGTCGGGTCAGCGCGTCGAGCGCGGCGAACGGTTCATCCATCAGCAGGATTTTCGGCTGCATGGCCAAGGCCCGAGCAATCGCCACCCGCGCCTTCATGCCACCGGACAAGGTATGTGGATAGGCATCGGCAAACGCCGCCAGCCCGACCTTGTCGAGGTAGTGCAACGCCCGCTCTTCAGCCTCGCGACGCTTGAGGGTTTGCGAGGCCAGCAGCGGGAACATTACGTTCTGTTTGACGGTTTTCCACGGAGGCAGTTGATCGAACTCCTGAAACACCACAATCCGGTCAGGCCCCGGCGCACTGACAGCCTGACCTTGCAGGCGGATCTGCCCTTCACAGGGTGCAATGAACCCCGCAACGGCCTTGAGCAAGGTCGACTTGCCGCAGCCGGACGGGCCAAGCAGCACAAAACGATCGGCGGGATCGACCTCGAAGCTCACCTGATGCGTTGCCCGCACCACCCGTTGCGGCGTGCGGTATTCGAGGCTGACGTGATCGACCGCCAGCAACGCCTGGGTGCTGGCGATCGGGTTGCTGGCCGTGTGGCCTTGCAAGAGAGCGTTCATGGCAATCAGCTCCCTTGCAGCGGCTTGGCGTCCTGGAAGAAGTAGTCCTTCCACGAGTCCGGCTTGTTCTTGATCGCGCCGACGCGGTAGAGGAATTCGGCCAACGGATACGTGTTTTTCGGCGTGACGCTGAATTCGAACTGCGGGTTGTCGATGATTTTCAGCAGCGCGGCGCGGTCGATTTTCGCTTTGGTCACCCGCAGGTAAGTGTCCGCCGCCGCGCCCTTGTCCTTCTGGGCGAACTCGGCGGCTTCGGTCAGGGCTTCGACGAAGGCCTTGTAGGTTTTCGGGTTCTCGTTGCGAAATTTTTCGGTGGCGAACAGCACGGTCGGCGAGTTAGGGCCCAGTAGGTCATAGGTGTTGAGCACGACGTGGACGTTAGGGTTTTCCAGCGCCTGATCCTGGAACGGCGGGTTGGAAAAGTGCCCGGTCAATTCAGTGCCGCCAGCGATCAACGCAGCCGTGGCGTCCGGGTGCGGGACGGCAATGGTGTACTTGTCGAGGCGATTGAATTCCTTGTCACCCCACTGCTTGGCCGCCGCGTACTGGAGGAATCGCGACTGTACGGAAACCCCGACCGCCGGCACCGCGATACGGTCCTGCTCGGTGAAATCGGCGATGGTTTTGACCTTCGGATTGTTGCTCACCAGGTAGTACGGGAAGTTACCGAGCGAGGCCACGGCCTTGACGTTCTGCTTGCCGTGGGTGCGGTCCCAGATGGTCAGCAACGGACCAACGCCAGCACCCGCGATGTCGATGGAACCCGAGAGCAACGCGTCGTTGACCGCCGCACCACCGGAGAGCTGGGTCCAGTCGACCTTGATGTCGATGCCCTCTTCCTTGCCGTGCTTCTCGATCAGGTGCTGGTCGCGGACCACGTTGAGCAGCAGGTAAACGATGCCGAACTGCTCGGCGATGCGAATTTCGCCTTCGGCGTGCGCCACAGTCGGTGCGACCAGACTGCCGGCGAGCAGGCTGAAACCCAGACCGATGGCGGCGGCCAGCGGCGCGAATGGAATACGTTTGGACATGGCAGGTATCTCCGAAATGCAGCCGATCAGAAAGGCGCGTCGCCCTGAATGGTGGTGCGGTAGAGCTTGCGGCGCAGATGGCTCGGGCAACCGGCGGCCAGGTGAATCAGCGAGCGGTTATCCCAGAACACCAGGTCGTGGGGCTGCCATTGATGGCGGTAGATGTTTTCCGGCAACACGCTGTGGGCGTAGAGCTCGGCCAGCAGTTGCCGGCTTTCGTCTTCCGGCAAACCAACGATGCGGGTGGTGAAGCCTTCGCTGACGAACAGTGCCTTGCGACCGTTTTCCGGGTGGGTGCGAACCACCGGATGCACCACTTCGTTGACCTGAGCGAGTTGCTCCGGGGTCAGGGTCGGGCGCCAGTTGCCTTCGAATTTGTTCTCGCTGTAACGCGCGGTATAGGAGTGCGCGGCAGAGCGTCCTTCAACCGCCTTGCGCAACGCATCGGGCAGGGTGTCCCAGGCTTTGTGCTGGTCGGCGAACAGCGTGTCGCCGCCTTCGGACGGCAGCTCCTGGGCATGGAGCATCGAGCCCAGGCTCGGCAGTTCTTTATAGGACAGGTCGGAGTGCCAGAACTTGCCGGCGTCACCGAGGCCGATGGCCTGGCCGTTTTCGATGATGTTGGAAACGATGAGGATTTCCGGGTGATGGGCCAGCAGAAATTGCTTGAGCACATGGATCTGCAACACGCCAAAACGACGGCTGAAGGCGATCTGTTGTTCGGGGCTGATGCGCTGGTCGCGGAACACCACGACGTGGTGATCCAGGTGCGCGCGGTGGATCCGTGCGAAGTCCTGATCATTGATGGGCAAGGCGAGGTTCAGGCCGATGATTTCGGCACCGACAGCCCCGCTGAACGGGCGGATCTCGAACGATTGCGGCGCGAGGCTCGCGGCGCTGGGCGAAGCGGACAGTACTGGCATACATCACTCCCACGCAGAGCACGCTCAATGGCGTGCGCGTCGATCAGAAACTCACGGAGGGGCCCGTGTGGGTTCATTTCGTGCGGCACGCCGATTGGTCGGTGGGTACGCAGGGAGTTGACTTTATAGATATAAGAACGAGTATTTAAATACCGTTAATGAATAACGATATGGCTTTTGAAATGCGCCGCTTTTGAGGCACTCATCGCGAGCAGGCTCGCTCCCACAAGGGATCTGCCGCGCTTACAAAATATGTGCCTGGCACAATCCAGTGTGGGAGCGAGCCTGCTCGCGATGGGGCCATCAGCCCCACCGGATACTAACGCTCGTGCAACGCCTCTGCCCGCGCCTTGATGATCGGCTTGAGCAGGTAGCTGAGGATGGTCTTCTTGCCGGTGATGATGTCTACCGAGGCGACCATGCCCGGAATGATCAGCAAGGGCTTCTCATCGGTGCCCAGGTGGCTACGCTCGGTGCGCAGCTTGATCATGTAGTAGGTGGTTTTCTTGTCTTCGTCGGTGATGGTATCGGCGCCGATCTGTTCCAGCTTGGCTTTCAGCCCGCCATAGATGGTGTAGTCATAGGCCGTGAACTTGACGATGGCTTCCTGGCCCGGGTGCAAGAACGCGATGTCTTGCGGACGGATCTTCGCTTCCACCAGCAGGGTGTCGTCCAGCGGGACGATTTCGACCATGTCACTGCCGGGCTGGATCACGCCACCGATGGTGTTGACCAGCAGTTGCTTGACGATACCGCGCACCGGCGAGGTCACCAGCGTCCGGCTGACGCGGTCTTCCAGCGCCTTGCCGGTCGCCTTGGCCTTGTTCAGGTCGGTGCGGGCTTCGTTGAGCTGGGTCAGCGCCTCACTGCGGAACTTGCCACGGGTCTCGTCGATCTTGCGCTGCACTTCCTTGATCGCCGATTCGGCACGGGGGATCGCCAGGGTGGTGGCGTCCAGTTGGCCACGGGTTTCGACTTCGGCGCGCTTGAGTCGCAGCACTTCCACCGGCGACACCGCGCCTTGAGCCACAAGCGGCTCGGACATGTTGATTTCCTGACGTTGCAACGCCAGACCGCTGCGGTACTGCGCCTGCTTGGAGGTGAATTCACGCAGCTCCTGTTGTTTCTGGATTAGTTGCTCCTGCAGGCCACCGACTTCATCGTGCAATTGCTGGCGACGGCTCTCATAGAGTGATTTTTCGCTGGCGGCCTGACCGGGCACAGCTTTCATTGCGTCGTCAGGAAAGCTCAGCGGGCGGTCGTCGACTTCCGCGCTCAAGCGTTCCACGCGCAGCAACATCGACAAACGGTCGGCTTCGGTTTCGCCAACGTTGGACTGAAAGCGTGTGTCATCCAGACGAATCAACGGCGCACCGGCTTCGACGATTTGCCCTTCGCGAACGAAGAGTTCAGCGACGATACCGCCCTCCAGGTTCTGGATTTTCTGAAGTTTGGAGGATGGAATCGCCTTGCCATCGCCTTTGGTGACCTCATCGATCACCGCAAAGTTGGCCCACAGCAGCAGGAACAGAAAGAAGCCGATGATGGCCCAGATGGTCAGGCGGACCACTCGCGGGGCATCTTCGATCAGCGCCTTGTTCACCTCGGGCAAGGGTTGGCCTTGCAGTGATTCGGAGCCTTTGAAGTAACGGCGGATCGAGTCGCGCATTCCGGACTTAAGCAACACTGATCTGCCCCTTCTTCAACGCTTCCATCACCGAGGCTTTTGGACCATCAGCCAGTATTTGCCCGCGATCGATCACCAGCAACCGATCGACCAGCGACAACAACGACGCCCGGTGCGTCACCAGCACCACGGTCTTGTTCTCTACAACGGCTTGCAGGCGTTGTTTCAAGCGTTCTTCGCCGGTGTTATCCATGGCGCTGGTCGGTTCGTCGAGCAGCAGGATCGGCGGATTGAGCAGCAGGGCACGGGCCAGGGCCACGTTCTGACGCTGACCGCCGGAGAGGTTTTGCCCGCGCTCGCCGACTTGCAATTCATAGCCTTGCGGGTGCAGACGGGCGAATTCGTGCACGCCGGCCAGTTCGGCGGATTGCAGTACCAGCTCGTCTTCCATATAGCGGGCGCCGGACACCAGGTTGTCGCGCAACGTACCGGCGAGCAACTGGATGTCCTGCGGCACATAGCCGATGTTGTGGCGCAATTCACTGACGTCGATCTGACGGATATCCACACCATCCACCAGCAACGCGCCATCGTCCGGCTGATACAGGCCGACCAGCAGTTTGGCCAGCGAGCTCTTGCCCGAGCCGCTGCGGCCGATGATGCCGATCTTTTCACCCGGCTTGATGATCAGGTTGATGTTCTTCAGCGCCGGGTTCTGCTGACCTGGGTAGGTGAAGTTCAACTGACGGCACTCGATGCCACCCTGCAGGACTTTGCGGCTCAGCGGGCGCTCTTCGAAGTTGCGCTCTTGCGGCAGTTCCATCATCTGGTCGACCGAGGTCATGGTGACCCGTGCCTGCTGATAACGGGTCAGCAGACCGGACAACGACGCCAGCGGGCTGAGGGCCCGACCACTGAGCATGTAGCAAGCGATCAGGCCGCCCATGCTGAGGTTCCCGGCAATGATCTGGTAAACGCCGAAGACGATCATGATCACCCCGGCCAGTTGCTGGATCAGCAAGGTGATGTTCATCGCCAGGCCGGAGAGCATTTTCACCCGCAGCTCGAGACGGCTGAGGGTGCCGATGGTCTGCTCCCACTGGTACTGACGCTCGCTTTCAGCGTTGTTGACCTTCACCGCATCAAGCCCGGCGAGGGTTTCGATCAGGCTCGACTGACGCTCGGCCCCCAGCGCCATGGTTCGTTCCATGGTCGCCACCAGCGGCTTCTGCAACGCGTAGCCGATCAGCAGGGCAATCGGGAACGCCAACACCGGAATCCACACCAGGTGCCCGCCCAGCAGGGCGATCACCAGGAAAATCAGCAAGGTGAACGGCAGGTCGATCAGGCTGGTCAGGGTCAGCGAGGCGAGGAAGTCACGCAGGCTCTGAAACTCGTGGATGTTCTGGGCAAAGCTGCCGACCCGTGCCGGGCGGTACTTCATGGCCATGCCAACGATCCGCTCGAACAGCGTCGCGGAGATGATCAGGTCGGTTTTTTTTCCGGCCAGGTCCAGGCACAGACTGCGCAGGCTTTTAAGGATCAGGTCGAACAGGTAAGCCCCGGTGATGCCGAGGGCCAGCACCCACAGGGTCGCCTCAGCCTGGTTCGGCACCACGCGGTCATAGACGTTCATCACGAACAGCGGCGCGGCCATGGCGATGATGTTGATCAGGAAACTCGCAGCGATGGCGTCGGCGTACAGCCAGCGCGAGCGCTTGAGGGTGTCGCGGAACCAGGAACGCGCACGCGGGATCAGCGTGCCGTGGTTCACATCGAATTTATGTTGAGGCTGGGCGAAGAATGCTTGCCCGGTGTAATCGTCAGCCAGCAGTTCGCGACTGACGTGAACTTCACCACCATCGCTTTCACTGAGCAGCAGACGCGCCTGGTCATCGCCGAGCCAGCCCAGCAGCACGGCACTGCGACCGTCCTTGAGCAGCAACAGTGCTGGCATGGCAATCGCCGGAATTTGCGCCAGCTTACGTTGCAGCACCCGCCCTTGCAGGCCGGCGCGAGCCGCCGCACGCGGGAGCAACTCGACACTCAGGCGCTGCTTGGGCAATGGCAGACCGGTGGTCAGCATCGCCGCGCTCGCCGGTTTCTGGTGCAGCGTGCAGAGGGCTAGCAGGCCGTCCAGTAACGGATCGTCGTGCAACGCGCGTGGATCATGACGGAGATGAACTCGACTGGCTTCTGATTCCACGCTTGGCACTCTTGGCTAACTAACTAGAAGGATCTGCTCAATTCATACCGGGCAGTTGGACCTTGGTCTTCACATCGTTCGACACGACGGAGGCCATGGGTGCAACTACACCCTGACTTTTGAGCAATTCGCCCATGGTCGCCTTGATTCGATATTGAGTAAATAACTGAATGTTTTTGATATCCGCCAGACGACGGGAAGCGGTAAACAGTTCGTTCTCGCTGTCGAGCAAGTCGAGCAAGGTGCGTTGACCCAAGCTGAACTGTTGCTGATACGCGGTGCGCACGGCACTGCTGCGATCGACATATTGCTGGGCGATCGGCACTTGGGCGTTGGCGTTGTTCAGGGCATTCCAGGCCAGGCCCAACTCTTCGTTCAACACGCGCAAGGCGTTGTTGCGGATATCCAGCGCCTGGTTCGACAGATAGGACTTGGATTCCAGATCAGCTTTGTTGCTGCCGCCGGAATACAGGTTGAAGCGCATGCGCAACATGGCCTGCCATTCATTGTTATGACCGACCATGCCATCCAGATTATTGTCGGCGGTGCGGCCCAGCTCGGCATCGAAACGTGGGTAGAACGTCGACTTGGCAGCATCGTACTGCTTCTCGGCCGCGGCAATATCGGACTCGGCGGAACGCAGCACCGGGCTGTTCTCAAGCATTTGCTGGCGGGCTTCATTCAGGTTCGCCGGCAGCAGCGCAAGGAAAGGGGCCGGACGCTCCAGTTGATCGGGCATCTGACCCACGGCGCTGAGGAAGTTGGTCTCGGCGTCCGCAAGATTGGTCTGCTCGGTGATCAGGTTGTTGCGGGCCTGGGCCATACGCGCTTCGGCCTGATCGAGGTCAGCACCGCTGCCCACGCCACGCGAGGTGCGCAGTTTGATCTGGTCAAAAATCCGTTCGTGGCTTTTCAGGTTCTCTTCGGCCAGGTGCACGAACTCGCGACGGGTCAGCACGTCGAGGTAAACTTGGGCCACGGTCAGCGCGGTGCGCTCGGAAGTCCCCAGCAACGAGTAGGCGCGGGAGTTGACGGTGGCTTGTTGACGCCCGACTTCGCTGGATGTCGCAAAACCGTCAAAAACCATCTGCTGCAAGCGCACGCTCGACTCGCCGCGGTTCAAGGTTTCCCAATGATTGTTGCCGGCGCCAGCACGAGTGGTCGGGTTGTCAGTGCCTTCACGGCCATAACCGCCGAGCAGATCGACCTTTGGCAGGTAGCCGCCCTGAGCCGCTCTAAGCTGATGGTCCGCAGAAAGACGACTGTTCACGCCAGCCTGGACTTCCGGGTGGACATCCAGTGCTTGTTGCATGGCTTGAGGCAGGGTTTGGGCTTGTACAAAACTGGCGGCAAGTACAAAAGGTAGAGCCTTGAACAGGTGTGAGCGCATATAAGAATTTCCCTGGACTTCTTGTCTCAAATCACAGCAGATCGCAGTGCTGCGACGGAAAATGGCAACCGAAATGACCGTATGTCGGAAAGTTAAAAACCAGAACTGGGTCACACGCTGCCGGCAGGTCGTCACACAAATATCAATGTGACATTACCGGGGCGATTGTTTAGGATGGCACCCAGAAGGTCAATAGTTTGGCACAAAGTTAATCGCGAAAAAAACCAGCCAAATTATTGACGTGGCGGCGTCAAATTAATGCGCCCCACTTTGAAAGTACGTCCAGACTGAATTGGCAGACAGCCTCTTCAGGTCTATGGAAGCCTACTGAACGGAACACTTGGAGAGTCCTCAATGAGCAGTGTTGTTGCCATCGTCAAAAGCATTGTTGGTCAAGTTTTCGCGGTGTCCCCGGAGGGCATCAGACGTGTGCTGATTGAGGGTGACCGACTGTTCACGGGTGACCAGCTCGATACCGGTCCGACGGGCGCGGTGACGCTTGAACTGGCCGACGGCCGCACGCTGGACCTGGGCCGCGATACCCAGTGGAGCGGCAGCGCTCCGGACTCCAGCACTGACTTGGCACAAGCCACCGCGCAAGCCGCGCCTTCGGTAGCAGAACTGCAACAAGCCATCCTCGCGGGCGTCGACCCGACCACTGATATAGAAGCCGCCGCCGCAGGCCCGACTGCAACAGGCACAGGTGGTGCTGCTGGCGGAGGCCACAGCTTCGTGGCTCTGGACGAAACAGCTGCCCGCGTAGCCCCGACCATTGGTTTTCCGACCGCAGGCATTGGCGCAAGTACTTCCACCACCGACGTCACTACGGGTGGCCAGAACACCAATAACGGCACCAACGTGCTGGTCGGCTCGACACTGAGCCTGAGCGCTACATCGACCATCACCGAAGCCGGTGGCGTGCTGGTTTACACCGCAAACGTCACCCGGGCGCCGCTGACTGACCTGAGCATCACCCTGTCCAATGGCTCGGTCATCGTCATCCCGGCCGGCCAGGTCAGTGGCAGCGTCAATGTTCCGCTGGCACCGAATGACAGTGTCTACAACGACCCGCACCAGATCACCGTCAATGTCACCGGCACCACCGGTGGTGGCGGCCTGGTGCTGACCGTCGATCCGACACCGGCCGTCACACAGGTCACTGACACGATTGATACCACCACCGTCACCCTGACGGCAGGCTCGACTGTCACCGAAGGCGGGCAGATCACCTACACCGCCACCTTGACCAACCCGGCACAAACGCCGGTCACCGTAACCCTGTCCAACGGCTCGACCATCACCATCGAAGCCGGCAAAACCACCGGCACGGTGAACGTCGACACCCCGACGAACGATGTTTACAAAAACGGCAGTACGGTCAGCACCACCATCACCGGGGCTACCGGTGGCAACTTTGAAAACCTGGTACCAGGCACCACGCCAGCCGTTACGACGATTACCGATTCGATCGATAACACCGGGCTGAGCCTGACGGCCACCGGTTCGGTCACCGAAGGTGGGCAGATCACTTATACCGCCACGCTGACCAATCCGGCCGGCACGCCGATGACTGTCACGCTCAGCAATGGCGCGGTGATCAACATCGAGGCTGGCAAAACCACCGGTTCGGTGGTGGTCGATACCCCGGCGAATGACGTCTACAAGAACGGCAGCACCGTCAGCACCACTATCGAAAGCACCACGGGTGGCAACTTCGAGCAGCTGACCCCAAGCAGCACACCAGCTGTTACGACGATTACCGATTCGATCGATAACACCGGGTTGAGCCTGGCTGCGACGGGTTCGGTCACCGAAGGTGGTCAGATCACCTACACCGCCACGCTGACCAATCCGGCGGGTACCGCGATGAGCGTGACCCTGTCGAATGGCGCGGTGATCAACATCGAAGCCGGCAAAACCAGCGGCTCCGTGGTGGTCGATACCCCGGCCAACGACGTCTACAAGAACGGCAGCACCGTCAGCACCACCATCGAAAGCACCACCGGTGGCAACTTCGAGCAACTGACCCCAAGTACCACCCCCGCTGTTACGACGATCACCGATTCGATCGACAATACCGGTCTCAGCCTGACGGCGACCGGTTCCGTGGCCGAAGGCGGCCAGATCACCTACACCGCCACGCTGAGCAACCCGGCCGGCACGCCGATGACTGTCACGCTCAGTAATGGCGCGGTCATCAACATCGAAGCTGGCAAAACCACCGGCAGCGTGGTGGTCGACACCCCGGCCAACGACGTTTACAAGAACGGCAGTACGGTCAGCACCACCATTGAAAGCACCACGGGCGGCAACTTCGAGCAGCTGACCCCAAGCACCACCCCGGCGGTGACCACCATCACCGACTCGATCGATAACACCGGGCTGTCCCTGACGGCCACCGGTTCCGTGGTTGAAGGTGGCCAGATCACTTACACCGCGACCCTGACTAACCCGGCCGGCACACCGATGACCGTCACGCTCAGTAATGGCGCGGTGATCAACATCGAAGCCGGTAAAACCACTGGTTCCGTGGTGGTCGACACCCCGGCGAACGACGTTTACAAGAACGGCAGCACCGTCAGCACCACCATTGAAAGCACCACCGGCGGCAATTTTGAGCAGTTGACCCCGAGCACCACCCCGGCCGTCACCACCATCACCGATTCGATCGACAACACCGGTCTGTCCCTGGCAGCCACCGGTTCGGTCACCGAAGGTGGCCAGATCACCTACACCGCCACGCTGACCAACCCGGCCGGCACTGCGATGAGCGTGACCCTGTCGAACGGCGCCGTGATCAACATCGAAGCCGGTAAAACCACTGGTTCCGTGGTGGTCGACACGCCAGCCAATGACGTCTACAAAAACGGCAGCACCGTCAGCACCACCATTGAAAGCACCACGGGCGGCAACTTCGAACAGCTGACTCCAAGCACCACCCCAGCCGTTACGACGATTACCGATTCGATCGACAACACCGGTCTGTCCCTGGCAGCCACCGGTTCGGTCACCGAAGGTGGCCAGATCACCTACACCGCGACCCTGACCAACCCGGCCGGCACGCCGATGACTGTCACGCTCAGTAATGGCGCGGTCATCAACATCGAGGCTGGCAAAACCAGCGGTTCGGTGGTGGTCGACACGCCAGCGAATGACGTTTACAAGAACGGCAGCACCGTCAGCACCACCATTGAAAGCACCACTGGCGGAAACTTCGAACAGTTGACCCCGAGCACCACCCCGGCGGTGACCACCATCACCGATTCGATCGACAATACCGGGCTGTCCCTGGCGGCCACCGGTTCGGTCACCGAAGGTGGTCAGATCACCTACACCGCGACCCTGACCAATCCGGCCGGCACCGCCATGAGCGTGACCCTGTCGAACGGCGCGGTGATCAACATCGAAGCCGGCAAAACCACCGGCAGCGTGGTGGTCGACACCCCAGCCAACGACGTTTACAAGAACGGCAGCACCGTCAGCACCACCATTGAAAGCACCAGCGGCGGCAACTTCGAACAGTTGACCCCGAGCACCACCCCGGCGGTGACCACGATCACTGACTCGATCGATAACACCGGGCTGACGCTGACTGCCGACAACACGATTACCGAAGGCGGCCAGATCACCTACACCGCGACCCTGAGCAACCCGGCCGGCACCGCGATGAGCGTGACCCTGTCGAATGGCGCGGTGATCAACATCGAAGCCGGTAAAACCACTGGTTCGGTGGTGGTCGATACCCCGGCGAATGACGTCTACAAGAACGGCAGTACGGTCAGCACCACCATTGAAAGCACCACTGGTGGCAACTTCGAACAGTTGACCCCGAGCACCACCCCGGCGGTCACCACCATCACCGACTCGATCGACAACACCGGTCTGTCCCTGGCAGCCACCGGTTCGGTCACCGAAGGTGGGCAGATCACTTATACCGCCACGCTGACCAATCCGGCCGGCACGCCGATGACTGTCACGCTCAGCAATGGCGCGGTCATCAACATCGAAGCTGGCAAAACTACCGGTTCGGTAGTGGTCGACACGCCAGCGAATGACGTCTACAAGAACGGCAGCACCGTCAGCACTACCATCGAAAGCACCACCGGTGGCAACTTTGAGCAACTGACCCCAAGCACCACCCCGGCGGTCACCACCATCACCGATTCGATCGACAACACCGGCCTGAGCCTGACAGCGACCGGTTCGGTCACCGAAGGCGGTCAGATCACTTACACCGCGACGCTGAGCAATCCGGCCGGCACGCCGATGACCGTCACACTCAGCAATGGCGCCGTGATCAACATCGAAGCCGGCAAGACCAGCGGTTCGGTGGTGGTCGACACCCCGGCGAACGACGTCTACAAGAACGGCAGCACCGTCAGCACCACCATTGAAAGCACCAGCGGCGGCAACTTCGAACAGTTGACCCCGAGCACCACCCCGGCGGTGACCACCATCACCGATTCGATCGATAACACCGGTCTGTCCCTGGCAGCCACCGGTTCGGTCACCGAAGGCGGTCAGATCACTTACACCGCGACGCTGAGCAATCCGGCCGGCACGCCGATGACCGTCACACTCAGCAATGGCGCCGTGATCAACATCGAAGCCGGTAAAACCACCGGTTCGGTGGTGGTCGATACCCCGGCGAATGACGTCTACAAAAACGGCAGCACCGTCAGCACCACCATTGAAAGCACCACGGGCGGCAACTTCGAACAGCTGACTCCAAGCACCACCCCAGCCGTTACGACGATTACCGACTCGATCGACAACACCGGCCTGTCCCTGGCAGCCACCGGTTCGGTCACCGAAGGCGGTCAGATCACCTACACCGCGACGCTGAGCAACCCGGCCGGCACCGCGATGACTGTCACGCTGTCGAACGGCGCGGTGATCAACATCGAAGCCGGCAAAACCAGCGGCTCCGTGGTGGTCGATACCCCGGCCAACGACGTTTACAAGAACGGCAGCACCGTCAGCACCACCATCGAAAGCACCACCGGTGGCAACTTCGAACAGCTGACCCCGAGCACAACGCCGGCGGTCACCACGATCACCGATTCGATCGATAACACTGGGCTGACGCTCACTGCCGACAACACAATTACCGAAGGCGGCCAGATCACCTACACCGCCACGCTGACCAACCCGGCCGGCACTGCGATGAGCGTGACCCTGTCGAACGGCGCCGTGATCAACATCGAAGCCGGTAAAACCACTGGTTCCGTGGTGGTCGACACGCCAGCCAATGACGTCTACAAAAACGGCAGCACCGTCAGCACCACCATTGAAAGCACCACCGGTGGCAATTTCGAACAGTTGACCCCGAGCACCACCCCGGCGGTCACCACCATCACCGACTCGATCGACAACACCGGCCTGACGCTCACCGCCAATAACACGATTACCGAAGGCGGGCAGATCACTTACACCGCCACGCTGACCAACCCGGCCGGCACGCCGATGAGCGTGACCCTGTCGAACGGCGCCGTGATCAACATCGAGGCCGGCAAAACCAGCGGTTCGGTGGTGGTCGACACCCCGGCCAACGACGTTTACAAGAACGGCAGCACCGTCAGCACCACCATTGAAAGCACCACCGGCGGCAACTTCGAACAGTTGACCCCGAGCACCACCCCGGCGGTGACCACCATCACCGACTCGATCGATAACACCGGGTTGTCCCTGACGGCCACCGGTTCCGTGGTTGAAGGTGGCCAGATCACTTACACCGCGACCCTGACTAACCCGGCCGGCACCGCCATGAGCGTGACCCTGTCGAACGGCGCCGTGATCAACATCGAAGCCGGTAAAACCACTGGTTCCGTGGTGGTCGACACGCCAGCGAATGACGTCTACAAAAACGGCAGCACCGTCAGCACCACCATCGAAAGCACCACGGGCGGCAACTTCGAACAGCTGACTCCGAGCACCACCCCGGCCGTTACGACGATTACCGATTCGATCGATAACACCGGGCTGTCCCTGGCAGCCACCGGTTCGGTCACCGAAGGCGGTCAGATCACTTACACCGCCACGCTGACCAACCCGGCCGGCACTGCGATGAGCGTGACCCTGTCGAACGGCGCCGTGATCAACATCGAGGCCGGCAAAACCAGCGGTTCGGTGGTGGTCGACACCCCGGCCAACGACGTCTACAAAAACGGCAGCACCGTCAGCACCACCATCGAAAGCACCAGCGGCGGCAACTTCGAGCAGCTGACCCCAAGCGCGACGCCGGCGGTGACCACGATTACCGACTCGATCGACAACACCGGCCTGTCCCTGGCAGCCACCGGTTCGGTCACCGAAGGCGGTCAGATCACCTACACCGCGACCCTGACCAATCCGGCCGGCACCGCCATGAGCGTGACCCTGTCGAACGGCGCGGTGATCAACATCGAAGCCGGCAAAACCACCGGCAGCGTGGTGGTCGACACCCCAGCCAACGACGTTTACAAGAACGGCAGCACCGTCAGCACCACCATTGAAAGCACCAGCGGCGGCAACTTCGAACAGTTGACCCCGAGCACAACCCCGGCGGTGACCACGATCACTGACTCGATCGATAACACCGGGCTGACGCTGACTGCCGACAACACGATTACCGAAGGCGGCCAGATCACCTACACCGCGACGCTGACCAACCCGGCCGGCACCGCGATGAGCGTCACCCTGTCGAACGGCGCCGTAATCAACATCGAAGCCGGCAAGACTTCCGGCAGCGTGGTGGTCGACACCCCGGCGAACGACGTCTACAAGAACGGCAGCACCGTCAGCACCACCATTGAAAGCACCAGCGGCGGCAACTTCGAACAGTTGACCCCGAGCACCACCCCGGCGGTGACCACCATCACCGATTCGATCGATAACACCGGTCTGTCCCTGGCAGCCACCGGTTCGGTCACCGAAGGCGGTCAGATCACTTACACCGCGACGCTGAGCAATCCGGCCGGCACCGCGATGAGCGTCACCCTGTCGAACGGCGCCGTAATCAACATCGAAGCCGGCAAGACTTCCGGCAGCGTGGTGGTCGACACCCCGGCGAACGACGTCTACAAGAACGGCAGCACCGTCAGCACCACCATTGAAAGCACCAGCGGCGGCAACTTCGAACAGTTGACCCCGAGCACCACCCCGGCGGTGACCACCATCACCGACTCGATCGATAACACCGGGCTGTCCCTGACGGCCACCGGTTCCGTGGTTGAAGGTGGCCAGATCACTTACACCGCGACCCTGACCAATCCGGCCGGCACCGCCATGAGCGTGACCCTGTCGAACGGCGCGGTGATCAACATCGAAGCCGGCAAGACCAGCGGCTCCGTGGTAGTCGACACCCCGGCCAATGACGTCTACAAAAACGGCAGCACCGTCAGCACCACCATTGAAAGCACCACGGGCGGCAACTTCGAGCAGCTGACCCCGAGCACCACCCCGGCCGTTACGACGATTACCGACTCGATCGACAACACCGGCCTGACGCTGACCGCCAACAACACGATTACCGAAGGCGGCCAGATCACCTACACCGCGACGCTGACCAACCCGGCCGGCACCGCCATGAGCGTGACCCTGTCGAACGGCGCCGTGATCAACATCGAAGCCGGTAAAACCACTGGTTCCGTGGTGGTCGACACGCCAGCGAATGACGTCTACAAAAACGGCAGCACCGTCAGCACCACTATCGAAAGCACCAGCGGTGGCAATTTCGAGCAGCTGACCCCGAGCACCACCCCGGCGGTGACCACCATCACCGACTCGATCGACAACACCGGCCTGTCCCTAGCGGCGACCAGTTCGGTCACCGAAGGCGGTCAGATCACTTACACCGCGACCCTGACCAATCCGGCCGGCACCGCCATGAGCGTGACCCTGTCGAACGGCGCCGTGATCAACATCGAAGCTGGCAAAACTACCGGTTCGGTGGTGGTCGACACGCCAGCGAACGACGTCTACAAAAACGGCAGCACCGTCAGCACCACCATTGAAAGCACCAGCGGCGGCAACTTCGAACAGCTGACCCCGAGCACGACGCCGGCCGTTACGACGATCACCGATTCGATCGACAACACCGGGCTGACGCTGACTGCCGACAACACGATTACCGAAGGCGGTCAGATCACTTACACCGCGACGCTGACCAACCCGGCCGGCACTGCGATGAGCGTGACCCTGTCGAACGGCGCCGTGATCAACATCGAAGCCGGCAAGACTTCCGGTTCCGTGGTGGTCGACACCCCGGCGAACGACGTCTACAAGAACGGCAGCACCGTCAGCACCACTATCGAAAGCACCACGGGTGGCAACTTCGAGCAGCTGACCCCGAGCACCACCCCAGCGGTCACCACCATCACCGACTCGATCGACAACACCGGTCTGTCCCTGGCAGCCACCGGTTCGGTCACCGAAGGTGGGCAGATCACTTATACCGCCACGCTGACCAATCCGGCCGGCACGCCGATGACTGTCACGCTCAGCAATGGCGCGGTCATCAACATCGAAGCTGGCAAAACCACCGGTTCGGTGGTGGTCGATACCCCGGCCAACGACGTCTACAAAAACGGCAGCACCGTCAGCACCACCATCGAAAGCACCAGCGGTGGCAACTTCGAACAGCTGACCCCGAGCACGACGCCGGCCGTTACGACGATCACCGATTCGATCGACAATACCGGTCTCAGCCTGACGGCGACCGGTTCCGTGGCCGAAGGCGGCCAGATCACCTACACCGCCACGCTGACCAACCCGGCCGGCACTGCGATGAGCGTGACCCTGTCGAACGGCGCGGTCATCAACATCGACGCCGGCAAAACCACCGGCACCGTAGTGGTCGACGCACAAAAAGACGACGTCTACCTCGACGCCGGCAAGGTCCAGGCAACGATCACAACCGCCACCGGTGGTAACTTCGAGAACCTGGTCACCAGCAGCGCACCTGCAGTCACCAACGTCACCGACACCATCGACACCTCGACGGTGAAACTGACCGCGACTGACTCGGCAGCCGAAGGCGGCACCGTCACCTACACCGCGACTGTCAGCGCGCCGGTCACCGGTTCGGCAGTGATCGTGACCCTGGCCAACGGCCAGACCATCACCATTCCGGTCGGCCAGTCCAGCGGCACCGCGACCACCACTGCGCCGAACGACGCGCTGGTCGGCCACACCCCACTGACTAACGCAATTACCAACGTCAGCGGCGGCAACTACGAAAACCTGGTCGCCGACAAAACCCCGGTCAGCACCACCGTGACCGACACCGTCGACACCACCAACCTGACGCTGAGCGCAACCGGTTCCGTGGCCGAAGGCGGGCACATCACCTACACCGCTACCCTGACCAATGCCGCTGGCACGCCAGTGACCGTGACCCTGAGCAACGGTGCCGTGATCAACATCGACGCCGGCAAAACCACCGGCACCGTAGTGGTCGACGCACCAAAAGACGACGTCTACCTCGACGCCGGCAAGGTCCAGGCAACGATCACAACCGCCACCGGTGGTAACTTCGAGAACCTGGTCACCAGCAGCGCACCTGCAGTCACCAACGTCACCGACACCATCGACACCTCGACGGTGAAACTGACCGCGACTGACTCGGCAGCCGAAGGCGGCACCGTCACCTACACCGCGACTGTCAGCGCGCCGGTCACCGGTTCGGCAGTGATCGTGACCCTGGCCAACGGCCAGACCATCACCATTCCGGTCGGCCAGTCCAGCGGCACCGCGACCACCACCGCGCCGAACGACGCGCTGGTCGGCCACACCCCGCTAACCAATGCGATTACCAACGTCAGCGGCGGCAACTACGAAAACCTGGTCGCCGACAAAACCCCGGTCAGCACCAGCGTGACCGACACCGTCGACACCACCAACCTGACCTTGAGCGCGACCGGCTCGGTCGCCGAAGGTGGCCAGATCACCTACACCGCGACCCTGACCAACCCGGCGGGCACAGCGATGACCGTGACCCTGAGCAACGGTGCAGTCATCAACATCGACGCTGGCAAAACCAGCGGTTCGGTGAACTTCGCCGCGCCGAAAGATGATGTCTACCTCGACGCCGGCTCGGTCAACGCCAAGATCACCGCCAGCACCGGCGGCAATTTCGAAAAACTGGTCACCAGCGATACCCCAGCGGTAACCAGCGTCACCGACACCCTCGATAAAACCGAGGTCAGCATCAGCGGCAGCAGTCAGGTCACCGAAGGCCAGACCGCCAGCTACACCGTGACCCTGACGCACCCGGCGCAAACCGACGTGACGTTGAAGATCGTCTACAGCGGCACCGCCACCGACGGCTCGGACTTTACCGGTGTATACACGGTGAAAATCCCGGCGGGCGCCAGCAGCGCCAGCTTCAATATCGCGACCATCGACGACAAGATCACCGAGCCTACTGAAAACATCGTGGTCAAGATCGACTCGGCCAGCGGTGGCAACTTCGAAAACCTGGTGGTCAGCAGCACCAATGGCAGCGTCAGCACGTCGATCATCGACAACGATGCTCCGCCCGTCATCGACCTGGACGCCAACAACTCCAGCGGCGCGACCGGTGCCAATTACAACGTCACCTTCACCGAAGGCACCACCGGCCCGGGCGTATCGATTGGCGACACCGACCTCACGATCACCGACCCGGACAGCACCATGCTGACCGGCGCTACCATCGTATTGACCAACCGTCAGCCGGGCGACTCGCTGAACCTGGGCAACAGTGTCAACGGCATCAGCATCAACGCCAACAGCAAGGATGGTTCGATCACCCTGACGCTGTCCGGCAATGCGACGCTGGCCGACTACATGCAGCAGATCAAGAACATCACCTTCACCAACAACAGTGAAGACCCGAGCACCACGCCGCGGACCATCACCGTGACCGTGACCGATGGCAGCAACTACTCCAATGTCGCCACCACCACCGTCAATGTGGTCGCGGTCAACGATGCACCGGTCGCCACAGGTGGCGCTGTTACCGGCACTGAAGACACACCGCTGATCCTCGGCTGGTCGAACTTCGGTGTGAGCGATGTCGACAGTCCTGCCGCCAGCCTGGGCGTGAAAATCACCCAGCTACCGGGTGATGGCAAGTTGCAGTACCTGGACGGTTCGACCTGGAAGGACGTGGCCAACAACCAGACCTTCAGCAAGGCCGACATCGATGCAGGCAAGTTGCGCTTCATGCCTGATGCCAACGAATCCGGCACCAATGGCTACGGCGGCACCGGCGTGGGCAACCAACAGGCGGATTACGCACAAATCCAGTTCCAGCCAACCGACGGCCAACTGCTGGGCAGCACCGGCACGCTGAAAGTCGATATCACTCCCGTCGCCGATGCGCCAACACTCAGCATCGCCGACAACAGCGTGAACTCGACGGGCCTGATCAAGGAGGTCTGGACCGGTCTGGCCGGTCTCGGCACTAGCGGTAGTGGTGCGCCCGCTGAAACCCTGAAATCCGTGATCGATGCTGCCGGTACTCCGAACAGCAGCGGTACCGTGAACAACGTGCAGTCCGACAGCAACGTTGCAGCCGGCACAGCATCTAAAACTTCCGGGCTGATCTACCTCGAAGCCGGCAAGACCTACAGCTTCAGCGGTATCGCTGACGACAGTTTGCTGGTGACCATCGGCGGTAATAACGTGGCCGGTGCCACGTGGGGCGCGGGTGGCCAAATCTCCGGATCGTTCACACCGACCACCAGCGGTTACTACACCCTGGACATCTACCACCACAACCAAAATGGCCCGGGCAGCTACGACGTCAACCTGTCGGTCAACGGCGCCCCGGCCGTCGACCTGAGCAGCGCTGGCGTGCCGATCTACACGGGTGTCACCGACCTGATCAATGCTGGTGTGACGGTCTCCGATCTGCACGGCACCAATGGCGAAGGCTACTACGACGGCTACAAGCTCAACACCGGCGCCGAGGGCGGCAGCGTTCATCTGTCAAAAATCACCACCGCACTGACCGACACCGACGGTTCCGAAAGCCTGAGCGTGAAAATCGGCGGTATGCCGGCAGGTTCCGTGCTGAGCGATGGCGCGGGGCATACCTTCACCGTGGCGACCACCGGTGAAGCAAATGTCACTGGCTGGAATCTCGGCAACCTGACGCTAACCCCGCCACCGTACTTCAACGGCTCGATCAATCTGACGGTCACCTCGACTTCCACCGAGTCCCTCGGCGGCTCCGCGCCAAGTACTGCGCAGATCCCGGTCACGGTTTACCCGGCGGTGTATAACGCGTTGGTCGGCACTTCAGGGAATGACACTTTCGTCGGTACTAACGGCAACGACATCATGGTCGCCGACATCGGCGGGCTGACCGTGGTGCCAGGCACCAACTACAACATTGCATTCATGGTCGACAGCTCGGGCAGCATGAGCGCCTCCTCGATCAGCGCCGCCAAGGACTCGCTGACGTCGGTGTTCAACACGCTCAAGAACAGTCTGGGCGCCAGCACGTCGGGCACGGTGAACGTCTTCCTCGCGGACTTCGATACCCAGGTCAACAAGCAGATTGCGGTCAACCTGAACGACCCGAATGCCCTGACCCTGCTCAAGTCGGTGCTGGACTCTATGGCTTCCGGCGGCGGTACCAACTACGAAGACGTGTTCAAGACCACGGCCAACTTCTTCCAGAGCAGCATGGCCACCAGTAACAGCAACGCGACCAACCTGACGTATTTCATTACCGACGGAAAGCCAACGTTCTACCAGTCCGGCGAGCAGACCAACCCGACGTTGTACAGCGGCGGTGCGAAGCTGGACGACGTCGTCACGACCAGCAACTACACGCTGGGGAACACGTTCTCCAAGTACCTGGACAACACGCATTACCTCTCCATCGGAAGCGATGGTTCGACGACGCTGCAGACCTATACCGGCAACCGCTGGGTCAGCAAAGACCTGGGGATGCTCCACGCTCAAGGCGATGGCACCTATGAGTTGTCGAAACTGGACGGTACGGGCTACAGCTCCGATAGCAGCACCACGAGCAACTCCAACGACAGCTTCGCGTTGCTCGGCAAGTTGTCGCAGGTCGAGGCCATCGGCCTGAACAGCGATGTCAGCCTCAGCGACCTGAAACCGTTCGACACCGACGGCAAGCCGCAAAGCAACATCGATCCGGCCAACCTGGCCAACTCGATCATCGGTCACACCGAAGCGACCATGCCGGGCGCCGATACGGTCAGTGGCGGCGACGGCAATGACATCCTGTTCGGCGACCTGGTGAGCTTCAACGGCATTGCCGGTGAGGGCTACCAGGCCATGCAGGCCTTCGTGGCCCAGCAGACCGGCGTGGATGTCAGCAAAGTCACCACCAGCAACGTGCACCAGTACATCACCGAGCACTACACCGCGTTCGATGTGTCCGGCGCTCATGACGGTAATGACACGCTATTGGGCGGTACCGGTAACGACATCCTCTTCGGCCAGGGTGGCAACGACATCCTCGACGGCGGCAAGGGCAATGACATCCTGCTGGGCGGTACGGGTAACGACACGCTGATCGGCGGTCAGGGCAACGATATCCTGATTGGCGGATCGGGTGCCGATACCTTCGTCTGGAAGGCCGGCGATACCGGTAACGATGTGATCAAGGACTTCAAGGCCAGCGAAGGCGACCGGATCGACCTGCGAGATCTGTTGCAGGGCGAAAGCGGCAGCACCATCGATAACTTCCTGAAAATCAACACAGTTGAAGGTGTGTCGACGTTGCAGGTCAGCTCCGAAGGCAAGCTCAACGCAGCCGGTGGCGTGGCCAACGCTGACGTGACGATCAAGCTGGAAGGCAACAACTGGTCAGGTCAGAGCATCAATTCGCTGATCGCCGGTAGCGACCCGACCATCAAGATCGACCACAACAACACCTGATCAGGCCCTTGACGGCCGCTCATTACGAGCGGCCGTCACGTCGCTGTCAGCCACCACCGGGTGACGATTTCGTCGTGGCACCGCATACTCGTACGCGTTGGCCTATGCTGCTGACAGCACGACGCGGGTTCATTCATGAGGGATTTTCGATGTTCTACGTGCAACGCGATGCGCAAGGCCAGTTGGTGCGCGTGGAAGCGGCGGCTTACGCGGAGGCTACGGAAACGCTGCCCTCCGATCACCATGAAATCCAGGCCTGGTACGCCAACGAAGTGATGGAGACCAGCCTCAAGCAGCTCAAGCAAAGCGACCTGGAGATGATCCGGGTACTCGACGACCTGATTCAGGTGCTGGCCAGCAAAGGGGTAATTCGCATCACCGACCTGCCAGCGGCCGCGCAAGCCAAACTGATGGACCGGACCCAGGCCCGTGAAGCGCTGGGTGGTTTGAGTCACCTGATTGATGAAGATGAAGGCGGGTTGATCTGAGTTTCTGAACGCTTGTGTTTCAGGCGTCGCCGTCGCGTTGAACACACCGACGCCATCGCGAGCAGGCTCGCTCCCACAGGGAATTCCGTTAGTACACACATCTGTGCAAACAATGAAAATCTAATGTGGGAGCAGCCGGTCGACGCTCGACTGCTCGCGATGACTTATTCATTGGCAACTCATCCCTGAAGCCTTACTACCAAGGCTTCGGCTCACCAAACAACTGCCCTTGCACGCCGTACACACCCATCTCGCGAATCACCCGCAACTCCCCTTCAGTCTCCACTCGCTCGGCAATCAGCGGCAGATCGATGCTGTGGGCGGCGCGCTGGATGGCTTCGATGAACAGACGCTTATCGCTTTCCTGATCAATGGCGCGGATGTAACTGCCATCGATTTTCAGATAGGCCAGCCCCAGCCGCGCCAGGTTGCCGATCATGCTGAAGCGACCGCCAAAGCGCTGCAGGCTCAGGGAGAAGCCCAGCTCACGCAGACGACGGGTCAGCTGTTCGAGCACGGCCTGGTCAGGTAACTGCTCTTCGCCGATCTCCAGGGTCAAGCGTGGTCCCAGACTGGAATGCTCGCGCAGGATTTCGAAGACTTTGTTCAGGGCTTGCGGATCCGCCAGGGTGGCGGCGGACAGGTTCAGCGCCAGCGAGTCTTCGTGGCCAGCCATCTGCACCAACACCCGCTCCAGCATCAGACGGTCCAGCCGCGCGGTCCAGCCAAAACGCTCGAGCCACGGCAGGAAGCGCCCGGCAGGGATAGTCTTGCCCTGCTCATCGAGCAAGCGCGAGAGCACTTTGTAATGCAGCACTAATTGCGTGTCCTGACTGGCCACGACCGGTTGGAAGTACAACTCGAATCGCTGCTGATTCAGTGCCTGATCGAGCAAGGTATGCCAAGCATGGTGATCGTCGCCGACAATGGCCGCGGCGCTGTGATCCAGGCACGCCCAGTTCGACTCGCCCTCGGCTTCCGCCTGTGACAACGCCTGATCCGCCAGGCTCAACACCGACTGCGGCGTATCGCCATGGGCGAACGGCGCCAAACCGATCGACGCCACCGACGCCACGTCGGTCGCCCCGGTGGCGTGCAGACTGGCCAGCGCGCTGTCCAGGCTCTGCGCCAGTTGCAACGCCTCTTCGCGCACCAGACCAGGCGCCAGCACGGCAAATTCACCACCGCGGATACGCGTCACCAGGTTCTGGGTTTCCGGGAATCTGGCGCACTCACGCGACAATTGCTCACCGACCGCCCGCAGCAACTGGTCAGTGCGTTGACCGCCCAGACGCTGGTTCAAACCGGCCAGGTCCTTGACCCGCAACAGCAACAGATAACCCGAACTGGCCTGCTCCGGGTTGCTCACCCGGGCGTTCAACTGCATCTCGAAATAACGCCGGTTAGCCAATCCCGTCAGGTTGTCCTGATAGGACTCGACCCGCAGTTTTTCACTGCGCTCAGCCTGCTCCTGAAACAACGCCTTGAGTTTCTCGACCATCTGGTTCATCGCTTGCACCACGCGCCGCAGTTCCGGGGTACGCGGCAGCTCGGGCAGGCTGAGAAATTCGCGGCGGGCGATGGCGTGGGATTGCTTGACCATGTAATCCAGCGGTTTCAATTGTCGACGCAGCAACAGTGCGCCGAGTACCGCGCTTAATGCGCCGCAGATCAGCAACCAGCCCAGACTGCCCAGCGCGCTCTGCCAGAGCTTGGCCACGGCGAACATCGGGTGGCTGGTCACCTCGACCCTGGCCGCCTGCTCCCAGCCACGGCTGACCAGCGCATCACCGCCAGCAGGTTCCAGAGCGATCAATTTGACGAACCAGCCAGGCACGCTGCTGATTTCCGGAATGCCACTGCGCTCGACGATGGCCTTGTCGGTTTTGAGGTCGACCACGCGAATACTCGCGTAATAACCGCTGTCGAAGATCGAGCTGACCATCAGCTCGACCATCGCCGGGTCGTCGATGTTCGGCGTCAGCGACAGCGCCAACGCGGTCGCAGCGTCCTGCGCGTGGGAGCGCAACTGATTGACGTACTGGGTCCGCGAACTCTCCAGGCCGACCATGAAGCTGCCACTGAAGGCGACGACCAGGAACAGACAGATAGCGATCAACAGTTGTTTGAACAAAGACATCTAAGCGCGTGCTCCTAGTGAGTCGTCTCGACCGGAAATCCTTCGGCCTGCATTTTCTTCAACACATCCTGCCAACGGGACAGACGCTTGGTGTCACCGACTTTTTTATTGCCCTTGGCGCCCGGCAACCAAAGCCCTTCGGCGTTGAAGGAGTAGACCGGCAGCAAATCGGTACGCTGGCTGGCTGGCTGGATCGCATCCATCAGGCTGTCGAGCACCAGCGGCATAGCGTCAGGGCTTGAATAGTAGGTCAAGACCATGTGCGCGCGATTCTGGCGCAGGGCCTTGACGTAAGTGATGCGCAATTTGTCACTGGAAACCCCGAGATGGCGCAGGCTGAAATACTTGGCGATCGCGTAGTCCTCACAATCGCCAGCCCCCTTCCACAAGGCTTCGATCGGTGTCGCCCAGTAGTCCTCGACGTGCCACAGGTCGATGTCTTCCACGTAACGCATCTGTTTGTTGAAGAACAGGTTGACCACGTTGAGCTGTTCCAGCTCCGCGGTTTGCTTCTGTGTCGCCAGCAGGTGCTGCCAGGCATCGATTCGTTGCTTGCCTTCACCCAGCGGCCCGTACAATGTTTCGGCCCGGCGGCTGATCAGCGAAAAATCCCAATCGGCATGCAGACCGCCCAGCAAGACGCCGGCAATCAGCAGTGCTGAACACAACCAGCGCAGGGGCCGAGGGAAAGCGAAACGTGCCTGCAATGCAGTAAGTCCAAAGGGCGGTTGGAAATCGATGGATGGTGAAGCCTTGATCGATAAAAGACAATGGCACGGTGCAATCACCGCGAGCGCGCTAGACTTGGGGAAAGCGGACGCAGTTGAAAAAATCGTAGCCTGTGATGCTGTGTTCAGTTGCAAGCCAGTGGCATAAAACTGACGGAAACGGATTTGTTTTGCAGGTTTGACAACCTGCCGGGCAGTCACTAGTGTGCATTGGATCCAATATTCTTCATATTAATCAGGGTGCGTTGTCGTGACACAGAAGCCCAACCCTTTAAGTACTATCCCGGTCAGCGGCCCTATCCCCGCTCACCTTGCGCGATCGGTGATTGAAGAAACCCTGCGCTCGGCGATTCTCGACGGCCGCTTGCCTTGCGGCACCGCGTTGCGCCAGCAAGACCTGGCCGACCTGTTCGGCGTCAGCCGCATGCCCGTGCGCGAAGCCTTGCGCCAGCTCGAGGCGCAATCGCTGCTCCATGTTGTCGCACACAAGGGTGCGGTTGTCGCGCCATTGGTCGAAGGTGACGCCGCCGAAACCTATGCCCTGCGTATCCTGCTGGAATCCGAGGCCCTGCGCCTATCGATTCCGCTGCTCGACGACGAAGATTTTGCCGAGGCAGCGCGCTACATCGACGACCTCGAAACGCAAACCGATTACGCCGAGATCGGCAGGCTTAACCGATTGTTCCACATGACGCTGTACCGCAAGGCACCCAACCGCAGGCTCCTCAGCCTGGTGGAAAGCGGCCTGTGGGAAGAGGAACGCTTTCTGCGCTTCAACCTTGAAGCCATGGGGCTCGGCAAGCTGTCCCAGGAAGATCACCGTGACCTGCTGCGCGCTGTGCAAGCCCGAGACATCGCGCTATCCGTGACAAAGCTTGAGAACCACCTCAACCGGGGTGTCGAGGTCATCACGCGTTACCTGAACAGCCTTGAACCCCAGGGCAAGAAATCGTCGACGTGAATCGCACAAGGAAAGCCGTGCACGCCCGGAACACTCCATGGCTCACCGTGATCAGCGCCAGCCCGACGACGGACGTCAGGCTGATCTGCTTCGGCGAGGCCGGTGCCGATCCCGAACAGTTCCGCAGCTGGACTCAAGCACTGAGCGAGCACATTGAACTGCTCGCATTCAGGCTTCCCGGCCATGACAATCCGCAGAACCGGACACGCTACGAACAATGGCCACCGTTGCTGGTCGACGCCTTTGCGGCGCTACAACCTTACTTGTCCGAACCCCATGCGCTGTTTGGCCATGGCCTGGGCGCAATTCTGGCCTACGAGTTGGCCAAGCTGAGCGAAACCCACTGCCCAGGGCAAACCCGTCACTTGTTCATTTCCGGTTGCCGCAGCCCGGATACCCGACCCGCCTCTGCGCCACTGCACAGCCTGCCGAACATCCGGCACGGTTATGCACCCTCCAGCCCGGGCGCACCTCTGGATGCAACAGCCAGCGATCAACTCGCCGCCTTTGAAGCACTGATACACAGTGATTTGAAACTGCTCGAGTCCTGGGCCGACCCTTCCAGTCGCAGCCTGCACATCCCGATGACCGCTTTCTATGGCAGCGACGATCCGCTGGCCCCCCTTGAAAGCATGGTCAATTGGCGCGAGTTCACTCGCCGTGAATTCGAACTGATAGAAATGACCGGTAATCATTTTTTCACCACCACTCAGCGCCATCGTCTGCTGCAGATCATCAACACCCATCTGGGCCTGCTCAGCGAGTAAGCGCTGACCTCTGTGCGATGCGGCACGGGCTCTCGAGAAGCGCTGGCGACACCTACCCTTTCTTCCCTCCTTGAAAACCCCCTGCCCATCCCTGCGCCAGTGATAGCAGTGCTGGCTTTTTGGGCTCACTCTTGGTTTGCCGACTAAAAAGGACGAGCGGCGTGTAAATCTGCCTGCACAGCCCTCGCGTGATGGACGAACAAAAGGAGGCTTGCCAAAGGACGGGAAGAGATGGGGCGGTGCCCGCCTCCTGCCCACCACATCAAAAAAATATCAACTCCGCAGATACAAAGTTGCTCCGAGTGAGGCATTCACTCATTTAAATTCTGACTTGTATAAGCCGGAAGGAACAACTTCACCCCAATAAAACTTAACCAAAAAGTTTTATCGAAACTTGTCATGCCCAAAAAAATACACTTGACAAATAATATAAAAAACACTTGCTCACTACTTGTTTCATGTATTAATTTTTCTCCGCCGACAACTTCAAGTTCCAACGTACTTGTCGGCACGGTCAATACCCGGGGGTCTGTAAGACTCATCCGAAGAGTTGACCGCCAAGCACCATCGACGTACGCAACGCCTTGCCTGGCAAGGTCCGCCAACGCAATGAACTGCATCAACGTTTGTTTGAGGTACTTGTTCGCCTATTAAAAAGATCAGGCAGCACCGTGTTTGAACTTGCCTAACAAACTTTTGCCAACCGAACAACTTAACTCACAACTTATAGGCCACTCATGAAACCCAATAAAGCACTTCTCGACCAAAAAAAAGCAGCGCTGAGCGCCCACCCTATCTTTGCCGAGATTCATTCACTGTCGATACTTCAACGCTTTATGGAAACCCACGTATTTGCGGTATGGGACTTCATGTCACTGACCAAACGCCTGCAACAGGAACTCACCTGTGTGCAGCTGCCCTGGCTGCCGCCCCAAGATCCTCAAGCGGCGCGCCTGATCAACGAAATCGTCCTTGGCGAAGAGTCCGATGACCGGCTCGATCACGGTCACTACAGCCATTTCGAGCTGTACCTGGACGCGATGCGCGAAGTCGGTGCCAGCACGGCGGCCGTGGAGCGCTTCGTCGCCCTGCAAAAGGAAGGCGTGAGCTACGACGTCGCCCTGCAGAGCGTGGACGTCGACCCGGCCGCATCGAACTTCGTCCGGCATACCTTGCACACCGCGCTGTATGCGCCGGGGCACAGCGTTGCCGCAGCGTTCTTGCATGGCCGTGAAAGCGTCATCCCGCAGATGTTCCAACGCATTCTCGATGATTGGGGAATAGGCATCGAACAGGCGCCGACCTTTCGTTACTACCTGCAGCGGCATATTGAAGTCGACTCCGAAGACCACGGCCCCGCCGCCGAAACACTCCTGGCACGCTTGGTCGATGGCGATCCGCAACGACAGGAAGACGTCTATGCCGCGGCCATCGCCGCTGTGGAAAGCCGTATCGCACTGTGGGACGGCTTGCGCCTGAGCATGCGTGAATCGGTCGCCGAGGTGAGTGCATGAACGCCGCCGACTACCAATCCTTCGCCGACGCCTGGGAAAACCGCGCGACCATCCGTACACGTCCACGACGCATGGTCGAAAACGACGACAAACTGATCTATCCCTTGAGCCGCCAACCGCTGGTGCTGAGCGAAACCTTTGTCCGCGAATGCCCGGAACAACGCGACTTTGCACTGGTGCAGACGCTCTACAAGTTCATCAATGACGTGGTGATTTTCGAAACCGAGATCGTCGACAAAACCGCCCGCAGCATCGCCAAGAATCGCTTCGCCGTGCCCTTCCCGTTCGCCTGTCGCTATGACGCCATGACCGTGGTGGTGGATGAGGATTACCACGCGCTGGTGGCGATGGATTTCATGCAGCAAACCGTGGCCATGACTGGCATCACGCCGATCGAACTGCCGCATGAAATCGAGCTGAGCCGGGCAATTCCTGCAGCGTTGGCGCTGGCACCGGAACATCTGCGCAGCGCCGTGGAGCTGATCTGCGTGGCCATTGCGGAAAGCACCGTGACCAACGACGTCGCGGCATTTGCCAAGGACGACACGGTCAAGCAATCGATCAAGGGCCTGATGGCTGACCATTTGCTCGACGAGGGCCGTCACTCGGGGTTCTGGTCACGGCTGGTGCGCATCTACTGGCACTCGGCTAACGAGGACGACCGCCAACTGATCGCGAAGATTCTGCCGGTATTCATCGCTCACTACCTGACTAACGACATTCAGAAGTCGTTTGATTTCCGGTTGATCGAACACCTGCACATCAGCGATGCCGCCAAGGCCGCACTCAAGAGCGAAGTGGCAGGCCTGGCCTTCCCGATCAATCGCCATCACCCGCTGGTCGCCAACATCGTGCGGTTTTTCCGCAGCAGTTCGCTGCTCGATTCACCGTGCGTGCAAGACGCCCTGAGCGACTACCTGATCTAGCCGAGGAGAACATCATGAGACGTCTCGACATTTTGCTCATCGGTCAAAGCCAGGCCTTGAATGAGCTGGCGCTGGAGCTGGAACAACACGGCCATACGCTGACGCGATTGAGCGACAGCCACGCCCTGAACGAACAAACGGTCGGTAACGCCGAGCTGCTGATCGACGACGGCAGCCTGGTTATCCCGGCGCAACGTCTGCGCGACCAGGGCGAGTGTGCACAGCTGAGCGTGCGCCTGGGCCTGGGAGCTGAAGACGCCAGCGGTCTGCCGCCTATCGACGTGCTGTGCCGCTACATATCGAGCGGCGACCAGCGACTGATCGCCCGCGTCCCCGTCGCCGACGAAGCCTCTGGTAATGGCCAGGCGCTGCGCCTGAGAGTCATCGCTGAATTGGTTGACCGCGTGGCGCTTGAGGTCAGCCGTTTTTCCCGCGATGCCGAGTACTTCACGCAAGCTGCAACGGCCACGCCCGGTCGTCATCAGCGTGAAGAAAGCTTGTTGACGCTGGAGAGTCTGGCCTATGCCCACCGGCTCAACCTCAACGCGCAACCGCAGCTGCTGCAACTCGGGCAAATCCCGATGATCGAGCGGCTCGAACAGAGCTTCAAAACCTTCCGTGAACGCCCGGCGCTGCACATTGCCGGTGAGGTGCTCAGCTATAGGGACTTGCACACCCAAAGCCTGGCAATTCAGCAACGGCTGCTGCCACTGATCGAGCAGTACCGAGCGGTTGAGGGACCGGTGGTCGTGGGCATTTGCCTGCCAAAATCCAGTGCATTGTTTGCCGGCATTCTGGCGATCCTCGGCAGTGGCGCGGTGTACCTGCCACTCGAACCCAGCCACCCGCTGCAACGTCAGCAGTACATTCTAGAGAACGCTGGCGCCGTGCTGTTGTTGCACGATGGCCTGCACCCGCTGAGCAATGAGATACCGGGGCTCGACATCAGTGGTATCGACGCCCGCGAGGCGAATCCCGACTTGCCGCTGATGCGCCAACGCCCCGGCAACCAGGCGCCGTGCATGGCGCTCTACACATCGGGCACCACCGGCCATCCCAAAGGTGTGTTGCTCAGCCAGAACAATCTCGGGCACTTCACCGCGTGGTATGCCGATTACGTCGGGCTGACGGAGCGGAGTCGGGTGTTGCAGTTTTCATCGCTGAGTTTCGACTCCTCGTTGATCGATATTTTTCCGGCGCTGATCCAGGGTGCCGAGCTGATCGTACCCAACGACGACCAGCGTCGTGACCCGCTGCAATTGGTCGAATTGATCCGCCATCATCAGCTCAGTCACGCGTTTCTGCCGCCAGCGCTGCTGAGCATTCTGCCGTTGGATCAGTTACGCGACCTTGCACATGTAATGACCGGTGGCGATGTCTGCGAACCCCATGTGATCAAACAGCTGACCCAGCAAGGCAAGCTCTACAACCTGTATGGCCCGACCGAAGCCACGGTGCTGATCACCGCCCGACAACTGCAAGTCGGTGACAGCAATCGCAGCCTCGGGGCACCGATTGCTAACAGTCAGGTGCTGATCCTCGACGAGAACTTTCAGCCCGTGGTCGAGCAGACCGTCGGTGAGCTGTACATCGTCGGTCCGGGGGTGTGCCTGGGCTATTTGAATAACCCGCAGCAGACCGCCGAGCGCTACCTGCAATTGCCCTTGCCGGACGGCCAAAGCCTGCGTGCCTATCGCACCGGCGATATGGCGAAGTGGACCGCCGACGGCATCGAGCTCTGTGGGCGACGAGACAATCAGGTGAAGATCCGCGGCTACCGGGTCGAGCCGGAGGAGATCGAACGCTGCCTGCGCGACAGCCAGTTGTTCCGCCAGGTGGCCGTAGTGATCGACAGTCATCGACGGATTCTGGCGTTCCTCGCACAGCCCCAGGAAGACCAGCCGGGCGCGGCACGCGAAGCGCTGAAAGCTCACGCCCAGCAGTTCTTGCCGGATTACATGCAGCCCACCGCCTGGACTGAATTGGCGAACATGCCTTTTGCCAGCAACGGTAAAGTCGATCGCCGGGCGCTGCTGGCGATGCCGGTCAGTGTCCTCGAAAACCTTCAGCGTCGGTTACCCGAGTCCGCCGACGAGGCACAACTGCTGGAGCTCTGGGCCGATCTGCTGGAGTTGCCGGCAGGCGACATTTCCACCGACGAAAACTTCTTCAATCTGGGCGGGCACTCGATCCTGTTGTCGCGCATGTTGCTGCAAATACGCGAGCAGTTCGGACGCAGTATCTCGATCAACCGCTTCATCGAAGTCCCGACCATCGCCCGGCTGGCCACGCTGGTCAGAGGGTCTGCCGGCGAAGAAGTACTCAGCGAAAAAGCCCTGGCCGATGCCTTCCGTGAGCTCGATGTACAGCCCTTGCCAGTCAGCCGAATGGGCGATGTGCACAAGGTCATCGTTACCGGCGCCAACAGCTTCGTCGGCGTGCATATCGTCGAGGCGCTGCTGGCCTGGGGCGCCAGCGAAGTCGCGTGCCTGGTGCGTGATGGTGCCGGGCAAAGCGCTGCGCAGCGCTTCGCCGAATCGCTGCGTGAGAACCGTCTGGAGCATCTGGACCTGGCTCGGGTGCGGGTTTACTCAGCGGACATCACGCAACCGGCACTGGGCCTGGCGCCAGAGGTGTATGAGCGACTGGATCGGGAGTTCGGCGCGTTGGTGCACAACGCCGCCAACGTCAACCACGTACTCGATTACGAGTCGTTGGCCCGGGATAACGTCGAGCCGATTTTCGAGTGCTTGCGGCTCTGCGAAGGGCGCAGCAAGAAAATCTTCAATTTCGTCTCCACGCTGTCGGCCTCCAGCACCATCGACGCCGACGGCCGAGTGCTCGAACAACCCGCCGCGCAGACCCCGCCGATCTACATCAAGAACGGCTACAACCTGTCCAAATGGGTCGGCGAACGGATCCTCGAGCGTGCTCGCGAGCGTGGGGTGCGGGTCAACCTCTACCGGCCGGGCAACATCAGTTTCAACAGCCTCACCGGCGTCTGCCAGCCGCACAAGAACCGTCTGATGCTGATGCTCAAAGGTTCGATCCAGCTCGGCCAGGTGCCGGAGTTCGCACTGAACTTCGACTTGATGCCGGTGGACTTCCTCGCGCGCTTCATCGCCTTTCACGCCAGCCGTTATCAGCCCGAACAGGCGGTGTTCAACCTGCACAACCCCGAACCGCTGAGCTGGGACGCCTATGTCGCTTCGTTCCGCGAGGCCGGTCGTGAGTTTCAAATGGTCAGCGTCGCCGACTGGCAACAGCAACTGGGTCGGGTCGACAGCGATAACGCGTTGTTTGGCGTGCTGGGTTTCTACCTCAACGGCTTCGAGGAGGACATCGGCGACATCTCGATGATCGGCCACGCCAATGCCCAGGCCGGTGTGCAGCAAATGGGCACGCACTACCCGCAAAAGTCTCCGGCGCTGCTGCGTCGCGGCTGCGACTACCTGAAAGAAATCAACTTCATCTGATTCACCACCCATAGAAATGGAGCAAGACCATGAGCACTCTGCAACCCGATACCCTGATCAAAAACCCGCACGGCTGCCATGTTGTGTCGTCGGTAGAAATACCCGCCGAGGCTTCGCGGGTCTGGGAAGTGGTCGGCAACTTCGCCGGCTTCGACAAGTTCATCCCCGCACTGTCGCACATCGAGATGACTGGCGAAGGTGTGTCGTCACTGCGCAAGAAGTTCTTCAAGGACGGCAACCTGGTCGTCGAACAGCTCAACTCCCGCGACGATCAGGCGCTGAGCATGACCTGGACTACCGTCTACAACACCTTGGGCGTTGGCCAGTTGTGGGCCGCCATGAGCGTCGAGCCCCTGAGCGCCGGCAAGTCTCGCGCAACCTGGACCATCATCGCCGAACCCGCCCAGGGCGGCGCAGAAGCGATGCCGGGGTTCAAGGAGTTCGTACAGGGGTTTGCTGATGATTCGATGAGTAATGCGCTGAAGTTGTTTGCGTAGGGCTTTGGTTCAGCGGTGACTGGCGCACCGCTTTCGCGAGCAAGCTCGCTCCCACAGTTGATCTTCAGCGAACACGACATTTGTGAACGACTGAAACCTCTGTGGGAGCGAGCTTGCTCGCGATTGAACGATAACGCGGTCAGATCTTGAAGCTATCCACCAGTTGCTTCAGGCGGTTGGCCTGCAGCGACAAGGCATCGCAATCCTTCAACGTTTCGTTGAGGTTGGCCACGCCCTGCTGGTTCAGCAGGTTGATCTGATTGATGTCACCGTTAAGGGTTTCCACCACTGCCGTCTGCTCTTCCGTTGCAGCCGCAACCGACTGATTCATGCCATCGATTTCGGTGATCCGCTGGGTCACGCTGATCAATCGCGCACCGGCCTGATTCGCTACTTCGACGCTCTCTTCACTGGATACCTGGCTGGCATTCATGGTCGATACCGCTTCACGCGAGCCGACCTGCAATGAGGTGATCATCTTGTGAATCTCCTCTGCCGACTCCTGAGTGCGATGAGCCAGGTTGCGCACTTCATCCGCCACCACCGCGAAACCACGTCCGGCTTCACCCGCCCGCGCCGCTTCGATGGCCGCGTTGAGAGCCAGCAAGTTGGTCTGCTGCGAGATGCCTTTAATCACATCGAGGATGTGCCCGATGTTGTCGGTGCTGGCGTTCAGGGTTTCAATCTGGGTGCACGACAGGCTGATTTTTTGCGACAACTCGGTCATCGCCAGAATGGTTTGTTCCACCACCTGACGACCGTCGTCAGCCTGCTCACTGGCACCGCTGGCGTGTTGCGAAGCGTCCGCTGCGTTACGGGCAATCTCCTGAGTGGCCGCACCCAGTTGGTTGATCGCTGCCGCCACGCTATTGGTCCGTGCGCTTTGCTCATCGGAGCCGATGATCGAAGCATTCGACGATGCCATGACCCGTTGCGACAGGTCATGTACCTGGCGCGTGGCCGACGACACTTCGGAAATCGACGCGTGAATCCGCTCCACGAACTGGTTGAAGGCACCGCCGAGTTCACCGAACTCGTCTTTGCTTTCCACCACCAGACGGCGAGTCAAATCGCCTTCGCCTTGAGCGATGTCCTGCATTGCACGGCCCATGGTGGTCAGCGGACGCATCAGCACTTGAATCAACAGACTCAGCAGCACGGCAATCGCGGTCACCGCGATGAACATCGCAATCAGTGCCGACGTGCGGAATTTGCTCAATGGCGCATAAGCCTTATCCCTATCGATCGTCAGACCGATGTACCACTCAGCATTCGGCAAGCCGGTAACCGGGGTAAAGGACAGAATGCGCGCCTGTTTGTTCAGGAGCACTTCCTGATTCCCCCGCTCGATGCGTACGTTCGAGCCTGGGTAAATGTCCTTGAGGTTCTTCATCACCTGGTCTTTGTCCGGGCTGACGATCACCTGGCCGTCAGCACTGACCAGGAACGCATGACCGATACCGCCAAAGTCCACCGAGTTGATGATCTTCACCAGGGTTTCCAGACTCAGGTCACCACCGACGACGCCGAGCAGTTCACCGTTCTTCTTCACCGGCATGGCGATCGTCACCACCAGCCCACCAACAGCGGCCATGTAGGGCGGCGTGAGCATGGTTTTGTCGGCAGCTACTGCCTGTTTGTACCAAGGGCGCTGACGTGGATCGTAACCATCGGGCATTTTGGCGTCAGGACGTTGGGTAAACACGCCATTGGACTGACCGACGTAGGTGAACTGGAAATTCGAGGTGAAGGCCGGCTGGTCGACCAGCCCGGCAAAGTCTGCATTGGCACCTTGGTGCGCGACGTTCTGGGCGAGGTTTTCCAGTACCAGGATTCGCCCACTCAGCCAGTTCTGGACGCTGCTGGCCGTCAGATCGCCGGCTTGCTGGACGGAGGAGTCGAGGTTTTGCTGGATGGTATTGCGCTGCAGGTAGTCGTTGTACAAAGTGAACAACGCAAAAGCCAGAACCACTACGCCTGAAGCGGCCAAAAGGATTTTATGGCTGAACTTGAGATTCATTTCATGGGACTTCTTATGCAAGGAGTGGGGATGCGTTCCGGGTGCAACATTCCATGTGACGCCGTAGACCGTTCTAAGGCGGCTCTACTTTGGTGCACGCATGTCTCACCAGTCTTTCGGCACAGACTCGAGAAAACTTAGGCTTTTATGCAAAACGCTCAGCTTTCCTTGCATGAATCCGCCAAACGGCGTGCTAGAGCGTTCAACCTACGTTTTTTTTATGACGCTTGATCACATGCAGCACAGGCGCTCTGTATCAATCACCGCGCAGGAGGGCGAGGCGCGTAGGCAGGGTCTTCGGGTGGAGCTTGAAGCTTTTAGCGGCCTCTGAAATGACAAAACCCCTGTCTGCTTACGCAGACAGGGGTTTCGGAATTCAATCTTGACGATGACCTACTCTCACATGGGGAAACCCCACACTACCATCGGCGATGCATCGTTTCACTGCTGAGTTCGGGATGGGATCAGGTGGTTCCAATGCTCTATGGTCGTCAAGAAATTCTGTAACCGGCCCGTATGAAGTATACGTACCAGTAAAATTGGTGACTTCTACTTAAAACAAAACCCCTACCTGCATACGCAGATAGGGGTTTCGGAATTTAATCTTGACGATGACCTACTCTCACATGGGGAAACCCCACACTACCATCGGCGATGCATCGTTTCACTGCTGAGTTCGGGATGGGATCAGGTGGTTCCAATGCTCTATGGTC